>Ga0209381_1000003_pt1 | contig 832057 bp, 727 predicted proteins | sample DewCreD2012metaG_FD_184111 | JGI IMG/M metagenome (GOLD analysis project Ga0209381, IMG submission 184111) | Hot spring sediment bacterial and archeal communities from British Columbia, Canada, to study Microbial Dark Matter (Phase II) - Dewar... ... | reverse complement strand
TGACATTGGTCAGAGCCCAACCAGTGGCAAGGCAGTTAGTCTCTGGAAGGTAACAAGGGTCGATCCGCAGTTGAGGCTTTTTTAATTAACAATGAATAATGAAAAATTAACAATGGAAATAAATAAGAAACAGATTACCAAGATACATTGGTTAAAGAATACTCTGAATTTGAGTGATGAGGAATACGGTGCGGCTTTGGAGAGTTATGGAGTAGCTACAAGTAAGGATTTAAGTTATGAACAGGCAGCGGATTTAATCAAAAAGTTAGTCAGACTGCTGCCCAAAGAATTGAGAGAAAATTCCTCGCAAAGACGCAAAGACGCAAAGCAGAAATATGATGAATTAGGAATAAGATGGAATGAGAAGTTAAGAGAGCATTTTGCAACTCCGAAACAATTGAGAATGCTTGAAGCAATGTGGATGATTTCGAATAGAGTAGAACATAAAAATGAAGAAGCATTTAAAAAATTCGTTAAAAGAATTTCCGGAAAAGAAAAATTAGAATGGTTGATGATGAGCGATGTGAGGAAAATAAAGAAGGCGATTGAGAGTTTGTAGGTGGTGGGTAGTAGGTAGTAGGTAGTAGGTAGTAGGTAGTAGGCAATTATTCATTATTCATTATAAATTATACATTATAAAAGTGGATTGGATTAAAGAAATAGATTATAAAAAATTCCTGGACGGGGACCTGAAACTTCTCGTTGATATTGTTGGCATCGAAAAATTTTCAGAATTATACAGACACTTTGCTAAGACAGCTATTTACTTTAGCGAAAAGCCTTTGATGGAAATGAAACAGGAATACATCCGGCAGAATTTTGGTTTTAAGCCGGAAAAAGAATTAGCACGAATGCTTGGGGTGTCTGAGAGGCTCGTATATAAAATCGGGTCTCAGAAAATATCCGGGAAAAATCAGATGGATATGTTTGAAAAAGAACAATGAACAATGAATAATGAATTTAAATCACCAGAGATAATTGAATTACTTAAGCAGAAACTTGCGAATAAGAGTAAGCTGATGATCGCAATTGCTGAAACAATGCGAGTTGCGGTGCTTAAAAATTTTGAAACTGAAGGGAGCCGGATTGGAAAACCCTGGCAAAGATTATCCCATCAAACAATAAAGCAAAGAGAGAAATTAGGTTATTGGCCTGGTAAAATATTGCAGAGAACCGGGCAGCTAAAAAGGAGTATAGTTAGCAGCTATGGCGAAGATTATGCACAGGTAAGTACTAATCTTATTTATGCAGCAATACAGAATTATGGCGGGATAATCCATAGAAGCACATTGAAAACTTATCTGAGGAAGAAAATTTCACGCAAAGACGCAAAGACGCCAGGAGGAAATAAGATGAGTTCGATCAGGATACCGGCAAGACCATTTATGCAGTTGAATAATCAGGATATTGAGAAGATAAAACAGAAGATAATTCAGGCATTGACAAGAAAAGAATGAACGATTAATTTTGGACACCGATTAAGTAGTTGCCCCGTGGCGTTAACTACTTAAAGGGGAGCCCAAGGCACGGGACTTGCATAAAGCGGCTCCTATTCTTTATAATAAATCAATTGACCTTTCCTATAATCATCAATATTCTTTGCCGGATAAGCATTCCACAGAACAAAAGAATCTTTTCTCTCTCTTAAAACCACTAAATATTTTTTCTTTGACTTATCCTGAAAAAGACCAATATATGTTTTCCTATATTCAACAAATCCTTTGTCTGATTGATAGAGTGTTAAATAAGCTTCATAGGGGTTTTGAAGTGTTGGTTTAATGAACTTAAGAAATTTAATCCTTTGGTCATTCTTGTTAAGGAGATAATCGAAATCATTAAGCGAGAAGAACACTTTATCATTCAATACTGTATCTATTATTCCATAATTTTTTTCATCAATATTAAATTCCTTTTTAATTATGGTAGTTAGTTCCGGGTCATCAGGGTTTATTAATCCCGGACTTTGAACATAATAAGAATCATCAATATCCTTTGCTTTTTTTCTATTATAATTTGAAAAATCAGGTTGTAGTGGATATACTTTAAATGTCCCAAAATCATTATCAAACTCAAGAGTTGCTTTGCCAGGATTATAATCCCAGCCTTTGCCTGGATTAAGTTTACGAACAAGTTCATCACTGCCTTTAACTGGTTTGAGATCCATTTCTTTAAGATCATCCTCATCTAGTGGAATAACGGAACATCTGCAACCCCAATCGTTTGGAGGATATATTTTATCCCATATAGGATCATCGGCACGGAAAACTTTGCCGTGTAATGCTCGGTGAGATGGTCTGGTATTACTATCCAACACTGCATTATACATCCAATAAGGCCGGTCTGAAATGTTATCCATCATTGCTTTATAATGCCCGCTTGCATAAGCAACATCAATATTGGTGCGGTAAATTGTTTTAAGTCGCCAGGGAGAGCCGAGCAGGACTTCTTTTTCCGGGTCTGTACCTTCCGGCAATGGGAAGTCTGATGGAACATCTTTTGCTTTTACTTTTCCCCACCATCCTTTTGCTTTTAGAATTGGCTTTAAGTTTTCTTTGAATTGTTGATAAGTTAAACCATTGTCAATCGCTTTCTGAAGTTCGTTTCTGATGTCGCTTAGAATATCGTTGGTTTTAATATCCTCAAAGAACAAGATGAAAGCAAATCACAACGTCTGTTATCAATGATACAACAGGTAAATTGTTGGTTTTAATATCCTCAAAGAACAAGATGAAAGCAAATCACAACTCTTGACTGATATAAGGCATGGTCATATCTGTTGGTTTTAATATCCTCAAAGAACAAATTGAAATCAAACCACAACCCCTCTGCATCTGTAGTATCACCCGTATAAGTTGGTTTTAATATCCTCAAAGAGCAAATTGAAATCAAACCACAACAAGACAAAATTTTAGGTTTATCTTATAATAGTTGGTTTTAATATCCTCAACGAATCCCAACTTGTCGGGAAAATCAAACCGCAACATTTTGCAGTGCCGAATATGTTTCTCTGAAACCCTGGATATTTTGTCTGGCATTATCAAAACCTCTGGCTATTGAAGTTTCTAACCCATTTACCGCCTGTTGCCCATACTTGAAACTTTTATACAATTGTTGTATATTTTAAAGAGTTAATTGGATTGATGCAATGGCTTCTTTATTATTTATACTTATTTTTAGTTTTATTATGTTGTCAGCCATATTCGTTATCGTTTTATTGGCGGAAATTATAAGTTATATCGGTAATCGATATTTTAAAAATCTTATGTGATTTTTAACAGTACACAGTTGGTTTTAATATCCTCAAAGAACGAATTGAAATCAAACCACAACTAAACTGTCAATCGGGGACAGGATATGAAAGTTGGTTTTAATATCCTCAAAGAACGAATTGAAATCAAACCACAACAATGATCGTACAACACTGTCTTTTATATCGTTGGTTTTAATATCCTCAAAGAACGAATTGAAATCAAACCACAACCAGGCATCGGGAGAAAGCACTGATACAGATGTTGGTTTTAATATCCTCAAAGAACAAGATGAAAGCAAATCACAACTAAGGTTTTCGGCGAGATAGCGTCTTATTTGTTGGTTTTAATATCCTCAAAGAACAAGATGAAAGCAAATCACAACCACACGAAATGTTACACCTTTTCTTGTTTGGTTGGTTTTAATATCCTCAAAGAACAAGATGAAAGCAAATCACAACCACACGAAATGTTACACCTTTTCTTGTTTGGTTGGTTTTAATATCCTCAAAGAACAAGATGAAAGCAAATCACAACCTGATCTTAGATGTGCTTTTCCACCAGATGGTTGGTTTTAATATCCTCAAAGAACAAGATGAAAGCAAATCACAACCACACGAAATGTTACACCTTTTCTTGTTTGGTTGGTTTTAATATCCTCAAAGAACAAGATGAAAGCAAATCACAACTAACAAATATGGGGATAGGATTGTAAGCGAGTTGGTTTTAATATCCTCAAAGAACAAGATGAAAGCAAATCACAACCCTCATCTTTACAGTTCCATTTGAACTGAGTTGGTTTTAATATCCTCAAAGAATCCCGACTAGTCGGGAAAAGCAAATCACAACTTACTTCATTGCCGTATCTAGTGGTTCGCTGCAATTGTGCAGCATAATCAGTTAATGATTTTACATTGGCATCGGTAAGTTGATTGGTTTGATTTAACGCAGTTGTTAACTTAACTAATGCAGCTTCCTGTTCCTGATATGCATCAATATTCGATTGTAATGTTTGCGATAATATTGAGAATGTCTCTTTCAAACCCTGGATCAGATTCCTTGCCTGGGCAAAAGAATGTAACAGCTGTTCGCCAGAATTTCTGCTTTCATTACCTGCTTCCCTGATGGTTGAGGCAAGTTTTTTTAATTCACTGTCTGTTAGTGATATTGATGTCAAAGCTTCTTTGCCATCTATTACAATCTTTAGTTTTATCTCGTTATCAGGCATTGTTTTTGTTCTTATTTTTATTTAGCTTTATGAAGGACTTATGGAAATTCTATTAGTAATATTATCTTTGATTATATCTTATCTGATTGCAACCAGGTTGGTTAAACCCGGTAAACCTGATCCATTCCGTAACTACGATAACGATTAATCTCTCTTTATTTTTTCTATTCCGCAGTCCTCAGTCTCATCTCATTCAACTCACGCCCTTTAATTAAATAATACCATTCATAAAAATACTCAATATCTAGTTCACTAATTAAACTTGTTTTTGATATGTCGCCTTCGGAGAGCTTGAATAATATTGGGTCTATATCTACCTGAGCGGGCTCGTAGTAAATAATTCTTGATACTCATATTCTTTATTTTTTCTTATCGAATCTTACGAAACAATAATGGAAGAACTTGCTAAAACTTATCCGGCAATGTCAACAAACCAACTTGAAGAATTACTGACAAAGCTTTTGTTCATAAGCGAAATCACAGGAAGAAATGGGACTAAAGTCTAATATATTATTTATTATTCTCAGTTGGCTGAAGCCAACTGCAATTGTCAATAATATTATTGCACTTGACTTTAGTCAAGTGATAAAAAACAAACAAAATAATTTGGCTTTAGCCACATAAAAATATTTTATATGCCAGAAAATATCGACATAAAACTTGCAATCGGTCTTAAACCAGAACAAATTATCAATTACCTCGCACGCAAAGGTTACAAGATTAGCTGGAACTGGCAGGACACCTGGAAAGAAGCCCATACAAAAGCCTTCACCGTTGCCAAGGCGATGAGACTTGATATTCTAAGCGACATCAGAAACGAACTTCAGAAAGCGATTGACAATGGTTTAACTTATCAACAATTCAAAGAAAACTTAAAGCCAATTCTAAAAGCAAAAGGCTGGTGGGGAAAGGTTAAAGCTAAAGATGTTCCTTCTGATTTTCCACTACCAGAAGATGTTGACCCGGAGAAAGAAGTATTACTCGGCTCGCCCTGGCGTCTTAAAACAATTTACCGCACCAACATTGATGTAGCTTATGCAAGCGGGCATTATAAAGCAATGATGGATAACATCGAGGATCGTCCTTACTGGATGTATAACGCAGTGCTGGATAGCAACACAAGACCATCTCACCGAGCATTACACGGCAAAGTCTTCCGTGCCGATGATCCGATATGGGATAAAATATACCCTCCAAACGATCACGGCTGCCGCTGTTCCGTTATTCCACTAGATGAGGATGATCTTAAAGAAATGAATGTAACGCCACCTCCCAGGTTGCAAAGTAATGAAGCAGAAAAATTGATAAACAAAATCAAACCAGGTAAAGGTTGGGATTATAATCCTGGTAAAGCTGCTCTTGAGTTTGATCAGACATTCGGCGGGAACTTCAACCTCAATGATAATCAGCCAACTTATAAAGATTTTTCCAGACCATCTGTAAAAGAAATTAAAGACAGACTGCCATCTCCGGATAAGTTCCCTTCAATAAAAGAAATAGGCGAAGAAAAATTTATTGAACAGCTTAGAAAAGAATTCGATTTAGAGAATTCAGATTTCTCAATTATCAAAACCGCCGATGATGATCAGTCTGTTTTTACTCTCAATAGATTACTCCATATTTTAGATAAAAAAGATGGTAGAGAACGTTATGCTTCCTACATTAAACCAACCTTACAAAATCCATTTGAAGTCTGGCTGTCAGAATATGTAAATGAAAAAGGCGAGATTGAATTGAGGAAATCTTATTTTGGTTTATTCAAAGACAAAGAGACTAAGGAAGATATATTTGTTGTTCTCAGACAGGAAAAAGATTCTTTTATTTTCTGGAATGCTTTTGAGCGTGGGAGAGGAAAAATTGATAATCTTCGAAAAGGTTATTTAAAATATTGGAAATGACGCCCAGCCTTTTCAAGTCCCGTGCCTTGCTGGGCACCGCTTCCAGTTAACGCCACGGGGCAACTGAAAGGTCGGTATTCAAACTTAATTATTTATTCCTTCCGAATCAATGCATTAATTATCTTCTTCTTTATCTTCTCCAAATCATCGTTATTCAACTGCATAAATGGTCTTGCCGGTATCCTTATTGTACTCATTTTATTATTGCCTGGCTTCTTTGCGTCTTTACCTTCTCTTTTTTTTCTTAAATATGTCTTTAGCGAACTTCTATGTATCACTCCGCCATAATTTTGTGTTGCAGCGTAAATAAGATTTGTGCTTACCTGTGCATAATCTTCACCATAACTGCTAATAATACTTCTCTTCAGCTGTCCTCTTCGCTGCAATATTTTACCAGGCCAATAACCTTTTTCTCCCGTTGCTTTATTGTCTGGCGGGATAAAGTTGAACTCCACGTGCGTGGATTGAAATGTAAGTTTTCAAATTTTAAGTTCAAGTTAAAGCTCAAGTTAAAGTCCATTATAAATGTTTAAAAATATTTTCGAATATCTTAAACTTTAATCTGAACTTAAACTATTCCCTTACAAGCAGTCCGCTTAACCTCAACAGTTCCGTCTCTGCTGTTTTTGCTTCGTATTGTGCTGAAACCAGCCGGCTTTTTACATCAATAAGTTTTCGCTGTGTCTCGCGGAATTCAAGCGGAGTAATGTTTCCGAGTTTCAATCTTTCAAGTGCAATATCTACGCTCTCTTCAGCAATAATCAGATTTTCTTCTTCAAGTTTTATCAGTTTAATGCTGTTGAGATATTTTTTATAAACATTAAGAAGATTTGCTTCAATAGAATTTTTAATCATCTCATAATTCAGACGACTGTTATCAGATTCAACCAATGCATTTTCAATTTTTCTTCTCGTATTCAGTCCGTTAAATAAATTCAGAGATGCAGTTACTCCGAAATTGAGACTGTAATTTTTATTTGTCTTTATAAAACCCGCACCGGATTCTGAGTTAAGATAGTTGTATCCTCCGCTTAAAGATATCCTCGGATATAATTCTGATCTCGCAAGTGAAATGTTTATCTCTGCAAGTTCAAGATTCCTTTCTGCGATAAAGAGTTCAGAATTTTTCTGCAGTGCTGAATTCATCAGTTCATCATAGTTAAGATTTTCATTAACGATTATAGTATCTTCAACATCAAAATCAGTATTAACATCTCTTCCAAGAAGCTGGTTAAGCATTACTTTAAGTTGTTCATAAGTAAGTTCTTCCTTAAGAAGTGTTGAACGATCTTCATTCAAATCAACCTGTGCCTGACGGAGGTCAAACTTCGAACCGCTTCCGACATCTTTTTTTGATTCTGCAATTCTTACTCTCTCCTCTGAAATTCTTATTGTTTCTTTTATTACATCAAGAACCTGTTTTTCTCTTATAAGGTTGAAATAGTTATCAATAACTTCTGCCACATTGTTTTCAATTTCCGATTTATAGCTTGCTTTACCGATTCTGTTGAGTTCTTTAAGCAAATCAAGATTACCAAACATTTCAAAACCATCAAATACAATCCAGTTTAAACTTACTCCCGCAGAAAGATTAGTTGATTTTGCACCGGTCCTATCAATTGTTCTTCCATCAAAATACTCTTGTTTGGTGTTGCTCTGACTTTTTGAATATGAACTGGTTGCATCAAGGATTGGAAGAAAACCGGCATTACCAATGTTGGCATCATTCTCTGCAATAATGGATTTGTTCTTTGCAATGTTTATAGAGTAGTTATTTTCAAGAGCTATCCTGACTGCATCCTGAAGTGACAGCAATTGTTGTGAAAAACTTTCACTTATAAAAATTAAAAACAGAATTAAAATTGATTGAAAGAGTTTCATAAACACCCGTAGAGTTATTATTTACTTGCAAAGATTGTTTCTTTTTCAGCTCCCTCAAGCTCTGTTACATTGGAGACGGTTGCTGTGGCCCGGGACAAGTATGAGTAAACTGCCGGCACAACAAGCAAAGTAAGAAAAGTTGAAAAGATGAGTCCGCCGATAACAGCAATACCCATTGAAACTCTGCTTTCCGAACCGGCACCAAGTGCAAGAGCAATCGGAAGAATACCAAGTACTGTTGAAAGACTTGTCATAAGAATTGGTCGCAGTCTTGCTGCTGAAGCATCTTTAATCGCTTCCATCTTAGTCAGTCCTGCAGCTTTCCTTTGATTTGCAAATTCAACAATAAGAATTCCGTTCTTTGTTACAATTCCAATTAACATAATAATTCCAATCTGACTGAAAATGTTCAGCGTCTGATTAAAATACCAAAGTGATAATAACGCACCAAACAAGGCAAGGGGAACAGTAAAAAGTATAATGAACGGATCTCTGAAACTTTCAAACTGCGCTGCAAGAACTAAATAGATAAATCCAATCGCAAGTATGAATGCAAATAACAAACTCGATGAACTTTCAGCAAAATCTTTTGAGGGACCACTTAAAGCAGTAGAAAAAGTTTCATCAAGAACTTCTGATGCTATTTTATCCATAGCTTTAATTCCATCACCAATGGTTTTGCCCGGTGCTAATCCTGCGGAAACAGTTGCAGACACATAACGATTGAATCTGAAAAGTTGTGGTGGTGTACTTTGTTCTGTTAATGTAACAACATTATCAAGCTGGATAAGTTTTCCCTGATTGTTTGCAACATAAAGTGACTTTAAATCTATAGGAGCGTTTCTTCTGTCGCGAATCAGCTGACCAATAACCTGATACTGTTTTCCATCTTTAACGAAATAACCAAATCTTTGTCCGCTGAAAGCTGCCTGAATAGTTTGCGCAATATCAATTGTAGATACTCCGAGATTTCTTGCTCTCTGTCTGTCAATTGTAAGTTTAATTTCCGGTTTATTGAATTTCAGATTTACATCAACAATTGTAAATATCGGGTCTTTCGAAGCTGCATCAAGAAATTTAGGAAGATATTCTCTCAGCTTTTCAAAATTCGGTGCCTGGATAACATACTCAACAGGAAGTCCCCCTCTTCTTTGACCAATTGATTGCTGCTGAGTTGCAAACACTCTTGCTTCTGTCATTTTTGATAATACTGGTCCGAGCTCATCAGCAATCTGCATCTGGCTTCTTTGACGCTCCGAAGGATCTTTCAGCATAATCATTGCAAAACCTGAATTAACAGAGCTTGAAGCTCCAAAACCCGGTGAAGTTACTGAAATTATTGCCTCGTTTTCAGGAACTGTATCTTTGAGAGTTTGAACAAGCATATCCATAAATCTGTCCATGTACTCAAATGAAGCTCCTTCAGGTGCTGTTGCAATAAGTCTTAAACTGCTTCTGTCTTCAAGCGGCGCAAGTTCAGATGAAATGTTATTATAGAAAACATAAATCAGAATAAATGAAATAATCATTATCGGAAATACAAGCCATCTTCTTTTAAGAAATGCTTCGAGTGAGTTTTTATATGCATTATTTAGTTTCACAAAGAATGGTTCGGTCTTATCATAAAACCAGCTATGTTTATCTCTTTTCTTCAGTATTCTTGAACTAAGCATTGGCGTAAGAGTTAATGCAACGAATGAAGATATGATTACAGAACCTGAGATCACTATTCCGAATTCTCTGAATAACCGACCGGTTATTCCCTGAAGAAAAATAATTGGAAGGAATACAGATGCAAGAGCAACAGTTGTTGAAATTACAGCAAAGAAGATTTCTGCCGTACCTTTTCTTGCTGCATCAAACGGATGATCACCAGCTTCCACTTTTTTATAAATATTTTCAAGAACAACTATTGCATCATCAACAACCAACCCTATTGCTAATACAATACCAAGTAAAGTAAGAACATTAATTGTGAAGTTAGCAATATACATTACAAAGAATGCTCCGATAAGAGATATAGGAATAGCGATAACGGGAATTACAGTCGTTCTCCAGTCTCTTAAAAACAAAAAGATTATTAGAACAACAAGACCAAATGCAACAATAATAGTCTGTTCTACTTCAGTAATAGATTCACGGATATATTCTGTGATATCAAAACCTATTGCTGTACTGATATCAGGTGGAAGGTCTTTTTTAATTTGCGCAAGCCGTTTATAAAATTCATCAGCAATTGCGATATTATTTGCCCCGGGCTGAGCAACAAGCACAACACCAACCATCGGAACACCATCACGCTTTAGGATTGTTCTTTCATTCTCTGCACCCAGTTGAGCATAGCCGATGTCTCTGAGTCTTACAATATTTCCACCAACTTCTTTAATGATCAGATCATTAAACTCTTCTTCATTCTGCAGTCTTCCGATTGTTCTGATTGATAATTCTGTTCTGCTGCCTTCAATAAGTCCAGTAGGCAGTTCAACATTTTCACGGTTAATTGCATTTCGCACATCAATAGGAGTAAGATTATAAGCAGCCAGTTTTGCGGGGTCTAACCACAATCTCATCGAATATCTTTTTTCGCCCCAGATGTTTACTGCACTTACGCCGGGAATAGTCTGAAATCTTTCTTTGAAAATATTATTTGCAAATTCGCTTAATTGAAGAAGGTTTCTTTTGTCACTTTTAACATTCAGATTTATGATTGGCATTGCATCAGCATCTGCTTTGGCAACAATTGGCGGATCAACATCAGGAGGGAGCAATCTGATTGCACGTGATACTTTATCTCTCACATCATTAGCCGCAGTTTCAAGGTCAACATCAATGTCAAATTCAACTGTTATTGTACTTCTTCCATCACGACTCACAGAAGTTAATGAACGAATGCCGGCAATTCCGTTTATTGATTCTTCAAGTGGTTCTGTGATCTGAGATTCAATCACATCTGCGTTCGCTCCAACATAAGAAGTAGAAACAGTAATAATTGGTGGATCAACAGAAGGATATTCGCGCACTCCAAGATAAGTATAACCCAAAAGCCCAAGGACTACAATCGTAATTGACATTACAATTGCAAGTACCGGTCTTCTTATACTTAATGATGAAAGACTCATTATTCAAACTCCGAGATTGTAACAGGTAAACCTGGTCTTAGCTGAAGCATCCCTGATGTGATTATAGTATCCATTGCATTAACTCCGGAAAGTAGCTGAATTCTTTTTTCGGTTCTGATTCCGGTTTCAACCTGTTGAGGCATCGCTTTACCATCGCGATAGATAAATACTCTTTGTCCCGATATATCAGGAACAAGAGCTTCGGTAGGAATCATCAGCGCATCATTAATTCGTTTAAGAACAAGTTCAATGTTTGCAAATGAGCCGGGCAGCAATTCTCTTGTTGCATTAGAACACAATGCCCTCATACGAAGAGTTCTTGTAACGGGATCAATCTTTGGTTCAATTGCGTAGATTCTTCCGGAAAATCTTTTATCACTACCTGTTACAGTAAAATAAATTTCATCGCCGGGACTAACCATTGAAGAATGTCGTTCGGGAATTGAAAAATCAATTTTCACTGGATTAATATTCTGAAGCGTTGCAATAACTGTTGCATTTGTTACAAAACTTCCTTCACTAACATTTCTTAATCCAATTATTCCACTGAACGGAGCGCGTATTTCTGTTTTATCAATTTGTGCCTGAATTAAGTCAACTTCAGATTGATTAACCTTTAGTTGATTTGCAGTCATATCATAATCTTCCTGACTGATTGCTTCTTTCTCAAGCAATTGTCTTTGCCTGAACTCAGTTTGTTTCTGTAACTCCAGTCTTGACTTGGCACTCTGTATTTGCGCCTGAAGTTCGGCATCATTTATTTTAACAAGTAAATCTCCCTGATTAACGAAACTTCCCTCTTTGAAATATATCTTTAATATTTTACCTGATAGTTCACTTCTTAACTCAACTTCTTCATTAGCGAGAATTGTTCCTGTTGTTAATACTTTGTTGTCAAGATTTTCGGGTTTAAGTATGTGTGCTTTTACTGGTAGTGGTCCGGATTGTCTTGCGGTGTTTACAGGGTTTTTGCTTTCTGATGAGCCAAGCTTAGGAATTATAAGAAGAATCAGAATTATTACTATTGCGGAAGCAATCAGAATTGGTTTAAAGTTTTTTTTCATTTTCTTCAAAAAATAAAATTGTTTTTTCAAAGTTATGCATAATCAAAAAGCTATTAAAGTGCAGCGTCTTTTTTGCTGTTTAAAGATTTTATTTGTCTGATGAAAGTCAAAAACAAAAATCCTGAGGAATGAGTCCTATATGACCTGTCAGAAAAATCAGAAGTAATCAGAATTAATATTATTTTCTCTTGTGCACAACAAGATTATAAACAAACATCATTGCTGCAGCAGCAACTCCGACCAGACCGATAATCAGAAAAACCATTTCTGGTTTACCCACTTCTTTTGTTCCGAATGTTTGATATAACCATCCACCAAATGTTCCGCCTAAGAGCCAGGCAATTGCAATAGGAAGAAAAGCAAAACCCTGAAACAATGCTGCTTGTCCTTTGGGTGCAAGGTCAGCAAGATATTCATAGAATCTGGGAGCTTGTGTTTGTTCACCAACCGAGAAAATAAAAATTGTAGCTATGATGAATCCTAAACCAACGATTGTTCCTGCAAGAGTTGCAAAGTAAAGAAGAAACCAGCTAAGTGCGGCGAAAATAAATCCGATCATTATTGCCGTTGGAGTAGGAATATTTTTGGTTAATCTATTTATCGGTATCTGAAGTAGAATAATTGTCCAGGCACCTGTTGATAACACCAACTCAATCGGTGCTTCGGGAGAAATATAATCTGAAATATAAAACGGAATTACAATGAAAAATTCCCAGAATACAATCCAGTATAGAGCAAAGATTAAAAGAAAAATCATGAACTTAACATTCTTTACAACTGTCCAGAGGTTTTTAATTACCTGAAGAAGCGATTCTCTTTCTTCATTTAATTTTGCTTCGGGTTCTTTGAATATGAAAATTGTTACTAGAAACATTAATGCACAGCTTATTGCAGAGACTAAATAAACAAACTCTATTCCGAATGAATCACGAACAAGATAAGCCAGAAACGGACCTATTGCTGCACCCATATTAACCAGCCAATAATAAATTGCATAGCCGAGAGATTTTGTTTCCGGAGTTGTGGTTAATGCTACAGTTCCAAGTACGCTTGGTTTAATGAATGAACCACCAATTGCTGTGAATATTAAAATTACAGAAAGTAACGGGAACAAATCTTTATTTTCATACCAGGAAGAAAATGCCGCCATTCCTGTTGAACCAATAAGAAAATAACCAATGGCAAGAACGAAAAAAGCAAAAGAGAATGCTTTCTTAAAACCAAATTTATCAGCCAACGCACCGGCAAAAATCGGAAGGAAGTAAATCAATCCACCGAAGATTGAGGAAAGTTGGCCTGCCTGCACTTCATTAAATTTAAGATGATCACGAAGGAAAACACTAAGTATCGTTGCTTGTCCATAGTAAGCAAGTCTTTCAAATAGCTCCATTCCATTTGCAACCCAGAATGAATGCTGAAATCCGGTTTTAAGCTGTTCAAAAGTTTTTGCCACTGAAGTTTCCTTTCAAAAAATAGTGGGCGAAATTTAAGGAGTGAAGGATTTAGTAACAACATTAACAGGGAATTGAATGGCAGGAATGATTGGGTGATTGATTGATTGGATGAATGAATGGTTGAATGGATGAATGCAGATATTGAATAGTATTTTCCTTTCATTGTATTGTTTTTAGTTCAGAATGAAATTAGAAACATATATTGCTGCTAATAATCACTACTGTTTGTTGGCATTTTAAGTGTTAACAGAAATATCAGTATGAAGCATAATTAAAGGAATTTGAAAATGAATCTGATATCAATAAATTTTAATAAGACATTTAATCATTTATTAATAAAATTTACGGCAATGAAAAATTTAACTATTATTCTTTTTATCGCATTTGCATTCAGTCTCAATCTGCTTGCGCAAAAGAAAAGTGAACCGTTGGCAGTTATTAAAAATAACGAAGTGATTATTACTCTTCACCGCCTTATTGAAACCAACAGCGACAAAGAAGGTTTTAAATTTTTAGTCGCCGATATAACTATCGAAAATATATCTGGCAAAGACATTAACATGGGTGCAGAATATACTATGAGTATTGAAATAAAGGATAAAAAAGGAAATGAATACAGGTCGGGTTTAAGAGGCGCAGGAATAGTTTCAAGTTTTTTAGCGAGGAATACGGATTATAAACAGGATCAGAAAGCTTACAATCTTTCTTTCGGCGACAAATTTCCACCTAAAACAAAAGCAAGATCTTACCTTTGCGGTTATGAAGTTCCTGATGATGCGCAGATTGTTCAGTTCGGTGTGAAGAAAAAGAATCTGTGGACGGACATTAAATAAAAATCTATTAAAGCATTTCGGTTCTATAAGTTGACGAGAAATGAATTTAAACTGATTCTGAAGTTATTTCCATTTCTGTGATTCAACTTCCAACTAAACTCAACAGCAATCGGAAGCAAACCTTGTCCAATTGAAAATCCTATTTCATAAAAAGGATGTTTAAATGTTCGAACTGGATTAATGAGAATTTCCCGGGACTTACTGCTTATATCTCCATAAGCTGCATTAAAAAATAAAGTAAGCAGTATTTCCATTTTTTTAATCACAGGAATATTTAATAATCTGAATAACTCATCCCTGAAATTATACTCTGCATTTAATGTTACAACTCTGTCTCCAAGAATTTGGTTAAGATTAAGTGTTCTGAATGTAAGCGGATTTGAAAAAGTGCTTATGTTTCCTGGGACAGCATATAAATCCTGATAAGGAAGCGGACCGTTTGAGTAAGTACCATAAATTTTAATTGTTGCACTCGTTGAATTGAATGATCTTAAAAATGTTCTTGATGTAATTTCAAATTTCTGATAATCAAAATCACTTTTTAGAAAATTTTTATCAGAAAGAGTTACATCAGCTGAAAGCAAAGTATATGATTTCCCCAGCGATGTTCTTCTTCTGAAGAAACCATCTTCAATATAATCTCTGAAATCAACATCAAATCCAAATCTGATCGCATTGGTTTTACTTTCGTAAACAGAAAGATTCTGTCTGTAAGGTCTGTCTTTATAAAAGAAAGAAAAATCGGAATTATTAATGGCAGATTTATCTGTCTTATTAATAAATGAAACCTTTCCTTTCAGAACCGGGAATAATTCCCCTTCTGCAGATAATGAAAATCCTCGGCTATAATAATAATCTCTGAAATCATCTTTGTAGAATAAACTTGCAATTGTTCCAAACAACTCTCCGTAATTGTCTGATTCATCAAACAGAGTTTTGGTTTTATTAAACACCGATAAAGCAACTTTTGTGGTGCGATAGTTTCCCAACAAATAACTCGCATTAAAATCCTGTTTGAACTTCTCATCAGAAAAACCGTATGAAAAATTAAGTGATGAATTTAATCTTCTTTCAAATTCATCGTTAATAAATAATCCAAAATCAATTGAATGTCCTTCAACACGATTGAAATGATACATAGCAAGCGGTGCACTGACAGAGAAACTTTTACTCAGATTTATTCTCGAGTCCAGAATTGAAAAATCATCCCAGAAAGTTTTAGGCATTGATTCAAGACTATCTATTCGCTTGTATGCTTCCTCCTCTTCATCAGTATTCGGAATTGTCTGTGTTGTTGACCAGTATATAGAATCTTTTTTATCAGCATCCGGCAAAACTGTAATGATAGCTTTATCAAAGAATGATTTTTCTATGCCTGAATTTATTTTATAATTAAACAGAATTGTATTTAGCTCAAAACCAAACCTTGCAAGACCGAGAAAATTCGCTGTAACGAACAGACGATAATCAACCGGCATAATAATTCCATCGTAACTATCAAACTGTTGTATGATGTTAACTGTGTCGAAAATACCTCCGATGTTTGCAGCACGATTAAGTATCAAATCAACTTTTATCAAATCATAAGTGCTGTCTGTAATAAAAATTTTACCAACAAATCCCGGATCAGATGGATTATCAGGCTCGATATGTATCTGGAAAACTTTTTGATTGTTGATTGCCGAAGTTTTTTCAATATAGAAATAATAATAGTTCAAAGCATTGTCTGAAATTGGTCCGGGTAAATCTCTACCAAGAAAATTTATATAGTTGTTGTAAAAGTTTTGAATTAATCTCCCACCGGTTAAAGTATTCACAGATGGAGGAAAGTTTGCGCTTTGCTTTCTGGCAAGAATGATTTCTTTATAGTTATCAGGTTTAAGAAAATATCCTTTGCTGTGACTTTCAAGAATTCCTGTTACCTTTAGTTTTGTCGTATCAGATTCACCAATTCCAAGATTGATTGAACCACTTCCCGATGCACTAATATCTTCTGTTGTTCTTATTGTACCTTTCGAATAAGCTTCGAACTCGTATGAAAATAAATTTTCTTCTCTTTGCTTTCTTTTCTCAATTGCTTTACTGATGATTTCAAGTGCAGGATTCTTACCTGGTTTGATAACAATTTCCGGCAAAGATAATTCTGTACTTTTTAATCTGAATGTTAATCCTGATAAATCTGAAATTACTCTAATAGAAATCGTATCTGAGTAGTAACCAATAAAAGAAGCTATAAGTCTGTAATTACCGTCATTAAGTTTTAGTTCGAACTCACCATTTGCATTTGACGCCGTTCCTAGAGTTGTACCTTCAACACGGATGTTTGCATATACGAGATTACTACCTGTCTGATCATCAAGTACTTTCCCTTTGACAGAATAATTCTGAGCAAAAATCTGAGCGGACAAAATTAGAGCAATAAATAAAACTTTTTTCATAAATTTTTTCGATTACCACTCAAAAAATAATTTGAAGCAAAAAGTGTTTGCTTCAATCCTAAACAAACGGAACAATAAATTGATGAATGGACAAAATAAATATCTCTCTGTTTAGTATTTTTACCAACACAAATTAACCAAACAATAAGGACTACAAAAATGAAAATCAAATTCATAATTCTATCAGTATTATTCATTGGTATTTTATTCATCAACGGATATTCACAGGAAGAATCAGCTGAATCGGTTGAACAGGCAAAATCTGTCATTGCAAAATACCTTGATGCCACCGGCGGAGTTGATGCTATAAAGAACATTCAGGATAAAACAGTAATTATGCGCGGGACAGCAATGGATCAGACAGTTACAATTGTAATCAAACAGAAACTTCCGAATAAACTTCGTCAGGATATAAAAGCTGGTGGAATGGATCAGGTATTAATATTTGATGGAGAAAAAGCTGTAATGAAAGTTGCAGGTCAGACTATTAAAGTTGAAGGCAAACAGCTTGAACAACTTAAACTTGAATCAACTATGGAGCTGTTACTTAATCCTGAATCACTTGGAATAAAAATTTCTTATGACGGTACTGAAAAATCAGGTGAAGATCTTTTACACAAAGTTAAGTTTGTTCTTCCTTCTGGTTTAAAATGGGTAGTATATTTTGATGATAAAACCGGTTACAAAGTGAAAGAGTCAAAAGAAACTGAAACACAAATGGGACTTATTACTCAGATTGTTGAATACTCAGATTATCAGGATGTTGATGGTATAAAAATTCCATTCAAGATGAAACAATCATTTGGTCCTCAGAGTATTGAAATGACCATAAGCAGTGTGAAAATCAACAAAGGAATTCCTGACGACACTTTTGTAATTTCTGAATGAGCAAGAGAAAACATTCGGCAATAGTTTTTGATCTCGGTCAGGTTCTTATACCTTTTGACTATAATATTTTCATTAAGGCAGTCAACAAGCATAAAGAAGGACTTGGTGAAGAGTTTGTAAGAAAGTATAATCAGAACTATCACATTCATCGTGATTTTGAGCGCGGTAAAATTTCTGAGAAAGATTTTATCGCGCAAATGCTTGATTGGCTTGAGCATAAAGTAACTGCAGAACAATTTGTGAAATACTGGTCTTCAATTTTTTCACTTAATGAAGATGTAATTTCATTACTCCCAAAACTAAAAAACAATTACAAGCTCTATCTTCTTTCGAACACAAATTCAATTCATCAGAAACATGGTTACCAGCATTATGACTTTCTGAAAATCTTTGACAAACTTTTTCTGTCACACGAAGTTGGATTTGTAAAACCCGAAGAAGGCATTTACAGAGCTGTTGAGAAATATTCCAAACTTCCATCCGAAGAACATATTTTCATTGATGACATTGAAGAATATGTTGAAGCTGCAAAAAAGCTTGGCTGGGATGGTATTCAGTTTATAGGTTATGAAAATCTTGTTTGGGAATTTTCCAAAAGAGGAATTTTAGTCTGATGAAATATCTAAGTCTAACTTTTAACTTATTGATTGTTGCTATAGTCTTTATCAAATGTACTGACAACAGACAATCCAATCAGGCAAAACCAATGGTTGATTCAGCAGTTAAAGTACAGGACTCACTGACATTAGTTAAAGACACGATACCTCAGCTACCGTTAATCAATTATTATTTTATCTCTCCGCCTAAACAAAATCGTTATAAATATCTTGTTGAAAAATATGATACAATCGGAGCAAAAATAATTCTTGCACTCAACCGGCTTGACGAAAGATTTATTCGAAAACCTGATTCTATTGTGGTTGCCGATACAATCATTGCAGATAAACTACTTTACTCTCCCTTCCCAAGTCACATTGACCTGCTTGAAAGTGTGAAAAAAATTCTACTTGTTGACCAGAGGATTCAGGCATTTGCTGCTTATGAATTTGGGAAATTGGTTAATTGGGGACCAACCAGCACAGGGAAAAGATCTACTCCGACACCGAATGGTCTATTTCATACAAACTGGAAATCAAAGAAAACAATCAGCACCGATAATCCTGAGTGGATTCTTAAATGGTATTTTAATCTGGAAAATTTCAGAGGAGTTTCTCTTCATCAATACGAGTTGCCCGGATATCCTGCAAGTCATGCTTGCGTTCGTTTGCTGGAAGAAGATGCTTTCTGGATTTACAACTGGGCTGAGCAATGGATTCTCACAAAAGATGGTGAATACATAATTGCTTATGGAACTCCCGTGATAATTTATGGCGAATATGATTTCAAAGGAGTTAAGCCCTGGTTGTTACTTCCGACACAACCAGAAAAAGCTTTGGTTGACAAAGATGAATTGAATGCAATTATTAATGAATATATTTTAACAATCATAAACCGTCAGGAAGAACGGGAAAAAATATTAAACCCACAATTAAGCTTAGGAAATTAGTTATGGAAGTCATTCACGATAAAAACAACAACAGATTTGTTATATACATTGATGGTGCTGAAGCATTTGTTGAGTATTCACTTGCAGAAAATGTGATTGAACTTTATCATACTTATACACCACCTCATTTAAGAGGAAGAGGTTTGGCTGAGAAAGTTGTGCACGCAGCTCTTGAGTATGCAAAGGAAAATAAACTTAAAGTAATCCCTTCTTGTTCATATGTCGCAGTATTTCTGCAACGACATCCGGAATATTCAGAGTTAAAAAATTAATTTGTGTTTTTTTCGTGTTAATTAACGGCCTTTATTTAACTACGAATTAAAATTAATTAAAAACATATTATAGTTAGTTTTATAGTCTAGCAATAAGGAGATCAAATGAAATATTTATTAACAATAATCGCATTAACATTATTCGCAACAAATTTACATTCACAAATGAAATATCCCGAAACAAAAAAAGTCGATGTAACAGATAATTATCACGGAACAATTGTAGCAGATCCATATCGCTGGTTTGAAGATGATAATTCAGAAGAAACAAAAGCATGGGTTGAAGCACAGAACAAAGTTACTTTTGATTACCTTTCAAAAATTTCGTTCAGAGAAAAAATAAAAGAAAGATTCACGAAACTTTATAACTATCCAAAATACAGTGCGCCATTCAGAGCTGGTAACAAGTATTACTTTTTCAAAAATGATGGCTTACAAAATCAAAGCGTGATGTATGTGATGGATAAATTGGATGGTGAACCAAAAGTATTTCTTGACCCTAATAAATTTTCTGAAGACGGAACAAAGTCACTTTCAAATTATTCATTCTCAAAAGATGGGAAATGGTTTGTCTATGGCATTTCAACCGGTGGTTCTGACTGGGATGAATTTTTTGTGATGAATGCTTTAACAGGAGAAAAACTAAAAGATCATCTTAAATGGATTAAGTTTTCCGGAATTGCCTGGAAAGGTGATGGCTTTTACTACAGCAGATATCCCGAACCGACCGGCTCAGAACTTTCACAGAAAAATCAATATTCAAAAGTTTATTATCACAAACTTGGAACAGATCAATCAGAAGATTTTGTGGTTTATGAAGACGCAACAAAACCTGACAGAGGTTTTTATGCAGGAACAACAGAAGACGAACGCTTTTTGATAATTTCATTTTCAGAGGGCACAAGTAACAATGGTTTTATCGTGAAAGATTTATCTGTTCCTAATTCACAATTCATAACAATCGTAGATGATTTGAATAATAATTACGGTGTCGTTGATAATGTCGGTGATAAATTATTGGTCTTAACTGATTATCAGGCACCAAAGTATCGTTTAATTTTAATTGACCCGAAAAATCCATCAAGGGAGAACTGGAAAGATGTTATTCCTGAGAATAAAAATGTTCTTCAGTCTGTTCAGATTATTGGTGAAAAATTAATTGCAACTTATATGCAGGATGCAAGTCATCATGTCTATCTTTTTAATCTTGAAGGAAAACCTGAAGGCGAAATAAAACTTCCTTCACTTGGAACAGTTGGTTTTTCCGGAAGAAGAGATGATAATGTCGCCTTTTATTCCTTTACATCTTTCACATATCCGGGAACAATTTACAAATTTGATGTGAGCACAAAGAAATCTGAGCTCTTCAGACAAACAGAACTCGATTTTGATTTCGACAACTATGAAACCAAACAGGTCTTTTACACGAGCAAAGACGGCACGAAGATTCCAATGTTCATAGTTCATAAAAAAGGATTAAAGCTTGATGGAAATAATCCGACTTATCTTTACAGTTACGGAGGATTTAATATTTCACTTCTTCCGTCATTCAGCACATCAAGATTAATTTTTCTTGAAAATGGTGGAGTCTTTGCTATGCCAAATATTCGCGGTGGCGGCGAATATGGTGAAGAATGGCACAAAGCAGGAATGCTTGATAAGAAACAGAATGTATTCGATGATTTTATTGCTGCAGCAGAATATCTTATTAATGAAGGTTACACAAATCCAAATAAACTTGCTTGTGCCGGTGGTTCAAACGGAGGATTGTTGATTGGTGCGGTAATTAATCAGCGACCTGATTTATTCAAAGTAGCTCTTCCTGCTGTTGGAGTTATGGACATGCTTAGATTTCATAAATTTACTATTGGTTATTATTGGGTTGTTGAATACGGTTCAAGTGATGACCCGGAACAATTTAAATTTCTTTATGCATATTCTCCTCTTCACAATATAAAAGATAATGTAAACTATCCTGCTGTGCTTGTAACAACTGCAGACCACGATGACAGAGTAGTCCCGGCACATTCATTCAAATACATTGCAACATTGCAGGAAAAATACAAAGGCAAAAATCCTGTGCTGATAAGAATTGAAACAAAAGCCGGACATGGTGCGGGGAAGCCAACTTCAAAAATTATTGAAGAAATTGCTGATGTTTGGTCGTTTGTATTTCATAACCTGGGAATTGAACCAAAGTATTAAAAAAATATTCAGACATTTTAGTCAACACTGACAAATCAGCCTGAATATAAATTTGGAATTTTGGACGAATTGAATTTTAATTTTTGATTAAGAGAAGTAAGCAACCAACAAAAGAAAAACCACACTCGACTAATGGGTGTGGTATTTTATTTTTTCAATTTAATATACTTTACCAATAAATTTTCTCACCAAAAAATTATTTATTATGAAAATGATGAAAGCAATTTTGTTTGATGAACCTGGTACTACTGACAAACTTTACATTGGTGATTTCCCCAAGCCAGAAGTTGGTGAAGAAGAAATTCTTGTTGAAGTAAAAGCAACTGCATTAAACCGTGCTGATATTCTTCAACGACAAGGAAAATATCCGCCTCCACCCGGTGCAAGTCTAATACTAGGATTGGAAATAGCAGGAGTTGTTGCTGAAAAAGGTTCCAAAGTTTTCAAATGGAAAATCGGTGATAAAGTTTTCGGATTAATTCCCGGTGGAGGTTATGCACAATACGCTGTGATTCATGAAGATATGGCATTAAGAATTCCAGATAATGTTTCTTTTGAACAAGCAGCGGCTATTCCCGAAGTTTTTCTGACGGCTTATCAGGCAATTGTCTGGCTTGCTGAACTGAAACCTGCAGAATACATTTTAATTCATGCCGGTGCAAGTGGAGTTGGAACAGCAACAATTCAGTTAGCGCGGGAAATTGGTGCAAAGATTATCATAACAGCTTCCTCAGAAAAGCATTTTATCTGCAAAGAACTTGGTGCTGAAGTAATGATTGATTACAAAACACAGAATTTTAAAGATGTTGTTTTGAAAACAACGAACAATTATGGTGTTGATGTAATTATTGATTTCATTGGTGCAAATTACTTTAACGATAACATTGATTCTTTAACACGGGATGGAAGATTAATTTTACTCGCAACCTTAAGTGGAGGAAAAGTTACTGATTTCGATGTAAGGAAAATTCTTACCAAACGATTGAAAATAATTGGCTCAACATTACGCTCACGTTCTCTTGATTATCAGATAAAACTCACAAGAGAATTTAAAGAGTTTGCTTATGATAAGATTGCTTCAGGAAGAATTAAACCAGTCATTGATAAAATTTACGATTGGACAGATGTTGCAGAGGCACATAAAAGAATGGAAGAGAATAAAAACATTGGAAAGATTGTTTTGAGAATAAGATAATTTCAGAAATTAATTTATACCAATAAAAATTCGGGATAATTCGTGAAATTAGTGGCTATAAAAAGGAGGAGTTAAAATGAACATAAAGGACAGCATATTCATAGTGACAGGCGGAAGCGCAGGAATCGGAAAAGCAACAGCAAAAATGTTAATTGAAAAGGGCGGCAAAGTTTTAATCACTGGAAGGGATAAAGTGCGTCTCGAAAAAACTGCACAAGAGATTGGTGCATTAGCAGTTCAGGCAGATGTGGCAAAGGAAAAAGATGTAATAAAAACATACGAAGTGCTTAAGAAAGAATTCGGGAAACTTGATTGCCTGATCAACAATGCCGGTATTGGTGGTGAATGGGAAGATGTTTTCAATCTGACTTACCAAAATTTTCTTGATGTCTATTCAGTCAATGTTTTTGGTGCAGCAATGATGGCAAGAGAAGCAGCAAAAATTTTTAAGCAACAGAATTACGGAAACATTGTTAACATTTCTTCAACAGCAGGAACAAAAGGATTTGCTAACGGCACAGTGTATTCTTCTTCCAAGTTTGCTTTGCGTGGAATGACTCAATGCTGGCAGACAGAACTAAGAAAATATAATGTTCGTGTTATACTCGTCAACCCAAGTGAAGTTACAACCGCCTTTGGCAACGATGAAAGAGTTGAAAGACCGGAAGTGAAAAATAAACTTCGACCGGAGGAAATTGCACACACAATTGTCTCTGCTCTTGAAATGGATGACAGAGGTTTTATTCCCGAAGTTACTGTGTGGGCAACGAATCCGTTTTGATAATGTATAATTTATAATGTAGAATTAAGAATTAACAATGAATAATTATGATTAAAACTCAAATTAAATGGCTTGAGATTGCAAGAGAGATTCAACAGCTTTCTCAAACAGGTCTTGCATTTGCAACAAATGATTATGAAAAGAAAAGATGTACAAGACTTACAGAAATAGTTTCTGAAATAATTGAACATCACACACAACTTGAAAAGGAATCTGTTCAAAAATATTTAATGAATCATCCCGGTTATGCAACACCAAAGATTGATGTTCGTGCTGCAGTAATTAAAGACAATCAGATTCTGCTTGTACAGGAATCAACTGATAAATGCTGGGCGATGCCAGGTGGCTGGGCTGATGTTGGTGATATTCCATCTCAGGTTGCGATAAGAGAAACAAAAGAAGAAAGTGGTTATGATGTAATTCCTAAAAAAGTAATCGGCGTGTTTGATGCAAACAGACTCGGAGGACACCTTGAACTTTTTCACGCATTTAAAATAGTATTTCTTTGCGAACTGATCGGAGGCGAACCAAAGACAAGCGATGAAACCTTGGATGTCAGGTTTTTCCCTTTTGATAATCTTCCACCACTTTCATTAAACAGAACAAACGAAAAGCACATTGAAGAAATTAAATTACATCTTAAAGACAGTAATCGTCCGACATATTTTGACTAAACTCAGAATGTCAAAACTTTCAGTAACGATATTGCTTTTATTAAATCTGATTGGTTGCAGTATTTTCAATCAGGAATATTATGATAGTGCTAACAAAGAATATTCTGATGGCAATTATCAGACTGCATTGTATTATCTGGATGAAATTATAAAAGAGAATGACAATGTTTATGAAGTTTATGTTTTAAGAAGCAAAGTGAATCTTAAACTCGGGAATAAAGAACAGGCAGAAAAAGATATTCAGAAAGCACTTGATATTTACGATGATTACGAAGCTCATTTTATTTATGGAAAAATACTTTTCGACAATTCTGATTTTAACAATGCGCTTTACCATTTCACGCAATCAATTGAGCTTAATCCCCGTTTCACAGAAGGTTACTTAAACAGAGCATACACTTATTACAAAATCAATGAATTTGAAAAAGCTATAAAAGATTATGAAAAAGCTTATGAACTCGACCCGAATAGTTCAGTCCCGTTTGTTAACATTGGATTTATTTATGGATTATTGGGACAAAATGAATTAGCAATTCAATATTACTCTAATGCCATCATTCTGAATCCAAAAGACTTTAATGCTTATTACAATCGCGCGGGAGAACTTTTAACTAAACGAAAATATCAGGAGGCACTTAACGACTTACTGGTTGCTGCTGACATTGATAATAAAAACATTGATCTTCTGTTTCTTATTGCTGATACAAGAATAAAATTAAAAGACTATCAGAATGCATTCAACGAATACACAAAAATTCTTTTGATTGATTCTGCTAATTCAACTGCATACTATCAACGCGGACTTGTTAATATCGAACTGAAAAGAGATAAAGCTGCCTGTGATGATTTCAGCAAAGCTGGAGAATTAGGTTACTTTGATGCGTATGAACAGATTAAGAAACACTGTGTTAAAAAATCAAATGTGAAAAAGAGAAAGTAAACTCTCCTCTTGCATCTCTACTTAAAAACTCTTAACATCAATCAGAAAAAATATTCTTCTTTGGGAATATCAATATGAAAACGGGTAGAAGATTAAGAGTAAGATTAGGAGTAAGAGTAAGATTCTTATTAATCTTACTTCAATTGTTAATTTTTAACTTTTCATTGTTAATTGAGACCCCCGCCACAATAAGATATGTAAGCAAAACCGGCAACAGCACACCACCATACACAAGCTGGGCAACAGCAGCAGACAGCATACAGAAGTGCATAAACATTTGTGAAGATGGTGATGCCATATATGTGGCAAACGGAGTTTACAGAGAATATCTGAGAATAAACAGAATAATAACTCTAATTGGTAGTAGTATGGACAGCACTGTTATAGATGGAACGGGGCTGAGTGATACGACAGTATTTATAGATCAACAGACATCATTTGTCCTCAGTAATTTTACAGTATTAGGAAAGGGACTCAATATAGGGGATGCGATTTTTTTATACAGCAATCTATCATCGCCATATAATCAGCCGTTTGAAATAAGTAATTGTTTAATAAAAAATACATACAATGGTATATGGGTAGGAGGATTACTGCATGCTAAAAATGTAATCATAATGAATATCAAAAAAGGTATATCAATTAATTGGATAAATAATGATAAAATTTCAATTGTTGAAAACAGTATAATTCACAATCCCTCATTTTATGGGATAGACCTAGGTAAAGGACTATATATTATAAGGAATAATATTTTATTAAAAGATGAGGAAGTAGATATATTTATTGGAATAAAGGTTGCCTTAACCCAAAGTTTCATTATCCAAAACAACCTGATCAGTGGGTTTAACGATAATATCTATGTTGATATTGTCTATGATACAAGCTATATAATTAACAATGTTTTAACACATTCCGGATATTCAGCATTTACTAATTACTCAACAGGAAGAGCTAATCTTTATAATTCAATAATTAAAAACAGCTCCTATTTAGGAACATTTACTCTTCCAGCAACAAAGGTTGACTATAATCTATTTTACCAGAATAATAGGAACTTTTATTATGCTCCACAAGATGGAGACAGCAATTTAATAAACATAGACCCGATGCTGGTAAATGATATTAAACCATCACTAACAAATAACTGGGATTATCACCTTCAGGCATACTCGCCTGCAATAAACAAAGGCGACCCTTCAATACTCGACCCAAACGGAAGCAGAAGTGATATGGGGATGTATGGTGGTCCTTTCGGAGAAGTTTATACATATCAGGACTTAGCTCCTCGACCACCAAGAAACCTCTCAGCAATTGTTGATAGTGGCAGAGTAAGACTAAGGTGGAACAAGAATACAGAAGCGGATACATCTCATTACAACATCTATCGCTCACTTACATCAAACTTTGTCATAGATTCAACGAAACTGATTGGTTCAACAACAGATACAAGCTTCGCTGATATAATCGGACAGGAATATGAACGACTCTATTACAAGATAACCTGTGTAGATAAACAAGGCAATCAGTCACAACCATCAGAGGAGTTGATGGTTAATCTAACTTCAATCAATGAATATCCGACATTAGTAAATGATTATTACTTATATCAGAATTATCCAAATCCATTCAACCCAACAACAAAAATAGGGTACAAACTCAAAGAGCGGGGCTATGTAAAGTTGATGGTATATGATATAAAAGGAGAGCTGGTTGCAGTGCTTGTAAATCAGGAACAGGAAGCGGGATATTATGAAGTAGAGTTTGATGCGAATTCCTTGCGAGTAGGCAGTAAGCAGTTGGCAGTAGGCAATAGTATAGCAAGCGGAATATACCTTTACAGGATAGAGGTAATAGGAGAAGGAAACATTCCTGTATATACAGATATGAGGAAGATGGTTTTGGTTAAATGAAGAATTAACAATGAATAATTTATAATGTAGAATGTATAATGTATAATTAAGGATAAACAATGCGAGGATATGATTTAGCAACAGGAAATTCTCAGTGGTTCTCAGAGAAATCTCCGTGTAACTCCGTGAAAGGAAGGTTCTGTTACACGGAGAGCCACAGGAGAGAAGGCACGGAGTTAAAAAAATTATTAACAACAGAGGAGTAAAACCGATATGAATGACTGAAAGATAAAACCCCCAAAACCAACTAATCGTTTCAGCCAAACGATTTAATTAACAAAAATCATAACAAAAACAGGAGGAATAAAAATGAAAAAGGGAAATTCAATTGCTTACCTGAATAAACAGGCATCAGTAACATTTTTATTACTACTTGTTATAGTTCTTCCCTTGACACCGGAGGCACAGCAAAGAGAACACCTTTCAAAATACTTTGACGGGATACCCGTAATTAACAACACATTTATGGGTTTTTGGGGAAGTTCAAATCAATATCATTATGATAGTATGAAGGTAATGGGAGTAAATCTGTTCTGGAATGGAATAAATAATCAAGAGTTAGATTCTCTTTATTCAAAGGGAATAAAATTAGTACCGATAAATACAAGAGATAATAACAATAAAGTTTACCAATGGGTACAATATTACTGTGATGCAAAATATACGGTGTGGGAGGCAGAAGGAACAAATGATTCTGAAGATGCAGGGTTATACAGAGATACAGGCAAAACAGAGATAATAACAGGAGATACAACCTTTGTAAGAACAGTTCCATTTGCACAGACAAGCAAAATAATCTATGGACCTTATTACACTCAGGAGAACAAGTATGTTGTTATAAATGATTCATCTGTAGATAGACTTCCTGTCAGATACACAGCAGACTTTGAACTAATGCTACAGAAGAATGATGAATATCCGCATACAGATTCAACTGTTTATTCAATGACAGAGCCGATTTGCAGTTTACAGGTTACAGCAAGTAAGATAGTTTACAGAAATAACAACTGGGTAATAGATAGTGTATTTATTATAAAAGACACATTACTTACGAGAGGTTCATTCAGCGGTTTGAACACATTCATAAAGTTTCCATTGCAATACACACTGGCAAATGTTCCCAAAGAATTTACAACAACAAAATACAGGAACAACACAGAGGGAGTAATGTGGAGCGGTGCATCAACGAATAATATAGAATTCAAGGTTATCTGGCTTGGCAGAGAAAAATACCGGCTCTCATTAAATAAAATTACTGTATATGATTATAGGGGACTTGAAATAAAAACAGATAGTCTAGGAGTTGCACGTAAGATAGAATTTGAAGAAATTGGAACAATAAGAAATTCTAATCCTAGTGCTTACGATTCAACAGTATTGGGTTGGCACGGAATAGATGAGGTTGTATCAATTGATAACTTTGAGCCAATAAGAATAGTTGCAGGCATATTGAAACAACAGGATTTAAGATTGTATTTACCAATGATGGGCTTCTGGAACGGTACCTGGGAGAATGGACATTTTGTTAAGAATCCATATGGCTCAAATGGACAGACTGGAGCTGTCAGGATAATTTATTGAAAAAAGTTAATATTTGAAGGGAGAAAGTCAAACAATCCTAGGAAATAATCAGTTTATCCAAATAGCAGAAGTAGATTCCACAAAAAGACAATATGTAGATTTGACAACAATAATCTCAGACAAACCCGAACCAAATCAGACTTACGCAGATTATCATGTTAGAGCAGTTTATCAACCATCAGGCAATGCACCTATAAGTATATCATCAGCTTCAAACACAATAAGATATGATATGGTAGATGGAATAGCAGCAGATAAATTGGCGATGAACAGCACAGAAATAATTACTGAGTACAGACTTGAGCAGAATTATCCGAATCCATTTAACCCTTCAACAATAATCAGTTGGCAGTCACCAAAAGGCGGTCATCAGACAATCAAATTATATTACATAATGGGAAGAGAAATCGAAACAATCGTAAGTGGTTATTATGAAGCTGGTTATCATTCTACATTATGCATTGTAAATTCTTCATTGCCAAGCGGAGTATATTTCTACCAACTAACAGCCGGTGATTTTGTTGATGTTAAGAAAATGGTTGTTGTGAAGTAAAAAGTAATTAAAATAGCCGCAATTCTGTCAGTCGAATTTGTGGCTTGAATTATATCTTATCAGTTATCAGCCTTGAAACATTCTCATTAAAATCACATCTAATATTTCAAAATTTCTATTTACCTTGACAGTGCAATTCTGCACCGATAAATTTGTTAAGAAAATTTTAAAAGGAGAAAAATGAACTCAGTTAAAACAGTATTCTTAATGTCTTTAATGATGGCTTTATTCCTGGTTGTTGGTTATCTGCTTGGCGGAAAATCAGGGATGACCATCGCATTTATCTTTTCACTCATAATGAACTTTGGTTCGTATTGGTTTTCGGATAAAATTGTACTTGCGATGTACCGCGCAAAACCTGTAACCAGGGAAGAAGCACCAAGATTTTATGATATGATCGAAAGACTTGCGCAAAATGCAAATATTCCAATGCCCAAAGTTTATATAATTAATGACCCTACTCCGAACGCATTTGCAACAGGAAGAAATCCTCAGAATGCTGCAGTAGCAGCTACAACCGGAATTCTTCAGGCACTTAATGATGAAGAAATTGCCGGAGTAATGGCTCACGAACTTGCGCATGTTAAACACAGAGATATTCTTATCAGTACAATTGCTGCTACCCTGGTTGGTACAATTTCCTACATCGCTCAGATGGCTGGTTGGTTAGCAATGTTCGGAAGAAATGACGACAGAGAAGAAGGAAGTGGATTGGGTGGATTGTTCCTTATCATTCTTTCACCAATTATTGCAATGATGCTGCAAATGGCAATCTCAAGATCACGAGAATATATGGCTGATGAAGGTGGTGCTCAGATCAGCGGAAATCCTTTGGCACTTGCAAATGCACTTGCAAAAATTTCCCGTGCAAATCAGGTTCATCATATGCAGAATGTAAATCCTGCAACTGCACATATGTTCATAATCAGTCCGTTATTCGGTGGCTTGGGAAAACTTTTCTCAACTCATCCTCCTGTTGAGGAAAGAATCAAAAGATTGCAGGAACTTGCTGCAGGAAAAAGATAAAATTTCCTATTGCTTGAATTGAATCTGCTTTCTTATGATATTCGCAATGTGATGAAAAAGAATTTAAATACTAAAGCCGGATTACGAAGATTTTCGTTCCGGCTTTTTTTATTTCTTTTTCTGCTTAATGCTTATTCAGCTTTTAGTCAAACAAAATCAAATCTTGAAATATTTTTTGCTCAGATTGATTCGGTGGGAATGGAAATTAAGAATAACATTGCTGATAAAAATTCTACATTAAAAATTAATTATCGTTCCAGTACCGAATATTCAATTCTCGAGAATCGCTTAGCCTCTTATCTTATAAAGAATGGTTTTAAACTAACACAGGATGCTGGTTCACAATTAAATCTGGATTTTATAATTACAGAAGCAATTGTCAGATATAACGATTCCTTTCGTGATGGTTTGTTTGGCGATATTCTTGCTGAAAGAGATATTCTTCTGAAAGGAAACTTTTTAATTCCATATAATAATTTCCTCAGGGATTTTTCTTTTTTTTACAGGGACACTGTTAAATTTGAGCAGTTAAGCGAGATTGAAAACCGTGCTTATCCTTTTACACAGAACAATCATCCTTCAGAGCCATTCTTTTCAAGCTTAATAGAACCAGTTATTGTAGTTGGTGCTGCTGCTACTGCGGTGATTTTATTTTTTACCATAAGATCCAAGTAGAAAAATTACCTTTGATGCCTCTGCGATTTTAATTATAATTGTGCAGTTTTTTAATCAATTTTAACGGATTTTATGCTGAAAAAATTATTTGCTTTATCTGTTCTAATATTAATAATAACCTCTTGCTCAGGTTCAATAGACACAACAAACCTTTCTGCAGAAGAACGATTAGCTTATTCAATAAAGCTTTACGAAAATGAGGATTATGAAGATGCTGCAAAAGAATTTGAAGCATTGCTTTTGCAATTTCCGGGAAGCTCTGTTAGTGATGATGCACAGTATTATCTCGGAATGACAAGATATAAAAGAGGTGAATATATAATCGGAGCTTATGAATTCAGTAAACTTATTAAAGGAATGCCAACCAGTGAATTTGTACCACAAGCTCAGTATATGCTTGCCGAATGTTATTATCAGCTTTCACCTGATTATTCACTGGATCAGAAATACACTAAAAAAGCTATTGAAGAATTCCAGGTCTTTATTGACTTCTTCCCTCTTGACAGCAAAGTTGCCGATGCTGAAAAAAAGATTACCGAGCTGAACGATAAACTTGCACTGAAAGAATTTGATACCGCAAGAATTTATGAAAAACTTGAATACACAAAAGCCGCGTTAAAGTACTATGATAATGTTATGGAAATTTATCACGATACTAAATATGCACCTCTTGCTCACTATAATAAGATTAATCTTCTTGTAAGTAAAAACAGAAATCAGGAAGCTTTAGATGCAGCAATTTCATTTATGCAGAAATATCCAAATGACCCTAACTTTTCTTCAGTAGAAAAAATTAAGGCATCTTTAGAAAGCAAATTATCTGCAAGCAACTGATATGAATTCAAAACCTGTTAACAATTCTCAGATTATAATGACGGAACTTGTTTTGCCTAATCACACTAATCAATTGGGAAATCTTTTAGGCGGACAACTTATGCATTGGATAGACATTTGCGCTGCTTTAAGTGCTGCTAAACATTCAAACAGAGTTTGTGTTACTGCATCTGTTGACAGAATTGATTTTCATCATCCAATCAGACTTGGCGATGCAGTTACTATTGTTGCTTCAGTAAACAGAGCATTCAGAACATCTATGGAAGTTGGTGTTAAAGTTTATGCACAAAATTTCCGGGATGATAAAAAAATTCATACAAACACTGCTTATCTTACCTTTGTCGCAGTTGATACTGAAGGTAAACCCGTCCCCGTTCCGGAGGCTGTTCCCGAATCTGACGAAGAAAAAAGAAGATATGATGAAGCTCTTATCAGAAGAGAAAACCGACTTAAGACTCGTTTACATAAGCAGTAAAATTCTTCTTTTCATTTTACTCTTTTCAAACATTTCTTATAATCAGATTCCTGTTAATGGTTTTAGCAAAATTGATAAGTTCTCTGTACCCGAAGGTTTTACAAAAATTTTTTCTTTTAACTACAACAAAGATTCATACACCGACTTATTGCTTTACAATCCTCTGAAGCGCGAAACTATTTTGTTGACAGGTGAACAGGGACTAAAGTTTTCGAAACCCAGACAGATAAATTTTAGTTTTGAACCTACCCAATTTAAACCTGTCTACGATTCATTGTTTCAGATTTCATACTATGCCTTTACATCCAGACGAAACAGACTTTTTGGTACTTTGACATTTTCTGAAAACGGGAATCCGAACATAAAGCATTCTGTTAAACTGAATTCCTACCCGGAAGTAATTGATATCGCTGATACAGACAATGATGGAAATCCTTCATTTCTTGTTTGTGGAAAATCTTTCAATGGAATTTCATTATTCTCAATTGTGAATGAAAAGCTTAAAGAAGATAAGATTGTCTCAGGCACTTCTTTTTCTTTTGCACAGTTTATTCATCTTAATGGCGACGATATTACGGATATACTTGCTTATGATTTATTTGAAAAATCATTAAACTTTTTTCTGAATAACGGAAGAAATGAATTTGCGGTTTCAAGAAAGCTTCTCATAAATGACCAGATAAACTTTCTTCACATTTTTGATTTGAATAGTGATTCGTTCAAAGATATAATATACTCCGACCGAAACGGAATTCATATTTTATTTGGAGATCCTCTTTACCTTTTTGAAAAAAGCAGTTCAATCTCAACCAACTATGTTGTCGATAATATCGCTATTGCCGATTTCAATCACGATGGACTTTTTGATTTGTTATGTTCATCGAATGAAAACGGAATAATTTCAGTGATCTTTGCAAAAAATCAAAATTCTTTTTTTGGTGAAGTTCCTTATCTCAGGAGAAGATTTATCTCTGACATCATTCCGTTTTTTTCCAGGTTTGTTTACGGAGCAGTTTATCTGAATGAATACGGTGAATTAGGAGTATTCTCGCAGGTTAGTTCATTTAAAGATGATGTGACTTTGGCAATGGCAATTACCCCGGAAGAGATAATAAGTTTTGATTACAACAACAATGGAATAAATGATTTTGCATACTTAGATAAAAGTGATAACCAGCTGAAATTTCTGCTCAGAAACAATCTTGGAATTCCTGCGACCTACTTCTCAATCAGATTATACGGCATTCATGAGAAATTAGTTTGTTTCGATAAAAGTAATTCCGAAAAAATTTTTTATTTGTTCAAACCTGACGACAGACTGATTGAAATTCTTTATGTGGATTTCTCAAAGTTTACTTTCATAAGAGAAAATCTATACGCTGATGGAAAAATCGCAGATATGATGGTGACACCTTCAACCGAGTTGAAACCGAATATTCATTTACTTACGAATAAAAACAATAAACTCATTTACGGAGTTTATACATTTTCATCAATCAAATACATATTTGTCAGTTACCCTGAAATATCTGAAAACTGGTTTGATGCACTGATTCTTAATCCTTATGAAAATCTTATCGCTTACTGGACATCAAGTCAGAATAAGTTTCAACTTGTCTTCAATAAATTTTTAACTCATAGCAGCAACAAACAGATAATTTATAGTTTAAGCACTGATAGTAAAATTAAAACATTCTCAACGCGTACATTATTATCTGAAGATTTGTTTATTTATTCATCAGCTATTGAAGATTTATCAAGGTTCAGATTGCTGATTTATGATCAGAATCTTGCTGTTTATTCAAATAAATTACCTAAAAGTCAACCCGCTAATCAGATTATAAATAGGATAACAAACGCCAATCATTTATCTTTTGGAAACGATAACTTATTATATTTTTATAATGAAACTTTGAAAAATTTTAACAGGGTTTTTGTAAACAGGTATTTTAACCGGTTTAATGTAAATAGAATTCTTGATGAAGTCGACATAAAAAAATTTATTGTTACAAAACTCGATACAAGGAACAAACATCTCATTTACATTGACTCAATTGATAATCTGATTAAAGTAAAAAAACTATAGTGATAAGAAAATATTTATATCTTTTAATTATCCTGTTTAGTATAACAGATACATTTTCTCAGGAATTTTCCAGAGAAAAGTTGGATTCTCTTTACAATCTATTCCTGAATGTAAGAGGTCAAAGCCAGTTAATTACTGAGAAGCCATCAATTCTCCTGACTCAACCTGAAAAGTGTGGATTAAGTTTAGTGAACACAATTGCATTAAACATTGACAAATTTTCACCTGAACAGCAGATAATTCTGAAGGTATTGCTTCAAAGACCTTCTTTACAAAGAAGTGTCGTTACACCGAAAGGTTATTTCCGAATTCATTATGATCAAACTGGCTCAAATTCTCCGGGATATTCTTTAACGGAGCTTGCAGCAGCTCTTGATTCCGCATATGAGTTTGAAGTTAACTATCTTGGTTATCCACCTCCGCCGCCAGACAATGGTGCTGGTGGTGATGACAGATATGATATTTATATTCTGGATCTTGGTGGAAGTTATTATGGTTATACCCAGTTTGAAGATGAAATCGCTAACGGAAAATATTTAACATTTACAGTAATAGATAACGACTATCAGGGTTACTACTCTACTGGAATTGATGGGGCGAGAGTAACTGTAGCACATGAATTTCATCACGGAATTCAGGCAGGGAATTACATCTTTCGCGATTCAGATTTGTTCTTTTATGAAATTACTTCAACAGCGATGGAAGAATTCGTGTTTAATGATGTGAATGATTATTATGCTTATATGTCCGATTATTTTAACAATCCCTACAGACCATTTATTCTGAATAATGGTTATAATCTTGCAATCTGGAATATCTTTCTCAAGGAAAGATTTGGCTTTGATATCCTGAAAAGACAGTGGGAATTGATGCCATCTGCAAGGGCTTTGAATGCAATTAACATTAGCTTAAATGAAAACAGTTCAACATTCAGAAATGAATTAAATAATTTTGGTGTGTGGACTTATTTTACAAACTACAGGGCTTTTCCGGGTAGATATTTTAAAGAGGCAGTCAATTATCCTTTAATCAGAACTACAAATCCGATGACATTTACTCCCCCATCGAAAAGTTTTACAATGAGTACCCGTCCAACAACAAATTATTTTTTAAAAATAGTTGATGGAACAGATACCCTCATATCCATCATATCAAATTCAGATATTATTTCAGGAACGGATAGCGCAAATAATTCATTTGCTTTCGAGTATATTCTTTTCAGTGATACTTCTGCCGGTGATAGAAAATTAGCTGACAAATATTCAGCAACATTAAATGCATCACCTCAGAATTTCTGGAGTGCTTCGGAAATTCTGAACAATTTTGTTGTCAATGGTGATTCCACTTTTAAATTTTTTGGTAATGACAAGGAAACATTTGCGTTCCCAAACCCTTACAGATACTCTAAAAAATATGGTTTGGGAAATTTCGTTTATTTTCAGATTCAGGCAGAACTTGGTGACATAGTTGATTTAAGTGTTTTTACTTCTTCGATGAAATTAGTTTACAGTTCAAATGAATCTGTTTCATTTCTTCCGAATGGAGCAAAAGGAATTAAGTATGAAGTAAAAGATCTCGACAAAAAACATCTTGCTTCAGGCATTTATATTTACACAATAAAATATCACGATAAAACAATCACCGGTAAATTTGTAGTATTTAATGAGTAATTATTCTTTAGAAGTAAATCAGCTTACAAAATATTTTGGAAGAAGACTGATATTCAGTAATCTGAATTTCAGATTTGAAAATAAAGGCATTTACGGAATTTCGGGTCCGAACGGTTCAGGTAAATCTACATTAGTTAAAATTCTTGCCGGAATTATAGGTGCAAACAAAGGCGAAGTAAAACATTTTCTTGATGGGAAGGAGATTGTTCCTGAAAAAATTCATAATCACATAGGTTTTGTTTCGCCTTATCTTGTTTTATATGAGGAATTCTCAGCAGAAGAAAACTTGTTGATGTTTGCAAAGATAAGAGGAGTTGAATATGACAAAAAAAGAGTTTATTATCTTTTTGAAAAATTTTTACTACTAAAAAGAAAAGATGATCTGGTAAAAACTTATTCATCAGGAATGAAGCAAAGACTTAAATTTATCTTTGCTCTTATGCACTCTCCTCAATTAATAATATTAGATGAGCCAACATCAAATCTGGATGATGAAGGAAAAAATTCTGTTTATGAAATTATTCGTGAAGAAGGGAAAGAAAAGATAGTTCTTGTCGCGTCAAATGAAAAAAATGATCTTGAGCTTTGTGAGAAAACAATTTTTCTGGAGAACTACAAACAGTTAAACGCATGAATTCGAAATCATATAACCTTTTTTTGAAAGACTTCCGTTCTGAACTAAGAACAAGATACGCAATAAATGCTTTGGCTATGTTTATAATAGTAGCAATAAGCGTAATTCTTTTTTCAATAGGCAATGAAAAGATAAATGAGAATCTGACTGCTGGTTTATTCTGGGTAGTGATTTTTTTCACAGCAATGAGCGGGCTTTCGAGAGCTTTTGTTTCTGAAGAAGAAAGAGGAACAACTTTAACTCTTCAACTGATTGCTTCACCAACAACTGTTTTTTCCGGCAAACTCATTTTCAATGTAATTCTTGTTTTTGCTATGAATGCAATAATCGCTTTGTTATACGGAACCCTTTTCGAAGATTTTATAATAAAAAATTTTCTACTGTTTTTTGCTACATTTGTATTAGGAAACATTGGATTGGCGGTTTCATCAACTATTATTGCTGCAATAATTGCAAAAGCTGGTGCAAAAGGCACTCTTTATCCTGTTCTTTCTTTTCCTATATTATTGCCTTTAATTTTAACTTGTGTTCAATTAACATTGTTCTCGTTTGATGGCACAAGCTTTGAAAAATCCAGGTTTGAATTGGCAATTGTTGTTAGCTATGATGTTATTATGATTACAGTTTCGTATCTTTTGTTTGACTTTATCTGGAAAGAGTGACAATTTTTAACAATAATTAAATAACTAATCCTATGGTCTGGAAAATATTTTTATTTCTGTTATTAGCGTTTGTCTCAGTGGCTGGAATAGCCTTTCCCATTGTTGAGAAGCCATCAGCATGGTATGAATTTCCATTCATTCCCGGACTTGAAGAAAATGCAAAAATCATATTTTTTCATGTTCCAACTGCATGGGTTACAGTAATAGCATTTCTGATGTCCACTGTTTTCAGCTTCAGATATTTAAAGAATAAAAATCTTGATGATGATTTAAAATCATATGCAGCTGCACAGCTTGGAATAATATTCTGTATTCTTGCAACTGTGACAGGAGCTGTTTGGGCTAAATTTGCATGGGGAGCTTTCTGGAGTTGGGACCCAAGACAAACAAGTATTTTTGCTCTGTTGCTGATTTATGGTGCCTGGTTTGCTCTTCGTTCTTCAATTGAATCAGAAGAAAAACGAGCAACACTTTCTTCAGTCTATTCAATCATTGCTTTTGTCACTGTTCCCTTTTTCATTTTTGTTATGCCAAGAATAATGACTGGCTTGCATCCCGGTTCTGCTGATGATACTAATGCCGGACCAGTTGTTAATTTTAAAATGAATTCAAATATGTTGCTGATATTCTTTTTGTCATTAATTGGTTTTACTATTCTCTATTTTTGGATGTGGAATATCGGTTATAAATCACTTATCTATAAAGAAAAAATTCAGAAACAATTTATAAGAGGTTAAATTGGAAGAATTCTTATCTAAAAATGCAATTTATATAGTTATGATTATCGTCCTTATTGTATGGACAGGAATTTTCTTTTATATGTTAAACCTTGATAAAAGAATTAAAAGTGTCGAAAAAGAATTGAAAGGAGAAAAACATGAAAAATAAATATATCTTCGGCGGTATAATCATCGCATTATTTCTTGGAATAATGGGTTATTTGTTCACTCAAAGTAACATAAAATATGAAAGTGATTTTTCTGTTGTAAAAGCTACTGATAAAACAGTTAAAGCTACCGGAAGTTGGGTTAAAGAGAAAAGCTACGAAATGAATAATGAAGCTAGGACATTTACATTTTATATGGTTGATGAAAAAGGTAATGAGATGAAAGTTGTTTATGAAGGTGCAATGCCCAACAATTTTGAATCTGCTACAAGCGTAGTTGTAACCGGTACTTATAAAAACGGTTATTTTCATGCCAAAGACATTTTGACAAAATGTCCAAGCAAATATCAGGATCAACAATCAGCTCAGACTTCAAGTATGTAAAACTTAAGGGGAGATGATAATAATTTTCAGAAAGGAATTTTTATGGTAGGCAGTGTAATACTTTCATTAGCATTAGTATTCAGTATCATCTCAATGGTACTTTACTATCTAACTTTCCGGGGTTACAATAACACATTAAACTTTGCGCGCGTATTTTATCATGCAATGGCAGTGTTTGTTATTGCAGCATCAACTTTTTTATGGTACGCAATATTAACGCATCAATATCAGTACAAATATATTTTCAGTTACAGCAATAACTCTCTTTCCACAGGTTTACTGCTTTCTTCATTCTGGGGAGGCCAGGAAGGTAGTTTTATGCTGTGGTTACTTCTTACTGCAATAATTGGTGTAATACTTCAATCCTATGCTTCCAAGAGAGGTGATCTTGAACCAAGAGTAATGACTGTTTTCACTTTAGCAACGACATTTTTACTTGTAATGGTTTCTCCCTGGTTCAAAAATCCATTTGAATACATCTGGGTAACACCAATTTTTATTGAACTGAAATCGGTTAATCCTCAGTTCTTAAATATGCCTTTTGTACAAAATTTTATTTTCTCTGATCAGCAAACTGGTGGAAACTTTGTTCAAATGGGACCTGATTTGTATGCTGCTCTAACTCAAAGCGGAATCGCAGTAAATGATTTTATTATAAATGGCAGAGGACTAAATCCACAACTTCTTAATTTCTGGATGCAGATTCATCCGCCGATTCTTTTCATTGGATTTGCAATGGCCACTGTACCATTTGCATTTGCTCTTGCAGCATTAATGAAAGATGAATATAAAGATTGGATTAGTCAGGCATTTCCATGGACACTTGCAGGAACAGGAATTCTTGGTCTTGGAATTATGCTCGGTGGTTACTGGGCTTATGAAATGCTTGGTTGGGGCGGTTATTGGGCCTGGGATCCGGTTGAAAATTCAAGTTTAATCCCCTGGCTCATTGGTGTTGCAGCAATTCATACAATGCTTGTACAAAAAAGATCTCAACAAAAAGGTGAAGGCATTGGTAGATATGCAAAAACAAATTTAATTCTAAGCATTCTGGTTTATATACTCGTTCTTTACAGTACTTTTCTAACCAGAAGCGGTGTTTTGGGTGATGCTTCTGTTCATTCTTTTGTGGATCCGGGAATGTTGGTTTATTTATTCCTAATCGTATTCATCAGTTCATTCGCTCTACTTGGTCTTGGAATGGTTGTTTACCGTTGGAAAAGTTTAAATCAGCAGACACCTCAGGATGAAGGTCTACTATCAAGAGAACTAGCATTATTCACTGCGGCAATCGTTTTATCTGCATCAGCATTGATAGTTTTTGTAGGAACTTCTTCACCACTATTCGGACATTCTGTTGATGTTTCATTTTATAATGAAATGCATTTACCTCTTGCAATTATAGTTGGATTGTTGAATGGAATAAGTTTAATACTCAAATGGAAAAATACAAGCACTAAAGAATTAATTAACGGTTCTCTACGCGCACTTGCAATCAGTATTTTGATTACGGTATTGATTGTTGTTTTCGGCGGTGTTACAGATATAATGCTGATTCTTCTGACTTTCGCATCTGCATTTGCATTGGTTGTAAACGGTGAAATTGCGATTAATATCATTAGAAAGAATCTTAAAATGCTCGGAGCTTATCTTGCACACATTGGTCTTGCAATTTTTATACTCGGTGTTATTGGTTCTGCTGGTCATAGTACAGAAAAGACAATCGACCTTGTAAAAGGAAAACCTGTTGAAGCATTTGGTTACCAAATGGTATTTACAGGATATGAACCAATTGAAAACGGAACAAAGTATGCTTTCAAAATAAAATTGAATAAGGATGGTAAAGAATATTCTGCTGCTCCGGTAATGTATATTGCTGAGTATAACAATAGCCTGATGCGTGAACCTTCGATTCTTGTTATGCCGACAAAAGATATTTATATCGCTCCTCTCGGATATGATGAAGGCGGAAACCAGAAACAAAATAATTCGCTTACTATTGCCAAAGGTGCTACAGCAGATTATAACGGAATAAAAATTACCTTTACAAAATTCAATATGTCACCTGATGTAATGAAGGCAATGCAGGAAGGTAGAGATTTTCAGATTGGCGCTGTAATTACTGTTGAAGGAAATGGTAAAAAAGATGAAGTTGAACTATTGAGAAAGCAAAGTGGTGGTGAAGTCGAATTTACTGCTTACGAATCAAAAGATCTTAATCTTAAATTGCAATTAACTAATCTCTCAGCAAGTGGAATAGAACTAATCGCTTCATCACTTGATTCTCAACCAGAAACTAAAACACAGGAAAAGCAGGAAGTGCTTACTGTTAACGCAAGTATAAAGCCGTTTGTAAGTTTAGTTTGGATTGGAGTCCTTGTTATGGTAATGGGATTTTTTGTTGCAGTTGCCAGAAGGTTAAAAGATTCTTTAATAAGCTGACAAAGTTGTAAATTTGATATAAAAAAAGGAGTGGAATAACCACTCCTTTTTTATTTGATAAATAGACTAACTTTCTACTTCTTCTAAAACCGGAACTTTCACAATTTTTCTTGGCTTAAATTCTTCTTTCTTAATCTTCCCATTCTTTCCGTTTTTCTTTGACTTAGAACCAAAACCTTCCGGATTGTTTTTATCAGCATAATTCTTATAAGTGAAAATTTTATTCTGATAGTTTCTCATAATTACTTTTTCTTCATCATGATGAAGAACATAATTCGGAACAAGAGGAATCTTTCCGCCACCACCAGGTGCATCAATTACGAAATGAGGAACTGCAAGTCCGGAGGTGTGTCCTCTCAGTGCTTCAAGAATCTTTAGTCCGGTCTCAACAGATGTTCTGAAATGATTTGCGCCTTTGGTCTCGTCAGCCATATACATATAATATGGGCGAACTCTGATTTTCAGCAACTTCTGAACAAGTTCCTTTACAACAGCAGGATCATCATTAACGCCTTTCATAATTACCATCTGATTTCCCATCGGAATTCCAGCATCAGCCATCATTTGACAAGCTTTTGAACTTTCCGGTGTAATTTCCCAGGGATGATTGAAATGTGTATTGCAATAAATCGGATGATACTTCTTCAACATATTAACAAGTTTTGGTGTAATGCGCTGTGGTAGAACACAAGGCATCTTTGAACCAAGACGAATAATTTCAATGTGCGGTATTTGTCTTAATCGTTGAAGAATTTTTTCAAGCATTGCATCAGTAAGCATTAAAGGATCACCGCCAGATAATATTACATCGCGGATTTCTGTATGCTCTTCAAGATATTTAAAAGCGCTCTCCAATCCTTTCATTGAAATTTTTTCATGGTCGCCTACTTTTCTTTTTCTCGTACAAAATCTGCAATAGATTCCACATTGACTTGTAACGAGAAACAATGCTCTGTCGGGATAGCGATGTGTAATATTTGGAACCGGGCTCATTGCGTCTTCCATCAGAGGATCTTCTTCTGCATCAATATCCTCTAATTCTTTTTTATCAGGAACGCACTGCAACCAGATTGGATCCCCTGGATAACGGATTAAGCTTAAGTAGTAAGGGTTAATACGGGCCTGGAAAAATCCATCGAGTTCTTGAGCGACTTTGCGGTCAAGACCGAATTTTTCAACAAGTTGGTCAACAGTGTGAACACTGTCCCGTATCATTTGCTGCCAAAGTTCCATAACGAATCCTCAGTTATTCTTGTTATTAAAATACTTCCCGAAAATCAGCAGGTTATCTCCTACTGAATAAAAATCTTTAATCTCAGAAATAATTGAGAAGTTATTTCTGAAATAGAAACTTTGTGTTGAAAGATAACTTTCTTTTGAAGATGTTTCCGCAAGCAACCATCTTCCCTTTTTCTCTTTCACAAAGTTTTCTGCATGCTCTAATAAATTCTTGCCGATTCCTTTTCCGGAATGTTCGGGATCAGCAACAATCCAGTAGAGATCATAAACTGCATCTGTTAACGGGCGCTTTCCGGTGCAATGATATCCAAGAATCCTGCCATCTTCTTCATAGACGAAGATATTATAATCCGTCTGTGATGAATTGTTTACTGTTATATCAATTAACTCCATTGCTACTTTAACTTCTTCATCGTTAAAGTTTGGAATTTTCTTTAACAACTTTTCAAGTTCTGTAACATCAGACGGCTTGATTGATCGTATCATTGCGTTTTCTGTTTAATGCTAAATTCGTTATGGTTTCCAATAGACTTGTGTAATCAATTCCAATTGCTGCAGCTGCTCTTGCAAATCCCGAGTCCGATGAAACATCCGGATTTGGATTTACTTCAATCACATAAGGAATATTTTCGCTGCTTAATCTTATATCAACTCTCGCATAATCCCGACAGTTCATAACTCTGTATGCTTCAAGAGCAACTTTTTCAATTTTATTTTTTATCCTGCTACTGAGTTTTGCCGGACAAACTGGTTTTGTATGATTATAATAAGTGCTGTTCTCAATCCACTTACCATCATAGGTTACAATCTTAGGTAAATTTTCCGGTAAACCTGTAAAATCTATCTCTGATATCGGAAGAACTTTACCATTCAGTATTGCAACATTTAATTCTCTTCCTACTATATATTCTTCAACAATTATTTTTTTGTTGTATGTCTTCTTCAAAAAATCAAAATGTTTTTTCAGATCATTAAAATTCTTCACAACTGAATATTCTGAAATTCCTATGCTCGCATCCTCTTCTTCAAGTTTCATTATCAGAGGATAGCTAAGCCTGATTTTATTTTTTGTCAGCACTTCATCCGGTTCAAGCGTAATTGCTTCCGGAGTTTTAATTCCATAAGATTTCAGAATAGCTTTTGTTCTAAGTTTATTCAAACAGTTTCCAAGAGTAACTGCTGTGTTGCCTGTAAATTCAAATCCCATCAATTCAAACAATGCTGCTACACAGTATTCATAATTTGTAACACCTTCAACTGATTCTACAAAATTTACAATTGCATCCGGTTGAAAAGAATTTAACTTGTTTATTAATGAAGTGACATCTCTGTTTACAGCAAATGATTCTACAACTTCATATTTCGACGAGAGCATTTCCACAATATTATTAATCTGGGTTACAAACGAATACTCAGATAAATCAATTCCGGATTGAGAATATTCTCCCGGCTTCCCGTTATAAACAGGAAAGATACTAACAGGAGAATTATAACATATTAATATTCGCGCTTCTTTTTTCATGCAAGATTATATCTTTTGCATCCGGCTAACAAAACTGAATTTATCATTTCATCATAAGTCATTCCTGCTGCTCGGGCAGCTTTTGGATAACTTGAATTCTCTCTCGGATCAGGCATTATTCCCGGCAGCGGATTAATTTCAATTATATTTGGTTCACCATTCTTATCTAACCGCACATCAATGCGACTCCAGTCTCTGCATCGTAATACTTTATAAGTATCAAGACAAACTTTAATAATTTTTTCTTCAAGTGCTTTATCAAGATTTGCCGGACAGTCAAAAACTTCAAAGTCAGATTCTTTTGTATCAAGTATCCACTTTGCTTCATAAGAATATAAAGGTTTTACTCCTTCGGGATACTTATCATATCTTATTTCAATTATCGGAAGCGTTTTTGTTTCGTTACCATTTCCTAAAATCGCAACAGTGAATTCTCTTCCCGGTAAAAACTCTTCTATTAAAGCAGATTGGTCATACTCAGAATTAATTCTTTCTACTTCACTCAGTAGTTCATTTGGGTTAGTGACGAAAGAAGATGAGAAAATTCCTTTGCTTGAACCTTCGCAAATAGGTTTGACAATCAACGGATATGAAAAATGATTTTGTCTGATTTCGTTTACACTATCAGCAACAAAAAATTTGGCATTTGGAATTTTATAGTACGAAAGAATTTCTTTTGTACGAGCTTTGTCCAAACAGATTGCAAGTGTTAATGCATCGCTTCCCGTGTAAGGAATTTGTAACATATCAAGCATAGCAGGAATCTGAGCTTCACGACTTACACCGAATGCGCCTTCAGCAATGTTAAATACAATGTCCGGTCTTTGCTGTCGGAATTTTTCAAACGCATCTTCATTTGCTTCAATCAAAGTAACATCGTGATAGATTGATAGAGCATCACGCAATGCATTGATTGTTTCCCAGGTATCCCATTCAGCGAAAGTGTCTTGAGATGTTTTGTAAGGTGAGTTTGATTTCTGAGAGTTCGGAGACACTGATTCAATGAAAGTTTCACTTTCTGGCTTTACATTAAATGCTAATGCAACATTCAACTTCTCTTTAAACTGTATTGATAAGATAACTTCTCCGAAAAAATTTTTTTCACAAGCAAATATATGAGTTATAAAATTTAAGTCAAGAAGTCTGAGAGAGTTGAAAAAATTTTTTTAAAGACACTTCGAAGTGATTAATTCAGTTTAAAATTTATTTTTCTTTAATGAAGATGATGATTAAAATTTTTTTGACATTAATTCCGAGCTCTGTTTATGGGCATGAAATAACTGTGGTAACTTTAAAAGTGATTGCTAAGCAATATCAGCATAAATCATGTTCTCTTTGTACTGCTCTAAAAGTTTCTTTCTCACCAAAAAATTTTTTTTCTGTGAGAGAGTCGGATCAGAAGAAATTAATTCAAACGCAGACTGTTTCGCTTCAAAAATTATTTCTGAATCTTCTGCAATGTTGATAAACTTCAGCTCAGGAAATCCACTTTGCTTAGTTCCGAAAATATCTCCGGGTCCACGAAGCTTTAAATCAATTTCTGCAATCTTAAAACCATCGTTATACTTTACCATTGATTGTAATCGAACTGATGCTTTATAATTTTCAAGTTGAGTTGGTGATAAATATTCAAAGTTGAGTTCATTAGCTGATTGCTTTGCAGCAATTTTATCATGTGTTACGAGAATACAATACGCCTGTTTATTACTTCGCCCAACTCTTCCTCTCAGTTGGTGAAGTTGTGAAAGTCCGAAACGATGTGCATCATTTATTAAAATTATATTTGCATCGGGAATATCAATTCCGACTTCAATTACTGTCGTGGCAACAAGCACATCAAATTCCTTGTTTAAGAATCTGAACATCATCTCTTCCTTTTCACGCCAGTTCATTTTTCCGTGAATCAATCCAACATTTAAATCTTTCAGATAAGTATTCTTTAGTTCTTCGTAGTAGTTAGTCGCAGCTTTCAAATCAAGTTTTTCTGATTCTTCGACTAGCGGATAAACAATAAAAGTCTGATAACCTTCTTTTGACTTATCAATTATGAATTTATAAATCTCTGGGAGTTTCTTTTCGCCACGCAAGACTGTTTTTATCGGCTTTCTGTTTTTGGGCATTTCATTAATTACAGATACATCCAAATCACCATACAAAGTCATTGTTAAAGTTCTTGGAATCGGAGTTGCACTCATCACGAGAACATCAGGAGCCAATCCCTTTGCCAATAAATCGGCTCTTTGTTTAACTCCAAAGCGATGTTGTTCATCAATTACAACAAGACCAAGATTTCTGAATGAAACTTTTTCTTCAATCAATGCGTGAGTTCCTATTATAATGTCGGCTTCCTTAAGTTCAATTTCTTTTTCTCTTTTTGCTTTTGCTGAATTGGACTGTCCTCCGAGTAAAAGCGTTACTTTAACTTTTTTGTGTGGATTTATTTCATTGAGTTTTTTCATTAGTGCAGAAATATTTTTTGCGTGCTGGTCTGCAAGAATTTCTGTCGGAGCCATAAGTGCTGCCTGATATCCGCTGTCAACAGCAATCAGCATTGCGATTAATGCAACCACTGTTTTACCACTTCCTACATCACCCTGAAGCAGCCGGTTCATTGGTTTATCTGACAGCATATCATTTTTTATTTCGGACAAAACTTTTTTCTGTGATTCGGTTAATTGAAAAGGAAGAATTTTCAAAAAGTTTTTTATCAGCTCTGTTCTGATTTCAAATTTTACTGGCTTATCTTTTTTCTGAATTTTATTTTTACGAAGCGCAAGAAGTAGTTCAAGATAAAATATTTCTTCGAACTTGAATCTGTACTGTGCTCTTAAAAATAATTCCTGACTTTGAGGAAAGTGATAATTCTTTATTGCTTCATTTAATTTCAGAAGATTATGCTTAGTTAAAATTTCTTCGGGCAAAGTTTCTTCAATTTCATCTGCGTAATGTTCAACAGCATAAGCAATAATTCTTCTTAAACTGAAATCACCAATGTTTCTGGCTTTAAGTTCTTTTGGAATACGATAGAAAGGAATAATCTTTCCTGTGTGGAGAAAACTTTGTGTTTCTTCTTCTGTTATTCTGTCAAAGTCAGGATGTACAAACTGAAAACGATCATATTTGTCTATAGTTGGCTTTGCTGAAACAGCAAAATACTCTCCTTCTTTAAAAACATCATAAAAATATTTTGCGCCCTGAAACCAGATACACTCGAAAAATCCGGTGTTATCTTTCATCTGAACTTTAAGTATTTCTTTGTTTCTTACTCTTATTTTTTCCCGCTCAATAACTTTCCCGATTACTGTTACTTCACCGTCGTAACCGTTTAAGATATAACTGTAAGCTTTCGCAGCAGTAAGGACCGTTGAACGATCCAGATGTCGTGAAGGAAAATAAAATAGAAGATCACGAATAGTTTTTATTCCGATTTTTGCGAATGACTCTGCTCTTTTCGGTCCAACAGATTTGATATACTGAACTGAAGATTCAAGAATATTTGCTTTTGCCGAATTCATCATTCGAAAAATAACTTAACCATAAAGTAAACTCAATAAGAGAAGATTGAACAATCATAATAATTAATGATTTCTCATTTACCCAATCAACATACTTTAACTAAACTTTAACTCATAAACCATTTCTTATTATTTTGAGCAAGTTAATTAAAGGATTTTTTGTGGATTGGAAAAAACTTTTATCTTCTGTTCAGCTTGGAGCTGATGAAAAAAATTATTCAGACATTCACGATGGCAGAAGTCAGTTTCAAAGAGACTTTGATAGAATTGTTTTCTCACCCGCATTCAGACGGCTGCAGGATAAGACCCAGGTTTTTCCTTTACCTGAAAGCGATTTTGTTCATACAAGATTAACTCACAGTCTCGAAGTTTCGGTTGTCGGAAGATCACTTGGTAATCTTGTAGGAGAAAAAATAATTTCAAGACACCCTGAACTGAAAAATGAATTCACAAAATTTCATTTCGGAGAAATAGTTGCTGCAGCTTGTCTTGCTCACGATATAGGTAATCCTCCTTTTGGTCATTCCGGTGAAGAATCTATCTCAGAATATTTCAGAAATGGAAACGGAAGAAAATTCAAAGAAGAAATTAATGATGAAAAAAAATGGAATGACTTGATAAAGTTTGAAGGCAATGCGCAGGGTTTCAGAATAATAACCAAACTGCAAAATCCAAAATTAAGTGGTGGGCTCAGATTAACTTATGCAACGCTTGCGGCATTATCAAAATATCCGAGGGAATCTTTAACGAATAATAAATCCGACACTTCTAAGATTTACAGAAAGTTCGGATTCTTTCAATCTGAAAAGGAAATTTTTAAACAGGTTGCAGAACACACAGAATTATACAGAATAGACAAACAAAATTATTTCTGGGGTCGTCATCCTTTAAGTTTTCTGATTGAAGCTGCAGATGACATTTGTTACAGAATTATGGATCTTGAAGATGGTTACAGATTGGGACTTGTCACATTCAACGATACTGAACAACTCTTAAAAAATCTTATTCGGATTGAACTTGTTTCCGATTACGATCAGAGAGACGATGCAGAGAAAATTGGTTACCTAAGGGCCAAAGCAATAAATGAATTAGTGAAAGAACTTGCAGAAGTTTTTCTTGAACACGAAAGCGAAATCCTTTCTGCAAAACTTAATGATGAATTGATTACACTTATTCCCGCAGCAAATGGTTTAATGGAAATTGAAAAACTTTCTGTTGAAAAAATTTATCGTCACAGAACTGTTGTAGAAAGAGAAGCGGCTGGCTATGAAGTTCTCGGAGGACTTCTGGATGCATTCATTAATTCATTCAACGAATGGCTTGATGGAAACATAAAACCAAAAAACCGAACGCTGGTTAATCTTCTTCCTAAAAGAATTCTTAATACTGCAAATTCAGATACCGAAATCTACGAGCGTTTATTATTAATAATTGATTTTATTTCTGGCATGACAGACTCCTTTGCTGTTTCATTGTTTAGAAAAATTAAAGGAATTTCTCTCCCCGGAAGCCGGCTTACGGAGTAAAAATTTTTTAATTACATGTAAATATGTAAGACAAATTTGTCGTCTCCACTGTATTCTAAATTCTGCGGATAAAAATTTAAATTATCATTAAAAATTTGACCTTCAAATCTCATTTTCATTAAGCGATAATATATTCAAATGGCTTAATTATTGTCAGATTATTCCATTCAATCTAAGATTTGAATGTAAAAAATGTTTACACCTTATAATCAAAATCGGAGCAAACGAAAAAGCAAAATGAAGGTTGATAAATTCAGAAGTTCCATAAAAAAGGATATATCTTTAACAGAGTTAGAAGAAAAACTTTATGAAATAATGTCTGTTGGCAGAATCACCTGGTGGGAGTATGATCTGAAAGAAAACACTTACATTCAGTCTGGCCATCGTACAGAGCTTCTTGGTTTTAAAGCTGATGAAATTCCACAAAATTTTGAAGGGATTTTGCAACTGATTCATGAGGAAGACAAACATAAAATTATTAATGTACTTAGTGAATATAAATCAGGGAAAATAGTTCAACATAATATTGAATACAGAATTAAAAATAAGTCCGGTGAATATAGAATTTATAAAAACATTGGAAAACTTAAATTATCTAAGGATGATTCTTCACCAAAGATCAACGGAATTGTAATTGATATAACTGAATACAGAAAAACCGAGCAAAGTCTTATAGAAACCGAAGCTAAGTTTAAATTAATTACAGAAAACTCGATTGATGAAATCTGGGTAAGAGATCTTAATCTGAATCTGATTTATGTGAGTCCATCTTCAGTAAAAGTTCATGGCTATACTCCTAACGAGTTTAAAAACATATCATTAAATGTTTTACTGACCCCTGAATCATTTTATTATGTAAATCACATTTTAAAAGAAGAACTTGAATATGATAATAATCCGAATGCAGAATTAACAAGATCAAGAACTGTTCTGATAAAAGAACGACATAAGAATGGTCACATAATCTGGACTGAAAATCAGGTCAGTTTTATTCGCGATGAAAATAATAAACCGAAAGCTATAATTGGTGTAACAAGAGATGTAACCCAGAAAATAAAATCTGATCAGATAAGGGAAGCTGTCTATCGCATCTCTGAAGCGACTCACACTTCGGAAAATCTTGATAATCTTTTCAAAGAGATTCATCAGATAATATCTACAATAATGCCGGCAAAGAATTTTTACATTGCGCTTTATGATAAAAACTCAAATCTGATTTCGTTCCCCTATTTTGTAGATGAGGTTGATGAGCCATTTCCTCCCTCACCTCCGGGAAAAGGATTAACAGAATATGTTTTAAGAACAGGCGAACCATTATTTGCTTCACCCGAAGTCTTTCGGGATCTTGTTAACCGAAGAGAAGTTGAGCTCGTTGGTGTTGATTCGTTCGATTGGTTAGGTGTTCCTTTAAAGATTAGAAGCAATACGATAGGAGTATTGGTTGTTCAATCTTATAACAAGAATGAAAGATATACTCTGGAAGATCTTGATCATCTTGTCTTTGTTGCAGATCAGGTTGCAATGGCAATTGAAAGAAAAAGGACAGAAAGTGAAAAGCAAAGATTAAACGAATTATTATCTGCAGTATCCAAAGCACAATCTCATCTCCTTACAAAAAAAGATCTATACTTTAGTGTCCAGCTTGCCTTGACTGAAATCGGGAAAGCAGTAGATGCTGACAGAGTTTATATTTTTGAAAATCACTATGACTCTGCAACAGACAGAGTGCTTATGAGTCAGAGATATGAATGGTGTTCTGAAAAATCAATTCCACAGATTGATAATCCGGAATTGGTCAATCTTCCATACGAGCCCTTATTTTCACGATGGTATAATGAGCTTTCACACGGTGGAAATATTTTCGGACTAATTAAAGATTTCCCTGAAAACGAAAGACCGCTTCTTGAGGTTCAGGAAATCAAATCAATTCTGGTTGTTCCGATTTTTGTTTCCGGACGATTCTGGGGATTTATCGGATTTGACGATTGCCATTCAAACAGAATCTGGACTGAAAGTGAAATATCAGTACTTAATGCAATAGCTTCGAGTATAGGAGGAGTGTTCCAAAGAAAAGCAATGGAAGATGCGCTAAGGAAAAGCGAAGAGAAGTACAGAAACTTTATAGAAAAAAGTATGGAGGGAATTTACCTTCTTGAATTCAGAAAGCCGATTGACATAACACTTCCCGTTAACAAACAAGTCGAATTGTTCTATGAATATGGCTTTATATCTGAAGCAAATGATGCAATGGCTGATATGTATGGCTTATCATCAAGTAAAGACCTTGTCGGAAAAACAATAGAAGAAATTCATGGCGGAAGAAACAACCCAGTAAATATTGAAACACTCAAGTCTTTCATTATGAATGGATATAGGATTGAGAATGCAGAAACGATTGAAGTCAGAGCCGATGGTTCTAAAATGTATGTGTTGAATAATGTTATAGGTATTATTGAGAACAATAAACTTGTTACGAATTGGGGATCACAGATTGATATTACAGAAAGAAAACAGGCTGAAGAAGCAATCATTAAAGCTAAGGAAAAAGCTGAAGAAGCAAACAGATTAAAATCAAATTTCTTATCAAACATGAGTCACGAACTTCGCACACCATTGATTGGAATTCTTGGTTACTCTGAAATAATGATGAATGAACTTGCAAATTCGAATTATGGTGAAATGGCTTCTACTATTTACCAAAGTGGCAGTAGGTTACTCGAAACACTCAATATGATTCTGACTCTTTCAAAAGTTGAAAGTGAAAAAGTAAATATCAATTTAATAGATGTTTCTCTTACTGAATTAGTTGATGAAGTAAGAATACTGTTTGATTCTGTTGCGAAGAAGAAAAATATTGAACTTAAATCATTATATCCTAAAGAAGGACTTTCAATTAAAACTGATCCTAAAATCATAAGAGAGATATTAAATAATCTGGTTAATAACGCAGTTAAATACACCGAGAAAGGCAGCATTTTAATTGAAGTAAAAAGAAATGAATTAACAGGTGAAGTAATGATTCGTGTTAAAGATACCGGAATAGGAATTCCAAAAGACAAACTTGAAATAATATTTGAAGAATTCAGACAGGCAAGCGAAGGCTTAGCAAGAAACTTTGAGGGCACTGGACTCGGTTTAAGTATTACAAAAAAATTTGTTCAGCTTCTCGGTGGGAAAATATTTGTAGAAAGCCAGGTTGGAATTGGTTCAATGTTTACTGTCGTACTTCCTTATAATCCCTCTTCTAATCAGTCGGGTGAAATCAAGCATTCAGATGAACGATTAATCAGAGAGCAGATTTTATCAAGAGCTCCGAGGGAAAGAAAATTACTACTCATTGTTGAGAATGACAGAATCAATGCGGCTGTAATTGAAGCGTATGTAAAAAAGGATTATGATGTGGATGTAGTTGGAAGAGGTGAAGATGCAGTTAAAAAAGCTTCAGAAAAACAATATGATGCAATACTTATGGATATTAATCTTGGTTCAGGTATTAATGGAATTGAAGCAACTCAGCAAATAAGAAAAATAAAAGGATACGAAACCACTCCTATAGTTGCTGTTACTGCATTTGCATTGAAAGGTGATAAGGAAGAATTTTTATCCAAGGGTTGCACTCATTATATCTCAAAACCATTTACGCAGCCACAGATAATTTCTTTGTTGAATGAAATATTTATTAATGGAAAGAGTAAATAAAATTTCATTCGAACTTCATATCGCGGTTCATTAAATCATTTGTTGCTTTAATCGGATCTTTATCTTCAAAAAGTATTTTATATACTTCATTAGCGATTGGAGTTTCAACTTTATATTTATCTGCAAGTTGATTTACAGATTTAGTAGTTTCAACTCCTTCAGCAACCATTTCCATTGACTTAAGAACTTCCTTTAGCTTTTTGCCTTTCCCGATTTGCTCACCAACAAAACGATTTCTACTATGTCTGCTCATACAAGTAACAATCAAATCACCCATACCAGAAAGACCGGCAAAAGTTTCCGGCCTTGCACCCATAACCAATCCTAATCTTGAAATTTCTGCGACTCCTCTTGTCATTATAGCAGCTTTAGTATTATCTCCGAAACCTGCACCGTCAATTATTCCCGCACCAATTGCAATAACATTCTTAAAGGCACCTCCCAACTCAACACCAAGGATGTCTGTTGAAGAATAAACTCTGAAATAAGAATTCATAAATACTGACTGAATTGTTTTTGAGGTTTCTCTGCTGATTGAAGCAGCAACAACCGCAGTCGGAACTCTTTTAGAAACTTCTTCGGCGTGACTTGGACCAGATAAAACTCCAATCTGATTTTTATCCAAACGATGATGAACATCTTTAATCATCTGGGACATTGTCATCAATGTTTCCTTCTCAATCCCCTTCGAAACACTTACAAGAATTGTGTCTTTTAATGAATGGTAATCCAGCTTTTCAACAACTTTTCTTAAAAACTGAGAAGGAACTGCAAGAACTATCAGGTTTTTAGCTTCCGCTGATTCCTCAAGATTTGAAGTGATTCTAATTTCATCAGGGATACTGATTCCTGGAAGATAAATTTTATTCTCTCTTCTTTTGTCAAGCTCTTTAGCATAAGCTTTTTTGTACTCCCAAAGAGTAACGGTATGGCCATTATAATGCAACAGAACGGCAAGGGTTGTTCCCCAGCCGCCTGCGCCAAGCACAGAAACTTTCATTTTAATTATTTCTTTTTACTAAAACTTAATTTGTTTTCTGTTCCGTTTAGTAAACGAACCAGATTTTTTCTGTGGGTGAAAATTACGAGAAGAGATACACCTATAACAAATGGTAAAAGTGTATTATATCCTTCAATATGATTGTGAAGCACATTTTCTCTGAATATCATACTAATTGGTACAGCCATTGCACTTACAATTGAGCCAAGCGAAACATAGCGTGAAATCGAAACAACAATCAAAAAGATACCAACGGCAACCAACATATCAACAGTTATAATCATCAAAAGCATTCCTAAAGCTGTGGCAATACCTTTACCACCACGAAAACCAGCAAATACAGTCCATATGTGTCCAATTACTGCTGATATTCCTGCAATAATCTGAACCAATGTAAAATCATCAAATGGAGAGACATTCTGAAAAGGAAGAACTCCGTAATGTAATCTTGCAATTAATACAACTGCTATAGCACCTTTGAGAGCATCGAGAAAAATAACCAGAACTCCGTGCTTCCAGCCAAGAACACGCATTACATTTGTGCCACCGGCATTTCCGCTGCCATAATTTCTGATATCAATTCCCCTGACAGCTTTACTAATAATAATGCTTGTTGGAATTGAGCCAACCAGATATGAAAGTATTATTATAGTAGCTAATAAAAACATTTATAATTCCTAAATTTTGTTGTAAAAACCTAATTAAACTTTGCTAAATAAACAACGAATTTTTTAATAAATGTTGATTATTTGCAACTAATTAGATGCTGCCTTTAGAAAAAAGGTTTATTTAAAGAACTTTATCCTCTACAATTGTGCCTTAAGGATTCTTGTTTTTTACCACAGTTTCAGAATTTAGAACCTCGGTTTATGAAAATATTACCGCAAAATAATCCGGATTTGCAGATTTGTGCGACGTTTAATCAACAAGATTTTAAATCTTTCATTTTAAGGGCTAATATGATATATTTGCGCACAATTTTATCAGGAGATTAATATGGCAAAACAGCAATCGTTTGCAGATAAAGCAAAGGGAAAGAAAAAAGTTGATTTTGTAATGGTTAAAGTTGTTAAATCAGTAAAAACTGATAAGGGCACATTCAAATTCAACGAGAAGTTTGTTAAGTTACCGGATATCAGCAAAGTAACCGAAATAAAATAACATCGCTCCTTTGTATTGTTTTGAAGAGAAGCTTACTAAAATTTGCTTCTCTTTTTTTATCCGAAAAGACTGGCAGCAAAACTTTTTTCCAGAATCAATAGTTTTCTTTTTATTTCTGTTCCTGCAGAATAACCAACCAAAGAACCATTTTTTCCAATAACTCTATGACAAGGAATAATAATCGGAATCGGATTACTAGCGTTCGCTTTTCCAACAGCACGAATTGTTTTAATATTACCAATCCTTTCAGCCAGTTGTTCATAGGTTAATGTTTTACCATAAGGAATTTTCATTACTTCATTCCAGACCCTTTTTTGAAATTCCGTTCCTTCCGGATCTAGGGGAACAGAAAACATCTTTCTGCTTTCAAGAAAATATTCTTCCAGCTGAATGAATGCATTAAGTAATTTTTGATCAGATGGATTTGTTTTTATAAAGTTATGAAACGAAGATGGCAAAGCAGAATTAATTAAAATCTGTTTTACTGCTTCACCATCTGTTACGACAATGAAATGAATACCCGAAATAATTTTTTCGGAATAAAAATATTCTTTCAAAATTCTTAAGCTGGAATAACCTGAATAGCGGGATTAATGTCACGCTTTAACAAACCTTCAATAGCCATTAAGGTTCCCGAGATAGAGCTGGGACAACTTCCACAAGCACCCTGATAACGAATCTTTACTGTAAACCCTTCCAATCCAAGAACCTCCAATCCACCACCATCGCCGGCTAATGCAGGCCGTACTTTTTGATCAAGTAATTCATTAATCTTTTTAAGAAGTTCATTTGATTCCTGATCAGATAATTCAATTTCTTTTTCCGGAGGGATAAGATTTTTATCAAAATCTTTTAAGAAATTAATAAATGGCCTTTGTATCTGTCCCCAGTTAGTATCCTTTGACTTTTCAATTGTTACAAACTTATCCATATAAAAAACAGATACTACTCCCGGAATCTGGAAAATTCCTTTTGCGAAGGGATCATTTTCCGCCTCTTCTTTGCTTGAGTATTGACGGCTTTCGTAATTCAATAATTTTTCATTCAAAATAAATTTTAATGCATGCGGATTAGGAGTTAAATCAACATCTTGTACCATTAACATAAAAAACCTCTTTTAATTTTGCTTCGAAAATAAATTAACAGTAATTCTATGGCAAGTCATAATATAATAAATGTGAGCAAAGAGCTTTCATTCCAAGCACTCAGCCATATATTTTTACGTTGAAAATAAAGGAATGTTATGAAAAAAATTTTAGTAGTATTTACCGGTGGAACTTTCTCAATGATGATTGATCAGACAACCGGCGGTGCGATTCCAAGATATTCCGGTGGCGAATTGCTCGATATGATTCCGGAAGCAAAAGAACTTGCAGAAATTGAATATTATGATTTCGGAAAATATCCGGGACCACATGTAACACCTCAGTTAATGCTGCAGCTTTCAAAAAAAATAAAGCAACTTTTATCAGAAAATCATTATGATGGTGTGATAGTCACTCACGGAACTGATACACTTGAGGAAACGGCATATTTTCTTGATCTGACAGTTAACACTGAGGTCCCAATTGTTATGATTGGCTCGATGAAAAACAGCTCAGAGCCGGATTGGGATGGTCCCAGAAATCTGATTGATGCTATACATATTTGTCTTAATGATAATTCAAAAAATATGGGTGTACTTGTCTGTCTGAACGGTGAAATAAACGCTGCAAGTGAAGTTACTAAAATTTATTCCGATTCTGTTGAATCATTTAAAAGTCTGGATTTTGGTTCGCTGGGCTTTGTTAAAAACGGTAAAGTAATTTATAACCGATTACCACACTATCTTGAAAAAATTGAAACAGATGTAATTGATGATAATGTAGATATGCTAACGGTTTATGCCGGAATGAATGAAAAGTTTTTCAGATTTTCTGCTGATAGTGGTGCATCGGGAATTGTAGTTGAAGCACTTGGTGTTGGTAATGTTCCTCCGCCAGCATTTGAAGGAATCAAATATGCTGTTGAAAAAGGCATTCCGGTCGTTCTCACTTCAAGATGTCCTGCTGGTGAAACAGATTATATTTATAGCTATCCTGGTGCAGGAAAACATCTTCATGATATTGGTGTCATTTTCGCTGATTATATTAACGGTCAGAAAGCAAGAATAAAACTTATTATCGTTTTGGGTAAAACAAGAGATATAAATGAAATAAGAAGATATTTTGAGGGACCAAGAACAAAGTATAAAGATGTATGATTGATTGGTCGAATGAATAAACCTTTATGAATTTTAGTTAATTTTTTTACTAATTTTCCCAATGCCGCAACCAGTAAATGATTGCGGCAAAAAGAAAACTCATATTTAAGCTGCTTCAATTATTCCGATAAATGAATCAGCTTTAAGACAAGCACCACCAACCAAAGCACCGTCAATGTCTTTCTGTGAAAGCAACTCCCTAGCATTTTCCGGCTTAACACTTCCGCCATATTGAATAGTAATCAGATTGGCAAAATCTTTTGAATACATATTTGCCAGTAGTTTTCTTATAAAATGATGGACCTCCTGAGCTTGTTGAGGCGTAGCTGTTTTACCTGTACCGATTGCCCAAACAGGTTCATAAGCTATTATAACATCCAGGATTTCATCAGGTGTTATATCTTTTAATCCTTTTTCAATTTGCTTTTTAATTACTTTTTCAGTTACATCTTTTTCTCTTTCTTCAAGAGTTTCGCCCACACAGAAAATTGGTTTTAATTTTTCTGATATTGCCTTTCTAATCTTTTTATTAATCATTTCGTCTCTTTCACCAAAGATTGTCCGACGCTCCGAATGTCCAAGTATTACATATTCACAACCAACCGACTTAAGCATCGCAGCCGAAATTTCGCCTGTGAAAGCACCAGAGTCTTCATAATACATGTTCTGCGCACCAAGTTTAATTACACTGCCTTCAATCAATTTTTTTGCTTCTGTGAGCGAAGTAAATGGCGGACAAATGATCACTTCACAGTTTAGTGTTTTATTCTGAAGTTTACTTTTAAGTTCCTCAATTAAAGAGATTGACTGTTGAAGATCATTATTCATCTTCCAGTTTCCGGCAATAATTTTCTTTCTCATTGTATTCTCAATTATTAAAAAATTGTGAACAAAAATAACTATTGTTTAATTATCTGTTTGTAATTTCACTAACAAAAAAATATCCGGTCAAGTAAATAGCAATGAAAGCAAAATTACATAGGCAAGTTATTCTTCTTGGAATGGTGAGCTTATTCACGGACATAGCGAGCGAGATGCTATATCCGATAACACCGATTTTTCTCACAACGGTGCTTGGTTCTTCAATGGCGTTGGTTGGAATAATTGAAGGTATTGCAGAATTAATATCGTCTCTGCTAAAAGGATATTTTGGAAATCTTTCTGATAAAATTGGAAAGCGTTCAGTTTTTGTTACAATCGGATATGGACTATCTGCTATCTCTAAACCATTACCAGGTATTTTCCCTGATATTGCTACTGTATTTGCTACAAGAGTAAGCGACAGAATTGGGAAAGGAATAAGAACTGCTCCACGTGATGCTCTTCTTGGTTCTTACAGTAATGGTAATTCCGGTGCAGTATTTGGGTTTCACCGAGCCATGGATACACTTGGTGCAGCAATCGGTCCTTTTCTGGCTTTAGTGCTGCTTAATTTTTATCCTGAAAATTATAAGCTGATTTTTCTAATAGCTTTTATTCCATCAGCTATTGCTGTTTTGTTTACTCTTTTGGTAAAGGATAAAAATATATCATTGAATAAAAAAATTAAACTAAATTATTTTGAATTCTTAAAATCATCCCCTAAAAGTTATAGAAAAATTCTTCTTTTATTGGCTGCGTTTTCTCTTGTAAACAGTAGTGATGTGTTTCTGATTTTAAAATCTAGGGACATTTCAGAATCATCAACACTCGCAATATTCGGATACATTTTTTACAATATAGTTTATGCTATATCATCTTATCCAATGGGAAGTTTATCGGATAAATTCGGTAAGGAAAATGTTTTTACATTTGGTTTGATTCTGTTTTCATTAGTTTATTTTGGATTCGCTTTCAGTAAAGATATTTATTTGCTGTGGATTCTTTTTGCTCTTTACGGAATTTATGCTGCATCAACGGAAGGGATTTCAAAAGCATGGATTTCAGATATAATCCCAGACGAGAACAGGGGTACTGCAATCGGTTTAGCAACTTTAATTATTGGTGTGTGTGTCATGATTGGTTCTTTTGCAACAGGAATACTGTGGGATAAATTTGGTTCACAAATTCCTTTTATTATTTCTTCATCAGTAAGTCTGTTGCTTGGCATTACGGTACGACTTATAAAATAAATCCCATTAAAAATCCCTATACCATATACCTTCTACTTTATGCCCTATTACCTCTTTCCAATTCCCTAATGTTCTTCACCGTAATTTTTCTCACCGGCAGTAATTTTCAGTTTAAGATAATTTTGTTCTGGAGGTAAAGGACAAGTTGCATATTTGGTAAATACACAGGGCGGGTTATAAGCTTTATTAAAATCAAGATTTATATTGCCTGCGCTATCGGGTTTATCAACATAAATAAATCTTCCGCCACCGTAAGTTTCTTCTCCGCTTGTTTCATCTGCAATAATCAGAAATAATCTATCACCTTCATCAATTGCATCTATCCTGAATTGTTTTCCATCCTTTTCGAATACAACTGCTCCTGGTGATAATTCTTCCTCAATCTGTCCAAGAACATTTGGGACGAATATTTTTTTAGGAGGATTGTATGCCTCGAATTTAGCAGTAAGCTTCCAATCCTCATTAACAGGAAACCTGTCTATTCCTTTAAAGTTTTTTACAAGTGGAGATTCAAGGTCTCTGAATCTTATTCCATATTGATCACCACGAATAATTAAATTCCATTTTATAGTTCCATATTCAAAGACGGTCATATCTTTTTTCTGATCATCAATCATAACAATTTCTTTTACCGGTTTCCCGTTATGAATAATATTGACGCCGTCATAAACTTTCATAATGACTGTTGAATCTTTAAAAATAAATTCTCCCATATATGCAGGAACTTTATCAGATTCGATAACTACATCATTATCTTTTGCTGAGCCGAATTTATTTACGCCGGGTTTAAGCCAGGTTCTTCCTACAAGATTTAACCATCCATCGGGAGCTTTGAGTCTTTCAATTCTTCTCTGATCCCACTTTTTTATTTCTTCAAGATATTCCGGAGAACCCTTCGTTTCAAGTGTTTGGCTTTTACAAGAGTAGAATACAAAAATACTTATTAAACAGCTTAGTGATATGATTATTTTTTTCATAAATGTTTTGACTTTTATATCTGATTTGTAATCCTATATCGTTATTTGTAAAGTGAGCAAAAATTTTTTGTCAGTTTCCCACTCACTTTTTGTTTTACTGAATTAAACTTAATAAAAGTTTTTGTTTATTCCATCGGAATATTTATCGTGTTATTGGAATAATATTCAAAAAGTAAATCCTCTGTGGAGCCCTTTTAGCAAAGCATAATTTATAACTGACTCATACTCTGAACTTTTTATTGGGCGATTAAGTCCGGAATAGCCGCTTGCTTTATATGCGGGATGATATTGATCCATAATGTTTATGTAAGAGTCTTTCGAAATTTCTTCTGCGATAAAATCAATCACCTTTTCTGTACCCGCAAGATTATTCGGTAAAACCAAATGCCGTATAAGTAATCCTCTTTTTGCAATTCCTTTTTTGTCAATATGAAGATCTCCGACCTGTCTGTACATTTCTTTTACCGCAGCCCTTACGATATTCCAGTAATTTTTTATTCCAGAAAGTTGTTCGGCAATTTCATTATCTGAGTATTTAATATCGGGCATATAAATATCAACTATATCTTCCAATAACTTTAGCGTTTCTAAAGATTCATAACCTCCACAGTTATAAACAAGAGGAATTTCTAATCCCTTTTCTATTGCGATAATTAATGCCTCAACTATTTGAGGAACAAAGTGAGTTGGTGTAACAAGATTAATATTATGACATCCTCTTTTTTGAAGCGAAATCATTATATCAGATAATTCTTCATTTGAAATTTTATTACCAATTCCCAAATGACTAATATCATAATTCTGACAATAAACGCAGGATAAATTACAGTTTGTAAAAAAGATTGTCCCCGAGCCATAAAGCCCAACCAATTCAGGTTCTTCGCCAAAGTGTGGACCATAACTTGAGAAAAAAACTTCATCAGTTGAGCGGCAATTTCCGGTTTCACTATTTAATCTGTTAACTGCACATTCGTTGGGGCAAAGTCTGCACTCTTCTAACATTTTTTTAAGAATGTCGGCTCTTTTTCTTAGTTCATTTGGATTAAGTTTTTCAAGATAGAGTGGAAGCATTTAAGTAAAATAAATTTTATTCATTCTTATTATTAAAGAATGAGGGAATTTCAATCCCACTTACTTTTATAATACTGAAAAGCAAAATAACTGCACCAACCCATTGAACAGGGTTTAATATTTTCCCGTGCACAAAGTACTCAAGAATAACCGCCGAAAGAGGAAAAGCAAGCTCGCAAATTGTCGCAACCGAAGCACTGATTTTTTTCAATCCATAATAATAAATAAAAATAGCTGGTCCGCCCGTAGAGAATGCAATGATTAAAAAAACATAAAATTGTTTATTTGAAATTTCTGAGAACGATTTAAAATCATTTGTAGTCAATACAACAAAAAACATTATGATTGCTGTTATGGCAAAACGAAGATAAGTCCCCAGTTGAAAACCAACATTCCTCAAAGCTCTTTTACTTAGAACAGTAGAAAATCCAAAACTGAATGCAGCAATAAGTGCAAATAAAGCAGCAATAGCTGTCTTATCTCCTGTATTAAGCAACGGAAGATTAAACTCAAAAGTAATTATATAAGCACCGATGATTGCGATAGTTGCCCATATTAAAAATTCTTTTGTGAGTTTTTCCTTCAGGATAATTGCTGCAAGAATAATTGCAAAAACCGGTTGAAGCTTTTGAATAAAAATTACAATTGAAAGATTCACATAATTTACAAAAAACAAAGCCCGTGTGATTGCCATTGTCCCAAGTGCTCCGCCGAAAAAAGCGACTCCGAGAAAAGCCAACCAGTCTTTGTAATGAATGTTCTTTAATAAAGTAAAATTTTTATAGAAAAAAGGAGTGAGAATTATTGCAACAATAGTAGTCTCAATAAAAACAACTAATGGAACCGGCAGATTGTATAAATAAGGTCTAAGAACTATCCCGTCTATTGCCCAAAGAGTTGCTGCAATCGAAACAAGTGAAGCAGGAAAAATCTGCGTTCCGGAAACTTTATTCGTCATATTTTATATCTTAAAACTATTGATATCAGAAGCATTATTTAATGAAATAAATCTTTACTCTGGCAAAGATAAAGTAAAAAATAATGTAAAATTTTTACTGTAAATTTTACCCGTAATCAGGATTTTTAATTACCACCTGTAAAATAACACTACAATTTCAGCTAATAAAAGGAAACTTAAGTGGAATAAAAGTTGTGAAATTTGGATAAAAACAATATTAACTAATTTCAAAAGAAAGTAGGGTTGAAGGGTGCAAGATCCAATCACATCCGGAAGTCTAATAGATAAAGTAACAGAAGAATACGAACTATCGGTGGAAAAGATCACCACATCAAAAATGCACGAGGTTGAGCAACTTCCCAACTGGGATCGGATTGACCGGTCTCTTCAGATAAAAATCCAGTCTGTATTAAGGAGAATAAATCTTGCGAATACTATTGCCGAAGAAGATGTCAGGAAATGGATAACAGTTACTAATGAAGCATTTGAAGTCTCTGCCCTTCAAACTTATCTGCTGCTTACCTGTTTAAATATGCTTGGTGAATTAAACAAGGTCGAACCACCATTATCATTTCTTGCATGGCTTGACACATCAAATTCTTCAAGCATTAAAACTCTTAGAGATGAAGCAATTACCAAATCCATCAACTCAATTGGTTCAATTGATGACCAGGCTAAAGCTGTTAAACTTATTAAATCAGTATTTGCACAGTACAGATTAAACAATTCAATTGAATCTAACTTCTTTTATTTTTTCACTGACGCACTTGATCAGGAAACTCAGAATTGGATATCTTCAAACTGCTGGATTTATCAGGATAACCCTCTTGAAAAGTGGGCTAACCTTCAGAATGTAAAAGAAGGTTATAGCAATCTGACCAGTCCTGAAAATAAGAGATTAACCAATGCAAGAAAAAGATGGGATGCTCTTGATTCATATCAAAAGTTATACGAGGTATCTCAGTTTCTGGAAGCTTTATTTAACCAATACAATGTATGTATGGTTAATCCTCCGGTTAAATTTGAAAAAGATCCTATTTCAAAAGTCTGGAAAGATATTGACATTGCGGTAAGTGAGCACAGATTAAATTACCTTTCTAACAACCTGTTTAATCAGCTGGGTAGTGATGGACAGAAATTCAGATTTAATGAAGTAAGATGTGTTTACAAAGATGAAGAATTATATATTTTAGAAACTGATGTTAAAGATCGCGACAGAGATAACTGGTTAAAGAAACTTCAGGAATGGCTAAAGACAAAAATTGATGCGAGTAAAGCACACGGTGATACAGTATTTCTTTTCAGCAGAAGTCAGGCCCTGATTATTCCGGAGAAAAAACTTCCGGCAATACTAGAGACCTGGATTGATGCAGCAATTAAAAATGTGATAACTAAAAAACAATATTAAAAATATCAGTTCTCTGCTAATTGAATAGCAAGTCTTTTACGATTGTTGGATTGCTGCTTTGCTGTATTTACGGAAGCTCTGGGTAGTTTTATATCAACAACAACTTCTTTCTCACTAAAATCTAATTCAAGCTGGTTAGGATTTTTTTGAAGATCTTTTTTGGATTTTTTATTTCTGATCATATCAACTAGTAAGTAAAAACGATTTGTCAAAAAATTAATTTTTATTTTTTGCGTGAGGCAATCTATAAAGATTAATCTTTAAAGTGAAGTGATGTTAAAATTTTTCTGAAAAAATTTTTTTACTTTTTATCAAAAGTTACTTTTTCAAGAAAATGAGATGCTTCATAACTATTTAACATAACTCTTTCAGTTTTAAATTTACTTTCTTCTCCTGCTGCAAGTTTTGATAATCTGGCAACAGATTCTTTCCCATTTATCTTATAGACGATTTCAATGTTTTTAACTTCACTTTCACTAATGTTTTTAACGGTTCCCTCAATATGTCCCCAAGTTCTTGGTTGAATTGCAGGTGCATCAATGTCAACACTCTCTTTCATTTTAACAAGATTTCCATTCACAACCAGGACTTCCTTTTCTTTAATAAAATTATCATAAACAAAATATCCAACAACAATTAAAGCGATAAAGATTAAAAATTTTTTCATGATTTCTCCTTTTTATTAATTTAATTTCAAACATCAAGCCGAAACATTAAATTACCTTTAATAAAAAATTAAGGCCGTTAAACAGTTTTATAGTTGTTATTAAAGAATAAATTTGCAAATTTGACTTGTCAATAATTCATAGTTTCTAATCATTAACTAAAACCTAAAAAGGAGGCAACTATGTTTAGGTTTAAGATTGCGTTCTCAATTGTTGTTTTCACATTTATGGCAGTATTTATTTTTTCTGCATGCGATAATTCTGCAAATGAAAAGAAGGAAAAGTCCCATGCAGATAAAGTAGCACGAGGAGAATTTCTCGTAACCTTCGGAGGATGTGGTGATTGCCACACACCAAAAGTTTTCACTCCCAAAGGGCCTGTTTTAGATACAACAAAAATGCTTTCCGGTTCACCATCCACAACACAAATATCAGAAGTAGATGCGAATTTGGTTAAGCCTGGTAAATGGGTGCTGTTTACTCAGGATATTACTGCTGCAGTTGGTCCCTGGGGAGCGTCATTCGCTGCTAACTTAACCCCTGATAATGAAACAGGTATTGGATCGTGGAATGAAGAAATGTTTATTAATGCAATGAGAACAGGGAAGCATCTTGGTGCAGGCAGGCCAATTATGCCACCAATGCCCTGGGAACTAGTAGGACATCATTCTGATGATGATCTAAAGGCAATGTTCGCATATTTAAAGTCACTCAAACCGGTAAAAAATAAAGTTCCGGATTATATGCCACCTGATATAGTATTCGCTCAGAAATAAACAGACTTATTTAAGGCGTGGAGGAGAGCACGCCTTAATTATTATAGCAGAACAAAAATTACATTCATTTCCTGAAGTCATTTCGCTAAATAAGTTTTTCAATTATTGAATCACTTTCAGAATCAGAATTTTTCTTTATTTTTGCATCGCACCCTTAGCTCAGTTGGTAGAGCAGTAGACTCTTAATCTATTGGTCGGGGGTTCGAGTCCCCCAGGGTGCACCAGACCTTTTATCTGATCATTTAAGCATAACTATTTTACGAGTCTGTACAAAATCTCCTGCTCTCAACTGATAAAAATAAATACCGGAAGTTAATGAAGAATTAACAATGAATAATTTAGAATGATATCCGGCTTCGTAATATCCACTTGTAATTGTTTCGATTTCCCTTCCCATAATATCATACAATTTAATTGTTTGCCAACTTCCCACTGGTGACTGCCAACTGATTACTGTGCTTAGATTAAATGGATTCGGATAATTCTGAAAAAGCTGATAATCATATTTATTTGAAAAATCTTTTTCTTCAATACTATTTGGATCATAAATATACTTTAGCAGAACTCCATTTTGACCGCAGGCAAAACCTTTTCTTTCATTTATAAATTTTACATCATAAACAACTGAGCTGTCCGGAGTTTCTTTCTCTGACCAACTGTCACCACCATCAGTGGTTACAAGGAACTTGAATCCTGCAGCAGACCATCCTTCAATTTCATTTCTAAAATCTATTCCACGACAGACACCGTTGATTGGAAGTTCCTGATAACTCCACGAATCTCCTCCATCTGAAGATTTAATCAAACCAACTCCAAAACGATATTCTGGATCTCCTGATAAGGCGAGAATATTCAGCGAATCGAAAAGATAAAAATCAAAAATCTCATCGGGACTAATAGCATTTGTTTTCCAACTTCTTCCTCCGTTAGTTGTTTTCCAGATAATTCCCGCATTATCTAAAACTCCTCCGCAGGCAAAACCAAGTGAATCATCCAACATTTTGATTTGATGAAATGGAAGATTAGCAAACATATCGGAGTCACGTTGAGATATATTCCAATTAAATCCACCATCCGTTGTGAAAAATGTTTGTCTTTCACCAACTAATCCATACTGCTCATTCAGAAAATAAACTGTTCTGAAAAATTCCGAATCGGGTTGAACTAATTCAGGAGTCCAGTTAATTCCTCCATCATTAGTTTTTAGCATATAAGTACCCAGAGGAGGATTGTTAATCTCCCAACTCAGAGCCCAGCCTTTTTGATTATTCAGAAAAAAAATATCGATAATTGGATTTGATGTATTAGTAATTTGATTCAACCAGTTTTCCCCACCGTCTGAAGTGTGAATTATTGTACCGTTTAGTCCACACGCCCAACCATTCAGGGAATCTGTAAAGACAATCTTTCTGAGTAAATTTTCTGTAGGTGAATTAATTTTAATCCACTGTGGTTGTGAATAAACATTAAAACACAGAATGATAATATTTATAATAAAATATTTTTTCATAAAGATAATTCTGATATTTGTTAATGTATAAAAACATCAGAAAACTTTTTATATAAAAATCAGTGTAACCGATAAACATTTTAGTTATATTTTATCCGAAATAAAAAAGATGTTCGTGAGGTTAAAATGAAAACAATGACTTTCCCTTTTATGACTGCAAAGTATTTATCCGACCTTTCTAAAAACAACAGCAGAGAGTGGTTTTTGAAAAACAGAGAAAGATTCGATATCGAATTTCTTCAACCGGCTGTTCAGTTTGTGATTGATATTGGCGAGAGGATACAAACCTTTGCACCTAATGTTATGGCTGTTCCAAAAGTTGATAAGTCTATTTTCAGACTACACAGAGATGTGAGATTCAGAAAAAACAAAGAACCATATAAAACAAATCTTGGCCTTTACTTTTGGGAAGGCAAAGGTAAAAGAATGGAATGTTCAGGATTTTATTTTCATATCGAACCAAGTAATTTTTTTCTGGGTGCTGGTATGTATGTATTCTCTCCGCAGCAGTTAAAGAAATACAGAGATACAGTTTATAATCCTGATAAGGGAAGTGAGTTGGATAGTATCATTAAATCAATTCTGCGAAATAAAAATTATTCAATCGGTGGAAAAACATTTAAGAAAACTCCGCGCGGATATGATTCAGATTACAAATATGCTGATTTACTTTTACACAGTGGAGTTTATTCGTTTTATGAAATTGATTCGCTGAACATGTTTCATAAAAAAGATATTGTTGAGTTTTCATACTCTGTTTTTAAAGATATGAATCCATTACATCAGTGGCTTGTTAAAAACATCTGATCTTATATTGAGATAAAAAGGAAATTTTTTTTATCTGTATTTACGATTTGAATTGAATCTCACCCCAGAAATCATATATTGCAACTAGTTCGAATCACACCGGACAAACCAAATCTATTAACAAATTACGGAGGTGCAATATGAAGTATATCTCATATTTGCTGAGTAACTTCAGAAACATCCCGCAGATTAAAAACCTTGATCAGCAATACATTGATGATATTGAAATTGTTGGCTCGGTTCTGCCATTTAAAACAAACAACTACGTTGTTGATAACCTTATTGACTGGTCGAAAGTACCGGACGATCCGATGTTCAAACTTACATTTCCACAGAAGGATATGCTCCTTCCGCATCATTATGAGCAAATAAAATCTGTTGTGATGAATGGTGCAGATAAACAAAAAATCAAACAAGTTGCAAATGAAATACGATTGCAGCTTAATCCTCATCCTGCCGGACAACTTGAGCATAATGTTCCGATGATTGAAGGAGAAAAAGCTTATGGAATGCAGCATAAATACCGCGAAACTGTTTTATTCTTTCCACGTCAGGGACAAACATGCCATGCTTATTGTACATTTTGTTTTCGCTGGCCTCAGTTTGTTGGAATGGAAGATTTAAAGTTTGCATCTAAAGAATCTGAATTGTTAGTCAACTATGTCAGAGAACATAAAGAAGTTACAGATGTTTTATTTACAGGAGGGGATCCGTTGATTATGAAAACCAAACATCTCGAAGCATACATAAGACCATTGCTTGATGCAAATCTTGAAAATCTCAAACACATTCGTATTGGCTCCAAAGCTCTTGCATATTGGCCTTACAGATTTTTAACCGATGATGATGCGGATGATTTACTCAGATTATTCGAAGATGTTCATAAAGCCGGAAAACATCTTGCATATATGGCACACTTCAATCATCCTGCAGAACTTGAAGGTTATGCGGTTGAAAAAGCAATTAAAAGAATTCTTGATACCGGTGCAGTTATAAGAACACAATCACCTGTTCTTAAACACATAAACGATGATTCTAAAATCTGGGCTGAGATGTTGAGAAAACAGGTTAAACTTGGTTGCGTACCTTATTACATGTTCGTTGCAAGAAACACCGGGGCACAACATTATTTCTCAATTTCCTTAATTGATGCGTGGCAGATTTTCAGAGAAACATATCAATCAGTAAGCGGAATATGCAGAACACTTCGTGGACCAAGTATGTCCTGCCTTCCCGGAAAAGTTCAGATACTTGGTGCTGCAGAAGTAAAAGATGAAAAGGTAATGGTTTTCAGAATGATTCAGGGGAGAAACCCTGATTGGGCAGCCAGACCATTCTTTGCTGAATATGACGAAGAGGCAATATGGTACACTGATTTAAAACCTGCTTTTGGTGAAGAGAAATTTTTCTTTACTGATGAATTAAATCAAATGCTAAAACCGGTAGAAGCAGAAGAATTTGAAGTTGAATGATTTATAATCATTGACCCCTTTAATGCTTCCTTTGTATTCCAAACCTAGGAAGCATTTTTATTATATACCATCGGTAACTTTATTTGACCTTTAATAACAGAAACATCATAGAAAGAAAATTTTTTTATTTAATTTCCAACCTGAATAAAAATCACAATTATTACCAATAAACCGCGAGCAAAACATGAAAAACTATTTCATTTCCTGCTTTATGCTTTTCCTCTTTTCCCTTACCAATCTCTCAGCACAGGTTGATGCCCAAATGCTTCAATACCCTGATGTTTCCAAAACTCACATTACTTTTACTTATGCCGGTGATATCTGGATTGTTGCGAAAGAAGGTGGCACAGCATATAAATTAACTTCAGCAAAAGGAGTTGAGGGATTTGCAAAATTTTCTCCCGATGGCTCTATGATTGCCTTCAGCGGAAATTACGATGGAAATGTTGATGTCTATGTTATTCCATCATTAGGAGGATTGCCCAAAAGAATTACTCATCACGGAATGTCCGACAGAGTGATTGATTGGTTTCCCGATGGAAAGAATTTGATCTTTGCTTCATCCCGTGAAAGTGGCAAACAACGATTCAATCAGTTCTATAAAGTTTCAAAAGATGGTGGTATTGCAGAAAAACTTCCTTTGCCTTATGCGGAATTTGGTTCTGTTTCTCCGGATGGGAAAAAGATAGCTTTTACAATTATCAGTAGTGCTTTCAGAACCTGGAAAAGATATCTCGGTGGAATGGCTGCAGATATTTTCATTTTTGACTTTGATAAAATGACTTCTGAAAATATTTCAAAGAACATTGCCAACGATGAAATGCCGATGTGGAAGGAAAATAAAATTTATTTCTTATCTGACAGAGATAAAAATCAGAGATATAACATCTGGGTTTATGATCTATCAACTAAACAAAACAGGCAGCTGACTTTCTTTGATAAATTTGATGTTCGCTTTCCTTCAATTGGTGAAAATGAAATTGTATTTGAAGCCGGCGGACTTTTATACCTTCTCGATTTATCAACTGAAAAAATCCGCGAAGTAAAAATTAATGTCGTAACCGATGGCGCAACTCTGCTTACACAAAATGAAAATGTTGAAAAACTGATTCAGAATTTTTCAATATCATATAATGGAAGCCGTGCATTGGTTGAAGCAAGGGGTGAAATATTTTCTGTTCCGGCAGAAAACGGTGCTGTTATTAATCTTACACAATCATCCGGCTCCGCTGAAAGATATCCCTCGTGGTCTCCAAACGGAAAGTATGTTGCTTACTTCAGCGATAAAACCGGCGAATACCAATTAACAATCCGCGATATTGAAAAACCGAATGAAGAAAAAGTTCTGACTTCATTTGAAGATGGTTTCAGATATAACATTTATTGGTCGCCCGACAGTAAAAAACTCGTATTCATTGATCAGACAATGACAATTAACTTATATGATTTAACTTCCAATAAACTGACTAAAGTCGATAAACAATTGTGGTATTACGAAGGCGGTTTGAGAAACTTCACTGTTGGCTGGTCTTCAGACAGCAGATATTTTGCTTATGCAAAAGATCAGGAAAACAGAACCAGTTCTATTGCAATTTATGATATCAAAGAAGGAAAGGTTCGCCAGTTAACTTCTGGTTTTTACAGCGATTCAAATCCTGTTTTCGATCCTGATGGAAAGTATCTGTATTTCCTCACTAACAGAAACTTCTCTCCTGTTTACAGTGATTTTGATAACACCTGGATATATCCAAACTCAACTCAGCTAGCGGTTGTAACTTTTTCAAAAGAAACTCTGTCTCCGATAGCTCCAAAGAATGACACAATCTCTGTAAAGAAAGAAGAGGAAGCAAAGTCAGATGAAAAAAAATCTGATGAAAAGAAAGAGAATAAAAAGGATGAGAAAAAAGTAAAAGAAATTAAAATTGATTTTGATGGGTTTGAAGAAAGAGTAGCTATACTTCCTCCTTCAGCGGGAAATTATGGAAACATTTCTGCTGTTTCAGGAAAAGTTATTTATCATCGTTCTCCTAATTCCGGTTCTGCAGATAAGAAGAAATCAGTAATGTTTTATGATCTTGAAAAACGCGAAGAAAAAACAATCGTTGATGATGCTGATGCTTATCAGGTTTCTGCAGATGGAAAGAAAATTCTTATAGCAAAACAAAATTCATATTCAATTGTTGATGTTGCGCCGGATCAGAAGCTTGATAAAAAACTTCCTACAAATCAACTCGAAATGACAGTCAATCCAAAAGAGGAATGGAAGCAAATCTTCAACGATGTTTGGCGGTTGGAAAGAGATTTCTTTTATGATAAAAACATGCACGGAGTTGACTGGAAAGAAATGAAGAAAAGATATGGTGCTTTGATTGATAATGCAGTTACAAGGTCTGATGTTAATTACATAATTGGTGAACTGATTGCTGAATTAAATGCATCACACACATATCGCGGCGGCGGTGATGAAGAAATGCCCGCACAAAGAGCTGTTGGTTATCTTGGAATTGATTGGGAATTAAATAATGGTGCGTACAGAATCAAAAGAATTGTTAAAGGAGCTCCTTGGGATTCTGAAGTTCGTTCACCCCTTGCATCTTCTGGTCTGAAAGTTAAAGAAGGCGATTACATTCTTGCTGTTAACGGAATTAAGATTGATGTTTCGAAAGATCCGTCATCTGCGCTTGAAGGACTTGCAGATAAAACTGTCGAGCTTACTATCAATAACAAACCTTCAACTGATGGTGCGTGGACAATCATTGTTAAAACTCTTTCTGATGAAACTCGATTAAGAAATCTTGAATGGATTGAATCAAACAGAAAAAGAGTCGAAGAAGCAACTAATGGAAAGATTGGTTACATATATGTCCCAAGTACTGGTATTGATGGACAAACAGAACTTGTCAGACAATTTTATGCTCAGTTCAACAAACAAGGGTTGATAATTGATGAGCGATTTAATAACGGTGGACAAATTCCTGATCGCTTTATAGAGTTGCTTGACAGAAAACCGCTTGCATTCTGGGCAGTTCGTGATGGTAAAAACTGGCAGTGGCCACCAGTTGCAAACTTTGGTCCCAAAGTAATGTTAATTAATGGCTGGAGTGGTTCTGGTGGTGATGCTTTCCCGGATTATTTCAGAAAGTACAAACTTGGTCCATTGGTTGGTACAAGAACCTGGGGAGGTTTAATAGGAATCAGCGGCGCACCATCATTGATTGATGGCGGAAGTGTAACGGTTCCAACTTTCAGAATGTATGATCCTGATGGAGAATGGTTTAAAGAAGGTCATGGTGTTGATCCTGATATTGAAGTTCCTGAAGATCCCGGAATGCTTGCAAAGGGTATTGATGTTCAGCTTGAAAGAGCAATTCAGGAAGCATTAAGACTTCTGAAAGAAAGTCCTCCTGTTAACCCAAAACAACCGGAGTATGAAAAGAGGTAAGTTTAAGAAATAATTATAAATTCGATTGTCATTCTGAGCGAAGCAAATATTTTATTTTGCTTCGCTCCTTTAATTTTTCACTTTTTAATTAGCTATTGCTGTTCCTGTTGCATCTCTTCAATACTTTTTCCCGAGAACAGTTCTCTTGGTGGAATCTTAAAACTATCATTCAGGAAGTAAACCAAACTCACTATATATGCAACAAATGATATTACAACAATCCACTGAGCTAAATTTGTTCTTTGTATTTCCTGTCTGTCTTTAATTTCACAAACTTCACCCGGACAGTATTGTGCTTTCTCTTTATACATCCAGGAATAAAACTTACAACCCAAGCAAATTCCAAAAGCTGATTCAAAGAACAAAAAGATTAGACAAATCATACAGATTAATCCGGTAATTACACTAAAAGTGTTCATCAGATTAATCAGAACAAACATTGTTGAACCAAGCGTAACTCCAATTACCCATGCAAATTTTTTCTGAACAGCTCCAACATATTCCGGCACCTGATTCCGAACGATGAATCTGCCTAAAATTAAAACCGGCGAATACTTGGGATTAACAACTACCCTTATCAGCATGTCTGCAAGAAAAATCATCACTGCATATTTAAGTAAAGTAAATTCAGCATTAGTTATCGCTAACATTATTGAAACAAACATCAGAACAAACAATAATCCTGCACCGGCTCTGATTTCTCTTTCATTTAATACACGAATATTGTAGCCGGAAACATTTTCTCCGAAATAGAATATGTTGCTCATAAAAATTCCTTTTTAAAGTTTAAGTTGATTTATTGATTTCCCCTCCGGACAGTAATAACAGGAATTACACAAATATTACCAACGGCAAACAAAAATAAATCATACTCCAAAACCGATTTATTTATGATGGGTGGCAAATAAAAATGTTAAGCTGTTGGTCTGTCGGCACTTACAATTTAGTTGCTTTGTCATAACCATTTATACATCTATTTATTATCTTGCACAGCAAAAATTTTATGGAAGTTATTTATGCTGAAAAAGTTTTATTTGTTATCGCTCCTTTTTCTTTTACTGATTAATTTCTCTTTTGCTCAGACTGTTAATGTTAAAATTATTGAAACCTCTGATGTTCACGGCGCAATCTTTCCTTATGATCTCGTGAATGATCGTCCTTCAAATTCATCACTTGCTCAGGTAATGACTTATCTGAATGAGCAGCGCTCTGATACAAATCAGATTGTTTTTCTTCTCGACAACGGCGACATTCTGCAGGGAGATCCGGTGGTTTATTATTACAATTTTGAAAAGACAGACACAATTCATCTTTATGCGGATGTGATGAATTATATGAAATATGACGCTGCCACAATTGGTAATCACGATATTGAAACAGGACATAATGTTTACGACAGATTCAACACAAAAATTAATTTTCCGTGGCTTGCAGCAAATGCAGTCAGAACATCGGATGGGAAACCATATTTCAAACCTTACACAACAATTGAGCGCGGAGGAATTAAAATCGCTGTGTTTGGTTTGATAACCCCCGCAATTCCCAAATGGCTTCCTGAAAAAATCTGGGAAGGAATGCAATTCGAAGATATGATTGAAACTGCTGAAAAGTGGGTCAGGAAAATACGCGAGACTGAGCAACCCGATTTGCTGATTGGATTATTCCACGCAGGTGTGAATTACAACTACAGCGGTGAAGATTCAACAACTTATAAAAATGAGAATGCTGCAAAACTTATTGCAGAGAAAGTTCCCGGCTTTGATGTAATTTTCGTTGGACACGACCACGAAGGTTGGAATTTTAAAACCAGAAATCCAAACGGAAAAGAAGTTCTTGTACTTGGGACACAGGCAGGCGCAAGAACTCTCGCTGTTGCAAATATTAAACTGAGCTTTGATAAGTTCTGTGGATTCTTTGCCTCGGAACGAATGTCTGGTGAAATTATTGAAGTAAAAAACTACAAACCGGATGAAGCGTTTATGAAAAGATTTTCTCCTGCTTTTGATGAAGTAAAAAAATATGTATCAAGACCGATTGGTAAATTCACAAAATCGATTTCATCCCGTGATGCATTGTTTGGTCCATCTGAGTTTGTTGATTTTATTAATTCTGTTCAACTCGAATTGACCGATGCAGATATTTCTTTTACAGCTCCACTTTCTTTCAATGCAACAATAAAAGAAGGAGACTTGTTTGTAAAAGATATGTTCAATCTTTATCGCTATGAAAATTTACTTTATACAATCGAAATGACCGGACAGGAAATAAAAGATTATCTCGAGTTTTCTTACGGCAACTGGTTCAATCAGATGAAAGATGAAAATGATCATCTTTTAAGATTTCGCCTTGATGAAAACGGAAACATAGTTTACTCTCAGCGAAGTAATTCACCGGAACTTTATGAACGGTTTTATAATTTTGATGCCGCTGCAGGAATTGATTATGTTGTTGATGTTACAAAACCAATCGGCGAAAGAGTTAATATCGCACAACTTTCTGATGGTCGTAAGTTTGATTTGAAGAGTACTTATAAGGTTGCCGTTAATTCCTATCGTGGAAATGGTGGTGGAGATCATCTTACTAATGGCGCTAAAATTCCTAAAGAGGAACTTGGGAAACGACTTATAAGTTCTACAGACAAAGATCTTCGTTATTATATGATGAAATGGATTGAAGAGAAAAAAGTAGTCGAGCCCAGATTACTCGGTAATTGGAAAGTGATACCTGAAAACTATTGGCAGGCAGGTAAACAAAAAGATTATCAATTAATTTTTCGATAAGTGTTCCTCTGTGTTCTCAGTGGTAAAATCACTTAACCACTAAGGCACTAAGAGCACTAAGTTGCACTAAGAAATTTTATAAACTAAAACTCAATTATTATGAACACAACAAAAAGTAAACAGTTATTCGAAAAAGCAAAAAGATTTATTCCCGGTGGAGTAAACTCTCCAGTTCGTGCATTCAAATCAGTTGGTGGTGATCCAATCTTTATCGAAAGAGGAAGCGGTTCAAAATTTTACGATGTGGATGGCAACGAATACATAGATTACATCGGAAGCTGGGGACCACATTTATTCGGACATAATCCACCATTCATCAAACAGGCATTAACCGAAGCATTTGAAAAAGGAACCAGCTTTGGTGCACCGACAGCGCTTGAAGTTAAAATGGCTCAGCTGATTACAGAACTTGTTCCATCAGTTGAAATGGTACGAATGGTCAACAGCGGAACAGAAGCAACAATGTCCGCAATCCGTGCTGCAAGAGGTTATACCAACAAGGAAAAGTTTATCAAGTTTGAAGGATGCTATCACGGGCACGCAGATTACTTTCTGATCAAAGCCGGTAGCGGTGCGCTTACACTTGGTGTTCCCACTTCACCCGGAGTTACAAAAGGAAATGCTGCTGATACTTTACTCGCAGATTACAATGACATCGAATCAGTTAAGAAACTTGTTTATGCAAACAAGAATAATGTTGCTGCAATTATCATTGAACCAATTGCCGGCAATATGGGAGTTGTAAAAGCAGATGAATCTTTTCTTGTTGAATTAAGAAATCTCTGCAATGAAGAAAACATCGTTCTGATTTTTGATGAAGTAATGACGGGTTTCCGTGTTGCTGCCGGTGGCGCTCAGGAAATACTTGGAATAAAACCCGACTTAACAACATTCGGAAAAATTATTGGCGGGGGTTTACCTGTTGGCGCGTTTGGTGGCAAAAAAGAAATTATGCAAATGGTAGCACCTGCCGGACCTGTTTATCAGGCAGGAACATTAAGCGGGAATCCACTTGCAATGGCTGCGGGTTATGCAGCATTGAGTTACATAAAAGAACATCCTGAAATTTATGTGCAACTTGAAAAAAGCTCGATGTATCTTGAAAACGGATTTAAAGAAAACCTGAAAGCAATCGGAAAGAACTATGCAATGAATCGTGTTGGCTCAATGATGTGTATGTTCTTCACAGAAGAACCTGTAAACGATTTTAAGAGCGCTGTTAAATCAGATACTGCTCTGTACGGAAAATACTTTCACGAAATGTTAAAGCGCGGAATCTATCTTGCACCGGCACAGTTTGAAGCATTATTTGTCTCAACTGCACATACAAAAGAAGATTTGGATAAAACAATTAAGGCGCACGGAGAGGCGATGAAAGTGTGTGTAAAATAGTATATTTTTGATCGTTATTTGTTAATAAAGAATGGTCACTATGAGCGAAAACAAGTTATCATTGTTCGATACAGAAAACAAAGAGGAATTACTTACCATTAAGAAAGCCAGCGAATGGGCTTCCAATTATCTCGGGAAAAAAGTAACCTCATCAAATATTACTTATTTAATTCAATATGGAAGAATTAAAAAAGTTGGGGAGAACGGAAACACTTATGTCGTTAAAAAAGATTTAATTGATTACTATAAATCATTTAATGGTAAAAGGGAAATTTCTTGGAAAGAAAAACTCGGCGATGATTTAAACTGGGCTCTATCTTTTGATCAATTTAAAGAATCAGAAACTACAAAGCATGTTCATCGATTACATCCTTATAAAGGAAAATTTATTCCCCAACTTGTAGAATACTTTTTAGATACACATACAGATAATTTCAAAAAAGAAGTATTCTTTAAAGAAGGTGATATAATATTAGACCCGTTTTGTGGAAGCGGAACCACATTAGTACAGGCAAATGAGCTTGGAATGCATGCCGTTGGTATTGATATTTCTGCTTTTAATGCAATGATTAGTAATTGTAAAGTTCTTAAATATGATCTGATTGATGTAAAAAAAGAAATTGATTACATAACATTTGAACTAAAAAAGTTTTTGACTAAAACTCATACAATAGAATTCGAAGAGGAATTAATCCAAAAGCTCTATGAATTCAATAATAAATTTTTCCCCTCTCCCGATTATAAACACTGGCTTAGAAAGGGACAGATAGATGAGGATGAATACGGAGCAGAAAAGGAAAAGGAATTTTTGCCAATTTATTCTTCTTTGATTGATAAGTATAAAGTCAAATTGAATCAAGATTACACAAATAACTTTTTATATAAATGGTATCTTTATCCAGTCAGAAAAGAAATTGAATTTGTATTTGAGCTTGTTAAAAAAATTAAAAACAAGAATACCAAAAAAATTATCAGCTTAATTTTAAGCCGTACTATCAGAAGCTGCCGGGCGACTACACATTCTGATTTAGCAACTTTAAAAGAACCTATCACAACAACATATTATTGCTCAAAACACGGAAAAGTGTGCAAGCCTCTTTTCTCAATCTTAAAATGGTGGGTAACTTATAGCAAGGATACAATTAAAAGATTATCAGAATTTGATAAGCTAAGAACAAAGACATACCAAATATGTTTAACCGGAGACAGCAGAACAATTGATTTGACTGCAGAGCTTGATAAAGAACATCCAGCGTTGGCTGAACTCATTCGAGCAAAAAGAATAAAAGGAATATTTTCTTCTCCACCTTATGTTGGTTTAATTGATTATCACGAACAACACGCTTATGCTTATGATTTGTTCGGATTTGAGAGAAAAGATGAACTAGAAATAGGACCATTATTCAAGGGTCAAGGTAAAGAAGCACGGGATTCTTATGTTGAGGGAATTTCTCAAGTGCTGTTGAATTGCAAAAAATATTTGGATGAAGATTATAATGTATTTCTGGTGGCTAACGATAAGTATAACCTTTATCCTACAATTGCAGAAAAAGCCGGAATGAAAATCGTGAACCAATATAAACGACCGGTTTTGAATCGCACCGAAAAAGATAAGGGTGCGTATTCAGAGATTATTTTTCACTTGAAGGAGATTTAAAGTGGCAAACGATTTTGATATAGGATTAAAATCCAAGTTAAGAGCATTTGCTGAAAAGTTTTCAATTGATATTAAGACTATCGATGAAAAGTATTTGTTTGAATTATTTTCAAACTATGTTGTCGTTAGCAACATAATAAATGAAGACTTAGAAGATCCTAATTCTATTTCTACAGGGAAAGCGAAAGGAATAGATGGTATTGGTATTATAGTTAATAATCGTATTATAAAAGATGAATCGGATTTGGAAAAAATCGGTGAAAAAGAGAGACTTATAGTTAGACTTTGTTTCATTCAAACGACAACATTAAGTAGTTTTAATTTACAAAAATTCCAATCTTTCACCGATGGGGTAGTTAATTTTCTAAATGAATCAAACAAAATCGAGCCGTTCTCTGATATATTAAGCAAACTATTTGATGAGGAAGGCAGGTTTTATGAAAACATTACTGAGACACCAATAATAGAATTATATTTTTGTTCGGGGAAAACAGAACATTCGATGAACAAGCCTGATATAGAGGCTGAAAAAAGAAAGTTAGAATCAAGAAATGATTTCAAATTCAGGTTCAATATAAATGACATTTATTTTTTTCAAGCAAACGAATTAAAAAATTGCTTTGACAATATCGATAAATTTTTAGAAGTATTGGTGGAATTTAATTCTGAAATTACATTAGATGAAAAACCCGATATACCAATGAGCTTTGTATCTGTTTTGAGGTTTTCCGAATTAAAGAAAATTATTATTACAAAAGATGGTTTCTTGAGGGAAAAATTATTTGTTGAGAATATACGATCAAAAATTGGAAATTCAACAGTAAACGATGATATTCTTAAAACATTGAAAGATGATTCTCAAAGACCTTATTTTTTATATATGAACAATGGAATTACTATTCTATGTGAAAATGTGAGAAGGCATGAGACAAGTAAAAACAAGTTCTATATAAAACACCCAAGAATAATAAATGGTTGCCAAACTTCTCATATACTTTATGATTACTCTTTAATAAATTCCTCGGAATCCGACAAGGTTGAGGTAATATCCAAAATTATATCTACTACAAATCCAGATTTAAAGAAGAATATTATATATGCTACAAATAATCAAAACGCTATTGATAAAGATCTTGAAACATTAAATGAATTTCATTCTAAATTAGAGGAATATTTTATAGGAAGAGACTTTTTTGAAATTAAATTTGAAAGGTTACGAGGACAATATTCTGAAATCGCTCCGCAATATAGAGTAATTACAAAAGAGCTTATTGCGAAAGCTTTTATTTCGATTATATTAAAAGAACCGCATATAATGAAAAGCAATGCTATTTCTAAAATTCAAAGGTATAGAGAAGAACAAAAAATATTTACAAATTATGAAGAATCTGAATTGGAAAAATATTACTATTCTGGGGTTTTATATTATCTACTTAACAAAGTACTTTCTAATAATATTATTCAATTAAAATCAAAAACCATGGATTTACATATTTTGTTAGCTTGTGATTTAAAGCTTGAAAAGGATGGGAAAAACACTGTTGCTGAAAAATTAAATTTCCTTTCAAATTTTGAAAATGTCAAAGCTTTATTTTCTGATGTAAATTTAATTTTAGAAAGCCAAAATTATTTATTTGAAGCAAGAGGTTTTTACTCAGGACCTAAAACAAAAAAACTAATCACTTATTTCAAAACGCAATATGGCACTAACACTTAAGCAAAAAGAAAAAATATCTGTAGAAGTTATAAAAACTCTCATAACAAGATTTGAAACTTTCCCCGAGGATGCTTCTAACAACAGAAATGCACCATTTCATGAAGCTTTCCTCAAGGCTTTTGCTGACAAACTCGAGAATAAAGTTTCCGATATACCGTTTTTTATTAGTCTTAGTAGTTGGCTTCAAGGATTAAATACAACGCTCGGTCAATCTTTTTTTGAAAATGTTGCTCATCATTTAAGTAATGGTGCAAAAAGAGAATACACTTCGAGAAAACTAGGTAATTTAAAGATTACTAGATATCAGAAAGACACTATCAATCAAATTATTACCAATTTAAGTAACTCTATAGCTACACCGAGATTAGAATTAGAAAATAGTATGATATTTAAAAATGATACTTCAGAACTTGTTAATGCCATAGATTTTTCTGCTGATGTTTTTATCGAGGATGATAATTCAATTACCGCTATTGAACTAAAATCTGTAAAACCCAATTCGGGTGAAATGAGAGGAGAAAAACAAAAAATTTTGGAAGGAAAGGCTGCTTTGTATAAGCATTTCCCAAACAAACAAATCAATTTCTATATCGGATTTCCATTTGACCCAACAGTTAATCCTAGATTAGAATCTGCTACTAGTTTTGACAAATCTAGATTCTTAAATTCAATTATCAATATGACAAAATATTTTGACTTAGACGAAACACTAGTTGCAAGTGAGTTGTGGGATAAACTTTCCGGGACATCAAATACTATGGAAGATATATTAGAAATAATTAATACTATCGCCACACCATCCTTTCTAAATAAATTTCAATATTTAAGTAATAACTCAAATAGACAGCTACCCGAATACAAAAGGCAATTGGAAGAGTGGAATTTATATTCTGAAATTGAGTTGATTAATAATAGAGATTCGGTCATTAAGAATATCTCGTCAAATAAAAATCTTTTAAGATTATACCACAACAATATATTTGACAATAAAGGTGCTTATAATTTTGAGAGATATACTGAATTAATTAATTACACACAGATCAAATAAAAGTAATTGTATTCCCAAGAAAAGTTTTTATGCTCCATAACCGTCAACTCATCTTCTCCCAGATCAAATCTCTGATGAAGAAATATGAACCGCCTTTCAAAGCAAGAAATGATTTTGATTCACGATATGAATTGTGGTCCGAAAAGGAAATTGAAATTGATGGCAGAAAAAGAAAAGAAGTTTATTTTGCCGGACTTATAATTCAAAGCAGTTATGTCGGGTTTTATTTTATGCCTGTTTATACAGATACTTCTCTCAAAGAAGTTTTTGGTCCCGAGCTTCTTTCAACTCTCAAAGGCAAATCCTGTTTTCACATCAAAACACTGGATAAAAAACTTATATCCCAGATAAAAAAATCTTTGGATATTGGTTTTAAGCTTTACAAAAAGCGCGGATGGGTTTAATTTCACCTTCAAAAAAAGGAGCGCTATGAAAAAATCGTTTCCACTAAAAGGATTGCGCATCTTTCTGTTAATCCTTCCACTACTGTTGTTTGGTTTTCAGTTCAATAATAACTTCAGAATCATTGAAAACAACGGCACAAAATATCTTGCAAATACTATCGTTGTTAAACTTAAGTTCATTCCTTCATCGGATGCAACGGGAAATGTTAGTTTAAGTTCTAACCTCAGTTCATTCCTAAGCAGTTTTAATTTCAAGGAAGCAAGAGCATTATTTCCTGAAAAGATTAAAGAGAGTTCATCGCTCGCAAGGATAATTGAAATTAATTATGATTCAGATGTTGACCCTTTGTACATCAGTTCAAAATTAAAAAATTCATTTGAGGTTGAATGGGCTGAGCCAAGATATGTTTATGAACTTGATTATGTACCAAACGATCCGAGTTATTCATCTCAGTATGCATTGTCAAAAATAAGTGCAGCACTTGCGTGGGATATTAACAAAGGTGATACAAGCATTGTTATCGGTATTGTTGATACCGGTGTGGATTGGGATCATCCGGACCTTGCAGCAAATATCTGGCGTAACTGGAATGAAATTCCGATCAACGGAATTGATGATGATAACAACGGTTATGTTGATGATGTAAGAGGTTGGGATTTCGGAGGTTTGAGCGGGACACCAGATAATGACCCTATGGAAGATCAACCCGATCACGGGACTCATGTTGCAGGAATTGCATCTGCAGTTACTGACAACGGAATCGGTGTTGCTTCAATCGGATTTAATTGCAGACTGATGCCCGTAAAAACAACCCGCAATGATCAGCGCGGTCCGAATGGTCCATATATTGTTTACGGTTACGAAGGAATTGTTTACGCTTCTGATAACGGTGCAAAAGTAATTAACTGCAGCTGGGGCGGAAGTGGTTTTTCAATGTTTGGACAAGAAACAATTAACTATGCTATTTCTCAGGGTTCACTTGTTGTAGCGGCTGCAGGAAACTCAAGCAGTTCGGGAACACATTATCCTTCATCATACAAGGGAGTTTTATCTGTTGCGTCAACAACATCAACAGATACAAAATCAAGTTTTTCTAATTACGGATATTCGGTTGATGTATCTGCTCCGGGAAGTAGTATTTACAACACATGGCAGAATGATACTTATGCAACTTTAAGCGGTACTTCAATGGCATCGCCATTAACTGCAGGTTTGGCTGGATTGGTGTTTGCACAATTTCCTTCTTATAATGCAGAGCAGGTTGGTGAACAAATAAGAGTGAACTGTGATAACATTGATAATCTTAATCCATCATTTCAATATTTACTCGGAGGCGGAAGAATAAATGCGTTAAAAGCTTTGAATAATACAAACTCAAAATCTGTTCGTGCAATTGATGTTGTATTTTCAGATGAAGTTCCCGGTGGTGATGGCGACGGAATTTTTGAGACGGGAGAAATTATTTCAGTAACAGTGAACTTTAAAAATTATCTTAATCCAACTTTAAATCTTTCAATTCAACTTGAATCAAGAAATTCTTATTCATCTGTCATTAACGGAAATTTTAATGTTGGTGCTGTCGGAACCTTGAACGAATTTAACAACAGCAGTTCAAAGTTTACTTTCTCCATTTCAAGCACAGCACCTCAAAATGCAAAACTAAATTTCCTTTTAAGATTCAGTGATGGGACATATTCTGATTTTCAATGGATTGAAACAATTGGTAATCCATCTTATGCAACGCAATCGAATAATGATATAAGTCTGACCATTACAAGCAAAGGTGCATTTGCGTTCAACGATTATCCGAATAATCTTCAGGGAGATGGTTTTAAATATCAGGGAGGTTTGAATCAGTTATTTGAAGGAGCTTTGATTCTTGGAACCTCATCTACAAAAATTTCTGATGCAGCAAGAGGTGCAAATCAGGGAGCTCAGAATAATGATTTTGCAGTCGTTCAGCCATTTGTTATTCAATCACCTGGTTCAATTGCTGATGCAGAGGGAACAGCTTTATTCAATGATAATAATGCTGGTTCAACAAAAATCGGAGTTACAGCAAAGCTAAAAACATATTCATTCTCAGGTTCGCCAAACAGTAATTTTATTATTCTTGATTATACTTTCATCAACAACTCAGGAACAAGCATTACAAATCTTTATGCGGGTTTGTTTTTTGATTGGGATATAATCAACGGAAGTGGCGCCGGTGACAGAACTGAATGGGATAATTTGTTGAATTATGGTTTTATAAGAAACACAACTGGTGGTCCAACTAATTACAATGGTGTTGCATTACTATCCGGAAACAATTACGGATTCTATGCAATCAAGAATGACGGCGGTGATGGTGGATTTCAGATTTATGATGGATTTGATGATGCGGAAAAATGGCAGTCAATCTCCGGCGGTATTGCAAAAGCAACTGCAGGTCCGGGAGATGTTTCTAATGTAACTTCAGCAGGACCATTTGCAATAAATGCCGGTGACAGTATAAAAGTTGTATTTGCAATTTTAGCCGCAGATAATAAATCATTACTTGATGCAGCAGTAAATCAGGCAAGAGTAAAGTATCAGGAAATAATTGTTCTTGATGTCGGAGATAATAATACAATGCCAACTGAATTTTTGCTTGAGCAAAACTACCCTAATCCATTCAATCCAAGCACTACGATAAGTTGGCAATCACCAGTAGGAAGTTGGCAGACAATTAAATTATATGATGTAATGGGTAATGAAATTGAAACTATTGTAGATGGATATTATGAAGCAGGAACTCATTCTACATTATACATTATAAATTCTTCATTACCTTCCGGTGTTTATTTTTATCAGCTTAAAGCCGGAAACTTTACTCAAACGAAGAAAATGCTATTACTTAAGTAGTTCATAAAAATTTATTTAGTAAAAGAGGCTATCTCAAAAGTAATTTTTAGTGTCACACTGAGCATCTCGAAGTATAACTTTAATATAACTTCTCAGTCTTCGACAAGCTCTCATCTACATTCTACAAATGATGAGATTGCCTCTTTTTTCATCATTAGTATCAACCACTCAAAAATATCTTTTACTTTTAATAATTTTCTTTGCGATTGAAGTCAGTAAAAACTTATCTTGATAAAGCAAATTATTTTTTTAAGGAGGCATTATGAAAACATTCTTGTTAATTCTCATTTCTGTTGTATTTACGCTTGGGTTTATTGCCAACAAAATTGTTGATGAAAAAATCCGCAAGGCACTCACACAGTTTAATATCTCAGAGGATTATGCTAAAAATCAAATACTCTCAAACATTGCGGGTCCATCTTATTACATTCCGAATGTCAGAATATTAAAAAACCTCGCACTTGGTGAAAGAGCAGAATTGGTTAAAACAATCGGAGTGGGAATAAAGGAATATGTGAGTTCTGAAGAGTTTATTAATAAATACAATCAATACCGCGAAGACAGAAAACCCAATCCACCTGAAGAACCAAAGTACTCAGAGCAGTTAAAGAAAGAACAGAAAGAAAGTTTAACAAAAAGTATATCTGATTTGGAAAAGCAAATGACTAATATGTCTTCAGATCAAAAGACAATGTTTGAGGATGTAGTCAAGCAGCTTAAACAGCAATTGAAGGATATTGACGATCCAAATAACACAATGTATTCACCTGAAATGGATACATACATTAAACAAGGTTATGATATGCAGGTCGAAACATATAAAGCTCAGGTTGCCGAATGGGAAAAGACTTATCCGTTGAACAATCCAAAACCTATGATAAAAAGCTGGATAAACGAATTTCTTGAAAAGTCAAAAGACATTGATTTCAATGCTCAGTTAAAGACTGAGAAAGGGAAACAGATTTTTGTTAATCCGACTTATGAAAGAAAAGATTATCAATGGAAACTTTATTTCCGTGCAGGCAAAGAACCGGTTGAAACAGCAAGAACTTTTGCACAACAATGGTTAAAAGAGTTATAATAAATTGTAATAAAAGCTTTGGGAGAAAATTATGACAAACAAAAAAATTCTTCGGGGAATTGATACTGTAATCATTCGTGTATCTGATATAAATATTTCAAAGAAATGGTATGAAGATAAACTTGGTTTAACTCCTGTCTGGGATGACGCAGGTATGAAACTAGTTGTAATGGATACAGATAGTCCGACAAGTATAACCTTGTGGCAAACAGATAAAGAAATTAAAAACAATAAAGACACTGCTTCATATCCGATTTTCAGAATAACAAACGCTGATGAATCAAGAAATGAATTAATTAAAAGAGGAGTTAGTGTTACTGAAATTATTGAGGATACTGTTGTGAGATACTTTCAGATTTTTGATCCCGATGGTAATGTTCTTGAAGCTTGTCAGGTTCACGAATAAAACTTCTTCTGAGTACTGTCGATCAATTTGGTACTCTGAAGTTATTTCTTAATGCTGTTCTTGAATAAATCTCTTAAACGGACTCTGTTTTGTCCCATTGGTTTATCAGAATAATTTCTTTGAATTGAGGCAAGTTTTTCCTCAAAAGGTCCGATTGTCCAGCAATCTTCCGGCTTAATATTTACTATTGGTTCGCCCTCTTCATTAAGCGGACAGATATCACGCATTTCAATTAACTCTTCTTCATTAATTTCTTCAATCCATCTTAATGGTAAACCCTGTGTTCTGCACACATAAGGACGATGCTCATAAATTCTGCATTCACCTTTTTCATTAAGGAAAGCACAGTAACCTTCAGGATGTGGCAGCTCATTCTCAAGCAACTCAGAGTAATGTTGTTTTATATTTTCAGCTTCGATATCAAAGACAGTAATATTATCAACACAGCAGGAAAAACAACCTGCTTTACATTTTAATCGTGATTTGTGTTTTAAGTTTAATTCAGAAGTTAACTTGTCAACTTCTTCATAAAACTCATTCAGTAATTGTAATTCTCTTGTCATTTATCAATTTTATTTCAGACTTAACCAAAATTTAAAGATGAATGTGATAATAAGCTTATTTTATATCGCACCTGAATAATATTTTTGTGCAAACAAATCACAATGAAATTTCCGGATATATCTATGCAATACAATTTAATAAAGAAATCAGAATTTGATAAAGTTAGAACTCATAACGGCGATTGGGCAAAACAAATGAAATTATTCGCCGATATGTGCAGATACAATACTTTAGTTGCAGTGAAAAAAGCTGGTTCGGGGCATTTGGGCTCTTCACTCAGTGCAATGGATATTGTAACATATCTTTATCTGAATGAACTTAATGTTCTGGAAGTCGGACTCGATTCTCCTGACCGTGATATTTATTTCTCATCAAAAGGACACGATGTTCCCGGACTTTATTCACTGTTCTACTCACTTGGAATTATTCCCGAAGAAAAATTACTGATGCTCAGAAGACTGCACGGACTTGATGGTCATCCGGAAGTTCGTCAACCCGGAATTGAAGCAAGCACCGGTTCACTTGGAATGGGAATTTCAAAAGCCAAAGGAATGGCCTGGGCAAAAACTTATAATAAAAACAAAGGCAATGTTTATGTGCTTACAGGCGATGGTGAATTTCAGGAAGGTCAGATTTGGGAATCACTTCAGGCAACTGCTCATCAGAAAGTAAATAATGTTACTGCAATAATGGATCACAACAAGTATCAGACAGATATGCTTGTTGCCGATGTAAATAATATTGAAGATGTCGTTGCGAAAGTTTCGGCGTTCGGCTGGTATGTTGTGAGAATTAACGGACACGATTTTAACGAATTGAAAAAGACATTCACACAACTGAAAAATGTAAGCGATAAACCAAAGATGATTATCGCTGATACAATCAAAGGCAGAGGCGTTTCTTTTATGGAAAAACCTTTGACTGAAACTTTTCAGGGAAAGACTTTATACAAATGGCACTCAGGCGCACCTGATGATGAAAGTTATGTTAAAGGTCTTGCTGAATTATCTGAATCAATTAATAAACTTGCTGATGAAATTGGTTTGGGGAAAATCAACATTCCTGAAAATAAAGCCGATGGAAAAGTAGCGACAAAACTAGACAAAGAATTTGTTACGGATGCTTATGGCGAAGCATTAGTTGAACTTGCAAAAACAAACAAAAAATTTGTTGTGCTTGATGGAGACCTTTCTGCTGATTGCAAACTCCGCAACTTTGAAAAAACTTATCCTGACCGATTCATCGAAAACGGAATTGCCGAACAGGATATGGTTTCAATGGCTGGTGGACTTGCAAGAATGGGATTGATTCCGATTGTCAATACATTCGCAAGCTTTCTTGCTGCAAGAGCAAATGAACAGATTTACAACAACGCCGGCGAGAAAACAAAAATAATTTATACCTGTCATTTTGCGGGAATGATTCCTGCCGGTCCGGGGAAATCTCATCAAAGTGTAAGAGATATTTCTTTGTTTGGCGCTTTACCGAATGTAACCATTATTCAACCGTGCAATGCACAGGAAACAAAATGGGCAACTGATTACTGCATTAATGTTGCAGAAGAAAATTGTGTGTTGAGATTGGTAATTGGTCCTTCACCGGAAAGAATTCAACTTCCTGCTGATTATAAATTTAAAGTTGGTGTTGGTGCTGAATTAACAGAAGGAGATGATGCAATTCTTTTTGGTTACGGACCTGTGATGCTTCACGAAGCACTTGTTGCAGCAGATTATCTGAAGAAAATCGGATTCGGATTGAAAGTAGTTAATATGCCGTGGCTGAATAAAATTGATCTGGAATGGTTAAAAGAAGTTGTAAAAAATCAGAAAAGAATTTTTGTGTTGGAAGATCATTCCGCTATTGGTGGACTTGGTGACAGAATATTAAATGAATTAGTGAAAATTCGTGAAATTAGTGGCTTTGAATTTACTAACCTTGGATTAACTGAATATCCCGAATGCGGAACTCCTCTGGAAGTACTTGAGTATCATCAGTTAGATGGTAAGTCACTGGCAAAAAGAATTTCGGGAATTGAAGACATTGAAACCGCAGAAGCAGTAAAACAAAAATATACTGCTGATGCACCACAATGATAGTTTAATGTTTAATCAAACAGAGTGTTTTTATGGAATTAATAAAATTATTTGAGAGTAAAAGTCAGGAAATAATTGACGCTGCACTTTCTTCACTCAAACGCGCACAACTAAAATCATATTCCAAAAACAGTGAGCAGGAAAACAAGATGAGATTGATAAACCTGCTCTCACTAATTATTAACTGCATCAGAGATAAAAATCTTCTTCCAATGTCTGAATATGCCGGTAAAATTGCAAAGGAACGATTTGAAAACGGATTTGATTTATATGAAGTTCAGACCGCCTTCAATGTACTGGAGGAAGAATTGTGGAATAGAGTTATTGAAAACATTGAACCTCAAAATCTGGGAGAAGCACTCGGTTTGGTTTCAACAGTATTAGGCGCAGGTAAGGAAACTCTCGCAATTAATTATGTTGAACTTGCAAGCAAACAAAAACCAAAAAGATTAAATCTTGAAGAGTTATTCAACAGATAGTATTTGGTTTCCGGAAATATATACCTCAATGCTTTTTTAACCCGATTGAAATCTCTGAATAATCGGGGAATGAATTGCCGCTTGCCTTCTGATTTTCAATAAAGACAGAGACTGTATCCAATGACAGACCATCATCCAAAGTTGACAATCCTGTTATCAAATCTTTATGAGCGGATTTTCTTGTATCACAAGAAAAAGTCAAAAGAATTAATAAAAGTCAATTAAAGACGAATAGTTAAAACGGTTCAGATTGTTTATTCAAAAACACTTCTTAATAAATCTTTCATTATTTTTTGCACCTGTTATTTACATTTTTTGCAGGCAGAATTTATGGAATGGATTTTAATTATTGTCTGGCTCTTAATCATAAATGGCGGTCTTGGCGGACAATACATCCTCAACTGGATGGGAAATCAGCCCGATTTTACTGGTGGTAGAAAGATAGATATTTCACCTGGTGTGATGACCTGGTGGCGCGAATTGTCAAAACTCGCCTGGGCTGTTGTCGCTGTTACTGTTGAAATAATTCGCGGTAAGGAAATCAAATATCTTTGGCCCGGATTTTTATCACTCAGTACTATAATTATTTGTGCTTTTACTGGTGTAATTGAGAATATCGGTTTCTTTTATCTTCCCCGTTATTATTCTCCTCATGTTTATGCTCCTTATGTAAATGTTTACCTGGCATTTCTTCCTTTCTTTGGAAAAATATTATTTAATGCTCCAATCAGGAAGGAACATTGGATTGGAATTACTTTGGTAATAATTGGTCTTGCAATTCCGCACATACCAAGATTTTTTTCCAACTCAGATTCTCATGCAGTTTTTGACTCAACTGCAATAATCTGGATACTGATAATCAACGGTTGCCTTCTATCTCAGCAGGTTCTGAACAATAAAACAGTACAGACTGCTTTACCTGGCGTCGGACCGAATGCTTTGGTTGTATGGAGAGAAATCTGGAAAATGATTTTTATTTCATCTGCGATATTCATTATGCCGATAATTGGCAACTTGCTTCATGCAAATATGCCAACAAGTGTTGAGAAAAAAGAATTTGAAACAAGGATACTCGCTAAAACAGATGAACATAAAAAAGAAGCTTTACTAAATTATTATTCTCTTATAAACGATGAGTATGTTTTAAAGAACAATGTATCGCCCGATGAAGAAATCATGATTAAACAAATAATTAAAGAAACTGAATACAACAGATTCTTTGCTTTGTTCGAAGGGAATATATTTCCCAACAACTGGCTACCGATTTTGTTTGTAATTGCTGCGGGATTAACTGGATACATTTATAGTTTCGGCTTCTTTAAACTTTCAAGATTTGCAGCACATTTCTGGGTTCCTTATACAAATGTCTATCTGGCATTGCTTCCATTCATAATGATTTTATTCGGAAGAGAAGTAACAGGGTTTCAGATTGCTGGTGCAATTACCACAACTGCCGGCTTGATGGTTGGCGTAATGGATTATAGTAAAAACAAAGTTGTTGAGATAAAGAAAAAGTATGAATAAAAAAGTGGGAGTAAAAAATTACTCCCACTCTGTATAGATAAATCAATAATTATTTCATTAAAATCATTTTCCTGACAGCAGAAAACTCCCCTGCCTGCAATTTGTAGAAATATGTTCCGCTTGATAATCCTGATGCATCGAAAAGAATTTCATATCTACCTGCTTCTCTGTATTCATCTACCAAGGTTGCTACTTCGTTACCCAACATATCATACACTTTAAGTGTCTGGTGACTGTTGACCGGCGACTGCCAACTGATATTTGTTGTCGGGTTGAATGGGTTAGGATAGTTCTGATCTAATCTGAATTCGCTCACAACAAATTCATCATCATTGGAAGTTATACCATCAGGTATAAGTGTTAACTGAACATTTTGTGTCTGATTTGAAATGTAGTCAAGTGTTACAGTTACAACTCCATTCTGTGAATATCCAATCTTATCACTCATAATTTTATAAGTGCCGGGTTCCAGCCCGTTAAGGATAAATTGACCATTTGAATTCGTAATTGCATATGAAACAACATCATTGTTTTCGTTAAGGACAAAAACAATAACAGCATTCAGGGAAGAGTTTGAAACATCTTTAACAACTCCTGTAATTGAAGCATAACCATTGGGGCTGAACGGTCTCACAGTAAAGTTGATTCCTGTAACAATTCCGTTTTCTTCAACAACCACTGAATCAGCTTCCCATCTGTTTAATGTTTGCTGACCATCGTATCGGAAGAATGTTGGCATATAACTGTCGTGTGGTATTGCTAACAGTATATATTCTCCCGGATTCATATTTGTGAAACTGTAATTGCCAAGCGAGTCTGTGAATGTTCTGTATTTTCTTACCATTGAATGCGGAGGTGTATTCATTCTGAATGCGTGAACATTGGCAATAACACCCTCGTTATTTTCATTCTGAACAACACCGGCAATACCATTATTGTAAACAGGAACAGGTTCAATTATAAAATCAATGCCTGTAACATTTCCGTTTACCGGGATTCTGTCAGCTTCTGCGAAAGTTTGTTTATCATCGTAATATTCAGGCAGATAGTTTCTGTTTATTGGTTGACAATAAACAACAACTGTATCATCATCTCTTACAGTAGCAGAATAATTTCCCAAACTATCAGTCATAACCCATCGCATTCTTTCGCGGTTAAAGTAAGTATTACTTCTAACCGGCATGACAAGAATTTTTGCTCTTAACGGATTTCCATCAACATCAGTAACATTTCCGCTCAACTGATAAAGTGTGGGAGGAACAAATGGTGCCAGACCTATATTGAAATTTAAACTATCTCCGCTGTTAAGAATTATAAGAGTAGCTTCCTGAATTGTCTGAACATTATCATAAAATTCCGGAATAAAATTCATAGCCATACTTCTCATATAATAATTTCCGGGCATAAGAACAGCTCTGAATTCACCATTCTGATTTGTAAATACAGTCGGACCCATCATAGAATTATTTGGTATGAAGCTAATCTTGCCGTTTGGAATTGGCTGGTTATCAACATCATTAAACAAAACACCTGTTACAACTGCTGCATCTTGAATTCCGTTTATCAAAATTTCAACTATATTGGAAGGATCGCTTTCATTCATCTGAATTACTGCGGTAACATAGTATGAATATGTGGAATCACTAAAAACATAGCGATCAACAAAAGATCTCATCATTATTTTATTCGCAATTCGAATAAAATCTCCCGGATCATTTATAGCACCATGCTTTTTGTAAACATTGTATCTCTCCATCTGATTATTTCCCTGCCATTCAAGCTTAACAGCTTTTTGATTCATTAAAGTAATTTGTGTGGCAGTGAGATTTGATGGAGGAAGTATTTGTGAGAACACTAAGCTCTGCACAAAAAGTGAGAAAAGGAAAATAAACAAAGGCCGGAACATCTTTTTCATAACAATGCTCCTTTGAAATATTTAAAGAATAACTTTTGCGGTGATGAACTTAGTTTAATGAATTTCTAAAGTCAATCCTTCACTGATAATATTTGATATCGGGCAAATATCCTTAATGTTCATTCACATCTTTATTTAGAGTCAAAAAATGTATAAAACATAAAAATTTCAATATCAGTAATTAGAGTGTAAGGAAGTAAAATTAATTAGTAGAATATTTTAAGAAATTAAAGTTCACAAAATTTATTTTACTTTCCTTTCAGAACGAAGCGAACATTCGCAATTTACCGTGAACTTTGTTTTTTATTTTCTTAGATTTCGAATGAATATTTTTTAATATGACACGATATGAAAAAAATAAAAATTCTTATTGTTGAAGATGAAGCAATCATTGCAAAGAATGTCGAGTCGAAACTTGTAAAAGCCGGGTATGAAGTTGTTGATACTGTTTACACAGCAAATGATGCAATCAACTCAGCGATTGAAAAAAATCCAGATATAATTTTACTTGATATCAAACTAAAAGGGAAGATTGGCGGCATTGAAGCAGCTGAAATAATCAGACGACAAAAAGATATTCCGATTATTTATCTCACTTCTTACACAGATGAGGATACTTTTGAAAAAGCGAAATTGACCGAGCCTGCGGCTTATCTTTCAAAACCGTTCAACATTGAAGAACTCGACAGAACAATTCAGCTAACACTTTTCAATCATAAAATCAAAAAAGAATTAGTAGAAACAAAACAACGATATGAACTTGCTGTTGAAGCAGGCAAAACCGGTGTCTGGGAATATATTCCTTCTGAAAGAAAAACAATTGTTGATAGTGGTTTTCTGAAACTTATGGGACTCAAAGGTGAAGGAAAATCAACTGATGAAAAAGAATGGATTAGCTTTGTGCCCATTGAAGATCTTGAAGTAATCAATTCTAAATTCAACGAATTAATTTCCGGGAAATCTGACCAATATTCTTTTGAACATCGAATAATAAGGATGGATGGAGAACTACGCTGGGTAAGCTCAAAAGGAAAATCACTTAAAGATGTCAAAGGAAATACGGTCAAAATCATTGGAACGCTGACAGATATAACAGATTTGAAAGAGACAGAAAGAAAACTAAAACATCACTCAGACGAATTAAAAAGAAGTAATATCGCAAAAGATAATTTCTTTTCAATTATCGCTCACGACCTCCGAAATCCATTTCACACAATACTCGGCGCTTCCGAATTGCTTGCAAATTATTCTTCCGAAATGAATCAGGATGAAATCCGGGAAACTGCTCAGAATATTTACCGCTCTGCAAGTAATGTTTATAATTTATTGGTTAACCTGCTTGAGTGGTCAAGATTTCAAACGGGAAAACTTGAGGTTAAAAAAACACAATTTAATTTGTGTGAAATTGTAAATCAGGTACTTGAGCTTTACTCAGAACAATTGGAAAGAAAGAAACTATCTCTTAATTCAGAGTGCGATGATACTTGTTTTGTCTTTGCTGATAAATATATGATTGAATCTGTGGTAAGAAATCTTATTTCAAATGCAATAAAGTTCACACCTGTTGGCCGAAGTATAGAAGTTACCTGTCGGAATTTAAACGATGATTTTGCTGAATTTTCCGTAAGAGATCAAGGCGTTGGAATTCCAAGAGAAATACAGCAAAAATTATTTCACCTGGAAACTCAGATTTCAACACGCGGAACCGAACAGGAAAAAGGAACTGGCTTGGGTTTAGTACTATGCAAAGACTTTATTGAGAAAAACGGTGGAACAATTTCATTTGAAAGTGAAGTTGGGAAAGGATCTATTTTCAAAGCGACTATTCCTAAAAAATAATCTCTAATAAATTTCAGGGAATTCTATGAGCGATCTTATTATTGTCTTTATCGGTCTGGGGCTCATTTTATATTTTTTCTTCGTGCTTGCTACATCAAGAAATGCAATCTATAAAGGTTATAATGGACTGATCTGGTTTTTGTTGTCTCTTATATTTCCACCCATTGCTTACCTGATTATCTTATTAATGCCGGTTAAAAAACAAAAAAGTAAAGACGAATACAATTCTTTTGATAACATTGTTTTAGAATTAACTCAACCCTTTATTGATCTTGCTCATACATCCAAAGCACTACTTGGAGTTAATATTTCTTATGTGCTTGAAGGGCTGACTTATTTTGGCGTGCTCGGATTGCTTGCTATTTATTTTAATGAGTTTATTGGATTAAATGATATTGATGCCGGAAGAATGGTTGGTGTTCTTACTGCAGGAATCACTTTGGCAATGTTGTTCTTAGGTGCAACCGTTGATTGGATTGGCTTACGAAAATCATTATTAATTTCATTATCTCTTATGTTGGTAGGAAGAATTTTCCTTACGATAGCACCATCAACTGGTCAACCGGGTTTATGGAATTCAGCTCACTCAATTGCTATGCTCGGAATTTTATTTGTAATCCTTGGCTACGGAATTTATCAGCCCGCCTGTTATGCAGGAGTAAAACAATTAACTGATGAAAAAACCGCAGCAATGGGTTATGCAATGCTTTATGCTCTTATGAATCTCGGCGGCTTTTTACCGGGAATAATTTCTCCACCTGTAAGAAAATCTTTTGGTATAACAGGTGTTTATTGGGTTTATGTTGGATTAACTGTTTTGGGAATTGCGGTTGTTTATTTTTTGATTACCAGGAAAGCAATGAGCGATGCAATTTCAAAAAAAGGCGAAGATTATGTTAAAGCTCAGAAGCAGGAAGCTGATGAAATGTCCGGCATGTCAACAAAAGAAAAAATGATTTTCTATTTCAAGAATTTTCCTCTTCGCGATTTAAGATTTCTTTATTTCATTTTCATATTAATTTTTGTTCAGACACTTTTTGCTCATAACTGGCTTACGATACCACAATACACAAGTCGTGCTTTTGAAGGATTTGTGAGCGATAACTTTGAATTTTTTGTAAACCTCAACCCCATTTTAATTTTTATTCTTACACCAATGGTTGCCGCTTTGACTGCAAAAAAGAATGCTTATGATATGATGATCATAGGTACATTCGTTATGGCTTCGCCAACATTTATTCTTGCACTTGGTCCGAATATTAACACTTTGATTGCTTATATATTAATTATGACTATTGGTGAGGCAATGTGGCAACCAAGATTTCTTCAATGGGTTGCTGAAATTGCACCAAAAAACATGACAGGAATTTATATGGGAATCGGACAGTTTCCATGGTTTTTAACAAAAGTTATTACAAGTCTGTATTCCGGTTGGTTTCTGATGCAATATTGCCCTGCAGATAAACCACCATCTGAAATGAATACAGAAATGATGTGGTTTATTTATGGGCTAATTGCCATTGTTAGTCCTATTGGATTGTTGCTTGCCCGGAAATGGATGTTGAAGGGCTTCAAAGTAAAACATGAAGATTAGTAATAGATTCATTAGTCTTCAATTGCTCGTTTAAAAAACTCAAGAGGTAAATTATGAAAATCAATAAACGGGCTTATAACTTCTTTATCTTCTTAAGTTCTATTTTACTTCTAAGTTGCTCTACGGTAACTTATGACACAATCTATCCAACGCTGAAAGACGGTTTGTATGACAGTGAGTTCCCATATCGTTCAACTTCAACAGAACTCGAAAAAATAAGCAACGCTATTCAACGGATTATTTCTTCAGCTTTTTACAGAGTATATGTGTTCGATATTGATGATAATTATACTCTTGAAGATCTTAAAAAACAAAGCATAGAAAAAATTGCAGTAAAAGAAATACTAACCGATAATTCAAGTTCAGGAACCGGATTAGTCATTTATTCCGAGAATGGGAATGTAGCCCTCGCTACATGTTCGCATACAATTAATTTTCTTGATACGGTTATTGCTTACAAAGCAGATGCGAAAGGAAATCTAACTAAATACATTGAATCAATATCCATTAAAGAAAGGCAGGTTATCTATGTTGCAGGTTTTCCGGAAGGTAGCACAGTTGATGTTCTGCTTGATGATCCCAAAACTGATATTGCAATAATTGGTAGAAAGTACGGTGCACAAAGTGGATTTCATTTTCAGTCATTTAAGTTCAAGATGGGAAGAGCCAAAGATCTTGAATGGGGAACATTTGTTTATCTGCTTGGTTTTCCAATGAACAATAAGATGATTACCAAAGGTATAGTCAGTAGTCCTAACAAAGATGATATTGGTTCTTTTCTCGTTGATGCTGTCATCAATCCCGGCTTCAGCGGTGGAATTGTTCTCGCAATCCGTGACGGAGTTCCAAATTTTGAGTTAGTTGGAATTGTGCAATCTGTTCCCGAAGAAAAAGAAGATATGCTTTATCCCGACATTACTGATAAAGGTGCAAAGTATAATCCTGTCATTCCTTACAAGGGTGATATCTATGTAAAAAAACATTCATCAATAAGGTATGGCATAACAAGGATAATTCCAGTAGAAGCACTATCTAAACTTATTGAGGAAAATAAAACTTTCCTTAGTAAACAGGGATTTCCGATTTTTCAATGAAAGTAAGAAAAAAATTTTAACCACTCTGCATTGGATGCACTTAAATTCACCAATAGAAGATTTAAATTTACTGTGCACAATTCATTAGGGTTGGATTTCAGAAATTACACTTCCACCCAAACAAACATCATCCTTGTAAAACACTGCAAATTGTCCTGGTGCAATTCCCTGATCTTCCTGATCAAGAATAACTTTTCCAGTATCATTGTCATATTCAAGAACGCAGTTATAAAATTTTGCCCCGTGTCTGATTTTAACTCTCAGTCTTTCGTCATTCATAGGCTTATCAGCTATCCAATTAAATTTTGTTACAAAAAATTCTTTCCTTGCACGATTATGATAATCCTGTTTGGAAATAAAAATGATATTATTCCTTACATCTTTTTTTACAACATACCAGGGACCTCCACCAAGGCCTAAACCAGAACGCTGCCCGATTGTATAAAAATAATATCCTTTATGTTTCCCTTTAATTTGATTTGTTTCAAGTTCAACAATATCGCCAGGCAATTCACCAAGATGATGCTTAATGAACTCATTGAAACTTATCCTTCCGAGAAAACAAATTCCCTGGCTATCTTTTCTTTCCATATTCGGTAACTGATATTTTTTAGCAAGATCTCTTATCTGTTTCTTAGTAAATCTGCCAATCGGAAACAATGCCCGTGATAATTGTTCCTGAGTTAAGTAAGCAAGAAAATAAGTCTGATCTTTAATCGGATCAGGTGAAGTTTTTAAAATATACTTGTCTCCCGATTTTTCAACCCGTGCATAATGTCCGCTTGCAACCTTTTCAAATGAACTATCTATTTTATTATAAAATTCACCAAATTTTATTAAACGATTACAAAACATATCGGGATTCGGTGTTCTTCCTTCTTTAATTTCAGAAATTGTATATGATACAACATTTTCCCAATACTCAGTTTGTAATGGTAAAATTTCGAGGGGAACATTTGCCTGTTTACAAACAGCAGTAGCAAAGTTCAAATCTTCTTCCCACGGACAATCACCAAGGAATGAAAACTCATCCTGCAACCATATTTTAAGATAGAATGCAGTTACATCATATCCATCATCTTTAAGAAGTCGTAATGCAACTGAACTATCAACGCCACCAGATAATAATACAGCTATTTTCATAACACTTTTTAAATCATCTTCATAAAATTACAAATTAAGGAAAGAGTATTCAGGTCATTTTTTTCTGATTTGCTGACTTACTTTCTGAATTGCTTTTATTTTTTCATCATAGAGTTTTTTATCAATCCTGCTAAGAATTAAAGCTATGAGTTTTGTGGAATTTTTTATTCTGTGGGAGAAAGTAATACAAATTCCGGTTTCAGAATCACAAACTTTCATCATGCCTGAAAGTCTTCCTTCAAAGATTCCTCCTTCAATTGACTTGATGTTTTTATAATAAATAATAACCTCTTTTTTTCTGAACATAAAATCGGTGCAGATTAATTTTTCATCATCAGCGGAAATCCGGAACGGAAATGTTTTATAAAGAAGGAAGTAAAATTTGTTGGTAAAATAGATAATTAATAATGATATTATTATCGGAATTAAAAGAATAGCATTCGAATCAACATTGAGAAACAATGGAATTAAATTCAATATCATCAGTAATGTGATGATGATATTTCCATAGCGATAAATTAATCTAATTACGAAAGGGTATTTAAATATTTCCATTTACATAAAATTTCTTTATTCAAAGATAATTATTTGATTTGTGATGTTGTTAAAAGAAAAGCCGCACAAAGGCGGCTAAAAGTAATAATATTTGTATATGTTTTAATTTATTTCTGCTCCGAGTCCTTTAATCTGATAAATGGTAACTGGTCCTGTAACTGTTGATGGGTCAAAATCTTTGCCTGATTCTTCAGCAAGATGTTTGTAATATTCAATTGCTTCTTCCTTCGAAAGTTCAATTTTATAAACTGTACCTTCAACTGTTGCTTTTTTCCCTTTTGCCGACATCGGAAAAACAATATCACCGTCTCTGACCTTTATTTTAATCTTTCCTTTACCATCGTCACTTTTTAATTCCATCCAACAGCCGGCAGCAGGACATACTTCAAGAACTTCGCCTTCAACAAGAACTGTTTTCCCTAAGTATTCCTCCGGGTTAGAAGTAATGGCTGATATTTTTGTCTTTTCCTGAACAGTTATTTCTTTCCCTAGTTTTTCAGTTTGTGCGAAAGAAATCATTGAGAGTAAGATAAGTAATGATAAAAGTTGTTTAATCATAGTTGCTCCTCTGGTTATTTAAATTTTGTTTTTGAAAGATAATTATTAAAAAATATTCTGACAATCAGAAGCTAATTTGCACTTCGTTTTTAGATTCGATACGAAATCCTTCAACATTTTTAATAAGATTTCTGAATTCATCTAATGAATTAATTTTATTCCCTGATAATTCCCTGAAAAGTTCCGGCTTATTCAGCAGCCCATTCATATTTATCTCTAATAAGGTCACTTCATTATCATCAATAAAATCTGCATCAGTTTGTTTAATTTTTTCAGAAGGAATAATTCTAAAAGAAACTTTCATATCTGCAAACATTTCTTTTGCTTTTTCAAACTCCTCGTTAAATGTTGAATCATTAACTTCTTGCTGAATTTCTTCTTCCGGCTCAATCATTCCCGGAATAAAAATTTTAAGATTGGATAAAGAATTGTCTTTTGCGAATATAAATTTCAAAGTTTCTTCAGGGTTTTTAGGTGTGTCCGCAGTATTTACTCCAGGAACAGCTTCGTCTGAGAAAAGATTCAGATTTAATTTTGAAATGTCTGCGAAATTGTATTTTATTTTTGCTCCTTCATAACCATTGCTCTTAACTTTTTCTCTTGATATAAAACTTACACCTTCACCATACTGACTGGCTTTTGTAGTGAGTTCTTCTTCTTTAAAGAAATCGATTTCCTCTGATTTAGTTGAATCAATCACCATCATAAACTGTTTCATCATCTCAATAACTTCATCTTTAAACAACACAGTTTCTTCCAAAGTACCACTACCATCTTTATTAACATAAATTTTGGTTTCAAGCTGAAGACATCCTGAGAACGAAAGTGCAATGAACACAATAATTGGTGTTATAAAAATTTTTCTCATTAAAATTTCCCTTCCTATAAAAGATTACTTGCAAGTTCTGCCAATTCTGAGCGTTCGCCTTTTTCCAGATTTATATGCGCATAAAGTTTCTGCCCTTTGAATCGGTCAATTAAATACGAAAGTCCGTTTGATTGCCCATCAAGATAAGGATGGTCAATCTGATAAATATCTCCTGTAAAAACAACCTTCGCTCCTTCGCCGGCTCTGGTTATGATTGTTTTAATCTCATGAGGTGTAAGATTCTGTGCTTCATCAACAATAAAGAATATTCTTTGTAAGCTTCGTCCACGAATATAGGATAACGGTTCAATTACAAGTTTCTCCTCCTTAATCATTGTATCAATAGCCTGATGTTGTTTATCATGTTCGGGGAACTGATCCTGAATTACTTTCAGATTATCCCATAATGGTTGCATATATGGCGCAAGTTTGCTTTCAACATCACCTGGAAGAAATCCTATGTCTTTATTGCTTAGAGGAACGATTGGTCTCGCAATAAAAATCTGGCGATAAAATTTCTTTACTGCAAGTGCACTTGCAAGTGCAAGCAAAGTTTTTCCGGTTCCTGCCTTTCCTGTCATCGATACGAGCTGAATAGCAGGATTTATTAATGCATCCACCGCAAAAGTCTGCTCAGCATTGCGCGGAGTAATTCCATAAACAGATGTCTTATCAACTTTTCTCAAAATCTCTTTGTTCATATCAAGCTGAGCTAAAACTGAGCGGCTGTGATTTCTAAGAATATAATATTTGTTAGGCAAAGCTTCTCCGTTTATCCTTTTCAAAAATGGCTGTGCGGAGATTTCATAGGGAGGGTGAAAAAGTTTTATCAGCAGTTCATCATCAAAATTTTCAACTATACCTTTTCCTGAGTAAAGTTCTTCGATACTTTTAACTCTGTCAGTTGTATAATCTTCAGCTTGGATGCCTAAAGCTTTCGCCTTCATCCTCAAATTAACATCTTTACTTACAAGAATTACCTGAGATTTGTTCTTAAGTTTTTCTTTCCAATCCAAAGCAACACTAAGTACCCTGTGATCCGGAGTGTCATCTCTGAAAACATCTTTAATTTCAGGGTGAAGCCCTTTTGAGATTGCTATTCTCAGCTTACCACGGCCCTTACCCAGAGAAACTCCACCATTAAAAATTGCAGAACCTGTAAGTGAGTCAAGTGTGCGGGCAAATTCTCTCGCATTCAGGTTTATTACCTGACTGCCTCTCTTGAAATGATCAAGTTCTTCAATTACGGTCAGAGGTATTACAACATCATTTTCCTGAAACATTTGAATTGATGTTGCATCATGAAGAATTACATTTGTATCAAGGACAAAAGTTTTTGGGGCTTTTTTAACTCTGGAAGATTTTTCTGACTTCATAAATTGAAATAATAAGGATTAATAATAGAAGATTTTTTGATTTGGGTAGAAATGATGTTGAGTTGAATAAAATTTTCAAAATATGGTTTCTTATTTCTTTTATTTCTGATGCAAAAATCAGAAATGATGAGCTGAAATTCAACAATTAAATTATGCACTAAAAGATTCAACAAATTTTTAATTGTCAGCAATATTCAAAATGAACTCGCTTCCCAGTTGTGGCTTGCTATGTACTTCGATTTTCCAGTTCATTTTGTCTGATAACTCTTTGACAAGAACAAGTCCCAATCCGGTTCCGGATTCATTCATCGTTCCCTTGGTGGTTTTTTTATTATCAAACCCAAAAATATTTTTTAGTCTGTGTTCTGGAATTCCCACACCATTATCTTTAACACTTAATTTTAAAGTACCATTCTCAATTTTTGTGTTTACATTAACAGTATCTCCTGAATTTGAAAATTTAATCGCATTATTCACAAGATTTCCGACAACTGTCTGAAAGATAAAGGGATCTGTTTCTATTTTTTTATCTTCCGGAATTTCAATGCTAAGGTTAACTCTTTTGCTTTTTGCCCAATGTTCATATGGATTAACCGCTGATCTGACCAATTCAGATAGCGTTGATTTAGATTTTACTATTTCGATTTTATTGCTCGACAATCTTGCCCAGGTTAATAAATTCTCAAGTAAGGCAATTAAGTTTTTAGATGAATTATTCATCTGTGAAAGCAATGATTTTTTTTCCTGATCCGATATTCTGTCATAATCGGTTTCCAACAAATCCGATATACTGACAAATCCGGCAATTGGATTTCTTAAATCGTGTGCAATGATGGAAAAGAATTTATCTTTTGTGGAATTAAGAACTTCCAATTCTCTATTCTTTGCTGTAATTTCTTTTCTGCTCATCTCTATTTCTTCATTCTTGATCAACAAATCTTTCTGAGCAGCGAGAATTCTTTTTCTGTTCCTTACCATCAACCATAATAAAATAACCAGAACAAGTCCCAGAATTGAAACAAGAATTGCTATGATTTTTTGAGTTTCAATCACTTTTTTCTGAAGTTCGTTCTCACTTTTTAATAACTCAGCTTCTTTTTCTTTTTGCTTAACAGCATACTTTGTTTCGATCTCTAATATTTTTTCGTTTTGATTTATTGCTTGCAGGGTATCAGAGTATTGTTTATTCAATTGTAAAAATTCAAATGCTTTTTTGTAATTATTAAGATCAGCATATACATCTTTTAACACACTTGTAACACTACTCAAATCCTGCACTGAATTGACTTGCTTTGCTAATTCAAATGCTTCGAGTAGATGTTCTTCTGCCAGATTCGATTTTTTTGTTTTGAAATAAAACCTACCAAGTTCTGTAAGAGCATGTATTATATCTAGTTTGTAATCAGATTTCCTGGACAATTCCAAAGCAGAAAGGAATTTTTTTTCAGCCTCGTTAAAGTTGCCTTTTTCAAGATTCAAAGTTCCTAAATTAGTATATGACCAAATAAGACTATTAATATCGTTGGAAGACTCTGCATTTAATATTGCGCTGTTAAGAAATTCCTCGGCTTTCTTAAGATCTCTTCTGGTTAAATAAATTTCAGCGAGATAATTTTCCACCAATGCTTTCGACCCTTTATCGTCAGCAAACTGCAATGCTTTATGATAGTGCTCAATTGCTTTATCAAGCTCGCCACGATTATCAAACACAATTCCGATATTGAACAGAGTGTTGAATATTGTTGGTCTGTCATTAATCCTAAAAGCATAATCAAGAGATTTAAGAAACATTTCAAGAGCAATATCTGACCTTCCCCGCATTGAATAATTTATTGCTTCAGAATTGTATAACTTGATTAAACTTAATGTATCATTCAGAGTTTCATAAATGGACTTTGCCTGAATGTAATAATTTTCAGATTCCTGAATATTTCCCTGATGCCACAAAGCAACACCTTTGTTAAAAAGAGCATCTGCTTTTCTTCCCTGAAGATTTAACTTCTCTGAAAGTGAGATTGCTTCGTCCAGATATTGTATTGCTTCTTTGGGATTGTCAGAACTTAAATAATAACCAATTTTTATCAATAAACTGATCCGCTCTTTTCCGTCTTTTTGACTTTGAAGCGCTATTAGCGAATCAATGTTTTCCTGAGCATAAATAACTATTGAGAATTGATAGAAACCAATAAATGTTAAAAGAATTATCAAATGGGTTATTCGGATCATTGAGATTTAATTTACGAGTTTATAATTAAGTTTGAAAAATGGCTGATATAAATATACTATTAATAACCAATACATTAAATTTAACTGTCTGTTAATGGCATCGGTGAGCGATAGTTTAAATAGAAAGGAAAAAGGTTGTTATAGGAAAAAACCATTCCCCAAAACAACCTTTTAGTTAATCGTTGAAGTATTAGTTACTTCCTTTTATAAATTCACACGCAATTTCAATTTTAACCTCATCACTGACTACAATTCCTCCTGCTTCTGTCAGAGCATTCCATTGGAGTCCGAAATCAAATCTGTTCAACTTTCCTGATATTTCAAAGCCTGCCACTTCAGTACCACCAAATCCTTTCACTGTTCCATTGTAAGTTACGTTAAGTTTAATCTCTTTTGTTGTACCACGTATTGTTAAATCGCCCGTAATTTCATAATCTGATTCTGACTTTTTAAAAATTGATTTGGATGTAAATTCTAACCTGGGATAATTTAATGCATCGAAGAAATCAGCAGATTTGAGGTGAGCATCTCTCTGCTCATTTCTCGTGTTGATGCTATTTACATCTGCCCAAAAAGAAATTTTTGCGTCAGAAAAATCAGGTTTTTGAGCTTCAACAGTTGCATCAAACTTATCGAATTGTCCGGTTACCGTAGAGACCACGAGGTGTTTAACCTTGAATTTTATTTCAGAATGCGATGGATCGATTTTCCAGGTTGCCATAGTTATTTCTCCTATTTTGATGAATATATTATTTAAAGATATGTGTTATAACACATATAAATCAAGAAAAGTTCCAATGTATTTCTGCTCATAAAACAAACCTCTGTGTCTTAAACTTCCGGTTGGTTATATTAACAGAGGAACATATATTTGTCCACCAAAAACAGAACTAGATTTGAGCGTATTATTCAAACAAATAAATTTAATTTTATTTAGAGTAGAACCAGCCACTCATTGAGTGGCTATTTTTTTATCCGGATGCATAAATTGAAATATGAATAAAGAAAAAATTAAAGCAAAACTAATTCTCGAAGACGGTTCTGAATTTTCCGGTTTCAGCTTTGGTTATGAATGCAACACTAATGGTGAAGTTGTATTCAATACCGGAATGGTTGGTTATCCCGAAACTCTTACAGATCCATCTTATCGCGGACAAATCTTAGTTTGCACCTATCCACTCATTGGCAATTATGGCGTACCTTCCAAAGAAAGTGAGCAGGGACTACTCAAAAATTTTGAGTCTGATAAAATTCATATTCGCGGACTTATTGTTTCTGATTACTCATTTGAATACTCGCATTGGAGTGCTGAAAGAAGTCTTGCCGACTGGCTGAAGGAAGAAAAGATTCCGGCTATTTATGGAATTGATACCCGAATGCTCACAAGGAAACTTCGCGACAGAGGAACAATGCTAGGTAAAATTATAATTGATGAAAATTCTGAAATCGAATTTGAAGACCCAAATAAAAAAGATCTTGTTTCTGAAGTAAGTGTAAAAGAACCTCTAGAATATTCTGCAGGTAAGAAAAAAATTGTTTTGGTTGATTGCGGAACTAAGAACAACATCATCCGTGCTTTTCTCGGAAGAAATATTTCTGTAATCCGTGTTCCTTATAATTATGACTTCAACTCAATTAAAGCAGATGGCATAATGTTATCAAACGGTCCCGGTGATCCAAAGATGAATCAAGCAACAATCGAACATACAAGAAAAGCAATGGAAAAGAATAAACCGATTCTTGGAATCTGTCTTGGTTCTCAGATACTAGCGCTTGCTGCCGGTGCAGATACTTATAAGCTTAAATATGGCCATCGCGGACATAATCAGCCCTGTAATGAACTTGGAACAAAAAGATGTTACATAACTTCACAAAATCATGGTTACGCTGTTGATGCTTCAACTCTCGATACAGACTGGCGTGAATGGTTTGTAAATGATAACGACGGAACAAACGAAGGAATTATTCATATATCAAAACCATTTTTTGCATCACAATTTCATCCCGAAGCTTCGCCAGGTCCGGATGATTGTGAATTTATATTTGATATGTTTGTTCGTGCATTAAAGTAAATATTCTCTGCGGCTTTGCGTCTCTACGTGAAATGTTTTCTCTCTCGCAAAGATGCTAAGTCACTAAGCAACAAAAAAGAATTATGATTAAAAAAGGTAAACCAAAAAAAGTCTTAATACTCGGAAGCGGTGCTTTGCAAATCGGACAAGCCGGTGAGTTTGATTACTCGGGTTCACAGGCAATCAAAGCACTCAAAGAAGATGGAATTGAAACAGTTCTTGTTAATCCGAACATTGCTACAATTCAGACATCAGAAAACTTTGCTGATAAAGTTTATTTCATTCCAATCAAAGCAGACTTTGTCGAAAGAGTAATTGAAAAAGAAAAACCCGAAGGAATACTTCTTCAGTTTGGTGGACAGACCGCTCTTAATGTTGGAGTTGAATTACACGATAAAGGAATTCTTGCAAAACATAATATAAAAGTTTTAGGCACTCCTGTTGAAACCATTAAAGACACCGAAGACCGATTGCTCTTTGCCAAACGAGTGGAAGAAGTCGGATTAAAAGTAGCTAAAAGCAAAACAGCTACTTCTGTAGATGAAGCAATTGAAGCCGGTAAACAAATTGGTTATCCTTTAATGGTTCGTATTGCTTACGCACTTGGTGGTTTAGGTTCGGGAATTGTAAACAACGAAAACGAATTAGTAGAAAAAGCACGACGAGCATTTTCATTTACAAATCAGATTCTGATTGAGGAATCTTTATATGGCTGGAAAGAAGTTGAATACGAAATTGTTCGTGACAGATACAATAACTGTATTACTGTTTGCTCAATGGAAAACATTGATCCGATGGGAATTCATACAGGAGACAGCGTTGTAATCGCACCTGTCCAGACTTTGTCAGCAAGAGAAAATTTTAAACTTCGTTCAATCGGAATAAAACTAATCAGACATCTCGGAATAATTGGTGAATGTAACATTCAATATGCACTTGATCCTAATTCAGAGGATTATCGCATCATTGAAGTTAATGCAAGATTAAGCAGAAGCTCTGCGCTTGCTTCAAAAGCAACTGGTTATCCGCTTGCTTTCATTGCAACAAAACTTGCACTTGGTTATGCTCTCAATGAAGTTGTAAATGCAATCACACAGGAAACATCTGCCAACTTTGAACCTGCCCTTGATTATGTAGCATTAAAATTTCCGCGATGGGATTTACAAAAATTCCAACAGGTAAGCACACAACTTGGTTCAGAGATGAAATCTGTTGGTGAAGTTATGTCGCTTGGAAGAAGTTTTGAGGAAGTTTTGCAGAAGGCAATCAGAATGCTTGATGTTGGAATGAAAGGATTTGTCGGCAATGATTTACAGTTTGAAAATCTTGATAAAGAACTAAGCGAGCCAACAGACAAAAGAATTTTCGCTATTGCAGAAGCGCTCAAACGCGGCTATTCAGTTGACCTAATTTACGAACTTACAAAAATCACCAAGTGGTTTTTGTATAAAATGAAAAACATAGTGGAAATAGAGGAAAGTCTGAGAACTTTCAAAGACCTCAAAAGTATGGACGAAGAAAATCTGCGAGAAGCAAAGCAGGCCGGTTTTTCTGATTTACAAATTGCTCAACTTCTTAACAGTGATGAAATGACTGTTAGAAATTACAGAAAGTCTCTTGGCGTAGTTCCTGTTGTAAAGCAAATTGATACAATGGCTGCTGAGTTTCCTGCTCAGACAAATTATCTTTATCTAACTTATCACGGAAATGAAAATGATATTCCGCTTGGCGAAAAAGATCAGATTGTTGTGCTTGGAAGCGGACCTTATCGTATTGGCTCTTCAGTTGAGTTTGACTGGTGCTGCGTTAACGCAGTTAATCAGGTAAACAAAAGCGGATACAAATCAATAATGATTAACTGTAATCCGGAAACAGTTAGTACTGATTATGATATTTGCGATAAATTATACTTTGAACAACTCACACTTGAACGAGTTCTTGATATTTGTGATAAAGAAAATCCGACAGGTGTTATCGTTTCAATGGGCGGACAAATTCCTAATAATCTTGCAATGAAACTTCATAATGCCGGAATAAAAATAATCGGAACATCTCCAACACAAATTGATAATGCGGAAAGCCGCCATAAATTTTCTGCAATTCTTGATTCAATAGAAGTTGACCAACCTGAATGGAGAGAAGTAACAACTCTTGAAGATGCAAAACAGTTTGCGCAAAAAGTTGGTTATCCTGTTTTAATCAGACCGAGTTATGTGCTTAGTGGTGCTGCTATGAGTATTGTTCTTACAGAAGATGAACTTGAGTTATATCTTAAAAAAGCTACAGAACTAAATACTGAACATCCTGTTGTTATCAGTAAGTTCATTACTGATGCAAGAGAAATAGAGGTTGATGCTGTTGCTGACAACGGCGAATTATTCTGTTATGCGATTGCTGAACATGTTGAAAATGCGGGCGTTCACTCGGGTGATGCAACAATTGTTCTTCCGCCGCAAAGAACATATCTGGAAACAATGCGAAGAGTAAAACTCATTACTAAGAAAATTGCAAAAGCTCTTGAAATAACTGGTCCGTTCAATATTCAGTTTATTGCAAAGGATAATGAAGTAAAGGTAATTGAATGTAATCTTCGTGCATCAAGAAGTTTTCCTTTCGTTTCTAAAACACTAAAAATAAATTTTATTGAGATTGCAACAAGATTGATGCTTGGTGAAAAAGTACCACGGATTGACAAATCATCTTTCGACCTTGATTATGTTGGTGTGAAAGCATCGCAGTTTTCATTTACAAGATTAAAGGGAAGTGACCCTGTTACGGGAGTTGAAATGTCTTCAACTGGTGAGGTTGCTTGTCTTGGTGATGATTTTAATGAAGCATTCTTGAAATCTGCACTTGCAACAGGATATAAAATTCCGCAAAAAGCGATTTTACTTTCTACAGGAACACCAAAGAGCAAAGCTGAGTTGATTGATGAATTGCTTACTCTGAAAAAGATGGGTTTGAAATTTTATGGCACAAAAGGCACTGCAGATTTTTATAAACAAAATGGAGGAATTGATGTGGAAGTTTTATATCGTCCCTTTGATAATAAGGAACCATCTATTCTTACATATTTGAGTGAAGGAAGAATAGATCTCGTAATCAATATTCCAAAGACTGCAGAAAAGGTTGAACTCGATAGCGATTACATCATCAGAAGAAAAGCTGTTGACCTGAACATTCCGCTACTTACAAACATTCAGATTGCAAAAAGATTTATTAAAGCGTTAAAGCAATACAAACCAGCAGATCTTCCTGTTAAAAGTTGGGATGAGTATGTATAAGAGTAAGATTGGGTTAATATTTATGTTTGAGTTTTTTAAGATTATAGTAACATAATTCTTGTCTTGTATGATTTGCTTGCAAATTTATAGTTTGCTAGTACTTGCAATTCTTATGAGTACTTGCTTATTTAACTAATCCGGCAAACTTTTTGGGTTTATAAAATGCTCGTAAACGAAACTTCATCTTTAATAGATGAATAAAAAAGAAGCAGGAAAATATGAAATTGGATTGAGTGCTGCAGAGACACTTAAAGGCGTGTCTCTGCTAAGCGGAATTTATTTCTATCAAATTGAAGGCAGGCGATTTAATTCAAACTAATAAAACGTTATCATCAAATCATTTCATAATAAACCAAAATTATTTCAATAACATCATTTTCTTTATACTTACATAATTCCCTGCCTGCATCCTGCATAGGTATATTCCTGATGATATTTCTTCCGCCCTGAATTTTACTTCATACCATCCTCTATCTTTTTCTTCATTTACCAATGTTACTATCTCTTCTCCTGCTATATTATATACTTTTATTATAACTCTGCTTTTCTCCGATACCGCATACCTGATCGTTGTTACGGGATTAAACGGATTGGGATAGTTCTGCTCTAGTTTGTATTGTACTGGAAGTAGCTCTTCTTCCTCAACAGATGTTAGCACATCCTGCTGATATACACTCCAGAATCCCATCACTCCCAGATTTGTCGGATTTGAGCATTTACCCACAACGCTTTCTCCTATTGTAAACTCAAGTATGTTCGTTGATGATGATAACTTCCCTCCTCCACTACCTGTTACTCCATAAGGCATATGATTCTGTGATAATATTATCTGAGGAGAAAGTATTAGCATTATCATTATTACTTTGATTATCAGTTTTCTCTTTATCATCTCTTTTTCTCCTTTTTGTGTTTATTTGTCGGACAATTACCTAATTTGCAACTATCCGACTTCATTTTAACATTTACCTTTTGAGTGCTTAATGTTGTGTTTACTTTCTCTCCTTATCTCTTATTTTATGTTTGTAATCAATTCCCATTGTCTCCGGTTGTCCGTAAGCTTCAGGATATAGATATTTTCCTACATCATCGCCTTGTTTATACTCTTCAACCGGTATTCTGTTTTTCTCTGCAAACGGGTCTTTGCGGATTCCTGTTACCTGCCAGGAGACCTTCACATTTGGTTTATCTGTACGAATACTGAACTGATTATTCTGAATTTCCTGAGCGATAATTGCCTGAGCAAAATCACCGATGACAGTTAACTGATAACGGAAATCCTTATTAAGTGCTTCGAACCAATCCGGCAGTGTTACTGTTGCATACCCGGAAGCATCTGTAACAACAGTTCCGTCGTATACATTTTTCATATCAGGAGATTCAACAAAAGAATGATAGAGATATTTATTCTGTGGGTCTAAAGGATGATCAATTTTGAACGAGCCACCTCCTTTACTTAGTGTACCTGTTACATTAACATTTCCATAGAAGTAACCTGCCCAATTAGTTGTGCCACCACCTGCAAATCCAAAAACACCATAGCTAATAGTTCCATATAAAGCGTTTCCATAAATACCATAAGTATTATTAGACCCAGAAAAAGCATTTCCCACAACACCATAGCTATTATACCCACCGCTAGCAGTTCCATGAACGCCATAATTGGTTCCAGTTCCCGAGTCTACGAAACCTATAACACCATAATAGTCATGGTTTCCTGTTGGCAGAACCTTCCCATAAACACCCACATATCCTCCTTCGAAATAACCTCCATATCCATAGTATTCTGCAGGTATTGATTTTCCATAGACCCCGATAGCATCAAAACTTCCAGTACCTGTAAATTCTCCGTGAATTACATGAGTGCTGTGACTTAGTGAATCAGATGTAAAGTAACCAGCATATTTTCTGTTGGTAGAAATATGCAATGGATACTGTGGAGATATTGTACCTATTCCAACATTACCGTTTCTGTCAAAAGTCATCAGATTTTTAATTATTGTAAAGCCATTATCCTGAGTAGCTTGTATTCGAAATTTTTTCTGATAAATATCAAAGCTCCATCCCTTTTCTCCAACGGGTTGACTCTCCTCTAAGAATGCCATTCCCAAACCTCCATCCATACGGGTAATTTTTAATCCTAATCCTGCTGTGGGACTTGAATTTATAGTAAGAGAGTAATCATTAAGAATTGTTGTCCCGATTCCTAATTTACTTCCTGACTGATATATCACTGAATTACCCAAAGTAGTACTTCCTGTAAATAAAGGAATGTAATTTGTTGTTCCGCTTCCACCAACACCGCCGCTTGTGGATGCAATTGTTAAGTTATTTCCACTTGGTGTTATTGTAATATTACTGCCGGCAACAAGATTAACATTGTCTTTTAATGAATTAATTGACTTTACTACCTGTGTATTTCCTATATCATTTGCTGTAATTGTGGCATCTACAATCTTATCTGTGGTTACTGAGTTGTTTGCAAGGTCTGATGTGCCTATCGTTCCATCTGTTATTTTAGCAGAGGTTACTGAGTTATCTCCAAGATCTGTTGTGGTTATTGTTCCGTCAGCTATTTTAGCTGAAGTTACTGAATTATCCGAAAGGTCTGTTGTTACAATAGTTCCATCAGCAATTTTGGTACTTGTGACAGAGTTATTCTGAATCATCGCTGTTGTTACTCCATCATTTGCTATGCTGATTGTGCCTGTGGTTGTTATTGGTCCTCCGGTTAATCCTGCTCCTGTGTTAACCTGTGTTACTGTTCCTCCGGCTCCGCTTGCAGCTGATATTGTTAAATCATTCCCACTCGGTGTTATTGTTACATTACTTCCGGCAACAAGGTTTATGTTATCTTTTAATCCATTCAGACTCTTTACCACCTGTCCGTTGCTGATTTTATTTGCCGTCAGACTATTATCGGGAACAGTTAAGCTAATTCTGCTGTATGGTACTGATGTGAATGCTGTCCTCGGTGTCATTTCAGGATTGCTGCCTACTGTTACTCCAAGCCAGTATGCTACATCAAATGGTAAAGTTATCGGAGTAATGCTTCCAAGTTGTGTAGAGAATACTCCATTGACAACATTTACTAGTTTTGTCTCCGTCCATAATGCTGTTCCACCGCTTTCAGCATTATAGATTTTGAATGTGATGTTATAGTCCCCGTTTGAGACTATGTTTCCAGATGCGTCTTTCAATACGCCCTGAAAGTTTATTGTTTGCGGAATGCCTTGTGCAATGATTTTACCAGAAATCATTGCCACAACAAGAAGAGCAAAAAAGATAGTTATTCTTTTCATACTATACCTCTTTTAATTTTAAGTTATTTATTAGTAATGAGGATGAATGCTATCAGCATAATTGAAATTGTTGTAATTATTATTAGTGTATAAATGGCAATCGTCATTATCTTTTCGCGCCTGTAAAGATTCTTCAATTTCCAATCAGGATTATCTCTGTTTATCTCTGATAGCTTTTTACTTTTGATTTTTTTAGATACTATCATTCATTATTCTATTTCTAAAAGTATTGTAATGAGATTCGGGATTTTTCAATTACTGCAAAACTATCGTCCTGCTATTGGATAAGATTGTTCTTTTGTGTCTGGATTTTGTTTTTTTGTGTCAGCTAATCAGGAAAATGTCAACGGTTAATAAAAAATAATTCTTGATTACTAAATAGCAGAGGAGTGTACTAAATCTTACGGTGGTTTTCGCGGAATTCAGATGGAAGACATCCAAAATATTTTTTAAATGCTTTTGTAAACTGTCCCGGACTTGAAAAACCAACTTCCAATGCGATTTGCGTTATACCAAATCTGTTTTCTAAAATCATCTGAGCGGCTTTTTTCATTCTAATGCTTCTAATAAATTCACCAGCACTTTTGCCAGTGATTGCCTTTAGTTTTCTGCTAAGCTGGCTACGACTTACTGATATTTCTTCAGCAAGTTTTCCGCTGTTAAAATTAAAATCACTTATTCTTCTTTGTATTACATCTGTTGCTTTCTGAAGCAATTCTTTGTCAAGAACATTTGAAACCAGGTTATCGGGATTAAAATAAATTTCTTTACTAAACTTTTCGCGAAGATTTTTTCTTTGCTCAATCAGATTTTTTATTCTGGCAAGCAGTTCTTCCGATTCAAATGGTTTTATAATATAATCATCGGCTCCGGTTTCTAAACCCTCCAATTTACTATCCAATGTTGCTTTTGCAGTCAGCAGTATTACAGGAATATGACTTGTCTTAAAGTCAGTTTTAATTATTCTGCAGAATTCATTTCCATCCATTTCAGGCATCATAACATCACTTACTATAAGGTCGGGTTGTTGATTAATTGCAATTTCAATTGCTTCTTTTGCAGACGAACAAATCAAAAGATTGTAGTAAGGTCTAAGAAGAAAGGAGACATATATTCTTACATCTTCGGAATCATCAACAAAAAGAATTGATGGTTTCTCTTCAGAAAATTCTTCTCTCTGTATTTCTGTATCTTCAACACAGCCATCTATCATTTCAGACGAAAATGATTTTGTTTCATCAAATGAAAGTGCCTCCTCTAATTCTTCTTTAGACAGCGGAATACAAACTATGAACTTTGTACCTGTATTTAATTTACTTTCTACTTTTACATCCCAATTCTGAAGTGTAACTAACTCTTTTACCAAAGCCAGACCAATACCAAAACCATTAACTTTATTTTCAGAATCTTCAACCTGATAAAATCGTTCGAAAATCCTTGGCAGATGTTCTTCTGGAATTCCTTTTCCTGTATCACTTACCTGTATTTTAATTTCGCCTCCATTTTCTTTTTCTTCAATTATTACTTCTACCTCTATTTCACCATTTTCAGGAGTAAACTTAAATGCATTACTTAACAGGTTGTTTATTATTTTTTCGAATTTATCTCTGTCAAATGCTATGGTGATATTATCGAAAGAGAAATTGAAAATTAATTCTATCTTCTTTTGTCGTGAAAGTGGTAAAAAGCTGTTAACACAATTTTTTAAAACCGATACAATATTTTCCTGTTGTTTGTTAACGGGAATTGTTTCGCTTTCCAATTGAGATAATTCAAGAAGCTGATCAATAAGATTCTGCAACCTCTCAGCATTTCTTTTTATCATCTGATAGTGTTCAAAGGGATTGCCTTTTACCTTACCTTCAATCAGTTGATCAAGAGGACCCTTAATAAGGAGCAGAGGTGTGCGAAATTCATGAGAAAGATTTGCAAAGAATCTTGATTTCATCTTTTCAACTTCACGCAAATGATGGGCTTCAAATTCCTGTCTTCGAAGTTCACTTCTAAGCTTTTCTCTATTGACCTGAAACTTTACAATTCCCCACACTCCTAAAACAAAAATCAAAATGTATAAAAGGATAGCCCAGTAACTTTGCCACCACGGTGGAGTAATAATGATTGATAATGTTTTTATTTTCTCAGACCATACCCCATCACTGTTTGTTGCTTTTAATTTAAAAACATATCTGCCAGGATTAAGGTTTGTGTAAGTTGAAACCCTATTGTTAGTTACTATCCAGTCTCTATCAAATCCTTCCAACATATAAGCATAATTAATTTTATCTGGAGAAGTGAAGTCTGGTGCCGAGAAATGAATCGAGAAAACATTGTCTGAATAAGGAATATTAATTTCTTCAGAGACCAGAATACTTTTTTCCAATTTAGAACTTTCACCAATTGCTACTGATTTGTTGAAAATCTTCAAATCTGTAAATAGAATGTTCGGTGAAAAATCAGAGAGTTTTATTTCGGCAGGATTGAAATAATTTAACCCCGACTTGCTTCCTATCAATATCCAACCATTGTTCAATAGTAATGCTGCTGATAAATTTATATCATTACTGCTCAAACCATCGGCGGTTGTGAAGTTTGTAAACTTTTCTGTAACCGGATTAAATTCTGAAATTCCAGAACTTGTACCAATCCACAAATTTCCTGATTTGTCTTCAATCAAACTTTTAATTGAATTATCAGGTAATCCATCTGAAGTAGTGAAGATTTTTATATGGACATTCTTTATCGAATTATCTTCCTGCTCATAAATTGTAACTTTGTTTAATCCGTAATTAGTTCCGATCCACAGGGTTGTGATATTATTTTTTCCGTTAACTTTAGACTCATAGATAGAATAGATACTGTTACTACTCAGTTTAATAATTGAATTGTCTTCTGTTGTAAAATGAATAAATGAGTTCGAAGTCTTGTTGTAAAGATTTAATCCTCCGCCATTAGTGCCAATCCAGATTCTTTTTCTTGAATCCTGATAAAGTGCCCAAACATCATCATGGCTGAGACTTGCAGAATTTTCATTGCTGTGGAGCCAGGCGATAAACTCTTTGTTTTCTGGATTAAGATTTGAAAGACCCAAACCCCAATAGCCAATCCAGATATGATTTTCATCATCAGCAAGAATTGATTTATTGAACATTCTTGATATTGATCTTACCCTTTTATCAAGATAATTCCATTCAATCAATCTTTTATCAATCGCATCTATCTGATAAATTCCAGCTCCGTAAGTTCCGACCCAAAGATTATTGTTCTTATCAGATGCAAGAGACCAGACATTTATTTCTTTAAGCGATTTGTATTTTATTATTCTGAACTTTCCGTTTTTCTTTAATGAATAATAGAGACCTTTTTCAGTCCCGAACCAAATCGTACCATCAGAAGTTTGTGCAATCGCATTTATACTGATATCGGACAGCTCTTCGTCGTTTAAGAAATTAATATCTTCGGAAATACTGTAATTAAACTTTCTGTTTTTAGCGGAGAACTTTGCCAAACCATTGTCTGTACCTATCCAGATTACCCCCGATTTATCTCTGTAAATTTTATTAATACGATTACTCGGAAGACTGTTCGGGTTATTTTTTTCAGTGATAAACCTATCAACTTTTGCGGTTGCGAGATTATATCGTATCAAACCTGCATAAGAATTAGTCCAGAGTAATTTTTGATTGCCGTAATATTCTGTGATAACAAATCCACTTCCTGTTCCGAACTGAAGATTATCAGGATTCGGTATAATAAATCTTTTGAATTCACCTTTTATTACATCATATTTTGTAAGATGATTTGCAGTGCCAATCCAGATTGTATTGGCGTCAGATTCATCAATTGTCAAATTCCAAATCAGATTATCTGAGAGTGAATTTTGATTTTTTTCTGATTTATAAAACCTATGGAATACATTCTTTGATATTTTGTAGTTGAACCTGCATAAACCATTGTATGTACCAATCCACAGATTCCCGGCTTTATCAGCGACTAATGAAGAAACATAATTATAGCTTAAAGTTGTGGAATCAAATGGATTACTTTTCCAATTTTTCAATTCCCCTGCTGTGGGAATAAACAGATATAATCCACTTCTGTATGTTGCAATCCAGACTTTATTTTCATCATCAACAAAAATTGCAGTAATCGTGTTTTCTTTTGTAATCTCAGATGGTATAAAATATCTGAAGAATTTTTCCTTAATGGGATCATAACAATTCAGCCAGCCTGATTTAGTTCCAATCCACAATCTGCCTGCATTGTCCTCTGCAAGCGACCAGACAGAATTGTCTGACAATGAATTACTATCGGAAGGATTATTTCTGAATATTTTAAATTCGTATCCATCATATCTGTTCAATCCATCATCTGTTGCAATCCAGAGAAAACCATATTTATCCTGAATAATATCGTATATAAGATTATTCGATAGTCCGTTTTCTGTTGATAATCTTTGAAAGGAAATTTTTTGTGAGAAAATATTTGGGGTAGTTACAAAAAAAATTATCAGATACAATTCAAATATTTTTCTGATAACTTTTTCTGTCTTCATTTCTGTAAAAATTAAATTATTGAAAAGATTTAAAAGTGATAGTCAAGACATTAAAATTAAAAACAGCTCTATTTCCACCTCTGCTAAACAAGTTCATTTAAAGAAAAAAATCAACTTTGTTTGTCAGAACAAATTTGCTAAACGTAAATCAATTATCAACGAATAGTTTAATTATGCTTAAATTTGAAAGGACTTTCTTAATCAGAGGAAAACACAAATGAAAAAATTTTTTTTATTAGCAGCTATGATAACATTAACAAATCTTTATGCACAAATGAGCATAATTCCCAAACCACAAAAAATAATTTCGCTTAGTGGAAATTTTACTCTTACTTCGGGTACAAAAATTTTCAACACATCAGAAACTGAACCTATAAAAAACTACTTCAATGAATATCTTAAAGAAGAGTTAGGATTTGAACTTTCCCGAACTCAGAATTCAAATGAAAAAAATTCAATAATAATATTACTAAAGGATGTTAATGGGATAAAGCAAAATCCCGAAGGCTATCATCTTCTTATTGACAATGAAAAAATTCTTATTGAAGCGATAAATATTAAGGGTCTGTTTTATGCCATTCAAACAGTTAAGCAGTTGATTCCATTGACAGATAAAAAATCGAAAGTTGTATTACCTGCTCTGGAAATTTTTGATTATCCTGAATTTAAATGGCGTGGTTTGAATCTGGATTGTTGCCGACATTTTATGAGCAAGGATTTTATAAAAAGATATATTGATTTACTTGCATACCAGAAGATGAACATACTCCACTGGCATTTAACTGAAGATCAGGGCTGGAGAATTGAAATAAAAAAGTATCCTGAGCTTACAAAGATTGGTGCATACAGAAAATATGATGACGGAACTGTTTACGGTGGATTTTATACACAGGAAGATATCAAGGAAATCGTCAACTATGCTCAAAGTAGATTTATTACTGTTGTTCCTGAAATTGAAATGCCCGGACATTCAACTGCAGCAATAGCGACCTATCCGGAGTTGTCCTGCACAGGCGGGCCTTTTGATGTCGGAACTTTGTGGGGAGTTTATAAAGATATTTATTGTGCAGGTAATGAGAAGACATTTGAATTTATTGAAGATGTTCTTTCCGAAGTTATCGAATTATTCCCTTCAAAGTACATTCACATTGGCGGCGATGAAGCGCCAAAAGACAGATGGCAAAATTGTCCCAAATGTCAACTAAGAATTAAAGATGAAAATCTTGCCGATGAACACGAATTGCAAAGTTATTTTATTAAAAGAGTAGAGACTTTCTTAAACTCAAAAGGTAAAGAAATTATTGGCTGGGATGAAATTTTGGAAGGTGGTTTAGCTCCCGGCGCAACAGTTCAGTCGTGGCGCGGTACAAAAGGTGCGATTGAAGCCGCAAAAATGAATCACGATGTGATTGTTTCTCCAACAAGTCATTGTTATTTCGACTATCCGATTGAAACTACGGATGTCCCGAAAGTTTATTCTTTTGATCCGATTCCCGATGAACTGAATGAAGAAGAAGCAAAGCATGTTCTTGGAAGCGAAGGAAATATGTGGACAGAATATGCTCCACAGCATCTGGTTGCCTACAGGTTATTCCCAAGATTAACTGCTCTTGCTGAAGTTTTATGGACTTATCCGAAAGAAAGAAATTACGATGAATTTGCAACTCGACTTCAGAGTTTTTATGACCGGCTTGATGAGATGGATGTTAATTATACTTATGAAATACCTCCGTTAACTTTTACAGAATCATTTGATAAAGAGAAAAATCAATTCATTATTGATGTAAAAGTAAATCAGCAGGGATTAGATTTATTCTACACAACAGATGGATCTGAACCCACAACAAAGTCTTCTAAATACTCAGATAAAATTATTCTTGATAAATCGACGACTATAAAACTAGGTTTGTTCAGAAAACACAAACAAGTTGGTGAAACATTTGAAAAATCTTACTCGCTCTCCAAAGCCAAAGACAAAATTGTTCAGTTGATTAGTTCTCCTTCCAACAGATTTGAAGGAGGAAATCCTTTAATCTTAACAGATGGAATCAGAGGAGGAAACAATTACAGAAGCGGTGGATATCTTGGTTTTCAGTCTTCAGATTTTGAAGCAGTTGTTGATTTGAATGAACCAACCGAAATAAATAAAATTACCGTTGGATTTTTTACTGCTTCTTCGTCTTTGGTTCTAATACCTGAGTATGTTGAATATTTTATTTCAGATGATGGGGTACATTTTGAATCAATTGGAAAGGTGAAAGAAAATTTTTCAATCAAAGATCCTTCGTGGAAAAGAATGGATTTCTATTTAACTACTGAAAAACTTAAAACCCGTTACATAAAAATCTTTGCAAAGAATCCTCAGCAAATTCCTGAATGGCATCCGGCATTTGGTGGAAAAGTCTGGTTGATGGTAGAGGAGATAATAGTCGAGTAATTCCGTTTATTTTCCCTTGCGTCATCCTTTGCAAACTTTGCAGTTTAATTTTTCTTTAACCGCAAAGTTCGCAAAGAAACGCAAAGAAGTTTATCATTTTTTCAGGACATTCAGATAATCTGTTTGTACTGTATGTTCTGCATCGAATAAAGTATAATCTTTCTCAAGATCATACTTTGCAGGATTGTGTGGCTTTCGGTTTACAACTGCATCGTGTAAACACCATTTATCAATACAATCACTATTAGTTACACCTAAAAGTATTAACTCAGATTTTTCTTTATACATCCCCGATAATTTTATCATCGTTTCATAATTACTTGAATACATACCTGTCGCAGAATCATAAGCAGCAACTGCATAAACTTTAGCAATATACTTCACCACACTATCATTTAAAGCAACACCGCAATCTCCTCCACCTATTCCACCATCTAAATTGAAATAATAAACCTTGTTCACATAAAAACTATCTTTTGCAATTCCCTTTTCTCCATAAAGTATGTGAAGGAGTTCATTTGCAACAAATGACCCACTTGAGTGTGCCGCAATTATGACCTTATCAATGTAATATGTTGCATAAATTATATTCTTTATATACTCCGCCAGATTTTTAATATTGATTTCACCTTTTCTGTTACAAACATCATCAGGACCTTTAACTGAAAAAATATGTTTTACACCTAATTCATAAAGCTTTGATTTGTTTAGTTCCGAACACCAACTGTTAACCCATTCCTGTTTTGCCTGCCAGCCACCGATGGCAACGAAAATATTATTTCCCTTTTTATTATCTGAGAAAGAGTACTGAACGCCGTTTCCTATTTTTATCCAAGATAAATTCTGAGGATAAGATGATGAAATAAAAATAAATGAAAGTAAAACAAATATTTTTGCTTTCATAAGAATCTGAAATTTTTTCTGCAAAAATATTTATTTGAATCGAAGAGAAAAACGCCTGATGTTTTTCAGTGGAGCTTCTCTATGTGATTAACTAAATTGCCTGACAACAACTCCGTAATGGCATCATCAATCTTTTGTACCGTTGTTACTATTGCATTCTTTCCTTTCGAACTGAGAAAATCATAAATACCATAGCCCATTCCACCGGCAATTACATAATCGCAGTCTTCTATTAAAGAATAAATCTTGTTGTGTTTATCTCCATGATTACTATGATCGTGATGATGTCCTGCGTGAAAATCCGGTTTTTCTCTTTTTTCCCTTGAGACGATTTTGTTATCTCTGATTTCAATAACTTCAAAATATTTTGCTCTTCCTAAATGAGCAAAGGTGGTCAAACCATCATTTGTTGCAAAAGCAATTTTGAAACTTTCTTTCATCTTTTTACCCTTTTAGTTTTTGTTAAACGGAAATTTCTTCCTTAACAATTTCGGCTTTTTCAAATTTATTAAGATACTCTGCAGCACTTAATGCAGCAACAGTTCCTTCACCAACAGCGGTTGTAACCTGCCTGTATCTTTTAGCAATTGAATCACCCGCAGCATAAACTCCGGGAATTTTTGTTGCCATGTTTTTATCTACAACAATTTCTTTATTCTGGTTGAGTTCAAGAATTCCTTCAAACATTTCTGTGTTAGGAACATATCCAATAAATATAAAAACACCATCGATATCTTTATGAGTGATTTCACCTGTTTTCAGATTTTGAATTTTTACACTTCTTAACTTTTCATCTCCACTAAACTCTACTATTCTGGATTCCATTATGAAATCAATTTTCGGATTTGATTTTGCTTCATTAACATAATGCTCGAATGCCTGAAAATGATCGAATATATGAACAATTGTAACCTTAGATGCATACTTTGTAAGAGAAACTGCTTCTTCCAATGCAGAATTTCCACCGCCGACAACGATTATTTCTTTATCCTGAAAGAAGTCGCCATCGCAGGTTGCACAATATGAGATTCCTTTTCCTTTGAATTCATTCTCACCTGGAACACCAAGCGTTCTTGATCTTCCACCAGTGGTAACTATAACTACATCGGAAGTGTATTCATCTTTTCCGTTGACAACAAATTTTTTAGGATTAGAACTTAAATCGAATGAGGTAATTTTGATGTTACTTTTAATAGTGGCTCCAAACTTTTGTGCCTGTAATTTCATATTTCTGGCAAGTTCGTATCCACTGATGCTTTCTATGCCGGGATAATTTGCAATTTCGTGTGTCAAGACCATTTGCCCACCGACAGCACCTTCGTTAAGAATTAAAGTTTTTACTTTTGCTCGTGAAAGATAAATTCCTGCCGTTAACCCAGCAGCACCAGCTCCAATAATGATTGCATCATAATGATTGTTCATATTAAAATCTCCGTAATTAGAATGTTAAAGCAAAGTCATCCTTTGTCCACTTAACGCAGGATGACTTATTATCAAAATTATTTGTTTGCAGGCTCTTTAACTTCCTGACCGAAATATTGATCAAGTATAGAAGTAATCTGATCTCTTGATTGAATGCTGCTTGTAGCTTTAACAACTTTTCCATTTTTATAATAAACCACAAACGGAAGTCCTGCAAAGTTTCTGCACTCAGGTAAATCTCTGATTACTCTGGCATCAGGAATATCAAATTCCATATCTGCAAACTTTACATGTGGATATTCGCTTTCAAGTTCTTCCATTACTTCATAAACAGGAATACACATTGGTCCCATTCTGCCGCAGCAAACCATTACATTTTCGTTTTCCTGAAGAAGTTTTGCATGTTCCTGTTCTGATAAAATGTGGGTAAGATTCGTTCTTAACATTTTGTTCTCCTTGATTTTTTTTAATTCTAAAATTTTTTGTGTTGAGTGTGATGATTTTAGTTTGTAAAAGGTTCATTTAATGTGATTTGAAACCTCAGAAGAATTTATTCATCAAACGCTTGCAAAAATTTTTCTAAAATGAGGAAGAACAGAAAATGCAAACTGCTACTCAACCAAAAGTTATAATATTCACAACACCAACCTGCAGCTTCTGTAACGCTGCCAAAAGATACTTCCGTGAAAACAATATAAAGTTCACCGAAGTTGATGTTTCGCGCGACCAAAAAGCTGCACAGGATATGGTAAGAAGAACGGGACAGCTGGGTGTTCCTGTGATACTTATCAATAATCGTCCGATTGTCGGATTCGACAGACCAAAAATAAACGCAATGTTAAACATTAAGAATTAAGGAGAAATACAAATGAAAATAAAACCACTTGATGATCGTTTGCTTGTTGAACCAATTGAAGAAGAAGAAAGAACCTCTTCGGGTTTATACATTCCTGATACAGCAAAAGAAAAACCAAGAATGGGTAAAGTAATAGCTGTTGGAACTGATGAAGACCTGAGAGAAAAAATTTCTGAAGGCGATAAGGTTTTGTTTGCAAAATACGGCGGCGAAGAAGTTGAAATGAATAACGTTGTTTATAAAATTCTTCAGCGCTCAGATGTACTTGCAGTTGTAGAAGACTAAAAACTTTTCAATGTAGCCGCAAGCTTTAGCTTGCGATATCGGCTTGCGGCTATTTTCAAATCTACTTAAGAATCTCTTTAATCTTTTCTGGTGGACGCGCCAGAATAGCTTTATCTCCAACTTCAATAATTGGTCTTTGAACAAGATCGGGATTCTCAATCATCAAATTTAAAATTTCGTCTTCTGACATCTTTTCAATTTTAGACTTCAGTTTTTTGTAAGCATCTTCATTCTTTCTTAATAACTCAGATGGTTTCATATTCATTTTCTTTAAGAGTTCATTTAATTTCTTCTTTGAAAATGGTTCTATGTAATAATTGACCTTTTCGAAATCTATACCAGCTTCTGTTAACATTTTTGATACTTTTCTACAAGTGGTACAGGTTGGCTTTTCATATACGGTTATTTTTTGCATAAAAGGGCTCCTTGAATTGGTTCGGAATTTATTTTGTCTAATGCTCGTTCAATAAAATAATGGTGTAATTATACTTATTATTTAATTAATTTTCATTTAAGTTTAACCAATAAATTTTACATCAATCAATTTCTCACAGGGAGAGGTTATGTTTCGTTTATTCACAATCGTTTTACTTTTCATTGCAGTTATTTCAGCATCTGCACAAAATTATAAAGAAGTAAAAATATATCTCGATTCACAAGAGCAGATTTCTACTCTTTACACCTTAGGTTTAGAGTTTGATCATTTCAAATGGGATAAAGATAATTCAATCACAACTTTTATCAGTGATCGTGAGTTTGAAATTCTTGAGAGCTCATCATTCAGATTTGATGTTCTGATTGATGACTGGTATTCACACTATGCAAATCTTCCTAAGCTTTCTGAAACTGAAAAAAAATATTTCAGGCAAATGAGTAAGGAAAATTATAATGTTGAGGGATTTGGTTATGGTTCAATGGGAGGATTCTTTACACTCGCAGAAATTAATGCAAGACTCGATTCAATGTATATGCTTTATCCAAATATCATAACACAGAAATTTCAGATTGGAACAAGTATTCAGGGAAGACCTATTTATGCAGTAAAAATATCTGATAATCCAAATGTCAATGAAAATGAACCTCAGGTTCAGTTAAATGCTTTGATTCACGCCCGTGAGCCGCAAGCAATGATGACCATTATGTATTATATGTATTATCTTCTTGAAAATTACGGAACTGACCCCGAAGTAACTTATCTGGTAAACAACAGAGAAATCTATTTTATTCCCTGCATCAATCCCGATGGTTATGAATATAACCGACAAACAAACCCGAGCGGCGGTGGAATGTGGAGAAAAAACAGAAGATTAAACAGCGACAACAGCTATGGAGTAGATCTCAACAGGAATTTTGGTTATATGTGGGGAATAAATAACACAGGTTCGAGTGGAACACCTTCAAGCGACACTTACAGAGGCACTGCTCCATTCAGTGAGCCTGAAACTCAGGCAATAAGAGATTTTACCAATACAAAAAGTTTTAAAACTACTCTGAACTATCATACATATTCAAACTTGTTGCTTTACCCGTGGGGCTATGTAAGTACACCAACTCCCGATAATGCTATTTTTGTTGAATACTCAACTGATATGGTAGCTTATAATGGTTATGAAAACGGACAACCTCCGATAATTTTATATGATGTAAACGGCTCTTCTGACGATTGGATGTATGGCGAGCAAACATCAAAACCAAAAATATTTGCTATGACACCGGAAGTTGGTTCAACAGGTTTCTGGCCAACTCAGGCAGAAATCTTTCCGCTTGCAATTGAAAATCTGAAGCCAAATCTTTACATAACCTGGGTTGCCGGAGCTTATGTTAGTGTCATTAATCCAGGTTTCTCACAACAATATTTTAATCCCGGAGATAATGTTCAGTTGTTAATTCCTTCTGTCAGAAACAAAGGTCTATCAGATGCGCAGAATGTTACTCTTAGCTTATCCTCTGACAATCCGGAAATCACAATTACAAACGGTACAATCAATGTTGGAAATGTTGCTGCAAGAACTTCGCTGAATTTAAACCAGAGTTTTGCCTTTACAATTGGCAATATACCCGGAGATGTAACGGTCAAAATGCTTATTACCACATCAACAGACGGTGTTCCAATGAGAGTTGATACAATGCGTTTTATTGTTGGAACTCCTGTACTGCTTTTGGCTGATACAACAAATAACATAAATACTCTCTGGACAATTACGGCAACACCATCAACTCCTGCCTGGGGAATTACAACAACAACATATTATTCAGCTCCAAACTCATACACTGATAGCCCGACTGGAAGCTATTCAAACAGTGCTACAGTTACTATGACTTCAAAAGATCCAATTAATTTAAGTTCTTATTCAAATCCCAAATTATCCTTCTGGACAAGATGGGACATTGAAAACAATTGGGATTATGGACAGGTTAAGTTATCCACCAACAATGGTTCGTCCTGGACCCCATTACAAGGACTTTATACTAATCCGGGAACTGGCAGTTTTCAACCAAACGGAGAACCTCTCTATGACGGAACTCAGACAAACTGGGTCCGGGAAGAAATAAGTTTGACTGGCTTAACTTCTTCTCAAAACAAATTAAGATTTGAGTTGAAAACAGATGGCTCGATAACAAAAGATGGTTGGTATGTTGATGATATCTCTATTTATGTTTTTGCTGTTGTCCCTGTTGAATTATCTTCATTTACTGCTACTGCATTAACTAACTCAGTTGAATTAAACTGGATTACCTCGACCGAAACAAATAATTCTGGCTTTGAAATTCAAAGAAAGAGCATGAACGGAAATTCTGAATGGACAAATATCGGATTCGTAGAAGGCAATGGTACTTCAACAGAAATGAATACTTATTCATTCATTGATAAAAATCCTTCAAGTGGAATTAATCTCTACAGATTAAAACAAATAGATTATGATGGAAGTTATAAAATATTTAATTCCGTTGCCGTTAATTTCAATCAGCCCTTTGAATTCTCACTTCACCAGAATTATCCGAATCCATTCAATCCAACTACAGTCATTAGTTGGCAGTTGCCGGTAGGCAGTCATCAGACACTTAAGGTTTATGACATACTTGGTAATGAAGTCGTTACTTTAGTTGACGAGTTCAGGGAAGCAGGTAGTTATAAAGTTGAGTTTAATGCTTCAGCTTTACCCAGTGGTGTATATTATTACAAACTAAGTGCTGGCAATTTCTCTGATGTGAAGAAGATGATGGTGGTTAAATAAAAGTCAAAAGTAAAAGGTCAAAAGTCAAAAGAGCGGATAAATTTTCCGCTCTTTTTTTAATAACCACTTATGATTTGTTTAATTCTGTTTTATGCTGATATTCACAAAAAGGAGTTTGTAGCCGCAACCTTCAGGTTGCGATCAATTAAGCAAGCATTGAGATCCTTTTTAATTTTTTTACTTTACTTCTTTATACCTTTTACCTCCAAATCCAGACTTCAAACTAATTCAAAAAAAATCCCGATGAGTTGAAGGAGGCGCAAACAACCCATCGGGAAGATAAAGCGACGAGCACAGCAATTATCAGTACGAGATGTCGCTTATTTCTATAATCTCTGCTGTTCGGTCATATTTTTTCAGATAGTCAACAAACTCTTTATTTATAAACTTTTGATGTGTCTTCTCATAAGCTTTCAGATATCTTTCCACCTGCTTATGGGTAAGTTTACTTTTCATATAGTTCTTCGCTTCATTATCATCAAAAAATATTCTGTAGTAATAAGTCTTCTTTGGTTTTGTTTTTACACCGGTTGTTTTTTTTGCAGGCATAATTTTATTCCTTTAGTTCTTTTTAAAACTATAATCTTCCGTTTTTCTTTATGATATCGCGGGCGATAATTCCTTTTTGGATTTCATTTGTTCCTTCAAATATTCTATTTATTCGCGAATCACGATAAATTCTTTCAATCGGGAGTTCCTGTGAGTAACCCATTCCTCCATGAATCTGTACAGCATAATCCACTATTTTATCAAGCGATTCTGAACAATAATATTTTACCATTGCAGACTGTCTTGAAATATCCTTATGTAAATCATAATCAACAGCGGTACGGTAAACTATGCTTTCCATATTATAAATCATTATTGCCATTTCAGCAAGCATAAATTGTATTGCCTGAAATTGTACAATCGGATGATCAAACTGAATTCTTTCTTTTGCATACTTTGTTGAAAGTTCAAGAAGCTCTTTTGAAACACCAAGACAAGCAGCACCTAAGCCAAGTCTTCCTGCATCAAGAGTTTTCATTGCGTAGATAAAACCACGACCTTCCTGACCAATTAAATTTTCTTTCGGTACTCTTACATTTTCAAAACTCAGGGCATTAGTCACACTGCCACGGATTCCCATTTTCTTTTCAGGTGGACCAGCTTTAAAACCAGGTCTATCTGTTTCAACAGCAAATAAAGTAATCCCTTTTTCAGTTCTGGCAAACAATGAAATGATGTTTGCAATTCCACCATTTGTAATCCAGAGTTTTTCACCGTTGATTACCCACTCATCACCATCGGGTTCTGCATGAGTTTTAAGATGAAAAGAATCAGAACCGGCCTGTGCTTCAGTCAATCCGAATGCAGCAATCTTTTCACCAGCAGCAAGCGGAGGAATAAATTTTTTCTTTTGCTCTTCTGTTCCACCGATAAAAATTGCATTTGTACCGATTGATTGATGTGCACCAATGAATGTTGCTGTTGACATACAGCCTCGCGCAATCTCTTCCTGCATAATGCAATACCCAACTTCGCCGAAACCACCACCGCCATATTCTTCCGGAAATGATATACCAAGGAATCCGAGCTCTGCCATTTTACGAATCAGTTCTTCCGGTATTTTTCCTTCCTGATCAATTTTTGAAGCTATGGGTTTAATTTCTTTGTTGGTAAAATCGCGGACGGTTTCTCTGAGCATATTCTGCTCATCGGTGAATTTAAATTCGAACATCAAAGTGCGCTTCCTTTTAAGTGACGATTAACAGTTACAAATAATATTCCACTGTCACTTAAAACGCTACTATTGCTTTTTTAAGGAATTTGACCAGCCTGATTTTATGCATTTTCATTACTTAGAACAGGAATTCATTTAGTTCTAATTAGTGAGAATATAGTTAATAAAGCACAATAGTTGGTTTTAGGATATTATCTTCATATTAAACAATTAAAAACTGTATTCGCTTCTGAAATTTTATCCTTCTCTGTTAACTGTATCCGGAGAAAATGCAGGAACACACACAGCAATGTATTCAGCTCCGCCTTCAAATGGCGTACTGTACCTTATCCACTCTCCAGCTTTCGTGAGAATAGCAGAGCCTTCCTTAACATCAAATATTTTTTCTTTTGTCTCAACACGAAGAGTTCCTTTCAATACAACAGTATATTCATCAAATTCAGGTTGTTGTGCTGGTTCAATCCACCCAGCCGGACTTTTCATCCTTGCTATACTTAACTCTTGCGTGTTCGAATTGACCCGACCGAAATATTCTTCAATTATTTTTGGTTTAGTTCCTGCAGCCGGAATTACTGTCGGCTTATTAATAATAACAGGCATCTAATGATCCTTTCTTGCTTTTGTAAGATAAAACTTAATATCAGTTATAAATTTGGTATCTGGTTCAAGTAGTATTTTTTTCTTAATGAGATTAATTCCTTTTTGATATTCTTCATCTGAAAGATTTGCAAGTTGTGAGTTCATATTTTTTCTTAAAAACGGATCTGAAAAAATTTCATCACCGGTTCTTTCTGAATAGACTTCTTCAACAACGGACTGCTGTTCTAACTTAAAACCAAACATTTCACACAGTTTTTTAGTTTCTTTTAATGAAGGAAATCTTTTAAGATCGTTTTCATATACATTTTCAAAGTAATCATAAACATACCAGCCCCTATCAATATGCGGATCAACTCCGTAAATACAGAGAATTCCATTTTCCTTTAATGAATCATTCGCTTCTGAGAAAAATTTTTCTTTGTCAGTGAAATGATGAATGGCATTAATACAAAAAATCATGTCAAAACTTTTTTTTAAGAAAGGAAGTCGTACCGCATCAGTATTAATCAGATTAAAGTCGCTTTTTTCACGGTTGGCAATTTTGAGCATTTCCAATGAATAATCCAGTCCATACATTTTTTTATTCAGCTGCTCTAAAGATTTTAACCATCTTCCTGTACCACAACCAGCCTCAAGGATTGAAGAAATATTTTTTTCAGCCGCTATGCTTAGCAAAGAGGCTTCAACCCTGTTTAGATAGTTTACTGAATATCGTTCATCATAAAAAGATGCAATTCTGTTATAGTTTGTTTTTATTTCCATATAATTATTCTGATTTTAATTTCAATTTATAAAAACTAATCTGTGCATTCAAAACTATTGTTTTAGTTTGCAAAGAGACTATTTTAATACAAATGAAATAATAATTTATTCAGGAGCTAAAATGAGACTTAATATTATCATAACCATGTTTTTAATCTGTTATACCTCAATGTTTGCACAAACTGAAAGCGAACTGAAAGACAAAATAGGAAAACTGAATAGAATTTATGCCGACGCTATGATTAACAATGATACAAAAACTATGATGTCTCTTTATACAGATGATGTGATTTCACTTCCCAGCTATCAGCCAATGATTAGAGGAATTGAAACACTCAGAACATTAAGTGAACAGGCTGAGAACTCTGAATGGAAAACAACTTCATTTGATATGAAAACTACAGATGTTATTCCCGCTGGTAAACTTGTAATAGAAGTTGGAAATTATAAAATGAAAATGACTGGCCCGGGTGTTCCGGATTGGAGTGATGAAGGGAAATATATTACTGTTTGGCAAATTCAAGATGACGGCAACCTGAAAATTAAAATTGAAATGTGGAATACAGACCTAAATCCATGGCTTGAAATGCAAGAGTCAAATGATGAGCCAAAATAATTTCCAATGATTTGCTGTTAAAGAAATTAAAACTTTTGCAGCAAATCAATTTTCTGTTTATTTCTCCAAAGTAAAATATTCAAGCTTTCCTTCACTATTTACAGATAGACCGAACATTTCGTTCAGGACTTCTTTCCGATATTGAAAAATTTCCAGCACCCTTTTCCTTACAAATAAACTATTTGCAATCCTTCCCAACAATCCAAACGGAATCATATAAGTAACTATGTCCTGCATTTCAACTCCAACATCCGGGATTTCTGTAAAGATATGTTCGTGATGCCACATTTTGTAAGGACCAAATCTCTGCTCATCTACGAAATAAAAAGGTTCATCAACATGAGTTATTTCAGTTATCCAGGTCTGGGGAATATTCAGAATAGGTCTAACTTTGTAAGATACAATCATTCCGGCATACATTCTGTTTGGTAAAGAAGAGGTGATTTCAAAATTCAACCAATTCGGAGTAATTTTAGAGAGATTTTTAGGATCAGAGAAAAATTTCCAGGCTTCAGATAATGAAACCGGCAAAATTTGCGATGATTTAAGTTGATAAATTTTCATTTAAATTTCATATTGTTATTGTAAAAAGTAAACAAGTTGAGTTAAATAAAAATTCCATTTGTATGAAAATAACTTCTATTGGTGAGATTCTTTTCGATCTCTTTCCTAATCATAAAAGACTTGGCGGTGCTCCGTTAAATTTTCTTTTTCACATTTATAAACTTACCGGCGAAGGCAATATTATAAGTCGTGTCGGAAAGGATGTTCTTGGAACCAAAGCAATTGATGAAATAAAATTTGCCGGAATCAGCACAGATTATATTCAGGTTGACCGTGTTCATCCCACAGGAGTTGCAAATGTTATTCTTGATACAAATGGTAACCCAGAGTTTGAAATAGATACAGACAGAGCATTTGATTATCTCGAACTTACTGATGATATAAAATATCTTGTTTCAAACGAGACAAATTGTTTGTACTTCGGAACCCTTGCTCAGCGATCAGAAATTTCACGCAACAGCATTCAGGCACTTTTTAATAATCAAGATATCAAATACTTCTGTGACCTGAATCTTAGAAATGATTTTTATGACGAAGAAATAATTTCTGAATCGTTAAATACCGCGGACTTTCTTAAAGTCAATTATAAAGAAATGGGATTGTTAAATGATTTAATTACACAAATTGATTATAATACAGAAAAGGTTGCTTACGAATTAATGGATCAGTTTAACATAAGTATGATTGCCGTTACCAGAGGTAAAGACGGTTCTACTATTTTTGAAAACGGTAAAAGATATGATTACACTTCTGTTGATGTTAAAGTTAAAGATACAACTGGCGCTGGCGATGCATTTGCGGCGATGCTGTGTTTGGGTTATTTGCAAGGACTGGAAATAAACAGAATCAACAAACTTGCAAATGATTTTGCAGGAGAAATTTGTATGATCGATGGTGCGATTCCAAAGAATGACAGAATATATGACAACTTCAGAGAATTGATTGGAATTTTTTAATTGATGGTTTAGAATTTACGATCCTGCAAATGGAGTCCCGATTAATCCTACAGCAAGCTCTGCCCAGATAAACAGAAATACTAAAAAGAGAATTATACTCAGCATCACTCTTTGTTTTGTTGTTTTGACTCTTCTCAGCATTAATTCCAGACTTAGTCCTGTTATTAAAAGTAAAATTGCCGCAACTACAAAATCAGATATTGTCCACTTAACTTCCACTGTAAATTGCATAGCTATTAAAGGAATCAATAAAATCATCAATGCAGAAAGAGAAATTAAAATTAATCTTTTTCTGGATTGAAGTATTTGAGATGTTTTCATTTTAAAAATTTATTATTAAAAATTAGATGATATTGTATACATTTAAAGATTATTCTTCACGGAAAATCTTTTTAAGTGATTTACCCTTCGCTAATTCATCAACCAGCTTATCAAGATATCTTACTTTCTGTGTTAAGGGATTGTCAATTTCTTCAACACGATAACCGCAAATCATTCCCGTTATGAGCTTTGCTTTTGGATTGAGTTTGGCATTTTTAAAGAAAGTTTCAAAGGACACTTTTTCATCAATTAGTTTCTGAATTTTCTTTTCATCCAATCCTGTTAGCCATTTGATTACCTGGTGAAGTTCTTCTTTTGTTCTTCCTTTCCTTTCCACCTTTGTAACATAATGTGGATAGACAGAAGCAAAAGACATTTTCGCTATTCTTTCATCTTGTTGTTTATTACCCTTCATAATTTATCCTATTTAAAAAATTTTATTGAATTCTGTCATCTGAACGGACGACCAAACCAAGAGCAAATAAAATTTTCTAATTATTAAATTCAAATATTTTATTATTCTTAATTTTATCATTTTTTGTATTAAAACAAATGATTGTCTTGAAAAGGAAAGAATAATTAAAATAGGTATATGCACTTCAATTAAGATGTGCGCTTATTTGAGTTAAAGAAGATATGAATTCAAAAACCCCCACTTTAGTTTTTATAACTCTTACAACTTAAACACAATAGGTATTGTTATTTGAACACGAACATTTCGTCCCCGTTGTTTGCCCGGAGTAAACTTTGAGCTTTTCACTGCATCAAGCGCCACTTCATCACAACCAGAGCCAATGCCTTTTATAACTTTTGCTTTTGCAACATTTCCGTTTTCATCAATTATGGCTTGAACAAGAACTTTCCCTTGTACTTCAAGTCGTTTTGCTATTTCGGGATAAACAATTTTTTTCTGAATATTAGCTAATCCTCCGATTGGCTGAGGAGGTTCTTCAACTGCTACGAAGAATGCGGGCTCTTCTGTAACCGGTTTTTCTTCTTTTGGAGGAACAACTTCTTCAGTTTTCTTTTCTACTTTAGTTGTTACGGGTTCATTTTCTTTTTTGTTGTTGTCTGAATTTCTGTTTGATTCTCCGTTTACAGTTTGCTCAATAATTTTTGGTGCTTCGGGTAAAGGTGGATAAACAACCTTTTGTCCCTCATTTTTCACTTGTTCTGTTTTCTGAAGTGTTGTTTGCTGAGTTTGATTTTGTTGTGTTTTTAAATCAACGGATTGAGGTTGAGTATTTTGTTGAACATTTTGGGTCTGAGCCACATTTTGTTGTTGTGTCTGGTTACTTTCATTCTCAACCATTGCGTTAAGAGGTTGAGTTTGGTTAGTGACGGGAGTCTCAACCTTAGTAACAAGCTGCGGGGATTCTTTCTGCATACTTAAGAATATTGCTGCAGCTCCTCCAAGCAAAAGAATTATCAGCCCAACAGTTATCATTATATTCCTTCTTAATTTCTTTTGCAGCGATCCTATTTCTTTTTCATAGTTCTGCTTATAATCTTCAATCAGTTTTTCAATCGGCTGATTCTCTTTGGTTATTTTTTTTTCTGTTTTAACCTCTGTTAAGGTAATTTCTTTAGCAATTGGTTTTTCTTCATCTGGTTTATGAATTTCTGGTTTTGTTTTTTCTTCCTTGTCAGTTGACTGCCCTACCTTAGCCAATATCTTATTTAATTCTTTCGCCGGAGTATGCTCTTCCTGCTTTTTATCGGGTTCAGTTTTTCTTTGATTAGTTTTTTGCTCTGTTATTTTTTCAGCCGGTTTGATTTGTTCTTTGCTTGATTCATTAATCTTCGTTTCTGTGATTTTTTGCTCTTCAACAAGTTTATTCTTTTCATTTATTTCCTCTGTCTTTGATAATATCTGGTTCAGCTTTTTATTAATCGAATCCGCATTGGTAGTTTTCTGTTTTGTCTCAATCAGGGGTTTTGGTATTTCAGATTTGGGTTGCTGATTCGATTTTTCCTGAATCTTGTCTATAATTTTATTTTCAGTTTTATTCTCAACGGCTGTTGCTTGTTTTGCTATCACTTGCTCCTGAACTTTAGCTTCAACAACTGACCTTGGCTCAATTTTATTTTCAACTGGAACCGGTTCTTTTAAGGATGGTATGTTTGCTTCGCTTTCACCGGTGGACTTTATTGGTTGAGGAACGCTCTGTGATAACTCTTCAATAATATCAAGATCCTGCTTGCTTGGTTCTTTAAATCTTATAGGAAATTCCTCTGAAGTATTTTTAACTGGTTCATCACTTGGCTTTGTTTCCTTTACTGTTGCAGGGATAATTTTGTTTGGGATGACAACATTATACTGATCTGTTTTTCCAATAAGTACATTACTAAAAAGATTTTTAATTTCTTTATATAAATCCGCTGATGGATTTTCAGGTGAAACAACAGAGGAAAGCAGTGCAACAAGATTCTGATATTCTCCCAATACTGCCCAGGGAAATTCAGGATCGTCAATTTTCTGATTTGTAAGATATTCTTTTTCATCTGGTGATAATCTGCCAATAGCCTCAAGTTTTATCAACTCTATAGTCTTTTTATTTCCTGATGTTTCAAGATTTTTTCCGGACAGATTTTGCATCAGCACGCCAAGTGTAGTCTGAATTTTTTGTTTAACAGTTGCTGCGGGGATATTCAGTTTTTTTGAAATTTCCTCGTCAGTCAATCCTTCAAAGAAAACCATATTCAAAACAAGATTCTGAACTTCTGTAAGCTGGCTTTTGTAGAATCTTATTCTTTCGCTGAAAGCAAGTGCAAGTTCAAGAGTAATTGGTTTAATAACGGGTGAAAGTTTGGGTAATATCTTTTCGACTTCATAATTATCATCATAAATTGGAGAAAGTTTATGTTCATCCATTCTGTTTAATACATCGATCGCCCTGTTTCTGGTAAGCATAGCAAAGTAAGTAAAAACATCATTAGTCGTTGTATCGTAGTTGTCAATTCTTTTCCAGAAAATGGCGAAAACATTTAGTAAAATCTGTTCAGAAAGTTGTGTATCACCAATAATCTTTTTTATTAATCCTAAAAGAAAAGGTGAATATCGTTTGAAAAGTTCCTCAAATGCCTGAGCATTATAGCCGGCTATTTTTAAAACTAGTTCGCCGTCACTGATCTGATTTTTTACTTCTACCATTATACTATCCGGATTTTATTTGAATTCAGCATAATTCTTCAATTTTGTTGCCATACAAATGGCAAATCCTTCGTTTGATTTAATATGTATCAAAAGTTTATGCTTAGGCGTCATTTTGTTATTTTTACAAGTAAAAATTCCTTAAAGGTAAATATGACTTCACAAGAAATAAGACAACAATTTTTAGATTTTTTTAAGAGTAAAGACCATAGAATTGTTCCATCTTCACCGGTAGTTCCGTTTGATGATCCTACGCTTTTGTTCACAAACGCAGGAATGAATCAGTTTAAAGATGTGTTTCTCGGAACAGGCACAAGAGAATATAAACGAGCCGCCAATACTCAAAAATGTATTCGTGTAAGTGGAAAACATAACGACCTTGAAGAGGTTGGTCACGATACTTATCATCATACTTTTTTCGAAATGCTTGGTAACTGGTCATTCGGCGACTATTATAAAAAAGAAGCTATAATGTGGGCCTGGGAACTGCTAACAGAAATCTGGAAACTTCCGAAAGAAAGGCTTTGGGCAACCGTTTATAAAGATGATGATGAAGCTTTTGAATTATGGAAACAGGTTACTGATATAAATCCAAAACACATTCTTCGCTTTGGTGAGAAAGATAACTTCTGGGAAATGGGAGACACAGGACCTTGCGGCCCTTGTTCAGAAATTCATATCAATCTTAGCGATGATTATGACAATCCTTCTTATGTAAATGCGGGCACTCCTGAGTGCATCGAAATCTGGAATCTCGTTTTCATTCAATATAATCGTGATGAATCCGGAAAACTTCACGAACTTCCTGCAAAGCACGTTGATACAGGAATGGGATTCGAAAGAGTTTGTGCTGTGTTGCAGAATAAATCTTCTAATTATGATACAGATATTTTTATGCCTTTGATTGATGCGATTGTGAAATTATCCGGTGTGAAATATGAAAACGAAGAAGATAAAATTCCGATGCGTGTAATTGCCGATCACATTCGTGCTTTAACTTTTGCAATCGCCGATGGTGCTGTTCCGGGCAATGAAGGTAGAGGTTATGTTCTCCGAAGAATATTAAGAAGAGCTGCTCGTTATGGAAGAAAAATAAATCTTAAAGAACCATTTCTTTTTCAACTTGTTGATGTGCTTGTTTCTACGATGGGAAATGTTTTTCCTGAGATAAAAGAAAAACAGAATTACATTAAAAAAGTAATTAAAGCTGAAGAGGAAAGTTTCAACGCAACACTTGATCGCGGAATAGATTTGTTTGAAGAAGTTGTGAGAAGATTAAACAAGAACAATCAGAAAATCATTCCCGGTGAAGATGTGTTCAAACTTTATGATACTTATGGATTTCCTGTTGACCTCACAAGTCTTATGGCAAGAGAAATCGGATTCTCTGTTGATGAAGCTGGTTTCAACAAACTTATGGAAGCTCAGCGTGAAAGAGCAAGAGAAGCTTCTAAAGAAAAATTTGCTTCAGTGAATGTAATCCTTACCGACTTATCTTCCTTCAACCTGATTGATAACAAGCAGGTTGAATTTACAGGATATGATGAACTGAAATCAGAAGCAAAGATTATCGGTATAAAGAAAGAAGGCAATGCAAATTTAATCGTTCTCGATCGTACTCCTTTTTATGTAGAAGCAGGCGGACAAATTGATGATGTCGGAAAAATAATTGCTCCATCAGCGGAGATAGAAGTTGTTGATGTGGCCAGAATAGAGAATGCTGTTATTCACATTTCTGAAAATTCATCAGCAGAATTACTTCAGCCAGGAACAAAAGTGATTGCGGAAGTTGATGAAAAGCGTCGTTGGGATATAATGAGAAATCATTCTGCAACACATTTTCTTCACAAAGCATTGAGAACTATTCTTGGAACACACGTGCAACAAGCCGGTTCTTATGTCGGTCCGGACAGATTAAGATTTGACTTCACTCATTTCTCAAAACTAAGTCCCGAAGAAATCCGTGACATTGAGGCATTGGTAAATGAACAGCTAAGAAGAAACTTACCAATGATTCATCATCGAAATATTCCGTTTGAAGAAGCAAAGAAAATGGGCGCTCTGATGTTCTTCGGTGATAAATACGGCGATAAAGTTAATGTCGTACAGTTCGGTGATTTTACTATGGAATTTTGTGGTGGTACTCATGTTAAGAACTCCAGTCAGATTGGATTATTTAAAATTATAAGTGAACAATCTGTTGCTAGTGGAGTAAGAAGAATTGAAGCAGTCACAGGCGCAGGAGTTGAAAAATTTATTCAGTTACAACTTGAACATCTTAAAGATTCAGAAAGAAAAATCGAAGAGCTTCTTGAAGCAAAAAAGAAACTTGAAAAAGAAATTTCTGAATTGAAGATGCGTGAAAAACTTGAACAGCTTGATCATATACTTTCACTTCATTCAGAAGAAAAGGGTGTAAGAATATTTAAAGGTAAAGTTCACGCTGAAAATATGGACGAACTTAAATCACTCGGCGATGAACTCCGGAACAAAATGGGTAGCGGAGTTGGCGTGCTTATTTCGCACATTGAAGATAAAGTCGGAATTGTTGCTGTTGTTACTGATGATCTGATCAAAAAGAAAAATCTTAGTGCAGGAAAAATAGTCGGTGAACTTGCCAAATTAGTTGGCGGCGGTGGTGGTGGCAGACCTCATCTTGCAACTGCTGGAGGAAAAGATGTTTCAGCAATACCGAAAGCATTGGCTAAGGTTGAAGAGATCGTTTCACAGCAAAATAAGTAAACCATTTTACCACTTAGACACTAAGCTCACTTAGATGCACTAAGAATGAAAGTAACAAAGAAATATATTAACGAGCTTTCTTATAAAGTTGTTGGATGTGCAATTGAAGTTCATAAGAATTTGGGTCCTGGATTATTAGAGTCAGTATATGAAACTTGTTTTGTTGGCGAATTAAAATCTAACGGTTTAATAGTAAATCGCCAGGTTCAAGTTCCAATTATTTATAAAGGTAAAGATTTGGGAACGACATAATTTTGGATTTATTGATAAATGATTTAATAATAGTTGAATTAAAACCTGTTGAAACAATGATTCCGATTTATAAAGCACAACTTTTATCATATTTAAAATTAACAGGAAAGCCCAAAGGATTACTAATAAATTTTAATACTGTTAATATTACTGATCAGTTAGTCCCATTAGTAACAGATGTTTTTGCTGCTCTTCCTGAATCTTAGTGAAACTAAGTGTTCTGAGTGTCTAAGTGGTGAAAGAATCTCTCTTATGTCAAAACAAAAATTAAAATACATTTGCTCCAACTGCGGATATGAATCACTGAGGTGGTTAGGAAAGTGTCCGGAATGTGAAAGCTGGAATTCATTTACAGAAGAACTGATCGAAACAGGAAAACATAAAGCGATCAAATCTGTTCTTAAATCTCCAATCCACAAACTCTCAGAAATTACCGCCACAGAAGAAGACAGAATAATTACAGGAATAACTGAATTTGACAGAGTACTCGGTGGCGGACTTATGCCAGGCTCGGCTGTGTTGCTTGGTGGGGATCCTGGAATTGGTAAATCAACTCTCGCAATGCAGGCGGCAGCTGGAATTAAAGAAAAAGTTTTATATGTAACCGGAGAAGAATCTGAAAAACAGATTAAACTCAGATCATCGCGATTAAAAATTAAATCAGACTCATTGTTCATTCTTGCAGAAACAGAATTGAATCAGATTATTGCAGCTATTGAATCATTGAAACCCTCTGTTGTAATTATTGATTCAATCCAAACGATGTACAGAAATGAACTTGATAATTCGCCGGGTACGGTTACTCAGATAAGAGAGTGTACTGCTTTGTTAATGGATGAAGCAAAGAAGAAACATTTATCAGTTATTATAATCGGTCATGTTACAAAAGAAGGAATTATTGCGGGACCAAAAATTCTCGAGCATATGGTTGATACTGTAATTCAGTTTGAAGGCGAAGCAAATCATTCATTCAGAATATTGCGTTCTCAGAAAAACAGATTTGGCAGCACAAATGAAATCGGTGTTTTCGAAATGCGGGAAGATGGACTTCGTGAAGTAAAAAACCCAAGTGAATTATTTCTAAGTGAAAGAGAAAAACAAACTCCCGGTTCAGTAGTTACATCAACAATCGAAGGAAGCAGACCGATTTTGCTTGAAGTTCAGGCATTGGTTACGCCTTCAATGTATGGATATCCCCAAAGAGTTTCAAACGGATTTGATCAGAGAAGATTATCAATTCTTCTGGCAGTGCTTGAGAAAAGGGCTTTGGTTAAAGTATCATCCGCTAATGTTTTTATAAATGTTGCCGGTGGAATAAAAATAACTGAACCGGCTGCAGACCTTGCCGTTTGTTTGAGTATCGCATCAAGTCTTTCGGAAAAAGTTATTGATAGTCAAACTATTGTAATCGGAGAAGTTGGTCTTGGTGGTGAGTTAAGAAGTGTTGGAAATATTGAAAAAAGAATTCAGGAAGCTGAGAAATTAGGATTTAACACAGTGATTATTCCGCAGGCAAATTCAAGAGGATTGAAGCAAAACCCCAAAATAAAGGTAATTTCTCACGAAAATCTTTCTGATACAATAAACTTATTAATCCAATAAATCTCACAGAATTAATTTTGTTTCAAACAATAAGAGTATTATTTTTTCTCTGCGTCATAAAGGCGCTTTTTTGTTCAATTAATTAAAGGTTCGTTAAGTGAGTACCAAATTGTTCGTGGGAAGTCTTCCCTGGTCGGTTAACGATGCTGAATTGAAAACTTTATTCGAACCATACGGTAAAGTTGCTTCAGCAAAAGTTGTTACCGATAAACAGACTCGCAGATCCAAAGGTTTTGGTTTTGTTGAATTCGAGACCGAAGCTGAAGCTTCTGCAGCAATCAATGCATTAAATGGCTCTGAAGTCAAAGGCCGCAACATAATCGTTAGCGAAGCAAAGCCCAAAAGCTAAGAACTTATTTTAATGCAAAATATTTCAAGCGCTCTCATTATCCGTGAGCGCTTTTTTATTGTCAGGGAGTGAATAACAATAAGCGAAATTTTATTGTGAGGCTTTTAAGGCATACCAACTTTATTTTATGATTTTTTAATTATTCTCAATTCAATAACCATACAATAAAATATGAATGTAAAAGAAGCTTATAACCTTTGGGCTAATCAGTATGATACTGATGAAAACAAAACAAGAGATCTGGAAGCAAAAGCTTTGAGAACAACTTTAGATAAAATTACTTTTAAGAGTTGCTTAGAAATAGGTTGTGGTACAGGGAAAAACACTGAGTGGCTGATGACAAAAGCTCATCGGGTTCTTGCAATTGACTTGTCAGAAAAAATGTTAAGCAAAGCTAAAGATAAGATTAAGTCAGATACGGTCAGATTTATTCTGGCAGATATTACAAACGATTGGGATTTCATAAATAATGAAAAATTTGATCTTGTTACTTTCAGTCTGGTTCTCGAGCATATAAAAGACCTGGATGGAATTTTTGAAAAGCTTACAAGCGTTGTTTCTGAAAATGGATTTATCTACATCGGAGAGTTGCATCCTTTCAAACAATACACAGGAACAAAAGCGAGATTTGAAACGGAGAATGGTATTCAGGAACTGACATGCTTCAATCACAATATTTCTGATTTTACTAAAGCAGCTCAGAGGTACGGATTTCAGTTGAAAGATTTGAATGAATATTTTGATAACAATGAAAGAACCAATATTCCACGAATTCTTACATTGCTTTTTCAGAAGGAATCCCAAATTGATGTGCATTGAGTAGAAAAATTTATGAATCATCATAAAAAATTCTGACTGTTTTAAATAATTAAAATTTATTCCTTATGTCTTTCGCAGAAAGAGCTATTAAATATTTTTTAAGATTAAAAACCCCGAAACTGATTTTTAATCAAACAGAATTGATAAATCCATATTCATCTGCAGAAGTAAAAGACATTGTTAAAAAATTCTACTACAAATTTTATAATGATAACAAAGAACGACTTTTTGTTATAGGTATAAATCCCGGAAGATTTGGTGGTGGATTAACGGGAATTTCTTTTACAGATCCGGTAGCACTTCGTGAACAATGTGGAATAGAAAATAACCTCAGTAATCAGAAAGAATTGTCGAGTAAATTTATTTATGCTGTTGCAAATAAGTTTGGCGGAGTAAATAAATTTTACTCAAAAGTTTTTCTTACAGCACTTTATCCATTTGCATTAGTTAAAAACGGGAAAAATTATAATTATTATGATGATAGACTTCTTGCAGAACAGCTCAAACCGGAAATTGTAAAGAATATAAATTCGCAAATTCAGTTCGGCGCAAATCGGGATAAAGTAATACTTCTCGGCAAGAAAAACTCAGAATATTTTAATTCAATTAATAATGAGTTTAATTTTTTCAGGAAGGTAATAGTTCTTGAACATCCCCGATATATTATGCAATACAAACTGAAACAACTTGATAATTATGTAAGAAAATATATCAATGCGATTAAATCAGTTTAATTTGAAGTCTTCAATTCACTTATCGGGAAAAAGTTTATTCTGCCAGAAATTTTATCAGCTTATTTGAAGTCTTTACCTTTATCATTCTGTTCAGAGAATATTTTCCCGGACCTGTGATAAAAAGAAAAATGTAAATCAACAAAAACATCAAAGCTTTTTCTTTCTGAGCAAATGGGTCGGGAGCGTGATGAATGATTCCCGCAACAAACATCGTAATGATTAAAGGTATTAGTGAAGCTCTTGTAAACAAGCCAATAATAACCAGGATAGAACAGAAAAATTCTGAAAATGTAGCCAATGCCAGACTTGGAATTGTTCCTATTCCAAGCGGGTCTGCAAACCGTACCTCGCCCGATGAAAACAAGCGATTAAGTTTAGGTAAACCGTGAGCAAAAAGCATAAATGCGCTTGTTATAGTTCGAAGTAATAACAAAGCGAAGTCGTTCATAATTTCTCCCGCATTTAATAACTGATGAACAGAATATTAATTTATTTTGTTCAAAAAGTTTAAAATTGCTTTATTTACCTCATCGGGATTTTCAATTGGTGTCATATGTCCGGCATTTTTTATTTCCACAAACTCGGCGTTTAGAATTTTATGGAACATCTCTTTCATAACTGTTGGCGGAGTTAATGAATCCTGTTCGCCACAAATCAGTAAAGTTGGAATATTAATTTTACTCAAATTCTGAGTTGTATCTGTTCTGCTTAACATTGCAAGTAAACATCCTTTTACACCAACAGGATTAAAAGCAGAAGACTTTTCTATGATTCTGTTTAGTTCTCCACTTTTGTGTTGCTTGAAATAATCACCAAAACAATTTGTAATAAAATCCTTTGCAAAAGGCGCAAGTCCTTCTGTATTTATTCTTTTTATTCCCGCCGCTCTCTTAAGTTTTCCTTCGTTGTTATCTGCTTCTGATCTGGTATCACAAAGTATTGCAGCCGAGAATTTATCCCGCATTCTTTCAAGTGCGCGAAGAGAAATATAACCACCCATTGATAAGCCGCAGATAACGGGTTTGTTCAGCTTTAATTGATTAATAATTGATTCAAGATCATCTACAAAAGATTCCATTGTAAACTGACCATCACCTGCAGGTGATTCACCAAGTCCACGGATGTCATAACTTACACAGAAGTATTTTTCTTTTAATAATTCAACCTGAGCTTTCCACATTGTATGATCATAAGGAAACCCGTGAATAAATATTATAGGATTGTGTGAACTATTGCCCTCAAAGAAAACTGATAACCCATTTATTACTTCTTTCATCTTTATTCCTTCTATTATGGGAGTTAATTATAATTTATCTGCTATGAAATAAATTGTGAATTTTTAATTCTTCATTTTTAATTCATTCAGACTTCTTTGCAGATTACATATGAAAATTAATTGATTATGCTTTATTATTCACATAAGAATAAAAATATTTTTTACAATAATCGCATCTTTGTGTCCTTGTGGTAAAAAAACTTTTTCACTAAAAAACACAAAGGAACGATAAGGTGAAAGAAAAATGAAAGTAGCATTTGTAACTACAGAGTGTGTTCCATACGCGAAAACCGGCGGACTGGCTGATGTAGCGGGTTCGCTTCCGAAAGCTCTTGAAAAGCTCGGTGTTGAGGTAAAAATCTTTATGCCCAAATATCTTTTCATCAATGAAGCTTTTCACGGATTAAAATATAACTGGGATATAGGTGAAATGCTTATTCGGGTAAATGGAATGGTTCATTCAGTTCATTTACATCAGGCAAAACTTCCAAACAGTAATGTTGAAGTTAATTTTATTGACTGTCCGCATTATTACAATCGTGGAAGAATATATACAAATGATCCTGACGAAGATGAAAGATTCATTCTCTTCAGTAAAGGAGTAATTGAAGCACTTCAAAGATTGCAATGGACACCGGATGTAATTCAATGTAATGATTGGCAGACAGGATTGATTCCGTTATACATTAAAGACAATTACAGTTGGGATAGAATGTTTGACCACACGGCGACTGTTTTTACAATTCATAACATTGCGTATCAGGGAAGATTTTCAAAATCAACTTTATATACTGCGGAGATTCGATCTGAGCTTTATTATCCCGGCGGACCAGTTGAATTTGAAGATACAGTCTCATTTATGAAAACAGGAATTGTATTTGCTGACCTTATCAACACCGTAAGTAATAAATATTCTCATGAAATTTTAACTCCTGAGTATGGTGCCGGGCTTGATGGAATTCTGAGAGCAAGAAAACCTGATGTTTATGGAATTCTTAACGGAGTTGATTACGATGAATGGGATCCCGAAACTGATAAACTAATTCCATATAAATATTCAATGGACGACTTATCGGGGAAGTTAAAGAACAAAAAATTTCTGATGGAACATTTCAATCTTCCTTTTGATGAAAATCGTCCTTTGATAGGAATGATATCAAGATTAGTTGTTCAGAAAGGATTTGACATTTTTGCTGATGCTTTAGATGAACTTATGAACCTGAATGCACAATGGATAATTCTCGGAAGCGGCGAATATAAATATGAAGAAATGTTCAGATCTCTTTCACATAATCTGAAAGGCAAACTTGCATCTTACATCGGTTATAACAATGAACTTGCACATCTGATTGAAGCTGGTTCAGATATTTTCCTGATGCCCTCACGATATGAACCCTGCGGATTAAATCAGATTTATTCGCTTAAGTACGGAACAGTTCCCGTTGTAAGGAAAACAGGCGGACTTGCAGATACAGTTAAAGACTGGGATGAAGAAAATTATTACGGATTTGATCACGGAAATGGTTTTTCATTTTATGATTATTCCGGTTATGCACTTTACAAATCAGTTGAAAGAGCAGTAAACACATTTGCACAAAAAGATATCTGGAAAAAAATTCAACTTAACGGAATGAAACTGGATTTCAGCTGGACACGCTCTGCAGAAAAATATGTTGAACTCTACAAACTTGCGAAGGAAAAGAGAGGGTAAAAAATCTCAGCGGGAATAAATCCCGCTGAGAATCAGGAAAACAATTTTACATCCCATCAACAATCTTATTAAACAACTCACTTGGACGCATTACTTCTGTGGCTTTTTTATCATCAGGCATATAATAGCCGCCAATGTCAACTGGTTTTCCCTGCACGGTAATTAAATCATTAAAGATTTTCTGTTCGTTTGCAGAAAGCTCTTCATAGATTTTTTCAAAGCGTGATTTTAATTCTGCGTCATCATTTTGGTTTGCAAGTGCTTCTGCCCAGTAAAACGCCAGATAAAATGAACTTCCTCTGTTATCAATTTCTCCTGCTTTGCGGGAAGGCAGTTTTCCGTTTTCAAGATATTTCAAAATTGCTTTGTCGATAGTATCTGCAAGTATTTTTACTTTTTTATTTTTTGTCTTATCATAAACCATTTCAAAAGATGGAACGAGTGCGCAGTACTCACCTAACGAATCCCATCTCAAATGATTTTCTTTAATAAGTTGTTCAACATGTTTTGGTGCAGAACCGCCGGCACCGGTTTCAAACAATCCGCCGCCTTTTAACAACGGAACAATGGAAAGCATTCTTGCGCTTGTACCTAGTTCGAGTATAGGGAATAAATCTGTTAAATAATCTCTGAGAACATTTCCTGTAACTGAGATTGTGTCCAGACCTTTTCTGCTTCTCTCACAGGTGTATTTCATTGCATCAACAGGTTTAAGAATTTTTATCTCTAGCCCCGATGTATCGTGTTCGGGTAAATACTTTTTGACTTTTGAAATAATTTCTCTGTCGTGTGCCCTGTTTTCATCGAGCCAGAAAATTGCGGGCGTGTTTGAATTTCTTGCTCTGTTCACAGCAAGTTTAATCCAGTCTTTTATTGCTTCATCTTTTGTCTGACACATTCGGAATATATCACCATTTTCAACTTGCTGTTCGAGTAAAACTTTTCCATCTGAGTTAACTACACGAACAACACCACCATCTTTCATCTCAAAAGTTTTATCGTGTGAACCGTACTCTTCTGCTTTCTTTGCCATCAAACCAACATTTGAAACCGCGCCCATTGTGGCTGGATCAAATTGTCCGTTCGATTTGATATCGTCAATCATTGCCTGGTACATTGTTGCGTAACTTCTGTCAGGAATCATCGCTATGGTATCCTGAAGCTCATCTTTTCTGTTCCACATTTTCCCGCCATCTCTTATCACAACAGGCATTGAAGCATCAATAATTACATCATTCGGAACATGAAGATTTGTTTTTCCGATTCTCGAATCAACCATTGCAAGTTCTGGACGATTCTCATAGACTTTGTTAATATCATTTTCAATTTCAATTCTTTTTTCATCTGGAAGTTTTTTTAATTTCTCAAGAACATCCATTAAACCGTTATTAACATTTGCCCCTATTTGTTTTAAAGTATCTGCATGCTTTTCAAGAGCGTCTTTGTAATAGACAGAAACTGCGTGACCAAACATTATGGGGTCAGAAACTTTCATCATCGTTGCTTTCAGATGAAGTGAAAGAAGAACATTATCTTTTTTTGCTTCTTCTATCTGTTCCGCATAAAATTTTCTGAGTTCTTTAACATTCATTACTGCTGCATCAATTACTTCGCCGGCAAGTAGTTTAAGATTTTCTTTCAGAATGGTTGAATTTCCTTTTGCATCAACAAATTCAATTCTTACAACATCATCTTTTTCAAGTGTTGTTGATTTCTCTGAGCCATAAAAATCTTTCTGATTCATATGTGCGACGCGTGTCTTAGAATCCTTTGGCCAGGGCTTCATCATCTTGTGTGGAAATTTCTTTGCGAACTTTTTTACAGATGCAGCTGCACGACGGTCCGAATTACCTTCTCTTAAAACAGGATTAACTGCCGAACCAAGAACCTTAGAATATCTTTCTTTTATTGTTTTCTCCTCATCTGTTTTTGGTTCGTCTGGATAATCAGGTACCGCAAATCCCTTTTCCTGAAGTTCTTTTATTGCTGCTTTCAACTGTGGAATAGTTGCGCTGATGTTCGGAAGTTTAATGATGTTTGCGTCAGGATGCTGTGTAAGTTCACCAAGTTCAGCTAAATGGTCGGGCACTTTCTGATCTTCACGCAGATAGTCTGAAAATGTTGCAAGAATTCTTCCTGCAAGAGAAATATCTTTTTCTACGAACTCAATCCCGGTGCCTTTTGTGTAAGATTTCAGAATAGGAAGCAGGCAGTAACTTGCAAGTGCCGGTGCTTCATCAGTTCTTGTCCACATTATTTTGAAGCTCATTTTTCTCACCTGTTTTTTAAAAATTTACAAAAATTATTTTTACTAAAATACTTAATAGCTTTTTAGTATAGAAGAAATTAATAATTAATCCATTTTATTATTATTGCACAGACCAGGTTAAGATTATAACTTTGCCACCACTATTAACAAATTATAGTTTATGAAAAGAGAAAGCATATTAGAATTTGTCGAAAAAAACTCTGTACAGAATTTTATAATAACATTGATAATTTTAAACTCAATTACGATTGGCATGGAAACTTCATCAGCTATTATGAATTCATTTGGTAACATGCTTTTGCTTATAGACAAAATAATTCTAACAATATTCGTAATTGAAATTTTATTGAAACTTTATGCCTATGGTTTTGGATTTTTTAGAAGCGGATGGAATGTTTTTGATTTTACCATTGTATCAATTGCATTGCTTCCTGCATCAGGTGCGCTGGCAGTTCTTCGTTCACTCAGAATATTCAGGTCTCTTCGATTGATAAAAAATCTTCCGCGATTAAGATTTATTGTTGAATCTTTGCTGCTTTCACTCCCAAGCATTGGGTGGATTTTTGTACTGCTGACTCTTGTATTTTATGTTTTCTCTGTTATTGGAACAAAACTTTTCGGTTCAGCTTTCCCGGAGTGGTTTGGAACTCTCTGGGCATCAATGTTTTCACTTTTTCAGATTATGACTCTTGAAGGTTGGGCGGAAATTGCCCGTTCTGTGATGAGAAAATATCCTATGTCAAATATCTATTTCATTTCTTTCATTCTGATTGCTTCTTACACTACATTGAACATTTTTATTGCAATCGTTGTTAACACAATGGCTGAAATACAGCAGAAGATCAGTACTCAGGAATCAGAAAAAATCGGTGGACTTATTCAGGATGAAAACGAAGAGCTTAGAAACGATATCAGAAATCTGAAAGAACAGATAATTAGACTGGAAGAAAAACTTTCAAGAAAAATCAATATACCCTGAAAATATTTTTAGAACTAAGTACAGAATCAGTTAATCAAAAGGAGAATAAAAATGACTTGTCCAATTTGTAAAGTAGATTTATTAATCAGTGATAAGCACGGAATAGAAATAGATTACTGCCCCAAATGCAGAGGAATCTGGTTAGACCGTGGAGAGCTTGATAAAATAATTGAAAGAGCAAATGAATATGAAAATTCTTTAAAAGCCCGTGATAGAAGCAATGAATTTAAAGGAGAGGAATTTTATAAGTATAAAGACCCCAATTATAAAAAGTATAAAAGAAAATCTTTCTTTGATGATTTGTTTGATTTTTAATGCAATGTTTCGAATGTTTCTATTGTAATTTTAAGAATTAAAGAGAGAGGGCGAGTATGGATATATTAAACACAATTCAGTCAGCACTTGGCGGAGGAAATCAAAAGGATGATCTTATGTCGTCTTTAATGCAACTACTTGGTGGCAGAGATGGATTGCAAAACTTAGTCAGCCAGTTCGATGCAAAAGGCCTTGGTGATATTATTGGTTCTTGGATAAGCACAGGACAAAATAAATCCATATCTGCTGATCAGATTCAGAATGTTTTTGGTTCAGATGCATTAAGCGGAATTGCTTCAAAGTTAGGTTTGAATGTGAACGATTTATCTTCACAACTTTCAAACCTTCTTCCTGATGTTGTTGACAAATTAACACCGGACGGAAAAATTCCTGAAGGAGATATTCTAAATCAGGCATCAGATTTACTTGGCGGGCTGTTTGGGAAAAAATAATTTTCAGTAAGACGCATTTCCTGGCCGCAGTAAGTTGCTGCGGCTTTTTGTTCACGAATTACCACCAATACATATCATTCTTCAAATCTTCGTGTTGAGTAGAAAACAGTTTCTTGATAAGTTTCTTTTATGAAAAAAATAATTTTCTTTTTGATTTTTATAACTTCGCACTTTATCACCGCTCAATATTTATATCAAACAGAACCCATTGTAAGAGTAAGAATAATAAATGACGCAGATTCGCTCAAAGTAATATTTAATAGTGATTGGGAATTAATCTGCAAAGGTGAAAATAGATTGTCTTTTTCTTCTTCAGACGAGGCAATATTCACAGTTAAAAATCATCAGATAGAAATTCTAAGTTCAAATGGCAAGATCTTTTTATCTGAAAATAATTTCGTTCTGAAAAGCATAGCAGATAGTTCTGCTCTAATGATCAAAGATGTGCCTTATGGTGTTGGGTGGTGGTGGGAAGGCAAAGAGGACAGAATTTACGAAGGAGAAATTCATATTTATCAAACTGCTGAGCAAAAGATTGAAGTTGTAGTTCATTTACCAATTGAGCAATATCTCAAAGGCGTAGTTCCTTATGAGATTGGTTCCGACTCGCCGCTTGAAGCGTTAAAAGCACAAGCAGTTGCTGCCCGTTCAGAAGCGATTGTTGCATTAATGTCAAAACTATACAGTGGTGAGCATTATGATTTAACTTCTGATGTCGAGTGTCAGGTATTCAGTGGAAATCATAAGAGAACAACAAACTCAGATTTTGCAGTAGATTTGACCCGCGGATTGATTATTACAGAAAACGGTGAACCAATAAATGCATATTACGCTTCTAACTGTGGCGGACATTCAGAACTAATTAAAAATGTTTGGCCAGAGCGTCCCGAAGCACAATCATATTCAATATCGAAGTTTGATTGGGAAGAACAAAGTGATATTGATTTGAGTAATGAAATAACTTTAAGGGAATGGATTTTTTCAAATCCGGATTCATATTGTAATCCCAACATAAACAGTGATTTACCGGAATGGAGCAGAAACAATTTCAGATGGAAAAGAGAATTTACATCTGAAGAAATAACAAAAATGCTTTCAAAAGAGAATAACTTTGGAAAGTTTATTGATATTAAAATTTTGGAACGAGGCACATCAGGAAGAGCTATCGTTGCTGATTTTATTTTTGAGAAAGACACCCTCGAAATAAAAGGAGAGCTCAACATCCGGCAAATGTTTTCGCCTCCTCTAAGAAGCTCTTGCTTTTTGGTTGATAAAACACAAAGCGGTTTTACACTTTACGGCGCTGGTTGGGGACACGGAGTTGGAATGTGTCAGTCGGGTACAGTCAGTATGGCAAACAATGGAAAAACTTTCGAGGATATCTTAAAACATTATTACAGAAATGCCGTGCTACTTCAAACTTACCAGAAGTAGAAAATGCCACGATCCATTATGTTGAATGACTTTAAATTTATTTGCGAACTACTAACTTCTTGTTTATGTTAAAAAAGGAAGAATAATCTTTTCAAATATTTCAGAATATTTCTTTAAATCATCATCTTCCTCTTAATACTACTTCTAAAAATATTTAATGGAAAAAATCTATGATCAATTTGACTCCCTGTCTCTGGTTTGATAATCAAGCCGAAGAAGCTGTTCATTTCTATACCTCTTTGTTTGATAACTCATCGATAAAAAAAATAACTCGTTTTGGCAAAGAAGGTTATGAATATCATCATAAGCCCGAAGGCTCAGTCATGACTGTTGAGTTTGAACTTAACGGACAAAGTTTTCTTGCACTTAACGGAGGACCCGATTTTAAATTCAATGAGTCTGTTTCTTTTTTCGTTTACTGTGGTTCTGAAGAAAGAATAAACTTTTTGTACCAGAAACTATTGGAAGGCGGCTCAGTAAATATACCATTGGATAAGTACGACTGGAGTCCGAAGTATGCCTGGGTAAAAGATAAGTTCGGAATTTCGTGGCAGCTCGATGTTGAAGATGTTAATTCACCGCAGAAAATTGTTCCGTCACTTTTGTTTGTAAATGAAAAATTTATGAAAGTTAAAGAAGCGATAAAATTTTATTCTTCTGTTTTTCCGAATTCAAAAATTCTATTGGAAGTTCCCTGGGATAAATCAATGAATTTTCCCGAAGGAACTCTGCTGTTTGCCCAAGCCAAACTGAATGGTTATTTGCTCAATGCAATGAGTGGAGGCAATATTAAACATAATTTTGATTTTAATGAAGCAATCTCATTCATAGTTTATTGTGATACTCAGGAAGAAGTTGATTACTATTGGAATAAACTTTCCGAAGGTGGTCAGGAAGTTCAGTGCGGTTGGCTGAAAGATAAATTCGGAGTTAGTTGGCAGATAGTTCCGAAAGTTTTTATTAAATTGTTAGAAGACCCCCAGAAAGCAAGCAAAGTTTTAAACGCAATGTTTGAAATGAAAAAGTTTGATATAAATAAATTAATGGAGGCAGCAAATGGAAAGTAATAAAATAAAAGTTGAGGCTACCATAAAAGCATCAGTTAAAAAAGTCTGGGAATATTTTACCAAACCAGAACATATTGTTAATTGGAATTTCGCATCTGATGACTGGTATTGTCCAAAAGCAGTAAATGAACTTAAACCTGACAGTAAATTTTCCTGGCGAATGGAATCAAAAGATGGCTCAGCAGGATTTGATTTTGAAGGCATTTATAATGAAGTGCAGGAATACAAAAAAATTAAATATACCCTTGGTGATAACAGAGAGGTTGAAATAATTTTTAACTCTGAGGATAGCTCAACTTATATTTCCGAAACATTTGATGCAGAAAATTTTCATACACACGAACTCCAGAAAACGGGTTGGCAGGCAATACTAAATAATTTCAAAAAATATGTTGAATTACATAATAAATTAATGACACTTGAGTTTAGTATTGAAATCAATGCAACGGTTGATGTTGTTTTTAATAAAATGTTGGGTTTAGAAAATATAATGACTTATGAGTTGTGGACTTCGGAATTTAATCCAACCTCTACTTATGAGGGCACTTGGGAAAAGGGTTCTGAAATAAAATTTATTGGTACAGAATCAACTGGGAAGAAAGGCGGAATGGTTTCAAGAATTGCCGAAAGCATTCCGAATAAATTGATTTCAATACAACACATCGGAATACTTGATGGAGATAAAATTATAACAGACGGACCGGAAGTTGAATTATGGAAAGGGGCCTTTGAAAATTACTTTTTTGAAGACAAGAATGGTTCAACCTTGTTAACTGTAAACACCGAAACTTCGGAAGAGTATAAAGATTATTTCAGCCAAACATGGCCTAAAGCTCTTTTAAAATTAAAAAGTCTCTGTGAAGTTTAACGAAAGATATTTTCTTAAAAATTATTTTCACAATTAGTGAACAATCAATCCGTTTTTATTTTTTTTCAGTTCATCTGGAATAACTTTTAATATTTCTTCTTTCAAAGCTTCAAGCAAATGTGTTTTTATGAAAGTCGGCAAATAAATAAATCCAACTTCTCTTTTAGGTACAGGATTATTGAACTCTCTGATTTGATTTAATTTCTTTTTGTCTTTTATATATTGTAAAGCAAGGTACGGTAACAAAGTCATTCCAAATTTCTGATCAACTAATTTTATCAGTGTTTCGAGATTCCCGCTTTCAAAAACAACTTTACTGCTTTTTTCAATCCATTCATTTTCAGTACTTCTGCATACTGAAAGCGTTTGTTCTCTCAAACAATGTCCTTCTTTCAAAAGCAAAAAGTCTGTAACATTTAAATCATCCTGACTAAGTTTCTTTTTATTTATCAGCTTGTGATCTGGTGGAAGAAAAGCAACGAACGGTTCATAGTATAAAGTTTCTGTTAGTAAATTACCATTGTTAGAACGAAGAGCAATAATTCCTATATCATACAGTCCTTTTTCCAAACCACTTGTTACTTCATCTGTCGTAACTTCATCAATTATTAATTCAACATCAGGATATTTTTTTGTGAAGTTGCTCAGAAACATAGGAAGGAGATATGAAGATATTGTTGGAATTACTGCAACACGAAGTGAACCAACAAATTCTCCTCTTTCAATTTGAAGAATAACATTCAGTTTTTCTTTTTCCTTTAAGATTTGTTTTGCCTGCTCTAAAATTTTTCTTCCGATGTCTGTTGGTTCAATTGGATGTTTATCTCTTCTGAAAATAATAACACCAAGCTCTTCCTCGAGTTTCTGTACCTGCATACTAAGAGTTGGTTGCGTTACAAAACAGTTTTTAGCCGCTTCAGAAAAATTTCCGAACCTTTCTATTGCTACCAGATATTCGAGTTGTGTTAGAGTCATAATGCTTATAAGATTAACTTATACTAATATAAAAATTATCAATTTGATTTATAGTGACATTTGTGCGATTTTTAAGATGTAAAAATCCAAAGTCGTTAATTATTCATTAAAAACTTCCCACAGGGGCAATTTCAGATTAGGACTTCAAATTATTTAACAAATAAAGAAAGGATTCAACTATGAGCAACAACTCAAATAACGGCGGTAAATGTCCGTTTCCACATCCAACTGGTGTTAGTGCATTTGGCACCAGTGTTAATGACTGGTGGCCTAATCGTCTGAAACTCAACATTCTCAGACAAAATTCCGAGAAGTCAAATCCGATGGATAAGGACTTCAACTATAAAGAAGCATTCAACAGTCTCGATTACGATGCTCTGAAAAAAGATTTGAAAGAACTTATGACTCAATCCCAGGATTGGTGGCCCGCAGATTTTGGACATTATGGTGGATTGTTCATTCGTCTTTCCTGGCATGCAGCAGGCACTTACAGAATTGGTGACGGAAGAGGCGGTTCAAGCGGAGGAATTCAGCGTTTCGCTCCTTCCAACAGCTGGCCTGATAATGCAAACCTCGATAAAGCACGCAGACTTCTCTGGCCAATCAAAATGAAATACGGAAATAAAATTTCCTGGGCTGATTTACTTGTGCTTGCCGGTAATGTTGCACTGGAAGCAATGGGCTTCAAAACTTTTGGATTCGCAGGTGGAAGAGAAGACTATTGGGAACCAGATGAATCAATTTACTGGGGTTCTGAAAAAGAATGGTTGTCAGATAAGAATCGTTACTCTGGAGAAAGAAATCTTGAAAATCCACTTGCAGCCGTTCAGATGGGTTTGATTTATGTTAATCCTGAAGGTCCCGGTGGTAATCCTGATCCTGTTGCTGCAGCAAAAGATATCCGCGAAACATTTTATAGAATGGGAATGAATGATGAAGAAACTGTCGCTCTGATTGCTGGTGGACATACATTCGGTAAAGCTCACGGGCAAGGTGATCCAAAACTTATGGGACCAGAACCAGAAGCAGCTGAAATTGAAATGCAGGGACTTGGCTGGAAGTATGGTTATAAATCAGGTAAAGGTCCCGATACTTTAACGGGTGGACCGGAAGTAACCTGGACAACAACTCCGACAAAGTGGAGCCACGATTTCTTCAAGCATCTTTTTGAATATGAATATGAATTAACCACAAGTCCAGCCGGTGCAAAACAGTGGGTCGCAAAAAATGCTCCTGAAATAATTCCCGACGCTTACGATCCGAATAAAAAACATAAACCCACAATGCTTACAACTGATTTGTCTTTAAGATTTGATCCGATTTACGAAAAGATTTCAAGAAAGTTTTATGAAAATCCTGATTTGTTTGCAGATGCATTCGCGCGTGCGTGGTTCAAACTTCTTCACAGAGATATGGGACCAAAGTCAAGATATCTCGGTCCGGAAGTTCCCAAAGAAGATTTAATCTGGCAGGATCCGATACCCGCAGTTGATCATAAATTGGCTGATGAAAAAGATATTGCTGACTTGAAGAAGAAAATTCTCGCTTCGGGTTTAACTATTTCTGAATTAGTTACAACTGCCTGGGCTTCTGCATCAACTTATCGTAACTCAGATAAACGTGGTGGTGCCAATGGTGCAAGAATCAGATTAGAACCTCAAAAGAACTGGGAAGTAAATAATCCAAAGCAGTTAGCAAAAGTTCTTGGAGTTCTTGAAAATATTCAAAAAGAATTTAACTCTGCGCAAAAAGATGGGAAGAAAATTTCACTTGCAGATTTAATTGTACTCGGCGGTTGTGCTGCAGTAGAAAAAGCAGCAAAGGATGCTGGTTACGATATCAAAGTTCCATTCACTCCGGGAAGAACTGATACATCCCAGGAATGGACAGATGTTGAATCTTTCCAGGTGCTTGAACCAATTGCAGATGGTTTCAGAAATTATGCAAAAGGAAAATCAGGAGTTTGTGCAGAGCATCTCTTAGTTGATAAAGCACAACTGCTTGCACTCAATGTTCCTGAAATGACAGTTCTTGTTGGTGGAATGCGTGCATTGAAAGCAAACTGGGATAACTCTGATTATGGTGTGTTTACTGATAAACCCGGCGTGCTAACTAATGATTTCTTTGTCAATTTACTTGATATGAGTACTGAATGGAAAGCAACAGATGAATCAAAAGATAAGTTTGATGGATTTGATCGTAAGACGGGTAAGTTAAAATACAAAGCAACTCGTGTTGATTTGATATTTGGTTCAAACTCTGAGTTAAGAGCAGTTGCTGAGTTTTATGCCTGTAACGATAACAAAGAAAAATTTGTTAAGGATTTTATTGCTGCTTGGAATAAAGTAATGATGCTCGACAGATTCGATTTGCAATAATATAAAGTCACACTGAGTTCATCGAAGTGTGACTAATTTATAAGTATTAAGATAAAAGCCGTAGTAGTAATACTGCGGCTTTTGTATTTTGAAAAAACCCCCACATACCGCTTTGAATATTTTAGAATCAAATTTTATTTTTAATTATTAGCTTTGTAAAAATTTCTCTTACCTTTTCAAAATTCAACTCCTATTTGAATAAATTTCTTAATAAAGGATAGCAGAAATTCTACAAGCCAGTCTCTGCACGGAGATTGATTTTTTTAATGCACGGAAATTTTTAACTAATTCACATAACAACTAAAAAGTCACATAAGAAAGTAGCGTTATGAAAAACTTTCTGATCGCAATCTTAGTGCTGTTTGCAAGTTCATTGATCTGGGGACAGAGCAACTCAAAGGACATTCCGAAATCACCACTAACCGTTGCCGATGTTGAAAGTGTTTTCGGTAAAGGATTTAAAGAAGAAGCACCAAGCAAATTCGGAGATATTACTTCGTACCGGTTCGCACATAAAGATTACACTGTACAAGTAACCATTCAACCTTCGTATGGAGCGAAGAATGTCGCAGAATACAAAAAAATGATGACGCCAAAAGGGACAACCTGGCAAGCAATCCCAAACGATCCCGACGGCGCTATGATTGAAGTAAGAGATGATAAAAATGATGACCTTGCATCTACTCCCGCTATTGAATACATCCGAAAAGATAAACTTGTCCGATTGCAGGTATTAGGTACTTACTATGGATTTGATAAAAAAGATATGCCAAAAGCAAGAGATGAAATGAGACAGAAACTCGCAAAGTTAAAACGCATTCCGTAACTGAATGGTGAGATAAAAACTTAATAATATTATTGAAAGCCGTAGTAGCAGTACTACGGCTTTTGTATTTTAAAAACTATCAAACGGACTTTTAATTTTCTTTACTGATGCGGGATTGATATGGGTATAAATTTGAGTTGTTGATAAGTGCTTATGTCCAAGTAATTCCTGAATAAATCTTATATCAGTTCCACTATCAAGCAGATGTGAAGCAAAACTGTGACGAAGAGAGTGAACAGTAACTTTTTTCTTTATCTTTATTTTCTTTACTGCATTGTTAAAAATTTGTTGAATACTTCTCGCCGAATATTTACCGCCATTCTGTCCTTCAAATAAATAAATCTTTGGTCTATATTCTTTAAAGTATTTTCTTAAAAGTTCTAAAAGTTTTTCTGACAGCATTACAATTCTATCGTTTTTACCTTTTGCATTTACAATTTTAATTGTCATTGCTTTTGAATCAATGTCTTTAATTTCAAGATTTACTGCTTCAGAAATTCTTAAACCACAAGAATAGATGGTTGAAATTATTGCACGATGTTTTAAGTTTTCTATAGAATTTATAATACTTTTAACCTCTTCGGTCGTTAAGATATTCGGCAAGCTGTTTGGTTTTTTCATCTTAATAAAGAAGTCAAAATCAACTTCTTTTTTAAGAACATCAAGAAACAAAAAACGAATTGAAGCAAGTGCTTGCTTCACTGAAGAGTAAGAAAAATTTTTTGTTTGTTTAAGATAGTTGAAATAATTTAGTAACACATTTTGATCAATAACTTTTATTTTATTGGAACTTAAAAAATTAAGAAAAAGGTCAAGATGATGTAAATAAGATTTTTCTGTTTTGGTAGAATAATTTTTAATGTGTAACAGTTTAGAGTATTTATCTATTAACTCTGCTCTTTTCATATTTTGCGCTTAATAACTTTTAATTTTAGGTTATTGCGAAACAAATTTAGTTTTTAAAGAAGGATATACGCAATATTGCGTATAGAATTTTTTTAGCAGCAAGGCTATCGGACGACTGCGAGTGCATTGACGGAGTAACATAAAAGACACTGAATAACTGTCCCCCATCGGGACTTTTTTTTAGACTGACACGTAACTCAAAAATGATGTTCTTTCAAATTATGTTCGGCTTCGGGGGACAGTAATTCAGGTCTAAAAGGACTTGTTAACGGACTGACAATTATCCGACAGCATTACAACTAACGATTAAAAATAATTTTGAAAAATAGATGAATAATAACAGACAAGTAATGCTTTTTATAGCAATGAGTTTAGATGGTTACATCGCCAAACCCAATGACGATTTGAGTTTTTTATCAATAGTTGAGAAAGAAGGAGAAGATTATGGCTATGCTGAATTTACGGCTAACATTGACACCTTAATTGTTGGCAGAAAAACGTATGACTATGTGCTTAGAGAAATTGGAGCAACGCATTATGACAACGGACAACGAGACTTGTATGTAATAACAAGAACAGAAAGACCAAGTGTTGGCAGAACAAAATTCTACACAGGCAGCTTGACAGAATTAGTAAAACGACTGAAATCCGAAATCGGAAAGAATATTTATTGTGACGGTGGTGCAGAAGTAATAAACGAACTATTAAAAAACGACTTAATAGACGAGATGATAATTTCGATAATTCCAATATTAGTTGGTAACGGGACAAGGCTTTTTAAAGGCGGCAGACCGGAACAGAAACTAAAACTCGTAAACGTAAAGACATTTGACACCGGGCTAACTCAACTTCATTACAAACGTGCAGACAACTAACAACAAAACGGACGATAGACAAGAAGCCCAGCTGCTAACATCGGTTTTGCGTCAGGCGGGGTGACGTGCTTCTATTGACAATTTTGTGTATAATTGAAGTGCGGTTCTTCGTATCGAGTGTAGTGCTATAAAGCCCGCCCGAACGCAAAGCCGAAAAACGTTAGCATTCATAGTAACGAACAACAAAACAAATGAGTAATGAACAAAGAATAAGGCTTGAAAATTTTTCTGAGACTGACTTTGACACATTAATTTCCTGGGTTAAAGACGAAAAAGAACTCATCCAGTTTGCCGGACAAATCTTTCGATTCCCGTTAACAACTGAACAATTGAAAGAATATCTTAAAGATAAAAACAGACATCCATTCAAAATTGTTCTTAATAATTCAAACACTGTAATCGGACATTGTGAAGCATATCAGACTAGCAATAACACAGTAAAACTCTGCAGAATAATCATCGGTGATAAAAGGTATCGTGGGCAGGGACTTGGATATGAAGCAACAAAAACACTTATAAACTGGTGCATAAAAAACTTAAGACCCAAAACTATTGAACTGAATGTATATGACTTCAACACGATAGCAATTAAGTGCTATGAAAAACTTGGTTTTCAAAGAACTAATGATAGCAAAACAATTATTTTAAATGGAGAAAACTGGACTTCAGTAAGAATGTATTTAGATGTAAAAGACCAGAGTTCATTGTAGCTATCGTCCCGACCATTCAACACCCGTTTGCCATAACAGGAACTAAAACAGATAAATCAAATCATGTTCTTCATTTGAAAGTTTTTCGTATAATTGAAATGCAGTTTTATAAATGGATATTTGTACTTAATACACCGCATAACTATAATCATCAGAACTTTAATAATAATTTTTAACAAACTATTATGAAAAAGATAATTTATATTTTAATAGCACTGATCATTATTGTTGCTTCATACTTTTTATATGAGAATTATTCTTTTAATAAATACATTGAAACTCCGGCTAAGGATGAAATTATGAATATTCCGATAAATGAAAACGCTCCGGTAAAATCAAGGAATCAGATTGAAATAAAAGCACCAATCGATACGGTCTGGAAAATTTTAACCGACATAAAGAATTGGCCTGAATGGCAAAAGTCGGTTACTGAAACAGAAGTATTGGGAAATGTAGAAGAAGGAACAGAGTTCAATTGGAAAGCCGGTGGACTATCTTTTAGTTCGAAGATACATACATCAAAACCAAAGACAGCTTTTGGTTGGACTGGTACTACTATTGGTGCAAGTGCAATTCATAATTGGACTTTTACAGAAAAAGATAGTGTAACAATTGTTACCGTAGAGGAAAGTCTTCAGGGTGTATTTCCCACATTGTTCAAAAGTTATTTTCAGAAAAATCTTGACAGTGGTGTTTTGACAAATTTAACAGAGCTTAAAAATTATTCTGAGATGAAAAGTAAATAGCCATCTCCAATAAGATTTTTGCCTCACCTAATTTTTCAAAATGGCAGGTTCGTAATTAAACGAGTTAATGATTATTCCGATTTGATAAACAGATTTTGGTTAAGAATATAAAAATTTTAGAATAAGAATGAACACTAAAAGAATATCTGAACAAATAGAATATTCATTCAGGTCTGTTGTACGAAATGACAACAAAGTAAGAAATGCTTATCTGCTTGTATATTCAGAGAAGTTGGGAATAGACATTAATATTGCAGAAGGTAAAACCGGAGAAATACCTGCTAACCCCAAACAGGCAAATCATCTGGCATCAGTCGGAAAATTATTTACGGCAACACTCATCGGAATGCTTCACGATAAAGGTCTGCTTGATTTTGAAAATAAAATATCACGGTATTTGGATGTGGACTTGATGAAAGGTTTACACATTTATAAAGGAATTGATTATTCATCTGAAATCACAATTAAACATTTGCTTACACAGACATCAGGATTAAATGATGACTTTTTTCCATTGTTAAAAAAGATGATTAAAGATCCAAGTCTGAAAATGACAGTAAGAGATGCTCTCGAATGGGGAAAAGTAAATCAAAAGCCCGTTGCGAAACCGGGACAACGACACTTTTATACAGATACTAATTACTATTTGCTTGGATTAATAATCGAAAGTATCACTCAAAAAAATTTTCATAATGCTGTTCACGAAATGATTTTTGAACCTTTGGGAATGGAAAATGCTTATATCAATGGTTTTTCTGAACCAAAGATAAAAAGTGATTATCCTCCTGCAGACATTTATCTTTACAACATAAACTTTATAAGTAACAAAAATGTTGCTCAACTTGATTACGCAGGCGGAGGAGTTGTTGCTCCTTTGAGTGAGTATCTCATCTTTATGAAAGCTCTGGTAAATCATAAACTGGTTAAGCAGGAAACATTATCAAGGATGATTGATGATGATGTGAATATGGGATTTCCAGTGCTGGGTTTCAGATATGGTTACTCAGTTTGGAAACCAAAACCTATTCCTTTATTAATGCCGGAAAGATTCTATTGTTGGGGTTGTGTTGGAGCAACCGGAGCTTTTATGTTTTATCATCCACAAACCGAATCTTATATTATCGGAACTTTCAATGACCTCTCGTATAAGTCAAAAGCTTTAAGGTTTATGCTGATGAAAGCTATAAAACCGTTATCAGAGATAAAGTAAAAAGTAAAATGTAATGCTGGATTTGTTTTAAGTTTGATTGAAATACTATTGAATATGACCATTATTTAAAATTTAAAAATGACTAAAGACTCAACAATAAATTTATTTCAGACAAAGCAGCCGAAATCCGTTTGGATTTTTTCTGTTCTTCTGTTTCTTGTCTTTTCAACTATAGGACTTGACCTTTACTATGCAAAGCGAAATGGCGGTTCGTTTTTTATTTCAGAATCTATTCTTTTTAGTTCATTCTGGTTGTTATTTGTACCTTTTCTCTATTATCACAATAAATTTGTTGGAAAGAGTAAAAAACTACTTTATTCCGTTTTAATTTCCTTTATATTCATTCTGCTTCACATTTTAAGTTATCCGGCTCTGGTATGGTTACTATCTGAATTATTTTATTATCATACTTATTCATACGGGCAGACGCTTTCTTATGAATTATCGGAATATACATTAATTATTTTGATCATCTACAGTTTCTCTTTCGTTATTTCCAAATGGACAAAGACACAACAAAACAGGCAATTTGTTGAGAAAGAGAATCAAACTACACAGAAAGAATATCTTTCCTCGCTCATTGTTACAGAATCAGATAACAGAAAAACCGTTATCGATGTTAATGACATTTATTACTTTTCTGCAACCTCTCCTTATGTTACAATTCATCACAAATCAAAAAATTTCCTTTCCGCTCAAACATTAAAATCTCTTGAATCAAGTCTGGATGGAAATGTTTTTGTTCGCATTCATAAATCCTGTATTGTGAATGTTAATATGGTGAATTCCATCAAGTCCAGACTTAACGGAGATTATGATTTAACTCTTGTCAATGGTACTGTGCTGAGAATCAGCCGAAATTATGCTGCAAATTTTAAGAATGCCTTTGAATCAACTCATCATCTCACGGTAAAATAAACTCATCTTGTAAAAATTTATTTGATTTGCGCTTTGATGTAGCAGTACTTTTGCGAAAAACAATTTCAGGATAATTATGATCAAATATGTAAACAAGTCTGTCTTGTTTGTTATTGTTTTATCTTTACTAAGTTTTACAAGCTGCAACAGCCAGACTAAGGATGTGAATAAAGAATCTGAAAAGTCAAATCAAGCGACTATTGGTGGTGGTTGTGAGGGTTGCGAATTGATGTATGTTGGTATTCCCGATAATATTTTATCAGAAAGCACAAGCGATGGCTGGATTGATGGAAAGCAAAAACTTATCATCACTGGAAAGGTTTATCAGCTTGACGGAAAAACACCTGCTTCAAATGTAATAATTTATTACTGGCATACAGATGATAACGGCTTGTATTCTCCTAATTCTAAAACTCCTGATAAAGCAAAAGAGCACGGACATTTGAGAGGGTGGGTAAAATCGGATAAAGATGGTAATTACAAAATTAATACTTCAAGACCAGCAGCTTATCCAACTCAGGATATTCCACAACATATTCATTTGTCAATAAAAGAACCTGATATAAATAATGAATACTTTGCTGATCTTTATTTTGACGATGACCCATTATACTTTAAACACAAAAAGAAATATGGAAAATTTGATCGTGCGGGAACTGAAATTCTGCGAGTAGTATTTGATGGTAATATTCAGATTGCTGAACACAATATCATTCTTGGTTTAAATATTCCAAATTATCCCTCTAGGAATTTTTCTGAAATCAAATCCGGATTAAACATTGGGGAAGATCAACCTTCGTTTATACCTTTCCACGCATTCGGACCAGACAAAGGAACAAGAGCTTGTCCTGTTTGCAAATATGGACGCTATCACGGAATCATTTATTTTGTCGGGAACAATCCGGACTGGACAGAAATAAAAGAATGGCTTAAGTTTTTGGAGGACGAAAGTATCTCTCGAAAAGAATACCTGAAGGCATATTTTGTTTACGGTAATTCCAACAATTATGATAAATATCAAAGACAATCAGACCTGGAAAAAATCGGAAAAGAGTTGAGATTAGAAAAAATTGCATTGACATTTGTGCCATCTTTCTCAGATACTGAAAGCGAGGCATTTCTGAATAAAATCAATCCGGATGTTGAAAACACTTTTGTCATTTACAGGCATCGAACAATAGTTGACAAATTGATAAACCTCAAACCAACAGAAGATAATTTTAAGAAAATAGCAGAGGTATTAAACAGAACTAAAAGTGAGTACTTTGATTTGCCAGAACCAAAGCACGAATAAAGGGACATAAATTAAAAAACTGAATTAAAACTTCATTTCAGATGCTAACAATTAACTTCTTATAATTTTAACAAAAAACAATTACGGTTGTTTGCCAAATAATTTTTTCGGAGAAGGGCAATGGTGATTTTTCCCCTATTCTTTTACTTCTAAACTTAATAATACAAAAACATTATCAGGGATTGAATTTGGGATAAAATAATTGCTATATAATGATCTGATTTTATTAATGAATAAATTTGCATCACATTTTATCTTATCACTATTATACAACAAGCAATACGCAAACTAAACAATTGAATGAATTATGGAAGAATCGGGAAATTTAAATTCTAAAACCAGAAACATTCTTGTCGTCACGGCATCAGTAGTTATTATTCTGGCAGGAATTAAAGCTGCTGAAACAATATTAGTCCCGATTTTATTAGCTTCATTCATTGCCATTATTAGTTCTCCGCCTTTTTTATGGATGCAGAAAAAGAGAGTTCCAAAGTCGCTTGCAATTATTTTGATCATTCTGGTTTTTTTGTCATTTATATTTCTGTTTGGACTTCTTATCGGAACTTCAATTGCAGACTTTACTCAGAAGCTTCCACAATACCAATCAAAGCTAGAAACTCAGATGCAATTATTAATTTCCTTGTTGATTGAGAATAACATAATTGAACAAGATTTCCGGCTTACTTCAGCAATCAATCCAAGTTCAATCTTAAAGTTAATTGGGGATGCACTTAACCAAGTAAGCGGACTTTTTACAACTGGCTTTCTGATAATTTTTATAGTAGTTTTTATGTTACTCGAGGCTTCAGCTTTTCCGGCAAAGTTGGAAAAAATATTTAGTGGTTCAACGGAAAAGATCCGTCGAACCGAGATAGTATATTATGATATTAACAAGTACATAGGTATAAAAACTATAATAAGTTTAATAACAGGATTTTTAGTTTATATTTTTCTTCTTTTTATGGGAATAGATTATCCGCTACTCTGGGGAGTTTTGGCATTCGCTTTTAACTACATTCCGAATATCGGTTCAATCATAGCAGCAGTTCCTCCTATACTTCTAACAATAGTTCAATACGGATTCTTAAAATCTTTGTGGGTGTTAATGGGATATGTTATAATAAATACAATTATGGGAAATATTCTTGAACCGAAATTTATGGGAAAAGGATTGGGATTATCAGCATTAGTTGTATTTCTTTCTTTGATTTTCTGGGGCTGGCTGCTGGGACCCGTGGGAATGTTATTATCTGTTCCTCTGACCCTTACAATAAAAATCATTCTTGAAAGCTCCGAAGAAACCAAATGGCTGGCAATTCTTTTAGGCCCTGCAAAAGAAGAATTATAAGTTGAAAACCAATGACTCAGGGTTATTTTATTATTCTTTTGATGAATCGTTTTTCAGATGCACTACTCTTTGTGGAAATGGTATTTCAACATTATTCTCTTTGAACACTTTGAAGATATCATAATATAACTGACTTTTAAGAACACCGGGTCTGTCAATATATTTCTTCGTCCAAACTCTAAGATTAAACTTCAACGCACTATCACCATACTCTGTAAATAAAACATCTGGTTTTGGTTCTTTAAGAACACCATCGTTTGATTCGGCTACCTGAAGTAAAAGTCGTCTCACATTTTCAGGATCTTCTTTGTAAGAAACACCTATCGGAAAATTGAAGCGAACCATTCTGTCCGTATGGCTCCAGTTAATGACCGTTGAAGAAATAAATTCAGAATTGGGAACAATTATAGAAATATTATCATTTGTAACTATTGTTGTTGCGCGCATAGAGATTTTCTGCACATCGCCGGTTACTCCGGTGACTTCAATTCTATCTCCGACTTTGATTGGTCTTTCAAAAAGAATTATTAAACCGCTTACAAAGTTGTTTGTAATATTTTGTAAGCCAAATCCAATACCAACACCAAGTGCTCCCAGAAGAATCGTAACACTGCTTAGATTAATTCCAACTGTCTGGAGAATGATTATAAACCCGACGGTGATTATTGTGTATCGTAAAATTGAGCCAACGGCTATTCGCACGCCGAGGTCAATCTTACTTTTTGAAAGAAGTTTGTAAATAATAATACGGCTCAGTTTAGTAGTTCCCAAATAAAGCAGAGTAATGAAAAATAAAATATAAATCACCGACCAGACAGTAATAGTCGAGTCGCCAAGAGAAAAAATCGGAATGCTGAGCGATCTGATAATATCTTCTATTAATGTTTTTATACTTTCCATCTAAACCTCATTTAAAAAGGAAATAAAATCGGTATAAGTAATGTGGCAATTATCCAGAAAATAATATTAAGTGGTGTACCAACTTTAAGAAAATCTGAAAATCTGTATTGACCAACGCTATAAATCATTGTATTTGTCTGATATCCGACGGGTGTCATAAAACTGGCAGAAGCGGCAAATGTTACTGCCATTAAAAATGGTTTTGGGTTAACACCCATTGAACCAGCGGCTGTTATAGCAATTGGTGCCAGTAAAACCGCGGTTGCATTGTTTGACATAGTTCCGGTAAGTGTTGATGTCAACAGGAAGAAGGCAGCAACTACGGCTGTTGGTCCAAAGCCTCCAACAACTTTAATCATTGAATCTGATAAAAGGTGCGCTGCACCTGTTTTCTCCATCGCAACACCAAGGGATAGTATTCCACCAAGAAGAAAAATAATTTTCCAGTCAATAGCATTGTATGCTTCACTGAGAGTAATACATCTTGTTAAAATCAGTAAAACACATCCCGCAATTGCACTAACAACGATTGGTAATATGTTAAATGTTGCCGTTAAAACTATTAAACTAACAATCAATAAAGCAGGAATAATCTTCTTTGTATTAAATCTTGTAAACCCTACTTCAGAGGTTAAAACAAAGTTGGGATTATTCTTGATGTAATCAATATCTTCCTTTCTTGTTTCAATCAGAATAGCATCACCTGCGCTTAACTTCATATCGCTGAAGCCGGTGTTGAAAAGCTGTCCTCTGTGTCTTAGTGCAACTGCATTACTTCTAAATACATTTCTGAATCTAGAAGTTTTAATAGTTTTACCAATCAGATTTGAATTTGGTGCAACTATCACCTCCAGAATTTCAAGATCTTCTTCTTTAAAGTCTTTATCCTTTAACTTAAAGTCTGATTTTAGTTTTACACCCAATCTGTTTTTTAACTTTTCAATTTGTTTTATATCGCATAAAACTCTTATCTCATCAAATGGTTCAAACACAATCTCAGATAGTGGACTTCTTAACCTTCTTTTATTCCTTACAACTTCAAGTATTTGAATATCAAGCTCTTCTATAAGAGGAGATTTAATTGCAATATTACCAACAGATTTTGCGTCTGGTAATAGCACTATATCTGTGATATAATCATTAGCTTTATATTTCTCTGTAAGCTCCGATCCGAACTTTCTTTCCGGAATGAGGCGAACACCAATTAAAATCATATAAACCAGCCCGGCAGCAAAGAAAATTATACCAAGAGTTGTAAATTCAAACATTCTGAATTCATCTAATCCGTATTCAACCGCAATTGAGCTGACCAGAATGTTTGTAGATGTCCCGATAAGAGTGCAAACTCCACCGAACATAGAAGCAAATGAAATTGGCATAAGAAGTTTTGAAGGACTCACTTTGTTCTCAGCTGCGACGGTTAACATTATTGGTATAAACACAGCGACAACAGGAGTGTTATTTACAAAAGCAGAAATGATTCCCACAGAAATCATAGAAACAATAAGTCCAATCCAATAATTGAATTTGAATATGCGCGTAGTAAGCATTCCCAAATAATTAACAGCACCAGTTTTCTGTAAAGCAGCGCTTACAATGAACATTGCACCAACAGTGATAGTAGCTGTATTACTGAACCCTGAAATTCCCTCTGAAGGAGAGATTATTCCTGTTAGCAAAAGTATAACCATTACAATAATAGCTGTAAGATCAACCGGGATTTTATCAGTTGCAAACAGAATTACCGCGCAAATAAGAATTACTAAAACAATTATTATATCTAATGTCATTAGTTTATTTAAAATTTACTGAATAATACTTTAGATCAGGAATTTCAAGTTTATAACGGGTAAAATCACCGTCATCAGGTTTTGGGGTTGCCTTGTACTTTATAGTATTATATTAAACTTAACTAAATCAAAGTTCTGATTAAAGGAAATCAGCACAAAACTTTTCTCTTAAATTAAGATATCATTAATTCGAATAAATAATTTTTTAAGAAAACCAAATTTATCATTCATATTTACAGGTTCATTCTCATAAAAGATAGGCTCGTTATCTAATTTTTTCCAAACCAATCTGTGCCTTTTAAGTTTGAAACAGAAACTTAAAAACTTTTATAAATGGTTTGAGTAAATAAACCGAAAGAAGTTGAAGCTCTTGTTAGTGTGGAAAGATCGTCAGAATTTAAAGAGTGGATGAATAAATAATTTTATATTTATATAAATTATCCTTTAAAATAAGAAACTACTATAACGGGATTTATTATGAACGAAATGATTGAGGTCCTGAATTCAATTTCTCCGCTTGGTAAAACCGAGCAGGAAGCTCTTGCTAAGATCTGTTCGAGAAAAAGTTACAAAAAGAATACTGTTCTACTTCAACTCGGTGAAGTATCACGAAAGCTTTACTTTATTATAAAAGGACTTGGAAGAGTTTACTACATACGAGATGGGAATGATGTTACAGATTATTTTGCAATGGATATGAGTTTTCTTGGTGGACTGCCAAGTTATTTTACCGGTGAGCCATCGCATAAAGCAATGGAGCTTCTTGAAGATTCAGAGGTTATTGAAATTTATAATTATGAATTTGAAAAACTCTGTGATAAGTATCATCAAATTGAAAAATGCGGAAGAAAACTTGCAATCATAGCTTTTGTTGAATGTCAGGCAGAAATTGAGAGTATAAGGTTTCTCTCAGCTAAGGAAAGATATTTCGAGTTCGAAAAAAAGTATCCGGGAATTATCAACCGCGCACCACTCAAACATATAGCATCATACTTAGGAACCACTCAAGTCAGTTTAAGTCGTATCAGAGCAGGAATACAATAACTTTTTAACATATGTTAATTACTTCTCAGGAATAATTTAACATTTGTAAAAAGCTCTTTCTTTTGATTGGAATAAGTTTGTTCCAACAATAAGAAAGGACTTTTAATGAAAATTTTAATCAACGGCGGAGGCATCGCTGGACTGACTTGCGCAATTTCCCTACACAAACTTGGAATCGAAACCGAAGTATTTGAAGCTGCTCAGGAGATCAAACCAGTCGGTGCGGGAATTGTTATACAGACCAATGCAATAAAAGCTCTTGAATATCTTGGTATCGAAGATAAAATTATTGAATTCGCCAATCCAATTAATCAGCTTGCTATTCTTGATGAAAAAGGAAAAGTAATTAAAAATCAGAAACCAGCTTCATCAAACCGCGAACTGTTTGGTGGTCTGGCAATTCACAGACACACTCTGCATAAGATATTAAAAAGTTATCTGCCCGATAACATTTTCTTTACCAACAAAAAAGCAATCTCCTTTTCATTAAAAGATGAAAAAGTAGATCTTCGGTTTGAAGATGGATCAACTGCTCAAGGTGATTATTTAATCAGTGCTGACGGAATTAATTCAAATATCAGATTACAACTTATTCCCGATTCAAAACCGAGATATGCTGGTTACATTTGCTGGAGAAGTGTAATTGATAATAATAATCCGGAAATAAAAGAGGCGACTGAAACCTGGGGAAGCAAAGGCAGGTTTGGAATTGTTCCGATCAATGAAAACAATATTTATTGGTATGCAACAATAAATAGCAGCCGGTTTGATGTTAAAATAAATCATTACTCGCTTCAGAATCTCAAAGAACATTTTTCAGATTATCACATTCTTGTTAGAGAAGTTTTAAATAAGTCTTCAGATAAAAACTTAATTAAAAATCATATCTGTGATATTAAACCATTAAGTCAATTCGCATTTAATAAAGTTTTGTTAATCGGAGATGCTGCGCACGCAACAACTCCAAATCTGGGACAAGGAGCTTGTCAGGCAATTGAAGATGTTATGATTCTTCACCAGGAAATCAATTCAGGAATAGATATTCCCACAGCATTCAAATCTTTTGAACAAAGGAGAATTGAAAAAGCAAAGTTTATCATTGAGACTTCAAGAAAGCTTGGTGCAATTGGACAGATAGAAAATAAATTTTTAATCCGTTTACGAAATACAATTTTCAGACTAACCCCTGATTTTATAACAGAAAATCAATTCAAAAAAATCTATAACTAATAAAAAGGAGAAACAAAATGAACAACACAACAAAAGCAACAGCACTGAAAACGATAACAAAGTTTTCTTTCTTTACCGGACCAATTTTATTATTTCTCTCTGCAATGACTTTTTCATTTGGCATTGGTTTACTTCCCAATGGCCAAACAAGTTATGTGGAAGGAATTTTAGGTTCGTTTGCATTAATCTTTTTTGTACCGATATATCTTGAACTTTCGAATCAATTGAGTGCTACTCACAGAAAGCTTGGACTTGTAACTGCATTCACTGGTTTGTGCGGTGCAGTTGTTGGAGTAAGTCACGAACTTTTCAGAGTAATAGAGTGGACTTTGAGAAATTACGGTGCAACAGAAGAAGTGTGGACAAAATTTTATGCTAATCCCGGATTGGAATATTTGCTTGTTGCTTTACTCGGTCCTTTATTTCCAATTACCTCAATAATTCTTGGTGTGGGATTTTTGAGAGCTAAAACTTTACCAACCTGGATTTCTGTCCTTTTGATTCTTGCAGGAATCGGATTTCCATTAGCACAAGTTTTGGAATGGGAAGTTGGATTAAAGGTTACCTATCCTCTTGCAACTCTTTTCTGGATGATATCATTAGTAACCACCGGATTGAAATATTTATCCCGAGAATAAGTATCATAAGATTAAGCTCACCCCAAACGGGTGAGCTAATTCTTACATTTAGTTATACTTCACATCATAAATCTCAAGCTTGTACCAAATAAAATCTCCTTCATCAAGTCTCCAGGTTGCTTCACCTTTAACGGGAATTTTAATTCCATCAAAAATTTTATAATCACTTAAAGTGATAATCCATTCTTTTAGCTTTGCTTCGTCTCCGCTTCCCATATATCTCATTGCGCTGAACTTAACAAAATCGCCATCATTATTAAAATAAAATAATGCGGTGCCGGTTGTTCCTTTATAATTCATAGTTGCTTTAGCAGTGAGCGAATCAACTTCTTCCCATTTAATATAAGGACTTATCACTGCAGATGGAAACCAGATAGTTTCGCCCAAATATCGTTGAAGTGTTCCTTCATTAATTTTCTTATCATCAGTTGTGTTTACAATATTTATCAGCGATAAAATTTTTATAATCATGCTTCCCTTTCCATCGGAGAATTTATCTCTTCCTGTAAAAAACACACATGGCATCATATCAACTTTAACTTTCCAGATAAAAGCGGGGTTATCCGTTGTAAACCACTGTTCAGCATTCGCCTGGTACCATTCTTTTTGTCCTGGTTTCATTCTCATTTGTCCCCGCTGTTTAAGATAAACAGAATGAATTGTTTTTTTTCCTACTACACCAGAATTTATTAACCACTTTTGTACAATTGTAGGAAGATAAGAAATCTTTTCTTCTGTTAGAATTTCTTTTTTATCTTCAGAAACATTTGAAAGCATCTCATCAATTTCTTTTTTTACATCCCGATTAAAAGACCAATCAGCAAAAGCAAGAACTGCAACAATCAGAATTAATACATTTGGAATAGTTCCAAACTTTGCATCCTGCCAGAATAAAATTATAAGAACCTGCGATAGGATTACACCCATTATTCCTGTTATCCACCACAGATTGTGGTTGATAATTAATTGAATTGCTGCTGCAAGAAAAAGTATTAAAGCAATCAGCCAAAGTATTCCCATCGGTTTAGAGATGTTTTGTGTAAGCTGGTTGATTTCAGCGAGTTGAAATGCTTTAAGAAAGCCGAGAAGATGAATTAGTGCGTGAATAACTACTAATAAAATGAAAAACCATTTCATAAAAATCTCTGTTTGTTAATTCAAAAATAAAATGCAAGTTCTATCTAACCATTTTTCTAATTCCATCTTCCGGAGAATTCGGGGAGTAATTAAATCTCTTATTAAACTTACTGCTGTTAAAGAAATAATCTTGTTTTAATTGATAACCAACATCCTGCAACTCTTTGAGAATTGGTATAAACACGCCAAGGAGACTTACCATCCAATCCGGGAGCGTTTGAATTTTCTTTTGTTTGTTCATTGCATTCATCATTAACTCAATCCATTGGCGGTTGGTAAGTTTTTTATCAGTTGTGGGAAGATGCCAAACCTGATTATATGTGTCAGGTGTGTTACCAAGTAGTGCAACTGATTTACCAATATCTTTACTAAAAATGTAACTATGAATTACATCAAGTTTGCCAATCCACTGAGGACTTTTATTCTTTTTGAGATTTAAATAGACACTTTGATATAAAAAACTTCCGATAATGTTTGGTCCATAAAAATCAGGCGCCCTTGCAATTATTGCTTCAGCCTTATTCTTTTCAACAGCATTCATCAGCATATTAGCAATTTCCGCACGAACTTTCCCTTTTTCTGAGATTGGATTTATCGGAGTTTCTTCCGTCATATCAGAAAGATATCTCGGATCATACATATACATATTATCAACAAAGACAATTTTAGTTTTGTATTTAGTGCAAGTGTCAATCAGATTTTTCATAAACTTTGGCCAAAGCTCCCGCCATACCTTTATACTATAAGGAAAAGCAATTGTCACATAAACAATTTCTGAACCTTTAACTGCTTCATCAAGTTGTTTTGGGTCTGTTAAATCAGCTTTCATTAACTGGTCTGTTTCGTTAACCTTTTTCGGATTGCGGCTAACGACACGAATATCCTTAGTATAATTTGATAACTCTCTTGTTATCTCTGTTCCTGCGCCTCCACCGGCACCTAAGATAGCTTGCATTAAGTTTTCTCCCTATTAAGTTATTATAAAATCTTTATGTCTTAAATTATTTTTGAGAGAAAAAATAACAAATTCAAAAAGTTTATTTAACAAAAATTTAAAATAAAAAAGGCGTCTGTTATGACGCCTTTCTCAGAGCTTAACAAAAGAATATCTTTTTAGTTACGCGATTTTGCTTCATTAACTACGATATTTCTACCTTTAAGTTCCGAATCATTAAGTGCTTCAATAGCACTTTTTGCATCGGCTGAGTTCTCCATTTCAACAAATCCGAATCCTCTTGATCTGCCTGTTTCGCGATCTTTAATCACTTTGGCAGAAACAACATTTCCATGTTCTTCAAATGTTTCTCTTAATGTTTCGTCATCAACTGACCATGGGAGAGAACCCACAAATAACTTAGTACTCACTAGAACCTCTATAAATAAATATTAAAAAATCCCGGACTATTTCCGGAGCACTTCAAACATAGGTATAATAATATTATAAACCTAATTTAATTGATTTATTGATGTGTTGTGCATAACAATAAATATCTGAAGGCATTTAATCATCTTCTAATTCAGAGCAAAATATTATTTTTCTGCAGACAAAAGATTTGTTTTATGACTTTCGTTCCATCTTATAAGAAAATTTCTGAAGAAGAGTTTAACAGAAGAATTGAAGTTGCTGACAGTATAATAAAAAACTGCACTAGTTGTCCGCGCAATTGTTTTGTTGACAGAACAAAAGGAGAACTCGGAACCTGTCAAAGTGGGGACAAACCGGTTGTTTCATCTTATACATTGCATTTTGGTGAAGAGCCGGTTTTATCAGGAACTAATGGCGCAGGAAACATCTTTTTCGGAAACTGTAATCTGAGATGTGTTTATTGTCAGAACTTTGTTATCAGTCAAAATCCAAAAACCGAAAAGAAGAATGAAGTGGCTGTTGAAGATCTTGCAGATATCATGATTGAACTTCAGAATCGCGGAAGTCATAATATTGGTTTGGTTTCACCAACACACTTTGCTGTTCCGATTCTTAAATCAATTAAAATAGCTTCTGATAAAGGATTGAACCTTCCGATTATTTATAACACAAACGGATATGATTCGGTTGAGGTATTAAAGTTATACAAGAATGTGATTGATATTTATCTTCCTGATTTCAAATATGGTAATAACGAAAACGGAAGGGTTTATTCTAAGACAAGCGATTATTTTGATAAAGCTAAACTTGCTATAAAAGAAATGTATAATCAGGTTGGTAGTGAGCTGATTTATGAAAACGGAGTTGTTGTAAGAGGATTAATTATAAGACATTTAATTCTGCCAAACGATATTTCTGAAACAGAAGAAGTATTTAAGTTTATCAGCTCTGAGCTTGATAAGAAAGTTCATATTTCTCTGATGTCACAATATTATCCGACTAACCGAAGTGACAAGCATATTCTAATAAACAGAAATATCAGATATGGTGAATATCTTCGCGCAGTTGAATTGTTGGAAAAGTACGGACTGGAAAATGGTTGGATTCAGGAAATGGAAAGCAATGAATTTTATCGTCCGGCATTTGAAGAAAGTCGTGAAGATCCTTTCAACAACAAAAAATTAAAACTTGCATAACTTTTCTTTGGAGTTAAAATGAATATTGATGTAACAACACCGGCTTTACTTTTTCCGGCAATATCACTTCTATTGCTTGCATATACAAACAGATTTCTTACAATTGCAACTTTAATTCGTTCACTACATAAAAACTATAAAGAAAATCCTGATACCGCTCTGCTTGGACAAATAGAAAATCTACGCAAGAGAGTCTATTTGATAAAACATATGCAGGGAGTTGGAGTTGCGAGTTTATTTTTTTGTGTGCTTTGTATGTTTCTATTATTTGCCGGTCAGATTGAAATCGGAAAATATGTTTTTGGGTTCAGCATTTTATTGCTTATGGTATCTCTTATTCTTTCACTGAGAGAAATAGCAATCTCTGTTGATGCTTTAGAACTTCATTTAAGTGATATTGAATCGGGAAAATAAAAAGTTCCCGAACGGGCAAAACCGCTCGGGAAATTGTTCGTTAAGATGAGAAAATATTAGAAGCGTCTTCTGTTCTGGCCGTAGCCACCACCGCCATTGCGATTTCCGCCTCTTCCGCCGCCGCCTCTTCGGTTATTATCTCTTTTCGGACGAGCTTCATTCACCGTAATCTTTTTGCCTTTAACTTCAACTGTATTCAACTCGTTAATTGCTTTCTGAGCATCGGCCAAGCCGGGCATTTCAACAAATCCGAAACCTTTAGATTGCCTTGAAAACATATCGCGGATAATTTTAACTTCTTTTACTTGACCGAACTCAGAGAAAAGATTCATTAAATCTTCTTCCTGAACTTCATTTGACAGGTTGCCAACGAAGATATTCATAATAAAAACTCCTGAAATTTTTATAAAAATATTAAATAATTATGAGAGACTTTTAACTCTCACCTCCTGTAGATAAAAACTAGAATGAGTAATCGGGAATGATTATCTTAATTTTTAAGCAGGCATTTGCAAGTTAGCAATAAATTACTTAGAAACAAATGAATTTAAGTTAATCTTACTCTACTCCCTGAAGTGCTTTGTTTATTTATTTCAGTAAAACCATTTTTTTTGTCAACGTAATATTATCTGCCTTCAACCGGTAATAATAAATACCGCTTGGTAATGAAGAATTAACGATGTACAATGTAGAATGAGAGCCCGCTTCGTAATAGCCATTTACTATTGTTTCTACTTCTCTTCCCATTATATCATACAACTTTATTGTCAGCCAACTGCTAACTGCTGATTGCCAACTGATTCGTGTACCAGGGTTAAACGGATTTGGATAATTCTGTTCCAGAGTAAACTTGTTAACTGTTAAATCAGGTTCAATATACGAAGGTGAAAGTTCTGTATAGTATAAGCCATCGTTTGTAGCTGCCCAGATTTTATTATCATAAATAAAAAGCTTTCTTAAATAATGAAATTCATGATATAGGGGATTCCAGGTAGAACCATCGTCATCCGAATACCAAACAAAAAAATCGTTTGCTCTTGTTAAACCCGCATAAACGCGATTACCTTGATCAACAAATGATACAACATTCAATGGAAGAGCATTTATTCCGACATATTCAAAATTATCACCATTATCATAGCTTCTAAAAATACCTGCCCGACTGCCCGTGAAGACAATTTCATTAAAAGGTAGAAAAGTATTTGGTGTAGTGTAACCACCCGTAGGAGATACAAGTCTTTTTTCTATCCATGCTGAAGATCCTTTAGGGCGAATGTAGTAAAAGCCACTCGCACCTGCGCTCAATAAAATATTATTTCCGCTGATAACTATATCATTTGTACTCCAGGCGATATTATCAGGAAGATTTTCATTATATGCTTGCCAGGAATCTGTGTTAAGTTTATAAAAATATACTCCGCCTCCGTCAGTTCCATAAAAGATAGTATCACCCGAACTAATAAACTTCTTAGCGTAATTGGCAAAAATTCCCAAACCAGAATTAAATTGAACCCAGTTCTCTCCATTATCAGAACTTAAAAATACTCCTTCGCCGTATGTCCCAAGAAACAGAACATTTTCGATTTTATAAAGAGCTGTAATTTCAATCGGTTGATTTGTAGGACAAACTGAATTCCAGCTTAATCCGCGATCTCGGCTTATGTAAAGTGAGTCTCCGCCAACATAGATGTCATCACCACTGAATAGCGCAGAGTAAATATACGGATATTGAATTTCTTCAATTTTTTTCCATTGCGCAAACAATGTTAAACTAAAGACGATAAGAAAAAGAATTACTTTCTTCATAATTACCTTGAAAAATCTTTAAGTTCGGATTAGTTGGGATTCTGCTAAACAAGTTTATATAATATTCTTTGGACGTAATAGATATAATTTCCGGATGGTCAGAATATTATTTGATCGGTAAATGTCTGTGTTAAAATAAAATTATGCTCTGTTTACCTAATTATTTTTATTGAAGTCTACATGCTTCACCTGAGTAAAACCATTTTCCTTGTTAAATTAATATTATCTGCCTGTAACCGGTAGAAGTAAACACCACTTGGTAATGTAGAATTAACAATGTACAATGTAGAATGAAAGCCTGCTTCGTAATAACCATTTACTAATGTTTCTACTTCTCTTCCCATTACATCGTACAATTTAATTGTTAACCAACTGCTTATTGGTGAATGCCAACTGATTCTTGTGCCAGGGTTGAACGGATTTGGATAATTCTGTTCTAATACAAATTCTATTGGTGTGGTAATCTCTACTTCAATTATATTTGAATATTTGAATGTTCCATCAAAATCAATTTGTTTAAGTCTGTACATATAATTTCCTGCAACAAGATTTCTATCAACAAAGGAATAATTCTGCAGTTCGGTTGTCGTTCCCATTCCATCAACAAATCCAATATTCTCCCAATAATTTTGATCTTTGGCTTTTGATTTTTGACTTCTTTCAATTTCGAATCCACGGTTATTTGTTTCCGTTGCTGTTGACCAGGATAAAAATACACTTCCATCAGAAACCACTGCATCGAAAGAAACAAGTTCAATTGGAATTTGTAAACTGAACGGAACAAATTTTACAAGCCCGTGAAGCGGGTTATCGGCTTTGTGAAAAATGTGCTCTTCAATTAAGAGGGAATCATAAACACCCCAGTCATTGTTCTGGGCATAAATATCATTTGTGCAGTTGTTATAAAGATCATAAACATTTATACTCTGAACATTTCCATAAATAATATTCATTCCATCGTCGGTTGTATCTGCATTTTCAATATTGCCGATGTTCGGTTGCGGACCAGCTTGAACAGTTGAACCATTCTGAATTGTAATTCCCCACCAATTTCCATAAATAATATTTCGCTTGATAAGAGGTTGATTTGCCGGACTTCCGTTAATATTAATTCCACTTCCGGAGACCAATGCATTTGGATTTATATTATTATTATAAATCAAATTATCACGCACTATCGCATTAATTACTCCGTTAGAAGTACTGTACAAAGTGATACCGAAACTATTATTAAAAATCTGGTTTCCCTCTATTATTGCGTTGGAAAACGAAGTTGAACCACTTACCCATAAACTAATTCCTCCGGTTGGAATACTTTCTCCTCCTTCAATAATATTATTCCTGATAATTGGTGAGTTATTTCCTTGCAGACCAATGCTTATTTGATTCATAGCCGAAGTAGCTTTTGTATTATTCTTTATTAAATGATTTCCTTCAACAAGAGGAGAAGAACCAAGCGTCATTGTTATTCCATATTCGTAACTTCTTTCTATCACATTATCTTTTATTGTAGCATTCGAACCACTTAGCTGCACTCCTCTTCCACATTTGTAAAGATATGAATTACCAAGCGTTGGATTTGCATCAATGCATCTGAAGCCATAATCAGCATAGTAAATTCTCGCAAACTTAATCTGAGATTGGTTTGAGTTAGGATTTGCATTAAATCTGAATCCGACATAATAACCGGTTGAGTCTTCAACTGAAGAAGTAAAAACAACAGAATCGGTTTGTGTACCAATAGCTTTGAATATTCCATTAACTTCAATTCCCGCTGAAGCAGTTGTAAAAGTAATCACAGAGCCGGGCTGGATATTCAGTTCATCATTTGTAGCAACAATAACATTATTATTTATCTGATAAGTTGGGAAAGAACCTGTAACAGCACCGGATGAATACTGTACCAGACTATCAAGATTCCATATCACCCCTGTACCCGGTGTGATATATTGGGCAAAAATATTTGAGGTAAAAACCAGAAATACTAAGTAAAGGTTCTTCATTTTAATACCTGGATTGAATTATTATTCGGATGATTTTTTAAGATACTGTTTAAAGATAAATTATTTTATGAACATAATATAGAAGCAGACCAATCAATTTAATTTTATTAATTTCACAGGGTAAAATAAAAATTTTAAGCGGAGCTGAAATGGAAACGCATATTAAAAATGTTATTAAACGAACAGGAGCCATAGTTCCATTTAATCAGGAAAGAATTGCAAATGCTATTTATCGTGCTGCGGTTGCCGTTGGTGGAAGAGATAAAGAAAAAGCCAAAGAGCTTTCAGATAAAGTTGTCGAATTACTGAATCAAAAATTTCCCGAAGGAAGCACACCACACATTGAAGATATTCAGGACATTGTTGAAAAAGTTCTGATTGAAAACGGACATGCTAAAGTCGCAAAAGAATATATTCTTTACAGAGATGAAAGAAATAGAGCCAGAGAGGCTGAAAACAGATATGCTTCAAAACTGAATGAAAATATTCCATGGCAAAAAGTCTGGAGAAACCTTGATTGGGCAGTTTCTCATAACCTTCACACCGTTGCCCATTTAAATGAAAGAGTTGCAAGGGGAGAGTTTCCGCAAATAGTTCACGAATCAGAATGTTTGTATGAAGATGATGTTGAGCTTGCAGCAAATCTGATTATTGAACGACTTGATTCCTTAAGAATGGTAATGATAAGCGGCCCCTCCTCGTCAGGAAAAACTACAACCACAATAAAACTTGAACAGAAGCTTATTAAAAAGGGCTTCAAATTCAAAGCGCTGAATGTTGATCATTATTTCTTTGATCTTGAACTTCATCCAAAAGATGAATTTGGTGATTACGATTTTGAAACTCCGCAAGCATTAGACCTTGAGTTGATTAACGAGCATCTTGTAAAACTGAGTCGCGGTGAAGAGGTAATGATTCCAAGATATGATTTTAAAACCGGAACACGAACTCTCAATGTCACTCCGATGAAACTTGAAAAAGATGAATTGCTTCTGATTGATAGTTTGCATGGACTTTATCCTGCCTTCAGTAAAGATATTTCTGTTGACCTGAAGTTTAAACTCTATCTTGAACCGCTTCTTCAAATGAAAGGAATGGATGGAAGATATGTTCGCTGGACAGATATTAGATTAATCAGAAGAATGCTTCGGGATTCTGTTTTTCGTGCGTATAATCCACAACAAACTCTTGAGCATTGGCATTATGTTCGTTCAAGTGAATTGAGAAATATTATTCCATACAGCAACACAGCAGATTTCGTTATCAGCAGTGCAATGCCTTACGAGTTACCAGTTTATGCAAACCGAATGCTTAAACTTTTTGAAGAGTGGAGCGTTAAGTACAAAGATGATGTTCTGAAACAGGACGCTTATGAGAGAGCAACAAGAGTTTATAATCTGTTAAAAACAGTAACACCAGTTGCAGATGAATCACCGATACCCGGCGATTCTGTTATTCGCGAGTTTATTGGCGGAAGCACTTTGCAATACCATTAAAAAGTTTTTGAATGATTAAATCACTTGAAATAAAAGGTTATGCGCTCATAGATCATATTCAGATCGAATTTGAAAAAGGTTTGAATATTATTACCGGCGAGACTGGTGCTGGTAAGTCTATTCTGATTGATGCAATGAGTCTTTTGCTTGGTGAAAGAGCTTCAACTGAAGTTGTAAGAAAGGGCGCACAAAAATCAATTGTCGAAGGGATTTTTGAAGTTGAAGGAAACAAAAAAGTTAAATCTCTTCTTGAAGAAAATGAGATTGAATTTCTTCCGGAATTAATTGTGCGAAGAGAAATTTCTCTCAAGGGTTCAAACAGATGTTTTATCAATGATTCACCTGTTCCTCTGAATCTGATTAAAGAACTTGGCGATTTACTCGTTGACCTGCACGGACAACATGAACATCAGTCACTTCTGAAAACTGAAACACACATAGATTTTGTCGATGATTTTTCTTCCAATGAAAAACTTTTAAGCGAATATCAGTCTCTTTACCATCAGCTTAAAAGGAAAAAAGCCGAACTTAGTGAACTGAGAAATAAAGAAGCTTCGCTTAAAGAGAAAAAAGAAATTTATCAGTTTCAGATTAACGAAATTGATTCAGTTAATCCTTTGCCTGACGAAGATGAACAGTTAGTTGAAGAGCTGAATGTTCTTGAAAATTCCGAAAAACTTCTTTTGCTGAGTGATGAGATTTATAATCTCATTTATGAATCCGACAACTCTGTTAATGACTTACTTGCCGATGTAAAGCACAAACTTTCCCAACTGTCTTCAATTGATAAATCAATGCTTGAAGCAGAAGGTGAATGTGAATCTGCTCTGACAATTATCAAAGAACTGGCTTCGACAATTCGTACTTATAAATCCAGAATTGATGTTGACCCAAAGGAAGTTGAAGCAAAAAGAGAAAGGTTGTCATCCTTAAATCTTCTTAAGAAAAAATATGGCGGAAGTCTTCAGAAAGTAATTGAGCACAGAGAAAAAATCGGAAATGAATTTGCACTTGCAGAAAATTTCAGTGAAGAAATTGCAAAGTATGAAAGAGAATTAAAGGAACTTCAGAAGCAAACAGGTGAAGCTGCACAAAAATTATCGGAAGCCAGAAAAAAGAATGCAAAGAAAATTGAAACTGAAGTAAAGAAAGTCCTGTCGCAACTTGGAATTACAGAACCACAGTTTGAAGTCAGAATAAACTCTCAACTTTCAAACGATAGCGAAGATTTTATTCTTATCAATTCAAAAAAATATTTGTATTCTGAAAAAGGAATTGACGAAGTTGAATTTTATATTTCTACAAATCCCGGCGAAGATTTAAAACCACTTGTTAAAGTTGCTTCCGGAGGAGAAGTTTCAAGAATTATGCTTTCACTTAAAACAATTCTCGCAAAGAATGACAGACTTCCTCTTCTGATATTTGATGAAATTGACACAGGAGTTAGCGGAAGAATTGCTCAGAAAGTTGGCAAGGCATTAAAAGATCTTGCTGCTTATCATCAGATAATTGCTATAACCCACTTACCGCAAATTGCTGCTAATGCAGATCAACACTATGTGGTTGAAAAAACTCAGGAAGATAACCGTGTTGTCAGTCATATAAGAAGGTTAGATGAGGAAGAACATATCCGTGAAGTAGCAAAATTACTTAGTGGTGAAAAAGTTACCGACGCAAGCATTCAGAGCGCTATTCAGCTGATTAAATCCTCTTAAACGCCCTTCATAATCAAAATTATTTTACGATTATTAAAAGGAAATCTTGGTACTATTGTTGAAATTTATTTCCAATTATTTACAGGAGAAAGAAGATGAAAAAACATATTTTGATTTTGTTATTTGTTGTATCGGCAAAACTAACTTTCTCACAGGGAGGAATTCGTGTGGATAATCTTCCAAGCTGGGAAGCAGAAAAATATATAAAACCCCTTGCTACATATTTTGGAACTTACTTTAACAGTGGAACATATCACAGCGCTGATGTTCCGGATTTCTTCGGGTTCAGATTCAGCATTATTGGTATGCTTACACTGATACCCGAAAGTCAGAGATCTTTCAAAGCTGACCCGAGAGTAGAAGGTGGAGATGGCATCTCTGAAACCGCTACGGTTTTTGGAAGCAAAGGAAATTACTATCTGAGTAATTCCGGCTTTGTAATTTATCCTTCTGGATTGGGAATGAAAAATATTCCCTTGGGCATATATCAGATTTCCGGAAGCTTATTCGATACAGAACTAATGCTGAGATATTTTCCCACTCTTAAATTCGACGACCTGAAAGCCGGGTTGTTTGGATTTGGTTTAAAGCATGAAGTAAGTCGTTACTTTCCTTTGTTACCATTGGATATTTCGGTTCAGCTTCTTTATAACACTCTGCTTATTGAAAATAAAACTAACGACCCAACAGACTATGTAAAATTTAATTCAAAGAATTTTGCTTTCAATGTTCACGCAAGCAAATCAATTGGTGTGTTGATTGTTTACGGTGGTCTGCAATATGAATCTTCTGGTCTTGATGTGTCGTACTATTTCAAAGATCCGGATGGAGTTTATCCTTCACTTGCAGGAAAAGTTTATGATTTATCTGTTGATGGAGAGAATCATTTCAGACTGACGCTTGGTAGCGCACTCAAACTTTCTTTCTTCGTTCTAAGTGTTGATGCTAATATCACTTCACAAACAACATTCACCGGCGGAATGTCATTTGAATTTTAAGGAGAATTAAAATGAAAAAATTATCATTAATAATATTTGTTTTAAGTTTAATGCTGATTAACGGATGTGATCCTTTCGAGGATTATTACATAAACCTGAAAATGGATCAACAGTTTCAGCTAGTTGGAATAGGACCTAACATTGACCAGCAAATTAATTTTTGTCTGACTGATTATGATGATTATAACGATAATGTTGATAAGATAGAACAAATAAAGTATATGGATGCTGCATATCTTACGCTAGACGCTTCTCAGAATTTGTCGGGAGATAATCTGATACTTAAACTTTATGAATCAGATGGAAGCACTTTGATATTTGAATACCGGCTTCCTTCTTTCGTTGCATCAGATTATGAAAATAAACCATTGCATATTCAACTTTCACAATCCGCCAAAGACAATCTGAACAGATATCTTTCTGACCACAGAAGGAATAATTGCTTCAAAGCAGTTCTTTCTGTTGAAAATGTTCAATCAGATAATCCTTTGACACTATTTTATCTGAATGCTAAAATAGAATTTGTTGCAGAATTAAAACTTAATCCATAAAAAAATCAGTGCTCTGTTTCTCTTAAATTATTTCGACTAACAGAGCACTTTAATCTTATTCTTTTTACATTTGAACAAATAAAAATTTGTAGTAAAGAATAAGCTTGAAACCAACCGCCATTTACATTCATATCCCTTTTTGTGATCACAAGTGTATTTATTGTGATTTCTATTCGATAATAACTTCAGACAATATCGAAAGCTTTTTAACTTCACTCAAAAGAGAAATAAATTACTATTCTCAACTTCACTCAAAAGAAAGAGGGGTGATCTCTGTTTTCTTTGGTGGTGGAACTCCTTCGCTGATGAGTCCCGATTACATTAAAGAAATAATCGAATTGACCAAAGAAAAGTTTTCATTTGCTTCAGAAGTTGAAATAACACTTGAAACAAATCCCGGAACGGTTGACAAAAATAAACTTTCAGATTTCAGAAAAGCAGGAATAAACAGAATAAGCATAGGCATTCAGTCGTTTGATGAAGATGATTTGAAATTCTTAACAAGAATTCACGACAAACAAACTGCAATCAACACTGTTTACAGCGCAGTTGAAGCAGGATTTGAAAATATCAGCATTGATCTGATATTCAATCTTCCCGGCCAAACAAAAGAAAAATGGAAATTAAATCTTGAGCAAGCTATTAGTTTACCAATCAAACATATTTCGGCTTACAGTCTGATTTTGGAAAGAGGAACCATTCTCAACAAACTTGTTCTGGATGGAAAGGTTCAGATTCAGGATGAAGATTATGATGCAGAACTTTATGAAATAACAATTGATTATTTGAACGAACACGGTTTTATTCAATATGAAGTTTCAAACTTTGCAAAGCCGGGATATGAATGCATTCATAACAAAGCATACTGGGAATATAAAGATTACTTTGGATTTGGTCCTTCTGCACATTCGTTTATAAACGGAAAACGCTGGTGGAATTATTCAAGCTTAAAAAGATATATTTCAGAAGTGAATGAAAAACAAAATGCAATGATGAATTTTGAAGAATTGACGAAAGAACAAATGAGAAATGAATATATAATGCTTGCACTGAGAAGTAAGGGATTAAATCTTGCTGAATATATTAATTCTTTTGGCGCTGAATGGTTGGACAAACACTCAAGGGATTTTGAGATAATGAAAAACGAAGGTCTGGTTGAGATTGAACACAATCTTATAAAACTTACACCTAAGGGTTATGCAATCTGCGACGAAATTCTATCAAAAATTCTTTAAAGCATATGACAAAAATTAAACTTCACTGGCAAATACTTATTGCATTCATAATTGCAGTGTTATACGGATTGTTTTTACCACAATATTCAGATTATGTAAGATGGCTTGGCGATCTTTTTCTTCGTGCATTGAAGATGATAATCGTACCGCTTGTTTTCTCATCAATAACTTCGGGAGTTGCCAATATTGGTGAGGCAAAAAATCTTGGAAGAATAGGAATAAAAACTTTCTCCTACTATATCTCAACCAGTCTGCTTGCAATATTAACAGGATTGTTTCTTGTTAATTTCATTAAACCCGGTATTGGCGCCGATCTTGGATTTAAATCAAGTGTCCCGGAACTAACAAATTCAACGGGAAGCATAAGCGATATACTATTGAGAGTAATCCCCACAAACATTTTTCAGGCGCTTGCTTCCGGGGATATGCTTGCAATAATATTCTTTGCAATTCTTTTAGGATATTTCATTAAGCGGATACAAAAAGAATATTCTGACACTCTTGTTAATATATTCACTTCGGTTTTTGAAGTAATGATGAAGCTGACATCATTCATTATAAAATTTGCACCACTCGGTATTTTAGGAATTGTAACCGGAGTAGTTGCTGATCAGGCAGCAGATCGTGGTAGATTAGTTTCAATGGCTCAGCATCTTGGTGTTTATTTTATCACTGTGGTTATCGGACTTACTATCCATACTTTTATTTCTCTTCCTATAATTATCAAGGTTCTCGGAAAAGTAAATCCGGTTTTGCATTTTAAAGCAATGTCTCTCCCTATCATTACAGCATTTTCAACATCTTCTTCATCTGCTACTTTGCCTTTAACAATGGAAGCTGTCGAACAGAGAGCCGGAGTATCAAATAAAATTTCAAGTTTTGTTTTGCCTCTTGGTGCAACAATTAATATGAACGGGACTGCTTTGTATGAATGTGTTGCGGCGATGTTCATTGCACAGGCTTATGGAATCGAACTTAGTTTTCTTCAGCAGATGATTGTTGTCCTAACTGCACTATTAGCTGCAATTGGTTCTGCTGGTATTCCAATGGCGGGGTTAGTCATGATGTCAATAGTACTTACTGCAGTAAATTTACCTCTGGAAGGAGTGGGATTAATTCTTGCCGTTGACCGACCACTCGATATGTACAGAACCGTAGTAAATGTATTTGGCGATACTTGTGGTGCTGTTGTAATTGCGAAATCAGAAGGAGAGACTTTAAAGGTTTAGCAGAAATAAGTTATAAGGAATAGGGTATAAGAAACGGTTAGATGGGAGTCGGAAAACTCATCGGTTATTCTTTTTAATGCGAATGGCATATTAAGAAAAAGTTTCGTTGTTGCTAACCTCGGAGTTTATTACATTTTTTAGTCCAGTCAACTCAAACAGACTGCGCTGTACTTATCACACTCTAGCTCTAAGGCGTTATTATTGTGTATAGTTAATAATCTCTTTATTATTCCATAAGCTTATTAATTAAAGTTGGGCGCAGAAAGTCTAATTCAAAATCAGACCAGACAGTGCAAATGTAAAATCTTAAAAGAAAAAATAATGCTCACCCGGGATTATTATTGCATATCAACTATGCCTTACGGAAATAATATCACCGTCTTTAACTATATATTCTTTGCCTTCGAGTCGCCATTTACCGAGTTCTTTTGCTTTCGCAAATGAACCACCGCATTCAATAAAATCATCATAGTGAACGACTTCAGCTCTGATAAATTTTTTGAAGAAGTCTGTATGAATTTCTCCTGCGGCCTCCTGAGCGTTCATTCCTTTTTTAATTGTCCAGGCACGACATTCATCTTCACCCACAGTGAAGAATGACTGCAATCCAAGTAGATCATACGCTTCCCTAATAAGTTTATCCAAGGCAGATTCAGTTATTCCGTAATCCTGCATAAACACTTTAGCATCTTCCTCTGATAAGTCAGACATTTCCATTTCAATCTTTCCGAAGAAGAAAAGAATCTTTGTGTTGTGTCCGGATTTATGCTTAATTGCCTCGCTCAGAAATTTCTCCGTATTGTTGATTTGGCTTTCATCAAAGTTCAGAGCAATTAACATTGGTTTTATTGAGAGAAGCTGATAGGTTTTCAGCATCTGCAATTCTTCTTTTGTAAAGTGATAATCCCGCAAAGGTTTTTCTTCCTGAAGAATCTCGTAACATTTTTCAAGTACTGGTAATTCTTTTTTCAGTTTTTCATCCTGAGTTTTTAGAATTTGTTTTTTAATGCTCTCAATTCTTTTTTCAATCAAAGCCATATCGGAAAGAATAAACTCTGTTTCGAAAGCATTTATATCACGCATCATATCAATTGAACCATCCGGATGAGGCACTGAAGGATTATCAAACAATCTTACTACCTGAACAAGTGCATCATTGGTCTTTACTTTTGAAAGAAAGTTTCCTGTAAACTGAGTTGAGCCGGAATCACCCTTTTGTAATCCTACCACATCAACAACTTCAATAGTTGCATTTACTTTTTTCTTTGGATTAAAAATTTCTGTCAGTTTATCTAATCTTTTATCGGGAACTTTAATTACTGCCTGGTGAGTCTCAGATTTTGAAAGCTCTGTCGGGTCTAATAATGTTTTAGTTATTGTTTGAAATAAAGTTGTTTTGCCTGAATATGGAAGTCCTACAATTCCAATTTGCATTTTGTCCTCTTAAATCTTTTTTTATTTACAAATATACCTCAATCAAAAATCAGAAGTTGTGGCTGAAATAATAAAGTAGAGAAATATTTTTCTGAAGTTCTTATATTTTGATTAGTAAATTAAATTCATAAGGAAAGCAAAATGAAAAAAACAAAAATTTATTTGTCTCTGATTCTTCTTGCACTCTTGGTTTATTATTGCAGTACAGTACCGATTACGGGAAGGAAGCAGATCAGTCTTATTCCGGCTTCTGAAATAAATGCTTTAAGTTTTCAGCAATACGGAGAGTTTCTGAAGCAAAGTAAATTAAGCGAAGACAAAGAAGCTGTGTCAATGGTCAAAAGAGTTGGAGTAAATATTCAGAAAGCTGTCGAAAGTTATTTCTCTCAGAACAATATGATGAATCAGTTACAGGGATATGAATGGGAATTTAATCTTGTTGAAAGCGATGAAGTTAATGCGTGGTGTATGCCCGGTGGAAAGGTGGTTGTTTACACCGGAATACTTCCTTTAACAAAAGATGAAACCGGACTTGCAGTTGTAATGGGACATGAAATTGCTCACGCTATTGCTCAACACGGAGCTGAAAGAATGAGTCAGGGTTTACTGCAACAACTTGGCGGAATGGCACTTTCCGTTGCGTTGCAGAATGAACCCGAGGCAACCAGAAATATTTTTCTTGCTGCTTACGGAGTCGGTACAACGGTTGGAGTAATGCTTCCATTCAGCAGAACACATGAAAGTGAAGCTGACAGACTTGGATTAATTTTTATGGCAATGGCAGGATATAATCCTGAAGCAGCAGTTGATTTCTGGACAAGAATGTCAAAGGCAGGCGGAGCAAAACCACCTGAATGGCTCAGCACTCACCCGTCAGATGAAACAAGAATTGCTGATATTAAAAAATATTTACCGGAAGCGTTAGGATATTATAAGAAATAGTAATGCAGCAAAATCAGAAGTTGTCTCATAAGCTAAGTGTTGTAAATTAGCCCCAACTTACAGGTTTGAATTCATTATTTTTTTTTGAAGTCGTATCAGACTTTAATACCAAAAAATTTAAAGGTGAAAAAGAAACATATGAGACAACTTTTTCGGGATTAAGATTTCATCATTTCAATAATATCATCTTTTTCGTTTCAGAATAATCACCAATTGTTAATCTGTAGTAATAAACTCCACTTGGTAATGAAGAATTAACAATGAATAATGTAGAATGAGAACCGGCTTCGTAATATCCGTTTACAATTGTTTCGATTTCTTTTCCAGTTATATCATATAATTTAATAGTTTGCCAACTACCTACTGGCGACTGCCAACTGATTTTCGTACTTGGATTAAACGGGTTAGGATAATTCTGTTCGAGTTTAAAATCAGAAATTAAATTGTTCTTCTTATCGTCAACTGAAACAGGATTGTATAATGGTGCTTCATAAATACCATTGCCGTGTGTTACAGCGCGGATTCTGTTTGTTGCCCGCACAACACTTAAATCAATTACTATACATCCATTCGGAAGTCCAGTTGAATAATCCGACCAACTTTGTCCCGCATCAGTTGAAACATAAACACCAAGATCATTTCCGAAATACAAAATGTCTGAGTTGTTCGGATCAATAACAATAGCACTGGAAGGAACATCAGGTAATAAAGAACCTATATCAATCCAGTTATTTCCTGCATCTGTTGATTTAAATAAATGTGATGTGCCGAATCCGGAAAAGACTATATATAAAATTTTGGAATCGTTGGGATCAACAGCGATATCATCAGGATATCTGTCTGGCAGAGTTCCTGTAATATTGGTGAATGTACTTCCACCATCAGTACTTCTGAAAACTTTGGCTCTTGATGTTACCGGAGCTGTTGCAACATAAACAGTGTCTGTTGATGTAGCAGAAACACCTATTGATAGAATCTGATTCCCATCCAAAGCTGCTCCACTATTTCCAAGCGTCCAATTCATTCCGCCATTTGTTGTCCTGTGAAATTTTTTGCTTCCGGCATAAATAACATTGGGATTAGAACGACATACAATAAAAGGTGCAACAAAAGCCGGACTTTCCATTCCCGAAGGAGTAATGCCAGACCAGTTGAGTCCACCATCAGTGCTTTTAAGAATATTCAGATACTGATAGGTTCCATATAGAATATTATCATTGTTCGGATCAATTCCTGTTTGGCAACCATCACCACCAATTGTTCTGAACCAGGCAACATTTCCCTGATAAATGGCAGTAGCATTGTCCTGCATTCCACCTATTGCTAAATCGGGTAAATTAAATGATGAAGAAAATCCGTTATAGAATTGTGTTGATTGATAACCTCCGTTACATCCTTCAAATGTTTCACCTGCATCAGTTGTTCTGAAAACACCTCCGTCTGTTCCGAAATAAATTATGTTTGGATTCATAGGATGAAATGTAATCGAATGTTGATCAGCATGAACATAATCAGGAGGACCTTCGGGTCCGCCGGGAGGTGTAACTCCCATATCCCATAAATACCAGTAAGTTTTTTGAGTTAAAGTGTATCCGCCGTTGTTTGATTTAAAAATATCAATTCCCCCGGTTAATACAAGATTGGAATTAAACGGACTAACACCAACCCAATGAGAGTACCAACCCTGATATGTTGAGTAGTCGGTTGAATTAACAACCACCCAATTATTTCCTCCATCCATTGACTGACACAACCAGGTTCCTGTACCTGTCGAACTTCCATTACCAATAGAAGCATACATTATGTTTGGATCGGGGAGATATATTGAAAGAACTGCTTTGCCGTTAAAAGTTGCTGGCAAACCGCTGCCCAATTTTGTCCATGTGTTTCCGCCATCTGTTGTTTTATAAATTCCATGTCCGGCAGAACCAAAATTTCCGTGTGTTGCAAAAACTATATTACTGTTCAAGGGATTAATTGCAATATCAAATCCCATAATTATCTGATGAACATTTTCCCAGGTTGCACCGGCATCTGTTGATTTAAAGATTCCTTCGGTTGTAGCTGCCCAAATTATAGAATCATTATTAGGATCAATTTCAACATCATTAACTCCTCTTTGCTGTTCATAAGACCAATCCAGTGATTTTGTCCATGTTTGTCCGTAATCAGTTGTTTTGAGAATACCAATTCCATAACTACCTCGAGTGGTTCGAATAACCTCTCCTCCCAAAGCCAATTGATAGTTATAAACTTCTCCTGTACCGATAAAAATTATGTTTGAATCATTCGGTGAGATTGCAATTGAGCTTACTCCGAGAACAGGATAACCGGTTTCGATTCTTTCCCAGGCCATTGGTCCAACACCTGCTGTGTAGCTTCTCCAGATTCCCCCGCTGGCAGCACCTGCGAAAATAGTATTAAAATTTTGTGGATTGAATTCCACATCAAGTGTTCTCCCACCGATGTTATGTGGACCTATTTGTTCCCACTGATAGTTAATTCCTTTAATCTTCTTCAGATTTTTCTTTGCAAAAAGATATGCCTCATAATACTTAGATGACGGAATATCCTCATTCGGATAAGCTCGTTTTAAATTCCAATCCTGTAATGCTTTGAGAGCTCCTGATGTTTTGGGTGGTTTCCGATATACTTCAGAATTTGTACTGAAGAAGTAAAATGAAGATAATAAAACAATTATGAGAATAACAGAAGTTATGAGTGAGCGAGGTTTCATTTTATACCTCATCTGATTTTAGAAATTTTATTCTTTATTTTTTCTTGCGTCAATGAATGATTTTATTGCGAATATGAGAAACAGTAAACACAGTATTGCCATTATTGCCTGAACAGTTACTGCTGCAGGTCTTTCCATTTCTACTCCGCCAATCATTCTGAAAAATTTTATCAACCCGCCAACAGTTCCAACAAATCCTAGCAAAGTTAAAACTGCGGCTGCGTGCATTGTATGCTTAAGATATTTATCATTTAACCCTAACCAACCAAGAATCAACAATGGGATTCCAAAGAATGTTGGAATTAGTGCAGTTATACTTTCACTGCTGATTCCAAAATAACCGTAAAGTCCCATTATTATGAAAATAATTCCAAGTGCTATTGAAAATTTTGGCATGTTGTCTCCGTGAATTTTGTTTTGATGTAACTATTTTACTTAACTCCCAAATACTCTGTTTTATATTTTCATTACAGGCAAATTTAGGAATAAAATTGAATGACACAAGTTCTTTAATTGTTCCAGGTTCTCTATCATAAGTTGTGGGCAGTACACTTTCTTTTTTAATAGCAAGACCAGTTACATATAAAAAGTTTTCATATACTTTAATGTAGTAATAACATTCATCTGTGCACCAGATATAATTACAATTTTAATTCACTCAAGTTTTAATATAAAATATTTATAACCTTCTAAGGTCAGACTAACTTTATTATTGACCACAGGAACTTTATTACTTGTTAATAAATCAATGGCACTTTTTATTTTATATACAGATGGGATTGTAAGAGCCACCTCTACTCTGTTGGAATTTTTATTCACAACTGTAAGAATTCTTTCATTCATGTCAGAGCGAATGTATGCATAAATATTTTCATCTGCCTGAAGAGTCAAAAAATCTCCGTATCGTAAAGCCGGATGATTTTTTCTTATGTTAATCAGTTTGCTAACATCCTCGAATGTTTTCTTCTCATATTCATTTAATTCATTATCAAAACGCATCATCCTTCTGTTATCAGGATCCGCAGCACCAGTCATTCCGATTTCATCACCGTAATAAATGATCGGAACGCCCGGAATAGTTAACAGATAAGACATATAAACCTTCAGCTTTTCGTAACTTGATGGTTTATCAACCTGCGGAGGATTTGTCCACGCAATTTCACCTGCTCTTCCATCATTAATTTCCAAATCACCATCGGCATAAGCCATATATCGGATTTTATCATGACTGTCCATCAGATTACCCATCAGGTTGTTATAACCAAATACCTGAAAACTTTTTTGCATCTGATAGTCAAGTAATTTAAATGAAGCGTTCTCATCAAGAAATGTTGGAATTGCAACATCATATAAATTGAAATTGAATTGCGCATCAAGTTGACCATTGGTTACATACGATGCTATCAAATCAATTCCGCCGAATGTTTCGCCAATCTGATAAAGTTTTTTCTTCTTTGGCAATTCAATATTTCGTTTAAGTTTTTTTGTAAGCATTCTCCAGAATTCATTCGGGACATGTTTAACTGCATCGTGTCTGAAACCGTCTGCACCTGTAACATTAAGCCACCAGACAGCATTATCAGTCATAAATTCGAGTGCATCATAAGAGCCGATATAATCGAAAGAAGGCATATATGGTTCAAACCAGGTCGTTAGTCGATATTCATCCCAAAGTCTTAAATTTTTTCTTCCGTCCGGAAGCTCAAGTACACCAAACCAATCGCGATGTTCTTTCCAGAATGGATGTTCCATATGAACATGATTTGAGACAAAATCCAGAAGGATATTTATTCTTCTTTCGTGCGCTTTTTCAACAAGTTTTCTTGCAAGGTTCATATCACCGAAATGCTCTTCAACTTTTGTAGATGAAAGAGGCCAGTAACCGTGATAGCCGGTGTACCATCTGTGAGGAGCAGGATATTCTCTGTAAGCGTTATTTGTGTTATCGACAATTGGTGAAATCCAGAGAGTGTTTACTCCGAGTTTATCAAAATATCCTTCTTCAATTTTTTGAAGAATGCCTGCAAGATCACCACCATTGTAGTTTGCAGGTTTGAACAGTGAATCATGGACAATTGGTAAATCGTTTGACGGATCACCATTATAAAATCTGTCTATCATCAGTGAATAAATAATCTGATCGTTCAAAGTTCTTTTATCATTTGAGCCTGCAATTTCTCCATCAATTATCTGAACAGTCTGAATGTTGCTGTGTTTTCCCATTCTGTTAATTACTATCCTGATAGCGTGTTCACCTTTAAGCATTTCATTTTTAAGTGACAGAGAAATTTCTCTCTGATTAATCTTCATCAACTTATCAGGAAATTTCTGGTTGTCAAACAAAGCAATAACACTTTCTTTACTAATAAGATTACTTCTGTCAGTGTTTTCAAAATAAAACTTTAATGTTAATTCATTCGCAGATTTTTCTTTCCCGAGAATGTGAAGAAACATTTTGTCTTTTGCTTCTTCTTCAATTATCCGAACCGAATTAAAATCACCCAGGCCATTTGGAACTTTAACAGGATTTTCGGGATCAACAATCTCTCTTCCGTCAACAAAAAATTTGTATTCATATCTTCCGGGATCAAGCGGAATTTCTATTTCAAGAATCCCATCTCCATTAGTATCAGTCATCGGAAGATCCTGTCGGTTCCAGCTATTAAACTGACCGAATAGATTTACCTGCTTTTCGCCAGCATTTGGTTTGTATGTGAAAAGATACTTTTTTGTTTTATTTAACTTGACAGGAATTTCATAAGTCTTACCATAATATTTGAAACTCACAAGAGTTAATCCTGAAAAATCTTTATGTGGAGTTAATGAAACTTCCTGAGTTGAAGGATTGCATTTTACATCCACTAATTTGTTTTGTAAAAATTCGATCTGATAATCTTCTGAATAAAAAATGTCTCCGATTGGAAGAGTTGTTGTCTGCCCTTCTTTAAGGTTTATTGGTTTAATTAAATCGTGAATAATCTGAGCTTGAAGAGATGAAATAAGAATTATCAGGAATAATAAAATTTTATTGAACATGATTTTCTCTTTAATGTTATAAAAGAATACAAACAAAGTTAATAAAACAACTTAAAAGGAGAGAGATAATTAATGAATTTCAAACATGATTTTATATCTTTTTATAATTGAAATTCAACGATCAGAAATTTCTATTGTTTATAAGGTTTCTTTGAATAATCTCTATCAGCTTGTGTAGATTGCATTTGAGTAATTCGGGTTCTCTTAGTCAGAAGTTAGTCGATTTACTGTTTAAATATGGAAGTAATAAAATTAAGTTGACCTGCTGATTTTATATTATAAAATCAATTGTTCAAAACATTCTTCAGTTTTTCTTCAGATTTTTATTTTAAATTTCAATATGAAAATTTTACTAATCGAAGACGAAAAAGATTTAGCCCAATCAATTGAAAAATATATTGGCGGCGATGAATTTATTGTTGATATTGCTTATGACTATTCCGATGCCGAAGAAAAAATTAATCTTTATGAATATGACTGCGCACTTGTAGATTTAATGCTGCCCCACGGCTCTGGATTAGACCTTGTCAAAAAATTAAAAGAACTTCAACCCAAATGTGGAATAATTATCATCACTGCTAAAAATACAATTGATGATAAGTTAACCGGACTTGAGCTTGGTGCCGATGACTATCTTACAAAACCATTTCATCTTGCAGAACTTAATGCAAGAATAAAATCAGTTTTAAGAAGAAGATTTTTCAACGGAAGCAATCAGGTTGTGATTAATGAAATAACAATTGACACAAATAAAAGAACTGTAGCAGTGAATGATAAAATTGTAGATTTAACAAAGCGTGAGTATGATATTCTTTTATATTTCGTTAGCAATAAAGAAAGAGTTTTAACAAAAGAATCAATAGTTGAACACATTTGGGGCGATGATGCTAATACTTTTGATAATTTTGATTTTGTTTACACGCACATAAAAAATCTTCGCAAAAAACTTATTGAGCAAGGTGCAAAAGATTATATAAAATCTGTTTATGGAATTGGCTACAAGTTTACAATAGAATGAAACTAATAAATAAAATAAGTCGCTACTTTTTGCTCAGCTCATCTTTGATAATTATTGCCATTTTTATTGGTGTCTATTTATTTCTGGAAAGTTCTCTTGAGAAAGAGATAGATGAACAACTATCAAAAATTTATTACAATGTAATTAATGAATTAAAAAAGGGAAAACAAGTTAGTTTTTATCCTTTTGTTGAGATTGATACTGTAAATGTCTTATCGGATAAAAAAGAATTTAAAGACACTCAGATTATTAGCGGAGAAGAAAATGAATCAGAACCATTCAGAGAATTAATTTCTTATGCAAACATCAATGGAAAGAATTACAAAATAATTGTTCGCACTTCGCTTATTGAGAAAGAAGATCTTTTTACTACTGTTTTAACAATTGAATTGATTGCGTTTGTTTTATTTATCATTGTATTATTTATTATAAACAAAAAAGTCTCCCAAAATATTTTTAGTGATTTTTATAACACATTGAAGAAGATAGAAACATTTTCACTAAAAGATAATTTACCCATCGTTTTAGATAAATCTGAAATTGAAGAATTTGAAAAACTAAATAAAGCAGTTTCATTTCTTTCTGAAAAAGCAATTACTGAGTATCGTGGACTGAAAGAATTTTCTGAAGAAATGAATCACGAAATTCAGACACCAATTGCAGTTATCAAATCCAAACTTGAGTTGCTGATGCAAAGCAACGAATTAAATGAAGATAATCTGAGGCTGCTTGATATTTCATTAACGAATCTCAATAAATTAGAACGCATTAACAAATCAATTTTACTTTTAAATAAACTTGAGCATAAAGATTTATTTGAAAGTTCAGAACTTAATCTTTCAGAAGAAATAAAAAATGTTCTCAATGATTATAATGATTTTATAACAACAAAAAATTTGTCAGTAAGCTTATCAGTTGAACCTGATTTCAAAATCAAAGCCAACCAATCTTTAATAAATATATTATTAAGCAATTTGATTTCTAATGCTATAAAACATAATGTGAATAATGGCAGTATTGACATCGTTTTGAAAGACAAAAAATTAAAAATATCCAATAGCGTACAAATTACTGATATAAATCCGGGAAAATTTTTTCAAAGATTTTTCAAGCAATCAACTTCATCCGATTCAGTTGGACTTGGATTAACAATAGCAAAAAAGATTTGTGATTTGTATGGATTTGAAATTTATAACCAGTATGTTAATAATATATACACCGTGTATGTACTATTTTATTCTCAATAACTTCTCTCATTTAACCAACACTTGGAAGCGGAGTTCAGCTTTATCAACCGTTAGCAATTGCAATAATTGGCGGATTTATTATTGCAATACCTTTACTTGTAATTGTGTTTCCGTCAATTCTTGAATTGATGGAAAAGAATTAGTTCTGGTATTACAACTCAGTTAAAAAACAATAAAGAAAGCTATAAGAAAAGTTATTGTAAAAATGATAACAAGAGCTGATAAAAAGATTGTGTCCGCAATTCTTTCATAGTATTCACTGCGTTTTTCATTTTTTGAGCGCATTGATAAAAATGAAAGAACACTGGCAGCAATTAACAATATTGAAGCAGCTCCTGTAAATTCATCAATTAAAGTTGCTTCATGAAATTTTGAAATTTTTAATGATGTTAATACAAGTAAACAAAATCCAAGAAGATTTGAAGCCGTTGATAAAATATGAGGAGATTTGATATTTGCCATAAAAATTTTCTTTTTTTTGAAAGTTAAAAAATAAAAGTAAATTAAAGTAATTAAATTCTGCTTTGGAGAAAATTAAATGAAAGTAGCATTAAAGATATTTCTAACCCTTTTCCTCTTCCTGACATCAGCATTCTATACACAGGATAATCAACACATAGTTAAGATTAATATTGATAATCCTTCTGAATATTTGCCCGAATATCTTATTGACATTTATATCGGAATGCCTTTCAATGATTTTACAAATGTTAAAGACACAATGTTTTTGCAAAAATTAAAATCTGATTCGCCCGAATGGTTTGCCTTCAGGGAAGAGGTAAATGACAATTATATTGATCATATAATTTATAAGTTTGATGCAACTCCGGATTCAATAAATAATCTTCTGCCGCTTTATCAAATAAATATTTTCTATACAGAGGAAGAAGAATTGAACAGATTTGTTTTCAAAAAATTCGGTGATCCTTTATTTGAAAACAGCGATGATTTATCTGCAAGATGGATATTGAAAACAAACAAAAATTTTGTCCTTATTGTTAAGAAAGAAAATATGAAGGTGAAATTGATAGCTACAATTGCTGGTGCAGAATGGGACCCCAACGATTAGTTTTTTAACATTCTGAAGGGCTAATTATTTTAGAGTCAATATTACAACTTGTAGAACAATATGGCTATGCCGCTTTGTTTTTTTCAATGGCATTAGGAATAGTTGGACTACCTATTCCAGACGAAACAATTTTAACTTTTTCAGGATATTTAATTTCACAAAACAATCTGCAACTTATTCCCACAATAATTTCGGCTTATCTTGGTAGCATTTCAGGAATTTCAATAAGCTTTTTTATCGGTCGTAAATTCGGATTAAATTTTTTACACAAACACGGTCGCCTTTTTCATATTAACGGTGAAAAAATACAAAAGACAAAAAATTGGTTTGAAGGTTATGGCGAATGGTTATTTTTATTTGGATATTTTATTCCGGGTGTAAGACATTTAACTGCATTAATTGCCGGCAGCGCTGATACCAGATATTACAAGTTCGCTTTGTTTGCTTATACTGGTGGATTTATCTGGTCACTTACTTTTATACTTATTGGTTTTAATGTTGGTGTTGAATGGAATAACATTCTCGAAAAAATTCACCGACACACTTTGTTGATTATTGGAATAATCGCTGCGCTGATAATTTTAATTTTTGTTGTAAAAGGAGTTTCACAAAAAATTTTTAGAAATAAAAGAGGATTGTAAAATGCACATAAGGAATGCTAATCACATTTACAAAGAATTACTTAAAGACTCAGAAAAATTTGCTGTCTGGATAACGAACAGAGTTGGCACTATTGGTTTTTTTGCAATAATATTTTTCTGGACAGTTGGCTGGTTAAGCTGGAATATGTTTGCTCCAAAGGATTTGCGATTTGATCCTTATCCGGCGTTTGTGTTGTGGTTATTTATTTCAAATATGATTCAGATTTTTTTAATGCCCTTAATTATGGTTGGGCAAAATCTTGAATCAAGGCATTCAGAGATTCGTGCTGAAACTGATTATGAAGTAAATCTGAAAGCTGAAAAAGAAATTTCAGAGATAAAAGACCAATTAAATGAGATTAAAATTCTGATTCAGGAATTATCGAAAAAAACAAAATAACATTCTTCAGAATTTCTTTAGAATCACTTTTTATGTTTACAGTGTAACAAGAAACATTTATTAAAAACATAAAAAGGAGATCAAAAATGAAAGCAAAAAATCTTGTAATCGCCTTGTTGCTTATTTCTTTTACATCTTTTGCACAACAAACTAATATTCCCAAAGCAGCAAAAGATTCTTTCTCAAAACTTTATCCAAAAGCAACAGAAGTAAAGTGGGATAAAGAAAATCAGGATTACGAAGCCAGTTTCAAACTTGACGGAAAGAATATGTCCGTAATCTTTGATAAGAATGGAAAAGTTATGGAAACAGAAAGCGCTATAGAAATTTCTCAGCTACCTAAGGGAATAGAAAAATATGTAATGGACAATTATAAAGAATATAAGATTACAGGTGCAGCTAAAATAGTGAAATCAAATGGTGAAGAATTGTTTGAAGCTGAAATTACCAAAGGAAAAGATAAGAAAGATTTGTTTTTCGATAAGAATGGCAAACCTGAGAAGAAAGATGTGAACAAAGAAAATGAGAATGAAGAAGAAGACGAAGAAGATTAATTGAGTGAAATGATTTAATTGCTTCACAGAGCCGCCGTCATCGGCGGCTTTTTAATTTTATTCCTGAGCAGTCATTCCGTAATTAACCCACTCTTCTTTTGCAGGACCATAAATACCCGGAACTTTTAATCCCAATAACCTCATAACAACTGTTAATTGAGCGCAGTGATGAATCTGATGGCTGATAATCACTCCGAGGGTTGTTCCTCTTTTCCATTTTTCACCATAAATATCGTCTTCAATAGATAATGTATCGTCGTCCCAGTTTAATTTGATAGCATTAAGTAAATTTTCGGAAGCTTCTTTATATGCATCAACAATTTCTTTTGCTGTTTTGGGTACGGGAGAATTTTCATCAACTGTTTCAAAAGTCAAACCAGTCCGTTGAGCCATTTCACCAATTGATGTTGTGATATGCCAGGCAAGTCTGCCCGCTGTTCTGACATTCTCATTAATTTTTTTTGTTAAAGATTCGTCTGTAAGATTATTAAAAACTTTTATTGTTGCTTCTGATTCGTATTTCCAATCGTTGATGAAGTCTTCAAGTTTGTGGTACATAATCTTTCCTTTGAGAGTAAGTCACACTTCGACGGGCTCAGTGTGACAAAAGTTTCTTGATAAAGTGTCATCCTGAGCCTGCCTGAAGGCAGACAGGCTTGTCGAAGGATGACCCGATGAGTATTTATTTCAGATTATTCAAAATCTCTTTAAGCTTGCTCAGATTTTCCTGCCAGTCTTTTAGCTTTGCTCTTTCTTTTTCAACGACATCAGCAGGGGCATTGTTTACAAATTTTTCATTGCTCAGTTTTTTCTTAACCCCGGCAATTGAGTTTTCAAGTCTCTGAATTTCCTTTTGTAATCTCTGTCGTTCAACACCAAGATCAATAAGTCCTTCAAGTGGAATGAATATTTCAACATCTCTTAAAACTGCCGAAGCACTTGCCTTTGGCTTGGTCAGGTTCTTGTCAATTTTTATTTCATCAACTTTGGCAAGTTTTTTAATGTAATCAATCTGATGTTCTTTAACCTCACCGGATTTAATAAAAGCATTTACTTTCTTTGATGGAGCAATATTCATTTCACCGCGAATGTTTCTTATTGCGGTGATTATATCCTTTACAAACTCCATCTCATTTTCAGCAACTTCTTTAATCAGTTTATTATCAGCTTTCGGAAACTCTGAAACAGAAATACTCTCACCCTCTTTTCTTGGCTGAATTAACTGCCAAAGTTCTTCTGTTATAAAAGGCATAAACGGATGAAGCATTTTTAATGCATCTTCGAAAATTGAAATTGCTCTTGTCATAACAGCAGATTTAACTTCTTCGTTATCACCATATAATCTTGACTTAATCATTTCAACATACCAGTCGCAGTAATCATTCCAGATAAATGAATAAACAATCTTAATTGCATTGTTCACCTCAAATTCATCCATTGCTTTGTTAAACTGAAGTAAGGTTTGATTAAGTCGAGAGATTATCCATTCATCAGCAAAATCTTTGTGTTTATCTGCAAGAGAGAAGTCTGTTTCAATATTCTCTTTATTCATCAGAAGAAATCTGCCGGCATTCCAAATCTTGTTGGCAAAATTTCTTCCGAGTTCGCATTTCTCTGTACTGAATAAAACATCTTGTCCAAGCGGTGCAAGATAAATTACAGTAAATCTGAGTGCATCTGCGCCGTACTCTTTGATTACTTCAAGTGGATCGGGTGAGTTGCCAAGCGATTTGCTCATTTTTCTTCCCTGGGCATCACGAATTATACTTGTAAAGTAAACATCACGGAAAGGAATGTCTTTCATAAAATGCATTCCCGCCATTATCATTCGTGCCACCCAGAAGAAAATTATATCAGGACCAGTAACAAGAGTGTCTGTTGGATAATAATATTTTCTTTCTTCTTCTGTTCTGAATATTGCGTGAGCCCAAAGCCAGCTCGATGCCCAGGTATCAAGAACATCTTCATCCTGTTTCCAGTTTTCAATGTCTTTGGGTGGTTTAACATCACAGTAGATTTTACCGGTTTGTTTGTGGTACCAAACTGGAATTCTATGTCCCCACCACAATTGCCTTGAGATGCACCAGTCTTTAATGTTTTCCATCCAGTGGAAATAAGTTTTTTCCCAATGCTTAGGATAGAATTTTATTTTTCCTTGCTTAACAACTTCAATAGCAGGTTTTGCAAGTTCATCCATTTTCATAAACCACTGTTCACTCAGGTACGGTTCAATGGGAACATTGCCTCTTTCAGAGTAACCAATCTTTGTCTGATAATCTTCTATCTTGTGAAGCAAGCCAAGCTCTTCAAATTTTGCAACAACTTTTTTGCGAACTTCATATCTGTCCTGATGCTGAAGCCAGTCGGGAACATTTTCATTTGTTGTTGCATCATCATTAAAAATGTTAATGAACTGAAGTTTGTGTCGCATTCCCATTTCATAATCATTAACATCGTGAGCGGGAGTAACTTTAACTGCACCCGTTCCGAATTCTTTATCAACATATTCATCTGCAATAATTGGAATTTCTCTTTCAACAATCGGAAGTTTTACTTTCTTACCAATCAGATGTTTATATCTTTCGTCGTCAGGATTAACAGCAACAGCAGTATCACCGAGCATTGTTTCGGGTCGTGTTGTTGCTACAATAATAAATTCGTTGCTTTCAACGACGGGATATTTGAAATACCAGAGTTTTCCGTTAACGGTTTTGTAGATTACTTCTTCATCAGAGATTGCGGATTTGTTTGCGGGATCCCAGTTTACCATTCTGTAGCCGCGATAAATTTTTCCTTCTTTGTATAAATCAACGAATGCTTTTATCACTTCATAATAATAATCATCATCCATTGTGAATCGTTCACGACGCCAGTCGCAGCTTACTCCAAGTTTTTTCAATTGCTGAATTATAATTCCGCCATATTCTTCTTTCCACTTCCAGCAATGTTTAAGAAATTCTTCTCTTCCGATTTCTTTCTTCTTTATTCCCTGTTCTTCTAAGAATTTTGTTACTTTTGTCTCAGTAGCAATAGAAGCGTGATCAGTTCCCGGAACCCAGCAAGCATTGTAGCCCTGCATTCTTTTCAAACGAATAAAAATGTCCTGAAGAGTGTTGTTGAGAATGTGACCCATTGTCAGCATTCCGGTTATGTTTGGTGGCGGAATAGGAATTACATAAGGTTTTTTTGAATTATCAATTTCTGAATGATAAAGTTCGTGATCGTACCAGTACTTGTACCACTTATCCTCAACATCTGCAGGATTGTATGCTTTGGGAACCTGCGAAAAATTGGTTTCTGACATTATTAAATAACCTCTGAAATAAAGAATCGTTAAAGAAAAATTTGAGTGCAAATATAAGGAAAAGGAAAGAGTAAGAGTAAGATTAGGAGTAAGAGTATGACTGAAATTGAGTTAAATCCATTTAGAAGGTCTCTTTAAAGTGTAACCATTCGGTAGTTTAATTTCCTCAGGAAATTGACATTCTCTAAACTTTGTTTCGTGATTTTCTAATAGAATATAATTGGTTGACTTTTGTTTTAGATCATATGAGAATCTGCTTGGAGGGAAGTAAACGAAAATTTTATGATTTGGTTTTATCTCTCTTATAAAATCAATAGGAGGTATCAGGTCACTATCAGCTGATATAAGAATTGAAATATCACATTTTTCCAAAACAACATCCCTAATCATTTGAACTGCAATATGAACATCGGTCTCTTTCTCTTCGAAGGTTTGTATTATAGTTCCGTTATGATTTATGTTTTTAGGAAGATATTTCCCAAGAAACAAATGAAACTTATTATTTTGTTTATTTGCTGATAAAAATAAATCCTGACGATCCTGTTTCCCTTTAGATTTTTGTATTGCTGTAAAATATTTTACTTCAGCCAGCTCCTGGTGTGGTTTAAGAAATTTTTGACAGAAATTGACCAAATCCAGCCAATAATATTTTTTCCAATTCTTACTTTTTAGCCCGAAGTAAAGGTTAAATCCGTCTATATAAAAAATTGCTTTTTGTTTCTTTTCCATAAAATTTTACAACTAAAAAAAGAAGCCCCTCTGCAATTGAGGGGCTAAACATAGGACTTTCTCATCCTATGGGGGTAAAACGCGCTACAAAAATAAATAAAATTTCACTAAATGCAAGGGCTTGATACAACCTAAGCGGAACTCTTACTGGAAAATAATTCTTCATTTATTAAAATTTGACTGCAAATATAAGGAAAAATGGAGAGTAAGGTATTTAAGAAATTTGGGAAAGATAACGGTTATGCCTGATAGACCTTAAATGATACAGAATTAATTCATCATTCTCTGAGTTATCAACCTAATTACTTACTTCGTCTCATACAAATAATTCGGAATATTAACTTTAATTCCCGTGTAATCTCCCGTAAGATCTGTCCACTGATCGCCGACACAGATAATTATTTCATAACCTTGTTCTGTCAGCTCTTTTCTCTTCTGAGTTTTAAACTGGGCAGCACCAAGTTTTTTTTCTTTCTCGCTTCTGACAATTATAGTATCAAAATCTCTGTACCCTTGTTCAACAAGATTTCGGTAAGTCGCATCATATTCTTCGATGTTTCTTCCTGTAAGAAAGATTAACCTTACCCCTTTAGACTTCAGGTAATTATAAAAATCCAGTGTTTGTTTTATTGCAGGAAGCTTTGCACTTAAAACCCAATCCTGAATTATCTGATAATCATATCCGTAATCAAGTCTTTTACTTATTTCATAGTTTGATAATGCTGTATCATCAACATCAAAAATTGCCGCAGAATTTTTTTTGATTTCTATCTTTTCAATCTGTGATTTTGCATCCGAATAAATTTTATCTAACTCTTTATCGTATTTTCCTGATTCATAATAATCTTTAACTCTGTCTTTAGCTACACGAAGATTTAATAACTCGTCTGAAGTGCAGCCGAACAAACTAAGAGTAAGAATAAGAGTAAGAGCACGGCTTGGGATTGAAAAAAATGATTTCATAAAATTTCTTTTCAAACAAAAATCTCTTAAATGATTTAATTATTGTCGAAAACCCGTTTTAATATTTAACTATTCCTGAAAAAGAATAACAAAGGTCTTTCAAGTCTTGCAGCCCATTCTTTTTCATTATGTTCAGCTCCCGGAGCGTAGTAATAATCAATATCCTGCCCAAGTACATAACCTTTCTGGGTGAGAAGGCAGAACATTTTCTGTCCGCGCACAAGTCCGTCTTCACCATGATCAATATAAAACTTTACATTTTTCTTAGGACCAGAATATTCCTCAACTATCTTTAATGCATGGTCATGATGATAATAAAATGAACTCGACATACAACCAATTTTGGAAAAAACGTCGTTATGAAACCAACCAGCATAAAACGAAATTAACCCTCCCATTGATGAACCAATCATTGCTGTGTTTTCTCTGTCAGCAAGCGTTCTGTAGTTTGAGTCAATAAACGGTTTAAGTTCTTCAATAATAAATTTCAGATATAACTTTCCTTTATCGCTCCAACTGTACTCATCAAGACGGTCGGGTGTATTATAAATTCCGACAACGATAACATCTTTAACTTTTCTTTTTCTGATAAGCTTTGATAATGTCTCATCGACACGCCAGTCCTTTCCTGCATACGATGTTTTGGGATCAAGAATATTCTGTCCATCATGCATATAAAGAACCGCATATCTTTTATCCTTCTTCTTTGGAGAATTATATCCTTTGGGCAACCAGACAATAATATCTCTTTTGTTATCCAGCAAAGATGAAGAAAAAGCACGGTGGTATTTTACTGTACCGACAATCTCATCTCTTTCTGTATTTGTTTTGGACTGTTTCTTTTTAACTGCTCTGAACATCAGGATTTTTAATTTTGATTTAATTGTTGCAAAGATAAAAAATTATGTATCATGCAAAGAAATTTATTTAAAAATAGTTTTGGTTGTGTGGTTTGTCATTGGCTTATTAGTATTATTTTGTGGATTTTTGAGCAAGGAAAATTCAGAAAATCTGTAAACATCCGGAGATAAAAATGGCAGTAATACGACCCTTCAAAGCACTTCGACCAACTAAAGAAAATGCTCATCTTGTTGCAAGTGTTCCTTATGATGTAATTAACAAAGAAGAAGCAAAGGAGTTAGCAAAAGATAATCCTTTGAGTTACCTGCATGTTACCCGATCAGAGATTGATTTACCCGATAATGTTGATGTCTATTCAAAAGAAGTTTATCTGAAAGCAAAAGAAAATTTAGATAAACTTATTAAAAATGCTCCTCTTGTGTTGGATGAAAAACCACATTTCTATCTTTACAGATTAATAATGAACGGAAGAGCTCAAACAGGAATTGCTGCAACTTTTTCTGTTGATGATTATGATAATGATGTGATTCTCAAACACGAAAAAACCCGCAAGGTGAAAGAAGACGACAGAACAAATCATATCATTACTACAAATGCTCAGACAGGAGTTGTGTTCCTAACCTATCGCGGAGTTAAAACAATAAATGAACTTGTCGAAAAAACCATTAACACTGTTCAACCCGAATATGATTTTACTGCACCAGATGGAATTCAACACACAATCTGGATTTTACCCGATGAGTATAATGACTTGATTATTTCAGAATTTAGTAAAATAAACAAGTTGTACATTGCTGATGGTCATCATCGTGCAAAAAGTGCAAGTCGGGCAAGAGAAGAAAAAATGAAATCTAACCCAAATCACAAAGGTGATGAAGAGTATAATTATTTTATTGCTGTAATTTTTCCTGCTGAGCAGTTACAGATTCTTCCTTATAACCGTGTTGTGTTTGATTTGAATGGATTAAGTAAAGAACAATTTCTAAATGCAATCAGTGAAAAGTTTGATGTAAAGCCGACATCTGAAAAGGAACCGAAAAAGCAAAAAGAATTTTGTATGTATCTTGATCATCAATGGTATCATCTGAAAGCAAGAGATTCTGTTTTGGCAAGTTTATCACTTGAAAAATCTGTCGGTGAAAGACTTGATGTAAGCATTCTCCAGAATTTTCTGTTAAATCCTGTGCTTGGAATTGATGATCCGAGAACAAATAACAGGATTGATTTCATTGGTGGAATTCGCGGCACAAAAGAACTTGAAAAACTTGTTGATAGCGGAAAAGCAGCAGTTGCATTTTCTCTTTATCCTGTTAGTCTTGATGATCTGATGAATATTTCTGATGCGGGAGAAATAATGCCGCCAAAATCAACCTGGTTTGAACCCAAATTAAGAGATGGATTATTAACTCATTTAATCTAAGTGTAACTAAGTGAGCTAAGTGTCTGAGTGGTTAATTCTTTCTCACCACTAAGAAACGAAGAACACTAAGATTCACTAAGAAAAATAAATTAAAAGGAAAAAATCATGGAAAACAGAATATATAACTTCAGTGCTGGTCCGGCAGTTTTACCGGAAGAAGTATTACTCGAAGCTCAGAAAGATTTATTTGCACTTCCCGGCGTGGGAATGTCAATTCTTGAAATTTCGCATCGTTCAAAAACTTATGATGCAATTCATCAGGAAGCAAAAGAAGGATTAAAAAAACTTCTTAACATTCCGGATGATTATGCAATACTGTTTTTACAGGGTGGCGCATCATTACAATTTTCAATGGTTCCGTTAAATTTAATGCCTCCAAAGAACAAAGCTGATTATATTATTCACGGTAGCTGGGGTAAAAAAGCATTGAAAGAAGCTAAAAGAGTTGGAACGATTAACATAGCTGCAAATATGGAATCTGAAAAATATAAAAGAGTTCCAAAACAGGAAGAACTTAATTTAGATCCCGAAGCAGCTTATGTTCATTTCACTTCCAATGAAACTATTGAAGGAGTTGAATGGCACAAAGAACCGGAAGTTGGAAATGTTCCTCTTGTTTGCGATGCTTCGTCAGATATTCTTAGCAAACCAATTGATGTGAGAAAGTATGGTTTAATTTATGCGGGCGCTCAGAAAAACATGGGACCTTCAGGTGTTACTCTTGTAATTATCAGAAAAGATTTGCTTGAAAGAAGTCAGGATTCATTACACACAATGCTGAACTATAAAATTCACGCTGAGAATGATTCACTTTATAATACACCAAATACATTTGGCATTTACATCATTAAACTTGTTACAAAATGGCTGTTGGGATTGGGCGGACTTGAAGAAATGTACAAAATCAATAAGAAGAAAGCTCAGTTGCTTTATGACTGTATTGATCAGAGTGGTGGATTTTATAAGGGTCACGCCGAAAAAGATAGTCGTTCAATTATGAATGTAACTTTTAATTTAGCAACTCCAGAATTAGAGAAAAAACTTATTGATGAAGCAACTAAAGCTGGTTTTGATGGCTTAAAGGGACATCGTTCTGTGGGCGGGCTTAGAGCTTCTATTTACAACGCTTTTCCGTTAAAAGGTGTTGAGGAACTTGTTGTATTCATGAAAGATTTTCAGAAAAGAAACGGATAGGATTTAGGAATAAGGAATGCGGGGTATAAGGTATAAGGAAATAAGGGTGTAAGTTTCAATCTATATACCTTATACTCCATACCTTATTCCTTATACCCTATACCTTTGCACCCCAAATTTTTTATCATAAATAAAAGAGAAGTATGAAAAAATTATTCATCACAGCTTTAACATTGTTACTAATTACTTCCTGCGGTAAGAAAGAAGAAAAGTTTGAAGCATTCAGTACCGAAGCTTTTGCTTATGATTTGGGCGGAAGTTGGGAAGTAAATGCAACTGTCAGAATCAAGGGATTCAATCAGATTGTTGATAAAGAGACCGGAAATTATGCTGCAACAATTTCACTGGTAGTTGATCTTGTTAAACCCGATAGCACTGTTGAGAAGGCAAAATTCTCTTATGTTCACTCAGAAACGAGTAAAGAAAAAATTTCTGATGTCGGATTGGAAGCACAGTTTGAATTGGATTCAACCTATCAGGAAGGTAACTACAGAATAATATTTCATATCAAGGATGCTAATTCAGATAATCAAACCAGCATCGAAACAGATTTGGAACTAAGCAAATAGTTTTCAGAATATTATTTCGGCTTTGAACATTCCTGTATCATCACTTTCGATTTTAATTTCGAATTTGTGAAGGTCAAGAATGTGCTTAACAACCGACAAACCCAACCCTACTCCACCAAGATTTCTGTTGCGGGATATTTCTGTTCTGTAAAATCTGTCGAAAAGTTTTGGAATAATTTCTTTTGGAATTGGTTCGCTTCTGTTGATAATTGAAAAGGAAATTCTTTCTACCTTATTAACCGAAATCATTATCTGGCTTTCTTCAATACTATATTTTATAGCATTATCAATAAGATTGATAAATACCTGCCGCATCATTTCTGCATCGGCATTTATATATAAATTCGTTTTATCTGAATATTGCTCTGCTAAAGTTATATTCTTCTCTTTGGCGATGCTCTTAAAGTCATCAACCACTTCTGAAACTAATTCAATCAGATCAACTTTTGTTGTGTTCAACTTAATAAGCGAATTATCAAGCTTTGTTATAAAAAATAATCTTTCAACAATATTTATAAGTCTGAGCGTTTCCTCATAACTGCTCTGAATAATTTCCAGGTATTGCTCTTTTGATTTGGGAGATTTTAATGCGAGCTCTAATTCACCCCTCAATATTGTCAATGGGGTTTTAAGTTCGTGTGAAGCACTAATAGTAAACTGATTCATATATTCAATTGAACTTTTAATTCTTCTCAACATTCTGTTCAAAGTTTTCACCAATCTTCCATATTCATCATCATATTCTTCGCCTTCAAGAAAAGTATCTAGATTAAAAGTATCAATTTCGTCTGTTCGCTTTGTTATCTTATCAATTCTCGCCAAAGCTTTAAATGAAAGAAAAGAGCCACCTACAAAGGAGAGAATAAGAAATATAGGGGCAATAATTACATACAGATCAGCAAGATTATCCAGAGTTTTTGAAATTAATTCAAGCGGGAAAGCAACTATAATTTTGTAATCACCTTTATTGAGATATGCAGCTCTGATCGGATATTCTGACAGAGCAGGTTCATAGTAATCTATAAGACTCAATAAATTTTCTGAGCCGGAAGTTTTAAAAACAACATTGCCAAGATTAGCCGTCCGAAAAAGTATTTTGTTCTTAACTGAAACCTGAACAAAAGTGTTATTTGGATTGTAAGCCAATGCTTCAAAGATTATATCATAAACAAGTTCGTCCGGTGTTGAATAAACCGAGTCTGGTTCAAAATCAAAAAGATTAACCTGGCTTTCCTGAACAAATTTGTAAATTGATTCAGCTTGCTTTGTAAGAGAAAGGTCGAGTTCATTTCGCATCGTTTGATTGACATAGACATAAATGATTGTTCCAAGTACAATTTCAAGAAGTAAAAAAAGAAGTGAATACCAGAGAGTGGTTTTAAATCTTGTACTCTTAAAATATTTTTCTAGATTAGTCACCATACATATCATTAATCGTCTTTTATCAGATAGCCAACACCCCGAACAGTGTGAATAATGGGTTTCTCAAATCCCTTATCAACTTTATTTCTGAGTTTATTTATATAAACATCTATTACATTCGTTTCGGGATCAAAATGAAATTCGTAAATATGTTCGGAGATTTTAGTTCTCGATACAACACGATTTTTGTTTCTCATCAGATATTCCAGAATAGCATATTCTTTGGCGGTAAGCTGAATTTCAATATCATTTCTATATGCTTTATGGGCTTGTGTATCCAGTTTTAAATCACCTGCTTTAAGAATATTATTCTTATCAACAGAGTTTCTTCTTAAAAGAGCCCTTATTCTGGCTAACAATTCTTCAAATGAAAATGGCTTGGCCAGATAATCATCAGCGCCTGAATCAAGTCCTGTAACTTTATCCTGAATAGTGTCTCTTGCAGTAAGAATTAAAACCGGTGTAAATATTTTTTCTGATCTTAATTCTTTAAGAATAGAAAGGCCATCTTTAAATGGTAACATCAGATCAAGAATTATTAAATCGTACTCCTCAGATAAAGCCAGTTTCAATCCTTCTTTACCGTCAAATGCAACATCAACGGAATAATATTCTTCCTCAAGACCCTTTTTAATAAAGGAGGCTACTTTTTTCTCGTCTTCAACTACAAGAATTCTCATAGCCAAAATTAATATAAAAAAAGGAGAGATGACTCTCTCCTTTTCGCTTCAGATCAAACCGGTTACTTTTTCTCGGCTGATTGAACAGTCTTTTTCTCTTCCATCTTATTGCTATGCAATTTCTTGTGTGTCATTTCCTTTTTCTCGTTTTCATTTTTTTTCATCATCTCATGCTTTTCTGTTTTTTCAACCTCTTTAGCTTTTAAGGTTGTTTCCGGTTTAGTCTGATTCATCTTTTCCTGAGTCTGAATTGTTTTTGATTCTATCTTTTGCTCTGTTTGTTTAACATTTTTAGTCGTTTTGTTTGTCTCTTTACTCTGTGCCATCAAAGCAGAATTAGCAGAAAAGGCAATTAAAAGAACAGCGACTGCGAGTGCGAAAATCCTGGATTTCATTTTTAGATCTCCTATTTTGTTTTTGGTTATAAAGTAATTTAAGAACTATAATGTTAACTTATTCTGTTAGTATTAAGCCAGTATTAATTTCAGATTAATAAAAATTAATCTTTGAAGTCTGATTTGTAATTAAACTTTGTATTTTGCTCTCTGGTGTTTCGGGAAAATTGATCAGACTTGTTTTATAAAAATCTTTTCTTGCTTCATCAATTTTCCCCAAATCAGCCTTGATTGTTGCACGATTAAATAAAGCTTCTTTACACATTGGGTCAATCTGAAGAGCTTTATTGAAATAATTTAACGCTTCAATCAGATTGCCCTCATCAGCTTGCTCAACTCCTTTGCAATTAAAAAATTCAGCAAGCTTTCGTTTCTGAACCGGATCGCTAAGGATGAATTCATTATAGCTGTTAAATGTTTCCATTGTGAGCCCATTGATTAGTTACAGTGACAAAACTAATCCTCAAAAATTAATTGAGTATTAACCCTGGATTAATATTTATTAATCTTTTTGAGTTTTATGCGAGTTAATTAAAGGCGAGATTGTATTCGTAAAAAAATTTTCAAACAATAACGGATTTGAAGAATTTATTCTTCAAGCTATTCAGAACAATGAGCCTTCAAAATATTGAGGAGGAATTTTTTTTCGTCCCTGATAACCTGCATCAACTTCGTGATAGTAAAGAATATCCTCTTCGTCACTTCGCCAGCAAAGGTAAACTTCCCTTCCATCAAAGAGAGCGGGAAAATCAACAAGACCAATCTGAAAATTAGAATCTTTATAAAAACATCCTATCTCTTCAAGCTCCTTCAGAAAGCCATTAACTTCATCTGCCAGTTTTTTAATTCTGGGATCATTCTCAAAATCTCCCTGTAAATCTTCCGCTATTAAACGCATTTCTCTTGTAGTATCAAGAATATCCTGAACGATTTTTCTTACTAATGGAAGCGTCCTTCTGGCTTCTTCCGGAGTAAAATATTTTGTGTCCGTAGTCATATTATGAAATCTGTTTTAATGTTGCTGTAAAAATATAATGAAAACAGAATAAAAAAAGTTCAAATTATTTGAAATTTTCTGAAACCAACCAGTGCGTTTCTATTCTAACGATACAAAATAATAAAATACTAAAAGGAATATGATAGATAAGAAAAAACTAATTAGCGACAACCTGGTAAATGCTTTAGACTATCAGCAATTAAAAGAATTAACCGAAAAAAATGTGAAAAAAATCAACCCTGACTTGCTTAACGAAATGGAAAGAGCATATTATGAATATAGAAAACTTAATCTTGCAAGAATGTCCCGGCTTGAAAAGATATATAAACCAACCGAAGAAGCTATGAGCGTAATGTCAAAGATTAATGCTCCCCAAACCTGGCTTGTAATAACAGAAGACTGGTGTGGAGATTCTGCACAAACAATACCGGTGATGGTTGCATTAGCATCGTTGAATAAAAACATTGAAATTAAATTCCTTATTCGTGATGAAAATCCAGAAATAATGAATTTGTATTTAACTAAAGGAAAAAGAAGTATTCCTAAACTGATTGCTTATGATAACAACCTGGATGAAATTTTCATTTGGGGACCACGACCTGCAACTGCAAAATCCTTAGCCGAGGAGTTAAACAGAAAAGGCGTTGATAAACATGAAATGGTAAAACAAATTCATCTCTGGTATGCAAAAGATGGTGGTTACTCAACCGAAAAAGAAATAATTGAATTGCTTGAGGGCAAACTGACTTCAAACATTAATCAAAAATCCTACTCATAAAATGCTCAGGTAACAATAAACTTCTGTTCCTCACAAAAATTATTTACTAAAAGTTTGACTATTTAGTAAAATCAAACTAAGTTTTGCAGGGATACTTTTGATACTTGTATTGTTTTCCTGAGGGCAATTATTGGTTGCCAATCCTCTAATAATTTAAATACCACTAACATCACAGGTTGTGTTATGAAAAAACATCTACAAACTCTCCATGTACTTTTATTTTTTCTTTTTTCATTCTCTTCATTTGCTCAGAATCCAACAGTGCAACAGATAATAAACTCTGTAAGACAGGATTCTCTCGTTTATTTTGTTCGTGAACTTTCCGGTAATGTTCCAACTGTTGTAAACGGACAGACTGTTACGATAGTATCAAGAAACAAAAATAATTCTGCGAATGAACTGGCAAAAGATTACATAAAACAAAAGCTTCAATCATATGGTATTACAACTACAATTCAGAACTTCAGCTCAACAGGAAATAATGTTCTTGGAACTCAGCCCGGAACTCAGTTTCCAAATCAGAAATTTATAATCTGTGCACATTATGATGATATGCCTTCCGGTTCAATCGCTCCTGGTGCAGATGATAATGCAAGCGGAACAGCAGCAGTGATTGAAGCCGCAAGAATTTTATCTCAGTACTCTTTCCCGTTTACAATCGTTTATGCGCTTTGGGACGAAGAAGAACAGGGATTGGTTGGAAGTAATTATTATGCAACTCAGGCAAGAAATGTAAATGATTCAATCGTTGGAGTAGTTAATCTTGATATGATTGCTTATGATAGTAATAATGACGGAATAGTAAACATTCATAATCGCTCTGTAGCAAATTCTGTTGAACTATATCAGAAAATGGTTGAGGTAAATTCTCAGTATGGAATTAATCTTGGGATTGTTTCTTATAATCCCGGTTCAACATACAGTGACCACGCTTCTTTCTGGACAAAAAATTACGGGGCAATTTTACTAATTGAAGATGATAATGATTTTAATGCTTACTATCATACTACAAGTGATTTGGTTCAGTATTTCAATCAACCGTATTTTACAAAATCTGCTAAGCTTGCAATTGGAACTTTTGCTACACTCGCTCTTAATCTGAACTTACAGATTGCTCATACTCCCATTACTTCAATGACTCAATCTCAACCTATAGCTACGACTGCACAGATAACAACTGGTTTAGTAGTAGGAACGGGAATTTCTGCTCCAAGACTTTATTACAGAACAAGTACCGGAAGCGGTTTTGGTCCGTTCAATGAAATTGTTGGAACAAATTCGGGTGGAAGTAATTATACTTTCAATATTCCGGCAATACCTCTGGGAAGCATTGTACAGTATTATATAGCCGCACAGGATGCGAATTCAACAATTGTAAAAACTTTACCTTCGGGTGGTAGCGGATTTAATCCTCCTGGCAATGTGCCTCCATCTACATTTTATCTGTTTTATGTTGCGCCCGTTAGTGTTGCTTTATATGATGACGCTACAAATCTAAATAATTGGACCTCCGTTAGCGGATGGAATACAACAACATTAAAGTATGTTTCACCACCAACTTCATTCACAGATTCACCCGGCGGAAGTTATCCTGCGAATGTTTCTGCAACTTTAACTTACAATAATAGCATTGATCTCACAGGAGTTCTTGGTGCTGAACTGGAGTTTGACACTCAGTGGGATATTGAAACTGATTGGGACTACGGCCAGGTTCTTATCTCAACAAATAATGGTACTTCATGGACGCCGCTTGCCGGAAATTATACAAACCTCGGAACCGGCTCATTTCAACCACCAAATCAACCGCTTTATGATGGAACTCAGTTATCATGGGTTCACGAAAAAATGAGTCTGTCATCTTTTAGCGGACAAACAATTAAACTCAGATTTTTACTTCGCTCTGATGGTTCTGTTCAGAATGATGGCTGGTATGTTGATAATATAAAAATTTCAACATATAACACTGTCATTCCTGTTGAACTAACCGCCTTCACTGCAATTTCAAACGGCAATAATGTCGAACTAAATTGGTCAACTGCAACTGAGACTAATAACAGTGGATTCGAGATTCAGAGAATTCAAATGTCAGAAGTCAAAAGTCAGAATAGTTGGCAATCCATTGGTTTTGTTAATGGCAAAGGAACAACATCAGAACCTCAGTACTATTCTTTTACTGATAAAAATCTGAATGCCGGAACTTATACTTACAGACTTAAACAAGTTGATTTCGACGGTTCATTTGAATATTCAAATGAAATTGAAGTTGATGTTCTCTCACCAGATAAATTTGTACTTGAGCAGAATTATCCGAATCCATTTAACCCAACAACAATAATCAGTTGGCAATCACCAATAAGCGGTTATCAAACTTTGAAAGTTTATGACATACTGGGAAACGAAGTAGTTACATTGGTTAATGAATACAAAGAAGCCGGAAAATATAAGATTGAATTTGATGCATCGAACATCCCAAGTGGAATTTACTATTATAAAATTTCAGCCGGCAGTTTTTCTGATGTGAAGAAGATGATGGTAATAAAATAAGAAGCTGTCTTTTCTAGTTGGCTGAGGGCTTAATGCTTTCTATCAGAGCTGTTATTCCGGCCGGATAGTTATCGGAATCGGAATACAGCTCTTTAATTTTAAAAAGATGTTCTTAAATCTATGCGAAATCATGTCCCACAAATTATTAGTTGGGATAAACTCATCAAGAAGCATATCAGAGGGAATATAATTAACATTAAATCAACAAACAGAATTAAAACTTAAAACAACTATCATCTTTCATTATTTCCCGCACATAAAAACCTTTCTCGAATGATTTTATCAAAAACCTCTGTTTATAAATAATTCCAATCTCAGAAATGATTGAACTTGTAAGAAGCTGGAATTAAAAATAATTTTAGATAAACTATAAATATATTTTTTATGTCATCACTTCAGGTTTTATCTGGTGTTTTAATTACTGCTGCACTTATTTGTTACAGCATCGGCGTGTGGGCAGAAAGAATTGCAAAGTATCTTAAACCCTGGCATGTAATTTTTTTCTGGTCAGGATTTATGTTTGATGTATCAGGAACATATACAATGCACCTGCTGGCAACTGGTCCTTTTGACATTACCGAACCGCACACACTTACAGGACAAATAGCATTATGGCTTATGTTTTTTCATGCTATTTGGGCTACATGTGCAATAATTAAAAAGAACGAAATAGTGCTAAGAACTTTTCACCGTTTTAGCATTTTTGTCTGGATGGTATGGTTAATCCCTTACTTCGGTGGAATGTTTTTGGGAATGAGTAAATGAGGATTTTAGTTAAGTCAGAAATATTGGCGGAACAGATAAAATTTTGTTTGACTTGCTGAGGTTGCATTTCATACATAAGATACGAACATTTTCAGCAGTCAGACTTGTACCGCCCTTTGAAAACGGAAGATCGTGATCGAAGTGAAGGTTTACTTGCGTTAATGATATGTGATCAAAACAAAATTATTTAAGGACAGTGTCCACAAACTCTCCAATGTAATATGGCCAGACAAATAGTGCGAGAAGTCCTTTGAAGAAAGATAATTTCAGAAATCCAATTGTAAACAACCAACCCATAAACCAGATTGGTCCCATTATTCCTGCTACTTCTAATTTTAATTGAAGTAGTTACAGTGATTTTTTTCAATAATAAACTAATTTCCTTTTACTTCAAAAAAATACTATAAAATTTATGTTGATAAATGAAATACTATTTGTAAATTCTGCTTTACAAATAGTATAGCTATTTGTAAGTTTGTACTGACAAGATAAAGGGCAATAAAAATGACAGGTTACATAGAAAGGCAGATTTATTCCGAACTCAAAAATCATCTTTCAAAAAGACAGATAACTGTTTTAACAGGATTAAGAAGAACGGGTAAAACAACCCTAATTAAAAAATTGCTTGAAGATTCTGATTACAAACAGAAAATTTATTTTGATCTTGAGAGAATTGATAACCGGGAGTTGTTTTCTGAGAAAAACTATGAAAATATCATTTCAGCTCTGACTTCAAGAGGAATTGACTTTAGTCAAAGGACTTTAATGGCTATAGATGAGGTTCAACATTTGCCTGCAATTCCCAGCGTAATAAAGTATCTTTATGATAACTATAATATTAAATTTTTAATCACAGGCTCAAGCTCTTATTATATAAAAAATCTTTTTGGTGAATCTCTTGCAGGAAGAAAAAAAGTTTTTGTATTAAATACTCTGAGTTTTACGGAATTTTTAAGATTCAAAGAAGTCAGTTTTATACCTTCTAAAAAGTTTGGAAGAAAATTTATTTCCTCAGAATATGAGAGATTGAAAAATTTTTACGAAGAGTATATTCGTTATGGTGGATTCCCGGAGGTTGCTCTCACTGTCAAAGTCGCAGATAAGAAAGATATTCTGAGCGACATATTAAGTTCTTATTTGAATATCGATATCAAAACAGTTTCAGAGATAAGAGATCAAAAAAATCTTCACCTGCTGCTAAAAATGCTCGCCTCAAGAGCAGGAACGAGATTGGACTATTCTAAACTATCATCACTGACAGGAATTTCCAGACCATCTGTATATAATTACCTTGATTTGTTAGAACATACATTTGTTTTAACCAGAGTTCCTGTTTTGGCGAAAAATCCGGATAGAGAAATTGTGAAAGCACCAAAAGTTTTTATAAATGATAACGGTCTGCTAAATCAACTTGCCGAAGTAAGCAGTGGGGTTCAGTTTGAAAATGCTGTTTTTAACCAATTGAAGTTTCGGGGTGAACTTCATTATTATTCATTAAAGACCGGTAAAGAAATAGATTTTATAATTGATAAAGAAATTGCTGTGGAGGTAAAAGAAACGGCAACAAAACAAGATTTGATAAATCTTAAAAATCTGGCAAAAAATTTACAGATTAAAAATTGCTTTGTAGTCGGTCGTTACCCAGCGCCTGATTTCAGGGATTTTATTTGGGGTGGCGATTTGGGATAATCTCAGAACAATTTTTAACAAAATTGATTTTCAGATGAAAAGCTTAAGACAGAATCACAATTAGTATCATAAGCTTCTTTATGTGTTCATCTGAGATGAATAAATTTGTTCATCCTAAATGAACAATACTTGACATTAATAAAGCCAAAAGAAAAGGAAATAGTTATTTAACTAAATTCCCCACAAACTCTCCAATGTAATATGGCCAGACAAATAGTGCGAGAAGTCCTTTGAAGAAAGATAACTTCAGAAAACCAATTGTAAACAACCAACCTATAAACCAGATTGGTCCCATTATTCCTGCTACTTCTACTTTTCTTGATGCCATTTCCAATGCTCCTAAAAAATATTAAAGAAATACAATTCAAAGATATTTTATTTAACTTCTTCTCGTTGATAATTTCCGTCAGCGGTTTGTTTTGCTGTTAAATAAGCTAATTTAACGATAGCTTCAAATAAATCGGGATTTAGAGTTTCTACTGTATCTGTGGGAAGATGAAGATGATCATAGCTGTATTTGGAAACAAAGTAAAGCGATGGAATCCCTTTTTCGTGAAATGGAGTTGCATCTGCTCCGCCACCGCTCCAGGTATCGTTAACCATTAACTTAAAATTCTTTTCATCAATTTCCTTTGCAATCTGCCAGAGCTGCGGTGCGCTCTTTCCGTTTCCAACCTGAATGCTATCGCCATAGCCAATACAATCAAGGTTAAACATTGCAACTATTTTCTCTTTAGGAACTTTCAGATTTTCAACAAAATGTTTTGAACCGAATAAACCCTGTTCTTCACTAGCAAACAGAACAAAGATCAGCGAGCGCTTAGTTTTTACTTTGTCCGAAACAAATGCCTTTGCAATTTCAAGAACCCCTGCAGATCCAGATGCATTATCATTTGCACCTGGGAAAAGTAATCCTGCCTGTGAACCGACATGGTCAAGGTGAGCACCAATTACAATGTATTCGTTTTTTAATTGCGGATCACTTCCTTCAAGAAGAGCAACAACATTCATAGTTTTTGCTTCTTTCTGGTAATGAGTTGTCGTAACAACTTTTGCTTTCGTCTGAGTTAAAAAAGAAAAAGGTTTTTTCTTTTCATCAATTTTTGTCTGGCAATCGCTGATTGTTAATCCTACCTTGCTTAATAAATCATTCGCTGCTTTGATAGAAATATGTAGCTGAGGAAAATCAACCGGCTGTTCGCCTTCACCGTGCATAACGCTTCCGATCAGCGGTTGTGGCTTTTCATCATTTGGCAACGAGACAAATAAAATTCCTTTTGCACCCTTTTGTTTTGCAACAAGAGATTTTTCTCTGGGATAACCAGTTCCCCAATCTTTATCATCAACTCTCCACTTTGGATTTTGCTTGAATACAATTACAATTTTGTTTTTTACATTAACATTCTGATAATCATCATAGCCTAAGTCTGGTCTTGAAATTCCGTACCCACAGAAAGCAACAGGCAAAGTTAAGCTATTTGCACCACTGAATCCTCTTAACACAAAATCCTTTCCCAATACGTAATTAATAACGGTTGAATCTATTATTGATTGAAATACAACAGGAGTATCAATACGATTAAACTCAACATTTAAGAACTGAAAGTATGCGGCATCACCGAATGGTCTGAGTTTAAGATCGAGAAATTTATTTGCAGCAAACTTCGCTGCTTTGTCATAACCCTCACTGCCGGGCAATCTTCCACCAAATTCTTTTGATGAAAGAACCGACACCGTCTTGATGAGAGATTCTTTTTGAATTTGTGATACTGGATTTCTATCCTGGGCATTGTTAGTAATAAAACAAAAGATGAAAAATATAAAAAGGAGATTGCGGAAAAATTTAATCTGTATCATGACGAATTACTGTGTTATTATCTCTAAAGAAAAATAATGATTTTGAAATGAATAAAGAAAGGTTGAATTAGTTTAAGTAGTTGCTAATTCGTGTTCGGGACAGTCGACTCTTAACTCATCTGATTTGAGCTGTAATTTCAGATACTCACAAAAGTAAAGTTCTTTATTGTTTTTTTTCTTATGTTGAAAATGTTTGCAGGTAAAACATATTCTGTTGCGATTAATAATACCTTCTTCTTCAAAGTTGATTAGAATTCTTAGCAGCGTTTCAAAAAGAATTGTTTTATTTTCTTTTGAAATATTGGTGAAATTTTTTCTGAATTGTTCTCCCCAGCTTTCAATTTTTTTTACAAGTTCCGAACCTTTAACAGTCAGAGCAAGATAAAAATACCTTGCATCTTCATCATCTGTTTGTTTCTTAACTAACTTTTTCTGAACAAGAGATTTAACGGCATCACTGATTGTTGCTTTTGTAACATTAAGTCGTTGTGCAAGCGTTGTAATGTTTCTGTCAACCTCCGGCTGGCGATAAATATAAATGAGAATCTGTGTTTGAATAGGGCTGAGATTATATTGTTTGGTCTGTTCCCAGAGTAAAACACGAAATACCTGACTTATTCTTTCAAGCGCAAGAACAAGTTTTGCATCAAGGTCATTATGCTGATATTTATGATTGAATATTGATTTCACAAAACAAAATTAACTACTTAAGTCTGCAGAAAAAAGAATAATGTCACCCCTCGATTAACTCAGGGTGACATATAATTAAAACTACTCAGAATTATTTTCTGTATTCACTGAAAACATAATCCTTATCTTTTTGTGAGAGATGACAACTGAAACAATTACCATTCATATCTATAACAATGCGCTCCCTTGTATCACCCTTAAAACCTTCAAATCCCCAACCACCGGTTTCTTTGTATTTCTTAGAATCCTTTTCCATCACGCCTACAACTTTTCTTTTACCTTCAGCTATTGCATTTTCGGCATTAACAGTTTCAAGCAAATCAAAAACAATCACAGAACCATCCCTAAACTTATTTCCGGCATTATATCCCTCAAGAGCTTTTTTATTTGCATAGATATGATGAATTCCCCCGAAAGCTTCGTAAAGCGGATGACCTTTTTCAAGAATGAGCGTTTTTACATGGGTCCAGTTTCTATAACCTTCAGGGTATTTTACATCATTTTTGCTGCTTCCGGAAAATAAGAAAGCAGAAAATATAATAGTAAGAACAAAGACAAAGAGAATTAAGTTATGCTTTTTCATAGCGCACTCCTTTGGTTGTTAATAATTAGTTAGGATTCCTAACTAAATTAACCTTAAAAGGATTGCGAGTCAAATCCTCTTTTTATTTAATAAGCCAGAATCGGGCTGAGCCAACGTTCGATTTCTTCAACACTCATTCCTTTACGGCGATGATAGTCAAGAACCTGATCTTTATCAATTTTTCCGACATTAAAATATTTTGCAAAAGGATTTGCGAAATATAAACCACTAACGCTTGCTGCAGGATACATTGCAAGACTTTCTGTGAGTTTTATTCCGGCGTTCCTTTCAACATCAAGAAGTTCAAAGAGAATTATTTTTTCTGTATGATCGGGTTGAGCCGGATAACCTGGTGCAGGACGAATTCCAACATATTTTTCTTTTATCAAATCTTCGTTTGTTAAATTTTCGTCAGAAGAATATCCCCAATATTTTTTACGAACCAGTTCGTGTAAATGCTCAGCGAAAGCTTCAGCAAGACGGTCAGCAAGTGCTTTAACCATTATACTATTGTAATCATCATGATTTTTTTCGAATTGTTCGATTAATTTCTCTATTCCGATACCCGCTGTTACAGCAAACGCACCGATGTAATCTGTTAATCCGGAATCTTTCGGTGCAATAAAATCTGCAAGAGCCAGATTGGGTTGTCCTTCAGTTTTAAGAGATTGCTGTCTTAATGAATGAAATACAGTCAGTACCCCTTGTTTTGATTCATCAGTATAAACCTCAATATCATCACCAACAGCATTTGCAGGGAACAGTCCAAACACTGCATTTGCTGTAAGAAGATTATTGCTTATGATTTTATCTAATAATTTAATTGCATCATCAAAAAGTTTTTTTGCTTCGCTTCCGACTTTTTCATCTTCAAATATTGACGGATACTTTCCTTTTAATTCCCAAGTCATAAAGAAAGGTGTCCAGTCAATATAATTTCTAAGTATTGCCAAAGAATAATTGTTAAGTACAGTTATTCCTGGTTTGTTCGGCTTTTTAATTTCAATCTTATTCCAATCAATTTTTAGTGTATTCTCTCTTGCTTTTTCGATGGGAACAAGTTGTTTATCAGATTTTTTCTTCAGATAATCTTCACGCAGTTTTCTGTATTCTTCCTTGATGGATTGAATAAACATTTCTCTTTCTGTCTTATCCTGATTGAGTAAGTTGGATACAACCGGAACACTTCGCGAAGCATCAAGAACATGAATTACTGCTCCGTCATAATTGGGGTCAATTTTTACAGCAGTATGAACGCGAGAAGTAGTTGCCCCTCCGATAAGCAAAGGAACTTTCAATCCTCTCCTTTGCATTTCCTTAGCAACATGAACCATTTCATCGAGCGATGGTGTAATTAGTCCACTAAGTCCAACCACATCAACATTTTCATCAATTGCAGTCCGAATAATTTTTTCAGCATGAACCATAACACCAAGGTCAATTACTTCATAGCTGTTACAACCAAGTACAACACCGACAATGTTTTTTCCAATATCGTGAACATCGCCTTTAACTGTGGCTAAGAGAACTCTAGCCCCTTCCACCTCTTTCTTAGAAGCCTCCCCTAAATCCCCTCCAAAGGAGGGGACTTTTAAATTGTTCCTAATTTCATTCAATACGCCTTCGGTATCATTTAAAACCTGATTATTAGTAAATCTTATTACTCTAAAACCATTATCATTTAACCATTGAGTTCTGATTTCATCGGATTCTTTATTTTCAGGAAGTTGATGAATTAAACCATCTATTTCAATTACAAGTTTTTGTTCCAGACAGACAAAGTCGGCAATATATTTACCGATAATGTGTTGTCTTCTGAATTTATACTTTTCAAGTCGTCTGTCACGCAGAAGTTCCCACATTTTTTCTTCTGCTTCAGTAGGCTTCGAACGATTTTGTTTAACAAATTCTTTTAATAATCCATAAATAGTGAGGTCTGCAGTCATCCATTCAAACTTATCAGTCTCCCTTCTAGTATGGAGAATGGCTTGGGAAGTAAATTCACCCTTCTCCTTTGGAGAAGGGTCGGGGATGAGGCTTGGTTCTTTAGCTTTCGTCTGCGATTTTGTTATGTACGGCTCTAACACTGCCACTGCTTTCTTCATCACTCTTGCACTCTTTACAACTTGTGGAAGGAACATTTTTCCTGCACCAAACAAATCACCAACCACATTCATTCCTGCCATCAGCGGACCTTCAATTATTTCCAGAGGCGAGGAATACTTTGTGAGGGCTTCTGCAATATCTTCATCAATGTAATCTGTTATTCCTTTTATCAGCGAGTGTTTTAGTCTTTCTTCAAGCGTTAGATTTCGCCATTCATCTTTCTTTTCTTCAGCATGAACTTTGTCCTGTTTCTTAATCTTTTCCGCAAATTCAATTAATCTTTCTGTTGCATCTGGTCTTCTGTTAAGAATTACATCTTCAACAAGAACAAGAAGGTCTTTCGGAATTTCTTCATACACAACCAATTGACCTGCATTCACTATTCCCATATCCATCCCGGCTTTGATTGCGTGATAGAGAAATGCTGAATGCATTGCTTCACGCACAACGTCATTCCCACGAAATGAAAACGAAAGATTACTAACTCCACCACTCACTTTCGCAAGCGGAAGATTTTGTTTTATCCATCTGGTTGCTTCTATGTAATCAATAGCATAATTATTGTGTTCTTCAATTCCTGTTGCAATTGCAAAAATGTTTGGATCAAATATTATATCCTGCGGAGGAAAACCAACTTCTCTGGTAAGAATATCATAGGCTCGTTTGCAGATTTCTATTCTTCTCTCAAAAGTATCTGCCTGACCTTTTTCATCAAATGCCATTACTACAACTGCAGCACCATAGTTGAGAATTTTTCTTGCGTGATTTTTAAATACTTCTTCACCTTCTTTTAATGAAATTGAATTGACTATTCCTTTTCCCTGCAGACATTTTAATCCTGCTTCAATAACAGACCACTTTGATGAGTCAATCATTATCGGCAGTTTTGCAATATCCGGTTCAGCTTCAAGAAGATTCAGAAACTTTGTCATTGCCTTTTCTGAATCAAGCATTCCTTCATCCATATTAACATCAAGCACCTGAGCACCGCCTTCAACCTGGTCCCGCGCAACAGACAGTGCTTCATCATATTTTTCTTCTTTAATCAATCGAGCAAACTTTTTTGAACCAGCCACATTTGTTCTTTCGCCAATGTTCATAAAGTTTGAATCGGGACGAAGAATAACCGGCTCAAGTCCACTTAATCTTAAATATGGTTCCTGTGGTTTTGGAATTCTTGGTTTATGATGTTTAACTACTTCAGCAATTGCTTTAATGTGATCTGGAGTTGTACCGCAACATCCACCAACTATATTTACGAATCCACTTGCAAGAAAATCTTCGAGCACACTTGCCATTGATTTCGGAGTTTCATCATAGCCACCCATTTCATTTGGTAAACCGGCATTTGGGTAAACAGAAATGAATTTATCAGAAATGTTTGACAAGTCTTCAACGAATGGTCTCATTTGCTTTGCACCGAGAGCGCAGTTTAATCCAACACTAACAAGATTTTTCGCGTGAGAGATTGAAATGTAAAAAGCCTCAACTGTCTGACCAGATAATGTTCTTCCGCTCATATCGACAATGGTTCCAGATATCATCAGCGGAAGCTCAATATTTTTTTCTTCAAGATATTTTTGAATTGCTACTATTGCAGCTTTAGCATTAAGTGTATCGAATATTGTTTCAATCAGAAGAATATCAACTCCGCCATCAACAAGTCCTTTGGTTTGCTGGTAATATGCTTCTACCATTTCATCGAAAGTCACTGCACGATAACCCGGATCATTTACATTCGGTGAGATTGAAAGTGTTTTGTTAGTTGGTCCCAAAGCGCCTGCAACAAATCTTGGTTTGTCGGGATTTTTTTTGTTGAACTCTGCGGCAACTTCTTTAGCAATCTTTGCGGCTTCAAAATTAATTTCATAAACAAGATGCTCTGTATGGTAATCTGCCTGTGAAATTGGTGTTCCGTTAAATGTGTTCGTTTCGACAATATCAGCACCTGCTTCAAAATAAGCACGATGAATTCCTTTGATTATTTCAGGTTGAGTCAGACATAGAATATCATTATTACCTTTTAGATCATAAAGATGATCTTTGAACCGATCTCCACGATACTGTTCTTCAGTTAACTTGTGGCGCTGAATCATTGTACCCATCGCGCCATCGAGTACTAATATTCTTTCAGATAATAATTTTTTGAAAGTTTCTATATTCATTGTGATTACCTTTAATTATCAAATCAGTAAAGTTCTTTTATTCCTTCGCGTCATTGTGCCTTGGTGGCGAAAAGGAAATAAGATAATCGCCACAAAGACTCTGAGGCACGAAGAATATTAATTTGTTTAAAACCAAAATGCCTCTTCAGATGATATGAAGAGGCGTTTATAAAAAACTTCTTCATCTCATCTTTCCCCCGAAAATTCAGGGGCAGGAATTAGCACCCGACATCCTGACAAAGTCGAGACCGGCTGCTACGGTATCAACGGGCCTGTTCCCTACACCGTTCTTGATAAGATTTTTCATTTATGAAAGAACTATTAAAAACTGTTTCAAATATATGAATAATAGTTGCTTTGTCAAGAACTCATTTAATATTACCACGCAAGTAGATAGTCTTTCTTTTATAGCTTCTCTTTTATCTGTAAATTTCAAATAACAAAAACAAAGGTTTGTTTCTTATGATAATCGTTACTGGTGGTGCCGGATTTATAGGCAGCGCAATAGTCTGGAGATTAAACTCTCTTGGCAACGATAATATAATTATTGTTGACGAACTTGGTACAACTGAAAAATGGAAAAATCTTGTTGGCCTTAAGTTTCAGGAATTTATTCACAAAGATGATTTTATTTCTGCAGTAGTTGAAGATACTATTGAATTTCCTGTTGAAGCCATTATTCATATGGGAGCCAACTCTTCAACAACAGAAAAAAATGCCGATCACCTTTTTTCAAATAATTATTTATATACACAAGAGCTTGCAAAATATTGTCTATCAAAAAATATAAGATTTATTTATGCTTCTTCTGCGGCAACTTACGGTGATGGTTCTCTCGGGTTTGATGATGATGAATCAAAACTTGAAACTCTTCGTCCACTGAATATGTACGGCTACTCTAAGCAGTTGTTTGATCTATGGGCAAAAAGAAATAAAGTGCTTGACAAAATAGTTGGAATAAAGTATTTCAATGTTTACGGACCGAACGAATATCACAAAGGTGATATGCGCTCTGTTGTACATAAAGCATTTGAGCAGGTGCGTGATACAGGAAAAGTCAGATTATTCAAATCTCTCAATCCAAATTATAAAGATGGTGAGCAGATGCGTGATTTTGTTTATGTTAAAGATGCTGTTGATATGACTTTACATTTTCTGGAACACAGAGACAAAAACGGAATTTATAATGTTGGCTCAGGTAAAGCACGAACCTGGATTGACCTTGTTACGGCTTTATTTAAAGCTGTTGGTAAGCCCGTTAATATTGAATTCATTGATCTTCCCGAAAACTTGAAAGAAAAATATCAGTATTTTACTGAAGCCAATCTTGCTAAAATAAAATCTGCGGGATATAACAAACCCATCACTTCGCTTGAAGATGGAGTGAATGACTATGTGAAAAATTATCTTTTGAAAAGTTTGTATCTGGGATATTGAATAGATTAAGAGTAAGAGAAAGAGTGAGTGGTTAGCTCACTCTTTTTTTAAAACTTTTCCTCATCATCGTCGAGCAAGTCATCTTCATCATCAAGATCATCAATATCGAAATCATCGTCAATTAATTCATCATCTGGTTCTTCATCTTCATCAAAGAAATCATCATCCTCTTCTTCATCTTTAAAGAGATCATCGTCATCAATCAAATCATCTTCTTCCTCTTCATCATCATAATCATCAAAATCATCATCATCAGGATTTTTTCTTTTTGCTGCTGAAAGCTCCTGCTCTGCAAGAAGTCTCCAGAAAGATTTATTGATTTCGTTCTGTTCATTATTAAGAAAATTTAATTCATTCATTTCCATCTTTAATATTCTCCAATTAATCTTTATAATTTCTAAAGTTAATTTATAGCTGCTTTGTAAATCTCCAAACAGAAAAATAAAAATCCAAAAAATTTTTTGTTATATTTCACACACGATAAAAACATACTTGCTTTATTAATAACAGTCAATAAAAAAATTTTACCTTATGAAACTTGCAACTCTCTGCTATGTATTAGACAAAAAAACTAATTCAACATTAATGATTTACCGCAACAAGAAACAAAATGATTATCACGAAGGTAAATGGAATGGTTTGGGTGGAAAATTTGAACAGGGCGAATCCCCCGAGGAATGTGCAATCAGAGAAATTGAAGAAGAAAGCGGACTGAAAGTTAAATCAGTTAAGATGAAAGGGTTTATAACTTTTCCTCTGTTTGATGGCAAAGATGATTGGTATGTATTCCTTTTTACTTCTGACGACTTTGAAGGCAATTTGATTGATTCCCCTGAGGGACATCTGGAATGGATACCGAATAATAAACTTACTGAAATTAATCTCTGGGAAGGGGATAAAATTTTTATTCCCTGGCTTTTTGAGGATAAGTTTTTCAGTGCAAAGTTTAATTATGAAAATGGAAGGTTTGTTGGTTATGAGGTTAATTTTTATTGTTAACACAGAATTATTATTTTCTATTTGACAACCATTTAAGGATAAAATTTCTTAGCTGCTCTTGAAATAATTAACATTTCTTTTAATGTTTACAATTAATAAATACACTTCTTTCAACTCAACAAACTGAGTGGCTTCAGCGGGAGAATTAAACGTTAATTATTAAAGAGCTCTCTTCTGTTTTATGGTTCGGTACAAATCTTACTTTCCAGGTAAATCTACTTGAAAAGCAATTCGGAAAAGTTATAACCAAAAATGATATCTCAAAAAGATTAATCACCTTCAGAAAATTCAGAGTTATTTATTCTGATTTCAAAAGCACAACTTCGTTTAAACATTCTACAAAATACAATCACAGGGAGAATAAAAATGAAAAACTTAATACTTGTTTTGTCTTTTGTTATTGCTATCGGGCTGATACAAACCACGCCGGCGCAGTTTCTTGATAAGATAAAGAAAAAAACTGAACAAAAAGTTAAAAGCGAGGGAGAAAAGAGAGTTCAAGATAAAATAAACAAGGGTGTTGATAAGGCTTACGATGAAGCTGAGAAACAATTAGAAGGAAGTGGTGAGGATAATGAACAAGAGAAAACTGATCAGGAAAAAAGCGAACAAAACGAAAACACAAATAAAAATGATGAACAAAAAAATCTTTCTGATAATCCCCCACAAGAAGATCCAAAGTTCTCAAGCTCAACACAATATGATTTCGTACCTGGCGATAAAGTAATTTTATTTGATGATTTCAGCCAGGATGCTGTTGGAGATTTTCCTGCACTCTGGACAGCAAATGCTCCCGGAGAAATTAATACTCTCAGCATAGCACCGGGTAATTGGTTCAATTTAAATAACAACGAAGGTAATTACTTTTTTCTGAATGATATAAACTTCCCCAAAAATTTTATTATAGAATTTGATATTGTTCCAAAGACAAAAGGTGGTCGTATAGCAGCCGGATTACTATTGTACGGCGAAGACAAACGAAAAGAGATGGATAATGAAGCACATCCGGGAAATGGCGGTATTATGATTTCTATCGAAAGAGAAAGCTGGAATACCTGGGGATACAAGAAAGGGGAAAAAGATCTTATTACAGGAAGATCTACTGTTAAACCTGTTGTTGCAGAAAAAGTAAACCATGTAATTATTTGGGTTCAGGGAAGACGAGTCAGAATATATCAGGATCAGACAAAAGTGTTTGATATGCCGACCAATATTTATGATGGTGTTAAACTAAGCAGACTTTGCTTCAGGTTAAGTCGCGGAGCTTCTGCTGGTTCATACATATCCAACTTAAGAATCACTGATGCTTCCCCTGATATGCGAAGCAAACTTCTTACAGAAGGAAAGCTTGTTAGTTATGGAATTTACTTCGATATAAATAAAGACATTGTTAAACCAGAATCTTATGGAACGATAAAAGAAATAGCAAAAGTTCTTACGGACAATCCAAATGTAAAAATTAAAATTGTTGGTCATACTGATTCTGATGGTGATGATAAATCAAATCTTGATTTATCCAAACGACGATCTGCTGCTGTTAAAAATGTTTTGGTAAAGGAATTTAGCATTGATGCAGCGCGAATTGAAACTGATGGGAAGGGGGAAAGCGAACCGGTTGCAAAGAACGATAGCGTTGGAAACAAAGCTCTTAACAGAAGAGTTGAGTTTATAAAAGTTTAAAATTATTTACTCACTTAACAGGTTTATAAGATGCAAAAGATTTTATCTTTTTTGTTTATGATATGCTCTATCCAGTTATTTTCCCAAACCGGGCAGGCATATCTACAGAAATTTCCTTCATTGCCAGACTCAAAATGTATTGCAGATACAGCTGAAATAAAAGAATTCAATTTCAGGCTTTCTGAAGTAACAAATCAATTAGATTCCATCTGCCGCTTAAGAAAATATAATTTGGAGGAGAGAATTAAACACATTCAGCCAAATGTTGAAAAAAAGATTGCGCAGGATTATGACTTATCCAATGCGGATCTTCAAAAATTAAAGAATAAAAAACTTAGCAAAGAAGAAAAGAAACGTATTGCATATCAAATGATGCAAAACAAAGCGAATATTTCTATGGAAGAGATAGAACAGTTAAAAAAGATGAAAAAGGAAGGGAATAAAGAAGGGATACAGGGTTGGGCAGAGGCTTACTCAACTCAAAAAATGTCTGAATTAATATCGGGTGATTCGACTAAAACTCCCGAACTGTTAGAAATAGAAAAAGATCAGGTGAAGAATAAAAAACTTAATGATCTCACTAAGGAGCAGTCTGATCTTGTTAATAGAATCGATGCCGTAAACAAAAGATATTCAAACAAGATGATTGAGTTTACTAAAGAAGATTCTATTCAATCAACTGAGTTAAAGAAAAATATCGAACCTTTAGAAAAAATGTTAATAGAGGAAGATCTAACTCCAGAACAGCGGCGGGATATAGAGATAAAAATTGCAACTTATCAATTTAATTATTGTAATAAACTTTCACCTATGTATATGGACATAATAAAAGATTTTAGACTCTCGTTTGAACCACTTTTACCACTTTATGATCGCCTTGAGGTAGTTAACGCAAAAATAAATGCAATCACTCTTGGCTTGGAAGAATGGCCAATAGATCCTGGTTTAATGCAACTGGAAGCCGTAAATGGAATCGCTCATTCAATTGCTTCAATATTTAAATATACTATGATTCCACCTAGCATGGCTGAATAAGATTTTACTTCTACAATATTATTACTGGAAGAAAAATGAAATTTCTTATTATAGTCTTTTTAATCTTAATCACCGGAGCTTACTTGTTAGCCCAGAAAGATATGACTCCACAGCAGATTAAGGACAAGATGACAAAAATTCGGCAATCAACCGATTGGTCTGACCCCGTAGCATCAAAAAGAGCAAATGAAGAAATAAAAAAGCTCTCCAAACAATTAATGACATCAAGAATAAACCAAAATCCAACAAATCAGTCTGACTCTGTTAGAGCTGAATTACAAAAAGAGAATATAGAAAATATTTCAAAGACGTGGAATCAAATGCTGGAAGCAGCAAAGCTTGGTGAAGAAGGAGATATCTTGCTTGGCAAACCTGTTAGAAATGAAATTACCGAAGATTATAAGGAAGATCAATCGCCCAAGAACTATAACCCAGAATTTCTCAAACAGATGAACCTTTTGGTAATAGATCTGTCTATACCAACCGTTCAACGAACAATAGATGTGATGCATAACTTTAAAGGCATAGAAATATTAATAATTACTTCGTGGAATAAAAGCACCACGGTTAATCTACCCGATATATTAAAGAGAGCATCACAATATCCGTTAAAGGAATTATACATTATTAATTTTGGTTCGTTTGTAACAAGCATCCCAAAAGAAATTAATCAGTTTAAAGATCTTTCTACATTGGCTTTGTTTAACAACAATATAAAGCAATTACCCGAGATGAAAAGTTTTGCATCCAAACTTGATTCTCTTTTTATTGACAAAAACCCAATCGGTTCTGTATTTCCAGCTATTAGTTCGATGAAAAATTTAAAGAAGCTGGGCATTGCTAAAACTTCTATTTCCGATGCGGAAATAAATAAGATTGAAAAATTACTGCCCGATTGTGAGGTGATAATAAAATGAAAACTCGATGTTTAGTTTTGTTATTTTTAATAGTAATAATTGCCGGCAATTCTTTTGTACAACGTACACAATTTTATATAAAGTCTACTGTGGGCGGGCTTTATCCAAAAGAAATCGAAGGTCTTCCAGCTTATTTTGCAACCTTGTTTGATAATTCACTGAAGGAAAAATATTCTTGTACTACTGTTTTAACAACTTCCGATGTCAGAGATTTGCTTGGATGGGAAAGACAAAGACAATTACTGGGCTCGGGTTCTGAAGAATCACAAAAAAGCCTGGCAGAGGCTTTGGGGGTAGATTACCTGGTTAGCTTTGAGGTATCGGTCGCGGTTGGTGAAAAGTTTATTGCAAGCGGCACACTTATACCAAGGCGGGCAAAGCCGGTTTTCCCATTAATAAAAGCATCCGCATATAGCAACTATTCAAAAGAATCTTTTGATCAGATTGATGCAAACTTAAAGGAGGTTGCAAAGAAACTTGTTGACGGTTTAAAAAAATATGAGATATGTCCTTTCAAAGGAGAAATAAATGTTAAAATAACCAGCACTAAAAAAGATGAGCAGACTGAAGAGTATCCGACGTACTGTAATGGTGTTGATGGAACATACCATAAAACAACAACGATAAATAATTATTCTGAAAATGATTGGACAATAAAAAAAATTGGAAAAGAATCCGCAGACGGAACAGTTCTGTTTAATCTTTCTGAAGAGCTTACAATTGACGAAATAAACCCTTGCTACGAATGCAGTCCAACAAAACAAGGACAAAGAACTTACTACGCAAAAACTACAACTTATGCTGATATTCAAAAAAGTACTGCGGGCAATAATAGTTCTGATATTATTGTTGACAGTGCAAGAGTAATATTGAATTTTCTTGATGACGGAACTTACACCGTTAGAATAAAAGCGGCATCCAAACTTGGCACAAAGAAAACCATAGAAGAAGTTAAAGCACAGGGTGTGTGTGATAACATTAATGAGCCGCCTAAAAAAACAACAAACAAAATAGATGAAGGGCTATATGAGCTTCTGGGTCCATTTACAGGAACTGCTGAAGATAAAGTTTTATCACAAAAGGATACAATTAAAAGAGTTGATCCTGTTTCAAAAGAAGAAACAACAATTGAATATGAGTTTTATTTGACAAGAGATTAATTATTCTTAAAAGGAAATTTCTTTAACCCACCGTTTTTCAAACAAGTACTTAAAGAGTGCAAATACTTTAATAATTTTGTAACAAATAAATTATGAATTGATTTATTAAAAATATTTTTTGTGTTGAATAAAACTATCTTTCAAATAAACAGAATGGATTGTCCCTCAGAGGAAAATCTTATCAGATTAAAACTTGATGGGATAAAAGAAATACTAAGACTTGAGTTCGATATTGAAAACAGAAAACTAACTGTTTACCATAACAATAGTCCCGAGTTGATCGGCAGATTAATCAACGAACTTAATCTCGATAGCAATGTATTAAGCACCGAAGTTTATACCAAAAAGGTTAATTCAGAGGAGATAACGCAAAGAAAAGTGTTGTGGGCTGTTTTAATTATAAACTTTGCTTTCTTTCTGATTGAAATTGTATTTGGATTTATATCCAATTCAATGGGGCTTGTCGCAGATAGTCTTGATATGCTTGCCGATGCTTTTGTTTACGGAATTAGTCTCTACGCTGTCGGCGGAACAATTCAAAGAAAGAAAAATATTGCGAAACTTGCCGGCTATTTTCAAATCACTCTTGCTGTTATTGGTTTTGTTGAAGTGCTTCGCAGATTTATCGGAGTCGAATCGCTTCCTGATTTCAGAACTATGATCATAGTTTCCTTCTTTTCTCTGATTGCAAACAGCATTTGTCTCTATCTTCTTCAAAAATCAAAAAGCAAAGAAGCTCATATGCGCGCAAGTATGATTTTTACTTCAAATGATGTAATTATAAATCTCGGAGTAATAGTTGCGGGAACATTAGTTTTATTGTTAAACTCCGGACTACCGGACCTTATTATTGGCTCTGTTGTGTTTATAATTGTGATAAACGGAGCAATTCGAATTATGAAAGTATCAAAATAATTTCTTCTCGCTTTTTTCTGAATCATCACACGATTATTTTTTCTGAAACATTTTAAAAACTGAGCAGTATAATCTCACAAAAAAATTTATTCGCAGGAAATCAGTATGTCAACAAAGATTATTAATTCTAAAACTCTAATAAAATTAATTTCAATATTAATATTATTACTTCTAGCTTCCTGTAATTCGAGCGAAAATCAATCCAATACAAATACTAATATGGTTTCTTCCGATAAAAGAATGGAGTCTCTTACACCGGTAGAAGATCAATCTGTTTCTGTTGAAAGAAAAATTATTAAAGAAGGCAGCATAAGATTTGAAACTTCAAGCGTTATCGAAACACAAAAAGAAATCAGAAAAATTGTTGCTGAACTTGACGGCTACATTGGAAATGAAAATTCTAATAATTATGAGGGAATAATTGAATACTCATTAACTGCACGAGTGCCTGAAGATAAGTTTAATACTCTTATTGATAAGGTTTCTTCTCTTGCCGAAAAAGTTGAAAGCAAAAACATAAATTCTTCGGATGTTACAGAAGAGTTTATTGATGTCGAAGCAAGAATAAAAACGAAAAAGGAACTTGAAGCCCGATATAAGGAAATACTTAAGAAAGCAAACCGTGTTGATGAGATATTGAATATCGAAAGAGAAATGGGAAATCTTCGTGCAGAGATTGAATCACTTGAAGGAAGAATGAATTATCTGAAAAACAGAATATCGTTAAGCACACTTAATATCACATTTTATGAAAAAGTTTCTGCACCATTTGGTTTCTTTTCAAAAGTAAAGCAAGCACTTCATAATGGCTGGCAGGCACTTTTGTGGTTCATTATTATCTTAATCAGTCTCTGGCCATTTTTACTTCTTATTCTGATAGTCCTTTTTATTATATTGAAATTCAGAAAGAAGAAAACTATTCCGTTAAATTAATCTTAACACAAAGAGGAGGCGTAAATGACAAGACAGATTTTTGTCAATCTGCCCGTAAAAGACATTGCCCGCTCAATGCAGTTTTTCAGGCAACTTGGTTTTGATTTTAATATGCAGTTTACTGACGATAAAGCGGCTTGTCTTGTAATAGGAGAAAATATTTATGCAATGCTTCTTAAAGAGGAGTTTTTCAAAAATTTCACTAAAAAAGAAATTGCTGACTCTTCTAAAGTAACTGAAGTTTTAATTGCAATTGATGTTGAAAGCAAAGAAGCCGTTGATTTGTTAGTTCAAAAGGCTGTCAGAGCCGGCGGAACAATCTATTCTGAACCTGCTGACCATGGCTGGATGTATCAGCACAGTTTTGCTGATTTAGATGGTCATCAGTGGGAAATTTTTTATTCCGATATTAATGCTTTGAATAATCAATAACATCACCCAATACTAATATTTTTTGTGAGAGATAATTATAATAATTCTGAACAGCCTGTCACTAAATTAAATCAGTCTCCAAAATCATCTCTTTGGGATGAACTGAAAGATGCAATTCGTGGCAGTGAAGCTGACTATACAGAAATACCAATTGGTAAAGCAATCTTTCTACTTGCTATTCCAATGATACTTGAGTTGATAATGGAATCAACTTTCGCTGTCGTTGACATTTTCTTCGTTGGCAAACTGGGTGCTTCGGCTGTTGCAACTGTTGGCTTGACAGAAACTTATTTGTTTCTCCTTTACTCGATTGGTATGGGTTTATCAACAGCTGTTACTGCTATAGTTGCCAGAAGAATTGGTGAGAAAGAAAAAAATCTTGCAGGATTAACAGCTGTTCAGGCAATAATCATCGCCGTACTTGTTTCAACTCCGTTCGCGCTAATTGGAATTTTCTTTTCAAAACAAATGCTTACAATTATGGGCGGAGATGCCTGGGTAGTTGAAAGTGGTTTTCGTTATACTCAATGGATGTTAGGTGGCAATGGTATTATTATGCTTTTGTTCGTGATCAACGCCATTTTCAGAGGCGCCGGTGATGCTGCGATTGCTATGCGTGTTCTCTGGATTGCAAACGGAATTAACATAATACTTGACCCCGTGTTAATCTTTGGTTTTGGTCCGATTCCAGCTCTCGGTATTGAAGGTGCTGCTATTGCAACAAATATCGGAAGAGCTACCGGGGTTATAATTCAATTATGGTCTTTATTCAAAGTTGGTAAACATATTCGTGTTCTTAAATCTCATCTTAAAATTCACCTGGAAATTGTTTTCAACATACTTCGCAAATCAATCGGGGGAATTGGGCAGATGATTGTTGCAATGACTTCCTGGATTTTTATTATGAGGATCATCTCTGAGTTTGGTAGTGAAGCTGTCGCTGGAGCCACAATTGCAATAAGAATAATGATGTTCACTATGATGCCTGCGTGGGGAATGTCTAATGCTGTTGCGACTCTTGTAGGTCAGAATCTTGGCGCTAAGAAACCGGATAGAGCTGAGCGATCTGTTTGGATAACTGGTGTCTGGAATATGATTTTCCTTTGTCTTGTTGCTGTGATTTTCTTTTTCAAAAGTAATTCTCTTGTTGACATTTTCACGGATGATGCCGGTGTTATAGCAATCGGAGGAATGTGGCTAAAAATAGTTTCGTATTCATACTTTGTTTATGCCTGGTGGATGGTTGCGATACAGGCATTTAATGGTGCCGGCGATACAATGACTCCAACTAAAATAAATCTTGTTTTCTTCTGGCTAATACAAATTCCGCTTTCATATTTGATGTCAAAAATTTTGGGAATGGATGTAACCGGTGTTTTCTGGGCAATATTTATTTCAGAAACTTCTGTCGGGATTTTTACGCTTTGGCTTTTTACTAGAGGAAAATGGAAAGAAGTGGTGGTATAATTTTATTACAAAATTATTCTCAGTCTATTCTTACTTAAAATTTTATTTTTAGTTTTGCTTAAAAACAGTATAAATAATTTTCTTTTCAATCTTAATGAATCTCACCAATGAACAATATGATATCATCAATTCAACGGGTGATATTAAAATAAATGCCGTAGCCGGTTCGGGTAAAACCACAACAATAATTGAATATTCCAAAACCAGACCAAAGAAAAGCAAAATTCTCTATCTTGCGTTTAACCGCTCAGTAAAAAACGAAGCTGAACATAAATTCGCTTCATTTGGTCTTGATAATGTAAAAGTAGAAACCGCACATTCTCTTGCCTATAAAGACATAGTGTATCGTTTTAAATATAATGTTAAACCTCAGGGTTATAAAACATATGAAGTTGCCGAAATATTAAAGCTTCGCCGAAGAAAAGAAAAGCATTTCGAATTAATTACTGCAAATCATATAAATCGTTTTGTAAATTACTTCTGTAACAGCAATGCTAAAAGAGTACAACAACTTAACTATCTCGATACTGTTTCAGACCCGCTGGCTTATGAGTTTGTCCGAAAGAATTATGATTACATAGAGAAACACACAAGAGATTTTCTTACAAAAATGAATAATGGTGAGATTGAAATAACTCACGATTTTTATCTGAAAAAATTTCAGCTATCAACACCGTATTTAGATTACGATTATATTCTTTTTGATGAAGGACAAGATGCTTCGCCTGCAATGCTTGAAGTTTTTCTTAATCAAAATGGTACAAAAGTCATTGTGGGTGATTCACATCAGCAGATTTATTCATGGCGGTTTGCTGTAAACTCATTAGAGAGAGTTGATTTTAAAGCACTCCCGTTAACTATCAGCTTTCGGTTTCCTCAGGAGATTGCAAATCTTGCTGTAGAAATACTAAACTGGAAGAAACTGATTTCTGAACAACAGATACTTAATATCAAAGGCGCTGGTGGAAAGGATTCACAAAAATTTAAAGCTACTCTTGCAAGAACAAACCTTGGTCTGCTTAGTAAAGCAATTGACTTTGTAACAGAAAAATCTAAACCTCAAACAATTTATTTTGAAGGAAACATTAACTCATATTTTTATGCTGATGAAGGAGCTTCTCTTTTTGATGTTCTTAATTTGTATAATCACAACCATGAAATGATTAAGGATAATCTGATAAAAAGCATGAATGATTTTTCAGAACTTGAAGAATATGTTGATAAAACAGAAGACTCTCAACTTGCAATGTTGGTAGAAATTGTAAAAAAATATGAAAATGATTTACCTCGTTTAATTCGGTTAATGAGAGATTCAAGCGTAGAAGCCAAAAAAGATGCGAAGATGATTTTTTCAACCGTTCATCGTTCAAAAGGAATGGAATATGGAACTGTTTATCTGAATAATGATTTCATCTCACAAAGAAAGGTCAAACGGCTTGTTGAGAAACAAAACGAATTCCCTTTTGATACTGATAAGATAAACGAAGAAATAAACATACTTTATGTTGCAGTAACTCGCGCAATCAGTAGTTTATTTATTCCTCAGTACTATCTTCCCGCAACATTCCCGAAATCAGTAAACATTAAAATCATTGGTGGTGAAACAGAAGAAAGAGATTTTGATAACAGAAAAAAATTAGAAAGCTTCCGAAAGAACGATGTAAAAAGCAAATCTTATTCTTTTGAGGATGTCAGAAAGAACCATCCTGATGCCTACAAGTCCTGGTCATCTGAAGAAGAGGCTAAACTTCTCTCTTTGGTGCGGGCTAATATCAGCATAAACGAAATCTCAAGAACTCTTGGCAGAACAAAAGGAGCAATTGTAAGTCGTTTGAGTAAATTATTTGGCAGATGATTTTTTTTAGATTTGTATTAATAATAATATCCTATTGAAAAATAGAATAATACATCTCCCCAGCTAATCGGATTCTCGGGTAAATCTTTTCTGAAAAGAAAACTTCTTCCTACAGCAAATTCAGCAGGACCAATCGGTGTTGCAAAGGATAAGGCAGCGCCGATACCATGTCTTAGATCTTTAAATCTGATTTGTTCTTGTTCTGCCCAGGTATTTCCCAAATCATATCTTAGCTTAAAATAAGTATCAAAGAAAATCTTAAACGGAATTTTATAACGATACATCAACGAGGCTAAAAATATCTGCCGACCTCTGAATTCATATTCGTGCATTCCAAAAAATGATTCCTGACCACCAATTGAGAATTGCTGACTCAATGGTGTGGTTTTATCAGCAAATCCCAGAATAAACTTAGGCGAAATAACATGATCGGAATTTGATGAAAAATAATTTCTATATTCAAATCCAAAACTTGTATAACTTAAATTACCGCCAAGAAATGTTTGTGCAGTTTCATAAAAACCATTAAAGTAAATTCCCTTTTCAGGATAAGGATATTTATCCTGAGTATCTATTGTTGAACTGATTTTGAAACTAACAGTTTTAAATTCATACGGATCAACGGGAGAGAGCTGAATGTTTTTGATTTTATCAGTTTGATATTTTCCTTCAAATATCAGATTACCAAATCTTCCTACCTGAGTTCCTACTCCCAGCGATACACCATAATTAATCTGACGATATTCTCCTTCGCTTATTCTTGAAAATCTTTTTTCTGACTCAGTCGGTTTGTCTTTATAAACCAGAATATCTTTTAGCTTGTAGAAAGCATTAATTTTATAAGTAAAGTAAGTGTCAAAAATCCTGTTGGCTTTTTGTTCAATAATGTAAGAGCGACTTCTTATTCCGCCAAAAAAAACAAAACCAAGTTCTGTTCCGGTTCCAAAAAGATTTTCTTCGCGAATATCCAGACCAAGTTGGAAACGGTATTCGTTATCAAGTCTGTAACCTACTCTTAATAAACCTGTTTGCTTTTCATCTACTTTAATTACTAAAACATTTTGTCCTTTTTCGTCATAAACAGAAACATCTACGCTCTCGAAAAGTCCTGTGCTTCTCAGGTTTTTCAATCCGTTTTCAACATCAACTATTTTGAAAAAATCTCCTTCAGAAAAAGGTAATTCTCTGGTAATCACTTTTTCGTTTGTTCTGTCATTTCCTTGAACAATAATTTTTGAAATGATTCCTTCATCAATAAAAATTTTAAGTGTTCCAGTATCTTCATCAAAGTTAATTTCCTGTATTTCGGCAAGCGAATAACCGCCTTTACGATATAATTTCATCAGTTTTGTGAGTGCTTCATATAACTTTACTGATGAATAAGGATTTCTTTTGATATCAGAAAAAATTTCATCAATCCCTTCGGAGCTGATTAATGAAAGGCCGATTAACACAACATCTTTAACTTCCGGATTATAGAGCCTCTGTATTTTCAGTTGATTTCCCGAAGAATCACTTATTAATTCTGCTGAAAGATTTTTGTAATAGCCTGTTTCAAAAAGTTGTTCGAGCTTTTTTTGTATATCAATGTTAGATATAGTTTGAAATTTACTTTCACCTAAAATCTTTAATTCGAATTCCTGCAGAGAATCTGTTATTAAAACATCATTAAAGTAAATTTCTTTATCAGAAATATTCTTTGAATAAATAGAATCCAGGACTACCCTTAGATGTTTTGCATATTCAAGTGAATTCTCATATCCGAGTAAAATCAGGCTATCAACTTTTCCAAAGTCAGCAGAGGTGAAATCGTTTAACTGTGGGGCAATGACAAAGTCGGCTTTATCAAGTTGCTGACGGTTAACAAGCCGCATTGGGATACTTACAATCTGGTCTGCGATTATCCAGGGATAGTTTAATTCTCTTTCAGACCATAGCGGACTGGTAACATCTACAGCAACCACAAAGTCCGCGCCTGCTTGTTTTGAAATTTCAACGGGAACATTTGCAACAAGTCCCCCATCTACCAGAGTTAGTGAATCGTGCTTTACAGGTGCGAGAAAAAATGTCACGCTTGAACTTGCTCTAAGTGCCTTGCTTAATGATCCGCTTTCAAGAACAACAGGAGTTCCATCGATCAGATTAGTGCATACAGCTCTGAATTTATATCGAAACAGATCAAAGCTTGCCGGAGAATGAATTGGTGCCTCGAAGGTAAGAATATTCAGATAATTTGAAAGTTTTTGACCATCATTAAATGATGTTGGTAATACAGGATTGAGTCCGTCAAGTCTTAAGGTTAATACAGCCCGGTCTTCGGTTACTTTCTGATCAACAAAAAAATCTTTTCGGTTAGATTGCCTATTGAAGGTAAGCAAATCATTCCAATCGGTTTTTCTGGCAATTGTATCTAACTCATCAACAGAATACCCCGCAGAGTAAAGTCCTCCAACAATACTTCCCATACTTGTCCCGACTATTATATCAGGATAGATTTGATATTGCTCAAAAGCTTTAAGAACACCAACCTGAGAAATTCCTCTTGCACCACCTCCACTTAATGCAAACCCTACAACAGGTTTATTTGATGATACGCGAGTCTTTAATCCGAAAGGAAGTGGTTTTTCTTTTGAAGGAATACTGAACTGATATCTGATTTGAGGAAATGTGCTTATGCTTAAAATACATAAGCACATTAAAATTATTTTGAAAGATTTTAACATTACAGGTTCTCTATAGAATTTAAGAGAACTATTTCTTTTTCTTTTGCTGTTGCTTTGCCTGCTGTTCTGCAGCTTCCATTAAACGAGCCATAAATCCTTTTTTCTTGTTTGGATTTGCAACAGGCACTAACTCAACATCTTTACCGGCTTTATTAATATAGTATTGCTGCGCAATTGAAAAAACATTAAACATAAAATAATATAAATTCAGTCCCGATGGGAAAGTCATAAATAAAATTGTAAGCATTATTGGCATCAGATAAACAAGCATTTTCTGCGAAGGATCTTTCATGGTCATTTTCTGTTGAAAGAATGTTGTAATTCCCATCAGCAATGCCAATCCGCTTATCTGCTGAACCCCAAACAGTGGTAGTTTAAAACCTAAATCATAAATAACATCAGGCGTTGATAAATCTTTTATCCACCAGACAAACGGCTGCTGCCTTAATTCAATTACAGATTGAAACATTCCCCATAAAGCAATGAAGATAGGCATCTGCAGAAGTATGGGCAAACATCCGCCCGCCGGATTAATTCCGTAAGTAGAGTAAAGCTTCATTGTTTCGGAATTTAACTTTTGAGGATCATCCTTATACTTTTCTTTCAGCTCTGCTATTTTCGGCTGAAGCGCCTGCATCTTTTTCATTGACTGATAGCTTTGTTTAGTCAAAGGATAAACTGCCAGCTTTATTATCAACGAAAAAATAATGATTACAAATCCATAGTTTGGTATAAACATGTGCAGAAACTGAAACAGCGGAAGCAGAACATATTCCGCAATTGGTCTTACGATAAATTTTAGGCCAAAGAAACTTCCAAAATCAACAAGTGCTATAAGGTTTCTTCCTAATGTTTCAAGCTGCTTGTAATCAACAGGTCCGATATAGACAGAAAATCTGTGAGTCTCGATTGTCTGATTTTTAAAAGGCAGCGTTAATCTGGTTTCATAAATTTCTTTTACGCCATCTTTTCCAACGGTGTAACGGGTTCCTTCCAGGTAAGCTCCATCTACATTATCCGGCTTATCAGGTAATATAACCGCAGCAAAGTATTTATTTCTTACAGCAACCCAATCAACTCTTCCTCTGAAGTCTTTTGATATTTTTTCCCCTACAGCCGAGGCATCAATAATTACCTGTTCTCCTCCTGAGTAAGCGCTGGCGTTTGAGTAATTTGCTTCATCAACCGAGTTGTGTTCAACGAATCTGATTCCGTTATTCCACACAACATCAAAAGAGTTGTTACTTACATAATCATTAAATCCGTTGAATATAATTTCGTTCTTAATTTCATAACTATCAGAGAAGAACAAATATCTCTTAACTATTGATTTTCCGTTTTTGAGTCTAAGTGTAAAATCAATATATAATGAATCTTTATCATTTAACTTGTTGGAAAAATTACCAGTGAAGTCAAAGAATAATTCAGATGAATTGAGAGCGACACCATCTTCAGTCACTAAGGCAAAATCGTAAGATCCTCCGCGGCTGTAATTAATTAACTGAACATGTCTGCTTATATCTTCTTCGTCTGATTTGCTATGAGGAGAGTACCAGTTATTAAATTTCTTAAGAAATACCCTTTTAAAGTTTCCGCCTTTTGTGGAGAGTTCATATCGTGCAAGGTTAGTTTCTATAATTACATAGCTTTCTTTTGTAGCAATTGTTTCCGGAAGAATTTTTACGATAGTTGTATCTTCAGACTTTTGCTGTTTTACTTCCGTCTTCTGAATTTCTTTTTCCTTATCAACCACAGCAGTGGTGTCCTGTTGATTTCTTTGCTGCTGCTGTTCTGTTGGTGATGGCGCAGTAATGTATAACCATACCATCAACACTATACCAATTAAAATAAACGCTAATGTTGTCTGTCTATCCATCTTTTTCTTTCTTGTACTTAATCAACAAAGGTATTTCTATTGTTGACTTGTATTTATTTTTCCTGAAATTCTCTTTGCTATTTTTTCTAAAAGCGATTTTACTTCTTTTACAATTTCATCATAAAAAAGATTTTTATTATTCTGCTCATTATAGCTTAAAGATGTAAATAATATCAGCACTGATTTATTTTTCTGCTGTGCTGATTTTATTAAAGGGATTTTGTTTAATCTGTAAGCGTTTCTGATTAATCTCTTAAGCTTATTTCTCCAGACAGCTTTGCCGGCTTTTTTGGAGATACCAACAGCAATTTTAACCCCTGGTTTGTCAGAATCCTGAATTAAATATATCGCTTTAAGAGAGTTCCTTGACGAGAATACTGAAGATCCTTCTTGTATTAGTAACTGAATATTTTTCTTCTCTTTTATTCTCTCGTCTTTTGAAAGAGAAAAGAGTTTCAATGTGTGTTTACTTTTCGTCGCTTACTGTTAATTTTTTTCTGCCTTTGGCTCTTCTTCTTGAAAGAACTGTTCTTCCATCTTTTGTTTTCATTCTTTCACGAAATCCATGCTTGTTTTTTCTTTTTCTGTTACTTGGTTGAAATGTCCTTTTCATTTTGATTCGTCTCCTTATTTATAAAAAAGTGCGTAAAAATATGCATATATGCTCTATTTAACAAGGAATTTAATATAGTTTGCCTCACAGATAAAGATATTTGATATCTGAGAACTTCTTTATAAAGAATTTTTCAGAACATTAAGAAAGTTAATCTATAAAAAAGTTTATTTTTATTTTTTTTCTTCAATTAATTTGCTTGGAAATATCCTGCTTTCTATTTTCACGATGCAATAAGACAAATAAATGTATGTGGATAACTTGTTGATATGTTGGTCTTGTGGCAATGTTTCACAATTGATTTTCCTCGTGTCGAAGGGCAATTTTAACAACTGTTTGTGAAAATGTTTAAGATAAATTTCTGTAATTTCTTTGATTTTAAGCTGTTGGCGGGTCTTATCTGATGTTAACAAGTTGTTGATAATTTTGTGATGTTCATATAAAACTTTGTGTTATTAACCATAACTTAAAACTTTTTAATCTGGTAAAACTGTGGATAACTTAAAAGTTCAATTAGCTGATTATACTACCGAAACAAAAATATCTGATGCTAACTCAATTTGGAAGAACTGCTTAACAATTATTAAAGAGAGCGTTAATCCTCTCACATTTAATACATGGTTCTTACCAATTCGACCGGTTGGTTTTGAAAATAATGTTATTAAAATTCAACTGCCCACTCAGTTCTTTTGGGAGTGGATTGATGAACATTATAATCATATTCTTAATAAAGCAATTCAAACTGTTATTGGTCCACAGGGAAAGCTAACTTATGTGATTGCGGATGATAAAGAGTCTGAAACAGATTTAAGAATATCCATTCCTAAAAATTCAGAAGAAATTAAAACACAAAGCACTGCGGTTAAACCTACGAATGGAAATCATACTTTTAATTCTAATCTTAATCCGAGATACAGGTTTGACAATTTTATCAAGGGCGAAGGAAACCAACTTGCCCGGGCAACAGCCGGTGCAATAAGTGATAATCCGGGGGAAACATCTTTTAATCCTTTTTTTGTTTATGGTGGAGTCGGATTAGGAAAGACACACCTTATTCAGGCTATTGGAAACAGAATATTAGAAAAATTTCCTGAAAAAAAAGTTATCTATCTTTCTACAGACTCTTTCACAGTCGAATTTGTTGAAGCTATCCAGTCAAATCGTGTAAACGAATTCCAGAATTTTTATCGCAATATAGATGTTCTCATTATTGATGATATTCAATTCCTTACCGGAAAAGAAAAAACTCAGGATTTATTCTTCCATATTTTTAACACACTACATCAGGCAAGAAAACAAATTATCCTTTCCAGCGATCGTCCCCCGAAAGAACTTAAGGGAATGGACGACAGACTTATATCAAGATTCAAGTGGGGACTTGCAGCCGACATTCAACCACCAGAATATGAAATGCGTATAGCAATTCTTAAAAACAAAGCTGAGGAATTCGGAATGACAATTTCGAACGATATTGTTGAGTACATTGCAAGCAATATTACTTCCAACATTCGTGAGCTCGAAGGATGTCTGATTAAAATGCTGGCAACTGCATCATTAAATTCAAAAGATATATCGCTTGATCTTGCCAGGAAGATAGTTCGTGAAATTGCTTCCGACAGAAAGGTAAACCTAAGTATTGATGATATAACAAAAATTGTCTGCGAATTTCTGAATGTTCCTGAAAATAAGGTAAGAGATAAAACAAGAAAAAAAGAAATTGTACTTGCCCGGCAGCTTTCGATGTATTTTGCGAAAGAATATACGAAGTCATCTCTTAAAACTATTGGCCTACACTTTGGAGGAAGAGACCACTCAACTGTTATTCATGCATGCAACAGCATTGAGGTTGAAATGAAAGATGATTTACAGTTAGCAGAGCTTGTTAACAAACTTAAAAACAAGATTGAACTTCATTACAGTTAGAAAAATTAATGAGTTACTCTTTCTATAAAGCGCTTCATTTTTAAAATAATGAGTGCCTTATTTTATTGTAAAAATATTTTACAACGACGATACTAACTCCAAAATCACCATTTTAAAAGTTGCGTTTTAAGCAATAATAGCAGTCGAATTCTGAAACCTGTGTCCAAAAAAGTAAACAGTAACGCTCAAAAGAGCCAAAAACTGCGAAATTACGCCAAAATCTAAACTTGAACCTCCCAGGGTTTTTAAAGAAAATGAGGTTCCAAAAAAAAATTTTAAATTTTATCATGAAATTGTTTGATTTTTTAAAATATTCGCATATTTTTGCTATCAAAATAGAGGGGGTTTTAATCGAACCATAGTGGAATTGAGACCGAACCGTTAACCATGAATACCTTTTCATTTTAACCTGTTTTAATCGAACCATAGTGGAATTGAGACCTTTTGTTCGTCTTCTCTATAATAAGTGAGGATGTGGGTTTTAATCGAACCATAGTGGAATTGAGACTTTGGTTTGCAACAGATATTCATATTTCACTCTAAGTTTTAATCGAACCATAGTGGAATTGAGACTTTCGCAGTTGGCACACAATTGTTCTTCAAGCATTGGTTTTAATCGAACCATAGTGGAATTGAGACGTTTTTTCGTTTTTCTTCTTTTAATCCTATCGTAGATGGTTTTAATCGAACCATAGTGGAATTGAGACTATTTGATGAGAAGGAAAAGTTTCAGTCTCATTTATGTTTTAATCGAACCATAGTGGAATTGAGACTTGAAAATATCTTCAACAGCATCACAATCTTCAAATGGTTTTAATCGAACCATAGTGGAATTGAGACAAACTTTGCATTTTTACGGTATTTACCAGGAATTCGTTTTAATCGAACCATAGTGGAATTGAGACCCGCAAAGTTCCGATGCTTCTTTAATTGATAATAAAAGGTTTTAATCGAACCATAGTGGAATTGATCACGATAAATCGGGACTCACAACTAAAGTTGTTCGGACCTGTTTGCCAAAATGAAATGAAGGCGTCTTGGTTTGTCGGGATTAATTGAACTTGCCTGTGACAGAAAAGCTATAATAGTATAGTAAAATGCCACAATAATTACCTTTCACATTAAGCCTAATACATCTTGAATCACAAATAAATTTGTTTGGTAAAGAAGATATAAATCAGAATTGAGTCAAAGTATATTTCTAAAGTGTACCTCCTTAATTTAAAGGTTAATAATCCAAGAATTAGAAGTTGTTAATTTCGGTGAGGCATTTTAAAAACTAATTCAGATTATTCATTTTTCAAACTATTTGATGAAATAAATTTTCTCAAATTGTTAATTGTTCATTTTTAATTATTCATTCCCAAATGTATCCTTAGGTCTTAATCCCGGTTTTAGTCAAATCAATATGTTAACAGGTTGTTGAATTCAGTGGTAATTAATTGTTAATAAATCTTACTTATCAACATCATTATTTTATAGTGTTGATAAAGGTTATTAAAAGTAATTGGTTTGTTAAAAAACTTTTATCGATAAGATTTTCTTGAATAAGGTTTTAGGCTTTTATTAACATATTAACATTGTTACTACTACTATTGTTTTATTTAAACTTTAAAAGAATAAATAATATTATATGGTTGTTTGTTAAATCACTTCAATCACATTCAGTTATTTACATTAGGGATTTTATAAAGATAAAGTAACATTATATTCTCTTTAACTAAATAAAAAACACAGATAAACTCGTCATTAATTCTTTAAAATTCCTATCAAAATAAATTGAGATTGCCCTTATAAATCCTTATTTTTGTTTGTTTCAAAAGGAGATATTTTTTATGGAATTTAAGATCAACAGTAAAAGTTTTGACAAACTTCTTTCTAAGGTAATTCCTGCTGTTCCGACCAGAACACCAATGGCTGTTTTAGAAAATTTTCTGTTTGAAATTAAAGATGGTTTATTGACTGTTGAAGCAACGGATCTTGAAATTTCATTGAAGTCATCCCAGAATGTAGCAGCTGACAGCAATGCCAAAATGGTTGTTCAGGCAAAACTTTTACATGATATAGTTCGCGCTCTTCCTGATTTACAGCTTACTATCTCCACTGATACAAACTCGAGATTAAAAATTAAAACTGATAAAGGTGTTTATCATATATCATACTTTTCACCGGAAGATTTTCCTGAAATACCTACTGTTGCCCGTGATAAAGAAATAATAATTGCTTCTGATGATTTGAAAAGAGCTTTCGATAAGACATCTTTTGCAATGAGTAAGGAAGATATGCGTCCTGCTATGACAGGAACTTTACTTGAATTCGCAAAAGATGGTTTAAGATTCGTTGCAACTGATGGACACAGACTAGTTAAGTATGTAAACAAATCGATCCTTACTGATTATACAGAGCAATATATAATTCCTGAAAGAGCAATTTCTGTTCTTTCAAAACTTTTAGGTGATGGTGATGTTAAAATATACTTAAGCAAAACACACGCGTCATTTATTACCGGCGATATTGAATTTATTACAAGACTTATCGGCGAAAAATATCCGGCTTATAACAGTGTTATTCCTTTAGAGAATGAAAATCTTTTAACTATTGATCGTTCTGAACTTCTTTCTACAGTAAAAAGAATGCTCATCTTCTCTTCTGGAACATCAAAACAGGTTAAGTTTTCTATCTCTGCAAACAACCTTGAAGTTTCAGCTGAAAATATTGATACAGGTTCAAACGCAGTTGAAAATATTCAATGCGATTATAGCGGAGAAGCAATGGATATCGGATTTAATACAGCTTATGTGAATGATATTCTTTCTCATTTGGATTCAGAAAAAGTTATTTTTAAACTTCATTCACCGACAAAAGCTTGTATAATTGAACCGGATAAAACTGCAGAGAATGAAGAAATAATGATGTTGCTGATGCCGGTAAGATTGAATAATTAATTACAAAGGATCCTCTGCGAATGATCCTTTCTTTAATGGAGCTTAGAAATTTTAGAAAACATATCAACACAAATCTCCGGTTTTCAGAAGGATTAAATTATATAGTTGGTGGAAACGGCATCGGAAAAACATCTGTGCTTGAGGCAATTTATTTAATGTGTTCTACAAAAAGTTTTTATGCAAAAGATTCTGAAATGCTGAACTTCAATGCAGCCGAATTCGAAGTGAAAGGAATATTTAACGGAATTATTTCAGATAAGGTGCGTGTTTATTATACAACAGCTGACTCCAGAAAATATTACTTCCTAAATGATAAGCTGATTACAAAATCATCTGATGTAATAGGTAAATTTCCCGTTGTTACTCTTACTCCGGATGATCATTCAATCACACAAGGAGCTCCGGCAGAAAGAAGAAGGTTTGTTGATTCGGTTATCTCTCAGGCAAGTAAGACTTATCTTAAATTTCTGATTGATTATAATAAGACTCTCAAGCACCGTGCTGTTGTATTGTCAAAACTTTCTGAAAAAGTAATTCCTTCGTTACTTGACGAACTTGATGCCTGGACAGAGAACCTTATTAATAATGGAGCTGAGATTATTTCTCATAGAAAAAATTTTATTAGAAGCTTCAATGAATATCTGAAGCAATCTTACTTTAAGATTATGGGAGGTCAGGAAGTTCCTGAAATAAAGTATCAGACAATTGATTTAGAAGATGGTGAAAACATTAAAGATAAAATTGATTTACTAATCAGGAAGCAAAGGGAAACCGAAATAAGAAGAGGCACAAATCTTATCGGACCTCACAGAGACGATTTTATTTTTGAAATTAATGGAATAAACCTGAAAACTTTTGGTTCACAGGGACAAAATAAAACTTTTCAGACAGTTTTAAGATTTGCAGAATTTTTTTATCTGAAAGATATAACAGGCAATACTCCGATATTTTTACTCGATGATGTATTTGGTGAACTTGATGCTTTCAGAGCATCAAAAGTCAGTGAGTATCTGAAAGAAGTTGGACAGGCGTTTATCACACTTACAGATTTTGCAAACTTCAAATATTTGAGTAAAGCGCAATCTGATGTTATAATAAAACTGCAAAACGGTGAGCCGGTTTATGCCTGATTCATTTAAATCACTGAAAGAAATTATTGAATCAACTCCGGAGCTGAAAAACATTAAGCAATTGATAGACGATGGAGATATTATAAAAGATTTTGATAAAATATTCCCCGAATTAAAAGCGTTGGTTAAAGCAATCAAATGTTCTAAACAGGTTTTAACATTAAAATCTGATAATCCTGCGGTTCGTAATGAACTTAAATTCATGGAAAAAGAAATTATTGACAAAATAAATTCGTTCTACAAACAGGAAAGAATTACAAGAATAAAGTTTTCAAATAAGTAAAGAGATAAAATGACAAAGAATAATAATTCGAACGAGTACAGTGCAAAAAATATAAATGTGCTCAAAGGTCTTGAAGCAGTAAGAAAACGACCGGCAATGTACATTGGTGATGTTGGTGCAAGAGGACTACATCATCTTATAAATGAAGTTGTTGATAACAGTATTGATGAAGCACTCGCTGGTTTTAACGATCGTGTTATTGTAACACTTCACAAAGACGGTAGTGTTTCTGTTGAAGACAGAGGAAGAGGTATTCCGGTTGACATTCATCCTGTTGAAAAAAAATCAGCGCTCGAAGTTGTAATGACAGTGCTTCACGCAGGAGGAAAGTTTGATAAAAGCTCTTATAAAGTCTCCGGTGGTTTACACGGCGTTGGAGTTTCGGTCGTTAATGCTCTTTCAGAATGGATGAAAGTTGAAGTAAGAAGAGATAATAAAATTTATTTTCAGGAATACAGAAGAGGTGTTCCTGTTGATAAGGTTAAAGAGATCGGAACTTATAAAGGTGATCAAACCGGAACAAAAATTACCTTCATGCCGGATAAGACAATTTTCAAAACAACAAAATTTAATTTTGAAACTGTCGCCGAAAGACTGCGTGAGCTTGCTTATCTGAATAAAGATGTCACGATGATTCTTAAAGATGAAAACGATGGCACAGAAGAAACTTACAGATACAAAGGCGGACTTGTTGATTTTGTAAAATATCTCGACGAACAACGCGAGCCAATTCACAAGCCAATTTATATTGAGGGAGAAAAAGAAAACACTCCTGTTGAAATTGCTTTTGAATACAGCAACTCATATTCTGAAAATGTTCATTCTTATGTTAACAACATAAATACGATTGAAGGCGGAACACATTTAGTTGGTTTCAGAACTGCTTTGACAAGAACCTTTAATAATTATGCGTACAAAAACGGACTGATAAAAGAAAACAGCAAAATAACATTAACCGGCGATGACTTCAGAGAAGGACTAACCGCAGTTGTTTCTGTTAAGGTAATGGAACCACAGTTTGAAGGACAAACAAAAACAAAACTTGGTAACAGCGAAGTAAAATCTGTTGTTGAAACTATTGTTGGTGAAAAACTTTCCGAATATCTGGAAGAGAATCCTTCTGTTGCAAGAAAAATTATCGAGAAGTCATTAAAAGCTGCGGAAGCAAGAGAAGCAGCCAGAAAAGCCCGTGAACTTGTCAGAAGAAAAAATGCTCTTGATTCAATGCACTTACCAGGCAAGCTGGCAGATTGTTCAATCACCGATCCTGAGCATTGTGAGATTTATATAGTTGAAGGTGATTCTGCCGGTGGTTCTGCTAAACAAGGAAGAGACAGAAGATTTCAGGCAATACTCCCGATTAAAGGAAAAATTCTTAATGTGGAAAAAGCCAAGCTTAACAAAATTCTTGAGAACCAGGAAATTCAGGCAATTGTCGCAGCAATCGGCGCAGGCATTGGAGAGGATTTCGATCCGACAAAATCCAGATATGGAAAAATTATTTTGATGACAGATGCTGATGTTGATGGCAGCCATATCAGAACTCTTCTTCTCACATTCTTTTATCGTCATATGAAAGAACTTATAACATCGGGAAGAGTTTATATTGCTCAACCACCGCTTTATAAAGTTAAGAAAGGAAAAGAAGAAGTTTTTGCTTTTGATGATGAAGAACTTGATCAGATACTGAAAAGATTTAAAGCAGATGGTAAAGCTGCAAAAGCAAAATTGAAAGAAGCCGAAACCGAAGGCGAACAGGTTATTGAAACAGACGAAGAAGGTCAGCCAAAAGGAGTTGTTATTACAAGATACAAGGGTCTGGGAGAAATGAATCCCGAACAGCTTTGGTCAACAACAATGAATCCTGAAACGCGAACAATACTTCAGGTTAACCTTGAAAGTGCAGCTGCTGCAGACAAAATCTTCGAAACACTTATGGGCGATGCTGTTGAACCAAGAAGAGAATTTATTGAAAAGCATGCGAAATATGCTAATCTGGATATTTAAGTAAAATGAAAATAGATAAAGAATACATATTAAAATTTTTAAGACACAACAAGAACTTTCTTCGGAAAGAATTTGGTGTTACCGAAATTTCGCTTTTTGGTTCTTTTGCAAGAGGCGAAGAAACAGAGGATAGTGACATTGATTTGTTTGTTGATATGCCTCCTGATTTACACAAACTACTAAGTCTAATTGAATTTTTGGAGAATAATCTAAAAAGAAAAATAGATATTGTTAGGAATAGAGAATATCTGAAGCAAAGACTTGTTAGAAGAATTCAAGAGGAAAAAATAAGTGCGTAAAGAACTCATTAAAGAAAAATTCTTAGATGCAATAGAATCAATTGATATTATAGCTGAGAGATTTAATCAAATTAAAAACCCCGATGATTTTGTTATATCAACGGGCGGTATTGAAAAGTTAGATTCAATTGCAATGAGACTTCAGGTAATTGGCGAATTAATTTCCAAAGTCTATAAAAATCACCCGGAAATTTTCTCTGGTTTTCCAACCATCGTTTGGAAGGATATTATCGGATTAAGAAATATCATATCTCACGAATATGCCTCATTGGATCACAATATTATTTATGGTGTGTGTAAAGAACATCTACCACTTTTAAGAGAAGCGCTTTTGAAAATAATTAAATCACTAGATTAAGAATCGGAAATGACAACAATATTTGAAAAAATTGTACCTGTTACATTAGAAGAGGAAATGAAATCCTCTTACATTGATTATGCAATGAGTGTTATCGTTGCACGTGCTTTACCGGATGTTCGTGATGGACTGAAACCGGTTCATCGCAGAGTATTATTCGGAATGCACGAACTTGGACTTGCTTATAACAGACCATATAAAAAATCAGCAAGAATAGTCGGAGAAGTTCTCGGTAAATATCATCCGCATGGTGATAGTGCCGTTTATGATACGATGGTAAGAATGGTTCAGGATTTTTCGCTTCGCTATCCTTTGGTTGATGGTCAGGGGAACTTCGGTTCAATTGATGGCGATTCTCCTGCAGCAATGCGATATACTGAAGCAAGACTTGCGAGAATTTCTGAAGAGATGCTTCGTGACCTGGATAAAAACACTGTTGACTTTGGACCAAACTTCGATGATTCGCTTCAGGAACCACTTGTTCTTCCTTCATACTTGCCAAACTTACTTGTAAATGGTTCAAGCGGAATTGCCGTTGGAATGGCAACCAACATTCCTCCGCATAATCTGAATGAAGTTATTGATGGTTTGGTTGCTCTGATAGACAACCCAAAACTTACATCTGCGGATTTGATGAAATATGTTAAGGCACCGGACTTTCCTACTGGCGGAATAATCTATGGTTATGAAGGAGTTAAAGAAGCATATACAACCGGAAGAGGAAGAATTCTTCTTCGTGCAAAAGCAAATGTTGAAACACTGAAGAATGACAGAGAAAATATTGTCATCACAGAAATACCATATCAGGTCAATAAATCTAATCTGATTGAAAAAATTGCCGAGCTTGTAAGAGAAGGAAAAGTTGATGATATTTCAAACATAAGAGATGAATCAGACAGAGATGGTTTAAGAATAGTAATTGAACTAAAGAGAGATGCTCAGCCGACCGTTGTTCTTAATCAGCTTTATAAGCACACTCAGATGCAGGTTACTTTCGGTGTGATAATGCTTGCTCTTGTGCATGGTGTTCCGAAGGTTCTCACTCTTCAGGAAATGATGCAGCACTTCCTTGATCACAGAATGGATGTGCTGATAAGAAGAACAAAATTTGAACTTGATGCTGCTGAAAAACGCGCACACATTCTTGAAGGTTATATAATTGCGCTTGATAATATTGATGAAGTAATTGAAACGATTAAGAAATCCAGAGATGTTGAAACTGCTAAAAACAATTTAATGAAGCGATTCAAGCTGAGTGAGATTCAGGCAAAAGCAATTCTTGATATGCGTTTGCAGAGACTCACCGGACTTGAGCGAAAGAAAATCGAAGATGAATACAAAGAAACAATTAAACTGATTGAAAAACTTCGGGGAATTCTTGACAGCGAAAAGAAAAGAAAGCAAATCATCAAAGAAGAACTTATTGCCTTAAAAGAAAGATATGGCGATGAAAGAAGAACAGACATTATTAAGGATTATAAAGAATTTTCACTTGAAGATATAATTGCCGAAGAAGATGTTGTTGTAACTATTTCTCACCAGGGATTTATCAAACGCTTCCCTGTCAGTGGTTACAGAAAACAGGCAAGAGGTGGAAAAGGTGTTACGGGAGTAGGAACAAAAGAAGATGATTTTATCGAACATATGTTTGTTGCATCAACACATCAGTATATTCTTTTCTTTACTGACAAGGGAAGATGCTATTGGCTTAAGGTTCATGAAATTCCCGAGGGCGGAAGAACAGCTCGTGGAAGATCAGTTGTAAATCTTCTTGAAAAAGATAAAGAAGAAAACATAACAGCATTCGTTGCAGTAAAAGAATTCCGTGATGATCAGTATCTGATCATGGTTACAGAACAAGGCACGGTAAAGAAAACAGTTCTTTCTGCTTATGGCAATGTTCGTAAAGGTGGAATAAATGCAATCAATCTTGTTCCGGGTGATAAATTGATTGAAGTTAAAATGACCGACGGAAATAATGATATTGTTATAGGAACAAGAAATGGTTTTGCAATTCGTTTCCATGAAAAAGATGTAAGAGATATGGGTAGAACAGCAACCGGTGTTCGGGGAATAAGATTGACAAAAGGCGATAAGGTTGTTGGACTTCTTGTTATACGTCATCCACAGACAAGTGTTCTTGTTGTTACGGAAAAAGGATATGGCAAACGCTCAGATATCAATGACTACAGAATTACTAAGCGTGGTGGTAAAGGTGTAATCACTGTTAAGACAACTGACAAAGTCGGTAAAATGATTGCAATGATGGAAGTTGTTGATAAAGATGAACTGGTTATAATTTCAACACAAGGAATGGTTATCAGACAAAGCGTTAAGGATATTCGTGTTATGGGAAGAAATACTCAGGGCGTAAGAGTTATCAGACTGAATGAAGGCGATACAATTGCTGACATTGCAAGAGTAATTCCTGATGATGAAGATGTTAACGGCAATGGAAACGGAAATGGCAAGAATACTAATGGCGAGTTGCTTTAAACAATTATATTTCAAACAAGAGCGGGTTAATAACCCGCTTTTTTATTTTAAACTACTTGAACTTACTTCATATATTTCCAGTTACGATGCTTCCCTTCTGTAATCCACTCAATAGCTTGTCTGATTCTTTTCTGTCTTGTTTCATCTCGTTTAGCTTCTGTAATCCATTCAACATATTCTCTCTTATGTGAAGGAGGAAAAGCATCAAAAACCGCTCTTGCCTTCTTGTTTTTTGAAAGAGCAGATTGAAAATCATCCGGCACATTTATTTCCTTCTTTGAGCGGACTACTTTTTTAGAAATCTTAATTCCCTTTTCATTCAGCGCCATGGCTTCTTTTATAAGAGAAATTAATTTTTTTTCGGATGGTAAATCTTTGAGTGAAGTAATTCTACCCAAATGACCCATCGCCGATTCTGACTTTGCATTTTCAATTAATGTTTTGTCTTTCATCAGCTGAGCTTTCCAGAAACCAAAGGCACAATGATGCTTGAAAGCTGCCATACTGCAAAGTATTTCATCCTTATAAACGAAATGAGGGAAACCCCACTTAATTGTTTCCTGAACATCGGGACAGGTTTTATGAATTAGCCCTCTGAGATAATTTAAAATCGGTTTGGCAAAATCAGCGGAGTTGTTTATGTAAGAATCTACTCGTGCATCTTTATCAAGCATTATAACGAAATCCTCTTTCCGATATGTGATTGACTTTTATTTTTTATTTGGTTTTGATTCAATTAATCGATTCCCTTTTCTAACTTCCCAATTCTTTCCAAAGAATACAACTTGAGGGATAATAAAAAGTCACACTTCATCCTTCGACGGGCTCAGGATGACATCTCAGTGTGACTTCTTTTTAATTTTATTATATTCTTAGCGTTCTTTACCGGAAGAGGTTACAGTATTATCGGGATTTATTGTAACTGTATAATCGTAACAGGTGCTGGACTGTAGTACATAAACAACCGGATCGTTTACACCCTGAATGTTGATCGTGAACTCGATATTACCCGCCTTGAAAGTTCTTCTTTCTGATGTGGTTCCCGGCATTACATTGTTAATATTCTCAGTATTTCCGTTTGAGGTTTTAACCTGGATATCTGCCTTAGCAGTTCCATTGTTTCTAAGGACTACGCTTGGGTCTTCTCCATCACAACCACAACCGACTAAGAGCAGACTTAAACTAAGTGATAATATCAATAAAAAGAATTTCATTTTTTCTCCTTACAATTTTTACTTACTATTAAATTTATTGAAGTTCAGGAACACAACAGTAAGTTCTTCCAACTTCTCTGTTTTCCCTTTTCAAACTTCCCAATTCTTTCCAAAGAAAACAACGGGAGAAAAGATTTTTAACCCACGACTTCAGTCGTGGGAAATCAGGCAACAAACTGTAACCTAAAAACCGATTCATCGGTTTTCAATGTTTGATCCAGGCTTCTCGGCAAATCTTGAAAACGGTTGAAACTGTTGTGATAGTGACTATTTCATTTTATTTATTTATACCCACGGATAAATCCGTGGGTTACCATAGCTGAATATTTAGTAATTTACGAACACCCTCCTGAACCGTTAGAGTCCTATTGCAAAGATTTGTAATGCCATCTTAAAGAGTTTTAGTCCTATTGTAAAAATCTGCAATGCCATCTTAAAGAATTTTAGCCCTATTGTAAAGTTTTACAATGCCATCTTAAGGAGTTTTAGCCCTATTGCAAAGATTTACAATGCCATCTTAAGGAGTCTTAGCCCTATTGCAAAGATTTACAATGCCATCTTAAAGAGTTTTAGCCCTATTGCAAAAATTTGCAATACCACCGAAAAGAAAACCGTTATTTTTGTAAAAAATTACTTCACTATAGCAACAGTAAGTGTGAATTTTGCCAAATTGAAAAGGTTTGGACTTCAAATCTTATTATTTAATTCCAGAATTAACCTTTTTCTTGCCGACAAACAAGATTCTTAAAGAATTTCTGATATAAAAGAACCCTTATTATTTATGATGTTCTTCAATATCATGTTTCCATGGCTCTCCTTTAGTATGAACGCGAAAAACCAAAACCTTTGCACCCTTTTCGTGTGTAATTGCCCGATGGTTTACTTTGAAAGGAACATGTCCTACCATTCCCGGTTTTCCTATAATAGAAGGTTGACCTTCAAACTGAATTTCAACTTCACCTTCTAAGTAATAATGAAATTCTTCACCAGGATGCCAATGCCAGTCCAGCATAGTATCAGGAGGAAATTCTACCAGATCAATACGCACTTCCCTGTCAGGAGTAAATTCCTGAGCAAGCGACTCAAGCAATAAATTTTCTATCTTAATTTCTTTGTGTTGAGTCTGACTATTTAAATCATTATAAGGCGCAAAGAAAATAGCAATTGTTATAAGTGATAAATATTTTAATATAAACATACCGCCTCTTTAGATTGTTTGGTTAATAATTTATTCGGGATCACCACCAAGAACTCCTGCGGGAGTTTGAGATCTTACTGGATTAAGAGTCATTAAGTATTTATATATAGCTTTGAGGTCTGTTTCACTTAATCTGCTGAATGCTCCCCATGGCATTGGAGAACCATCAATTACTCTTCCTGCCTGAAATCTTTTTACAAAAGTATCCTGAGTCCACGAAGCAATTCTTCCTGTCAGTTTATCGGGTGTAAGGTTTGGACTTACAAGATGCTTTCCCGGAATAATATGTCCGTTTTCATTGAGCACTTCAAACTGCATATCGCCGGCATAATCAATTCCGATATAAGAACCATCTTTTAAGTCACGCTTTGTATGACAACCTCTGCAATTAGCAACGCTTCCGGCAAGATATTTTCCGTATTCAGCAGTTGAATCACATTCTGGGGCAGGAGGAACAATTCCATCGCCCATGGGTTTGACCATTCCAAGAGCAAGAACAATTTTGCCTAAAAAATTCCAATCGTTTTTAGGAACAGAGTTATTTATTGCCGGCTCTGTCCGAAGGTAAGAAACTATTGCTGTGAGATCTTCATCACTTAAATCATAAAACGGCATAAAGTCAAGCAAAGCAGTTCCGTCTTTCTTAACGCCGTATCTTAAGACTCTTGCAATCTCGCCATCCGTGAAAGAACCTATTCCAGTTGTCTTGTCAGAAGTAATATTCGGAACATAGACATTCCCTATTGGAAGAGCGAAAACAGCACCACCACTTAGTGGTACAATTTCACCGGCTTCAATTTTTTTGAAATCATTTGTAGGTGCATGACAATATGCGCAATGAGCAGGACCATAAACCAGATACTTCCCTCTTGCAATTACTGTTGAATCTTTGCTTGCAGAGATTTCAGGATATGGAGAGTCGTAAATTGATTCAGGTTTGAGAAGTGCATAAACAATAAAAACAATAATCAAAAAGAGAACAGTAACAGCAGACCATTTCAGAAATGACAATAACTTTTTCATTCTAATCGCCTCCTTAGAATGTGGTTAAATTGATAGTTGGGGTTTAGTTAAGAGAAATTAATGTTTAAGATTTCATGTGCAGGTAAATTTATTATTAAATAATGTAGAAACTAAATAAGTCTGGGTTGCTATACAAACATGACAAGCTTTTGATTTATTGAACCATTACAAAGTAGCAATACAGAAAATTTTATAATTAAACACAGAATAAAATTAAAAATACTTTAAGGTCAAATAATTAGAATCAGGTATTGTCCCAACGGCTCAAACTCATTTAATATAGTATAATTGCTCAAACCCATCGGCTAAAGCGAATCAGGGGTTCATTTAGACGAAATTTGAGCTGTCAGTTTTTAATAATTAAAAAGGAGTACAAAAATGAAAAAATTTTTAATCATTGTTTCTCTTTTCTTTACGGCGTTCCAATTGATTGCGCAGAATGATTCTTATTCTGAAGAAAAGAATGAAATAAAACGCTTTTATGTAAGCCTAACAAGCAAGGCAGCAGCCCTAAATGGTAGTTGGGGACTTTTTGGTGGTATGAAAGCCGGTATAAACATAAGCGAGCAACTTAGCCTTGGTTTAGCCGGATATGGGATGATTCCAAACCGATTAGGAGGGTCATATATAAACCGGTCTGGAAGAGATACTCTTCATTTCGGTTATGGTGGTGTTGATGCTGAATTTGATTTGTCTCTTTCAGACAAAACAAAACTAACTGGTAGCATTTTGCTGGGAGCAGGAAGGGTAGATTATGAAAATCTTAGCGGATCTGATTACTTCTTTATTATGGAACCGCTTGTTTCCATTAAATATATGTTTACAAGGTGGTTTGGTTTAGCTTATTCAGGCGGATATCGCTTTGCAGCAGGAGTAAAATATGCTGATTTCTCTGATGCAAGCTTCAGCGGGTGGTCAACAGACTTAAGCATAATATTTAAGTTTTAATTTATTCACAAGTTCCGAAAGGCGGAGAATTTCCGCCTTTTATAATTAATTACTATACTGCTATGAAAGAAAAAATTGCAATGTTTATTAATATAATAGTGTTAATACTTCTGCTGATCGGACTATTATTTATAAAGAAACATTAGACTTGGGTAAATTGTTTGCGATATTGCGAAGGCGTTATACCGGTAAACTTTTTAAATATGGTGTTAAATGTTGATTTGGAATTAAACCCGGAATCAAAAGCCAATGCAATTAAACTGAATTTATCTGAAGTAGGATCAGACAACCTTCTTTTAAATTCTTCAATTCTATAATGATTTATAAAATCATAAAAGTTTTTATTTAACTTTGTGTTCAATAACTCTGACAGATTATGTGGTGATATAGATAACTTCTCAGCAAGCTCACGAAGTGTTAATTCACTATTTAAAAACGGTTTTTCAGTTTCCATTAATTTTATCAGTTTATTCAAATGGTTTTTTGCAATTTCATCAGTAAGTCCGGATTTGTTATAACTTGCTCTTTGATCCTTTGTTGTTTTGGATTTTGAGTCTGTCTCCGGTGGAAACAACAAGCTCTCAAATATTTGTGGTTGTTTTAAACTAAAGTAACCTATTGAATAAATTAGTACCGAAGCTGCTGTATAAATTAACAGGTCTGCCCCGGCACGCATCTTATCTACAAAATTAAGAAAGTATGTAAACGCCACGATACTCCACACAATACTTAAACCTATCGTTAAATATTGCAGCCATTTCAGGTTTATACTCTCAAGGTTAGAATATGAATTTTTAATTTTCTCATTAAAACTTTTTACCACGCCAATTGTAAGCAAAACATAAATTATTCCATGAATGGGCTTTAGGTAACTTATTAATTCTAATGCTGGTAAATTATTTGCTTGCTTAGACGCTATTAATCCAAGTTTAAAATCAGCGCCCTTTGGATATACAAATACCAAACCATAAATCACAACGATTAAGAAAGGTATAAAATGTAAGAAATCTTTCTTGTCGAATGAAATCTTTCTGTTGCTTATTAACTTAGTATAAATGAAAAAAATAGGACCATAAAGGAATGGAAAAGAATATGTTATTCCGGTAAAATGCGGAAAATCTCTGTAATAGCCGAACATTATATAAGCCGAATTAAAAACATCAAAAGAAAGAGCAAGCATTGCAAATGCAAGCAGCAAGTTAGCTGGTTGATTCTCCTTCTTAGTAAATAATAAAACAGACAGTAAAATTCCTTGAATAGCACCAAGGATTAATATGTACTCAAATATTTTGATTTTTGTAATGCCCAAAATATGAGATTTAAATTCATAATTTTTTTAGAATAAAGCAACCGATTAAAAACTAAAAAGCTCAGTAGATAATTCCAGCAGAAAAAGATTTAAAATCTAACTCCCACACTCTCGATGAACTAACGCAAAAAAAGTGTTAATCTGGTTTCAACAGCTACAAAACATCTCTTATTTCTTCTGTCCTGTCAAAAACAGATTTTGCGAAAGGACAAAGCGGAATTATTTTAATTTTGTTTTCGCGGACATAGTTTATTACTTCCATCAAAATTCTTTTGCCAATGTTTTGTCCGCGGTATTCATTATTCACTTCTGTGTGGTCAATGATTATTGTGCTTTTACCTGCGAATGTGTAGCTCATTCTGCCTGCTTCTTTATTACCATCAAATGCACCGAAAAATCCTTTTGTACCCGACTGGATTTGTTTTATTTCTATCATATCAAAGCTCTTCTATGCTTAATGCACCGGAAGGACATTTAGCAACCTGGTCAATTAATTCCTGAGTAGTTGCATTTTCGGGTTTAATCCATGGTCTTTCATTTGGTTGATAAACTTTCGGGAGTGTTTTCACACATACACCCGAATGAATACATAGCTTAGGTTGCCACACAATCGTAATCTCACCATTTGAATATTCTTTTCGTTCCACCGCTATCTCCTTTAAACTGAATTAAAAATCAAATCTCTTATTACTTTCCAATTTTCACAGAGGTCATAGTAAGTGACCCACCCACTGCCTTATCATTTAACAAACTAATCTCTTCATTCTTTTCTTTCAAAGCTAAAGCATAAAGCAATGGCAGATAATGTTCTGGTGTTGGAATGGCTAAGCTAAATTCTTTTCCCTGTGCTTGATAATTGATAAGCTGATTTTGATCGCCGGATAAAATAAATTTTTTCATCTTATCACTTGCTTCACTAGCCCAGTCGTAACTGTAGTTTATTTCATTCAGTCTTCTCCAGTCAACCGTACGAAGATTGTGAACCATATTTCCGCTGCCAACAATCAGCACACCTTTTTTACGAAGCGATGAAAGTTCTTTTGCAAGTTCATAATGATATTGTGCAGGTTGAGAGTAATCCAGACTCATCTGGATTACCGGAACATTAGCTTCGGGATAAAGATGCTTTACAACAGACCACGCACCGTGATCAAGTCCCCAGTTAACATCCAGTCCCACTTCTGTTTTCTTTACTTTACTCTTTACTTCTTTTGCCAGTTCGGGATTTCCTGGTGCAGGATACTGGACTTCGTACAACTCTTTTGGAAATCCACCGAAGTCGTGAATTGTTTTTGGTTTTTCCATTGCTGTTACAAATGTTCCTTTTGTTTCCCAGTGAGCAGATACAACTAAAACCGCAATTGGTTTCGGAATTTCTTTTCCGACTTTTCTGAAACCCTGCACGAATTCATTTTCCTCAATTGCATTCATCGGGCTTCCGTGCCCGAGAAACAGCACAGGCATTTTATCTGTCTTATTAAATTGTTCTGTTATTTTATTTAATTCTTTTAGTTTCATTGCTAATCCTGTTACAGGCACCATTGCCAGATATTTCAAAAAAATTTTTCTTTTCATTTTGAATGTAAGGATGCTGGACAATAAATCTACGAGTTAATCTTTTTGTAAATCAAATTATCAACAGAAAATTTTCCGGCTCCTGCAATCAGTAGTGAGATGAAGATGGTCAGGTATAGCAGTGCCATTTCTTTAATGCGAAATGCATCGTTTGAATGTACAATAAATGCTACAACCAGCATTGTAACCAAAAGCGGAATTACTGCAAATCGTGTTGCTGCACCCAAAATTAAAAGTGCGGAACAAAATACTTCTGCAAATACTACAAGTGCAAGTGACATAGCGGGCCCAATACCTAAAGGATCGGCAAATTGAACCGCGTTGCCTTCAAGCAACATGGTCAGCTTTCCAAATCCATGAGTCAACATAAAAATTCCAATCGTGATTCGCAGAAAAAATAATGCAACATTTATTTCAGGCGAATAGCTGCCGGGGTGTAATAATTTCTTTGTCATTTTAACGTCAATACCTTTCTTATAATTTATTTTTAGTCAGCTTATTCAGCTAAACCTATTTGTTTCATAAATGTCTGGTTATCCCAGAACAAATATTCTTCAATCATCTTTCCATCTTTCCAATGACCGATGGTTGCCATAGATAATCTGAACTTCTTTCCTGTTGGCTGAATAAATTTCCCATCACCAATCGGCATTGGCTGCGAGAAAGTTCCTTCCATTATTCCAATTACGGCAGTCCAGTCACCGCTTCCAAAACGAACAGGATGTTCTTTGATTTTTGTATCAGGTGCAAAAACAAACATCGGAGTCAAGGCATCAATGTGTTTGGGATACAAACCAACGGTTACACTTCCATCAGGATAATATACTTTTATATTTTCATCGTGACTTATGCTGAACTGATCCCATTTCTGATTACTGTAAAATTCATAATCAAGTGAGTCAAAACGGGCGAGACGCATTTCTGTTAATGCTTTCTCTTTTCTGAATTGTTCTAATTCTTCTTTATCAGAACTGTTAGAACACCCCGCAAATGTTAGTGCAAGAATCGATAATCCGATTAACAAATTTTTTAATGACTTTTTCATTTTAGTTACTCCTTTAATAATTGTTTTAAAATAATTACTTATAGTGCTGTATATCCGCCATCAATAGTATAATAGGACCCTGTTACAAAAGAAGACTTTGAAGAAGCCAGCCACAAAGCAAGCTCTGCAACTTCATTTGATTCACCAAGTCTTCCTATCGGATGTTTTGTTTCAAGAAATTTCAATGTTTCTTCATCAAGGCTTTTTTCAACAAGAGGTGTTCTTATAAAACCAGGGCCAATAGAGTTTACGCGAATGTTTTTCTGAGCATATTCTATAGCAGCATTTTTAGTAAGTCCGACAACTCCATGTTTTGCCGCAACATATGCAGACGAATTTGCGAAACCTACCGAACCAAGGATTGAAGCTACATTTATTATGCTTCCTTCTCCGCTTTTCAACATTGCCGGTATTTGATATCTCATTCCGTAAAATACACCCGACAGGTTGATGGCGATTACTTTATTCCAACCATCAATCGGATAATCACCAACAGGGGCGCTTGGACCGCCAATACCGGCATTATTAACTGCAATATGAAGTCCGCCATATTTTTTAACAGTTTCTTCAACTAATCTTTTATTATCATCCAGATTTGAAGTATCGGTCTTAATGAACAAAGCCTCACCATTTTTTGATTTTATATCCGATACTACCCTGTTACCATTTTTTTCATCAATATCAGAAATCACAACCTTAGCTCCTTCTAAAGCAAAGAGAAATGAAATAGCTTCACCAATTCCAGAACCACCACCGGTTACTATGGCTATTTTATTTTCTAACGTTTTCATAAGTCACCTTTATGTTATTGTTTTACTACTCTTTATTAAAATTTAGCAGAGCATTATTGAAAATGCAGAGTAATTAAGCTGCCTGAACATTCGTTTGAACTTTATTGAACTCGGCGAGTATTTCAATTTTAACCTCGTTGCTTACTACTACTCCGCCAGCTTCTGTTAATGCATTCCACTGAAGCCCAAAGTCAAAACGATTTATCTTTCCGCGAACTTCAAATCCTGCGACCTGACTATCACCAAATCCGGAAACAGTTCCATTGTAAATAACATCAAGTTTAACTTCTCTGGTAATTCCCCGGATAGTAAGATTTCCAATTATTTCCAATTCAAAATCAGAAATTTTCTTTATGGAAGTTGATACGAAGGTCATCTTTGGATGATTAACTGCATCAAAAAAATCAGCAGATTTTAAGTGAGCATCGCGTTGTTCATTTTTTGTATTGATGCTGTTTACATCTGCCTCAAATTTTATTACTGCGTCGCTGAAGTCTTCATTCTTGGTTTTAACAGTAGCATCAAAAGATTTGAAGTTTCCTACTACTGTTGAAATTACCAGGTGCTTTACTTTGAAGCTTACTTCAGAATGTGCTGGATCGATTTTCCATGTTGTCATTGCTTTTTCCTTTGTTTTTGTTTGATAATATTTTGTTTAATTGCAACTCAAACATAGCCCGAAGGACACAGCGGTGCATTCACATAGGATAAAAAATGGAATTAACATAGATTAATTGCGGACAGCCGTTTTTTTCTGAAGTCATATATGGTGGGATAATAATCGAAACACTATTTCTGCAATAGCTCTTTTCTTATTCTGCTTAAAGATTGCGGAGTGATGCCAAGGTAAGATGCAATTTGATTCTGAGGAACCTGCTCAAAAATTTTCGGATATGTCTTTATAAATTTTATATATCTTTCTTCCGCAGATGCACTGAGCGAATCAACAATTCTCTGCTGTGAAGCAATGTGATTTGCTTCAATAAGCAATCGGAAGAAACGCTCCATTTTCGGACAGTTATTGAGCAATTCTTCTCTAGCAGATTTTTCAAGCAACAAAACTTCAGAATCTTGCAAAGCGTCAATATTATATGAGGCAGGTAAACCGGAAAGAAAACTGTGTAAATCTGAAACCCACCAGTCTTCAATTGCAAATTGTAGGATGTGTTCTGTCCCTTTGCTATCAATTTTATACTCGCGTAGGCATCCGGAGTTCACAAAACCTATATACCTGCAAACATCACCTTCATTTAAAAGAAACTGGTGCTTTTTTAATTTCTTAGAAATAAAATATTTTGTGCAGATGTTGAACTCTTCATCTGTAAGATGCACCCTTTTTTCGATATGTGCTCGTAAAAGAGAAAACATTTGATTGCCAAACTATTATGATATTTTACTAAAAATATAGTTCAATCCGGAAACATTTAAAACTATCCGGCACAACAAAAAACCGCAGAATATTTTTTCTGCGGTCTCTTATTGAAAAGCTCGGTTCTCTTAAATCAAACTTACCACCTCAACAAACCTGCAAGTCCACCAAAATCCTTCATCAGTTTTTCTTCTGCTTCGCCTCTGACAAATTCTATTCTTCCGCCATGATTTATTGCAAGATCAATTATAATGTTTTTTAATTCTATAGTTTCTATTTTATTGTTTCCGCATAGTGATTTTACTTTTTCTTCGGATGAACTCAGATAGCCATCATCACACCGAAACACTTTTTCATTTAAAGACCAGGGAACTATCAAATCATATACTCTTCCCATCTGCAAAGCTTCTAATGTGTTTTCTACTCCACTTACAAAATCTGAATTTGAAATATTGTTGACTAGTTTTAATTCATTTTCTCTTTCAATCTTTTCAAGAAGATTATTAACCTTTTCTGATATTCTCGCGGGCGAAGCTTCATGCACGGGCAGATCACCGGCAAATGCTGCAATTATATTTCTTGTTGATTTTGAAAGATACTGTGAAAAGAATTTTGTCTGCTCGTCCGGTCCTAACAATATAAGTCGTTTAATATCGTATGACGAAATTATTTTTTCCACAAGCCCTGCAAGATGTTTATAAAATCTTATTGTGTATGAGTTAACTCTTTTGGGAAATTTATCCGGATGAGTAGGAACTCTTTCTTTAAAGAAATCTTTGGTTATTTCTTCTATACTCGATTCCAAATCATCCCACTCAGATTTCTTTACTTCTTTAAAAGTTTCTTCGAGCTCTCTTAGTTCTCCAAGGAAGAATTCATAAAACTGCCAGCCTTTCTTTTTGAGATAAAGAATTCCCGTTCTTTCATATTCATCAATAGCATAGACAAGAGGAGTTATATTCGGCTTTCCCCAGGTAAGATCTATTTTACCGTTAACAACATCAACTACCGGTAATTCAATGTTCAAATCATACCTTTCAATGAAATCATCAGCAGCAAAGATTGCTACTGTTTTTGCAGATGGTTTTTCGATTTCAAGAACTTCAAGCACTTTGCTTTTAATGTAATCAGGAATATTGTTTTCTTTAAGACTATTCTTTATTCTGATTTTCCAACCTTGCCTTGCATTTTCGGGTTTTGCAGGATTAACATCTGCATAAACAGATAAGACGGGTTCTTTGTGAAATTCAATTTGTTCTTTGATGAATTGGATATCTTTTTTGGAAATCATAATTCATCACCTCCGTTACTAATTAAGCAATAAGCCACAGCGTTTTTGCTGCGGCTTATTTTATTTATTTTGAAAAAATTAAACCAACTCTCGGACTAACATCTACTTTAATGGTATCACCGTTTTCAAATTTTCCGGCAAGCAATTCCTGAGCAAGAGGATTGACAAGATATTTCTGAATCACTCGTTTCAGTGGTCTTGCACCAAATGTAACATCGTATCCTGTTTGAGCAAGCCAGTCTTTTGCATCATCACTTACTATGATAGTAATTTCTCTTTCACTTAATTGTTTCTGAACTCTTTCAAGCTGTATGTCCACAATCTTTCTGATTTCTTTCTTTGTCAATGGTTTGAACAATACAATCTCATCTATTCTGTTCAGGAATTCAGGACGAATTGTTCTTCTGAGTAATTCATACAACTGCTCTCTCAATTCACCCATTACAACATCTATTCTGTCTTCCATTACGGCATCAAGTTTATCCTGAATTATGTGTGAACCAAGGTTAGATGTCATAATTATGATCGTATTCTTGAAATTAACGGTTCTTCCCTGGTTATCGGTTAATCTTCCATCGTCAAGAACCTGAAGCAGAATGTTAAATACATCGGGATGAGCTTTTTCTATTTCATCCAGCAACACGACAGAATAAGGTCTTCTACGGACAGCTTCGGTTAATTGTCCACCTTCTTCATAACCAACATATCCCGGCGGAGCTCCAATCAGTCTTGATACGGAGAACTTTTCCATATATTCACTCATATCAATTCTGATCATTGCATGCTCATCGTCGAAGAGAAATTCTGCTAATGCCCTTGCTAATTCAGTTTTACCAACACCAGTAGTTCCAAGAAATATAAAAGAGCCAATCGGTCTGTTTACATCCTGCAAACCACTTCTTGCCCGCCTGATTGCATTAGCTACTGCAACAACAGCTTCTTCCTGACCAACAACTCTTTTATGAAGTTCTTCTTCTAATCTGAGAAGTTTACTTCTTTCACTTTCAAGCATTTTACTTACAGGAATACCGGTCCACTTGGAAACAATCTCTGCAATATCTTCAGCATCAACCTCTTCCTTCAGCATCTTTTTATCTTTCTGAATTTCAGCAAGTCGTTGTGTTTCTTCTCTGAGTTTCTTTTCGAGTTCAACTATTCTTCCGTATCTTATTTCAGCAACCTTACCAAAATTCCCTTCTCTTTCATATCGTTCGGCTTCGAGTTTAAGATTTTCTATTTCACTTTTCATCGAGCGGATTTTCTGAATCTTTTCTTTCTCAAGTTCCCAGTGCATTTTAAGTTTGCTTCGCTCTTCGTTTAGCTCAGCTAATTCCTGTTCAAGTTCTGTAAGTCTTTTTGCAGAAGCTTCGTCTTTCTCACGCTTTAATGCTTCTCTTTCAATTTCTAGTTGCTTGATTTTCCTTTCGAGAGTATCAAGTTCTTCGGGCATCGAATCTATTTCAATTCTTAATTTTGAAGCAGCTTCGTCAATTAAGTCAATTGCTTTATCAGGTAGAAATCTGTCGGTGATATATCTGACAGACAACTGAACTGCTGCTACAATTGCACCATCAGTAATACGAACACCATGATGAACTTCATATTTCTCTTTCAGACCCCTCAGGATTGATATAGCATCTTCTTCTGAAGGTTCATCAACAAACACTGGTTGAAATCTTCTTTCAAGTGCAGGATCTTTTTCAATATGTTTTCTGTACTCATCTAAAGTTGTTGCACCAATTGCGTGCAGTTCGCCACGAGCTAATGCCGGCTTTAAGATGTTTGCAGCATCCATTGCGCCCTGTGTAGCACCAGCGCCGACAAGTGTATGAAGCTCATCTATAAAAAGAATTATTTCGCCGTTCGATTCCTGAACTTCTTTAATTACTGCTTTAAGTCTTTCCTCAAACTGACCTCTGAACTGAGTTCCGGCAATCAGTGCTCCCATATCGAGAGCGACGATTCTTTTTGTCTTAAGATTTTCAGGAACATCACCAGCGATTATTCTGTGAGCAATTCCCTCTGCTATTGCCGTTTTACCAACACCTGGTTCTCCAATCAGAACAGGATTGTTTTTAGTTCTTCTTGACAATACCTGTAAAACTCTTCTTATCTCTTCATCCCGACCAATTACAGGGTCAAGCTTTCCTTGTCTTGCAAGTTCATTCAAATCTCTTCCGTATTTTTCAAGTGCCTGATAAGTATCTTCAGGATTCTGGGAAGTAACCCTTTGAGTTCCTCTCACCGTTTTGAGAGCAGCGAGGACTTCGTTATAAGTTATTCCATTGTCTCTTAAAAGTTGTCCGGCTTTTCCTGGATCATTTGCAAGCGCAAGTAACAAGTGTTCTGTGGAAACATATTCATCTTTAAGATTTTTTGCTTCATCGGCGGCATTATCAAAAAGCTTTGCTAAAGCGCCAGACATTTGCTGATTGCCTAAACCTGTTCCGCTTACTTTCGGAAGTTTCTCGAGTAACTCATTAATTTTTATTTTTATTGCGTTAAAGTTTCCGCCTGTTTTCTTAATAATTGTTTCGGCAATATTTCCGCTTTCCTGAACTATCGCTGCCAGAATATGTTCAGGTTCAACAATCTGGTTATTGTAATTTTGTGCAATTTCAATCGCACTCTGAACAATCTCCTGTGCCTTAACAGTCAGTCGGTTAAAATTAAATGCCATAGTTTCATTCTCCTTTCTTCATAGTGTCTTGGTACCTTGGTGGCAAAAGTTTTTTCGCCACGAAGACCCAAAGACACAAAACTATTTATTCTATTTTCTTTTTATATAACTCACTGGCTTCGGTTAACATTTTATTTAGTCTGTTAACCAGCTTGTGAGGATCATCTAAATTTCCTTCGAGCAGCAGAGCTGATTCATAAAGCTGCTCTGTTGTATCTTTGATAAAATCATCATCAGAGTTCTTTTTGAATATCTCAAGAAGATTTCTGATGAGTTTATGATCTTTATTTATTTCCAAAATCACTTCCTGATTTGGAAGTTTAACTTCATTGTTGGACAGTCTAAGAATTTTCCTCATCGTTGAGGAAATTGAATCATCAGCATTAATCAGACATGAAGGACTTCCCTTTAAACGCTGTGATTCACGAACTTCTTTTACTCTTTCACCAAGGATTTTTTTCATTTTGTCGCGCAGACTATCAAAATGTTTTTCATCATCTTTTGATAACGGCTCTACTTGTTCTTTATTCTCAGAAACATCTTCAAATTTTTCTAATGTTTTAAGATCGACACTATCTACCGATTTGAATTCATAATCCTTGTATTTTCTGATCGATGTAATTACAAACTCATCTACGGGATCATACAAATACAAAACTTCAAGTCCTTTTGATTTAAAAATTTCCAGATGAGGATTTAAATCAATTGCTTCGCGGCTGGTGCCCAAAGCAAAATAAATTTCTTTCTGATCTTTCTTCATTCTTGAAACATAATCATCAAGTGAGATCAGTTCTTTTTCATCTTTACAAGCAGAAGAATTAAATCTCAAAAGTTGCTGGTATTTATCAGCATTGGAAAAATCCATATAACCAAGTTTGAAAATTCTTCCGTGCTCCTTCCAGAAATCAGAATATCTTTCAGGATTTTCTTTTGCAACTTTAAGAAGATGAGAAAGAACATTTGTTGTAACGCTATTAGCAATCTTTGTGAAGATTATGTTTTCCTGAAGAGTTTCTCTTGAAATATTCAACGGTAAATCTTCGGAATCAACGACACCTTTAACAAAGCTTAAATATTCGGGTAACAAATCTTTATTCTGATGTTGAATCAAAACTCTTCTTACATATAAATCCAAACCATAATCGTCTTTACTCCATCTCCAAAATTCATAACTTTTCTTTGGAATAAAAAGTAAAGCGTTGAACTGAATTGGTGCATCAACGCTTGTGTGAATAACTTCAAGTGGATCTTCTGGATCGTGAGTCAGGAATTTGTAAAACTCATTATATTGTTCCGGCTTTATCGAAGTTTTGGGCTCTCTCCAAAGTGCTGCAACTGTATTAATCTTTTCATTCTTAAGATAAATTGGGAATGAAATAAAGTTGGAATGTTTTTTAATAATTCCTTCCAGTCTGTACTTATCTGCAAATTCTTTTGCATCATCTCTCAGGTGAATTTCTATAGTAGTTCCTCTTTTAATCGGCTCTGTTAATTCGGCAATTTCGTAGTCTCCACTTCCATCAGATTTCCACCAAACAGCCGGTTCATCTTTCCTGAACGATTTTGATTTGATAATAACTTCTTTTGCGACCATAAATACCGAATAGAAACCTACGCCGAACCTGCCGATTATGTTATTTGCAGCGTCTTTGTTTTCTGCAAGTTGTTTAAGAAATTCTTCCGAACCTGATTTTGCTATCGTTCCGATATTAGCAATTACTTCATCGTGGCTCATTCCTATTCCTGTGTCAGATACAGTAATTGTATTCTTCTTTTCGTCAAAATCGATTTTAATTTCTAAAGATAGATCTTTGTCAGCGACATCGGTTCCTTTTGTTATTTCGAATCTGACTTTATCAAGCGCATCTGAAGCATTAGAGATTAACTCACGAAGAAAAATTTCCCTGCTTGTATAAAGCGAATGAACGAGAATATCGAGTAATTTTTTTACTTCAGCTTTAAACTCATATTTTTTAGTTTGAACTTCTGCCATAATAACTCCTTAGTTTAGTCTTTTCTTAAACTCTGCAGCTTTCTGAATAACTGTTTTTCCTCCTCAGTGAGATTTTTGGGAACAGTAACATTTATTCTGACAAACAAGTCTCCCCTACCGTAATCTTTTTGCATTCCAAGATTTTTCAGTCTTAAAATGCTTCCGGAATCTGTTCCTTCGGGAATATTTATGCTAATCGTTTTTCCATCTAAAGTTCTGATGTACTCTTTTCCTCCCAGAACAGCAGTATAAAGGTCGATATCAAGGTTATAATAAAGGTCACTGTCTTTTATTTCGTAGAAAGGATGTTGAAGAATATGAATATTTAAGTATAAGTCTCCCCTTTCACCGCCGGCAGTGCGTGCTCTTCCAAGTCCTTTTAATCTTAGTCTTTGTCCATCCTTAGTACCGGGGTTAATTTTTATTTTAACTTTTTTACCATCAACGGTAATTATTCTTTCACCACCATTGAAAGCTTCTTCGAGAGTAATATTAAGATCGGCCTCAAGGTCAATTCCACCAACAGCAGTTTGTTTTTGAAAATCTTCAGTTGTAAAGGCTTTACTTTGTCTTCTTCCTCTTGAACCAAAGAAGGATTCGAAGAAATCTGAGAAACCACCAAGATTTCCAAAAAGATCACCAAGATCACCAGAAAAGGTATAAGTCCTTCCCCCACCAGATTGAGCGCCTCCGAACTGAGAAAAGAAATCATCAAAACCTTGCCCGGCATGCTCATATTGTTTCCAGTTTGCACCAAGAGCATCATATTTCTTTCGTTTCTCAGGATCACTCAAAACCTCGTTAGCCTCAGTAATTTCTTTAAACTTTTCTTCAGCTGATTTATCTCCGGGATTTCTGTCCGGGTGATATTTCATGGCAAGCTTGCGATAGGCTTTTTTAATCTCTTCCTGAGTAGCATTTTTATCAACACCAAGAATTTTATAATAATCTTTAAATTCCATACAATCACCTCAAATTAAGCATTCAATCTTATGCTTAATTCATTTAAAAGAAAAGGGTAACCGTCCCAGTTACCCTTTCCCAAAACTCTGGGCTCCAAGCAGAGTCACTCAGAGTTATTTAACTTTTATTTCAATTTCTTTTGGTTTAGCTTCCTCAGCTTTTGGTATTGTGATGGTTAACAAACCATCTTTGAATTCAGCTGAGATTTTATCTTCCTGAATCTGTTCTGGTAATGTAAATGACCTATAGTATTTGCCATAAGATTTTTCAATTCTGTGCCATTTAGCATCCTTAGTTTCGCTCTCCTGAACTCTTTCACCACTAATGCTAAGCTTACCATTAGCGTAATTAATCTTCACATCATCTTTCTTAATGCCTGGAAGATCAACTTTCAAAGTATATTTATCATTATCTTCATAGATATCTGTTAATGGCATCCAGACAGCATTTTCATACTCTTCATCAATTTCAGGAGCTCTGGAAATTCCGAAACGGCTTTCTAATGCATTGAACATTCTGTTAAACTCTCTTTCAAAGTTCAGAAGATCGCGAACAGGATTGAATTTTACTAATGTCATATTTATCTACCTCCTTTCATTTTTAATTTTCAGTTTGCATGATATTTTTCAGAAGTCGTGCCAAACCATTCTATGTCCATAACTTGTTTTATTTTAATAAGTTATAGAAAAAATAATATAAATAAAAATTATCTGCTAAATTGACAGATAATGAGAATTAAATAGCAGAGAAAGATGAAAATCAAATAATCTATCTGTCAATACGACAGTTATGTGTCAATTTGTTTTAGCGTTAAAAATCAGATTGGTGTAAACATATCTTTCTTTCAATAAGCCTCTTTATTTCTTATTTTTGCACTTTAATTATTGAGCATATGAAAATCAAAGAAGATACTATAATCGCTCTCGCAACTCCGCCAGGAGTTGGGGCGATCTCGGTAATAAGAATAAGTGGTCCGGATAGCTTTTCACTGACAGACAAGTTATTCAAAGGAAAACATCTAGTTAGTGATGTTGCTAGTCATACAGTTCACTATGGATTTATATCTGATTCAAGAGGGGAGTACATTGATGATGTTTTGGTAACTGTTTTTAGAGCCCCGAATTCATATACTGGCGAAGATAGTGTCGAGATAAGTACGCATGGAAATCCTTTGATTGCACAGAAAATAATAGGGGAGTTCCTTTTACTTGGTAATATTCGTCTAGCAGAGCCAGGGGAGTTCACAAAAAGAGCATTTTTAAATAATAGAATCGACTTGTCACAAGCCGAAGCCGTTGCAGATATAATTCATGCTAGAAGCGAAGCTTCTTTAAGAGGAGCGCGAAATCAACTTGATGGAATGCTTTCCCAGAAAGTGACAAAGCTTCGGGAATCCTTAATTAATACAACGTCCTTTATAGAATTAGAGATTGACTTTGCTGAAGAGGACATCGAGTTTGTTAACAGCGAGGAATTACTGAAAAGGATTGATGAAATTATTATAGAAGTAGATTCTCTGCTTGAAACCTATAATGTTGGCAGAGTAATAAGAGATGGGGTTAATGTAGCCTTGGTAGGTAAACCAAATGTCGGAAAATCCTCAATCCTGAATTATTTATTGAAAGAATCAAGGTCAATAGTGAGCGACATTCCCGGAACTACAAGGGACATTATTAGGGAAGAAATATCGATTAACGGAATTCTTTTCAGACTATTTGATACGGCAGGTTTAAGGGATTCAGAAAACCCTATCGAAGAAGAGGGTATAAGAAGAAGCAGGGAGGTCATTAAGAGCTCAGATGTTGTTTTATACATTGAGGATACTCAGCAGGAGAGCTCAAGAGAGCTTTTTGAGGAGTTATTAAATATTTCTTCGGGCGATAAAGTTATTCGAGTTCTCAACAAAATCGACCTTAATGATAAAATTAATTTTGAGGCTGATTGCAAAGTATCCGCAAAGACAGGCAAAGGAATGGACAGACTCCTAAAAGCACTAGTTCAGAAAACAGTTGGAACCGATTACTACACAGAAAGGACTGCCATTGTTACAAACCAAAGGCATTATGCTTGCCTTAAAAAGGCAAGAGAATCATTATTAAATGCTCGAAATTCAGTAATAAGTAAAGCAAGCGGGGAATTTATCTCAATTGACCTAAGAAACGCCTCTTTGAATTTGGGTGAAATCATTGGTGAAGTGACAACAGATGACATATTGAACAATATTTTTATGAAGTTTTGTATTGGAAAATGAAATGTTTCACGTGAAAAATAAGATTGATTTTAGAAACTTTTGTTTCACGTGAAAACAAAAAATCTGAATATGATTAAAAAATACGATATAATAGTTGTTGGCGGCGGACATGCCGGAATTGAAGCAGCATCTGCGGGAGCACGAATGGGGTGCTTGGTAGGGCTCTTTACAATGGACAGAAATGCCTTGGGAAGAATGTCCTGTAATCCGGCAATTGGCGGTACGGCAAAGGGACATTTGGTTCGGGAGATTGATGCTTTGGGCGGAGAAATGGGAAAGATTGCCGATCGCTCGGGAATTCAATTTAGAATTTTAAATAAATCCAAAGGCCCTGCGGTTTGGTCACCACGAAGCCAGAATGATAGAAGGCTATATTCTATTGAAGCATCTAAAATTGTAAATAATATTCCGAACCTCGAATTGGTAGAAGAATCCGTAGTTGAAGTGATTGTCGAAGGAAGAATAGTAAAAGGTATAAAAACCGCTTCTGGAAACGAGTATGGTTGTAAAGCGTTAATTTTATCTTCAGGAACCTTTTTGAATGGATTGATGCATATCGGCTTAAAATCGGTCAGCGGTGGAAGATTTGGGGAACAACCGGCGATTGGAATAACAGAATCTCTTACAAAAATTGGCTTTGAAGCAGGAAGATTAAAAACAGGAACTCCTCCAAGACTGAGGAGGGATTCAATCAACTGGGATATTCTTGAAGAGCAACCTGGTGATGAAAACCCAAAACCATTTTCACATTTTACAAATAAAGAAAAATTTCCATTACTTCCTCAATTAAGTTGTTTTATCACTTACACAGACCAAACAGTTCATAAAACTCTTGAAAAAGGCTTTGATCAATCACCGATGTTTACTGGTTTAATCAAGGGGGTCGGGCCGAGATATTGTCCTTCAATCGAAGATAAGATTGTCAGGTTTGCGGATAAAGAACGACACCAGTTATTTTTAGAGCCCGAAGGTCTGGACTCCGATCTTATTTATTTAAATGGGTTTTCAACTTCACTTCCTGAAGAAATACAGCTCGAGGCACTACATAAAATTCGAGGTTTGGAAAATGTTGAGATGGTTCGTCCTGGTTATGCTGTTGAGTATGATTTCTTTCCACCACATCAGGTTGATCTGACACTTGAAACAAAGTTAGTTGAAGGATTGTACTTCGCTGGTCAGATTAATGGAACTTCTGGGTATGAAGAAGCCGCTGCACAGGGAATAGTTGCGGGAATTAATGCTGCACTAAAAATTCAGAAAAGACCAGAGTTTGTTTTAAAAAGAAGTGAGGCATATATTGGGGTTTTAATAGATGACCTCGTAAGTAAATCTACTGACGAACCCTATCGGATGTTTACTTCAAGAGCAGAACATCGCCTGCTGCTTAGAGCTGATAACGCAGATAGAAGATTATTTAAATATGGTTATGAGTTTAGACTAATTCCAAAGGAGATTTATGACGAGTATAGGGAAAGGGAAGTGTTGATTCAAGCAGGAATTGAATTTTGTTTGAATACAAAAATTAGTTTTAGAAACATTAATGAATTTCTTTCTGAACGGGGATCAACATTAGTTGACTCTTCAGAATCAATTTCAAAGATTTGTAAAAGGCCAGAGATTAAACTTAAAGATATTCTCAGTTCAAACGGATTTAACACCGAAGTCGTAGAGAAATTATTGGCTGATGAACAGGCATTAGAACAGGTTGAAATAGAATTGAAATATGAAGGTTATATTAAAAGACAGTTTGAAACCATTGAAAAACTTGAGCGATACGAAGATGTTAAAATTCCTTTAACATTAAACTATTCTAATTTAAAACAGCTTTCAACCGAAGGAAGAGAAAAGCTCGCCAGATTCAAGCCTCGTTCCATTGGTCAGGCTTCAAGAATCTCGGGCGTTACTCCTTCAGATATTTCTGTTTTATTGATATATTTGAAAAGTTAATTTTGGAATTTATTGTATGCCCCCCAACAAACAGGAAGAATATTTTAAACAACTTCAAACATTTTTCTGGGAGAATGGTTTAACATCCGAGGTTACCAAAGCAGACAGACTTGCCTATTTTGCTATGCTTGTTTCGGAAAAGAATAAATCAGTTAATCTTATTTCCAGAGCAGATGTAGATGGTATTATTGAAAAACATGTTTTTCTATCGGCCTTTGTGACAAAATTCTTTCCTGATAAAATTATGAGGTTCGTTGATATTGGCACTGGTGGGGGATTTCCCGGAATACCTATTGCTATTATGAGGCCGGATTTAAGAGGTGTTCTGGTGGATTCAATCGGGAAAAAAGTTTCTGCTGTTAATGAATTTATTGATAAACTAAAACTTAGCAATGTAATTGCTGAAAATTACAGAGTTGAGAGTCCCGAATTCATCGAAAAGTATAAAGAAAGTTTTGATATGGTAATAAGCAGAGGAACAGTTCCTCTGATTATACTTATCCGTTATGCCCTGCCAATTACAAAAGAGAAATCTTATCTGATTTCTATAAAGGGGGGGGATCTTGATGAAGAGTTTACCAAGGCAGAGATGAAGTATAAATCAAATATCAAAAAGTCAACTATTTATGAGCTTGCTTACAAACCTTCAAACATAAGAAACAAAAAAGGGAAGAAGCTTATTGTAATAGAGTTACAGAAATAATTTTATTTTGCAGTTTACCTTCCAATTCTGGTTTTAACCTCATAAATTTTCTATCCGGAAATTCAAATGGAATGACGATTTTTATATTTTGATATGACTACGAGAAAAGTTAAAGATATTATTGCAATCAGACCTGCTCAAAAAATTATTGAAACACTGGAATCTGTTTCGGAAGAAATTTTTATAAGCCCACTTCACGGCTCTTCCAAATCATTGATTGTTTCTGAGATAAAAGAACACACAAATCAGTTAGTGCTTCTTGTTCCTGAAATTAAACTCGTAGATGAATACTTTGTCGAACTTTCATTACTCAATCCGCAAGAGAAAATTATTGTTATAAAAGAATTCGATTTGGAATCAATCCAGGAAAAACTTGCGGACATTCTTAAGACAGAACAGTTTATTCTTATCTCAACATATCAGCTTCTGACAGTTGGATTGCCATTGAAGGAAAAAATAACCAAAGCATCCATCAAAATTAGTGTTGGTGAAGAAATATCTTATGATGAAATAATTGAGTATCTGAATTTAATGAATTATACCCGCGATAAATTTGTTGAAGCTCCCGGCTATTATTCAGTAAGAGGTTCAATTATTGATTTCTGGTCTTACTCAGAAAAAAATCCAACCCGATTAGAATTTGATGGTGATTTCATTGAATCAATAAGATATTTTGATCCGGAGTCGCAACGATCAACAGTTAAAGTAGATGGAACTTCCTTATCCTATTCGATCAACGAGATAAAAGAGGATGAATTAACAAATATTTTTTCTTATCTGAACAACCCCGTGGTCTTTGCCAATGAACAGGACTTATCAAAACTGAAAACAAACGAGATAAATTTGACTCAAGAAGTTGTTGCTGATGAAATTATAAATTTTGATGATGAAGATTTCGTGAGCAAAAATTCTGTCGAAGAAGAGGAAAACTCAGAAGAGATAAAAATCCATAGCCTTCCATTTCAGATAAGTGAAACCCGGGCAAGATGGATAATTGAAAAAAACTTTGCTTCGCCTGAGAGAATAGAGTTAGGATTATTACCAGCGCCTTCTGTTCATTCAAATTTTGAATTGCTCTTTAATACACTTAAAGAGTTTTCGAAGAAAAATTACACTGTGATTGTAACTTCAGAAAATGAACTTCAGACGGAAAGACTTAAGGATTTATTTGCTGAATACAATGATGAATTAGCTTCACTCCTTGAAAAAAGAGAAGTTGGAGTTATTACACTTCCAATTAAAGAAGGATTTCTTTCCACAGAAGACAAAATTCTGGTTCTTACTGATTATCAGATTTTTAATAAGCCTTACCGAACAAAAATTCCTGCTGCAAAAAAAATTAAAAAGTCCAAAGCAACCAGTCTTTCATCTATTAAAAAGGGAGACTTTGTTGTTCACGAAGATTATGGAATAGGGAAATATGCCGGACTTGAAACAATAAAGATTGGTGATGTGCAACAAGAGTCAATGAAAATTCTTTTTGCAGAAGGTGGTGTGGTTTATGTAAATCTGAATTACTTATCTCTTGTTAAAAAATATTCTGCCGGTGATTCGGAAGGGAAGCTACAACCAACCCTTTCAAAACTTGGAACAGCAGAATGGCTCAACACAAAAGCACGCGCAAAGAAAAAAATCAAGGAAGCGGCAAAGGAATTAATTGAACTTTATGCGAGAAGAAAAGCTTCAAAAGGATTTTCATTCAGTGAGGATACAATCTGGCAGAAAGAACTTGAAGCATCTTTCTTCTATGAAGATACTCCTGACCAGGCAAGGGCAACAGAAGAAATAAAGCAGGATATGCAAAGCGAAAATCCAATGGACAGATTAATTTGCGGTGATGTTGGATTTGGTAAAACCGAAGTTGCTGTTCGTGCAGCCTTCAAAGCAGCACAGGATGGGAAGCAGGTTGCGGTTCTGGTACCAACAACAATTTTAGCTGAACAGCATTTTAATACTTTCTCCGATCGTTTATCTCAGTTTCCTGTACGAATTGCCGTGCTTTCAAGATTTCAATCAAAGCAAAAGCAGAAAGAAATTATTAAACTACTTGAAGAAGGAAAGATTGATATAATCATTGGTACACATCGTCTGCTTTCAAAAGATGTGAAATTCAAAGACCTTGGTTTGCTTATCATTGATGAAGAACATCGTTTCGGTGTAACAGCAAAAGAAAAGCTTAGACAAATGCGCGTGAATATTGATACTCTTACTTTAACGGCAACACCAATTCCAAGAACACTTAATCTTTCTTTACTTGGCGCAAGAGATTTATCTATCATTGCAACTCCACCACCAAACCGGCAACCAATCTATACAAGCGTTTCTGTTTTTAATATTCAGAAAATTAGGGAATGGATACTTCGCGAAGTAAGTAGAAACGGACAGGTTTATTTTGTTCATGACAGAGTTCAAACTATCGGCAAACTTTCTGAGTATCTTCAAAGACATATTCCGGAAATAAAAATTGGAATTGCACACGGACAACTTACTCCAACAAAACTCGAAGAAGTTATTCACGACTTTCTGAATAAAAAATATGATGTACTCCTTTCGACAAAAATTATTGAATCGGGAATTGATATTCCGAATGTTAACACAATAATTGTAAATCGTGCTGACAGATTTGGACTTGCTGAACTTCATCAACTCAGAGGAAGAGTTGGAAGAAGCGACAGACAGGCGTATGCTTATTTTATTGTACCGTCATTAACTGGAATAACCAAAAAAGCACTCAGAAGACTTCAGGCAATTGAAGAGTTTACAGAAATCGGTTCCGGCTTTAATCTTTCTATGCGTGATTTGGAAATCCGTGGAGCAGGAAATTTACTCGGTAAAGAACAAACCGGCTTTATTGATGAAATAGGATTTGATTTGTACATCAAACTTATCAATGAAGCAGTTGAGGAACTTAAGTACGAAGAGTTTAAAGAAGTATTTAAATCATTACCCAAACCGCAGGAAAGAACAGAACCAACTATTGATACGTTCTTTGAAATTGGAATTCCCGAAGAGTATATGCCTGATCAAAGTGACAGACTGAATTTTTATACTGCGCTTTATTCTGTCAATTCATTACAGGAAATTGAAGAACTTAAAGAAGAGATGAAAGACCGCTTTGGTGATTATCCTGAAATTGTAAAGCGTCTCTTACTTACCGCAACACTAAGACTTTATGCTTCCTATGCTTTGTTTGAAAGGATTGTAATTCAAAGAAAGAATATCTCCGTTATTTTGCCGAAAGGGGATAAAGAAGATTATTACAAAGCACGGTTTATTGAACTGATGAGATTTATTCTTGATGAGCATAAAGACGAATACAAGTTTGTCCAGCAAAAAGATGTAATGAAACTTGTAAAAGATAACAAAGCCGCCAAACCAGAAGATGTGTTAATTGAGTTAATTGAATTCAGTAAAAAAGTGATTAAACTTTTTGGAAATGAGATGAAGGAAGAAGTTTTGAATGAGCAGATGAATTCTTAATCAACATTTAAGAGGTAGATTTTAACCATAAATAAAAATTTAACGACGTTGTGCATAAGCCAAAGCCCAGAACAGACGGCTTGCTTAAAACTACACCGCCAGTAATTATTAAAAGGTTTTTTAACAGAACTACTTTGAACAAGACCGCTGATACGTAACGACTACCTTGAAAATTATAATAATGCCGAATACGCTGTCAGCTTGAAGCACCGGTTAGTTATTATTTAATATTTCTTAGTCTTAACTTGTCCAACTCAACTTTAAGAAAATTAGCCGCTTCATCAATATGCTTATAATAATTAGAATCGAACGATCTTGAGTATTTAATGTTACTTTTTAAGCTAAAGTATAAATTGTAGAATAAATCAAAGGTTTTACCATCAACCCCAGGGTTAATATTTTCTTCTTTATCAATTATTTCACTACGAAGAGAAACTAAAAGTAAATTTATATCTGGATAAACCTCTAATAAATTTATATAGAAAGTATTTCCTAACAATTCATTAAAATCCCTATCCAAACTTTTTAGACCAGCAAGATATTTTTTAATACTCAATTTATCTTTCCGCATTTTTCCATTTTCTTCCCAATTATTAATTACCAGTATAAAATATCTACCAGTTAGTCCCAGCAAAAGTATTTCGCCTTTTTTTATATCAAATTCATTTTGCTGTAATTGGATTTTATTAGCTAGATCAGAAGCTTCATTTGCTTTTTTATTGGAAATGTATTGACTAATTCCAACAATTATAGAAACTACTAACGCTACGAAAGCAATCCAAGACTCCATTCTATATTCTCTTTTTTTTTATTTGCGATTTTCATTTTTAGATACTTAACAGCATTGCCAATAACCCGCCGCCAGAACAGACGGTTTAATTAAAAAGACTAGGCCAAGGGCTTAGCAAACCGCACTTATCTTTTTCTGCAGGCGCAGTTTGCAATTATGTTAATTAAAAGAAATCCTAAGAACAATAAACTTTATACGGAAAGACCAAGCCAAGTAATTTAGAAAACCCGAATGCGAAATGGCAGTCGGATTGATTAGCAGGATATAATCGTTTAATATTTAATTTCATATTTTTCCAATATATAATTTGTCCACGGCGGATTCATAATTCTGATAATTTCAATTCCTCTTTGAAATTGTATATCCCAATCACCATCCAAAGCGTTTCTTAATCTATAGTAGAATTTCTTTATATCATTATTAGCTTCATATAAATAACTATCGTAGATAGAGCTGCATCTTTTAAAGACAAATACTTGATTAACCGCTGTGATAAAAGGCGCAAGTAATTGCCTTTCATCGCAACTATATTCATATAGAGTATCAGATTTCACTTGTCTTAAAAAAATGGATTTAGAGGTATCTGTAAAACTTTGGCCAAATTCAGTATATAAGAATTTGTAATATATTTCACCATCAATCTGAATAGAATCAATAGCTTCAACTATTAATTTATTATCTCTATTTGGTTCTTTATAAAACCATTTATTGCCAATATTACAGGGATAATAAGAATCGCTTCTCAGGGAGAGAGAAATGATAACAATTATGTTTTTATCAATTCTTAGTAAAGTATCTGATTGAATATATTTTGGATGAGAAATAGTAAGCAATCTTTCCCCGGCTTTTATGCTATCAAATTTAAAATGACCATTGCTATCGCTTAAACTGGTTAATGACTCCAAAAATACTTCTACTCCCTGAGCGGGAATGCCTTCAAAAAATATGTTGCCTTCTACTGAATAATATTTATCTTCCTCAATAACGGGGCTTTTTATATTTTCCTCACAACCTAAAATCAGGATCAAACAAAAAGTATTAATCAGAGTTTGGTTTTTCATTTTTAGTTTCATTTAAGTGTATAACGGCGTTGTGCCTAAGCCGCTGCCCTGAACAGACGGCTTAAACTTGTTAATTAAAAATTATAATTAGAAAAAACTTTCATAGCAGAACAACCTTGAACAAGTTGCTTATGAGAAACTACTCAAGCCAATAATCTGAAAAACCTGGTGAGGGCGAAGCAGTCGGCTTGAGGCACGGGTTAGCTGTAATTTATAATTTTTTAGTACTAATTCTTGACAACGGAAAAGCATAAGATTTATCCTTAATCAGAAAAATTATTTTATAACCTTTAAATTCACTAAGAGCATCTTTTGAAATTTCACTTTTAGATAGATACCTGGGATTAAGCTGAAAGTAATAGTAACCAATTTCCAATTTTTCATAGTTAGGATTGAAATAAATCGAGTCGTTTGAATCTGTAAATATTATTTGTACTTCAGTTATTTCAGGAACATTAAAAATAAATGTTTCATTTAGCATTGATGGTGAACAGGGATTTGGGTAACTAAATCTAAATGAAGGATCAAGTGGTACATTTACGTAAATTGGGTAAGCACACGCAAATTCATTTCTCATTTGATTTATATCTCTATCAGCACCAATAAATTGAAGACGGAATTGATACGAACTGTCAATTGTGTTGTATACATTTCTTTGAGAATTTATATCATTAGAACAAGATAGAAAGATAATCAAGAACAATATTACTGTAATAAATTTTCTTTTCATTTTTGATACAGCTAACTATTACTTATACTGCACCGTAATATTTATTTAGGAACAATATCCTGCACGGTACTGCAGTATATCATCCCATTTGTTCTCTATTCTTTCAATAAACTTAATATTTTAAAATAGGTCGCGCATATCTATAAGATTTATAAAAATAATATTCTATGCTCTCTAATAAATTCAGTTTATAGTTTTGCTTCAGAAGAGTAACCATAATTGAAGAAATATTTAGCTTTCCACCATACAAAAAATATTTCCTTATAATTTCTGTTTGAACCTAAAAATTTTTCGGGATTGTTTCAATAATTTCAGAAAAATTTTTATTGACAATAGTTAAATAAAACTTCATTCATCCATTCAATTTCACTCAATCATTCAATTATAAAATTCCTATTGTAAAAACTATTGCTTTGTCATTGTAATCGTTAAATGTGATTATGTATTCGAGATTCAGAACAACCTGAAAATCATAGGTGTGGAATAATCTTAAGCCGGTTGCAAGACCAAGTTCAAATCCATCAGAACTTTTCTTGTCATTGCTATAATAAATGACAGCATTATGTGTAACCCAATGAAAACCAAACGAGCCACCGATGTATGGACAAACATCAGTTTTTGAGAAAAGATAGTTAGCATAAATATTGGCGGCAAATCCTCTTCTTAAACCAAGCATTAAACCAACAGCATAATCCGACAATTCATAATCGAAGTGTGTGTTAAAGACAAATGTTTTATCGAAATCGTTATCATATCCTGTCTGCGGAAACAGATATCCAAATGTAATTCCGAAATTATATTTTGAAGAGCGTCTTAAAGATTCAAGTGTTTCTGTTTCGGTTATTTTACCCACCTCTGCGCTTTCAGAGAATTTTTTAACAGAGGAAATACTTTTTGCGATTCTTTTCATTACATTTTCAAGATCCTCAAGACTGTTTGCTGTGGTTTGTTCCATCAGCAGATTACTTTTTGATTGGACATCAATCAGATAATACTGAACAATAATTTTTTCTCCGAGAGGATTTAGTTTGCAGAAGATAACTCTGTCAGCATTCAGTCGTTCTGCAACTTCAACAGCACATTCCGGGTCGCTGCATTTTTCATTAGTAGTTGCAATTTCTGTTTTTTTCTTTGAGATAAGATTTGAAACTCCGAGTTTTTCCAATTCCATCCTTAAAATAGATTCTGATGTGCTAATTGAAAGTTCATCTAAACCAACAGAGTAAAATGGAATTAAAGCATAGGAAAGTGAATCAATCCTGATTTGTGAAAATGAAATACCAGAGTAAAAAAGAAAGGTGAGAGCAACAATTATTTTTTTCATAAAATTCCCCTTATAGAAGTTTAAATAATCATTTGGTTAGATTTCATAATCAACAACTCTTCTTTCATACCTCACTTCTGAAAGCCACTTTTTTATGGCTTCATGATCGGGATGAATCTGATATTCATAAAGAGCTTTTCTATTTTCAAACTCTGAGTAAAGTACAACATCACAGGAATCTTTTTCGTTACTAAAATCAAAACCGACTTCTATATTAATCAAACCATTAACTTTTCCACGCATTGCAAGAAGTTTGTTTTTTAGTTCTATAGCATTTTCCGATTTTGTTTTTCCATAAGCGGATTCATTAAGACTCCACATTACGATGTGTTTAATCATATTTCTTTTCCTTAAATACTTCAATATTTTTATTTTAGCCAAAAGAAAACTAAAGATTAAAATTATGATACTCAATTATTTCTATGTTATGACCGGAGCTGCACTAGGCGGATTGCTGAGATATGTTGTTGCCGATGTTGTTCAGAGAAATGCAAAAATAATTTTTCCATTTGGTACTTTAGCTGTAAACATACTGGGAAGTTTTTTACTCGGTTTTATAATTTTTATTCTTGGCGAAAGGGAAATTATTTCTGCAGAGATGAGATTATTCCTGACTGTTGGACTTTGTGGTGGATTTACTACATTCTCAACTTTTTCTTATGAAACTCTGCTGCTCATTCAGGAGGCAGAATTTCTTTATGCAACGCTTAACATTGTATTGAATGTTATTTTATCTCTAACAGCAATTTATCTGGCATATCTCTTATCAAAAATTTTTTAGGTGAAATATGTTTCAAACAGGAGAGGCAAAACTATTAAGAATTTTTATCGGTGAAAGCGATAAGATAAAGGGGATTCCGGCTTACGAAAAAATTGTGCTGCTTGCAAGAGAAAAAGGACTTGCAGGTGCAACAGTTACAAAGGGAGTAATGGGTTTTGGAAAGAAGAGCATTATTCACACAGCAAAAATTCTCAGACTTTCTGAAGACCTTCCGATGATTATTGAAATTGTTGATAAACTTGATAAGATAGAGGAATTTATTAGCGATTTACATAAAGTACTTGACGAGTCCGATTGCAGTGCGATGCTTACAATGGAGAAGGTCGAAGTCAGGAAATACGGACAATAGCACTTCACCTGAAGTAACAGAAAACAGGTGATCAGATAGTTATCAAATCACTTTAAAGTCATTTAGAGATTCAGAGCTTTGATGGCATTATCAAATTGTTCTGGTCTGATATAAAGTAAATATCCGAAAGTTCCTTTACCATCAGTCACCCCAGTGCATGCATAGACATTTACATTTGCTTCGAAAAGTTTTTGATGAAGTTCTGCAAAAGCTCCAAGCTGATCATCTCCCCGGACAAGAATTGCTGAGTAAGGACCATCAATATGAATTCCAGCATTCTTTGCTTCAACGATAAACTTAGAAGTATCTTCGGGAAAGATTGAAAGTTGTGTTCTCATAGGTCCGACAGGAATAGCCGTAAAAGCAAGAAGATTTATTCCTGCTTTTGCAAGAGTTGAGAGAAATTTGTATGCTTCACCAGGTTGATCCACAACCGAGGTATAAAAGTATTCTACTTTTTGAATTTTAAATGACATAGCAAATCCTCCTTTAGACTAAGCAAAACTAATAATTAATAATAATAATTTGAACATTTTCCTATAGTCAATTACTTGCCAATTATCAAGCATGAACGAATATCATCTCTAAACAACATTTAACTAATCTCAACAATGAAAACAGAATAAATATTCCTTTATCACAATTAAGAAATTTGGCAATAGTCAAATTAAAAAGGTATTAAAATCTGAAAAAATTTAAGGAAGTTTTAAAAAAAGAATAAAAATTTCGTTGGAATTCAATTTGAGTACAGGTTGAGAATTTCAACACATATATATAGGGGTATCCTATGAAAAAAGTACTACTATCTCTTATTTGTTTACTCTTTATTACAGGAACAATACTTCCTCAACCAAGAGGAAAGATCATTGTTGAACCTGTTACACCTCATCGCCTCGAAGCGCTTGGCTTAGCGGGCGTAACCAATTCAGTATCGAACGGACTGAATGTTATCGCTAAAGAGACCTATGTTTATTTGTCAGCAAAGAACATTGGTAACACCGATCCGATAACTTCGGCTACATTCACATTACCAACAAAACCAAGTGGTTCAACGGCTACTCTGCAAGCAGTCCCTGGACAACCACTTTGGACAATGCTAAAACCAGATGTTAATGGTCAGTATGTTGTCGCATTGAATATTGTGACAGCAACCGGAACTCATGATACAACCATCAATATCTATTCATCAAATTACATGGGTGTTGGTGATTTTGATGGAGTATCAGGATCGTTCCCCGGTTGTACAAGTTGCCACAGTTCATCTTCATGGTTCACTCCGATTTATGATAACTGGAAAGTTTCTCCACATGCCCAGATGTTTAAAACCATGATAACGAGCGGACCAGCTTATTACTCAACCGCTTGTATGAAATGCCACACTACAGGATATGATCACAACAATGCAGCTAATAACAACGGTTTTGATGATGTTGCTTTAACACTTGGCTGGACCTGGTTTGGACCTCCACATCCAACAAAATGGGATTCGATTAAAACAAGTAAACCTGGTTTAGTTAAGTTTGCAACAATTGGTTGCGAAAACTGCCACGGTGCAGCTGGTTCTCACCCGGGTACTTTGAGTGGTACAAACATTAAAGGAAACATTACTCAGAGTGATATGTTGCTTGCAAACTCAGGTAATTGTGGACAATGCCATGATGAACCATGGAGACATAACAGATATGCTCAGTGGGAAAACTCATTACATAGTGAAGCTCTCTGGTCAAGTTCCTTTGCTCAAGGATCTTCATCTCAAAATAACAATTTACAAAACTGTATTCGTTGCCATGATGGAAGAGGTTTTGTTAATTTCACAAAAGGTCAAACCACAAATACAACAGGCTGGACTGAAGCTAAACATACTATGATTGGATGTGCAACCTGTCACGATCCACATGGTAACGGAAATGAATATGCTCTTAGAAATACCCCTGCTGGCTCTGATACTTTGGGTAACGGTTACAGTTACACCGGTATGGGTGGTAAAGGGAATCTCTGTATGAATTGCCATAAAGCAAGAAGAGATAATGTTACTTACACTCAAACTCAGGTTACATCAGTGCACTGGGGCCCTCATCATTCCGTTCAGACGGATAATCTTTTAGGACAAAACGCAGCTCAATTTACTTCACCATATTTAAGTGGTTCACACAAATTTGCAGTTGCAGACGCATGCGTAACCTGTCATATGGTTGCAACAGTTGATACAGGAAATGTTAACAGAGATAAAGTTGGACAACATTCCTGGAAGCTTTCAAATCCCGAAACAGGATATGAGCATACAGCTGCTTGCACTCCTTGCCATGGCACAATTACCAGCTTTGACGACTTCATGGCTTTAACTGATTATGATGGCGACTCGCAAATCGAAAGCATCAGAAATGAACTTGATGGTTTATTACAGGTAATCAGAATTTTATTGCCCCCAACCGGCATAGATTCTATTTCCTGGCAGATGATTAGAGATTTGAATGATCTTACAGTTAGAAAAGCATACTGGAACTATCAAATGATTGCTTATGATGGAAGTAGAGGTATGCATAACTCAAAATTTGCATTCGATGTTCTCTTAAAGACCAAAGTTGCTTTAGGTCAGGTTATTCCTGTTGAATTAGTTTCTTTCACTTCTTCAATCCAGAATGGTAAAGTTGTTCTCAGTTGGGAAACTGCTTCTGAAACAAACAACCAGGGATTTGAAGTTGAAAGAAAAGCAGGAAACGATTGGGTAAAGATAGGATTTGTTAAGGGTAATGGTACAACAACAGAAATTTCCAAGTATTCATTTACAGACAATCCGAGACAAAGCGGATTGAACGGAAGTGTTTCTTACAGACTCAGACAAGTTGATTACAATGGTAGTGCAACCTACACCAGAGAATTGAAAGTTAATCTTGGAGATGTTGTTGATAACTATTCATTATCACAGAACTATCCAAACCCATTCAATCCATCAACAACAATTAAATTTGCATTGCCATACGATAGCAATGTTAAATTGACAGTTTACAACATTAACGGTGAAGTTGTTAAAGAACTTGCTAATGGTCTTTATACAATGGGCGAACATGAAGTTAAATTCAATATGAGCGATGTTAAAGGAAGTGCTTCCGGTATTTATCTCTACAATATAAAAGCAACTTCTGTTGATGGAAGTAAGACATTTACACAAACAAAGAAGATGGTTCTTATTAAGTAATCAGCTGGTTTAGTAAAACCTGAAAAAAGGCGAGTGTAACAGCTCGCCTTTTTTATTTTAAATTTAATTTGAATTTATAAGTCGGGTAATTTCCGGAAGTGAATGTATCAGGTAATCAGGTTCATATGTCTTCAGAATTTCAATGTCGCGATAGCCAAAAGTTGCAGCACAGGTTTTGGCACCCGCATTTTGTCCGCACAGAATATCGAGCTCTGTATCACCAATCATAACAGTTTCAATTGGTTCAACATTCAACTCGTTGCAAATCATCAGCAATGGTTCCGGCGATGGCTTATGCGGAATGCCTTCTCTTCTTCCCATAATCAAATCAAAATAATTTTCCAGATTAAAGTGAGAAATTATCTTTTCTGCCTGATCCTGTGCTTTTGTTGTCAGTAAAGAAACTTTGATATTATTTCCTTTCAGAAAAGAAAGCGTTTCGTAAACACCTTCATATAATTCAGAGTCATTCATAAAATCAAAATAAAGTTTCTTGTAGATTTGAATAAACTGTTCAAAGTCAGGAACTGTTATTTTAAAATGTTTAAAAATATCATTAAAGTGTTGGCCAATCATCTTGTTGAAATCTTCTTCGGGCAAGTTGTATTGAATTCCAAGATGTTCAAAAGCAGAGATAGTTGTTTTGTAGATTGTTTTTGCAGATCTTACTAAAGTTCCATCAAGATCAAAACAAGCATGTTTAATCATCATCGGATTTTTCTGTATCCTCTTTTTTGAGTTGTGTAAAAGCAGATTGTTCATTTTCTCCTCGGCAACATTCATCAATGTTATATCCGCACACAGAACACTGACCGTGTCCATGAACCCAGATAATAATTGCCTGTTGATTACACCAGCCGCAGATAAATGATTTGTTTGTTTCCATGTTGAGAAATATTCACTTGTAAATTTTATTATAAAACATTAATAAGCTCTTAAAAATAAAAATAATTCTTGTATTTAATTTATTTTGATTGCATTTTCGCTTCGTAAAATAATTAATCCGATTGGCACTCTATTTACAAGGGTTCATTAACTAATTAAATAACCACCAACAAATTACAAGGAGTAAATTAAATGAAAAGAATATCCTTATTTATTCTTTTTGTCTTTGCAGTTATGTTTGCTGCAAGCGCAATCTCATTTGCACAATCACAACCTGTGCTTTATTTCTGCGAAAAGTATGACAGCAGAAAGGGTGAAGTTGGAATCAGCGATAGATTTACAACCGGCTTCCTTACAGTTATGGTTAAATGTGATTATGCACTTAATCTTACTGACTGTGCAATTCAGTATGATAAATACAACGAAAGAACAGGCAAGTTTGATTATTACAAGAAGTTTTACTTTACAGTTGATCCGGATATGAAGTACATCTTCTTCTCTAAAAATGAAGAAAGTGATATGCGTTTCGATGATCCGGGATTCTACAGAGTATTTCTTCTTGATGAAGATGACAGAACTGTTGCAAGTTCTCTGATAGAGATTATCAGATAGTAAAAACTTTTAGTTCAAAAATTCTTTGAGACGGCTTAACTAGTCGTCTCTTTGTTTTAAATTCATTTCAATATTTTTATTCCTTATAAATCCTGGTTTAATCTTATCTTTGTAACTAAAAAATGAAGCTTAACACAATTATTATCGGTGCTGGCCCAATAGGGCTTACTTGCGGTATCGAAGCAACTAAGCGAAATTTATCTTACCTTATTATTGAAAAAGGTTGCATCGTAAATTCTGTTTTCAACTATCCCGTTAACATGACTTTCTTTTCGACATCAGACAGACTTGAAATCGGTAATGTGCCTTTCGTTTCTCACGGCGATAAACCAACACGCAGAGAAGCTCTCGAATATTACAGAAGAGTTGTTGATGCCTGGAAACTGAAAATAAATACATACGAAAAAGTTATCTCGATTGAAAAAGGAGTCAATCACTTTAATATTCTTACAAATAAAGCGAAGTATGTATCTGGTAATGTAATAATCTCAACAGGATTTTTTGATTATCCCAATTTGCTTAATGTTCCGGGCGAAAACTTACCAAAAGTTTTTCATTACTTTAAAGAAGCTCATCCTTATGCATATAAAAAAGTTGCTGTTATCGGTGCCGGAAACTCTGCAGTTGATGTTGCTCTTGAGACTTTTCGCAGAGGTGCAGAAGTAACTATGATTATCCGTGAAGATAAACTTAAGGACAGTGTTAAATACTGGGTTAAGCCAGATATTGAGAACAGAATTAAAGAAGGTTCAATTAAAGCTTTCTTCATCTCAACAGTTAAAGAAATAAAAGAAGATGAAATTATTTTTAATTCTCCGGAAGGATTAAAATCTATTCCAAATGATTTTGTATTCGCAATGACTGGTTATCATCCAGATTATGAATTTCTTTCCAAAGCAGGAATTAAGTTCACATCAGATGAAAACAAGATTCCGGTTTTTAATCCCGAAACATTTGAGACAAATATTAAAGGACTTTATCTGGCAGGAGTTGTTTGCGGCGGAATGGAAACCAACAAATGGTTTATTGAAAATTCCAGAGACCACGCAGAGAAGATTTTTAACCACATCACAGGTAAAAATTCATAACAAACAATTCATTGTAAGAGCATTCGGTCGTTAGTATTTTTACACCGTACAAAACAGAAAATATAAATAAATCTCAGGAGCTAATATGATAGACAAAATTAAAGAACTGCTTGGAGACGAAGCCGATTCACTCCTTAACTACAAAGCAAAATTTCCAAAAGAAAAACTTCATCTGCCGGGACCGGATTTTGTTGACAGAATTTTTGCACCGTCAGATAGAAACATTAATGTTTTAAGAAATCTTCAATGGATTTTCAACACCGGTAGATTAGCCGGAACAGGTTATCTTTCAATACTTCCTGTTGATCAGGGAATTGAACATAGCGCAGGCGCTTCATTCGCACCAAATCCGGATTATTTTGATCCCGAAAACATTGTCAAACTTGCTATTGAAGGTGGTTGCAATGCTGTTGCCTCAACACTTGGTGTCCTTGGAATGACAGCAAGGAAATATGCTCATAAAATTCCTTTCATAGTAAAAATCAATCATAACGAATTACTTACTTACCCAAACAAATATGATCAGATTATGTTTGCGGGAGTAAGACAGGCATATGATATGGGAGCTGCTGCAGTTGGCGCAACAATTTATTTTGGTTCTGAAGAAAGTACAAGACAAATTCAGGAAGTAAGCGATGCTTTTGCTTATGCACATGAACTTGGAATGGCAACAATTCTCTGGTGCTATCTTAGAAATTCTGCTTTCAAAACCAAAGAAAAAGATTATCATGTTTCTGCAGATTTAACAGGCCAGGCAAATCACCTTGGTGTTACAATTGAAGCAGATATAATTAAACAAAAACTTCCTGAAAATAACGGTGGTTATACTGCGTTGAATTTCGGAAAGACTCATAAAAAAGTTTACTCTGATTTAACATCAGAGCATCCGATTGATTTGACAAGATATCAGGTAATTAATAATTATATGGGTCGCGCAGGATTGATTAACAGTGGTGGTGCAAGTGGTGAAAATGATTTTGCTGAAGCTGCAAGAACTGCTGTTATTAATAAACGCGCCGGCGGAATGGGATTAATCTCCGGAAGAAAAGCATTCCAGAGACCAATGGAAGATGGTGTAAAACTTCTTAATCTCATTCAGGATGTTTACCTGACTAAAGAAGTGACAATAGCGTAAAAATTTAAATGTAGTCTCAATCTTCTGGCTGCTGATCAAAAGTCTTTAGTAAAACCTCCAAGGTTTAATAAACCAAGGAGGTTTTTTAATTAACAGGTGGCGAATTAACCCCACTACTTTCAACTAACGATTGACTTCATAAACATAAAAGATTAGTTTTGATAAGATGACAGGAGGTGAGTTATGAAAAAGTTAATTTTTATTCCGCTGCTGTTAGTCCTCAACATTCAGTTATTTGCACAAAGCCCTTTATTTGCTCCTTACCAGGTAACAAGCACAGATTATGATTTTTTTTCTAATTCCGGAATGAATAATATTATTTACAAGGATGGATATACCAACTTTACTTTGATGATCAGAGATTTATCAAGACCTGTCAGACAAATATTCTTTTATCAGGCAAACGGTGTTGTTTTAGATTCACTCAATGTGTTTGGTACTCAGGGAGGCTTTCCGAATATTGATAAAGCGCTTACAGGTAGTATTTCCGGTTATTGGGGAATATCTTCTGAAACAACTTCAAAAATTGCAATTCACACAAATACCGGCATTACAGTTCACAATACACCACCAAATCCTGTTTTCGTTTTCTCCAATGGTAGGATTTTCCTCTGGTCCAAATCAGAGTCAAAACTATATCGCAGTGATGATTTGGGAGTATCATTTATAGTAGTAGATAGTTTACAGAGGTTTCATCCTGATATTATTTATAATCCCCAGGGTTCAAGTGCTACAATTACAAAATCGAAAAATGAAAAAAATATTCTTATAGTCGGAACAAGTGTTGGTGATGGACATGTCTATTCCGGAATAGCAGAAAACAGAGCAGATAATCTTTGGATAATGTATTCAACTGATTATGGAAACACCTGGAATGCTGAAAGAATCGCTGCCGATGGAGTTCCGAATTTAGTTAATAACTACCACACAAATAATTTTGCACCGCTGTTTGAAAACTTCGGGCAGGTTGATGGTGCAATTGATGATTCAGGTAAAGTTCATATAGCTGCGAATGGTTATGGTGTGGTTGTCAGCGGAACGCCTCCGTATAAATCCCAATTTCCGATGTTGTACTGGAACTCAATCACGAGAAACTGGAAATCAATTTCATCAATTAACATTGATACACTTCAGGCAATTGGTGATTATTATCCGGGATTTTCAATCGGGCAATCATATCCCACAATAGTAGTTACTCCATTATCTGGTAGCGTGAGAGATGTCATCGTTTGTTGGACTGCTCCACGGATGGATCAATCTAACCCAAGTGGCTTAGCACTATCCAATGGATTTTACAAAACTGATGCTGTCTATGCTTATCCGCTTAATATAAGACACTCTGATGCCTGGATTATTGTTAATTTGAATGACTTATATCCGGATGACAATATGATTTATGCAACCGTGGGACCAGATTATATTGGTTACTCTCCTTTTTATATTCCCTTATTATATATGAATGATTTGGAAGCAGGAATCAGTGTGCTAGGACAAGGCAATCCGACATTAAATCCAATTAAGCTAACTCTTTTGTATTTTGAATTGGTAAGCAATGATGATATTTATTCAGAAATGGATTTTTATCTTGATCAGAATTATCCAAATCCATTCAACCCAACAACGGTTATCAGTTGGCAGTCGCCGGTGGGCAGTCATCAGACATTAAAAGTTTATGATGTACTAGGTAATGAAGTAGCAACTTTGGTTAATGAATATAAAGAAGCAGGAAGACACAAAGTTGAATTTGATGCAAGCAAACTTGCAAGTGGAGTTTATATCTACAAATTAACAGCGGGCTCATTTACTTCAAGTAAGAAGATGATGGTAGTTAAATAAAAGTCAAAAGTAAAAGGTCAAAAGTCAAAAGAGCGGACCAATTGTCCGCTTTTTTTATTATTACCACAGGACTAATTCATTTATATCCATATACCTTATACCAGAAAATCCCGTGCGTGAGAAATTTCCCTGATAAAAGCACAGACTAACATTACCAAATATTTCTCTGAATTAAACCTTTTAATCCTTGTAAGCCACCGGAGTGATATGCGATGATAGTACTACCTTCGGGAAAGAAGTTTTTCCTAGCTAAATCATAAATAGCAAAAAGCATTTTGCCGGTGTAAATTGGTTCAATCGGAATGTTGGATTTTGATGTGAATGTTTTCACGAATTCTATTAATTCACGATTAAATTTTGAATAACCTCCGAAATGATAATCAAGCAGAATATTCCAGTTTGATTTTTCGGATGCTTTAAATCTTTTAACATCATCAATCAGAAAAGATGCGTTCTTCAATACTGCCACACCAACTACTTTGGAATTTTCATTTGAGCCGTTAATAATTCCCGCTAATGTTCCGCCTGTACCACTGGCACAAAAAATATAATCATACTTTATTTCGAATCTTTGAGGAATTTCTTCGCAACCTTTTACTGCCAAATAATTGCTGCCACCTTCCGGTATCAAATAGAATTCACCAAAGTTTTGTTTTAATCTTTCCAAAATTTCATCAGAATATTTTTTTCTGTAATCTGTTCTACTCGAATAATAAAAATTCATTCCGCATTCTTTTGCAAATTCTAAAGTTGGATTTAGGGGCAGATGTTCTTCACCTCTGATTACACCAATTGTATTAAAGCCAAATCTTTTTCCTGCTGAAGCAAGAGCATAAATGTGATTTGAATAAGCTCCCCCAAATGATAATAAAGTTTTGTAACCTTTTTCTGCTGCCTCAATAAGATTGTACTTCAATTTGAAAAACTTATTACCGCTGATATGCTCATCAGTTAAATCATCCCGTTTAACAAAAAATCTGATTTTCCTTTCAGAAAAGATTTGGTCATCAATAAATTGAAGAGGTGTTGAGGGTGTTACGGAAAAATAATTTTTTATTTCTTCTGGATTCACGAAACAAAAATAAAAAAAATCCCGTCAACAGGGCGGGCAAACCTGCTGACGGGGAAAATGAAGAATATCCCATCCAAGAGGGCTTATGATCTACTTACCTGTTTCGGAGGGTTATGCACTATTTTTCTGATTGTATCGAATTGCAGATACGGATATTCTTCTCGTAAAGCATCTATTGCATCACCTGTTCTTATTTTCTGCGAACGAAGCATTTTAAATTTCTTTCTGATAAGGTAATCTCTTACAGAGCGGTCGTTAATTAAACCGCGACTGTAAAGCAATTCCCAGACTTCATCACTAATCAAATCAGCTAATGGATTACTCAGCTTTTTCTCAACCATGTTTTCCATAATTCCTCCTTATTCCAATTAGTTAGTTAAGTGTTCATAACATTGCACTCAGGAGGTGTCTGAAAGAAGTGAATGTTATCTGGTTGTAAAACTATCAGATTTATTCTGGTAATCAACTACACAAATGTGCGGTTTTACTTTTTTGACCTGATGTAATAAAATTGTTATTACATAAATGGGTAGCAAATAGTGGTCGAGGCTAAATTAGACTGTTCAGATTATTTTTTTTCTGATTGCTTTAGCTACTGCTTCTGATTGTGAGTGAACATGAAGTTTTTTATAAATATTTCTTATATGATGTCTTACTGTATCAACACTGATGAAAAGATTTTCTGCAATCTCCTGATAGTTAAAACCATCCGCAAGAAGATTTAAAACTTCAATTTCCCGTGAACTGAGATTATAATTTTCATCAGCAAAATCTTTCGCTTTTGTTTCTTTAAAAGCATTTATTACCTGTCTTGCTATACCAGAACTCATTGGTGAACCGCCTTCGTAAGCATCTTTAATCGCTTCTAGTAGTTTTGCCGGAGGGGTTTTCTTAACAAGATAACCTGTTGCCCCTGCACAAAGTGCATCAAAAACTTTTTCACTCTCTTCGTAAATAGTAAGCATAAGAATGTTCAAATCCGGATTTTTGCTTAAAGCTTTCTGTACGCCTTCAATTCCGCTCATTCCGGGTAAACCTATATCCATCAGCACAACATCAACCTGTAACGAATTAAGTTTTGCAAGAAATGACTCGCAGTCTCTGAAAACCGCAGAGCACTTGTAACCATCAGTTCCGTTTATCAACGCAGAAAGACCTTCACGTATTGTGTCGTTATCTTCTACTATTGCTACATTTATCATTTTATTAACTCAGAAATTTTTCTTGATTTAATTTTACCACTAAAGATAATTGAAGTACCATTTCCTTCGGCTGACTCAATTTCCAATTTCCAGCCAATTGCCTGAGCACGCTTTTTCATGTTTGAAATACCATTACCAAAATTAATTTTATTTAAATCCATTCCTATTCCGTTATCTCTCAGAATGATTTTCAGAATATCATCTTTTGTTTCAAAACTCATAAGTATAAGCGATGCCTTGCTGTGTTTTATTGCGTTGTTAAATGCTTCTTTCAGAATCAGGTAAAGATTTTGTTTTACATCAATCGGGATTTTGATTTTTTTCAATTTCTGAATGTCTTGTATTTTTAATTCACAGTTTAATAATTGAAGAATTTCTGAATAAGAATTTTTTATTCTGACTACCAAATCGTGCAGCGAATCTTTTTCAGGATTAACTACCCAAACAATATCACTCATATTATCAACAAGTTGCCTTGAACTTTCGCTGATTTTTTTCAATTCATTAAAATTTTGTTGTCCTGATTTTCTGGAAGCAACTTCACTTAGTATTGATATCTCAGTTAAACCAGCTCCAATATTATCGTGAAGATCTGCGGCAAGTCTTGATTTAAGTTTTTCGATTGCAAGCAGACTTCTTATTCTTATTGTGAACACATAGTAAAGAATTAAAACGGCAATCAGAGTTACAAGCGCAATAAACCAGTATGTTTTCCAGAACGGAGGTGAAATTATTACAGTAAGTGAAGCATAATTTTCATTCCAGATTCCGTCACTGTTGCTCCCTCTAACTTTGAAAACATATTCTCCCGGCGAAAGATTTGTATAAGTAGCAATGCGGAGTGAAGAATTAGTAAAACGCCAGTCATTGTCAAAGCCTTCGAGCATGTATGCATAGAGATTATCTTTCGGATCGGAATAATCAAGCGAAGCAAATTCAAAACTGATAGTGTTCTGATTATAATTAAGTTTTAACTCGGATGGGTCACCCTTTACAAAATTATCCAGTATCTTTATTGATGTAATAACAACAGGCGGAATAAAAGTATTTGTCTTTATTTCTTCAGGTCTGAAATAGTTTACACCATTAATTCCACCGAAGTACATAATACCATCATTAGAATACAGATAAGCACCACCACTGAACTCAAGACTTTGCAATCCGTCTTTCATATCAAAGCGGGTAAAGTCTTTGTTGATCAGGTCGTATTTGAAAATTCCGTTATCAGAACTTATCCAGAGATTTTTCAATCGATCTTCAAGAATTCCGTAAACAACAGCACTGGTCATACCTTCTCTTGTTGAGTACCTTGTAAATTTACCAGATTCAATTTCGAAACTGTAAAGTCCGCCTCCATAAGTTCCCACCCACATTGTATTATACGAATCTCTTAGAATCGTCATAGAGTTTCTTGCTGTTACATTTTCTTTTTCTGCAAAATTATTTGGATAGTGTTTAAATGTTTTCTTCTTCGAATCGAACAAATCAATACTTCCTCCGTAAGTACAAATCCAGATTAAATTCTCATTGTCTTTATAAATTTTATAAACACGATTATCAGAAAGAGAATTTTCTTCATTAGGGTTGTTTACATACTTCTCAAACTTCAATCGTTGATCAAAAGGATTTCCTTCAATTACTGCTCTGTTCATTCCTCCACCGAAAGTTCCGATGTAATAACTCTTTCCCTCAATCAGAATTGTCTGAATCTGATTACCCGCTATTGATGTGGTGTCAGCCGGGCTATGTGAGTAAACCCTAATCTCACCGGTTTTTTTATTATATAAATTTAATCCACCGTCGTAAGTACCAATCCAAAGATTTTCATAATCATCTTCAACAATTACTCTTATGTGGTTGCTGCTTAACTTACTGTTGGATTTATTTTTATAGAAGACTAATCTTTTTCGTTCAGGATCATAACAATTTAGTCCACCTTTATAAGTTCCAATCCACAGAAGCCCGGATTTATCTTTGTGAATAGCCCAAACAACACCATCATTTAAAAGATTTGAATTGTTTGGCTGATAACCTATGAGATTAAACTTGGTTGTATTCTTTTGAATTTTTGTTATTCCTTTTCCCAAATGTGAACCGACCCAAACAATTCCCGAATTATCTATGCACAGTGAAAGAATATCGTTATCAGCAAGGGTACTGGGATTTAAAGGATCAGATTTGAAATTTGTAAACAAATTTGTTTTGGGATTAAATCTGTCAAGACCGCCACCTAAAGTTCCGATCCAGATATTTCCGTCTTTATCTTCATCAAAATACATCACCGTGTTATTCGATAAAGAGTTTTGCTTGTTATCGTTTTTATATTGAACAAATTTTATCTGTTCGGGATTAGAATTTTTCTGTTCAGCGGGAAGTAATAATATTCCAGAATGATATGTACCAATCCATAAATTTCCATTTCTGTCTTCAAAGACTTTGATTATATGATCATCACCGAAAATATTTTTTTGCTCTCCCGAATATCTCAAAAAATTTTGTGAGTAATTATTATTTGAAAAAGATGTTTTAAGCAATCCACCACCAAATGTGGCAATCCAGATATTTCCTTCTTTGTCGCACAGAATATCCATTATTCTGTTTGTCGGCAAAGTTGAATTTCTATCAGTTGAATCACTATAATAATGATGAAGTGATTTGAAGTTTTTATCTATCACAACAATTCCTTTTCCCCAGGTTCCGATCCAGAGATTATGATTTTTATCTTCACAGACTGCTGTAATTGTTTGAGCAAGATTTCTGGCAAAGGAAATCGGATAATCAAAGTAGTAATCAGAAGGTAGTTCTGTTTTCTGAATCAAATCACTTATGTTTTTATAAGTAAATGTTTCTTTTGCCCGGTCAAAACGATTAATATTTCCTCCAACTGTTCCAATCCAGATTTTACCGTCATTATCTTCAAACATCGTAGCAATTCCGTCATCAGAAATTGAAGTTGAGTCTGATGGATTATTAAAGTATTGCTTGAAAGTATAACCATCATATCGGTTCAACCCATTGCCTGTACCAAACCACATAAAACCTTTTTTGTCCTGAATGATTGAGTAAACAGTACTTTGAGAAAGTCCATCTTCAATTTTCAGTTGTGTGAATTTATAATCCTGATTTTCTGACCTTGCGAAAAGAAAATTTGTTGTAGCAATCACAAGCAGAATACAACGAGTAATAATATTTAACTTTTTTTGAATCAAACTTTTACTATTTTCGTTTGTAGTTTAAACTAATTCCGAATTTATTATAATCTAAAATAGAACATTAATCCACAAAATTCTTTATGGATAAAAAGGAGATACTATGAACTATATAATTCATCGCTCGGAAGAAAGAGGTAAAGCAAACTACGGCTGGCTTGATACTAAATACAGTTTCAGCTTTGCACGATATTATGATCCGGATAAAATGGGATTTGGTTTACTTAGGGTTTTGAACGATGACATTGTCTTGCCTGATTCCGGATTCGGAACGCATCCTCACGATAATATGGAAATCATCACGATAATACTTGATGGTCAATTGCAGCACAAAGACAGTATGGGAAATGGTTCAGTAATTAAAAAAGATGAAGTACAGGTGATGTCTGCCGGTACCGGAATTACACACTCTGAATTTAATCCTTCGAAAACAGAAAAAGTAAGTCTTCTTCAGATTTGGATTTATCCGAAAGAAGAAAACATCAAACCGAGATATGATCAAAAAGCATTTCCACGAGAAGAGAGAAAGAATAAACTTACAACCGTCGCTTCGGGTTATAATGAGAATGGTTCGTTGTACATTCATCAGAATGCGGAAATAAAGTTAGGATACTTTGATAAAGGAAATAGAATTAATTACAAAATAAGAGAAGGAAATGGCGTTTATCTTTTTGTAATTGACGGACACATAAAAACAGAAGAAGAAGAATTGTTCCGAAGAGATGCTATTGGAATTTATGATACAGAGGAATTCGAAATAGATGTGTTGGAAAATTCAGAGTTTATTCTTTTGGAAGTACCGATGAATTAATTTTCGCTGAGATGAAGTTGAAATATAAAATTCAATTCACCCAAAAACTTTTTTGTTTCTTTAAGCTTCATCGCAACCATATTTTTGCTTGCAATCGAGTTAATCCGTTGAATATCACAATCTTCTGACAGAACCATTAATGCAACAGTTGAGGAATAAAGAAAATCAGTTATTTGTGTAAAAAGCTTTTCAAAGTACTGAAATTCACTTCCGCAAAACCAGGCAAGTTCCGATTCATTCTTTGCATCTTTAGGAAAGTAAGGTGGATTGATAATAATAAAATCAAATTGCTGCTTTGGGATTGAATCAAACAAATCTGAATGAAAGACATCAATATCACAATCATTCATCTTAGCATTTAACTTTACATTTTCAACCGCAGTTAAACTTATATCACTTGAAGTAACGAATGCTCCTTTATTCGCACAAAACAAGGAAATCATTCCGCTGCCGGCACCAAGTTCTAAAACATGTTTGTCTTTTAGATCGTATTTACTTAAATGTGAGATGAGAAATTTTGTACTGAAGAAAAATCCCGGATGAAAAACTCCGGGCAATACTCTCAATTTCATTCTGTTGAAAACATAATCTCTTTCTTTCGATGAGTAGATTTTATAAACAAAATTCAATATTGGAAATAAAAATTTTTTTATCAGGCTCATTCAGCGTAAAATCCTTCTATCTCCGGTTGACGATATTTTAACCAGAATCGTTGCAGTAACTTTAATTCATAGGGAAACAAGTAAAAACCGGATTTATATCTCCAGCTGGAAAAGAATTTTATAACTTTTCTCTGAAACGAAGTGAGTTTGTAATCAGATACTGTCGGATAATAACCGTTAATCACCGTTTCAAAATTTTTAATACGATCAATCATATACGGCTTGAGCCAAGGGGTTAAAGGATTTTTCCGAAGATCAAAATTTTCCCATTCAGGGTTTAACCAATCTTCAAGTTTTTTGGGAAATTTAAAGCCAGTTTTTATCACCCGTTCATAGAGTTTAGAGCCTTCTGTTGGTACAGGCGAATAAACATAAATAATTATTTCTGTATCAGGATTTACAGACTTGATTTCCTTAATGAAATTTATGTCGTCATTAATTTGTTGAAAAACTCGTTGTTCATTTTCGGCTGGCAAACCAAGCACAAATGAATATTCGGGGATAATGCCGAACTTACGAAGTCTTCTTGCAAAACCTATTATCTGAGCACGACTTTGATTTCCTCCCTTATCCATCTGCCTCAGAATTTCATCATTTCCGGTTTCTGCTCCGAAAAAAATCATTTTACAACCAGCTTCACGCATAATTCTGAGCGACTCATCTTTGTATTTATCAATTGTATCTATTCTTCCTTCACCCCACCAACTGATATTTTTATTTTTAATCAACTCAGAAAATTCTACGGTTCTTTTTTCAGAGACAAAAAAATTATTGTCGTGAAATTCTACTGCATCAATTAAGAACTTTTCTTTCAGATACATCAAATCATTAAAAATATTGTTTGCTGATTTTCCTTTCCACCTCGCTTCATAAATCGGAACTACTGCACAGAATGAACAGGTAAACGGACAACCGACACTTGAATGATAAGCTGCTGTCCGATTGCCTAAAAAAGTTTTACCAAGATATCTTTCAATCGGATAAAATTTATTCAGATAATCATAAGGCAAAGGAGGCAATTTATCCTGATCAAATAATTCTGCTTTTGATGTTTTTGTAATTTCATTTTCTTTTTTGAAAATCAGATTCTGTATTGTTGAGTAATCATCGTTGTTATTCAGAGCTTCAATCAATTGTGGAAAAGCTTCATCTCCGGGACCGTTAATTATAAAATCTACAAAGCCGGATTCAAGGCAAACTTTATATTGATTTGAAGGAAAATATCCGCCCCAGATTATTATTATTTCCGGATAAAGCTCTCTCACTCTTTTTGAAAGCGGAATTGCCTGTTGTAATTGCATGCCGGGCATTACAGTTACAGCAAAGTATTTGAACTCATCTGTTTGAAGATAAGAGATAATAGTTGACCAACAATCTTTTTCAAGATTTCCATCAACAATAACATAATCAAACTTATTATGGATTGATGCACCCACCTGAAGTATTGAGTTTGGAATTCTATGCTTCCATCGCGCACTTTTAGGATTGAATAGAATAATCTTGTTTTTCATCTTAATTAATTATGCCGTAGAGTTTTGCATAAGACTCAACAGTATTTTCAATCGGAAAGAGATTAAGCGGCTGATGATCAAGCTTTGAAGTTAGTAATGTTTTTACATTTTCAATCATTTCATTCTCATTGGAAGCAATTTTCCATTTTGGATTTATCTGAGCATAACCAACATTGAATGATACAATGTGCGTTCCGTTTGCCAGTGCTTCGGCAAAAACCATTCCCGAACCTTCAAATAGAGAAGGATGAAAAAGTATTTTGCTTCTTTTCATATACTTAAAAACATTTTCTCTTGACTGACTTCCGAGAAACTCTATATTGCTTTCAAGACTATGTTCTTTACACAATTTTTTCAGTGCTTCAAATTGATTGCCTGTTCCAATCAGTTTACAATTGATTGCGGGAAATTCTTTTTTCAAAACTGCAATTGTTTTAATCATCAGTTTAAAATTCTTTAATGGAATAAGTGAGCCGACTCCGATTAAGTCAATATCCCTTTTAGATTCATGGTCATACTTTTGTGAAAGAACTCCCCAGAATATTTTTTCATCAACATCATATTTTGTAAGTTTTTTGAACAACTCCTTCTGATTATATGAGAGTGCAACAATTTTCATCTTCTTTTTATTCAACATCCGCAAATAAAGATTCTTCTTAGAAACATCCTGACCCATAAGTGTACAGATATGTTTTACTTTATACCTTGAAGCAATTTTGTTTCCAATAAGTGCGCATTCTCCGAACCAGAGTGAATGAACAACATCCACTTTATTTTTTTCAGCGAGATATTTTGCAATTGTCAGAGCGCTGTCCCAAACAAAAATTTTATCACGCTTAAGATTTCTGCCGCGTAAACTGTAAACGGAAATATCATTCCATTTATAAAATGATTTATCGAAAGGATATTGAAAAGCTATAATTGAAAATTCGGTGTTGTCAAATCTTGATTTGAAATGTAAAAGAAAATCCTGTAAAGGTGGAATACACGCGGAATCATTTTCATCTACCGGGAAACCAGGAGTCAGAATTAAAATGTGTTTTACATTTTTCATCTTTTGATTTTTATCCACGGAAATGGTGAATCCGATTTAAAGGCAAGAGATAGTAATCTGTTTTTTAATGACCGCGGATCATAAAGTATCTGATAATTAAAATCGTTTAGACTTTTATATGTATGATGAAAGTAAAAAGCGCTCATTTCGGGAAAGCCGAGAGAATTGTAGTAAGAAGTTGTTCTTTCTTTCGCACTTTGTAAATCCTCTTCTTCATAAAAAGGGGAGTCAATGATGTGAATTTCACCTTCTAATTTTAATGTGTAAATCAACTCTTTAACTAGTGAGTTAAGGCTTTCGAAGTATTGTACAGATGAATTCAACACAATTAAGTCAAATGAATTTTTAGCGATTTCCATTTTGAACAAATCACCATAAATATACTTTATATTTTCGCCGCTGAATAATCTTGCTGCCTGGCGTAACTCATAAAAATTTATATCCAGACAATAAAAGTTATGATTAAATGTTTTCGATAATTCACCAGAGAACCAACCATTGCCGCAACCAAGATCAAGAATATTTAATTGCTCGTTAAACTGCTTCAGATAATCTTTGAATCGGATAAATGATTTAGCCCGATAGTCCCACTCCTTTTTATGCGGATTGAGCGAAGATGCAAACGGAAGCAATTTAACTTCTTCATCGCTGTATAATCGCTTTTCTTTCCTTCTCAGTTTCAGATAAAGTTCTTCAAATGGATTTTTTTCATTCTCAAAAATGTAAACGCTTTCTGATTTCGGTAGTTGTGCAATTTCTGATAAATTCATTTTAAAATGTCATATTGTTACAGAATTATATTCAGCAACCAAAATTAAATGATCACCAATTAAGTTGAATGGAAAATATTGACTAAATTTTTCATCAATTCTATTTAACAATTTTAAGAATCGCGGAAACTTCACCGGAAAATTTTCCATCTGAGGAATTGGAGTAAAAACAGCTAAACCTTGTCTGTGAATAATTCTGAAATCATTGCCAAGTGATTTTCTGAAATCATATAATGAAAAGTAAAAGGTGCTGAATTGTACTCCTTCAACATTTGATTTTGCACCGGACTTACTAAACCTTCTCAGAGCAAATTTAATTTTGCCTCTCAAAAGCTGAACAATTTCCCAGGGACAAACAGGCGGCATAATAACAAACATTATTCTTCCACCATTATTAAGAAAATCTGGAAAATGCCTTGTTACTTTGCCAAGATCATCAACACAATTCAATCCGCCGAAATTTGAAAAGATAAAGTCAAACTTTTGTGGATAAAGTTTTTCCAAATCAGTAAAGGAACATTGTCTTACGCTTATTTTATCAGAAAGTTTTTCCTTTAGAATCTTATTCTGAATTTTTTCTATCATTCCATCTGATACATCGGTTGCAACAACATCAAATCCTTTCTTTGCAAAGAAGACAGCATCTGTTCCTGTTCCACTATTAAGCTCAAGTATTTTATCTTTCGATTTCAGATATTTCAGAGCAACTTCATAAACCTGCTGACGCATCCAATGCAAAATTTTATTCGAGGACTCATACTCATCATAAATTTCTGACTGCTTTGTAAATGCCCGGTTAATCAAATCAAATTGCTGTTCAGTTGTCTTTATCATTCTCTGTCAGGTTAAACTTTCTAATTTTCTGAGTTTGAATTTGTCAAATATTTCAGCAGGAAAATAATACAAGGTTAGCAGAGCTGATCTTAGAATTCGCTTATCAGTTGAAAGTGGCTGTAATAAAATTTTTCTCAAAGAATTTAAACCAAGTTTTTTCTTATAAACTTTATGGACATAACGATGCAGTTTTTTGTAATATGCAGAATGAAAGGTACTTCTGAACATTACTGCAAGGTCATCTGAGTCGGTCCAGTTTGTTTTAGCCTTCATCTGCTCTTTTACATTTTCATAAAATTTTGTTCCGGGCAAGGGATATGAAACCGAAATACCAATTTCATCTGGCATAAGTTCGAGAACCATCTTGATTGTTTTATCAATATCTTCTTTCATTTCACCCAAATATCCGAACTGAAGGAAGAAAGCAACTTTGATATTTTTTGATTTAAGAAGTTTCGTTGCTTCATAAATTTCCTTAATAGTTGTTCCTTTATCCATCGCATCGAGAATTTTCTGTGAGCCGGATTCAGCACCGACCCAAACAATGTCAGCACCTGATTCAGCAAGAGCATCAACGGTATCTTCTTTCAGCAACAAATCAACCCGCGACTGAATTTTATATCGGAAGTTTAATCCTCTTTTCTTCACAACTTTCCTGAATTCCTGAACCCAGCCAGGTTTTAAGCCGAAAATATCATCGCAAAACCAGAAATAATTCACATTAAATTTTTTCTGAAGAAATTCAATCTCATCAACTACATTTTGTGGTGAACGGGAATTATATCTGTTTCCGTAAATTGGCTTTGCACACCAGTTACATTTAAATGGACAACCACGGGTAGTTGCAATGTTCAGTGAAAATTCTTTCCTTCCGCTTTTCCAGATTTTCCGGTAATCATCAACATTAACAAGATCCCACGCTGCCATTGGAAACATATCAAGATTTCTTTCAATCTGTCTTTGATTTGTTTTAATGATCTGATTTTCTCTTTTAAAAATTAATCCGTCAATTGAAAGAAAATTCCCGGATTTGTTTGCCAGTGAATCCACAAGCTCTTTTAATGTATGTTCAGCTTCGCCGATTATAATAAAATCAGCACCGGCATTAAGATATTTTTCATAATGATCAGAAGCATCTGATGAAGAAACGATCACAGTGAGATTATTTTCTTTTGCTATTTGAATCATTCTTAAAGCGGCTTCACGCATATTAGTCAGGCACATCTTCGTCAGATAATTAAACCCATCGTCATAAATCACCAGATAATCCGGTTGATAATTTTTAATTGCTGAAATTATTTCCTCGGGAGAATCTTTAAATGCTGCATCAAACAGATTAACTTCATACCCAAATGAACGAAGAAATGCAGCCGCAGTAATAGTTGCCAGAGGTGGATAAGGTTGTTTTGTTTTCCACTGCTTCGGATCGAATTTATAAAAGTATGAGTGAGTAAATAAAATATTTTTCATCTTAGTTGAGAGAACCATTCAGTGAATGTTGTAAACGATTTAGCTTTTCTTCAAACGATACAAGAACTCTTTTCTGGAAAAATTTAGGGTGATACTTTGATTCACACTTTGTTGATTTAAATGCAAGCGCAAAATCTTTTTCATCAAAGTGACTAAACTTTCTTTTGGTAACAGTTGTAAATAACTTCATTGCCCAGTCATCAATTTTATCACCGAAAGTATTATTTAATAGCTTCTCAAAAATTTTTTTAACAGGATTTTCTTTTTCATCAATCATTGTATTAGTTCGCTTCGGAAAGTTTGGGAAATATTCTTTTATCCAGATGTTCTTAGAATAGAACTCATCATAATATTTTTTACCAAATACAGGAACCAAAGTAACAATTTCAGTGGCAGTAAAAACATTTTTCTCTTCAATTTCAAGATGCTCGTAATCTATGTAATAGTTAATGCAAAAAACTTTTCGGGAGTTAAGCAAAAAAATCTTCTTGAACAGTGTAAGGAAAAGTTTGCTTACCCATAATCTGTTTGGTTCTGTTACAATCAGATAATCAACATCAGATTCTTTGTCCATATAACCTTTTGAAATTGAGCCGGTGAGAAAAATTGCCCGCACATAGGGAAACTTTGAAATAAATTTTGACATCCTGAAAGCAGATTTAATTCTTTTATCACAAAGATTATTTCCCTTTAATCTTCTTTCAACAAATTCAAGATTATTCTGAAGCAGAAAAAAATTATCTATTCTGAATACTAATCCTTTTTCACAAAGAAAATTTAGCTCAGACTCAATCTCCTTCACAGTACAATGATTAATGGGCAGATTATGATAAATCTCTTCCAGCTTAAGTGGATATGAGAATATATCATAATATGCCAGCGTTTTAATAATATTTTTACTTAGTAGTGATAACATATTCAGAGCGGAAAAACTTCTGCTTTTCATTAGTGAAGATAAATAAAGAATAGTGACATTGAAAAAGAACAAATTAGTTTTTTGCTGGCTTGGTTAATAAGTATTTTTGATAAGCAAAATTCAAAATTTATTTACGGGGAAAGAGAAGGTTCTTTATGGAAAAATTACTTTTATTTGGTGCCGAAGCAATTGCTCAGGGCGCAATTGATGGTGGAATGTCCGGCATTTATGCCTATCCCGGAACCCCTTCAACAGAAATAACCGAATATGTTCAGCACAATAAAATTGCAATTGAAAGAAACATTCACAGACAATGGTCTGCTAATGAGAAGACTGCTGTTGAAGCCGCACTAGGAATGAGTTATGCTGGTAAGCGGGCAATGTCCTGTATGAAACATGTCGGATTAAATGTTGCCGCCGATCCTTTTATCAATTCTGCAATTACAGGAGTTAATGGCGGACTTGTAATCACAGTTGCTGATGATCCATCAATGCATTCATCACAGAATGAACAGGACTCCAGATTCTATGGCAAGTTTGCAATGATTCCTATGCTCGAGCCATCAAATCAACAGGAAGCTTATGATATGGCTTATGAAGCATTTGAAATTTCTGAAAGGTTTAAACTTCCCGTCCTAATTAGAATTACAACAAGGCTCTCGCACTCCCGTTCAGGTATTAAACGAAAAGAACTCAAGCCAGAAAATAAACTTACTTATCCTGATGATCCAATTCAGTTTGTTTTGCTTCCTTCCAATGCAAGAAAAAGATACAAGGGTTTGCTTAGTGTTCAATCTGCAATCGAAGAAGCAGCAGAGAAATCTGTTTACAACAAATACTTTGATGGAAAAGATAAATCACTTGGAATAATTGCCTGCGGAATTGCTTACAATTATCTGATGGAAAATTATCCGGATAACAATTGTCCTTATCCTGTTTTAAAGATTGGACAATATCCGATGCCATATAATCTACTTGATAAAATTGTAAGTGAGTGCGACAAGATTTTAGTACTCGAAGATGGATATCCTTTTGTCGAAGAACAAATTAAAGGTTACTTTGATAAAAGCGGAAAGATAACAGGAAGACTCAGCGGTGCTATTCCAAGAGATGGTGAACTGAATCCTGATATTGTTGCCAAAGCATTGGGTAAAGAAGTAAAACAATACTTCAAAGTTCCTGCAGTGATTGCAAACCGTCCTCCTGAACTATGTTCGGGTTGCGCTCACAGAGATATTTACAATGCGCTGAATGAAACAATGAAAGAATTCGGTAAACAAAAAGTTTTTTCTGATATCGGATGTTATACGCTTGGAGCGCTTCCACCGTGGAATGCAATTAATTCCTGTGTTGATATGGGCGCTTCAATCACAATGGCTAAAGGTGCTGCTGATGCCGGTGTTCGTCCTTCTGTTGCAGTAATTGGTGATTCAACTTTTACTCACAGCGGAATGACAGCATTGTTAGATTGTGTTTATGAAAACACACCCGTTACAATTATCATTGCTGATAACGCCACCACTGCAATGACCGGCGGACAAACTTCTCCCGCAACCGGAAGACTTGAAGAGATTTGTATCGGGCTTGGTGTTAAACCAGAACATGTTCGTGTGCTTACACCTTTACCAAAATTTCATGAAGAAATGGTAAAAGTAATCCGTGAAGAACTTTTGTATGAAGGGGTTTCAGTAATCATCCCAAGAAGAGAATGTATTCAGACTGCAACGAGAAGTAAAAAAGAACAAAAAATTAAAACGGAAGAGGTTGCACAATGAAAGCAGATATAATTTTATCCGGAGTTGGCGGACAAGGAATCGTTTCTATAGCTGCTACGATTTCACAGGCAGCGCTGGATAATGATTTGTTTATCAAACAATCAGAAATTCATGGAATGAGTCAGCGCGGTGGAGCAGTTTATTCGCATTTAAGAATTTCAGACAAACCGATTGCAAGTGATTTAATTCCAATGGGAAGCGCAGATATAATCATTTCAGTTGAGCCAATGGAATCTCTCAGATATCTGCCCTGGTTAAAGCAGGAAGGATGGCTTGTTACGAATTCAACTCCCTTTATAAATATTCCAGACTATCCTGATTTGAAATTACTGCATTCAGAAATTGAAAAATTTCCCAATCAAATTTTAATTAATGCTGATGAAATAGCACGGCAGGTTAAATCACCCCGCTCATCAAACATTGTTATGCTTGGTGCTGCATCACCATTTCTAGAAATTCCGATTGAAAATTTTGAAGAAGCAATCAAAAAAATTTTCGGAAGAAAAGGAGAAAAGATTGTTGAGCTGAATATTCAGGCACTACACGCAGGAAGAGAATTTGCGTTAACTCATCAGAAAGAAAAAGTGTAAAAAAGAATGAATGTATGACTGAATGATTGAATGGAGGAATGGTTGGATGAACGAATGATTGTGTGTAAAGGAAATCACGAAATGGTTCTTGGCTTAATTATGATAAAAATAATTAAAAGTTAGATAATGGAAAGAAAAAAAAGAAAATTTACATTCAACGAATTCTTTTTTGAAGCAACTAGTTTCATTTCAAAAGCAAATGACATTAAAAAACCTAAAATGATAGATTATGATGCTATTCTATCATTTTTACTTTCAGCAATAGGTATAGAAAAAATACTGAAAGGAATTTTATACGATATAAATCCCATTTTTGTTTTAAAGAATCCTAACTTTGATGTATCTTCGAAAGCATTTTATGTGAATCAATTTATTACGCAAAAAAATATTCCCGATTTAGCTAATTATGAAACTATCTCGTTCAGTACGGCCATTCAAAGAGCTAAACTATTTTCAAAAACAGTTTCGTCAAATATAAGCTTGCTTAAAAAAATAGCAGATACTAGAAATGTGATAGCTCACAATATTAGTGCAGATGTTGATAGAAGATTTATTCGCTCATTTCTACTAAGTGAATTTAAAATTTTAATAAACGACTTTAGTAAAGAGCTCAAATTCCGAAAAGATCAGTTTTTTACCCCGCTTCCTTGGGAAATTCAAAAGTACTCTGAAGAGAAAGAGGAACTAGAAAAAAGTATTAAGGAAGTAATGACAGCAAAAATTAAAGAACATAAAATCATTTGGGAAAAGAGAAAATCAGACAAAAGTTTTTTTGAAGAAAAAATGAAATTAACACTTAAGTCTGAGAAGATTGGGGAATCGATTACTATTTCTTGCCCCTCTTGTAACAATTTAAGTCTACTCTATTATAAACCAGATGTAGAATATTCTGATAGACAATTCTGGGTAACTGGTTTTTATGTAACAGAATTAGAATGCTTCTTTTGTGATTTCAATGTATGGGAATATTCTGAAATAGACTATTTGAGACTCAACGATCATTTATCAAATCTTTTCAAAGATTCTTTTAGTAATAATTAATTTTTCACTCGGATATCACGAATCATCCCTTAACATCCAAGGAAAATATATTCTTGGTTCCGATAACTACTTGGTTTCAGTAGCCGCAACCTTCAGGTTGCGTTAAATAAAAAATCACGCAGGCTGAAGCCTGCGGCTACTCTTGTTATTAGAGTTAATCAAACCGCATTATATGCAGCTTCTACATCTGCGATTTCTTTTGGGATTGGTCTTCCTAAAACTTTGTAGCCGGTTTCCGTAACGAGAATGTTATCCTCTATTCTTATTCCACCAAAGTTTCTGTATTCTTCAACTTTATCGTAGTTGATATAGTTTTTCAGTTTCTTCTTTGCTTTCCACTGATCAATCAGTTCAGGAATAAAATAAATTCCCGGCTCACAGGTAAAAACAAATCCGGGTTTAAGTTCTTTCGCAAGTCTGAGATAAGCCAGACCAAACTGGTCGCTTCGTTTTGTTTTTTCATCATAGCCAACATATTGTTCACCAAGCCCTTCCATATCGTGAACATCAAGTCCCATCATATGTCCGAGTCCGTGTGGGAAGAATAAAGCATGCGCACCGGCTTTAACAGCTTCGCCTGGATTTCCTTTCATTATTCCAAGTTGAATTAATCCCGCAGCAATAATTTTTGCAGCAGTTAAATGCACATCAACATGCTTAACGCCGGGTTTTATCATATTTATTGCATTCTTCTGCGCAGTAAGAACAATTTCATAAATATCTTTTTGTCTCTGTGAAAATTTTCCGCCGACAGGAATCGTTCGTGTTATATCGCTTGCATAATACTCCAGCGATTCTGCACCAGCATCACACACAAGTAATCTTCCTTCCTGAAGCTGATTACCGTGAAAGTGATTGTGAAGTGTTTGTCCGTTTATCGAGATTATCGGATGAAAAGAAACTCCGTTGCCAAGCGATAATGCAATTCCGTTTAATGCAGCATAAATATCATTTTCAGTTAAGCCGGGTTTTGCCATCCGCATTGCTGTTGTGTGCATCTGATATGCAATCTCAAGAGCGAATTCAATTTCTGCAATCTCTTCAGGTGCTTTAACAGATCTTTGTTCCACTACTGCTTCAATCAGTTTCTTAGATGCTTTTTTATTTATTTTGAATGGATCATCATCAAGTAATGAGGCAAGTTTTAAATTGTGTTCGCCGCGATACAAAGGCAGAAAATGAACTTTAACTCCTTTAGTCGTTTTCGCTTTCAGAAATTTTTTAAGATTGGTAATTGAATCAGAATTCTGAACACCAACTCTTTCAGCAAGTTCAGAAAGTTTTGGTTGTGGACCTGTCCAGACTATATCTTCAAGCGTATATTCATAACCAAACAGATATTCTTTGTTTTCATCAACATCAATAATTCCAACCATATTCGGAATTGGTAAACCGAAGTAATAAAGAAAAGAACTATCCTGTCTGAAGTTGTAAGTATTCGCTGCGTAATTTATTGGCGCTTCATCATTCCCTAAAAATAAAAGCAATCCTGATTTGAATTTCTTTTTCAGTTCTTCTCTGCGTTTGATATAGATTTGTTGGTCAAACATAAATTCTCCTGTGAGTGGAAATTGAAATTAATTTCAGAGCAAATTTAGACAATAAATTTTTGGAATTCCAGAAAGATGAGTTTTTGATGAGGTTGTGTTCATCAATAATAATCTGTCTGGAAAGAATTCTTGTGAAATATTTTGTAAGATTTTCTGAGCCGTTCTTCGTGTCTTGGTGACTTTGTGGCATCTACTTGATTTTCTTGCCGTTAAGGCACTAAGGCACAAAGTTTTCAAAAGAAATTAGTACAAACTTACAGAGGATTTTACATTCTTAGTTCTGATATAATTTTTTAACGGACATTACAACAAAAAACAAAAACGCCTGAAGCAGAATTATTGTTGCACCACTCGGGACATCCAGATAATATGAAATCCACAATCCAACTACTGCAGTAGATATTCCAAAGACAATTGAATACACCGTCATTTTGCTGAATGATTTGTTTACAAGTCGAGATGTTGCCGGAGGAATAACTAGAAAAGCGGCAATCAAAACGATTCCCACTACTTTAATTGAAACAACAATTGTAACAGCAATTAAAACACTCAAAATATAATCATCAAACTGAACAGGCACTCTGTCTGCCTGTGCGAGTTCACGGTCAAATGATGAATAAGCCCATCTTTTCCAGAAAGGCGAAAACAAAATTGTAATGAATATCAGAATTGCGGGGGCAATTACATCTGTTACTGATACGGCAAGAATGGAACCAAATAAGTAATTGAAAGCATCGCTTGTGTATTGTCTTTTCATAAAAATGAAAATTATACCAAGTGCCATTGATACAGAAAAGAAAATTCCGATTGTTGTATCGCCGGCAAGATTTGTTTTGTCTTTCACATAAGTGATTCCGAGTGCAACAAGAATTGTAAACGGAACAGCAATCATAAGAGGTTCTTTATCGAGAAGAATTCCGAGAGCAACACCGCCAAATGCAGCGTGAGCAAGTCCGCTTCCCAGAAAACCCAATCCGCGCTGAACAACAAAGACGCCGTAATAACTTGCAAGAAATCCTACAAGTATTCCCGCAATCAAAGCGCGCTGCATAAACGGAAGCGAGAAAAATTCAAACAAAGAATTCATCCTATCAATTTATTTTTACTTTGTGCTCGTGGCCAATATGACCAAATGCTGTTCTTAAATTAACTTCACTCAAAGCATCTTCAGGTGAACCAAAACTCACCTGTTTTCTATTAAGCAAGAGAACAAAATCAGAATGATGATGCGCAACATGCCAGTCGTGAGTAATCATTAAAACAGTAGCTTTGGAATTTTGTTGATATTTTTCGAGTAGGTTATAAAGATCAGCTTCGCCGATTGCATCAATTCCGGTTGCCGGTTCATCAAGTACAACAAGTTTTGGATTACGAACGATACTTCTTGCAAGGCAAACTCTTTGTAATTCACCTCCGGAAAGCTCTGCCAAAGGCCTGTAAGCAAGATGTTCCGCTTTAACAAGAGATAAAGCTTTTAAAGAATTATCTTTTTCTTTTCCACCAACTGACCAGGGCCATTTTCTAAGCAATCCTGAAGCAACAAGCTCTATCGCAAGTGCAGGAAAATTTCTATCCATTGTTTTTATCTGAGGAACATAACCAATCATCTGCGGATTTATTTCATCGGGTTTCTTTTCAAAAATTTTAATCTCACCTGTATAATCTTTAATTAATCCGAGAAGTATTTTCATCAATGTGGTTTTACCCGCACCATTTGGACCTACTATTGACACAAAGGAATTTTCGGGAACTGAAAAATTCAGATTCTCAAGAATTTTAATATCACCATAACTCAAAGAAAGATTTTTTACTTCAACGGCACTCATCTCAACTCTTGCACAATTGTTGTCAGATTCGATAAAATAATCTGTTCATAAGTTTCCGAAGCTTTTGTTCCACCAATAGGATCTAATTCTATTGTTTTAATTCCAACCGACTCGGCCAAAACTTTAGCTGCTTTACTTATGTGTTGTTTATTAATAAAAATGGCTTTCACATTTTTTCTATTAATTTCCTCTGAAATGTTTTTCAGAAACTTTGGTGTAATCTGCTGACCGGGAGAAATTTCAAGCGATCCAACTTCCTCAATTCCATATCTTTTGAAAAAGTAATTGTAAAAAGGATGAGCCGAAAAAACTTTGTTATGAATAACGGGTTCAATTTGTTTTTTAACTTTTTTATCAAGTTCAATCAGTTTGAGAGAAAAGGCCTCAGCATTTCTTTTGAAAGATTCTTTTTTATCCGGATAAAACTCAGCAAGCTTTTGTGTCAATGATTCGAGCATCGAATTCACTGTTAACGGATCAGTCCAGAAATGTGGGTCAACTCCATAGTGATGATGAGATTCTTCATTTGACTCCGGCGAATGCTCATCATTCATTTCAACCCGCAGAAGAAAATCTTCAGGAATAAGTTTTAGCAATTCTATTTTATTCTTAAAATCAATTTCTGCAGCCCAGCCATCGAGTGTTTCTGCTCCATAAAAAAATACTTTTGCATCCTGAATTTTTTTATAATCCGAAGGGGACATTTCATAAGTGTGAGGATCAGCGCTTCCCGGAAGTAAAACATCTACCTGAATTTCATTGCCAACAATTTCCTGCAATATTGCCTTGAAAGGGTATATAGTTACAACAATATTATTTTTATCTGAAGATTGATGTGAACAATTAGTTAGAAGCAGAGCAGATAAAATTAAAAATGTAATTTTAATCGTATTCATTTTTTTACAGAGCTGACAGGACGCACTTTTCTTATTATGAAATATACTCCAAGTAATACAAAAGGAATACTCAGAATCTGTCCCATATTAATCGGTAGTGATGATTCAAATGCAGATTGGTTTTCTTTCAGAAACTCAACAAAAAATCTAAAACCAAAAATCAGAATCAGAAATAATCCGAACAGAAATCCCTGTTTTAACGATGTTGATTTTTTATTGTAAATCAGATAAAGGATTATGAAAGACAAAAAATAGAATAAAGATTCATAAAGCTGTGTAGGATGTCTGGGAATTTCATCTACACGCACAAAAATAAAAGCCCAAGGAACATCGGTAGCTTTGCCAATAATTTCTGAATTAAAAAGATTACCGAGACGAATCAATGCACCACCAAGTGCAACTACAATTACAAGCCGGTCAAGTATCCACAACATATTCTGATCTTTTTTCTTTTTTGAAAAAAGATAAAGTGCCGTTAAAATTCCGATCGCTGCACCGTGTGAAGCTAATCCACCTTGCCAGACTTTCAGTATTTCAATCGGGTTTGTGAGATAATATGCCGGATCATAAAAAAGGCAATGACCTAATCTTGCACCGATAACTGTTCCAAGGATGACATAAATCGAAAGTTGCTCAAGATCTTCCGGAGATTTTTTTTCGCGCTTATAAACTTTGGTGAGTATCATATAGCCAAAAACAAAAGCAAGAGCAAACAGAAGTCCGTACCACCTTAATGAAAAAGGTCCAAGCTTCATAATTTCGGGACTAACTTCCCACCATATAGAACTAATTATCATCATAATAATTGAATTTTATTTTACATCTAAATATAGTCAGGATTTTTTCCCGGAAGTCTTTTTCTTTACCTTACTTTCCGGTGCATTATTAATTAACTCAAGGCATTCCTCATAACTGAATGATGAAGGCTCACGATCTTTTGGAAGTTTGATGTTTCTCTTCCCGGCTTTAAGATATGGTCCCCATCTGCCATTTAATATCTGAACCGTAGGATCTTCATCAAATACCTTAATAAACTTTTCTGAATCTGAAACTCTTTTTGCTTCAATTACCTGAATTGCTTCTTCAAGAGTAATTGTATGTGGATCAAATTGCTTTTTTATAGAAACAAATTTGTTATCGTGTCTGATGTATGGACCGAATCTTCCTATTCCTGCGACCACTTCTTTCCCTTCATATACACCAACAACCCTTGGAAGCTTAAATAACTCAAGTGCCTCTTCAAGTGTAATTGTTTCAAGCTTCTGATCTTTTCTTAACGGAGCATAAATAGGCTTATCATCAGGATTATCCGGATTAGTTTTTTGAGCAACGGGACCAAACCGGGCAATTCTTACCGAAACGATCCAACCTGTTGCGGGATCTTTTCCAAGAATTCTTTCGCCAGATGCCCGATCGCCTGTTTCAGTTGTATGTATAACTTTTTCATGAAATGGGAAATAAAATTCTTTCAACATTTCTTCATATTTAAGTTTTCCTAAAGCAATTTCATCAAGTTCTTCCTCAACTTTTGCAGTGAACTGATAATCCATAATTTCTGGGAAATGCTCCATCAGGTAGTCTGTTACGACCATTGCAATATCTGTTGGAAAAAGTTTTCCTTTGTCTGCACCGGTAATTTCTGTCTTTGTTTCTTTGTTTATGTTTCCATCTGAAGAAAGCGTAATGACCCGATATTCTCTTTCTTTTCCTTCACGCTCTTCTTTATGAACATATCCACGCTTCTGAATTGTGCTGATAGTCGGAGCGTATGTCGATGGTCTTCCGATTCCAAGCTCTTCTAATTTTTTGACAAGACTAGCTTCAGTATATCTTGAGGGAGGTCTGGTAAATCTCTCTGTTGCTGTAATTGATCGAGCACTCAGTTCCATACCTTTTTTTACTGGAGGGAGAATTCCCTCTTCACCATTTTCATTGTTCTCTTCATCCGTATCTTCAAGATAAACTTTCAGGAATCCATCAAACAGAATTACTTCACCTTTTGCGGTGAATAAATCATCCAGCTTTGAACCTCTTATTTTTACAGTGGTTCTTTCAATTTCAGCATCGCTCATCTGAGAAGCAATTGCTCTTTTCCAGATTAATTCGTACAAAGCTTTTTCATCTTTTGAACCACTGATTGTTTCTCTTCCAAAATCTGTTGGACGAATTGCTTCGTGAGCTTCCTGTGCTGTTGCAGATTTTGTCTGAAATGTTCTTTTATGATGATAGTGTTTTCCAAAATCCTGTTTGATTGCCTGCTCAGCTGCATCAAGTGCAAAATCGGAAAGATGAACCGAATCGGTTCTCATATAAGTAATGTAACCTGCTTCGTAAAGTTTTTGAGCAATTAGCATTGTTCTTGAAACAGAAAATCTCAGTTTGCGCGATGCTTCCTGCTGCAGGGTTGAAGTTGTAAAAGGAGCAGATGGAGTTCGTTTGAAAGGTTTGGTTTCGACTTCTTCAATTACAAAATCAGATGCAGAGCATTTGCTTAAAAATTCCTGTACTTCATTTTCATCTTTCAGAAATCTGGAAAGTTCAGCTTTAAGAGTTTGTTCTTTACCAGATTCATCAACAAATGTAAAAAGTCCGACTACTTTGAATCTTGATTCAGGAACAAATGCATCAATTTCTCTTTCGCGTTCAACAATTAATCTTACTGCAACTGATTGAACTCTTCCGGCAGAAAGTCTTGTGCGGATTTTTCTCCAGAGTATGGGTGAAATTTCAAATCCAACAACTCTGTCTAAAACTCTTCTTGCCTGCTGAGCATCTACAAGATGATAATCAATACCTCTTGGGTTCTTAATTGCTTCGAGAATCGCTTTTTTTGTTATTTCATCGAAAACAATTCTTCTGATTTTCTCTTCAGGTAGTTCAAGAGTTTCTTTCAGATGCCATGATATTGCTTCCCCTTCACGGTCTTCGTCAGTTGCAAGCCAGATTGTTTCTGCTTTCTTTACTAACTTTTTAAGTTCAGTGATTACTTTCTTTTTGTCTTCAGGAATTTTATAAATGGGTTTGAAATGATTTTTAATATCAATCCCCATATTTTTCTTCGCAAGATCACGGATATGTCCGTAAGAAGATGTAACTAAAAATTCCTTTCCAAGATAACTTTCAATTGTCTTTGCCTTAGCAGGAGATTCGACTATTACAAGATTTTTTGCCATAACTCAACTTTATTTTGAAAAACGCTTGCAAATTTAAGTCAAACTTATAAGAAATATCAAAGTCAATTACAAAGTAGCAGATTAATATCACTTTATTTATCAATAATCTGATTTTTTGCTGATATTTGCCTTGCAGAAATTATTTGGTATGATGATTAAAGAAATTTTCAACAAAATTCTTAAAGTGCTTGCGTTTCCATTTATTCTTCTGATAAAAATATATCAGATTTTTATTTCACCATTATTTCCATCTTCCTGCAGATATACTCCGACTTGCTCACAGTATACACTTGAAGCGTTAAAGAAATACGGATTGCTGAAAGGTTTATGGCTGGGAATAAAAAGAATTTCGCGCTGTCATCCGTGGGGTGGAAGTGGTTATGATCCTGTTCCGTAGGTAAAATTATGTCAAAGAATAATCAATCATTTGGAAAAAGAATTTTAGCAATCATAAAAGCATTTTTCAAATTTATAGTGCTTGCTTTTATCGCATCGGTAATAATTGTTTTTTTATTGCGTTGGATAAATCCGGTAACAAGTTCAATAATGGTTCAAAGACAAATTGAATCAATCTTCAGCGGAGATTTTGATTACATAAAATATTCCTGGGTTGATTATAATGATTGCTCACCTTACCTGCCGATTGCTTTTGTTGCAGCGGAAGACCAGAATTTTCCCGAACATTTTGGTTTTGATGTGAAAGAAATTAAAAAAGCACTTAAGCAATATGAAAGAGGAAGAAGAATCCGTGGCGCAAGTACTATTACTCAGCAGGTTGCAAAAAATCTTTTTCTGTGGGAAGGAAAAAGTTTTGTAAGAAAAGGAATTGAAGCATACTTTACTGTTCTTATTGAGTTGCTTTGGGATAAAAAAAGAATCCTTGAAGTTTATATGAACATTGCAGAATTCGGTGATATGATATTCGGTGTTAAGATGGCAAGTCTGGCTTATTATAAAAAACTTCCCGCAAAAGTTTCTCCTGCACAAGCTGCAATGCTCGCAGCAGTATTACCAAACCCTAAAAGATATTCTGTTGTTAAACCTTCCGGTTATGTAAGAGGAAGACAAAACTGGATACTAAAACAAATGAATTCACTTGGCGGACCTGAGTATCTTAAAGAACTTTAGTCAAAAGTCAAAGGGCAAAAGTCAAAATTTTTGAATGAATAGTACCGGATTAAATTAACCCGGCAATAAAGCGATAAATACATCCCAGAAAACAATTTCATTAAAGAAAACTTCCTGATTGTTCTCTGAATCAAGCAAACGCAAATCTTTTAACTTGATTGTTACCCGATAAGGTTGACTGTTTATTTCAGGGTTATCCTCAGAAGCAGAAATATACAATATTCCCGAAGTAGCCTTCAGCTTTTTAGTAACTCCAAGATTCGGAGGAATTACATCACTACAATAATCAAAGTAAACACTGTCGTTTGAATTGCCTGCAACCTCAAGTTGTACAACAATATTTGAATCTGTGTTGGAGAGATTAAAAGCCCTGCACTTTTTTGTTAGTGCTAAAGCATTAGCATTCAGTGAAACAGTCAGTGCTTTAGTTGAATCAATAAATTGATAGACAAAAAGATTTCCACAGCCAAAACTTTGAACAACAGAATCGGGTCTGGAAATGCAGTCGGGATAAGAAACAACTTCCTGTTCATCACAGGAAAGAAAAGATAATGCCGTAAATAACATTAAAATGAGTTTTATAATATGCTGCAAGGGTCTCTTTCTTTTTCGAAAAGCTATATCCAATTATAAACTTTTAAGATGCACCTGAACCACTGAATGGGTCGAATTATTCTTACTCACAAAATATCTATGATTGAGGACAAGTTAAAAGGCTATTAATTCTAAGAAGATTAAACCTTAATAACTTCCCAATCTGAAATATCTTTGGGAGTATCAGAGGATCTTTCTAATCTATCCCAGTAGTAAAATCCAGTTGTATGAGTATAAACATCACCTGCCGCCAAATTTGGAGTTGAATATCCTCCCAAGAACTCATCTTCTATCCATAATTGGAAAAGATTGGGATTACCTTTCTTTTGCCTTATATAAAAAGTACCGACTTTTGTTTGGTATTTATATGTTTTCATAAATATACTTTTTTTTTTCTGAACCTAATTTTACAGTTATGAAAAAGATTGTAAAAAATTCAATAATTAAATTGTTTTATTAATTCCAACATAACATCAACTGGTGCTATTATAGAATATCCAGAGTTACTAAACTCTATGTTTTTGTAGCCATATTTATCATTGTACCAGTATTCAACAAATGGCACAAATTCACTCACAATTCCAATAAGTTTGAAGTCTGTTTTCAAACCATCCTGAAGAGCTGCTACAACTGGACTGCCACTATTCCCTTTATAAACAGGACAATCGAGAATTATAGTATTTAATTTTTGGTTTTTCCCAGCAACAATACCTTTTCGTAATAATGGCTGGCTTGGTTCTAGTTGGGGCATCTCTTTCATACCCAATGAGCTCGGATAACCCGTAATATAAACGTCGGTTCCTACGAGCAAGTCTTTACTTTCTAATAGTAATGAAGGATAAAAGTAAGTAACGCGTGATGGTTTTGAATCAGGTTTTGTAATTGACTCATTATAATGAATTATTGCATTAATACTATCGATCATTTCTTTTTCACCTATAAGTGCAACTGCCACATCAAATTGTTGATGAAATACAACTAAATTTCTTTTCAATAAAAATTTAAGATTACAGCTTAATAAATTAGGTGGGCTTGTATATGGATCTCTCGGATACGAAATTAAATCGGCAGTTTCACTGCTTATCTTCCCATCATTGGCCTCAAAGAAAACATGTTTGGCGGTTACCAAGAAGCAATTAATGGAATCAGAAAAATAAAATCCTGTCGCGCTCATACCATTCGGTAATTTAATATATACAGAGCTAGTCAATAATTCTTCAGGAATTGGAGCTTGTGCCCATATGAATTCTAATAAATAAGTAAAAGATAAAATGACTAATTTGAATTTCATTTTCCCTCCGTTTAAAAAACATTTCTTTTCCTACTGAATAAACTAAAAAAATAAAAGAGATATCTCAATTTATTTTGTAAAATATTCTTGATTCACAAGAAACAAACAAAAATTCTTTCTGGTTTTTCTGATCAAATCTCTCATCCAATCAACCATCCGTTCACTCTATTTCATTGGAGAGCGATTTAAATTTCAGTTGCTTTGTGACTGGCTCATCAGGTTGGAAAGAAATTTAAGATAATTTGATTTTGAGTTTGAAAGAATAATCTTGATTATGGCAGTAATCGGAACAGCTATAAGCATTCCAACAATTCCCCAGATATATCCCCAAATCAAAACTGATAAAAGAATGAGCAAAGGATTAAGATTTAGTCTTCTGCCTATTATCATTGGCTCTGCTAAGTTAAATGCCAGAGTCTGTATTACTGCCATTACTATTGCAATAAGAAAAGCAGAACTTGTTGAATCAAACTGAACTAATGCAAAAAGTACAGGAAGCACCAATGCTGCTGCTGAACCTATTGTCGGAATAAAATTGAAAAGAAACACAAACAATCCCCAAACGATTGGAAAGTCAAGTCCAACAATTGAAAGAGCAATGGCGGTTATTATGCCTGCAATAAGGTTTAACCCGAACTTTGCAATTATATATCGTTGTATCTGATCGGTTATGGTATTAAATGTTTCGGCAAGTTGTTTTTCTCTTAAGAGTCTTTCGCTTTGTAATTCTGTTTCAATGCTTCTGTCAGAGATCTGGTGTGAAGTGTAAAGCGATTTCTTAATTTTTTTAAACTGTGGTTTTACTTTTCTAAACACATAGTAATTTTTAATCGCTTCGTAGATAGTTTTTTCACCTGATAAAACAAACACAAAAAAGAATAGAACGAATAAAACACTTCCGGCGAGATTTATTGTCGAACTGAAAATTCCACCGGCAAGACTTTTATAATCAAGGCGTTGTATGGTTTGTTCAAGATCAAATTTGCGGAAGAATGGATCCCGGATATTCAGTTCACGTGCAATATCTCTTACAATCGAATTAAGCTTGTCACCATAAGTTGGTAAGCCATCTGCAAACTGCAAAAGAGAATCAACAACTATTCTGCCTGCACTGTACAATATCAGAATGGTTATAATTAAGTCAAGAATTGTAATGAGAAAGCCGGGAAATTTTTTCGCCGACAGAAAGTTATTTAACGGAGCAAAAACAAAGTAAAGAAAGATTGCAATTACTAATGGAATAAAAATATGACTTAGCTCTTTCAGAACAATTGCAATTACAACAAGACCGATTATTGTAATAAAAAACTTGGTCGTATTATCGGAGTAAACCTTGTGAGCCATTCTATTTTAATCCACCTGGTGTTTGAGGAGTTGATAATAGATACTTAAACAGTTCCCATCTTTTTGTCGGATTGTTTTCCGTTCCTCCATTTCTTTCTATATAATTTTTAATTATATCCTGGCCGACATTATAATTAATCACATAAGTTCTGTATTGCTTTATAAAATCAAGATACTTCATAGCGCTTTCTTTTGAGCGCAGACTATATTTCACTAACCAATCCACAGCTTGTTGTTCGTTCCATTTTCCGTCAATGAAATTTCTTGCTGCTTCATTACCTGCATAAGAAAGGTTTTTCTGCAATTCAAGTACTTTGTAATATAGCTCGGCCTGATTTGAATCCAATCCAGCTAAAGGAAACAGGACTTCTTTTTCAAATTTAATTCTTTCGTTTCCGGGAAATGCAACCTGTATTCCGTAGTTAGCTGTGCCTTCTGCAATCAGAGATTGTGGTGAGAATAAAACATACACAGAGAACTCAACCCATTCTTTTTGTCGGTATAAATTCCACTCAAGAAGAGCATTATAAACATGATGCCCGGGATAACCCTCGTGTGCTGCAAGATCAACTGCTCTGTCAATATAAACTGGTAAATCGGTATTTACCTGAATAACACTATAAAAATTTCCTTTGTACCAGTTATAAGCACCCCAGGGTTTGTTCTTCACAAATTCAACTGTGAAATTTTCTGTTGGTGGTAATTGAATATTCTTTAATGTTCTTTCTCTGCATTCTTTAATTGCGGCATCAAAAACAGATTTGAGTCTTTCCTCCGGAATTCTGAATCTCTCTTTAAACTTTTGAACTCTTTCAGCAATAGTTCCTTTGCCGGGAAGAACTTTGTCTAGCTCTTCGATTGCGCTTTTGAAAAATTTTTCATCATGTGCAGGAACATCTGTATCATATAATGCCCGAGCCTCTTCATCAAATGACAAAGAAACCCCATTCAACATAAATATTTTGGTTTTGCAGGCAAGCAATTGTTTATAAAGATAACGATATCTGAGTTTCTCTAATTCGGTTGCATTATAAACACTCAAAGATTCCATTTCATCGAGAAGAGAATTAACTTTTGAATTCAGTTGTTCATATACAGACTCATTAAACACAACAGAATCCTGTTGTGGTCTCCAGCTTTCAGGACCGTAATATGCATCGATAAAATCCTTATCATATCTGCCAATATTCAGAGCAAGTTTAACATATTCTTCAGCAATTTTATTCATTTTAATCTCCAGATCACTTTTCTTTTTGGGTTGTTTCTGTTCATCACAGGCAAATAAGAAAATCAAACTTAAAAACAAGAAGAATAAAGACTTTAATTGAAAAATTTCTTTCACTTTACTACCAACATTTTTTATGATATGAAATATAATTTATTTAGAGGGAATTGAATATATGTTGTAAGTAAATATGGGGGAAATTTATTGAAAAAGGATTAATGTAAAACAGACAAAATCTATAGAAAAAGAAAAATCATTCAGCTTTGAAAAATTGATTTCGAAAGGGAGATGATCTTATTTAATGACTATCATTTTCCTGACACCTGAAAAATTACCGGCATTTAACTTATAATAGTAAACTCCGCTTGCGAGATTTGATGCATTAAATTCAACAGTATATGTTCCGGCTTCTTTGTACTCATCGACTAAAGTGGAAATTTCATTTCCAAGAACATCATATATTTTTAATGTTTGCCAACTGCTTTCTGAAGATTGCCAACTGATTCGTGTGCCTGGGTTGAAAGGATTAGGATAATTCTGATACAATTTTACTGATGACGGTATTGGTGATTCATCGTTCGCTGATGAAGTATTAAAGATAATTGAAATATTACTTACACTCTGATTAACAGAATCAATTACAAAGGGCTCACTTGTGTTTAAGGGAAATCCGATTTTCTGGGCGATCAGCTGATATCTTCCATAAGGCAAATTACTTACTCTGAACTTCCCGTCCTGTTTTACGAAATTGTAAGAATATAAAGCTCCATTATCCAATGATTTTGCTAAAACCGAAATTCCCTGCAAATCATACGAACCGGTAAACGGGATCACCAAAGAACCAAAAGCATTTCCGCCACCATAAGATGAATCTCTTTTCATCACAATATTTTTATTATAAAGTATCTGATCTATAAATACCGAATCAGCATCCTGCCAGTAAATTGCCGGCAAACCTTGTTCGTTGTAAAATGAGGGCAGATAATAATCAGAAAAACCCTGAACATAATAATAAGCTGTATCTCTGACTGTAACCGAATAACTTCCATCGGGACGGACAAATGCTGAATAAACATTTGAATCTGCTAAAACAGCATTACCTTTAAGTAATGTTGGTGTGTGCGTTCCTTTTCTGATGACAACAACTCCTTTGTTCACCAAAACATTTCCCACCGAATCTATAAGATTCCCGCCTATTGTGTAACCTGTATTTCCAATAAATGGTAACCTCAGATTAAGATTAACTGTTTGTCCCGAATCTATATCAACGGGATAAGCGAGATACGGATCTGCAGTATTTCCATAAAAAGTTGTTTGATAGCCATCTTTTTCTGCCGCAATCGTGTAAGCACCCTTTGGTAGTTGAGAAGAATAATTTCCGTTTGAATCTGTTGAAGTTGAATCAATGATATAAATTCCCCAATAAAGAAAATATACTTTTACGCCTGACAATGGGTTTTGTTGTTCATCTGAAATTAATCCGGAACAGGTTCCCCGATCATCATCATCAAAGAAATCAATTTTAATTCGTAAATCGCGTGGACTTTCCGGATCATTGCTATAAAACCAAAGTGTATCAACAGTATCATTTACAGTAATATTATAGAAGTTGGAAAGCAGTATACTTATATTAATAGTATCATTCGGTTGAATAAAAAATGGTGTCACCAAACCGCCTTCAAAACTAACTATGTAAAACGGATTTGCTGAAGAAAGGCTGTCAATTCTTAAAGGTTGATTACCACGATTAAAAACAATGGCAGATTCAATTCTGTTAAAAATATTTTCAAACACAACATTTCTCGGCTCAATTCTGATATCCGGCTGAGCGGGATTTGTACTTATAAATAAATTAATAAATATGATTATGAATGATGTCTTTAACATATCATCAAATGTTTTATATTTTAGTGTTAATAATAATCAATTAGTGACAATAAAGAGAGATAAAAAATCGACTTTTTAAATTTATCCAAAACAGAGCTCGATTCGCTTCTGGCAGCTGCAAAAGAAGGTAATTCTGATGCGTTTACTAAAATTTCGGGTCATATCCACGAAATTTCGCATTCATACTTCCTTGCCAAATATCGCGGAAAGAAAATTAATAATAAAGATGATGTTGATGACCTTACTGCTAATGTGTACATCGCTTTTGCAGAACAGTATCAGAAAATTGAAACAATTGAAAACTGGCTTAGAAGAGTTCTGTTTCTTACTTTCGTCAGATTTTACAAACAATCAAATCTTAAACGAACAACTCAGCTAAAGGAATCAATAACGGCCGATGATTCTTTTATTTCTACCGATCAATCTCACGATGTAAATGCAATTTTGAAAGAAATGGATACACTTAGCGAGGAAAAACAGGAAATCCTTAAACTAAGATTCTGGGGTGATCTTAAGTTTAATGAAATAGCAGAGAAGCTGAATAAAAATGAAGCTGCAATCAAGAAAATGTTTTACCGTTCGATTGAAGAAATTAAAAACAAGCTTAAATAATGTCACTTTTTATTGTTTGACATTACTAATGTTTAACGAGAAAAATAAGGTTTATTGAAATGATTGATATTGAAAAAATAATTGAGCTTCTGGATAAAAAGGAACTTACAGATTCTGAAAAAGAATATCTGAAGCAGCTATCAGCTTCTGATGACGAAGCAGCTGAAATTATTGCGGTTTATCCGGCAATAAAAAAATCACTTCAGAGAAATGAACATTTAGACGAGGAGTTGCTTGGCGAATATGTTCTATTTAAAAGTGGTTCTTCAGAATATAGTAAAGTTCTTCCGTTTCTTGTTAATAAGGTTGAAGATCATTTAAGAGTCTGTAATCAATGTGCGGATATTTTCAGAGAACTTAATTCAGAATATCATAATGTAGATGAATTTGTATCGAAAAGTATTTCTAAGGAAGCGACAAAATCATACACACCGATTACACAAATAATATTTAAAGAAAAATTAAATACTCTGAAATACGCAATTACTTCTCTGGCTGCTGTTGTGGTTATTTATTTTGGACTTTTCATTTATTCTGATTTCACAACACCTGATTATATGAAAAAACCTTTCGCTCAGGAAAGAGATTTTTATAATACACGCGGAAGGACCACTGAATTTTTTCAAAAAGGTCTTGATGCGCTTGACCGGAAGGATTATCAGACTGCAATCAACTACCTGAACAGTGATCTCAAAGAAAATACAAATCAGGAATCAATTTTTTACACACACTTTGTTCTTGGATTAGCTTTTATCAACAAAGCAGAAAAAGATTTTCTTGGTTTGTTTAAATCATTTGACCGGGAAGATGTTCTGAAGGGTATAAACCATTTTGAAAAATCAATTGAGCTTAATCAGAATGACAGATTCCAGAATCTTAAACTCGACGCTCATTTTTATATCGGGAAAGCCTACCTTTTAATAAATGATAAAGAATCTGCCGGTAAGCATTTACAGCTCGTAGTAGATGAAAAAGGAAGTTATTATAAAAATGCGGAAGAACTTCTTAAATCATTATAATGGTAATGAAAAAATTAATTATGAAATCCGCTATAAAGATATCGTTAGCGTTGATAATTTTCGTTTTGATTCTATTTGCTTCTACAATCGGATTTGTTTCTAATGAAAATAAATCAAATCAAACCCCATTAAAATATTCAAAAGACTTTCAGGCATTATACTTCGCTTTAACATCACAAAAAGTTGATGCAGAAGAAATTCAGAAATCAAATTCATTATTAAAAAATTCATTTGAAAAAGATTTTGCCAATGCTTTGTGGTTGAAAAGAAAACAGAAATTTGATGAAGCATTTAAACTTCTTGAAAAACATCTTTACAACTATCCCGCTGATTACAGGTTTTATGACGAACTTGTTCTGCTTGCATTAATCAGCAACAAGTCAGATGATTTGGAAAAGAAAATACTGAACAAAGATAGAAGCAGTTACATTGATTATCTGAAAGCGCTGCTTGCTTATCATAAAGGAAATTTTTCAAACTCGGTTGAATTACTGAAAGATAAAAGTGATGCTGAACCTTTGTTGCTTCTTTCACAAAGCTTCAGAGCAACCGGAGATTATCAGAAAGCCGGAATTATTATTGATTCGTGTTTAAAAATTTATCCCAAAGAAAATCCAGATTATTGCAGAATGATAATCTCTAAAGGATCATTGTATTTGCTATCCGGTAAAAATGAAGAAGCCGAAAAACTTTATACAACAGGATATAACCTGGCTACTGAAAACAAAAATCAGAAGGAAGAAGCAAAAGCACTTATTAATCTTGCTATCCTTGATGATTATAATGGTAATGTAGATGAAGCTCAAAAGAAACTTGATAAAGCACTAAATCTTGCAAAGGAAATAGAAGACATAGAACTTCAGGCAATTGCATATTCAGAAACCGGAGTTTCATTTACTTATTCTGGTGAAATTGTTGAAGCAAGGAAAAATTATGAAAAAAGTTTTGAACTTTTCAGCAAACTGAAAAATTCTGAACGACTTGCAAATCTTTCGGCAAACATAGGTTCGTTATATGTTCAGACTGCAAATTTCTCCGCAGCAATAAAAAGTTTTGAAGAAGGATTAAAATTTGCAGGTGAAAATACCGTCTCCCGAATATTAAATCTTCGTGGACTTGGTGATGTATATTCAAATCTGTCTGATTATTCAAAAGCACTTGAATACTACAATGAGGCAAAAGAACTTTCTGAGAAAATAAAAAATGTAAATCAAAAAGCACTTTCCGAAATAAGCATCGGAACTTTGTATTACAATCTGAATAGACCGGGCAAAGCTCTTTCAACTTTCAATAAAGTTGCAGATGAAATTGCCGGGACCAATGATCCTTATTTGATGGAAGATTTACTTTTTAAATCAGCACTTGCATATACAGATTTGGACAGTTTAATTATTGCTGAACAACATTTCAGAAAGGCATTATCAATTGCTGAAACTGTTTCTGATATTTATTACGAAGCATTAATCCCAACTTATCTTGCTGATAACTTAATCAGGCAAAAAAAATATCGTGAATCCGAAACCCTTCTGAATGGTCTAATCAATAAATCTTTTGTCAATGGATTTACTCATTTAGTTGCATTGCAAAATCTGTACTTAGGAATTTCAAATTATCATCAGAAAAATTATTCAAATGCCAAAAACTATTTAATAAAAGCCGATAAAACAGCATTTTCAGTTAATGATCTCAACACAGCTATTGAAGCTAAATATTATCAGGCACTCTGTTTCGAAAATGATGGGAAATATGCAGATGCTGAAAAGTATTTTCTCGAAGCCATCTCGCTTGTTGAAAAATCTTCTTCTTCGGCTTCACTGAACACACAAGCTGAAGTTTTTCGTTTCGCAGGCCTGAAAGATTCATACTTGAAGCTAACAGATTTCTATCTCAGACAATCAGGATATTCTGATGCTTTTGATATGATTGAGCGGTTCAGAGCAAGGAACACTTTCAGAAATCTTAATGAACTGAAACTTCAATCCTCGGTTAATAATGAAGATCTGATTAAAAATTATTACGATATAAAATGGAAATTAAATGCTGATATTTATTCCGTGAGCGAAAAAGATTCATTGCAAAGAATATTAAACTCGATACAAAATGAATTTACAATTAAATATAACTTCAATCCCGATTATGAAAGAAAGCCATTTAGTATAAACTCTGCTCTCAGCAAAATTCCGGAAGGTGAAGTTTTATTGTCTTATTATTTTAATTCTGATGATGTTTATGCATTCATATTAAAGAAAAATAGTTTTACTCCTGTTAAGCTTCAGAAATCCAAAAGCGGAATTATGGAAATTGTAAGAATGATTAGTCCGGTTTATGACAATAATCATATCCTGAGCGATGCATATTATAATCAGGATTTGTTCTCATTTAATTCTGAAGCTGCAAACAAACTTTATGAAGCCCTAATAAAGCCATTGAAAGAAAAAATATCAGATGAACAGAAAATAATATTTTCACTTCCTGTCGAATTATCCGTTGTCCCAATGGAGTTTCTTGTAACAGAATTTAATTCAACCGATAGTCCGTTTTATTATAAAAACAAAAAATTTCTCATTGAAGACTTTACGATTTCATATACACCCTCATTCTCTGTTTACCTGTTACAGAGAGAGAAACCAATCATTCAAAATGGAAAAGTATTACTTGTTGGTGATCCGCAGATTACCCAAAGTGATTTTGCACAAAGCTATCGCGGAAGTCTGATTGAAGATCAAACATTTTCTTCACGCAGTTTGAAATTATTCCCCTTGAGATATTCCAGAGAAGAAGTGGAACAAATAGGAAATATGTTGTCTGATGCATCAGTATTACTTTCAGCTGATGCAACAGAGGAAAAATTCATTGAAAACGTTGCTGATAAATCCTTAATACACTTATCCACCCACTCTTTCATTCACAACGATCAACCGTTTATAATTTTTTCGCGGGAAGCAAAAGACAAGTCAGATGGTTATCTGGAAACCGGAGAAATAGTAAAGCTGAAACTTAATTCAGAACTTGTTGTTCTGAGTTCCTGTAAAAGCGGTTTGGGAACAATTGATGTTACTGAAGGAGTTCTTGGGATGCAGAAATCATTTTTCGAAGCCGGTGCTAAAAGCGTAGTTGTTTCTCTCTGGGATGTTAATGATAAATACACTTCATATTTCATGAAAAGTTTTTATAAGTATTTAAGCGAAGGTTACAGTAAATCCGAAGCACTCAGACTAGCTAAATTATTTTTTAAAGAAAATTATTCTGCAAATCCATATTATTGGGCAGCGTTCGTTTTATCGGGCGATAATTCATCAATAAACTTCAGCAAATCAATCCCATTCAGAATAAAATATCCTGTTATTCTAATTTCGCTCCTGATTCTGTTTTACATTTCTTACAGGGCTTTTTCCGGAAAACTCCGATAAACTGTGTTTAATTCTATATTTCTTTTTGCCTGATTATTGTTTAAACTTATAATGTAATTATTTAATAACTAGGAGAAACTATGCCAATTGGCGCAAACAAAGTTGTAACACTCAACTTTACATTAAAAGACGAACAAGGAAATATTCTCGATACTACAGAGAATGCCCAACCATTTTCTTATATAAGTGGTCAGGAACAGATTCTGCCAAAATTAGAAGCTGAAGTTGATACTATGCTTATCGGAGGAAAGAAACACATTTCGATTCCCGCTACGGAAGCTTATGGTGAATATAATGAAGAGGTTGTTCAGGTTGTTGGAAGAGAAAATTTTCCGCAGGATTTTCTGCTTGAAGTCGGAATGCAGTACATTGCTTCTGCACCAGACGGAACAAAAATGCCGTTCACAATTACAAATGTTGAAGGCGATGATATAACAATTGATTTCAATCATCCGCTTGCAGGCAAAGACCTTGAGTTTGATGTTGAACTTCTTGATGTTCGTGATGCTACACCCGAAGAATTAGCGCACGGACATGTTCACGGTCCGGATGGACATCATCACCACTAATTAACAATTAAAAATGAATAATTAAAAATTGAGGATTGATTTTATCGATCCTCTTTTTTGTTTTATGGAAAATAAATCGATTAATAGTTTTGCAGAATTTCAGAAATTTACCGAAGAGAATCCCGCTGTGTGCTTTTATCTCAGTACACCGCAATGCAATGTTTGTAAAGTTCTTAAACCAAAAGTAATTGAACTTCTAAAGTCCGATTTCCCGGAGATAAAGTTCATTTATATTGATTTGAATGAATCAAAAGAGATAGCCGGACAACTTTCCGTTTTCGCTGTTCCAACAATATTACTTTATTTTGATGGAAAAGAAATTATCAGAGCATCAAGAAATATTTCAATTGAACAACTTAGTGAGCAAATAGAAAGATATTATAAACTAATGTTCGGTTGAATCAATTTTCTCCGATTAATTTTATACTTCCTTCTTCAGGAATTTTTAACATATACTTTTTGCCATTCTTGTTTTTTAAAAATGTATCACGCAACCAGGGATTAAACATCTTTAAAGTCTTATAATTAATTCCTAAAGTAACAGCATAATCAGCAAAATCAGTTACAGACGAATCAAGCACAACTTCCTTATACTTAAGCGGTTTGTACAAATCGCTCTCTCTAAGATTGTAACCATATTTCTGTGGATTTTCCATTATAATTTTTATTGCTGCTACCCGTGCAATATATCGGGATGTTTCGCTTCCGAGCACAAGATTATAATAATTGTTTGTTTTTTGTAATCCGCTCCATTTCCCGATCCCGTTCATTCCTGCGTTATAAGCTGCGGCTGCCATTGTCCAGGAACCGAATTTCTGATAGGCATCTTTAATATATTTGCATGCGACTTCAGTTGATTTCTCAACATGATATCTTTCATCAACTTCATCGTTTACTTCAAGTCCGTATTCGATTGCTGCGGGTTTAATTATTTGCCAGAATCCAGTAGCACCGGCAGGTGAAACAACATTTTCAAGATTGCTTTCAGCCACAGCAAGATATTTAAAGTCGTCAGGAATACCATTTGCTTTTAGAATTGGCTCAATTACCGGAAACCATCTGTTAGCTCTTTTTAAGGCAAGTATAGTTGCCGAATGCAAATATGAATTTACAATAATTTCTCTGTCAAGTCTTTCATATACTTCAAAATTTTCCAGCGGCATTTTTTCGCCAAAGAGGTAAATCTCTGAAGGAATTTCCGGCTGAGATACGATTATTTCTGAGCTGAATTTGTTTCTATCATCATTGGTTGGCTGACTGGATTTAAAACCGAATATGAAAACAAACAGAAGGCAAGTAATTGCCATTCCGGAAATAAAGAAATGAACAGGTTTCATGTGAGAGTGAGTAAACATTTTCATCTTAAAATATTTTTTTATGAAATGTAAATTTTAATTTGATTTCGGTTCTTTAAAAGGAATTTCGATTTGCACTGTGGTACCGTTTTCCCGAATCATTCTATATTTTCCATTTAACTGGTCAACAAGCAATTTTATCAATTGTAAACCAAGTGTCTTTATGTTTTCAATATCAAGATTTACGGGGATTCCAATACCATTGTCTTTAATAGCCAGGATAATTTGATTATCTCTTTTTTCAAGATTAATATCAATCACACCTTTTTGCTTATCAATAAAAGCATGCTTTATTGAATTAGTTACTACTTCATTAACTATTAATCCAATCGGAATAGCAATATCAAAATCTGTTGCGATATTATCCAATGAGTAGTTAATCAAAAGCTCTCTTCTGGAATCAGCATAGACAGATAGGAGATTGTCTGTTAGAGATTCAATGTAAACAGAAAGATCAATTTGAGAGTGACTATCATGTCTGTAAAGATATTCATGAATAATTGCCATTGAACGAATTCTATTGATGCTTTCCCTGAATAGTTCCTTAACGCTCTCATCCTGAATATTCTGAGCTTGCAATTCCAGTAGCCCAATGATAATGTTAAGATTATTTTTTACTCTATGATGAATTTCTTTCAGCAGCAGATGATCATTACTTGTTTTCTTTTCAACATTATTCATGTGGGTGTTCTATGTGACAATTTAAAAACATAAATGTTGTTATTTTTATAACAGCATAAAATTAATTATTTATCCCTTAGAAAAGATATGGAAACTTTCGAAACAATAATAAACAGAAGAAGCATAAGAAAGTACAAATCACAGAAGATTCATCAGGAAAAAATTCTTTCTGTTTTGAAGGCGGCAATGTATGCTCCAAGTGCAATGAATCTGCAACCCTGGCATTTTATAATAATTAATTCAGAAGAGGTGATAGTAGAAACAGTAAAATCAGTTCCTCACGCTGAAATGATTAAACAATCCGGGAATGCAATTTTGGTTTGTGGTGATTCATCAATCGAGAAAAATGAAAGCTGGCTGATTCAAAACTGTTCTGCAGCAGTGCAAAATATCTTGCTCGCTGCGTACGATCTGGGACTTGGAAGTTGCTGGATTGCGGTTCACGGAATGAATGATATAGTGAAAAATCTGCAAAAGCAGTTTAAATTGCCTGCCGAAATTATCCCGATTGCACTGATTGCATTAGGTTATCCTGATGAAGAAGTGAATATTGAAGAAAGATTTAAAACTGAAAAAGTTCATTTTAATGAATGGTGAAGAAGATTAAGAGTATGAGTAAGAGTAAGAGAAAGATTATGTGGGATGATTCTTACTCATACTCTTTCTCTTACTCTTACTCTAAAAGGAGTCCGAATTGAACGAAATAAAATCAAATAAAGATTACGATCCGAGGATGCATTCTGCTGAACACATTCTTAATCAGACAATGGTAAGAATGTTTAACAAAGGTCGTTCATTCAGTAATCATATTGAAAAGAAAAAATCAAAATGTGATTATCATTTTGACAGGAACTTAACAGAAGAAGAAATAAAAGTAATTAATGAAAAAGTTAATGAAATTATCCAGAAGGATTTACCGGTTACTGAAGAATTTATGAATCGCACCGAAGCAGAAAAATATTTTCAATTATCACGACTACCTGAAGAAGCTGGCGATACAATCCGTATAATAAGAGTTGGTGATTATGATGCTTGTCCCTGTAGTGGAGTTCATGTGAAATCAACAAAAGAAATAGGTAAGTTTCAGATAATATCTACCAGCTTCGAAAATGGTGTTTTGAGAGTGCGATTCAAACTTCCAAACGATTAACCAGAAAGGTGTTTTTATGAAATATTCATTCATTCTATTCTTATCTTTAATGATTTTTTCGTGCGGTGAAAAACAAAATCAAACAACAGAGGAAAGTCAGGTGGAAAAACTCAGACAGAAAATTTCAAAATTTGTTCCTGTAGAAATTCAGTATGATGAAAATTTATTAAGCGAACGGGAAAAAGTCGTACTTGAAAAACTTTATCGTGCTTCACAATTAATTGATTCGTTATTTCTCGATCAGGTTTATTCAAAGAATAAACAGATTAAATCCGAATTGTTATCCAAACTTTCAGATAAATCAATCGTAAATAATCCCGAAGAAAAACTTAAACTCGAACTTCAACTGGAACTCTTTAACATAATGTTCGGTCCTTTTGACCGTCTTGAAGACGATGAGCCATTTATCGGAAAAGAAAAGAAACCGCTCGGAGCTAACTTTTATCCTGAAGATATGACTAAAGAAGAATTTGAAAACTGGATAAAGCAACATCCGGAAGATGAAAAAAGTTTTACTTCTGAATTTACAGTGATAAGAAGACAGAACGGAAAACTTATTGCAATTCCTTACAACGAATATTACAAAGAAACATTGGAAAAAATTTCTCTACTTCTTAAAGAAGCTGCTGAGTATGCTGATAATCCTTCTCTGAGAAAATATTTATTCTCACGCGCAGAGGCATTCTTGTCTAATGATTATTATCAAAGTGATATGGATTGGATGCATTTAAAAGATCATAATATAGAAGTGGTTATCGGTCCTTACGAAGTTTATGAAGATGGTCTTTTCAATTACAAAGCATCATTTGAAAGTTTTGTTACAATTAAAGATCCTGTTGAAACAAAGAAACTTGAAATTTTCGCCAAATATTTAAACGATATTGAAAAAAATCTTCCACTCGATGATAAACACAAAAATTATCAGCGCGGAAGTGAGTCGCCGATTGTTGTAGTAAATGAAGTGTTTACTGCCGGTGATACAAAAGCCGGAGTTCAGACGCTTGCATTTAATCTTCCGAATGATGAAAGAGTTCGCAAAGCGAAAGGTTCAAAAAAAGTGATGTTAAAAAATGTTCACGAAGCAAAATTTGAGAAGTTGTTAAAACCAATTGCAGAAATTGTACTTGAACCAGGGCTTATGCAGTATGTTACTTTTGATGCATTCTTCAATCATACACTTATGCACGAAATGTCACACGGTGTTGGTCCGGGATTCATAACAATTAACGGTAAACAAACAGAAGTCAAAAAGGAACTGAAGGAAACTTATTCAACAATCGAAGAATGCAAAGCTGATATTCTCGGAATGTATAATAATATCTTTATGATTGAAAAAGGAGTTTATCCAAAAGAAATGGAGAAACAGGTATGGGTAACTTTTCTTGCCGGAGCTTTCCGAAGTATGCGATTTGGAATCGGTGAAGCACATGGCGGGGGCAATGCGATTATTTATAATTATCTTCTTGAAAAGGGTGCTTATGTTTATGATGATAAAACTCAAAAGGTAAAAGTAGATTTTAAAAAAATTTATCCCGCATTAAAAGAACTTTGTAATTTAGTACTTACAATTCAGGCAGAAGGAAATTATCAGGCAGCAAAAGATTTAATTTCAAAGTATGCTGTAAAATCAAAATCGATAGAAGCTTTAACAAAAAAACTCGAATCGCTTCCGGTTGATATTAGACCTGTTTTTGAAATTGAGGGGAGACTGAATTAAACCGTAGTAATCAGTTAACCTTTGTTCCAATATTTTTTATAATTAACACGAATTCACCTTTAAGGTTTTCTTGTTTTGCAAGGTTAAAAACCTTCAAGGCGGAACCACGGTAAAATTTTTCTTTGTCTTTTGTTAACTCAAATGCAAGAACGCAAGGAATATTTTCGCCGAGTACTTTCACAACATCTTCAAGCAATGTTTGCAAACGATATGGCGTATCAAGAATAACAATCGTTTCTTTAATTCTCTTCAGATCAAATAGTTGTTTTTTTCTGATATCTTTCTTTGGAGAGAGCCAACCGTAATAATAAAATTTTTCAAAATCCAACCCACTGCCAACCAATGCTGATAATAACGAACTTGCACCAGGTACAGGTACTACATCAACTTTATTCTGAATCGCGAGACTAACGAGAAAGTGACCGGGATCAGAAAATAAGGGAGTACCGCAATCAGAAATTAATGCAGCAGACTGACCTTCCTTAAGCTTTTTAATTATCTCTGACGAGATATCTTTTTCATTATGCTCATTAAGTGAAATCAATTCTTTGTTAATTTGGTATTGAGAAAGTAATCTTCGTGCTTCTCTATACTCTTCACAAATGATAAATTCACATTCTTTAAGAATTCTTAATGCGCGCAAAGTTATATCTTCATAGTTCCCTATAGGAGTTGATATAATGTAAAGTTTAGATTTCATTTGTCATTATCAGAATCATCTAAATAAAATGAATTTGCTATTAAAAACTAAAACTATTTGTTCTTAAATTTCGTCCTAGATTAAACAAAATTTTACTTAATGAAAAAATACTACAATTTATTATTCCTTTCAGAGCAATGCTCAATTTTACAAGTAAAGTGTTATCTAATTATTCAATCCAATAATTCATTCTTAAAGGACTAATTATGAAAAGAGCAACTTTGCTTTTTATTCTGTTTTTATTGACACCTGTACTTTTAGCACAGGAAAGTCAGACTTTTCTTGCACTCAAGAGTACCGGAGTAGAAGATTTTATAAAACTGCATCCGGAATATGATGGCAGAGGAACAATTATTTTTGTTCTTGATACAGGAGTTGATCTTGGCGTTGATGGATTAATAAAAACCTCTGAAGGCAAAGTAAAAGTAATTGATGTTCAGGATTTTACAGGCGAAGGAGAAATGAATTTTTATCCCGCAGAAATGACATCGGTAGATGGCAATACTGTTCTTGAAAACACTGATCATAATTTCTCTGTGAAAGCAAATACTGAAAAACTATTGACCTCGGCTGATAACAAATATTTTATAGGAGCCTTTCCTGAAAAACATCTTATAAATTCAAACAGTGGATCAGCAGATTTGAATGGTAATGGCTCAACTGATGATGTTTACTACTTCGTTGTTTATAAAACGAATGATAATTACTGGGTTGTTTATCTTGATATTAATGGGAATGGAGATGTGACCGATGATAAACCATTAAGAACTTACAAAGAGAATTTTGATTCTTTTACTATTAGAAGGGAAAAAGGATTGCCACCGTTTACAATGGCGTTAAATATTTTCCCCGATGAAAACAAAGTCGTGTTCTTTTTTGATGATGGTTCACACGGAACTCATTGTGCGGGAATTGCCGCGGGTTGTAATATCGGAGAAGTTGGAATAAACGGTGTTGCCCCTGGCGCAAATATAATTGCATTAAAAATTGGTCATAATAATTATCCTGGTGGTGCAACTGTAAATGAAAGTATGAAAAAAGCTTATCTGTATGCTGATAAAATTTCCCGCGAAAGAAAAGAACCTTGTATTGTAAGTATGAGTTATGGAATAGGAAGTGAAATAGAAAATCGTTCTGAATTGGAAAATTTTCTTGCAAAACTTCTTAAAGAAAATCCGTATTTATATGTAAGTGTAAGTAACGGTAATGAAGGACCCGGAATTTCTTCAGCTGGCTTACCTGCTTCGAGCAATTATGTTTTTTCATCCGGAGCAGTACTTGCGAAAGAAGTTGCCCGTGATAATTATGGAAATGAATTGCCCAACGATATAATTCTTCATTTCAGTTCAAGAGGTGGAGAGGTAAGTAAACCTGATGTAATTTCTCCTGGTGCTGCGACTTCGACAGTTCCAAACTTTACCGGAATGGATAAATTCTGGGGAACAAGTATGGCTTGCCCTTATTCTGCAGGTGTAATGGCGCTCTTATTGAGTGCTGCTCAAAAAGAATTTCCTGAAGTTAAAATTCCTTCCCAGTTGTTGTTTAAAATCATCAGAGAATCTGCAGTTTATTGGAAACAATATACAGTTCTTGATCAAGGCGGTGGTTTTATCAATGTACTTAATGCTTATGAATTGATGAGGAAGTTTCTTAATAATGGTGAACATAAAAAGTTTGAGACTTATTCTATCTCATCTTTTGCACCAAACCAACCTGATAATAAAGCAAATAATCTTTACATAAGAGATGGCTCCTTTCTGACAGGCGACGAAGTGTTTTCTTTTAGCATTAAAAGAGAGAATTCAATAAAGTCTGATAAGTTTTACAGGACTTATAATCTTAAATCAGATTCTGACTGGTTAAAACTTATTCAGAAAAAAACTTACATACGAAATGATCAGCCAGCTACTGTTAATGTAAAGTTGGATAAATCGAAATTGAAAAATCCAGGACTTTATACTGCAAAAATTATAGCAACAAGAGATGATGCTTCCTCATTCCCGGAATTCGAAATGCTTGCAACCGTTGTTATTCCTTATGAGTTTAACTCATTGAATAATTACCGAATGAACTGGAAAGATGAAACGGTTCAGCAGGGAATGATAAAAAGGTACTTCATTAAATTACCTGCCGGACAGAATGCGATGAAAATTACTTTGAGTCGTGATAAGCTATCAAAAAAATATTCGCGCTGCAGATATTTCTTACACAACAATGATGGAATCCAGGTAGATGTTTCATCAGTATTATATTCGGTCAATAATGATGAGAAGATTGAGAATTATTATTATGATTTAAAACCAGGCATATATGAAATAATCGTTGACGGATTTTTCCTTGCATCAGAACCATCAACTTATAATCTTGAAGTTGAATTTATTTCTGTTAGTCAAATAGGGAACGATTATCTCACCGAAGAACAATCTTCAATCGAAGTAGTTAACTATTTTAACGAAGCAAAAACTTACAATCTCAGCGGCGAATTATCCGGGGTGAAGAAAAATTACTTCGTGACGGTAAACGGAAGCGGTACATTAAAAATCCCATTTAAGATTTACAAAGGTGAGCGTTCGAAAGAATTTCAATTCTCATTAAGTAGAGAAGATTTTAATAAAGTAACAGATTTTTCTTTTCAGATACTTGATTCGACAGGAAAAGCCATAGTTAAAAATGCAATTTCATACAGAAGCGGTGGAGAAGTTAGCGCTGAGCTTCCTGAAGGTAAAGACAGTGTTGAATATGTTTTAGAACTTGTTCCAGCATTTGTAAACAAAGAACAATCTGCCAAAGTAAAGATTGAAGAAAAAATTTATTTTTCATCACCGGTTCCAATTGAAGTAAAATGTGTTGGAAAATCTTCTGTTACACTTTATCCGAATAATCTTAAAAGGTTGGATATAAAATATGTAAAACCGGATTTAAAATATTCAGAAGATTATAATGGATTTGGAAAAATTAATTTTAAATCTGTATCAACAAATAAAAACGAATATGAACTTCCTATTAACTTCAAATATTAAAAGGTGAAGTATGAGTGAACACACAAGCGGACCAATTAAAGGTCTTCCTGAAAATGCTTACACTGAACTTAAACCGGGTGAAGTGTATCGTCCAATTATGCCTCCTGAATCAACGCCGAGAGAGATAACACCTTACTCGGTAATCTGGGGCTTGCTTATGGCTGTTCTTTTTTCTGCAGCAGCAGCTTATCTGGGATTGAAAATCGGACAAGTATTCGAAGCAGCAATTCCGATTGCAATCATCGCTGTTGGACTTTCCGCTGCACTTAAACGGAAAGGTGCTCTTGGTGAAAATGTGATTATTCAATCAATCGGACAAAACTCCGGCTTAATTGTAGCCGGTGCAATTTTCACAATCCCGGCTTTGTATATATTAAATCTTGAGGCGCATTTCTATCAGATCTTTTTAGCATCTGCTTTCGGAGGAATCCTTGGAATATTATTCCTGATTCCTTTCAGAAAATATTTTGTTGCAGAAATGCACGGTAAATTTCCGTTTCCGGAAGCAACCGCAACAACAGAAGTTCTTGTTGCTGGTGAGAAAGGTGGAAAACAGGCGCTTGTACTTGTTGTCAGCGGTTTGATTGGTGGTATTTATGATTTTATAATTGCAACTTTTGGCTGGTGGAGTGAAACCTTCACAACAAGAGTTTTTGGATTTGGTGAAATGCTTGCTGATAAATTTAAACTTGTTTTCAGGTTAAATGTTGGCGCGGCTGTAATGGGATTAGGTTATATCGTTGGTTTAAAATACGCAGCAATAATTGTAGCTGGTTCTTTTGTTTCGTGGTATTTGCTTGTTCCTGTAATCTCTTACATTGGTGCTGGTTTAACTGAGCCTTTTGGAACGGGCGCTTCGAAATTAATTTCCGCAATGACTGCAGAAGAAATTTTCAGACAGTATGTTCGGCATATTGGTATTGGTGGAATTGCGATGGCTGGCATTATCGGAATTATCCGTTCATCAAAAATTATTCGGGATGCAATTTCATTGGGAGTAAAAGAAATTTTTGAAAAGAAAGATGGTGCAAATAACACAATCAGGACTCAGCTCGACTTATCAATGAAAACAATAGTGATTGGACTTATTGCAACAGCAATTCTTTTACTTGCCTTTTTCCATTTTGGAGTATTAAATAATCTTGGCTGGGCTGTAACAGGTTTATTGATCGTTCTGATAATATCATTTCTGTTCACGACAGTTGCTGCAAATGCGATCGCAATTGTTGGAACAAACCCTGTTAGCGGAATGACTTTAATGACATTGATTCTTTCTTCAATTATTCTTACTTCTGTTGGATTAAAAGGTCAGCAAGGTATGATTGCAGCATTGATAATTGGCGGAGTTGTATGTACTGCATTATCAATGGCTGGTGGATTCATTACAGATTTAAAGATTGGTTATTGGCTCGGTTCAACACCAAGAAAACAGGAGCAATGGAAATTTCTCGGTGTGCTTGTTTCGGCATTAACCGTTGGATTTGTAATAATGATATTAAATGAAACTTATGGATTTGTCGGTGAAGGCGCTCTTGTTGCACCGCAGGCAAATGCAATGGCAGCAGTAATTCAGCCATTGATGGATCAACAACCAGCTCCGTGGACGCTTTACATTGTTGGTGCAATTTTGGCGGCAACATTAACGATGATAAAAGTTCCTGCACTTGCATTTGCACTTGGAATGTATATTCCTTTAGAACTTAACACACCATTATTAGTAGGTGGTTTAATTGCTCATTATGTTTCAACAAGAAGCGAAGATGAAAAACTTAATAATGCCAGACGAGAAAGGGGAACTTTGATTGCATCAGGATTTATAGCAGGCGGAGCTTTAATGGGTGTTATAAGTGCATTCCTCAGATATCTTGGTTACAATTGGGTTAATGTTGAATGGGCTGAATCTCACTCAGCAGAATTACTTGCAATTGTAATGTTTGCAGTTATTTGTATCTATATGATTTGGGATGCATTGAGAGGAAAAGCAGAAGAATAATTTTACCCAAACCCCTCTTCTTTGAGGAGGGGTTGTTTATATCTAATCTGTTTGAATTAACATAGTTATTTTTTGCGGGAATTGTTAAAACAGATTTACCATATAATCAATTCTTTAACCTAATATTTGCTCTCATTTATAACTTCATTTCATAGCAAAGATGGATTATGAAGAGTGTGAAATTACTTTATTCTTTTTTGCCCCAAAGGCAATGAGGTTTTGATCTTGTATGGTTCTGCTTTTTAGTATAACTGTGATTGAAATCGGAAGGAGAATCTAATGAAATTTTTTGCTCTGTGGAAAATTGCTGAAACGAGACTGATGAAATTTTATACTTTAAAGAATCTTCATCACTTTGAATTCTGATATCAGTAATCCCAGATGTTTCTTTTGATACATCAAAAGAGGCTAAAACTATCAGAACAATGAAGAAAGCTGAAAGATTAAGTAGTCCCTTCATTTTAATAATGGAAGAGTATTTTTCTGATTATTACTCGTTACCAGCCATTTTCCACACCATTTACACCTCATTGCATTTTTACTTATTTCTTTTTGGCAATGAGGGCAGTATTTGGTTTTCTTTCTCTTAAAAAATTTTAATAAGTTCACTATTATAAACCTCCGGTCCCCCAGAACCGGAGAAACAGAATATTGGGGGACGACCAATTATTCTTAATAATTAAATTTCTAGTTGCTAATAAAATGGTTAAAGGTAACCGGAAAGGTTATTGGTTGGGTTAATTTGGGATTAATTTGAAAATAAATTGAAATTATTTTGAAAAAAGTACATCCTGAAAGGATAAAGGATATGTTTCGTCGTACAATCTTTTGTATTCGGCAACAAATAACTTGTATGAATTTTTGGCTAACTGATGGTTTCCCGATTCATAGTGTAAACGGATTTTAGTTTTAAACGCTTCTTCATCGACACTATCGAATTTCAAAATTGTATCACAAATTTTAATTCTTAAACCTATATTGTTTTCACCTTGCCTTGTTAATTTATCAAGTAATTCCTTTAACAGACTTATTACTTCATTATTAATGGCGAGCTTAAAGGATTCTAACCATTCATAACTAAGATCCTCAAGGAATCCACCATCCTTAATTAGATTAAGCAACTGAGTAAGATATAAATTTTCGGGATCATCACTGTTTCGAAGTTGATACTTCCACTTTGTGTATTCCTGAAAATCACATTTGGCATCGCCAGATAATTTTAACGACCAAAGCTTATTGCTGAAGTCAATTTCCAGTCCGTCTACTGAAGAAAGAATTTTCCTTATTTTATTTATAGCAACTCCTCTGTTAGATTTGGCGCTCTCAGGCGAAAAATCAGGCCAGATAACAGATGATAACTCTTCTGAAGTGATACCTTTGGAGTGATTATTAAGACTCCGGACCAAAATCAGTGTGAATACTTCTTTCAGCTTGGGAGTAAATTCATTGAACACATCCTGCCCATCGCGATTAAATATTTTTAATCCCCCAAAGGTCTGAATATAATTTTTGTAAGCTTGTGGTTCGAAAGTTGGGGTATCAGTATTTTCAATATGACTAGGTTTTGTTTTCTTATTTCTGAAATATAAGTACAGGAAAAAAATCATTAGCAGTGAACCTGCTAAGATTAAAATAATGAAGTGATTATTATCTGGCTCAACATTGAAATTACTAATAGATGCAAAAGTTTGTTCGGGTACGGGTGGATATTTGAGCCCGTACAAAATTACTTTTGTAGAATCTTCATTCTGCTTTACAAAAAGGAATTCCTCTGTGTTTGAATCATAGCAGAAGTAAACATTTCTTTTCGTTTTAGGAAGATTAAATGAAAGTGCATCACCCACTTTACTGATTTGTGAAGTTTTTAAGTCTGCTTTGAATAATTGGAAAAAAGTTTTGTTTGAATCTTCATAATTCCTCATAAAATAGAAAGTACTATCTGTTTTATTCAGATAGAAATTTTCGAAGAGATGAGAATATTTCTTTAATTCATCAATATTCTTAAAATCCCAAATTTTGGAAAACTCTTTCTTAATTAAATCAAACGAATGTAAATCATTAAAGTGAAAAAACCCTTCTTCCTGTTTTCCCGAATAATTACCGAAGCCGCTCCAGAAAAGATAATGCTTATTATCAAAACCCGGGCTTATAGATACATTAAACCTGTAACCGATATTGTGAGGCAACTTTACTTCTTTCCAGACAGTATTATTGAAATCATATTGAAATAATTTTTCCTTGGCAGTGTACCAACCATAACCTCCATACAAATAGATTAAACTATCGAAAGGACTAATAAATTTTACACTTCCATAATAATGCCCGTCAACTTCTTTACTTGTATCGATTGAAGTCCATTGGTTTGACAGAAAATCGTAAACAGAAACTTCCCCCTGTGCATTAAACACAGAATATAATCTGTTTCTGAAATTATCATAAAGTAAGTCGTGCCATTTGCCTGGTCGGTAATTCCTGTAGTTGATTACGGAGTCTTTTGATCTGATTAAATCTATTTTTATTAGTCTATGCTTATCGTCAATAAAAATTCGTGAGTTAATTGAATCGTGTGCAAACAGCGGATAATTAGTTACTGTCACCTCATATTTTTTATACCACCGATAATGATCTTTAACAAGCCAGTCTGTATTTATCAAAGATATTTTCTTGTTATTAATTTTATCTATGTCAAAACTCTCATCATAGGGATTCAATAACCAGAAATATTTTTTCTGACCTTTCTCTTCAATCAGAATATTTTTTAAGTAAATGGCAGGAATATCATAATCCATTGGATTTTTGTGATCGATAATCCCGAAAAACATTGACAGTTCTAATTCATCAGCAATAGCGAATGCAGTCTTTTCCTTCAAATGTTTATCAAGATAAAGCGAAACACTATCCGCTTTAGAATTAAACTCAATCTTTATATTTATCCACTTGTTAACAGTAAAAGAATTTTTGTCAAGTTTAATTAAGAGAGGGTCTTTTAATTCATCAAGAAAAAGTTGAAGGAGATAATAATCGTTGTCCTGAAACTGATTAAAAACTAATCTTGCAAATTCTTTATTATTTAAAGTAGCTCTGAAAACAGGTCCAAAGTATCTGAGTGACCAGAAAGAAATATCAAAAGAAACAGAAAAGTGATCCTTTAATTTTAATGGGTTTCCATTATTTAATCTGACGGAACTGCGCACTAATTGTCCCTTATCTCCGGAACGGAATTTTATTCCGTACAGATTATCTTGCGAAAAAATATTTGTAAAAAAACAAAGAAAAACAAATAATAGAAGTTTTTTCACAATACCAACCGGAGCTTAATTTCTTAATTCAATTTATTGTTTAATTCTGAGTAAAGCTATCATAGTTTTTCAATAATTTCCATTGCCTTTTGAGTAAGCTCTTCTAAAGCCACATCAAATCGTTCGTCTGTTTTTCTGATTTTTACTTCTACTTTATTTTCTTTGAGTTTCTTTTCACCGATAACAATCTGCAAAGGCATTCCAAGTAAATCGGCATCATTGAATTTAAACCCCGGCGAAGCATCTCTGTCATCGTAGAGAACTTCGATTCCGTTTTGTTTTAATTCGTTGTAAACTTTTTCACAAGTCTCTGCTATTTTTTCGTTCTTTGGATTAATGCTGATAAGATGAATTTGAAACGGAGCTAATACTTTGTTCCATACAATTCCCCTTGCATCGTGATTTTGTTCTATGAAGCATGCAATAACACGTTCAACACCAATTCCATAGCTTCCCATAATGATTGGTTTTTCTTTACCACTCTCATCAAGAAACAATGCTTTCATTGCCTCTGAGTATTTTGTACCAAGTTTAAAGATATGTCCTAGTTCAATTGCGGGAAATACTTCAAGAATCTTATCGCATTTCGGACATCCTTCACCTGATTGCACTATTCTTAAATCGGCATATTGAATATGTGGTACATCTCTTTTCAAATCAATTCCACCAATGTGGTAATCATTTTTATTTGCACCGCTGAAAAGATTGTTTCTGTCCTTGAGTCTTAAATCAGCAATAATTTTTCCTTTAAATCCAATTGGGCCAATAGAGCCGGCATCAGCACCAGTAATTTCTTTTAACTCGTCAGGGTGAGCAGGCCGGATATTTCCCAAGACTTTTTCGAGTTTTGTTTCGTTTACTTCATCGTTGCCTTGCATTAAAATCAACACAGGTTCACCATTTGAAATATATACGCGGGATTTTGCGCACACTTCTTCTTCAATATTCAAAAATGCACAGAGCTCATCAATGCTTCTGACATTTGGAGTATGAATTTCGTAAATGGATTTGCTTTCAGAATCTCTTTCTCTTAAGAATGGTTTTGATGTTGCAACTTCAACATTGGCTGCATAACCACAGGATTCACAATAAGCGACAGTATCTTCTCCGGCAGCGGATTTGACCATAAATTCTTCTGAACCTGTTCCACCCATTGCGCCACTTGATGCACCAACAACAAAATATTTCAATCCGCATCTGTCAAAAATTTTTCGGTAAGCTTTATCATGAAGTTCATACGATTTATCAAGTGCTTCCCAACTGACATCGAATGAATAAGAATCTTTCATTAGAAATTGTCTGCCCCGAATAACACCACTTCTCGGTCTCGGCTCGTTTCTGAATTTGGTCTGAATCTGATACCAGATCTGAGGCATATCCTTGTATGATTTTACAACATTGCGGGCATGGAAAGTCATAATCTCTTCGTGAGTCGGAGCCAAAACATAATCTCGGTTTTTTATATGAAATAAAATATCGCCAAATGCTTCAACTCTTCCGGTTTCTTCCCAAATTTCTTTTGGATTTAATGCCGGCAGGTGAAATTCCTGACCACCAATTGCGTCCATTTCTTCACGGATTATTTCACATACTTTTTTTACAACTTTATAACCAAGCGGAAGGAAAGAATAAATACCTGCCGATAGCATTCTGACCATACCAGCTCTTAGCATAAGAATATGGCTTGGAACAGTTGCGTCACTTGGAACTTCTTTTAAGGTAGGAACGAAATATTTTGATAATTTCATAAATCCTTTATTGATATTGATGATATTTAAGGCTCAAAAATACGGATGAAACAAAGGTTATCAAAGTTTAGTATCATCACTCTTGTAATGATGTTCGAAGCATCTGTGACTAATGTAATTAATCAATTGTGATAAAAATTTTTTTAGCTATGTTTGAGCCAATTATTTTTTCAAATTCAGAAATTATTGGATAACAAATGGAGAACTCACATAATATTCCTTTGCTAAGTATACTTCCTTTTGTATTAATGCTTGGTGCAATTGCTGTTTTGCCACTGACCTGGAATCATTTTTGGGAAAAGAATAAAAACAAATTGATTGTTTCAATCATTCTCAGCGTTCCTGTAATAATATATCTTCTGCTAAATGGTTTTTCACACGAACTTATTCACACGATGGTTTTTGATTATGTGCCTTTTATAATTTTACTGGGCTCGCTGTTCACAATTACCGGAGGAATATTTCTCACCGGAGATATTGAGGCAAAACCTGCGATCAACACTTTATTTCTAGGTATCGGGGCAGTATTAGCATCCTTTATGGGAACTACCGGTGCCGCAATGCTTTTGATTCGACCTATTATCCAAACCAATAAAGAAAGAAATTTTAAAGTTCACACAATTCTTTTCTTTATAGGAATAGTTGCAAACTGTGGTGGTTTATTGACTCCGCTTGGCGATCCTCCATTGTTTATGATGTACTTAAGAGGAGCGCCATTTGAATGGTTCTTCAAACTGGGAGTTGAGTGGTTTTTTACAAATGCTCTTTTATTAATTATCTATTTTATTGTTGATTCATATTATTATAAAAAAGAACCCGCCTCGGCTATTAAACGAGATGAAACAGCAATAAGACCAATAAAAATTCAGGGGAAAAGAAATTTTATTTTTCTTGTCGGAGTTGTTTTATCAGTAGCTTTTCTTAATGAGCAGTACCTTTCATTTATCAATATAAATCCATATTTCAAGTTTGTAAGAGAAGCAGTTATATTATTGATGGGCTATTTATCGATGCTGTTTACTCCAAAACTTCTAAGGACATCTAATAATTTTACCTGGCATCCGATTGAAGAAGTTGCTTATCTGTTTCTGGGAATCTTTGTAACGATGGTCCCAGCTTTGCTTTATCTGGAGGCAAATGCTAAACATTTGGGAGTTCAAACTGTTAGCCAGTTTTATTATTACACTGGATTGCTCAGTAGCTTTCTTGATAATACCCCAACTGCAGTAACTTTTCATTCATTGGCTATGGGACTTGGAATTACTACAGGCAATCTTGTTGCAGGCATTCCAGAAGAATTGCTAAAAGCCATCTCAACCGCCGCAGTATTTTTTGGCTCTATGACTTACATCGGAAACGGGCCGAACTTTATGGTTAAAGCAGTTGCTGAAGAAAACAATATTAAGATGCCTGACTTTTTCAGTTATATTTTTAAATTTTCGTTAATAGTATTATTACCAATTTTTATTCTGGTTCAATTATTATTTATTTAATGTATGAATATATATACTTCAAATCCATGGCATTCGGTATCGGCCGGAAGTGATGTTCCGAAAATTGTAAATTCTATTGTTGAAATTCCTAAAGGTTCAAAAGGGAAATATGAACTTGATAAAGAAAGCGGATTATTAAAATTAGATCGTGTTCTCTACTCGTCAGTTCACTATCCTGCAAACTATGGATTTATTCCTCAAACATATTGTGATGACAAAGACCCGCTGGATATACTTGTTATTTGTTCGATTGATGTTGATCCGCTTTCAATTATCGAAAGTAAAGTAATTGGGGTGATGCATATGGTGGATGATAATGAACAGGATGATAAAATTATTGCGGTAGCAAAAAATGATATGGCTGTAAATTACATTAATGATTTATCAGAATTACCCCCTCATACTATTATTGAGTTAAGACGATTCTTTGAGGATTATAAAAAACTTGAAAATAAACAGGTTGTTGTAGAACAATTTCTTGGTCGGGAAGTTGCCTATCGGATTATTGATGATGCAGTTAAATTATATGCAAAAGAAAGAAATAAACTGATAAGATAAATTACAAGGATGTTTTTGGCAGAATAAAATAAACATATATTAGATATCCCAATACCAACAATATTCCTTCCCATCTTTTTAATGAAAAGCCAGTCTTGCTTAAAAGTAATAATATAACTGCTGTCAACAACATTACAGCAAAGTCAAAGTAGCTTATTTCTGAAGAAGATATGGGCATCAGAATCGCGGTTACACCAAGAATACAAAGAATATTAAAAATATTTGAACCAACTACATTTCCAACAGCAATATCAGATTCCTTTTTTATTGACGCAACTATTGAAGTAAATAATTCAGGCAAACTTGTTCCTACTGCAACTACAGTTAATCCTATTACGGCATCACTTAAATTGAAAAATTTAGCGAGTGCTATTGCCCCTTTTAGAAATAACTCCGCTCCGTAAAAAAGAAAAGCCAATCCCAATATTATTAATATGATTGAAAGCGGTGTGTTAAGTTTACTCTTTAATCCTTCCTTAAACTCATTTTCAATTTCTTTATTTTCTTTAAGAGAAAGTCTGATACTTATGGTCGTATAGACAATTAATATAAAAATGAATATCAAACCTTCTGTTAACCCCAAAATTTTGTTTGAAAGAAAAATTATTAACAAAACAGTTACGATAATCATTATAGGTATTTCTCGTCTGATAACATTTGCATGAACTTCCAATGGTCTTATAATCGCAGATAAACCAAGTATAAGAGCAACATTTGCAATGTTCGAACCGATTACATTACCCAAAGCAATGTCGCTATTCCCTGACAACGCCGCTTTCAAACTAACGAGCAATTCAGGACTGCTGGTTCCAAATGCTACTACAGTTAAACCTACTACCAAAGGAGAAATTCCTATTCTTAAAGAGAGAGCTGCGCTACCACGAATGAGACCTTCGCCGCCGAGGAATAACATAACTAATCCAATTATCAGGTATAAAGAAATTTCAAATTCATTCATTTGATTACCGCTATGACTTATTTTTATTACATTTAAAAATATTCTCTTAAAAATTTTCAGATGAATAAAAAAAATACAATAATAAATTTATACAGGTATGTGCTCAATCAGATAAACTTTATCATTTCTTCTGACGAGAGTTGGAACTCTTAAAGTAATTTCATCGCCTTTATGAGCTTCTGAACTCTCGTTTTCATTTACACGCATTTCGCCTAATTCAAACTCAATTACGCCAGTTGTTTCGCCTATGAAAAGAATTTTATCACCTGTTTTCAATTTCCCTGATTCAATAAGAATATGTGCGACTTCAGGTTCTTTGTAGTAGTTCAAAACTTTTCCGAGATAAACTTTTCTGGTTGTTGCTTTGCTTCCTTCAACGCCGGCATAATCTTCTGAAGAAGGAACACCAAAATAAAATCCCGATGAAAATCCTCTGTTGTAAACAGTCTCTAACTCACTCAAAAATTCCTTTTTCTTTTCATTTGTAAGTTTTCCTTCAAAGTAAAGATCGATTGCATTTCTGTAAACACTTACAACTTTCGCAACATATTCGGGTGCGCGTTTTCTTCCCTCAATTTTGAATGAATCAATTCCTGCTTCAATAAGTTGATCAATAAATTCAATAGTACAAAGATCCTTTGGAGACATTACATAATCTTCACCTATGATCAGAGATTTCTCTGTAGCAGAATCAATTACTTCGTATTCTCTTCTGCAAGGTTGAACACACTCACCACGATTTGCGCTTTGTCCGAAAAGATGATGACTCATAAAACATCTTCCGCTAACGGCAATGCACATTGCTCCGTGAATAAAAGCTTCAATTTCCAAATCAGTGTTAGCGCGAATCTTTTTTATTTCTTCAAGCGAACATTCTCTTGCTAGAACTATTCTTACAGCACCTAGTCTTTTATAAACCGAAGCTGCAAGTGAATTTGAGATAGATCCTTGTGTAGATATTGCAAACGGGAAGTTATGTTTATGACAAAGTTCTGCAACAGCCAAATCCCAACAAATAATCCTGTCAATACCAGATTCTTTTGCTTTAATGATAATACTCTCAACCTCATTGAGTTCTTCTTCAAAAATGATAGTGTTTAATGTGAGATAAGTTTTGACATTGTTTTCTTTGCAGAAAGCGGAGATTTCCTTGAGGTCATCAACAGAAAAATTTTTTGCTTTGGCTCGCATATTAAGTTTGTCAACGCCAAAGTAGATAGCATCTGCACCGCTGTTAACAGCGGCTCTGAGCATTGTCCAATCTCCCGCGGGAGCCATTAGTTCTGGTAGATGGGTGATTGGCAGTTGAAGGTTGGAAGTTGGAATATTAAGAATCTTTTCCTTAATCATCTTTTAAAGCACAATCTATTTTCGATTCAAATATTTAATATAAGAACTAAGCTTTGGTGTTAGTGTATTACAAATTTCAGAAAGTTCCTTAAACTCAGCCTCTGATAAAATTTTCAAACGATAGGTTTTATTTATCCAATGAATTGTCTCAAATAATGAGCCTCTTGAAATCTTTGCAAATCTACCTCGGTCTGCATTACTGCCTCTTCCATAACCTTCTGCGATATTAGAGCCAATACTTGAACTGGAATCGATTATTTGAAAACCGAAAACTTTTTGTTCTATAAAACTCCAAGTTTGGATAATAACCCAAATTCTATCGCTTAATTTTTCTGCAAGCTGATAAATTTCTAATTCCTCAAATTTTAGCTCGTTCATAAAATAAGCTAATATTTGTTTTGAAAAACTTTATAGAAGTTCCCAACTTCCTATCTCCGATTACCTGCTTCCATTTAAGCTTTCTCTTCCCAGACTTTTGCAATTTCAACTATCAGTTTAACTGCTTCGTACATATCCTGTACTGCAACCCATTCTGTCTGTGAGTGAAAACTATGCTCACCTGCAAAAATGTTCGGAGTTGGTAATCCCATAAAACAGAGTCTTGAACCATCCGTACCGCCACGAATCGGATGCATAATAGGTTTAATACCGATTCTTTTCATTGCCTCAACCGCAAATTCAGTTACCTGAGGATGTTTGTCCAGAATTTCCTTCATGTTCCTGTATTGTTCAATTACCTGAAATTCCATTCTTGATCCGGGAAATTTAGCAACAGCTTCCTCTGCAAGTTTTTTCAGAAGCTCCTCATATTCTTTTAACTTCGGAGTTTCAAAATCACGAATGATAAACTTTAGTGTAGTTAATTCTTCATTACCGTTAAATGAAGCGCAGTGTACATAACCTTCTCTGCCCTCAGTTGTTTCTGGAGACAGTCTGTCTTTTGGTAATGATTCAATAAACGATGCTGCAATTTTAATTGAGTTTATCATTACACCTTTTGCATATCCCGGATGAATATTTTTTCCGAAGAATTTTATTACTACTGCATCAGCAGAAAATGTTTCTGTTTCTATTTCGCCACGACTCGAACCATCAACTGTATAAGCATATTTAGCACCTAATTTTTTCAAATCAATTTTTTCTGTTCCTCTTCCTACTTCTTCATCGGGAGTGAAGCAGACTTTAATATCACCATGTTTTATTTCAGGATGAGTTAATAAATAATTTATCGCATCCATAATTTCAGCAACACCAGCTTTATTGTCTGCGCCAAGAAGAGTTGTTCCATCTGTAGTAATTATGTCATATCCGATCATGTTTTTTAAGTCGGGATTTTCACTTTCTTTAATTACCCATCCACCATTTTCTAAAACTATGTCACCACCCTGATAGTTTTTCCTAATAACCGGATTAACATTTGCACCGCTGACAGCCGGCGAAGTATCAATGTGCGCTATAAAAGCAATTGGAGGAACATTTTTGTTTGTATTAGAAGGAAGTGTTGCCATTACATAACCCCACTCATCCATATGAGTATCGCTTAGTCCCATGTTTTTTAATTCTTCAGCAAGATCTTTTGCAAGAACTTTTTGTTTTTCGGTACTTGGAAAAGATGTTGATTCCTCATCTGATTGAGTATCATATTTCACATACTTAAGGAATCTGTCAACACAGGTAAATCGATAATTCTGATCAAACATAAGAACCTCCAAATAATTAAGGATGACTTTTTTACAAGTAAATTTTATAAACTTTGATTTTTGTTAAAAAACCCGAATGCTAATTTAATCTTATACTTTATACTGACCAATCCTTTAAATTGCGATTCTAAAAGATATTGTAGGAATTACGATAATGTACTGATGTTAAAAATTAGTAAAAGTTATTAGTAAAAATTTTTATCTATTAGTATGATTTTTGCTTAAATTATAACCACACAAATTTGAGATTTTAAGGAGACTAAAATGTCTTTCTGGGATAATATAGACGGATTACAAAGAATACTGAGCATAATAATTATTGCCTGGGCAGTTATTTCTGCTGCACTTGGAATATTCAGCTGGAAGATTCAGTCCAGAATTTCTGAACTGACTTCCTTCAAACAAATGGCTTTAGAACGAGAACTTACTGAAGCTCAGCGGAAAGCCAGTGAATTCAGGGACAAACCAACTTTTCCGGATCAATCAGTCCTGACAGAAACTTTTAAACCAAAACCCGAAACAATAGTCATTCCCAAAACCATTATAGAAAAAACTGAACCAGAGCCAACACGGGTAACCAAACAAGAAGTTGAAGAACAGAAACCTCAGGTTATAACATTTGAGAACAGTGCTGAACAGAAATTCATTCAATTCCTTTCAAACAAACCAAAAGGGGATTTCACAATTAAGTGTATTTCGGGCGATGAAGGTTCCTTCAGATATGCAAAAGAAATCGAAAAACTTCTGATTGCGGCAGGATATAAAAGTAATGGGATTGCTCAGACGGTTTTCAGAACTCCACCGAAAGGAGTTTCTATTATTGTGAAAGGAATAAACTCTGCGCCACCCTATGCTGGAGCTATTCAGAAAGCATTTGAACTGATTGGAATTGATGCTCCGGCTGAAGTAAATGCTTATTATCCCGAAAACACTCTTACAATTGTGGTGGGACAAAAAGCTGATTAAGAGAGAAGAGGTTTTAATAACCTCTTCTCAAAACTTTTTCCATATCTGCTTTAATCATGATTTCAACAAGATCAGAGAATTTTGTCTTTGCTTTCCAGCCGAGAAGTTTTTCTGCTTTGGATGAATCACCAATCAGCAAATCAACTTCTGTCGGTCTGTAATAGTTTGGATTAACTTTTACCAGAACATCTCCTTTTTTCAATCTTGTTGTAAAATCACTTCGTGTTCGTTCTTTAGTAATATCAAATCCTATTAGAGATTTTGCTTTATCAAGATCAATATTTTTTATTCTGCCAACTTCATCGACTCCTTCTCCAGCCCATTCAAGTTCAATTCCCAAATGTTTGAAAGTTAAATCAGCAAACTCTCTTACAGTATGCGTTTCTCCTGTTGCCAGTACAAAATCGTCTGCTTCCTTGTGTTGGAGTATTCTCCACATTCCTTCACAATATTCAGGAGCATAACCCCAGTCTCTTTTCGCATTCAGGTTTCCAAGTGCAAGATCATTTTGTAATCCGGCAGCTATTCTTGCAGCAGCACGGGTAATTTTTCTTGTTACAAAAGTTTCTCCTCTTCTCGGAGATTCGTGATTAAAAAGTATTCCGTTGCAGGCAAAAAGATTATATGCTTCTCTGTAGTTTACTATTATCCAATAACCATAAAGTTTTGCAACTCCATAAGGTGAGCGTGGATAAAAAGGAGTTTTTTCAGTTTGCGGAACTTCCTGAACTTTTCCATAAAGTTCTGAAGTTGATGCCTGATAGAATTTTACTTTTCTTAACCCAACTTCTCTTATCGCATCGAGAAATCTTAGTGTACCAAGTGCATCAACCTGAGCGGTATAGTCAGGGATTTCAAAAGATACTTTTACATGACTTTGAGCAGCCAGGTTATAAATTTCATCGGGCTGGATTTTTTCAAGCAACCGATTGAGATTACTAGTATCTACCAAATCGCCATAGTGAAGAAATAATTTTTTATTAAGTATTCCGGGATTTTCATAAAGATGATCAATCCTGCCAGTGTTAAAAGAACTGCTTCTGCGGATTATTCCGTGAACTTCATAACCTTTTTCAAGAAGTATTTCTGTGAGATAACTTCCGTCTTGTCCGGTGATTCCAGTAATTAGTGCTTTCATTGATTGAGTTCCCTTTTACTCTCGTTACAATTAATAACCGTAATTAATACGGTAGTCTTCAGGACTATTATAATCATAGAAAATTTTGATAATTATCTATCACAATCAAAACATTGTTTGATAGATTTGCAAAGCAAAAATATGCATTTGTGTTTAACTATTAAAAATATAAAGTCTCTTCAGGACTATTGTTCTTCCGTCAAACCATGAATATTTTTTCGTTGTTGTTATGAAAGAAAAAGTCAGGTATATCTCTGCCGATTTATTACGCGGACTTGTAATTATCATTATGATTGAAGTCCATGTATTCAATGCATTTCTGTTACCGGAACTTAAACAAACTAGCTGGTTTAGCATTCTGAATTTTATCAATGGACTTGTTGCGCCATCATTTCTATTTGTTTCGGGTTTCGCTTTTGAAGTATCCTCTGGTAGTAAACTTGATGAAATGCGGAAACTTGGCAAAGCTTTCTGGAAAAAAATTGGAAGAATATTTCAGATAATATTAATCGGATACGCACTTCATCTTCCTTATTACTCATTCTCAAAAGTTATTAGCAAATCAACCACGCAGCAATTAGAAGGTTTTTTCGCTGTTGATGTTTTGCAATGTATTGGCTTTGGTTTGTTATTTTTATTTCTAACAAGATTAATGATTAAATCCCATAAAACTTATTACATTTTTATTTTAGTATCACTTATTACTGTTACTCTGATTTCACCAATATTATGGAAGATTGATTTTAATCGGTTCTTTCATCCAATAGTAGGAAATTATTTTAACAGATTACATGGTTCGTTGTTTCCTATATTCCCATGGTTAAACTTCTTGTTAGCAGGCGCTCTTTTTGCAAAGTATTTTGTTGATGCCATAACCAAAAATTCTGAAGAAATTTTTGTTCAGAAATCTGCTTTGGCAGGAATAATTACCTTATTAATTGGTCATACTTTCTATTCAGGATTATTTTCCCAAGAATTTACTTCAATAATTCCAAATCCAATATTCTTTCTTGAACGGCTTGGATACATTTTGGTTTTATTTTATTTGTGCTGGCTATCAGATAAAAAATTTAATTTCAAACCGGCATTTATTCTTGATGCAAGCAGAGAATCGTTACTTGTTTACTGGCTTCATCTAATTATTATCTATGGAATGTTCTGGAATGGAAAAAGTCTTGCCAGTAAAATTGGAATGACAATGAATGTTGCAGAAGCAATCGGCGCAACAATAATATTAGTTGTATTGATGATTGTTGTTGCAAAAATTTGGGGTTGGATGAAAAAGACAAATCCACGATACTCTTCACTGGGTGTAAAAATTTTTGTTGTAGCCCTTCTTATATTTTTTATTTTTTCCTGATTCCGTGGTTCTGATATTTAATGATTTTATAAAATAATACAGTTGTATAAAGATAGTTTTTTGATTAGAATTTCTTAAATTATTTCCAGCTTTTCCGAAACAGATTCCATTGAGCAAAAAATTTTTAAGTAAATGATAAATAAAACAATACTGCATTATAATATCATTTCCAAAATCGGTGAAGGCGGAATGGGTATCGTCTACAAAGCAGAAGATACCAAACTTAAAAGAGAAGTAGCCATCAAATTTCTTCCTCATAGTTTTAATATAAGTGAAAAAGATAAGCAAAAACTTAAAACAGAAGCTCAGTTTACTGTCGCATTAAATCATCCCAATATTGCGACTGTTTATGCTATTGAAGAATTTGGTGATGATACTTTCATAGTGATGGAATATGTAAAAGGAAAAGAATTAAAAGATTTATTTAAAACTTCGTCGGAAAGGAAAATCAAACTCTCCGAAATAATCAACTATGCAATTCAAATTACCGAAGCAATTAATGCTGCTCATAAAAAGGGAATAATTCATGGTGATATAAAGAGTAGTAACATAATGCTCACAGATGATGGGCGAATTAAAGTTATGGATTTTGGTTTAGCACATATTCACGGTGATCCCAATATCACAAAAAAGGGTTCTACTCCGGGAACAACTGCGTATATGTCACCCGAACAATTGCGTGGTGAAGAGGTTGATTTTCGCTCAGATATTTGGTCCTTAGGTATTGTTCTTTTCGAGATGCTAACAGGACAAACTCCATTCCAGGGAAATTTTGAACAGGCAATTATATATTCTATACTTCACGAAAAACCAAAGTCATTAAGAAAAATAAATCCTGAAATACTTGATGAACTAGAACAACTTGTTTTACAATGCCTTGAGAAAGATCCAAAGAAAAGAATTCAGTCTGCAGATGAATTATTAAAGAGACTAAAAGAAATTCAAACCAGTACTTCAGTTATAAGTTCTAATAAATTCAGTTCGTCAAGACTAAAGATTAGTAAAGCAGGTTTAGTTGTGTCAGCAATTATTGGGGCTGTGCTTATTGTCCTTGCTGCTTTTTTTCCTCTGAAAAAATTATTTAATCATGTAAATGTTGAAGAGTTAACCAAACAGCTTGATACATTGGTTAATCAAAGAAATTATTTTGCAGCTTTTGACCTGGCAAAGGAATATCAGAACGAACTTAAAACTGATCCTTTATTTAAGAAATTAAGTTTATTTATTTATGATACCCTTTCAATTACCACAGAACCTGAGGGCGCAAAAATATTTCTTAAACGCTTTGATCCCTCAGATCAAAATTCAAAGGACAAAGGTAAATATGCCGGAGTTACTCCGATAAAAAATTTAATGATTGCACGGGGAGATTATTTAGTTACTATTGAGAAAGATGGCTATTCAACAATTCAAAGAATTGCTTCCAGCTATCCAATAATAAAGGAGTTTCCTGTACCTAAAAGAGGAATCAATCTTTCAGCAGAAATGGTAAAAGCAAATGAGATTGACTCAAACATGGTTTTTGTTCCCGGAGGTGAATATAAAATAATCAGCTGGAGCCTTAATTATTTACCATCTGTTAAACTAAATGACTTTCACATCGATAAATATGAAGTAAGTAATAAAGACTATAAAGAATTCATTTCAGCAGGCGGATACTTAAAAAAAGAATTTTGGAAACATCCTTTCATTAAAGATGGAAAAGAAATTTCCTGGTCAGAAGCGATGAAACTATTTGTGGATCGTTCGCAGCTTTCCGGTCCAAGAAGCTGGATCAATCAGGAATATCCTGATGGAAAGGGAAATTATCCTGTTACTGATATAACCTGGTACGAAGCAGCCGCTTATGCTGAATTCAGAGGAAAAAGTTTGCCAACAGTATATCAATGGGAAAAAGCTGCAAGGAATGGAGCTATTAACAACCAGGGAATGTCTCTACCCTGGGGAGTTGTTTATTCAATGGATAATGTTCAGGGAAGAGCAAACTTTAATGGAAAAGGAACTGAGCCTGTTGACAAATATGAGTTTGGTATAAGTGCATTTGGCTGTTACAATATGGCTGGTAATGTTAAAGAATGGTGTTTGAATAATAGCACAAATGGATATTCGATTACTGGTGGTTCGTGGGAAGATATCTATTATGTGTATGGTGATTTTGGTTCTGTGCCAGGATTTTTTAGTTCAGGTTCAGTGGGATTTCGTTGCGTTAAAAATATTCTGCCTGTTGAAAATGATCCGGCAGCACTTTTCATAAACAAAAATTTTCAGGTACCAATTTATAAACCTGTCAGTGAATCTGAATACAAAAAGTTGTTGACATATTATAAATATGACAAACAACCTTTAAATGCTGAAGTTATTTCAAGAGAAGAAAAAGATAATTGGATTGAGGAAAAAATTGAATTTAACTGTCCCCTTGGAGATAGAATTACCGGTTTCTTATTCCTACCGAAAAATGTTCAGGAACCATTTCAGACTATTATCTGGGATCCGCACAGCGCTGTTTATGAATTAGGCGCACCGGCAAATTGGACTGCTGAAATACTATTCTCAGGAAATATTAAAGCTGGTCGGGCTCTGTTCGTTTTAATCCCAAAAGGTTCTCCTTCACGGAAGTGGGATTATGGCGAGCAATATCCATCAGTTTCTACGGTATTGTTTCGTGATCGGGTGATTCATTGGATAACAGAATCTCGCATTGGTCTGGATTACCTTTCTACCCGAAAGGAAATTGATATAAATAAACTTGCATGGATACCAACCAGCCATCTGACTAATGGACTAATTGTTCCGGCAGTTGATAATCGTATAAACTCTATCATTCTTATTGCCTGCGGAATTTATCCTGAGAGCAAAAAATCTTTACCTGAAGTGAATCCGGTTAACTTTGTTAGTCATTATAATAAACCCACATATTTTCTATATGGTAAATATGATGAAGCAATGCCATATAATTTGATTGTGCTTCCATTCTATAAATTGTTGAAAAATGTTAAAGGAGTGGAGATGGTTAATTCGGGACATATACCACCAATTGAAGTTAGAGTGCCAATAATTAATAAATGGCTTGATGAATCTTTGGGGCCTGTAAAATTTAAAGAGTAGAATTCTTAAAAATGTTAAGCAAAGCAGATAAAAAACTAATTCAGGAAAATAAAGAGCTTAAGCAGAAACTTGAAGAATACAGGTCTGCTGTTAATGAACTTCAAATCTTGAATGATATTGCTGTTTCTGCAGGCAGTTCTAAAAGCACTGATCAAACACTCGATATTATTATTCAGAAAATTTTAACTGCCATTGGTGCAGAACAAGGTTCAATTATGCTTTTGACTGAGGATGAAAATGATCCATTTAAAACTTATTTAAGAAAGGAAGATTTCAGTTCTCTCAAACCTCACTATCGCATAAACACAAGTATTTCAGGATGGGTTCTTAAAAATGAAGAACCACTGATAATCAAAAATCTTTCTAAAGATAAAAGATTTATTTCCACAGAAGAAGAACAGAAGGATATTAAGTCAATTCTCTGTGCACCTATTTGGTTCGAAGGAAAGATAATTGGAATTCTTACAATTGTTAATAAAAAAGATAAAAGTGAGTTTGAAGAAAGTGATCTTAATTTACTTTCGATTATTTCTATTCAGGTTGGACAGCTAATTAAAAACTCACAACTTCAACAAGAATATTTTCAGAAAACAAAAGAAGCAGAGCTATCCAGATGGGAAACTGAGAGACTGAAAGAACTTGATACAGTCAAAACAAATTTTTTTACAAATCTCTCTCACGAGTTCAGAACACCGCTTACTTTAATTTTGGGTCCGCTTGAAAAACTTTTGGAAGGGAAAAGCAAAAGTGATCCAGCATCTCAGTACCGATTGATGTATAATCACGCTTCGAGATTGCTTCAGCTTGTTAATCAGCTTCTCGATCTTTCGAGTATTGATGCTGGAAAAATGAAATTGGAAATCAGCGTTTCTGATATTATTGGTTTTGCAAGTGGAATATTAAATTCGTTTGAAAGTTTTGCGGCAGGGAAAAACATTCAACTCAAATTTGAGTCAGAAAGAGATAAATTAGTTTGCTATTTTGATATAGATAAACTTCAGAAAATTATTACGAACCTTTTGTCTAATGCAATTAAGTTCAATCGGGAAAATGGATTTGTTAATCTTTCATTGAAAGAAAAGTTCAAGAAAGGTTTTCTATTTATTCAGATTGAAGTTGAAGATAACGGACCAGGAATGACTGATGAAGTTCAGAAAAATATTTTCGACCGTTTTTACAAATCTCAGGGACAATCGAATATTGAAGGATCAGGAATTGGTCTTGCCTTAGTTAAAGAACTTGTTGAGTTACATTTTGGTGAAGTTGAAGTGAAAAGCGCTGTTGGTAAAGGAACGAATTTCAGAATTACAATTCCGGTAGATGAAAAGTTTTATGAAAATAAAAATGTAAAGATTCAGAAATCAAATCAAACAGAATCAACTATCAGTTCTAGTTTAATAACATCTGAATCAACAGATATAAACTATGAAATGTCTGAAGAAGCACCGCTGGTACTTATTGTTGAGGACAACAATGATATGAGACGATTCATTAAGGAAAGCATTCAATCAAATTACAAAGTGATTGAATCTTCAGATGGAAACGATGGTCTTAACAAAGCATTAGAAAACATTCCCGATTTAATTATCAGCGATGTGTTGATGCATAAACTAAACGGTTATGAACTTTGTGAACAAGTTAAATCAGATGAAAAAACAAGTCACATTCCAATAATACTTTTAACATCCAAAGCAGAAATCAATGGAAGAATTAAAGGACTTGAAACAGGTGCTGATGATTATCTTACAAAACCATTCAACACCTATGAACTTTTAGTGAGAATTAAAAATTTAATTGATCAGCGAAAAAAGCTTCGTGAAAAATTCAGCAAAGAAATTACGCTTGAACCAAAAGATGTTACAGTCACTTCCACTGATGAAAAATTTCTAAATCGAGTTATTGAAATAATCGAGAAAAATCTAAGCAATGAAAATTTTTCTGCTGAAGACTTTGCCGAAAGCGTTGGAATGAGCAAAACACATCTCAATAGAAAATTAAATGCACTTCTCGATTCTTCAGCAAATGAATTTATCAGAACTTACCGATTAAAAAAAGCTGCACGATTATTATCCGGCAGAAGTGGCAATATTTCCGAAATAGCTTACGAAGTTGGTTTCAGTAATCCTTCCTACTTTGCAGAATCATTCAAAAAATATTTTGGATGTTCTCCCTCAGAGTATCTTCAATCAAAACATTCTTAATATAGCCGCAGACTTTATGTCTGCTGGATTAAATTAAAACCACTGGCTGAATCCTGCGGCTACCAAACCATCCCCATTTTGATGTTCCGTTTGTTATAGCTTTTGTTTCATTTTTGGTAGAAAAACCATCCTTTATTCTGCACATTTGCCCCCAGATAAATAGCCGTGTTTTTCAGAAAGAATTTTACGGCAAATCAATAAACAATTAAAAAAGGAGATTAAAATGAAAAACCTTTTATTAACACTTGTCGTAATAGTTATAATAATTTTTGCGAATCAAAAAGTCTTCAGTCAACCCACGGTTCAGGTTTACGCAACCGGATTCGTAAATCCTATCGGAATTGACATTGATTCAAATGGAAATCTCTGGGTCGCTGAACAAGGAACAGGAAGTGGAAATACTGCAAAAGTTTCTATGGTTACAACTGATGGACAAGTTCATACATTTATGGTTGATCTGCCTTCTTCTGCTCCATCTTTTGAACCGATTGGGGCAACGGATGTCTGTTTTGATATTGATGGAAAACTAATGATAGTTCAGGGGCAGAACACTAACGGCGATACACTTGGCAGCAGAGTTTTGTTTGTTGATACTACCGGCTTTTCACAAAATTTTACTACAAGAAACCGAAGTAACATTCAATCAATTATTAATCTGAACACTTTACAATCAAATGGAAATCCGTATAAAATTATAACAGGATTTGAAAATGATTTATTCATAGTTGATGCTTACTTTAACAATGTACTCCGTTGGCACAGAAATAACAGCTCATTAACTGTTTTCAGCACATTCGCTCCGATTGGACAGGTTGAAGCTGTTCCAACTTGCATCGCCCGCAATAATGATACAAGTTATTTTGTTGGTATTCTTACGGGGATTCCGATTCCCGTTGGTGTTGCTAAAATTTATTCGGTTAATCTGGCTGGTGTCAACTCAGTTTATCAGGATGGATTAACAGCTATTGTTGATGTAGCAATTCATCCGATTGATCATACAATTTATGCTTTACAGCACGCACAATTCGGACCTCCATGGTTAGATAACAAAGGAAGACTTTTCAGAATACATAATGGAATTGTGGATACTTTAATTAGTGATATGCCGAGACCAGCAGGAATGGTGTTTGACTCAAACGGTAATCTGTTTATCACTTCTCTTTCACAAGATAACATTCTTAAGGTTACAAATTTACCTGTAAGTGTTGCTGATGAAAAGAATTTTTCTCTGGAAGGTTTCACCCTTGAACAAAACTATCCGAATCCATTCAACCCGACAACAAGAATTAGTTGGCAGTCGCCGGTCAACAGTCAACAGACACTTAAAGTGTATGATGTGTTGGGTAACGAAGTAGCAACCTTGGTAGATGAATTCAGAGAAGCAGGCAGATACGAAATAGAATTTGATGCCTCTAAGCTTTCAAGCGGAATTTATTTATATCAGTTACAAGCGGGCAGTTATATTGAAACAAAGAAGATGATACTGCTTCAATAAATTTATTTAAATCTAGATTCTAATAAATAATCCTCAAAAGCTGAATGAAGTGCAGAATTTGATATTTTAACTCTATTAAAGGATAACTGAAATGAGAGCAAAAATAATAATTCTATTTGTGCTCGCAATATCTTTTATTGCAAGTGCACAATACATTCACAAAGAAATAAAAGCACCAATTGATATTAAAAGTAAAGCAACAGAACTTGGTATAACACCACAAGAACTGCAGGATATACTAAAATCCTCTGTTGCTAACGATGGTGGCGGAGGCATGTTACCTGAGGCAATGCAGGAAAAATTTTTCACTGGTGCTGTTGCTGGAGATAATTTTGGTTATACGGTTTCAAGTGCCGGAGATGTAAACGGAGATGGTTATGATGATGTTATAGTAGGCGCACCACTGAATGATGCCGGAGGAAACAATGCTGGACGAGCATATATTTATTATGGCGGCAATATATTCAATAATGTAGCAGATGTAATACTCACCGGACAAAATACAAATGATAATTTTGGAATGTCAGTGTCAAGTGCCGGAGATGTAAATGGAGATGGATATGCAGATGTTATTGTAGGAGCGAATGGACATAGTTCATCTACGGGCAGAGCATACATATTCTATGGCGGCTCACCAATGAATAATGTTGCGGATGTTATAATGACTGGTGAAGCCATAAACGATGGATTTGGCAATGCTGTATCGAATGCCGGAGATGTAAATGGAGACGGATACTCAGATGTGATAGTAGGAGCAACAGGCAATGATACGGGAGGAACAGACAGAGGCAGAGCATACATTTATTATGGTGGTGCAAGTATGAATAATGTGGTTGATTTAATTTTATCCGGAGAAGCTGCCGGAGATAATTTTGGTAATGCAGTATCAGCTGCTGGAGATGTAAATGGGGATGGATTTAGTGATGTGATTGTAGGTGCTTGGTTGAATGATGGAGGTGGAAGCGATGCAGGGAGATCATATATATTTTACGGCGGTTCACCAATGAATAATGTTGTAGATGTAACATTAACTGGTGCTGCAGCGACAGATTGGTTTGGAATATCTGTCTCCACTGCTGGTGATTTAAATGACGATGGATACGCAGATGTAATAGTTGGGGCACCTTTGAATGATGGTGGTGGAAGTGACGCAGGCAGAGCATATATTTATTACGGTGGTTCCCCAATGAACAATGTGGCTGATATAATACTAACTGGTACTGCTGCAGTCAATTGGTTTGGGTTTTCTGTTTCCGATGCAGGAGATGTAAACGGAGATGCTTTTAGTGATGTTGTTGTTGGAGCTTTTCTAAATAGTGCAGCAGGAACGAACGCAGGTAGAGCATACTTATACTGGGGTGGAGATACAATGGATAATTTTGCAGACGGAATTATTACAGGCGCAGCTTCATTTGATTTCTTTGGGTTCTCGGTTTCCAGCGCAGGAGATTTTAATGGAGATGGATACGATGATTTTATTGTGGGTGCTTATGGAAATGATACTAACGGAAGTGATGCTGGACGAGCATATCTTTACACAAATACATTAACTGGGGCAGATATAGCAGATGAATTTTTTACTGGCGCTGCTTCTGGTGATAATTTAGGTATTTCAGTCTCCACTGCTGGTGATGTAAACGGTGATGGATATTCAGATGTGATTGTGGGGGCAGACTTAAATGATGCTGTAGGAATAAATGCTGGACGAGCATATATATATATTTTGGAGGAGCAAGTATGGATAACACAGCAGATGTTATATTAACTGGTGCTGTTGCTGGTGATCAGTTTAGTTATTCAGTTTCCACTGCTGGAGATGTAAACGGTGATGGATATTCAGATGTGATTGTCGGGGCACTCTATAATGATGCCGGAGGAGTAGATGCCGGACGAACATACATCTATTTTGGAGGAGTAAGTATGGATAACACAGCAGATGTTATATTAACTGGTGCTGCTGCTAATGATTTATTTGGTAGTTCGGTTTCTGCCGCTGGTGATATAAACGGTGATGGATATTCAGATGTGATTGTGGGGGCAGTCTATAATGATGCTGGAGGAACAGATGCCGGACGAGCATACATTTATTTTGGCGGAGTAAGTATGGATAACACAGCAGATATAATATTAACCGGTGCTGCTGCTAATGATTATTTTAGTTATTCAGTCTCCACCGCTGGTGATGTAAACGGCGATGGATATTCAGATGTGATTGTTGGCGCAGCTTTTAATGATGCTGGTGGAAGTAATGCCGGACGAGCATACATTTATTTTGGCGGAGTAAGTATGGATAACACAGCAGATGTAATATTAACTGGTGCTGCTGCGGTTGATTTGTTTGGTTTCTCAGTCTCCACCTCTGGCGATGTAAACGGTGATGGATATTCAGATGTAATTGTGGGGGCAACACAGAATGATGCTGGAGGAGATAATGCCGGACGAGCATACATTTATTTTGGCGGAGTAAGTATGGATAACACAGCAGACGTAATATTAACCGGTGCTGCAGATTATAATTTATTTGGTATATCAGTCGCTACAGCCAAAGATATAAACGGCGATGGATATTCAGATGTGATTGTTGGCGCAGCTTATAACGATGCTGGAGGAGATAATGCCGGACGAGCATACATTTATTTTGGCGGAGTAAGTATGGATAACACAGCAGATATTATATTAACTGGTGCTGCTGCTAATGATTATTTTAGTTATTCAGTCTCCACCGCCGGTGATGTAAACGGTGATGGATATTCAGATGTTATTGTGGGAGCTTATTTGAATGATGCTGGAGGAACAGATGCAGGCAGAGCTTATGTGTATTTATCATCAGCACCACCAGTAAAACCAAGGATAATAAGCGTGAAAGATGTGCCCGCTGACCAGGGTGGTTTTGTAACTGTAAAATGGGTACGCAGCAGTTATGATGTAAATGGTATTGATAGAGTAACGGGATATATCATTGAAAGAAGTCTTCCACCTGGTATAACTGGTTTTGCTTGGGAACAAATTGCATATATAACCGCAAGGAAAAATCCGTTCTATCTTTACACTGCTTCAACCTGGAGTGATTCAACTTCAAACAACAGTGGAACAATCTTTTTCCGGGTTACAGCTGTTACATCAAATAGCAGTGAATACTGGCGTTCAAACATAATGAGCGGTCATAGTGTAGATAATCTTTCACCATCGGCACCGCTTAATTTTTATGCAACACTTCAGGGCAGCAATGTCAAACTCGGCTGGAAGGCAAATACAGAACCTGACCTTTACAACTATCTTATTTACCGTACTAATTATCCCAATGCAAACCCGGACACACTTGTTGTCTATGCACAGTCATTGGATACAATATTTATTGACACAAATCCGCTAAGTAGCAATTCATATTACTATCTCAGAGCCCAGGATGTAAATAACAATCTGAGTCAGGCAGTAGTTGACTCAATCTCGGAGCAGACGACATTTACATTAACAGTGACAGTCAGCAACGGCTGGAATCTGGTATCAGTACCGGGTTTACATCCCGTAGATCAAAATGTTAACACCTGGTGGCAGTATAGAGATCAATTGGCAAATGTATATCTGTATAATTCAGGATATCAGGATGTAAATACAGTACAACCAGGAATAGGATATTGGATGAAACACTCTGGTTCAAGAACCTATAATACAGGGGATGAATGGCCTGCAATTCAGATAGTACCACATAATCCGATAAATGCAAATCAGGGATGGAATTTATTCGGAGGATATGAGCAAGTAGTATCTGTATCAGCATTATCAACAACGCCACCGGGATTGATAACAGGGCAGGTTTATGGATATTCTAATGGATATTACTCCGCAATGAATTTAGAACCCGGTGCCGGATATTGGGTTAAGTTAAGTGGTGCCGGACAAATAAATATACCAAATTCAATGGCAAACGGTAAGATAATAGAATACTTCCCGAAAGAATGGGGAAGAATAATAATCAGAGATGCGATGGGAAGTAAGGTAACATTATATTCTGTAACAGAAGAAGTAGATCTTGACAAATATGAACTGCCACCGGTACCACCGATGGGAATCTTTGATGTAAGATACGAAAGCGGGAGAATAGCCGAAAGGATAGATAAAACAACAAAGACAATAGAAATAAGAGGAGCGGTCTATCCATTGGAGGTAGAGGCAGATGGAATGGAAGTAGTAATTACAGACAATACAGGTAAGAAAATAAACAGGACACTTAAAGAGGGAGAGAGACTGATGATAGAAGACCCGATGATAGAGAAACTGATAGTAGGATTGAAGACAATACCAGTGGAATTTTCCCTTGAGCAGAACTACCCGAATCCATTTAATCCGACAACAAGAATTAGTTGGCAGTCGCCGGTCAACAGTCACCAGACACTTAAAGTGTATGATATACTTGGTAACGAAGTAGCAACCTTGGTAGATGAATACAGAGAAGCGGGAAGATATGAAGTAGAGTTTGATGCTTCAAAACTTTCAAGTGGAATGTATTTATATCAGTTAAAAACAGACATATATACTGAAACCAAGAAAATGATCCTTCTTCGTTAACACTTTGGTGGACAAGTTTTAATGAAATAAATCTGAAATAAACAGGAGAATTATAAATGAAAATCAGAACTATATTGTTAACACTGATTTTGCTATCAGCAATTTTAAAAGCACAGACAGGAAGTATAAGAAACACTTTAGGAACCGGAGGATCGTTCATTGTAAAAGACAGTGCAAATAATTTTTTACGGGTCGAACAAACAACAGGCAATGTAATTATGCTTCGAAACCTTGAGCTTGGTGGTGATAGCATTTCAAGTCTGACAAAAGGAGTAATCACCAAAGGAGGCGTTCCTTTTATACATAATTATATTTCTCCAACTGCTTATGGTGTAAATACTTTTGTTGGGTACAAATCAGGAAACTTTACAATGAGTGGAACAGGAATTGCTTCTGGTGATAATACTGCTGTCGGTGCATACACATTGTCAAATATCTCAACCGGGAGTAATAATTCTGCCTTTGGTGTTTATGCTTTGAATAAAAATAGTAGTGGTGAATATAATTCATCATTTGGCACGGGCTCATTAAGTTTTAATACTACAGGTTCGTATAACTCGGCACTTGGTTATAATTCATTATTTGGAAACATCTCTGGTTCTGAGAATACTGCTCTTGGCTACAAGGCTCTATATTACAATAAATCTAACTATAATACTGCATTAGGTAGCAGGTCTCTGGAAAATAACACTACCGGGGAAGCCAATACGGGATGTGGAATTGGCGTACTTTTAAACAATCAAACCGGCAGTTATAACACAGCAATCGGAAACATCGCTGGTAGCATGATTCAAAATGGAAATAATAACATAGCAATCGGGTATAATGCGCAAGTTGCTGATGGTTCATTAAGCAACCAGGTACGAATAGGAAATACCGATATAAGTTATGCCGGAATACAGGTTGCCTGGTCAATAACAAGTGATAGAAGATGGAAAGAAAATATTCAACCAACAAATCTTGGACTTGATTTCATATCAAAACTAAATCCCGTTCGCTACAATCGTATAAATGATGAGAATAAAAAAATTGAGTACGGCTTAATTGCGCAGGAACTTGAACAAGTGTTAAAAGAAGAGGGAGTAACAAATTCTGCAATGTTAACAATAGACGGTGAAGGCAGATACGAACTTAGATACAACGATTTATTTGCACCGATGATAAAAGCTATACAGGAACTAAAAGAAGAGAATGGAAAGTTAAAAGCGAAAGTTGAAAGATTAAATTATATCGAACTGCAACTGGCAGAAATGCAAAACTTAACTAATGAATTAGTATCTCAGATAAATTCATTAAAGAAATCAGAAGATAATAAACCCTTCCAATTTACTAAGGCGGATGAGTAATTATGATTTCAGTTAATAAAACCAAAATATTATTTGTAATAATAATGATTTCAATGTCTGCAACTGCTCAAAATGTCGTGGTTGAATCAGGAGCATCACTATTGGTTGAATTGCGTGCAGATATCTGTACAGATAGTATTGCTGGTGCTGGAAACATAATTATTAATGGAACAGTATGCGGTAACCCGACGGATGTGGACAATTCTAATAGTTTAGAGATTCCCATAGAGTTTTCACTTGAGCAAAACTATCCGAACCCATTTAACCCAGGCACGAAGATAAGTTGGCAATCACCGGTAGACTGTAGGCAAACATTAAAAGTATATGATATACTCGGAAATGAAGTAGCAACATTGGTAGATGAATTCAGAGAAGCAGGCAGATATGAAATAGAATTTGATGCATCTAAGCTCGCAAGTGGAATGTATTTATATCAGTTAAAAGCAGACAACTATACTGAAACTAAGAAAATGATCCTTATAAAATAACTCAAATTTAAAATCGGAAAATAGCATTTGAAGTTAAGAAATCTTTTATTGTTAGTAATAATGTCTGCAGTTATTGGACGGACACAGACAACAAGCAACCAGAGTAAGGATGAAATAATAGCCCAAATAAAACTGCTTGAAGCAGCACAAGTAAAAGCAATTTTGGAATCGGATACTATTGCTCTGGCAAAAATCTGGGCAGATGATTTTCATGTAAACAGCCCAACAAATGTGGTTGTAAACAGAAGTCAGGTTTTTCAAAGAATTAAGAATACTTTTATTAAGTACTCAACTTATACCCAAGAGCCAGAGTATTATGGAGTATTTGATGATGTTGTAATTGTTATGGGTAAAGAAACGGTTGTACCAATTGGAGATAATCCCGATAAAGATAAGATCCTTACACGAAGGTATACGGATATTTACAAAATGATTAATGGCGAGTGGAAAGGAATATCAAGACATGCCAATATTGTGAGAGATTAAAATGAAATTGAATCTTAAAATAATTTTGTTCACTTTCTTTGCTGTTAAAGTTGTATTCCCTCAAATTGCATTGCCAACAGGAACATCAGTATTGTTTAGCGGCTCAGGTAATTGCATTCTATGTCATCAAAGTAACGGAAATGCTATGACCTGGAATGGACAAGATATTTCTCCTATCACTTATTGGCGTTCAACAATGATGGGCAATGCAAGTAAAGATCCATTGTGGCGGGCAATGGTTGCTGAAGAAGTAAGTAACTTTCCACAGCATCAGCAAATGATAGAAACAACCTGTACAAAATGTCATTCGCCTATTGGATTTACTCAGGCAATCTACAATGGACAGAATAATTACTCTATGGCTGAATTGAAGCTGGATCCTCTCGCGAATGATGGAGTAAGCTGCACTGTATGTCATCAAATTAAACCAGATAATTTTGGAACTCCGCAATCCTATTCGGGAAATTATATTATTCATGCTGATAGCATCCTCTATGGACCTTATGAAAATTCAGATACTACTTTAATGCGGGCAGTGGTTGGTTATAAAGCTCAATACAGTTCTCACACTAACAATTCTGAGCTTTGTGCAACATGTCATACTTTATTTACTCCAACTATGAACGGGCAGGGAAATATTGTAGGAAGTTTTCCGGAACAAACACCATATCTTGAATGGAAAAACAGTATTTATCCATCGCAGGATATTCAATGCCAGAGTTGTCACATGCCAAAGATATACGATCTGATAAAAATTTCCGGAATGGGAAACTTTCCGGATAGAACTCCTTTTTGGCGACACACTTTTGTTGGTGGTAATGTTTATATGTTAAATCTGCTTAAGAATAATATTGACTCACTTGGACTTACTGCTGAGCCCGTGCATTTTGATTCAACTATCTCGAGAACTGAATATAATCTGAAAGAAAATTCAATTGAACTGACAGTATCTACAAGTTATCAAAACGATTTGTTAAGAGTTAAGCTTTACATCAAAAATTTAACCGGACACAAAATTCCAACAGGAATACCGTTCAGACGAATGTGGGTTCACTTAAAAGTAGAAGATGAAAATCATAATGTGATTTTTGAATCCGGTCAATGGGACAATACGGGTAAAATAATCAATTACAATTCTGATTATGAACCTCACTATGATTTAATAACCTCTGAAGATCAGGTTCAGGTTTATGAAGGAGTTTTTGCAGATGTTAATAATCAGGTGACATATACACTTTTGAAAGCTTCGCATTTTGTAAAAGATAACAGACTTCCACCAATTGGTTTTATAACAACTCACCCAAGTTATGATTCAATAAAAATTGTCGGAGATGCGAATAATGATTCCAATTTTAACAGGTACGGGACATATCAGGGTGGAACAGGCGGTGACAGTGTAATCTACCTGATACCAGCACTGCCTAATAAGTATTATAGAATTACTGCGGAAGTATGTTATCAATCTGTAAAACCGCAGCTTGTAGATCATATTAGAAATATTATTAATGATGATATTTATAAATTTGTAACAATGTATGATGCTCTTCCCAATCTGCCTTTTATTATGAAGCGGGAAGTTCTGGATATTGTTACCGGCATCGAAGATGAGACATTATCAATAAAAAATTTTTCACTTGAGCAGAATTATCCAAATCCATTTAATCCAAGCACCAGAATCAGTTGGCAGTCGCCAGTTGGCAGTAGGCAAACATTAAAGGTATATGATATACTCGGGAATGAAATAGCAACATTGTTAGATGAATATAAACCTGCAGGGAAATATGAAGTAGAATTTGACGCTGCAGAGGCGGAACATGGTCTATCTCTGCCAAGCGGAATTTATTTTTATAAGCTTCAAACGGAGAGCTTTACCAAAACCATGAAAATGGTTCTGATGAAATGAAAATTTTCGGGCGATTCACTGAATCGCCCATCTAGATTAAAAGTAATATAAATACTTAATCTTAAATACACCTGCTCTGTCTTTAGTATGTAGTCTGTTTGGAAGTAAATTATTGTTTACGTCGTACTCATCGCTTCTGTCTTTTATTTCATTGATTGCAAGATATATCCAGCTCTTTGGCAAAAAGTTCCAGCTAAATAAAAATCCCGCAATGATTCTTTCGATCCTATCACTCGAACTAACAAAAACATTATCTACATAAACACGAAGGTTCAAATTGTTTAATGGCGTAAGAGAGAAAAATGGTCTGGCATTGTAAGTAATATCTTCAATTTCATTATCGGGATTTCCCTCAATAAACATTTCGTAACTGCTTCCAACTTCCAGAATATCAAAAGGTTTCCATTCAGCATCAACACCAAACCAGGAATAAAATGATAAATACTCACGGGAAAAATTATAAGTGTGTTCATAACCGCTCCAGATATTCGCATCCCATTTTTGAGATATATCGAACCATGAACTAAAGTTCAGAGAGTATGAATTATACTCTATACCTTCATCTTTGCTTTTTGCAAATGAGGAATTTATTTCATAACCCCATCCGGATCTGAATTGCATATTAAACCCCACCACGCCGCCGTAATCAGTAAATAAGTCAGCATCTTCATAATTTACTAATGGGCCAAAGTAAACAAATATATTGTTGATTGCACCGTTCTGATAATAAAATCTCGGGCCTGTCAGTAGTAATGAATTTAAAGTACCTGTCCAGGGTACATAACCAATTTGTTTTATGTTAAAATTTTTTCCAATTGCCCGAATACGGAACAGATTTCCCCAACTTTCAGTCATTTGATTAAATCCCGCAGACATTGCATAATCACCAGTGGAATTTTCAAATGATCTTGCAAACTGATAAGCAAGTTGCCAATCTGAACCTCTGAAAGCTCCATCAATATCAATAACACCATAAGTATTATCTTTGGTTTGCTTTCCAACCATAAGAATTCCGATTGATGAATTGTCCAGGATTTTTTTCTTTACTCTTCCTGCGCCAAACAATGCTCTCTCCTCAACAAGATTTTCATCATCGTCAACATAATTAACTTTTCCTGTCATTGCCATAAATCCACCGTATTCCCATTCGTTTATTCTACCAAATGCTTTTGTGCCGAAGATTAGAGGGACTTCCTGTCCATCAGGTAATAACTTTCCGACCCGTCTTGAATAAAATAATTCCAAAGGTCGGTAGAATCCCGAATTGCTTTGTCTTCCCGAAGGATTAAAAACTTCATTGCCTTGAGTAAAGAATGGCCTTCTTTCGTTGAAATAAGTTTCATATCTGGAAATATTGAAATTAAATGGATCAGCTTCTATCTGAGCAAAATCAGGATTTGCAGTAAGCTGAAAAGTCAACTTCTCCGATGGATTATAAAAAATATCCAAACCCGCGGCAGGGTCAAATTTATATTTGTTGTCGCCAAGGTATGATGTTTTTGCTAATCCAACAGGGAATATTTCAAGATTTAATCCGGTTACAGTAGGGGTGAAGTTATCGAAAATCAATTTACCAAACTTTGAAATTCTCATACCCTCATTTTTTTCATATTCACACCAGTAAAGATCTTCCCTTGAGAAAGATCGCCAACGATCAAAATCGATACCCCATTCGCTTAAGTTCTTATCATACTTTATCGATTTAAATGGAATTTTCATTTCAACCACATAGCCCCAATCATAAATTTTAGTTGCTGCAAACCAGATTCCATCCCAACTGTAATCTCTGTTTCTGCCGTCATCGAGGAGTCTTGAATCTGCCAAAACACCTGATGCATTAACCGCGAATTTATATGCGGTTTGTTTGTCATTAAAAGTATCCAGCATCAGTGAAACTATATCTCCTGTAAACCAGTCGTGCATACCCGCATTCGTTTGAAGTTTGTCGGGACTATCATAACAAATCATTAAACAATAAATAGCTTCCTCATCGGCAAGAACTTTTGCAATCGTCTCTACGGAAGGCTTTTCTCCATAAAAAGGATCGAATTGAAAAAAGTTGAAAGCTGAATCCGCAATACTCCAAATCTCATCTATCTTCCCATCAATATGGATTTCGGAATTTATTTTTTTAAGGTGAAGAACCTTATTTGAGTTTTTATTGGGAGAGGCGAAAACAATTAAATTAAAAATAAATATCAGCAGTAATAGTCTTTTCATAAGTCAGAATTAAATGGTTTAAAAAATTTTCTGATTCAAAATTGTGAACTCATTTGTAATAAAGTAGTGAAGTTAGATAAACGGTTTATAAAAATTATGAATGTAAGTATTAAATGATTTTTCGCTTAGTAAGTCAGAAATAAAAAAGCCCCTTTTCTTAAAGGGGCTTTGATTATTAACCTAAGTAAGCTTTAAGTCTTGCGCTCTTTTTAGATTGTCTCAGATTTCTGAGAGCTTTTTCTTTTATTTGTCTTACTCTTTCACGAGTAAGGTTAAATCTTTCACCAATCTCTTCCAAAGTAGCTGAATGATCTCCATCTATTCCAAAGTATAATTTAATAACTTCTGCCTCTCTTTCTGAGAGTGTGGAGAGAACATTTGCAACTTCTTTCTTAAGAGATTCGGTCATAAGCTTCTGATCAGGTAATGGTTGATCCTCATTAGGAAGAATATCAATTAAAGAATTCTTTCCATCATCCCCTTCTTTAAGAGGCGCATCCATAGATACCTGACGACCAGCAATCTGAAGTGCATAAGCAACTTCTTCTGAAGTCATATCGAGCATCTGAGCAAGTTCATCAGTAGTTGGTTTTCTTTCGTATTCCTGCTCGAGATCTCTGTAAGCTTTACTGATTTTAGTAAGGTTACCAACTCTGTTAAGTGGTAAACGAACAACTCTGGACTGATCAGCAATTGCTTGCATAATAGATTGTCTTACCCACCAAACGGCGTAAGAAATGAACTTAAATCCTCTGGTTTCATCAAACCTTTCAGCGGCTTTTATTAAGCCGATATTTCCCTCGTTTATTAAATCACCGAGGGACAACCCTTGATTTTGAAATTGTTTAGCAACGCTCACAACAAAGCGGAGATTTGCTTTAATAAGCTTCTCTTTAGCTTTTTCATCTCCCTTTTTTATTCTTATCGCAAGATCGATTTCATCTTGCGGAGTAAGTAAGTCTACCTTACCAATCTCCTGTAAATACTGATCAAGCGATTTGCTTTCTCTGTTTGTGAATTGCTTTGTGATCTTCAATCTATTTCAACTCCTTTATTGTGAGGAAATATTTGTTGTTATTTTCCGATATCCCAAATGGGATTTTTCGAGTAGCTATTTTCGAAACTTCTAAATATAGCAAATTTTTAGATGATGTAAATAGAAAAAAGTTTCTATTTTTATGATTTAAATCTCATATATGCTGTTTGAGATGGGGAAATCCACTGATTTGTAGCCTTTAGTCAATAATTTTTGCCTGAAGGGCAGTGCCTGGTCTTCTTCACCATGAACTAAAAATATGTTTTTAAGCTTTTTAACAGGGTTCAAACGGAGATAATCCAATAATTCGTTCTGATCGGCATGAGCACTAAAATAATCCATACTCTTTACTTTTGCCTTAACTTTATATTCCTCACCAAAAATATTTACTGTCTGTTCACCATCCATAATTTTCCTTGCCAGAGTATGTTCGGCAGCATAGCCCACAAATAAAATAAGATTTTTAGGATTTTCAATATTATTAGCCAGATGATGCAAAATTCTTCCGCCTTCAGCCATTCCTGATGCGGAAATTATAATCATTGGGCCTTGTTTCTCATTCAATTCTTTAGACTCCTCTACTTTTTTTATGTACTTAAGTCTTGAAAAACCGAATGGGTCTTCTCCGTTTTGAAGAAAGATGCGGTAGGTTTCTCTGTCCAGACATTCAGGATGTGAACGAAATACATTGGTTGCATCTACTGCCAGCGGGGAATCGACATAAATTGGTATTTCGGGAATCCTGTTCTGATCAAATAGTTTATGAAGAACATAAACTATTGTTTGAGTTCGTCCCACAGCAAAAGCAGGAATAATAATCTTTCCATTATCATTGACAACCTGATTTACTGTTTGAGCAAGTTCTTCTTCAACTTGCTCAGTAGGTGAGTGAAGCCTGTTACCATAAGTTGATTCCATAATTAAAACATCCAGATCACGAAGCACATCAGGGCTTTTAATAACAGGTGATTCCGGCCTTCCGATGTCACCACTAAATCCTAAAGAAATTTTTTTGTTTTGATTTTCTTTGATTTCGATATGAACTCCCGCTGAACCAAGAATATGTCCGGCATCTCTGAAACTAAAATTTATTCCATCGAATAGTTCAATAGTCTTATTATATTGAACACCGACAAAATGCTCCATTGCTTTTTCCACATCATCCAATGTATAAAGTGGTTCTACGGGGGAATCTCCTTTTTTCACTCTTTTCTTATTCACCCACTCAACATCTTTTTCCTGTAAGTGCGCTGAGTCTCTCAGCATTATCTGACATAAATCAACAGTAGCAGCAGTAGCATAAATTAATCCGTCAAATCCCTTGCTGACAAGGTTTGGAATATTACCACTATGGTCAATGTGTGCATGAGATAAAATTAATGCATCGATTTCTTTTGGGTCGAAAGGAAAGTTTTTGTTTTTATCATATGTGTCTTTTCTTCTGCCCTGAAACAAGCCACATTCGAGAAGAATTTTTTTACCATTGATGTGAAGTAAATGCAATGAACCGGTAACAGTTCTCGCTCCGCCAATAAATTGAATTTTCAATGAAGTTTATTCCCAAAATATTATTAAAAACTTTTTTCTGACTAAACTTAAGTAAATTTATTTGCATTGAAAATCGGGGAAAAAGTATTGTAAAAAATTATTTTATTCTTCAAAAGAAACTCATTTGGTCAGAGCCAACAATCGAGTCAAAGGATTTGCCAAGCAGTGCAAGCACAGAATCAGCAATTGGTTTTAATTGTTTATCAATGTAATGGTCGTAATCAATATCATTGTATTTCATCTGAATAGGAATAGGCCCTCGTTCTGTTATGACATAATAAACTACATCACCCGGCTCACGAAGCATTTTTGCCGCACGAACATGTGGGGGAATATTTTTAGTATAATCTTCCACTTCTTTCCTTAACCGTTTTCTGTAAACAAGTTTGTCATCATACTTCCCCTGCTTAAGCTCTTTAATAGTGTTGCGAATAAAATCATCCACTTCTTCACCGGCAAAAACTTTCAGATATAATTCTTCCTGAAATTCCTTTGCTAATTTTGTCCAATCTGAACGCACGAATTCCATTCCAACAAATTCTATTTCCTTTTTCCCATTTATTTCAACAAGACCAGCGTATCGTTTTTTAGCCCCTGCTTCAGAACCCCGGGCGGGAGTGATAATAAATTTCTCATAAAATTTTTCAAATTCAAGCTCGAGATATGATTGAATTTTGTGTTCTGACTTAAGTTTACCCGACCAATAGTTGTTAAGCTCTACTGCAATCTTTTTTCCTTGTATTACTCCATTTGCTGATTTCACCTCCTTAAGTTTTATGAATAAAGAATCAGTATCACCATAAACAACTTTATAACCCTTTCTTTCAAGATAATCTTTACTACCAAGCAGAAGTTTGTGTCCAGTTCCTGTTATTGCTCTCGGTAAATCCGGATGATAAAATCTGCAACCATAAGAACCCATAACACCATAAAAGCTGTTCATCAGAATTTTTATTGCCTGCGAAAGTTGTTTGTCTCCTTTTTCAACTGCTTCTTTTCTTTGCTTCATTAATTCATCAATATAATCAGGAAGAATGTGATGAGTTGCAGAAAATTTATATCCGTTAAGAGTAGTAATTGTATCTTTATCATTCATCAACAAAGAGTATGGGTCTATTTTAAATGTTCTGATGATTGATGGATACAGACTTTTGAAGTCAAGGACAACTATATTGTCATAAATTCCCGGTTCGGGTTCAATTACATATCCTCCTTCAGCATGCTCTTGTGTTTTAATATCCCGAAGATTTGGAGCCACAAATCCTTTTCTGTGTAAAAGAGGTAAATAAAAGTGGTCGAATGCATTTGTCATCATTCCGAGTTGATCAATAAATAATCCTGATATCTGAGAACGACGAACTGAAAGCTCAAGCAATCCGGTCTTTTTAAAAATATCAGTAACAAGAATAGCATCATTTAAATTGTATTCGGCGAGTGAAATTTTATCTTCTGAAAAAAGTCTGTCTATCTCATCAACTTTTTTCTTTTCAGGGTTTATTGTCTTTCCGGTTCCCAATAATTCTTGTGCAACGGTTTCAAGTTTGAAATCCTCAAAGTTAAAGAATGAAGCTCTTAGAGATGTTGGTCCGTCAATTATTATCCTGCCGGTAATGCTTGCAAAAAATCCCGATGGTTTTCGGGCTCTTATTATAACTTTTCCGTTTGAACGAGCAATATTAAAAGGGATGTTTAATTCATTACATTTGTTTTCGAGAAAAAGCAGATCAAAGCCTATTACATGCCATCCAATAATTATATCGGGATCAATTTCATTAAACCATTTTATAAAGTTGTTTAGTAACTCTCTTTCACTAATGTGATAAGATATGTAGTCAGGTGACTTTTTGGCTGGTTCACCAAGCATAAAAACCTTTTTTATTTCATCCTTTCTTCCTGTAATATGAACCGCTATTGAATATAGCTGATTTATTCCTGTTTCAATATCAAGCGATGCGACTACAAAATCCGGGTTAACATTTGCGGGCTTTATCTGGGGATTAGAAAATCTTGTTATGTTGTTCTTTTTTTGTGCCTCACCTTCAACCTCAATTTGTGCAAAGATGAACTTCTCCATTAGATATCTTCTCAGGGGATCAACATCAGACTCAAAAGTTTTTATGTTTTGTTCACTCAGCTCAGAGTCGTATTTCTGCAGAGCTTGCTGAGTGTTAAAGTACAGAGCATCTACATCAACTTTATTGAAGTTTCTAAGTTTTGTTTCTTTCCTGAGAAAATTTTTTGTAAGCGGGTTCAGAATAGTGTTCCGCTCTATAAAAAACACAGGTTTGTTGTTTGTAACTATAACTTCTGCTGTTCCTAATTCATCTGAGGTTCCGATTAGTCTGATTATGTTTTTACCTTTGTAATCAAACCAGTCGCCTGTAAGAAGAAATATTTTTGCAGTAGTCTTTGGCATAGATTAATAATTTTTCACAAAGTCAAAAAATAATTTCTGAATTCGCTTAGTAAGCTTACCGGGATTTCCCTCATTAATAATTCTGTTATCAATCTTTACAACCGGCATTATTTCCGTTGTGGTTCCGGTAATAAAAAACTCATCATAATTTAGTAATTCGTTTATCAGAATATATTTTTCTTCAATCACAATATCATTCTCTTTGCAAAGCACGATAATAATATTTCGTGTCACACCATTCAGAATAGAATTTGATAAAGGTGCGGTTATAATTTGGCCATTTCTGACAGCAAAAAAATTTGTATGAGAACCTTCGGTAATAAAATTATCTTTGTAAAAAATGGCTTCATAACACCCTTTCAGATGCGCATTGTGATTTGCCATTATATTTGGTAAAAGCGAAACAGATTTTATATCACATCGGTTCCATCTTAAATCACGCTCAAGTATTACACTTACTCCTTCGGATATTTCCTTTTCGTGGTTTTTTAATTCAGTAGTATAAACAAAAACATTTGGTTTGATAGAATTATTATAATGATGTATTCGTGGGAAAGAAACACCGCGGGTAATCTGGATATATGCTGAAAAGTCGGTTTTGATTTTGTTAATTTCAGCGCAACGATAAATTATTTCTTCGAGTTTGTCTGTGTCATTAAAATTTATATTAGTCTGTTCTAGGCTGTAATTTAGTCTATCCAGATGTTTTTGTAGCATAAATAATTTTCTGTTATAAGTTCTTAGCGCTTCATAAACACCATCAGAAAATAAAAACCCGCGATCGAACGGAGATATACAGATATTTTCGATAGGCAAATAATTGCCATTATAATAAGCAATCATAAGTTTGTATCAATGTTTACACTTAAGATAATTAAATCTGAAATGAAATTCGATTGCAATTGTTAAATGACAAGACATTATAGCTTACAATCTTAACAGAAAAAACTAAAATATTGTAAATAATATGAGCCATAACTAAATTTGAATAAGAGATCCATCAATTAATCACATTAAATAAGGAGAAAAATATGAAGAAACTTATCGCAGTAGTAGCAATTTTTATAGCACTAACGGCAATGGTTTCGGCTCAAACCAAAGTACAAAGCGGAACCTGGTCTGTTAATCCTTCTGTCGCCGGATACAATATGGATAAAAACACCGGTGAGAGAACAATGACCATTGATGTTGAATTTCCGAAACCATTTGATACAAAACCAACAATATTTTTATCAGTTACTCAGTTGGATGCGGATAAAGATGCTAACAGCAGATTTAATGTTGAGGCAATGTCGGTTTCCAGAGATGGATTTACAATAAAAGTAAGAACCTGGGCAGATTCAAAGGTTTATAGTATAAGTGGTTTTTGGTTAGCACACGCTGAAAAATAATTTTTTCTTTTTTCAATTAAGCCGTTTCTGAATAAGGAACGGCTTTTTTTATTTCAGATATTTAGGAACTTTCTTATTTAAGATTTCGATTAATTCCTTCTGCATATAATCATATTCATCCGGGATGTCCAGGTAGATCAATTTTTTCCTTTTAAGTTTTGAACCAAATTTCTTTTTGATTTCGTTCTGATGAGACTTTTCCATTGTAAAAATTATTTCCGCCCAATCAATCAAATCTGATGTAAGATGAGTTTTTGCGTGAATATCTAGTCCTGCAGATTTTACAACGATATCACTATGATTTCCGAAAACCCTTTCGGCCGTGGGGCTTCTTAATCTGTTTTGAGTACAAACGAATAAAATTTTTTTCATATTCCTAGAGAAAATATAAACTAATTGAGTCTTTAAAAACAGAACATCATTTATTTTTAGGTCGCTTTTCAAAAATCAATGAAACAGAATTTATACAATAACGAAGACCAGTGGGCTCGGGTCCATCATCAAAAACATGACCAAGATGTCCTCCGCATTTAGCACACAGAACTTCTGTTCTAATCATTCCAAAACTCCGATCTTCTTTGAAGATTACTCTATCACCCGCAAGCGGAGTAAAGTAACTGGGCCAACCACAATGAGAATCAAATTTTGTATCGGAGGAAAATAATTCTGCACCACAACCAGCACATTTATAAACACCTTCTTCAAAATGGTTCCAATATTCCCCAGTAAAAGCTCTTTCGGTTCCTTTTTCTCTGAGTACACGATACTGTTCAGGAGTTAATATTTTTTTCCACTCTTCATCAGTTCTTACAATTTTGTCTTCCATTTTTTTCTCCTTACTCTTTATTGAATCTGAAATGGTACCAATAAATTTTGTATAGTGCACTGGATTAGAATATTGAGAGCTTCCAGGTGTAATTATTAAGATCAAACTTATTAGAATAAAAAAAGCTTTCAGCATAAAGTTTTCCTTTATTTCAAATCAATTATCATAAATTAAGTCTTAACATTCAATGCCTTAACAACTGGTGGAAATAAGTAAGTGCAGGCTGCGATTCTACCTAAAACAAAAGAGATTGTGGCAGCAATGGCACCAACAAAATCGAAAAATTTTATACATAATCCAAGAACTATAATAATGGAAAAAAATTCAATTGCCGTTCCTATAGTAATTGTTTTTGTGTGATCAGCTTTTACTAAAACTGCGCGTTCAAAACTAATTAATACAGTCATTGCCGGGAAGAAAGACATGATCATTAAAGGAAGATGTGCAAATTCTGCAAGTGACGGATTTAACCCGGAGACACTTTCAAGCCAATAGTCACGGAGCGGAGTAAAAGCAATTATCATCAGAGTTCCTGCTGTGAATGAAGCAAGTTTTATTGCAAAAGATTTTATCTCTTTTGAATTTTCAAACTTATCTCCGATTAATGCAATTACAACTTCCTGATAAGAAAGTCCAAGTCCTCTGAAGATGAATACGAATGATGTAACAACAGGTAGCACAGCCAAAGATTCCAGCGGCATGCGGCTTTGTCCGACAAAGAAAGTAACAAACGGCTGAACACCAAGTGTTAAAATTGAAGTGAGTGCAAGTGGATAATAAAATTTAAAGATAGTCTTTTGAGAGATAGCAACCCCATCTTCATTCTTATTCCCGACTGATTCTATTTTCTTCAAAAGCTTGTTTGCCATTATTCTGCTTGCCACTGCTTCCATAATTACTGCAGAGGATAGTGCTGAAGCACCAACTGCGGCACCTGGAATTGTTGTAAACAAATAAAGTATTAGTGCAACAGTCGACATTGAGATTAGTCTGATTATGGTTCCGAATGCAACAAACCTTGTTTGATTATTCCTAATTAAAATTCCCTGGTAAAATCTTCTATAACCGATTGCCCCAGGCCATGGAATTAATAACATAATACTTAAATGGGTAAGATATGCCACAGCATGAGGAAGACCGATCAGATATTCAGTAACAAAATAAAATATCGGAGAAACACTAAAAATTATCATCGCAATAGTAAGAGCAAGACTTAATCGGTAGTTGAATTTTCTAAGTTCAATAAATGATTTATAATCATTAACTAAAGCCGTAGAAGCACTCATCATCATTATAACTGGAGCTTCAACTATCATCGCCAGAGAAAAAGCAACACCATAAGCAGCGAGATTAAATTTGGGTTCAGGTAATCTTGCTATCAGAGCAGCAAGATACGGTCCTTCGAGTGACATCATTAACCAGGTAGCTGAAAGTGGTAACCAGAATCTGAAAATATCTTTTTGTGTAAGAGCGTGTGTGTTCCGAAAATCTTGCATCAGACAGAATATTAAAATTTATTTCAAACTTATAAATAATAGAGTAAAGATGTTATTGCTCTAAAGATTATTTATTTTTGAAACTGAAAGGAGAGATTTTTATGAGAAAGATTATTGTATTCTCCGTTTTATCTCTATTAGTTGTTTTATTATCCTGCACACAGAAACCCAGACCGGAAATTTCTGAGGAACTAAAAACAGCCCTTCGCTCTGATGCCAAATCTTTTATGGAATCATTAAAATCTGTTTTAGTAAAAGAAATACAGGCAAACGGTATTGTCAGCGCAGTTTCTGTTTGTTCGGATACCGCTCAGATTCTGACCAATAATTATGGAATATCAAAAGGCATTTACATAAAGCGCGTTAGTTTTAAAAACAGAAATCCGTTAAATGTTCCTGATGCGTTTGAAGCAAAAGTCTTAAAAATGTTTGAAGAACTATTTAATAAAAAACAACTAAAACCTGAATCTGAGTATGTTGAGATGATTGAAGATAACGGTACTTTCAAAGTCAGATATATGAAGCCGATATTTGTCCAGCCGGAATGCCTTAACTGTCATGGTTCCGAAGAACAAATTTCTTCACAGGTAAAAGAAGTAATTAATAAAAATTATCCTGAAGATAAAGCAAAAGGATATCAGATGGGGGATTTACGTGGTGCAGTTTCTATTCAAAAAACTTTATAACAAGGAGAAATCTGATGGTCAAAAAATATGCGTTATATGAAGTTCCTCAAATATCATCCATTCAGGAGATGCTTATAAGATCAGCAAATGAATACCCGGATAAAATTGCTTTGGAAGATCTGATTGATAATCCAATTCCAAAAGTTACTTTTAAAGAACTTCGTGATTTTGTATTTAGATTTGGTAAAGCTCTGAATGAAATCGGAATTAAAGAGAGAGATCATATCGCTGTAATTGGTGAAAACAGAGTACAGTGGGGAATTACTTATCTGACAGCAATGACTTTCAATCTGGTGATAGTTCCGATTGATAAAAATCTTACAACAAATGAAATTCTTAACATAATTCATGAATCAGATTCAAAAGCTATTGTGTTTTCAAATACTTTTAAGGAAATGTTTCTTGAGAAAAAATCCTCACTTATGAAATTAAAATATTTAATAAGTATGGATGAGCAAAAAAGCACTGATGAAATTTATTCGATGGTTGAAATGATTGAGAAACAGAATGCTTATGTTGATAGACTTCCTAAGATTGACCCATCAGAAATGGCTGAGATTATTTTTACATCTGGCTCACTTGGAAGGGCAAAAGGCGTGATGCTTAGCCAAAAAAATCTGGCTGCAAATCTTATGGCGATGACTAGCATGATTAAAATTGGTCCTGAAGACCGCTTTCTTTCTGTATTACCAATTCATCACACTTATGAATGTACTTGCGGATTTTTGTGTCCTCTTTATGCCGGTGCATCGGCACACTATGCAAGGTCATTAAAAACCGTTGTTGATGACCTCCAAAAAGTTAAAGCTACAATCTTACTCGGCGTACCGCTGCTTTATGATAAAATGTTCAAAAGAATTTATAAAGGTATTCAGGAAGACAAAATAAAATCTAAAATTGTTCCACCACTTGTTAAATTAACAAACATCGCTGATGCAATTGGTTGGAAAAGTGCCAAGAAAATTGTCTTCGGCGAACTACACAAAAAATTTGGTGGCTCAATAAGACTTTTCATTGCTGGTGGAGCTGCTCCTGATCCTAAAGTTGCAAAAGGATTACGCGAATTTGGTTTTAACTTTGTGCAAGGTTACGGATTGACTGAAACAGCACCTATTGTTGCACTAAACCGCTTATATGCTTTTAAGGACAACGCAGCAGGCTTGCCTCTTCCGGGTGTTCAGATTAAAATTAATAATCCGGATGCTGATGGTGTCGGAGAAATTTTTGTAAAAGGTGATAATGTTATGCTTGGTTATTATAAAAATCCGAAGCTGACTCAGGAAGCCTTTGAAAATGGCTGGTTTAAAACAGGTGACCTTGGTTATTTTGATGAAGATGGATTTCTCCACATTGCAGGTAGAAAGAAAAATGTAATAATTGCAAACAATGGTAAAAATGTTTTCCCCGAAGAAATAGAAGACCTGTTAAACCGAAGTCCGTTCATTCAGGAGTGTATGGTGTATGGAGAACAGAATGATAAACATGATGAAGTTATTGCAGCGCAAATTGTAACAGATGCTGAGGCATTTATCGAATACTCAGAAAAAAATAATGTCCAGATTACTCCAGAACTTGTTAACGATATTATTTCAGAAGAAATTAAAAAAGTAAATAAAGAACTTGCTAACTATAAGCAGATAAGAAAATTCTACATTCGCGATACAGAGTTTGAAAAAACAACCACACAAAAAATCAAACGATACTTAGTTAAACAGCAACCAGAATAAAATAAGGAGGATGTTATGGCAACAAAAAAAATTTTAATGCTCGTAGGAGACTTCGTTGAAGATTACGAAGTAATGGTTCCATTCCAGGCACTTCAAATGGTAGGACATAAAGTTCACGCAGTTTGCCCTGATAAAAAAGCCGGTGAAAAAGTTAGGACGGCTGTTCACGATTTTGAAGGTGATCAGACATATAGTGAAAAACCTGGTCATAACTTTACTCTGAATTTTACATTTGATAATGTTAATCCGGCAGATTACGATGCTCTTGTTATTCCTGGTGGAAGAGCACCCGAGTATATCCGGCTTAATAAAAAAGTTGTTGAATACACAAAACATTTTGTTGAAGCTAAAAAACCGATTGCTGCTATTTGTCACGGAGCTCAGTTACTTGCAGCAGCTGGTGGAGTTAAAGGCAGAAAAGTTTCCTGCTATCCCGCAGTCGGACCCGAAGTAAATGCTGCTGGTGGTGAATATCAGGATATTCCTGTTGATAAAGCATTTGTTGATAGAAATCTGGTTACAGCACCTGCCTGGCCTGCACACCCGGATTGGTTGGCTAAATTTCTTGAAGTGTTGGGAACAAAGATTTCATAAGAATAAAAATGATTAATTGTTTGGTCTGGGCTTGCCCAGACCTTTTTTGATTTAAATTCATCCCAAATAAAAACTCTTTTAATCTGTCTTCTTTCCATGTCGTTTCATTATCTCTGTCCATTCCTCCAGGTTGAGTTGTTCTGATTCTTCGATCAGCATGATCGGAATATCATCTTCAATACGATATCTTCTTCGTGTATTCTTATCTGTTGAAACAAGGAAGTTTCCGTCAAGTACAAGCTCAGCTTTTGTTTCAGGGCAAACAAGGATATCCAATAATTCTTTGCTAATCATTTATAGTTTCCTTTCAGATTAATTATTGCTTATCAAATTTAACATCTGTCCTGAAATTAATGCAATGTTTCTCTAATCACAAAAGGGTTGCATTCATACTATTTTAAATGAAAGGACAAATAAATATTCTTAATTTTCGTAAAGAAAATTTCAAGAATAAATTTTGAATTACATGCTTACCTCAATTTTTAAACTGTCTCTAAAAAATTTCATTCTTATCATTCTAATCATTGTGAATAAAAGTTTTGCGCAGAATGCTACAGAGATTGTCAAAAAAGCTGATGAACTAATGCGCGCAAAATCAAGTTATACAGAACTTACAATGAAAATTATCAAACCCAACTGGTCAAGAGAGATGTCTATGAAAGTTTGGGCTTTAGAGCCCGATTATGCTCTTATCTATATTACTTCTCCAGCGCGGGATAAAGGAACAGTAACATTAAAAAGAAAAAATGAAGTATGGAACTGGTTGCCGTCAGCTCAAAAGGTAATTAAAATTCCTCCATCAATGATGCTGCAAAGTTGGATGGGAAGTGATTTTACAAATGATGATCTTGTAAGAGAATCTTCTGTGATTGATGATTACACACATAAAATTATTGGTGAAGAAAAAGTCAATGGATATGATTGTTATAAAATTCAGCTTATACCAAAACCGGAAGCAGGGGTTGTGTGGAGTAAAATAATTACTTGGATAGCTAAAGATTCTTTTCTTCAACCATTAGTTGAATATTATGACGAGGAAAACAAAGTAGTGAAAAAATTCATTGGTTCTGACCTGAAAACTATGGACGGAAGAAAAATATTTACTCACTGGGAAATGATTCCACTCGATAAACCCGGGAACAAAACAGTAATCGATTACACTAAAATTCAATTCAATATTAAAGTTGATGAATCTTTTTTCTCTGAACAGAATATGAAAAAAGTAAGATGATTACTTATATCAAACTTGCCTGGAGAAATCTCTGGCGAAATAAAAAAAGAACTCTGATTTCGGCAGCCTCTGTATTCTTTGCTGTAATTCTTTCTTTGATAATGCGTTCAATGCAAACGGGTTATTATGATTATATGATTGATTCATCGGTCAGACTATATACCGGACATATTCAGGTGCATGGAAAAGATTTTTGGGAAAAACGCTCACTTGAAGAAAGCATGCTTTTGGATGAGGCAATTGTTAGGAAGATTAAAGAGAATAAAAAAATAAATTATATTATTCCACGACTGGAAACTTTTGCTCTGATTTCTTTTGGCAAAATAAGCAAAGTTGTTCAGGTTAATGGAATATCCCCTGAAATCGAAAACGATGTTACTAAGCTTAAAGATAAACTTATTGAAGGTGAGTATCTCAATGATGATTCAAAAGGAATTTTGATTGCTGAAGGACTTGCCAAACTGCTCGGTGTTGGAGTTGGTGATTCCGTGGTTCTTTATGGACAGGGTTTTCACGGTGTAACAGCTGCTGCAGTTGTTCCTGTTTCGGGAATTGTAAAGTTTGCTATTCCTGATCAGAATAAGTCCTTCACATATCTTTCACTTCAAAATTCTCAGGAACTGTTTTCAGCGTATGATAGAATAACTTCTCTTTCAATTCTTTTGAATGACGCAGATGAAATAGAACCAACAAAACTATTTCTTAAAAATTATTTTAATGACACATACGAAATAATGGATTGGAAAGAACTTTCACCTGAACTCGTACAATCTATTCAGATTGATAATGCTTCTGGAATAATTATGCTGGGAATTCTTTATGTTGTGATTGCATTTGGAATTTTCGGAACGATTATGATGATGACTGCAGAAAGAGTAAAAGAGTTTGGTATTTTAATTTCAATCGGAATGAAGAAAAGTAAACTTGCATTGGTTACAACTCTCGAAACGATCTTTGTTTCTTTCATTGGTGTTGCAGCGGGTGCATTGGTAAGTATTCCAATACTTTTATACTTAGTAAAGCATCCGATTCCAATTACGGGCGAAACCGCTGAAGCAATTCTCGAATGGGGATTTGACCCTATTCTTCCTTTTGCTTTTTATTCAGGAATGTATTTCGCTCAAATTTGGACAGTACTTGCGATTGCTTTCGTCTCAGCCTTATATCCGATTAATTTTATTAGAAAACTAAAACCTTCAGTTGCACTCAGAGGTTAGCATGCTTTTTATTCTTGCCTGGAGAAACATATGGAGAAATAAAAAAAGAAGTCTGATTATTATTGCTGCTATTACTGCTGGTTTAAGCTGCGGACTTTTCGCAAGTGCTGTTATGTATGGCATGTATGAATCAATGATAAACTCGACGATTGACAGAGAGCTTGGTCATATTCAGATTCATTCATTAAAATTTGAAGATGAAAAAATTCTTACGGATACAATTCCTGATTTCAGAAATGTTGTTTTTCAAGTAAGAAAGCAGACGGAAGTAAAGGGTGTTTCCTCAAGAATTTTAATTGAAGGTATGTGCTCATCGCCAACATCTTCACGTGGTATAATAATAAAAGGAATTATTCCCGATGACGAAAAAAATGTTACTACAATTCAGGACCAGATTATTAAGGGAAGTTATTTCGATTCCGGGCTATCAGCGGAAGTAATAATCGGTAAAAAGCTGGCTGATAACCTTGATGTAAAATTAAAATCCAAAATAGTTTTAAGCTTTCAGGACTTTGACGGCAATATTGTATATGCTGCATTCAGAGTTGGCGGCATTTTCAGAACCGAATCTTCTTTGTATGATCAATCCGTGGTATTTGTAAAGCAATCTGATCTAACCAGTCTGCTTGGTAATAAGGAATTATCACATGAGATTGCAATTAGATTGAATTCTTTCAAACAAGTTGATTCGGTGTATTCAAAACTTTCGAAAGCATTTCCTACTCTATCTGTTAAGGACTGGAAATTACTTGCACCAGAATTAAAAGTTTACTACGAAATTCTTGATATTCAGCTTTATTTCTTTATGGGAATAATTCTTTTTGCTCTTCTTTTCGGAATTACAAACACAATGCTAATGTCAGTAATTGAAAGAATCCGTGAGATAGGTATTTTAATAGCTTTAGGAATGAAACGAAGCAAAATATTTTCTATGATAATTCTTGAAACCATTGCTTTATCATTAGTTGGAGGTTTTGCAGGACTAATTATCGGAGTAATTATTGTTCAAATGGTAAACACAACAGGAATAAATCTTTCACTGTTTGCTGAAGGATTATCACAATTTGGGATTTCAACAATTTTATATCCTGTTCTGCCTTTGAGCTTTTATCCAATAATTACATTGATGATAATAGTATCAGCAGTGATTGCAGCAATTTATCCGGCGATGAAAGCAATAAAATTAAAACCAGCAACAGCAATTAGAACTTACTGAGGTTAATATGAAACTGATTGAATTATTTGGTGTAACAAAAATTTATGATGAAACCATAGTACCAGTTAAAGCTGTTGATAATGTTGACCTTCAGATAGATAAAGGTGAATTTACCGCAATCGTTGGTCCTTCTGGTTCCGGTAAAACCACTTTGCTGAATTTAATAGGTGGACTTGATAAACCGACTTCAGGAAAAATATTTGTTGACGGAACCGACATTTCAACATATAAGGAAGATGAATTGATTAATTTTCGGCTTCATCACATAGGATTTGTATTCCAGGCATATAATCTGATTCCGGTTTTTACTGCCAAAGAAAATGTAGAGTTTATAATGCTCCTTCAGAATATTCCGAAAGAAGAAAGAGAAAAAAGAGCAGTTGATTTCCTTGATGCAGTCGGACTAAAGGACAGAATAAATAATTTCCCGACAGAATTGTCCGGTGGACAGCAACAAAGAGTTGCTGTTGCAAGAGCCTTGGCATCAACACCATCTTTCGTACTTGCAGATGAACCAACAGCAAATCTTGATTCAGTATCTGCCGAATCTCTGCTTGACTTGATGGAAGAGTTAAATGAAAAACATAAAATGACTTTTATTTTTTCAACTCACGATGAAAAAGTAATAAGAAGAGCGCATCGTATAATTCAACTTCGTGATGGAAGAATAGAAAAAGATATCATCACTAAAAATAATTAGTTGGCTGAATGCTGATGAAAAATTCGATTTTAACCATTCTTTTTCTACTATTGTTTGCTTCCACTTCTTTAGCTCAAAATGACTTTGAAATTGGAGGATATGCAAAATATCTTTTTAGCACAGCTAAATATCCGCAATTTGATGAGAGATTGTTTGACCATATTATTCACAGCCGTTTAAATACAAAATATTTTTTTGATGAATCGCTTTCATTAACAGGGGAGTTCAGATTTCGTACTTTCTTCGGCAACAGCGTAAAAAAATTTCCTGACTATTCAGAGCTTATCAAAACAAATCAACCTCTTCTAAAATTAGATTGGATGATCTGGAAAAATCAAAACACAATAGGATATGCTGAAGCTGACAGATTATACTTTGATTACAATGCGAATAATTTTCAGCTGACATTAGGAAAACAAAGAATTGCCTGGGGGACCAGTTGGGTTTGGAATCCGACAGATTTATTCAATCCTCTATCTATTCTTGATTTTGATTACGAAGAATTACCAGGCAGCGACGCACTCAGAATTCAATATTATACAGGAGCGGTCAGTAAAATTGAATTTGCCATTGCACCAAACCGTAATAAAGATAAATTAACTGCTGCAGGATTAGTATCAATCAATGCAGTTAAATATGATTTCAATTTTCTTGTTGGAGTGAAAAATAAAAAATGGTTTGCTGGTTTCAGTTGGGTTGGGGATATTGCTGATGCTGGTTTTCGGGGTGAACTTCTGTTGATGCAGAAACCTGATAAAATAAGTAAGTACGATCAGATTTATAATTTATATAATGAAAGCTCGCTTACTGAAACTAACAATTTATTCTTTTCGTTTGTTCTATCTGGTGATTACACTTTCCCAAACTCATTTTATGTTCATTCGGAAGTTTTGTATAACAATTTAGGCAAAACAAACAGCGCAGGATTATTTGCACAGGAAGCGAATGAGCTTGGATTATTATCTCCTTCAAGATGGTCTTTGTTTCAGGAATTTTCTTATAACATATCACCTCTGGTAAGAGGAAGTATATTCGGGATAATAAATCCGGATGATAAATCTTCTGTAGTAGTTCCCTCAATCAGCTATTCTGTAATCACTAACCTTGACTTATATCTGATCGCTTTAATTTTTAACGGTGAAAATCTCACACAATACGGAGATTATGGAACTTCATTTTATGCCCGTTTGAAATATTCATTCTGACACTATTGAGATGAATCTAATAATTAAGTAAGTTTCAAACGCATAATAATATCACTTCTAACAATATCATTTGGGAGGCTGAAATGATAAGAGGTTTTTTGATCATCTTTCTGTTTTCATTTCTATTAATCCTTGGTTGTGGGGAGAACAAACAAAGTCCTGAAAATCAAACCGGTAATTCAGAGACAAAAGGCGAAAAAGGCGACCTGGAAAATTTCGCTGAGAATATGCAAAACCTTTCCGAATCATTTAACGAAGGAAAAAAAGTCAACCCTGTTGACTTTCGAGATCTTAAAGCTTTACTACCAGAACAAATCGGAAATCTTAAAAGAACAAATGCCAGTGGTGAAAAGTCCTCTGCAATGGGAATTAATCTATCCAAAGCGGAGGCTGATTACAGTGATGAACAGGGAAATAAGAACATTGATGTTCAGATTACAGATCTTGGCAGCGTATCAGGTTTAAATGCTTTTGCAGCTTACGGTTGGTATATGGTGGATATTGATAAAGAAACTGAAGATGGTTATGAAAAGACATTTGTTTACAAGAGTAATAAGGGTTATGAGCGATATAACAATAATTCGAAAGATGGGGAAGTTTCGGTGTTGGTAGCAAGAAGATTTGTCGTTGAAATTAATGGAAACAACGTTTCTATGAATGAACTTAAAAGTACTTTGGATCTGATTGATATTAGTAAACTCGAAGCAATGAAAGACTTTGGAGTAGAAAAATAAATTTTTCACCAATCAACAATAGGAGAATAATATGAACATAGTTGAACGAGCGAAAAACATTCTCATCTCACCCAAAACCGAGTGGGAAGTAATTAAAAATGAACAAAGCACTGTTGCTGATTTGTTCACAAAGTATGCTCTCATACTTGCACTGATTCCGGTTATTGCAGGATTTATTGGTCAATCTCTTGTCGGAATTTCTCTTGGCCCATTTGGTTCATTCAAAGTTCCTGTTGTGAATGGATTGATTTATGCTGTTCTTTATTATGTTCTTACACTCGCAGGAATTTATCTGGTTGCATTTATAGTTGATGCATTAGCTCCATCATTTGGTGCACAAAAGGATATGATCAGCTCTTTGAAAGTAGTTGTTTACTCTTATACAGCAGTTTGGGTCGCTGGTATCTTTCAGATTCTTCCAATGCTTGCAATTCTTTCAATTCTTGGTTTGTATTCTCTTTATCTGCTTTATTTGGGGTTAAATATTGTTAAAGGTTCTCCGGCAGATAAAGTTCTTGGTTATACTGCAGTTGTAGTAATTATCACAATAGTGGTTTATTTTGTAATTGGGGCCATTGTTGGAGCAATTGCTCTTGGTGGTTTGATGATGGGAACATTACAAGGAATGTAGTTTAAACTGAAAAAGGGTTGCAAGCGTTAAAGCAACCCTTTTCCCCGAACATATTAGGGGGAGAGCCAAGAAAAATTTTATTTAAGTAATTTCATAATCGCTTCTATTTCTGCAATTTCAGGCTCAGCTTCAATCTGCCTGAAATAATCAAGAGCAGCTGTAAATCGTTGTTCACTTTCTTTTATTCTTCCCATATCTCTGTATAGTAGTCCAAGTTCATTGGAAGTTTCAGCAACATTAAGCTGATTACCGGCTTCTTTGTTCAGACGAAGGCTTGTAAGTAAAAAGTTTTCTGCAAGGGTATAATTTTTAAGATTTCGCTGAATCATTCCTTTAATTCTATAAACTTCAGCGATGGTTAGTTTGTCGCTTAGCTTATATGCAACCTCCATTGCTTTATCTGCAAAGGCATTTGCCAAAGTGAAATCGTAGATTTTTGTGCAAATCAATGCTTTTGTTATGTAAGAAATTCCAAGCTCCTGAAGATAATTTATTTTTCTTGATGCAGAAATTGCTTCATCCACTGCTTTTGATGCGAGGTCAAATTCCTCTTTTTTCAAATATACCATTGAAAGGTTCTGATGTATTTCGGCAATACGCATATTATCTCCAACCTTTTCAAAGCTTAGCAAACTTCTCCTGAAGAATGAAAGTGCGTCATCATATTTCCCAAGAATAGTATTTACGATTCCAAGATTTATTTCAACCTTTCCCTGCATTATAAAATCTTCTTTGTCCTGAGCCAGGTTAAGTGCTTCTTCAAAAGAATCAACTGCCTGTTTGAGATCACCCATATCACCATAAATTGTTCCGATAATGTTTTCACATCTCGCTGCTCCGATGAAATCCTTTTTCTTAAGAAACAGCTCTTTAGCTCTTCTTAGATAATTAAATGAAACTTCCCATTCTGCCTGACGACTTTTTATTTCACCAATTGTCAGAAGGGCATTTGCAAGGATGTTTTCATATTCCTTTTCCCCCTCTGTAATTTCAGATAATTTTTCTGCAATCTCGATAGCAGTTAAAAATTCCCCGATTATGATTGAAGTTTTACTAAGATGTAAAAGCAAAGCGATTAACTTTTCCTGAGTTAATCGGTTTGAAGCAAAAGTAATTATCAAATCAACTTGAGTTTTGAAGAGCAGACTGTTTTTATTGCTGGTTTCCGGAGTATCTTCTTTGGGGAATGTTTTGTAATCTAATTGTTCACAGAAAGAATTGAATTCCTGAATATCAGATTTTTTGAAATAGTTCTCCGCAACCTCTTTAATATTTTTATGAATTAAATCTTTCACTTTCCCTGATTCTTTTATGTTTACATATTATAAACCAGCTAAATTTTACAATTGATATGCCACTGGTTTGCTAAAGTGTTGAGTTATAAAATGATTGAATATTGAATAAAATCATCATTTATATGAGAAATTACCAGCAAATATGTAAATGTGTAAAATATTTTTATAGTCTCATTTCTTAACACTGTCTTTGAGATTTAATAAACATTTCTTTGACATTACTACAGTACATTTATTGAATATCATCTGCTCTCCACTATCTGATTCTCTCGATGATTGTAGAGATTAAAAGTAACATTGTCACACTTTTGTTATAACACACACTACTTGTCTAAAGAGTAACAAAAACAAATAAGGAGCAGATCATGGGAACTCAATCTTTTCATCAAAGTTTTAATGTTAAGATTAAAACTCTAATAATTTTTATCCTTCTGTTAATCGGGCTTCAGAATATATATGCTGAAGATCTTGAAGTAACGGGTAATATTACTCAACTCGGCAATGACTGGGTGGTAGTTCAGGGTTATACATTTTTTGTAGATCAGAATACTGAACTAAGAGGACCAAATGGTAATTCCGTCCCTTTTTCATTTTTTCAGCTAAATGATTTTGTTCAGGTGAAAGGAAACAATCGTGGTGACGGAACTTATCTTGCCACAAGATTAAAGTGGGAAGATAATCCTAATAATCAAAACGAAATTGAACTAACAGGATATGTAACGGCAAAGGGAACAAATTCCTTCGATATTAACGGAACAACTTTTTTTGTCGATGCAAATACAATTTACAGAGGAAGACACGATAATCCCTTTTCATTTGAAATGATTCAACCAGGTATGTTGCTGGAAGTTAAAGCAATTCTTCAGACGGGTAATCTTCTGGCTATCAGAGTTAAAACCGAAGATGATCATAATAATCAGCATGGTAATGAGCTGGAAATTAAAGGTTTTATTGATTTCAAGTCTGTTAATAGTATAACTATTGGTCAGCGTGAATTTTTCGTTAATTCCCAAACCATAATATTAAACAGAAACAATGTTCAAATAACTTTTGCACAATTAAATGTTGGCGATTTTGTTGAAGTAAAATCTTATCGGCAGCCAGATAGTACTTACCTTGCAGTAAGAATCAAACTCGAAGATACGCCGCAAAACCAGATTGAAATTAAAGCAAAGATAGAAAGTATTGTTGGAAATGATATCACTGTAGCTGGAATTACTTTTAATACTGATTCAAATACAGTATTTCTTGATAACAACAGAATGCCCACCAGTTTAAGTTTCTTTTCTGTAGGAATGCTGGTTGAAGTAAAAGGAATCAAAAGACAGGATGGTTCGTATTATGCAAGTCGTGTTAAAATGGAAGACTTTATCAATAATGAAGTTGAGGTAAGAGGAACAATTTCTGAGCTCAACAGTAGTTCAATCACTGTTGCAGGAGTAACTTTTGAAGTTGATAACTCAACACAGGTATTTGATCATCAGAATAATCCCATTACTTTCTCTTCACTCCAGGTTGGTCAGTTGGTGGAAGTTAAAGGTGTAAGGACAAGCTCTGCCACCGTTAAAGCAATTCGCATCAAGCTTGAGAATAATGAAGGTATTGAAATCTTTGGAAGAATTAATGCAATAAATGCTGATAATATTCAGGTAAACGGAATAACATTATTTGTTAATTCAAACACTGTTTATCTCAATCATGCAAATCAGCCAATTTCTTTTTCAGATTTAAGTGTTGATCATTTTGTAGAAGTCAGAATGATAAGATTATCTGATAATTCATTACTTGCGTTGAAAATTAAAATTGAAGATTCCAGAAATTTCTCTAAAGTTAATGGTTTCATTGGAGTAGTAAATGACAACTCAATTCAACTTCCAACGGGTATTTATAATATCACAAATCAAACAATAATAATAGATCTCAACTTTGATTTTATAAGTCCAAATCAATTAAGTAACGGACAAAAAGTAGTTGTCTGGATCTCCTTTGGTAATTCTAATAACACTGCTCTTCAGATCAGATCTTTAGTTGCATCACCTACCGGAGTTGAGGAAACTAATACAATAGCCAATGGATTTGAACTCTCGCAGAATTATCCTAATCCGTTTAATCCAACTACAAAAATATCATTCACGATTCCGACCGCGCAACAGGTTGTTCTTAGGGTTTATAATTCACTCGGTGAAGAAGTGGCAACTCTTGTTAACTCAGTTTTAGTAAAAGGAAATCATTCAGTGCAATTCGATGCAACCGGATTTAGCTCAGGAATGTACTTCTACAGACTTGAAATTGGAAGTCAAATGCTGATAAGAAAAATGATGCTCTTGAAATAATAAATTGTTTAATAAAAAGGTGGTTCATTCGACCACCTTTTCTTAATTAATTACTTGGAGAAAAAAATGATTAAAAGAAATTTAATATGGGTACTCACAATAATATTTTATTCTTTTGTTGTTATATCCTGTTCCGATTACCAGCCGACCGCACCACCTGTTAACAACTCTGGTGCGCCCCTTGCAAAGTTTAGTGATTTACAGGTTAAAGTTTTCAATAATTGTCTGGGTGCTCAATGTCATTCCTCGGCTGGCAATCAGGGGAATCTCACTCTCGAAGCGGGAATTTCGTTCAATAATCTTGTCGGAGTACAAAGTAGTTTATTTCCTCAGTATAAAAGAGTTGAAGCTGGAAATAGTTCAAATAGTTTAATAATAAAAATTCTCAGAGGGGAAGTCAGTCCAAGAATGCCGCTAAACGGTTCACCACTTCCTTCGGCAACGATTGACAGTATAGCTAAATGGATAGATCAGGGTGCTTTAAATAATTAATCATCAGGGTGTGTTATGAAAACAAAGCAATTTATAAAAACAGTGTTGTTATTTTTTACTTTTATTGAAGTCACAGTATCATCCACACAATTAGAGAATGTTACAATTAATTTTGCAAATATGTCTCCACATCTTAATCAAAATCTCTTTCTTAGGGTGATTGATAAAAGTACACTTAAAGAGACAAGCAGAACTTCTCATCAGATAACATCTGCGAATTTTAGTATTTCTATTCCGGCAGTCGAGGTTGGAAAGAGTTATTTCATTGATTTCTTTGCTGATCATAATTCAAATGGATTATACGATTCTCCGCCGACAGATCATGCCTGGCGACTGAGTCTAAACAACGCTCTTGGCAATGACACTTTGAACTTTTCACATAACACAAGTTTTACTGATATAAAGTGGCAGTATTTGGTTACAATTAATTTCTCTGGTATGACTCCTCACATTGGGCAAATGTTGGAAGTCAAACTTGAAAACAGTACTCTTGAAAAGGAAATCGGCAGAGTAAAAATTCCGTCAATTCCTTCTGCTTCTTTTTCCGTCCAGATAGCAGGTATCTCTGAGCCCGGCGATTATAACATTGAATTTTATGCTGATCATAACGGTAATGGATTGTATGATATTCCACCCGTGGATCATGCATGGAAAATAAATTTCAATTATACATCTGGAAATATTGAATTATCATTTACACATAATACTAGCTTTACGGACATTCAGTGGAAGTATTTGGTTACAGTTAATCTTAATTCTATGACACCACATCTCGGTCAACTGTTTGAATTAAGAGTTGTTAAAGTTGAGAACTCCGAAGAGGCCGGAAGAGTTACACTACAACAAATTCTTGTTCCAAATTTCTTTATATTTATTCCGGGAGTGGATCTGAATAAAGATTATAATATTGACTTTTATTCTGATCATAATGGCAGCGGTAATTACAATCCTCCACCTGTTGACCATGCCTGGAGATTAACTTTTAATTCTTCAAACGGTGATTTTGTTGCCAGCTTTAATCATAATACCAATTTTACGGATATTCAATGGCCGGAAGCAACATCCGTGAATGACAATCAATCTTTTGTAACAAATTTTCTGCTTTACCAAAATTACCCCAATCCATTTAATCCAAGCACAAAAATCAGTTGGCAGTCGCCGGTAGGCAGTTGGCAAACATTAAAAGTTTATGATGTACTTGGTAATGAGTTAGCAACATTGGTGGACGAATACAGAGAGGCTGGAAATTATGATTTAGAATTTGATGCAAATACACTTGCAGGTGGAGTTTATTTTTATAAATTAACCGCTGGTTCATTCACTCAAACAAGAAAAATGATCCTGATTAAGTAACTGTTAGAATATTTCCGAAGGCAATAAAAATGAAAAAAATACTCGTCGCTAAATTTTTAATGGCTATTTTTGTTGGTCATGTTAATGCTCAGCAGGTTACAACTGATTGGGTGATAAATAGTTTTAATGGATATCCGGTTGGTGTTATGATTGGCATTGATCATAATGATGATATAATAGTTACAGGTCATGCTGGTGATCATTCAAAAATTATCACGAGCAAATTTGACAGTAATGGTAATTTGATATGGGAAAGATTTTATACTTTACCAAACCTAGGGGTAAATGCGACCTGGCTTTCTGTAGATTCCTCCGGAAATATTATCGTTACCGGATATCCAAGAACATATAGCAGTAATCCTATTGAGGTAGGTTTATTAACAATAAAGTATGATAATGATGGTAACTTGCTTTGGGATAGACTAATCTCCGGCACGAGAGCTTTTGCCTTACGCTCAATAGTTGACCAATCTGGAAATGTATATATAACTGGAAGAGCTTGGCAGTATACAGCAACTTATGATTTTGTAACAGTTAAATATGCCCCTGACGGAACACAATTATGGTTCGACACTTTTGATCAGAACGGGGGATTTCACACACCCACCAGTATGGATATAGATCATTCAAATAATCTTTTTATTACAGGTGGAGGTTTGAGCGGTGGTTTAATAACTGTAAAGTATAATAGTGCCGGTGAACGTCAGTGGGTAAAAGAGGAGACTGGAACAGCAGGACAAGGGATAAGAGTTGATAGTAACGGAGGAATTTTTATTACAGGTTCATACTTCGATGCTAACACAGGGACAAATAATGATATTAGATTAATTAAGTATGACTATTCCGGTAATCTTGTCTGGCAAAAGTTTTATGATTTTGGAAATACTGAGTTTGGCAGACTTTTAAATATTGACTCTCAGTCAAATCTGATTATAACTGGCTATGGTGCATTGCCTGGCGAATTTTTTGGAGGTTGGATAACTGCAAAATTCGATTCTGCAGGGAATATTTTGTGGTATAAAAGATTCAAATTACATCCATTATGGGAAGAGTTCCCTTACTTTACTTTGGTAGGGCCAAATGATGAAATATATGTTACGGGTAATGTTGGTGTAAATTCTGGTTCGACCACATACCACGGGTTGGAGACGGTAAGATATAATTCAGACGGAAGCAATCCCTGGGTTGCAGAAGTAAATCTAAACGCAGGAGCCGGAAAGGGACTTGCACTTGGAGCCGATTTAAGTTTGTATGCTGTTGGAATGTTCTATTATTCTGTATTAAAATATTCACAATCGTTTCCCACTCACGTTGGTGAAACTTCAGAAGGAATTCCGGCTACAGTCAAACTTGAGCAGAACTATCCGAATCCGTTTAATCCAAACACTACAATCAGTTGGCAGTCGACAGTAGGCAGTTGGCAAACAATAAAATTGTATGATTCAATGGGAAGAGAAGTAGAAACGATTGTAAATGGATATTACGAAGCTGGCTTTCATTCTACATTATTCATTGTTAATTCTTCATTACCAAGCGGTGTTTACTTTTATAAACTTACCGCTGGCAGTTATAGCACGATCAGAAAAATGATTTTAATGAAATAGCCCTCACAAAGCCCTCCCCGATGCAAGTAGTAGTGATGCACAAAAGCGAGTCGCAATGACTCGCTTTTTTATTATGCTGTAAAGGGAAAAATGATATAGTAAAACCATTTTCCTTCAGGGAGCTAAGGGAATATTCTTATACCCGAAATTCTTACTTTACTCAGAATTACTCTGCCAATGAGGATGTACGTTAAATTTTCTGGTAATTAATATTTCCAACCATCGAGTAAGTCAATTTCATCAATTGGCAGCATCAGCATCGGCTGACCATTAAACTCCATTCTTAATTTTAAATCTTCTATAAAAGCAGATTTACTTTCAAATTTAATTGGGATTAAATCCGGGAAGAACTGTGTAATATCAATAAATGGCCTTTGAGGATATTCTTTAACTTCGAATTCTTCTTTTTGTAAACCTGATTTTACTCTTGCTATTTCAATTGCATCGTCCAAACCGCCAATTATGTCAACAAGACCATTTTTCAAACCATCTCTTCCACTCCAAACTCTTCCCTGTGCAATATTTTCAATATCATCGAAAGATTTTTTGCGACCAGTAGCAACTTTACTTACAAAATCTTTATAGAGAATTTTTATTCTTGATTCCACCATTTGAGATTCTTCCTCGGTAAAATCTCTGTCGGGTAATGAGATGGGAATTATTGGAAGTGTAAATCCAAATCCAAGATCTGCAAACTTTCCCCGTTTAACAAAGTCAGTTGATATGCCCAGACTCTCCTTTAAATTTTTGTTGTAAAAGAAAGAACCAATTACTCCAATTGAACCGGTGATGGTTGTTGGTGCTGCAACAATCGTATCTGCATACATCGAAAGCCAGTAACCACCGGAAGCCGCAACAAATCCCTGTGAAACTATTATTGGTTTAGTCCCCTTATTTTTTCTAAGTACATCAGCAATCAAATCAGCGGCAAGAGCATCTCCGCCCGGTGAGTCAACGCGAAGTACAACTGCTTTCACATCTTTGTCGGCAAATGCAGATTCAACTTGCTTGACGAGACTTCTGGCTTTTATTCCATCATCCATTGATGTCCCACCAATTGCATAGATGACTGCTATTTTCGGTTTTTCACTCCAGTAATTATCAGATGGCAAATTATATTTTTCTAATGATGCGGGGTTGGTCAACGATTTAGATTTTCCCTCAAAGGATTCAATTATTTTACTGATGTCGCTCCATCTTCCCAAAGTATCCACAAGTCCTAATTTAACGGCTTCATCGGGAAGATAAGCAATTAAACTGTCGACGAGATTATCAAACTTATCTGGAGCGAAGTTTCTTCCTTCACATATATCTTGTTGGGCAACATCGTAGTATTCATCAACTAATCGTTGTCTTTGTTCCTTATCTGCTTCACTAAATTTGTCTCTGGAAAAAGTCTCGGCAGCAGATTTGTATATGAAATATCTTAGTTCATGAAAACCAATCCCAAGTTTTTCGAGTGAACCTTTTAAAAAAGTCCTTCCTAAAATGTAGCCATTTAAGGTGATTGTGCCCATTGGATCAAGAATAATTTTATCGGCGACAGATGCAAAATGATATTCATCCATTCCAGCTCTGTCGATGTAAATATAAACCCGCTTTCCGACAGATTTAAATTCTTTCAATTTTTCTCTTAGTTCCCAAAGCATTTCTCTGTTTATCTGAGCACCTGACAGATTAACAGCAATTGCTGAAACTGATTTATCATTTTTTGCTGTTTCAATTTTATCTATTAAATCAATAAGCGAGTTTGAACTGTCCCAAAGTCTGAAAGTCTGATATCTTATTCCACCCGTAAGATTAATCTCCGCGACTTTATTGTTTCCACTTAATTGTCTGAAAATATTTCTGTCATAAGCTCCCAATCTTATTCCATAAGTGTTATAGATTTGTTTTCCATCTTTATTCAGATGAGAAACTGAAGAAACACCAAAATTTCCAAAACTGAGTTCAGCACCAATGTTGATAGATTTATTTTCAAAGTATCTTCCTGCAATTCTAAATCCGTCAATTGGTTCAATTACAGCACCGAAGCTATAATTAGTTTCTTCCTGTTCCATATCGCGTGAAAGAACATAATCACCAAAGAGAGTAATAAACTGATTCCCAAATGGTCTTAATGCAATATCAATAATTCCTTCTCTTTCTCCATTTGTGGGAAGATTGCCAACAAAACCTAATGAAACATATTTATTCGGTCTTGCTATTAATCCAAAAGAAAAAACATCAGCACGGTTAAAGTAAGTAACATTACCTGTTGACCAGCCGTATCCAAAACCGGCGCTAAAAGAATTATTCCCAACTCCAGCAGACAGTTTAAAATCAGTAATATGATATTTATCCAGAGATTGATTATACATAGTGAATCCAAAGTTCGGGACTGCAGCAAATATTCCCCAGTTGTTGAAATCATTCCAATCACCAACACGATTATTCCATGTGAAATAAAAATCGGGTTGATGAAGATATGAGAGTAAAGCCGGATTATCCCAGCCATAAAGACCAAACTTATAGGCTCCTGAGGGTGCAAATGACATATCATTTTGAATGTAGTATGATGGAAAATTTATTTGTGGAAAAATTTTAAAAGAAATTAATAGAAGAGTTATCATCAACTTTTTCATATCCACCTCATGGAAAAAATTTTTTATTTACTACTTAAAAATACATTAAAGTCAAAAATGTAGTCTGGCTTTTGATTACTATTAAGAAAATATTAAACCAAGGGGTAGATTTTGAATTAAGCGGACTCATTTCAACTAAACATTATTGTTCATAATTTTGAAACGCAAAAGAAAAGATTCACTTATGATTGAAATAAAAGATCTGTATAAAAATTTCGGAAGCAAAGAAGTTCTCCGTGGGGTTAATCTTATAATTGAACCAGGAGAAACAATTGTAATTATTGGTCGAAGTGGTTGTGGTAAAAGTGTCCTTATAAAACATATCGTAGGATTACTTACTCCTGATAAAGGCTATGTAAGAGTTGAAGACAAAATTGTTCATGAACTCTCTCTGAACGAATTATACGAATTAAGGAAAAAATTCGGTTTCCTTTTTCAGGGTGCCGCTTTATTTGATTCAATGACCGTTGAAGAAAATGTAGCCCTACCACTTATCGAATCTTATAATCACTATTCCATGAAGGAAGTTCGCAAAATTGTTGAAGAAAAACTTGAACTTGTTGGACTAAGTGGTGTTCTGAATTTAAAACCCGCAGAACTTTCAGGTGGAATGAAAAAACGAGTCGGACTTGCCCGAGCACTTGTAACAAATCCTTCTTACATCCTTTATGATGAACCCACTACCGGACTTGATCCAATCATGTCGGATTCGATTGATCAGCTTATTAAAGAACTCGCGGATAAACTGAAAGTTACTTCTGTTGTGGTTACGCACGATATGTACAGCGTTAAAAATGTTGCTAAAAAAGTTGCGATGATGAATGATGGCATAATTTATTTTGTAGGAAAACCAGATGAGTTACTTAATTCAAAAGACAAAGTAATTATGGATTTTATCAGAAGAACAGAAGTTTAGAAAAAGTAACCATCTATGCCTCTTTACACTTCCTGATAAAAATCTTATATTGAAATCAAAAAAGAGGAGGTCTGTATGGAAACAATAAAAGATATAATCAAGGGGAGAGAAATTTATACAGTTGAAGCAGGAAGTTCAGTTAAAGCTGTAGTTAATTATATGGCAGAGAAAGGTGTTGGTCTTGTACCAGTAATGAAGGAAGGGAAACTTGTGGGTGTTTTTTCTGAACGAGACCTTGTTAACAGAGTCATAGCAAAAGATAAGGATCTCAATTCAACCGTAGTTGATGAAGTAATGTCAATAAATCTTGTTATTGCCAAAATTGATGAAACTACTGAACAGGCAATGGCAAAAATGAAAGAGTCTAAGACCAGACATATTTTGGTGATAGATAATGACAGACTGGTAGGTGTTTTGTCAGTAAGAGACTTATTAGAAATAGATCTGAACCAATGTAAAACCACTGTAGAAGTACTTCATAACTATATCTATTCAAAATAATCATGAATCAAATCCCATCTTTTGTCGAAATCATACAATTGATGCTCGCTCCGGGTTTGATGATATCCGCCTGCGGGCTTTTATTGCTTGGTATGAACAACAAATATTCTCTTGTTGTGAACAGAATTAGATTGCTTAATGATGAAAGAAGAAAAATAGTTCACAAACCTGATGACAAAGAATTCAATTATCATGAAAATGTAAGACTTGCAAGTATTTCCAAACAACTCGATGCTTTAGTTTACCGTGTTAAACTGGTAAGAAATGCTGTTCTTTCTTATACTATTGCAGTAGCCTTGTTTGTTTTAACTTCACTTGCAATTGGCGCAGAAGAAATTTTTAGCATTGCCAGATTAAGTTCTGCAATTACAATTTTCTTTTCATTAGGAATGCTCTCAGTATTAATCGGAGTAGTCTTTGCAGCTTATGAAACTGTTAAAGGCTATGAAATAGTAAGATTCGAAGTTGTTGCAGAAGAGTAGCTAAATATGTGGTGATTCAAGATTTAGAATTGCAGAAGCAAGAAAAAAAACAGCACGCTCAGTGATGACAAAAATTCATTCCACACAGAAATATTTGTAAGATAACTAAAGCAGTATAAGTCTATTTTTCTCTGGGAGGTTAAGAACAAATTTTCTTTTTTAACTATATAAAAAAACCTTCAAGGTTTTGTAAACCTTGAAGGTTTGTCTTCGCCGATAAAATTTTAATTATTTTATTACCATCATCTTTTTCACATCAGAAAAACTACCAGCTGAAATTTTATAATAGTAAATTCCACTTGGGATGTTCGATGCATCAAATTCAATCTTATATTTTCCGGCTTCTTTGTATTCATTAACCAATGTAACTACTTCGTTTCTCAGTATGTCATAAACTTTCAAAGTTTGATAACCGCTTATTGGTGATTGCCAACTGATTATTGTTGTTGGGTTAAATGGATTCGGATAATTCTGCTCAAGTACAAATTTATCTGGTGAGAGAACATCAACTTCAATTTCATTTGAATATTCAAATGAACCGTCGAAATCAACTTGTTTAAGTCTGTAAGTATAAGTTCCGGCATTCAGATTTTTATCAGTAAAAGAATAGTACTGAGGTTCTGATGTTGTTCCTTTGCCATTAACAAAACCAATGGATTGCCAACTATTCTGACTTTTGACTTCTGACATTTGACTTCTCTGAATCTCGAATCCACTGTTATTAGTCTCAGTTGCAGTTGACCAATTTAGTTCGACATTATTGCCATTTGCGATAGCAGCGAATGATGTGAGTTCTACGGGGATAATTTCCTGAAAATCTACATAATCAACATATTGTGCACTAACTCCTGCAACAATTGTTCTGACCAAAACATTTGAAGTTGAAATCTCATAAATACCGGTACCATTGGTCACAATATAATTCCCATTTGGTAATTTGTAAGCACCTCTCAGCCCAGTAACAACATTGTAGGAATTAATTAAAGCTCCAAGTGAATCATATACATAAAGAGCTGAAGGTGATGAGAATCCTGCAACGGAAACATTTCCATTGCCTTCCAGGTGAATTTGTTGCGGGAAAGCTAACCCAGAAGAAACAAAATCATTTAAGTAATTTCCATTCAAATCATAACGATGAACCTTATTGCTTGAACTTCCATCCACCAATACATCATTGCTCCTGAAAACAATATCAAACGGGCTGTTTAAACCGCCAGAGCCAGTTGTAATAAATTGTCCGAGATAATTCCCTGCATTATCAAATTCTGCAACTGAGTTTTGATTTGCACTACTACCAACCGTAACAACAAGGTTTCCATTTGGCCTGTAGTTGTGTCCTCTGATGTTATCAAGAATTGCTGTATTAACTCCTCCTGCAGGCGCAAAAAATCCAAGGTAAGTTCCTATGGTATCAAATTTTTGAACAAGGTCACTTATCTGATCGGATACGGTTATAAAACCTTGAGGAGATAATTTCGCTTGTTTTGGTGATTGTAGTGGTCCGGAAGCAACAATAAAATTTGCATCTATAAGATCTCCGGTTATCGGATCCAGTTTAATAACTTTATCGGCTGTCCAATCTGGTACTAATAAATATTTACCATTAGTTGACTCTCCCGAAGTTATCGAAGGAAATCCCAAATCAGGATTTTTAGTCGGTTGTTTTGTATAATGTATTCTTGCTTCTGTAAGGTCATAGCGACTTTGAATTTGTTCCCAGGTTAAAACTTCTGCATTATCATAAATGTCAGTAAGATTTTTCATTACACCATACAGAACCCTGTCATTGCTAACTGCACGAGCTTCAATAAATATTCCTTGTGGAAGATAAATTGAATGTGGGATTTGAAGCACAGAAGTTTTTTCTCTCGCTTCAAGAATCATATCGGGATTTTCTTCGCTAATCCTCATTAATTCCCCAAATGAATATAATGGTTCATATTGGGAATAGATTGATGTTGTAGATAAAACTACAAAAACAACTAAAAGAAAAATTTTTTTCATAGCTGCTCCTTTAAATTGTTTGTGGGGTGAACTTCCTCTTAAAAATGCGAATAGTTTTTGTTTATTTCAAGAAGAAATTATTTTTTTTGTAAAGATTTTTGTCTGAAGCAGGAAACCAGATGATCATTCACCATTCCAGTTGCCTGCATATGAGCGTAGATAACTGTTGAACCTACAAATTTGAATCCTCGCTTTTTCAAATCATCACTGATTTTATCGGAGAGTTCTGTTTTTGCAGGTAATTCTTTTAATGAAGTGAATTGATTTATGATAGGTTTATTGTTAACAAAATCCCAGATGTATTTATCAAAAGTACCAAATTCTTTTCTTATCTGAATGAAAGCTTTGGCATTAGTTACTGCAGCTTGTATTTTAAGTTTGTTCCGGATAATGCCCGCATCTTTAAGTAAAGAGTTAATTTTTCTTTTATCATACTTTGCAATTTTATTGAAGTCGAAATTATCGAAAGCTTTTCTGAAATTTTCTCTTTTGTAAAGAATTGTTTTCCAACTTAATCCCGCCTGAAAACCCTCGAGCAAAAGAAATTCAAAAAGTTTTTTGTCATTGTGTACGGGTACTCCCCATTCTTCATCATGATATTTAATCATTAATTCATCATCTTTAGGCCAGGGACATCTCAATTTATTTTTCATTTACTGCTTTCAGAAAATATTTTTAAGGTTTTTAGTTAGTTCATCCAGTATTGATTTATCGATAAAGACTTCATGGAAAATATCCCGGAGAAGGTTCTTATCAACTCTGTCAAAATCTTCTTCTCTTGGGAAAATACAAACCCCGCCTAAATCTATTGCCGCAGGACTTACCAGTATTTTATTTTCGCCTTCTTCAAAATAATGATGTGACCGATGCTTTGCTCGAAGAAAAACAATTATCCTCCATCCGAATTCTTCATCATAAAATGAAATGATATTCATAAGTGGCTCATCATTCTCGTTCATTAGCACAGCATACACTTTATAAAATTTTACAAATGATTTTTCTAACAGTTCTTCATCCTTACTTTCAAAGAGAATAAACTTTCTTAGCCCATCATCAACAGTTTGAATTAACAAATCATCTTTATCAACCACCACTGAACCATACTCATTTGAAATTAAATCTGCTTCATCATCAATCGGCATAAAGAATTTATTTCCCGCCTGAAAGTGTAAATGATCAGGGGCTGAAGCTCCGCATCTTGGTCCGTTGTAGATAACAGTAAAGTGTTTTGATAAGTCTTTACTAAAATTTAACAGATGAGTGAATGTATCTTCAATCCTTTGTGGTTGATGTTTGATACTGGTAAGTGTAAAGTGAATCGGGAAAATCGGAAAAGGATTTATCAGAATAATGTATTCATCTTTATATAAAATTCCTTTTTGTTCTGCCGGGAGATTATTTTCACACAAGAAACACTTTCTTTCCTGAATTGATTTCGGATCAACTTTTGCAGATGTTGATACTATTCTGCCGGGATTAAACTGTGCTTTTATTGAATATCCCTCAAACTGAAATTTTTTTATTCTGACATTCTTAAGCTGTTCATAATTGTCCCGGCAAAGCTTCCAGTCGCTGCACTGAAGTTCGAATAAATATTTTGCAGCATCAGCAATTTCATTTTTCGAGACCAACTCTGTAAGTATTTCATTTTTGTAAACACGATGTTCCATCAATTTTTCCCACTCATAATAGAATTTTGATAAAGCTCAAGAGTTTTATCCATAATCACACTAATATCAAATAATTTTATTGCTCTTTGTCGAGCATTTTTACCTAATTTATTTCTTAACTGAGGATCACTAATTAGCACCTCAAGTTTGGATGAAAGATCATTCGGATTTTTTGTTTCAAACAGAAGAGCAGTTTCACCATCTACGGCAATATCAAGAACACCGTCAGAATTTGAACACACGGAGGGTAGAGCCATTGAATGAGCTTCTGCAAGTGCGATTCCAAAAGCTTCTGCATGAGATGGAAAAACAAAAATGTCCATTGCTGCAAGTACATCTGGAGTATCACTTCTGAATCCTGCAAATATCACATTTGATAGTCCATAACTTTTAGCAAGATTTTTTATAGAAGCCGCATATTCATCTTCACCGCGGCTTGCTTCTCCAACAATTATAAATTTTAGATTACTAAATTTTTCGGAAAGATTTTTCGCTGCCATTAAAAATTCTTCATGACCCTTTCCAGGACTGAGCCTTGCAAGCATTCCAATAAGCAGTTCATTTTCTGCAACAGAAAATTCTTCCCTGATTTTTTCTCTATCTGCAGTTTCGGGATTGAATTTCTCGGTATCAATTCCATTAAATACCAGCTCAATCTTTTTTTCATCAAGCGGTGTAGTATCGGCCAGGTTCTTTTTGATGACCCGACTTATTGCAAATGCTTTTGTTACTCTGTTATAAAGAAATCTGTGAAGGAAATCTTTCTTTATTATAAATGAACCGACTTGTTTAGTTAAAAACAGTGGAATTTTTGATTCTATTAATTTTAATGCCGGTACAAGTATCCATAAATCTTTTGATGCCTGAGTATGAATTAAACTGAAATTTCCTCTTCGTAACAAAGACGCTACACGAACCACGGTGAATGGATGAATATATCCCGATGCTTTGACAGGGTGTGTAATTATTCCGGAGGTACAGGCTTCAATATGAATTCGTGATTCCTTAAGACAAAGCAGTTCAACAGAAATTTTTCTTTTAAGAAGTTCTTTAATGAATGTGAGAGTGATCATCTCCATTCCACCCCAGCTTTTTGATAGACAGGAATACAATACCTTCATACTATCTAACTATATATCCTTTTTATACTGGCATTAGGAAAATAATGAATAAGGATTTCATCAAATTGATATCCCTGTTCAGCCATTACTGCCGCACCAATCTGACACAGACCAACACCGTGTCCCCAACCAGCACCGTGCAAAATAAATTTTTGTGGTATTCCATTGTTTATGTTTTCTTTTTCAACATAGAAAGCACTACTGTAAAGATGAGTCGGAGACAGAACTCTTCTTATTTCCAGTTCCTTGCCAATTACAAGTGTTTTTTTAGTTCCAACTATCTTCAACTTAATCAGTCTTCCCGAATATCCTCTTTCGACAGGAACAAGATCAATGATTTCACCAAAATCTGTTGAGAGCTTTTCATTAATAAGTTTGGCTAAATCATTTTGTGAATACTCAACTTTCCAGCGGTAAAAATCTTTTGTCTCTTGGTCATAATCCAATAAAATCTGATTCAGAATTTTAGGATCAGTCGTGTTGCAAAACGCCGGAGGATTTGCTTTAATCCATCTTACTGCATTTTCTTCTTTTGTCAAATCGAGGTCAAGATTTTCTGGTTCAAATTTATAATCAATAACCGGCTGCAAGTAATCATATTTAATGGGTTCCCACACATTTTCGTATGACTCACTCATACCACCACAGGATTTGGAATATCTTGTATCACAAATCTTGTCCCCGCTAATCAATACAATTCCCCGCGTATCTTTTATAGCTTTGAATGCGGTTTCTGTGGTAACTTTTGTTACTCCCTGAAATCTCTGACAATGATCATCTGCACAAACATCAAATAATGTGTGCGCTTCTCTATCGTACCAGGTGATTAGTTCAGCTTCAGTTTTATATGGCTTAAGTGCAGGATCTTTGATCTTTTCTTTTTCTTTATTCTGAAGTTGTGCAAGTAACCAGCTTCTTGCGACAACTGCCTGAGACCGCAAAAGGTTGATTGAACACTTTGCACTCATCTCAGATGAAATGACGCTTGTTAAATATGCTTCAACCGGGAGATAGTTTATTGCAGTAAGCTGATTACCGTTTTTAATTATTTTGAGAAAGTAATTGAAGCGTTGCTTTTCTCTTCTTTCCCAATGAAACTTTACTCCGATAATTACATCTCTCAGTAAAAAACTTTCAGAAACAGGGTCCGAAGGTTCAAAAATTATTTCTTCATCTGCTTCAATTAAAAGGTTGCTTCCTTTACAAACGATTTTATTATTCTTTAGCTCAGCTGTAAATAGACCACTGAGAGTTTTTTTACTGAGTACAGTGCTAAAATCACCATAGAGTTCAAAATTAATTTTATCGTCGGTAAGAATACCAACATTAAGCCATGGTTCTGTAGTAATCTTCATAAAAAATTTTTTATTTTTTTTCAGCTCAAAATTACTGATAATTGGTTTAAGAATTTGTGTTGGAATTAGGAGTTCTTGGTAAAATATTATGAATGGCATTAACTTAACCACTAACAAATAATAATATTTTATGCCGAGAGAGAATATTTCAATTATCGGATTTCCAATGGACTTAGGCTCGGGCAGAAGAGGTGTTGATATGGGTCCTTCTGCGCTGAGGATTGCTAACATAGAAAAACGCCTTAGAAGTCTTGGCTATAAAGTAGAAGACCTGGGTGATATTAAAATCAAAATAATGGAAAGACAGAAAGTCGGAGATCCAAAACTTCGTTACTTAAATGAAGTGTTGAAAACATCCTTTACACTTGCAAAAACAGTTGAAAAGGTTTTGGATAAAGGAAATTTTCCTCTTTGCATTGGTGGTGATCATTCTATGGCAATTGGTACAATTGCGGGTATTGCAGCACATTGCAGAAAAAACAAAAAGTCACTTGGTGTAATATGGATTGATGCTCATGCCGATATGAATACTCATGAAACAACTCCAAGCGGCAATATTCACGGGATGCCTTTGGCAGCCTCAATGGGATTGGGTCATCCTTCGCTTGTCAGTTTTTATGGATTCAAACCAAAAGTTAAACCCGAGCATTGTGCACTGATTGGAATACGAAGTGTGGATAATGAAGAAAGAAAAAATATCAGGAAATTAAATCCTACTGTTTTTACAATGAGTGATATTGATAAACTTGGTATTCATAGAGTTATCTCGAGGGTATTAAAACAATTTCGTCAGCAAGTAGATCATATTCACATAAGTTTTGATGTTGATAGTGTTGATCCCTCTGTTGCTCCTGGTGTTGGTACTCCTGTGAAAGGTGGTTTAAATTATCGCGAAGCACATCTGCTGATGGAAACAATAGCCGAATGTGGTTGTATGTCTTCTCTTGAAATTGCTGAAGTTAATCCTATTCTCGATAATCACAATACAAGCGCAGTATTTGCTGCCGAGCTTATTGCATCAAGTATGGGACAAAGAATTCTGTGAGAAATTTAAAAATTGTTTTTGCTGTCATTATATTTTTGTTAGCATTATTCCTTCTGCTAAATCTTATTGGAATCAGCGATTTTTCTTTCGTGGAAATATTGGCTTACATTTCAATAATATCAGGGATAACCCTTTGGTATTTTTCATACACCGAACCGAATAAAGGTGGAATATTTGCGGGATGTTTTATTTTCTTGTCAGGAATTGTCCTTGCAATTGAATCTTCTTTTATTATCTGGAATCCACTGCGAATGGTTTTTCCTTCGATCTTCATAATAAGTGGAATATCTTTATTTTTTGTTTATCTGTCAGAAAAGAAAAAAATAATATTCCTTGTACTTGCAGTTCTTCTCCTTGCTGCAGGGATGTTTTATCTATTCGACAGGATCAACTTTAAGTTTTTGGTGTTTATCGAAGCAATCTGGCAAATAATCCTGAGATTATGGTTCGTTATTATTCTTATTGCATTGATAATATATATTATTTCAGGAAAGAATAACCGGCAGAATATTTATACTAACCAGGAATGATCTTTAATTGATTTATAAACACTGCCAACAGAATTTGCTCTTTTTACTTTCTCCAGTTCCTGTTCAAGCTTTTTAATATCCGCTGTAAATTTGAAGAAAATGAAAATCGAAATTGCAAGCAGAACTGCGCATATAATTATAAGAGAAATAATGCCTTTAAATAATTTTGATTCAGACTTTTCAACTGATCTTTTAATTGCTTCAATGTCGAGCTGAAAAGATTTCTGAAGTTTTTCAGCTATGGTTCTTGAGGTAATATCTGCAAATTTTGATTCCGAATATGAATGGTCAATTTTAACTTGTCCGGTAAAGGATTCAGTCACAGGTTTCGTTTCAGCTGGTTTGGGCTCATCGTATTTAATATCTTCAATTTGTGATGGCGCTTCTTCAACTTCTTGCTGTTCAATCAAAATATCATCTTTTTCAGAAAAGATCTCCTCATCAATTTTCTGAGTCTGAGGTTCTTCTATTTCTACTTCAAATATTTCATCTGAAATAATTTCTTCTTCAACAGGAATATCGGAAATGTCTTCTGTCTTTGTTAAATCTTCAGCCAGATAACTTTCGGGAATGGGTGCTTCAATTATTTCGGGAGATTCTATTTCAACTTCTTCAAGTGGAGATTCCACATCAGCAGTCTGGGAAATTTCTTTGGTCAAATCTTCAATTTGAGCTTGTTCAGTTTTTATTTCCTCATTGATTTCTGATGTATCTTCAATTTTAATTTCCGGCACTTTAGCTTTTATCTCGGCTTCGCGTTTTGCGCGAAGTTCCTCTTCAATTCTTTTAAGTCTGAGTGCTACATTATCTTTTACAATTTCTCCCGGGTTTATTATCTCAAGTGAAAAAGGTATTAGAGTGCACAATGTCTGATAAGCAGCTAATTCAAACTGCAGTTCACTATCAAATTCAAGAAGCTCTTTCAATGAATTAAACTCATCTGTGTCAAGACAGCCTAATGCAGCGGCCTGTAAATAATCCTTTGCCTCGATTCTATCCATATTATTCCTCTGTATTCATTTTTTCTTTTAATGTGTTTAATGCAACTTTTATTTTAGATTTAACTGTTGGAAGAGGAATTTTAAGCTTTGCAGCAATTTCACTCTGAGTAAGTCCTTCGAAGAATGCCAGCTGAAGTACATAACGCTGAGCTTCGGTTAGTTTTGAAATGGCTGACCTTAATTTCCCGCTTTTAGCAAATGCATCTTCAAATCCGAAATCATTATAATCATAAATGTTTGGAATTATAAAATTATTTTCAAACTCATCGTTATACTCAACTCTGGTATTTCCATTTCTTCGTCGTAAAGTATCAACAGCTTTGTTTTTTGTAAGTAGTACTACCCAGCTGTAAACATTTTTATAATCAAAATTATAGAAATCAGTTTTTTGCCAGATAATAACAAAAACATCAGCAAGAACTTCTTCGGCAAGTTTATCATCTTTTACAATTCGTTTGATAAGGGTGTAAAGCAAAGGGGAGTATTTATCATACAAGATTTCGAGTGCTTTTGAATCACGCTTTAGTACTCTTTGCAATAATTCATAATCGTTTGTATTAATATTGTTCAATTTTCCCTGTCCCATTATATGATATTTTTCTTGCTGAAAAAGTACAAGTATCAGGATTAAAAATCAATTTGCACAGTGTTATAATTTTATTCAGATATTATGTCTTTCCAAAACATCATCGGGAATTCTAACAGGTCTTCCCGATGCGATAGAAATAAATGTATAAACGATATAGCCTTCTGCTGCAATTTTATTGGTTTGTTTGTTAGTTATCCAGAAATTGATAATAACCTGTGCACCGCTCCATTCCTTTATCTGAGTTCTCACAATGGCGATATCACCAAATTTAAGTGCTCTTTTAAATTCAATATGAGCTATACTCGCATACCAGTTGTAACCTCTTTGAAGATATTCCTCCATAGGAAATTTATAATTATCACGCATCTGAATGTAGCGGGCAGTTTGAACATAATCGAGATACTTTGAATTATGAACATGATTGTTCATATCAATATCGTCCGGTCTTACAATTATCTCAGTTTCGAATGATGAGAATTCTTTTTTCGATTCCATAATTATAAAAATTCATTAATGATAACAGGATATTTTTATAGCTAAAGTTTTACGAAATTATCAAGGAGAATTAATCCGGTTTCTCCTGATTTTTCAGGATGAAATTGAACACCGAATGATAGATTTTTCTGTATTGCTGATGAAAAATCTATATCCTTTCTGCTTACAGAAATTGTGTAATCGTTTACAGGAAGATAGTAAGAATGATTAAAATAAAATTCAGATTTATCTGGGATATTTTTAAATAAAGGACTTTCTTTCAAAATCTTTACTTTATCAAATCCTTCGTGAATAGGGTTCTGGGTTGAGTTACTGAATTTCATAATACTGCCTGGGAAAATTCCGAGACAAGGAAGATTACCCTCGGAAGTATATTCACACATAATCTGCATTCCAAGTCCAATACCAAGTATTGGTTTCTCAATTATAATTCTGAGAAAGGAAAAGATATTTAACAGGTGGATTTTTTTCATAACACTTTGTGCACTTCCTGCGCCGGGAAAAATGATTTTATCAGCACGACAAATCTCAGTTTCATTTGAAGAAATTATAAAATCATTGGTTATTTTCTTCAGCGCTTCTGCTACTTCTCCGGAATTGATATCCCCAAAATCTACTATTGCTAACATAATTTTCTTTTATTGTCAGGGCAAAATTCAGTATTTCTTTTGTTTTGAACAATCCTTTATTTTGAACCCGTTACATTTGTTGCGTGTTAAATACAAATCAATTTAATCATTTTATTATTAGAAGTTATTCTTCGAAATGAATATTAAATTATACAGAATTATTTTTTCCATTACAATAATATCACTTGGATTTATTGCCTGTGAAAAAACAGAATCAAAAATTATGAAGGATAATCGAATGGATAATCAGCATATGAACAAGTCAGAATTAGCCACATTTGGATCGGGATGCTTTTGGTGCACGGAGGCAATCTTTGAAAGAGTTAAGGGAGTGCAAAAAGTCGTTTCCGGATATTCGGGTGGAGTCACCGACAATCCCACTTATGAAGAGGTTTGTACCGGCAAAACAGGGCACGCTGAATGCACACAAATTTATTACGATCCAACGGTTATAACTTATGATGAATTGCTTGAGATATTCTGGAAAACTCATGATCCAACAACTCTGAACAGACAGGGCAACGATGTGGGCACTCAATATCGTTCTGTAATTTTTTATCACAATCAGGAACAAAAACAAAAAGCTGAGTACTATAAGAGTAAGTTAGAAGAAGAAAAAGTTTGGGATAAACCTATTGTTACGGAAATAGTTGAGTTTAAAAAGTTTTATCCGGCTGAAGATTATCATCAAAACTATTATGATAACAATTCGAATCAGGGTTATTGCGCTTTTGTAATTACACCAAAAGTGGAGAAGTTCGAAAAAATATTTAAAGATAAAATTAAAAAGTGACCACTTAAGTAAAATTTTTGCAGCCAGTAATTATTTCAAGTAAAATCCTGCAGAGAAAAATCCAACCCAGTGTCTGAGAGAGAATGGTGCAGTTATACCCATTTTAGATTCTTTGAAGCTAAGAACTTTCTCGGTAAAAGTATCTGAATAGTAAAACATTTGGCCGGTTATTTTCCTATTTAATCTTTCTGCTAAAATTGTTGAAGTTAAAAGTCCCATAATTACCGGATATCTGCCACACCAAAGCGGATAAACAACTTTATGTTTTGTTTCAGGCCAGAGCTCTTTAGAAAGATCTGAAAGTTTATCTTTTGAAAATTCACCGTTTAATTTATCGGCGATTCTTTTGTCTTCATCGGTTGCTTTTCTATGAGCAGTTTCATCTAGTCCAAATGGATTATTGTTGAAATCTTCTCCATAATGGTTTGCATCATTTGAGATCATAATAAACAAGTCCTCCCCAAACTTCAGATTTCTTTCATTCATATAGGCGAAAACTATTTCGGCAAGTTCTGTTGCTATTGAGTCCATTCTTTCAAAGGACATTTTTGTAACCATTATTGGAGTGATTTTAATTTCGCGATTATAATATTGAATAAACGGAATTAATGCTTCAATTGAATGCTCAAGAGAGTGGGCATTTCTATTAACTTCATAAAAATTTTTTGTCAGATTATTTTTAATGTAATCCCTTAAATCGGAAACCAGCACATTTCCATAAGGCCCTTTCCAATAATTAAAATCATCAAGGATTAAAATATTCTGAGGATCATTGATTGCTTTGCGAACAGTTCCATGAGTAACTCCGAAGATCATAATCTCTTTTGCATTAATCAGTTTGTAAATTGGGAAATAAATTTTCCCCGCATAAAGATAGTCGTCATGTGGAGAAATTGCCGTAACCAAGTTTTCAGATGGAAACTCTTTTGAACTAACAGAATTACTTTCCAACCAACTTATAAATGAGTCCATCTCTTTATCATTCCAACAAAAGCCTACACTATCTCGAATCTCTCTTATGGTTTGTGCCTGAGTTGAAAATATTATAATTAGGGAAATAATTAAAAATCTGAAATACTTCATTACAAACTTCAAAGCATTTTTAACAATAAAAATATATAGCCTGCAAGTAAATATCACGCTTACTAATTAATACTCTTGAAAATCTTCATTTTGCCTCCAGAAGAAATTTTTTTCGCTTTAAAAGACTTGACTTTGTGATATTATTATGATATCATTACGATAGCAATTTTAGAAAGGATTGTAAAATGGAAAAAATAGCAGAAAAAAAAGCAAATAAATTAAATGGCTTTTTAATGCTTCTCATTCTTTTCGGTTTAATAGCTGTGGAGTTCTTATTAATCAAGGAAATGATTGCTACCGAAGACCCTGGCTTATTGGCGTACTTCGTTCCAATAATAATTATTATAGTTCTAATTCTAAGTGGATTTATAATTGTCCAGCCAAATGATTCTCGGGTATTAATTCTTTTCGGAAAATACACAGGAACCGTAAGAACCTCGGGATTTTGGTTTATTAATCCATTCACAGTAAGAAAGAAGGTATCTTTAAGAATAAGAAACTTTAATAGCCAGAAGATTAAAGTGAATGATCTTCATGGAAATCCCATTGAAATAGGAGCAGTAGTAGTTTGGAGAGTTATTGATACAGCAAAGGCAGTCTTTGATGTCGAAAACTATGAGCAATTTGTTGATGTTCAGAGTGAAACCGCTATAAGACAACTGGCTTCAGAATATCCTTATGATGTTGATCAGGAAGATAAGCCAAGCTTACGAGGAACTCCACAAGAAATCGCAGAAAGTCTTAAGAATATGCTTCAGGTGCGGCTTGAAGTTGCCGGAGTTGAAATTATCGAAGCAAGGATTTCACATCTTGCATACGCACCAGAAATAGCTCAGGCGATGCTAAGAAGACAGCAGGCACAAGCAATAATTGCAGCAAGAACCAAAATTGTGGAAGGTGCAGTTGGAATGGTGGAAATGGCACTGAAAGCTTTAAGCGAACAGAATATTGTAAAACTTGATGAAGATAAAAAAGCAACTATGGTAAATAATTTAATGGTAGCATTAGTATCAGAAACCGAAGCCCAACCAGTCATAAATACAGGAACGCTTTATCAATAGCTATGAAAAAATTATCAGATTATATTGGTAGAAATCTTTTAATCTATCAGAAATCATTTTGGGAAAGAGAGTTTGAATTTCGCTCTGATGGGGAATTGTTAGGTTTAATGAGATATCCGAAATTTTTCAGTGAAATGGCGGAATGTGAAATTGATAAAGAAAAATATACTTTCAAAAGACCTCATATTTTCAGTAATAATATTGAGGTGAGAAAACAAGGATATGAGCTTCCGATTGCAAAAATGATTTCAAATTTCTTTGCTACAAAAGGTGAACTTGATTTGCCAAGAGGCAAAAAAATATTTATGAAATTTGGGGCACTACAAACTAATGCCGAAATTTATGCTGGTGAGTATGAATTAATCGCAACACTTTATTACAAATTTTCTTTTAAGGAAAAATGTAAGATTGAAATTGAAAAGCGCTCAGAAATTCTGGATGATTATCCCTGGATAATTTTCCTGGCTTTTTATTTTGTTCAATTAAAGCGCCGAAATACAGGAATAGTGCATTAATGGATTAAAATGGCTGAAAAGAAAAAATTTTTATTAAGAATAGACGAAAAAATTTATGCCGCCCTTGAAAAATGGGCGGCTGATGAACTGCGAAGTATCAACGCCCAGATTGAATTTCTTTTAACGGAAGCTTTAAAGAAAACAGGTAGAATGCCATCCGGGGAAATTGAAAATAATAATAACCCTAACGAACCCAATACATAAGACACAATCCCGAATTTTTTCAAGCAATTAATTGAAGAAATTGATTAAGTTTGCTGCGGAGAAATATTATCAGGAGGAAAAATGAGAATATTTATTGCTCTGATTATTACATTAATTATTTCAATTGGTTGTTCATCATTAAAACTTTCACCTGCCGAATTTGACTGGCCTGTTGAATCTGTTCAGAAAATAGATAACGAAGGGTTCGTAAAAGAAGATCGTTACTCTTTTTCGTTCAACTCAAAAGCACTTTTCCTAGAAGAGATGCAGGATTCAATGGCATATAAAGGCAAAGACCTCAGAATTATCAGAAATAAAGATGGTTATTATTTTATAACGACTAAAGGGTTTAAGAATGTATATATCTTTCAGCAAGGTGAGGCAAGTCTTGAACTCAAAGAAAAATTATTAGTAAATGAGAATGGATTGAACAACCCTTTCTTCAATCAACGAAATCCTTTTGTTGAGTTGGTGGATGGAGATATCAAAGTGTTTCTTACAAGCGAAGGACTTCAGGGAGGTGCAAAATGAAAAATTTCATCTTTATTTCGTTAACAATATTATTTATTACTTCTAGTCTTTCTGCTCAATCGGATTATGAGATTGTTCAAAACTTTAAAAATAAATATCAGCAATTCGAACAACAGATTAAAAATGCTGTAACCCTTGAAGAGTTAAATGCATTAACAGGTGAAATCGAAAGATTTAAAAACGAATTTTCTACTTATAAGGATCTGCTTGATAAAAGTCTTTATCCTGATAATTTCGAAAAATCATTCGACAAACTCGGCAATGCACTTGTGCTAAGAAAAACAGATTTCACACAAATAGAAACATTACAAACAGAAGTAATTACATTAAGAACGGAAGTTGATGATCTCAACAAGAAGAATGCTGAACTGTTAAATCAGATTCAGATTCTTGAAGTCCAGAGAAAGAAAGATGCAGAAACAATCGCCAGACTGGAAAAGCTTGTCAGTGAGTTAAGAGCTTCACTGAAAAAAAGAGATGAACTTGTTTATGCAATAATTGATAGTCTGGCCCCAAAACTATCTGGTGATGTTTCAGCTTTGACCCAAAAAGAAAAAGAGCAGATAGTAGCAGAGACAGAAAAGAAAAATGTTCTCTATATTGTGAAAAAGTCTTTGCGCGACAATACAAGGTTCCTCGAAGTAACCACTTTGAAGCCAGAAGATTTAAAAGATGTAAAAGAACAACAATCAAATTTTGTTTCAATGTGGCAGAAAGTCGGACCGAAGTTGGTTGATGTTTATGCTGGCAGGAAAGACAAAGCTCAGGAATTAAAAGATATCGATGCATTGTTTACAAGTTGGAAAACCGGCATTCAGCGAGAAGCCTGGGAATCAATCCGAGAAGATTTTGCTTTGAACAATATAAATCTGCAAAGCTTTTATAATGGAAATGAATTTACTGAAATTATAACTGCATTTATAAACGATGAAATAAAAAGTTATGGTGTTAAAAGTAAAGAAGAGTCCGAAAGAATTTATAGTGTATTTGTTGACAGCGTCTGGTACAAAACCATTGCAAATGAATGGATGCCTTATCTGCTCGAAAACAATATGATTACTTCTCAGCAGAAAGAAATAATAGAAAAGAAAATTGCTGAGTGGAAAGAAGTAATTTCTCCGAAAGATTTAACTTTGATTTATGTCGGCGTTGGAATATTAATTGTACTTATTGCAGCATTCTTTTTACTGAGAAAGAAAAATGGCTCTAAAGCAGCTCAGGATGCAAATTAGATTTAAATTTTATTTAGATGATAAAAAGGCGACAAACAAGTCGCCTTTTTTATTTATTTATCTTGTACCGTTGATAATCCTGTAAAAACATTTACAGAATGCGTTATCAAATCTATAAAAGTTTTAATGCTCATAAGAAGAATAATTACAAGTAAAGATGTATCCGTTTTTAGAAAAGAACCGGCAGCAGCAATAAAGCCACCCAAAATAATTGTCAGATGCATCGGAATAATTCTGAAATAAGGCATAAACATTACCGTTCCGAGGTTAGGAACTTCATCACTAATTGTGGTTTGTTCTTTATAAAATTCTATCCCATAGTTTATCAGAAAAATAATTGCTGTAAAAAGTAAATAGAAATTTCCAGGTGAGTTTTTTGATTCATCAAGAAGCAATGGAAATGTGCCAAGAAAAACCGCATAAATTAAATGAAAAAATCCGTAATGAAATAAAAAAAATACTGCTGTTGAAATTTTAGCTGCTTTTGTTGGCAAAACCTCTTTACCATTTTGCTTAAAGCCAGTAGTAGAAAAATTTTTCAACAGAAGAATTCTAAAAAAGTTAAATAGTCCGATTATCACACTTTGAATCCAGTAAATCCACATAACTTCCGAAGCACTTAATCTATCAACTATCGCAAAAAATATTACTGCAACATTTGAACCTATTACACCCCAGGTTGTTGGCTTTCCGAAATCAACTTTTTCCCACAGTTCCTTAATAGAAATTTTTCTTTTATTCTCAAGTGTTTTCATTAGTTCCTGACTATATGAATATTTTTCTTCTTCAGGTATGCTAAAACGAAGTTAAAATTATCTTCTCCTTCTCCAATCAATTCAGGTGAAATGATACCTGCTTTATCAAAATCCTGTTCAAGAATAAGCCTGGTAACAGCTGTACAGGTATATCCCGTAGTTCTTGCCATCGAAGTTGTTTGAGTTTTTTCATCATACTCATCATAGAGGTCATATTCAATTTTATTTTGATCAGAATCAATTAAGATTTTCATCACAGTAAATTCCTGTTCACCTTTTTCGAGTTGCCATTGTTTGTAAAGAATTTTTGATGTAAAGTCAATCGGTCTTAAAGAAATGTTGTCGATTGTGATTTTCTCTTTACTGAAAAATCCGGCATCGCGGAAAGCTTTGATTAAATCACTATGACCAGGGTATCTTAAAGTTTTTTCTGACATATCTGGAATTTTCATTGTAGTCAGAAGTGTTCGTAATCCATCAGTATTAAAAGCTTCAAGTCTTCCGGCTTTTGGAAAATCAATGATTTCAACATCAGAAAGTGCTTCTTTGATAATAATTTTTCCATTCTGCATTAATCTTGCTAGCCTGGTATATTCTTCAATTACATCAGAAGGAGAAAAAGGAGCTTTGTAATTAAATGGTGGATTAGGGTTTTTGGGTAATCCTCCAACATAAACACGATATGAATTTATTTTTATTCTTTTATTATGATAACCAAGAATAATATTACTAAGCCCGGGACAAACCCCGCAATCAATTACAATTGTCAGATTATTTTTTTTAGCTTCTTCATTCAACTCAAATGGGTCTTCGGCAAAAAATGAAATATCAACAACATTTTTCTTTAGCTGTACTAAAGACTTGAGAACTTTAAAACCAATTGATCCCGGTACAGCACTAATAACCAAATCCGAATCATTTACAATCCGTTCAAGTTCATTTATGTTAAGAAAATCAGTTTTGAAAATCCTTAAAGGGTTTTTGGATTGCAGTTCATTTAGTTTTTGAACATCAATATCGGCCACTGTTACATTATAATCACGACATAAATCAACGGCAATAGCGCTTCCGACCAATCCACAACCAAGTACAGTAATTTTTTTTAGAGCGCGGTTTTGATTCATCAGTAATCAGAGATTAGTTACTAGCCCAGTTGCGAATAATATTTTTTTCTTCATCCGTAAGTTTAGCTTCACTATGCATAATCCTATATTGCCATGGTGGCATCTTTTCATCGCGAACTTCTTCCCAAATTTCTTCTTTAACTTTTGCCACTTTGTTTCCTACCTTATCCCATTCGGAAAAATTTAAATGTTCTCTTCCATCTTTAACATCTTTGGATGCCAGAAAAGAAGAGGGTGCAATTTTAGTGTACCATGCCCAATTAGTTTCATTTGAATGACAATCGTAACATGCTTTTTTCAGAATAGATTTCACTTGCTCGGGTGCATTAATTTCTTGCGTAACGGGTGGATTTGTCCTTTCGACAGGAATAAATTGGATTCCCACCAAGATGATCACAAGCGCAATAAGTACTTTTTTCATTTTGCCTCCATGAAGTTATTATTTTTTATTGAGAATTTCTTTTGCTTTATTAACTACATCTTCAACAGTGAAACCGAACTTTTCAAACAGAACTTTATCAGGTGCAGAAGCACCAAAGGTTTTCATACAAATTATATCTCCTTTTTCACCAATATATTTTTTCCAGCCCTGACTAACACCGGCTTCAACAGCAAGTCTTGCTTTTACTTCTGAAGGAAACACTTTTCTCTTGTAATCTTCGGATTGCTTTTCGAATATTTCCCAACTTGGAAAACTCACTACTCTTGATTTTATACCTTCAGCTTCTAAAACTTCAGATGCTTTTAATATTAACCCCACTTCCGAGCCAGTTGCAATTAAAATAATATCCGGATTGCCCGAAGATTCTTTCAGTATGTAAGCACCTTTTGATAATTCTTTTGCAGGAGAGAGTTTAGTTCTATCGAAACAATCAAGTTTTTGTCTGGTTAATACAAGTAAAACAGGGCCGTCTTTGTGTTTAATTGCAAAACGCCAGGCTTCTGTTGTCTCATTTGCATCTGCCGGACGAATCACTGTTACATTAGGAATCGCTCGCAATGAAGCAATCTGTTCAACGGGTTGGTGAGTTGGGCCGTCTTCACCAAGGCCAATACTATCATGAGTAAAAACAAAAATTGTTCTGAGTTTCATCAACGCACTTAAACGAAGTGCGGGACGAAGATAGTCCGAAAAGATCAGGAATGTTCCACCATAAGGGATTACTCCGCCATAAAGAGCCATGCCGTTTAGTATTGCGCCCATTGCATGTTCACGAACACCGAAATGAAGATTTCTTCCGTTTTTATTTTCAGCAGAAAAACTTTTATAATCTTTCAGGTGTGTATTGTTTGATTCTGCAAGATCTGCAGAGCCACCAATCAGTGTTGGTAGATATTTAGCAATTGCGTTTAATACTTTTCCTGAAGCAGCTCTTGTTGCCATTGCTTCAGAAAAAGAGGGGAGATATTTCTCCCATTCTTCGCCAAAATTTCCATTAAATATATTTTGGAATAAATCTGCTTCTGAAGGAAATTTCTTTTTATAGTCTTCAAATTGTTTGCGCCATAAATCTTCGGCTTCTTCACCACATTTTCTGATTCCTGTAAAATGATTTTTCACTTCTTCAGGAATAAAAAAGTCTTCCTCATAGTTCCAGCCAAGATTTTTCTTTGTAAGTTTAACCTCTTCTATACCCAATGGAGCACCGTGGGCAGATGCAGAGTCTTGTTTGTTGGGACTACCGTAACCAATGTGAGTTTTTGTTATAATTAAACATGGTTTGTCTGAGTTTTGTCTGGCAAGATTTGCTGTGTTTTCAAGTTCGGAAAGATTATTAACATCATTTACACGATAAACATTCCAGCCATAAGCTTCAAACCTTTTCTGAACATCATCTGTATAAGTTAAATCTGTACTTCCTTCAATTGTAATTTTATTATCATCATAGAAAAAAATAATTTTCCCAAGTTTATGATGACCAGCAAAAGAGGCGGCTTCATGTGAGATACCTTCCATCAAATCACCATCACTACAAATTCCGTAAATGTAATGGTCAATAAGGTTAAATCCTTCCTTATTGAATATAGAAGCAAGATAATCTCTTGCTACAGCCATTCCGATTGAAGTAGCAAATCCCTGCCCAAGCGGACCAGTTGTTGTCTCAACGCCTGGTGTGTGTCCATATTCAGGATGACCTGGAGTTTTACTATTCCATTGTCTGAAATTTTTTATTTCATCGAGTGATAAATCATAACCACTTAAATGAAGTACAGAATAAAGCAACATACTTCCGTGACCAGCTGAAAGAATAAATCTGTCTCTATTAATCCATTTTGGATTGGAAGGATTATGTTTCATCAATTTATAATAGAGCAAATAAGCAATTGGTGCACAACCAAGTGGCATTCCCGGATGTCCCGAGTTTGCTCTCTGAACAGCATCAATGGCTAAAGTACGGATTGTATTTATGGCGAGTTGTTCAATAGAAGTTTTTTGTTCAGTCATCAATTCTCCGATGTATAGAATTTGAATTTTTAATGCGTGAAAGATAAAAAAGATTGAAATAATAAGTCCGCATTTTTTTAATCAGTAACCTGTTTCTATTGGTGAACGCATTTGACCGATGCCCTTTAATTTTATTAGATCAGAATAATTAATAAGATTTATTTTTCTTTTTGTAAACTCATTGTTCTGAATTGCTTTCAATAAAGCATTCAGTTCTGCTTCTCTGTGTTTGCTCATTTCCTTAAGTCCGAATTCATTTAGGTCAATCATTGCAGCAAGTTCATCATTATCTTTTCCAATATGACAAACCAAAAGATTAATATTATTGTTATCAAGACTATCGAGGACAGAAACAAGATGGTTATATTTTAATTCTACAGGAACACTGTACATACTATTCATATCTTTTTCACCCAAATATCTTGAAATTGCCAGCTTATATTCAGAAGCAAGCTTCTCAACAATTTTTCTCATTTCAGGTTTATCAACCGCTGTCCCCATATGGTAATCAAGATATGAAATTTTTAATCCAGATTTTATTGCTTTTTCTATTTGTGCTCTAAGCTCGATTTCTACTTCGTCAAGGGATGGGTTATTTGCAAAGAATTTTGCTCTCGATGGAAAAAAATAACCGAGAGAATCAACAAGCGAAGGAACTATAGAAACACCAGCAACAGGTCCCCAACGATAATTCTTCCACTCAGAATTTAATGTAAGATGAATTCCAACACTTACATTATTTGCATTTTTTAATAAAGAGACAGCTTCATCAAACCATCCACAGGGAACCATTACAGATGCGGAAAATTTTAATCCTTCATCAATAAGTTCTTTTGCTGCCATATTGACTGAGTGAGACATTCCTATATCATCGCAGCGGATTATGAGAAAATTTCCTTCTAAACTATTCTGGGCAAATGTGGTCATAGAAACAGCAGCGATGAGCAAGGTGGCAACTAAGTGTTTCATAAATTCTCCGAATATTTAATTCAAAACTACTAATAATTATTCTTCGAAGGGTTAAAATATTTAGTTGAAATAAAAACAATTCAAATTAAATTTTATAAGTTAATTTTGAAAAGTTAATCTCAATAAAAGGAGAAACAATGATTAATCAGACAAAATCTTCAACAATAATGTTTTGTACAATTTTAATTCTTGCCTTCAATACTTCTTCCATTGCGCAGAACAAAATGCTTACATTCAATCAGGTTTATATGTTTGGTGAACCAAGATTGTTAAATCAGCTTCCAAGAAACATAGTCTGGTTTGATGATGAACATTATCTGCAGCAAAAAAGAGTTGACGGAAGCACTGCTATTGTTAAGGTAAATGCATTAACCGGCAAAGAAGATATTCTTTTAAGATATTCTGATTATGATGATGTATTACTTGAATACGAATTAACTTTAGATGACAACATTCTTAAAACAGATGATTACAAAGGATTCGTTCTGAAAAAAGATAATGACTTTTATTTCTTCTCTATACAAACAAAAGAATTGAAAAGACTCACAAATGATAAAACCGAAAAAGCAAATCCAACATTATCACCAGATGGAAAGAAATTAGCTTACACTAAAAATCGTGATCTTTATTATGTTGATATTGAAAGCGGAAAAGAAACCCGACTTACATTTGATGCTTCAGAAACTGTTTATAATGGCTGGGCTTCCTGGGTATATTATGAAGAAATACTTGGTCGCGCTTCAAACTATCGTGCATTCTGGTGGTCCCCAAACAGTAAGATGATCGCTTTTCTTAGAACAGATGATTCACCTGTCCCTAAATTTCCTTTGTACAAAGCTGATGGCGTGCACGGTGAACTTGAATGGGAACACTATCCCAAAGCAGGTGATCCGAATCCAAATGTCAAATTAGGAATTGCACAACTTTCAGATAACAAAATTGTATGGGTTGAAGAAGATGAAACTGCTGATCAATATACAGCCTGGCCATTCTGGACACCAGACAGCAAAGAATTATTTTACCAGGTTTTAAATCGCGGTCAGGATCACCTTCAGATATTTGCTGCAAATCCTGCAACAGGTAAAAACAGATTGGTCTATGAAGAAACTCAGCCGAGCTTTGTTGAATTCTTTGAAGACATTTACATTTTTAATGATGGAAGTGGTTTTCTTCTTCGCTCAGATAAAAGTGGTTACAGGCATCTCTATTATTACGATATGAAAGGAAACCTGAAATCACAACTAACCAAAGGAGATTGGACCGTAACAGAAATAAATCTTGTTCATGAAAAAAATAAAAAAGTTTATTTCGAAGGGAATAAAGATAATTCTCTGGACAATCATTTATTTGTTGTAAATCTTGATGGAAGCGATCTTAAAAAACTTACAAAAGTTTCCGGAACACACGATGCAAAACTTTCCAGAAATGGTTCTTATTTTATTGATACTTACAGCTCATTAAATGATCCGGGAAGAATGGAAATATTCAACTCAAAAGGAGAATCAATAAGAATTCTTGCGGAAAGAAAAAATTCGCTGATGGATGAATACAAATTTGGTAAATCAGAAATATTTAAAATAAAAACTTCTGATGGAGTTGAACTTCCTGCAATGTGGGTGCTGCCACCTGATTTTGATCCTTCTAAAAAATATCCTGTTTTATTTTCTGTTTATGGTGGTCCTGGAGTTAAAGATGTTAAGAACGCGTATTTCGGCTATCTGGATAGATTTTTCCTTTCGCAAAACGGAATAATTTATTTTGTGGTTGATCATCGTGGAAGCGATCATTTCGGGAAAAAAGGAATGGCAATGATGCATCGAAACCTTGGTAAATGGGAAATGAATGATTACATCGAAGCAGTCAAATACCTGAGAACACTTCCTTTTGTAGATTCAACAAAAATAGGAATTACTGGAGGAAGTTATGGTGGTTATGTAACCTGTATGGCTTTAACTTATGGCGCTGATTATTTCACTCACGGCATTGCTGAATACTCTGTTACCGATTGGCATTTGTATGATAATGTTTATACTGAAAGATATATGGATAAACCCGAAGAAAATCCTGATGGCTATAAGTTTGGCTCTGCATTAACTCATGCTGATAAATATAAAGGATATCTGTTGATTACTCACGGAACGCTTGATGACAATGTTCATATGCAAAACACTATTCAGTTAGTTGATAAGTTTACAAATCTTGATAAAGATTTTGAATTGATGTTATATCCTAACGAAAGACATGGTGTTGGTTACCCAAAAAGAATTCATGCGACCAGAGAGTATGTTCAATTTTGGTTTAGACATTTTCTAGGGAAAGAGTTTGTAACCGAGTAAATACAACAGGAACACAGATAGAACAGATTGAACAGAACAAAACGGATTTAATCTGTGAAATCTGTGTTCCTCTTTCTTTAAACTGTTCTGATTACTCTTCTGAAATGAAATCCATAAACCGCAAGCGTCATCGCGGTAGTGAATTTTTTCGGATATTTGAAGATCGACAGGAATAACAGCTTCCAAAAATATCTTTTACCTTTTTCAAGAATTCCCAACACCCAAAGCAATCTGAGAAATGCTTTTATTTCACGGATTGAAATTTTACTTGTCTGCCATTTGGGGATTCTGTACTCTTTAAGAAATTCATTTACTCTACGAAAGTATTCTTCCTGAGAATAGATTGTGTGAAGAAGATTGCTGTAACCACGGATAAGAGTTTTATAATTCATCTTGGGAATAAAATTTATTGAGGCATCCATATTATTCCCGGAAAACATATCCAAAAGCCGCCCTTCGTTTTTCATTCTTTCATAAAGCTTTGTCCCCGTTGGTGCATTAAGTAATCCAACCATTGCGTTTGTGATACCGCTATGCTGAATAAATTGTATTTGTTCATCAAACACTTTCTCAGTATCGTTATCAAAGCCGACAATGAAACCGCCCGAGACAATAAATCCTGCTCGTTGTAATTTCTTTACTGAATCAACAAGATTCCTTCTTAAGTTTTGTGCCTTTCCGCATTCAGCAAGGCTATTACTGTTAGGAGTTTCAATTCCGACAAAGATACTGTTAAAGCCAGCTTCAATCATCATATTCATTAATTCTTCATCATCGGCAAGATTTATTGAAACTTCTGTAATAAAATTGAAAACATACTTATTATCTTTTGACCATTTAATCAGCATGGGCAGGAATTCACTTTTAAGTTTTCTTTTGTTGCCGATAAAATTATCATCCACAACTGAGATTGCTCCTTTGTAACCAAGCTCCTTCAGCCGGTTCAACTCAGTAATAAATTGCTCTGCAGATTTAGTTCTTGGCTTCCTGCCATTAAGCATAGTTATACTGCAAAATTCACAGTCGTAAGGGCAACCGCGTGAGTATTGCACACTCATTGATGCATATTTTTTCATCTCGAGTAATTCAAATGAAGGAACAGGTGTGTAGGTAATATCCGGAAATTCATTTGAATAATAAATGGGTTTGGGATTTCCGTTTTTCAAATCAGCAAGAAACATTGGCAATGTTATTTCAGCTTCATTAAGAACGAAGTGATCAACACCGAGTAAGTCCTTGTACTGGGTAGTAGCAAGTGGACCCCCAGCGACCACTTTAATTCCGAGTTTGTTACACCGTCTTACAATCTCTCTGAATGAATTAAGGTGTACATTCATAGCACCGATAAAAACATAATCAGCCCAGAGCAAATCTTCATCTTTAAGATTGCTTACATTCATATCAATTAATTTTTTCTGCCAATCAGCAGGAAGCATTGCTGCTACAGTGATTAATCCTAAGGGTGGTTCAGCTGCTTTCTTCGATATGAATTTCAAAGCATCTTTGAAACTCCAGTAAGTTGCAGGTGTTTCGGGATAAACTAAAAGTATTCTCATTTCCTGATTCCTTTTGTTTTGCCATTCAAATCTGCAAAGAAAAGTAACACAGTACTGTAAAAGAACAGTAAATTGATTTTCAGTGAAATTGAACTTGAATTAAAGTTAGTTGATATTTCGTCTGAGAAAATTTTGTTTCTATAAAAATGAGAAAAAGATATTCACTTGCATATAACCTTGCTATTTTCATTCTTGCACAGATTGTATGGCTTGCACTTCTTGGGCTGTGGATTTACTGGTATGTTTCAAACTACATTATTTATGAGAAGGTAGGGGAGAAGCTATCTCCACAAATTGTTATTGACACTCCGAGTGTGTTTCCTTTTGTTGGTGGAATTGTTTTACTGGTTGGGTTGTCATTCAGTATGGTTTTGATTTTCAGACACTTAAATGTTCAGATAAGATTGACGAAGCTCTATGATAATTTTATAGCTAATATAACTCACGAATTAAAATCGCCTCTATCATCAATTCAACTTTATCTTGAAACGCTAAACACAAGAAATGTTCCTCAGGAAAAACAGAAAGAATTTCTTGAGCAGATGATAAGAGATACGGCGAGATTACAGAAGCTAATAAGCACCATACTTGAAATTTCAGCTCTTGAAAGCAGAAAGAACAAATCGAATTTTGGTGTATATAATTCCTGTGAAATAATTAATCGCTTGATTAAAGAATCAACAGAACAGTTCAGGTTGAATGAAGACACAATTTCCTTTAAATGCCTGAACTCTGCCAATATATTAATTGATGTTAACGCTTTTAAAATGGTGATTGACAATCTGATTGATAATTCAATTAAATACACAACCGGTGAATTGAAAATTAATGTCGTAGTAAAATCATCTCTCGGAAAGGTTGAAATACATTTCACAGATAATGGAATTGGCATATCACCAAAAGAACAAAAAAATATTTTTCAGAAATTTTACAGAATTTATGACGAGGACATTCCTAATGTTAAAGGCACCGGGCTTGGACTTTATTGGGTGCGGGAGATTATAAAAAATCACAAAGGAAAAATTTCCGTACGAAGTGAAGGAAAGGGTAAAGGAACCACTTTTATTATTGAACTTCCTATAGTCAAGAAATCAAGCAAAGGGTGAACTATGAGTGATGAAAATAAAATAAATGCAAAAATTCTTTTGGTTGAGGATGAAGAAAGTCTTGCAACCGGACTTGAGTATAATCTTTCTGAAGAAGGTTATGAAGTTGACTGGGCAAAAGACGGAAAACAAGCGATAGAAAAGTTCAATAAAGCAGAATATGATTTGATAATTCTTGATATTATGCTGCCATATCAAAATGGGTTTGAAGTAGCAAAAGTGGTTCGTGAAAAAGATCCTCAGATTCCTATTCTTATGCTCACAGCCCGAACAACAATTGACGATAAAGTTAAAGGACTTGAAACAGGGGCTGATGATTACATTACAAAACCTTTTCATTTACAGGAATTGTTATTAAGAATAAAAGGAATGCTTAGAAGAAAAAACTGGTATTTAAAGTCTGTAAAGCAAAATCCTGTTTACAAAATTGGTAAGAGCGAAATTAATTTTGATAATCTGAAATGTAAAAAAGGAAAACAGGAGTTTAGCCTTACACATTTTGAAGCAATCCTTCTCAGATATCTTATTGAAAACAAAGGTCGCATCATTAGCAGAAAAGAATTATTAGAAAATGTCTGGAATCTGAATCCTGAAGTTGAAACAAGAACGGTTGATATTTTCATTTCAAGGTTAAGAAAGCATTTTGAAGACGATCCATCAAATCCTGTTTATATTAAAAGCATCAGAAGTTCTGGTTATATATTTGATACCGGCGAGACCGAATGAAAAAATATGTCACTTACAAAATCAGTTGTTTATCAAAAAGAATAAGTAAATCTTAAGCTTAAATGGTCAGCTGAATTTCGATATGATTTGAAATTTATTCCTGCATAGATGTTATCAAAAATATTATAAACCAATCCCCATCGCTGATAAGTTCTGTCTTCAAATGTTCTTGCCGGAAAACCATCAGCAACGAAATGTCTGAATGGAATAAACAAATAACCTCCAAACTGAACAGTGAACAATGTTCTTCCCATCAGAAACTCAACTCCGCCAAGTAAAGAAAAACGATAAGGATTAACATCTTCGTTTGGTCTGTATCTTCTGAACAATTCAACTGCTCTTCCGTTTCGTTCGAGTTCTGCACCAAATAGTAATGCCATTATTCTGTACACCTGAATACTTCTGTTGACAGTAATTCCATACATCGGAACTTGTCCGGGTTCAGGATATGGCATTGAAGAAATTCCCCACGAAAAAGATATATCCCATCTTGTCTTTTTAGGTTGAGAAAGATACGGATCAAATTTTACATCACGATTTCTGAAATCAACCGGTTCTAAAAAATAATTAAGGGAAGAACTTGCTGCCCAATAATTTATTCCGCCATTCGGTTCGAGCAAAGCAGCATTTGATTGATGATTCATACTTCCTTCAAGTTGTAACTCAATTTGATCGAGTAGTTTAATTGTAATTCCGGCTCCGGCAGAAAGAATATAATTGAAGTGAGTAGAGTAAGACATATTCTGCGGATGAGTTACTTTATCAAATGGCTTGGTCAGATATGCGAATCCAGCTTTGCCTTTCAAATGAAAATTATACTTGGAAGGAAGTCCAAAGAAATAAGTAAAATTAATTCCACCCGAAAGTCCGTAACCAAGAATGTCTGTGATATCAAAATCATAAAAAGAAATAAAAGCTCCAATTCGTGGATAACATTCACAATCTAACCAGACTTCATCATTATTAAGATGAGAATAATAAGCAAGTTCAATTCCTCTTGGGTTTGTACCACGAACATTCATCACTTCCTTTGCATGAGGAATCATATAACCGGTAATGTAAGTAAGTCCGATTACTTTTGAACTGCTACAGCAATCGAATTCATAATTTGAGTTGGTTTGAATTGAATCTATAGATTGGGGTAAAAGATTAGATTGAAAAACAATCAGCCAGATAGTTATTAATAATTTCTTCATCATCAACTAATCCTGATTTTCAGAATATGACGAACCAGAAACTCTTCAATAAACTATGGCAAAAATAAAAAACCGCTTGTTAATGAAGAATTTATAATGAATAATTTAGAATGAGAATCCGAGTTATAATATCCATTTACAATCGTTTCGATTTCTCTACACATCATATCATATAATTTAATTTTTTGTCGATTACCGAAACCAACAGGTTACTATTGACAGATTTTAGTTTATTGATTTTATGAATACCAGTTATTATGGTAAAAATAATTATTTATTACCGATCCATCTTATTCATGTCGGAATGACATATCAAGAATATCGGCAACAGTTCTAAGTATCTTATGCATAGCATGAAAATGTTTCAAATGGTCTTCTGCTGTTTGTCCATAGTATCTTCTGATTTGAAAATAACCCGAATCAGCTATTGCATACATTGTACCTATTTCATCAGTCTGATTTACTGGTGTGATCTGAACATCTGTGCTTTGTATAAGATAATCAGCAGTTTGAGTGGAACTCTGGTAATCAGGGGTCATAATAGATGAATGAGTTATAAACATTATTTTATTTTTATCTCTTGCATCTTTAGCGAATTTGAGGAAATCCTGCATTTGTAATATTGCAGTTGCTGAATCAGCATTACAATGTAAACCATCTGCGAGAATAATTGCGCTTATCATGTCATAATACAGTTGTGTTTTAAGAATTTCTCTTAGTCCTGCATACCCCGCACTGAATGATGTTATGATTAAATCCTTAATCTGAGGAGAGTGAATAATTGAATTACTACTTAGTAAGGAAAGAACAGTTCCCAGGATTAAACTGAATTTATCTGGTTCTGAAAAATAATTCTGATATGGGGTTGAAAGCGCACCAAGATGAATATTAAACAATACACCATTTACTTTTGATTGATATATCTGATTTTCAGCAGCCCAGGATGCTCCGTGCAAATGAATAACCAATATAAACTTTCCATCTTCTGGTGGAGTGAAATAATCTGGAACAAATAGTTGTGCAAACTGTCCTTTTTCTAAATTTAATTTATCTGTAAGATCAAACCTGAGACCTTTCTCTACACCTTGCGGGTAATTAAAGACACTTAGAAGAAGGCCCAATAATGCTATTAAAAATTTCATTTATACTCATCTTAAAAGTATCATCATTTTTGTTTCCGTATAATCACCTGCTTTAAGTTGATAAAAATAAACGCCGCTGGGTAATGAAGAATTAACAATGAACAATGTAGAATGAGTTCCGGCTTCGTAGTATCCTTCAATTAAAGTTTCTATTTCTTTGCCTAAAACATCAAAAACCTTTAATGTTTGCCAACTGCTTACTGGTGACTGCCAACTGATTGTAGTGCTTGGATTAAATGGATTGGGATAATTTTGCAGCAATGAAAATTCTTTTGGAAGTTGTTCTTCTATTTCGACATCGGTTAAAATAATGCTAAAACGATTTGATTCTGACCACGGACCAATTCCACCGTCATTGTTAGTTCTGACTTTCCAGAAATATTCCACATCAGCACTTAATACACCATTCTCTACTAAATAAGATGACTGATTAGCAATCTGTGATAAAATTATATTATTAAACGAAGAATCTGTAGCGATATAAATTGTATAATCAGTTGCTGTAACAAGACTGTCCCAATCCAACAAAGGCGTTAATGTATTGATTATCGAATTATTTAAAGGTAACAAAAGATTTGGTGCAGTTGTTGTTGCTTTGTACATCTCCCAAATTTCCTGATCAGAAAAAGATTTGTTAAAGATTTTTACTTCATCAATTTTCCCTTTAAAAAATTCAATTAAGTTGTTATTGCTTTCTTGTCTGCAACCAATACTTAAATAACTATTTGAATTTGAGGGATAAGAAATTGTTGATGTACCTACAGGTAATCCGTTAGTGTAAAATTTTATTTGATTCCCGGATTTTGCAGCAGTAACAAAAATCCATTCTCCGGGGGTATAATTAAGTATTTCATCAGAAGAAAAATCCTGGTAAGCATTCCCACTATAAACAAAATAGTTGATTCTATTTCCTGTTCCCCAAACAGGATGAATTCCAAAACCCAATCCCCAGATATTATCATTCTGTACATATCCTGCAGATACAATTCTGGCTGTTCTTATTTCAGATACATTTATCCAGGAAGAAATTGAAAAATCTCCATTTCCAAAGTCGTACATAGAATTGTCCGGCACTTGTATATAGCTGTCATTTCCGTTAAAATGATAAGCAGCATCCTGATTGGCATACCGGTCAGTAGTTAATACTGCATTGAAAACAGTCCCGTTGTTATGTAGAAAACTTTCATCGTTTGCATTGCCATTAAAGGGGAAATATGCAATTAAACTGTCAGTGAAATAAGTTGTTGAATCATTGTAGAGTGCCAGTATCTCAGTATTATTCAAAACACGATTATAAATTCTTAAATCATCAAGATATCCTTTAAAGAAATTTCCGTTATGATTTTTACCAATAAAGAAATCAAAACCTGGCACATAATCCATTGCAAGATTATGATTATCAGTTTGTTTCAGTTCACCATCTACATAAATAGATGTAGTTGAGGTGGTCTCACTTAGTTTTTTATATGTAACAACCACATTCTTCCAGATATTTAAATCATTCAAACCATATGTAGGGTTAAAAAGTATCCCGGGTTGATTCACATTATATCCATTAAGATAGCATAACTGACCACCGCTAAAAAACTGCTGATATCTGTGACCACCATCTACCCAACCAATAACTACCCAGGCACCACCAGGAGTTTCAGTTAATTTATACCACCAGGAAATTGTCAGTTCGTCAGAAAATAAGTTTGGATTATCTGCAATTGATATGAAACTATTTATTCCATCAAACTGATATGCCCTGTTATTAATCCCAAATCTATCTTGTGTTAATTGGGTACCATTAACTATTCCGTTATTGTTATTCCCACTTTCATCATTTGCGTTACCATTGAAAGGCAGGAATGCTACAAGTCCTGAATCGAGTGAATTTTGTGCAAAAGAAAATAGGGAAATACTAAAAAGTAAAAATGCTAATAAAAAATTTTTCATATATCACCTGTTTAAAATTGAATTTTCTCTTTTGAATAGAATGAAAAAATTAATAGAGGTATTAAAGAGGTAATTCTTAGAATATATAATAATCGAACCGATTGCACTATACTCCCCTGCGAGTAATATCTATAATCGAAACATAAACAGCGTAATCGATTTTATCAATAAGAAAAATTAAATTACTTTTCTTCCGATTCTTTCTCAATCATCTTATCTATATCATCAAGATCAGGAGCTTCCTTGAATTTTATGTTTTTAGGAATTATGAAATACTTTTGATCAACAGGAGTATTTATTTTAACTGAAATAGCTTCCTGCTTGCTTTTCATTCCTCCGAAATCAGATTCCATAAAGAGCATTATTCCATCCCTAACAAAAACTTTTTTCAGCAATTCTGATTACATCTTTTCTCACCTCAGAAACTCTATTTTATAAACTCGTTTACAGTAATGCCACACGGCATTAAATTGAGATGAAGAGTCCATTTGAAATTTCCATTTGCACCCGGAATAGGCATAATCATCTGAGTACCGTCTTCAGCCAACATTCTTATATTATGAGTTACATCTGGTGGATTAAAGGGATATACTTGTGGTGGAGCTCCTTGACATCCGGCAGTTACAGTTCCCGTAGCATGTTCTAAAATTTCAAAATCCATCCAAAGAGTCCCTTGATCATCAAGCACCATTTCACCACCAAGGGTAACATTTACAATACCTGCTTCATCATAAAAACAGTTAGGAGGCAAACCATTCATTGTTCCGCTCCAATCAAGAACTCCACTTCCATTAATTTGTCCGTTAGGTTCAATTGTTGTGTTTACTGTAAAAGGAACAGTACCAGTAATCGTTCTGCAAATCTCCGCCCCTTCGGCTGAGATGCAATAGTTGTATTCAAAATCAAGCTCACCACGAATATAGCAGCGATTGAGAACTTCATTTAATCTTTCGCTCATTTGTTCAATAATCTGTTCTTCAACACCAATTAAGATGGCTATTTCGTGATACTTTAAAAGTGTTTTCAGATAATAACCACAGGGTTCTTCGGGAATAGGTTGATTCATAAATAAATTTATCTGTTCGGTAACTCTCTGAACAATTTTATTATGAAGCTGCTCTGAGAGATCTGTTTCACCAAGCAATTCAAGCATTTCTTCGTATTTTATTAAAGCATTTATCAAATTATAAAAGGATTGCCAATCCCATATATTACTATTTGGTTCCTGACTTGTGTTTTGTGCCTGATTAATTATTTCGCTGCTTGTTGGGATTGCTCCGCCATAATCACTAAAATGGAAAGTAAAAGCTTCAATGGTTCTGTTATTAATCCATTTGCTCTTTAGTGGATGTGCGAGATTGTTATCTTTTCTGTAATAAAGAATTGTTTTAGAGGTGTCAGTAATTTCTTTATTAAAAGTAATTTTAATAGTTGCGGCAGTATCAAGTAATAATCCGTCAGGAAGAATTCTGATTGTTGATAGAATATTTTGTGAAAATGGATTTGCTCTAACATCATTAAGTATTTCAAGAGTAATTGCAGTTGTATCCTGAATTGCATAAGCAGGAATAGTTAGTTTAATCGGGTCGCCATTTTTGTTTGTAAGCTCAATCGTTCCTCCGCCTTGAGGAGTAATTGTTTTGGTTGAAGATGCATATGTTGGATTGTTATCAACAGGGTTACTGTCTTCCTTGCACGACCAAAGTAAAAAAATACTTATTAGCAGTAGTGATAAATAAATCAGACCGCTTATTATTTTTTGTTTCATAAATCTCCCCTTGTAAAAATGAATGTAATCTATTTTAATAAAATCATCTTCTTCGTTTCTAGATATTTGCCAGCTTTAAGTTGATAGAAATAAACTCCACCGGGTAATGAAGAATTTATAATGTATAATGTAGAATGAGAGCCGGCCTCATAATATCCATTTACAATTGTTTCAATTTCTCTTCCCAACAAATCATACAATTTAATTGTCTGCCAACTGCCTACCGGCGACTGCCAACTGATAGTAGTGCTTGGATTAAATGGGTTTGGGTAGTTTTGAAATAGAATGAAAGATCGTGGTATATTTTTAATTGAATCATCAACCGAAGTTATAACGGGCTCGACACTCTTGCACAAACCAACCCCAGTTCCGGCAAAAAGATATCCTGCTGAATTAAAAAATAAACAATACACATAAGGATTACTTAAACCATTGTTGCTTATGTGAGTCCATGTGGTGCCATTATCTGTTGATTTAAATACACCATTATTAGTCCCTGAAAAAATTTCTCCGCTTGGAGTGAAAGCAAAGCACTGAACCTGATAACCATTTAATCCAATTTGTATCCAGCTGTTTCCTTCATCAGTGGAGCGGAATGCACCTCCATTTACTGTTCCAAGGTATATGTCATCATTCGTGTTAATACTCAGTGTAAAAATATTAGCGGTAGTTAAACCGTTACTACATACACTCCAGGTAGCCCCATTATCTGTTGACTTGTAAACACCCTGAAGATTAGCGCCGGCGAATAATACCCCGCTTGAATTTATACCTAATGTGTTGACAAATGTAGCACCTAAATTTGTAGGTGACCAACTATTCCCGTTGTTAGTTGATTTACAAACATCATAATATAATCCGGCGTAAACATCATCATTTTGATGTGTGACTAAAGAATAAACATACAGACTTGTAAGACCTTCATTTATTTGAACCCATGTCATTCCATTATCACTTGAGCGATATATCCCATCTTGCATTGTTCCAACAAAAACATGATTTAATGAATTTGTAGCAATTGCTGTAAAACTAAAAAGACTCGGTGGTGCTTGTCCTGTCCAGCTTTCGCCATCGTCAGTAGAGCGTAAAAATCCACATCCTCCGGAAATAAAAATATATCCATTTGAATTTATCGCATGGTAATTTACACCTCCATCTGGTCCTTGAACTCCACGCCAGAAATTTTGAGGATGAACTTGTAAAGGATTGATATATAAAAAGAGCAATATCAGAAATGAGAAATAGTTGATTTTCATTTTAATTTACTCCACAAATTATTAGTTGCTTTATCAAATGTCGGTTTTGGCTTTTTAATATTGGTTCTGATTATTCTCTAATTATTAAAATTAAATCATTTTAGAAGTATCATTTTTTTTGTTTGAATATATTTACCAGCTTTAAGTTGATAGAAATAAACTCCGCTGGGTAATGAAGAATTTATAATGTATAATGTAGAATGAGAGCCGGCCTCATAATATCCATTTACAATTGTTTCAATTTCTTTTCCCATCAAATCATACAATTTAATTGTATGCCAGCTGCTTACTGGCGACTGCCAACTGATTGTAGTGCTTGAGTTAAACGGATTTGGATAATTCTGAAAAAGATAAAAATCATGATCAAAAAAATCAGGCTGCGTTTCTACATCAGTAATAGTTAATTTCATTTTATAAATCCGGGCTATTTCATAAGCTACGAACCAGAAAAATTCTCCATCAAACTCCATATCTCTTGGATTAGTATAAGGGCACAACCACTGATTTACTACTTGTTTGTTATTAGGATCAATCTGATAAATGGAATCAGTGTTAAAATCACCTGTAAATAATTGATTATTAAACCAGGCAAGTCCTATACTGCCGTTGTTACCAGGACAGGGAATAGAATCTAGTCCGACTCCGGTAAATGGGTCAATCTTTCTTATTTTTTTAGATCGGAAATCGTTGACCCATAAATATGAGTCATCCCAGGCAACACCATGTGGCCAGCAATTATTCGAGTAAGGAATAATATTCCATAAAGTCACACCGCTAACGGGATCAATTTTGGTTATCTTAGGATTAGTAAGTGTAAGTGATTCGTAATGACTTGCCCACAAATAATTTCCATCCCATGCTAATCCTTCAAAGAGATGATCTAATGGAAAAGTTGGGATTTTATGAATGATAGTTCCATCGGAAGTATCTATTTGATAAATGGAATCATTTGTAATATCGCTTACCCATAAATGGTTCCCATCCCAGGTCAGGCCCTGACAATTAGGCCCTGGTGCCGGGATAGTTTTAATAACTTCAAAAGTGTAATTGTATTTTGCTTTTATTGTTTGGGAAAAAATTTTTCCATCCTCCGAAATCAGGAATATCAAAAACAGAAAAAGATGAAATATGTTTTTCATATTTCTTCTCCTCCTTTAACGAATTTTATTCATCGAAATTAAGCTTATAGGAAACCGAAGAGTTAATTCCGGAATTTATTTCTTCTAAAATAATTTTCCTTTATTGGTCTAAATTGTTTTTTTGTGTCGTTGTGTTGTTAATCTGTGCTGAATAAAAAGCTGTAAGAAAGAATGTTAATTGCCGGAGATGAACTTTTGACTGAAGATTAATAAAAATGTGAGTCGGATTAATATCCGACTTACCCACATCAAAAAAATAATAAAAATAACTATTTAGTATTTAGTCGAATTAAAGTAGGATCATTTAATACTATTTAAGCAAAATCATTTTTCGAATTTGTAAATGACTACTAACTTTTAATTGATAAAAATAAATTCCGCTTGGTAATGAAGAATTAACAATGAATAATGTAGAATGAGAGCCAGCATCATAATAACCATCTACTATTGTTTCGATTTCTCTTCCTAGTAAATCATACAATTTAATTGTTTGCCAACTACTTATAGGTGACTGCCAACTGATCGTAGTGCTTGGATTAAACGGGTTTGGATAATTCTGTTCAAGTTGAAATGACTCGGGTAATGATGGAACATCTTTTTCAACTTCTGTTACAACTCCTAACTGACCATTGTGGCTAACCTGTTGTGCAAATAAATCAGAAGTTGATCCATTGCGGTAATCCCACCAAACAATAATCGCTCCACCGGCACCATCGCTTGTAATACTCGGAGTATATTGACTAGGATCAGCAGTTGAGATTACAAGACCATTCTGAATCCACTGAACAATTCCATTGCTATTTATCAGTTGAGCGTAGATATTCTGATTAGAATTATTTCTGTAATCCCGCCAGGTAATAACAGCTCCACCTTGACCATCATCAATAATATCTGGACTCATCTGAGCATTTACCTCAGTAGAAATTGGAACGCCATCAGTTCCCCATAGAACATCACCAATAATATTTATTTTCTGAGCATAAATATCATACGCTCCTGAACGATAGTCCTGCCAGGTTACAATTGCTCCACCTCCACCATCATTGACTAAAACAGGAAATGATTGAGAGCCTGTTGTTGTACAAAGCGCAACACCGTTAGTCGTCCAGAAAACAGTTCCATCCTTGTTTAATCTTTGTGCATAAATATCCGCGTCAACACCATTACGACTATCATGCCATGTTATAATAACTTCATCATTATTGTTATTTATAATTTTAGGATATACTTGTTGACCGTTGACACTACTTACAGGTAATCCATTCATTATCCATTGAACATTTCCATTAGCGTTTATACTTTGAGCATAAATATCATAATCCGGATTCAGAGAAGTTCCTGCTCTATTATCTTGCCAGGTTATTATTGCACCATTAGAAGCATCGCTTGCGATTTGGGGATATTCCTGTTTGTTGGTTGCATTACAAATTACAACACCATCTGAAGTCCATAATGAGTTCCCATTTGCATCTATTCTTTGCGCATAAATATCAAATGTGCCATCCCGCTGATCCTGCCAAGTTATGATTGCACCACCAGAACCATCACTTACAACCGTTGGATTTCTCTGATCATTAACAGCACTGCAGACAGGAATGCCGTTGGCAGCCCATTGCACAGCTCCGTTTGAATTAATCTTCTGAGCATAAATATCAGAATAGCTCCCGCTTCTGAAATCATTCCAGACTATAATTGCTCCTCCTTGTCCATCTTCTGTAATTACAGGCATAGATTGATCTCTCGTAACGGTAGCAATTGGAACTCCATTAAATGACCAAAAGACAACTCCGGCGTAACTAATCCTCTGAACATAAACATCATAGTTATTGCCATTGCGAAAATCTTCCCAGGTAATAATAGCTCCTCCAGAACCATCACTAATTATAGCAGGGAAGAACTGATCATTTGATGCAGTACAGATTGGTGTGTTAGTGTTTGGATCAGTTGACCATTGTGGTAAGATTCCTTCAAAAAAGAAGAAAGGTAAAATCAAGCAACAAAATAATTTCATAGCATCTCCTGCTATAATGTTTTAATTAATTATTTAATTATCTGAGTAAAATCATTTTACGTGTCTGCACAAATTCACCCGCTTTTAACTGATAGAAATAAACTCCGCTTGGCAATGAAGAATTAACAATGTATAATGTAGAATGAGAGCCCGCTTCATAATATCCGCTTACAATCGTTTCGATTTCTCTTCCCATCAAATCATACAATTTAATTGTTTGCCAACCGCTTGCCGGCGACTGCCAACTGATTGTAGTGCTTGGGTTAAATGGATTTGGATAATTCTGCTCTAAATAAAATGATGTTGGAGTGTAGCGCTCTTCTTCAACAGATGTAACCGTTGATGTTGTTGTTTTATATAATGAGTAACCCCATGGACCAGCATATAAATAACTACCCGTATCAACAGCAACACATCTTACATCTTGTGTAGGAAGAGCAGTGTTGATTGATTCCCAGGTTATTCCATAATCAGTTGAGCGAAAGACACCTCCATAATTATATGTCCCGCAGAATAAATGACCCAACGAGTTTTCGGTATATGAATAAACATTATTACCAGGAATACTCAGAGAAGTCCATGTTGCTCCATTATCAGTTGAGCGGTTTTTAGCTGCATAGATATAATCGTTGCTGCCAATAAAAATGCAATCTATATAAGGATATAACGAACCCGTTATATTTACCCAAACCGTATCACCAGCAGGAAGTTTCCACATACCGCCACCCCAGCTTGCCAAGAATAAATCTCCCACAGAATTAAATGCTAACTTACCGCCAGGAGGATTACCTATTTTGAACCAGTTACTACCATTGTTGGTGGATTTATAAACACCATTATTCTCAATACCTACATATACATTTCCATCTGAATCGGTTGCAATACCATTAACTGTTTGTACTGCTAATCCAGTATCTGATCTTATCCAATTAACACCATTGTTTGTCGAGCGGAAAAGAATGCCATTATCGTTTGCACCAAGGCCACAAAAAATAGTTCCATCGTTTTTTATTGTTATCTGTCTTGTGTCATAACTTATTAGTCCTGAATTCATTGGACTCCAACTTAAACCGTTATCTGTTGATCTTGCAATTCCGTTTACTAATGTGAAGATATATCCATTTAAGGGGTTTATTGCTATTCCCTTTACTTGTGCTACCGTTACACCCACTTGATACCAGGAATTTCCATTATCAGTTGATCTGTAAATACCACCTCCAGTGCCAGCATAAATATTTCCATCAGGGGAGATATGCATTGATTTAATATAGAAGTGTCCTAATCCTGAGTTTTTCTGAGTCCAGGTTGCACCATTATCTATTGATCTCCAGATACCCCAACCATAACTTCCGACAAAGATGTCACCATTATTATTTATAACTATGTTGCGTGTTGGATAAACTCTGATACCTTCCTTTACGGGTGTCCAACTGTTGCCATTATCTGTTGACCTGTAGATGCCGGAATTCGAAGCATATTCTCTGGAACAGCCGGCATAAATATCTCCATTTGGTGCAAAGGCAAAAGAATTAATTCCATCAGGTAAAGAAAGATTAGTCCAGGTCGAACCATTATCAGTTGATCTGTAACCGGTATAGCCACCTCCGACGAAAATATGTCCACTATCATTTATCTCAATACAATTTATAGATGGACTCGGATGAGTATAATGTGTCCAATTATATCCTGCATCAGTTGAAACACTGTATTGTTGATATGCAGTGTTTCCAACATAAAGATGACCGTTAGCATTTTTGGTTACCGAAGTTCCGCCAAGATTTTCTGTTTCAAACCAACTCTCACCATCATTTGTTGATTTGTAAATCCTTGCGCCAATGTGACTGTTAGTGCCAATAATTATGTAGTTACTATCATCAACGGTTATCCATGAAATATCTCTATTCAAGAGCAAGATACCATTGCCTTTTGGAAACCAGGTCAACCCATTGTCGGTAGATTTAAATACCCCTCTTTCATCCTGACTCATTCCAGCGAAAAGATGTCCGTTGCTTTTTGAAACGAAACACAGTGGTGTTCCACCAAAAGGACCATTGAGTGGTTGCCATTGAAGTGATTGTGAAAACAAAAATGAAGTGAAGAGAATGAATGTGAAAAGAATTTCTATTATTGTTTTCATAATACCCTCCTGATATTAAAAGTTGCAAAAATTTTCTGGTTAAAGAATATTCACTGACTTTTGAGAAGCTGGATCACTTTACTCAGAATACATCAGAGATGCTTTTTTGTTAGCTAATCCGGAAATTTATAAGTCAAAAGAATATTTTTTCTGCAGTTAAAGATATTTAACCTTTAAAGCCATGAATTGTTTTTTTGTGCCGGAGAATTGTTAATTCGGGTCAATAAGAAGATATAATAAGAATATTTAATTTATTATGGTTAATTATTGTTGGTTTGGCAGTAAAAGAAAAGAGCCAGATTGATTAATTCTGGCTCACATTTCATAAATTTTTTTGCAACGAATAAATTATTACTATAGGTGTTAAACTCTATTTAAGCAGTAACATCTTCTTTGTCGAAAGAAATTCTGTGGCCTGATTTTGCTGGTTAATCACCTTTATTTGATAAAAGTAAACTCCTGAGGTCAGATTCAAACCACTTGTGTTAAATTCAATTTCATGTCTGCCAGCTGATTGGATATCATTAATTAAAGTTGAAAGTTCCTGACCAAGTACATCAAAGACTTTTATAGTTACCTTTCCATAAGTTGGAATTGAGTAAACTATTCTAGTTGCCGGATTAAATGGATTTGGGAAATTCTGGTATAATTCATAATTGCTGACAGTAAGAATTGGTTCATCTTCAACAGAAGTGGGAAGTGTTCTGCCAAGAATAGCCCAACCTTTGTTATTGTTAGTATGTAATTCATCAATCTGGTTGTCGGGATCAATAACAGCATAAATTCTTGAGAACAGAGGTAAGCTTTGTGGAATTGCCCATTGCATCTGAACTTCTTGTTTTCCTCGTGCAGGAATAATGCCGGTTGTGAAAAATTCACTCTGACCATTTAATGAGGTAATCAGTGTTCCTCCCGAATCAGGATCACCAATATAAAATTTTACTTTGACAGAGCCTGGGGTAGGAATTAAACTATAATTATGAATTCTTGCTTTTACTGTTACAGTATCACCAGGATGATTATCCATCGGTTGAAATGTTATCTCCTTGGTCTGATATCTTTTATTCGGATCCTGCAAAGTAAATCCCTTTTCAGGATCATATCGCCAGGGAAGAATAAAGGCAGGATCGGATTTACTTTGATAATTTACCTGCCACCAGGTTTGAGTTCCGCCCGGATTAGATATTTCAGGACGAACAGCGTAGTCAATTACTAATGCTCCGTTTCTAGCCCAATAGCTATATGGAGTTACAAGATAAGAGACTTCACCGAGTCCCATATTTATATTGTCAAGATGAACTTTAAGACTGATTTGTTCCGTAACACTTGTTGTATGGGTAGAAATTTCTTCCTGCGAATAATTTCCGTTAACTCCGACTTCAATACCCCAACCGCTCACAGAAGCCCCAACTTCTAATCCAACTCTTCTTGAAGCTAAAGACTGGTTTTGTTGAAACTCAGTAAAAGTCTGAAACCAATCAATATTAGAGCTACCATTAAGAACAAAGCTTTCATTTAAACTTCCTTTAATTCTGACTGCAAGATCTTCATTCTGTTCAAGTGAATCTGTGTAAGCATAATAAGAAAGAATATTGCTTACTTCGTGGTTTGGTTTGTATGCACTTCCACTCCAGCTTTTTGCCGGGAACCATCTGTTTTCTTTTAGTAGCGGATAAAGTACCAAAAGATTCCCCTGATAGCCGCTATCTGTAAAAACCGGATACTCCCAAACATCATAATCCGCAACGGTAGCATAAATATAATCATCTTCCGAAGCAGTAACCTGGATTCCTACAGTCACAGTCTGAGACGAATTTGATACTTTCTGAAATTTCTCACCATAACTTGCTGTCATACTTGCTTTGACACCTAAACCAAGAAAATTTCCACCACCTGATAATGAAGCACTTACACCCCAGTCTCTATGTACTTCTGATTTTACCTCAACAGATTGACTGGAAACTTTTTCGTATCTCGAATAAAAGTCACAATTATTCCCGTTGTAACAAGCATTCAAATCATAAATGACACCATTGATAATATCAAAATGAATTGGCGGAGCATTCAAAATAACCATGGGTTGAAGAATATCGGTAATCTGATAACGATTTGGTGCGCCAAGCCTTACTCTGTCTCCATTGAAATCTCCGAGCCCTAATGCATAACTTCGATATTCTGATGTACCACCATTAATCTGAATATTTTCTTCACTGGTTCGTTGCGCTTTTAAGAATATGCCCGAAATATTATTACCAGTAATTCCATAAACTCTTAATCTGAAATATTGATTTGAATTCGGATCAGCTGTATAAAATGATTCAACAATGGCTAAATCATCTTTAAAGTCTCTGTCAACATCAAGAATTCCAATGTAATTATTAGTTAATAAATTATCTGTATCGCCAGTAAATATGCCACCAATCTCAGTTCTGTACTGAGGGACCATAGAAGTATCAGGTTCATAAATAAAAACATTCCCATCAATTCCCCAGAATAATTCATCTTTCCCATCACCATTTAAATCACCGGCTGCAAGATCATTCTTGGACATCTGATTTTCTCCAACGGCATTTCTTACTACTCTTCTTGAATTATTGAATGTAATGGTGTTAAGATTTTCACTAACCTCGAGTAAATACAAGTAAGAATCATTTTCACTCATTAGTTGAGTGAAAAAAGAAAATGACAATGCAATATCTGGTCTTATATCATTATTAAAATCGCCTTTGGCTAAACTAAGATTCATAGAAGAAATGCTGAATTGTGGTTGGGTGAATATTACTTGCTTTGCTTTTGGTAAAAGCGTTAGCTGACCAGTACCGGAAACTTCGTAAACCTTTACAAATATTCCCCAAAGACCTCCACCGCCACCAACAGGATCTACTCCTGTAATTATTATTTCACTCTTACCATCACCATTAAAATCAGCGGCTGTAACACTAAACCTCATATGAGTCGTATGTGAAGATTCATCACTTATTCCACCTCTGTAGTTTGGTACTAAAGTCCCGTCTGTATCATATAATTCAAGTTTGATTTTATTAGTATTATCTATAAATGCAAGCACGTACTCTGACTGACGATCGCTATCAAAATTTCCGGTAGCAATTCTTATTCTTTTTGAAATTTCATTTCCTGAATTAATAGTTCCCTGAGATAGAATACTATTTACCTGCGCCCAACCAAAATTTTGTGGATTGATTTGGGGAATAACCATCCTGACCTTGTTCTGGGTATTAACATACGCTGAAACAAAATCAGTTTTTCCATCATCATTAAAATCACCTGTTGCAGCAGCGACCTGACTATTGCTTATAGCACCTTGCTCATTCCCGCGGATACCCGTAATTAATTGATTGGGAGGTGTTGGATTAGCATCATTGTAGTCATAAATCTTTTGTCCGAATCTATAACCTGAACCATCCGAAAGTCTCTCTGACCAAACAAGAATTAATTCACTTGACTCAATAAGAGTTGGGGTTTTGTTTAACGGATCAGGATTATTTTGTTGAGCAAACAATAATTGATGAAAAGCAACAATTAGAAAAAGTAATAAAAATCCTTTGTACTGAACCAGCTTCATCGTGAGACTCCTGAAATTGTTGGTGGAATAAGTATTTAATGAACTCGAAGGGGAAGGATTAATAGAGAATTCCCATACTGCCTGATTAAAAATATTCTAATTTGAATATAAATCAAACAATGATTTTCTTATAAATCACAAAGAAATTTTATTCACTCCTTTAATAAGATTTTTTTTAAAGATAGAAGCTATCTGCCTAATAAATAATCAGCAATCTTTCCCAAATCCTTTACATCCTTATTACCATAAGCCGGCATTAACATATTTGGATATTTCTCTCTGTATTCCTGAAATCTTTTCTGACTCATAAACGAGTTCGGATTTCTTAAATAATTTATAAGATTATCCCGACTCCAATATTGTTTCAAGTTTGCTAAAGCTGGTCCCATTGCAGAACCTTCGAGGTTTGTTCCGTGGCAATTAAGACATCCGAAACTGCTCATCAATTCTGCTCCTGTAAGATTTTCATTACTTTCCTGTTGCATCATACCTGAGCCCATTTGTGAAAAATCTTTTTCAGGTTCCTGAGTCTTTGTTGCTTTCTGAATTAAGAAGAGCACAATGAATAAGAATAAAAATGCTGCTACCCATATCTGAGGTTTTGTCATGCTGTTCCCTGTAATTAGTGAATGAATTATTCTATTTGAAATGAAGCTGTTACTACTCCGACAATTTCTTTTTCTATGGAACTTAAATCATTAATTCCATAGTCAGAAACTGCATTTGAAAACTTGGGGGTAATCTGAAGAACACCCATTCTTGCGCTTCGCATTGGTCCTAAATTCCTGTCAGTTGCATCTGCAATTTTTTGTGCGCGTACCATTGCATCTTTTGCTGCCTCTGCCTGAATTTCAATTTTCAGGTCCGCAAGCTTTGTGTAATGATATTCGGGTGGTTCAACTCTGAAATCAATTCCTTTTTCAATCAGAGATGCTATGTCCAATGATAAATCTTTGATCTTATAAACATCGTCAGATTTTATTTCTATCCTTTGGGAATAAACATATCCAATAATTCTGCTTGTCTGATAACCATTCGGACCAATTTCATAAACAGGATAATTATTAACAGTCGAGAATTCTACTTTATCTTTTGAGAATCCTTTCTGTTCAAGATAAGAAATAACAATTGGTTTTTGTCTGTTTAATTCCGAATATGCAGATGATGCTGATATTGACTGAACGAAAATAGTCCCCCGAAGAAATCCAAGATCAGATACAATTTCCTTTTTTGCTGAACCTGTTACTGTTATCGTCTGATTTGCTCTCTGGTTCGTTTTCCATGCAGAGGTGAATATTATTACTCCGATTATAAAACTTATCCCAAGTATTCCGAAGTCAATTGAAACTTTATTTTTATTTTCCATAGTAAATATTGAATTATTCGTTTATTATTTGTGTTGAAATCTATCAAAAAAGGTAAATTTTAACAACTTAAATCAGACAGGACAAAACACTTAATGATAAAACAACCAAACAAATTAATTCACGAAAAGAGTCCTTATTTGCTTCAGCATGCATACAATCCTGTTGATTGGTATCCATGGTGTGACGAAGCTTTTGAGAAAGCAAAGAAAGAAGACAAACCAATTTTTCTTTCAATCGGATATTCAACCTGTCACTGGTGTCATGTTATGGAGAAGGAATCTTTTGAAGATGAAGAAATTGCAAAGCTGATGAATGAAACTTTTGTATCTATCAAAGTTGACAGAGAAGAACGACCAGATATTGATGGTGTTTATATGTCCGTTTGCCAAATGATTACGGGCAGCGGTGGCTGGCCATTAACGATCGTTATGACTCCGGATAAAAAACCATTCTTTACCGGAACATATTTCCCAAAGTATAATCGTTTTGGAAGAATCGGTATGCTTGAGTTAATTCCAAAATTGAATGACATCTGGAAAAACAGGAAAGAAGAAGTTCTTAAATCAGCTGAAGAAATTACACAAGCACTAAATCAGGTTTCATTTAAATATGCTGATGAAGTGATTGACGAATCAATTTTCGAAAAAGCTTTTGATGAATATACTAGGCGATTCGATAGTGAATATGGAGGTTTTGGCAATGCTCCTAAATTTCCAACACCGCACAATTTACTTTTTCTTTTAAGATACTATAAGCGAACAAAAGATTTGAAAGCGCTTGCAATTGTGGAAAAAACTTTAACTGAAATGCGGAAGGGCGGAATTTACGATCATGTTGGCTTTGGCTTTGCAAGATATTCAACTGACAGATATTGGCTTGTTCCTCATTTTGAAAAAATGCTTTACGATAATGCACTCCTGCTTATGGCTTATTCGGAAGCATATCAGATTACAAAAAATAAATTTTACAAATCAACTGCGGAAGAAATTATTGAATATGTTTTAAGAGATATGACACATCCGGAAGGTGGTTTTTATTCTGCTGAAGATGCTGACAGCGAAGGAGAGGAAGGAAAGTTTTATCTGTGGACTGAAGTTGAAATAAGACAACTGCTTCCTTCTGATGAAGCGGATTTTATTATAAAAATTTTTAATGTTGAAACAAACGGAAATTGGTACGATGAAGCAAGGGGAATAAGAACAGGAAATAATATTCTGCATCTTAAGAAAACTTATAAAGAGCTTGCTGAAGAATTTTCTATTTCAGAAAATGAATTTACAGGAAAACTTGAATCAATCAGAAAAAAAATGTTTGAGTGGAGAGAAAAAAGAATTCATCCCCACAAAGATGATAAGATTTTAACTGACTGGAATTCTCTGATGATTTCTGCTTTAGTTAAAGCATCACTTGCTTTAAGTAAAAAAGAGTTTTTGGAGGCAGCTTTATCCGCAGATTCATTTATAAAAAAGTATCTTTATAAAGATGAAAAACTTCTGCATCGTTTCAGAGAAGGTGAATCAGCAATTGATGGGAACCTGGATGATTATGCCTTTTTCATTCAATCACAACTTGATTTATTTGAAGCCACTTCCGAACCACAATATCTTGATTATGCTTCGAAAATGAATGAAATACTTTATGCTAAATTTCTCGATAAAAATTCTGGCGGATATTTTTTCACATCAACTGATTCTGAGCAACTTATTGTCAGACAAAAAGAAATTTATGATGGAGCAATTCCTTCAGGCAATTCTGTGCAGTTGTTAAATCTTGCCAGACTTTACAAGATAACAGGGGAATCTAAGTTTAATGAATTGTTTGAAATTCAAATAAAAGCTTTTGCAGCAGAAATTAAAAAGATGCCTTCTGTGTTTGCTCAGTTTTTGATCGGATTAGATTTTCAAAGTGATAAATCAATTGAAATCATAATTGCTTCTGAGGATAAAGCCTTGACTGAACAAGCACTTAAGGAAATTTCATCGCTTTACTATCCTTCAAAAATTATTATACAACTGAATGCACAGAATTTTAAATCGCTTTCAGATAGAATTCCATATTTGAAGAATTATCCAATAGAAAACGATTTAAAGATTTACCTTTGTAAAAATTATGTTTGTGAACAGCCCACAAACAGAATAGAGGATATTATTTCAAAGCTTAAGCTTTAATTAGAAAACTATTCCGAAAAGGTTTAATTTTGCACTATAGTATATAAAAACACAGGGAACCAACATTGTTGCCGGATAACAAATTTGTCAGATCTTTAGTCCAAAACGCTCAACGAGGAAATTTCACAGCACTCGACCAATTGTTCAGAATGAATATTGGGAAAGTTTATGCTGTTGTACTGAGAATGACCGCAAACAAATCATTTGCTTCCAGAATAACTGTAGATACATTTATTGAAGCATGGAAAAAACTGAAATTAATTCGTGAAGATTCACCTTTTACAGGTTGGTTAATAGCAATTGCTGTTTATAAAACACTTGATGTATTCAGAAACAATAAAGAGGAATTTGCTAAGAAACCGGATTTATCAGAAATAGAATCGAAAGATTCATTTGAAAACGATATTCTCAGATTGCCTCATCTTGAACGCCTGATATTTGTTCTGAACAAAGTTGAAAAGTATTCGGTTGATGAAGTTGCTGATATGATAATGATGAAAAAAGAAGATGTCGAGTTTCATTTAAATCTTGCGATAGAAAAACTTCATGATAAATATCCGCTCTACAAATTTGATAATTCATTTCAGGAAAGAATTTCTAAACTTCCGATTGAGATTCAACCAAATAAATCAGTGGCTGACGAAATTTTTAATTACATCTATGAAGAGCGGTTAAAGCTTACTGAAAAAGAAAATCAGGAAGAAAAAAAGGTAAAATCAGAAACAGTAAAGAGTGCAAAGGAAGAAAAACCGAAGAAAGAGAAAAAACAAAAGGAAAAGAAAAAGCATGTTGAAATGCCTGAAGTTACTTTAGAAGTAAAACCGTTCTCAGTAAAAAAATATCTTCCCTGGATAATAGGTATCATATTAATCATAGTTGCAGGTTATTTTTATCTCACCAGGGCAAAAGATTGGAATATTGTCGAGCTAAGTGGCAATGTCTTGCTTAACAATGAAAAAATTAATTCTTCAACGGATTTTAGTGTCAAATCAATTCTTCAGACAGGAGATAATTCCACCGCAAGGTTGTCTGTTGCTAAGGTAGGAATACTTGAAGTTGATTCAAACACGAAGTTGTCAAGAACCAAATCGAATGAAATAAAGCTTGATGAAGGTAGAATCGTCAAGAAGCCTGTTGAACAAACAGAAAAAATTGTAATACTAACAGATCGTGCTGATTTTAATGAAGAGTTAAACAGTGAATTTGAATTAGCAGTTAAGGAAGAAACGGATAATTTATTTGTTTACAGAGGAACAGTAAGAGTTAATCTTAGAGGATTTGAGTCGATAGTGCCGGAAGGATTTGCCTGTGAAGTTAAAAAGGGAAGATATGTAATTCCGTTTAATTCAGGCACTGAACCACAATTAATAAATTTGCTTAAAGATTTTACTGGTCCGACTGATCCTAATTTGGTTTTAATTACTGGTTTGGCTACACCTAAAGATGCTTTGTCGCTTTGGCATGTTTTACAGTTAACAAGTGAACTCAACAGACAAATTCCGCTTAATAAATTGAAAGAATTAATCCCTCCGCCGGAATCTGTTTCTGACGAAGGGATAATGAAACTCGATCGTGAAATGCTTGATCAATGGCTGATTAAAATCTTAGCCAATCAATAAAATTTACTTTCGCGGTTTAACATAATAATGAGCACTCTGTCCGAAGAAAACTTCTGCTGCATCCATAATTGTTTCGGATAATGTTGGATGCGGATGAATAGTTAGTTTAAGATCAGTAACATTTGCACCCATTTCTATTGCAAGAACACCTTCAGAAATTAATTCCCCGGCATTCGGTCCACAAATTCCAATTCCAAGTAATCTCTGAGAATCCGGATCAACAATTAATTTTGTTAAACCGTCAGTTCTGTCAAGAGTAATTGCTCTTCCGCTTGCAGCCCACGGAAATTTTGCAACCTCGTATTTGATTCCTTGTTTCTTGGCTTCTTCTTCAGTTAAACCTGCCCAGGCAACTTCGGGGTCTGTGAATACAACTGCAGGAATTGCCATTGGCTCAAACGCGACTTTATGTCCGGCGATTGCTTCCACTGCAACTCTTCCTTCGTGACTTGCTTTATGTGCAAGCATTGGTTCACCAGCAATATCGCCAATGGCATAAATGTTTGGATCAGTAGTCTGCATCTGTTTGTTAACTTTAATCCAACCTCTTTCGTTGACAGATACTTTGGTGTTTTCTAATCCAAGTCCACGCGTTTCTGGTTTTCTTCCGATTGACATTAAAACATAGTCATAAGTTTTTTCAACAACATTTCCTTTTTCATCCTGAATTTTGACGGAGATTCCATTATCAACTTCTTTCATCTCAAGAACTTTGCTATTAGTCATTACCTCAGCAAAGGATTCTTTTATTCTTTTTACAAGAAAGTTTACTAAGTCACGATCTGCGCCGGGCAATAAACCAGGTAACATTTCAACAACAGAAACCTGGGTACCGAGCGACTGATAAACAGAACCAAGTTCAAGTCCTATATAACCACCCCCAACAACAAGTAATGATTTTGGAATTTCAGGCAAATCAAGTGCAGATGTTGAGTTAAGTAATCTTTTTGATTGAATATTCAGAGAAGGAATTGTTGCAATGACCGAACCTGTTGCGATTATTGCTTTGTCAAAACTATGCTCGATTGTTTCACCATCAGACTTTTCAATTTTTAATTTTGATGAACTTAGGAAACTCGCTCTTCCCTGAATGAAATTTACTTTTCGTTGTTTCGCAATCTGACCTAATCCGCCAGTAAGTTTAATTACAACATTATTCTTAAAGTTACGAAGCTTGTCTAAATCAATTTTAGGTTTACCGAATTCAACTCCCCAGTTTTTTGCCTGCTCAGCTTCGTGGATAAGTTTTGCAACATGCAATAATGCTTTTGAAGGAATGCATCCGCGATAAAGACACACTCCACCGGGATTTTTTTCAAGGTCTACGAGAGTAACATTCATTCCAAGGTCAGCTGCAAGAAAAGCAGCGACATATCCTCCGGGACCACCGCCAATTACTGTTAGATTCAATTTTGTATTCTCCAATTTTTTTTAACAAAAAAAGAGTAAGAGTAAGAGAAAGAGTATGAGTAAGATTTTTATGCATTATATTCTTCACCCTCTTCATAGACTCTATCTGAATTACTTTTTATTAAACCGACTAACATTGAAACTATTTCTTTGAGCATTTTTTTGCCTGTATTCAGCTCTTCATTTGAAATTAACTTTCTAGTAAAGAGAATATCGAAACAACTTGCTGATTCTAGTGAAGAGCCAAAAGAAATATCAAAGTACCTACAACGATCTTTTTTAGAATATTTTCCGTTACCTTCAGCAATGTTCAAAACAATTGAATTTGAAGCCCGATCAAGCTGATCTCTGATATCCGAGTTTGGAATTCTTCGACAAACAGTATGAGCGAATTCATTGAATCTTAGAGCCAATTGATAAACTTTAAGTTTTTCGTGGTCAAAATATGTAATCTCATTTTCACTCATTAAATTTTCAACTCAATATCTTACTCTTACTCATACTCTTTCTCTTACTCTGATTTTCTCACAATCTCACTCTCAATCTATAAAAGCATCTTCATCGGCTGTTCAAGTGATTCGACAACAAATCTTAAAAACCGAATAGCATCAGCGCCATCAATTATTCTGTGATCATATGATAATGAAAGTGGCAGCAATAATCTTGGTTCAAATGTTCCATAACCATTCCAGATTGGTTCGTAAGAACTTCTCGATACTCCAAGAATTGCAACCTCTGGTGAGTTTACAATCGGAGTAAAATATGTTCCTCCAATTCCACCAAGATTAGTGATAGTAAAACATCCACCTTGCAAATCCTCAAGTGAAATCTTTTTGGCTCTGGCTTTTTCTGCAAGAGCATTCATTTCAACAGATATCTCAGTTAATGATTTTTTATCTGCATTTTTTATAACAGGAACAATCAATCCGTGCTCAGTGTCAACGGCAATTCCGATGTTGAAATAATTTTTATAAATAATTTCTTTCTTTTCAATATCAATACTGCTGTTGAATTGCGGAAACCTTTTAAGTGCTTCAACAATAACCTTGACTAAAATTCCTGTTACAGTAAGTTTAGCTCCCGACTTTTCAACAATCTTACTTAATTCTTTTCTTGTTTTCTCGAGATTGGTTATGTCAGCCTTATCGAATTGAGTAACATGTGGAATTGTTGCCCACGCATAGCTGAGATGTTCAGCAGTTTTCTTTCTGATGTTGGTCATCTCAACTTTTTTAACTTCACCAAATTTTGAAAAGTCAGGCAATGCTTCAGATTTAATTCCGATTCCGATTCCTTCCTCTCTCGATTCATGAAGTTTCTTCGAATATGCCTTAACATCATCCATTGTAATTCTACCGCCAGGACCTGTACCGGGAACTTTATTAATATCCACACCAATCTCACGAGCTAATCGCCTTACTGAAGGAGCAGCAGGTGCAGCACCTTTAAGAATTGGTGGCTGGTTGTCAAATTCCATTGGTTGAAGCGAAGGTCTTTCGCCAGTCAGGATTTGCTGTTGGACTGGTTTTATTTCTTCGACAGGTTTTTCCTCTTCATATTTTTGTTCGATCTCTGGTTTTTGAACTTTTTCTTCTGCCCGAAGTACTCCCGTTTCAATTTTAATTATTGTTTGCCCGACCTTCGCTTTTTCACCGGCTTTAACTAAAACTTCAATAACTTTTCCACTCACGGTTGATGGAACCTCAATTGTAGCTTTGTCAGTTTCTATTTCAATCAAACCCTGATCTTTTTCAATAACATCACCGGTTTTTACTAAAACATTTACGACTTCGGCTGATTCAATATTTTCACCGAGTTCAGGCAAATGGAATTCAACAATCTCTTTCTGTCCAACAGAAACAGGTTTTGGAAGTGGTTTCTCTTCAGATTTTTTTTCTGATTTGGTTTCAACAATTTTTTCTTCGGATTTATTTGCAGCAGGCATTTCAGTTTTCACAGCAGTTTCTTCACCAACTTCATCAACAATCATGATGGTTTGACCAACTTTGACTTTATCTCCGGCTTTAACCAATAGCTTGGTTATTTTTCCTTCCAATGTTGAAGGGACTTCAATGGTTGCTTTGTCGGTTTCAATTTCAATTATACCCTGATCTTTCTTTACGAAGTCACCTTCATTAACAAGAACATTAACAATATCTGCTGCTTCAATGTTCTCGCCAAGTTCGGGTAGTTTAAATTCTTTTCGCATCTCTTTCCTTTAAATTCTTTTAAAGTGTTCAATAAGATTTATAATAACATATCTCTGTGGTTCTCTGTATTATCTCCGCGCAACTCTGTGTAATTTCACTGAGAGCCACTGAGAAATCACGAAGAACCACGGAGTTAAAGAATATATCGCTTAATACCATCTTTCAATTTCAATACATTAAAATTTATCAGTAAGCCAATCTTCATCTCAGCGAATTTCATATAAGTTAAAATTTGTGCTTCGTGAACCGGATTCAAAACATCAACTGACTTTAATTCAACTATCACTTTGTTTTCTACAATTAAATCGCATCTGTATCCGCAATCAAGTTTAATTTCTTTGTAAATAATCGGAATAGGTTTTTGTCGTTCTGATTTTATTCCTTTTTTATTCAATTCATAGTTGAGACATTCTTCATAAGCAGATTCTAATAATCCTGGTCCTAATTCTCTATGCACTTCAATTGCAGCACCAATAATATCTTTTGTCAAATCTTCGTATAACATCTCTGTGGTTCTCTGTGTTATCTCTGTGACCCTCCGTGTAATTTAAATAACTCAGGAGATCATTGGATTCTTTTTGTCAGGATTAATTCCGAGTTCCTTTATTGCTTTATCGAGAACTTTCTCCTGAATTTTTCCTTCCTTATACAGAGCCACAAGAGTAGCAAACACAATATGTTTAGCATCCACTTCAAAGAAATCTCTTAGTGAAGCACGGGATTCGCTTCTACCAAATCCGTCAGTACCAAGAGAGTAAAGATAACCTGGAAACCATTTAGCAATTGAATCAGGAAGTGCTTTTACGTAATCAGATGCAGCTAAAAATACACCTTCTTCTTTATCAAGAGTTTTCTGAATATAATTTTTCTTTGGTTGTTCAAACGGATGTAACATATTCCATCTTTCAATATCAAGTGCATCACGACGAAGTTCTTTATAACTTGTAACACTCCATACATCACAAGCAACACGATAATCATCTTCAAGAATTTGTGCGGCTTTAATTACCTCATTAAGAATTGTTCCACTTCCGAAAAGTTGAGCCTTAAGTTTGCTGCTCTTTTTATCCGAAGCTTTGAACTTATACATTCCTTTCAGAATTCCTTCTTTGACATCTTTGCCGGAAGGCATTTCAGGCATTGGATAATTTTCGTTCATTACTGTGATGTAGTAGAAAATATTTTCCTGCTCTTCAAACATTCTTCTTATGCCATCACGAATAATTACTGCAAGCTCGTAAGCATAAGCGGGATCATAAGCTACTAAGTTTGGAACAGGATAAGCTAACAGATGACTATTCCCATCTTGATGTTGTAATCCCTCGCCGGCAAGCGTAGTTCTTCCGGCAGTTCCACCGATTAAAAATCCTTTTGCACCAATGTCACCAGCAGCCCAAACTAAATCACCAACTCTTTGCAATCCGAACATCGAATAGTAAATAAAAAATGGAATCATATTTATTCCGTGTGTGAGATAAGCTGTTCCTGCTGCAATGAATGATGACATTGAACCAGCTTCCGTGATTCCTTCCTCGAGAATTTGTCCATCTTTTGCTTCTTTGTAATAGAGAAGTGAATCTGCATCAACGGGTTCATATAATTGTCCGGCGTGAGAATAAATTCCAACCTGTCTGAACAATGCTTCCATTCCAAATGTCCTTGCTTCATCCGGCACAATCGGAACGATAAGTTTTCCAATATCTTTATCTCTTAAAAGTTTTGCAAGAATTCTTACGAACACCATTGTTGAAGAGACTTCTCTTCCTTCGGTACCTTTATAGAATTCTTCAAACACTGATTCAGGTGGAGTTTTAATCGGACGAACATCTGTTCTTCTTGAAGGAACGAATCCGCCGAGCTCTGCTCTTCTTGCTTTAAGATATTTTATTTCATCACTGTCTTCGTCGGGTTTGTAGAAAGGATCATTAGCGATTTGTTCATCCGAGATTGGAATGCCAAATCTGCTTCTGAATTCTTTCATTTCTTCTTCGTTGAGTTTCTTTTGCTGATGAGTAATGTTTTTACCTTCACCAGCTTCGCCAAGTCCGTAACCTTTAATAGTCTTTGCAAGAATAACAGTTGGTTGACCGACATGATCTACTGCAGCTTTGAATGCTGCATAAACTTTCTCAGGATCGTGTCCGCCTCTTTTCATTTTTCTTAACTGTTCATCGCTCATCTTCTCAACCATCTTCAGCAAGTCGGGATCTTTTCCGAAGAAATTCTTTCTGATATAAGCACCACCTTCAACTGAATACTTCTGATATTCTCCATCAACAACTTCGCCCATTCTTTTTACAAGTTTACCATACTTATCCATATCAAGTAAGGGATCCCAGTCGCTTCCCCAAATAACTTTAATAACATTCCAGCCGGCGCCACGGAAAATTGCTTCAAGTTCCTGAATAATTTTTCCGTTACCACGAACAGGACCGTCAAGTCTTTGTAAGTTACAGTTTATTACAAAAATCAGATTATCAAGTTTTTCTCTTGAAGCAAGTGTAATTGCACCGAGTGCTTCTGGTTCATCTGTTTCGCCATCACCAAGAAAAGCCCAGACTTTTCCTCCGGGTTTTTTCAAACCGCGATCTTCAAGATATCTGTTGAATCGTGCCTGATAAATTGCCATAATTGGTCCAAGTCCCATTGAAACCGTCGGGAATTCCCAAAAGTTAGGCATTAACCATGGATGAGGATAAGAGGAAAGTCCTCCGCCAGGTTTTAATTCTCTTCTGAAATTAATTAACTGCTCTTTTGAAATTCTTCCTTCAAGATAAGCTCTTGCATAAATTCCGGGAGAAGCATGACCCTGAAAATAAATCTGATCGCCATCATAACCTTCACCTTTACCACGGAAGAAATGATTAAAACCAATTTCAAATAAAGTTGCTACTGATGCATAAGTCGAAATATGTCCGCCGATTCCGCTTTCTTCTTTATTGGCTTTAACTACCATAGCCATTGCATTCCAGCGGATAAGACTTTTAATTCTTCTTTCGATTTCTCTGTCTCCAGGGAAAGGTGGTTGCTTTTCTCTTGGAATTGTATTTATGTAAGGTGTATTTGCACTGAATGGAATCTGAACACCAGCTTTATGTGCACGAACCTGAAGCTGTTGCAGAAGTTCAACCACTCTTTCAGGACCGCCGTGTTCAAGAACATAATCAAGTGAATAAAGCCATTCACGGGTTTCAATTTCATCAATTTGTGGGTCTCTTTTATACTGATTACTCATGGATCAATCCTTTTTTACAATTTTCTGATTTTTAAGAATTCTATGTTAAAAATTCACTTCAAAGTGTTGAAGCGAAGGAAATTTATGCTCAACTTGGTTTCAAAAAATATATCAATCGGCTTTGATTAACAAGAATCTAAGTGTTTGAGTGTGATTAAGGTAATCTGATTTATTTTACATCTGAAACTAATTATAAGTGAAAATACTTTTAGAATAAATTGTCAAACACCTTTAAGGAATCTGTCAAACCATTTCTTTCTCATTTCATCAACTTCTTTTCTGTGTGATTTGAGAAAATGATCGCCACCTTCAAGCATTACTAATCGGAAGGGGATTTTGTGTTCAAGAAGTTTGTATGACAAGTCAATTGAATCGTGCGGAAGAACTCTCTCATCGGCATTGCCGTGAATTAAAAGCATGGGAGTTTCTTTTGAAAGTTTTTCAGAAAAGTTGATAACAGACCTTTGCTCACATCTTTGCTTAAACTCTTCTTCCGAGTATTTACCTAAAGTATGTTCATACAATCTTCGCATAAACTTACTCTCATCAGCGTTGCAGCGAAGATTTGCAATTCCGCCAAGTACAATTGCTGCCTTGAAAATATTTGTTCTGGTAAGAGTTAAGTAAGTCATCATTCCGCCACGACTCCAGCCTTCAATTCCCCAGATGCTTTTATCAGCCAGAGGGATTTCATCTGCTAATGGAATAAGGTTCAGCACATCATTTACATCATCACCACCGAAATCATCGTGACCTTCACCTCCATCGTTACCCCGGTATTGTGAAGCAAACACACTATAACCCCAGCTCGCAAGTTGTCCGAACATTCCTCTCGCAGTGAATTTATCAATGGCACCGGCATTTCCGTAACCACCTCTGCACCAGATGATGCACGGATATTTTTTTGAATCATCAGTTGGATATGCAATGTAACCTTTAACTTTTAATCCATCTGACAAATAAGTTATTTTTTCAACGACTGTTTTATCTAAAATATCAGAACCCCAGCCGCTTGTAATCATTTTATTCTGATGTTCAGTTAAAGTTATAATTTCACGATTTAAGATATTCGACATAATTCCTGCTAATTGATATGGATACTTTTTTTATTTTTCGCAAACAAATATTCAGAAATTAATTTATGACACAAAAGAAAAAATCCTCAGTTAAGCAAAACACTCAAAAGAAAGCAGACTTCAGAAAAATAGCAATCATTGTAGTAGTTGTATTAATCGGTGCTTTTCTGATTTTCAATAACTTTATTAAATCACCGGACAAAGAAATGGAATATTATACTTTTACCAAAGAAGGTGAACTGATTTTTTCTGATTCGCTTGGAAATGCAAAAGCCAAAATTGATATTGAGATTGCTGATGATGAATATCAGAGACAACTTGGTTTAATGAACCGTAAGGAGATGAATGAAAACCAGGGCATGCTTTTTATTTTCCCGAGACAGGATTTTCTTTCGTTCTGGATGCGGAATACTTTTCTCTCACTCGATATGATTTTTGTTGATGAAAGTAAAACCATAGTCACCATTCATAAGAATACAAGAATACTATCCGATACAAGTTATCCTTCAACAAAGCCAGCAAGATATGTTGTAGAAGTTTTAGCCGGATTTACAGACAGACACAATATTCAGGTTGGAGATAAAATTGACTGGATGGGAATGAAGTTGGGGAAGTGATTATAATTTTTTGAATTCATCAACAGTCAATCCAACTTCACGAATTATTGATCTTAAGGTCCCTTTCGCGATTGTTTTATGATTTGGAACCGTAATCCTTCTATGGGGAAAGTTTTTGTTTCTCAAAATAATATGACTTCCCGTTTGATGGTCTATTTCGTAACCTATTTTGCTCAAGAGCTTGCAAACATCCTTACCTGATAAAATCGGTAGATAACTCATATGTTGACTTCGATTACTTCCTCATAAATTGAAGGAGGAATTGGCTCGTTATGTTTCTTGAGACTCTCTAAATAACCCTTTATTGCATCGTTTATATTCTCTAATGCTTCTTCGCGAGTTTTGCCCTGAGAAATACAACCCGGAAGAGAAGGGCATTCAGCAATAAAAACTCCATCTTCATCCTGTGTAATAATAACTCTGAATTTCATTGATTGACTCCTTTCTTTACAAAATAAAAGTTAAATCACTTTCCATAAAGTTTGTCTTCTACCAGTTCGCAAATTATGTGTGCAACGGTTATGTGTCCTTCCTGAATTCTTTGTGTATTTGGTGAAGGAATTACAATCGGAATATCAACCATCGGTTTTAACTTGCCGCCGCTTCCACCGAGAAATCCGATTACTTTCATTTCTTTTTTATGAGCCATTTCAACTGCTTTAATTACATTCGGTGAATTTCCGCTTGTGGAAATTGCAAGTAACACATCGCCTTTGTTTCCAAGTCCTTCAACATTTCTGGCAAATACATTTTCAAAACCAATATCATTTCCACCAGCTGTAAGATTTGAAGTATCTGTAGTCAGTGCAATTGCAGGTAAAGCCGGTCGTTGAATGTGATGACTTAATCTTATCATCAGTTCTGTTGCAATGTGCTGAGAATCAGCAGCACTCCCGCCGTTTCCGCACAATAAAAGTTTGTTACCGTTTTTATAGCATTCAACAAGCAAATCAACCGCTGATAAAACTTCGTTCATCAACTGGTCACGGATTTTTAATTTAGTTTCAGCACTTTCATTAAGTGACTCAGTGAAAAATTTTTTTGCATCCATAGAATTGTTTCCTGAAGAAGAGTAGTTAATAAATTAATTAAACAAGAATTGAATTTTTTATGTGAACAGCATTTGAAAATTCTTTTATCAGATCCCAGTTATTTTCATCTTCGAAAAAGTTACCAGTTACGATTATTGAAGCTCCGCATTCAACTTTTCGTCTTGCCGTTGCAGAATCTCTTATTCCACCACCAACAATCACCGGAACAGTGCATTGTTCGCTGACTGCTTTTACCATTTCATCCGGCACAGTCTGTTCTGCTCCGCTTCCTGCTTCGAGATAAATTAATTTCATTCCAAGATATTCTGAAGCCAATGCTGTAGCAGCAGCAATCTCTGGTTTATTTCTGGGAACAGGTAAACTGCCGCTCATATAAACCGCAGTTGTTGTTGAACCTGAATCAACAAGAATATATGCTGTTGATATTGGTTCAATTCCACTTTTCTTAATTGACGGAGCTGCTAAAACATGTTTGCCGATTAAATGTTCGGGATTTCTTCCACTTACAACAGACAGGAATAAAATTGCATCTGCATTTGATGAAACCTGTGTAATGCTTCCCGGAAAAATTATCAAAGGAAGTTTTGTTAACAATTTTATTTTTGAAATAAAGGACTCGAAATCGCCGTTAACCATCAGACTTCCGCCAACAAGAAAACCATCAACACCGCTTTTTTCACAGTGAGTTAAAAATCCCTGAAGTTTTTCTTCGGGAAGTTTATCCGGGTCGAGCAGAATAAGATAAGCTGCGCCTTTTTGTTTTATAGTATTTAAAAGATGATTATAAATCTTCATAAAGATTGCATTAGTGCCTGCTCAATATAGAAATTTTGAAGTATAGATAAAAGATGCGTGTGAAATGTTTATAATCAATTTTTCTAAAATGGAATCATAAATCCTAAATTTATTGGAAAATAAACAATCCCTTCTGACGGAATATGAGACATTTTACCTTCAAGATTAAGACTGTAACCCTCACTAATTCTGAAGTTCAAACCAATTCCGAATGAGTACTCAAAAAGAGTTTTGCTGTTTACATACTTCATATTTACAGAATTATTCAATTCATAATAACTGTCTGAGTGGTAAATCAGACCTGCTTCAGTACTGATAAAAGTATTGACAAATTCATAACGGTTTGATGAAAGTCTTAGCCCAATTAAAACTCCGTAAGACTTTAAATCATCTCCGTTTGTTACAACAGGAATTGGATAACCAACAACCAACGGGACAATGAAAGAGAAACTTTTTTCATCAAAGCTTCTTGATTGATAAATAAATCTTCCCGTGAAATCAATTGTCTCAGATAAAGGTTGGATAACTGCTACAGAGCCCTGAAAACCATCTTCGGTATGTGCAAAAATATTTTCCTGATTAAGAGAATGAATATAACCGCCACTAAATTCAAGTTTAGTTTGTGAAAGGGAATTTTCGATTGTGAAGAAAACCAAGCAAACAGTAAAAAGTATAAAAAACTTTTTCATAACTGCCTCCACTAATCAGTTTTGAGTCAAATAAAATATTCCTGCTATTGTTTTAGCATCATTTATTTCGCCCGAAATAATTTTCTTTTTTATTTCATCAATTGAATATTCAAGCAATTCCATTCCCTGTTCACCTTCTTCACGATTATGGTTTCCGGGAATTAAACCAGTTGCTTTGTAAATGTGCAAAATCTCTGTGCAATAACCCGGCGCTGTATAAATGGCTCCGAGTTTTTCAAAATTTTTTGCTTTGTAACCTGTCTCCTCTTCAAGTTCACGGATTGCACAGTTTAAGGGATCTTCGTTTTTGTCAAGTTTTCCTGCTGGAAGTTCAATCAAAGTTTTTTGTAATGGATAACGGAATTGTTTAACAAGAATAATTTTTCCATCATTTTTAATAGGGACTACAACAGCACCGCCGGGATGAACTGCAATTTCTCTTATTCCTATGTTTCCACTATCGTATTGAATTTCATCTACCTGATGATCAAATACTTTTCCTTTATATCTGATTTCTGATTTAAGAATTTTATAATTCATCAATTTAAGCTCTGTAATTTTTATCGTAATACGGAATCAGTTCATGACCAAGAAATTTTAAGAGTGCACTAATCACTCCGAGATCATCCATATAACCAATCAAAGGTGCTATGTCAGGAATTGTATCAATCGGTGAAATAAAATAAATCAATCCCATTACTACAATTGCTTTACGATGCCAGCTCACAAGCGGATCACGCATATAGTTAAATAAAGCAATTATATCTTTTGCAAAAGAAATTTTCTTCCCGACTCTTTCTAATTTTGTCCAGAGATTCTCTTCTACATAGGTAGTTTTCTCTCTGTAATCTTCTTCAACTTGTTTTTCACTTTTACCACCGATGTTAAAAGCACCGAGATCATTAAGATCTTCGAAAATTTCATCATCTGGTGATACAATTTGAATATCTCTTTCTTTCATTTTAACCTCCATTATTTCAAGTGAGTTTTGAACCAGTCATAAACAGTATTCCACCACAGTTTTGAATTTAGTGGTTTTGCAACAAAATGAGTTTCGTCAGGGAAATACAAAAATTTACTTTCTACTCCAAGCCTCTGAAGTGAAGTGAATAACTGAAATGCCTGTTCTTCAGGAACACGGAAATCTTTTGCACCGTGAATAACAAGAACAGGAGTTTTACAATTATGAATGTATCTGTGTGGCGACCATTTTTCATAAACTTCTCTTTTTTGCCATGGTGTTCCGCCATATTCCCATTCAGGAAACCAAAGCTCTTCTGTTGTTCCATACATACTTTCAAGATTGAAAACACCGGCGTGAGAAACAAGTGCATTAAATCTGTCTGTATGACCAGCAATCCAGTTAATCATATATCCACCATAGGAAGCTCCGGCAGCAAAAGTATTTTTTGCATCAATGAATGAAAAGTTTTTGATAGCGTAATCATAAGAGTTCATCAAATCAACAAAAACTTTTCCACCCCAGTCACCGGAGATTTCATCTGTAAATTTTTGTCCATAACCAGTTGAACCTCTCGGATTTGGTGCAACGACTACATAGCCTTGTGAAGCGAACATCTGATAATTCCATCTGAAATGAAAATTATCTTCCCAGGCACCTTGCGGTCCACCGTGAATTAAAAACACCATCGGATATTTTTTAGCAGGATCAAAAAACGGTGGTTTAACCAAAATTGATTGGACTTTATCACCGTTTGCACCTTCACACCAGAAAGTTTCAACAGAATTCATTTCCAGTTGCGAAAGGATTTCTTTATTGATAAAGGTAATTTGTCTTAAAGTATTTTTCCCATCAGTACTCAATGAATATATTTCTGAGGGCATTGTTGCTCTCTGCTTCAGAAAGAATAAAGTCTTACCATCTTTTGATAATTGAATGTTTGTGTTGTAATTATCCTCATAAAAAAGTGTTGCTTCTTCATCTTCAACATCGAGTTTATATATTGAACTATTTATTTCATTCTGAGCAGTGAAGTAAATTGTTTTTGAGTCCGGTGACCAGATAAATTCTTCAACAGAGCGATCTAAATCTTCAGTTAAATTTTTCATCTTTCCTGTTTTTCTTTCAAATAGTATCAAATCCTTTTTATCGGCTTCAAAACCAGCTCGTTTCATTGAAGTCCAGGCAAGCCATTTATTATTAGGCGAGTAAACAGGTTGACAATCAACACCTTTACTGACCGAAATAAGTTTTGGAAGAGATGGAGATGTAAGACTTAGCAAATAAATCTCAAGATTTGTGCTTGTCGCTTTGCTGAACTCAGGATTTAATGTGTATGCGATTTCACTTCCATCAGGAGAAAAGTTGTAATCATTTGTAGAACCTAAAGCCAGTGGTGGAACATCTTCTGTATTGCCTTCAGTCAAATCTTTAAATTCACCTGAAGCAACATCAAGAATAAATAAATGACTTCTTTTATCACCACGCCAATCATTCCAATGCCTGTACATAAGTTGTGTGAATATCTGAGCTTTAACTTTACTTTGTTCTTTTGCCTTGTCTTTTTGTTCATTGCACTCCTGAGTAGTACAATCAGGATAAACAGAAGACACAAACAAAATCTTTTTGCCATCTGCAGACCATTTAAATCCAGATGCCTCTGTATAAATCTTTGTTAATTGTTTTTCATTTGAGCCATCAATGTTACAAAGCCAGATTTGTCCATCTCTTGTAAAAGCAATTGATTTTCCATCAGGAGAAAATCTAGGTTCGCTTTCGTTCTTTTCAGAATTTTTGAGTGCTTTTAAATTTTTACCGTCACTATCGATCAGATAAATATCGGTGTTACCTTTGTTAGTCTCAAGATTATAAGCTGTTAAAGTAAATGCAAGAGTCTTTCCATCCGGAGAAATATCATAACTTCCAATTCTTTTCAGTGACCACAAATCATCAATACTTATTGCTCTTTTGTTTTGTGGTAAAATTGAAACAGAAATAAATAATATGAGAATAATTAGAGAGAGAAATTTTTTCATCTGTGCCTCTGAAGTATGTTGAAATTGCATTTCAAAAATAGTTTAAGTAGCGTCTAAAGACAAAGTAATAAACAGGCATTTTTGTCAAAGATTAGTAGTTGAAATAATTTAATTAACTTTGCAACAAAAATTTATATGGATACCAAACATAACATATTTCTTCCTGGTGGATTTAAACAATTCAGAATTCTCAAATCAAAAATTCATTTGAGTGATAAAACTGTTTTGATTATCGGTTCAAACAGTGAATTAATTGCAGAAAAAATGATTGATGCCGATGCAACTTCAGTCACGGTCATTGTGAGTGATTACGAATCTTTAATCAATTCGAGGTTAAATCTTCCCAAAGATTCTAAAGTCTCAGTTAAAATGATGGATTATGAGAATACTGATTTTGCGGATGAATCATTTGATTTGATTTATGCTCAGGCATCTGTCTCGTTAACTAACAGAAATAAAATTATCAAAGAGATTAAGCGTATTCTGAAAAAAGATTCGTTCTTTTGTGTAAGCGAAATAACAGCACTTTCAAAACAATATCCTCAGTTTGTGAAAGATATTTTTGAGTCTTCTGATATTTTACCATTGTATCACGAAGATTGTTCAAAGTATTATCAGGAAAGAAATTTTTCTGTTTTGTACGAAGAAGATCTGACTTCATCATTAAGAAGTTATTATGAGAATACAGCAAATCAGTTAAGACAAACAATTGAAACATTAACAGAAAAAGAAAAGAGTTATTACAAAAAACTACTGAACAAAATCAGTCACGAATCAAATGCTTATCTTAAACTTGGAGCAGATAAATACATCGGTTATAAATTATTGATTTTAAAACTTGGTGTCTTTGTGTCTTAGTAGCAAAAAGAATTAGCCACAAAGTCTTAAAGGCACAAAGGAAGAAAAATGAATATTAAAAAAGGCGACATAGTAAATCTGAAAATTGAAAAATATGCTTTCGAAGGAAAGGGAATTGCAAAAGTTTCGAAGAATGAATTGCTCGGGATAAATGAAACAGATGGTTCAGATAAAAATTATGTTGTATTTGTTCACGATTCTTATCCTGGTGATTTTGTTAAAGCCAGATTAACAAAAATTAAAAAATCTTTTGCTGAAGCTATCACAATCGAAATCATTTCACCTTCAACCGACAGAGTAAAAGCAAAATGTAAATACTTTGGTGTATGTGGTGGTTGCAAACAACAAGACCTTTCTTACAATAAGCAGGTAGAGTATAAACAAAAACAGGTCGAAGAAATTTTTAATAAGCTTGGTGGATTTACAGATTTCATAATTGAAGATATCATCCCTTCTGAAGATGTTTTTTATTACAGAAATAAAATGGAATTTTCTTTCAGTGATAAAAGATGGTTGACAAAAGATGAAATAGCATCTGATAATCAGTTCGTCAGAAACTTTGCTTTGGGTTTACACATACCTAAAATATTTGATAAAGTGCTCGATGTTGATGAATGTTTTCTGCAATCAGAATTAAGTAACCAAATACTGAATTTTACCAGAACATTTTTTCTGAATAAAAACATTTCTGTTTACTCAACAAAAACACATACAGGATTTTTAAGGAATCTTGTTATACGACAATCTTATTACACAGAAGATTTAATGATAAATTTAGTTACATCTGAAGAGGATGATGAACTATTGAAAGAATATTCAGAAAATTTGGTTAAGAATTTTCCGGCAATCACTACAATAGTAAATAATATCAGTAAAAAATTATCCGCAGTTGCTGTTGGTGATTATGAAAAAGTTTATTTCGGAGACGGATTCATTTATGATAAGATTGGAAATTATAATTTCAGAATCAGCGCCAATTCATTTTTTCAGACGAATACAAAACAGGCAGAAAAACTTTATCAGACGGCTTTGGAATTTGCCGAACTGAAAGGAAATGAAATTGTTTATGACTTATATTCTGGTGCAGGAACTATTGCAATTTATATTTCGCAAAAAGCAAAAGAAGTTTTTGCATTTGAAACTGTTCAATCTGCAGTTGAAGATGCAAAAGTGAATGCACAGTTAAACAATACATTAAATGTTGAATTCATTAATGCAGATCTTTACAAATCATTCTTGCCGATAATTCAGAAAAATAATTTATCAGAACCGGATGTTATTATAATTGATCCTCCACGAAGTGGAATGCACAAAAACACTGTTGATGATGTAATTCAACTTTCACCCGAGAGAATTGTTTATGTAAGTTGCAATCCTGCAACTCAGGTTAGAGATATTAAAATGATGGTGGAAGCGGGATATAAATTAGTGAAGATTAAACCTGTTGATATGTTCCCACAAACTTATCACATTGAAAATGTAGCTTTGCTACAGAGATGAATTCTGAGTAGGAAAATTTTTCTAATTGTTTGAATTAATATTTAATATTTTCCAGAAACCACTGATATGTTTTCTTTATTCCTTCGTCAAGCTCTGTTTTATATTTCCAACCCAATGAATTAATACGACTCACATCCATTAGTTTTCTCGGTGTTCCATCGGGTTTTGTGGAGTCGTGTTCAATTTTACCTTTATAACCGATAATTTCGGCAATCAATGATGCTAATTCAGAAATAGAAATATCTTTACCGCTACCGACATTCAAATGTGTGATGCCAAGATTGTACAAATCTTTAGCATCAATTTTCTCCATCATAAAAAGAATTGCTTCAGCAAGATCATCTACATATAAAAATTCTCGCAGTGGTTTACCTGTTCCCCAAATAGTAACCGTTGGACTATTATTAACTTTTGCTTCATGAAATTTTCTTATTAAAGCAGGAAGAACATGCGAAGTCTGCAAATCAAAATTATCATTTGGTCCGTATAAGTTTGTTGGCATCGCAGAAATAAAATTACAACCATATTGTCTGAAATAGTTTTCACACAATTTAATTCCTGCAATCTTGGCAATTGCATAAGGTTCATTTGTATATTCAAGATAACCGGAAAGAAGATATTCTTCCTTCAGCGGCTGAGGAGCTAGTTTTGGATAGATGCAGGAACTTCCGAGAAAAATTAATTTCTCGGTGTTATTAAGGTATGAAGCGTGAATCAGATTAGCTTCAATCATAAGATTATCATAAATGAATTCAGCACGATAAGTATTGTTTGCAAGAATTCCACCGACTTTTGCTGCAGCAACAATAACGATTTCAGGTTTTTCACTCTGAAAGAATTTTTCTACCTCGGATTGTCTTCTTAAATCAAGCTCGTTGAAAGATTTTGTAAGAAGATTATTATAACCATTTTTTTGTAAAGCTCTCATTATTGCAGAGCCGACCATTCCATTATGTCCGGCAATATAAATTTTATTGTTTAGATACTTGCTCATACACTCAGAGTCCGTAATAAATTGAAAAATAAAATTCATTAAGATTTGAATCTGAATAGCTCAAATCTTCCTGCTGTTCTGAAGATTTCATAAACTGAAAATCAAATTTTGCAAAAAGTTCATGTACAAATTCGTACTTGATAAAACCACCGAAGTAGGAATAATTTTTTCTCAGACCGAAAAGAAAGGGTGGTTGTGGTTGAGTCTGATACTGAAGATAAGCATTCCCTTTCTCGCCTTTACGAATATATTGAGTCCACAAAGTTGCCTGAAGTCCTCTGAGAAATCTGTAATTCACTGAGCCATAAATCAAGTCACCGTTACTTCCCATCCAATGTCCCAGATTGTATGAAGCATTCTGATATGTCGTTGTCTGAATATAATGCTCGTAAACAAACGGATAAATTTTAGTGTATTCAAGTTTCAGTGTAAGATTATCAATCGGTAAATCTGTAACAGACGCTCCGACAGAAAATCCAAATTGATTCCTTTGTTTTTCTTTATCAAACATATTTGTGATAGTCAGTTCATCGATAAAAAGACTTCCGTACAAATGTGTATTCTTTAATTGATTCCTTGAACTGACTGAAAAGAAAAACTGAGAATTACTTCCCGCTTCATTTATCTGACGACTTAAATGATGATCATTTACTCTGAAGAAAATAAGAGGGAACAAATATGAGAACTCAAATTTATCTGCATAGACTATGGATTCACCGAGTGACAGACTTAATCCTTTTGTTGGCTTAATGGTAAGAGTGTGAGATGCAAGATATTTTTCACGGAAGACAATTCTTTCACCTCCGGTTTGATGATAATAAGTTTCATTACTATCAATAACATCAGAAGAAAGAAAAGCATGAAAATAATTAAAGCTTAGCCAATCAACAGGACTAACATCAAGTCTGATAAATGGAAAAGACGGAGCTTTCTGTGAAAGTACAATTAATCCGCTTTCACCATAACCCCATTCTAAAAAATCTTTTCCGGCAGAAAAACTTCCCCACGACCAATCAATACCAATGTTTGTATTGACCTCGCTGTATTCAATTTTATCCGGAGGAAAACCAAAAATCGTTTCATCATTTCTTACATGAAACCCTGTTTTGGGAGTAAAAGTTCTCCACTTATCAATTGTATTTCCTTTTTCTGTATTATCCACAAATCTGAAACTGAAGCCAATATTATCAGCAAGATAACCGTAGAAAGAAATTCCGTTCCAGATGTGAATTAATCTTTGATTATCTCTTGAGCCGATTTCTGCTCCGAGTATTGGTGAGAGATTAAAGCTGAATAAATTATCCCGGTAAGAAAACAAACGATATCTGCCAAATTGATCTTTATTAATGCTTGAAACTTTTTCAGTTTCAATTTTTTGATTGTTCAGTAAATCAAGCTCTCTTCCAAAATCAGACAGATAGAAATTAAGTTCTTCAACTTCGAGAGATGTTAATTTATCAGTATTCTGTTTCAGAGAAGATAATTTTTCTGCGATATATTTTCTGCTCAAAGGTCTGATCTGATCATTAAAATCAATCAATCCTTTCTGACTTAATCTGCTTAGGAACAAATAAACATCACTGTTTAATCGTTCATAAACAACCTGAGTGAATGACAGTTGATTGAATGCAAAAAGAATAAATAAGATTATTAATAATCTTTTCATCTATTTTCATCAAAAAATTTTTTTATTGTCGAAACAACATATTGAAGTTGTTCGTCAGTAAGTTCAGGATAAATTGGTAAAGCGATAGATATATTTGCAGAAAATTCTGAAATCGGGAAATCACCTTTTTTATAACCAAGGTCTGCAAAGCATTCCTGAAGATGAAACGGAACAGGATAATAAATTTCAGTACCGATTTCATGTTTGGTCATAAATTCTCTCAAAGCATCTCGCTTTTCAACCCGGATTTTATACTGATTATAAATATGATAATTTTTTACTCCTGAATTTTCATAAACCGCCTTTGGCAGAAGTACTTTGTTTTTGTTATCGAACTTCGTCCTCCCGGTTTCTTCAGCAAGTCCGGCTTCAATGAAAAGCTGATTATATCTTTTTGCATTTTGCTGTCTTTTCTCTGTCCAGGATTGAAGGTGCGGAAGTTTTACTCTAAGTACCGCAGCCTGCAATGCATCCAATCTGAAATTTCCACCAATTACTTTGTGATAATACTTTGGTTCTCCGCCATGAACTCGTTTAATCCTTATAATCTCAGATAGTTTATCATCATTGGTTATGATAAGTCCTCCATCGCCATAACCACCAAGATTTTTACTTGGAAAAAATGAAAAGCAACCAATGTGTCCGATTGTTCCAACAAATCTACCATCCTTATATTGAGTTCCAATTGCCTGTGCAGCATCTTCGATAACATAAAGATTATGTGCCTCAGCAATTTTCATTATTTCATCCATTTCTGCGCTTTGACCAAAGAGATGAACCGGAATTATTGCTTTAGTTTTTTTAGTGATCTTCTTCTCAATGTCTTTGGGGTCAATGTTAAAAGTTACAGGATCGTTTTCAACAAAAACAGGAGTAGCAAATAATCTTGATACCACACCAGCAGTTGCAAAAAAGGAATAAGTCGGAACGATTACTTCATCACCTGGCTTTATATCAAGTGCCATCAAAGCAAGGAGTAAAGCATCAGTACCGGATGAAACTCCCCACGCATGTTTGACATTTAAGTATTGCTGAAATTCTTTCTCCATTTCAGTAAGTTCCGGACCCATGATGAAATACTGAGATTCGGCAACTCTGATAATTGCTTCGTCAAGTTCTTTTTTAAGGGAATGATATTGTGGTTTTAAGTCTAAAAGTGGTACTCGCATAAAAATTTCCTTTTCGAAATTATGTTTTATAAAAAAAGTCTTTGTCTATCTGATGGAATAATTTTGCTGATAAATCTTTTTCGGAAACAATAGGGTTATCTATTTTCCAGTCAATGGAAAGCTGAGGGTCATTAAACAGGATAGATCTTTCATGTTCTTTGCTGTAATACTGAGTACATTTATAATAGAAAATTGCTTCATCAGAAAGGACTGAAAATCCGTGGGCAAAGCCGGGTGGAATCCAAAGTTGTGTATGATCATCTTCTGATAATATCTCTGCATAATATTTCCCGAAAGTCGGTGAACCAAATCTTATATCAACAGCCACATCAAGCACTTTTCCATAAATTACCTGACAAAGTTTCCCTTGAGCCATTTCACCTATCTGATAATGTAAACCTCTTATTGTTCCTTTTCTGGATTTTGAGATATTATCCTGAACGAAGGTAAAATCAATTCCATGTTCCTGAAATTTTGATAAACGAAATGATTCCAGAAAATATCCTCTTGAATCTCCAAACACTTTCGGCTTAATTACAAGAAGTCCCTCAATTGGTGTTTTAATAATTTCCATCAAGACTCTTTCAGAATTTTTTCGAGATAGTTGCGGTAAAGAGATTTGGGAATTGAGTTAACCAGTTTCTCAAATTGCTCTTTAGTAATGAATCCTTTGTTGAAGGCAATTTCTTCTATGCATGCAACTTTTAATCCCTGGCGATCTTCAATTACACCAAAAAAGTTTGATGCCTGAAGTAATGCTTCGGGAGTTCCGGTATCAAGCCAGGCGATTCCTCTCCCGATTTTTTCTACATAAAGTTGTCCCCGTTCAAGATATGTTCTGTTAACATCAGTTATCTCAAGTTCACCTCTGGCAGAAGGCTTTAAATTTTTAGAAATTTCTACTACCTGATTATCATAGATATAAAGCCCGGGAACTGCATAATTTGATTTCGGATGTAAAGGTTTTTCTTCGATAGAAATTGCCTTTCCATCTTTATCAAATTCTACAATGCCATATCTCTGAGGGTCATTAACCTGATATCCGAAAATAGTTGCACCGTTTTCACGCTTCAAAGCATCATAGAAAAAACTCAGATCACCATAAAAAATATTATCACCGAGAATCAGAGTAACATTATCATTACCAATAAATTCTTCACCAAGAATAAAAGCTTCTGCAATTCCATTTGGTGCATCCTGAACTTTGTAAGAGATGTTTAATCCTACCTGATTACCATTATCAAATAATTGCTGATAAAGAGGAATAGTTTCTTTGTTAGAAATGATCAGAATATCCTGTATTCCTCCCAACATTAAAATTGAAAGAGGATAATAAATCAATGGTTTGTCATAAATAAGTGCAAGTTGTTTACTATAAACTTTGGTTATAGGATACAATCTTGAACCAGAACCGCCGGCAAGAATAATTCCTTTGTTGATTTTTTTCATAATGTATTTAGAAATTGTTGAAAAACTTTGACAAATATAAAAATATTCCAGATAGGTTTTTAGAGGTTATTTTATAGTAATTTGCCACCTAGTATAAACATAGCAACAGTAAAATAAATTACTATTCCGGTTACATCCACAAGTGTTGCAACAAAAGGAGCGGAAGATGATGCAGGGTCAAATCCGAGTCGTTTTAAGATGAACGGAAGAGTTGAACCGGTTACGGTTCCCCAAAGCACTACACCAATCAAAGAAAGCGAAACTGTTACTGCAACATAAAACCAGTGTTCTCCATAAATATGTGAAGCCATCTGCCATATATAAATACGGATAAAGCCAATGGTTGCTAAAATCAGACCAAGAGATAAACCAGTTAACAATTCTCTTCTGATTACAAGAAACCAATCTTTTAAAGTAACCTCACCTAAAGCCATAGCACGAACGACCAGTGTAGCTGCTTGTGAACCTGAATTACCACCGCTTGAAATAATTAGCGGTACAAAAAGTGCCAACACAACTGCTCTGGCAATTTCCTCTTCAAATACAGCCATAGCAGACGCTGTAAACATTTCTCCGATAAAAAGAACCGAAAGCCAACCCGCACGCTTCTTAATCATTTTTAATATTGGAATAGTTGGATATGGTTCATCCAGAACTTCAACTGCTGCCTGCTTCTGAATATCTTCCGTTGTTTCTTCGACAGCAACATCCATTACATCGTCGAATGTAACTATTCCGATAAGATTTCCGCTGTGATCAACAACCGGTAAAGCTACTCTGTCGTATTTGCGAAACATTTCTACAGCAGTTTCCTGATCATCAAATACATTTAAAGCAACATAATTTTCATCCATCAGGTCAGAGATTCTGGAATCAAGTGGAGCTAAAAGTATTTCACGGATTTTTATATCATCAATTAATTTTCCTTTATCATCCACTACATAAAGAATATTAAGTGTTTCTTTATTCTTACCATTTTCTCTGATGTAATCTAATGTGTGCTGAATTGTCCAATCCGGTTTAACAGCAATGTAGTCCGGAGTCATCAATCTTCCGACACTGTTTTCCGGATATCCGAGCAATGTTACAGCAGTTTTTCTTTCTTCGGGTGAAAGAAGCTGAATCAGTTGCTTGGTTGCTGATGCCGGAAGTTCTTCGAATAAGGCCGTTCTGTCATCCGGGTCCATTTCGTTAAGAATTGCAGCGACTTCTTCATTGCCCATTGCTTTCAGTAAATCCATTTGGGTATCGAAGTCAAGATATTCAAAAGTGTCAGCTGCTAACTCGGTATGAAGTAAGCGGAAGATTATTACTCTTTCTTTTTCATCAAGGTCAATTAGTAGCTCGGCAATATCGGCGGGCGTCCAGTCCTGAAGAATTTCCTTTAGGATGCTAAGTTTTCTCTCCTCAATGAGAGACTTTATTTCTGGTTGTAACAATCTGCTTAGCATCTGGAAATCCTTATTTTTGAAATGATGATTTTACATTGCTGGAATAATTTTTTTAATTATTGGTGTGCAAAGATAAAACCGTCGTTCGCAAATCACAATCGGACAATTAAAAAATTCTGAAGTTTATGAAAATTATTATTGATGAAAATATCGCTTTTGCAAAAGAGGCTTTCTCATTCTTTGGTGATACAATTCTTTTACCAGGAAGAGAAATTACAAATGATGTTGTAAAGGAAGCCGATATTCTGATTGTTCGTTCGGTCACGAATGTTGATGAAAGACTTCTTTCAGGTTCTTCAGTGAAATTTGTCGGAACGGCAACAATTGGGACAGATCATATTGACTTGAATTATTTAAAATCGAAGGGAATTACCTTTGCAGATGCTAAAGGTTGTAATGCTTTTGCTGTAGCTGAATATTTCTTAACCGCGTTGTTAAAAGTCTGCGCTGATGAAAAAATTTCTCTTCAAAATAAATCCATTGGAATTGTCGGCGTTGGCAATGTCGGAAGTAAAGTTGCAAAATTCTCAGAACTTCTTGGATTAAAGGTATTCAGAAATGACCCTCCGCTACAAAGAATAAATCCGAATGAAAATTTTTCTTCTTTAAACGAAGTGCTTAAGTGCGACATCATTACTTTGCATGTTCCCCTGACATTTGAAGGAGAAGATAAAACTTATCACTTGCTTAATGAAGCGAACCTTAAACGAATAAAGGACGAAACTGTACTTATTAATACCTCCCGTGGTGCCGTCATTGATAACCAGGCACTGAGAAAAATTATTTCACAAAAAAATCTTAAGGTAATTCTGGATGTTTGGGAAAACGAGCCAGACCTGGATTTGTCTTTACTTGAAAGAGTAAAGATCGGGACACCTCACATAGCTGGCTATACATTAGAAGGTAAAGTAAACGGTACTGTTATGATTTTTAAAGCTTTAAATAATTTTCTCGGAACTGATTATAAATTTGCATTCAGCTTACCGGAGGTTAAAAATAATATTCTGTCGTACAACAACGACAAGTTTGATGAAGAAAAGGTTTACGATTTATTTAGTAAGATTTATGATATCGGAACTGATAATCTTCAAATGAAGAAAATGTTATACTTCGATAAGGAAGATAGAATTAAATATTTTGATAATCTTAGAAAATACTATCCCTTAAGAAGGGAATTCAATAATTATATTGTTAATCCAAAATCAATTAAAATGAAAGAAATTTTTCAAGGATTCAGGTTCAAAATTATTTAACAGAACCACGATTTAATTTAAATTCAACAGGAACAACCATCTGAACCTTTACAGGTTTGCCTTTCATCAGCCCAGGTTTGAACCTTGTGTAATAGACAGCTAATCTCGCAACCTCATCGCAGCCATAACCAATACCTTCAACAACAGATGCATTGGAAACTTCACCATCTTTTTCAATGAAAGCAAGAATTTTAACTGTTCCTTCAATTTTTTTCTTAAGTGCTTCTTCTGGATAAATAAGCTTTCTGTATATAGTATTCATTCCCCCGATTGGTTCGGGCATTACTTCGGGATTTAAGAAATAAGCCGGGTCATCATCATAATTTCTCTCTTCAATTTGTTCGGGCGGCATATCCTCTGATTTTTTAGATTTCTCCGCCTGTCTTTGTTTCCATTCTTCAAGCAGTTTCAGATAATCTTCATATCTGTATTCACCGATAAGAGTGAACTCCTGATCTTTACGAAATCCTTCTGAGAAAAAAACATCTTCAATATGTGCACCTGTTGAATCAAAGTAAGATGCAGGCCCTTCTCTTCTTCCATTTTCAATATTGAACATCTCTTTAAGATTTCCATTCGGATAATAAATTTTCACAACACCAGTGACTTTGTCTTTTGAATAATTTCTTTCCTCTTTCAGGTTTCCGTTTTCATAATAGAAAGTTGCTAAACCTTCTCGCGTGCCGTTGTAAGTGTGAATAACAGATTCTATCTTTCCATCAGGATAATAGGTAACTATACTATCCTGCTGAGGAAAAGCGCTGATACCAAATAAGATAATGCCTGCTGTTAAGATATACTTCATATCAATAAAAAATTTTTCGGGGCAAAGATAAGGTTTAATCTTTAATTATGAGAGGCAGTAAGACGGCAATCAAAAAAATCACAATTGCGATGAAAAAAAAGAAATAGCCAACCAGATAATCATATTCAAGAATTCCGAGTTCGCCAAGCATATAATGCCAATCATGATAAACTTTTTTACCACCAAGCAAAGGAAGTTTTCTTGCCTGAGCATCTGCAGCATAAACACTTATGTTAATAAAATTTTGTCCCAGCCACAGTAAACCAAATTGAACTCCGGTTCTGTAACTATTCCTGAAGAATGTAAATGCAATTAAGGACGGAAGAATTATCTGCATAAGAGTTCCGCCAAGGGTGTAGATAAATTTCCCAAAGAACATAAAAAAGAAATGCCCTGCTTCATGGATTACAAGATCTACATTATCGATCAGACCATATTCACCACGATTCAGAACCCAGTAAATTGCAATAGGCAGAATGATTAATGATGGTATCCACTTTTTAATTTCAGAAGTCTGAGAATATGGTTTCGCCTTCTTTAAGCTTTGCTGTAGTTCTTTGTTGAAGTCGTCTGACATTTTCTATTTTATTATTTCACCTCTAAAAATACTTATAGAGTTTGTTTAGATGAAAAGTCAAAGTAATTTTTAACATCGAATATTTCCCAATTAGTCAGAGACACTAATAATGAAAAAGTTTTTGATTATTCAGTTAATGTCATTTCTTTTCATTTTTTTTAGTTATTCGCAAGAGTTACAAATTGTTAACGGTAAAAATGTTGTGATGGACAAGTGTGGTTTTTCATCAAATTCTGAAAATGAATTAAACTCTGCTGATAATTGGGGATATGGTTATGATAGTTTGTTAGTTGAATTGAATATTTGGAGACAAAATCAATATGTGAAAATTGATTCAATTGGATTAAGTGTACAGGAAAGACCGCTGTGGCAACTGACAATTAGCTCTGATCCGAATAATGTAACAGGCAAAAGAACTGTTTACATTCATGCAAGAACTCATCCGCAGGAAACAGAAGGATTTTATGTTACAAGAGAAATTATAAAAATACTTTTGTCCGAAGTACCATTTGCCCAGAGTATCAGAGAGAATTGTGTGTTTTATATAGTTCCGATGTATAATCCAGACGGAGTTGAATTGGGTTATCCGAGAAGAAATGCTAACAATGTTGATCTTGAAAGTAACTGGTTTACTTTTCCAAACGAGCCAGAAGTCGCAGCACTTAAAGCAAGATTCACAGAACTTATGTCTTCGACTAATCCGATTGAAGTTGAATTGAATATGCATTCATCCTCATTGTGCAAAAGGTATTTCGTTTATCATGATTCAGCAGGAACATCTCCACAATTTGCTTTGATGCAACAGGATTTTATTGAAGGAGTAAGATCATATTACCAGAATGGAATTGAGCCCTGGAATTATTATGTCAGCTGGACTGGTGGAAATCCAATGAAGTATCCGGAAAGCTGGTTTTGGTATTATCATGGTGAAAGTGTAATGGCTTTGACTTATGAAGATATGTATCAATGCAGTGGAACAGGAAATTTTGATATAACAGCAAATGCTATTCTTCGTGGAGTTATGGACTATATGAATATTCCAACTGATGTTGCAATAGAAGATGGAATAATCAAAGGAAATTTTTTACTTGAGCAGAACTACCCAAATCCATTTAATCCGGGTACAAGAATCAGTTGGCAGTCGCCGGTAGGCAGTTGGCAGACGATTAAGTTGTATGATTTACTTGGGAGAGAAATAGAAACAATCGTAGATGGATATTATGAAGCGGGATATTATTCTACTTTGTTCATTGTTAATTCTTCATTCCCCAGCGGAGTATATTTCTACCGATTACAGGCAGGTGATTTCGTTCAGACAAAGAAGATGATTTTACTAAGATAGACTTCATTGCGATTCTTTGCGAAGCCCATTGCGACCCTTGCGGTAGAAGAAGAACTTAACTGCAAAGTTCGCTAAGGATGACGCTAAGAGTTCAATTCCCAAATTCCAACCACCAATATACAACCACCAACCCATCAACAATTTCCTTTAGACAAACAAGTGTAAAAATATTTTGCAAAAAGCAGAGTTGGCATAAAAATATTTTGCAGAAAAATGCAAAGAGCACTTGACAAGAACCAGAACAAAAAACTAAGTTCGTAACAGATAAAGCAAACACACACAAGAACCAACAACGGAAAAATCTTATGGGAGAAAGCAGACAGAATGACTTGACAAACAGAGAAAAATTTGTTTTCAATCATTCAATCATTCAATCATTCAATCATTCAATCATTCAATATATCTTACATTAACCATCTTCTTGTTAATAACAGTTAACACACAGGCACAAATAGTAATAAAAGAAAAAGTAGAGATAAATCCTGCAGGAGAAGACATACAAAATGAATATCCTGTCTCATCATTTGACCCTTGCGGAAATTACCCAAATCAGGAATATCATCAGGTAGTATACAGCTGCTCAATGTACCCGATAGAACCATATCAACAACTGTTTCCATTTCAGGGAGGAGGAAGTAGCAGTACATTCAACTCAAACAGATACTATCAGATAGAAATAATAGAAGGAAGTGATTATGCATATATGGAAAAAGTAGAATATCAGGATACCTTTGGAGTAATTCATCCAAGAGAGTATTTAGGAAGTTATCTGACAGGAGTAAAAGGTAATGAGTTATCAGGGACAGGAGAATATATGATGTTATTTGATCCAGGCAATCCTGCAATTCAAAGAGCAGGTACATATCTAAGGGAGAATCCTTCGTTATACTATATTCATTTTGATAACTATGATCAGACAGAAGTAAATGTAACAGTAAAGATCACCGACCTTGACAGTAACATAGTAACCTATTGGTACACAACCATAGTAAATCCGCAGTTGGTAATAGCAAACCAGCAATTAGAAAATGATACAGTGCTACATTATTATTCGAAAGATGTGTCACTGAAATTGAATAATACAAAATTTCCTTGTTTACATCCGGGTTATGGTGGTTGTCCGCCTGATAATGTAACATTTAATATAGAAATAACAGAAGGACAGCAATATGGAATTATAAAGAATGAGGAAACAGACGAAACTAACACAATTTTCACAGGAATAAGCTGGCAAGAGCTGAATAGTACAATCTTCACATACTATGCAAACGGAGTTCAGCCGGACTCTGCGGCAACTGTAAGAATAAGACACTCGAGTAATGATGCGGAAATACCTCCGATGGAATTTGAGTTTAAGGTTAAACGCAACACAATACCACCACCCTCGGAAGGCGGAGCGATATACATACAATTAGATAAGAAACTGGTAATGCCATCAGATACAGTGAATATATACTTAAAGTGGATAAATGAAATAGGAGACACACTTGAATTTGCTCCGATACAAAGATTTCAGATAGAATTGGCAGAAGGTTCGGAATATGGAAGAATGATAGATGTGGAAAGCGGACAGACAGGAGATAATTTTAACGATGCAGGAAGAGAGATAAAACTGATAATAGAAGATAATATCACAGAAGAGACAGCAAAAATCACAATAGTAGCACAATGCGATTTATTGATATGGGGCGGAAGGATTCCAATAAACGGAGCGGTAAAACTGAGGGAAGAAGAAGCAACAGAAAGGAACAAACAGAAAGAACCAATAACACCTGAGTTTATAATAGTTGGCAATCATCTGATAGGCGTAGAAGAAGTAATAATAAACAAAACACCTATAGTGGTAGAAATAATACCGGAAGAAATCTCGGCAGGAGATACAGCAAGAATAGTAGTAAAGAAGAGACAGCAGGATGGAAGTATAGTAGAATTTCCGGCAGAGCAGGAATTTGAGATAGGAATGCTCGAAGGATGCTTGCTTGGGAAGTTAAGCTCAGGGGGAACAGACACGAATTACATAAACGGAGCAACGCAACCGATATACTTCATAGCTGACAGCAGTGCAGATAGTGGATTAGTAAAGATACGGGTAGGATTGAAAGACAGCACAACAGGAAACAGAAGTAATAAAGGCGGACTGCAGACAGAAGCTGGAGAATATTGTTTTCTCAACACCTTTGAAAGCGTAATATATAAAGACGCAGATGTGAAGGTTGAAAAGAAGTATGAGATATTATTAGGTGAAACGAAGTATTACCAAGCAAGATACTTGAATGGTAAGTTAGTTATAGATGAACTCTTAGGACCAAACTTATGGAATGGCGGATTAACATATGATGTATGGGGAGAAAACCCTGTAACAATAGTAGAGGGAGATAAACCTGGAGTTGGAGTATATTGGGGAAAAGAAAAACCCGTTTGGGAAGGAACAACAATAACGGGAAATCTAGCAAAGGGTCTGATAAGATTAGTTGGCAGATATTGGGAGGAAGGGAAAACATATAAAGTTAAACTCACAGCAAGAACACAAAATGGAGATGAAGCGTCAATAGTTATTGAGGTGAAAAAACCGAGTAAATTGGGTAATAACATTGCATGGTCTAAGGATGTTTTTGGTAATGATTTAAATATAGATGAGCTTTGTATTAAGTGGAGTGGAAAACTTGGAATACCTCCTCAATTTATTAAAGGCCAAATGAGAAGAGAAACAAGCTCTCATTATCCATTTTATCCAACCTATCTTTATGAGCCGTGGACAACACAATTCAAAGCATTTAAGGATGATAAAAGCTTAATTACTAACCCATTTTTTGTACAAGAAAACACAACAACATTTAATCCTACAACACCAAATCATAGCAATGTTAAAGACTATCACTACCCCACTGAACCGGTTAGTGTTTGGTATATGATAGAAAATTATTCTACGATAGTGCATACATCACCACCTGGAGGTTGGAGAAAGTATGGAGAAAGACAAGCAACGAAAAATTCTTCTAAAGAAGATGGTGTGCTGTATTTTTATGGAGTTTATGAAACTCCACAGAGTATATATAATAAATATAAAAAGGAAGCTTACAACAAATATAAAGTAAAAGAATACCCTCTTAAAGAACCACTTGCTAACAACGAAGCAAGGGAAAACTTCATAAAATTTTTCAGAGATGAATGGGATGGAGGAGTAAGTGGTAACAGGAAAGGATTAAAAAACATTAAAGCACAGACAAGAATAGCCGCATCATATGGTTTATTACAATTAACATATCCGACTGCAATAGGTGGAGCAGTTAATTATCCGATTAATTTAGAAAATTTACCCGAAGAATTATTGGAAACCGAAAATATAAAATGGGCATTCAATCTTTTAACATATTATATCAACGATGCTCTAAAGTCGCAAATGGATAAAAATGGAAACTGGCAGGAGGGCCTTGAAGGTACTTACTTAAATCGAATCTGGAAGAGTTGGAATAAATTTAAACCAGGCTATCCAGAGGAAGTATTGCGTTTTTCAAATAACTATAAACCAGGCAAATAAAAAGGAATTATAAAAAATGAAATTCTTACAATCTATAACTAATATTCTAATAGTAATATTTTTATTATCAACAAACAGTTTCAGCCAGTTAAGGATGGATGAAAATCTGTACAACGAAATTCAGCAAAAGTTAATAGTTAAATATGGAGATTCTGTTGAACTACTATGGATATATCAAATTGACTCACTTGAATTATACGATGGAGATTATCCTTTACCATACAAGTTGAGCGATCCATATGGTACATTGGCTCATACAACGATATTTACCGCAATAAAAGATAATGAATTTTCTTGTGAAGGATTGGTTGGAATATATAAAAATGGTAGCATAATATGGGATTCTGATACTACGATTAACTGTACCGCTGATTTGGATAATTATACTGGACTTGTAATTTTTTCAGTATCTGATATAAACCGCGATGGGACGGTTGACATTGTTTTATCTTCAATATCCTTAGGTCCTACTCACTATTCAGCAGTACAAAGACTATATGCGTATAGTTGGGATGGTAGCAATGGCTGGCTAATTACGGATACAGATTCAGAAGGCAGATCCACATTAGATAGTTTTCTTGATATAGGTGACTTCGACTTTGTTGATGTAGATGGAGATGGAATTTATGAAATTACAGCAGATTGGTACATTAATTTGGATGAATATCATACCAAATCGAAAGTATTTACATATTACTGGAATGGTTACAAGTATGCTTTTGACCCAAACAAGCCACAACCTCAGCCATACGATTTTCTTGTGCAGAATAACATTGATGTATTAATAAAAGCATCGGTAGAAAAAATAGATTCACTGTATAAATACAATTATGTACTTCATAATTTACCCAATAGCAAACAAGAGATAAATGCTATTTATTTTCAATGCGGTGTTGATTCTGCTGTAGACAACTATCCACCTTATGGTTGGTTTTCAGTTGGTGGCTCTAAATTATTTGGATATGAAGATTTAAAAGATCCAACCCTCTACTCAACTAATAATTTTATTAGAATCGATTCATCAAAATTCCTTGGATTCAGTTCATCTGCACTTCCCTCAATTATTTACACATTTATTCAAGCTTATAATCAAACTCCACCATTAGAAGATACTGTGGACGGCATATTCATTTCTTATGAGGACTTTGATAATAATATTCTGGTTAACTCAGTTAAGGTTTTGAGCGTTGGTCCGTCCGAGAACTTTTATTCCTTACAAAATATCGAGATAATAGATTCATTACTTGGATATACTAACCAATCCTTCCAACTCGGTTGGATAAAAAGCCAACAAACCGTAAACAAATACGACAGCTTATTTACTTTAGCAAAAACACAACTCCAACAAAACTATAACACTGCTGCAAAAACAACACTTCAAACAATTATTCAGCAAGTTGATTTAGACAGCACAAATAACTTAACCAGCGAAGCTTATGCTTTAATTAGGTATAACACAGAGTATTTAATAGAAAAGATACCGCAAAGTTCGCCAGACTTATTAGTAAAGTTGGTAAGTAGTCAGGGATTTCAGCTTCCGGCAAGCAATGTACAATATTATGAGGGAAGCTGGAAAGATGCGGTAAACAACGGAGATGGAACGTTTACTGTAATAACAAGCAGGCCAACAGTAAGCATAAGAGTTTTCTATGAGTATGCAAGTCAGCAGGTGGATAATGTTCCAGCACATAATAACACTTATACATTTCAAACAGTATCAGCAAGCGTGCAGTTAAGAAATAGTCAAGGATTACCCATTGACACCGGCACAGTTCAATACTACGCCGGAGCCTGGAGAAGTTTTGGTACAACAGTAAACGGAGTAGCGACAAAGGAACTTCTTCCAATCAATTACAGTTTTAGGATGACATACGCTTACGCAAGCATAGACAAGCAGCAAAACCTTTCAGTTGATCCGGTTGTGGTATTCCAAACAGTAAATGCACAAGTGCAATTAAAGAATAGTCTTGGCAATTTGATAGATCAAGGCACAGTTCAATACTATGCTGGAGCCTGGAGAAGTTTTGGTACGACAGTAAACGGAGTAGCAACAAAAGAACTACTTCCAATCAATTACAGTTTCAGGATGACATACGAATATGTATCAAAGGATAAACAACAGAACCTAAGCACAAATCCAGTGGTTGAGTTTACAACAGTCTTGTGTACAGTGAAGGTAAGCAATTCAATCAATCAGCCAATCAGCAATTCAAACATAAAGTATTACGCCGGGGGTTGGAGAGACTTTGGAGTAACGAACACCGAAGGAATAACAACGAAGGAACTGTTGCCTCAGAACATCAGTTTTAGGGCGAGTTACGGGAATGTAAGTCAAGATAAACAGCAAGACTTAGGAGTGAATAGTTTGGTAGAGATTCTGTTGAATGTACCATAGTAATAGTAAACAGTTTTCAGTCCACAATGGGCAATAAGCAAAAATAACTCCGATAGGAGTGAAATGTTTTTTAGAATAAAAAATTAAAATGGAAACCGAGTTCCGAAGGAATGAAATAAAAACCAGAGGTAAAGAATGAAAACCATTGTCATAATAATTCTAATAGTATTTACAAACCAGGCACAAAGCATTTACGAACTGACACCGGGAGTAAAGGGTAACCAGATAGTGCTTCAGCTGTCAAATGTTTCACAAAGTCAAACAGCAGAGAATGTGGAAGTGAAGCTGGTAAGGCAATCGGCTAATCTTAAATTCAATACAACAGAAGAAAAGATAAACAACCTAAATAAGGAAGAAGAGAAAGAGGTATCCTTTAGTTTTGATGTTGAATACAACATAGGAAAAACGAAGACAGACACGATAGAATTTATAATAACCGACCACAACACAATAAACAAAACGAAACAATTCATCTTCAGTTACACAGGCCCGAAGGAATACAAATTGGAGCAGAACTACCCAAATCCATTTAATCCGGGTACAAGAATCAGTTGGCAGTCGCCGGTAGGCAGTTGGCAGACGATTAAGTTGTATGATTTACTTGGGAGAGAAATAGAAACAATCGTAGATGGATATTATGAAGCGGGATATTATTCTACATTGTTCATTGTTAATTCTTCATTATCCAGTGGAGTGTATTTCTACAGATTACAGGCGGGAAACTTTATTCAGACAAGGAAGATGATTTTACTAAGATAGACTTCTTTGCGATTCTTTGCGAAGCCCATTGCGACCCTTGCGGTAAGAGAAGAACTTAACCGCAAAGTTCGCAAAGAATAACACAAAAATTCATAAAGCAAACAAAAAAGGCGACTCAACCGAATCGCCTTCATTTTTAATTGTTCATTTTTAATTATACAAGTCCCTGATCAATCATTGCATCTGCAACTTTTAAGAATCCTGCAATATTAGCTCCGTTGACATAGTTACCAGGAGTTCCATATTTCTCAGCTGTTGCAAGACAGGTATTGTGAATTCTGATCATAATTTCATGAAGTTTTTTATCAACTTCTTCACGACTCCAGGGTAATCTCATACTGTTTTGAGTCATTTCAAGTCCGCTTGTAGCAACTCCACCAGCATTAGAAGCTTTGCCCGGCGCATAAAGAATTCCTGCATCCATAAATACTCTGTAAGCTTCTATTGTTGTCGGCATATTAGCACCTTCGCAAACACAGATACAACCATTCTTAACAAGTTCTTTTGCATCAGATTCATGAATTTCATTTTGAGTCGCACAAGGTAAAGCAACATCAACTTTAACTTCCCATGGTTTTTTGCCAGGGAAAAATTTGACTTTAAATTCTTTTGCATAATCTTCAACAGCATCTTTATTGCTTGCACGGAGTTTTAACATATAATCAATTTTTTCTCCTTTGACTCCATCAGGATCATAAATGTATCCATCAGGTCCGGATAATGTAACTACTTTACCACCGAGCTCTGTAACTTTTTGAACAGCTCCCCAGGCAACATTCCCGAAACCTGAGACTGCTACAGTTTTACCTTCGAATGTATGTCCCTTAGTTTTAAGCATTTCGTTTGCAAAGTAAACTACACCAAAACCTGTTGCTTCAGGACGAACGAGTGAACCACCCCAATTAATTCCTTTACCAGTTAATACACCTGTAAATTCATTTTTCAGTCTTTTATATTGTCCGAAAAGATAACCAATCTCTCTTGTACCAACTCCAATATCACCAGCAGGCACATCTGTATCGGGACCAATATGACGGAAAAGCTCTGTCATAAAACTCTGGCAGAATCTCATAATTTCATTATCTGATTTTCCTTTTGGATCGAAGTCGCTTCCACCTTTGCCACCGCCCATAGGAAGAGTTGTTAAGGAATTTTTAAATACCTGTTCAAAAGCTAAAAACTTTAAGATGCCCAAAGTGACTGATGGATGAAAACGCAAACCGCCTTTGTATGGTCCAATAGCACTGTTCATTTCAATTCTGTATCCACGATTGATGTGAATTTGTCCCTGGTCATCCATCCACGGAACGCGGAACATAATAACTCTTTCTGGTTCAACCATTCTTTCAACTATTTTCCAGGCACGATATTCCGGATGACGCTGAAGAACCAAATCAAGCGATTCAAGAACTTCTTCAACTGCCTGATGAAATTCCGGTTCATTTGGATTTTTGGCTTTCACATCAGCCAATATTTTCATTACATACTCAGAAGCCATATTAACCTCTTAATTTTTTTGTTATACAATGTATTAATTATGATTTTATGATCTGAAGAAGTGGAGTAATTCGAATGGGAATTTACTATGACAACAGATTTTTTTAGCATTGAAATTTCCCCTGATATTTATAATTTCTGACTGTTGTCATTCTATCTAAAATAAAATTTTATCCTCATCAAAATTAGATTTTGGCAAAATAAAAACCTAAGAAAGTTCATCAGTCCGGCAACAAGTGTGATAATTTTCAATCGGGAATTTATTTAATTTGATAGTAAGTAGTCCTTTAAATCAATAATTTTGAAACAGCAATTTATCTAAACTTTTGAGGTTAAAATGTCAAACCAGATTATTAAGGAAAAAATTCAGCAGGTAATCGAAATTCTTAACGAAAAAAATATTGATATGTGGATTACATTTGTCCGCGAAACAAAAGTTACCAAAGACCCTATGATTGATATGATTGTTGGTGAGCATTCAACCTGGCAATCTGCATTTATAATAAACAGAGATGGTGAAACTGCTGCGATTGTCGGAAGCATTGAAGAAGAGAATATCGTTAAAACCGGTTTGTATCAGAAAGTGATTGGCTATGTTAAATCTGTTAAAGAACCTCTACTTGAATATTTGAAAGAAAAAAATCCATCAAGTATTGCAATTAACTATTCAAAGAATTCTGTTTTGTCAGATGGTTTGACTTACGGAATGTATCTTTTACTTAACGATTATCTGGAAGGAACTGACTATAAAAACAAATTAGTAAGTGCTGAAGAAATAATCTCTGCGTTAAGAGGTAGAAAATCAGATTCTGAATTAGAAATAATGAAGGAAGCAATAACAGAAACACTAAAAATTTTTGATGCAGTTACAAGGTTCATTAAACCCGGACTTACGGAAAAAGATGTTGCCAACTATGTTAAAAAACTAATGCAGGAAAAAGGATTTCAACCAGCCTGGGATGAAGAAACTTGTCCTGCTGTTTTTACAGGGCCAAATCCTTCAAGTGCACATTCTGGTCCGACAGACAGAAAGATTGAAAAAGGACATCTTGTAAATATGGATTTTGGAATTAAGTACAAGGGTTACTGTTCTGATTTACAACGCACCTGGTATGTATTGCGCGATGGGGAAACAAAAGCTCCTGCAGAAGTTCAAAAAGGATTTGAGGTGATTCGTGATGCAATACAAAAAGTTGCAGAAGCAATTAAACCTGGTGTAACTGGTGTTGAGATGGATGACATTGCAAGAAATTATATTACTCAGCAGGGTTATCCTGAGTACCCGCACGGACTTGGTCATCAGGTTGGGAGAGAGGTTCACGACGGAGGTGCGGGATTATTTCCACGCTGGGAAAGATATGGCAATACACCATATATGAAACTTGAAGAGAGACAGGTATTCACGATTGAACCGCGTTTACCGGTTGATGGTTATGGTGTTTCCACAATTGAAGAAGAAGTTGTAATAACCAAAGACGGATGCGAATTTCTCTCTCCACCGCAGAAGGAATTAATTTTAATCAGATGAAATAATATTAAAAACTTCTGAAAAAATTCTGAAGAGTCATTTCGATGATGCATAACGGCTGAAAAACTTTTTTAAAGACAAAAGCTTTCTCCTCCGATAAATAACTGCTGGCAGTGTATTGCTACAAATTTATTTTTAATTGCATAGAGGGTTTTCAAAAATCGAAGAACATTTAAATGGAATAAGTAATTCATATGCCTTATACCTTTATACCTTGTACCTATTAACCCGCCAAGCTTCTAGCTGTAAAATAATTTTTACAATTTTGATATTTATTAAAAGATTTTACTTAAAATTTTTGTAATAACTCTTGACAATAATCCTAAAAATGGATTAAGTTCACTTCGGGAAAGAAAAAAATAACACCTTAAAAAGTTGTTATCGGGATGAATAAAAAAACGAACATAACAGTTGACAAATTCAAAAATAATTTGCAAAAGTTATTCGTTATTCGTTATTCGTTATTCGTTAAATAGTCTTTTAATGAATATAGACTTATCAATTAAAATTATACAGCCGCTTTCATCACGCATTAAATCTCACACAGGTAAATTAAAACGAATAAAAATTATTGGCGGTAAAATGAAAAGAGCAATAATACTAACAATTGTAAGTATGTTTTTATTTATATCGTTTAGCTGTAAAGAAAACGGAATAACACCACCTGAAGATAAACCCGGAAGAAGGGACTATATGTGGACGGTGGATACTATTGGTGCTTCAAATAATACTTACTACAGGTTATGGGCTTCCTCCCCAACAGATGTTTGGGCAACAAGTCCTGGGGACTTAAGCAAATCAATCGCTCATTTTGATGGTGCAAGATGGATTACTTATTATGTGCCTGGAATGAATACACTTCATTCTATTTATGGTTTTGCGTACAATAATATATATATAGCTGCACGTGGGGGTGGAATTTGGAAATTCGATGGTGCAAACTGGACAAAATTTGCACATTTGTCAGTAGATGGGCAAACTGATATCGCCTTTAGTAATATATGGGGAGAGTCATCAAATGATTTTTATGCTTTTGGAGGTTACCCGGATACTAACCGTTATTATAATAATAGTTTTATTGCCTATTATAATAATAACTGGATGATATTAGATACAAAAGGTTCTAACGGAATTGTGGGAAAATTATTTAAGAATTCATGGGACGATAAAATATATATACTCACATTAAAGGCAGGCAATGGGTTATTCCCGGATAGTACAATTATCTACGAGTATGACCAGTCAAATTTTAAAAAGATATACAGTAGTATTTGGACCGGTGGCCAACAAGCAGATATTAGTCTTATAAATAATGAAGTTTATTTTATTTTGGGATACCAATTAGCAAAAAGAGTAAACGGACAGTTTCAAACTTTTTTACAAGTTAACAACCTTAATTTCTATCAGCGTATTTGGGGCAGGAATTCTAAAGATATTTTCCTTTTAATGATTGATGGTTTAGCCCATTATAATGGCAGTGATATTCAATATTTATTTCATTTCAACAAAGTACCAAGAACTCAAATTTATGGAGCCGCCTTATTTGATAAAGATGCGTTTTTTCTTGTTTATGAAAGTCAAACTGGTCTAAGTTTAATTTATCACGGTAAATTAAAATAAGGGAGGTAAAGCAAAACAAATTCAAATAAATAACAATGAGAGATGATGTTGGAACACAATGTCTCTTATAGACAAACAGAATTGAGGCATTTATGATTGCTTCAGATGGGAGGCAGTCTTATGTAATTCGCGGTAAATAAAAATTATAATAAATAATCATTCTTTAAAATAACAGCCGAACTTGTGAATGAAGAAAAAGAAGCAGGAAGTTATACACTGTTATTTGATGGTTCTGAATTACCATCAGGAACATATATCAACACAATGCGGACAGCAAATTATTCTGAAAGCTGAAAAATGATTTTGATGAAGTAAATCTAAAGCTAATAAATTTTAATCATAAAGCTATCTGACTAGCTGTTCATAGTTAGTCTGCCTGTCGAAGGTTAATTATTCTGATAATGCAAATACTTCGACAGGCTTATTTTATTATTTCAAAAAAATAACCTTGGTAAAAAGAATTTCAATTGTAAACAGGTGGTTTCGGTCTGGATAACAAATCTTGTTCTGAACCTTATACCTTTATACCTAAAAACTACAACCCGAGAGATAAGCTTTTTGCAACAGTGAGCTGTATTCTTCCCACGAAATCTCAATTGCCCCAAACATTTTCAGATGCTCTGTCATATACTGTACATCAAGTAAAACAAAATCTTTCTCTTTGAGATGTTTAAGCAATGCGATCAAAGCTGCCTTGGAGGCCTGAGAAACTTTTGAAAACATTGACTCACCAAAGAAAGCCCCGCGAAATGTAATTCCATATAAACCACCAACAAGCTTTCCATTCTGATAAGTCTCAACTGTGTGGAGATAACCTCGCTTGTGTAATCTTCGGTAAGCAATAATAAGTTCATCTGAAATCCATGTCGAAGGTCTGTCGGCACAACCTTTTATAACACTTAAATAATCATTGTCAAATTTTATTTCGAAATTTTGTTTTTCAATTGCTTTCCGTGCAGAGCGTGGTATATTAAAATTATCCAATGGAATAATTGTTCTTATTTCAGGCATATACCAATTTATTTGTCCGGAATCATCCGCCATCGGGAAAGCGCCGCTTGCATAAAGTCGGATCATATTATCCGGTTGCAGCATTGATTTCAGCAGTTCATTGTTCTTTTCGACCATATCAAATCTGATTTTATTTCAGTGCGAGCTTATTTAAGTTTACAATGTAATTCTAAAAAAAATTTGTCAATGTTGCTAATGAATAAAAAGGATTTTTATGCGCAAAACAGCTGTGGTTGCATTAGGCGGCAATGCACTCCTTCGCGGAAACGAAATCGGAACAATCCAGCATCAGGAAAAAAACACTTACGATACCTGTATTAACCTCATAAAACTTCTTAAGCAAGATTATAATATTGTAATTACTCACGGTAACGGTCCTCAGGTTGGTAATATAATGCTTCGCAATGAAGCTGGTTATAACACTTATAAAATTCCTAAAATGCCACTGGATATTTGTGTAGCTGATTCACAGGGTGGAATCGGTTATATGATTGAACGACAGATGAAAAATATTCTGACTGAAAATAAACTCAGAAGAAATGTTGTTACGCTTGTTACTCAGGTTCTTGTTGATAAAGATGATCCTGCTTTTGAGAATCCATCAAAACCTATCGGACCTTTTTATTTGAAAGAAGAAGCAGACTTGCTTGCACGAGTTAATAATTTTATCTTCAAAGAAGATGCTCGGAAAAGAGGTTGGAGACGAGTTGTTGCTTCACCACAACCAAAAGATATTATTAACAAAAAAATTATTAAAGAACTTGTCAGAAAAGGAAATATTGTAATCGCCGCAGGTGGAGGTGGTGTTCCCGTCTATCAGGATAAAAACAAAATGCTGCATGGTATTGAAGCTGTAATTGATAAAGACCTTGCATCAGCTTTACTTGCTTATGAAATTGAAGCAGATGAATTTTTTATCCTGACAGATGTGCCGAAAGTTTATATCAATTTTAACAAACCAAATCAGCAACAACTGGATTTCATTAAAGTTTCTGAAGCAAAAAAATATTACGAAGCCGGTGAGTTTGGCGCAGGAAGTATGGGACCCAAAATTCTTGCAGCAATTAATTTTGTTGAAAACGGTGGAAAAGAAACAGTAATCACAGAATCAACCCAACTTGGTGATCCAAGCTGTGGAACGAGAATAATTCCAGACTAATTAAAATGAATTAAAAAACAATTTGGAGATTTATTATGGCAGTTAATATGAAAGGCAAAGATCTGATTTCTATTGCAGATCTTTCACTTGAAGAAATTTACGAAATATTTGATGTGGCAAAGTCACTCAAGCAAAAACTTTACACAAATGAGCCGCACAGATATCTTGAAGGTAAAACACTCGGAATGATTTTTACTAAACGTTCAACAAGAACACGCGTATCATTTGAAACAGGTATTTATCAGCTTGGCGGACTTGGAATGTACTTCGGACCAAATGATTTACAACTTGGCAAAAGCGAAAGCATCGCCGATACAGCGAAAGTACTTTCAAGGTATCTCAATGGAATTATGATTCGTACTTTTGATCATAATGATGTTGTTGAACTTGCTAAATATGCTGATATACCTGTTATCAATGGTTTAACAGATTTACTTCATCCTTGTCAGGTTCTGACTGATTTATTTACAATTCTTGAGAAGAAAAGAAAACTACAGGGATTAAAACTTGCTTACATTGGTGATGGAAATAATATGGCTCACAGCTTATTGAACGGATGCTCAAAAGTCGGAATGAATATCGCAATTGCTTCACCTTCGGGATACAAACCGAATAAAGACATAGTTGCAAATGCTAAAAAGTTTGCTGCATATATGGGAAGTAAAGTTGAAATTCTTGAAGACCCGATTGCAGCAGTTAAAAATGCTGATATAGTTTATACAGATGTCTGGGCATCAATGGGACAAGAAGAAGAAGCAGAAGAGAGAAAGAAAAAGTTTGCTAAGTTTCAGGTAAATCCGAAACTTGTTAAACATGCAAAAGAAGATTATCTGTTTATGCACTGCCTGCCTGCTCATCGTGGTGAGGAAGTTGTGGATGAAGTAGCCGATTCTCCTAATTCAGTAATTTTTGATGAAGCAGAAAACAGATTGCATGTTCAGAAAGCAATTATGGCTTTGGTAATGTAATTTTATTGTATTTAGAAGTCATCCTTAGATAAACTCAGGATGACTTTTACTTCAACGCAGCATTTTAATGGGCTGTCCAATTAGTAGTTATCTTTGTCACACTGGGTTCATCGAAGTGTGACAAGTATAAGTTGAAAATCATGATATTCAGACTAACAATTTTAGATATTAAGGACAGCCCTTTAATAATAATAAAGATTAATCATCTGAGTATAAAGACTTTGGTTGCAAATTATTTTTCAAAACTTACTCGAATTGGATTTTGATATTAACGATTTCACTTCTGCTGCCGGTTCTTACCGGTGGTCCCCAGGTTCCAGCACCCGAAGTAACATAATAATGTGTATTACCTTTTTTCTTATAACCCCAGCTTATTTCATAAATCATATTTGTAATAAGATTTGCAGGCCAGATTTGTCCGTGATGAGTGTGACCGGAAAGCTGTAAATCGATTTTATTTTCTTCTGCTTCATTCAGATTAAATGGTGTGTGGTCGAGAAGAATTTTCGGATATTCAGGATCTAAATTTGAAATAATTTCTTTAAGTGATTTTCTTTGTTTCCCGGTAAACTGTGGCATTGCTTTATCTTCTCTACCGACAATATAGAAGCTACTATCAATTAGTATGTATTCATCTCTGATTGTTTTAATACCAAGATGCTCTGCATACATAACTGAAGATTCAACACCATTAATAAATTCATGATTGCCATTAATGGAATAAACTCCGTATTTGGATTTTAATTTGTGAAATGATTTTCCTATTCCTCTTGCTTCAAGAATTTCTGCTTTATCATCTACAATATCACCAGCCAGAAGAATAATATCGGGATTAAGCGAATTCATTTTATCAATTATTCTTGTAAGAAGTCTTTCGCCATCAATCGGAGATAAATGAATATCGCTTGCCATAACAACATTAAGTTCATTTAACTTGCTCTGACCCTTCGGAATTGTTAGTTCTAAAGTTTTTATATCAATATTTCTCTTATTAAGATTTCCCAGAAAAACTATTAAACTTACCAATGCAATTACCGCAAGAGCGGTATATCTTTTAACATCAATATTTCCGCTTCTTAAAAATTCCGGAAGTAATTGAAATTTCGAATCGATTAACTTTATTATATCAATTAAAAATAGACTAAGAACAAAATAGACCAGAAATGCAAACCAAATTGCTCCAAATCCAAGCCATATGTCATACAAAAGTGGTGGAAGTATTTTGTAAAATATTTTCGCAAAAACATATCCATATGCAATCAGGATGAACAGAATTAAATAAATTATTCTGACTAGCGGATAATTTCCTATTGTCTGCCATCCACGAATAAAGACATAAAAGTTGAGACTTGTATAAACCGTGAAGAATATTATAAAAAATAATGACATAATAATTTTCTGTTTATTGAGTGAACAAAAGATATTGATATAAGTTCAAAAGTACAGAGGATTAGATCACAAAAGTGATAACTACTAATTGGTATGAGAATTTAAAGGATAGAAGACTTGTCAGGTTTTAATTAATATAACCTGACAAGTCTGGAAAATTTTTATTTATAAGAATGTAACATTTTCATATAGTTAGCACGCTCAAACCTTGAAGGATTGTCCACATTCATATAACTCATGCTTCCGCGCATCATACTTAATGATTCATATTCATGTTCTTCCATCCAGGTTTTTACGCCACTCAGTACATCAGCAATATGACCAATTCCGAATTTCAAAAGTGCTGCAAGCATTTGTGTAGCTTTTGCACCAGCCATTGTTAATTTAATAACATCTTCGGCATTATAAACCCCACTTGTTGCAGCAAGGTCTGCTTGAACTTTTCCGTAAAGAATAGCAATCCATCTTAAAGGTAGTCTCATTGCCATTGGAGTGCTTAACAAAACATTCGGTTCGACTTCAAGTTTTTCCAGATTAATATCCGGTTGATAAAATCTGTTGAAAAGAACAAGACCGTTTGCACCAGCTTTTGCAAACTGATTTGCCATATAAGCAGTAGATGTGAAGAAAGGATGCATCTTTACAGCAATCGGAATTTTAACACTTGAACGAACTGCTTTCACAATATCAATATACATCTGCTCTATAAAGTTTCCGGAACGTTCAACATCTGTGGGGAGTAAATAAATATTCAGTTCAAGCGCATCAGCACCTGCCTGTTCTATGAGTTTGGCGTATTCAGTCCAGCCACCAAGTGATTTTCCATTCAGACTCGCAATGATCGGAATGTTAACGGCTTCTTTAGCTTTACGAATATGTTCAAGATATTCATCCGGTCCTGTCTTGAATTCAAAAGGCTCTGGGAAGTAAGAAGTAGCTTCTGCGTAGCTTTCTGAATGAACGGATGTATGGTAATCCAGTTCAATTTGTTCGTGCTCAATCTGTTCTTCAAATAATGAATAAAGAACAACAGCACCTGCACCGGCATCTTCCATCTCGCGGATATTTGAAATTTTTTCTGATAATGGTCCGGCAGATGGAATAATCGGAGATTTTAATTTTAAACCGAGATAGTTAGTTGATAAATCCATTTTCTTTCCTTTTGTTTTTCTGTAAACTTATAACGAAGCGCAGGAATAATCCTGCGCTGTAATTCTCAGGTTATTGAACTGATTCCTTTTGAGGATCCCACGATGCCAATCTTTCGTATTCTTTCCATCGCTTTATAACATCTTCCTGTGCTTCCTGAATTAATTTTGCTGCAAGATCAGGATGAGATTTGGTCAACATCTTATATCTTGTTTCCATATAAGCATAATCTTTCAGAGGAATCTTTAATCCTTTAGAATCGAGTTTGAAAGGATTCTTTCCTTCCTTAGCTAACTCCGGATTATATCTGTACAATGGCCAGTAACCGGAATCAACTGCAGCTTTTTGATTATTCATAGCAGTAGCTATATTAATGCCATGAGCTATACAATGGCTATAAGCAATTATGATTGAAGGTCCGTTATAAGCTTCAGCCTCAAGAAATGCACGAAGTGTATGTTGATCATTGGCGCCCATTGCAACTCTGGCAACATAAACATTTCCGTAAGTCATTGCCATCAACCCAAGGTCCTTTTTGCCCGCAGGTTTTCCTGCAGCAGCAAATTTTGCAACTGCACCGCGAGGAGTTGCTTTTGAGCTTTGTCCTCCTGTGTTGGAGTAAACTTCTGTATCGAGTACAAGAAGATTTACATTCGCACCTGTTGCAATTACATGATCAAGTCCGCCATAACCAATATCATAAGCCCAACCATCACCACCAATTATCCAGACGGATTTTTTAACCAAATAATCAGCAATGCTTAGCAAATGATTGAAGTCAGATGCTTTTCCATTTGCACCAGCGTTTATCAGTTCGTTTATTTTTTTCTTGAGTATATCAACTCTTTCTCTTTGTTCATAAATACCAGCTTCATCTTTCTGATCAGCAGTTAGAATTGCATTAACCAATTCATTACCGATTTCATTAGAGTATTTCCTAAGTAAATCTGTTGCTTGTTGTTGGTGTTTATTAATTGCAAGTCTGAATCCTAAACCAAATTCAGCGTTGTCTTCGAATAATGAATTTGACCAGGCAGGTCCTCTTCCTTCTTTGTTAACTGACCACGGGGTGGTAGGGAGATTTCCGCCATAGATTGATGAGCAACCTGTTGCATTTGCTATGATTGCTCTGTCGCCAAATAGTTGACTTACAAGTTTCACATAAGGAGTCTCACCACAACCTGCACAAGCTCCTGAGAACTCAAACAATGGTTCAAGGAATTGTGAGTCCTTAACTTTTGAAACAGCTACTTTTCTTCTGTCCAATTCAGGAATGTTAATAAAGAAATCCCAGTTTGCTCTTTCTTTTTCGCGAAGAGGAAGTTGTTCTGCCATGTTTATTGCTTTGAGCTTTGTTTCCTTTTTATTCTTGGCAGGACAAACATCAACACAAAGTCCGCATCCTGTACAGTCTTCTACTGCTACCTGAAGTGTGTAGAGTAATCCTTCACCGTAATCTTTTGCTTTGAACTTTGTTGATTTAAAAGTTTCTGGAGCACCTTCAAGATATTTTTCTTCATATACTTTTGCTCTGATTGTAGCATGTGGACAAACCATAACACATTTATTACATTGAATACAGGTTTCTGGATCCCAGACAGGAACTTCAAGCGCTATGTTTCTCTTTTCCCATCTTGCACTTGCTGATGGATATGTTCCATCAACCGGCATTTTGCTTACAGGAATTAAATCACCTTTACCGGCAATAATTTTCCCCAAAACTTCTTTTACAAATTCAGGAGCGTTCGGAGTTACCGGAGGTTGCAGTTGTGCTTTGCTTGTAATTTTGTTTGGAACCTCTACTTCAAATAAGTTATCAAGAGTTTTATCAACAGCATCAAAATTCATCTGAACAATTTTGTCTCCTTTAGCACCATAAGTTTTCTTTATAGAATCTTTAATCAATCCTATTGCCTGGTCTTTCGGGAAGATATTAGAAATTGCAAAGAAGCAGGTTTGCATGATTGTATTTATTCTTACTCCCATTCCAGTTTCCTGAGCAACTTTGTAGGCATCAATTACATATAACTTCATTTTCTTGTTAATCAAATCGCGTTGAACTTTTTCCGGCAATGAATCCCACACCTGCTCTTTTGGTACTTTGGTATTCAACAGGAAGGTTGAACCCTCAATTGCATCTTCAAGCATATCCATCTTTTCGAGGAAAACCTGTTGATGACAAGCGATGAAGTTAGCTTTGTTAATAAGATAAGTTGATTTGATCGGCTTGGGTCCGAATCTTAAATGTGAAACAGTTACTGAGCCGGATTTTTTCGAATCATATACAAAGTAACCCTGAGCATAATAATCAGTTCCTTCACCGATAATCTTTATCGAATTTTTATTTGCACCAACTGTTCCATCAGCACCAAGTCCATAAAATTTTCCACGGAAAGTTTCGGGTGCTTCAACAGAAAAATTAGGATCAAAATCCAGACTTGAGTTTGTTACATCGTCAATTATGCCAACAGTGAAATGATTCTTGGGCTTATCAGAAGCAAGATTATCAAACACAGCTTTAATCATCGCAGGAGTAAACTCTTTTGAAGAAAGTCCGTATCTGCCACCAACCACTTTCGGATAAGCAAAGCCAAGTTCACCATTCATGTATTTTTCTGAAATAGCATTAAGTACATCCTGATATAATGGTTCACCAGCTGAGCCGGGTTCTTTTGTTCTGTCTAATACTGCAATTGATTTTGTAGTCTTTGGAAGAGCGTTAATGAAATGGTCAATTGAAAATGGTCTGTATAATCTTACTTTTACCGCACCAATCTTTTCACCTTTTGCAACAAGGTATTCAACGGTTTCTTCAACTGCCTGAGTACCTGAACCCATTAGAATAATTATTCTTTCTGCATCGGGTGCACCAACATAATCGAATAAATGATATTGTCTGCCCGTAAGTTTAGCAAACTTGTCCATCTGTTTCTGAACAATTGCAGGACAAGCAGCATAAAACGGATTTACTGTTTCTCTTCCCTGGAAATAAACATCAGGATTTTGAGCAGTTCCTCTAATGAACGGATGATCGGGTGATAAAGCTCTTTTTCTGTGTTCTATCACTAACTTATCATCAATCATAGCTTTCATATCTTCGCTGGTCAACTGCTCAATCTTCATAACTTCGTGAGACGTTCTGAAACCATCAAAGAAATGCAGGAAAGGAATTCTTGACTCAAGTGTTGCTGCCTGTGCAATCAATGCAAAGTCCATTACTTCCTGAACAGAACCAGAAGAAAGTAATGCAAAACCAGTTTGTCGAACGGACATCACATCAGAATGATCACCGAAAATTGACAATGCCTGAGCAGCAATTGATCTTGCAGAAACATGAAAAACAGTAGGTGTAAGTTCACCGGCAATTTTATACATATTGGGAATCATTAACAACAAACCTTGGGAAGCAGTGAAGGTTGTTGTAAGTGCACCGCTTTGTAAAGCTCCATGCACTGCACCAGAAGCACCACCTTCACTTTGCATTTCTGTAACTTGCGGAACAATTCCCCAGATATTTTTCTTTCCAACGGCAGACCAGGCATCGCACCATTCTGCCATGTTAGAAGATGGAGTAATAGGATATATTGCTATTACTTCATTAGTATTATAGGCCACATACGCTGCGGCTTCATTACCATCAATTGTAACTTTTTTTCTATCCATTTTATTACCGTTTAATTTTTATTACTGTTAATTTCAGATCGAAAGATTCTTATGGTTTACCCAATAATAATACCAGCAATCGTTGGCTAAAATCGGAGTTTTTGAGGATTCTTTCAAATAACAATTTCATTACTGAAAATCGCTTAACTTTATTTTTTCCACTTTTAAGAAAATTGCTCATTAACTGATGAATATTTACTATCAAAAATATTTGTGAAATTATTGTGATATAGATTACACAAAGATATTTTTATTAAAACCTTTATAAATCTTTAGGAGGTATCTATGGATCAGATGAATCAATTCAATCAAAGCGGATTCCAGCAGCAGTATAAACCAATGACACTTGGTGATTGGCTAATTACTTTGCTGATTCAGGCAATTCCATTAGTTGGCTTTATAATGCTATTTGTTTGGGCATTCGGTGGCGATACTCATCCAAGCAAAAAAACCTGGGCGCAAGCCTCACTTCTTTTTGCTCTGATTATGCTTGTTCTTGTAATTATTTTCTTTGCTGCGATGTGGAGTTTCTTTATGTCATTCTTCGGTAGTTATAATATGAATTATTCAAGTTAGTTTTTTTAAAATCTTGTTGAATTTTTATCCGAATGATTATTTTATCTACGAAGTGATATTTGTTTGGAAAGAAAATTCGGTTGAAGAATTATTGGAATAATTTAAATAAAAAAGGCGAGTATGTTTCAACTCGCCTTTTTAATATTAAATTAAAAATATTCTTAGAACTTACTTAGTCAGAACCATCTTTTTTGTCATTACAAAATCACCAGCAGTCAATCTGTAAATGTATGTTCCGCTCGCAAGATTTGAAGCATCAAAGACAACATTATAAACACCTGGTTCTGTGAACTGATTGTTAACCAAAGTCATAACTTCTTCACCAATAGTATTGTAGATAACAAGACTTACATTCACAGCATTTGCAATTGAATATCTTATAGTAGTAGTTGGATTAAATGGATTAGGATAATTCTGTGCAAGATCAAAGGTAGTTGGTGTTTTGAAATCAACTTCAACCACACTCGAGTAAGAATATGTTCCATCAAAATCAATCTGTTTTAACCGATATCGGATTATTCCAGCAGCAGGATTATTGTCAATAAAGCTGTATGATTGTTTTTCAGTTGTTGTTCCTCTGCCGGCTACAAATCCTATAACTTCAAAATTGCCATTTATACTTCTTTCAACTTCAAAGCCGCGGTTATTTAATTCACTTGCAGTTATCCAGGATAATTTAATTTTACTACCAGAAGCATTTGCACTAAATGAAACCAACTCGACTGGTAATGGAGTTGAACCTTCATCTGCGCCCATATATGGAAATTGAGGATGTCTTGTTTCTCCATCAATATCTGTGGTAATTCCGCTAACCGGAGTTCCGGCAAGGTCTAAGTCGCCAATGGAAGAACCAGTTAAATGTAGATCAGTAGTTGAGACAAAGAATACTTGTTTTGATTTTGAGTTTGCATCCTGGCCTGATGCTGTCTGCCAGTTACCTAAAGTTGGTGTAGCAGCATTATTCCAGAAACCGACATTGCCGTTTGTAGAACTAACCGGATAGAAATTATTGTAATTTGAAGTAAAAGTACCATTTGTACCGGATCTGTAAATACAATAGTTTGCGAAATCACCTTCAGCAGAGTAGATGATATTATTTGCAAGATCGTTTGTGCCATTTGAAATTAATATTCCATTGTAAGTAATTGTGCCTGAGGCAACAATATCATTCATATTGATTGAGTTAAAGTAACAATTTAAGGTGGCAGTTGCTGAAGAATTCTTTATTCCATAAAGATATGCAGTTGGGTTTGTCGATGTCAATTCAAAACCGGTTATGAAATTATTATAAACATTATAAGTTCCAAATGATTCAATACTAATAGCTGTATTTCCGTTATTTGCAGCATTAGTCATAGAAGAGACTTGTGAAATTTTATTGTTATAAATATTAACAACCGAGCCAGTATCTACATTAACAGCATAGATTGCTTCATTAGTCGTGCTCGCAGCAATATTCTGATTAAGTTTAATTTCATTATTCAGAATATCATGACTTCCGGAAATATATAGAGAAATACCTCGTCGCTTACCTTCAATAAGATTACCTTTAAGAACTATATTAAAAGGAAAATTTAATGGTAGCGGAGTTCCAGACTGGTAAGTTCCGTATCCTTGAGCATTCTGTGCTACTCCGTCAAAATTACTACTCAAATGGTTGTTCTCAAATAAAAGATCATGTGGAACCCAATCCTGTCCTAAATAATTTCTGGATCGAACCATTACAGCTCCAATGAATAAATTTCCTGCTGTGCTGATTGTTTGTGGTCTATAATAAATTTTGGTGTTCTTTATAACAACATTTGCAACATCTCCAACTATAACGAGAGGCATACTGTTTCTGTGGGCTGTAGTTGAAGTCTGTATTGTCAAATCTCTGGTGGTTCCTCCGGGAGAATTCGATCCATCGAACACGATGTTTCGTGTGGTTTTCATGCTATCCCAGGAAATATTTCCTCGTGTCGGTATTCCGATTATCATAGCACCCGAAGGCCCTGAATTTCCATCGGAAGGGTAGTTAAGTGTTATAACAGGTTGAACACCAGTGTAAGGTTTAAATGTTAAAATATATGAACCAGGATCTTTTGCTAAGCCAATGCCAACTCCACCAGTATTGGGTTCATTGACATCACTTGTGATATAAAAATTGCAATCCCCGGCAATAGTAGCATCATAAATAACATCGAAAGCTTCTCCCAGTGTAGCAAAATTAGGATTGGAACCGCCCGGACCTGTACCAGGATTACCAATATAATAATTACCGCTCAAAGTTGGGGTTAAATTAACCTGATAAGCACCAAAACCATTATTAGTAGATAAAACAAAAATCTGATATATGTATTTACTAACTTTTCTTACTTCGACATCGCCGGTACCATTACTATTAGAGTTAGTACCTAAAGTAGTTGTAGTTCCAACCAATGTAGCCAAGGTTGGATCTCCGCCCGGTACTTTTACTATTCTGGCATTTTCATTACCCGAACCGAACGCAAAAGTAGCGATATATTCATCACCAATAATATTTGTAATAAATCTTATAGCATTTGAACCGGTTGTTACAACCGAACCCGGAATTGTTCCAACTAACGAACCGTCTGCATTATATTTTTTAGGATTAAACCCACCTGCGTTCCAATAAAAATTGCCTGTAATTGGTCCAACAGATGCTGAACCAAAAGTTGCTCCTGTAAGTCCAGCCAAAAGAATAATATTAGCAGTGAAAGTATTTCCATTATCGGTAGTTGTAAATTTATATAACTCCTGAGTATTAGCAGAAGCCGCCCAAATTGTCAAAGAATTATCACTTGCTGAGCCAGTAACTGTAATTTTATCCCCCAGACGAGCTGCTGCAACAGAAGTATATTCTATAGCAACAACCGGTGAATCAAGTTCTGTAGTATATTTATAAATTTTAAACGGTGATGTAGAAGCATTCGTGGTAAGGTTACAAACGAATATTAATCCATCGTTTGACACACCTATATCATTAATGAGATATGTCCCACCAGAAATTCCATTTGTTGATAGACTTCCAACAGAGTCACCTGTCAGAGCATTGTATATGAAAATGAAATTTCCCCCATTTCTACTTGCAATATAGATTCGGTGATTTCCACCAACTAAACCGTAACCCAAGCCTCTTTCAGTACTACCGGTAGAAGAGAACCAGCCCGGTAAAGAAGATGTGGCTGCTGACTTTTCCCATAAGGTAGTAACTTGTGAGTAACAGTCTAAAATTATTAAGAAAGCAAAGAGTAGAGTAAATAGTTTTTTCATATAAGCCTCTCTTTATTTTTGATTAAGTTATAGTGAGAATAAATTATCAGTTCATTGTTTATAATATTCAATTTTTACATAATCAACTTAAAAAATTCCTTCTATTAAATCTACTGTTAAAGAAGCAGTTTTAGTTGATAGTTATACAATGATTTGAATAAAAAGGATTGTTTCAACAATAATTTCTTAAATATTTTTTTTGATAATTATAGAATTGAAAATATTCAAAGAGGAATTTCCATTAAAAGTTATAAGCATTATGAAGTACTTTTGCTCGGTAAGAATGTTATCAGCTTTCAATCATTGCCAGCCTCGTTTAGATTTGAACAATATTTTTCTTGGGTAAACTTCTGGACAGATGCAAATTTTTCAAAATAATAAATGCTCCAAGATTGAAGGGTTTAGTAAACTTTACTTTACCTTTATTGTGAAGTTTCAGTCTTTCAGAAAGATTTTCAGAATGACCGAAATAAAATTTAGAAGTCTTAAGACTTTTAAGAATATAAGTATAAAACATATTTGCGGAGAGGGAGGGATTCGAACCCCCGGAGGACTTGCATCCTCAACGGTTTTCAAGACCGCCGCATTCAACCACTCTGCCACCTCTCCGGCAATGTTTTAGTGTAAATTCGGATTGTAAAAACTTTATAAGAACTATTCTTTTAATTTGGGGTTCAAATATATGAATACTTATTTTTTCAGCCAAAGAATCAGAGATAGTTTATTATGGACTTTCTAAAAGAATTTCAACCGTTCTGCAAATTACTTGCGGATAAAAGTGCAGAAATTATCCGACAAAATTTTCGAAAATCAATAGATGTTGAACAAAAATCTGATCTTTCTCCGGTTACAATTGCTGATAAACAATCTGAAGAAATTATGAGGGATATAATTCATAAAGAATTTCCCAATCATGGAATAATTGGCGAAGAATTCGGTGAGGAAAAACCCGAAGCCGATTTTGTCTGGATTCTGGATCCGATTGATGGTACAAAAAGTTTTATTTGTGGTGCATTGTCATTCGGCACTCTGATAGCTCTTACTTATAAAAATCAACCGGTTCTTGGTGTAATCAATCATCCCATTCTGAATGAATTTTTAATCGGAGATAATAAAATTTGTTTACTTAATGATGTGCAAGTTAAAGTAAGAGAAAAAAATAATCTCTCCGAAGCTGTTTTGTTAACCACAGATCATTTAAACATTAAAAAATATCAGAACTCTGAAAAGTTTGAAAGGTTAATTAACTCCGTGTGGCTTTACAGAAACTGGGGTGATTGTTATGGGTACTATTTACTTGCAACAGGTTTTGCCGATATTATGATAGATCCAATTATGTCTGTCTGGGATACTATGGCTCTTTTACCGATTGTAAATGGTGCGGGCGGAATAATTACAGATTACCATGGACACGATGCAACAAAAGGAAACAGCATCATAGCGGCTACACCGAAACTTCACTCAAAGGTTATAGAATTACTTAACTGAAAAGATAAATTAATAAACTAATTATTGACATTAATAGTACTACTGGTTTGTCCTTCTTTTTCAGAAAAACAAAAACTGTGACCGCTAACCACATTGTGGTAATGATTAAAAAATTTATCTGAAAAAGATTTTGAATTGGTGGGATTGATTTATTTATGTACTCGTACTTGTATGAGAGATATAATGGATTTATCATCATAAGGAATGTTAACCATACGATTGAAGTTAGTACTAAAAAGTTCTTAGTTCTTCGATTTGTTTTAAAATGTTCCAATCCGGTTCTGATCATTAATACCAATCCGCTATATAAGAAAATTAGATACAACCACTCAACCATCTTCGGAATTTTTCCAAAGAAAGTAAAGTTTATTTCACCGTCTTTTGGTATCCGATAGACTTTATTATTCCCAGTCAGGGAAAGAGAATAACTGAAATTATTTCCAACTACTTTTTTATTTATTTCAGCAAATAAGATTTTATCAGCTTTATTAAGTTTTATTCTGTAATCTCTTTTTGCATCAGAAGTAATGACTACTTCTCCATCCAGATTTTCATAATCAGATCTGACCAGCAATTTATAGGTGTTACCGTATTCAACCTTATCAACTTTATAAGTTATTTTTTGACCCTCAATTGAAAATGTGCCTGTGATTGGATAATACTCTCCGAATACAGATTTGAAGTAAGATAATAAAAACACTATTACCAGTGAGCTAAGCCAAAGTATAACTGTTTCTTTCATAAGTATAATTTTTTTTCAATCAAACTTAAATAAAAAAGCCCCGTCTGAAAACGGGGCAATTAACAGAATCTTAATTTATAACTATCAAAATGAAGTGCCGAGTTTGAAACGAAGGTTTACAAATATTTTTGTGAATCCAAATCCACCGGAATCTATTCTTGATAAACTGGCTGAAGGACCAATTGCAAATGCACTAAATCCCCAACCTTCCATAATCTTTTGTACCAGCAAGGTAATATTGTATTGAGGTTGTCTGTATTTGCTTTTTGGCATTCCATCAAATGCTAAGTCGAATGTGCTACCGGCAAGAGACATTTCTCTGAAGCCAAAACCAAAATGCCACTCATCAAGGTACTGAGCAACATAAAATTTACCTCTTGTTGAACCAAGCACCGAAACAGGATAGCGGAATTCCCAATTTAGAAAAGATTGACCATCGTGGATTACTCTTGCCTGATATTTAACACTTCCGTCATCATTATAAACAATAGTTCCTTCTGATTCTTTAATGTAGCTGTTGTATTTTGATGGTCCTATTGCAGATGTAGCTTTCAGATAACCAAACTCAAAGAAGTTTCCAAAAGGAATTGTATAAGTTATTTGAAATCCTTCGTTGAAAATCAGATTGTTGTGATTCTGTTCTTTAATTGGTTCAATCATTGCATCAACATGGCTGAAGATTCCACCTTTAACACCAAGAATATGAATGTTTGCTTCGAAAAAATTTGTTTCAAGAGCACCAGAGTAAGGTGTTCCGAAACCAAATGATAAACCAACATCTTGTTTAAGTGAAACGCCCAGTCTTTCACCACCCTGAAGCTGAAGAAACGGATTAATGTATCCAAGTGTGGGAGAAATTTGTGCTTTAGTTGGTGGTTGAAGGACTTTCCCGAATCTTATTTTCTCAACCACGCGAGTAAAAACACTTGCATAATGAATATCCTCTTCAAGATTAATTTTGAAGGGATAAGTAATTATTCTTGCCCGCATCTCTGGAGTTAATGCAAGCAATGGATATAAAGCACCTTTAATTGAAATAGTTTGATTATTAGCATCTCTCAGGTCAACTATTATTTCTGCTTTTGGATCAGGCGGATCAATAAACAGAGCTTCCTGAATCTGAATAAACAAACTATCATCAAGCGGCTCCATCTGATAATACCTGATTTGTTCTTCTTCCTGAGCAAATGACAGACTCAGAAACAATGAAAAGAACATTATCAATACAGCAGAAATCAGAACAGTTTTTTTCATATTAGTTACACCTGATTATTTTGAAAAATCCGTAAAGAAAAATGAATCACCAACCTGAACACGGTCTTTTGTCCTTTCATCAACAGCAGTGAAAAAGAAGTTTACTTTGTATCTTCCATCCGACTCACGCAGATTTCCATTCTTATCCAACCAATCATCAAACGCTGATGATGTAGAAGCAATTTTTAAGGAAACATTATATATAAGATTTCCATTACTATCTTTTATAGGTCCAGTAACACTGATCGGACCATTCCAGGTTATTTTTAATTGTTCCGGTCTATTATCAATTACTGTCACTTTAAACACACTTATTCTCTGAAGTTCCTGAACATAAATATCACGGGCATTCATTTTTGTAGTGACTTTCTCAATCTTTATCTCGGGAGGTTTATTCGGAATAACTTTTATTCTGTCTTCTTGTGAGCCGAATTTTACAACTACTTCTGTTTGATCGGTCAAATCAAATTTTCTTTCCTGACCGGCAGGAATAACTACTATCGGTTTACTTCTGTCACGCGGATCATAAATCTCAACAGGAACGCTTCCGGAATTAGATGCAACATTCCAGGTATGTTGAATAAAAGTTTGTTTGCTTGAAATTGGTAAAGGCATAAGAGTTTGTTCTTCAACAACAGGTTTTTCTTCCTCTGGTGGTGGTAATTCCTGAAGTTTTGTCTGAACTTCCTGGAGCCTTTGATTCAATGATGCAAGTTTTCTCTTTAATTCTTCATTTTCTACCGGGAGATTTTCATCAATCTTTATATCGAACTTCAACCCAAGTGCATAGAGCGAATCAATCAATGTTACAAGCGAATCTCTTACTTTCTTATCAACTGTTTCTTCTTCAAGTGCAACACGACGTAAATCCAAATCAGCACCTTTCAATGCAAGCACTGTAATCACGAAGATGTAAAGCACCTGGTAGATAACAAATTTACTGTCTCTGTTTTTATTAATCATTTTTATGCTCTTACTTCTTTACTACGATTGATTCAAGATACTTTAATCCTGTTAATGTTTTCTCATCTGATAGGGAACTGCTTGCCTGTTGGATTGAGTTTGCAAGTGTACTAAGTTCCTGTATTTTCTGACTGCTAACAGTATCAATCTGATTTATCTTTTCTGCCAGCATTGAGATAGATGCGAAGTTCTTATGCATAATTTCACTTAGCTTTGCTGAATGTTCTATAAGAAGTTTATATTTTTCGAGATCTGCAAGTGATAGATTAGTCATCCCCGTACTATTACCGCCAGTAACCTGATTAAGTTGTTTCATCAGGTTTTTTGAATTTTCAATCTGTATTCTGGAAAAATATTTTTCGCGAATATCTTCCACATGGTTTACTACATTCTGAAACTCTACACCTAGTTGATCTAAAACAGGTTCAAATAGCTTCCCGATTGCCAATACAATCAATGCTTTAACTTCGAATGGAACTGAAAGTCCAAGAAAGATTTCTTCGCCAAGTTTAATACTTATAAGAAGTATTGCCGCACCAATCAGTGGAAGTGCGGTTGAAATACTATCAATCACGCTGGTATATGAGTTTATAATTCTGTCAATCGTAGCACTTGCTGGTGTGCGGATAATTTCCAGTTTCAACTTGTTGTATGCCAGAAAAGCCATAAAGACAAAAAACGCATAAGTTAATACAGGAAGCCACCAGAAACTATACGGAGAAATAGTTTCCTGTACAGGTTGCCAGTTAGGGAATAATGCTCTTGCAAGATCCACAGTTACATTTCCAAGAATCGGAACGGTTGATAAATCCAGAAAGAAAGATAACACTAGTGCCGCAAGTGATATTAAAGCTGGTTTAAATACAACGGCAAACTGAATATTTCTTACTGCTGATTTTGTATATTCCTCCAGCTCCCGTTCTAGTTCGTTATTTGTTATATCAGGATTCAGAAAATCTCTGGTGTTGTCTTTTGGTGGTTTAATTGTTTGAGTAACCATTACTATCCTCTAATATGTTTTAGAAAATTATCATTCTATCGAGTGAATTGCAGTAAAAAAACTCTTTTTTAGGCTACAGATAAGACAAGTATCATACCATCTAAAAAAAATTTACTGCTTTTACCGGAAATTCCAACAACAATATAAATTGAATTGCATACAAACTTTTAAGTAATATTTGAAAAAAGCAAGAATAAAATACTTGCTGACTAAAGATTAATTTTACCAGCGAATGTAAAATTGTAATAATTTATTTCTACAGAAATGGACTTGTAAATATTACAGGAAATTAATTCAGAATGTAATTTTATTTTACCCGACAAATAATCATTAACGAAATGATTATTTTTGAATGATAAAACAAAACGAATATGCAATTCAATAACCCGCGGATACTGGAAATAAATACAAGAGTCTGGCTTAAGAAAAAAAACTTTAAATCACTTTCAAAAATTCCCGAATCGCAGATAGAAGAGTGGAAAAGCCTGGGCTTTGATTTTATTTGGTTAATGGGAATATGGAAAACAAATAAAGATATTGTAGCTCAATATTGTTTTGAACCAGAACTGGTATCTTCATACACTAATGCAATGAAAGATTGGCGCACTGAAGATGTAATAGGTTCGCCTTACTCAATTGATTGCTATGAAGTAAATCCAGATTTGGGTTCGGAAGAAGACTTACTTCATCTTAAAAAGATGCTGAATAATAAGGGTATCAGATTAATTCTTGACTTTGTAAGTAATCATCTTAGCATTGGCTCAAGATTGGTTAAAGAAAATAAAGATATCTTTCTTCCTGCAGATGAATATCTTTTCCGAAATGATCCTTACACCTTTTTCAAATCACCTTATAATTCTAGGGAATACTTCGCACACGGAAGAGATCCTCTATTCCCACCGTGGAAAGATACTATACAAATTAATTTTTACAGCTCAGACGCCAGACAATTCCTGATTGAGACATTAAATAAAATTTCCAATTTATGTGATGGTGTTCGATGCGATATGGCTATGCTTTCGTTGAACAATATTTTTTATAATACATGGGTTGGTGCATTAAAGAAATATGGATACGAAAAGCCTCATAAAGAATTCTGGACCGAAGCAATAAGTGCTGTAAAATCTATTAAACCGGAATTTATTTTTATTGCTGAAGCTTATTGGGACCTCGAATGGCAATTGCAGCAACTAGGTTTTGATTTTACTTATGATAAAAGATTACTTGACCGTCTTGCCGGAAATGATATTAAAAGTATCAAAGATCATTTGCATGCAGAAAAAGATTATCAGCAGAAATCTGTCAGGTTCATTGAAAATCATGATGAAGACCGGGCTGCAGCAAAATTTGGTAAGGACAGATCACTGGCTGCTGCAACAATTATAAGCACCATTCAGGGAATGATTCTGTACCACGATGGACAATTCGAAGGTAAAAAAATTAAGTTACCTGTTCAGCTTGGTCGTGAGCCATTTGAAAAGGAAGATGACCGAATTAAAAGTTATTACTATAAGCTACTTAGAATTACAACGGATTTAACCTTTAGAAAAGGCGAATGGAGTATGCTCGATCCATTGCCGGCTGCAACTTCGGATTTCAGTTTTGAAAATATTCTTGTCTGGCAATGGAAATATGAAAATCATTTGATTGTGGTTGCTATTAACTATTCCGGCTCAACTTCAAGATGTCGTGTTAAATTTGAAACTCCAAAAGATAAAATGATTCTTAACCTTAATGATATACTTAACTCAGTAAGCTATGAGAGGAGTGTTGAAGAAATTAATGAAAGAGGCTTATATATTGAATTAAAACCCTACAACAGCCATATTTTTTCAATCAATATCTGATTTTGATCACCAAATTTTACCTTTTCATAAAGGATATTATTATTAAATTGTGCAACCAAAATTTCAAATAAACATCATATTAGTGTAAATGGCGAAGCAAAATAAAAATCCGAATAAAGAACGTAAAATCGGTTCACAGGTTGTTGAGAAAAAATCCTGGTGGAGCTATAAAAAAAACAGGAGCAGGTTCTGGACAGCGCTGATACTGCTTATACTTCTTTATTTTTTTATTGTTAACAATACCAGAGAAGAACCTAAAGAAGGTCCATATCCGCCGGGATATCAGCCACAGACAGAAAGAACATTAAATTCAAATAAGTAAAGGATATATTAAAATGAAAAAAGTTCTCATTGTAATTTTTGTATTATTTGCTGTGGTTTTCGCTTCACAGGTTATAAATAGTACAAAGGCAAATTCAATAAATGATAAAACAGTTGGTTCATTATTAAGTGATAAAAAAGCAGCTGATTTTAAACTCAAAACTCTGGAAGGGAAAGAAATCAAATTATCAGATTTTCGTGGTAAGATAGTAATAGTTGATTTCTGGGCAACCTGGTGTCCGCCTTGCAGAAAAGGAATACCGGATTTGATTTCACTGCAGGAAGAATATAAAAAGGATCTTGTTGTGATTGGAATTTCACTCGATCAGCAAAATACAATAAAGGATTTAAAACCATTTATCGAAAATTATAAAATTAATTATCCTGTTGTTCTTGGAGATGAAAAAGTTGTTAAGGATTATGGTGGCATAAACGCAATTCCCACTTCTTTTATAATTGATCAGAAAGGAAATATTGTAGATTCACATATCGGACTTGTTCCTAAAACTGTTTATGCTGATCAGATAAAAAGTTTACTTAAGAAAAAATAATTTTTACAAGCTGCTTAATCTGTTTATGATTAAGCAGCTAATCTTTTCTAATAAATTTTCCTCATGAACGGGGTTAATAAAAAATATTCAGTTTTGATAATCGAAGATGATCCCCACAACCTTAAATTCCTTCAAACTCTTCTCTCAAGATATTTTAATATTACAACCTGCAGAACCGAATCTGAATTTTTCAATTTAATTACTACTGAGAAATATGATCTTTTACTGATGGATATTTCATTATCCGGTGAGAAGTCCGGCATCGGGTTGATAAAATCTTTGAGAAAAATTCCACTATATAAAAATATTCCCATAATAGCTCTATCTGCACACGTAGCTGAGTCAGATAAATATGAAGCACTAAATGCCGGGGCAAATCTGTATCTGAGAAAACCAGTGCAGAATCGTATTCTCATTGATAGTATTTTTTCCTTGCTTGAAAGAAAAGGGAATTGAGATTGTTATAAAATAAAAAACCCGACTTGTGTAGGTCGGGCTATAAATCCTCTCAACAGATTAGAGGCCAGTTCTTAAAAATCTCGGTTCTTCAAGTGTGAGAATTATTGAAATTCTGTGTGAATCAGGAAGACGGTCAATTTCAGACTCACTGAATCTGGCGAATGAATAATCAATGTTAAGTTTTGGAAGTTTTACTCCTGCTCCGACGGTAAATTGTTTTACATCATTATAGCCACCACGAACATAAATCAGGTTTTTAAAAGTATATTCAAGACCGGCGTGCATATCAAAACTAACAGGACCAATATTAAACTGAGAAGCAAATCGTCTGTTTTCAAATCTTACATCAAAGTCAACTGCCGGCATTAAGTAACCACCAAGGAATTCAGTTAATTTATAAGCTCCTCCAATTTTAAGTGTAGGAGATACAAGCTCATTTCTTCCAGTACTCCAGGCAACAAGAGTTGTTGTCGCATCCTGAAGATTTGCACCCAAATAAAGATTTTCAATTGGTGTATAAAATGCACCGACATCGAAACCTATTCCTGTTGCACTATACTCTGCTAAACTTCTTCTGATTATTTTAGCGTTAACTCCCCAATAAAAATTTGATTCCTGTCTTTTTGCAAAAGTTAAATAGAATGCCCAGTCCTGATTACTGAATTCAGTTATTTTAGAGTAGTCTAGTCTGTCATCTCTGATATCAATTACCCCATCACCATTAGCATCATAAAGAGCATTTCTGGTATCGGGAATTCCATCTACACCCAATCTCATAACACTCAAACCAAAACTCATATCTGTGTTAAATGGTATTGCTACTGCGCCGTAATCATAATTTACAAGATTACCAAATTGTTCTGAATGCATTAAAGCAATCTGAGGATAATTAAGATTTGCTAATCCCGCAGGATTGTAATAACCCGATGTAACATCATTCGCAACAGCTACAAAAGCTCCACCCATTCCCAAAGCTCTTCCGCCAACTCCCAATGCCATAAATTCACCGGCGTACTTTGCAAAAACAGTTTGAGCGTTTGTAGTTGCAATAGTGGAGAGAAAAAGAATTGAAAATAAAATTATTTTTGAGCGCATATAAACTCCGCTATTTATAAGATTTTTGCAGTGAGAAAATCAAGAAATTGAGTTTTAATGTCAAGTCTAATTTTAGCTACATTTTTCATCTGTATTTAAAAAAAATTATATAGTATCAGTTTGTCCCAAGTTAATTACGATTTATATCTGACTTTATAACCGCTAGAAACTGCTTATTATCCACTTAATTAGTAATTGTTGATAGCTGCTATTAAGCAAATTACTTTTTACCCCGTAATCAAAAATATTTTTTTTCTAAAAAGGAGGTTTTATGAAAAATCTATTCTTAATTGTTCTAATTCTGTTTGCTATTTCAGGGAATTCACCAGGTCAGCTATTAAATAGTAGTTTTGAAGATTGGCAGCAAGGTGAACCAGTAAATTGGATGTCAAATGATATATCCGGTGATATGATTACTCAATCATCAGATGCATATGAAGGAAATTCTTCACTAATATTAAAGCCAGCAGATTTACTTGGAAGTGGATTTCCTGTATTTTTATTTTCATCAGATGCAGAAGGTAACGGACATCCCATTACTCAAAAATATACCAGTCTGAAAGGATACTATAAGCTTTCTGCCTCAGCAGAAGATGTTCTGTGGATATCTGTTGTAATTACAGAAAGTGATTCAACTGTTATCGGTGGCGGAATGATTTATCTTAAAGAAGAAAAAACAAACTGGACTGAATTTGACATCCCAATTCTTTATGATAATCTTAACGGGAACCCACAAATGGCTTATGTTACTATTGCTTTATTGGACACAGCTATTGGTTCAGCAAATGTAAACTCACTGGCATTTATAGATAATTTTTCTCTCGAGAATACAACATCTGTTGATGACGGAAAAATCATCTCAGATAACTTTTTGTTGGAACAAAATTTTCCCAATCCATTTAACCCATCTACAAAAATATCCTGGAGCACTAATGTTGCAGGTAAACAAACATTAAAAATATATAATATCCTGGGAAATGAAGTTGCAACTTTAGTCGATGAATTCAAAGAAGCAGGTAGTTATTCAGTTGAGTTTAATAGTAAAGGACTTACAAGCGGAATTTATTTTTATACTCTTTCAGTCGGCAATAAATCACAAACAAAGAAAATGATACTTCTGCAATAATGGTTAATAGCTTCGGAGTAATAATTGCTCCGAAGCTAAAATTTTTTTCTGCTATTTCTCTTCAGCCTTTGATTTTTTAATTAAAGTTCTTATGAATCCTACTACAGAACCACCAGTCAGCATCCCGAATATATAAACGACAAAAACCAAAATTGAAGTTGGAAGAGTAATACCCATCGAAAGAAATGAAACAGTCACACTTTCCAGATTCTGAAATTTAAACAACAGTACAGCAATTGTAATAATGACGATCAATGTCAAATAGACATATCTCATATTGCCACCTTGTAGTAAATATTATTTTACTTTTCCCTGAGCAGCAACTGCAGCTGCAGCTTTTTCAATATCTTCAGGATTGCCAAGATAGTAATGCTTTATTGGTTTTAAATTTTCATCTAATTCATAAACTAATGGAATACCTGTCGGAATATTTAATTCAACAATTTCATTATCAGGAATGTTATCAAGATATTTTACTAATGCTCTCAAACTATTTCCATGTGCAACAATCAAAACACGCTTACCACTTTTGACCATTGGCGCTATTGTGCCTTCCCAGTAAGGAACGAAACGAGCCACAGTGTCTTTGAGACATTCAGTTAAAGGCAATTCGGATTCTGAAAGTTCTTTATATCTTGGATCGTGTCCGGGATATCTTGGATCGGATTTTTCCAAAGCCGGTGGTTGAATGTCATAACTTCTTCGCCAGATTTTTACCTGTTCTTCTCCGTATTTTTTTGCTGTCTCTGCTTTATTCAATCCCTGCAATGCACCGTAATGGCGTTCGTTTAACCGCCAGTGACGAATTACAGGAATCCACATTAAATCCATCTCATCAAGAACTATCCACAAAGTTCTTATTGCTCTTTTCAAAACAGATGTGTAGGCAATATCAAAAGTATATCCTTCAGATTTCAAAACTTCACCGGCTCTTTTTGCTTCTTCTTTCCCTTTTTCAGAAAGATCAACATCTGTCCATCCGGTAAAACGATTTTCTTTATTCCAGATGCTTTCTCCGTGTCTTAATAATACAACTTTATACATTTTTTCTCCGCTATATGTTTTCAAAAAAATTTATTTCAAAAATAGAAAGAACCGTTCTATGACAAAATGTTGGAAATCAAAATGAATATTTATCAATAGTTAAGATAACTTAAGCAAGAAAATGTGAGTCTTCATCATATTTCCCTTTTAGTTCGTCTATATGAGTTTTCTCCCAGAGATTGACTTTATCAAAGTAAGCTGCTCTCCCAATAATATGAGCGGCGACAGGTGCTGTGAGCAGAAGAAAAACTATAATTGAAACAGCGCGGGCTGCGATTCCAACATCAGACCAGAAAAGAGCAGTGCCGATTAAGACCAAACCTATTCCGAGAGTAGAAGCCTTCGTTGTTGCAGACATTCTTGTAAATAAATCTGGCATCTTGAGAATACCAATTGCTGATAATAAAATAAATATCGAGCCCAGCAACAATAATATTCCACTTATTATTTCTATCATTTTCTTGTCCTCCTTTCAAGATATGAAGCAAAAGCTACTGTTCCAAGAAATGCAAGTAGTGCGAGAATAATTCCAACATCAAGAAAAGTTGTCGTTCTGCTCTGAATTGAATAAACAGCTATGAATGCAATTGCATTTGCAGATAAGAGATCTAAAGCTACAATTCGATCCTCTATTGAAGGCCCTGAAACAAGTCTGAGGAAAATAATTAAAATAGAAAGTCCAATCAGGAAGACCGAAATGCTTGTTGCTAATTCAATAAAACTCATCTTAAAACCTCCAACAATCTCCTTTCAAGTCCCTCTTTTATTTCTTTCCGGAAGCTTTCTGCATCTTTTACATACAAAGCATGTACATAGAGAGTTTTTCTATCGCTTGATACATCTAAGCTTAATGTTCCGGGAGTTAAAGTTAGAAGATTAGCCAGCAAGACAATTTCAATATCTGTTTGTGCATCCAAAGGAACAGCAATTATTCCGGGACTCATATAATCTTTCGGCGTTATAATATCGAATGCAACTTTAAGGTTTGCTACAATAAGTTCTTTTATGAAGTAAAATATGAAATTTATTGTAAGAGGAATTTTCCTGAAGTACTTTGTACCTCCCAGCGCAGATTTTGAAATCCATAAAATTATATAACCGATTATCATTCCTTCGATAAAAGTTTCAAACTCAACCTCCCCAATTAGTAGTACCCAGGCGATTGCTAATAATATGTTTAGTAAGAGCTGATTCATTATTTTAATCCCAATACGGAGTTTATATATGCAGAAGCATCCAATAATTGAATAGCAGATTCATTTGCAATTTTAAAAAATGGTTCAGCATAAAATCCGATAATAGTTGTAATTAATGCTAGTATAACTATTGGAAGAATCATCATTAATTTCTTATTGAAAGCAAGTGAATTGAATGAAAGTTCGGTGATGTTTTCAGCTCCCTTAGGATCATCTTTCCAGAAAACTTCATTCCAGATTTTTGTCATAGAGAAAAGAGTTAGTAATCCAACCAACAGGGCAATTCCAACGACAAAAAATTCCTTTAATTCAAGTCCGGCTTTTATTACAACAAACTTAGCCCAGAATCCAGAAAGTGGCGGAATTCCCGCAAGAGAAAGAGCTGGTATTAAAAAGAGTAACCCAATCAATGGATAGTATTTATAAACACCACCTAACTCTTTAAGATTGTATGAACCTTTTAACTTTTTAACATAGCCACTTATAAAAAATAAATTAGTTTTTACAATTATGTGATGAATGATATAAAAAATAGAACCAGCAATAGCAAGCGGAGAGAATAAAGCCAATCCTAAAATCATATAACCAATCTGACTAATGATGTGAAACGATAATATTTTTCTGAAATTATTTTGTGCAGCAGCTCCTAAAACTCCTGTAAGCATTGTTAGTGCAGCTGAAACAAGCAGAATATCTTTTATGAAGTCAGAATTAAAAATAAAAACAGTTGTGAAAAATCTGATTAGAGCATAAACTCCTACTTTTGTAAGAAGCCCGGCAAATATTGCTGAAACCGCTGCAGGTGGAGTATGATATGAGGCTGGCAACCAGAAAAACAAAGGGAAAATTGCTGCCTTAACTCCAAATGCGATCATAAATAGAATTGCAACAACATTTACCAAATCCTGATTTTCAATCATAGGAATTTTTCTGGCAACATCTGCCATATTAAGTGTGCCGGCAAGTCCGTATAAAATTCCAACAGCAGCGAGAAATATTGCAGATGATAACAGATTTAAAGTAACATATTTAATTGCACCTTCAAGCTGAGCTCTTCTTCCGCCTAATGCGAGTAATACAAAAGATGAAATAAGCATTACCTCAAACCATACATAAAGATTAAAAATGTCGCCTGTCAGAAAAGCTCCGTTTATTCCCATCAGCAGTAATTGAAGTAAGGGATAGTAAAGATATCTTTCTCTGCTTTCATCCATTGAACCAAGTGAAAACAAAGCAGTTGTTAAACCTATTATTGCAGTAATGATTACCATAATTGATGAGAGCAAATCAGCCACGATGCTTATTCCAAATGGAGCCTGCCAGCCACCAACCTGAATTGAAATGATTCCGTAGGTTTTTACTTCGACAAAGATTAATACTGATACAATTAATGAAAATATAGTTGCAAGCAGATTTAAAATTCTTTGAGCTTTAAGTGATTTCCAGAAAAACAACATTAAAACTGCAAAGACAAGTGGCGATATTATAGGTAAAGTGATAATCATTTTCGTTTTATTTTTATTCTATCTCATCTGTGGATTTCATTTTATCTAAATCGTCTGTTTCAACTGTCTGATAAGCTCTCTTGAACAAAACAATTGCAAAAGCCTGAACGCCAAAACCAATTACTATTGCAGTAAGAATCAGTGCCTGGGGAAGAGGATCAGCATAAGGTTCAGATAATGAATTTGCTCCTGCTGGTACAAAAGCCGGAGATGCTTTGGTTAATCTGCCAATTGTAAATATCAGAAGATTAGCGGCGTGTCCCAGAAAAATTAATCCAAGAATTACTTTAACAAAACTTCTTCTTAAAATCATATAAACGCCTGCAGCATATAAAAGCCCGACCATTATGGGAAGAAACAGTTCCATTATTTTTCCTCCTCTGCTAAAGAAAAAATTATTTTTAATGCTATCCCGAGTACTACAAAATAAACTCCGAGATCAAACAAAAGCGGAGTGCCAACCTTTCCAAGGACGGGTAAATTGGTATCCAACCAGACACCTTTCATAAACTCTTTTCCTGTGATGATGGATGGCAGAATACTTAATAACGCGAGGGTTAAACCAAATGAAATAATTTTAATTGGTTCTGCTCTGAAAAGTTTTTCTGCTTCATGAACGCCATTTGCAATAAAGTACAATGCATAAGCTGCTGCAGCAACCAGACCGCCGACAAATCCTCCACCAGGTTCATTATGTCCGCGAAGCAGAAGAAAGAATGAGAAGATTAATAATAGTGGTAATAAATACTTTGATGCTGTTGACAGAATTATAGAAAACATCATTCGCTCCTGTCATCGAGTTTTAATTTTAACAAAGCATAAACTCCTATTGCGGCGATTGCAAGTACGGTGATTTCGCCGAGAGTGTCGATTGCTCTGAAATCAACAAGTATTACATTAACAATGTTTCTTCCTTTACCTTCCGGAAGAGATTTTTCAGCAAAATATTTTTTTAATTCGGATTGCATTGATAGTGATGTTACATAAAAAACAACAGCACTCATAAATACTCCGACTGAAGCGGAAATTATAACATCGCGTAATTTTGTAACTACATTTGAAAACTGAAGGTATTTGGGGAGTTTATAAAGTACGAGTACAAAGAGAATAACTGTTAATGTTTCAATTGCAAAAGTTGTCAAAGCAAGATCAGGGGCGCTGTAAATTATGAAAACAATTCCCATTGTAAATCCAACCACTCCCAAAGCAACAATTGATTTCAGTCTGGAATCAGAAGTTATTACAACAAAGGTTGAACCTATCATCATTATAAGTATAGCAGCTTCATAGAAAGTTAACTCCGGTTGAAATATTATTCTAATATCTGATATTGTATTAAGCAGAGGGACTGATGCAAGAATTACGGTGCTCAACAAAATAAAGATTATATAATTTCTAAGATAGCCGTTTTGTAAAACTTTTGTCTGAAGCTTCGCAAAAGACATCATAAAATTCAGGGCATATTCGTACCATTCAGATGGTTTGAACAGGCCAATCATTTTTATATTCTGAAAAAGATTGAAGAATCTGATTCTGATGTAGTAGAAAAAAATACCAAGACCAAGAGTGAGAAAACTAAGAACCAAAACAAGATTAAAACCATGCCAAAGTTTAATTTTTATTCCGAGTTCTTGTGTTAGAATACTCAGAGATGATTGCTCAAGTAATGCTCCTATAATTGTGTTGGGCAACATTCCCATCAATAGCCCTAAAGTTGCAAGAATTGCCGGACCGAACAACATTTTAATATGTGCCTCGTGAGGATCAGAAGGCGTTGGTAGTTTTTTACCAAAAAAAGGTTTGAAGCCAACAAGAATTGTTATCATAACAATTAATGCATTTGCAACAACTGCTATTGCAATCAGAAATATTCCCCAATAGTCGACTTCAAGTATTGCTGAATAAACTGTCTCTTTGCCAATAAAACCAATAAGAGGAATAATTCCCATCATTGATAAAGATGCAAGTACTGCGGTAATCATAGTGACAGGCATTATTTTTCTAAGTCCACCCAGCTTGGTCACATCACGCGTTCCCGTAGAATGATCAAGTGTTCCTGCTACCAGGAATAATGTTCCTTTGTAAAGCGAGTGAGCTACCAGATATATAAAAAAAGCTTTGATAGAAAGCTTGGAACCGATACCGATTAAAAGTGTCAGGGTTCCAAGTACACTTAAAGTTGAATATGCCAGTAATCTTTTCAGATCAGTTTGTTTAATTGCAAGCAGTGCAGCGATGAGCATAGTGATTGTACCTGCTATTAAAGTGGAGTCTTGCCATAAAGCTGTTCCACCCAAAGCATGGTTTAATCTTGCAATCAGATAAATTCCTGCTTTAACCATCGTTGCTGAATGTAAATATGCACTTACTGGAGTTGGTGCTTCCATTGCATTTGGAAGCCAGAAGTGAAATGGAAACTGTGCTGACTTTGTAAATGCTCCGATTAAAATCAGTATAACAGCTGAAGAATAAAAACCTGATTTAATTATTTCGGGCTGTTTATCATAGAGAGAGGAAATTTCAAAGCTGCCAGTTATTAAATACAACAAAATGAAGCCGGCTAAAAGTGCCAAACCACCACTTCCTGTTACCAATAATGCCTGAAGCGCTGACTTTCTTGATTTTTCATACTGATGGTTGAAACCTATAAGCAGGTATGAACTGATACTTGTTAATTCCCAAAACACAAAGAGAGTAATCATATTATCTGAAATGACCAAACCCAACATCGATGTCATAAATAATCCGATGTAAACAAAAAATCTGTCTGTGTGTTCGTAATCTTTCATATATGCTCCCGCATAGAGAAAAACCACAACACCAATCAAAGTTATGATTAGAACAAAAGTAAGACTCAGGCCATCAAGCATAAAAGTAAAGTTTATCCCCAGAGAGGGAGTCCATTCATAATATTCTTTTATAATTTGGCCATCAGCAATCTGCTGATATCTTGAAAGGAAATTTAAAAACATGAATAACGGAAATGACGAAGCGATCCAACCAAAATAATTCTTGAATGGCTTATAAATTAAAGCTGCAGAAAAAGAAGCAATAAATCCAATTATTAAGAGATATAGCAAAATTAAATTTCCTGTATTTTATTGAACAACACTAGGAGAATAACATATTTTTGATTTAAATAATGTGTTTACTGAAATTTTATATTTGTCACTGCAATTTCTCTTCGACACTTTTAATTTTTTCTTCCATTGTCTGCTCACGGTCTGTTCTGGTTCCAATTCTCACATTCGCTGAAATTCTAGGAACGCCAATTTTATGAAGATGTTCATGGCACTTTTTAATTGCTTCAAAAACATCATCCCATTCGCCCTCGATATTTGTTCCGTTTGCATGCAAAGATGTTTTAAGTCCTGACTCCTTGAAAATTTTTTCGCACTCAGTAACATATTTTGAAAGTGACAAGCCAACACCAAGAGGAATTATGGCAACATCAACAATGACTTTCATTTTTCTCTCCGCTTGTTTCTACAAATTTAAATAAATATTGCATTGGATAGGAATAAAAAGTTAGTTTAAAACTGAATTTTAACAAACAATTGAAAGGGACAAAAATGAATCCTGTTTTAATAAATTATCTTGCTGTACTTGTCTGTGGAATCATCTCTATGGTAGTTGGAAGCATTTGGTATGGACCATTATTCAGCAAGCTTTGGATGAAACAACATGGCTTTACTGAAGATGAACTGAAAAAAGATTTTAATCCGGCAAAAACATTTGGGCTTGCATTCGTTGGACATCTCATAATGGCTTTAGCGCTCGCTTATCTGATTTCTTTGACAAATGCTCAAAGCATATCAGATGGTCTAAGAGTTTCGCTTTCCACCTGGCTTGGTTTTACTGCCGCAACAATGTTTGTAAATAGTTTGTTTTCAAGAACTACACTGACACTATTTTTTATTGATAGTGGTTATCAATTAGTCAATTCAATAATCTTTGGAGTGATACTTATTCTCTGGAAATAAATTGAAAAGAGTTTATCAAAGAAGGCCGGTTGTTTTCAGAATTAGTATTCCAAGGGCTATAGTGAAAACCGAACCAAGTGTCGAGATAAGAATTATATTGCCGGCAAGTTTACTATTTGCACCCATTGCTTCAGCCATAATGAAACTTACTATTGCTGTTGGACATGCGAAAAGAATAAACATAATTCCCAGATCCGTTCCTCTGTAACCGGTTAAATAAGCAATTATAGTCATAATTAAAGGAATAACAACAAGTTTAATTATTGATGAAGTAAAAGCAAGCGTTGATGCTTTTCTAATTTGTTCAATATTTAAAGAGCCTCCGATTCCAATTAATGCAAGCGGAAGTGCCAGATCGGACAAATAACTACCAGTGGTTAAAACTATATCCGGCAGTTCTATTGTAAAGTATGAAAATGGAATGCCTATGATTACAGCCACAATTAATGGATTGAGCAAAATTTCTTTTATAATCGGATAAAAGCTTAACTGATTTGTATGTCGTAATGGAACAGTCAGAACAATTACTGCAAGAATATTATAAAGTGGTAAAATAAAAGCGAGAATAATCGCTGCTTTTCCTAATGCTGACTGACCAAACAGATTTGAAATTATTGCAAAACCAACTATTGCAAAATTACTTCTGAAGGCTCCCTGAATAAATACGCTTCTGTCTTTCCCATCCTTTATAAAAGGAATGCTGATTAACCATATCAGAATAAATGTTACTATGGTTCCTGTATATATAAAAATTATTTGTGGAAAGTTTATCGTTTTACTTAAGTCCATTTCTGAAATTTGCATAAAGACAAGTGTGGGCAATGAAACAGAGAAAACAAATTTCGAAGTAACATCAACAAAATTCTCGTTGATGATTTTCATTTTTTTTGAAATGTAACCAAGTGCTATAATTAAAAATACTGGTGCAACAATGTTTGCAGTAAAAAGTATGTTATCGAGCATTCTGATTCTCCTTCACAGCAATACCTTCATACATGTATCCGACTATCTTTGGATCGCGTTTCATATAATAATTTTTTAACTCTGATATTTTAAATCCCGAATCACTGATTAGTTCTGAAATATTTCTGTCTAAATTACAACCATCAGCCCAGATATTTTGAATCGGATTAAGCAAATGTTGTAGCTTTTGTGTTAAAGGATTATCTGCAAGTCCATGTTCTAAAAAGTAATACTTTCCACCAGGTTTAAGTACACGATAAATTTCTTTTAATGCTGAATTAACATTTTTTATACTGCACAAAGTGTAAGTTGATAATACAGCATCGATTGATTCATCTTCAAATTGTAATGATTCAGAGCTCTGATGAATAATTTCAATTTTTATTTTGGATTGTGAAATCTTTTGCTCAGCTTGTTTCAGCATTCCTTCATTAGCATCGATACCAATTATGTGTTTTACATTTTCAGGATAAAATTTCAGATTAATTCCTGTTCCGAATCCAATTTCCAAAATCTTTTCTTCAGTAATCTTACTTAGAATACTTTTTCGACCTTGATTAATCTGTTCTGAATCCATCGAGAAGTCATAAAAGAAAGGAATAATAACTTTTGAATAAAATCCCATTATTCTGCTTTAAGTCTTTCAATCAATTTAATAAATTTTTCAGGAACACTTGTGATTTTATTTTTATGATAATCAAAAAATGCAATTCCTGTTTGGCCAACGGCAACTTCTTTACCGGATAATTTATTAATTGTCCGATAATAGAAATCACAACCGACTTTCTGAATATCATCAACAGTTAGCTCAACGATTAATATATCTCCGTAATAACCTTGTGATTTGTATTGAACAGCAGTGTCCGTCATAATGATACTGCTTCCTTCAATATCAATTTCGGAATAACCAAATTGTTTCAGAAATCTGATTCGGGCTTCCTGGAATATTGTAAGAACTGAATCATTTCCAAGATGTCCGCCATAGTTAATATCAGATACTCTTAATGGAATCTCAGTTGAAAAAATAAATTTATCCGGTAGTTCGATTTTTATTCTGGGCATAATGTTTAATTACAGGATTTGATAAACTTCGATTGGTTCTGCCTGACCTTTTATCTTAACCTGAAAATGTCTTACAGGTTTCATTCCATCCAGATTAACTCTTTCATATACAGTTTTTGAGATTAGAAGCTCAGAATTAAACTCTTTGTTTAGCTGCTCCAATCTTGCAGCAACAATTACTGCTCTTCCGGTAACTGAATATTGTTTTCTGTTCTCAGCACCGACATTTCCCGTAACAATTTCCCCGGCATTTAGTCCAATTCCGATTTTTGTTGATGGAATTTCACCTGTGTCATTTTTCTCTTTGATTGTTTTATGAATTTCAAGAGCTGCATTTACTGCAAGCTGACAATCGTTTTCATGTTCAATTGGAGCTCCGAAAATTGCCATAAATCCATCACCCATAATCTGAGTGACAATTCCTTTATGTTTGTTTACAATTTCTATCAACGGTGCAAAAACTCTGTTCTGATATTCAATAATTTCTTCCGGAGATTTATTCTCAGCGAATAAAGAAAAGTTTCTTATATCGAGAAACATAATACAGGCAAATCTGATTCTACTTACAATTTCTGTGTGATTGTTCAGTATATCTTCGACAATCTCTTTAGAAACCATCTGACCAAAAATATGCTCTATTTTATTTCTTTCTTCGCGTGTCTCTATATACCTTAATAAAATTTTTTTCACCTGATTTGTAACCATACCAGCTATAAAACCGCTCAAGGCAAGTAAAACAGCTTTACCCAAGTACATTGGAAAGAATGATAATACAGGAGATAGATTTATAGTGTCGGAAGTATCTAATAATATCAGAGAGAGAACTGTAAATTCTATTGCTGCCGTAAGTCCGCTGAAAACACTCAGATGTGCATCAAGCTCAAGCGCAGAAAGAAAAATTATTATAAAATAAATTGACGATATCGGTGTAAGAAGTGGATATACTGATGGAATAAAGAATGAATAACTATAAAGAACAATAGTAGGTATGCTGATTTCCAGAAAAATATTTACATATCGTAAAAAGTTAAACCATGCAAATCCAAGGCGTGTCCAATGTTTTACAACTTTATTAAGAATTATCGTTCTAAGTAACAGGAATAGAATCATTCCTGCGGTTATTAGAAATACAAAAGTGCTGCTATATGTTGGTTTGAATTCCTCACTGTAAACAAGTCCTATAATAATTATTACAACAAGCATCACTGTCAAAACAAAGGCAAGGATCTTTGCACGCAGCTTTTCACTTGCTACAAGCTCCTGAATTAAAATTTCATCTGGAAATTTTTTATCAATTCCCAGCTTCTCTAACAAGCCCTTTAATAAAAAATCTTTATAAGAAGAAATCATTGGTATTAATCTAATCTTCTTTGAAATCTGAGTGAACTTAAAATTAAAATCAATATTCCCATTATAAAAAGTACAAGTGCGTTTAGCCAGAGATCATAAAAACCTAACCCTTTTGAAATTACTCCACGAATTATATTGATAAAATATTTGAGCGGAATTACATACGAAATATACTGAATAATTTTAGGCATGTTTTCTACCGGAAATGCAAAACCGGAAAGAAATACCATTGGCATCATAACAGCGAAAACTGCTATCATCATTGCCTGTTGCTGAGTTTTTGAAATTGTTGAAACAAATAATCCTAATCCCAATGTTGAAAGAATATAAAAAAACGCTGAAATGAATAAGAAAAAAATATCTCCTTTAACAGGAATATCAAAGATTACTCTCATTGCTGTTAATACAATCGTGATTGATACAAAACCCAGCAATATAAATGGAACAAGTTTTCCAATAATAATCTGATACGGTTTTAATGGAGTAACAATTAATTGCTCCATTGTACCGATTTCTTTTTCTTTTACTACTGCAAGTGAAGTCAGAAGTAGTGTAACTATACTTAATAACAATCCTACGATTCCCGGAACCATATAATTCCGGGTTTTTAAAGTAGGATTATACCAGATTCTAATTTCAGGCGTGATACTTCCAACGGGGATTAAAATATTTCCGCTTTGTTGCATCATTTCGAAAACAGTGTTTTTAGCAAATTGTAAAATGATTTGTTGCAGGTAACCAGCAGCAATTGAGGCAGTGTTTCCATCAGTTGCATCAAAAATTGCCTGAATTTTTGCTGTTTCTTTTCTACTTAGATTTTTTTCAAAATCATTCGGGATTACTAGAGCTACAATTGCTTTATTGTAGTCTAAATATTTTGTTACGGAATTATAATCATTAACAAAGTCCTGAGCAACAAAGTATCCTGATGATGTCAAATCATTTATTAATTTTCTTGATGTTGAAGTTTTATCCTGATCATACACAACTAATTTGATTTTCTCTATATCAAGATTAGCTGCGTATCCCAGAAAAATTAATTGAACAACAGGAGCAATCAGAATAATTCCGAACATTTTAGGGTCTCTTTTGAACTGCAAAAATTCTTTTTTTATAAAATTTAGTATTGATTTCATGCTGATTCCAGTTTCTTTCTGTTGATAATTATACCAAGAGTTAATGGAATCAAAGCGAATATGACAAGATAAAATATCTGCATATAATAGGTTTCAATACCAACTCCTTTTAACATTATGTTGCGAAGAATTACTATAAAAAACTTTGCAGGAGTGATATTTGTAATTATCTGAACTGCCCAGGGCATATTATCGACCGGGAAAATAAATCCCGATAAAATTACTGATGGAAGCAGGGAAATAAATGTACCAAGTGTAAATGCAATTTGCTGCGAGTCAGACACCACAGAAATAAAAATTCCAAGACTCGCTGATGCGAATAAAAATAAGAAAGTAGTCAGAACCAATTCAGTAAAACTACCTTTAACTTCAACACCAAATAAAAAATAACTTGCAATCAGAATTAAAGTCGCATTAACAAGAGCAATCACGAGATAGGGAATTATTTTACCAATTAACAATTCAAATGAATTTAATTGTGATATGTTGAGTTGTTCTTGTGTCCCTCTCTCTTTTTCTCTAACCAGTGTAAGTGAAATCGAAATAACAGAAGTAATTAATAAAATCATTGATATCAATCCTGGTACAAGAAACCTTGTTGTCTGTAATGAAGGATTGTACCAGAAAATTGGTTCAACATCGATTGGCTGATATGATCTGACACCTAATCTCGCATAAACTTTTTCAGAGATATTATTACTCATATCAAAGGTGGCCATTGAAACATAGTTTTTTATTATAGAAGCTGTGTTACCATCAACACCATCTATAAGGAACTGTAAAGTTACATTCTGCCTTGAGAATATTTTTCTGGAAAAGTCACTTGGAATTACAAGAACACATTGAGCAGATTTTTCATCAAGAGCTTTGTCGGATTCATTTATGCTGTTAAGGTATCCAACAATGTCAAAATACTCCGAGCTTTTCAGTGAATTAACCAATTCTCGACTTATTTCAGATTTTTCCTGATCATAAACTGCAAGCTTAATATGTCTCACATCGAAATTTATTGCATAACCGAAAATTACAAGTAAGAAAACAGGGAAGAAGAAGATTACAAAAAGTAACCTGTAATCTCGTTTTAGTTGTCTTACTTCCTTTTTTGATACTGCAAATACTAGATAAAGGGAGTTTGCAATTTCTTTAAAAATGTTTTTTATGAATTTCATTTTTTATCAACCAGATGAATAAATACATCTTCAAGTGTTGGTATAACTTCGCTGATTCTGAAGACATTTATTGAATGTTCAGACAGGATATTTTTTATCTGCATTTCATTTATATAGTTATCATTTACATTCAAATGGATAGTATTTCCAAAAATATTTGAGTCCTCAACAAAAGTTTGATTTGAAAGAATTTCTATCGCATCAACAACTTTTTCGCACTCAACTTCAAGAATTTTTGATGTGATATATTTAGACTTTAGTTCTTTCGGATTGCCTTCTGCAATAAGTTTCCCGGCATCGATAAGAATTATATTATTGCAATATTCAGCTTCTTCCAGATAATGAGTTGTAACGACAACAGTAGTTCCATCTTCTGAAAGAGAATTAATCAATTCCCAGAAATTTCTTCTCGCAATCGGATCGACACCACTTGTAGGTTCATCAAGAAAAACTATTTCAGGTTTATGAATTACTGCCGTTCCAAGAGCAAGTCTTTGTTTTATCCCTCCCGGTAATGATGCGGTTAAAAGGTTTTCTCTTCCTTTTAAATCTGCGATTTCAAGAATCCAGTTTTTCCTTTCTTTAAGAATATTTTTCTCAATTCCATAAACCCCGGCAAAGAAGTTTATGTTTTCTTCAACTGTTAGATCGTTATACAAAGAAAACTTCTGGGACATATAGCCAATTTTTAGTTTTACTTTTTCGGCCTGGTTCATCACACTGAATCCACCAACTATTGCATCGCCTGAAGTTGGTTTCAAAATTCCACAAAGCATTCTTATCGTTGTTGATTTGCCTGCACCGTTTGCTCCCAGAAATCCAAAAACCTCGCCTTTTTTTACGGTGAATGAAATACTGTTTACTGAAATAAAATCGCCAAATTTTTTCGTAAGATTTTGAACTTCTATGCTGTACATTTACTTATTGATAAGATGAATAAAAACATTCTCAAGAGAAAGATTAATTAACCGATAATTTAACAACTGAATTTTGTGAGTATGTAAAATCTCTGAAACTCTGGCAATTACTTCTGCCGGTGAATCTGCGATAATGTTAAGCCTATCTCCGAATATCTGGATTTCATATTCTTTAATCGATTTTAAAATCTTATAAGCCGACTTAATATCGCTTGTAATAATTTCAATTGATTTTTTTCCAACTGAATTTTTTATTTTTTCAGGTGTATCGAGACTTATAATTTCTCCTCTATGCATCAAAGCTACGCGATTACATCTTTCTGCTTCATCAAGATACGGTGTAGTCATAAAGATAGTGATTCCTTCTTTCAGCAGTGAAGAAAGAATTTTCCAGAAATCCCTTCTGGAAACCGGATCAACTCCGGTTGTTGGTTCATCAAGGAAAAGAATTTTTGGTTTGTGAATAAGACTACAAGCTAAAGCTAGTTTTTGTTTCATACCGCCGGAAAGCTGATCAGCGAGCCTGTTTCGGAATGGAGTTAATCTTGTGAATTGAAGTAATTCATCCCGTCTTGAATGAAAATTTTTTACCCGATGAATATCAGCGAAGAACTCGATATTTTCATCAACAGATAAGTCCCCATATAAACTAAACTTTTGAGACAGATAACCTATTTCATTCTGGATTTCTTTTCTGTACTCTAAAATATTTTTATCAAAAATTTTTACCTCTCCCTCGTCAGCATTTATTAAACCACAGCAAATTCTTATAGTTGTTGTTTTTCCTGCGCCATCGGGACCAACTAATCCAAACATTTCTCCTTGACCAACATCAAAAGAAATTTTATTTACGGCGGTTATATCGCCATACGACTTTTTAAGATTATCTATTTTTATTAATGAATTCATTCAATCTTACAGTTTTATTACTGCGTCTGCCGGAATGCCAGCTTTAAGTTCATAATCCGGATTATCAATTTTTACTTTTACGGCAAAGACTAACTTTGTTCTCTCTTCTTTAGTTTGAATATTCTTTGGAGTAAACTCTGCTTCGGGAGAAATGTAGATAATTTTACCATCAAATTTTTTTGTCGGGAATGCATCTACAGTTACTTCCACTAATTGTCCAAGCTTTATTTTAGGCAGATCTTTCTCATTAACATAAACCATCAGTTCAACCTGAGATAAATCAGAGATTTTAATAAGTGATGAAAGGTTTGTAACGGTTTCTCCGATCTCAATAAACCTTTTGACAACAATTCCATTGATTGGAGAAATTACATAACAATCATTCAAATTCTTTTTTATCAAATCAACATTAGCTTTTAATCTTTCAACATTTGCTTTAACTTGTTTTAATTCTTCAGGTCGGGAAATGTTTTTAATCTTAGAATAGTTTTCTTTTGCTGAATTGTATTGAGCAAGAGCAACTTCATATTTTGCCATAGCATCTTCATATTGTTTTTTACTGATAGATTTTGTTTGATAGAGATTTTCAAACCTCACCTTGTCATTTTGTGCGGTTTGAAGATTTACTTCAGATTGTCTGAGAAGCTGCTCTGCCTGCTGAATATCTTCTTTTCTCGCTCCGTTCCGGACTAATTCATACTGTGCTTCAGCAGATAATAATAAAGCTTCTGCTTCTCTCAGTTTGATTTGATAAATTGTTGGATCAATAATTAATAATGTATCTCCGGCTGTAACCTTGTCTCCTTCATCTTTAAAGATAGAAATTATCTCGCCGGAAACTTTGGAAGACACGATGACATTTACTGTTTCAATATTTCCAGTTACAGCGATTTGATTTTGATCTTCGTTGCTTTTGCAACCTTTGATTATTAAAAGCAAATAGAATATTAATAATAAAGAGCCTATCTTTTTCATTTTATTACCTTCGGAAAAATTTTATTGAATTTGCTTTTGCCTTTTGGAGTAAGAATTCCATTGAAGAGAATTTCAAAAGAATGAATGAATGCCTCTCTATAATCAAGCTTCTGATAATATAAAAAATCAGGGTGCACAACAGAGCGGATTGTATTAACAAAAATATGAATTATTAACTCTATGGGTCTTTCAACAATTATTCCTTCAATCTGTCCTTGCCTGATAATACTTCCCAGAGCAGTGAATGCTCTTTTAGTTCTGAACTCATCAATTTGCTGCCAGAGTTTTGGTGTATGAATCTGCAAGTCCTTCAGCCACTTTTCAGAAAACCGAACTACAACACCAGCCATTACCTCAAAAAGCATAATGATTTTTGTAAGTGAATCATTCCCGGAACCGATAATGTTGTCAATCTTGCTACTTACATCATTCATTAAATGTTTTGCAACAGCTTCGACAAGTTCATCTTTGGTAGAGAAAAATTTATAAATGGTTTTTTTGCTGATTCTCAATTCATTTGCAATCTGATCAACTGTTACCAAATAAAAACCATCTTTCAAAAACTTTGAAGTGCAGTAGTTGATTATTTTCTCTTGTTCAGAAGATTTTTCGGTTTTTAGTGTTTTCATTTATGGAAACTAAATTCGTATTATTAGTTTCCAAATTAAATGCGTTAAGAATAAAATGCAAATTCACAGGTAAAGTTTGGATTACTATGAGATTATTATCACTTACTTGAAGGTTAATGAATTTATATCTATTATTGATAGGAAACATTTCTGAGGGCATTATGAAACAAATCATTTTTATTTACTTCTTTTTGTTGTTGGTAGCTTCTTCAACAATTTATTCCCAGTCAAAAGTTGACTCAGACATTGAACCAGCATTAGTCAATGCGCGGAAGGGTGTGTTCTGGGCATTAATGAATATTCCCGTTAAAAAAGCTAAACTTGAAAAATCACTGATAAATGATGATAGATTGGTTGCAAAAGTGAGAATCGCAAAAGAATTAAACGGAATTAAGATTGAGTCTACTGGTTATAGCAACACAAATGAAGTAACGATCGTACTTTACCGCTCGGCAGATAGTTTAATAAAAGACGGCTATATCAAGAAAGGTGATCTTGAACTTTATTCAGACGATGAATAAAAAATTTTTCAGTTCATCTTGACTTATTAATTATTTTTTCGTAACTCTGTAACAGAAATTACATTATTTGTTTAACTTGTAAGCAGAGTTACAAATGAACCCTTCCCGATTGATTGAAATATTTCTTCAGATTATTAAGATAAACGCACTAAGTGGTAATGAAAAGCCTCTCGCTGATTTTATTTATTCATTTCTTTCTAATCTTGGCTATAATTGTGAATTTGATGATTCAGCAAAATATACAAACAGCAATACCGGAAATTTGATTTGTAAAGTTGGTACTGGTGGAAATTTTGTGCTGACCGCTCATATGGATACTGCTCGTCCAACTGAAAATGTAAAACCAATAATTCTTGAAAACAAAATAACTTCCTCGGGCGATACCGTGCTTGGCGTTGATAACCGCGAAGGAGTTGCAGTTTTACTCTATACGCTTGAACGAATCGCAAAAGATAAGATTCCGGTTAAAGATTTTACTGTTGCTTTTACTACTTGTGAAGAAACTACATTGTTTGGTTCAAAGTACCTCGGGTTAAACGGAAACATTAAAAAGGGATTTGTGTTCGATTCCGGATATCCCCCGGGAAACTTTATCTATTCTGCCTGTGGTGCAATTGGATTTAATATAAAAGTATTTGGGAAAGCTTCTCATTCAGGAATTGCACCGGAAAGGGGTATAAACTCACTACTAATTACTACCAAAGCAATCAATAAGATTCCTCTCGGAAGGATCGATGATGAAACTACAATGAATATCGGAACACTCAAAAGTGGTTCAGCAGTGAATGTTATACCTGAACTGACTGAATTAGTCGGAGAGGTGAGATCATTTAATCTTGAGAAAGCAGAAAAATATTTTCAATTGCTTGTTAAAACTTTTGAAGAGGAAGCAAAGTCAGCTAATGCCAGGATTGAGTATGATTATTATTGGGACTTTAAACCTTATACTATTAATGAAAATTCTGAAGTTTATAAAGAGATTGTTAAAGCAATAACAAAAGTCGGATTAATTCCAGAGCCGAAAATTTCTCTTGGTGGAAGTGATGCAAATTCTCTTAATGCAAATGGGATTGAATCAGTGAACATTGGAATCGGTGCTCAAAATCCTCATTCAAACGATGAATTTGTTTTTATTGAGGATTTAATCAACTCAGCAGAAATAGCACTAGAACTTGTCCGGAAGGAATAGTTATGAAAATTAAATTTACTCTATTGATATTTTTCTTTCTTTATTCTGTACATTGTATTGCTCAATCAAAAGGGTATTTAGTAATTGTTGGCGGAGTTCAAACTAAAGAAATTGTAGCTGAATTTGTTAAACTTGCCGGTGGAGAAAATGCAAGAATTATTGTAATACCAAATGCTGGTTCAAATCCAGTTTACTGGAGTGAAGTTCAGGTAAAAGAATTCAGTGAACTTGGTGCAAAATCAGATTATCTTTTATTTACAAGAGAAACCGCCGATACTGATTCAAATCTAAAAAAAATGGATTGGGCAAATGCAGTATTCTTTCTTGGTGGAGATCAAAGTGATCTAACAAGAGATATGCTCGGAACCAAACTCCTTCAGAAAGTCTATGATATTTATAATAATGGTGGTGTTGTTGGTGGTTCAAGTGCCGGCGCTGCAGTTATGAGTGAAGTTATGATTACTGGTAATGAATTACTAAACAAAGATTCAACTTCCGCTTTCATTTCAATTCAGAAGGGAAATATTGAAACTGCAAAGGGTTTCGGTTTTATTAAATCTGCAATCATTGATCAACACTTTCTCAAACGGAAAAGGCACAATCGTTTAATAACATTAATGTGTGAACATCCGAATCTCCTGGGAATTGCAATTGATGAATCAACTGGAATTGTAGTCAATCCGGATGAAACATTTGAAGTAATCGGAAATAATCAGGTACTTGTTTATGATCCAACTGAAGCAAAGAATATAAGAACCGATAAAAACGGAAACCTCGGTATAACAGAAATGAAAATGCACTTGCTGATTAACGGAGATAAATTCGATTTAAAATCTAAAAAAGTAATTGAATGATTGGACAAAAGAAAAAATTCCGATTAAAAGTACCTAACACTTATCTGTTAATATTTTCTTTGTTGGTGCTTATCGCTGCAATGACCTGGTTTATTCCCGGTGGCAAGTACGAACGAATGTTAATGAATGGAAGAGAAGTCGTTGTTCCAAACTCATTCAAATATGTTGATAGTCATCCTCAGGGAATTTTTGATTTATTTATCTCACCTTTAAAGGGATTTGTTGAAGCCGCTTTAATAATTGGATTTGTTTTAATTGTTGGAGGAGCATTTAATGTTCTTGCAAGAACAGATGCAATTAATTCTCTGATTAACAAACTTGCCAAAGCATATAAAACTTCAAAAGTGTTGCAGAACCTTTTCATTCCAATTCTAATGCTGATGTTTTCACTTGGTGGCGCAACTTTCGGAATGAATGAAGAAATAATTCCTTTTGTTCTGATAATAGTTCCTATTTGTCTTGCACTTGGCTATGATTCGATTGTTGGTGTTGCAATTCCGCTGATTGGTGCTCACATTGGTTTTGCAAGTGCATTTCTCAATCCTTTCAATGTTGGTATTGCACAAGGCATTGCCGAAGTTCCTTTGTTTTCAGGAATTGGATACAGAGTAATTTGTTGGGCTATATCTACTTTAGTGGCAATCTTCTTTTTATTATGGTATGTGAACAGACTGAAAAAGAATCCTCAGATAAGTCCTATGTATGCTGAAGACGAGGAGAGAAGAAAGAATGAACACTTTGATATTATTTATAACAGCGAAAATCATTTTTCATTAAGACACAAATTAGTTCTGATTACATTCACCCTTTCACTGATTTTACTTGTAGTTGGTGTAATTGAATTTCACTGGTACATTGAAGAAATAGCCGGAATGTTTTTCATTATGGGAATTGTTGTGGGAGTAATTGGTGGATTAAAAAGCGATGATTTGATTAAAGCATTTGTAGATGGTGCAAAAGATCTTGTCGGAACTGCTTTAATTATAGCACTCGCAAGAGCAACACTTGTTCTTTCGAGAGATGCAAATATCATTGATACCATTTTGTATGGATTATCTCCATACATTGAATCATCTTCACCGATATTTGCTTCACAAAAGATGTTCATAGTCCAGGCAATAATTAATTTCTTTGTTCACTCAGGAAGCGGGCAGGCAGCTTTAACAATGCCGATTATGGCTCCATTATCTGATTTAGCTGGTGTATCGCGTCAGACAGCAATTTTAGCGTTTCAATTTGGAGAATACACAAATATTATAATTCCAACATCAGCTGTAACAATGGGTGCTTTATCTATGGCCCGAGTTCCATGGGACAGATGGGCAAAATGGGTTTTACCTTTGATGATAGTTCTTTTTATTCTTGGATTTATTTTACTTATTCCTCCAAACTTATTCGGATGGCATTGAGTAGTTTTTTATCAATAATCAACTAAATAAAAGAGGTGCACTATGAAAAATTCTTTACTAAGTATTGCCGCATTATTGCTTTTCATAATTTTTGAGAGTTCCGCCATTTATTCTCAGGCAACAATTGAAACTGGATCTATGGGCATTGTTGTAAGCGCATACGGCAGAATAAGAGCATACTTACCAAACGCAGCTACTGGCGTCAAACATCTAGAACGTATTTCACCACTTGTGGGAGTTAGCTCTGATGCAGTTTTTGATTATCAAAACGATATGGATACCGAAGAACCAACTACACTGGTTTCGACTCCACAACTCAGTGATTTTGAAATTACAGGTGCTTATAATAATGCTTATTCGGCTGCTCCGCCAGATGTACTTGTTAAGTACAATGTTTATAGTTGGACCAATGCAAAATACGCTGTTGTAAAATGGACTATCGTTAACAGAGAAGCAAGTAGCATCAATGCTAAAATCGGATTAGATGTCATTATGAGTCTCGAAGGTACTTACGGCTATGATACTGTAAATTATGATCAGACAAATCAAATAATTCTAACTCACCGTGGTGGGGTTAATTCTGGTATAAAAATTTTGTCACATCCTCTTCAATCGCTATATTCTTTTGAGTGGTATGATAATTATTATGTAGATTCAAGTTATTGGAGTTGGTTAAACTACGGTGCAATTCAAAATGAGTATATTGGGAGCGTTGAGGGTCCTGTTACAATTCCTTCCATAGATTTTATCAATATCAGTAGCGGCGATAGCGTAGCATTTTATTTCGCAATTGCTTTGGGAGAAAACCAGAGTGAGGTTGTTGCACAAATCAGTGAAGCCACTGTTAAGTACAACACTGTTTTGGGTATTGATAACAAAATTTCTGAGACTCCAACTGATTTTTCATTATTCCAGAACTACCCAAATCCTTTCAACCCGAATACTAAAATTCAGTTCTCTGTAAGTACAGCAGAATTTGTTTCACTTAAAGTTTTTGATGTGCTTGGGAATGAAGTTGCTACATTAGTCAGTGAACAACTGACTCCGGGTATATATCAGCATAATTTCGATGCGACAAATTTAAGTAGTGGCGTTTATTACTATAAACTTCAGGCAGGAAATTACTCCGAAACAAAGAAAATGATTTTAATGAGATAAAGATTTGACACTGTCACGCATCGACTAAGCTCAGCGTGACAGTTCTTTTATAATTATGGTAAGTCGTTATAAAGAAATACGGGAAAAAATTCAGAACAACTTTGATAAGCTTCCGGCTAATCAGCGAAAAGTTGCAGATTATATTCTCGACAATTTTGATAACATTCCTTTTGTTGATGTGCACGGAATTTCAAAACAGGTTGGAGTTAGTGTTGCGTCTGTAATAAGGTTTGCACAAAGTGTTGGTTTTAGTGGATTTAGCGAGCTGCGTGATGCAGTTGCAGAATCATTAAAAAAACATCTTACTAAAAATGAAATTTTCCCTCTGTTAGATAAAAGCCGGCTTGAGAACGATGTTCTTTCCTCTGTCGCAAAAATGGATGTAAAAAATATAAACGATACTTTATCTATAATTGACCGCGATACTTTTGATAAAGTGATTGATAAAATTCTCATTTCAAAAAGAGTTTTCACTGCGGGTTTGGGAATTTCATATCTGCTTGCTGAAATTCTTTCTTATCAACTGACTCAGGTTGGAGTTGATGCATCAGTCTTAAAGCATACGCACACATTATTTCATGAACAGATTCTTTTCCTTGAGAAGGAAGATTTACTGATTTGTTTTTCGTTCCCTCCATATTCAAAAGAAACTGTCGATGTTGCAAAGTTTGCCGATAAAAAAAATATTGATGTAATCAGTATTACTAATAAAGCTACTGCACCTATTGCTTCATATTCCAAAGCTGTTTTAACGGTAAAGAGTGAGAACATGCTTTTTACAAATTCATTTGCAGCAATTTCAGTCCTTATCAATGCAATCGCAACTGCCTGTGCTGTTAAAAACAGAGCAAGAGCAAAAAAAGTACTTAAAGAAAGTGAAAAAATAATGATCGAACAGGATCAGGTTATTTTATAATTATCTGATAGGAGTCAGATATGAAAAAAATCTTTTTATTATTATTTATAATTTCTACTCAGTTGTTTGCAGGAACGACAGGTAAATTAGCAGGTGTGGTGAAAGATGCTGATACCGGTGAACCACTTGTTGGTGCTAATGTTATGATTGAGGGAACAAGTTTTGGTGCTGCTACAAATGTTAACGGTGAATATGTAATCCTCAACATTCCTCCCGGAAGATACAATGTTAGAATTTCCTTCATCGGCTATGAAACATTATTAATGCAAAATGTTGCAATAATTGTTGACCAGACAACAAACTTATCTGTTAATCTAAAACCACAAACAGTTCAGGTTGGCGAAGTAGTTGTAACTGCTAAAACACCGCTCATTCAAAAAGATTTAACAAGTTCAATCTCAGTTATCAGTCGTGATGAAATTGAAGCACTGCCTGTTTCAACTTTTACAGAATTACTTTCGCTACAGGCAGGAGTTGTTGGAAGCGGTTCAAACCTTCATGTCCGCGGTGGAAGAGCTAATGAAATTGCATATATGATTGACGGAATGCTCGTTGTTGATCCTTTGCTTGGTGGACTTGCAACTCAAGTTAACAATGATGCTATTCAGGAAATGAGTTTACTCAGCGGAACATTTAACGCTGAGTATGGAAATGCTTTAAGTGGAGTAGTTAATATTGTAACACGCGATGGTTCAGATAAGCTTTCGGGTAAGTTTGAATACAGAACTTCAGAGTTTGGAATTGACAGGTATGCAAGTTTACATGAATCAAGAGTAAACGGAAGTTTGAGCGGTCCACTGCTGACAAATGAATTAAAATTTTTCATCTCTGCTGAACAGGATAAAAGAGGAAGTTACCTTCCTTTTGGTTATAACAATGACAGAACATTTTTCACAAAACTTACCACTACAGCTATTCCTTTTGTAAAAATATCTTTATCCAATCGGGGAAGTCTGGGTAGAAGACAAAATTACAATCACGCATATAAATACATCCCGGAGCAATATTTAAGACGAAGAACAGACAGTTGGCAAACAGGACTTTATATTACTCATACAGTTCAAAATAATTTCTTTTATGATCTGAAATTTTCATATTTCAACCAGGGATTTTATTCCGGAATTGATAAAGATACATCACAATATCTCTCAACATCACAAAGAGAATATTTACCAATCGGAACCGGCTTTGAATTTTTTAGCAAATCTGATCCTGTAGAACTTATTGATAGTCGAACAGTTACTCTTGATGGTAAACTAGATGCAGTCTGGCAGTTTGACAATACTAATGAGGTAAAGTTTGGAGCTTCGTATAAAAAACACCGCTTAAAATATTTTTATGTTTATGATCCCAAAAGAAACTTTCCATATAAAAACGATTATGTAACTGAACCATTTGAATTAGCCGGATATATTCAGGATAAAATTGAACTACCCTATTTGGTTATCAATCTTGGACTTCGTTTCGATTACATGAATGCAAACATTACTTTCAGAAATAATCCACTTGATCCTAACTCAATTGTAAAGGCAAAACCAAGATCGCAGCTTTCACCAAGAGTTGGGATTGCACATCCGATATCAGACAGAACGAAACTACATTTTTCATATGGCCACTTTTTCCAGAATCCGGATTTCCAATATTTATTTGAGAACAATCAATATGATTTGAATGTAAGAGAGCCATTGATTGGTCAGCCGGGTCTTGATGCTCAAAGAACAATCTCTTATGAAGTTGGAATTGCTCATCAGTTTTCAGACAGAATTGCCATTAATCTTACAACATACTACAAAGATATCACAGGATTAATTGGAACAAGATACTACTTCCCGTTTCAGGATGGAAGATATATTGGTTATACACTTTATGTGAATGAAGATTATGCGAATGTAAAAGGCTTTGAAGTAAATCTTGATATCAGACCAGACAGATATTTTTCGGGTGGCTTGAGCTACACTTATTCAATTGCCAAAGGCAGTGCATCATCTGAAACTGAACAATATCCCGGTACTCAGGAATCTACATTACTTTATTATTTGGATTTTGACAGAACACATGTTCTGAATGTCACAGGAAGTTATACTATTCCTGAAAACGAAGGTCCGGTTGTTTTGGGAAGTCACATTTTTGACAGAATGGATTTCAGTATGATATTCAGAGCAAGTTCAGGAGCTCCGTACACACCAGGCGGAAGAGATGTTGGCTTCGTAATAAAAAATTCTTTGAGACAACCCGGCACTTACACTTTGGATTTAATGATTGGAAAAGAGTTCGAAGTTTTGAAACAATTAAAAGTCAGATTGTTTGCTGAGATTCTTAATGTAACCGATCACAGAAATGTACTTTATGTTTATCCCGATACTGGTGAGCCAGATTTTACTTTCGAAGGAAATCATTCGGTTGAATGGATGAGAGACCCTTCGAACTTTGGTCCGCCAAGATCAATAAGACTTGGAACAACAATCAGATTCTGATAAAACATTAATCAAAGGAATTTGAAGATGAAAAAAATCATCATTCTTTCGGTAATTATTTTTATTGCGAACTCTGTTTTTTCTCAGAATAAAAAAGAAATAGATGAGCAACTTTCCCGCAGTAATCTTGAAAAAATATTTGGTATTGTTGATCGTGCAGCGGGAATCCACAATGCAAGTAACATTGGATTATTTTTCGAAAACAGAGGCAAGCTTTATCCAAGACGACTTACTCAAGGACCTTCGGGAGAATTTCCAATCAACAGCACTAAACATTATATCTATCGTGTCAATCCTTGGGTTGGAATTCCGGGGAATGTTGTTCAGGGATTGCATACAACAAATGAAGAATGGGAAGCTGTGGGGGGCTATCATAATCCCGATTTAGCACAGATTGCTTTCAGCGATAATCCGCAAACCTGGCATCCGGTAAATGGCTGGCCTGTAAAAGATCAGAATGGAAATAATATTTTCTTATCTGACCAGGATAGCTACTGTGTTTACAGCGATAGTAACAACTCAAGAGAGATTCTGGGTTTGCAGGTAATACAAACAGGTTACGCTTTCGGGGTTACATTCGCTAAAAATATTCTTTTCTATAAATTTGAAATTACCAATAATGGACAAAGAGATCTTGATAGTTTGTATTTCGGACTTTACAGCGACATTGATGTTGGTAATGTAAGTGGTGGAACGCCTGAATATCTTGATGATAAAATTGATTTTATAAAAGAAAAAAATCTTGTTTACTTCTTTGATGACGGAGTTTCTTCAGAATGGCCCGGAGGTAAAACCGGTTTCTTTGGTGTGGCTTTGCTAAAAACACCAATGGTAAATGGTCAGATGCTTGGACTTACTGATATGCACTATAATTTATACGATGATGATCTTGATATTGATTCTGTTCAATATGGAATTATGTCGAGTAGCCCCTCTCTCTTTAATTCATCATTAGGTCCGAGATATTTTCATATAGGTAACAATACAAATTTACATTTTGATGATCCGGCAACAATTCCAGCTTCAGGTTTGGATTTGGTCGCCACCTTATCGTCCGGACCTTACAGACTTAACCGAGGCGATACACTAACGTTTGTTATGGCTTTCGTTGCAGGAGATTCAAAAGATGAAATGCTTGCTGCAGCAACAACTGCACAACAGACAGTTGATGCTGATTTTAATTTACCCAAACCCCCTGAAAGACCAAACCTATTTGGAACTGCTGGAGATCGTTCAGCTATTCTTTACTGGAATGATGTATCAGAAAAAATTCCTGATGCAGCTTCTGGCGAATTAGATTTTGAAGGTTACAGGATTTACAGAAGTAAAGATAAAGGAATCAATTGGGAAAAGATTGCTCAATTTGATGTTATAAACGGAATCGGGGAAGATAAAGGTATTCAATACAGTTATAAAGATACAACTGTGTTAAATGGGTTTGAATATTGGTATTCGATTACTGCATTTGACAGAGGTTCGGAAATTATTCAGAGTCTTGAAAGTCCAATTGGTAACACTCTTGCTTCCGTCAATACAGTGGCAATCACACCTCGTTCTGATGCAATTGGAAGAGAAGGAGTAAGTAGTTATGATATTCAACAATTAAATGGAAATTCAAATTATGATCTGAAGGTTGAGCCAGTTGACAATGAAGAGCTTGCAGGTGGGAATTACGAAGTTTCATTCTCTTATGTTGCAAGAGTTGAAGAAGGAAATGCTAAAACACAAATAACAATTACAATTTCGGATTCTAATCAAACCAAACCACTCAAATATGGTTTCAGATTTAATTCCGCAAATAATTTTGATCTGATTAACCTTACAACAGGAGAAATTATTCGTGCTGGTTATAACTATCCTTCTGGTGGAAGAGAAGTTATAATAACCGGACACGGTCTCAGAGTCAGATTCACTGATGCTCCTGGTGCAACAGCAGATGAAAGACCTGAACAGAGAGATTTGTTTACTGTTACTTATGCTGTAAATGTTTTAAAGAATCAGTCTGATTTGGTAATAGAAAAAAGACCATTCAGAATGAATCAGATTCAGGCGACAAATGATGGAGTTATCTTTTCTCTAAATAAACCTGACATTATAAAAAGCATATCAAGAATAGGTGGAACTGATAATCTTACAATTGATTTTACTGTAGTCGCTGAAACTCTAATTCAACAATCACTTTATTTCGTAAATGTGATTGGAAACGGAAATTCTGGTGGTCAGCCATTCATAATCATAAATGTAACAAACAATAATTCACCTCAGGATACAATTATCAAAGCCGACACAGTTTTCAATCTTGGCACTTTTACATTCAGAGGAATCCAGGGAAGAATACAATTCCCGTCTAACACAATTCCTTCTGCCGGCAACAGATTTTCCGTTGAAGTCATTAAACCGGTTGAACCAAATATAAAAGACAATTATTCTTTCAAAATAAAAGGTTCAAGTATAAAACCGGAGTTAATCCGTGAAAATATTAATCGGATTCGTGTTGTTCCCAATCCATATGTTGCATCATCGCTTTATGAACCAGAATTTGGTGAATTGCGAAGAGAGCCATTAAGACAAATTCAGTTTGTAAATCTTCCACCTGAATGTACAATTTATATTTTTACAGTTGATGCAGATTTGGTAAAAACAATTTATCATAATTCATCCAACGGAACAGAAGTCTGGGATTTGCGTGCTGAAGGAGGAAGAGAAATTGCTCCCGGTGTTTACATCTACGTTGTTAAAGCCGGTGATGTTGAATACAAAGAAAGATTTGCAGTAATTAAATAAATAAACAATTACTGATTTATTCAGGAGTATAAAATGAAAAAGATTTTCCTATTATTGATAATTACATTGACAGCAGTAAGCTTTGCACAAAATCCAAATCTTGGTACCAGCGGCGCTCAGTTTCTTCAAATCCCTGTTAGTGCAAGAGCGGAAGCACTGGGTAATGCAATCGTTGGCCTGGCTGATGATGCTGGCTCGGTTTTCTATAATCCTGCTGGAATAGTTAAAGTAAAAAACATTGAAGTGTTTTTCTCTTATGCAAAATGGTTTGATATGTTTGATTTGAACGCTGCATCAGTCGTCTATAATGCCGGAGACTTTGGTAGTATCGGTGCAAATATGATTTTGTTCACAACAGGTAAAATGGAAATTACAACCGAAGAAAATCCAAACGGTACGGGAAGATTTTTTGATGCAGGCGATCTGGCACTTGGTATTACTTATGCAAAATATCTTACCGACAGATTTAATGTGGGCCTTACAGTTAAGTATGTTTATCAGCAAATCTGGAACGAAACGGCAAATGGTTTTGCCTTTGATATTGGTACACAATATCTGATAGATTTTCAAAACCTTGCGATTGCAATGAGTATGACAAACTTTGGTGGCGATATGATGTTTGACGGACCTGATTTGGATGTTGTACATCTTAAAGACCCGAACTTTCCGATAAGCAGATTAGCTCCTGCAAGATTAAAAACAGATGAATATCCATTACCACTTCATTTTCAGGTTGGAATCGGATTCGATATTTATCAAACTGATTTTATGAAAATCAGAGGTGGAATTGATGCAACACATCCGAATGATAATAAAGAAAGAGTACACTTTGGTAGTGAAGTTACCTTCTTTGACAGATTGTATTTAAGAGGTGGTTATAAGCTGAATTATGATGATCAGAAATTCAGTTTTGGTGCAGGTGCAAATGTGCCGTTTTCAGATTCATTCATTTACTTTGATTACTCATATTCTGTTTATGATTTGTTGCCAAGTGTTCACAGGATATCATTGAAATTGAGTTTATAGTAACCAATTAACCTGTATTTTCTGAAATTAATTTGTTAATAATTTTCTGCTGGTAAACCCAAGTTATACAAATGATCAGGATTTATATGAAGAAAATAGTTGTTCTGCTTTGTACATTATTAGCTATCGCAAATGCCCAACATACTCCTCTTGAAAAATCCAACTTCACTAAACTCACTTCACACGAAGAATTGAAGCAATTTATTACAGAAGTTGATCAGAAAAGTGATTTGATAAAATCCGAAGTTCTCACAAAATCGGTTGAAGGAAGAGAATTGTTTGTTCTTTACTTTTCAAAAGGAAAGTTTGGTGCAGATAAAAATAAAATTAAGGTTTTGATATTTGCCCAACAGCACGGTAATGAACAATCCGGTAAAGAAGCATCTTTACTTTTAATTAACGAATTGTTAAAACCCGAAAATCAATACTTGTTTAACAAAATTGATTTTGCTCTAATTCCACAAATGAATCCTGATGGCTCAGAAAAAAATCAGAGACGAAATGGAAATGGAATGGATTTGAATCGTAATCATCTGATTCTGACAGAGCCGGAAACAATCGCACTTCATAAACTTTTCGATAAATATCTTTTCGAGGTTACAATGGATGTTCATGAATACTGGCCTTTTGGAGATGAATGGAAAAAACTTGGTTTCAGAAGAAATTTTGATGTAACAGTTGGAGCAGTTACAAACATTAACATCTCAGAAAAAATTAAAAATCTTTCATATGAAAAGTATCTTCCTTTCGCTTTTGATTTCATAAATAAAAAAGGTTACTCTGCTTTTCATTACTTGCCCGGCGGACCAGTCGGAGTTGATTATTTACGCTACAGCACTTTTGATATAAATGATGGAAGACAGAGTCTTGGTATTCAAAATACATTTTCATTCATTCAGGAAGGAATGAACGGAGAAAATTATAGTACAGATAATCTTGAAAGACGGGCAAAAAGTCAGATGACAGGAATGCTTGCTTTGCTAAAGTTCAGTTATGAAAATAAAAAGCAGATTAAAAATCTTGTTGCTGATGAAAGAAGAAAACTGATTGAAAATAAAGTTGATAAAAAAGTTGCAATCCAACTCGATCATTTTTCTGATGGAACAGAACTTAATTTAAATCTTCTTTCTTATCGCTCGGGAAAAGATACAATTGTAATTGTTAATGACTTTCGCTCGGTTGTAAAATCCATTTATGATGTACAAAGACCAAAAGGATATTTAATTCCAAAACAACTTACTGAAATTAAAGATTGGATGGACAGACATAATCTGAAATACTCAGAAGCTAATTTAATAAATGTAAAAAAAGTTGAGCAGTATTTTATTGATTCAATCGGAACAATTGATTTTGAAAGAGACACAATTATAAATCCCTATATCTCAATAATTGAAGTAACTAACAAAATCAATTTTAGTGATTATTACTTTCTTCCTGTTAATCAATTAAAAAATAATATGATTGTAATTGCACTTGAACCCAAATCAATACTTGGATTAGTAACTTACAAACAGTACGAGCATTTGATTAAGGTTGGCGAAAAGTATCCTATATTGAGGTTTGCTAATTAATCAGTGAATATCATTTTGATCGGTTTCATAGGTGTGCCATTGTTTTTAATAGGTCTAAAATGAAAATAGAAAAAATTGAACTTCGCCACATAAAAATGGAATTAGTTTCTCCATTCACAACATCAATGGGAACGGAATACGATGAAGAACATATTATCGTCCGTGTTGATGGAGAAGGATTAACTGGTTGGGGAGAATGCGTTGCAGAAGGAACGCCTTTTTACTCTTATGAAACAGTTACAACTGCGTGGCACATCTTACAGGATTTCTTAATCCCTTCAATTCTCGGGAAAAATATTTCAGGCATTGATGAAGCAATTGCATTTTATGAAAAAGTGCGCGGACATATGATGGCAAAGGCCGGACTTGAAGCTGCACTTTGGGATTTGTTTGCTAAATCAAAAAACATTTCACTTTCAAAAATGATGGGTGGAACAAAAACCAAAATTGATGTTGGCGTTAGCATAGGTATTCAGAACTCAGTTGAAGAACTTATAAAAAAAATTGAAGGATATTTGTCTGAAGGATATAAAAGAATCAAAATAAAAATTGCGCCGCGAAATGATATTCAGTTTGTCAGGGCAGTAAGAAAAGAATTTCCGGAAATTCTATTTCAGGTTGATGCAAATTCAGCTTATACACTAAACGATATTAATTTGCTTAAGCAGATGGATGAATTCAATTTGCTTTTGATTGAACAACCACTCGGTTATGATGATATTTATGAGCATTCAAAATTACAGAAGGAATTGAGAACACCGATTTGTCTTGATGAAAGTATTCACTCACTTGATGACACTCGCGCTGCTATTGAATTGGATAGTTGCAGAGTTATAAATATAAAACCTGGTCGTGTCGGTGGATTTACAGAATCAAAACTTATTCACGATTACTGTGCAAATAAAAACATTCCCGTCTGGTGTGGTGGAATGTTAGAAAGCGGAATTGGTAGAGCAGGAAATGTTGCACTTGCTTCACTACCAAACTTTACTTTGCCTGGCGATATTTCTGCAAGCAAAAGATATTACAAAGAAGATATAGTTGAACCGGAATTTATTGTCAATCCGGATGGAACAATGGATGTTCCAACCAAACCGGGAATAGGTGTTGAAGTAAATATGAAAATGTTGGATAAGGTTACTGTTAGGAAGCAAGATTTTTGATTAAGTTTTTTCTTGTTCATTCAAAACTATTATATACTTATTCTTTTTTCAAATTAACCCACTCAAAAACTTACTTGCAGAAATAACTCTAATTCCATCTTTCATAATATCAATATTCTCATCTTGAATAACCTGATAGTTATATGGTATTTTAAGTCTCTCTTTGAAATAAATTATGTTTGGAGATGGTGTTTTATCATTAAGTTTTGCTTCAACAGAAAACCAAGGCTTATTATTAATTGTAACTAAAAAATCGACTTCTTTTTTATCAACATTTCTTAAATAAAATAATTCAGCTTTGTAACCCTCACTTTCAAAGAGATATTGAGTAAATTTCAATAAATGAGAGGCGATCATATTTTCAAAACGATTCCCTTCATTTTCAATCTCTGACCAATCGATAAGATATAATTTGGATTCTTTCTTTATAGATCTGATTTTCTTTGATGTGAAAGGATAAATTCTGAAAGTATAATAAAATGCATCGAGAATATTTAACCAGTTAGTGATTGCTCTATGACTTACTTCCAAATCTTCACTGAGATTATTAATAGAAAGTGGACTTGCAGCTCTCGATGGAAGAATATCTCTTAAAAGCATCATTGAGTTAATGTCTCTAATATTTTCGACATCTCTGATATCCTCCCTAAATAATCGTTCCGATTTTTCATTGTGCCAGCGTCTTAAAACTTTAATGTCTTGAGAAAGGAACGGTTCGGGGAAACCGCCAAAAGTCTGGAGTTTTTCAAAACTCGATTTATTAAAAGACGATCCGAAATTAACTTCCTCAAAAGGTATCCATTCGTTATGGATATTTTCAATCTCAGCCAGTGAAAATGGGTGTAAAGTATAGTAGTGATATCTTCCTTGTAGTGAATCCCCTCCCTTTCTGAAAATGTTTAATCGTGCAGAACCTGTAACGATAATTTTATATTTTGCTTTATAAGTATCGAAAATACCTTTAATAAACGTCTTCCACTTTTTATACTTGTGAATTTCATCAAAAATTAAAAGTGAAGATTCACCGGGTAGTTCATTTGAAATGATTTTTTTCCGATCAGGTGTAAAGTCCCAATTATAATATGAAGAGACATCAAATTTTTTTGCTATTATGTCTCTTGCTAAGGTAGTTTTCCCAACTTGTCGTGCACCGCCGACAAATACCATTTTGTTTTTTAGGTCTGATAAAATACTTCTGCTTAAATATCTATCTCTTTGCATTTGAGTTCCAATTTTTATGATTCGAATAATTTTGCTTTAAAGCAAAAATCTTAGCGAAAATTTTTGCTTACAGGCAAAAATATTAGAAAGGCTCGTCAAATGAAAATCATTATAGTTTGTGGGAAGAAATGAACTAATCAGGATTATTTTTCAAGTTCATCAGCAATGTTTGTAACAAGAATTTCAACCTGTTGCTCGCTGCCGAGTAAATCCTGCAAAGTAATTTTACTAAGTAAGCCATCAAGCATTGTTTGAATTGTTTTCCAGAGAGAGCGAATTGAGCAATCAATTGAGTTTGTGCAAATGTTTTCTACACCGGCGTGCAAATCACAAAAAGAAGATTCATAAAGTTTTCCTCCAAGTGATGTTAAAACTTCACTTACAAGAATTTCTTTTGCAGGACGGGTAAGTTTATATCCACCTGTTTGCCCGCGAGAACTTTCTACAAATCCTGCAAGACGAAGAATGCGAAGTATCTTTGCAACATTTGCTTCGCTTAATCCTTCCAGTTCACTCAGTTCGGGAATAGTCATCCCGTTATCGGAATGATCTTTCCCGATTCTGAGTAAAAGCCTTAAACCATATTCTTCTTGTGTACTAAATTTCATTTTTGTTATCTAGATTTTTAAAGTCACTTTTCGACTGGCTCAGATTGGCATTTTGATTTGTCATACAGAGCTTGTCGAAGTATGATATTGTGGCGTCATCCTTTAAACAAAGGAATCTTAGAACCACACTGTTTTGCATATTGCACTTGTGCAAATTGTTCAGGACTGATTGATGGTCCTTTTGCACTGCAATATTTGTTAAATACCTGAACTAATGTGTTTGCAATCTGCTCAGCTGTGAAACCTTCAATATCCATTCTTCTCATAAAGTAAAGCAACTCACCGTTTTTAAACAAAGCTACACTCGGTGATGAAGGTGGATAACCTTTAATGTATTGTCTGATTCTGTCAACTGCATCTCTTTCCTGACCAGCGAAACCAGTGTAAAGTTTATCTGGAATTATTTCATTTTGCAATGCGAGAGAAACTCCTGGTCTTGCACTACCGGCAGCACAACCGCAAACTGAGTTAATCATTACAAGAACAGTCTTATCATCTTTTACATTAATTGCTTTATCAACATCTTCAGGAGTTAGTAATTCAGTGAAACCTACTGCGATAAGTTCGTCACGCATTGGCTGAACTGCTTCCTGATCGTACATTGGTGGCCTTGAAAGTATATTGAACATTATTCCTCCTTTTTAGTTAATTCAATAGTTAATTCAAAAGTCAAAGGTCAAAAGTCAATATTAATTTTAAATACTTTTGAATTTTAATTTTTTACTTTTGACTTTTTATTACAAAAATCCCAATTCCAGTTTTGCAACTTCAGACATCATATCTTTATTCCATGGTGGATTCCAGACTACTTCGACCTTTACATCATTAACCTGTGGAATTGATTTGACTTTCCCTTCAACTTCCAAAGGTAATGACTGAGCTGCCGGACACATCGGCGATGTTAAAGTCATTTTAATCTTTACATTGTTGTTATCATCAATAGCAACTTCATAAATTAAACCGAGTTCGAAAATGTCTACTGGAATTTCGGGATCATAACAGGTTTTTAATGCCTGAATGATTTTATCTTCAAGTTCCTGTTTGGAAATATTTGCTTTGTCTGACATAATAATTTTTAATTTATCTTTTATTCAGTAGAAACTTTTTCGCTTTTACCATGAAGTGCATTCATCAATGTATGCCAGGCAAGTGATGCACATTTTACTCTTGCAGGAAATTCTTTAACTCCCGCAAACACAGCAAGCTTGCCAAATTCAGCAAGATTAACTTCATCACCAAGTTTATCTGTAACCAGATCGTGAAATTTATTGAACAGTTTTTCAGCTTCTTCAACAGACTTACCTTTAAGTATAGATGTCATTAACGATGCAGATGCTTTTGAAATTGCACAACCAGAGCCCTGAAATGAAATATCCTGAATTATGTTGTTTTCATCAATAATAAGATAGACAGTAACATTATCACCACAGAGAGGATTATATCCTTCGGCGTGATTAGTTGCATTTTCAATTTTTCTGAAATTTCTCGGTGCTTTGTTGTGATCTAAAATCACTTGCTGATAAAGTTCTCTTAATTCCTGTTGCATTATCCGAATACCTCGAGAATTTTTTTGAGACCGTTTACTAATACATCAACTTCTTCAATTGTATTGTACATACCAAATGAAGCTCTTGATGTTGCCGGAATACCATATCGGTCCATTATTGGTTGAGTACAATGATGTCCGGTTCTGATTGCGACTCCTTCAAAATCCAGAAATGTTCCCACATCGTGCGGATGAACATTTTCAAGCACGAAAGAAAGAACACTTATTTTATTTTTTGATGTTCCGATTATCCTTAATCCTTTTAGCTCTGAAACCCGCTGAGTTGCATATTCGAGTAAATCATTTTCATGTTTTGCGATGTTATCAATTCCGACTTTTTCTACATAATCAATTGCTGCACCTAATCCGATGGCTCCTGCAATGTTCGGAGTTCCTGCTTCAAACTTGTACGGAAGTTCATTGTAAAGCGTTTTCTCAAAAGTCACTTTTGAAATCATGTCTCCACCTCCCTGATAAGGCGGCATCGAATCAAGATGATTTACCTTACCATAAAGAATTCCGATTCCTGTCGGTCCGTAAAGTTTGTGTCCGCTGAAAGCGAGAAAATCACAGTCAAGTTCCTGAACATCAATCTGTAAGTGATTCACCGCTTGTGCAGCATCAAGCAAAACAGGAATATTATAAGAATGAGCAACATCTATTATTTTCCTTACAGGATTTACCGTTCCCAATGAATTAGAAGCATAAACAACAGAAACGAATTTAGTCTTCTCATTAATCATTCTCTCAAATTCTTCGAATACAAGTTCTCCGCTATCATCAATTGGAATTACTCTTAATTTTGCTTTTCGTTCTTCACATATCATCTGCCATGGAACTATGTTGGAATGATGTTCCATGTGAGAAATAATTATTTCATCACCCTCATTGAAATTTTTTCTGCCATAAGACTGAGCGACAAGATTTATAGACTCAGTTGTTCCTCTGGTAAAAATAATCTCATTCTTTCCAAGTGCATTTATGAACTTTTTAATTTTAATTCGTGAACCTTCGTAAGCTTCAGTTGCTTCCTGACTCAGAGCATGAACTCCACGATGAATATTTGCATTCATCGTGTAGTAATATTTTTCAAGTTCCTTCAAAACCTGTAAAGGTTTCTGAGTTGTGGCAGCATTATCAAGATAAACAAGTGGTTTGCCGTGAACGATTTGTTTAAGAATAGGAAAGTCTTCTCTGATGCGATTTACATCGTAAACAGAAGTGGAAGACTGAACAGAAGCATCAGACTTTAAGGACATTGTTAATCCTATTAATTAAATTTTTGTGAAATTATTTTTTCAATGTAATCTCTTACGGCTTCAACTTTAATTGAGGTAATCACATCACTGGCAAATGCATGTAATAGCATTGCAGTTGCTGCCTCTTCACCTATTCCTCTGCTTTTCAGATAGAACTTCGCCTCTTCATCTAACTTTCCAACTGTAGCACCGTGTGAGCATTTAACATCGTCAGCAAAAATTTCAAGCTGGGGTTTTGAGTTCATTACAGCGTCGTCTGAGAGAAGAATAGCATTGTTTTCCTGAAACGCATTTGTTTTTTGTGCATCAGGTCTTACCATTACCTTTCCATTAAAAACACCAATTGATTTATCCTCCAGAATTCCTTTGTAATGTTCGTGACTATTACAATGAGGTTTTGCGTGATCAATCATAGTATGGGCATCAAAGAATTGCTCGCCATCAATCATAAATAAACCGTTTAGCATTGATTCGCCACCTTCACCGTTGAATCTGGTTGTAAATTCATTTCGTGAAAATTCAGCTCCGGTTGAAATCAGATGTGATGAGAAATTACTGCTTCTTTCCTGATCAACTTCCATTCTTCCTATATGAAATGCTTTCTTACTTTCTTCCTGAAGTTTAATGTGATCAACAATTGCATTCTCACCAACAAAAATTTCTGTGACAGCATTATTCAGATAAACTCCATCGTTTTCAGAGGCGTAATGTTCAATAATTGTTATTTGAGAGTTCTCTTCTGCGATGAATAGATTTCTTGGTTGCGATATAAACTTTTCATTTTCTGTTTTATTGATAAAGATTATATGAACAGGATCTTCAACTACAATTCCTTTTGGAACAAGTATAAAAGCACCGTCTTTTGTATATGCAGAGTTTAGTGCAGTGAAAAGATTGTTTGAATCTTCCGCATATTTCCCAAAATGTTTTAATAAAGCAGGATGATTATTTTTTATAGCATCAGAAAGATTTGTAACCTCAACTTTTTTAGGCAGATCATTCAATCGAGAAAAATCTTTTCTGAATTCTCCGTTTACAAAAACGATTAAATGATGCTCAAGGTTATCAAATAAAAATCTTCCAACAATCTCAGGTGTTACTTCAGTTTTGGGTGGAATAACATTAAAGTTATGTTTTACAACAGGGGAAATATTCGTGTACTTCCATTCCTCATCTTTGATTGTAGGAACATTTAGAGAACTGAATTTTGATAAGGCATCTTTTCTTAATCTATGAAATGTTTCAGTCTTTTCGCCGTTCAGACTTTTTTCAAAGGTCTGAAAATTTTTAATGAACCATTCTTTAAAATCTATGTTGCTCATTTTTTCATTCCTCAAACAGTTACTTCTGATTTACCGTTTTTAATCCAGTCATAACCTTTTTCTTCAAGTTCAAGAGCGAGTTCTTTACCGCCCGATTTTACGATCTTCCCTTTATAAAGAACATGAACAAAATCAGGAACGATATAATTAAGTAATCTCTGATAATGCGTAACAACAATAATTGCATTGTCCTTTGAACGAAGTTTGTTTACTCCGTTTGCAACAATTCTTAATGCATCAATATCAAGTCCCGAATCTGTTTCATCAAGTATGGCGAGTTTCGGGTTAAGAACAGCCATCTGAAAAATTTCATTTCTTTTTTTCTCACCACCCGAAAATCCTTCATTGACTGATCTGCTAAGGAATTTCTGATCAAGTTCAACGAGTTTACTTTTTTCTTTTAACAGCTCAAGAAATTCCATTGCGTCGAGGTCTTCTTCACCTCTGTATTTTCTTATTTCATTGACAGCAGTTTTGAGAAGGTTGGTATTACTTACTCCGGGAATCTCAACAGGATATTGAAACGCAAGAAATATTCCTTCTCTTGCTCTATCCTCAGGTGAAAGTTCAAGAAGATTTTTACCTTTATACCAGATTTCTCCTTCTGTAACTTCATATTCTTCTCTTCCTGCAAGAACCGAAGCCAATGTGGATTTACCTGAACCATTAGGTCCCATTATAGCATGAACTTCGCCTTCATTAACAGTCAAATCGACACCTTTAAGAATCTCATTCCCTTCAATGCTTGCGTGTAAATTTTTTATTTCTAATAACATTTTTATTCCTTTTTTTATTTTTCAAATTTATTCCAAAAAAGTTTAGGACGACATTAGCCCTCTCCTTTGGAGAGGGTTTGAGTAAAGTATTTATCCCACACTACCTTCCAAACTAATACTTAATAATTTCTGTGCTTCTACTGCAAATTCCATTGGGAGTTCAGCGAGAACTTCTTTTACATAACCATTCACAATAAGATTTACTGCATCCTCGGTTGAAATTCCTCTTTGGTTAAGATAGAAAATCTGATCTTCACCAATTTTGGAAGTTGTTGCTTCATGTTCAACCTGAGCAGTTGAATTATTTATTTCAAGATATGGAAATGTATGAGCACCACATTTATCACCAATTAAAAGTGAGTCACATTGTGAAAAGTTTCTTGCATTCTCTGCTTTTTTGGTAATCTTAACCAAACCACGATAACTGTTGTTGCTTCTACCGGCAGAAATACCTTTTGATACAATAGTGCTTCTCGTATTCTTTCCGATATGAATCATCTTTGTGCCTGTATCTGCCTGCTGGAAATTATTTGTAACTGCCACGGAATAAAATTCACCAATAGAATTATCACCCTGAAGTATACAACTCGGATATTTCCAGGTGATTGCTGAGCCGGTTTCAACCTGAGTCCAGCTTATTTTTGAATTAACACCTTTACAAATTCCGCGCTTCGTAACGAAATTATAAATTCCGCCTTTACCTTCTTTATCTCCGGGATACCAGTTCTGAACTGTGGAGTATTTTATTGTGGCATTATCTAATGCAACCAGTTCTACAACTGCAGCGTGTAATTGATTTTCATCTCTCATAGGCGCAGTGCAACCTTCGAGGTAACTTACATAAGCACCTTCATCAGCAATTATTAATGTTCTTTCAAACTGACCGGTTTCTGAAGCATTTATTCTGAAATATGTGGAAAGTTCCATCGGACAACGAACACCTTTTGGAACATAAACAAATGAACCATCACTGAATACTGCTGAGTTCAGTGTGGCAAAGAAATTATCCGTATAAGGAACAACACTTCCCAAATACTTTTTCACAAGATCAGGATGCTCTTTGATTGCTTCGGACATTGAGCAGAAAATTATTCCTAATTCCTTAAGTTTATCCTTAAAAGTTGTTGCTACAGAAACTGAATCAAATACTGCATCAACAGCAACCCCGGCGAGCATCATTTGTTCTTCAAGTGGAATTCCGAGTTTGTTGTAAGTTTCACGGATTGCAGGGTCAACTTCTTCCAAAGAATTATATTTTGGTTTCTTTTTAGGAGCTGAGTAGTAAGAAATATCCTGATAATCAATTGGAGGATATTTTACATTAGGCCATTTGGGTTCTTCCATTGTCAACCAATGCCGAAAAGCTTTCAATCTCCACTCAGTCATCCAATCGGGCTCTTCTTTTTTTGCAGAAATTTGTTTGATGATTTCTTCGTTCAGACCCTTTGGAAGCCTGTCCTCTTCAACTTCGGTTACAAATCCGTATTTGTATTCACGATTTGCAAGTTCTTCTATTTTTTGAGTTTCAGTTGTACTCATTTTTTCTCCATACATGGATTCATTATTATTTGTGTTTCAAAGCTACTTAATCTGTACAAATTTGTCAAGATTCATTGACATAAACCACAAATCAAGACACCTGGTTCAAATCGCATTTAAATTGTTTTTATTGGCTTTATCGGTTAATTTTGGAAAAATCAAACAGAATTACAATTTGAACGATCAAAAAGAAAATAAGACAGAGAATTCTCAGACAGAGGGAACAAATAGTCCTTCATCTACCTGGAGAAAAAGTAGAAAAAGGTTTTATCCAAGAAAGACTTTTGTTTCCGCTTCATCAAAAGGACAGGTTGAGGGATTACCTAAAACTTCATTCAAAAAGATTTCTCTTGTCATACCACTTTTCAATGAAGAAGAATCGCTAGTTCCGTTAGCAAATGAAATCCGCAAAGCTTTGAAGCCACTAAATACTCAGTATGAAGTGATTCTGATTGATGATGGGAGTACGGACAATTCCTTAAATGTTATAAAAGAAATCGTGAGAACAGATAAACGATTTAAATACATAAGCTTCAGAAAAAATTACGGAAAATCTGCTGCTCTTCAAGTTGGATTTAAAGCCACAAGCGGAGATGTTGTTGTAACACTTGATGCTGATTTGCAGGATGATCCTCATGAGATTCCAAATCTTCTTAAAAAATTAGATGAAGGATTTGATTTGTGTTCAGGGTGGAAGAAACAAAGATTTGATCCTTTCATCAAAAAATACTCATCCAGGTTTTTTAATTTCGTTACCAGAGTGATGAGTGGGATAAAACTTCATGATTTCAATTGTGGATTGAAAGCATATCGAAAAGAAGTTGTTGACAATATCAGAGTTTACGGTGAACTCCACAGGTACATGCCTGTTTTAGCAAACTGGCAGGGATTTTCAGTAACAGAAATTCCGGTCAAACATCATCCGAGAAGATATGGAAAAACCAAATTCGGTATTTCAAGATTCTTTAAAGGATTTATTGATTTGATAACTGTAATGTTTGCAACAAGATATATCAAAAGACCAATGCACTTCTTTGGGTTCTTTGGTGCTCTTTCTTTTCTCATCGGTTTCATAGTTAATGCTTATCTGACAATTGAATGGATTAGCGGAAAACCTTTAAGCAATCGTCCGATGCTGTTTCTTGGTATGTTGATGATAATTGTTGGTGTTCAGTTTTTTTCAGTCGGATTGCTTGGTGAGATGATTGTTCATAACACTCAGAGTGAGCGGGAGTACATAATTAAAGATCAAAATGTTTAATCAAAGAATCATTCCTTCCTGAAAATGCACTACGATCCTGTTAAAAATGTATTTGCATCTTTAATCAGAAAAATTCCTTATCTGAGAATAATTTTTTATAAACTTCTTGATTTAATGTTTCTGCGTTCCTGGTATGTCAGGAGAGAGTTAAAAAAACTCAGAGAAAAATTTGGTCATGAAAAAATAAAAATACTTGATGCAGGGACAGGGTATGGTCAATATGCCTACTTTATGGCTAAGTATCTTAATCCTTGTGAAATTAAAGCTGTTGATATTAAAGAAGATTGGATTAAAGACTGTGAAGAATTTTTTCTCCAAAGAAAGTTAAGCAATGTATCCTTCTCAATCGCTGATCTTACCGGGATCAATTATTCAGAAGAATTTGATTTAATTGTCTGTGTTGATGTAATGGAACATATCCCAGATGATATAAAAGTATTTCGGAATTTTTATAATGCATTAAAATCAGAAGGTTATCTCCTTATTAACACTCCTTCGATTTATGGCGGTAGCGATGTTCACGACGAAGATGAAGAAAGTTTTATTGGTGAACATGCAAGGGTTGGATATTCGAAAGAGGAGTTAGAATCCAAAATTCTCCCGATTGGATTTAAGACTTATCAATCAAAATATACTTATGGATTTTGGGGAGATAAGGCATGGAGATTGGGAATAAAATATCCGATGCTTTTATTAAACCACAGTAAAATGTTTTTTATAATTCTTCCGTTTTATTATTTGATAACTTTTCCTTTCACACTTCTAATGATGTATTTAGATTTTGTAAAGGAAAATAAAGTTGGTTCAGGAATTAATTTCATTGCAAAGAAATAATCATTCAGGAGTTTAAATGACTAAGCAAAAGAAATCTGAAAAGACAACCAAACAATCAGAAAGTTTTTTTAGCAGGTTTAATCTTAATGAAATGATCCCTCAGAAGCACCATCCGTGGATTGTAATATTAGTTATTCTGATTTTGTTCCTGATATTTCTTAACCCTCTTTACTTTGGAAACAAAACATTTCAAGCTGGCGATATAATAACGATGGAAAGCATGAAAAATTATATTGCAAAAGATCGAGATGGTTTTTCTTTGTGGAATCCATATATCTTTTGTGGAATGCCTGCTTATGCTTTAGGGACTGAACCGACCTGGTTTAATTTGATTTATACAATCTATACTTCCATAAGAACACTTTTCTCCTCGATGTTTTCGGTTCAGTATGCAATGTGGAGCTTTTATTTGATTATTCTTGGAATAACTTCTTTTTTCTTTGTTCGATATCTTACAAAAAATACTTTAGTCAGTTTGTTTTCTGCTATTGCTACTTCATTTTCGACTGGAATAATAGTCTTTCTATTCATTGGTCATGTAACAAAATTAACTTCATTATGTATGTATCCGCTATTATTTATGCTTCTGATGAAACTAAGGGATAAATTTACCATACTTGATTTTCTGCTCCTTATAGTTACTCTACAGATATTTATTCAGGGTTTTCATGTCCAAATAATTTTTTATACACTTTTTGCAGTGGGGATTTTTTTCCTTTACTACTTGATATATTTTCTGAAGAGAAAAGAAACTCTACAGGTCAAAAATCTGATAAAATCAGGTGTGGCTTTTATTGTTGCTACTTTAATTGCATTACTTATACAGGCAGATAACTTAACCCAGATTTATGAATATACACCTTATTCGACCCGTGGAACTGAAAGTTTGATCGAAAAAGAATCTGCCGGCACTCAGCAAAGTGAATCTGATTACTACAACTATCATACTGAATGGTCCTTCTCACCAGGAGAAGTTCTAACCTTTCTGGTACCATCTTATTATGGATTTGGTAATTCTACTTACAAGGGACCCCTTACAAATAATCAACCTGTTGAGGTTAATACTTATTTTGGACAGATGCTTTTTGTTGATGTAGCAATGTATATGGGAATTCTGGTATTCCTTCTTGGAATTTATGCAATGATTGCTTTAAGAAAAGATCCATTTGTGCAATTTCTTACTATTCTAACTATTATCTCACTACTCATTTCATTCGGTAAAAACTTTCCAGTATTATTTGACTTAATGTTTTATTACTTCCCTTATTTTAACAAGTTCCGTGTTCCATCCATGATGCTTGTTTTGGTTCAGATGAGTATGCCTGTATTAGCAGGTTTAGGGTTGATGAAACTGATTTCTTTACGTGAAGATAAAAATGAAAAATTAAGAATTATCATCAGAAATATTTCAATTGCAGTTTCTGCAGTTTTTGTGCTTGTAATTCTAGTTAATAATCCGATTTCAAACTGGTTTGTTGGCAGAGTGAATGATTATGCAAGTTCAATTCAACAAAGTAAACCACAACTTGCCCAGCAATATCAGGTGCTTGCTGATTACATTGCTCAAATGTTTACGACTGATTTAACTCTTGCATTTTTGTTTGTAGCATCATCTTTGTGGAGTATTTATATGTATGTTAACAGAAAAATAAGTGCAGATATGATGGTTGGTATTTTCATAATTCTGACAATTGTTGATTTATGGCGAATTGATGCAAGAGGAGCAAAGTATATCGATAATCCTGATATTAAAACTTTATTCAATAAACCGGATTATGTTAATTTTATTGAACAGCAAAATGAGAAAGAACCATTTAGAATTTTTAACCTTAAGCAAGATGGTTCTATAGGCTCATTCAGTAATAATGCGAATTTCCATGCTTACTTTTTGATTGAAGATTTTTATGGTTATTCGGGAATTAAACCAAGAGCTTATCAGGATTATCTGGATGTAGTTGGTCCAGTAAATCTTGCTTTATGGAATATGTTGAATGTAAAGTATATTATCGCGAACCAACCACTTGGATTACCTGGCTTGAGACAAATTTATAATTCTGACAAATCTTTAGTTTTTCTTAATGAAAATTATCTCCCAAGAATGTTCTTTGTTAACAAAATATTGAGTATGTCAGCACTGGAGTTTTTGAATAAGATAAAAGCTGGTGAAATAAACCCTCGCGAAACAGGTATGGTTGAAAATAAATTAATTGAAGTCGAGCCCATTGACTCAACTGCTGTATTAAAAATTACAAAATATGATGAAGCACTGATAGAAGCAGATATAAGTGCATCAGGTAAAAATTTTGTGTTTATTGGAAACACTTATCATCCGGGCTGGAAAGCATATATTGATGGAGAAAAGACTGAAGTCTATAAAGCCAACCACGGTTATCTTGGAATAGTTGTACCAAAAGGAAATCATAAAATAAAACTGGAATTTGCACCTGAGAGCTTCTTTATTTCCAAAAACTTAGCTTTGATTTTAAGTTCCCTGGTGATCCTCGGACTTGTTGTTTCAATATTCATTGAAGTAAGGAAAAAGCGTCAGTAGAATAAAGTAGTGGATGACAATAAAATAAATACACGAATAAACTTTGGTTCAGAGACTTTTAAAAGATATTTCGCAAACACAAGCTGGATGTTTGCAGAAAAAATTTTCAGAACTCTAGTAGCATTCTTTGTTGGGATCCTCGTAGCGCGTTATTTGGGTCCTGATAAATTTGGTTTATTTAATTATGCAATAAGTTTTGCCGGACTTTTTACTTCCTTCGCTAATCTTGGATTGGATAGTATAGTAATTCGTGAGCTTGTAAAAACACCGGAAAAAAGAGACGAAATACTTGGTACTGTTTTCAGATTAAGGGTGGTTGGTTCTTTTGTGACAATTGGTTTGGTTTCAATAACAGCACTTTTAATAAATGAACCAACTTTTAATCTTTTATTGATTGTGATAATTGCTTCAGCAACAATATTTCAATCATTAGGAGTTGTTGAACAATTTTTTCAATCAAGAGTCGAAGCAAAGTATAATGTATTTGCTCAATCAACTTCCTTTTTTATTGCTTCAGTATTGAAAGTTCTTCTTGTACTTTTTAATCAACCTCTTCTGTATTTTGCAATTGTTCAGACACTTGAATCGTTATTTTTAGCTATCGGGTATTATACGGTTTACAGAAAAAATAATTTAACATTACTAAACTGGAGATTTAATAGTAAAACTGCAGTTATGCTTATTAAAGATTCCTGGCCTTTGGTGTTATCTGGCGTTGTAATAGCAATCTACATGAAAATTGATCAGGTTATGATTAAAAATTTTATGGAGATAAAAGATGTAGGATATTATGCTGCTGCAGTAAAATTATGCGAAGCCTGGTATTTTGTTCCGATGGCCATTAGCACTTCAGTTTTCCCGGCAATCGTAAATGCAAAACAGATCAGTGAAAAACTTTATCTGAGCCGTTTACAAAAGTTGTATGACTTTCTTGCTGCAGTAGCTATAGCAATAGCAATTCCTGTTACATTTCTTTCGGATTTCATAATTAATATTCTATTCGGAATAAAATTTCAACCTGCATCATCAGTGCTTACTATTTATATTTGGGCGGGAGTTGCAACATTTCTTGGAGTTGCCAGCAGTCAATATCTGATTACAGAGAATCTGACAAAGCTTTCGTTTTACAGAACTTTAATCGGAATGATAGTTAATGTGGTTATGAATTTGTTTATGATACCGGCTTATGGAATAAACGGAGCAGCCATTGCCACACTTATATCTTATAGCATAGCAACTTTTTCAGTAGGGTTGAGTAAGAGAACCTTTAATCAACTTATTATGATGATCAAATCAATTTTAATGATAAATTTATTTAAAGAAATATCTAAATATGTCCTTAACAATAAAACAAAAAATTAATTCGGTTAAATATTTTTTGACTCATCCTGAAGCTCTGAAAATGATACTCTCATTCAAAGAATCAGGTTATTTGTATGAGGTTGGTTGGTTCAGATCGCTTGAAGAAAAAAAACCTGTTGATAAAGATGGAAATCCAATTCCGTGGTTTACATATCCGGCTATTGATTTCCTAAAAGATAGATTGAATAAAGATATGGTTGTATTTGAATATGGTTCTGGAAATTCAACATTGTTTTTTGCAGAAAGAGTAAAAGAAATAATTTCAGTTGAAACAAACCGCGAATGGTATAATAAAATTAAATCAAATTTGAAATCAAATTGCAAACTAATTTTTTATGATAATAAGTCAGCTGATTACAAATATTCTGAAACTATAAAACAATTCTCAAGGAAGTTTGATTTGATTATTGTGGATGCATTAGATAGAAATGAGGTCATAAAGATGGCATTAGAGAACATAAATCAAAGTGGAGTACTAATACTTGATAACTCAAATGTTGAAGATTATAAAATTGGAATTGAGTATTTAATGGCGAAAGGATTTAAGAAATTAGATTTTTGGGGAATTCAGGCTGCTTATATCAACCGAACTTGCACGACTATTTTTTATAAACCAGACAATTGTTTGGGAATATGAATAATCTGGCTCCTATTGCATTATTTGTGTATGCTCGACCTGATGAGACCTCTAAAACGGTCGAAGCATTGAGTAAAAATTATTTGGCACCAGAATCAGAATTGTATATTTTCTCTGATGGGCCAAAAGGAGAGAAAGATTTTAATAAAGTTGCCGAAGTCAGAAAATTTATTAAGAGTATAACTACTGGTTTCAAAAAAATAATAATAATCGAACGAGAAAAAAATCTTGGACTTGCAAATTCAATAATTACTGGTGTATCAGAGGTACTTAGGAATAATGATAAAATAATTGTTATGGAGGAAGATTTAATCTCTTCCCCTAATTTTTTAGATTTTCTCAATAGGTCATTACAAAAGTATGAAAATAATAAAAAGGTTTTTTCAGTAACAGGCTATACATATCAACTGATGATTCCAAATGGTTATAAATTTGATAATTATTTTACAACAAGATGCGAGTCTTTGGGATGGGGAACTTGGAAAGATAGATGGATTAAAGCTGACTGGGAATTAAAAGAATTTAAAAATTTCATTATGAATAAAAATGCCGTTAAGAATTTTAATAGAGTTGGTTCTGATCTCATCGGGATGTTAATAAAACAACAGTTAGGTAAGCTTGATTCCTGGGCTGTGAGATGGTGCTTTACACATTTTAATAATAATGCAGTCTGTTCTTACCCAACTAGTTCTAAAATTATTCATATTGGTGAAGGTGGTTTTGCCACTCATGTTAAAAGGCAAAATAAATTATTAGATACTGAATTAGATTTTGAGAACAAACAGGATTTTGTTCTTGCAGAGGAAGTGTTTTTTGAAAAAGAAATTGTTAATCAGTATAAGAAATTTTTTAAATTGAATTTGATCAAAAAAATAAAAACAAAACTTTTATTGTTAAAATTTAAAATATCGTCTTGAAAATATTTCTTTTCACCTTCTACAATGTAATTCAAAGATTTCTTGGCTTAGCAAGGTTTAAGCTATATTTAAGAAGGAGTGATGTTATAAAAGTAATTTTTGGTGCGGGAAATACTTCACTAAAGGGATGGTTTAGCACAGAAAAAGTATTTTTTGATTTGCTTAATATCAATGATTATCTAAAATTTTTCTTTCATAAAAAACTTGATTTTGTATTGATTGAACATGTTTTAGAACACTTCGAATTAGATGAAGTAAGATTAATTGCCAAATACCTTTTTGAATTTACTAATACAAAATGTAATCTAAGAATTGCTGTCCCAGATGGATTTCATCCTGATATCGAATATATAAATTATGTTAAACCAGGGGGTTATGGCCCGGGAGAACATAAGATTTTACTTAATTATAGATCATTAAGTGATATATTTCAAAATGTTGGTTTTAATTATAGCGTTATTGAATACTGGGATGAGGAAGGTAATTTCCATAGCACTTATGCAGATGATGAAAAAGGTGCAATATTTAGATCATTCAAAAATGATTTGAGAAATTTAAATGGGAAGCCGCATTATACTTCACTGATAATTGACTTTTATAAATAGTATTTTGTTTTATTAATCAAATTACTAATTTTACAAAAAAAACAGGTGAGGTTATGAAAAAATTAATAATCATCCTCGTGTTCATTCTCGTTAACATTTCTTGCAATGACCAATCGAATATAATAAACAACGAGGGAAGCGGAAAAATCTTATTAAAAATTGACCGTGTAAATGCACCAAGTAGTGTTGTTTATGTTACAGCAACTCTCACCAGAGATGGATATTCACCCATTACAGCTACAATGAATTTACTTTCTGATAGTACAGCAGATTTGTTATTAAATGACATTCAGGCAGGCATCTGGCATCTTAAAGTTGATGCTATGAATGACTCAATGGTTGTATTATATACCGGAGAGACTGATGTCACTATTCTTGCCGGATTCACAACTCAGGTTAATCTTACATTACAGCCAACAGGTCAGGGAACAGGATCAATACATATATATGTTACATGGGGGACACAACAAACTAACTATAGTTGGTTGGATTCTCCAAATAGCCCGGTTCTTTCGGGTGGAAATAGTAATTTTGATTATTATGGTATTGCACAACCCGTTGTACTATATGATGAAGGCAAATATAAAATGTGGTATTATGGTGATGCAGGTAGCGCCAGGCATTATGTTCTTTATGCTGAATCTTCCGATGGAATAAACTGGGTTAAACACCCTTCTCCGGTTTTATTACCTGGTTCTCAGGGAAGCTGGGATTCATGGGCTGTACAGCCAGGATTTGTACTTAAAGAAAATAATATCTATAAAATGTACTATACCGGCTTTGCTAATCAATATGATCAATGGTATATAGGGTTAGCTACTTCAACGGATGGGATTAATTGGACAAAAAAACCTACTCCAATTCTTTCCTCCGGCTCTGGATGGGAATATCAGGTTGCTTCCTGTTTTATAATAAAAAAAGATAATCTTTATTATCTGTACTATACTGGACGAAATATGCCGGAATATAAAATTGGGTTAGCGATCTCAAATGATGGCATTAATTTTACAAAGTATCCAGGCAATCCTATTTTAGTTAATGAGTTTGCTTGGGAAAATTCCGGTGTTCTTTATCCTACTATCTATAGAGAAAATAACACTTACAAGATGATTTATATGGATGCACAGGGTAGAGGTTTCGGCTTAGCATATTCTACTGATGGAATAAATTGGACTAAAGATCCTTCAAATCCTTTTTTCAGAAGAGAAAATACAGTTAATGGATGGGGAAGTAATAATATTGCATATCCGAGCGTGGTAAAAGTTGACAATGATTTCAGGGTTTATTATAGTGGTGCAAAGAACTCATATAATCCAATTTATAAAATAGGTTTCTTAAAAAGAACTAATTAATATCTCATAATGAATTAGCCCCTTTACGGGGCTTTTTTATTTTAAAAAATATCGTTCAACTCTTTTTTATTTTTTATCTTTGCAAAAAATAAATCTCAAATTAAATGAGTACAATTGATAACCCTGTACTAAATGATAACCGTGATTATAATTATTCAGAATATGAAAATTTTCAAAGAGATGATTATAAATTTATTGTGGAGTTAATCGAAAGTAACTCACGAGTAATTGATTTAGGTTGTGGTAATGGTGCACTTATTCAAATCTTAAAAGAAGATAAAAATTGTATTGTAAAAGGTGTGGAGATTTCTGGTAGTGGAGTTGAGATTTGTAAGAAGAAAGGCTTGGAAGTCTTTCATGGAAGAATTGACGAAGTTTTACCCTTTAAAGAAAATGAGTTTGATTATTCAATTTGTCATATAACAATCCAGATGGTAATGTATCCTGAAATACTATTAAGTGAGATGAAAAGAATCTCGAAATATCAGATTATCTCTTTCCCTAATTTTGCGTTTTACAAAAACAGATTTGAGCTATTATTAAAGGGAAGAATGCCAAAGAAAATGCTTTTTGGTTATCGTTGGTATAACACCGGACATATACATCAATTATCTTTAAAAGACTTTGAAGAATTGGTTGAAAGTTTGGGTGGATTAAAAATTATAAGCAATACTTTTGTTAAAACTAACTCTTCATTTAAAAACTTTTTAATGAAATTGTTTCCGAATTTATTTCAGCAGATAGCTGTTATTAAATTAACCAAGATATGATAAATGCACTAAAGACTTTCGTTGAAAACCAGAATTTTAATCCTTCTTTGATGGGAATACTATTTAATCCTTTTTTTATTGCGAGAAGAGGATTAGCAGAAAACATTAAACAGCTATCATCTGAAATATCAGGAAGAATTCTTGATGTTGGGTGCGGTACAATGCCTTATAAAAATTTTTTCAATTTTTCCGAGTATGTTGGATTAGAATTCGATACCGGTATAGATAAGGATAAAAAAGTAGCTAATTATTATTATGATGGCAAAACATTTCCATTTCAGTCTGAGAGTTTTGATTCTGTAATATGTAATCAGGTTTTGGAACATATATTCGACCCGGAGGAGTTTCTCTCGGAAATATTTAGAGTATTAAAATCTGGTGGGAAATTACTTCTAACTGTTCCTTTTACCTGGGATGAGCACGAACAGCCATTCGATTATGCCCGATATTCTTCATTTGGCTTGAAATATCTTTTAGAAAAGAGCGGTATAAAAGTAATTATTCACAAAAAAAGTGTAAATAACATTTCAGTTATCTTTCAATTGCTGAGTGATTACTTTTATAAAATCTCATTAAAAAATAAATTCTTAAAATGGGTTGTTATGGTTTCCCTAATTTTCCCTTCAAATCTTATTGGAATAATCCTCGGAAGGATTTTACCGGATAATAATGACCTGTATCTTGATAATATTATTTTAGCTCAAAAAATATGACCTACAACTTCTGCACTTTATTTGACTCAAATTATCTGTCGAGAGGTATTGCATTATATCGTTCACTCGAAAAACATTGCGGTAATTTTCATCTGTTCATCTTTGCATTTGACTCAAGAACTTATCAGATACTGAAAAAGTTTAGTCTAAAAAATGCCACAATAATTTCATTGTCAGAGTTTGAAGACGAAAAATTACTTGAAGTAAAACCAACAAGATCGGTAGCTGAGTACTGCTGGACTTCGACTTCATCAACCATACTCTATGTACTAGAAAATTTTAATGTAGATAATTGTACATATGTTGATGCTGATGTTTACTTTTATTCCTCACCAAAACCAATTTTTGATGAGTTAGGAAACAATTCTATCCTTATAACTGAACACAGATACTCTCCGGAATATAATAAAGAGTTAAAAGCCGGGAAGTATTGTGTGCAGTTTGTAACTTTCAGGAAGGATGAGAACGGATTGAAAGCGTTAAAATGGTGGAGGGACAGATGTCTGGAATGGTGTTATGCTCGTTATGAAGATGGTAAATTTGGCGACCAGTTATATTTAGATGATTGGACAGAACGATTTCAGGGTGTACATGTAATGAAACATCTTGGTGGTGGTTTGGCAGCCTGGAATATTCAGCAGTATGAATTCAAAAAGGAGAATGGAAAAATATTTGGTAAAGAAATTTCAACTGGGAAAAATTTTGAGGTGATTTTTTATCATTTTCATTATCTGAAATTTTTCAAAGATGGCTTAATAGAATTGGGAAGAAGAAAATTATCCGACCAGGTAATCAATATTTTTTATAAGGACTATATTCAACAGCTTGATAAAATTGCTTCGGAAGTCAAACTGATAGATTCAACATTTGATCCAAATGGTTCAACCGATAGACCATTTAGCTGGAAAACACCACTGATTTATATTTACAGAAAAGTTTTTGGTGTTTATAATATTTTCGATAAAAAGAAATTCTTGGGAGATTGATGGCAAAACTTATTCATTTAAAGACATTTTCTGATAAGCGTGGAAACCTTACAGTAATTGAAGATCAGATTCCGTTTGAAATTAAAAGAGTATTTTATATTTACGGAGTCGATGATTCTGTGCGCGGAGGACATAGACATAAAACAACACGACAAGCTGCAGTTTGTATTCACGGTAGTTGTATAGTTTCCAATAATGACGGAAAGAAAAAAGAAGACTTTGTACTTGATCACCCAAGTAAATGTCTGATACTTGAAACTTATGACTGGCATACAATGCATCACTTTTCTTCCGATGCAGTTCTGCTTGTTTTTGCAAACACAAAATTTGATCCTGGCGACTACATCTTTGAAGAATACAAATGATTTATTACGAAAATCTTTTTAACTCAAATAAAAAATTTATTGAAGAGTATAAAAGCAAATTCACAGAGGTTTTAAATTCTGGGTGGTTTATTCTGGGTAATGAAGTAAAAAAATTTGAAGATGAATTTGCAACTTATCATAATGCTAATTTTTGTGTAGGAGTTGCGTCAGGACTTGATGCTTTAACTCTATCACTGATCGCCAGCAGAATTCCTGAAAATAGTGAGGTTATCGTTCCTTCAAACACTTATATTGCTACAATCCTCTCAATACTCCACGCTAAAATGAAACCGGTTCTTGTCGAACCAAACATCAGAACTTATAATATTGACCCAACTAAAATTGAAGAAAAAATTTCTTCCAGAACTAAAGCTGTAATGATTGTCCATCTTTATGGGAAAAGTTGTGAGATGGACGCTATAGTTGATATTTGTAGAAAACATAATTTGATTCTAATTGAAGATTGTGCCCAGTCACACGGAGCGAAGTATAAAGACAAACTAACCGGAACTTTTGGAGACTTTGGTGCATTCAGTTTTTATCCTACAAAGAATTTGGGAGCTTTGGGAGATGCCGGTGCTGTAATTACTAATAATGATGAATATGCAGAAAGACTAAGAATGCTGAGAAATTATGGCTCGTTAAAAAAATATCATAATGAATTGATAGGGTTTAATTCCAGATTAGATGAACTTCAGGCAGCTTTACTATCAATCAAAATTAAATACCTTGATGAAATAAATTCACATAAAAGAAAACTTGCAAAGATTTATCTTGAAAATCTGAGTGACGATTTTATTAAACCTGAAGTTAATGAAAATTATTTTGATGTTTACCATATCTTTAATGTTCGCCATCCAAAGAGGGACAAGTTAAAAGAATATTTGCTTTCGAATGATATTCAGACTGAAATTCATTATCCGGTTCCACCGCACAAGCAAAAAGCAATGAAAGGAATAATATCTGGTGATTATCCAATCTCTGAAGAAATTCATAATACTACTTTGAGCTTGCCTTGTTCATTTGGTCATACAGAAACTGAGATTTATAAAGTGGTTGAAGTTATGAATAAATTCTGATCAAACATCGGAAATTATTTCTATAAACTTTTTTGCAATTTGTTTTCTGTCAAATGATTTTATTTTATCTGAAAGAGTAATCGAATCAGGTGCATTATTAAAAAATTCATTAACATCTTCATCATATCTAAACAGCATTCCACTACCAGTTTCTTCTAAAATATTTTTGACTTCGTCATTGTCATTTCCGAATGCGATTATTGGTTTACCAACTCTTAGATACTCAAAAAGTTTCCCGGGAACATGTCTCTTTTCAGTTGCACATACGAGTAAATAATCGGCTTTAAAAAGTTGTCGAAGCATTTCAGTGTAAGGAAGAAAACCAGCATATTCTGTAATTAATTCTAACCCATATTTTTTTATTGATTGTTTAATTGCAGGAGAAACCGTCCCAATAAATTTAATTCTAAATTTTTCACCGAGTTCAATCCTTCTTTTAACCATTTTCCATAACATTTCAGGATTCTGATAATCAAAAATATTTCCGGCATGTACAATTACTTTTTCATAATCCTTTCCCTTTGTAAGAGAAGATAAGTTAAGCTTTTCAAAATCATCCTCATTATAACCCCAATAGAGTACATAAGATTTTTCTTTGATGAAAATATACTTCCTCACATAATCATCTTTCATAGATTCTGTAATAAAAATTATCCGATTTGCTTTTTCTAAAACTGATTTTTCAAAATAATTATCCAATGAAAGTGTGAATTTACTTCGCCTAAAATTTCTGTAATATGAAATATCAACCCAAGGATCAATAAAAACAGGGAAGAACGGGATATCAAAGAGCAAAGAAAGTTTTTTCGCTACTAAATGTGTTGTATGAGGAGGACCAATTGAAACAATCGCATCAACTCTTTCCTTTGAAAGAAATTTTTTTCCTTCTCTCACCGCTGGGAAATACCAACCTACTCTTGCATCTGGAACGAAGAGATTCATTCTTATCCAGATTGAAATCCTGTGAGCAAGACTTTTATTTTCAAGTGAGATAGTTTCCGATGCAACGAGTTTTTCATCTGGCTTTTTACCGATGAATTTTTTATAAAGATTAAATGGCTCGAGTGCTTTAGCGCGGAGCGTTATCCATTCAGGATTAACTTTTTTTAAAAGACTGTCATCTCTTTGTGTGAAAGTTTCATCTTTTGCTGTCAGAATAACTGGCTGCCAGCCAAAATTCTGAATGTGATTCATTATATCCAATGGCCAATGAAGTGATGCTTTCCCTGAAGGAGGCCAATAATATGTAATGACTAAAACCTTTTTCATCTCTTTATCCCGATACACCGAATTACATCCGCTTTACCTTTATGAAAATTACCTTCGTTTAATTCTGTAGTCAGAGATTCAAGTAGAATAATTTCCATTCCTTTAAATGATTCCATTATAATTTTTTCATCATACAGAAGATTTACATCTTTTGGTCCGCCCGATGAGTTTAGAATCTGATTTTTATTGAATGCTTCCAAAATAATTTTGCCATTTGGTTTAAGAGCCGAAACAATTTTGTAATGAATCTCATTTCTGACATCGGGTGGAAGGTGAACAAAAAACAATCCTGCTAAATCATATTCATTCTCGGGATAATTAAATGTTCTGAGGTCTGAAACAAAATAATTAATCTTTACTGAATTTTTTTCTGCCAGATTGAGTGCTTTGTTTTTTGCTGCATCACTAAAATCGACTGCATCAACGAGCCATCTTTTTGAAGCAGCGTAAACAGCATTTCTACCTTCGCCTTCACCCGGGAGTAAAATTTTTCCTGGTTGCATTGAATCAATTTGTTGTTTAAAAAATACATTCGGTTCAGTACCGTAAATGTATTCTTCAGACGAAAATCTTTCATTCCAAAGCTGTTTACTCATAGATATAATTTAGTTATCTGATTCACAAATTTATCAAATAATCTTAGTAATAGGAATTTATAAGGAGTAGTATTCTTTTATCACAGCAAAAGCCGAAAATGTTTTTTATTTTTGCATAAGAATAAAGCGCATTTTTAAATGAATGTAGATATAAAAAATATTCAGAGATTTATTGTGGTTGGAGATCGGGTTCTGATAAGACCTGAAAGTGAAGAAAGTCGCACTGCAAGTGGACTATATCTGCCACCGGGTGTTACAGAACGGGAAAAGATTCAGAGTGGTTATGTTATTAAAGTTGGACCCGGCTATGCGACTGCTGCACCACCAGAAGATGAGCCATGGAAATCAACCGAAGAAAAAGTTAAATATATCCCTCTACAGGCAAGGGAAGGCGATTTGGCGATCTTCCTTAGAAAGGAAGCTTATGAAATAGAATTTGATAAGGAGAAGTATTTAATCGTTCCTCACTCAGCAATACTTCTGCTTATAAGAAACGAAGATCTGTTCGAGTAATCAAAAAATTGTTACTGCTATAGAAAAAAATAACGAGGCTGCAATAATAAGACGCATTATAATTGAAAAATCATTTGGTCTTTCTTTCGCATAAACTTTCCCAATTTTTATATCTTCTTTTATCTGCATCGAACCTAAAGTTGTATTCATAAAACACTCCCGTTTTTAAATATTGGTATGCAAAAGGCGTGCAAACAAAATTCTTGTTGAAAAGTATTGATTAGGAAGCAAAAACATAATTAGTAATCAGAAGAAAAATTTAAGGCGACATAACTGACGCCATCTTTGTCGTTTACGAAAGGATTGTCAGAGAGATTCTTTGATCTTTTTAAGTTTTCTCTGGAGAGTTCTTTCACTGAGTCCGAGAATTGTTGCTGCTTTTGTTATGTTATTATCAACCTGAGAAAGGACATAAAGTATATGATTTCTTTCCATCTCTTCAATCGAAACCAAGTTAGATAATGACTCTTCAGCTTTCTTTGCCATAAATTCTTTTGGAAGCTCTACATATTCTAACTTCTGGTTATCTTCATTTTTCATTACAGAATTAAAAATAATATTTTCTAATTCTCTTACATTACCGGGAAAAGTATAGTGCCTCAACTGGTTAATTGCTCTTCTTGAAAGTCCAAGAATATTTTTGTCATATTTTTGATTGGCAATTTTGATAAAGTGATTTGCTAAAAGAATTATATCCTCGCCTCTTTTCCTTAAAGGGGGAAGATAAATGTATCCTCTGTTCAATCTGTAATAAAGATCTGCCCTGAAATTTCCTTTTTGCACCTCTTCAAGCAAATCTTTATTAGTTGCTGCGATGATTCTTATATCGAGTTTAATGGGTTGTGAACTTCCGATGCGATAAATTTCGTTATACTGAATAACTCTCAGTAGTTTTCCTTGTAATTCTTTTGGTAATTCGCCGATTTCATCAAGAAAGATTGTTCCTCCGTTAGCGGCTTCAAAGTAACCTTGTTTGTCACTTATTGCACCGGTAAAAGAACCTTTGAGATGTCCAAATAATTCGCTCTCGAATAAAGTTCCTGAAATTGATGCCATATTAACTGCAACAAAAGGTTTATCTCTTCTTGATGAAAGCTGATGTATTTTTTTTGCGATTAAATCTTTTCCTGTTCCGGTTTCACCTGTGATCAGAATTATTTCATCTGTTGGGGCGAAAATCTCAACCAGATTAAAAACCTTTGACATCAAATCAGAGCTTGCTATTATTTCATCGTATCGTTGCTTTGGTTCTGATTTAACTTCTAACAGATTGTTTCTTAATACATCTCTTTCTTTCTCAAGAAGCTTATAATTTAGTGCCCGTTTTATAGTAAGAAATAATCTTTCTGTTTCCGGAGGCTTCACAATAAATTCGTAAGCTCCGAACTCTACTGCCTTCATTGCCAGGTTTTTATCATCAACAGCAGTTACAATAATTACAGGTATGTCTGGATGCTTTGGGTAAATTCTTTCGAGAAGTTCCAATCCGCTCATTTCCGGCATATAAATATCAAGGAGAATTAAATCTACATCATTATTATCTAGAATATTCTCAACATTAAGTGGGTTAGACTCAGCGATTACATTCTCATAACCTTCTTGTTCAAGGATTGATTTTAGCAGTTCGAGATAAGAAATTTCATCATCAACAATAAGAATAGTGTTATTCACAGCAAAATTCCTTCAAGTTTACAAAGGATAAAAAAAATACAGTGAAAGAATAATCTTTCACTGTATTAAAATCAAATGATATTTATTAAGGAAACTTATTCATACCAGGAAACAATTTCGAATCCTCCGGTGCCTGGGAAAAATGGGGGAGATGCGGTCATAAATCTTGTGTCATATCTATAAGATTTACTGAATCCTGTTTTTATTACTCCACCAGAAAATGTTCCTACAGCTTGTCTGGTATTTTGAATAATTCCTCCTAATAAATTTATTGTTCCGCTGACTGGTCTTGTATCATATTTTTCTGCACCAAAACCACCACTCTGAACATAAATAGAAGCATTGATATTAATGTTATCCCTGTTTGGAGTATTATCTGTTATCCAAACATTGCTCTGTGCGACTATCCCAAGCATATCAGTTGAAGTTGGATAAATTCTTGGGTCTTTGGAATACACTATATCATCATCTAACCAAATTGTACCTTTACCACTTGAGCTACCTGAGCATGCTATTGTATAAGCTCCTTTAACTGTTCCCTGTATCCTCGCAATGCCATTATCGATATAGATGACTCCGTTTGGTGCGGAAGTTGGAAGATGAATACTATCGTAAGGTGTCATTGTTGAATAACGATAAAGTAAATAATCGCCATTGAACTTTAAATAAACAGTTCCTTTCCCGGCATCATTGCCATTAAAATAAATTCCATTGTTTTGAGCTGGAGTTTTAAGAGCAGTTACACCATTTGTTGGAAGCGTCAAATCAACTCCCTGTTCATAACCACCGTAGAAATAGGGTTTATCTGTTGCCTGATTAGTGTAATACTGAATACCGCCTTTAGAGCTTGCTTTTCCAAAAAATACAGGATGATTTGCAGCTCTTAATTTATCCTGTGTATGAAATGGACCCCAAACGGTATCTTTGTTCATCCACCAGATATTTGTTCCCTCATAAATTGAATAATAAGCAAACTTTGAGAATTTACTTGGTGCAAAAGTGACTTCGACTCTGCTGGTATCTTTGCGAAAAATTCCTATAGATGTTACTCTTTTAATGTTCTTATAAGCATCGATCGTCTGAACGGTTACATTCAATTTTCCATTTTGATAATCCAAATTACTATAGCCGGTATTCCATGTTGAATCAAGAAAGAGTTGGTTTGCTGCCATATTAGCACCGCTAATTGCGATGTTGTGAGATGTTGTTTTGTTAAAATAATCTACATAATTATCTGTTACTCTTCCTGAAACAGTATTAAAATTATTTGCAACTACCATAAAGAGCATTGTAAAACCGGAAATAACAATCAGCATTGCTTTACCACTCATAACTTCCTCCTATCTGTTTTTTAAATTTCTTGCAACTAATCTTATTTGTCGCCAGTATGCCGATGAATATTTTTCATCATAAGCATATACACTTTCAACTCGAATATTAATTTCATATGAACTTATTATCCCGGGATTTGCAATTGGTAACGAAACTGTATCACCCAAAGCATCAAAATAAATTAAATAAAACTGAGTTATACCGAGATTAACTTCTGTTGGTGTTGTGGTATTAACTACACGATATAATAATCGATCTCTTGGATTTGGTGTACTTGTTAATTCTGAAGTTGGACCAAGATAATATCTTATTGAATCAATGTTCCCGTCATTATTAATATCAGTATAAAATTTAATGCTTGAAGAATCCGCTTGTGCAATTGCTTTAGTAGGATCGGGAAAGTTTTGCCAGTTTGCACAATATCCCATTTTTCTGAAATCGTATTCAATTACTTGTGCAATGGTTGCGAGGTTTTGCTGTAAAGATAATTCACCGCTATAGTTATAAGTTTTTTCTGCGGCGGAGTCACTTAACCTTAATACAGTTGTAAGTAAAATACCTCCCATTATTACAGAGGCCAGAATATCTAAAATTGTGCTATAACCCATTTATCTAATCTCCTATTATCTGAAATACCAGTAACTATAAACTGTAGATAACTCGAGCGTGTCTCTTGAAAAATCACTTGAGATTTTAACTGTTAATTTTTTATGCCAGGTTGCAGTTGTTGCCGAACCATTGGGGTTTGCTGGATTTATATATGTAACAGAACATTTTGTGTGAAAAGGTATTGTATATATTGTATCATGCTGTATATAATTATTAAAATCATCAAAGTCATCAAATTCACCCGGATTTTCCTGGCCAAGAAGTAATGCGGGAGTTAACAGAATTAAATTGTTGACAGGGTCGGTTTTAGTTTTATCGTCAAAAGCAAGTTTACTTGCTTCTTCTATCAAAGAAGTACCGATTGAGGTAGCAAGAATCCCTATCTTAGAATCCATAACCGTTTCGTCAGTACTCAGAATGTTGTTGTTCATCCTTAATATGGTGAGAGATAAAATGAGAAGCGCTCCCATAGCAAAGAGTGATTGACCCAGGTTCATAAAATATCCTTTAAATAATAATTAATAATAATTCTATCTGTGTAATGCAGAATTAGTTTTAACTATACCGCGCTTTGGGAGGAGTGAAAAACTTTTTAAAAGTGAAAATAAGAAATTATTCCCACCAACTTAATATTCTGAATCTTTTGGTTTTTAATAAGCCAGCAACATGATTCAAAGCTTCCTGGCTATACAGACATTTAAAGTTACCATTTGAAATTGTTAGATCAACGCTTGTACCCGCAATGACCATTGCACCATAAACCCTTCCGTTACCGTTTAACTTCGTTTTTATAGCAGCTTCTTTGTAAGCTATTACAATTCCTCTGTAAGTAAATGTACCATTTATTTCGAGGTCACCATTAACAACTAAAATTCCACAACCCTCAAGATTAGAATTGAACCTTACATTACCGTTTACAAATGTAACTTTAGGATCGTTTAAAGTCCCGAGATTTGGAATTTGATTCAGATTAGTATTTGAATTCAAAATAATATCGGGATTACTAACCACATCCATTGCATATTCAGTCCAGTTTGTACTATTTGAAACCACACCAACGCTCGGGCTTCCACCCAAACCTTCAATATTAGCTGAACCACTAATAGAATTCTTTATAGTTGTAACATTAGAGTTATTATCAACCCCTATTCCATTTAATACATTTCCATTGTTTAAAAGATTTCCATTGATATCATGATCAAAACCACTTACGGTGATATTGCCGTTGATTCTTGCACCGGATACAGCATTGGTCGCTATATACATTCCAGATGGCACAGGGAAAAATGGTAATTTATCGGCTGCAGCTTTAACTACGGATGTATGTGTAACTCCCATAAAAGTTGCAGTTGATTTTACAGTTACTAATGTATCCGGACCAATTATCTGAATGTCATAAGTTCCATTATTCAGAGAATTTCCGTTGAACGATTTATTGATCATTGTCGGATCAGCTTTTAGTTTTTCAAGATAAATCTCAACTCCTGAGTTGGCGATTAACCTTGCTTGTGTCTGCTCAAACATATTAATAGTTGTTGAGAGATTTTCTTTGGAATTTGCATTCAGTTTCAACAATATAAAAGCTACAATTGATGCCATTCCCAATACGAGTATTAATGAACTTTTTCCCATGCTATATATTCCTCGGATTTATTGTCATTTCCCAATAAGTAAATGTTGAATCTGGTGTGCCAGTAACAAGATTAGGAATTTTTTCTGTTGGTTCAACCCAGAATTCTGCTTTTACATATTTTATACTGTCAGTAATAGTAGTTGTAACTCCATTCCCGTTAAAATAGGAAAATCTTAACTTGACTAACCCAAGTGAAGGTCCTGCAATTGTATCACTGTTATTTACAACTCTTACTAAACAAATATCCCTTGGATTAGAAGTTCCCAACGAAGAAGTAGAATCAGTTACAATATACTCTACTATATCTACAGACCCATGTCCGGCAGTACCCGGAGCATTTATGTCCGCATAAAATTTAAGGTGGGTAGAATCGGCAATAATAAAAGGATTTCCTGAATGATTATAACCTATTTTTCGTAAATCATAATTAATTATTTCAGCAATAGTTTTAGCATTCTGCTGAAGTTTTAACTCATTATCTGAATTATAGGAGACACTTGTTGAATACAAATTTAATTTAATAATCATCAGCAGAATTATTCCGCCGATGAAAGATGAACCCATTATATCTAAGATTGACTGCATAGTTTCCGTCCCTACTTTGAATGCAATGTAAATATTTGAGTTAATGTGACAGGATTTCTAAGATAAGGGCTGGTTACAGTTACCCGGACTCTTTTGAAATATGTCTGAACTAAACTGGTCTGTCCAGGATTTGATCCTGATACATAATCAACTCTGCAGGTTACATTGTAATTTTCTGCATGAGGGAGTGACACTGGCCTGACATAATCATCATAATCATCAATATCATCATACTGGGTTACATTTGATTCTCCTGTTTCTGGGCCAAGGTATAAACTTTCGGTTAGTTCATCAGGATTTATTGATCTAAATGTGATTGTTTCTTCATCAAATGCTTTCTGCTTAATTTCTTCAATCATATCATCTGCAAGTGAAAAAGCTGTGAGATAGACTTTACTTTCAACTTCAACTGATAGATTTTGTAATACTGCTGAATTGAAATTTAATGACACAAAAGAAAACAATCCAATTGAGCCAATAGATAATAATGTTTGAATGTTGTTCATATGCTTCTTTTCCTAAATGAATTTCTGACCCTTTAATCTATTCAATGCTTATGCCGTCTTATGAGCGAATTTATTTTCAATTCGGGATTGTTTTAGCCCTGATTAAGGTCTTTTACAAATTTATTTTCGGCCAAAGGAAAATTTTACATGTAAATTTTTACACAGATACAATAAATCACACTTAAGACTATATTTTTTTATATTTTTGCAACAATTAAGAAATTAAAAATTGAAAGGCTTATTATGACCGCAAACTTTGATATGATTAAAAAAGTTTATTCTTCCTACCGGGAAAAATTAGCTGATGCAAGAAAAGTTTTAAATCGCCCAATGACTTATGCTGAAAAAGTTCTTTACACTCATCTTTGGAATAAACCAACCCGTGAGTTTGTGAGAGGAAAAGATTATGTTGAATTAGCTCCCGATAGAGTTGCAATGCAGGATGCAACCGCACAAATGGCTTTACTTCAGTTTATGTCCTCTGGAAGAAAAAAAACTGCGGTACCTTCGACAGTTCATTGTGATCATCTTATTCAGGCACAGATTGGTGCGAAGGATGATTTACTGAGAGCCGAAGAGGAAAACAAAGAAGTTTATGATTTTCTTGAAAGCATTTCGAAAAAGTATGGAATAGGTTTCTGGAAACCAGGTGCAGGAATAATCCATCAGGTTGTTCTCGAAAATTATGCTTTCCCTGGTGGAATGATGATAGGTACAGATTCACATACTCCGAATGCTGGTGGACTTGGTATGATTGCAATTGGAGTCGGTGGTGCCGATGCTGTTGATGTTATGGCGGGAATGCCCTGGGAGTTGAAATGGCCTAAACTTATCGGCGTTAAACTAACTGGTAAATTAAATGGATGGACTTCACCAAAAGATGTTATACTTAAACTTGCAGGAATCCTGACTGTAAAAGGTGGAACCGGCGCAATTGTGGAGTATTTCGGTGAGGGAACAAATTCTATTTCCTGTACAGGAAAAGCAACTATTTGTAATATGGGAGCTGAAATAGGTGCAACAACTTCCGTATTTCCTTTTGATGAAAAAATGTCATCTTATCTTAGAATAACAAAACGAGCAGATGTGGCTGCACTTGCCGAAGGACTTGCCGATGAACTTAGTGCTGATAAAGATGTGCTTGAACATCCTGAAAAATATTATGATCAAATTGTAGAAATAAATCTTGATGAACTCGAACCACACCTGAATGGCCCATTCACTCCTGATAAAGCATGGCCAATTTCGAAAATGAAAGAAGCCGTTCAGAAAGAAGGATATCCAGATAATATTTCCGTTGCATTGATTGGTAGTTGCACAAACTCAAGCTATGAAGATATTGATCGAAGTGCCAGTATTGCAAAGCAAGCTCTTGCAAAAGGATTGAAAGCAAAATCACAATTTACTATCACACCGGGTTCAGAGCAGGTTAGAGCAACCATTGAAAGAGATGGTCAGTTGAAGGTATTAACAGACATTGGTGGTTTAATACTTGCAAATGCCTGTGGTCCTTGTATCGGAATGTGGAAGAGAATGGATATTAAAACCGGAGAAAGAAATACAATTGTAACTTCCTTCAACAGAAACTTTGCAAAAAGAAATGATGGTAATCCCGAAACTCTTGCATTCGTTGCATCGCCTGAAATTACTACTGCACTTGCAATTGCCGGAAGATTATCTTTCAACCCGATGACTGATGAACTTGAAAATGAAAAAGGAGAAAAAGTAAAACTTGATCCTCCTGTTGGAGAAGAACTTCCACCAAACGGTTTTGACGAAGGCAGCAGTGGGTTTATTCCGCCAGCGGAAGACGGAAGTTCAATCGAAGTGAAGGTTGATCCAAAGAGTGATCGATTACAACTTCTTTCACCATTTGAACCATGGGATGGAAAAGATTTTGTGGATTTACCAGTGCTTCTAAAAGTTTCGGGTAAATGCACAACTGATCATATCTCAATGGCCGGGCCTTGGTTAAAATATCGAGGCCATCTTGATAATATTTCGAATAATATGTTTCTCGGTGCTATCAATGCCTTCACAGGCGATGCCGGAAAGACAAAGAACATCTTTACTGGAGAATACAAGTCCGTTCCTGAAGTTGCCCGTGAATATAAAGCAAAAGGAATCGGTTGGGTTGTCATCGGTGATGAAAATTATGGGGAAGGTTCTTCACGAGAACACGCTGCTATGGAACCAAGATATTTAGGTGGTAAAGCAATAATTGTGAAAAGCTTTGCAAGAATTCATGAAACCAATCTGAAAAAGCAAGGAATGCTGCCTCTTACTTTCGCTGACCCTAAAGATTATGATAAAATCAGAGAAGATGATAAGGTTTCGATTTTTGTATCACAGCTTGCACCTGAAAAACAAATAAAAATGCTTGTTAAACATTCTGATGGCACTCAGGATGAAATCTGGTTGAATCATACAATGAATGCTTCGCAGATTGAATGGTTCAAAGCTGGCAGCGCATTAAATCTAATTGCAAAAAGTCAGAAGAATTAATTCATTACATAAAAAGGGAGTCGAAAAGACTCCCTTTTAATTATTCACTCACAGAATCAGCATAAATTTTTTCAAGCAACTCGGAAACCTTTTTCTTTTCTTCTTTCGTAAGTTTTTCAGAAATTAGCCTGTTTAATTCATCGATATCAGGTTTTATCTTATCTAAAAGTTTAATACCTTTTTCTGTGATTCTGGTTAATGATAATCTTTTGTCATTTTCAGAATAATATCTTTCAGCAAGATTTTCTTTGACTAATCTGTCGACAAGTCTGGTAACATCTGGTGCAGGTTCAATCATTCTTGAAATAATTTCACATCTTGGATAGCCATCAGGATAAGCACCTTTGAGTATCCGCAGAACATTATACTGGGGAGAGGTGATACCATAATTTGAAAAAACAGAATCGTGCTTGGATCGAAGGTAGTTTGCAGTTACAAATATGTTTAGTATTACTTCAAGATCATCAGAATCGAATTTTTTTGTTTTTAACCTGCGCTTTAAAATTTCACCCATAATGCTTAAATAAATTTTATAGTGTTATAACACAAACATAATGTATTTTCAAATAAGTGAAGTGGTAATTTTTTAGTAAGTGAATTAGATATATGGTATAACATATATGAAATGAAATAATAATGAATAAGACTACGGATAAAAATTCATTATCATTCTGATTGGATTCCCAAATTCCATTACTTTATACCATATTCCTTATACCAAAATCTTCTACCTCAATTCAGTATAGCATTCTCAACTCATTATTGTTATTTTATAAAAAATGAAAAGGAAAAATTTTTTCAAACATGACTTTTCTTAACCCTGCTGTATTAATCGGATTGCTAGCTGCTGCAATTCCTGTTATAATCCATTTACTTAACCTAAGAAAACTTAAAAAAATTGAGTTCAGTACTCTTGCTTTTCTTAAAGAACTGCAAAAGAATAAAATCAGAAAGATTAAGATCAAACAATGGTTGCTGTTGGTTCTTCGAGTAATGATTATTTTGTTAATTGTTTTTGCATTTGCACGTCCAGCATTGCGTGGGTTTAACATTGCGGGAACTACTTCTGCAGCTAAAACTACAGCTGTTCTTATTATTGATGATACTTTCAGTATGTCAGTATTAAGTCAGAATGGTTCGTACTTTAATCAAGCTAAAGACTTAGCCAGACAGGTAATTGAACAGCTGAAAGAAGGAGATGAAGCAGCACTGATTTTTCTTAGTGAAGTAAATAAGCAGTCAAATTTAATAAGTGATTTTGCCTCTTTAATTAATCAGTTAAATCAAAAGGAAATTTCATTTGGTAACGCAAAGCTAACTGATGCGATGACAATGGCGGCAGATTTAGTGGATAAAAGTAAAAATTTTAATCGGGAGATTTATTTGTTTACCGACTTTCAGAAAAATATTTTTCCCCCGGCTGATCTAAAATCTGATTTAAGCGATTTGTTGAATGAAAATATAAAACTTTACTCATTCTCATTTACTGACAAAAAAGTTTTTAATCTTGGTATTGATGAGTTGAGGATAAACAGCCAGATTTTTGAAAAAGATAAACCAATTTCTTTTTCTGTTAATGTGAGTAATTATTCAGACCAGGATGTAAAAAATGGTGTACTTTCTCTTTTCATCAATGAAAAAAGAGCGGCTCAGAAAAGCTTTGATGTTGAAACAGGAAAGACTGCCTTAGTTGATATTGAGGCTTCAGCTGATGCATCGGGTTTTGTTGATGTTTCTGCTGAAATCGAACCTGACGATATTGAATATGATAATAAACGATTTAACTCACTTTTTATTCCCGATAAAATATCGATTCTGATCGTAGCTGATGACGATGAATCTTACAAATTTATTAAGCTTGCTTTAAAAACGATCAGCAATGAAAAAATTATTCTGGAAGAAAGAAATTCAAATAAGATTAGCGGAATAGAATTAAAAAATTACGACGTCATCTTTATCTGTTCTGAAAATATAATTCAAAGTAGTGACAAGTTAAATCAGTATCTTAAAAATGGGGGAAGTATTATTATTTTCCCTTCGTCGAAAGCTGAGATTGAAAGATTAAATGATGTTTTGAAAAAATTTGATCTTCCGGTTACAACCGGTTTAGCAGGAAAAATAAAGGATAAATCTCTGACAGTATCATTTGATAAAATAGATTATAATCATCCGATATTTGTCAATCTTTTCAGAAAAGAAGGAAAAAAAAATGTTGAATCACCTTCGGTAAATTATTTTCTTAAATATTCAACACAGGGTAAAGGCACAAGCATTATTCAGTTAACAGATGGTTCATCATTTCTGAGCGAGTTTAAAGTCGGAAATGGAAAAATGTTTTTCTTTAACATATCCGGTAATATTGGGTGGAGTAATTTTCCGCTGAAAAGTATTTTCGCTCCGCTTTTGATTAAATCAGTATTCTATCTTTCACAGAAAGAAAATTTGAAAAGTAATATAATTGCGGGTGAGCCTTATGCAATTGAATTGAATAAAATTAAGTCTGCACAAATAAAAATATTAAGACCCGACAGTACAACTGACCATATAAATTTGGATTTAGCTAATCAAAAATATTTGGAGTATAAAAACACTAATCTTTCGGGATTTTATAAAGTTTATTCAGGTAAAGAACTGATTGAAAACTTAGCTGTAAATCACGACAAGTCAGAATCAAATCCGGATTATGCAGATAAAAATGTCTTTGAGAAATTTCTGAAACAAATAAATTTTAAAGGTAATTTAATTTCAATTGATAAAAACAAAAATCCTTTGGAAGCAATAAATCAGGCAAGATTTGGCTCAGAGTTATGGAGGATTTTTCTCCTCATTGCATTAATTCTCGCCATTATTGAGATGTCAATTGCTCGAAATATTAAAAAAGATTTGGAGGGTATTAACACTTAGTGTTTCTTAGTGAGCTGAGTGTCTTAGTGGTATAAATAATTCACCACTAAGTCACTTAGAACACTTAGATTCACTTAGATAAAACTATGATAGAAGTTACAAAAAAGACGGTCGAGAGAGCAATGCTCATTGCTCTTGATACAAAAGAATTCAGTAAAGAGACTGTTGAAGAACATATCGAAGAGTTAGAAGAATTGGCTTCAACTGCGGGCGCCGAAACTATCTTTAAAATTATTCAATCAAAAAGAGGAATTGATCCCGCATTCTATATCGGAAAAGGGAAGGCAGAAGAACTTGCTCAGCTTATCGAGCTGAATGACATTAACATCGTGATTTTTGATGACGACCTTTCACCCGTACAGGTAAGAAATCTTGAAAAACTTTTTAATAGAAAAGTAATTGATAGAAGCGGACTAATCCTTGATATATTTGCTTCACGAGCAAAAACCAAAGAGGCAAAAACTCAGGTTGAACTTGCCCAACTTCAGTATATGCTTCCACGATTGACACGTGCCTGGACTCACTTATCGAAACAATATGGCGGAATCGGAACAAAAGGTCCGGGTGAAACTCAGATTGAAACCGACCGAAGATTAATCAGAACCAGAATCAGTTTATTAAAAGATAAACTCGAAAAAATTGAAGCACACAGATCAACTCAAAGTTCCGGAAGAAAAGGATTTGTAAAGATTGCAATTGCAGGTTACACAAACGCCGGTAAATCAACATTATTCAATCTTCTGACTCAGGCAAATGTTTTTGCAGAGGATAAACTTTTCGCAACACTTGATTCAACGACAAGAGCATTGGAAATTGATGACACACAAAAAATTCTTATTTCAGACACAGTCGGATTTATCAGAAAACTTCCTGCCCATTTGGTTGCTTCTTTCAAAAGTACACTGAATGAAGTAAGAGACGCTGATATCATTTTGCATGTTGTTGATATTTCACACCCATATTTTGAAGATCATATAAAAGTTGTTGACGAAACCCTTAAAGAATTTGGAAGTACTGAAAAAAGAGTAATTAAAGTTTTTAATAAAGTTGATTTGATTTCTGATAGATCAATGATTGAGTTCATTAAGAATGTGTATAAAGAAAGTGTCATTATATCCGCATCAAGAGGAATAAATATTTCGGCACTGAAATCTTTGTTGCGAAATATCCTGAATGAAAATGTCGTTGAAGAAAAAATTATTCTTCCTTTAACTTCAACAAAGAAAGCGTCCCTGATTCATAATCTCGCTGAAGTCTTGAAAACTGAATATGACGAGGATTATATTCAAATTGTCTATAGGACGACGAAGCAAAACTCAGAAAAAATTAAAAAAATAATTATCTCTTAAAGCTATCACTGTCAATTATTTCACAATATGTTAAATAAAATTTGACACTTGAGAATTACTGAACGGTTTTTACTTCCATGTTAATTTAGCTTCTGCTTTCAACACAACTCTGCTTATTTTTACATACAATATTTTATTTTTCTCAGGAGGAACAATGTCTATCATACTTGATGGTTCAAACCTTACAATTGAAAAGCTTGTCGCAATAGCCCGCTATAAAGAAAAAGTCGAATTAAGTCCGGAATCACTTGAAAGAATAAAAGTTTGTCGTGCAATGCTCGAAGAAAAAATTCAGGCACGAGAAATAATGTACGGAGTTAATACCGGAATCGGGGAGTTTTCTGAAGTTGTTTTAACTGACGAACAGGTAAAAGACTTCCAGCGATATCTGATTTACAATCACTCTGCAGGAATTGGTGAACCAATGCCAATTGAATATGTGCGTGGTGCAATTGCAAGCAGGATTAATGTTCACGCTCATGGAAATTCCGGATGCCGGCCTGAAATAACTTTGACTCTCGTTGAAATGTTAAATAAAGACTGTATTCCTGTCGTTTGTCAGAAAGGTTCTGTTGGTGCCTGCGGTGATTTAGCACCAATGTCACAAATTGCTTTACTTATGCTTGGTGAAGGTGAAGCATTTTACAAAGGAGAAAGACTTCCCGGCAAAGTTGCATTTGAAAAAGCAGGAATCGAAGTTCCCGGATTAAAAGCAAGAGATGGACTTGCAACTATAAACGGCTCTAACTTCATAACTGCAATCAGTGCACTGCAGCTTTATGATATAAATCGCTGGTTGAAACAAGCAGAGATTGCTGCAGCAATGACTCTTGAAGCACTTCACGCAAATATGAAACCTTATGATGTTCGCCTGCATAAATTAAGAGGATTCCCAGGTGCAGTCAGAAGTTCGCAGGCAATTAAAAAATGTATTGAAGGAAGCGATTTACTTACAGGAAAATTGAAACAGAAAGTTCAGGATGCATATTCGATGCGTTCTACTCCTCAGGTAATTGGTGCGGCTCACGATGCTGTTGCATTTGCCCGCAAACAAGTTGAAACAGAATTGAACGGAGTTGGTGATAATCCAATTTTTATTCCTGAAGATAAAGTAACATTAACTGGTGCAAATTTTCAGGGAACGCCGGTTTCACTTCCTATGGATATGGTCGGTGCGGCAGTTACAATGGTAAGTGTCCTTTCAGAAAGAAGAATGAACAGACTGAATAATCCAGCGTTAAGTGTTGGGCTTCCTGCTTTTCTTACTAAAGGTGCGGGAATGTTTTCGGGGCTGATGCTTAGTCAATATACCGCTGATATGATGATTGTTGAGCAAAGAATTCTTTCTATGCCTGCATCGATTCAGTCAATTCCTGCTGCTGCCGATCAGGAAGATTTTGTTTCTATGGGAATGAATACTGCTATAAAGAATGCGCAGATACTTGATAATGCTTATGGAATTTTAGGTATTGAATTTATGGCTGCTGCACAGGCACTTGATTTTAGAAATCATCAAACAGGTAAAGGCGTTGCGAAAGCAAAAGAAGTTATTCGTAAGTATGTTGATTTTCTTGATGTTGATCGTCCGCTTTACACTGATCACAATAAGATGAAAGATCTCGTTAAATCTTGTGAGATACTTGAGGAAGTTGAGAAAATAGTCGGTAGTTTAGAATAAAACCAATTGGAACACTGATTTAACAGATTGACCAGATAATCACAGATTAAATCAGTTTAAATCCGTCTGATCAGTTCGATCAGTGTTCCAATTTGTTAAAGGGATGGCAAATGGAAATAATTTACTTAATAACCGGTCTGATAATTGGATTCATCCTCGCTTTTCTTTTTCTGAAAAGTAAAAAGACGATTCCGATTGAAGAGGTTAGTAAACTTAACGAAGAAATTAACTCTCTGAGAGTTGATAATGGTAAGTTAACAGAGAGAATAAAACTTCTTGAAGAAGACAAGCAATCGCTTCAATCCGAAATAAAGCAGGAAAGAGAAAAAACTGAAAAACTTACTTCAGAAAATTCTTCACTCAAATCTGACTACTCTAATCTTCAGGAAAAATTGAATGAACAAAAAGCGGAGATTGAAGAACTTCAACAAAAGTTTGTAAAAGAATTTGAAAACCTTGCAAACAAAATTTTTGAAGAGAAGTCAGCGAAGTTCACTGAGCAGAACAAAGAAAAGATTAGCGAAATACTTAATCCGTTGAAGGAAAAAATTTCTGAGTTTGAAAAGAAAGTTGAAGAATCAAGTAAAGAAAGCATTAAAGGACATTCATCGCTGAAGGAACAACTTGAAATGCTTCGGCAGATGAATCAGCAGATTACTCAGGAAGCAAAAAATCTTACTGAAGCATTGAAAGGACAAAGTAAAACTCAAGGCAATTGGGGCGAGTTCATTCTTGAAAGCATTCTCGAAAAATCCGGACTTGTAAAAGGAAGAGAATATTTCGTTCAGGAAAGTTTGGTTACAGAAGCAGGAAAAAGATTTCAACCAGATGTGATTATAAATCTTCCTGAGAATAAAAGCATCATCATTGATTCAAAAGTTTCTTTAGTAGCTTATGAAAGATATATCTCTGCAGAAGATGAGGATGAAAAAGCTAAGGCATTAAGAGATCATATAATTTCGATTCGTTCACATCTTAAAAATCTGAGCTCAAAAAATTATCAGACACTTTATCAACTCAATAGTCTGGATTTTGTTTTAATGTTTATGCCTATTGAGCCGGCATTCGCACTTGCGGTTCAGGAAGATCCGAATCTTTTCAATGATGCTTTTGAGATGAATATTGTAATTGTTAGTCCTTCAACTTTACTTGCAACACTCAGAACTATCGCAAGTATATGGCGACAAGAAAATCAAAATAAAAATGCATTGGAAATTGCAAAGCAGGCAGGTGCTCTCTATGACAAATTTGTAAGCTTCTATAATGATCTTATTGATGTCGGGAAAAAACTTGATGCAGCAAAAGACAGTTATGAAGAAGCAATGAAGAAAGTTCATGATGGAAGAGGAAATCTGATAGCCGGAGTCGAAAAGATGAAGCAACTTGGCGCTAAGGCAAGTAAATCACTTCCACCAGCGGCTTTGAATCGTGCAAACTTTGATGAAAATAATTTGCTGACGAACGAATGATTATTAAATCACCTCAGACCCGACAAGAGTTTTTTGATTATTATGATCTGAGATGGAGAATCCTCCGCGCACCGTGGAATCAACCCAAAGGAAGTGAACAGGATGAACTTGAAGGACAAGCAATTCACATCATTGCAGTTGAGAGTGATAAAATAATTGGTTGCGGAAGAGCTCATTTCAATTCAGACAGCGAAGCTCAGATAAGATATATGGCTGTTGAAAATGAATGGCAGGGAAAAGGTGTGGGGAAATTAATTTTAGATGAACTTGAAAAAAGAGTAATTGCAAAAGGTGCTAAGAAAATTATTCTTCATGCAAGAGAAAATGTGGTTAATTTTTATGAAAAGAATGGTTACGCTATAATCAAACCTTCACACACTTTGTTTGGTGTAATTCCACATTATCTGATGGAAAAGAAAATCGAATAGAATTCAAAAAAATTGTGGAGCTGATCGGATTCGAACCGACGACCTACTCGTTGCGAACGAGCCGCTCTCCCAACTGAGCTACAGCCCCGAATTTTATTTTGTTCCCATTCTCACTATCTCATCAAACTCATCTTTGGTTACAGGCATAACTGATAATCTGTTGCCTTTCTGGATCAATTTCATATTCTTAAGCTTAGGATTGGATTTTATCTCATCCAAAGTAACAGGATGTTTGAATTCCTTTTTCAGTTTAACATCGACCATATACCAGGTTGGATTTTTCGGATCGGCTTTTGGATCGTAATGATTATTATCAGGATCAAACTGAGTGTGATCAGGATAACCTTCTTTAACAACTTCACAGACACCCATCACAGCAAGCGGTTCTGAATTGCTATGATAAAATAAAACCAGGTCGCCTTTCTTCATTTCATCTCTTAAAAAATTTCTTGCCTGATAGTTTCTTACACCATCCCAATAAGTTGCTTGGTTTTGACTTTTCTTTAAATCTTCCCAGGAAAAAACATCTGGTTCAGTTTTAACAAGCCAGTATTTTGTGCTCATTAAATGCTCCTCTGTTGTTTGATTACTATCAAAAGTTTATCAGTGTGTTTTAATATCAATCTTATCGGAAATAAATTTAAATGAAACTTTTCTCTGCTTATTGAATCTTACTTATCAAAATTAATAAACAAAAATGAAAGGAAACAGAAATGGAACAGACCACAAGAAAAGGTATTCCATTGATTGGTGAAAAAATGCCGTCAATGGAAGTTCAGACAACTCACGGAATGAAAAAAATTCCGGAAGATTATAAAGGAAAATGGATTGTTTTATTCAGTCATCCTGCTGATTTCACACCTGTTTGCACAACTGAATTTGTGGCTTTTGCCAAAAGAAATGAAGAGTTCAAAAAATTAAATGCAGAACTTATAGGATTGTCTATTGACCAGGTATTCTCACACATCAAATGGGTTGAATGGATTCAGGATAACCTGAAAGTTAATATTCCTTTCCCGATAATTGCTGATGATATGGGCAAAGTAGCCGAATCACTCGGGATGATTCATCCGGGAAGAGGTACAAATACAGTTCGTGCGGTATTCGTTATTGATCCTGAAGGATTGATCAGATTGATGATTTATTATCCTCAGGAAATCGGAAGACAAGTTGACGAAGTGCTGCGAGCACTTAAAGCTCTCCAGATATCAGATAAGAATAAAGTTGCAATGCCTGAAAACTGGCCAAACAATGAATTGATTGGTGATAAGGTTATTATTCCACCACCAAAAGATATGGCATTGATTGAAGAGAGAAAGAAAGCAGAAGGATATGACTGGTGGTTTAAATTTAAGTCTTTAAACAACTAAAAAATTGAAACGATATTTAAACCGACCTTCAAAAGAGGTCGGTTTTTTATTTAACAAAAAGTTAATTGAGATTAGTTATCTCTTAGGAAAAACTTTATTATATTTTAAACAGATAAAAAAAATCAAGAGGCAGAAATGAAAAAACTAATACTAATTCTTTTTTTAATTGCACCACTATCATTCTCACAACTTCTGCTGGAAGAGAATTTTGATTATGGAACTGCTGATAACCCTGATATCACTACTTTAGCATTAAGTTGGAGCAGACACAGCGGTACACAAGGACCTGTTTATGTAGCGGCTGGTTTAAATTATTCTGGTTATCCTTCTTCAGGAATTGGCGGTGCTGTTTCATTCACTAATGGCTCTTCAGGCGTTAACGATGGGGATATTCACAGAAGATTTTCTGATTCAGTTACTATTGCCCAAAACATTTATACATTCTTTATGGTGAATTTAGCTTCTGCCAGAAATACCGCAGATTATGCTTTCCATGTAGGTCCATATACAATTGGTACTACATTCAGAGGAAGAGTATTCTTCAGAAATTTCGGAAGTGGTTATGTAGTTGGTCTCTCAAAATCAACAGAGACCAGAACAGAAGATTCATCTGTTGTATTTAACTTCAATCAGACATATCTCTTTGTGCTGAAATATATTTTTAATCCTGCTGCTGCTGATGACGATCAGTGTGTATTGTATGCTTATGACAATACATTCCCATTGACTGAACCAGGATCACCAATTCTTACAATTGGTCCGATTGGAACTGGCGTTGGTTCTGATCCTGCCAATATTGGAGCAGTTGCAATCAGACAAGGTACAAACACTCCCACTGGAAAAGTTGATGGAATCAGAATTGCAACGAGTTGGGAATCAATCGTTCCTGTTGAATTAACTTCATTCAACGCAAGTATAACGGGAACAAATGTTTTACTGAAATGGACAACTGCTACTGAAATTAACAATTCGGGTTTTGATATTGAAAGAAGAACACAAAACAGTGAATGGAAAAAAATCGGATTTGTTTCCGGTGCAGGAACAACTTCTGAAAAACAAAGTTATGTCTTCAGCGATAAAAATCTGAACAGAGGGAAATATCAGTACAGGCTAAAACAAATCGATTTCGACGGAACATTCGAATATTCCAAAACTGTTGAAGTTGAAATTGTTTCTCCTTCAAAGTTTGAATTAACACAGAATTATCCTAATCCGTTTAATCCAACTACATCAATCAGTTTTACTATTCCACAAGCAGGTAATGTAAAGTTAGCTGTTTATAATTTACTTGGACAGGAAGTAGCAGTACTTGTGAATGAATTCAGAGATGCGGGAACTTATGATGTGGAGTTTAATGCAAGTAATCTTAATAGCGGAGTCTATCTTTATAAACTTGAAGCAAATGGTTCAACATTTACCAAGAAAATGACCTTACTCAAATAAAAGTTTAGGTTTTCAGTTTTAGGGATGACAAATTTTTATTTTGTCATCCCTTTTTTATTTCACATTGAATCTTTGTCCTTCACTCAAAATATCAGAGGGAATTATGAAAAGAATAAACATTTCATCTGGAGTTATCTGGGAAGATATTGTTGGTTATTCTCGTGCTGTAAAAGTCGGCAATATTATTGAAATATCGGGAACAACTTCTGTAGTTGATGGAAATGTGGTCGGGATAAATGATCCTTATCTTCAGACCAAAACAATCCTGGAAAAAATTAAAAAGGTATTGGAAGAAGCGGGTGCTTCATTAAATGATGTTGTAAGAACCAGAATGTTCGTTACTGACATAAGCAAGTGGCAACAATTTGCAAAAGCACATCAGGAATACTTTGGTAAAATAAAACCAGTGACATCAATGATTGAAGTCAAATCACTGATTGACGCTGATATGATGATTGAAATAGAAGCAACAGCAATTGTGAGTGAATGAAAATATAAAATGAATGGATGAATGATAGAATGAATGCAGAAAATTACTGCGGCAAGTCTTAACAAAGATTTTAAACCTTATACTTTATTTCCATATACCTAATCCCTCTGTCCCTTATTAACCAAAATTTAACTTGACTTTAAGAAAAAATTTTTGCTATTTGAGTTTGAGATTTTTTAATGGGTGAGTGGTGGGAATAAATAGCACGAAAATTCATTTGTTAAAAATAATTCTGGCACGGTTTTACTCTCTCTCTCTCTGTTGGGCGGAGCGGGAATGAGGGAGTATACAATCAAATTACCCCAAGAATTTTATGAAGCATATTATGCTTAAACAAACAAACACACAAATAATAACCTCCTCAATTTCTTCTTCAGCTTATCAGATACAGAATATACAACAGGATTTACATAGATTAAGAAAATCAAATGTCACAAGGAGCTTGTCGAAATGCGACAAGTTAAGCAGAGTAAAAATTTCTTTCCCTAACAATATTTTGAGGATACAAGATGCGAACGGTAGTAATTATTTCCCATATTTTATTGTTAACAGGCTTGGTTGTAATACGGGCAGGTTTAACTTTTGCACAGGAGTATAAACCATACAACACTTTTAATAAAGAAGCTGAGTTGCAAAAATTTGTTGAACATGGCGGTAAGGTTGAAGAAATATCTCCGGATGTTTACAAGTTAACCTACAGAACCGGAGAAAGCAGAGTATTTAACTTTAACCTTAAAGATAACTTTGCTGCTGATAATAATCCTGTTGATACAACAATAATAAATATGTGGGAAATAGATACTACCAAATACAGCAATAAATTTATTTTTTGGCAAAGAGTTGAATTAAATAACGATTATGTTTTTACTCCACCTTTTGTAGATGATTTAAATAGGAATGGCAGACCGGAAATTTATGGAAAGCATCACTCTTCTTTTCTAGGTATTAATGGTGGGCCAGTTGAAGTTTACGAAAGAAATCACAATGGTTCATTCGTACCTTTATATGTTTATTCAGATTCTGCTACATTATCTGTAAAAGCAATGGGCGAAATACACGGTAGTGGTGAAAAAGAAATTTTTATGAATTATTATAATGATACCATACCTCAGTATGTGATTTATAGAAGTGATTCAATAAGCGTTTTGCCAACCACTTTCGACTTCATCTTCTATTATACTATCCCATTTTTTTCAATATATGATATGATCCTTGATGATTTTGATAAAAACGGAATATCCGACTGTGCTTTTATAAGTGCTGATGAAAATGGTTTTCCAATAATTATTATTTCTGTATTCCGCGATAGCATAAATAATTTTTCCACAGTATTTGAATATGAAAATTTAGATGAAACTTTTTCTGGTTTTGCAATTGGCGATTTCGATCAGGATAGAAAAACCGAATTGATTGCTGGTGGAGGACTTGGGAAACTCATATCTATTGAGACAATGAGAGAGAATTCTTACGAGTTGATTTGGGAAGATAATTTTTCAACTTATAACGCGTATATGAAAACAAAAACAGCGGATATAGATGGAAACGGGAAGCCAGAATTCTGGATTGGCGGGCAGGATTTTCCAAATGGCATAACTCGTTTAGAATGTTATGAAGCAAATGGCGATAATAGCTATGAACCTGTTGCAATAATTGAATTAAGATACATAAATTCTCTTTCCACCTTTTACTTGCAGGCAAAAGACCTTGATGGTGATGGTAAAGAAGAAATTATAATCTCTATTGCAAATGTTATCCTTATATTAAAGTTTACCGGCTCACACAACAATCATCACTATGAAATTTACTATGTAAAAATTGGTGAAGCTTCTGAACCAACTGCTGAATTCCTACCGTTGACTAATGCTGATCTTGATGGAGATGGAAAAGTGGATATTTTATTACCATTCCAAAAATCTGAATATGGACAGGCGGTTAACTTTAGTTACATACTAAAACAAAACGGCACTGTAAATGTTGAACCTTTAAATACACTTCCAACAAGTTTAGATGTATATGTAAAAAGTTATCCGGTTCCATTCAACTCAATGTCATCAGTTAAATTTTCACTTGCAAAAGAAGGCATTGCAAAAATAAAGGTTTATGACTCATTGGGGAAAGAAATAATTACACTGATAGAAGAAAAACTTTCTCCCGGAGAATATAATATTCATTGGGAAGCACAAGATAAATATGGTAATCCACTACCGAGCGGAATTTACTTTATTAGTCTTCAGACAGATAATGTCTTTAAAACAATTAAAACAATTCTTTTAAAATGAAATTAGGGATTAAAAAAATGAAAAAAATAATTTTCTTAATCGTATTGCTGTTTTCAGGAATAATTACAGCACAAACTCCTAACTGGACCGGAATAAAAGAAACCAATATAAATGTTGGTTCTGCTGTCTCTGTTGATATATTTACAAACAGAGATGGTAATCATATAATTGTTCAGGAAAGTAATAGTTTGAAATATTACAAAATGAATTTAAATGGACAGGCAGGTTCGCCAATAACTCTTGAAAGTACATCGGTTATTTCTCCAAGCATAACAGGTGATGGGACAAGACTTTATGTTGTTTATAGGAAAAGCAGTGAAACATTTATTAGAACAAGAGTTAGTACGAATGGCGGGAGTTCCTGGTCTTATTTAGCTCAGAATCCACCCAATAGTAATGGAAGTAATATTGAATCCGTACTTTCAAACAACAATCTCCATATAACATTTCAAGAAGGAAACTCAGTTTATTATAGTCGAAAATACATTCTTGATGGAAGCGCTTGGACATCGCGATATACAGTTTCAGGTTCAGAGAACGGAACATTACCAAGAATAGCTGCGAGTTATGGAGGGGCGGGTAAAGATTCTGTTTATTTTGTATGGCAAAAAGCCGGCACATTTCAATTAAATCATAGAAGGTATGAAGTAACGACCAATAGCTGGAGTTCAGTTTTGTTTGGCCATATAGTTACAGACCCTTATGTAAATATAACCTCTGTATGGCTCTCAGGATTTAGGATAACAAGTTCAACAATCATAATGTACTTTACATATGCTGGGACAGATTTGCAGGGAAATTATAGAAGTTATTTTAATTGGGTTTGGAAAGATAAAAACAGTAATACATACCAGGGAGCTGGATATCCATATTTAGCAATGGGAGGTCCTGTTTATTCAACAACAACTTTTGATGGAAACAGCCACACAGCATATTATTACTTTCAGTTAGCTGGTGGAGAAGGCGGTGGTCAGTCCGAAGTATCTACAATCAGGCGTTCGAAACAGCCGAGCGGTTACCCCGATGATATAATTTATGATTATGGTACTAATCCACCAAACCCTGATCCAATGCATATCAATTTATCTTCAGCAGGCAACGAAGTACACGCTATATGGAAAGATAATTTAGGTGGCAACAATGGAAACAATTTGAGGTACAGGTGGGATAATCAGAATCCAATTGCGCCACAAAATCTTACAATGACTTCTTACAACAATCATCCGAAACTTGTATGGCAGAAAAATCCGGAACAGGATGTAGATTATTATCGAATTTATCGGAAGATAGGTTCTCTTCCCTACACATTGCACACAACAGTTTCTGCTTCTTTGCCTACTGAATATGTTGACAATGAGGAAACAGTTTGCAATCCTTCTCCCGGTGTATATTGCCAGAGTGGAACAGTAGCAAAATATTATATTACCGCAGTTGACTTAACCAGCAAAGTATCTTCTCCTTCAAATGAAGTCGAAGCAATCGTTCAAGGTGAGGATCCTTATAAAATTTTTGTTAATAACCCAACAGAAGTTGTTGACAACTATGAACTTAGTCAGAACTATCCCAATCCATTCAATCCAACAACAACCATATTATACAAAATAAAAGAAGCCGGTTTTGTCACATTAAAAGTTTACGATGTACTTGGAAATGAAGTTGCAAGCTTAGTTAACGAAACAAAAGTAAAAGGGAGTTACTCGGTTACATTTGATGCAAGTAATCTTCCATCAGGAATATATATTTATTCATTAAGAGTGAAGGATTTTGTTCAAATCAGAAAGATGACACTTTTGAGGTAAAACTTTTACTTTGGTGGAGACACGCTGCAGCGTGTCTCTAAATATTATACACCTTTCAATAACAAACTTTCTTACTCCAGCCACTTTCCGAATAAACCGAGATACATAAAGCGATAAATATCGGTATTATCAATTTTACCTTTCATTTTTTCTGAATGCATTCCGTGTGCTCGTGCGACGACTCCGCCTGTAACATCACCGAAACAACTCCAACCAATTGCGAACGGGAAACGATTTCCGTTTTTATCTGGTGAAGAAATAAATGGAAGTGTTCCCGTTCCTTCTCTTCCGTCAATTGGAGAACCATTTGCATCCCGTTCAGGTAAAGGAGTATTTTCAGAAAGATTATCAAGTTCATAACCCAGCACTTCCATTCCACCGGCTTCACTGTCTGATGCAGTTACAAGCAAAGTGTTGGGATTTTTTTTAATGAACTCAAGAGCAAAACCAATTGCTTCATCTGCATTACTTAATGCTTCAAGTTTTCCATTAGCATTATTTCTGTTCCCGAAGTTATCAGTTCCTTCTTCCTCAGTGACAAGAAAGAATTGTCCTTTACGGGATAAAAATTCAAGTGCAAATTTTGTCATCTCAGCAACTGTCGGAGCAGTTTGATTGTAATTTGGGAACCCTTTTTCTTTCAATTCTTCTTCTGTTCGGTCGTTAAAAGTACTTCTAGCAGAAAACACTCCGAGAATTTTTTTCTCATCATATGAAGTATTGATAAGTTCATCTTTTGTGAAAACAACTTTATAACCATTTGACTTTGCCCACTCAATAAGGTTTAATCCATCTTGTCTTTTTCCGTTTTGTGAATGTCTTCCTCTTGTTCCTTCAGGTATTAGAAAATCCTCACCACCACAAAAAATTAAATCAACTCCTGACTGAATTACATCTTTTGCAATCTCATTATAGTTTCCTCTTTTAACATTACTCGAAACGAAAACTGCAGTTCCCGGCTCTTCAATCGAACCAGAATTAATTAACCCTGTAAAAATTCCTTGCTGTATTGCTTCTTTCATAATGCTTAATCTTTTCCCTGAACGTGAAACAGGAATATCATTATCAATCATACCAAAATCATCAACATCTGCTTTAACTCCGTAAGCGTGAATTGTTGCTCCTGCATTTGATGATGCAGTAACTCTGTTTCTGATGTGTCCCTGATATAAACCGATTGAATTCATCTTATCCCAATTCAGATCACTGTCAGGCCCTACTTTAAGAATTCTTAAAGCATTCCAGTCTGCGAGTCCCGTTCCATCTGGATGAATAAAAATCACATTTCCTTTTTGTAAAAATGTTTGAGAAATACTTATTGAAAAGAATAAAAGAAACAGCAAAAAAATTTTTTGTAACATTTTCATACCCGAATTTCTTTTTGATGAAATATTTTCTTCATAAATATAAATTATTGAATATTAAGTCGATGTTAAGTTTTGTTTTGTATTCTTTATGTGTGGAATTAAATTTGTGCCGCTGTTTTCATGATAAAAGTTTGAGGAGAGATATTTTTAATGGCAAAAAAAAATAACAGCAAGACAACCAATGGTTCAATTTTCTTTACTGATAAAGAAGACGCCGAAAGTTTTTCAATTTCAAATCAGTTTGCTGAACATCTTGAGTTTACTCTTGTAAAGGACAGAATTACTGTAACAAAAGATGATGCCTACTATGCACTGTCACTTGCTGTTCGCGATAGAATGGTAAGAAGATGGCTTCGCACTCAGAGAGAATATCACATCAAAGATCCTAAAAGAGTTTATTACCTTTCACTTGAATATCTGATGGGAAGATTACTTGGCAATGCATTAATCAACCTTGATTATTACGAAGAGTGTCGTGAGCTTCTGAAAAAAGATGGATACAACTTAGAAGAGATAAAAGAATACGAACACGATATGGGTTTGGGTAATGGAGGTTTGGGAAGATTAGCCGCTTGTTATCTTGATTCAATGGCAACGCTTCAATTACCTGCATTTGGTTATGGTATCAGATACGAGTACGGAATATTTGCCCAGGAAATTGAGAACGGTTATCAGGTTGAATATGCTGATTACTGGTTGCGCAATGGAAATCCCTGGGATATTCTGAGAAGATCACTTCAATATCGTGTGAAATTTTATGGAAGAGTCGAGAAGAAAGTCTATCCTGATGGAACTTATTATTTTGATTGGGTTGATACAGATGATGTACTTGCAGTTGCTTACGATGTTCCTGTTCCCGGATACAAAGTGAAGAATGTAAACAACCTCCGTCTCTGGCAGGCAAAAGCAGTTTCTGATTTTGAATTTTCCGATTTTAACCGCGGCAATTATGTTGAAGCCGTTGCAAAGAAAAATGAATCTGAAACAATATCAAAAGTTCTTTATCCGAATGACACTTATGTTGAAGGAAAATTTTTAAGACTGAAACAACAATACTTCTTCGTAGCAGCAACTTTACAGGATATTATCCGCAAGTTTAAAATCAATCATGATAACTGGGAAGATTTTCCTGAAAAGGTTTGTATTCAACTGAATGATACCCATCCCGTTGTTGCAATTCCTGAACTGATGAGAATATTGATTGATCAGGAAAGACTTGGCTGGGAAAAAGCCTGGGATATAACAACGAGAACTTTTGCTTACACAAATCACACAGTAGTCCCAGAAGCGCTTGAGGAATGGAATGAAAAAATATTTGGTGAACTTCTTCCGAGACATCTGCAGATTGTTTATGAAATCAACAGAAGATTTCTTGAGGATGTAAAGAAAAACTATTCTATTGATGAAGAAATTCTTGAAAAACTTTCAATCATTTCATCCGGTCCGGAAAAAAGAGTAAGAATGGCTAACCTTGCCATTGTTGGTTCATTTGCGGTTAATGGTGTCGCTGAACTTCATACGCATATTCTGAAAACAAGAATTTTCCCAGACTTCCACAAAATTTATCCGAAGAAATTTTTGTGCGTTACTAATGGTATTACTCCGAGGAGATGGATTCGTGCCGCTAATCCTGAATTATCAAAACTTATTACATCAAAAATCGGAGAGGAATGGGTCCGAGATTTATCACAACTGAAACAAATTGAAAAGTATGTCGATGATCCTGCATTCAGAAAAAAATGGCGCGAAGTTAAAATGCATAACAGACGATTGCTCATTGATTACATTAAAAATGAAAATGGTATAGAAGTAAATCCCGATTCTATGTTTGATGTTCAGGTAAAAAGATTTCACGAATATAAGAGACAACTTCTGAATGTTTTGCATGTTATTACACTTTATAACCGTATCAAAGATAATCCGAAAATCAAAATGGTTCCCCGAACTGTAATTTTCGGAGGCAAAGCAGCACCTGCATATTATGCTGCAAAAATGGTAATCAAACTAATCAATTCGGTTGCAGATGTTGTGAACAATGATCCTGATGTTGGTGATAAACTTAAAGTAGTTTTTCTGAAGAACTATTCTGTTACTCTTGCAGAAAAAATTATTCCTGCTTCCGACTTATCAGAGCAGATTTCCGTTGCCGGACTTGAAGCATCAGGAACCGGAAATATGAAGTTTGCAGCAAACGGTGCATTGACAATCGGAACAATGGATGGAGCAAATATTGAAATCCGTGAAGAAGTAGGCGAAGAAAATATATTTATTTTTGGTCTGCTCGCAGAAGAAGTTGTTGCACTAAAAGCAAAAGGTTATAACCCAAGAACTTATTATGAAAGCAATCCTTCGCTTAAACGAGTTATTGATATGATTGCTTCAAATTACTTTAATCCGAAAGAGCCGGGAATTTTTAATGATATGATAAATGGCTTAATGAATGTTGATTACTATTGTGTGTTCGCTGATTATCAGTCATACATTGATACGCAGGATAAAGTTGCTCAGGAATTTCTCAATCAGGAAGAATGGACAAGAAAATCTATTTATAATGTTGCAAGAATCGGAAAGTTTTCCAGCGACAGAGCAGTCAGTGAGTATGCAAAGAAAATCTGGAATGTCAAACCTGTTAAACTCAATAACGGGAATTCAAATCACGATTAATCAGAAAGGGCAGTTATCGTTTAATGTCATACGAAATAAATCCTAAAGTAAAGATCGGACATATTCATCTCACCGTTTCTAACTTAGATAAAGCTTTATCATTTTACAGAGACTTGCTTGGATTTCAGGTCACTGCAAGGTTTGGAACATCAGCAATATTTCTTTCCTCGGGCGGATATCATCATCATATCGCTTTAAATACCTGGGCTGGTGAAGGTGCTCCGCAACCTCCGAAAGGAACAACAGGTTTATATCACTTTGCGATTTTGTATCCCTCAAGAAAAGAACTTGCACTGGCTTTCAAGAGAATCTGGGAAAATAAATATCCGATTGAAGGCGCATCCGATCACGGAGTTTCTGAATCAGTTTATCTTAAAGATCCTGACGGGAACGGAGTTGAACTTTATGCTGACAGACCATTTGAACTTTGGCCCAAAGATGAGGATGGAAATATTTTGATGATTACAAAACCACTTGATTTACCAAATCTTTTATCAGAACTGGAATAATGAAATGCTAAGTGTTTTAAAAAAATTTTTATTTGAAGAAGAAGAACAACCAATCACTAATCTTCCGGGCACAGATAAATCAGAAGAGAAAAAACTTCAGGTTGCTGCATGTGCTTTGTTTATTGAACTTGCAAAAGCTGATGGTAAGTTTACCGATGAAGAAAGAAATTTTATCATTCAGCTGATGAAACAGTGTTTTAATATTGATGCTGAATATGCAAAAGAACTGATGGAACTAGCGGAACAGAGAGTAAAAGACAGCGTGAGTATTTATGAATTCACTGGTGAAATAAACAATCATTTCACCCAGGAACAGAAGGAGAGATTGATAGAAAATTTATGGCGACTTGTATTCACAGATGAAAAGATGCACGCTTATGAAGATCATCTGATGAAGAAAGTCAGTCTGACACTGAACATCGAACATAAAAAACTGATTGAGAAAAAGTTGCTTGTTAAATCAGAACTGGGGTTGATATAAAAGAAATCAATCCCGAATTAATTTTATTGTAAGCAGCGCCGCGCATCAAAACACTGCTTAACATTTAACCGGAGTGACAATATTTATTTACTATTCAATTCCCTTTCTATCAAAGACACAATCTTTTCACTTGTTGGTTCAACTGAACTCGGGAATCTTGCTAAAATTTTTCCATTCTTTCCGATAATAAATTTCTCAAAATTCCATTTAATATCACTTTTGCCAGTGACAGCATTGTCAGTGAGAATTGCATAAAGTGGAGATTTATTATTTCCGTTCACATCAATTTTATCGAATAATCTGAATGTTACATTATACTTTGATGAACAGAAATTTTTTATCTCTTCATTTGAACCAGGTTCCTGATTGCCAAACTGATTGCAAGGAAAAGCTAAAATTTCAAAACCTTTATCTTTATATGTTTCGTAAAGTTCCTGCAAACCTGCATACTGTTTTGTGTATCCGCAAAAACTTGCAACATTGACTATCAAAAGAACCTTATCTTCATATTCAGAAAGGTTTACTTCCTTTCCTTCAATATCTTTTACTTTGATTGAAAGTATGTTGTCTTTCACAGTTACTCCTGTTTTGTTTTGTGAGAATGTTGCTGAGAAGAAAAAAACAAAAATTGATAACATCACTAAGATTGATTTCATTTTATTTCCTTTAAACAAGATAACCCTTTTGATGAATGATTAGTTCAATTTATTCTGATTTAAAGCTTTTGTATAAATCCATTACAAGGCAGGACGAATTCAGCATCTGAAGATTTTTTCTATAACTGAAATATTTTACTCCGGCAAATTGGCCGAGGAAGAAAGCAGCAACTACAATTGGATAGGTGTACAGTTCAAAACCCAGTTCATAATAAAATCTCACAAACACTACAAATGGTACCGGCATATGAATTGCAAGAATCCACTGTAAAGACCTCTTCCGAACATTAGCACGCCAATAACCAAAAGGTATGTTAATTAAAAATGTTAGCAGTGAAACTATTATTAAATTCATTTCTTCAGAAAAATTTTTGGCAAACATAACTAAATCACTATAAGTTTTACAATGAAATAAAATCAGATTTTTACTTGACTTTTAGAAAAATATTTTAATTTTACACATAATATTCTTAATATCCTTTCGGGCGGGGAAGCTTTTCGGTAAAAATTTATTTAAAATTGAATCGTTAAATCTATCAGGAACTAATTATGAAAAATTTAATACCAATTCTCTCACTTGTTTTAAGTATCACTCTTGCGGCACAGAATTACAAACAAGTCAAAATTTATTTGAGTGATTCAAATAATCTTTCTGAACTTCAAAGGTTGCAGATTATTGATGAACATTTTGAGTATGAGAAAGATAATTCAGTTACTTGCTTCATCTCAGACAATGATTTTAACAAACTAAAAAACTCAGGATTCACTTATGAAATTCTGATTAATGACTGGTTCGCACACTATAATTCATTGCCAGTTCCGACTGAATATGATAAACAAAATTTTATAGCTGATAGCAAAGAAAAATTTAATGTTGATGGATTTGGGTTCGGTTCGATGGGAGGTTTTTATACATTCAATGAAATTGTTGCTCAGCTTGATTCTATGTATAATCAATATCCGAATATTATAACACAGAAATTTCAGATTGGTACGAGTCAGGAAGGAAGACCAATATGGGCAGTAAAGATTTCTGATAATCCAAATGTTAGTGAGAATGAACCAAAAGTAGGATATGATGCATTGGTTCACGCAAGAGAGCCGCAATCAATGGCTTCGATGATGTACTTTATGTGGTATTTACTTCAGAACTATGGAACAAATCAGGAAGCAACTTATCTCGTTGATAACAGAGAAATGTTTTTTGTACCTTGTTTTAATCCCGATGGTTATGAATACAACCGCCTGACAAATCCAAACGGTGGTGGAATGTGGCGAAAGAACAGAAGAAATAACGGTGATGGAAGTTATGGAGTTGACTTAAACAGAAACTTCGGCTATATGTGGGGCTATGATAACAGTGGATCAAGTCCAATTCCAAGCGATGAAACCTATAGAGGACCATTTGCATTTTCTGAACCTGAATCTCAGGCAGTCAGAAATTTTGCTGTTCAGAATAATTATAAAACTCATTTTAATTTACACTCATATCAGAATGCTTTCCTTTATCCCTGGGGATACATAAACGCATTAACTCCAGATTCCGCAACTTACAGAGAATATGCAAGTGATATGGCAGGTTTTAATCAATATGAATATGGAAACAGCGGACAGATTTTAGGTTATAATTCAAATGGCTCTGTAAGAGACTGGATGTATGGAGAACAAACAACAAAACAAAAAGCATTTGGTTATACTGTGGAAATTGGTTCATCAAGCGATGGTTTCTGGCCACCGCAAAGCAGAATCTTTCCTCTTGCTCAGGGAATGCTCAGACCAAATCTTTATAATGCCTGGGTTGCCGGTGAGTATGTTACTTTGAATACTTATTCTTTTTCACAACAGTATTTTAATCCTGGTGATAATGTTCAGTTGAATATTTTGTTGGTAAAAAACAAAGGATTAACAAATGCTTCGGGAGTCTCACTTCTTCTGAGTTCTGATAATCCAGAAATTACAATTACAAATAACTACATTAACATCGGAACAGTTGATGCAAGAACTGTTCAGGCAGTTAATCAGTCGTTTTCATTTACAGTTGGAAATCTTGCACCTGAAACACAGGTTAAATTGCTTGTAACATCATTAACCGGCTCCACTACGATGAGTGTTGATACAATAAAAATTATTATCGGCACACCTACTCTACTATTTGCTGACACAACTAATAACATAAATACAATGTGGAATATTACTGCGACTCCTTTAACTCCTGCGTGGGGAACAACAACAGCAACATTTGTATCTGCACCAAATTCTTATACTGATAGTCCTTCAGGAAATTATGCTAACAATGCAACTGTAACAATGACATCAAAAGACCCGGTTGATTTAAGCTCATATTCAAATCCCAAATTAAAATTTTATACCCGGTTTGATATTGAAAACAATTATGATTATGGTCAAGTTGAATTTTCAACAAACAACGGAAGCAGTTGGATACCTCTTCAGGGAATGTACACAAATCCCGGAACAGGAAGTTTTCAACCAAATGGAGAACCACTTTACGATGGTAATCAGAATACATGGGTTGCTGAGGAAATTTTATTGGCAGGATTAACAAGTCAGCAGAACAAACTAAGATTTGAATTAAGAACAGATGTCTCCGTTGTAAAAGATGGATGGTATCTGGATGATATTTCAATTTATGTTTATGCTGCAGTGCCTGTTGAGTTATCGTCATTTAATGCGTCGGTTGCAGAAAATAAAATCTATTTAAACTGGACAACTTCAAGTGAAATTAACAATCTTGGTTTTGAAATTCAGAGAAAAGTACTCAATCAAAATTCTGATTGGATGAAAATTGGTTTTGTAAATGGTTCCGGGACAACAACTGAAAAAATCAGTTACTCTTTTCTTGATGAAAATCCTGTTACCGGTACAATTTTATATCGCTTGAAACAAATTGATTATGATGGCGCATATAAAATCTATCCTTCAGTAATGATTGAATATAATATCCCAACTCAATTTGTTTTGAATCAGAATTATCCCAACCCATTTAACCCAAGCACAAAGATCAGTTGGCAGTCGCCGGTAAGCGGTTGGCAAACATTGAAAGTTTATGATGTGTTGGGAAATGAAGTTGCTACTCTTGTTGATGAGTTTAGAGAAGCAGGAAGATATGAAGTTGAATTTCAATCGGCAGTAGGTAATAGGCAATTGGCAAGCGGAATATATTTCTATCGCATAGCGATCCATTCGGACAAGTTAACTACGGGTTCATTTACAGAAGTTAAGAAAATGATATTGAGCAAATAATCAGAATTGTTCGAAGGGAAAAATTAGGCAAAGCGGGTCGAGCAAGCCTGCCTGCCGGCTAAGCAGGCTCGACCCCTACATTATTAAACCATCTTTTCAATATTCCACACAAAAGCGTGAATGCCTTGTTCTTCTGCTTCTTTATCAATTGCTTTTACTTTCTCAAGTAATGCATCAACAAGTTCATCTTTTATAACTGTAAGTACAACAGCATTCTGACTTGGCCAGATATGAGTTCCTAAATGTGGTTCACCATTTATGCTTCCTTGTCCGTGTACATTCAGAAATTTTGTATAACCACGAATTCCCAATCCTTCAAGTGCTTCGTTTACTTCTTCAGTTATTCCGTGATTATAAACAATCATTACTGCTTTCATAATATTTCTCCTTAATCAATTTCTTTCTTTTTTCTTTTGAATCTTGTTTCGAATACCGAGTAAAGTACAGGAACTAAAACAAGGGTGATCAATGTTGAGAAAAACAATCCACCGATTGTTGAAATACCAAGCGGACGCCAGACTTCTGAACCATCACCGGCACTTACGGCAAGCGGAATTAATCCAAGTAATGTTGTAAAGGTTGTCATAAGTACAGGACGCAATCTGTTTCTTCCGGAATAAATTATTGCTTCGCGAAGTTCAACTCCTCTTGCACGAGTTATGTTTGTAAAGTCAACAAGCACAATCGCATTCTTAACTACAATTCCAACCAAAATAACACTTCCAAGAAATGCAATCACACTGAATGTTGTTCCTGTTACAAACAATCCGATAAACACACCTGAGAATGCAAACGGAACAGAGAACATTATGATAAAAGGATCAATCAATGATTCAAACTGTGCAGCCATAACCATATAAACCAGAACGATACTTAATGCGAGTAGCAACAGCAAATCCTGAAATGCTTCGCTTTGTTGTTCAACCTGTCCGGCAAATTCAATTGTTGTGTTGGGCGGCAATTCAATTTTAGAAACAAAATTTCTTATATCATTCGCAACTTCTCCAAGTGATCTTCCGCTTATATCAGAGAGAACACCAATCACTCTTTCCTGTTCTTTTCTTTTGATTGTCGGTGGGGAATATTCCTGAACAATTTTTCCAACATCCTTTAATCTTACAGTTGTGCCGAGTAAAGTTTTTATCGGAAGATTTTCAACCTCTGATATGCTGGATTTTTTATCGGGTGGCAGACTGATAAATATATCGTACTCATCACCAAGTTCACGATACTTGCTTGCAACAATTCCAAAGTAATTATTTCGCAAAGTGTTTCCGACTATTGCCGTGTTTAATCCAGCGAGAGCTAACTTTTCTCTGTCAAAAACAATCTGCAATTCCGGACGAGGATCACCGATATCAATTCTGACATCACGAGTCCCTTCGAGTCGTGTCATATAATCTTTCAACTGATTGGCAATCTTGTAGGATTCTTCCAGATCAGGACCAATAATATCAACTTCAATCGGAGCACCTGTTGCACCAGTTAGAAAAGCACCTGCACCGGCAGTATTAACGCTGAAACTTTTTATTCCTACAAATTCACTTAATCTGGTTCTTAATTCATCAGCCATTTCAAAAACTGTACGATTGCGGTCTTTTAGTTTACTTGTTCTGATTTGAAAGCCGGCAATGTTCGAACCTTCATTTTGTCCGAAAAGTATTGAAGAGAATCCTGCATCATTAACTCCGGCACGGACAGAAACGAATTCTACTTCGGGAAAATCTTTTTTGATTATTTCTTCAACCTTCTTTACATAACCAAGAGTTTCCTCTAATCTTTTTCCGGGTTCTATTTCAAGGAATATCTGAAATTGTGATGAATCAGATTTCGGAATAAACTCAGTTCCAAGCAAAGGAATTAGTGCTATTGAGCCAACAAAAATTAATAAAGCTATAAATACAACTGACTTTTTATGACCAAGCGCCCATTCAAGTACACTTCTATAAAAATTGTCAACGCCATCAAAAAACTTTGCAAGTGATGAATCAATTCTCTTCAATACCGGATTAGTAATTGGCTTAGCTTCCTTCTTTGACTTGAGAAGTTTGGACGCCATCATAGGAATGAGCGTCAGAGCAGCAAGTAATGAAACAAGAATCATTACTGTTACAAGAAATCCAAGTTGATTGAATAAAATTCCTGCAATACCAGAAATAAATACTAATGGAAAGAACACAGCAACAATTGTAAATGTAGCTGCTGCAACTGCCAGACCAACTTCTGCGGAACCAAATACTGCTGCTTCACGGGGACGAGCACCTTGTTCAACATGTCTTGAAATATTTTCAAGGATAACAATTGCATCATCAACAACAAGTCCTACTGCGATGGAAAGTGATGAGAGTGAAATTATATTGATTGTATTTCCTGTAAAGTAAAGATAGATAAACGCACCAATCAGTGATACAGGAAGAACGAGAACAATAATGATTGTTGCGCGCCATTGTCTCAGGAATATAAGAATTACAAATACAACGAAAATAGCACCAAGCAAAACTGCTTCAGTAAGATTAGCAACCGATTGTATAATGAATTCAGAAGAATCCTGGATAATATCAATCTTAACATCAGAAGGAAGATTCTTTTTTAATTGCTCGAGTTTTGCTTTTACATCTTTGACAACCTGAACTGTATTTGCACCGGATTGTTTCTGTACAATTATCTGCAGACCTTTTCCACCGTTCAATCTGACATTGATAGTTCTTTCTTTTAAACTGTCAATAACAGTTGCTACATCACGGAGATAAACTAGTCTTCCACCATGCTGAGTAACGACTAGATTTTTAATTTCATTTGCGCTTGTGAATTCAGCAGGAACTCGGAGATTATACTCCATATCTCCCATTTTGATTGAGCCGGAAGGAAGATTAACATTCTCTGCCTGAAGCACCTGTGCAATTTGTGAAGCAGAAATATTATAAGCTTCTAATTTGCTTTCGTCAAGATGAATCAGGATTTGTCTGATTGGTCCGCCAAATGCCTGAACTGTTCCAACACCGGGAACTCGTTTGAGCGGATCAAGAATTTCAGTTTCAACAAGTTTGTTTAATCCGATATAACTTTCTTCTGCCTGAACGGCAATAAACATAATCGGGAAAATGTTAGTACTGAATTTGAAGATGATTGGGTTTTCTGCATCATCAGGCAAAAGTCTTTTAGTAAATTCGAGAGCAGAACGAATATCATTTGATGCTTCGTCGAGATTTGTACCGAATTCAAATTCAAGTTGAACAACCGAAATATTATCAATCGAAACTGAACTGATTTTTTTCAGATTTGTTATTGAACTAAGTCCGCTTTCAATTTTCTTTGAAATATTTAATTCAACATCCTGAGCACTTGCACCGGGATATTGTGTTAAAACGCTAATAACCGGTGGTTCAATCTCAGGAAATAAATCAATCGGCAATCGTTGAAATGACACAAATCCGATAATCACAATTGCAATGAACAACATTATTGTTGTTATCGGACGGCGTACAGAAATTTCAGGTAAATTCATCGTTATCTCCTTATTCTGTCTTAGCTTTGATTTCTACTTTACTTCCATCTTTCAATAAGCCTTGTCCTTTTGTAACAAGATAATCACCTTCATTCAAGCCGGAAGTAATTTCAACCATCGAATCAAATTCTTTTCCTATAGTCAATTCAACTCTTTTTGCAACATTATTATTAACTACAAATCCATAGTAAGCAGTTGAACCGAGTTGTTTTAATGCAGCAGAACGATTGACAATTATGCCTTCAGTTTTGCCTGTGAGAATTTTAGCACGAACATACATCCCCGGTTTTAGTTTTTCATTTGCATTAGGAATTTTCACTTCAACTTCAAAAGTTCTGCTTGCAGGATTAATTGCAGCATTTATTCTGCTGATTGTTCCTTTGAATAATTCATTCGGAAAGATGTCTGATTTAATTTCAACTGTCTGATTAAGTTTAACATCCTTCAGATTATTTTCACTAACATTAAGAAGGAGTTTTAAAGGATTGATTTGCATCAGTGATACAATTGTTGGAGCACCAACTCCACCCGGCGCTAAAAGAAACACTTCACCTTCATTCAGTCTTTTTGCAGTAACAATTCCACAGAATGGTGCGCGAAACTGAGTGTTGCTCAGCAGCAGCTGATAAGTTTTTTCTGAAGTCTCATAAGCGGCTTTGACCTGATCAAATTGCGATTGTGAGATTGAACCACTTTCATAAAGTGGTTTTAATCTATCGTAATTATCCTTTGCAACCTGATATTGAATTTTTGCCTGTGCAAGTTGAGTATCATCCATTTCAAAAAGTAAATCACCTTCTTTTACTCTTGAACCTGCATCAACATAAATTTTCTGTACTCTTGCAGTTGTTTGCGCTGCAAGATTAGCTTCTTTCCACGCCAAAAGATTTCCAACTAGTTCAACCTCGCGATCAATCATAGATTTTTTTACAAGTGTAACTTCAACAGGAATTATTTTTTCTTCATTGTTTTGATTATTAGTTTCTTTCTTACCACAGCTTGTCAAAATCACAACTGAAAGTAAGATTAATAAAAGTGATTTTATCCTATTCATTTTAATATTCTCCTGAAAATTTCTTATTTAATTCTTCCTAAAACTGTTTCTAGATCTGATTCAGCAACTTTGAAATCATAAATTGCCTGAAGCCGGTTTAATTTTGCCTGACGAAGTGCAAGTTCAGCATCATTAACTTCTAATTGAGTTCCGACATTATTTTCTAATCTTCGTTTTGCAATTTCATATCCTTCCTGAGCTGTTCTTACGGTTTTATTCTGTCCCTGAATTCTGATTACTGCCTGCTGAACTCTGTAAAGAATACTTAATGCCTGAGTTTTAATTGCTTCAGTCAGATTTCGTTTTTGCTCCATTGCCTGATTCAATCCAATCTCTGCCTGATTAACTCTTGATTGTGTTTTAAAGCCGTTGAAAATCGGAATCTGTAATTGTAAACCAAGCACAAAGGTCTTAACCCACCTGTAATCAGAAAATTTAAAGTCATTTGCCTGAGTCTGATATTGATAGTTCCCGAAACCTGCAAGCGAAGGGAAGTATGCTGACTGCTCAAGCGAAACATTTCTGTCGTTCAGCATTACTTGTTTTTCAAGAATTGCAAGCTGGGGATTGTTTTTTAAAAGTTCATCAATGATTTCATCTTCATTTGGGATTTTGTAATTCTCATCAAATTCCATATCTCCGACAACATCAATATTCTGATTAGCATCAAGACCGATTGCAACTTTTAGTGCTTCGAGAGAAAGTTTGTAATTATTTTCCATTTGCAACACTACAGGTTTAAGATTTTCAACCTGTACTTCAGCACGCAACACATCATAATCTGATAAAGTTCCGGCAGCATTCAATCGTTTAATGTTTTCAAAATTGTCTTCTGCATTTTTCAAACTTTGCTGCATCACATCTTTAGTTTCTCTGGTGAGTATCACTGCAAGGAATGATTTCTTCACATCACCAACAATTTTGTTTTTCACGCTCAGGTAATTTTGTTCAGCAATTTGCAGAGCATCGGATGCAAGTCCGATTCCTTCATAAAGTGGTAAAGCAAACAAAGGTAATGATAATTGTGCTGCGGCCAGATAAGAGTTATCAGAGCCAATTTCAAGTGTTTTCCCAAACGGTGAGCCTGGTGGAAGAAAGATGACTGGTTTGTTGATGTATCTCTGGTACTGTCCACTTAAATCGAGTTTGGGGAAAAGTCCGCTTCGCGCTTCACGAAGTTTCTGCTCAGATTTTTCAACTTCCAGCCTGGCAATCTTTAACTCTGAATTTTTTTCGAGAGCAAGATTTATTGCTTCATCCATTGTCAGAGTTAGCTTGTTATTTTGTGCAAACGCTGAAAGTGAAATAGCAACTAATAGAACAAATAATTTTTTCACAGTTGAACCTCCGGAATATTTTTTAAACTTTTAATCCTTCAAAAATCAATTTTATTGCGAATGTCATATCATCAACAGCTTTTGTAAAATCAATTTTTTTGTTGATTGAAAATGAAGCAAAATAAAATTCGCGATGTCTTAATGCTTCAGAAATAGTTAGAATCAGTTCAGCAATACGATGTGTATCGCATTTTTTTATTTCTTTTTTCTTTATGCCCTCGTCCAGAACTTTTTTCAGCATTTCAATTTCTTTTTTATGAATTATCTGAATCTGCTCGAACATTTTGCTTTTCATTTCAAGCAGCACACTTGTAGAGACCTCGTGTAGTTTAATTGTATCAGCTACATACTCAAACTTTGCTTTTTCATAATTTAAAATTCTGTTGATTGTCAAATCAGTACTTTTTAAAGCTTCCTCAATAAGCAAACAAAAATTATCACGCTCGCGGTTCATTACATCTTCAAGCAATGCTTCTTTATTTGAATAATAGTAGTAGAGGGAAGATTTTTTCATTCCCAAAGCATTTGCAATGTCATCCAGAGTAGTTTTGGCGAAACCATTCCTTGCCAAAATTTCTCTGGCTGTTTTTAAAATAAGTTCTTTCTTTGTGTCTATTGTGTTCATAAATATCAAACTTTTTAATTGAATGTTCGAAACATAGAAACAAATAAATTATTATCAATAGTTCCAATTGAGATAAACTATTTTTTGTGATAATTATCAAAAGAAAATTATTTTGAACAAAAAACGGGAGTAAAAATTAAGTGGTTGTTGTAAAATTATTGTTTCTAATCTGATTCTAACTTTTTATTTTTGAAACAAAACTAAATTGAAATGAAATGTCGCATCATCATTCTAATAACCGGAATAGCGAAACATCTGAAAGAAATTTATTCATAACCTTTGGTCTGAATATTTTTATTACAATTGTTCAGATTATTGGTGGAATAATTTCGGGCAGTTTGTCCTTGATTTCTGATGCGATGCATAACTTTAGTGATGCGATAGCTATTGTAATTACTTTTATTGCGTTAAGACTTTCCAAACGACCTAAAACCCCAAAATATACTTTCGGACTCAAACGTGCTGAAATTATAGCCGCAGTTATCAATGCCAGCACACTGATAATAATCTGTTTTTTCCTTATCAGAGAAGCAATCGAAAGATTAAATAACCCGAACGAAATTGCCGGTAATCTGATGTTGGTTGTTGCGGTATTTGGATTTATTCCTAATGTGATTGGTGCTGTTCTTCTTAAAAAAGGTTCGGAAAATAACATTAACATCAGGGCAGCTTATTTTCATTTGCTGAGCGATGCTGTTTCCAGTGTGGCGATTATTGTTGGGGCGATATTCATAATTGCTTATAAAGTTTATTGGGTTGATCCTGTCCTGACAATTCTGATTGCTCTTTATATTCTGTGGGAAGCTTATAAAATACTCAAAGAATCAATTGATATTCTTATGATGTCAAATATTGAAGAAATAGATCTTAATGAAATTAAAGTGCTTGTCGAAAAAATTCCTGGAATAAAAAATATTCATCATATTCACTTATGGAAATTAAATGATAACGACACACATTTCGAAGCACACATTGAGGTTGAGGATATGACTGTCAGCAAAACTTCTGAAATCCAGAAATTAATTTCAGAGGAACTTCATAAAAGATACGATATAAATCATACTACTCTTCAATTTGAATGTGAAGTCTGTAAAAAATTTGACATTATCGAACCACACTGAACATACCTCTTTGAATTGTTAATAATCACAGTTCAGAAAGAAAGTTTTTCTTTTCCCTTCATTTATATGCTTAAAGTCGCATATATTTGTATGCAGAAATTTGCATATAAAGATGGAACAACTTCTCGAAAAATTCAAAGCTCTCTCAGATGAAACAAGACTCCGCATCATCAATCTCTTTATAAAAAGTGGTAAAAATTTGTGTGTTTGCGAGCTAACAGACGCTCTGCAGTTACCACAATATGCTGTTTCAAAAGCACTGACAGTTATGAAAAATGCCGGGCTTTTTGTTACTGCAAAGGAAGGTACCTGGGTTTATTATATACTCAACAAAGATTCGCAAGAGAATAAAAATCTTTTCAACTTTTTAAAGACAAATTTGAATGTGAGCAAATTGAAAGAAGATGAAGAGCGGCTTGGAAAAAGACTTTTACTCCGCGAAAAAGATAAGTGTGTTGTCGGAATTATTCCGGAAGAAGAACTACTTAAGCTTATCAAAGAAAAATCTGATGAATAATTAAATCATCTTTGAAAGAAATTTATATGGATTGGAAAGAACAGTATAAAAGTTTTTTGTGGATTACAGGATTTTTTCTTTTCGCTTACTTCATGCCAATCGAAACAGAAAAATTCCGAAATGCAATAATTGATGCATTCGCTCTTGCCAAATGGTATGCACAGGAACATGTGTTGCTTTGCCTTGTGCCAGCATTTTTTATTGCCGGAGTGATTGCAGTTTTTATAAGTCAGGCATCTATTATTAAACATTTCGGAGCTAAGGCAAAAAAATGGAAAGCTTATTTAATTGCATCAGTATCCGGAACAATTCTGGCTGTCTGCTCTTGTACCGTATTACCATTGTTTTCAAGCATTCATAAAAGAGGTGCCGGATTAGGACCGGCTATAGCATTTCTATATTCTGGTCCTGCAATAAATATCCTTGCAATTATTCTTACAGCTAAAGTTCTTGGACTTGAACTTGGAATCGCAAGGGTTATCGGAGCAGTATCTTTTAGTATCATTATTGGTCTGATCATGGAGTTTATATATCGTAAAGAAGAAAAGGAAAAAGCAGATGCACAGCTTGCTATGCCCGAAGTTGATGAAGTCAGACCCCTGTGGCAAACATCCCTTCACTTCTTTATTCTTGTAGCGATATTGGTTTTTGTAAATTGGGGAAAACCCCTGGAGACAGATGGTTTCTGGTATTTTATGTATTCAAATAAGTGGTACATTACTTCCTTATTAGGAGTTGGATTTGCAATCTCCTTAATCTACATAATAGGCGTAAAGAAATTATATGTAGTGCTTGGAGTAATTGTAGTTATTATCTCTGCAATTTTATTTTACCATAATCCGACAGTCCCGTTTGTAATTAGTGTGGTTGCAACAACTATTGCATTAACTTATACTGAAGGCGAACCGAATCAATGGCTTGGAGAAAGCTGGGGATTTACAAAACAAATTATGCCATTGCTTGGAGCCGGAGTACTTGTTGCTGGTTTTCTTCTCGGTTCTGCAGAGGGTAATGGTGGAATAATTCCAAAAGACTGGATTTATAGTTTGGTTGGTGGAAATTCATTATTTTCAAATTTCTTTGCCTCTGTTACTGGTGCATTTATGTATTTTGCAACTCTAACTGAAATTCCAATCCTTCAGGGTTTAATTAACAATGGAATGGGAAAGGGTCCGGCACTTGCTTTACTGCTGGCTGGTCCTGCATTGTCATTACCGAATATGATTGTTATTCGGAGTGTCATCGGAACACAAAAAACAGTTGTATATGTTTCGTTGGTTGTCATTATGGCTACGATAAGTGGATTGGTTTATGGAACATTTTTTTGATTATTAGCCGCAGATTAAACTGATTAAACTAATTTTAACGGATTAAATATGAGTTTATTACATCAAGAACTTAGTGACAAAATTTTAAGAGCATTCTTTAATGTTTATAATACTTTAGGATATGGATTTTTAGAGAAAGTTTACGAAAATGCATTGTTCATCGAATTGAAAAGCTTAGATGTTTATTGTGAAAGACAAAACCAATTGAAGTTTATTTCAAAAGTGAAAAAGTTGGAGATTATTATGCAGATATAATTGTGGGAAACAAGATAATTTTAGAACTAAAGGCTGCTGAGAGTTTAATTCCTGAACACGAAGCTCAGTTATTGAATTACCCTAAACCTACTAAAATAGAGTTGGATTTTTATTAAACTTTGGTAAAAACCTGAATTCAAAAGAATGATTTTAGAAAACAAATTAAAATCTGCGAATCTCCGTAACATCCGTTAAATCAGCGGCTAAATTTTTTTATGGTGAATAAATGAAGAAAAGAATTTTAATACTGTGCACTGGAAATTCCTGCCGAAGCCAGATGGCAGAAGGATTTCTTAAATCTTTTGATGAAAATCTTGAAGTGTACTCTGCAGGAACAAAACCAGCTGACAAAGTGAATCCAAGGGCAATTCAGGTAATGAGAGAAGTTAGAGTTGATATAAGTAATGGAGTTCCTGAAGATATCAGTAAATACATAAATCAATCTTTTGATTATGTAATTACAGTATGCGATAATGCAAAAGAAACCTGTCCGGTTTTTATTGGTAAAGTTAAAAGACAACTGCACATCGGATTTGAAGATCCTGCTGATGCAACAGGTACAGAGGAAGAAATATTATCTGTATTCAGAAAAGTTAGAGATGAAATCAAAAAAGATTTCTATGAATTTTATCTCATAGAATTGAAAAATAAATGGGAACACTGATTTAACGGATGCAACGGATTAAAAAGATTTAAATCCGTTCTGATCAGTTTTATCTGTTTAATCCGTGTTCCAGTCAGGATAAATTTAAGGGAGGATAAAATATGTTAGATATAAAAGTTCTTGGTCCCGGCTGTGCTAACTGCATTAAGCTGGAAAACCTGGTAAAGGAAGTTGTAGCAGAAAACAATCTTCCTGCTAGTGTTGAAAAGATAACTGACAGAAACAAATTTATGGATTACGGAGTAATGCTGACGCCCGGACTAGTAGTCAATGGAAAAGTCATGGTGATGGGAAAGATTCCAACAAAATCGACTCTTGAACACTGGTTAAAAGAAATTAATGTTGATTAAAAATAATTTAAATAAAAATAAAGGGTAAAAATGAACTGGATTAAAAATCTTGAACAAGCAAAGGAAGAGGCCACTAAAACACGAAAGCTGATTCTTCTGCAATTCGAAATGGATGGTTGTGGTGGTTGTAAAAAACTTGAAGCCACAACTTATAAAGATCAGAAAGTCATAGATGAAATGAATGAGTGGTTTGTTTTATTAAAACTTGATTTGATAAAAGACAGAGAGATCCGCAAATCACTCGGAGCATATTGGACGCCTGCAATTTACTTCCTTGATCAAAATGGAAATTCATATTATCATTTTAACGGATACCTGCCAGCAGTTGAATTCAGAGCAATGTTGAGATTAGGAATTGCTGAAACTATTATGCCTCGCGGAAGATATGATGATATAATTAAAATCATTGATAAAGATATTGATGAATTATCGGGAACATCATTTTATCCGAAACTTCTGGTTGCAAGAGAAACAGCCAGATACATTAAGATTAAGGATAATTCACAATTAAGAAAAACATTAAAAGAAATTAAGAACACACATCCGTATTCAACAGAAGCTAAAATGTATTTCTGGGATGAATAAATTTTTAAGAGTTATATCAAATGAAAATAAAACTTGAATTTCAGTATTTCGAAGGGTGCCCAAATCATCTTAAGATGCAGAACAATCTTTTCGAAGCAATTAAAGGTTTGGAAGATAAAATTGAACTTGAGAAAGTTCTTGTAGAAGATGAAGTAGCAGCAATGCAGGTAAAGTTCAGGGGTTCACCAACTTTACTGATTGATGGTGAAGACCTTCTTGGAATGCCAGCACCTGAAAATCCAACTCTTGCCTGCAGATATTATTCCAAAGGAATTCCAACTTCGGAAGAAATAAGAGAAGCAATTATCAAAAAAATAAATCCGGAGAATTAAGCATGATTTCAGTTAAGGTTCTCGGTTCTGGTTGCAAAAAATGTCAGGCACTTGAAGCTAAAGTGAAAGATTTAATTGTGGGTAATAATATTGATGCTGTTGTTGAAAAAGTATCTGACATTCAGGAAATGATGAATTATGGTATAATGATGACACCGGGTTTGGTAATCAATGAGCAGGTTAAAAGTTTCGGAATAATTCCGAAAGATGAGCAGATTTTAATCTGGCTAAAAAATGCAGAGAATATTCAATAGCTAATTCGCTCATCCGACAGTCGGTTGGTTAAGTTGATTCCATATTATATTTGTTTCATAAATCCATTCCAACTTAATTTCTTCGAAGGAGACAAATGAAAATCTTTTTATCATTGTTTATAGTAATTCTCACATTAACTATTTCTTTTGCACAGCAGAAAGTAAATAGTGGTAGAATATCCGGTTATATGTTTGGTGATTATTTTTATAATGCAGGCAGGGATTCAGGGATCACATCTTTATCTGATGTTGCAAATGGAGGGAAAAGAGATTTGAATGGAATTCAATTCCGAAGAATTTATTTTACTTATGACTATGATATCTCAGAAGCATTTGCTACAAGATTCAGATTGGAAGCAGATCAGATATCTAATACAAGTGATGGTAAGATAGGCATATTTGTTAAAGATGCTTATTTACAGTGGAAAAATATTTTTAGCGGGAGTGATTTTATTTTCGGTATTCAGCCAACCCCAGCATACGAGGTATCAGAGGGAATTTGGGGAAACAGATTTCTGGAAAAAACAATTTTGGATTTAAGAGGAATTGTTTCTTCAAGAGATTTAGCCGTTTCTCTTAAAGGTAAAATTGATTCTGAAGGTATATTAAAATATTGGTTAATGATTGGGAATGGCAGTGGCAATAAACCTGAAACAGATAAATACAAAAGATTTTATGCACACATTCAATTTTCACCATTAAAACAGCTTACTGCTACTCTTTATGCTGATTTGAAAGCAAGACCAAATATTAACGATCCCTCAAGCACAGCAAATCCTCCTGCAACAGTTGCAAACAATGATTTTACCTATTCATTATTCATTGGTTATAAAGAAAAAGAGGCTTATGCATTTGGAATTGAAGGTTTTCTTAATCCAAGACAAAATGGAATTATTAACAGCGGAATTTTGAAAGACAAAACGGGAATGGGACTCTCAGTATTTACTTCTTATAATCTTACAAAGGAGTTAGCTGCAGTTGGTAGATTTGACTATTATGATCCCAATAAAGACTCAGCTACAAAAGGTGATTCAAGAAACTGGTTCATATTCAGTTTAAATTATAAACCAGATGAAAAGGTAACAATCAGTCCTAATGTTATCATTGAAACTTACGAATCAATCCCAAACGGTAGAAGTATTAATGCATCTATAACTCCAAGAGTAACATTCTTTTATACTTTCTTATAGCATTTTAAGGGTTTGCATTGATTTGTTATCGGAGGCTTATAAAAAAGTATAATTGGGTCAGAAGCTGAAGCCCACATAGAGAATCTTCCTACGGTAAAATGCATCTTAAATTATGTTTAATAAATTATATTTTACATAAAGTTTTAAGAGTCCAATAGTTTTATGAATTCTGGTCTGGGGGAAAATTGATTTAAATCAATAATGAAAATGTAGAATATAAAAACATATTTACTCTCTGAGTTGAATGCTCATAAAGAAATTTGAGTTAAAGTGCATAAGGCATAATTTTATAAATGTTCTTTTAGAAAATTTTCTCCGAGTTGATAAATCTAAGTTCACTAAGAATATGATTTATCAACCGAATTGTCTGGTTTCAGACAAGAAGGGTAAATCCGGAAACGGATTTACCTGCCAGTTCGTCGATTAAAATCGATGGGACGCTTTGCAAAGGAGAGTTAAGTAAAATGATTTTGTGAATAATCATTCGTATTTTCTTAAACCCCGCAAATGCAAAGCGGGGTTTTTTATTTTTAAAAAATGATGACCAATTAAATCATTGTCATCCGAGTTTTATTTTTTTATAAGGAGTATAACAATGTCACAAATACCAAAACGATTTCAGAAATTCACAGAAGATTTTCCGGAAGTTGCTAAAGCATATGAACAGCTTGGTGATTCAGTTCATGCTGCCGGACCGCTTGATGAAAAAACAAGAGCATTGATTAAACTTGCAATCTCAATCGGCGCAAGGTTGGAGGGCGCAGTTCATTCACATGCACGCAAAGCATTAAAAGTTGGGTGCACTTCTGAGGAAATGAGACAGGTTGCTTTGCTCTCTCTTCCGACAATTGGCTTGCCTTCTATGATGGCGGCTCTTAGTTGGATTGATGATATAATTGAAAATAAAAAATGATACGGAATAGTTTTTCAAAAATGGAACAAGACTAAAAATGATTTTTTTTAAAGGAATTAAATTTAACAGACAAGAACTCGCTGGTTCTGTTGGTGATATCGGAACGGACTTTCCTCTTATTGTTGCAATGATAATTGCTGCCGGATTGCACACACCGAGCGTTTTGATTGTCTTCGGTATGATGCAAATTATTACTGGATTGATTTACCGGATGCCTATGCCCGTTCAGCCCCTGAAAGCTATGGCCACTTTGGTTATTGCTCAGCAGATTGGTGGAAATATTTTACTTGGTGCAGGCTTTTCAATCGGTGTTGTAATGTTTTTATTATCTGTGACTGGCTTCCTAACCAAAATTTCAGAAGTGGTTCCTAAAGCAGTTACAAGAGGAATACAATTGGGTTTGGGAATAAACCTAAGTTTGTTAGCTTTTCAAAAATATATTCCCAATCTCGGAATTAATGGATTTATATTAGCTCTGATTTCATTTATTATAATTATTGCATTCATTGATAACAAAAAATATCCAGCTTCTATTATTGTTTTACTCCTTGGTGCTTTATATATCTTATTTTTTGATAACTCTTCAATCATTTTCAGAAATGCTCTTGGATTTAATTTACCAAAGTTCAGTTTCCCAACCATTGAAGATATTACAAAAGGATTTTTACTTTTAGCTTTGCCGCAGATACCTTTATCAATCGGTAATTCGATTATTGCAACCAAACAAGTCGCTCAGGATCTGTTCCCCGAAAAGCCACCAGTTACAGTTAAAAAAATCGGATTGACTTACTCGCTTATGAATCTTTTTATTCCTTTTTTTAGTGGAATACCGAGTTGCCACGGTTCAGGTGGAATGATAGGCCATTACACCTTCGGAGGAAGAACCGGTGGCTCAGTTATTATCTATGGATTATTTTATGTTTTTATAGGGCTGGTTTTTGGAAATGCATTTGACAGTGTAGTAAAAATATTTCCGCTTCCTATTCTTGGTGTAATCCTTGTGTTTGAAGGATTTTCACTAATGCTGCTGGTCAGAGATTTATTAAATCATCAAAAAGATTTTGTGATTGCTATTCTGGTGGGAATAATAGCAGCAGGGCTTCCGTATGGATTTGTAATTTCAATTATCATTGGGACAGTTGTCTATTATCTTCCAGTTGAGTTAAAAACTTTTGTTCAGATTGGTAACAGTAAAGCAGTAAAGACAAATTCAACGGTGATTAAATGAAACTGGTGGATAATTTCAATCGTGTTCACGACTATGTAAGAATATCACTTATTGATAAATGCAATCTTCATTGTATTTATTGCAATCCTTCGAATTCACTAACAAAGTTCGAATCGAATAAAACAATTCTCTCTTACGAAGAAGTATATCGTTTAATAAAAATTCTAGTGAATAATTTAGAGGTCAGCAAAATCCGTTTTACCGGCGGAGAACCACTTATTAGAAAAGAAGTGATGAAATTTTTTGAAATGATTTCTATTCTGAAAAAACAGAATGATTTTGAAATTGGAATTACTACAAACGGAACACAACTCGAAGAAAAACTTGAATTGCTTCATCAATTCGGAGTTGACTACTTAAATATCAGTCTTGATACATTAAGTAAAAGTAAATTCATTGCAATTACTGGCCAGGATTATTTTGATAAAACTGTTTCATCAATTCACAAGGCAATAGAAATTGGTTTTAAATCAGTCAAAGTTAATATGGTTGTTATCAGGAATGTAAATGATGATGAGTTACTGAGTTTTGTAGAATACTTTAAACCATATCAAGTTACAATCAGATTTATTGAGTATATGCCTTTCACTGACAATCAGTGGGATAATTTAAAGTTTCTTGGGTGGCATGAAATGAAACGGATAATCGAAAAGAATTATTCATTGATTGAAATTCCGAGCAACGGAAAAATATCAAAAGATTACTTAATAGAAGATGCAAAACTAAAAGTCGGCTTTATAAGTTCTATCTCAGATCATTTTTGTGATAGCTGTAACAGATTAAGAATCACTGCAACAGGCCAAATAAAAAACTGCCTCTTCTCAAATCCTTCGGAATTCAGTTTAAAATTTTTATTAGCTGATAACTCAATCTCTGATGAATTGATTGCTGATTTTATAATTAAATCTTTACAATCAAAATGGGAAAAACATCCGGATGTTATTGAGTTAACACAATTAAATCAAAATAATATGATGAGTATTGGCGGATGAAAAAATTATCTCACATAAACAGCAAAGGCAAAGCGGAAATGGTTGATGTTTCCGGAAAAGAAATCTCATTACGCACAGCAGAAGCTATTGCAGAAGTAAAAGTATCAAAAGAAATTTTTAATGCTATAAAAAATAATTTGGTCACGAAAGGGGATGTGCTTTCAATTGCTAAATTTGCAGGAATTCAGGCTGCAAAGAGAACAGCAGAGCTTATCCCTCTTTGTCACAATATATTCATTTCAAAAATTGATGTTGAATTAAAGCTTAATTCAAAAAATAAAACGGTTGAAATTAAATCATTTGCAAAAACAACCGCGCAGACAGGAATTGAAATGGAGGCGTTGACTGCAGTTTCGGTTTCAGCTTTGACTGTTTACGATATGTGCAAAGCGATTGATAAATCAATAGTAATCAGCGAAATAAAATTAATCAGTAAAACAGGAGGGAAAAGTGGAAACTACAGCAGAAAAAATTTCTGATTATGAGCATAACCAAAAAAGTAAAGATTCTGAAGTTGTTGGTAAAGTTGTAGCAATTTCTATTAGCAAGAAAAAAGGGATACCAAAGACTAATATTCATTCGGCTAATTTGATTGAAAACTCCGGAATTGAAGGCGATGTTCATGCCGGTAACTGGCACAGACAGGTAAGTTTGCTTGCACTGGAAAGCATTGATAAGATGAGAGAAAAAGGATTGCCAAATCTTCGTCCTGGTGCTTTTGCAGAAAATATTACAACAGAATTTTTAGAGCTTCCAAATATCAAAGTTGGAACAAGAATTAAATTAGGAAGCCAAGCTGAACTGGAAATAACTCAGATCGGAAAAGAGTGTCATAGCAAATGCGCAATATTTACAAAAGTTGGTGATTGTGTAATGCCCAGAGAAGGAATCTTTGCTAAAGTAATTCGCGGTGGAGAAATATTTGTCGGTGATGAAATTAAAATACTTGGTCAGTTATTGTAAAGGAATGAATTAATAACAAAAAAGTTCAGTGGATTAATATGATTAATTACAACGAAGCAATTGAAACTATAAAAAAAGAATTTGCAAAAACATCTCTTCAGACCGAAGAAGTTGATATTTATGAATCCATCGATCGAATACTTGCAGAAAATGTATTTGCTGATGTTGATCTTCCACCTTTTGACAATTCTGCAGTGGATGGATATGCAGTAAAATTCGGCTATAGAAGTCAATGGAAAATCATCGGGGAAATTTCAGCGGGTAATTTTACTCCGGCATCACTTCAGGAAGATGAAGCAATTCTAATAACTACAGGCAGTAAAATTCCGTTGAATGCAGATACAGTAATACCAATTGAAGATGTTGATGTTACAGATAATATCTTAAAATTAAAACCGGATTCGTTTTATAAAAAAGGGATGAACATACGCAAAAAGGGAAATGATTTACTTAAAGACCAGATTGCAGTCAGTGAGTTTATAAAAATTGATTCCAAAGTTATTGCAGTACTGGCAAGTTGCGGAAAAGAAAAAGTAAAAGTATATAAAAAACTTAATGTAGCAATCCTTGCAACAGGCGATGAATTACTCCCTATCAACGAAAAGCCAATTGATGACAAATTAAGAGTTTCAAATGTTTATTCTTTATTTACAGCAGTAAGCGAGATTAATCAAATTCCAATCAATCTCGGCTTTGCCCGGGATGATAAGGAAGTAATCCGGCAAAAAGTAAAAACAGCATTGCAGATGAATGTAGATTTACTAATTACAACCGGAGGAGTATCAGTTGGTAAATATGATTTTTTAAAGGAAATATTTGACGAAGAAGGCATTGAAGAGAAATTCTGGAAAGTAAATATCAAACCCGGAAAGCCAATTTATTTTGGAGTGCTTAATAATAATAAAAAGAAGACATTCGTGTTTGGTCTACCAGGAAATCCTGTTTCGTCACTCGTAAATTTTTATGTGTTCATTAAACCGGCAATTGAATTTTTATTTAAGCAAAAACCGATGAATCAATTCAAGGCTGTTTTGCAAAATGATTTGAAGAAAAAAGATGGCAAACTACATTTTGCCCGTGGCATTCTATCAGAGGAGAATGGTGAATTCAAAGTGACATCAGAATTTTCACAATCCTCGGGGAATCTTGTTGAGATGAGCAAAGCAAACTGTTTAATTGTGGTTGAAGAGGAAAGAAGAAATCCGGTAAAAGGGGAAGTGGTAGAATGTATAATGATATAACAGGAGTTATACTTTCCGGTGGGAAAAGTTCGAGAATGGGTGTTAACAAATCCTTTCTGAAAATTGGTGAACAGACTATTATTGAAAAGATGGTTAATCTGATGAAATCTATTTTCAAAGAAGTAATCATTATTACCAATTCACCAAATGAATACAGTTTTCTTCAACTACCAATGTATGAAGATGTTTACAAATGGAAAGGCCCGCTTGCCGGAATTCATTCAGCCCTGACTCATTCAACAACAGAAAAAATTTTTGTGATTAGCTGCGATGTGCCATTAATGACAGAAGAAATGATAAAATACATTGTTGATTATCGAAGTGATAAACCGATAAAGTTTTGTGAGGCTGCAGGATATCACCAACCGCTTGTTGGGGTTTATTCAAAATTTTTGATTGACAAGATAGAAAAAGTAATCCGCGATGATGAGTTTACTGATAAATCATTTCATCAGTTTCTAAAAAATGTTGATGCTGAAGTAATTCATCCGGAGAGATTACCTTTTTATAAAGATGAGCTGTTCTTCAATGTAAATAAGCCGGAAGATTTTGAGAACTTAAAAAAATACTTTAATCATAATAATTGATTTTACAACCGCAACCATCCCATTTCCTTTCATAAAAATCCATTCTTTCTTTAAGAAGTTTTTCAGCGTCTTCCAACGAATTCATTTTTCTTAACAGGATTTCATTCTTATCAGATACTTCCTGAAAAAAAATTTCATCATTGTATTTCAAAATTCTTACAAAATCAGATAGGCAGGTATCCACTTCTTTTATTTTAGTCGAACAAGCTAAAAAAATATCAAGTTCTTCTTTATTTAATACAATGTATGGATTTGATTTCACCGATGTTAATATTTCTGAAACAGACATTTCTTCAACTCCTGATAAATTTCAAATAGTTTGATGAAAATCAGTTTTTAAGGTTTCAGGAACTAATTTTTACTGTGAATTGAATACAGCGACAGGACAGGTGCAATTGTTAAGTATTCTTTCAACGCGAGGACCAATATACAGAGATTCGCCGGTTGGTCTGACATCTGTTCCAACTATTACAAGGTCAGTTTTATACTCAATAGCTTTGTTCAGAATAACATTCTCAACATCAGAACCGAATTCCACTGAAACATTTACATTAACTCCAAGTGATTCGCCAAGTCGTTTTAACTCTAGTAAACTTTGCATAGCAAAGCTTTTTTGTCTTTCTCTTACATTACCTTCAACATCGAGATTATAAACATCTTTTTTAGTTTCTATCACCGTTAAGATTATTACTTCTTCATCTTTACCGTTTACTAATGAAAAGGCCAATTCTGCTGCACGCTTCGATGCAAGGCTTGCATTCGACGGAATAAGAATTTTCCTTGGCTGCCAGTTATCAAAAAATGTAGATGCTTGTATAACCAGACTCCGACAAGGAGATAACCTTAATAATTCATCAACAAGCGGATTAAAAATTTTTAATGAATGTGATGTTTTTTCTGTTGCACCGATTACAATTAAATCGTATGACTTTTTTGCTTCTTCCAGAATTGAATTAAGCGGATTATCTGAAACAATCACTTTTTTATTCAGATTAGATGATGAAAAAAGACCTGATAGCTTTTCCAGAAAATTTTGTGATTCATTTTTTTCTTGCTCATCAGTTACAGTTAAAAGCGTAACAGAAATATCTTTTCTGGAAGCAATACGTTGAATAATTTTTGCTTCAATCATCTTTTTCTCATAATCGGGTCTTCTTCTTACAGGTAATAAAATCCTGTTTATAGATTTTATCAGTAAATCTTTTGTGATCTCTTCGTGCTCGAGCCTCTTTAATTCTGATTCTTTTGGGATTACTTTATCCAAAGTATATTTCAGCATCACTGGAGAAATGACCGAAGTAATAACTGCCATAAGAATTATAACTGAAAAGATTTCGGGTGAAATTACATTGAACGAAAGTCCTATTGTAGCAATGATAATCTGAATTGCACCTCGCGCATTTAGTCCGGCTCCAAAACTTAATGCAGTCCAATGATCAACTTTTGCCAGAAAACGAGCACCAATGTATGCACCAAAAATTTTACTCAAAGTTGCAACTGTTATTAAAACAAGTGCAAGTATAGCTAATTCAGGATTAAACAATGCCTTAATATCAACTTTCAATCCTGCTGATGCAAAAAAGATTGGTGCAAATACTCCGAATGTAATGCTTTCAATTCTTACTATTGCTTCTTTTGGAACACTAGAAATCTGAGAGAAAACAATTCCCACTATGAATGCTCCAAATACAGCTTCAAGATGAATTGATTGTGCAATTGAAGCGAATAAAAAAATAAAACTGAAAATTAATGTTATACTTTTATATCTGCTTTCAACTTTATCCTGAATAAAATTAATAAGTGTTTTGACGAGTATTCTGCCAATCAGAAATCCCACAACTGCAAATGCTAAAACTTTTACCATTGCATAGACTGTATCGCTTAAAGTAATTGAGCCCAATTGAATCAGCCCAAGTATAACGGAAAGAATAATCCACGCAACTGCATCATCAATCATTCCCGCAGCAATGGTGATTTGTCCAATGTCTCTTCTAAGAAGATTCAAGTCAATCAAGACTTTCGCAATAACGGGAATTGCAGATACTGACATTGCTGTGGCGATGAATAAAGAAAAAATGAATCTTTCTGATGGATTAACCAAAAATTTATCAGGAATAATGTAGCTGATTAAAAATCCTCCTATCAGAGGAATAATCAATCCGCCAAGTGCAGTTGAGCTTGCACTTTTTGCATGATGTTTAATTAAGCCAAGATCGATTTCGAATCCGGTAATAAAAAGTAACATCAATGCACCGATGAGTGATATGACCTCTAACATAACAGAAGGATATCTGTATAGGTCAACAAAGGGTGAGATAGCCTCAATGTTACCGAATAATGAAGGGCCTAATAAAACACCCGCCAGTATTTCGCCTATTACAGCTGGTTGTTTTAATTTTAGCGAAATTTCTCCAAGAACTCTTGCTGTAACCAGCAACAATAGAAGTTGTATTAATATTTTCAGTATTTCCTGATGCAAATCGTTTCTGTTTAATTATATGTCCAAAAATAAATTAATATTGTTACAAATTCATTTTTTGATTTGCACTGTAAATAATATCTCGGAATTATTTACAATAATTTAATTCCGAATCAAACTTTGTTTTATACTTTTTGAATATATTGTAATTGAACAAGTAAAAAAACATTAGTGAATAATGGATAAGAAAAATTTAATTCTGAATTTAGAGCCTGAATATTTTCAACAGCTCACTGATTTACCATGGAATCAACCGTTGGAAGAATGGAATGACGGTCAGGTTGAATTTCTAGAAGTAAGGAAAGGTATTTCCAAACATCCCGTTCGTTTTATAAAAACAAAAAGTCATTCATTAGCTATTAAACAGACAAATCCCATCACAGCATATTTTGAACACGAGTCGCTTATTAAATTACTGCATCTCGGGATACATGCTTTAAAGCCCGTAGGTTATGTTTTCTATAAAAAGAATCTTTTCATGAAAGATTCAGATCCCGATAATGTTCTGGCATTTCTGATAACTTTGCTTGAAGAAAAATCAATTCCTCATTCAATTCTTTTCGGTTGGGATTTTACAGAAGCAAACCGAAAATTAATTTTTGAAGCTTCAGCAGAGCTGATTGCCAATCTTCATTTCAATAATATATTCTGGGGTGATGCTTCACTTTCGAATATTTTGGTCAAGTTTATTAAACAAAAAGATGAAAACGGAAGAACATTTACTGAGTTGAAAGCATTTCTGGCTGATGCAGAGACAATAAGCATTCAAAAAAGTATCTCTGAAGATCAGAAACAATCGGACATTAAGAATTTTATCAAATCAGTTGAAGAGATAAGTAAAACTTTAGAAGGTAAAAGAGAAGTCTTTATTGAAGAAGAAAAAGAATTTTTTCTTAAACGTTATTCGGACTTTTATTTGCTTCTTAATAAATCAAAAGAGTTTGAAGAAAAAACAGCTTTGAAAATTAAAAATCATTTTTACAGAATAAATGATCAATTTACTCTCGATTCAATTATTAAACAAATTGAAGAACATAAATGGTACCTGAGTGAAAAAGCAGCTAAAGAAATTGATATTATAACCGCTGCTGAAGACTGGATTAAAAATATCTATGAACCAACAATTCATGAATTCAATCAGTTTAAACTTTTTGATTTATTTCCCAAGACCAATTCACTGAAACTTTATGTTGATATAATGGCTCATAAGTATTATGTGAGTCTAGAACAAAAAAAAGATGTTGGAATTTCATTTGCAATCAAAAGTTATTGTGAGAAGTATTCGAATAAGGAACAATCAACAATTACGCGACTGGTTGATAATCTTATTAAACAATTAGCAAAGATTTTCCCGCAAAGATATAATCTCTGAAAAATAAAAATCGTGTGTCTGATAGCACTTAAAATGCGATTCTCCGTTTCGATTGTAAAAACTCTTTCGGTAATTTTGAACGGTGTAAAAAATCTTTTTTTAAAACAGAATCAGGAGAAATAAAATGACTAACATAATAGATATCTGGGCAAGAGAAATACTTGATTCAAGAGGTAATCCCACAATTGAAGTAGAAGTTGCTCTTGAAAGCGGAGTAGTAGGAAGAGCTGCAGTTCCTAGCGGTGCATCCACCGGTGAGCATGAAGCAGTTGAACTTCGTGATGGAGATAAAAATCGTTATAACGGTAAAGGTGTTTTGAAAGCTGTCGAAAATGTAAATGAAAAAATTGCTGAAGAACTGATTGACTTCGACGCCACTGATCAGGTTGCGATTGATAATTTATTAATTACTCTTGATGGAACTGAAAACAAATCGAATCTCGGTGCAAATGCAATGCTTGGAGTTTCACTTGCTTGTGCAAAAGCCTCCGCTGAGTTCTTTGGTTTACCACTTTATAAATATATTGGTGGAGTAAATGCCAAAACTCTTCCTGTTCCGATGATGAATATCTTAAACGGCGGTAAGCACGCTGATAACAATGTTGACTTTCAGGAATTTATGATTATGCCAGTTGGAGCTCCAAACTTCGCTGAAGCTTTAAGAATGGGTGCTGAAACTTTTCATGCATTAAAATCAGTATTAAAAGCAAAAGGATATAACACTGCTGTTGGCGATGAAGGTGGCTTTGCGCCAAATCTTAAATCCAACGAAGAAGCAATTGAAGTAATTCTTGAAGCGATTAATAAAACAGGTTACAAAGTCGGTGATGAAATTGCAATTGCACTTGATCCTGCTGCAAGTGAATTCTTTATTAAAGAAAAAAATGCTTATCATCTTTTCAAATCAGCTCCGGATAAAATCATCTCCATTGAAAAAATGGTTGATTACTGGGCTGATTGGGTAAACAAATATCCAATCGTTTCTCTGGAAGATGGAATGGCTGAAGATGATTGGGATGGCTGGAAATTATTGACAGATAAACTTGGCTCTAAAATTCAATTAGTTGGTGATGATATCTTTGTTACTAATACTGACAGACTTGCCAAAGGGATTGAGTTGGGAGTTGCAAACTCAATTCTTATAAAAGTAAATCAGATTGGTACTCTTACTGAAACTCTTGATGCAATTGAACTGGCAAAAATTAATGGTTACACTTGTGTAATAAGCCATCGAAGTGGAGAAACTGAAGATACAACAATTGCTGATATTGCAGTTGCAACAAACGCCGGACAAATCAAGACAGGTTCTGCATCAAGAACTGATCGTATTGCAAAATACAATCAACTTCTCAGGATTGAAGAAGAACTTGATACAACCGCTGTATTCCCCGGTTTATCCGCACTTAATTACAACGGTTAATTTTTCACTGCCCGGCTTTATATAGTCGGGCATTTTTGTCTCTAATCTAAAATAAGGGTGCATCAATGAATAAGAAACAAATTCAGGTTTGCAAAGAGATTATTAAAAAAAATGAAGTTGAGTTTATAGACCTAAAGGCAAATGACTTAACCGGAAGGCTTCATCATATAACATTACCATATTATGAAAACATTCTGGAAAAATTAGTAACCGAAGGCGTCGGATTTGATGGTTCAAGCTATGGATTCAAAAAGGTAGAAAACAGTGATATGATTTTAATTCCCGACCTGGATACTGCAAGGATTGATCCTTTCAGAGAATCCCCGACTCTTAGTTTTTATTCTCACATAGTTCTTGCAGATGGAAAGCAGACGCCGTTTAATCAGGATGGAAGATATTTAGCCAAGAAAGCTGAAAGTTTGCTAAAAGAAGTCACGGGTGCAGATAAATCCTGGTGGGGACCAGAATTTGAATTTTATATTTTCTCGAAAGTTGAATATGATACAAGAACAGCATCATCTTACTATCGTGTTGAACACGCAGAAGAATTTTATAAGAAAGCTTACCATGCAGCCAATCCTTTTGATGAATATGATGATTTCAGAGATGAAGCATGTAAATTACTTAAAGCACAGGGAATAAATGTTAAGTATCATCATCACGAAGTTGGTGAAAGAGGACAGCAGGAAATTGAAACTTATTTTTCGGATTTATTAACTACTGCCGACAACATCATTACAACGAAGTACATTCTTTTCAATTTTGCAAAACAAAAAGGTCTTTATATTACCTTTATGCCAAAGCCAATGTATCAGCAGGCAGGTAATGGAATGCATTTACATTTCTACATAACAAAGAACGGTAAAAATCTTTTTTATAAAAAAGGTGAATATGGAAATATGAATGAGTTGGGACGATATTTTATCGGTGGTATGTTGAAACACGGTCCGGCTCTTTCTGCATTTACTAATCCAAGTACAAATTCATATAAAAGACTTGTACCAGGCTTTGAAGCACCAGTAGCTCTAACTTACGGAATGGGAAACAGAGCAGGAGCAATAAGAATTCCGAGATATGTTTCTAATCCGCAGGAAACAAGATTTGAATACCGTCCACCAGATGCAACTGCAAATCCATATCTTGCGCTTGTTGCAATGTTACTTGCGGGCATTGATGGCGTTGTAAATAAAATTGATCCGATAAAAGAAGGGTTTGGTCCATATGATAAAAACTTTCTGGAAGGAGATGATGTTCATAAAATTCATTTTTTACCCAGAAATCTTGCCGAAGCTTTGGATGCTTTGGAAGCAGATAATGATTTTCTCAGAAGAGGAAATATTTTTACTGATGAATTACTTCAGCAATGGATTAAAGTTAAGAACGAAGAAATACATTCAATTGGTACTATGCCACATCCTTTTGAATATAAAATGTATTTCAATTTGTAATTTAACGCTTTGCACTCTCAGCATTGAAATAATCTTTATCAAACAAAGATTATTTTAGGTAAATGTGTAACTCAATAAGGAGACAATATGAACGAAGAGAAAAAACTTAACCAATGTTTGAACTGTAATGTTTCTGAAAATGAAATACCTTTGGTCAATCTGACATTCAATGGAAATAAGGCATTTATTTGTTCTAGATGCTTGCCTATACTGATTCATTCACCTCAAAAGTTAGTTGGAAAACTTGATGGAGCTGAAAATATTCCTTCGGCTAATCATTGAATATTAAAATTATATTACTCTGTGCTCTCTGCACCGCTGTGGTAGATTTAAAGAATCCTTAAAATTAAGAAGACTATAATACAGTATATTGATTTGAATATTATGAATTAATATCTTTACGACAAAAGTGGAGAGCAATATGAAAACATTAATTTATTCATTTATAACCATAATCTTATTACTACTTGTTTCCTGTTCGTTATCAACTGACCCTAACAATATTCAAAGTTCTGTTCAGGCAATAAGTGACTCCGGACAGATTTTAATAATTAATTTTTCTGATAACGATATTTATTTCGCTGCTTTCGAATCGAATATGGCAGCAGTTGTAAACTGGTCTCCGCTTTGTAATGAAGAAAACAAAATCAGAAGTAATAGTTCTCGAAGAATTAATTTTTCTAAAATAGAATGTTATCCCGGTTCAACATTAAAAGCAGGTGACAGGGTTATAATTTACTACTGGCAGAAAAGCGATGGTACAAATACTGAGGTTCATTCAAAGGTTGTGATATTGTAACAGATGTTTATCTGCAATCACAGTGACTCAGCGTTAAATTATTTCATATCTGATTAACTGATGAATTAAAGCGAGTTTTTATAGACTTCATAAGTTTTCTCATCGAAGCATACAAAAATCACTTTCTCGATTGAAGAATCATTCTTTAAAAATTTTTTTACCGTTTCAACAGCAATTCTTGTTGCTCTTTCAAGTGGAAATCCATACACACCGGTTGAGATTGCAGGAAAGGCAATTGTTTTAATGTTATTCTCAACAGCAAGTTTAAGTGAATTTTCATAACAATTTGTAAGCAATTTATCTTCATCGTTATTTCCACCTCTCCAAACCGGTCCGACAGTATGTATGATATATTTTGCAGGTAATCTGAAACCGGGAGTAATTTTAGCTTTACCGGTTTCACAGCCACCAAGTTTACGGTTGTATTCGAGTAATTCGGGACCTGCCGCACGATGAATTGCACCATCTACGCCTCCACCGCCAAGCAGAGAATTGTTTGCTGCATTTACGATTGCATCAACTGCTAATTTCGTTATGTCACCTTTGTATAATTCTATTCTCTCCTTCATTTTGCTTTCTCTCTTAACTATTAATTATTATAAAAGATTTTTTAAGTTAACACACAAAAATTTTACTATTAAAATTATTAATCAAAAGGAGTAATTAAATTGAAATTCATCCGCTATTCTGTCATCCATTTTTTATTAATTTTAATTTTTGTTAGCTGCAGTTCAACAAAAGAAACCAGTCAGCAGGAAAGTAAGCTATATAAATGGCTTTTGGCTCAGCCGGATTTAACTGTCAAAAAATTAGAGCCGAATGATATGTTCAGTGAGATTTATGAAATATATATCGAGCAACCAATTGATCATTTTAATCCGAACAGTCCGAAATTCAAACAACAATTTTTCCTTTCACATAAAGATGAAGATTTGCCAATGGTGGCAGAACTTGATGGTTATTCAGTCAGTAACAGACCAAATGAATTAAGCCGATTGTTGAATTGTAATCAGATTATAGTTGAACACAGATATTTTGGTGAATCGGTTCCAGAACCATTTGACTGGAAATATCTCGACATCCGGCAAGCAGCAGCAGATCACCATCGTATAATTCAAAAACTTAAAGAGTTTTATAAAGACAAGTGGATTACAACGGGAATAAGCAAAGGTGGTTCAACAGTAATATTTCACAGAAGATTTTATCCAAATGATGTGGATGCAACCGTAGCTTATGTAGCACCTGTAAATCGTTCCACTGAAGATCAGAGAGTTTATGAATGGCTTAAAAATGTATCTACGGAAGAATGCAGAAATAAAGTCCGTGATTTTCAGGAATTAATTCTTAAAAAGCGTGATGTTTTTTATCCAATGTTTTTGCAGAACGCTGAAAAGGAAAGTCTGACTTATAATATTGTGGGGGCAGAAAAAGCTTTTGAGTATTCTGTACTTGAATATTCTTTTGCTTACTGGCAGTGGAGTGATGGGGATTGCAGTAAAATTCCTGATTCAACTTTTTCCAACGAAGAAATATTTGAGCATTTTAAAAAGAACAGTGGAGTTGATTACTTCTCCGACAAAGATATCACTTCTATTTATCCTTTCTTTTATCAATGTTATTCAGAATATGGATATTATGCTTATGAAACAGAACCATTTAAAGAATATCTGAAATATGCTGACGGACATACTCCATTTTTCATACCTGATAACCTTCAACTGAAATTTAATCCTGAAGCAATGAAAGATATTTCTCATTGGGTAGAGAATGAGGGAAATAATTTTATATTTATTTATGGTGGGAATGATCCGTGGACTTCAACGGGTGTTTGCCTGACTGGAAAAACGAATTCATTAAAAATGATTTTGCCAAATGGTTCGCACAGAACGCGAATAAAAAGTTTTCCTGAGAATGAAAGGGAGTTGATTTATAAAAAACTAGAAAAATGGTTGGATGTTGAAATAAAACAGTAGAAATAATTGTATAATTTGAAAGAGAGTAGGAGCGAAACTTTTATCAGATAAAAAGTTCGCTCCTAAAAATTTATCTTATAAAAATTTCAGGTCGGTTACTTCAGTTGAAAATATTTTCCAGGAATCCCCATCGAGTTTTAATGTATGAATTCCATAAGTTCTGTTATCCTTGAATTCAGGCCCTTTTAACTTTGTAGTCAGTTGAATGAATTCAACTTTGGCTTGTTTATCATTTTGCTCCAGTACTTTTATCTTTTCAATCTTATAATTCAAATCATAAGTCTCGAAAATTTTTTTAACAAGGTTTTCAGTCATCTTATATGAGGGACTTTGCGGATGGATTGTTGACATCACACCTTCAAAATCCTCTTCATTCATGAATTTAGCATTGGATTCAATTGCTGATTCAGGCGTTACATAATCACTCTTACCTGAGCAAGCTGAGAATATCAATGTAATCACAAAAAATATTGAGATAAAATTTTTCAATTCAACTCCTTTCTGTTATTAAATACCCATTTCTTTTTTTACTTCTGAGAATTTTTCTACTGCAAAATCCAGATCTTCCTTTGAATGCGCAGCTGAAATCTGAACTCGGATTCTTGCAGTTCCTTTGGGAACAACAGGATAGAAAAATCCGATAACATAAACGCCTTTTTCTAACATTCTTGCCGCCATTTTTTGAGCAAGCACTGCATCTCCAAGCATAATAGGAACGATTGGATGCACACCTTCTTTAATGTTAAATCCGGCTGCTTTAATCTTCTCACGAAAATATTTTGTATTTTCTTCCAACTTGTCTCTCAGATGAGTAGTTGAAGAAAGCATATCGAGTACTTTGATTGAAGCAGCTACAATTGCGGGAGCAACTGTATTCGAAAACAAATATGGTCTTGAGCGTTGTCTTAACAAATCAACTATTTCTTTTCTTGCAGAAGTGTAACCGCCGCTTGCACCACCGAGAGCTTTTCCCAAAGTTCCTGTGATAATGTCAACTCTTCCCATAACATCGTTGTATTCGTGAGTTCCTCTGCCATGTTTTCCCATAAAACCAACCGCATGACTATCATCTACCATTACCATTGCACCGTATTTATCTGCAAGATTGCAAATATCTTTTAAAGGTGCAATAAAGCCGTCCATCGAGAAAACACCATCAGTTGCAATGAGGATATTCTTAGCATTATTTGATCTTGCTTCTTTAAGTTTTTCTTCGAGGTCGTTCATATCGCAGTTTTTATAACGATAGCGTTGTGCTTTACACAATCGGATTCCGTCAATAATGCTTGCATGATTTAATTCGTCACTTACAACTGCGTCCTCTTCTCCGAGAAGTGTTTCAAATAATCCACCATTAGCATCAAAGCATGATGAATAAAGAATGGTGTCTTCCTGCCCAAGGAACTCAGAAATTTTTCTTTCGAGTTCTTTGTGAATTTCCTGAGTACCACAGATAAATCTAACTGATGATAATCCGAATCCCCACTTATCAAGACTATCTTTTGCGGCTTTGATCAATTCAGGATTATCTGCTAATCCCAGATAATTATTCGCACACATATTCAAAACACTTTGTGTGTGCATCACTTCAATGTGGGCTCTTTGTGGAGATGTGATTATTCTTTCTTTTTTATAAAGACCTTCTTTCTCGATATACTCAAGAATGCTTTTGTAATAAGTTTTGGTTTCGGGCGTCATTTATTCCTCGCAATAATTTAAAACAGAAATTTACTATGCTTTAGGACCGATCATTTTTTCAGGACGAACTATTTCATCAAATTTTTCCGGAGTAAGTAATCCTAATTCTACTGCTGCCTGTTTTAAAGTTTTATTTTCTGCATGAGCTTTCTTGGCAACTTTTGCAGCGTTGTCATATCCGATTACAGGATTCAGCGCAGTAACAAGCATAAGAGAATTTTCAACATGTTTCTTAATATTTTCTACATTTGCTTCAATACCAACTACGCAATGATCTGTAAAGCTTTCACAGGCATCTGAAAGTAATCTGATCGAATTAAGTACATTAAAAATTATAACGGGTTTAAAAACATTCAGTTCAAAATTTCCACTTGCACCTCCGATATTTACAGCAACATCATTTCCAAAAACCTGTGCACAAACCATTGTCATAGCTTCACTTTGAGTCGGATTTACTTTCCCGGGCATTATTGAGCTACCAGGTTCATTTTCTGGAAGATGAAGTTCGCCTAAACCACAACGAGGACCAGAACCAAGCCATCTTATGTCATTTGCAATTTTCATTAATGATGCGGCTAATGTTTTAAGTACTCCGTGAAATTCAACTAAAGCATCGTGTGTTGCAAGTGCTTCGAATTTATTCCGGGCGGTTACAAAAGGAAGTCCGGTAATCTCAGCAATTTTTTTGGCTGAAAGTTCAGCAAATTTAGGATGAGTATTCAATCCCGTTCCAACAGCAGTTCCTCCCAAAGCCAATTCATATAATCTTGGAAGAGCTGCCTCAATTCTTTCTAAACCGTTTGTCAGCATCTGAACATAACCGCTGAACTCCTGACCAAGCGTAAGTGGAACCGCATCCATCAGGTGGGTTCTTCCAATCTTAATTATGTCTTTAAATTCTTCTGATTTTTGCTGAAGAGCATCTCTGAGTTTTGTAACCATCGGAATTAAACGATGATGAATTTGTTCAACAGCTGCAATATGCATTGCAGTCGGAAATGTATCGTTTGATGACTGAGCTTTGTTCACATCATCATTCGGATGAATAGGTTTTTTGCTTCCAAGTTCTCCGCCAGCCATTTCGATTGCGCGATTTGCAATCACTTCGTTAGCATTCATATTTGTTTGCGTTCCGCTACCGGTTTGCCAAACAACGAGAGGGAAATGTTCATCAAGTTTTCCTTCAATTACTTCTTCTGATGCTTTGATAATCAAATCAGCTTTTTCAGCTGGAAGGGTTCCTAATTCTTTATTTGTCATTGCTGCAGCTTTTTTCAGAATACCTAAAGCCCGGATCAATTCTCTCGGAAATCTGTCACCACCAATTTTAAAATTCATTAAAGACCTGGCTGTTTGTGCGCCATAATATTTATCGGATGGAACTTGAATTTCACCCATTGTGTCCTTTTCAATGCGGTAGTTCATTGCGGTTCTCCCTGAATGGTTAAAAAATGTTTAAATCTTTAATTCAAAATTACAATAAATTTCATGTACTCTGAACATAAAGGTGATAACTTTATTACAATCTTTTTGCAACTTTTTAATAATTTTTTTAATCAAAAATATTAGAATACACGAAGGAAATTTTATGCAATCAAAATGAAAAAATTGTTAATACTAATCTATTTATTATTGACAATTTTTCAGCAATCATTTACTCAGGACAGGTTAAATGGTTGGGGTGTTGAATTGCTTGTAAGGGAATCCGAATACACAATCTCAGGTGTAATATTTGAACGAACCAAAGGACGATATAAGCTGGTTGGTCCACATTTAAATTTTTCAATTTTATTGAATGAAAAGAAAAACAATTCAAAGACTGCTTATTCTTATATAGGATTATACAGTCTTATTCCATTGTTTATTGCAGGATTTGCACATCCCGAAGATTTGGGTCCGAAAACATCTGAAATAATCGGCTACATTGCCTTAGCACCTCTGCTTATTACAAATTCGCAACATCATTTTATAATTTCAAAGTATGACACTCTATCTCTGTTTCTTCCGGAATTATCTGTGTTTGTACAGAACCGAACTGATTATTACGAGGAACGATGGTTTAGAATAAATCCGGGAATCGGATTATCATTTTCTTACTACACAAACAGAGATTTACCTGAAATAAATAACCATTTGTTTTCTTTATCTGTTGGAATAGAAAAACCTTTTGATATTTATAAATGGAAACTGGAAGAATATACTCCGAGGTATTTTTTAGAAGTTTACAAATTTTTTTGAAGAAGTGGTTTTTAATTTCTAAAAAAATCTAAATTTATTTTCTAGGTAAGATTATAAAGAATTGTGTCTGATTTATCTGGTCTGAAATAAAAGAGACTTTTCCACCAAGATATTTTTCAACAAATAATTTTACACTGTATGTTCCTATTCCTCTTCCAAAGTTAGCTTTCGTAGAGAATGATCGTTGAAAAATCTGAAGCTGGACTGATTCGGGAATAACACCTTCATTCCAAACGATAAATTTTACTTCATCTTCATCCGTTTCAGAATAAACTTTTACTCTTTTGTTTGCAGTAATTGCTTCCAAAGCATTCTTGAGCAGGTTTCCCAATGATCGGATAAGTAGTGTAGCATCCGTTTTAATTTTTATATCATTCTGCAAAAATCTGATTTCTAAAAATTTTCCTTTACTTACTTCATGATTTTTATAGAGTGCCTCAACTCTCGATAATATTTCATTCACGCTTACTTCGGAGAAATTACATTTCAGGGTTCCGCTTTCAGCATAAGTTAAATCACGCTGAGCCTGGATTTCATCTATCAGCTGATCTGACGAATACTGAAGCATTCTGACAAATTCATCGTACTCATCAGAGTCTTTAATCTGAGGCAGAACTTCTGCAATTCCTTTTATTGATGAAGCAGTATTCAGAACATCGTGAAAAAAGACTCTCTCCAAAACCAGCTTCCTTTTCTCACTCTGAATATCTTCAACAGCAAAAAGAGTAAAACTTAATCCGTCGATAAAAATTTTCGAAGTGTGCACTCTGAAGTCCAGCGATGTTTCAACATTTAACTTTTTTACAGTTATACGACATTCAGAGACAACATTTTCGTTTGTTTCATTTGTCTTTTTAATTGATTGAGCTGCTCCGCATTCTCTGCAAAAGACTGAAGTGCCACAACCGGCTTCCATTTCATTGGAGTGAATACAATTAAGTGCTTCACCCAATCTTCTTCCAAGTATATCTGTTTCATTTGCACCGAAAAAGTAATCAACAGCTTTTGAATTAAATGCTATAATTTGTCTGTGTTCATCGAGTATGAGTGCTATATGTGGAAATGCCTCAAGTATTTGTTGAATACAAGGGAGATGATTACTTATTCTGGTTCTTAAATTCTCAATTTCATCTACCGAAATTCGTTCAGGTCTGTCAAAATATGTCTTAACTGCAGTTGAATACATTACACTGAATATAATTTGTTAGGTTATTATCGAAATTTTATTCTAAAACTTTAGTGTTAATTTCATTATTGGATAAACATTCAGATTCCTGTCCCAGTAAGGTGAACGCTTATAGAAAAAGTTTAATCTCTCATAGGAATTATTTCTGAAAGATTCATCGTTCTTTAGTTTTTCTTCAAACTCTTTCCTTATGTTTGAATCTTTTGCTAACATTTCTTCAGCAATTTTTTCCATAACATAGTTTTCAAAATATTCTTTCTGTTCGAAAATCTGGTTCATAAATCCCCATTGAACAAATGAATCTTCACATTTTGGTTCAAGTAAGTGGGCAATAATTTTTATTGTTCTCTGGTTAGTTGGAATTATGAGACTTCCTGCGGGAATATTTACTTCCTCTTCAAAACTTTCAACCTCAAATGAAACTCTTTGTCTTCCTTCGTACGAGTTGTTAGAAAATTTAACATTCTTAAATCTGTATCTCTCAACAGTAACAATTGTATCATAATCTGATTTAAAGAATTGAATTCCGTGGAAAGCCATTCTGTCAACCAACGCAGACCATTCAGCGGGAATTATATAATAATCAGGAATTTGAATTGAATCAGCGACAATAACATCGCGATAAAACTTAAGTTTAAATTCTTTTGGATTATTTGTGTAAACTATTTTATCTGTTCCGGATATTTCAGATGGTTCTTTTTTGTATTCATAGCCTTTGAAAATTACATCATCAAATTTTTCTGATAAATTAAATTTTATGGGTAGAAATTTTTTGTCATAATGAAAATTCTTAACAGAATTTCTGTCAGCATTTTGATTTAGTGTCAATATCTCTTTTGAATTATTTCTTAGAAATTCAAATGTTGTTTCAAGAACTGCTTTTGTTGCATAAACTCTTTCTTTATACGGCTTAATCATATGCGTTTCCACAAGCAGGGAAGGACGATTTCTTAATGCAAAATATCCTGTGGATAATCTTGGCGAAGATGCCCAGTCAGTTATTCCGGAATCAAGTCCTGCAGACCAGTTCTTTAACGAAACATAAGGAAAAATTAAAAATCCTTTTTGCGTAACTTTATCTTCAAGATAAGGAACAAACTTTTCAGAAAGCCAACTACCAAGTTGTGAATCAATATTAGCAAATCTTTCAACCTGATATGTTACGCTGTACTGATAATCTGCAACATCAGTTGTGTGAGTGTCAATTATAAAATCAGGATGCCAGGTTGAAATAAGTACGAGCATTGATTGCATTTCAGGTGAATCTGCTTTCATCCAGTCACGATTAAGATTGTAATTCTGTGCAGTTGTTCTCCAGCCCATTTCCTCCGGACCGTTTTGATTTATTCTGTTGTATTTGCTTTTTCTTTCGTGTCCATCCACATTAAATATTGGAACAACAAGAAGATTGATGCTGTCAAGAAGATATTCTTTTTCTTTGGTTATTAGAATTTCACGAAGTAAAATCATGCTTGCATCTTTGCCTTCAATCTCACCTGAGTGAATTCCGTTTATTATCAGCAAAATTGCTTTCTCAAGTGGCTTTTTACCTTCACCAATTCTTTGTTCGATTAATGTTTTATCTTCTTTTGTAACAAGAAGACAATTCAAATCTCTTCCTTGCGGTGATCGGCCAAAACCAAATAAATCAGCATAGTCAGAAACTTCATCCAGTCGCTGAAAATACTTCATAGTTTCTTCATAATCGGAAGTAGAAACAAAGCCGGAGATTTCAAAACGAGTTTGCCAATCATTCTGAGCGAATGAACTAATAGATACAATTGCTAAAAAAATGAAAACTTTTATGTTCATAAATCTTCCTTCTACTTTTTGAGGACTTTATTATTTTCTATAAGTTCGCTTCCAAAATAAATAAAGACAATAATGAAAAATTTTTCTAAAATATTTTTTGTTTTTCTGATAATAGCTTCACTTACTTATTCACAAAGTGAATCAGAAAAAGATTTTGACATTCTGAAATATACACTTGAACTAGATTTGTATAATAATTATTTACCACCTTATCCACATTCTTTTAATGGATTATTAGATATAGAGTTCAAAGCGTTAGGCGATATAAAACAAATTAAACTGAATGCTTCTTCATTTTCAATTATGATTAAAAGTGTCACGGGAAATAATCTTTCCTTTGAACATAAAAGTGATACATTGTTCATAAATTTTAATGAACCAATAAAAAGAAACTCAGTTAAAAAACTTACAATCAAATATTTCCACAATAACATTGTTGACGGAGCTTTTTTTGTCAAAGACGGAAGGGTTTTCACAAATAACGCTCCGCAAGGTGCAAGAAAGTGGTTTCCTTGTTTTGATCATCCTTCAGATAAAGCTTTATTTGAACTTAAAGCTAGAACTCCCACTGATGTGTTGCTTGGTTCCAATGGTTTGCTAATTGATTCAGTGAAGATTGCAGATACAATTTTTTACAATTGGAAAACTGAATATCCGCTCTCAACTTATCTTATTACAATTTCATCAAAAAGAAATTACCAGCTGAGTGAAATTTTCTGGACAAATTTAAATAGAAAATCAGTACCTGTAAGATTTTATTGGAACGAAGGCGAAAATCAATCTGCTTTAACTCATATTATTTCAATTACACCGGAAATGATGAAATTTTTCTCAGAGCTTTTATGCGATTATCCTTTTGAAAAAAATGGTTATGCAACATTGAATGAACTTTTCATCTTTGGTGGAATGGAAAATCAAACTCTCATTAGTTTATGCGCTAACTGTTGGGATGAAGAACTTATTGCTCACGAGTTCTCTCATCAATGGTTTGGAAATCTAATTACACTTAAAACCTGGGCTGATGTATGGCTCAACGAAGGATTTGCAACATTTGCAGAAGGACTGTGGATCGAACACCGCTTCGGTAAAGAGGCTTATAAAGAGTATATGAGAATTCAGGCAGAAAGATTTTTTCAGTCAGAAAATAAGTTCCCGATTTTTAATAGAGATTGGAGAAACAGAATTCCTGATATCGGAACTTTATACAATGGAGAAATTATTTACGCTAAAGCTGCCTCAGTGTTACATATGTTAAGATATACTTTGGGCGACTCAATATTTTTTGCTGCTTTAAAATCATACACAAACGATAAATCGTTACAATATGGAAACATTTCAACAGAAGAATTTATTCCAAAAATAATCTCCTACACTGGCAAAGATGTTGGTTGGTTCTTTAATCAGTGGTTGGCAGGTACATACTATCCGGTTTATAAAAATTATTATTCAATAACAGAAGAATCTTCTGAATATTTAGTTGATTTGATTTTTACACAGGAAAACAAAGAAAATATTTATTACAAAATGCCATTCGAAGTAAAGATACTTTTTGAAGATGGAAGTTCAATCACCGAAAATGTCTTTAACGAAATGAATAATCAAAATTATCAATTCATTTACTCTAAAAAACCAATAAAAATTTATTTTGATCCTGATGAGAAAATTTCGCTTAAAGAAATGTATATTGAAGAATTGGAGAATGTAATAATTGATGATTAGCAGTAATACAAGTCACTCCCTTTTGTATAGCATATAAAGTAGAAAAAAATATATTTGAAGTGAAAATAATTTTAATTGTTCCGATAATTAATTACTCATTTATTAATTCTGAGGGATGAAATGCAAATACCGGTTCAGGATCGAAGCAATTACCTCAAAGGTCTATTCATCACAGCAAAATTAGACAAACAGCTAAATCAAACTGAAAAAGATATACTTAAAAAAATTTCTGATAAACTTGGCTTTGCAAATGATTTTTATGAAGAAACCATCCGCGGACTTCTTGCAAACAAATATTTAAGTGAAGAACCAATAAAATTTTCAGATAAGAAAATAGCCGAATCATTTATTAATGATGCAATCAAACTCGCTTGTGCTGATGGACAAGTAACCGAATCAGAAACAAACTGGCTTAAGAAAACTGCTGAAATAAATGGAATCAGCAGTGAAGAAGTGGAGAATAAAATTAAATTATATATGGAGAAACCTTCTCTGATTAAATCCACTGAGTTTGCACTGATGTCAATTATCTGAATCTTTAAATCATTTCAGCTTTGTCCTTTAGAACCGCATCTCTAATTTTGATGAGAGAATTTTAAATTTTTATACTCATTAATTCTGAAGGATCCTCGCATGAAAAAAATGAAAGCCCTCGTAAAAAAATATGCAGAACCCGGAATCTGGATGGATGAAGTTCCTGTCCCTGAATATGGACCAAATGATGTTCTGATTAAAATTCATAAAACATCAATTTGCGGGACAGATATTCATATTTACAATTGGGATGAATGGGCACAAAAGACTATTCCTGTTCCAATGGTTGTGGGGCATGAATATGTTGGAACAATTGAAGCATTCGGCGATAATGTTCACGATGTTCATGTTGGGGAATTAGTAAGCGGTGAGGGTCATCTTGTTTGTGGTCAGTGCAGACATTGCCGCGCTGGCAGAGGACATCTTTGTCCAAATACAAAAGGAGTTGGAGTAAATCGTCCGGGCTGCTTTGCTGAATATCTTGTTATTCCTGTTTCAAATATCTGGCACTGCGATCCTAAAATTCCAAAAGATGTTTTATCCATTTTTGATCCTCTTGGCAATGCTGTTCATACAGCGCTTTCATTTGATTTACTTGGTGAAGATGTTTTAATCACCGGAGCAGGACCAATTGGAATAATGGCAGCAGCAATTGCCAAACATGCTGGCGCAAGAAATGTTGTTATTACAGATTTAAATCCATATCGTCTTGAACTTGCAAAGAAAGTTGGTGTTACCAGAGTTGTGGATGTTTCAAAAGAAAAACTTTCCGATGTAATTTCAGAACTTGGTATGGTTGGTGGCTTTGATGTTGGCTTGGAAATGAGCGGAAGTCCGAAAGCATTCAATGATATGATTGATGCAATGTACACTGGTGGAAAAATTGCTTTGCTTGGGATCCTACCTTCTAATGCTGCAATTGATTGGACAAAAGTGATTTTCAAAGGTTTAACTATCCGCGGAATTTACGGTAGAATGATGTTCGAAACCTGGTACAAAATGCAGGCAATGATTCAAAGTGGTTTGGATGTTACACCAGTAATCACTCATAAGTTTAAAATTGATGATTACAAAGAAGGATTTGAAATCATGAAATCAGGCAATTCCGGTAAAGTTATACTTGATTGGATTTAATTTCCGAATATGAATTTTGATGGAATAGTTTCTCTGCTGATTGCTTGTATTGAGTGGATTTTGCTTATCAATCTTCTGATTTTTTCAAAGAAAGATAAAACAAATCTTATAGCACTTGTAATGATTGCATTGCTTGCAGGTTATCAGACAATGGAATTCATTATGTGCAATCTGGGATTTACTCAACAAATTTTCCCTTACATTGCCTTCGTGATAATCAGTTATTTGCCGCCCTTAAATCTTTTTTTAGTTCTGACACTTGCAAGCAATTATAAATCCGATTGGAAAGTGATTTTATTATTTCTGCCAGCGATCTTTTTCACGATTTATTATTTATTTATGATTTCAAATTTTGAAGTAGCAAAATGTACAGTACTTTATGCATCATATCATTATCCTTTAGGTGATCTTTACGGATTTTTTTATTACCTGCCTATTCTTATTTCATTGATTATTCTGATAAAAAAAATTCCAAACTCTTCAGACAAAAAACAAAAACTTATTCTGAAAGTTCTTTTGTATTCTACTATATTTATTAGTTTACCAGTTGTTGTTGGGTTCACTTTAATGTTCTTTGGCTCTTATGCAATTATCTCTTCAATGGAAAGTATAATGTGCAAGTTCGCTTTTGTTTATGCGTTGAGTCTTGGTTTTTTAATTTTATATAATTCACCATTTAAAGATGAAAGAAACTATTTTAAATATTTATCTGGTTATAAACAGTGGAATAGTTAAAGAGTTCCGTGCTGTTGCTTATGATGAAGAGGGAAGCGATGATGAAAAAATTGCTTTTCTGAAATCGCGTGCAAGAGAAGATTATGAACACTCAGTTCACTTCGATGCTCCAACAGATAAAAACGGAAATTTCATGTCATATAACAAATTCTATAAACTCGAAAAACGAGGCATGCAGTTTCAGCTCTTTGAAGAAATATTTGAAGCATTCAAAGTTCCTGATAAACCTCTTGTGTGCGTTACTCCTGTTGTAGATGGCGAAATTTATTCTCAATAAAATAAACCGGATTTTTTATGAACAAATCAATTCTAATTACGATAATCATATTGGTATCATTAACATTTACAGGTGCAAAATTGTTTATAAGTGATAAAACTAAATCCTCTGTAATTGAATCACACCTCTCGATTTCAGAACGCCAAAAATTGTCAGACAAATTTTACTCTGACAAAAAACTTGGTGCTTTCTTCGAAAACGGGAAAACACATTTTCGTTTGTTTACTCCAAACGCTGAAAATGTTTCATTAGTGATATTTGATAAAGTTGAGGATGAAAATGGAAAAATTTATGAAATGACCCGTGATGAAAATGCTGTCTGGGAAACTTCACTTGAAGGAGAACTCTTTGGCAAATACTATAATTTTATTGTTGAACATAAAAATCAGAAACCTGTTGTATGTTTGGATCCTTGTGCAAAAGCTGTCGCAAGTTTTAATACTTACTTCACACCAAGAAAAGGAATTATAATTAAAGAAGATTATTACAATTGGGATGGTGATGAATGGATTAGAAAGGATTGGCGGGATTTAATAATTTATGAAATGCATGTTCGCGATATGACCGAACATCCATCCAGCGGAGTTAAGGAAAGAGGAACTTATAAAGGACTTGTTGAAAAAGATAAAACAGGCGGACTTTCTTATATTAAAAAATTAGGAGTTAATGCGGTTGAACTGCTTCCATCACACGAATTTGCTAATATTGAAATTCCTTTCAAGAAAGAACTAAGAGGAAAACTTAATACCTGGAATCCTTATGAACGTAATCATTGGGGATATATGACTGCTGCATTCTTTGCACCCGAATCTTATTATTCTGAAAACACAAGAAATATCAAATGGAATAGCTGGAGTGGTGCTGATGCTAAAGCAGTAACTGACTTTAAAGATATGGTAAAAGCTTTCCACAAAGAAGGAATTGCAGTGATAATGGACGTGGTTTACAATCATCTTTCAGAATATGAATTTGGTAATCTTAAAGAGATTGATAAAGAATATTATTTCAGACTGAATGAGCAAGGCGATTTTATTGCTGAAAGTGGTTGCGGAAATGATTTACGGACTGAAGCACCAATGTTAAGAAGACTGATTGTGGAAAGTGTTTTATACTGGATGAAAGAGTATCATATTGATGGTTTCAGATTTGATTTGGGAAAACTTCTGGATTGGGAAACAATTGAAACAATCATTTATGAAGCAAAGAAAATTAATCCTGATGTTGTTTTTGTTTGCGAGCCCTGGGGCGGAGGATATGATCCTGCAGGATTTTCACTCCGCGGTTGGGGTGCGTGGAATGATCAGATAAGAAATGGAATTAAAGGTGAAAATCCTTTCAATGGACTTGGATGGATTTTTGGTCAATGGTATGGAAATAATAATCCACAAAGAATTAAAAGTTATGTGAACGGAACTCTGGTAAGAGATACACTTGGATTATTTCAGAAACCAGAACATTCGGTTAATTATTTAGAATCTCACGATGGTTATACCTTTGGTGATTTTATTCGTCTGGCTACAAAATCTGTTGCAAGAGATGAAATCATCAGAGATGTTGATTCATTTGTCAAATTAACACCATTACAGATGAAACTAAATAAACTCGGCGCTCTGTTTCTCTTCACTTCAAGGGGAATTACTATGATTCATAGCGGACAGGAATTTGCACGAACAAAAGTTATTTCTTATGATCTGGATGTACCTGATGCCCACAAAGGAATGATTGATCATAACAGTTATGAAAAAGATAATGAAACTAATTATATCAATTATAAACATGCAGAAATAAACAAAGAGTTATTTGATTACTACACGGGTTTGATTGAACTTAGGAAAAAATATTCCGCATTCCGGCGTGCTAAATATGAAGATGTAACATTTCACGAAATTAAGAAGAATCCATTTGCAATCTGTTATGAAGTTAAATACAAAGATGAACATTTCTTTGTTGCAATGAATGCTAATCAGGAAATCACACAGCATTTCAGCTTGCCAAAAGGTGATTGGGAAGTTTTGGTTGACAATTTAAAATCTGGTGTTAAACCGATTAAAGTTGTAAAAAATAAAATTGAAGTTGAACCAACTTCTGGAATTGTGTTAAAGAAAAAATAGTTTCAGAGAAATACATAATGTAGAGGCAATTTCGGGAAGCTTGGAAAAAGCTAATTATCATTGCCTATGATGATGACCTAAATTATTTTTGAAAAGGTTACTGTCCATATGGAGGTAAATATGGCTTACAAGTACCTTTTGCTCGCTCTATTTTCAATGGTATTCGTAACTGGTTGTGATGAACCAATTCAACCTGATATTACTAAACCATCTTCAACAGGAACAATACACGGAAGGGTTTTAAAAGCAAATTCAGATATTCCTGTTATTCATGCTCTAATAAAAACCAATCCTCCAACTGAAGAAGTTTACACCGATTCATCTGGCAGATTTTCATTTAGAAAAATTGCTGAAGGCGAGTATACCTTATATGCAAGTTGTGAAGGCTTTGATACAGACTCAATATCATACAAGATAATTGCAAATGTAACTGATACGCTCAAGTTTAAACTTTATACATCAAAGAGGTATCTGGAATTTTATCCGTTAAAAATTGGAAACTATTGGGAATATCATACCGGCAATAATCCAAATGTTGCTTACTCAATGGAAGTGGTTTCTGATACTATGATTAAAGGAATAAAATATTTTCATATTCATTATGTCACTTATTCCGGAAATCCGGTTATTGAAAACAGATATGAGAGAATAGATGCAGCGTTAGGATTGGTTTATCGCTATGACCCTTTTTATGATAAAGAATTAGTAATAGATAGTTTAGCTGCTAAAGAAGGACAGAAGTTTACATGTAACATGTTTTTCGGATTTGATTATCCTTGTTTATCATATTGTTTGGGGATAACTGAAGAAAATATATTTAGCAAGTTAAGAAAAGTAAAAGACCTGCAACATTTTTGTGCAACCGACCAACCACGATATACTTTGGTAGAAGGAATTGGAATAGGTGAATTTAGTTATTTCAGAGTCGGATTATTCAGATTGAAATATGCAAGAATTGATGGAATAGAATATTCTACTCCTTAAAGATAAGCAAAGTGTTGAAGATTTATTTGTAATCTATTAAAAAAATTTTTAACCTGAAAATTCAGGGATTCGCAGAACATAAAATTTGAGATAAATGTAACTCAGTTTTTATTACCAAGACTCTTAATCTGATTATAAAAATTAATTGCAAGAGGATTTTTAGGATTTAACTGTAAACTTCTTTCAATTGATGTTATTGCAAGGTCAACATTCCCATTAAGATAATATGCTCCTGCTAAGTTATACCATAACTGATAATCAGCTTCACCAAATTGAACTGCTTTCTGCAGATAGGGAAGTGCGGTTTCAGCTTTATTAAGTTTAAGATAAACTTGTCCCAACCATTTATTGGAAAAGAAATCTGATTTAATTTCATCAAGCTTTTTCAGATAAGGAATTGCTCTTTCAATATATCCTTTATCAATCAGATAAGCAGCAAGTGTGCGATAAGGAACATCATAGTAAGGTCTTTCAGCAATAATTGCTCCCATCTCTTTGATGAACTTATCTATTTCGTTTCTGTTCAGATAATATTCGGCAAGTTTGCTGTGAGCAGTTTCCCATTTAAGTTGTTTGTTAAAAATCTGTGCAGCGATTGTATCAACAATACTACTCATTTTGTAATTAAGCATTTTATAATTCGGAGTTCCTTTGGGAACGAATGGATATTGTCCGGTAAGAACGATAATAGAAAAGTTTGCAAGCGTTGAATCAAGTGCTGTGAATGGAAAGTTTGCCTTGAGAATGCTATCTGCTTTCTCTTCAGATAAATCTGTTCTCTGACCTTTCGGAAGCAAATTTCTTTTCTTCATTTCATCATAAAATGTATCAGCAATCAATCTGTAGCCATCAATATTCGGATGAAGATGATCAACTGTAAGATTGTACCCAACCAACTCATAAGGACTGAGTTTTCTGAAAACAGAATCAATATCAACAACAGGAACTTTAAATTTGTTTCCGATTTCAGAAATAACATCATTAATTTTTTGCGGTGCTCTGAATCTTAATGCATCAAACTCCTTTGCGAGAAAGAAAAGTTTTCTCGCTTCTTCTATATTTCCTTTTTCTAATTCTTCGTTTGCTTTGATAAAGACTTCTTCTGCAGCAGGATATTTCTCTGTCTTTATTGAAACGAATGGCTTTTGCTCACGGAGATTACTTGTTAGTTTTCCAATTATCACAGGCACATTTTTATCACGAATCATTTCTATTATATCATCCAGATTTCCTTCAAATTGTTTAATACCAGCCCAGTATTCATCCGAGTCATAAGCAATAAGTGAATTTCCAATCATCTGTGACATTAAAGTTTCATTGCTTGCCTCTGTTGCCTTTTCAGTATCCTTAAATATTCCATAAACCCAACTGATAAAATCTCTGAGTAGTTGAGTGGTTTTGAAATTATAAAGCCACAAGTAAAGATTAACAAGATTTCTCGAACTACCAATTGAAACTGTTGAGCCAACACCAAGTGCACCGTAGTATTCATTATGTCCGGCATAGATAAGAATAAGATCCGGTTTCTGATCTAGAATCGCGGGAATGAAATCTCTGAGTGTATAAGAATTGATTGCTGAAATTCCAAGATTGATTACTTCAATGTTATTCTGAGGATAAAGTAGCTCTAATTTTCTTTTTAATTGTCTTGGGAAAGATGCATTCGGAACATAAGGCCAACCTGCAGTTGAACTTCCACCGAGAACAAAAACTCTGAATGCATTTGGTTTCTTATCTTTATCAAAACCATCAGGTAATGCTGAGGGAACGGAGCGAGTACCATAAAAGTATTTATACGGAATTTCCGGATTCAAGAAAAGTTTATCAGCGTGATAATCAGTGACGACTTTGAATACGGTGAAATCATATCCGTATTTAAATATTCTTAAACCGATTTCCAGCAATACAAAAAACAGAACAGGAATTAAAACTAAAACAAGATAAAACCATTTGGGTGGTTTTTTTGACTTAGATTCGGTTTTGATGCTATTATTCTCTTTCAAAATTTTCTTCTTCATTGGTTTTGATATTTTTATAGTACTTTATATCACGTTTCGACAGGCTTAAGGAAACAATGTTAATTATATTGTCATCATCAGCTGCCGAAGGATGACAGCTTTCTATCATTTGATGTCACACTTCAATAAACACGGTGTGACACATAATTATGTCATCCTGAGCCTGTCGAAGGATGAGGGCTTTAAATCAGTCAATGCCACATTTTGACAAACTCAGCGTGACAAGAATTTAAAATATCCTTTAAGAGCCCAGCCAAAATTAGTAAATTCGTATCAATAATTTTGTTAATTATACTGATATGAAATTAAAACTTATTCTGTTTGCAACTTTTATAATTCTAATTCAATCTGAATCAATCACTCAATCGTTAAATCAACCTTATGTTGCAAGAGTTGGCAGTAAATTAGTCAGTGATTCGGAATTTCTTGAGAGATATGAATTAACGCCAGGATTCAAAAGACACATTAAACAAAATGATGATTCAAACAAACTTGAATTCCTTTTCACATTGATTGCGGAAAAACTTTTTGCTCTTGAGGCAAAAAATTTAAGACTTGATACTACAGAAGTGATTCAGTTTTCTCGCAAAGCTTTTGAACGAATGTTTGTAAGAGATAAATTATTTCAGGAAGAAATTCGAAAGAAAATTTCTGTCTCTGAAAAAGAATTGATGGAAGCCACAATTAAAAATAATTCCAAACTCTATGTGAACTTTCTTTTCTCAGAAGATAAAAATGAGATTGAACAACTTTACAATTATCTGAAACAGGGAATTCCATTTGATTCCATCCTCGTTGAAAGTCCTGAATATGAAGAGCAAAAGGAACCAATCGAAGTTTTATTCGGACAGATGGACGAAACGATTGAGGATTCACTTTATAAATTGAAAGTCGGGCAATTTACAAAACCAATGCTTACTCCCGACGGTTGGTACATTTTCAAACTTGTTAACAAGTCTCAGAACTTTTTTCTGACTGATGAAGATAAAGATAATGCTAAGAAAACCGTAGCAAGAGTTGTCGAAAACAGAAAACTTATCAAACGACAGAAAGAATTTTATGCTGAGTATTTCAGAAATAAAAAGGTTGATGTTGACCCACAATTATTTGAACTTCTTGCACAGAAAATTTCGGCAATCTTTGAATACAAAAGAAAAAATTTCACATATAAAGAAAATCAACCAACCTATCTTGATGCTTATGATGTTATGAAAATTGAAAATGAAATTGGTGAAGAAAAACTTTCAATTCCTTTTGTGAAGTTCGATAATGAGCCGATAACATTTAAGGAATTTATTAGAACGCTTGCATTTGATGGATTTAATTCGAAAGAATTTAAGATAAATTACATCCGTGCTTCGCTTGATTTTCAGACTAAACGATTTATTGAACACGAATTGTTTTATCGTGAAGGATTAAAACGAGGATATAACAAACTTCCCGAAGTTCAGAATGAAGTTGAAAGATGGTTAGATAATTATCTGTTTCAGATGCTTCAGAATCAGATTGTGGATTCAATCCAGGTTAGCGATGAAGAACTTCGTGATTACTATGAAATGATGAATCAGCCAAAAGAATTTCCAACTGTTGTTAATATAATTGAAGTTCTTACTGATGATCTGAGCATTGTTGATACTGTTTTGAATGAATTAAAAAAAGGAACTGACATCAGATTACTCGCAGCAAAATACAGTATCCGTGATTTTACAAAAGGAAGAAATGGTGAATTCGGAAAATTTCCTGTTACTTCATACGGCGAGATTGGAAAGATTGCAGCCACGATGCAGGTCGGAGATATTTACGGACCGCTTAAAGTTCCTGATGGATATTCAATTTTTAAGTTGATTGAAAAAGATACTGCTTATGTTGAAAAGCCAAAAACATTCGAGCAGGTAAAAGAGCAGTATAGACAAGATCTTGCTTTCAAAAAAGCTCAAATGAAACTGAATGATTACACTTACAATCTTGCATTGAAATACAATGTTGAATTAAATATTCCGGAATTAGATAAAATACAGGTTACACGATTACCAAGTTTTGGAATTCGTAATCTCGGATTTGGTGGAAAGATAACTGCTGTTCCGATTCTCGCACCAAATGTAGAATGGGCCTACAGGTGGATTCAGCAACAGAATAAAAAAGTTATACCATAATTATTTTCAAAAAACAATACTATGTACATACTCGGTATATCAGCGTTTTATCATGATAGTGCGGCATGCATTGTAAAAGATGGAGAAATTATCGCAGCAGCTCAGGAGGAAAGATTCACTAGAAAAAAACACGATCATAACTTTCCTCATAAAGCAATTGAATATTGTTTGAAAGAAGCAGGCATCTCTGCAAAAGAACTCGATCTTGTTGCATTCTACGATAAACCATTTCTGAAATTTGAACGTCTGCTTGAAACTTATCTAACTTTTGCACCTATTGGATTTCAATCTTTCATCAAAGCGATTCCTTTGTGGATAAAGGAAAAACTCTGGATGAAAGAAATGATAAAAGATAAGCTTGGTTATGAAGGCAAAGTGATTTTTCCTGAACATCACGAATCACACGCAGCAAGTGCATTTTATCCATCACCTTTTCAGAAAGCCGCAATAATTACAATGGACGGTGTTGGTGAATGGACAACAACTTCTTTTGGTGTTGGTGACGGAAACGATATTCAGCTTTTTGCGGATATAAAATTTCCTCATTCACTTGGATTGCTTTACTCAGCATTTACCTACTACACAGGGTTCAAAGTAAATTCAGGTGAGTATAAGGTTATGGGACTTGCACCTTATGGTGAACCAAAGTACAAGCAACTGATTTATGATCATCTTATTGATGTTAAAGAAGATGGCTCTTTCAGAATGAATATGGAATATTTCAATTATTGTCAGGGCCTGACAATGACAAATGAAAAATTCCATAAACTTTTTGGTGGACCACCAAGAGTGCCTGAAGCAAAACTCACTCAGAAAGAAATGGATTTGGCTCGTTCACTTCAGGAAGTTACTGAAGAAATTGTTATGAAGATTGGAAATCATGTTTACAGAGAAACCGGATTGAAAGACGTCTGCCTTGCTGGTGGAGTTGCTCTCAATTGCGTTGCAAACGGAAGATTGTTGAGAGAAGGACCTTTTGAAAATATCTGGATTCAACCTGCGGCTGGTGATGCTGGCGGAGCTTTAGGTGCGGCGTTGATTGGCTGGTATAAGTATCACAACAATCCAAGAAGCGCTGATGGCAAAACTGATCAGCAAAAGGGTTCATATCTCGGTCCGCAATTTTCTGATGAAGAGATTTATTCTTTTATTCAATCAAAAGATCTGAAAGCGAAAAAGTTAAATGAAGATGAACTGATAAAAACAGTTTCAAATCTTATTGCAAATGAAAAAGTAATTGGTTGGTTTGATGGACGAATGGAATTCGGTCCGCGTGCGTTGGGTGCAAGATCAATTATTGGTGATGCCCGTTCTCCGAAGATGCAGGCAACAATGAATATAAAAATAAAATTCAGAGAAGGATTCAGGCCATTTGCTCCTTCTGTGCTTTATGAAAAAGTCAATGAATATTTTGAGATAGATAAAGAAAGTCCTTACATGCTGCTTGTTGCAGATGTTAAAAAAGAACGAAGAAGAAAAATGACGGAGGAAGAAGAAAAACTTTGGGGAATAGATAAACTCAATGTAATTCGTTCTGATATTCCTGCAATTACGCATGTTGATTATTCAGCGCGATTGCAAACTGTTCATAAAGAAAGAAATCCTCGCTACTATAAGTTAATTGAGCAGTTTGAAAAAGATACGGGTTATGCGGTAATAATTAATACTTCGTTTAATGTCAGAGGTGAGCCAATTGTCTGTACTCCCGAAGATGCTTACAAATGTTTTATGCGGACTAATATTGATTATCTTGTTCTTGGGAATTATCTGCTCGCAAAAGAAGATCAAACACCTTTGCAGGAAGATATTGACTGGCGAAAACAATTTCAGTTGGATTGACTATGCTAAAAGAAGAATTAAAACATATTGACGCTTCAGAAAAATCAGTGAAGAAAACCGGAATAACTGTCGGAGTAGTTCTCATACTCATATCTTTTATCCTTTGGTGGCTTGGTAAAAATTCGTTCGTGTATTTTTCATTTGCCGGAGGCATTTTTATTATTCTTTCCTACATTGCAATACCGTTGCTGAGACCATTTCACAAGCTCTGGATTGGTTTGTCTTTGGTCCTTGGCTTTGTGATGTCGAGAATTATTCTCACAATTTTATTTTATCTTGTTGTTACTCCTATTGGACTTTTAGCAAAATTAGTCGGTAAAAAATTTATGCCTTTAGGATTTGACAAAACTGCGAAAACATATTGGGAGAAAAGAGAAAGAACAGTTAAAGAAAAAATTGATTATGAAAGACAGTTTTAAATGAATGAGTGAATGATTGAATGGATGAATGATTGGTTGATTGAGTGATTGAAATCGATTCAAGCAGATTTTACAAGAAGTTTATAGTTCAAATTAAAGGATTTATATATGAGTAAGCTATCTATCTTGTCTGAGCTATGGGAATTTCTGAAAGTAAGAAAAAAATGGTGGCTTGTGCCGATAATAGTTTTTCTTGTGTTACTCGGAGCTTTGATTGTGTTGACACAAGGATCTGCATTAGCACCATTTATTTATGCAATATTTTGATTTGCAAAAACTCTACTTCAGATAGAAGTTGTATGTAAATATTGAATTTACTCAAATATCAATAGCCCTCTCCTAAGGAGAGAGTTTGGTTGAGGCCCAATGAAAAACAAAACCAAAAAAGAAAATATCAAAACACGAATTCCAGTTCCTCAGAAACCACCGAAGGTTGAAGAAAAACCAAAAGCTTACAAACGCTCAAAAGCAAAGAAAGAAACAAAAAAGAAAATTGATGAGGAAATAAAACAGAATGATTGATGCATCAGTTATTGTTTCTTTCTACAATAAAATTGATTACCTAAAACTCGTTCTTGCAGGACTTGAAATTCAGACATATAAAAATTTCGAGATAATAATTGCTGATGATGGTTCCCAGGAAAAAATTGTAAATGAGATTGAATCTATTGCATCAAATTATCCGTTCAGAATCAAACACATCTGGCAGGAAGATAAAGGTTTCAGGAAAAACAAAATTCTTAATCAGGCAATTCTTGCATCAGAAAGCGAATATCTTATTTTCATTGATGGAGATTGTATTCCTCACTCACATTTTATTGAAGGGCATCTGAAATATAAATCATCAGGTGTTGCACTTACAGGCAGAAGAGTTAATCTTTCGCAAAAAATAACCGACTTATTAACTCCACAAAAAGTCAAAGAAGGATTTCTTGAGAAGAATTTTCATCTGCTGATTGAAGATGGATTATTCGGAAAATCTTTTGATGTTGAAAAAGGTCTTTATTTCAGAAGTGAATTTTTAAGGAAACTATTTAACAGAAAGTCACGCGGATTATTAGGTTGCAACTTTTCACTCCATAAAGCAGATATGCTTGCAATAAATGGTTTTGATGAAAGATACGAAGCTCCGTCAATCGGGGAAGATTCTGATGTTCAGTTCCGGTTGGAATTAAACGGAGTAAAAATTAAATCTTTAAATCATATTGCAGTTCAATATCATCTCTATCATAAACTTCAGGAACGACTTCCGCAAAATCTGAATCTGTTTGAGAAGGTAAAGCAAACTAAGACAAGATTCACCCCTTTCGGTATTCAAAAAACTTAATATTTTAAGAAAATTTTAATATTACCTTAAATATCAAGGCAGCATTAAAATAATACCTAAATTATTTTGGAATTTATAAGTATTCGCTTATATTCGCTCCCAAAATTTTATTTCCAAAGGAACACGCCATGATTGATGAAACGGATTTACAAATTCTCCGAACTTTACAAAAAAACGGAAGAACAAAAAGAAATGAACTTGCAGATTTGGTTCAGTTGTCAGTTCCGTCTGTTAGTGAAAGATTAAACAAACTTGAAAGCAAGGGATACATTCAAGGATATTTTGCAAAGCTGAATCGAAAAGCATTCGGTTATGATATTACAGCTTTCATTCAGGTAATGATGGAGTCATCAAAAAATTATAAAACACTTATTACAAAAGTTGAAAAAATGCCTCAGATACTTGAATGTCACGCAGTACTTGGTGAAGGTTCACATTTGTTAAAAGCTGTAGTTAAAAATACTGAAGCGCTTGAAAAATTGCTTAGCGAAATTCAGTCATGGCCTGGTGTTACTGCAACCAAAACGACCTATGTTCTTTCAACCGTTAAAGAAACTTTTGAAATCAACATTTAACAATTAAAGGAGTAATTATGCCTAAAAGTTCTTCTTCAGGACCGATAGAAAAGGTGCTGAGATTCATCAAAGACAACGGAATAAAATTCGTTGACATGAAATTCATGGATTTCCCAGGTCAGTGGCAACATTTCACTGTACCTGTTTCGCAATTTGATGAGGGTTCATTCGAAGATGGATTTGGATTTGATGGTTCATCAATCCGCGGATGGAAACCAATCAATGAAAGTGATATGCTCATCATTCCTGATCCAACCACAATGTTCGTTGATCCGTTTATTGAAGTTCCGACGATAAGTTTGATCTGCGATGTTTATGAACCTGCAACAAAAGAAAAGTATACCCGTTGTCCAAGAAACATTGCGCAGAAAGCTGAGGCATATCTTATTTCAACAGGAATTGCAGATACAGTTTACTATGGACCTGAAGCAGAATTTTTTGTTTTCGATGATGTTCGTTTTGATTCAAGACCAAACGGAAGTTTTTATGTGGTCGATTCCATTGAAGGAAGATGGAATAGTGGAAGAGAAGAAAATCCAAACCTTGGTTACAAACCAAGATACAAAGAAGGATATTTCCCGGTTCCTCCAACTGATGCTTTGATGGATTTACGCAATGAAATGGTAATGAATCTTATTAACTGCGGGATTGATGTTGAAGCACAGCATCACGAAGTTGCAAGTGGTGGTCAATGTGAAATTGATTTAAGATTTGCACCACTTGTAAAAGCTGCGGATCAACTCCTTATGTTTAAATACATTGTTAAGAATACCGCGAAGAAGAATAACAAAACTGTTACTTATATGCCTAAACCAATCTTTGGAGATAACGGAAGCGGTATGCATGTTCACACATCACTGTGGAAAAAAGGAAAACCATTATTTGCTGGTTCTGGTTACGCAGGTTTGAGTGAAATGGCTTTGTATTTCATCGGGGGACTTCTAAAACATGCTCCAAGTTTACTTGCTTTCACAAATCCAACAACTAATTCGTATAAAAGATTAGTTCCAGGATTTGAAGCTCCAGTCAATCTTGCTTATTCGCAGAGAAACAGAAGCGCATCAATCAGAATTCCGATGTATTCATCCTCTCCAAAGTCAAAGCGAATTGAATTCCGTTGTCCTGATCCTTCCGCAAATCCTTATCTGGCTTTTGCTGCAATGTTGATGGCGGGATTAGATGGAATTATGAATCGAATTGATCCTGGTGAACCTTTGGATAAAGATATCTATGATATGCCACCTGAAGAGTTAAAAAATGTTCCTTCAACTCCTGAAAGTTTGCAGGATGCTTTAAGAGCATTGGCAAAAGATCACGAGTATTTACTTAAAGGTGATGTGTTCACTGAAGATGTAATTGAAACCTGGATAAAATATAAAATTGATAAAGAAGTAAAGCCAATGGCACTTCAGCCACATCCATTTGAGTTTGGTTTGTATTACGATGTTTAAGATTTGATTCTCAGTGCTACTGTGTCTCTGTGGTAAAAAATAACCACAGAGGCACAGAATTATTTAATCCACTCTTTCCAGACTTCTGGTTTATAACCGACAGTTACTAATCTTTCGTTTCGGACGATTGGTGTTTTAAGTAGCAATGGATCAGACAGTAATTCTTCTTCGATATCAAATTTCATGTACTGCATTCCTCTTTCTTTATATTGTTTACTTTCTTTGTCGATCAGCTCATCAATTGGAATTACACGGCAGATATTCTCAAGCTCTCCTTTAGTTAATCCTTTTTCAGTTAGGTCACGAAAGTGGAAAGCTATTCTTCTCTCTTTAAAAAATCTTTCTGCCTTCTGAGTCTCTTTACACTTTCTTGTTCCGATAATCTGAATGTTCATTTTACATTACTTCAAATTTTTGTGTTCGCTTGGTTCTTGGAAAACGGCTTTTAAAACCTTCTTCATTGTTAACTGCTGTTCCCAAAACTACATTGTTATACTTAACAATATATTGTCCAGTCGGAACATTCACATTTTTAATTTTCATTCCTGTCAGGTACAACTCCAGATCCTGAATATTTGTTATTTCGTAAACAAATCTCGAAGCGAAATTACCTATCACTTGAGCGCCATTTGAATGAAGTGTTATTCTTTGTTTCTTATCCAAACTTCCGAACTTTGTTCCGATTCTGTTGAAGATGGAAAGGTTATCATCATACCAATCTTTGTTGATGATGTAGATATCTCTTCCTTTGAAGATGAATTTATACGCGTCAAAAATATTTTTATCAATTCCGAAATGATCTGACAGATAAATAAGGTAAGGTTGAAACTCTTTATCATTTGGAGAAACGATTTTCGAATCTGTTTTTGGAATTGCCATTTTTTCCATCGGTTCAGTTGGTGAAATCTTCTTCATCTTTACAAGGAAGAAACCATCGGAATCAATTTCCCACGGAAGAATTCTGATTGCCTTTTCGATTTGCGGATTTAATTCTTTCCCATCGTATTTAGTAAATGCTTTATGAATTTTTACTGGCAGGTTTACTTCAACTAATTCAACAGGATAATTTTTCAAAATTGTATCAATAACTATCTCATTTTCTTCAACGGATAATGTGCATGTTGAATAAACAATCTCTCCACCAGCCTTTGTCATTTTAATTGCTGCAACAAGCAATTTAGTTTGTAAGTCGTGTAATCTTTCAGCGTGCTCGATTGACCACCATTTACTTACTTCTTCTTTCTTTTGAATTATTCCAAGACCACTGCAGGGCGCATCAACCAAAATCTTATCAAAATAATTATTATAAACTTTACTAAGTATCTCTCCTTTGAAATTCAGAATTCCTGTGTTTATGATATTGAGTCTGTCAAGATTGAATATCAGAGATTTAATCCGGTTAATATCAATTTCATTTACAATCAAAGTTCCTTTGTTATTCATCATCTCAGCCATTTGAGTCGTCTTTGAACCGGGTGCACCACACAAGTCCATCACTAAATCTTTTTCGTCTGGATTCAACACAATTGGTGGAAGCATTGATGACAATCCTTGTATGTAATAAAATCCAAGGATTTGTTCCACTGTTTTGCCAATCAATCCTTCTTCATCAGAAACAACTTTTAAAACTTTCGGAAAGTTTTGCAACTGTTCAGTTTTAATATTATACTTTTCCCGAAGAAGTAATTGTAAATCATCAACGGAAATTTTACTTGTATTTACACGCAGATAATCTTTGGGTGTCTGTTCGATATAACTTTGATAAGCTTCGGCGTTTTCCTTTCCGTATAACTTCTCAAAATATTCGTATGCTTTTGATGTCTTTTCCATTTATCTAATATCTGATGAGGTTGATGGCTTTTAAAATATCTGAAACAGGATTGCTTTCTTTAATATCGGGAAAATTTTTTTTGAAGTCTTTCGAAATATCATTTATAATCGAGTCAATGTATTGTTCGTATTTTTTAACGAGTTGAGGAATAGTTTTTTTGTCTTTTGGAAATTTTATCTCTGGTTTTCGCTGCAGAGACGAATAAACATAGTACTTTGCTTCAGTATAATCCTCTGCATTAATAACAAAATCGCCATCAGTTGTAATTACCTCATAAGTACCGAAAAGTTCTGAGCCAGGAATTAAAGTCTTAGCAGGAACGTTAATATGAATGGTTTCAGCATTTTCAAGAAAATCATCAGGAAAAATTTTTATTCCTTCGTCATTTAATTTTCTAATCCAGAATTCAACAAATTCTTTTCTTGTCAATTTACTTTTTATGCTTCAATAAAAATGCTTTAACTTCTTTTCTTAATGATTCGTCATCCTTATATGGTTTAACAGTAAGATTTGGATTTGAGCAACCTGAAATCATTGAAGAAATTTTTTGAACTGAATCATGATACAATGCAAGTACCGGAATTTTTTTTACAAATAGTGCATAAGCAATTTCAAATCCGACTCCCAAGCTTGCACCCGAAACTTCTGCAACCATTGCATCGCTTCCATCAATCCATTTAACATCTCTGGTATAAATTTGCCTGTCGGTAAGAGGAATAGAGGAAGCAAATTTACTATTCATTTCCGAAAGAGCTGTGATTCCCAGATTTTCAACATATTGAATAATCTCAAGATATGACTTCAAATATGTTTGATCACCGCGAATAGGACCTGCACAATAGACTATCATGATTTCTGACTCAAGACTTTTTTATAATATTGTTCATATTGCGGAACAACAATTGATTTATCAAATTTTGTTACTGCACATTTTCTTGCATTTTCTGAAAACAAATCATATTTCTTTTTATTAGTTAAAAGATCCAAAGCATATTTAGCCATTCTGTCAACATCACCAATCTCAGCAATAAATCCGCATTCATTGTGTCTTATCAACTCAGGTAAACCACCAACGCTTGAACTGATAACCGGTAAACCACATGACATAGCTTCTAAAGCTGCCAAGCCAAAACTTTCTGATTGTGACGGTATCAAAAATAAATCAGAAGCATTCAATATATCAACTATTGCTTCCTGTTTCCCGAGAAATTTCACTTTATCCATAAGATCTAATTCGCGAGTCAGACGCTCACATTCAGATCTGTCAGGTCCGTCACCGACAAGAAGTAATTTTGCAGGAACTTCCTTCTGAACTTTCTCAAATATTCTGATTGTATCGGGAACCCTCTTGACACCTCTGAAATTTGAGATATGAACTAAAATTTTCTCTCCATTTGGAGCAATATTCTTTCTGTAAACACAATTTGGATTTGGTTTATAAATTTCTGTATCAACAAAGTTCGGAATTACTTCAATTTCTTTTTCAATTTCATAATTAGTAATAGTTTTTTCTTTAAGATATCTGGAAACAGCTGTAACACCATCACTTTTTTCAATACTGAATTTTACAAGAGGAAGGAATGATGGTTCCAGGCCAACGAGTGTAATATCTGTTCCATGTAAGGTTGTAATTATTTTTAAATCACAAACTCCTTTTAACATTTCCTTTGCAAGATATGCAGAAGTTGCATGCGGAATTGCATAATGAACATGAACCAAATCCAGCTTTTCAAATTTTGCCACCTCTGTCATCTTACTAGCTAGTGATAAACTATAAAGAGGAAATTCGAACAGAGGATAGTTGCTCATTTCAACTTCGTGAAAAACTATGTTTTCAATGTATTTATTAAGTCTGAATGGTAATGCATAACTGATGAAGTGAACTTCATGTCCTCTCAGAGCAAGCTCTTTTCCAAGTTCCGTTGCAATTACTCCGCTTCCACCATAAGTTGGATAACAAGTGATTCCGATTTTCATCCGCATCTTCTGATTATTTTGGTTGTAAATATAAACCATTTGATTTTATTATCGAATAAGATATAACCATTTGTTAATACTTTGGAATAAAATATTGATTTAAATTTGCTTAGGTGAATATTATGAAAATATTGATAGTAGGACATTCTGTCTTTGATACTATTTCGTTTTCAAGAAAACAAGTTTTTTCGCCTGGCGGAATATTTTATTCAGCTCAGCAGTTGTTGAAAATTTCTTTTCCTGATGATGAACTTTTTATCTGTACACAGATTGATGATAATTCAAAGGAACACTTTCTGCCCATTTACTCAGAATTTAATACTGAGTTTATTGAGAAGGTTGATTCAATTCCTTCTGTCAAATTAATACTTGATAATAGCTCTGAAAGAAAAGAAATTTATTTCAATACCCCATCAAAACTGAATATTAATAAAATTAATTTATCTGACTTTGATGCTATTCTGATAAATATGATCACAGGTAATGATATAACTGCAGAGGATTTGAAATTGATTCGATCGCAGACTTCAGGAATTATATTTTTTGATATTCATACTTTATCAAGACCAATGAATCAATCCGGAGAGAGAATTTTTTCACAAATAAAAAATTATGAAGAATGGTTAAGGAACATTGATATCCTTCAGGCAAATGAAAATGAGTTTGAAACACTTGGCGTTTTCCAATCAGAGATGGAAAGAGTAAATAATTTATTTGAAATTGGTGTTAAAATCATTTTATTGACAAAGGGATTGAATGGATCGAAAGTTTTTTATAAAAAGGATAATGAAATTAAATCTTATTTCATTTCTGCAAAGAAAATTAAAACAACTAATACAGTTGGCTGTGGTGATACTTTTGGGGTAACTTTCTTTTATAACTATATTAGAACGAAGAATGTCTATCATTCACTATCTGAAGCGGTAGAAAAAACAGAAGAATTTTTAAAGAAAAGAAACTGATAAATGATACCCGAATTAGTAGTAAAAAACAGAATACTTGTTTTTGGTTCAAATGGAATGCTTGGCCAGAGACTGAGTGAATATTTTAGTAAAAACTCATTGGAATTGCTTACATCATCTGCGGAAGAAAAATCATTTATTGAAAATCTTGACTATCGTCAGTGTGATATTACTGACAGGAGTAAATTAAAAAATCTCATTTATGATTTTTGTCCTGACTATATAATTAACGCTGCAGCTTTTACTAATGTTGATCTATCAGAAACTGAAAGAGAAACAGCGTGGCGGGTAAATGTCAAAGCGGTTGAATACATGGCAGAAGCTGCAAGAATTATTGATGCTCATATCATTCACTTTTCAACTGATTATATTTTTGACGGTAAGAATGGTCCTTATCTTGAGTCTGCAATGCCAAATCCACTTGGTTACTATGGCAGGACAAAACTTGCTAGTGAAAATGTACTTAAACTGTATGCTGTTAAACATACTATAATCAGAACGAATGTTCTTTATGGTCCAGCCAAATTTGGAAGGCCGGATTTCGTAAAATGGGTTGTGGAATCATTAAAGAATAATCGGCAAATCAAAATTGTCACTGATCAGATTAATAACCCCACTTACCTTGATGACTTAGTACAGGCAGTAGATAAAATTATTGAATCAAAAAGAGAAGGAATCTACAACATAGGTGGAAGAGAATTTCTATCCAGATACGAATTCACGCAAATTATTGCTGATTACTTTGAACTTGATAAATCATTGATAATTCCTATAACAACCGAAGATTTAAAACAACCAGCCAGAAGACCGCTCAAAAGCGGTCTGATAACTATTAAAGCTCAGTCTGAACTTGGTTACAGACCACACACAATTCAGGAAGCATTAACAGAAATGAAACGAGAAGTTTTTTCAGATATTTAATTTGGGCATTACACAGATAAAAAAGTGAATCTTTATCAGCAGTACAAATATTTCATTTTTGATTTGGACGGGACTGTTTATCGTGGTAATAAGATTATTCCCGGAGCAGCAGAAACCATAAATCGACTTAAATCTCTTGGAAAAAAAATTGTTTTCGCTTCAAACAAAACTACAGGTAATTCTAAAGACTATTCTGAATTTCTGCAACGAAATAATATAAATGTATCCGAAGATGAAATTATTACTTCAACAAGTGTCATCAAAAATTATCTTTCAAAAAATTTTCCTCAAAAAAAATTTTTTGCAATTGCTGAACAAAAGTTCATCAGCGAGATATCTGAAGCAGGTTTAACATATTCATCGAATAAAGATGAAATTGAAATTGTAATAATTACACTCGACAGAACATTCAATTTTAATAAACTTGAAATTGCAGCAGAAGCAATTGAAAAAGGCGCCAGATTTTTTGCCGCAAATATTGATGACACTTGTCCGGTTGAAAATGGTGAAGTTCTGGATGCAGGCTCTGTGATTTCTGCTTTGGAAAGAAGAACCAGAAAAAAACTTGAAATTCATTTTGGAAAACCCTCTGAATTTATGCTTGAAGAAATAAAAAGTAGAATTCAATTTGAAAAAAGTAAGACTCTGATAATTGGTGACAGATTGGAAACAGATATTGCAATGGGTTATTATTTTGGAATAGATTCAGTGCTGGTCTCTACCGGAGTGAGAAATATTTCAAATAGCAATGGTTCAGTAAATCCAACATATAAATTAAGCTCTGTATCCGAACTCTTGACTTATCAGGTAAAAGTAAATAAATAGCCAAACTTCATTCTAATTATCGGGTTCAATAATTTTGTAAAGTAGTTAAGGATATTTTTGTTCTCAGATATCGGCTTATGAAACTGATAATGCTATTTTTCATAGCTTGAAAATGCCCCGGTAGCTCAGCAGGATAGAGCAGCAGTTTCCTAAACTGTTGGTCGGAGGTTCGAATCCTCTCCGGGGTACTAATGTATCTAAAATATTTTCAAACCGAGGGAATATGGATGAATTTATTAATAGACAACTTGAAATACTTTACTCTTCAATGAGTGAAAGTGAAGCACGACTTCATCCGCCCGCTAAGATCAAATCACAGATACAGACTATTATTAATGGTTTTAAACCAATTAATCTCATTCGGCCCTGCCGCATTGGTGATGGTATAATAAAAATTGATGAAACAAAAGAAAAACATCTAACAGATCTGTTTAAGAAAGCTTGTTTGTCAGGAAGGTTCACTAAATTTGTTCCGGCTTCAGGTGCGGCAACGAGAATGTTCAGCAAATTGCAGGCGACGATTAATAAATTTTCAGACTTCTCCTTGGAAGATTTAAAAAATTATTCCGAAGAAGATAAGAACGCGGAAGCAACCTACCGTTTCTTAACAAATATTGAAAAGTTTGCCTGTTATGAAGATTTGAAAATTTTGTTAGGACAAGATTTGCTCAATCTTGTCAAAATTAATCCGGGTAAAATTATCGAAAAACTTCTTTCACCTGTAGGCCTGAATTATTCAAGCAAACCAAAAGCACTATTGAAATTTCATAAATATAAAAATGAAAGCAGAACTGCATTCAGTGAACATTTAATTGAATCTTATTACTATCAAAAAGATTTTCAAAATAAAGTAAGAATTCATTTTACGATTTCAGAAGAACATGAAAATTTATTTAAAGAGGAATTCAACAGATTTTTAACTAATAATTATTTCTCTGATGCAGAATTTCAGATTGATTTTTCATTTCAGAATAAATCAACAGATTCTGTTACTTTGAATGCAAACAACGAAATTTATTTGGATGAAAATTTGCATCCGTTATTTCGTCCTGCTGGTCACGGAGCTTTACTTGAAAATTTAAATGATTTAAAAGCTGATGTAATATTTATAAAGAACATTGATAATGTCTGTGTTGATCGCTTAAAACCTATCACAATAAAATATAAAAAGATTCTTGCGGGATTTTTAATTCTTATTCAGAAACAGATATTTGAATATTTGAATCTACTTGAACAGGAAAAAATTCCTGATAATAAAATTGATGAAATGATAAAGTTCTGTGAGGCATTTTTAAATCTTCCAAAGCCAGATGGATTTGTTAATTGGGAGAATAAGAAGAAGAGAAATTTTTTGTTTGCAAAATTAAATCGTCCAATAAGAGTTTGTGGTGTTGTAAAGAATGAAGGACAGCCGGGAGGAGCACCATTCTGGGTAAAAAATGAAGATGGGGAACTCTCGACACAAATTGTAGAGGGTGCACAAATAGATTTTAACAACGAGGAACAGAAGCTAATTTTTAATAATTCAACACATTTCAATCCAGTAGATTTGGTATGTGGCGTTAGAAATTATAAAGGCGATAACTTTAATCTGAATAATTATTCAGATCCAATGGCCGCCATTATTGTTCGGAAATTTGTCAATGGCTTTGAAATAAAATCACTCGAACTCCCTGGGCTTTGGAACGGCGGGATGTCAAACTGGATTTCGGTTTTCGTTGAAGTACCAATTGAGACTTTTAATCCTGTAAAAGAACTTACTGATTTACTGAATCCTGGCCATATTGAGGAAGAATAAATAATTATCCTTGCAAAGAAGAAACCAAGTCCTATTTTTGTAATGACTGAATAAAAAAGAGAAACAGATGCCTGTTGAGAATAAATTTAATGAAGAAATACTAAACTCAATTGCCGAAGGTGTTATAACGGTTGATAAAACTTTTAAAGTAAATTTTATTAACCGTGCTGCTGAAGAGATTATGGGTTATAAAAAAGATGAAGTGCTCGGACAATTCTGCAAATATATTCTTAAATGTGATTTGTGCCAGACCAAATGCCCGATTGGTATTGTATTGGAATCTGGTTCAAACTTATATGATTATGCATCGGTGATTTATGATAAAAAAGGGAACAGAAAACCAATTAAACTAAATGCAGCAATTCTGAAAAATTCTGATAACATACCTGTTGGTGGTGTCATTTCATTTCGCGATGTGTCCGAACTCGAAAGAATAAAACAGGAATCAAATGTAATCTCGAACTTCTTCGGAATCATTGGGCACAGCAAAGCAATGCAGGAAATTTTCAAACTAATAATGGAAATATCAGAATCAGATGCTACAGTACTGATTGTTGGTGAATCGGGAACAGGCAAAGAGCTAATCGCAAATGCAATACAAGCAACAAGTTCACGAAAGGATAAACCATTCTTAAAAGTGAACTGTTCGGTTTTCCCTCAGAACCTTCTTGCGAGTGAATTGTTCGGACATGTTAAGGGAGCATTTACTGATGCAGTGAAAGACAGACCAGGCAGATTTGAACTCGCAGATGGTGGAACAATATTTCTTGACGAAGTAGCGGAAATGCCTCTCCAGACTCAAATACAATTGTTAAGAGTTTTGCAGGAAGGTACTTTTGAAAGAGTTGGTGAATCAATAACCAGAAAAGTTAATGTAAGAGTAATAGCTGCGACAAATATTGAAATTCAAAAAGCTTTAAAGGAAGGTAAACTCAGAGAAGACCTTTATTACAGATTAAATGTAATTCCAATTTCAATCCCACCACTAAGAGAAAGGAAAGAGGATATACCTCATCTTATCAAACATTTTATTGAAACATATTCTAAACTTTACAGAAAAAATATTCCTGATATTTCAGATGAAGCATTAGAACTTTTAATGAAGTATGTTTGGCCTGGTAATGTCAGAGAACTTGAAAATGTAATTGAATATGCTATAGTCCGTACTAAAAGTAATAACATCATTGAAATCCAGAATCTTCCCTCATCAATTAAAAACAACCCGAATGAACCTTTAATTCAAAAGAAAATTTTTAGGAACGATAATGCAGCAACTTTACTCCATTTACTGGAGAAGCATAAATGGAATAAAAGTAAAGTTGCTAAAGAACTAGGAATCGGCAGAACCACTCTTTGGAGAATGCTAAGACAATTAAATATAGATTCAATGTAGTTTCAACCAGGAAATTTTGAAACATTTTGTTTCAGCTGATTAAGTATTTTGATTAGAACAAGTTACAATTGCTGTTTCATTTAATTGTTTCAATTGAAACAAATCTTTTCTTTTGATATTTAAAAATTTGCTAAAAATATTAGTTTAGTATGGCAATATTATTGCCATTTAGAAAATACTATGAGCGAAATGTTAGGCAATCAATATTTTCTTTCGAGAAATTATTTAAAAGCAAAAGAAGCTTATGAAAAAGTATTAGAATTCGATCCTGAAAATGATTTTATAAAAAAGAGATTGATAATATGTTATACTCAAACAGGTGAAATAAATAAAGCTTTTGATCTGTTCTATGAAATTGTTAAAAAAGATATTGAAGTAATTACCAAAACAGATATTGTTGGTGATGATTGTCCTTGTCCTGAATTAATCAGCAAATACGGAAACATTAAACCAGCAGGCGAATGCTCTCACGATTCAAAATTAATGTTAGGAATTCTGTGGCTGTTTTGTAATACAAATAAATCCTATGAGTTTTTCGATAATCTGGCAAATGAAGAAGGATCAAATTACAAAATAAATGAAGTAAGAAATCTTCTTAAAGAAAGAATCAATCAATCTAAAGAATATTATTCAAATAATAATTAACTCGGAGCTCTTTATGAAAAAAATAAATTTACTTGTTGTTGTGATATTTGTTTTCGGAATTGTGTCCGAAATATTGCCTCAAGGTAACTTTAGCACCAGCCTGCACTCTACAAGAAAAGGTAAAATTCACTGGTATAATAAAGTGGAAAATGGTGGAACAGGTGGGCTGGAACTTATGACAAATGTTCCAATCTCTCAATTAGGATGTGTTGAATGTCATGATGCTGTAGATGCAAACGGAAATCAGTATCCTACAAACTACACACCTAGTTGTGTTGATTGTCATGCAACTAATTCGACCTGGGCTGTTACGCAAAATGATTGTCTTGGTTGCCACAGTCGAGAGAAAGCAATTATTACTATGCAACTTCCTGATGTACATAGAAGCAGAGGGTTTACGTGTATGACATGTCATAAAAAAGAGGAAATACACGGGGATGATGGCGTCTCTTATAATTCTATGTTTGATCCCGGTGCAATTCAGACCGATTGTTCAAACAGCGGATGCCATGCAGGATTTACTCATCCTAATCCAGGTGTAGATCCTCACGGAGGAAAGTTACATTGTACAAGCTGCCATGCTCAAACAAATTTAGCTTGCTATAGTTGTCACTTTGAGAGTCAGGTTCAAACTCATCTGAAAAGAGCATATAAACAATTAACTGGTTTTGTATTCCTCGTAAACAGGACAAAAGACAATAAAGTGCATCCCGCAACTTTTCAGGCTATAACCTATGAAGGAAAAGCAGGGATTGCATTTGGTCCTTCAGTAGCTCATACAATAGTTAAAACCGGAGCGAGAACCTGTACAGATTGTCATGCAAATTTTGGAGGTCAAATCCCTGCAATCCAGGATTTCAATGCGGATGGTGTAATAAAATTTGCAACCTGGAATTCGGCTGACAGTACCTTGAGTTGGCATCAAGGAGTTGTACCTCTTCCAACAAATTATCAGAATGCATTGAAAATGGATTATCTGACATATAATGGGAATGTTTCTGATCCGGTGGCTCCTTCAAAAAACTGGTCCGTTGTAAAAGATGTAGCCGACCAGTTCCAGATCCTGTATTGTACTCCATTAACGAAACAGCAGATGGCAAAGATTGGAATGGATACCACACTTGTAAGTGTTGAACCAATAAATAATCAAATTCCTACTTCTTTTTCACTGGAGCAAAACTATCCAAATCCATTTAATCCAAATACTACAATCAGATACTCAATACCAAAGAGTTCTTTTGTAGAATTAAAAGTTTATGATGGGCTTGGAAATCTTATTCAAACTCTGGTCAGTGAAAATCTGAATGCAGGAAATTATGAAGTTCAGTTTAATGGTGCTAATCTATCCAGTGGAATTTATTATTATCAAATAAAAGCTGGTAATTTCACCTCTACAAAGAAACTTGTGCTGATGAAATAGCTGAGTTTAAATAATTTCAGGGAAGAGTGGGTGCCAATCAGGGCACCCATTTTTTATGTAAAAAAGTTAAGTAAAATTTACAAAATGTTAATTTATAATAGAGTTGTCTTTCAATTTTATTTCATTTTAACATCTATCAATCTTTAATCTCATGGCATTAGCATTGTAAAATTTTCCGAAATATTTACTTAAAAAAACACAACAATTATTGGAGGATTTATTAAATGGGAATTGCTGAAATTGGGGTAATAGCTTTTTTAGTTATGCTCCTTGTTTTTGGATTTATCAACTCCAGAAAAGTTGCTCAGGAACTTAAGAAAATGGGGGTTGATAAGTAAGAAGAAAGGGCTGTCTCAATAATTGTAAAATTTTTCAGAGGCAGCCCATTCTATTTTTCTAAAACTTCCGCGCGATCACTATATCCTATAATAACATAATCAGCAACATCTATAAACAACCCTACTTCAACTACACCAGGAATCATTTTCAGGTTCATCTCTAACTCTTTTGGATTTTCGATCTCTCCAATCCTGCAGTCAATAATAAAATTTCCACTATCAGTTACGAAATTTTTATTATCTGTTTTTCTTAAAACAGGATTTAATTTCATAGACTCAAATTTTAACAACAATTTTCTTGCAGCAAAAGGAATTACCTCAACCGGTAAAGGAAAATTCCCAAGCTTATTAACAAGCTTTGAGTCATCAACAATCCAGATATTTTTATCAGAATTATATGCCACAATTTTTTCATAAAGTAATGCACCGCCACCACCTTTAATTCCCCGCAAATAAGGGTCGACTTCATCCGCACCATCAATCGTTAGATTAATTCTGCTTACACTGTCAAATTCATGAATAATTATTCCAAAAGTATTTGCATACTTTGTCGTACGGTTAGAAGTAGAAATACATTTTATATGCAGACCTTTTTTTATTTGCCTGCTTAGTTCTTCAATCATTACTTCTACAGTTGAACCTGTACCCAGACCTACTGTCATTCCATCTTTGATGTATTCAATGGCTTTTTTAGCCGCATTTAATTTTTTAATCATAAATATCCTTGATTTTTGTTACAAAAATTCTGATTTAAATTATCTAATCAAAGTCCGGGAATTTTTATAAACATTAAATAAATACAAAATAATACCGAATATTATTTGATAAATTTCATTATAACTTTATATTATTTGGCAGAATAAAAATTAACTTTATAAATTTATGAAAATCGATTTAATTGATAAACAAATCTTAGCTATCCTTCAGCAGGATGCACGAATTACTAATGTTCAGTTGGCAAAAAAGATCGGAATAAGTCCACCTGCTATGCTTGAAAGAGTAAAGCGTCTTGAAAAAAATGGAATAATTAAACGCTATGTTGCAATCCTTGACCCACCAAAGGTTAGCAAAGGTGTCTTTGCTTTAGTATCAGTCTCACTTAGTGCGCACCAACTTGCATCTATCGATCAGTTTACCAAGCAAATTAAAAAACTTGACGAGGTTCTTGAGTGTTATCATGTGGCTGGCGAAGAAGATTTCATTTTAAAAATAGCTGTAAGCAGTATACAAGACTATGAGAACTTTATTTTAAGTAAGTTGACTAAGATTAATGGTGTCAGTAAAGTAAATACTAAATTTGTTCTTTCAACAGTTAAGTACAATACTAAAATTAAAATTGAATGAAAGGGAAATATTATGCATCACTTTGACCCGAGCATTGAAATTCAAGATTATCTTGTTTTCGGAGAATACGGAGATGTTAACCCATCTATTACGGATTCATCAACATATACATTTCTCAATCCAAAGACGATGAAAGAATTGTTCGAACATGAAATTGAAGGATGTTTTCTATACTCTCGTCATTGGAATCCCACCAACAAATATCTTGCAGAAGCTCTTGCTAAATTAGAAGATACTGAAGCTGCTATAGTTACTTCCTCTGGAATGAGTGCGATTAGTTGTACTATTCTGCAATTGTGCAGCGCCGGAGATGAAATTGTTTCCAGCAGAACGATTTATGGCGGGACTTATGCTCTATTTAAAAACTTCCTACCAAGGTTTGGAATCAATACAAAGTTTGTTAATACCCAGGATTTAAAAGCAGTTGAACATGCAATTACTGAAAAAACAAAAGTAATTTACTGTGAAGCCATCAGTAATCCATTGCTTGAAGTTGCAGACATTCCAAAGTTATCTGAAATTGCTAATAAGTATAATCTAAAATTAGTTGTTGATAATACTTTCAGTCCCATCTTCATAACTCCCTCGCATCTCGGAGCTCACATTGTCATTCATAGTTTAACAAAGTTTATCAATGGTACCAGCGATTGCGTTGCAGGGTGTGTTTGCAGTTCCAAAGAATTTATCTCAAATCTTACAGATATTAATTCCGGTGCATCAATGCTACTTGGACCAGTTCTTGACAGTTTCAGAGCAGCAAGCATTATGAAAAATCTTCATTCACTTCATATCAGAATGAAAAAACATAGTGAGAATGCCTTATATCTCGCTGAACATCTTGAACAACTTGGTTGTAAAGTTTTTTATCCTGGCTTGAAATCTCATAGTGGTCACATATTATTAAATGAAATAATGAATGAAGGATTCGGTTACGGCGGAATGCTTGCAATAGATGCTGGTACGGCTGAAAAAGCTGATGAACTTATGACAATTATGCAGCAGGAGAAAGTTGGATATCTTGCAGTTAGTTTAGGTTACTTTAAAACTTTATTTTCATCTCCCGGACATAGTACGTCTTCGGAAATTCCTGAAGAGGAAAGAAAAGCAATGGGACTGAGTGATGGACTTGTAAGAATTTCAATCGGATTAGATAATAATATTGAAAAAACTTTTCAGCGAATGAAGAAATGTCTGCAGGCAGTTGGTTTATGTAAATAGAAATTTTAGTGGCTGATTGATAGAATATTCAATCAGCCAATGTTTTTATTCAGGTCTAAAAAGCGCACACACTGCACCAGCAGGATCCTGTATAACACAAAACCTTCCATAGTTAGGTATTGTTTTGGGCTCAACTATTATTTTTCCACCTAGCTCTAAACAAGTCTGCGCGCTTCTGTCAACATCTTCAACAGTTATGTAGATTAACCATTGTGGAGGAAGCTTTGAATTAATTCCTTTTGCGTTACAAATTCCGGCAGCAATCTTATTACTTTCAGGAGCAATCATACTGAAATCATCATAATCTCCCATTGATACAGGATCAGCTTTCCATCCAACAACTTTTTCATAAAAATTTTTAATACCGGTTGCATCCGGAACTGTAAGGTCGCACCAGGTAATCGAACCAATTTCTGGTTTGTTGTTCATTTTTACTCCAAATTAATTTTATTGAATAAATCCTTTCTAAAAATAATCAGCGAAATCCTAATCGGAAATAAAATATTACAATAGTTTTACAGATTAAATGATACTCCTGAACTATAAGCGAGCAAGAGTGAAAAGAATTTGATATTTTTAATTAACAAACTATTAGAATTATTAAAATGTTTTTATCTGACCATAATAAAATCGCAATGATTCTTCGGAATCAAAAAATCAGCTACAATCAATTGCTGAAAAATGTGGCTTCATTTTCATCAAAACTAGATGGAGAGATTGACAAAGTAGCCATATTTTGCGAAAACCGCTTTGAATGGATTTATGCTTTTTACGCTTCCTGGTATAAAAATGCAATCGTTGTTCCAATTGATTTTATGTCTTCAGCTGAAGATGTTTCATTCATTCTTAACGATTGTAAACCTGAAGTAATAATTTATTCCAGTCAGACTTCTGAGGTATGTAAAAAAGTTTGTGCTGGATTATCTTTTAACATAAAGACAATAAATGTAGATGAGGAATCCTTCGGTGAATCTCCTAACGAAATTTCTTTCCCAATCCCTTCAAAAGATAAAACAGCAGTTATAATTTATACATCCGGAACAACTGGATTACCAAAAGGAGTAATGTTATCTTTTGATAATTTGCTCGTTAACATCGAAGCAGTAACCGAAGATGTGATTGTTTATGAGCCAAACGACAAAGTTCTTGTTTTGCTTCCTTTGCATCATATCTTTCCACTGATAGGTACTGTTGTAGCACCACTAAAAATCGGGGCGACTATTGTCTTCTCACCATCGATGGCGGCTGAAGATTTAATGGCAACACTTCAGGATAATGGAATTACTATGATAGTTAGCGTACCAAGATTTTATAGTGTTATCAGGAAAGGTATCAAGGAAAAAATTGATAAAAATAAAATTGCAAGACTTCTTTTCAGAATTGCAGAGAAGAAAAATTCATTAGCATTTTCAAGAAAAGTGTTTAAATCAGTTCATAAGAAATTTGGTGGTCAGATCAAGTATATGGTTTCTGGTGGTGCTGCACTTGATAAAGAAGTTGCGAAGGATTTGCGCATACTTGGGTTTGAAGTTCTCGAAGGTTATGGGATGACGGAATGTGCTCCAATGATCACATTTACCAGACCAGGCAAAGTAGTTATTGGTAGTGCAGGACAACCTCTTAAAACCAATGAGATAAAGATTGTTGATGGGGAAATTCTTAATCGAGGCAGAAATGTTATGCAGGGTTATTACAACAGACAAGAAGAAACTGATGAAGTAATTAAAGATGGATGGCTATATACTGGTGATCTTGGATATATGGATGAAGAAAACAGATTGTTTATAACCGGTAGAAAGAAAGAGATAATTGTACTTTCAAATGGGAAAAACATTAATCCTGAAGAAATTGAAAATAAACTGGCCTCAATGTCTGATATTATTAGCGAGGTCGGAGTCTTTGAAAAAGCTGATATGCTTCATGCTTTAATTTATTGTGATGATGTAAAATTGAAACAATTGGGAATTGATAATGTTGAGGAATACCTGAAGTGGAATGTAATTGATAAGTATAACCAAACTGTCACGCCTTATAAAAAGGTTATGAAGTTTTCATTAGTAAAAGAACCATTACCTCGCACAAGATTAAGCAAGCTAAAAAGATATTTACTTTCCCAACTTGAGTTAAAAGATCAAACCAAAGATGATAAAGTCCCCGAACCAATTTTTCAGGAATATATTTTATTGAAGGAATTTATTGAACAACAAAAAGGAATTCCTGTTCATCCACAAGACCATCTTGAAATTGATCTTGGACTAGATTCACTCGATAAAGTAAATCTTGTAGTTTTTCTGGAGCAAACCTTTGGCTTAAAAATGAGTGAAAAAGAGATCCTGACCTATCCTAACATTCTCAAACTTGCAGAAGCGATTCAGGAGAAAAAAACAAAACTTTCTGTAGAAGCTATTGATTGGGGTAAAATTTTAAATGAAGAATTAGATTTAAAACTCCCGCAAAGTTGGTTCACTCATAATCTGATGAAACACGCTGCAAAGATATTGTTAAAACTGTACTTTCGTCTTAAAAGTGAAGGTTTGGAAAATCTTCCAGAGGCTCCATTCATCCTGGCTCCAAATCATCAGAGTTTTCTTGATGGATTATTTGTTGCAGTGTTTTTGAAAAACAAAACTTTGAAGAAAACCTATTTCTATGCAAAAGAAAAACATGTCAGAAATAAAATTTTAAAGTTCATTGCTGATAAAAGTAATGTAATAGTTATGGATTTAAGTGATTTGAAATCATCATTGCAAAAGCTTGCTGAAGTTTTAAGAAATGGACGAAATCTAATAATTTTTCCTGAAGGTACTCGCTCATTCAATGGTGAACCAGGTGAATTTAAAAAGACCTTTGCAATCTTAAGTCGCGAACTGAATGTTCCGGTTGTACCAGTTGCAATCGAAGGTGCACATAAAGCTTTACCACGTGGGAAAATAATTCCAAGACCATTTAAAAAAGTTCGGGTGAAATTTCTAAAACCCATTTTGCCCACGGAACATTCTTACGACTCTTTGAAAGATGCAGTCTTCGAGAAAGTTTCCGCTCATCTTAATGTTAGCAATCCCTCAAAAATTAAATGAAAAAGATTGGAATAATATTACTTCTCATTCTCATTCTGCCCATAGGTTTTCTGGTCTTTAATGAAATTGGAAGATTGAATGAAACTGAAAAAGTTCTTGAGGAAACTTATAGTAATCAGTTACAAGCAATATTATTTTCTGTAAATCAGTTTTCTGATGACATAATAAATAGCTGGGCAAATAAAGTTATTGAAATAAAAGATGATGAAATCTTACTTAAGAATTTTATCAGAAACAGTCTTGCTATTGAAAAAATATTTTTCCTGAATCAAAATAAACCTGAAGGGATTAGAATTATCTATGATGAAAAATCAAAACTCAATATTGACACAATTAAATTTGCAATTCTTAAAGTACTTTCATCAAATTCGGCTGTGATTGAGAGATTAACTGAATATCAGAAAGCTGGTTATCGTAAACTTGAACCTTTGGCAGAAAAAGATAATAGTAATCTTTCAATCGTGATTTTTACAAATCAACAAAGTGATAAACAAAACGAGATTATTGGTTTCGTGATTAATCCTGAAATGTTTGTAAGAAAAATTTTATTACCAAGACTTCAGCAAATTTCCCGGAATCAGTTTCAAATAATTATAAGAGATCGTCAGAACATAGTTATAATCAGTTCAGATAATAAAGAATTTACCGGTAATATTGAATTTGAAAAACCAATGTGGTTGCTGCCTGAATACAAGGTCGGAATTGCTTTGATTGGTGAAACTATACAGGATTTGATTCGTAACCGTGCAACAAATAATATGATATTGATTGGAATATTGATGTTGGTTTTAATTGCTGCAGTGATTTTTGTATACAATGCGGTGAAAAAAGAACTTGAGCTTGCACAACTCAAAGCAGATTTTGTTTCAAATGTTTCTCACGAACTCAGAACTCCGCTTGCATTAATCAGTATGTTTGCCGAAACTCTTGAACTTGACAGAGTAAAAAATGATGAAAAGAAAAAAGAATATTACACTATCATCAGTCAGGAAGCTAATCGGCTTGGAAGAATAGTCAATTCGATTTTAAACTTTGCAAAAATGGAAGCTGGTAAAAGAAAATTTAATTTTGAAACAACCGACCTCAATGATGTAATTGATAATATTTATCAGACTTATAACTACCATCTTCACAACAAAGGATTCAGATTTGAAAAACAGCTGAGTGAAAATTTACCTGAAGTGAAGATTGATTCGGAAGCGATTTCAGAGGCAGTTATTAACCTAATTGATAATGCAGTCAAGTACAGCAGTGATAAAAAAGAAATAATTCTTAGAACAGGAATATCTGATAATAAAGTATATGTTGAAGTTTCTGATAAAGGAATTGGAATTGCACAGGAAGAACAGAAAAAAATATTTGATAAATTTTATCGAGTTTCATCAGGACTTGTTCACAATGTGAAAGGAACAGGAATAGGATTATCAATAGTTAAGCAAATTGTAGATGCACATAAAGGAATTATAGAATTAAAAAGTAACCTGGGCGAGGGAAGTACATTTACTATTTTTATTCCGCTTGATTCAAATAATAACGGAGCAACTAAATGACAAAAATTCTTATCGTTGAAGATGAACCTAATATGAGACTTGGATTAAAAGATAATCTTGAGTTTGAAGGTTTTGAAGTGGAAGTAGCTGAAGATGGTGAGATTGGTCTTAACAAGATTTTAAATAACAATTATGATTTGGTAATAATGGATGTAATGATGCCAAAGATGTCTGGTTTTGATGTTTGTAAGAATGTAAGAAAAGCAGGTCTCTCGACTCCAATTATTCTTTTAACAGCCAAAGGCGAAGAAATCGATAAAGTACTTGGACTTGAACTCGGTGCTGATGATTATGTTACTAAACCATTTTCACTTCGCGAACTGCTTGCAAGAGTAAAAGCTATTTTAAGAAGAAGTGAGAATTTTAATTTTTCGGAAAATAAATTAATCACAATCGGAAAACTTGAAATTGATTTCGGCGGATATAAAGCAATGATTGGTAAGAAAGATGTTCAGATGTCTCACAAAGAGTTTGAGATTCTTCATTTCTTATGGAAGAAAAGAAATACTACTGTAAGTCGTGATGATTTGCTTACTGAAATCTGGGGATATGATGAAACTCCAACTACACGAACCGTTGACAACTTTATTCTGAAACTAAGACAAAAGATAGAAGTTGATCCGAACCATCCAAAAATTATTCTGACCGTTCATGGAGTTGGATATAAAATGGTTTTGTGATCATTGAACACTTGCCGCTTTCTCATGACATTTCTTTACAAATCTTGACTTGCTTCTGACACCTCTTACAATTGTTTGAGTTAGGTTTACATCAGAACTTAAACAAAAAAATTAATTACACGGAGGTTCGAAATGAAAACAACAATGAGACAAAAATCAGAAGCTTTGTTCATTGGTTTAATTGCGACATTTGTTCTTTTATTCGCACTTGACGGTTCTGCTCAGGTAAAACATCTAAAAGATTTCACTCAGCACAAATATGCTTATGAAAATCTTTCTGCGGCAATAAAATCTTCAAACGATGGTGTAAGAGAAGATGCAGTTTATATGGTTGGGAAATACAGACTGGCTGATTTTGAGAATGATTTATTAAAGCAATTAGATCTAGAAAAGAACGCAGATATTAAAGTTCTTATTGGTCTTGCTCTTTATCGTCTGGAAAGTGAAAAAGGAATGCAAAAAATGTTGGAGTTATCATCCAAAGATTCAAGTCAACGCGTCAGAAGAATGAGTCTTGCAATCTATAATGAATTTATTGCCGGTAATTCAAATCGAACGGTAGCAAGATGATTAATAAAAAATTGTGGCTGTCAATTGAAAATTTTTAGGCAGCCACTTTATTTTAATTTATTAGAAACCTTCTCAACTTCTTTCCAAACACGAATAAGATTTTTACCAAATATTTTTCTGATATCTTTTTCTGAATATCCTCTTTTCAATAAAACATAAATCAGATTAGGATATTTTGATGCGTCCTCCAATCCTATTGGAAGCTGATCTCCGACTCCGTTGAAATCAGAACCAATTCCCACATAATCAACTCCGACAAGTTTTACTATGTGGTCAATATGATCAGCAACATCTTCAACTGTTGCACGACCGACAGGGTTTTCTTTCCAATACTGAGATTCATACTGCCAGGCAGAATCAGTGCCGGGAGTAATGTTAAAATTTTTCAAATGTTCTTTTATTTCTTCTTCACCCTGAAGATATTTTTTATTTATATCTTCCCGTAGAAAAAACCCTGCAAAAGCTATCTGAACTACTCCACCTTTTTTAGCAAGTTCAACAATCATTTCATCACTAATGTTTCTTTCAAATCCTGGTGTAAAAAATCTGCAACAGGAATGCGAAGCTATCACAGGAGCTTTACTTAATCTCATCACATCGTAAAAAGTACTATCACTTATGTGAGAAACATCAATCATTATTCCGAGTTTATTCATTTCTCTTATGACTTCTTCTCCGAACGGACTTAAACCATTCCATCTTCTTTCAGGATCATTTGCTGAATCACAAATGTGATTTGATTTGTAGTGTGAAAGAGTGATGTATCTGATACCCTTTTTATAGTATTCGCGAAGATTATCAATACTTGATTCTATCGGAGAGCCATTTTCCATTCCTAATGCTAAGAGGATTTTGTTTGAGTCTTTATATCTTTGAACATCATCAATGCATTTAACAATTTTAAATTTGTCCGGATAAAGTTGTTCAATTCTTTCCACAATGCTTATTAAAGAATCCGCTTTAAATTTTGATTTTCCTTCTGCTTCAAGTCGTGGAGAAGTATAAACAGACATAAATGCAACATTTAGTCCACCTTCGTTTGCTCTTTCAAAATCAAATTCACCCACATTTGTTTTTTGTGATATATCAAACCATTCGTCATAAAGCCAGTCTGGTAAATCTATGTGTGTATCAACAATCAGAATTTCTTTGGCAAGTTGATTTGCCTTTAACATTAAAGCAAAATCAATCTGAGTTGATTCATCTTGTCCAAATAATGTGATTGATAAAAGGAATATGACTAAAGCAGAGAGTAATTTCATATAATTCTGTATTAATTTTCTCGCTGAAAATAGTAATTAATGTAGGACTATCAAATATTTAAATGATAATTTTTTACAATTAGTTACTATAGAATGACAATAATATGCTAACAGATTTTTACTTTTGCATTGTATGATTAAAGCTGGTAAAATATCAATCGGGTTACATTTTCTCATCCTGGTTTTATTAATAACAGGTTGTATTGAAAAGAATAAGAATGAACAAACACCAAAACAACTCAATGAAAATCTGATTATCAGTCTGAAAGGGAAGTGGAAATTTTCTTTGGGTGATTCTCCGGATTGGAGCAAATTTAATTTTGATGATAGTAACTGGGAAGTTATAAATGTTCCATCATCCTGGGAGAATCAGGGATTTCATGGCTATGATGGTTTTGCCTGGTACAGAAAAGAATTTATTGTTCAGGAAGATCTAAGTGAAAAAAATCTTTATCTGATTCTTGGTTTCATTGATGATGTTGATCAGACTTATCTTAACGGAAAACTAATCGGACTCTCAGGAGGTTTTCCACCGGATTATAATACCGCTTTCAATGCTTACAGAAGATACAAATTACCAAATGATTTGCTACGTAAAGGAAAGAATGTGATTGCAATCCGTGTATTTGATAATGAACTTGAAGGTGGAATAATGAGTGGTGAACCAGGTATCTATTCGGTTAATGATGAGCTTAATCCGGAGTTATCACTTGAAGGAATATGGAAATTCAAAATTGGTGATGATAAAATTCGATCAGAAAAAAATTATGATGACAGCGACTGGGACAGTCTGTTTGTTCCTGCTCACTGGGAAATGCAGGGCTACAGAAATTACGATGGATTTGCCTGGTACAGAAAGAAATTTTTTATAAATGAAAATTTAAGTAAGGAAAAACTGATTTTGCTTTTGGGCAAGATTGATGATATTGATCAGACTTTCATAAATGGAATTCAGATTGGTTCGACTGGTTTATGGAACTTTGAAAAGCTTCCACAGGATTTTAATTCCAGAAATGAATGGGATCAGAAAAGAATTTATTCAATACCAGATGGAATTTTAAATTTTAATGGTGAGAATGTAATCGCTGTTAGAGTGTATGATGGTTTTCAGGATGGTGGAATATATCAGGGACCAGTTGGAATTATTACTCAAAAAAGATTCAGAGAATTCTATGCGCGGTAATTATTTTTTGTTCAATTGTTCTTCGTAAAGAAAATGTTTTGCAACCACATAAGTAAAAATCATAAACATACTACCAAATAAAACATCGGATGCAAAATGTGCTCCTATTACAATCCTGCTGAAACTTACAATCAAAGCATAACAGATTGTAATTGACTTAAGAGCTGTTCTTCTGAAAATTGATTTATCAGTAAGAAGAACAAATAAACTTATTAACATCCAGGCCATTGCTGCGTGACCTGATGGAAATGAATCATTACCGTTAAATCCGTTGGGAAGATACCATGCAGAAAAATGAGAGAAGTCTCCGTTAAAATCCCTGAATCTGATTCTTCCCCAAAGAAATTTTAAAGGAAGATTTGTTAATAAATAACCAAATATTATCATTCGTAGTACAAGGCGGGAGAAGAAATATTGCTGCTGATTGAATCGAAGTTTACTTTTTACATAAAAGAGCACTAAAAAATTGATAACAGAACTTCCAATCACCAACAGAACAATCTTACTTTGTGAGTTATACTTAACACCTAAAGCATAATGAGTGATAAGAAAATTAAGATAAATCAATCCGGCAGTGGAAATAAGCATCAGAAAAAAGTAAGCAATAATTTTTTTTGAATTTGAAGACAGTTTATTGGAAGTGAAATAAATATAAACTCCGATAAGAGAAACTATCAGACCAGGAATCTCGCCATACATTTCAAGAAACTTTGACCAGCTGCTTTGGGAATTATAGAAATAGTTTGAAATTAACAAATCGCTTGACTCAAAAAGGAAAGCGAACACTAACCATAATACAAACAGAAAATATATCGTTGTTTTAGTCTGATATTTCTTCAAAACCTTTTGCAGTCCTTTCTGAAAATAATTTTTTTATGCTATGAATTTAATCAAAAGCATTTTAATTAAGATGAATATATTTGAACAGAAAAATTTTTTGAATGAGGATGAAATGAAAACTTTTAATATTAAAAATGAGATAGAATATAAGTATCGAAATGCAATCCAAAGATTAATTGATGAAAAAATAATTGAAAGAATTTGGCAAAAAGATTACAAAGTGTGGAATAATGATCCCACGGAAATATCAAATCGTCTTGGCTGGCTTGATTGCACTTCAGTTACCAGAAAATCTTTTGATGAAATACATTCTTTTGTAAATGAAATTCAAAATGAAGGAATTACTAATGCTTTACTTCTTGGGATGGGCGGTTCATCTTTAGCTCCGGAAGTTTTCGGTCTTGTGTTTGGTAAAAACGGAAAATTAAATCTCTCAATACTTGATAGTACTCATCCTGAAGCTGTTGCAGAGAAGGCAAAAAATTTCGAGCCATCTAAAACTCTTTACATTGTATCAACAAAATCAGGTGGCACGGTTGAAACTATTTCTTTTATGAAATACTTCTACAACTATGTTCTCAACCAGTTAGGTGATGAAAAAGCACGTAAGCATTTCTTAGCAATCACTGATCCCAGAAGCGGGCTTGAACAAATGGCTAAAGAGTTACGCTTTCGTAAAATATTTTTAAATGATCCTAACATCGGTGGAAGATTTTCAGCTCTGTCATTGTTTGGAACTATTCCGGCTGCTCTTGTTGGAGCTGATATTGAAAAATTATTTATCAGAGCAGATAATGAAGTGCTTCTTTCAAAGAAAACCGGAATCGAAATTGAAAGAAATAGTGCTGCTTTATTCGGAACTTTAATTGGTGTTCTGGCTGAGGAAGGTAAAGACAAATTAACCTTGATAACTTCAGATAAATTTAAATCATTTGGTGGATGGATTGAGCAGCTTGTTGCTGAATCTACAGGCAAAAATAATAAAAGTATTTTACCTGTTGATCTCGAAGAGTTGCAGAATCCGGAATTTTACGCTGATGACAGAGTATTTGTTTATCTGAAACTAAAAGGGGATAATAAACATGATAATCAAGTAGAATCTTTAATTAAAGCCGGGTTCCCTCTTATCGAATTTGAATTGGAAGACGCTTATGACTTAGGCAAACAAATCTTCCTTTGGGAATTCTCTACTTCAATAGCAGGCTGGTATTTGGGCATTCAGCCATTCGATCAACCAAATGTTGAGCAGGCAAAAGTAATAGCAAGAAAAATATTAGCTGATTATCAGGCAAAAGGTAAACTTTTACTTCCCGAACCTGCTTTTGTTTCGACAGACTTTTCAGTTTACTTTAATGAAAAGATTTTAAAGCCGGAGGATGTACTCAGCAATTTTCTTACTGATTGTGAAAGCGGGAAAAACTATGTTTCAATTCAGGCATATGTAAATCCAGTTGCAGAAAATTTTAATTATCTCCAGAAACTTAGAACAGAGATAATGAAAAAATATAAAGTTGCAACAACACTCGGATTTGGTCCGAGATTTTTACACTCAACAGGTCAGCTTCATAAAGGCGATGCAGGTAATGGATTGTTTATTCAGTTTATTGATAACCCTGTTGAAGATATAAATATTCCCGACAATCCAACGGAAAGCAAATCTTCAATTTCATTTGGAGTATTAATCAAAGCACAGGCATTTGGTGATAGACAAGCATTGATTGATAACAATCGTCAGGTTATTACTTTCGAAGCCAAAAATTCTTTAGTTGAAGTATTAGACAAAATAAAATTTTAGTTTTTATTCAATCCCTTCCTATAAATATATAACCATTCATCACTGAAGTGCTTTCTTTTCTTTTCATTTATCGTATATTTACGATAAACAATTGAGAAAATTATGGCAATATCAAAAAAAAGTGAATTTACTAATGAAGAAATCTGGCTTTCGGAAGTAGCAAAAGCCCTGTCACATCCGGCAAGGATACGAATTCTGAAAATACTGAATGAAACAAATTCCTGTATTGTTGGAACTTTAGTTGACAAATTGCCATTAGCACAGGCAACAGTTTCTCAGCATCTTAAAGAGCTTAAACGGGTTGGCTTGATTGAAGGAGAAATTGACGGACCAAAAGTTTGTTACTGTTTGAATACCAAATCATTAGCTAAGGCAAAGTCAGCGTTGGATAAACTGTTTACAAAAATCGGTTGCTGTTAATATTTATAATTTAAATTTAAGGAGTGAAAAAAATGGAAAACTCAAAATCAATTAAAGAAACAGTAAAGAATAAATATTCTGAAATTGTAACTGCTTCTAAAGGCAGTGGCTGTTGTGGTCCGGTACCTGATTGTTGTGGGGGAGGATCAACCGGAGAATTCACAATGATTGGTGATGATTACAAATCAATTGATGGCTATGTTGCTGAAGCTGATTTAGGACTTGGGTGTGGATTACCGACTGAATTTGCAGGAATAAAAAAAGGAGATATTGTTGTGGACCTTGGTAGTGGCGCTGGCAACGATGTTTTTATTGCCCGCAACCTGGTTGGTGAAACCGGAAAAGTTATAGGTATTGATATGACTGAAGCAATGATTGCTAAAGCAAATGAGAATAAATCGAAACTTGGCTTTACTAATGTTGAATTTAAATTAGGAGACATTGAGAATATCCCGCTTGAGGATAATGTGGCGGATGTTGTTATTAGCAATTGTGTCTTAAATCTTGTTCCCGACAAGAGAAAAGCCTTCAACGAGATTTATAGAATATTAAAACCTAATGCACATTTTTGCGTTTCAGATGTTGTTATTCAGGGAGAACTACCGGAGGAATTCAAACACTCAGCTACGCTTTATGCCGGATGTGTTTCAGGAGCTTTACAGTTGGATGAATATATCGGGATCATCAGCGAAACAGGATTCATCAATATCGAGATCAAAAAATCCAGAAGAATTGAATTGCCCGATGAATTGCTTGAAAAATATCTAAGCAGCAAGGCAATAGAAGATTATAAAAATTCTGTTAAAGGAATTTACAGTATTACAGTAGTGGCAACTAAACCATAATCAAATAGAAATATAAATTATTCTTTTCGAAGACCTTCTTTAGTTTTTGGAATCGGAATATATTCTACAGAAGGTCTTGCCTGAGCTGATTGAGGATACAATGCCATCAATTGATATACTTCCTCAGGCATATCAGTACTGACATTTAACCCCAGCTCTTTTGCTTCTTCAACTGTAATCGGGTAATCGTGAGTCCATTTTCCGGAGCTCAGTGTTTCTGCAAGCGACTCAGCTTTTTCTTTAGCCATCTTATCCTGAAGGAGACTGATTATTAAATTTTTAATCTGGCTGATAGCTTTTTTAGCAAGGTCAGCAAGAATTAAAGTTTCATCACTGATTTTATCTATCGGTTTCTGTTCGAGAATTTTAAGTACAGATGCTGCTGGTTTTTGTCCCAGTTGAGGATCAAGTGGACCAAGTACTGCATTTTCATCCATTACGATTTCGTCTGCCGCAAGTGCGATTAAAGTTCCGCCGGACATTGCATAGTGAGGAACAAAGACTGTTACTTTTGCCTGATGTTTTTTAAGTGCGTTTGCAATCTGTTCAGATGCAAGCACTAATCCTCCTGGTGTATGTAGAATAATATCAATCGGGATTGATTTATCTGTAAGTTTGATTGCTCTCAATATTTCTTCCGAATCGTTGATATCAATGTAACGCATCAGTGGAAATCCAAGGAAGCTCATCGTTTCCTGTCTGTGAATAAAAGCAATAACCCGACTGTTTCTTTTCTGTTCAATTTTTTCTAATAGTTTTATTCTTGCTGATTCAAGCATTTTCTTTCTGAGTAAAGGCTGAAGCGAAGAAAGCATTATGAAAATCCAGAATAAAGACAAGAAATCCATTTTAACCTCCTAATTACCAGGGATAATATTCATCAATATATTTTCTTCTTTTATACTTTTTAGTAAGTAATATTGGTAGCAAAATTACTCCTGAAACAAATCCTCCGATGTGAGCCCAATATGCAACTCCTCCGAATGCCTGAACATCAGAGACAATTGATAAAACGCCACTGAAAAACTGAGTGATAAACCACATTCCGGTATAAACAATTGCAGGTAATTCGATTATATACGGAAAGAATAAAATAGGGAACACTGTGATTACTCTTGCTGTCGGATAAAGCAATAAATATGCAGCCATTACACCGCTTATTGCTCCGCTGGCACCAATAGTTGGAATTACAGAATTCTGATTAAGATAAATATGTGTTAATGAGGCAGCAACTCCGGTCATCAGATAAAAAAATAAATATCTGAATGAACCAAGACGGTCTTCGACATTATCGCCAAAAATGTAAAGTGCAATCATATTTCCGAAAATGTGAGCCCAGCCACCGTGCAGAAACATTGAAGAAAAGATTGTTCCTACTTCAAAGGAATCAAAATCATTTATAAATCTGTATGGGATTACTCCGAATAACTGGACAAATTCCTGAGCATCCTCACCCAACGATAAAGTAAAGAAGAAAATGAATACATTCAGGATGATTAATGACCAATTAATAATCGGAAATCTTCGATGAGGGATATTATCTGCCAGTGGAATCATAGTAGTTGATATTGATAATTTTGTATTGAAAAAAAGTTTATAGTAATAAACTTTAAATTTTAATCTGCCAAAAACTAATCAGAGGAAAATAAATATGAAAATCAAAGCAAGTGAAAACGGTCCTTATTTAATTGAAGTAGCTGAAGCAAAAATTCTTAGGAAAGAAAAAGAAGAAGTGCTTCAGCAAAAAGCGATTGCACTTTGCAGATGTGGACAGTCATCAAACAAACCATTCTGCGATGGAACTCACCGGAAGGTTAATTTTCAGGCTGAGGCAGTCGAGATTGAAATTAAATAATTAAAAAGGGTGTTGTTTTGTCAACACCCTTTTATCAAATGATTAGAAATAAAATCTAGCAGTCAATTGAGTAGATGTCTTAAAGTATGTATCTGTTTCTTCTTTTGGAATATCACGTGATAATTTTATATCAGCACCAATTCTGTGCTTAACACCAAAGCTGAAATTTTTATCAATAAAATATTCCGCGCCTAAAACAAGATTCGCAAAAACTTCGTTTCTGGCATCTGGTTCCTGAGTATAAAATCCACCTTCTTTCATGTTTTGGAATAGAACTTCAGCACCAACATAAGGAGAAACTTTTCCTAGTTGAAAATGATAGAGACCATCTAGACCAATTCTGAAAGCTGTGCCGGTAACTTTAGTTTGTCCGGTTGGAGCATCACCCCCGGGAGAGTAAACATCAAAACCAAGAATGAATTCGGTTGCGAACTGGTCTGATACAAAATATTTTGCTAAAAGATTTGGTGATTCAACACCATCTAATCCTAAACCGAATTTGCCTTTATCCTGGGCAAATAATGAAGCAGAAGCCATTAAAAAAGCTACTGCAAAAAGATATGTTATTCTTTTCATAATTAACTCCTCTTTTGTTTATAAAATATTGATACAGTATTACTCACTTATCAGTGAGTTTCGACGATGCAAAATTATTTTTGGTTAAAAAACGAAGGTGTAAAAAGAATCACAACTTTAATGGAACTGTTAAAAAAATCACTGCGTCAAAAAAATTTTTTATGAATGTAAATGTTTTATAAAAATAAATTTAGAATTGTATGTGAAAGATTTTTATGAATGATGATTTTTTGATTGTCAAAAAAATTAAGTCACTTCACAAATCAATCCTTTCAGATAAAGACCTTCAGGAAATCCTGATAAAACAGGGTGGTCAGAGGATTGTGTAAGTTGGCTTATAACTTTAACAGCTCGTCCCGAATCAATGGCTGCATCATCAACAATTTTTCTGAATAATTCCTGCGTGATATGACCTGAGCAAGAAAATGTGAATAAAATACCACCGGGATTCAGTAATTTCATTGCAAGAAGGTTAATATCTTTATATCCTCTTGCAGCTTTAATTATCTGAGAAGCTGATTCAGCAAACTTTGGTGGATCAAGGATGATTACATCAAACTTTTTATTTTCATCCCGAAATTTTCTGAGAACTTTAAAAACGTCTCCTTCAATATTTTCTATATTATCTTTCGGAAAACTATTTAACTCAAAATTTTTCAATAAGATATTTAAAGCTTCAGCAGAAGAATCAATATTAGTAATAGATTTTGCTTTAGCACTTTTCGCATAAAGTGAAAATCCGCCGGTATAGCAAAAACAATTAAGTAAAGCTTTATCCTTTACAAACTTCTTAAGACTTTCTCTGTTATCACGCTGATCAATATAAAATCCCGTTTTGTGACCAGCTCTGATATCAACAAAAAACTTAATGTCATTTTCTACAACTTCAATTAAATCCGGAGGTTCTTCTCCAAATAAAACTCCGGTACTCTTTTCAAGTTTTTCTTTTTCAAGTGATTCACTGTCTGAGCGTTCGAAAATACCTTTGGGTTTTATCAAATCGGATAATATCTCCACAATTTCTTTCTTCCAGAATGTTACTCCGGCGGATAGGAATTGGCATACCAGATAATTTTCATATACATCTACAATCAATCCAGGCAGTAAATCATTTTCAGAATTTATTAAACGATAAACATTTGTAGAATTTTTATCAATTATTTTTTTTCTTAGTTCGATTGCTGACTTAATTCTGTTTTCAAAGAAATATTTATCAATTTTTTCTTCCGGTTTGAAAGTCCAGATTCTTACAGAAATTTGTGAGTGAAGTGAAATTGCCCCAAGAGCTAATGATTTATCTTCAATAGATTTTATTAAAACAGTTTCCCCATTTTTCTTTACATCATCAATTTTATCAATAGCACCCGAGAATATCCACGGGTGCTTTGATTGAACAATTCTTTCCTTGTTTTTCTTTAAGGTAACAGAGCCCATAAAATTATTCTTGTTGTGACCAACTGAAATAGATTAAAACACCAGCGTGAACCGTTAATAAATCTGTTTTTGATCTGCTTACATCATAATAAACCTGGCCATTTTGAATTCTCACCGAGCCTTGTTTAAGATATTCTGCTTCAGAACCGAATAGGTATCTGCCTTTCAGGTCAAGATAAATTGTGTTTTGATCAGTGTTGGGATCGCCTGATAACAAAACTAAAAGACCACCACCAGCACCATAACTCCATGCCCAATCATCAAAGTTTGTACTTGATGCAAATTCTTCACCTGTGCCCTGGCTTTTAACAGATGTTGTTGTGTAAATGTAAGAACCTCCAAATAAACCCTCTGCATAAGGTCTAATTCTTCCTGTGGGTAAACCTATTGTAAATAATAGATGAAAGTTCAACAAACTGTTGGTTCTGTCCACATTAACGAAGACATCAGGTATATTGGAACTCAGTGGTTCAGTTCTTGATTCTGAACCATAAATAATGTAACCCATATTTAATCCGATACCAAAAGGTGATTTAGGTTTAGGTGCAAGAAAATTTATATGTCCACTCAAACCAAATCCAACATTATCAACTTTCTCTTTAAATTCTCCCTGAGGAATCGCTAAAGTCAGATTTAATCCTGCTGATTGAGCAAGAAATTGATTTAAAGGAATTAGTGATAGGATCAATGCGATATAAAAATATTTTTTCATTTTAATCCTTTGTGATTATTGTTTGATAAATACTTTCCAACCCCATTTATCAAGTTTTATTTTTAACGAATCCTCAATCTTTATTTTTTCTTTTGTCAGTATATTCTGAAAAGTTCCTGTGAGACGAGCATCTGTTAATAAAACTTCAGAAGGAGTTTCCGAAAGATTAAAAACCGCTAATAAAATATTTTTATCCTTTACACGAACGAACGATAAAATCTTTTGTCGGTCATTATTTGAGATAAACTCAATATTCCCTCCTTTTATTCCACAATGTAACAGTTCATTTGATTTTTTTAATTCAATAAGTGATTTATATAAATCAAAAAATTTATGTTCTTTCCACTCAATCGGATCCCTCTCAAAGAAAGATAGTCGCTTATTTAAGCCTGCTTCCTGACCACTGTAAATGAGTGGCATATCAGGAATAAAAAAAGTTAATGCAGCAAAACATTCTGCAGCATCACCTAATCTTTCAAACACCGTTCCGTTCCATGAATTCTCATCGTGGTTGTCAGTAAATTGCATGCGGAATGCAAATCCGGGATAAACTGTTTTGTCTTTTTCAATATGATACATAATGTCAGTTGCAGCTTTTTTTCCCTGAGCAACCTCATTCATTATTTTATGCATAGCCCAATCGTAAGTCAAATCAAAAGCTAAATGCATTTCAGGAGTATCCCATTCCGCAAGCATAAACACAGGTTTAATTTTATCCAATTCTTTCCTTGCCTCAATCCAGAATTCAATTGGAACCATTCCTGCAACATCACAACGAAATCCATCAATATTGCATTCGCTAACCCAAAATTTCATTGTATTGATCATTTCATTCCAAAGTAGTTTGTTTTCATAATTCAAATCAATAACATCACTCCAGTCATTAACCGGTGGAATAAAGTTTCCATCTTTATCTCTACTATAAAATTCAGGATGAGTTTTTGTCCATTGATGATCCCACGCAGTATGATTTGCCACCCAATCAATTATTACATACATTCCTAAAGAATGAATTTCTTTTACAAGCTCTTTAAATTCTTCTATTGTTCCAAATTCAGGATTTACATCCATATAATCTTTGACAGAATAATAACTTCCGAGAGTACCCTTTCTGTTTAATTCACCGATCGGATGAATCGGCATGAACCATAAAATCCCTACGCCAAGTTCTTTCAATCTTGGAAGATGTTTTCTGAATGCAGAAAAATTTCCTTCGTCTGAAAATTGTCTGAGGTTTACTTCATAAATTGTTTTATTGTATGCCCATTCAGGAGTATTGGTTTGTGAAAATACAAATGAGCATAAAAATGAAGATAAGATTAAAACATATCGGAAGGTTTTCATTGGTACCTCTGAGAATGGAATGAATTAAAGATACTTATTAAAGTTTATAAATTTTTTTGTTATCAGATTCTTCGTTGTGTTCATCCTGAGCCGAATGACCATTGGTAGATTTTTTTGCCAATGATTCCTGTCGGTTTTTTAATATGCTTTGTTCAATTTTAAGTTTCTCTCTTATTTTCTGATATCGTTGAAGTACTTTCTGATTCTTGGCAATCTCTTCCTGAAGTTTCTTTTTCATTGAGGCAAGTTTCATCACATTACCACGATGCTCTTCATGTTCAACTTTAATCATACTGATAGAGGTTTGAAGTTCAACCAGTTCATCCATTGAATCAGAAATTTTGGAATTCATTTCTTCTAATCTTGCTTCAGCTTCCTGCAGTTCTCTCAGAATGTGGGTTCGTTTCTCTTTCGCTTCGGTTAACCTTTGATTCATTGAACTTAAGATTTCCTGCAAGCCCTGTTCGATAGAAATTTTCTTTTTGATCAGCAAATCATTTTCAAGTTTAAGATCGTTATTGGTATTTTTTCTTTCTGCTGCTTCCTGATCAAGTTTCAGAAGTTCATTCTGCAATAATTCTTTTTTCTCCTCGATAGTTTTAAGTAATTGTTCAAAAGAATCAATTTCAGTCTGACGCATATTCAGAATCCGCTCGCTTTCTTCAAGCGCAGTTACCTTTTCAAGAATCTGTTTATCCTTCTCTTCAATCTCTTTTTCTTTTTGCGAGACAATTTGCTCAAGGACGGTTCTCTTTGTTGTGATATCGTTCAGTTCAGCGTTAAACTTCTGGAACATTTTAGCAAAACGATTTTCGAGTTCGAAATTGCCTCTTTCAATTTCATCTCTTCTTCGTTCAAGTAATGGAATAAGCTCTTTTGCTCTTTCCTTTTCAAGTTGAATGCGGTCAAATTCTTCCTGTTCGAGTAAAAGTTTTTTATGGAATTCATTCTTCATTTCTTCATAGTGTTTTGCATCTTCCTGCAATGCATTTACTTTAGCTTCAAGTTCTGTCACTTCAGAATTCAGTTTTGCAAGTCGTTTTGATTTTATAGCAAGAGATTCTTCAATAGCGAAAAGCTCTTTTTGTTTCTGTTCAATCTTCTCAAATATTTTCTGGTGCTGAAGGTTTGTTTCATTCATTTCTTTGGTCTTTTCAGCAATAACCTGTTCAATAGATTCTATTTCACTTTTTCTTGAATTTAATGATTGATCGATGCTGTTTAGTTCATTCGTTTTTGTAGTGATGAGATTTACAAGTTCATCAACTTTTGCTCTTGTGCTTTGTTCGGCAGTGCGAAGCTCTGAAAGCAAAGTTCTGAGTTGTTCAGCTTCAACAGTTTTTTGTTCAATTTCATTTCGTAAATTGTTGATAGTTTGACTTGAGGAATCTTCTTCCTGCTTTAATTTCATAACCCGGCTGGTAACTAACTCAATTTCTTCTTCTTTCTGTTTCAGCTGATTAAGTATTTCATTCAAACGAACATTTGCAGATTCTTCTTCGGCTTTTAGTTGCTCGAGATGAGAATTTATTTCTGTAATTTCTTCGGCTTTTCTTGTTGCTCTGCTGGTTAAGTCCGTAATAACATTATTAATTTTTTCTTCTTCATCTCTTAATTGCATAAGTCTTGAGTTAGCTACACTTACTTCTTCTTCTTTTGTTTTGGCGTTTCGGAATAGTTCGCTTAAATCTGAGTTAATTTTCTTTTCTTCTTCCTTGAGGTAGTTTAATCTTTGTTCAAGAGTCAGGGCTTCATTTTCTTTGTTAGATAATTCGTGCTGAAGAACTGAAAGTTTTTCCTGAGTATTGTTTTCAAGTTCACGCAGGTATTCAATTCTTTGTTCAATTGTTCTTGCTTCGTTTTCTTTTGTCTGAATATCCTGTTTTAGTGATATTAAGTTTTGCTGAGTTCGTTGCTCTTCTTCTTTTAATTCGAGTAATCGTCTGTTTATTTCCGTTACTTCAATTTCTTTCTGATGGATATCATTTATTATCTGAATCTGAGCATCACTTAGTTCAGCGATTTTCTTTTCAATTGATTTAACTTCCTGATTTGAAAGCTGAACATGTTTTTGTTCAAGATCTTCAAGTTCAAGTTTTCTCTGATTAATTCTCGATTGAATTTCAGATTCTTCACTTTCGAGTTCTTTAAGTTTATTCGCAGTAATTTCAATTTTTAGTCTTATTTGGTCGTACTCAAACTTAAGGTTCTGAAGTTCGCTTGTATCAAGTACAAGTGCTTTTTGTTCTTCAATTAAATCAGATAATTTTTGTTCTGCTACTCTGATTTCATTTTTAAGTTTTATGTAATTATCCTGAAGATTCCTGTATGCATCTGAATCAGTGAGATATTGTTTCTCGAGTTCCTTTAAGTCTTCAATCCTGTTCTCGGCGGCTTTGATATTCTCTTTCAATCTTTCATAATTATTCAACTGATTTTCATAATCAGCTATAATATCAAGTAATTGTTTCTCCCGCTGATGAAGTTCATTTATTCTTTCCTCAGAAGATGCAATTTCTGCCTGAAGATTTTCATACTTTCTTAGTTTGCTTTCATACTCAGAAACAGAATTCTGAAGTTCTCTTTCCTTATCAGCCAATTCAGAGATTCTTTGTTCTGCTTTTCTGATTTGATTTAGGATGACTTCATATTCTTCAGTACTTTCTTTTAATTTATCTTCTTTGTAGCGCAGTTCATCAATTCTGTTTTGAGCTTCTCTGATTTCTTCTTTCAGAGAATCATATTCTTTTCTTATAGAAATAAGTTCGTTTCTGTCAATCGTTAGTTCTTCATTCAATGCAGTGCGGAAGTCAGGATTATCCTGAGCATTTCTGATGTATTCATCAAGTTCCTGGATTTGTTTAGTGTAGGAAAGTAAAGTCGACTGTTCTTCGTATTTCATTTCACGAAGATGAGCTATCTCTTTATTCAGATTCTCTAATTCTGATGTCTTTTTTCTTCTTTCATCACGGAGTTGTTCAAGTTCTGTGGAAATTGCAAGCTTCTTTTCATTAAGCTCCGCAACTTCTAGTCTCATCTTTTTCAGAACTTCGTTGAGATGACGGATATTTTCTTCTCGTTCGTAGAGATTATTGAGTTGTTCTTTTAATTTATCCCGCTCAGATTCAAGCTCTTTAATCCGCTTTGACTCAAATAAACCCATAATGGTTTACTCCGGAGTGATTTATTGAAAAACTTATTAAATATTTGCTATGAAGTTAGCTATAGAGTAATAAATATTCAATTATAGAAAATTTTACAATATGTAAATATTACTTAGCCAGATAATCAATAATTGCTTTGCAGAACTCAGGTAAATCATCAGGTCTTCTGCTTGAAATCATATTTCTGTCACTCACAACCGGTTCATCAATCCAGATAGCACCAGCATTAGTTAAATCATCTTTAATTCCCGGAGTTGATGTGCATTTGAATCCTTTCATTATCCCTGCAGAAATCGGTAACCAGCCACCGTGGCAAATATGAGCAACAAGTTTGCCTGATTTAAAAATATTTCTTGTTAGCTTCAGAACATTTTCTTCTCTTCTTAGTTTATCAGGAGCGAATCCTCCCGGAATTATTAAAGCGTCAAAATCTTTATCATTTAATTCATCAAACGAAGCAAAAGCTCTGCATGGATAAGTATGTTTACCTGAATAGACCTTACCTTTTTCTTTACCAGCAACAATCACATTTGCACCTTCTTCAATCATTCTGAGTTTAGGATACCATAGTTCGAGATCTTCATAAAGATCATCAACGAACATCAATATTTTTTTACCTGTCAGTTTCTCTTTCATAATTTTCCCTCTCGATATTTTTTCCTGAATTGAATTTTTTGCATTTGCCTTTCAATGATCATATCTGCAAGTTTTTCCGGAATGCTTTCACTATTCTTGTTTCCAAAGAGCTCGGCTAGTTTTTGTTCACTTATATCAATTCTGTAGAGTGTATTTACTAAAAGATTGAAGTTATTATCAAGCATATCGGTTAATCTTTGGATCAGATACTTTTTGAATTCTTCCAGTTTTTCGAAATCACTGTTTGGAATAAGAGAAGTATCTTCGTCTATCAGAAAATCCTTCGAGACAAATTTTTGTAAAGACTTAATGTCTTCATTATTAATATTTTCCATTTGAGATTCTTGTGGTTTTTAATTTCAGAATTGAATAACACGCATAAGTAATAACCACAGCTGCGAAAACATCTATCGAATAATGAACATGCTGAAGCAGCACACTGATTGCAACACCGATTGTGCATATCAAAAAAAATAGTTTTAAGTATTTGCTATCTGTAGTTAAAAATAATATAAACAAAGTTGCCGTGTGCCCGGAAAAAAATAAATCCTTTGTTAAAGTTTTTCCTGTTCCGAAAAACTCAACAAATGGATCAACAAGTATTATCATTTTTTCGGGAGGATTTAATGGTAAAAGCCACATTGCAATTATTCTTACCACAACCATCAGAGTATAAAATTGGATTGTGAATAAAAGTTTCTCTGGTTTTGATATCAGATAAAAGATTGCAGTAATTATCGAACCGTAAATCAGAGTGAATGTTAACCATGTTAAATCAATTGGTTCAAAAAGTTTTAATAACGGGTCTTCAAATGAAAATCCATTTCGTGATTCGATAAAAATCAGGAATCTGGTTAGTGAAAACAGAACAACTGAAAGCAAAATTAAAGTTGAAATCAGTTCAAATCTTTTTTGCTTTGATGAAATAAATTCTTTCCAGGTCATTATTCCCCTGAAATAATAAAATCAGAATTTTATGAAATCGAGAAAGTAAGGTAACATCTTTCTCCATGTTGGCCAATCGTGTGGCATATCATAACCCCAGAGATCAAGCCAGTGACGAACTCCTTTTGAATTCAGTATGTCAGATAATCTTCTTGAAGCATCAGGATCTTCATAAGCACCCTGACCTGTTGCAATAATAATTTTTCCTTTTCTCATCTGACTTAACATATATTCATCATTCCAATGAGGAAGATAATCTACTGGTGAATTGAAGTAAACATTATCATCATAATATCCTTTAGTGTAACTTTTCAAATCATAGCTTCCGCTCATTGCAATTGTTCCTGAGAAAATATCTGGGCGACGGAAAAAATTATTTGCAGCGTGTAATGCACCAAGAGAAGCACCTGTTGTTATAATTGGTACAAGTCCTTTGTAGTGTGAGTGGATAAACGGAACAACTTCTTCAACAACATATCTGTTGTATTGCTGATGACGAATTGCCTTTTGTGCAGGATGCATCGAATTATTCAACCAGCTTTCACTGTTGATACTGTTTATCGAAAAAGCTTTCAATTTACCTTGCGCAAGAAACGGTGATATGCTATCAATCAAATGAAATCTTTCGTACTCAAGAAAATCTGCAGCAGCTGTAGGGAACATAAGTAACGCATATCCGTAAGTTCCGTAAACAACAATTTCCATATCCTTGTTAAGATTCGGACTATACCAGCGGTGTATTTCTCTGCTCATTTATTCCCTTTGATCTTGTGGAAAGTTTTAAATTCTACTTGTGAATGTATAAAAATGAACAAAAATCTGAAACTTAAGTTATTAATTTTATTGCTGACTAATTGTCTTTTAATATCTTTGTTTCAATTAAAATTTAATTTGAGGAATTCAAATGAACACAACTTCTGAAAAGAAAAATATTTTCAAATCCTTTTCTCTTAATTACTGGATTGTAATTATAATGGAGTTTTTTGAAAGAGGCTCTTATTATGGAATGATGAGCATCCTTTCTGTTTATATGACTGATCAATTAAATTTTTCAAAAGAAAGTGTTGGAATAATAAAAAGTACAATTCAACCATTGCTATATATCCTTCCAATTCTTGCCGGTGCAATTGGTGATCGGTTTGGCTACAAAAGGACTCTAACATTTGCTTTTATTTTTCTCGGACTTGGATATTTCCTGACAAGTCAAACAACTGAATATGCTATGGTTTTTGGAAGTTTGATTATAATGGGAATTGGTGCTGGTGCTTTTAAACCAATGATTTCAGGAACTATTGCAAGAGAAACAGATGAATCAAACAGTACGCTTGGCTTTGGAATATTTTATTGGTCAATAAATCTTGGAGCATTTTTATTCCCTTTGATACTTGTTCCATACATTAAGAATACATTCGGGTGGAATTATGTAATGCTTGCCTCCGCAATTTGTACAACTGCAATGCTGATTCCGACATTCTTCATTTATAATGAACCCGAAAAGCCACAAAGCCAGAAAACATTGGCTGAAGTTTTAAAGGGAGCCGTTTTAGTTTTAACAGACTTCAAATTTATCGGATTGATTATTATTTACTCAGGTTTCTGGATTCTTTATTTCCAGATGTTTGACTCAGTTCTTTGGTATGTTCAGAAATATGTTGATGCAACATCACTTAACAATTTTGTAAACGGAATTTTTAATGCCGTTGGAATTAACCTTAACTGGAAATTTGATGTAGAACATGTTACTGTTATAAATGCCGGTACAATAATTCTTCTTCAGATAATTGTTTCCAACATAGTTAAACATACAAAAGCACTTCCAACTATGATCACGGGAATTGCTATGGGAACAGTTGGAATGGCTATTCTGGCAATTAACACAAACATCTGGGTTTTTATGATTGGAATTATAATATTTTCAATAGGTGAAATGACTGCACATCCGAAGTTTATAAGTTATGTTGGTCTGATTGCACCAGAAGATAAGAAAGCCCTTTATCTTGGTTATTCATTTTTGTATGGTGTATTCGGTAGTTTTGTCGGAGGCATTTTAGGTGCAAATCTGTATGTTCATTTTGTTGATAAATTAAATCAACCATCAACATTGTGGATAATTTTTAGTTTGATTGGTGTTGCTACTATAATTGGATTAGCACTTTATAACAAATTCGTTTCGCATCAAAAAAGAAATTAGTTGCTGAAAGTTAACGAAGTATTGATTTAATATTGCTTTTGAAATAGTTATTTTTAAGTAGCGCTTCTGATAAAACTGTTGCGCCTCTTCAATAATAGTGAGGCATATGTGAATGAGGCGTCCATCAAGCAAAAAATTATACTGGTAGTTGATGCGTTTCTTTTTCTGCTATGTATAACTGGTGTCTATCAGATTTCTGAAAAGGCAAGGTTGCCATTTGAAATCCATCCTGAAGGAAATTCTTTATTAATCAAAACAGAACAGCACTCTTCCTATCATATTCTAAATAACTCTGAGTTAATTTCTGTTGATAATATTAAAGTTAGTTCTCCTGAAGAGATTGAACTAATTACAGATAAGAAGAATGTGGGGGAGCAGATTGATCTGACTTTCCGGTTGGTAACATCTACAGAAAAAATAAAAGTCACACTGACAAATTTTTATTCAACCGGATACTTGTTAAGCATTTCATTTACTTCTTTAATTTTCTTCCTTACTGCAATCTTCATAATTATAAGAAAACCGACTGATTTGGCTTCAAATATTTTTCATTGGGCTTGTGTTGGTATTGCCTGTATGATTGATTTGACTTGGGCTAATAATAATAAATCAGTTCTTGTTTCTTATAATATTTCAAGAATTCCGTTTCATTTTTTCTACTCAATTGTTCCGGTTTTATTTCTTCATTTCACATTCATATTCCCTGAACGAAGACTGAGATCATCAGGTTATATCTTAATCATTGCTTATCTGATTGCTCTTTACCTCGGTGTTATAAACTTTTTTAATTATAACTCATTCCTATCTGAAGGTAACTATGAATACCTTCAATCTTATATTTCAGTATTTAATACATCAAGAATATTTCTCATTATCTGTGTTGTTATTTCAATCCTTAATTTTCTTTATAGTTATTTTATCCAAAAAGAAACTTCTTCAAGAAAAAAATTAAAATGGGTCCTGTATGGATTTTTATTGGGTCCATTAGGATTTGCAATTCTATGGGCATTACCAATTCTCATGTGGGACAAAGCATTTGTTCCTGAAGAAATTATTTTGCTTTTGATGTGTTCAGTTCCAATAACATTCACAATTGCAATAGTGAAATATCATCTGCTTGATATTGATTACATTATAAACAGAAGCATAGTTTATACAATAGTAATTTCAATTCTTATCATTCTTTACATATCAATTCTGAGTCTTATTATTTCAAACTTTACAATTACAAATCAGACAACTGTTTCAATTGTTTCTGCGGTTTTAATAGCTCTGATTCTGCAGCCATTGAAAAATGAAGTTCAAAAGTATGTTGATAAAATATTCTTCAGAGTACAATATAGTTTTAAAGAAGAACTCAGCAATTTCCTCTCAGAAATAAAGCAGTATGGTGATGTTGATGAATTGTCAGAATTCCTCATTAATAAAATTGATAAACTAATGCCAGTTGAAAAAATAGGATTCTGTTTGTTCGATGAAAACCAGAAACGACTATACTTAACCAGGCATCAAAATTTCGAATCGCTTTCGGGCAAAAGCTTATTTATAAAAAACGAAACTCTTGAAAAAGAATTTTTCAGAATTGCAGCAGAAAAAAACAGCGTGGAACCTGAAGCTAAAGTATCAACCATTTTCCAGAACACACTACTTAGATGGAAGATTAATCTTGTATTACCAATTATTTCTCAGGAAAGAGAGCTATACGCAGTTGTTTTGTTGGGAAAGAAAAAATCCGGTGCAAAATTTTCAATAGAGGACATCGAGATATTGAAAAATATAAGCAATGAAGCCGCTTCTGTCATTAAACGAATTAATCTGCAGAAGCAACTGATTATGGAAAAATTAGAAGCCGAAAAATTGCAGGAGCTTAATCGTCAGAAATCAATATTCGTTTCATCAGTCTCCCACGATTTGAAAACTCCTCTTACTTCAATAAAACTATTTGTTGATAAAATTCTTAATGAAGAAAAAAATCTTTCAGCTTTATCAAAACGGAATCTTGAAATAATAGATGGCGAAACTGACAGATTAACAAGACTAATTAATAATGTACTCGACTTTGCGAAAATCGAAAGGGGAATTAAAAATTATTCATTAAGGGATAATCATCTTAATGAGGTCGTAAAAAAGGTAATTGAATTAATGAGATACACTTTATCTATGAATAAGTTTGAGTTAAAAATAGATTTGGCAGAATTTGACGACTCAATATGTGCTGATGAAGATGCACTGCTTGAAGCATTTCAGAATATAATTTCAAATTCAATTAAATATTCATTGGATAAAAAAGAATTAACTATAAGCACCTTTTTTAAAGATGGTTATGCCTGTGTCTCTTTTGTTGATAAAGGTATTGGAATAAAAAAATCCGAACTTGAAAAAGTATTTGAACCATTTTATCAATCATCATCTAAAACTATTAAAGCCGATTCAACAGGTTTAGGTTTGACAATAGTTAAGCACATAGTTGAAGCGCATCATGGAAGAGTTGAGATTGATAGTCAGTTAAATGTTGGAACTGAGGTAAGAATTTATCTGCCCACAATAAATAAATCCGAGGAAAATCATGAATAAAATTCTCTTAATTGAAGATGATCCTGCAATAAGACTGGCAGTTTCAGAAAGTCTGGTAACTGAAAAATTTAATGTGACCGAAGCTGAAAATGGAGAAAAAGGATTGTCACTTGGTTTGAATGGAAATCATGATTTAATAATTCTGGATTTAATATTACCGGATATTGATGGAATTGAGATTTGTAAAACACTCAGAGCAAATGATATCAGAATACCGATAATTATGCTTACAAGCAGAAAAGATGATATAGATAAAATATTGGGGCTTGAAATCGGCGCAGATGATTACATTACAAAACCATTTAACATGCGCGAACTTATTGCCCGTATTAAAGCCCTTTTGAGACGTGTAACTTTTGATACAAGTAAAATTGATAAATATTCTTTTGGAAACATTCAGGTTGACTTTAAAAAATTTGAAGTAACAAAGAACAGAAATCCTGTTAAGCTTTCAGCAACTGAATTCAGAATATTGCATTACTTTGTTCAGCATGAAGGAGAGGTAATCAGCAGAGACAAATTTTTAGATGATGTATGGGGTTATGACGCTTATCCGACTACAAGAACTGTTGATAACTTTATTTTATCATTGAGAAAAAAAATAGAAGATAATCCTGCTGAACCCAAACATTTGATTACTGTTCATAAAATTGGTTATAAGTTCATTAAATAATCTCTGACTTAATTTTTACAATTCTTTGACAAGTAGTTCTTTGTTTTAGTATAGTTTACCTCCGGCAAAAGAGAGGTTACAATGAGACCATTTGCAATACTGATAAATCTGTTGTTATTAGTTTTAATTTTCTCCCAGACGGGATGTTACCACACTTATGAAGCATCAAAAGTAGAAACAGATACAATTCCCCACTCATTAATGTTTCCTGATCAGGCAAAAGCATATCTGATAAATGATAACATAATTATTTTCAGAAATGGATTCAGTAAGGAAGACAATTACTTAATCGGTCAGTATCAAATATTTGATTACAAAGGAAATTTTCTCGGAACTGGTTCTAAAGTTTCTGCTGATAGTATAGTAACAATAACTCAGTATCAGGAAACAACTTCGGGCGGAATGTACTTCGCCAGTACCCTAAATATCTTTTGGGGTGCTCCGCTTACCGCATTAGCAGTTTATTGTTTGGCTTGTCCAAAGTGTTGTTTTGGTTCTTGTCCTACAGTATATGTCCCTTCTGACAACGGCTATGTTTTGCAGGCAGAACTATTTTCAAAGTGTATATCCAGACAGTTAGAAGAAAATGATCTTGATAAACTTTATTACTCAATTCCATCGTCAGGTGAAATTAACTTAAGAATTACTAATGAAGCTCTCGAAACTCATTACATCAATAAGTTTAATTTGAACGCAGTTACTCATTCAAAGGGAATTAAGATCTATCAAAACAATAAAGACGAATTTGTTCAAATAAAAGATTTAATCTCATCAGGAAAAATTTTTTCAAGTTCCGGAAATGATATTTCTGAATTGCTTAATGAAGATGATAATAAATATTTCAGAAGCGATGCTGATAAGATTCTGGAATTAAGAAAAAGTCCTGTCATGGATTTTATTGATATATCAACTACTACATCTCCAGGAAAAGATAAAATCAAAATGTTGATTAAGTACAGGAATACATTACTTACAACCACATTACTTTACGATGTAGTCATTGGTTCTCAGGGAATAAATGCACTTGAATGGACACAGAAAATGAATGAAGACAGAATATATGCAATGCAGTTTAAAGCGGTTTATGATATGTTCTCCGGAATATTTGTCGAAGTGAATAAAAATAATACCTGGATAGAAATCGGAAAATTTCAGGATGCAGGGCCGATCAATTGGAAATATTCTGTTGTAGAAATTCCTGTTGAAAATGATGGTGGAATTGTTGAGGCAAGACTTAAATTCATTCCTGATAATGTTATGATTGACTACATAGCTTTCGATACGACTGATTCGAATGAGAATTTTACTGTTGAAAAAATTAATCCACTCAGAATCACTGATTGCACAAATCAAAACAGAAGTGATATTTCTGAATTTATAAATGAAGATGATAACAGATATCTAATTACAATTCCGGGTGATTGTTATTTCTTTCATTATGATTTCAAGAAACCATCTGATAAAGAAACTTCACTTTTTATTGAATCAAAAGGTTATTACAATGAATGGATAAGAGGTAACTGGATAAAAGAAAAGAACACACTCTACTCATTTAATCTTTTTGATATTCAGGGTACACTAAACAAGTTGGTTGATAGTTGGTTAGAAAATAAAGATTTGTTAGAGCAGGAGTTCTTTAATTCAAGAATTCCTCTCAGGGAGGCAAAATGAAACAATTAATTTTTTGTTTAATGCTATCAGTTATTTTAATATCCTGCGGAGGCAGTGAATATGTAGTTAAGTATAATGGTGATGAGGTTGAAATTAATTCCTTGTCAGAAAAATTATATGAGGGAGAACTTCTTGCTCTGACTAATGAAGAGATGATAATTCTTCTTAAGTATAAAGACAACAAAACAGATACAAATATTAAGCATGAAATTGCTTCTATTAATTTTGGCAAAATAGGATCGGTTACTGTAAAAGGATATTCAGATAAAGAATGGAGAACAGGTGTTTGGTTAATGCAAATAATTCCTGCATTAGCAATTGGATTAGAAGCTGGTGCTTATACTGGAGAGATAGTTGGAGGGTTAGCTTTTGGTTTGCTTTTGACAATCCCGGGTTGGATAACTTATCTGATTTTTGATGCTGCATCACCTGATCCACCTCAGTGGAATAGTGATGTAAATGATAAGGAATCCTTCAAACAGCTCAATATCTATGCAAGGTTTCCAATGGGAATTACGCAATCTCAACTTGAAGAGTTACTGAAATACTACAATCAGAAAGAAGTTTATAAACTTAAGTAAAGTAAGAATATTAATATGTATTTCATAAAATTTATCTATTTATTCTTTTTCATAATTGTTAATCTAACTTTTGCGCAACAAGATTCTACAAGAGAAAAATTTGAAGCGCTTCCGATTCTTAGCTATGATTCTGATGTAGGTTTCGGTTATGGTGCTAAAATCTTTTTCTTTGATCAACTTAATACAGAAGAAAGTTTTGATTTGATTCTTTTCAGAAGCACTAAAGGAGAGCAGTGGTACAAATTCGTTTTTTCGATTCCGGATTTTGAAGCAAGACAAGGAACAAAATACCCAATCGCTCTGGACCTTGTAGTCGAATACGATAAGTTCAGTAAATATAAATATTATTACTTTGGTTACCCTTTGAGTGGTTTTCCGAATACAAATAAGAAAATTGAATATGAAGATTTGTGTGTTTATGAAAAAGGGAATATTGGTCTATTCATTTCAAAAGCATTTCTCAAAGACTTTACTACGACTTTAGCACTTCAACTCAGGAGTTTCAGTTTATACAATTTCACATACGATCCTGACTTCCAGGAAATCCCTTACTATAAAAGTGTAAAAGCTGCATCAGCAAATTTTATCTCAGCATTAATAAATATTAAGTGGGATACGCGAAACAGTTTCATCAATCCAAAATCCGGAATTGTTGCGAAGTTGGAAATTGAGTATTCACCAAATCTGGATTTCAGTGACAATAGTTTTTTCCGCAACTTGTTTTCATTCAGCTATTACAAAGAAATATTTTCAAAAGATCTGATATTTGCTTTCAGAGGAACTTCTGAATCAGTGACATCAAAAGAGTCTTCATATTTTTCTTTCATTCATATCGGTGGTAACAATACAGTAAGAGGTATTTCGATGGATAAGTATTGTTTTGAATCTGCATTGTTGTTTAACAGTGAATTAAGGTTCCCAATCTGGTGGAGATTTGGAGGAATTATAGGATTTGATCTTGCAACAGGAAGAAATGAATCTTTTGGATACCTGAACAGTGATGCTGGCTGGTTATTCGGTGCAGTTGCCGGACTTAGATTCTTTATGGATAATTTTATTGTAAGAGCAGATTTTGGGATTAGTGAAAATTCAACAGGACTTTATCTGAATTTTGGTCATATGTTTTAAAATTATTTTTAATTTTTTTTTGACAATTCTTTGACAACTTTTTCTCTGATAAAAACCAATTTAGTGTTGTATGTAAGTCAACGCATCAAAGGAGTTATAAAAAATGAAAAAAATATTTTACTCTCTGGTTTTTATTCTTTCCCTTACTTCACAAATTATTTCACAACCTGATACCATTACAGTTTTTCATGTGAATGATTCCCACTCAACACTTGAGGCAATTGGTCCTCGTGATAATAATTATCATGGAACTATGGGCGGAATTTCCCGTATCGCTACTCTCGTTGGGTTAACAAGAATGACTGAATCAAATGTTCTCTTTCTGCACGCAGGCGATATTTCAATTGGTGATATTTTCTTTAACAGAAATTTTCATGTTCCTGAACTTCAACTGTTAAATTCTTTAGGACTTGATGCGATGACTCTTGGAAATCACGAATTTGATTTAGGTCCTGAAGTATTGTTGGGTTCGCTACAATATGCTTTCCCGAATTCATTGGATGCATTTCCATTGTTATCAGCAAACTCAGATTTTTCAGATCCTTCTATAAACGGATTACAGAATTATGTTTATCCTTATGTTACAAAACAGTTTGGAAGTACCAAAGTTGGAATATTCGGACTAACAACTCCGGCGACAAATCTTCTCTCCAATCCTTCTCCGGTAATTATCAGCGATGATATTGCAACAATTGCTTTCAACACTGTTCAGACATTGCGAACTACTGAACTCTGCGATGTTGTTATACTGCTTTCTCATCTTGGAGTAGCTCTCGACCAACAAATTGCTGAAAATATTCCCGGAATTGATTTGATTGTCGGTGGTCATGATCATTATAAATATGAAACCCCGATAACAGTAACAAATTTGTACGGAGGAACAACCTGGATTGTTCAGGCAAGAAGCAATTATATGTATGCAGGAAAATTAAAACTTGTCAAAACTGGTTCTGCTATTCAACTGATAGATTATCAATTAATTCCTGTTGATGTGAATATACCACAAGAACCAACTGTACAAGCCGCAGTTGATGCCATGATTACTGATATAGAAACTTTTTATGGAATTCCTTTTTATACTCAACCGATGGGTTATGCATTATCATATTTTGAAGAAGAGGCAACTAATTTATTGAATCTCGGACCACACGATACTCCTGCCGGTAATCTTGTTGCTGAAGCATTCAGAGCTTTTACAGGAACTGATATAGCAATTCAGGCGGGAGGTTCGATTGCACTTCCATTATGGGAAGGAATTTTTACTCCGTCGGATATTTTCAGATTAAATGGTTATGGATTTAATACTGTTAACACACTTGGATTCCAGCTTGTGACTTTTAATATGACAGGTGCAGCATTGATTGCAGGTCTTGAGTTCGGTTTATCTGAAATTGAAATGAGTGATGAGTTTATGATTCAATGTTCGGGAATCGAATACACTTATGATGGCACAAAGCCACAAGGTTCAAGAGTAGTTTCAGTTAAAATAAATAATCAACCATTAAATCCGAACACAGTTTATTCTATTACAGCTAATGAGATGGTAATAGGAATCCTGAACTATTTGCAAATACCTTATTCTGATTTGAATGTTCTGAGTGGTGTTACAGAATTTCAGGCAGTAACTCAATATGTAATGAATCAGGGAAATGTATTAATTCCAAAAGAACTCGGAAGGATTATGAATGTCGGTGATAGATTGTCAAAGTCATCAATTTTAGGTGCTGGATTTATGAATGTCACAATTCCGGAGCTTCCATCACTTCAGATGCAGAATGTAAAATTGCTTTTTGAATTTCATGGTTGGGACAGAGGGTTGAATTATAATCCTAATGGAAGAGTAAATCTTTCGATTCCAAAATTAGGCATGCTTTTCAGAAGCAGTACGATCGATTGGATACTTGTTGAAAATAATAATGCTTATCTCAGAGGTTCCGGTAAAATTAATTTTCAGGGCAATTATGGTTATCTTCTTTTAGCAAATAATAATCCGGATAAACTAAGAGTTATAATCTGGGATAAAAATAATAACGACAGAATAGTATTTGATAACCTGAATATGCAATCAGTGACAGGAATGATTTCATTTGGAAATATCCTACTCTTTGCAAAAGAAGAATCTGAAGAAAGTGAAACAGTCAATGATTTTGTGCTCGAGCAAAATTATCCTAATCCATTCAATCCAAGTACAAAGATCAGTTGGCAGTCACCGTTTGACGGTTGGCAGACTTTGAAGATTTATGATGTACTGGGTAATGAAGTTGCAACTTTGGTGAATGAATATCGAACCGCTGGAAGATATGAAGTTGAATTTGATGCGTCGAAGTATAATATTTCAAACGGAGTGTATTTTTATTTGATTCAGATTCGTGATTATCGAGATATAAAGAAATGTGTTTTAATCAAATAATCTATTAATAATAGCAGGAGATAATTATGAGTAAAAATTTTTTTATTCTGGTAACAGTATTCACTTTAATTACAAGTTGCACAATCAAAGATGCTTATCTCCTGCATTCTGATGTGGAAGCTCCTTTTGTTCAGCCACCACTGCATCTTCAAAATGGGAGTGTGAATGAAGATGTCAAGCTTAGTTTAAGCGTCTCAGGATTAACAAAGCATACAACTGAAGGCATTGTAAGTAAATTTGAAGATAACAGATACACAGATAGTTTATACAGTGGTAAAAATTTCAGATGGAAAACACCTCCATTAAATGCCGCATTAAATATTGATATTAAAATTTCCAGAACAGTTTCAATGTTCGGTGGACTTAATTATGCAGGCGATGATCACTCGGATGGTATTGGTGGAAATTTTGGTTTTGGGTTTACTGGTGGCGACTTAGTATCTCATTTCCGTTTAGATCTTGGAGCAAATTTTCAATCAACTTACTATTCTGCTGTTTACTATGCTGATGCTGAATTTCTTCCGTGGGATCTCGATTTCAGTTTTATTGGTCTTGAAGAAAGAACGAAAACAAATCTCAATCCATTCGCATCTCTTACTTTTAACACTTCACATATTGATTGGTTTGCAAATCCGTTTATACAGGTTTCTTATATTCAACAGAATTTATTTAAAGTAAAAGTTGGTGGAGGATTTACAACAAACGAGGTATATCTTGAAGGAGATGTTTCTATATTAAATATTAAGCCCGGATTAACTTTTACTCTGGGAGATAGTTATTCCTTTTCAGCAGGAGCTTCAATGCAATATCTGATGGGAATGAAAAGCGCTTCGAAAGAGTTTTTTATTACCCCTTTTGTGCAAATGAATTTTAGTTTATAGTCAGTTAATCGAGTTCTCATAATTCTTTTACAAGTCCCGAATATTTTCTTTCAATCTTAAATCCAAAACGATAGAAATATTCGGGACGGAAAAATCCGGTTGTAACATATTTAATATTCTTTGCTTTCATTCTGTTGAATAATTCATTCATCAACCCTTCACTTATTCCTTTTTTTCTGTAACGATTTGCCACAACAATTTTTTCCATCTGCACTGTGTCTTCATTAGTTCTGTAATAAAAAAGTCCGCCGATTATAAATCCTCTGTCAGATACAGCAACTAGATAGTTATGCTCAGGTCTGAATGTAACGATAAGATTAGCTTCCAGGAATAATCTATGTAATTTAGAAATCTCTTTCGGATTAATAGGATCTCTTACAAGATAAGAATTTCCGTCGCTGTCAGTTAATTGTACAACAAGTCCGGAAGCAAAAGTAGTCTCTCCCTTAACTTTTAGAAATGTAGCAGAATCAGTCGGTTTAAGATGTGGGTAGCTAAGTCTGGTCAAAAAGAAATTTTCCTTCTCAGTAAGTTCAAACTCAAAGCTAAGATTGCTGATAAGATTAATAGTTTCGTCTTTTGTAAGTTTTTTCTGTCTTTGTTTTTTAATAATCTCACGAAGAACATTCTTGAATTTTTCTGATGAATCTTTTAACACAGTTTCGATAAAGAATCTGGTTCTTACAGCAGGATATTCCTCTTCCAGATTAAACAACCGATAAGTTTCATAAATATCATAAATAGTTTCTGCCTGTGCGGTCAACGAAGCTTCTTTATTCAGTTCATACCAGCGGTTAAATCGCTTGATTGCGAAATATAATTGCTTTGGAAGGAACCCATATTTTTTAACATTCTGCAAAAAAGATTCTGCTTCTGTAAGTAAGTTACTTCTCGTTTGTGATTGCTCATCTGATTGTAATTCTTTTTTGAGTTTTAAAATAATATCAATGCCCTTTTCAACTCCTTCAACTTCACAGATTGCAGAAAGAATACTGCTAAAGGCAAGATCATTCTTTAATACAGAATACTTTTCCTCAGAAGTAATAATAAACTTGTCGTAAAAATTCATAATAAACCGGAAGTATGAAGATGAATTTTCGCGTATATAAAATGAAGTGATATAAGAACCAGTTTGATAATCGTGCGGGGGAAGTATAATATTTTCTGGTGCAGGATTGCCTAATTCAATCTTATCACGGGTAATTTTTCTGAACTTCAGGTATGCAGCAAAAGCACTCCATACAAAAAATCTCCATAACCATTTTACCCGATCTACACTACTTGATTCGAGTTTTTTAATTTCCTTTCTTAAAAATTTTTCAACAGACTCTCCGGTAATATATTCCTCAGTCCACATAGAATACTCTTCCCAAAGACCACCAAATAAAGCTGCAATTCTTTCGCCACGGGATTCTTTTCCTGACATTATAATCCATTTGATTTCTTCCTCAAGTTCTTCTTTAAAAATTGTTTTATTAACATGAAGAGTAAAATCAAATGAGCCCTGATATCTCGTCTGAACAGTAATTCTGTAAACATTTCTAAGTTCAGATGAATTGAGTAAACTTATCCAAACACCAGATGGAAGTATGCTGTTTAAGTCAATTAATAATCCGTTCGAAAGAAGAAACACTGCTTCACGAATAACAGGTTGTTCAATGAATGCCTCAGAAATCAGGAATTTGTCTGCTGTGTCTATATTCTCTTCAAAAACTAATACATTATCCCAGGAATACTCTTCCCCTGTTTCAGGATCAATCGCAATTTTCAGATTTTCACCTAACCATTTTCGTAATCCCTTTCTTAATTCGATCCTGCTTTTTAGCGCAAGTTGGTTTAATCGCTTTGACCTGGGATAAAGTTCATATTCGAGAAGAATAATTCTGATATTTTTATATGTAACAGGATGCTTTGAACCATAAGCGCAAAGAAGTTTGAAGTAAGAATTGATTGGGAGAACAGAAAGCTGAGATCCTTTGCTGTGAAGATCGTAAAAATATTTCAAAGCATTTTCAATTTCGTTAAGATTATCAAAACCTTTACTGATATCACAGATGAATTCGATAATTTCATCATCAAGAATTGCAGGATGATTTTCAGTGTAGTTTATAAGAATATTTCTGAACCTGTCTTTTGAAGTTGATTTTAAGAGAAGTTTCAGGATTTCCTTTTTCATTTTGAAATCGAAAATCAGTTCCGGATTTGAGAGCACTTCTATTGCAATATTCTGTAGATGATGGCCAGAAATAATTTTCTTAAGAAATAAAATAATGCTATCGGAATTATCCTCAGTATCCTCCTGCTGAATAAGTTCGAGTGCAAAATGAAGATTAAGAAGTGAATAGTCTCCTTTACCAAATGATTCATTAAATTTAATTGTGCTGGCAATATCTGTTTCTATTCTTGTGGCTGGCTGTAATAATTTTATTTGCGAAATCCCTGATTCTTTCCTCTGCCATTGGATAATATTTTCACCTGTGAATGAAATTAATTCACTATTGCCAAGCCAATAGACAGGATTTGTTATAATGTCCTGTAAATCAATTGTTTTGTCATTGAAATAATAAAGGTAAGAACCAATTCGAAAAACATTTTTTTCTTTGTTCGTTTGTTGTACAGTAAGCTCTTTTTTCTGCTTAGCAAGTAGAAGTTTATCTTTCTTTAGTTGAATATCACGGCTCAAAATACCGATTTCCCTGAGAAACCAAGTGGGAATTTTTAACCTGAATTCATCTGTCTGTAATTCAATATAATTCTTTTCATACATCGAATTAATTAATTCTGCAAAATTTTTCTCAATTACTCTTCGCTTGAAAGTTCCTTTCGGAGTAAGTTCACCAGCTTCTGAAGTAAAGGGTCTTTCAGTTAATCTGAAATCAATTATTCTTTCGAATGGTGCAAGAAAATTATTTACTGAAACAATCAACGACGCAAAATATTCCTGTCGTTGTTTTTCATCTAATTTTTTTATCGGGGATGTTTCGGATTCAAAATCAGGATAAATCAGAACAGTGTTATAAGGACGATGATCACCAACAAGGAAAACCTGCTTTACTGCATCAAAATCACGAAAGAGATTTTCGATTTTTTGTGGTGCAATTGTTTCACCTTTAATGTTTTTATAAATCTCTTTTTTGCGATCAACAATCTCAATAAAACCATCTTCATCTATTGACATTAAATCTCCTGTGGGAAGCCAGCCATCAATAAAAGTTTTTTCCGGATCTTCTCCGAAATAACCCATCATCACATAAGCACCTTTTATAAGAAGTTCACCATCTTCAGCAACTTTAATCTGAATTCCCGGTAAAGGTTTTCCCAGTGAATCAGGTTTATATTTGTGCGGAGGAGTCATTGTAATTCCGCCTGTTGCTTCGGTCATCCCAAAACCACTCATCAATTCAATTCCATATCGTTGAAAGAACTGAAAAATTTCTGCGGGAAGGTAACCTGCTGCAGAAAGTCCCCATTTAAGATTTCCGCCTGTTAAATCGTCAACAACTTCTTTAATCTTTTTATCATCTTCAGATTCGATATCAACTCGGGTTGTTATCGCTTCGTATAACTGCATCCATTTTTTAGGAATGCTAATGAAAATTGATGGCTTGACCAATCTGAAATTGTTTATCATCGTTTCAATTGATGGGTTTTCCATAAATATATATTCTGCCGCCCAGAAAATTGCACCTGTCATTTCAAGCCATCTTCCGAAAGTATGATAAAGAGGAAGATAACTTAAAAATCTATCTCCATCTCCGATTTCAGGAATTGCCATTGCCCTGCAGAATCTTTTATAAACAATGTTGAGATGAGAAAACATAATTCCTTTTGGATCACCGGTTGTACCTGAGGTGTACATTATTGTGGCAAGCGAATCAGTTGAATTATTTTTAGTTGCTTGAATGTATTTGCTGGTGTTTTCGGAAGCAGGTTTTTTGAATTCATCAAAAGTGATAACATAATCTTCAACACCTGAACCTTTGAGCAGAATTGCTTTTGAAAGATACGATAAATTATTTTTTATTGATTTTAGTTTTGAAAGCTGTCCTTCGTCGTCAACAAAGATATATCTCGCTTTGGTCTGATTTAAAATGAATTCAATGTGTTGAGGAACAGAGTTGGCTGGAATCATTATGTTAACAATACCGGAAGTCAAACAAGCCAGATCAAGTAAAATCATTTCAAGTGAATTATCAAGAAGAAATGCTACATAAGTTTCTTCTTCCGCATCACCGACTAAAGCAAGCAAAGAAATTCTATATTCATTTACTTTCTTATTGATTGCTTCCCACGAATAATCAATGGTTTTATTACCTTCAATAATTCTGAAGAGAGATTTTTGCCCGTATTGTTTAACTCTCTGTTTAAATAATTTATCAAATGTAAAATTGCTTCTGATTATGAGCTGTAGAACTAATTCTTCCCATTTTTTATCATCATAAATTCTTCGCAGAAATTCAGAATATCTGAAAAGATTCAGATATAAATGAATTATTGAATTATTGAATGATTGAATGTTCTGATTTGTATTTAGAATTTTATCTCCGATTGAGTAAAACAAGTCAGCAGGAATTTTATTCATCAACTCTTTCTCAAAACCAGTACCTGCAAGATTAGATAAAAGATTCAGGAAATCAGAATCATTTATTTCTGATCTATTATAAATTCCGAATGCATCAATTATATCCGATATAACTTTTTCTGACTCTGGTTTTTCGATTGCAGATTTTCCGGCAAGAAGAATTTCGGAAAGTGTTTTTAAATCATTATTCATTTGTAAAAAATATTTTATGAGAACTGGTTTTAAAATTAAATCAATGATGCACCAAAAAAAACTTGCAGTAATGCGAGACAGATTATAGAAACAAGCTAATGTTAAACTTAAAATCTGAAGATTAAACTATTTATTTGTTTTACTTTTTTAAAAAATGCAGAACTGCATTCTTTACAATGAAAATAATTTAAATATGAATTATAAACTTCTCTTCTAACTATTTTGTAGAAATGAGTAATTTTGAAAAAGATAATAAGCTAAATAATAATAAAATTACAATTACATACTTTTATAAATCATTACAATGATTAACGAAAAGCGAATAAGACTACTTCAAAAAGGTGAAGAGACTTCAGGACCGGTTGTTTACTGGATGAGTCGTGATCAGAGAGTACACGATAATTGGGCGTTGCTATTTGCACAAAAACTTGCAATCGAAAAACACAAACCATTAACGGTTTTGTTCAATCTTGTTCCAAACTTTCTCGAAGCCACTATTCGGCAATATGGCTTTATGCTTAAAGGACTTGAGCAGGTTGAAAAAGAGTTAAAAAAATATAACATATCTTTTTTCTTAACACTTGGAGACCCTCAGTTTGAAATCCCATTAATCCTAAAAAAAATTAACGCATCAGTTTTAATCTCAGATTTTGACCCACTGAAAATCAAAAGAATCTGGAAAAGAGATGTTGCAAAAAATATCAGAATACCATTTTATGAAGTAGATGCACATAACATAATCCCTTGCCTTTATGTTTCAAACAAAGTTGAATTTGGCGCATATACAATCAGACCAAAAATTCAAAGACTTTTGCCCGAGTTTATGGAAGAATTTCCCAAACTAAATAAAATGAAATCCGGTAGTCTTTTATCAGATAAAGTTGATTGGCAAAAGGCAGAAAAATCTTTAATGATTAACAGAGATGTTAAGGAAATTAGTGGGTTAAAACCAGGAGAGAACAATGCTCAACAAGTATTAAAAGATTTTCTTGAAAACAAACTAGACTATTATACTGAAAATAGAAATGATCCAAATAAAAATGTCTTATCAAATCTTTCTCCATATCTTCATTTCGGCCAGATTTCAGCGCAAAGAGTTGCTTTGACCGTCGACCAGTATTATGGAAATCATCCATCATCGAAATCATTTTTAGAGGAATTGATTGTCAGAAGAGAATTATCAGATAACTTTTGTTACTTCAATCCAAAATACGATTCATTCGAAGGATTCCCTGAATGGGCAAAGAAAACATTGAACGAGCATAGAAAAGATAAAAGAGAATTCCTTTATTCTTTGAAAGAATTTGAACAGGCAAAAACTCATGAAGATTTATGGAATGCTGCTCAACTTGAAATGGTTAAGACAGGTAAGATGCATGGATATATGAGAATGTACTGGGCAAAAAAAATTCTTGAATGGAGTAAGTCACCAGAAGAAGCAATTAAAATCGCCATTTATCTGAATGATAAATATGAATTAGATGGAAGAGATCCGAATGGATATGTTGGATGTGCCTGGGCAATTGGTGGTGTTCATGATCGTGCCTGGACGGAAAGACCTGTCTTTGGTAAAATCAGATATATGAATTTTAACGGCGCAAAAAGGAAGTTTGATGTAGGTTTATATATTAAAAAATTTATAAGTTAAACAGGTTATTTTTTCAGAGAATTTCTCAAATTGAAGCAAAAAAAAGCAATTTCCCGTTTGTTTTTATAATTATTTCAATCATTTCATCGGTATAATCTTTGGTCAAGTTAAATGATTTTAAAAATGGAGTTAAATGCTCAACCGGGGTTATATGAAAAATTATTCTCAAAAACTTCAACTAAAACTTACGATTGAATTCGCAGTTTTTTTTATAATTATTTCTGCAGTCATTTACTTTTTCACAACTGATAAATTTGAAACCGACCTTAAAGAAAAATTTGAATACAAAGCTTCAATTTTTAGTAACTACCTAGAACAGAATCCTCAATTTTTCTGGACAGATTCAATTGATAACAAGGAATTATTAATCCGTTTAGCCGAACTTAATAACGCTGAGTATCTTGTAATTGAAAACAGCAGAGGTAAACTGATTGATGCAATAAATCTTGATGTTGCTGAAAAATATCTTTATATAAGATCGGATATTGAAGGAGGCATCTCTGCTGATAAGCAAATCTATAGAATTGCAAAACCCCTTTATCCAACAAAAATTCTTGCCGGAAAATTCTATGCTGGCTTTAAAGCTTATGAGCAGATTTCAAAGTTAGAAAGAATAAAATTGCTAACTGCATTATTCAGTTTAACGGTGCTGCTATCCGGAATAGTGATAACATATATCCTTAGCTTACTTTCATTCAGACCAATTTTAGCTATTATAGAAGCACTCGATCGAACCATAAAAGGTAATTATACTGTTAAAATAAAATACGAAGGGAAAAATGAACTTGGTTTGTTAGTAGATAAAATTAACGATGTTTTGGATGAGCTACAGAAAAAAGCTGAAAACAATGAAAGATTAGATCAGAAAATTACCGATGTTCTGCGCGAAAGACTTTCTGAAGTTGGTGCTGAAATTTCAGAACAGGAATATGCAAAAAGAATATTGAGAAAAAGCGAAGAACAGTTCAAACTTCTGTTTGAAAATGCACCTATCGGGATGGTAATTATTTCATCCGAAGGAAGAATAATGAGTATCAATAAATCCTTCTGTGACACTTTGGATTATGATAATGAAGAATTACTCGGTGTACCCATTAAATATCTTTTCGAAAAAGATGAAATACCGTTCTTTATTACTAAAAATAGTAAGAATGAAAGCGTAATAAGAATATCAGATATAAATGCTGAAAAGCGACTTATTAAAAAAGATGGAAAAGAAATAAATGTTATTGTAAAATCCGTCGGCGTTGAAGATGATAATGGTGATGTTGATCATTATATCATGCAATTACTTGATATTACAGCAATTAAAAAAGCGCAGCAGGAATTACTCAAAGCACTTGAAAGGGCAGAGCAATCCGACAAGCTTAAAACAGCATTTCTTGCTCAGATGTCACACGAAATCAGAACACCATTGAATGTAATCTTAACTTCCATTCCGCTGTTTGAAGATCTGATTCCTCAAGGTGATGATGAGATGAAAGTAATTCTTGATTCCGTTAAGAGTGCAGGTAAGAGACTACACAGAACCATTGATATGATTCTCAATATGTCTTCTGTACAAAGTGGAAATTATAAACCTCATTATGAAAGCTTCAGTTTATCTGATGATCTTAAAAAGTTAACAGAGGAGTTCCGTTCTTTGAGTGAAGATAAAGGACTTACGCTTAACTTCACAAATTTAGCAGGAAGTACATTTATCACTGCTGACAGATACACCGTTAATCAGATTTTTCAGAATCTCATTGGGAATGCTATAAAATATACTCAGAAGGGATTTATTGATGTTATTCTTCGGGAACAGCCGAACAAAAAACTCAAGGTTGAAGTTCGTGATACAGGTATCGGAATGAGTAAAGAATATCTCCAAAATATTTTTACGCCTTTCTCCCAGGAGAACACCGGCCATAAAAGAGAATATGAAGGAAATGGACTCGGCCTGGCTCTTGTTAAAAAGTATGCTGAAATCAATCATGCTGAGATTCATGTTGAAAGCGAAAAAGGCAAAGGTTCCGTATTCTCAGTTGTATTTGATAAAGAGGTTGATCTTTCAATTCTCAAAAATCTGGATAATACCAAAGAAGTTGGGAATAAGTAACAGATGGTTAAAGTATCTGATTAGCTTATCTTCATTATATTTGCACACCCAAATATCCGATTATTATTCCATAAGGTATTTTTATGTTTAAAGTTGTTTTGATTAAAGGTGATGGCATTGGGCCTGAAATAGCTGATGCTGTCGTTAAAATTTTTGAAGCTGCTCAAGTTCCAATAACCTGGTTTGAAAAACAGGCGGGACTTAATGTAATTGACAAACATCCAACAGGCATTCCGGAAGATACTTTAAAAGCAATTCAGGAATATAAAGTTGCACTTAAAGGTCCGACTACAACTCCGGTTGGAACAGGTCACAAGTCAGTGAATGTGACATTGAGAAAATCTTTGGAACTGTATGCAAATGTTCGTCCTGCAAAATCACTACCCGGTGTAAGAACGAGATTTGATAATGTTGATTTAATCATTGTTCGTGAAAATATTGAAGATACTTATGGTGGAATAGAGCATCATCAAACGGCTGATGTAGCACAAGCACTTAAATTAATTACGCGACCAGGTTCAATCAGAATTGCAAAGTACGCTTTTGAAATGGCAAGATTGTATGGACGAAAAAAAGTAATGGCAGTTCACAAAGCAAATATTCATAAACTTACCGATGGTTTATTCCTTAAATGCTTTTATGAAGTTGCAAAAGAATATCCTGAAATTCAGTCAAGTGATTTAATTGTTGATAACACTTGTATGCAACTTGTTACTAATCCTGAAAGATTTGATGTTTTAGTACTGCCAAATTTATATGGTGACATTGTTAGTGATCTTGCTGCCGGATTAGTTGGCGGTTTAGGCGTAGCTCCAGGTGGAAACATCGGTGATGAAGTTGCCATTTTCGAATCAGTACATGGTTCTGCTCCGGATATTGCGGGTCAGGGAATAGCAAATCCGACAGCCCTTTTGTTATCTTCATTTCAAATGCTTCAACACATTGGCCTTCACAAAACAAAAGAAAGAATTGAAAAAGCTCTTATTGAAACTTTAAAAGATGGAATTAAAACAAGAGACCTTGGAGGTAAAGCAGGAACTTTAGAATTTGCCGATGCAATAATTTCGCATCTTGAACAACCTGCTAAAGATGAATTTAAAGAACCATCTCCGTTAAGAATTATTAGTGAACTTCTTCCTACTCACAAGGAAGTTACAGAATACTGTCATGGTGTTGATATATTTGTTGAAAATCCAAATGGAATTCCCCAAATGCCTGAACAAGTTGGTAAGTTGAAACTCAAAATGATTTCTAACCGTGGTACGAAAGTCTATCCAGGACCATTACCCAAAATCTGGTTAGTTGACCATCACCGTTGTCGTTATGTAGCAAAGGATGAAAATGATAATTTGATAAATATCGGCGATGAAGAAATCTTTCATCTTATAAAAGAAATCTCATCCCATGGAATTAAATGGATGCATATAGAAAAACTTCAGTTATTCGATGGTGAAACAGGATATTCAAAAGCTCAGGGAGAATAAATTATCTTCATACCCTTTAATCATGATGTGTAAATAATTTAAATCGTCAAATTAGTTAATTATCAATTCTCTAAAATCAAACAAGAACATGAGTAATTACAAGGTTTTACTTTTTTATAAGTATGTGGAAGTGAATAATCCGGAAAAATTAGTTTCAGATCATTTGGACTGGTGTCTTCAGCATGATATTCGTGGCAGAGTCTTCTTTGCAAAAGAAGGTGTCAATGGAACGGTTTCAGGAACTTTGGACAACATAGAAAAATATAAAAAGCATTTGACAAGTTATCCGGAATTTTCAGATATCTGGTTTAAAGAAGATGATTTTAATTCTCACGCCTTCAAAAAAATGCATGTGCGATTAAAGAAAGAGATTGTTCACGGTGATCTTGAGAATGTAAAACCTGAACAAGGCGGCAGAAGACTTTCACCTGAAGAATTATTGAAATTTTATGAAGAAGGAAAAGAATTTGTTATAGTTGATGCCCGGAACTGGTATGAAAGCATGATCGGAAAATTTAAGAATGCTATTACTCCACCTCTCAAAAATTTCCGTGAATGGAAACATTATGTAGATACCGAATTAATAAAGTATAAAGATAAGCCTGTAGTAACTTATTGTACAGGAGGCATAAGATGCGAGAAAGCCTCGGCATATCTTGTTGAAAGAGGATTTAAAGAAGTTTATCAGATAAATGGCGGAATATTTAATTTCATCAAAAAATTTCCGGATACCTATTGGGAAGGCGGAATGTTTGTATTTGATGAAAGAAGGGTTGTATTACCAAATTCCAAACCGGAATTAAAACACATTGCCAAATGTCACTTCTGTGGTGAATTAACTTCCTACTATATTAATTGTCATAATGTAGATTGTGACAGGATCATTGTTTGTTGTCATGACTGCAAAATTAAAAATGAGTATTGTTGTTCAGATGAATGCAGAAAAAGCCCGAACAAACGAAAAGTTTTTCATGGATAGTTATTTAATCGCTCTCAACTTAAAATATACTTCCTCAGGTGAAAATATGCCCGCAAAGAATCTTTCGTAAATAACAGGTTCAATATTTACGAAGAAATCCATCCATTTAAGAATTGGAAAGTGTGAAGTAATAAATCTTTTTTCAAGAACCTCAAATTGAGCCCCGGTTTCATAATTAGTTCTGTGATTGAGCTTCCATTTTTCATAGAATTTTAATTTACGATAACCTATAAATTCATAGTTATCAAAAGTCCTTATTGAAAAAGGAATCTTATGATCAGGATCGCCAAAATATTTGGTATTCAAAAAGAATGGAGCATAAACTATAAGAATTCCATTTGGTTTTAGGATTCTATAAAGTTCTGTTATGGTCTTGTTAAAATTATTAACATGTTCCAGGATATGGGAAGCAAAAATTTCATCAAAAGTATTATCTTCAAATGGATAGGGAAATGAATTTATATCATGGATAAGATTACCACCATAATCTACAATATCAAGGTTTATATATCCTTCTTTCAGGTCTTTGCCGCAGCCAAGGTTTAATTTTTTCATTATCCGTGCATCAGAGGTTTGTTAGGTAATTTTTTTACTATTTCCGCTTCAATTTCAGATAGTTCTGATAGTCTATGCCTCACCAATTCTTCATCAAAGTAAAGCTTTGCTAAATTTACAAAAGTCATATAGTGACCCGCTTCAGAATTTGATAATTCCTTGTAAAACTTTTTTAATTCTTCATCAATAATATTTTCCGAGAGTAGTTGTAATCTCTCACAAGATCGTGCTTCAATAATTCCTGCTGTTAAAAGTCTGTCAAGCATCCTTAACGGCTCGTTTTTGTTTATATGAGAAAGAAGTTCTTTAGCATAATCATCCCCATTGTCTCGTTCTAGTGTAAGGTTAAGTTTGTCCAAAATCATGATAACAGATCTGTAATGTCCTATTTCTTCCTCAACCAGATCAGACATTGCCAGGGAAATTTCTTTTCTATCGTAATAAGTTGATAAGAGACTCATTCCGGTACCGGCAGCTTTCTTTTCACAATGGGCATGGTCTATTATTACCGAGGATAAATTTTCAAGCGCAACCTTAATCCATTCGGGAAGAGTTTTATTTTTCAAACAAAGCATACACAAAATTAGTAAAGAAAGTCAAATGAGCATAAAAAAACCCGACCTTTAAGGCCGGGTTTGAAATAGAAACAATATTTTTAATTGGTTACCATTTCGTCCAATCCGCTGATTTTCAGTTCTTCTACCTTAAGTCTGGCAATCCCTCTTCTCATCAGTCCTAATTCATGAGCAGCTGCCTTGGAAAGATCCAGGTCTCTGCCTTCAACATAAGGACCTCTGTCATTTATCCTGACGACAATCGATTTACCATTTTTGGGATTAGTTACCTTAAGTAAGGTGCCAAACCTAAGGCTCTTGTGAGCAGCGGTATAGGACATTTGGTCAAATTTTTCACCATTTGCTGTCTTCCTGCCATGGAAACCAGGCCCATACCAGGAAGCCTTCATTGTCCCGAGGTCAACATATTCAACAAGGCTCGGGTCAAAGTCAGGTAGTTTTGTTTCTAATGAGATCTCTTCTGCATCTGTGGTTGGTAATGCAGGTGTTTCATCGTCATTTATTACTAAAGTAAAACCAACCAACGCTATAAATACCAGAAATAATAATGCTTTTACTATCGATCTCAATAAGTACCTCACTATTTGTTTAACATAACTTACGGTACAAATTTAAGCCGACATTTTTGACTGAACAATTTACTTGTGCTTTACAAAATTCAGATCACATATCGTTAAATATTCGACTTTATCAGTTTACAGGTCGAATAATTAACTGGGAGAATAAAAAGATGTGTTGGGCACTTTTATTTTTTATGTTTGTATAAGGTTTCAAAATCCGGAGTCAGTATGCGAAACTTCTTAAATAAAATCTCTAGAAAGTTATTCATCCTTTCATTAGCGGCAATAGTGTTAACAGCTTTTTCGGACAATAATTATCGTAATTATCCTCCAGAAGGGGAGAAATTTTACCTCTCAAATTATACTACCTTTTCTCCCGGTGATAATGTTAAAATTAATCTTTACTCAAACAATTCCACTGGCAAAAGATTTTCGTACAAGTTATTAAAAGTAAGGGATATAATTAACTTTTTTATTGAACTTGATGAAAGTTACCGTTCCGGAAACTTTGATGTCTGGAATAATGAAAAAGAGCTTTTGTTAAAGTACACTGAGTTGGTTAAAGAATGGAAAGAATTCACAACTAACCTACAATACGGACAGAATACAGTAGATATTGGTAAAATTGACGAGCCAGGCGTATATATTCTTCAGGCTTTTAATAATAACTATGTGGCATATTGCCCTGTTGTAGTAACTGATAAAGCATTACTATTTAAATATTCAAAAAATAACTTTCTGGGTTATTTAGCTGATGCTAAATCAGGGAAGTTTATTAAAAATTCAAAGTTTAAGGTTTTTCAGGGAAATGAATTGTTGTTTGAAGAGAATTCTTTTTATAACGGATTATTATTCAAAGAACTCAAAATATTTAACTCGGTTCAGAAATCTTTACTGATTTTTGGAATAACAAATGATGAAGTTATAGTTTTTAATCCTTACTTTTATTTTGGAGGCGATTATGCGGATAGAATATCTGCATATATTTACACAAATCAACCGATCTACAGACCAGGTCAAGAAGTAAATTTTAAAGGAATTTTAAGGAAAGTAAGAGATAACGACTTAGAAAATCCAGAGGGCAAAAAAGTATCTGTCTCAATTAAGACACCTAAAAACAAGGAAGTTTACTCAAAAGAACTAATAACAAATGATTATGGGACACTTTCAGATAGTTTTATTCTGGATAGTGAAGCAGATTTGGGGAACTACACTATTATAATGAACATCGATGGAAGAGATTACTACGGGTCTTTTTCTGTTGAAGAATACAAGAAACCAGAATACAAAGTCAATATTAGTTTAGATAAAGGTCAATATTCTTCCGGAGATGAAATTTCAGGGTCTATTTCAGCTGATTATTATTTCGGTTCGCCCGTTAAAAATGCTAGGGTAGAACTTAATGTTTACAGAGAAGTGTTTTGGCGGCCCTGGTGGTATTTCTCTGAATACAGATGGTTTTACAGAAATTTTGAAAAATGGAATCCTTATTACCGAGGTTCAAAAGAGCTTGTTTATCAAATCAATGGTGAACTTAATTCAGAAGGGAAATATAACTTTAAGTATTCTGTTCAGGATAATATAGACTTTGATTACAGGTATTCAATAGTTGCAATTGTTACTGATGCTTCCAGAAGGGCAACAGAAGGTTCAAAAGACTTTTTTGTTACAAGAGGTTCATTTACAATTTCAACCTCTCCGGAAAAATATTTCTATCAAACAGACTCTGGGGTTAAAATAAAAGTAAATGCTTTTGACTTCGGCGATCGACCTGTTAAAACAAACTTTAAATTGATAATTACTTATCCTCAGGATAAATTAATGCGCCCTGGAGTAATAAAAGATACTTTATATGGCTCTACAAATGAACGTGGTTTTGCTCTTGTTCAGTTTTCCCCAAAAGGTAATTTAAGCGGCTACCATCAATATTCAGTTCTTGCTTACGATGAAAAAGGTCGTGAGATTACTGCTTCAAGCTCATTCTATTTAGGTAATTATGATGATTATTACTATAACCGAACCTCATCCGGACTTGAAATTATTACCGACAAGGATTCTTACGAAAAAGGGGATACTCTTAATGCAATTGTTTTTGTTCCCACTGAAAATCAGGAAATGTTATTGACTTTTGAGAGCGATGAGATTTTCTACCACAAGAAGATAACTGCAAAGAATAACTCATATCTAATTAAGGAGAAATTAACAAATAAATTTTCTCCAAGCTTTACGATTAGTGTAACATACATCAATAACCGAATGCTCTATACTACTTCAAAACTGATAGGAGTTTTGCCTAAAGATAAATTTCTGAATATTGAATTATTGCCTTCAAAACAGATTTATAAACCCGGAGAAAAAGCCAATTATAAAATCTCTGTTAAAGATTATAAGGGAAATCCAGTAAGAAATACAGAACTTTCTTTCGGAATTGTGGATGAAAGTGTTTATGCGATAAAGGAAGATCAGACTCAACCTATTGAATCTTTCTTTTATTCACCAAGACAAGCTTACATCCCGGTCTACAACTCGCTTCAAAGTTATAGATTCAGTACGACCAGTAGACAAGCAACATTTCTAGAGATGAATTATTTTGAATCTGAATCTGATAAAAAACCTGATACACCGGAAAGGTATAAAAGTGTTAAACTCTATGGAAAGGTTGTTTTTACGGATTCATCCATGCAGCCTTCTGACTATAAGATTTTATTGATTGGGAAAAAGAAAAAATACGAATCAGAAATTGATTCGAGCAGAAACTATTCATTTAGAGATATTAAAGAAGGCAAATACCAGATTTATCTTATTCGGAAAAAAGATGGAGGAATGGGCTTCATTGAAATAATCAATCTTGATGCTAATAAAAGATATGATATTAAAATTGATGCTCAGATAGCTGAACAATTAAATGAGGTGTTGGTTATTGGTGACAGACAACTTTTTGAATCCCGAGCAACCAATACTGCAAAAATTGTTGGCGAGCTTGATTATTCTTCTCTTTATTCAGAGTCCAGTAAAGAACGAGGTAAAATTAATGATGAACAAAAAAGTGAATATTTGGAAGCTGAAATTCGTTCAAACTTTGTTGATGCTTTAATCTGGAAAGCTAATCTGGTGACTGACATTAACGGTATTGCAGAAGTTGAGTTTAAAATTCCTGATAATCTTACAACGTGGAGAACAACTGTTAAAGGTATTACAAAGTCTTCAGAAGTTGGACAAAAGGTAGATAAGTTTATCAGCAGAAAAGATTTGTTAGTCAGAATGGAAACTCCACGCTTTCTGAGAGAGGGAGACGAAGTAATAATTTCAACAATAGTACATAATTATCTCGCTTCAGAGAAAAAGACAAAAGTGGAATTTTCTTCTGATAAGCTTCAGCTTCTTACCTCCAAAATTAATTCTGATTGGTACGGCAGCAATTTTAGTGATAATGAATCTTACGAAATTGAGATACCAGCGAATTCCGAATTAAGAATTGATTGGAAGTGTAAGGTTATTTATCCAACAGGTGAAGCAAAATTAACAGTAAAAGCACTAACAGATGAAGAATCTGATGCACTTGAAATAAAAGTCCCGATTCTTCCAAACGGTATAAAAATAGTCAATCCGGTAGTAGCTGATTTTTCAGCGAATAAAGTTGATGAAGAAATGGAGTTTATGATTCCACAAAATGTTGATTTGCTTTCTACCAGATTTGCTTTCACAGTAACGCCTTCCCTTGCCGGTACAATACTAAAAGCATTGGATGATTTGGCAGGTTATCCTTACGGTTGTGTAGAACAAACAATGAGCAGATTTCTGCCAACTGTTATAGTTGCAAATACTTTTAAGGAGATTTCTGTTCCGCTCAAATCAAAAACCATTGATGAGCTACCAAAATATGTTGAAGCCGGCTTAAAAAGATTATACGACTTTCAACATTCAGATGGAGGTTGGGGCTGGTGGACAAATGATAACACAAATCCCTTTATGACTGCTTATGTGATTTATGGATTAACTTTGGCTCAGAATGCAGGTTATAGTATAAATAAGAACGTGTTCGATTCTGGTTTGAAAAATCTTATACAACAAATCGAAAAAGCAGACCCTCAAATTGATGAAACAACACTTGCTTATATGCTTTATTCATTAAGCTTAGCCATCAAAGATTCCGATTATCAGAAAAAATTATATTATCAAACCATAGATGTAATGTTAAAAAAGAATCTCAATCCATATCCTTTGACATTACTTACTTTGGCATTAAATAATTTTGGCGATAAAGAAAAAGCTCATCGAACAGCAGATAGATTAATCAAAATGGTTAATGAGGAATCTGGGTTTGCATATTGGGGTGGAGAAACCTGGCATTATCGCTGGCAGAATGATAATGTTCAGGGAACAGCTTTTGCGGTTAAAGCAATTATTAATATTAAAGGTGATAGTGAGTTAATTTCAAAAGCAGTTCGTTGGTTATTAAAAAAGAAGCAGGGATTTTCCTGGCGTTCTACACAGGAAACTGCGAATGTAATTTTTGCTTTAACAGACTATCTGAAATTAACGAAAGAACTGAATCCTGATTATTCAATAAAAATATTTTTGAATGACAAAGAAGTGGCTTCATACAGATTTACTAAAGATGATATTTATAAGGAAACGATGACCATCACAATTGATGGCTCCAAAGAAAATTTAATCAGAAAAGGAAGCAACAGAATCAGAATTCAGAAGAATGGAACTGGTAAGGTTTATTTCTCAGCACTCAATGAATATTTTTCTACTGATCTTAACACAATCGGAAATAAAAATGGTTTCAAAGTAAGGAGAGAATATTATATACTTGAGCCAAAACAGATAGACGGAAAAATTATTTACACTAAAGAGAAATTCACTGGAGAGATAACAAGTGGTAAAGAATTATTTGTTAAAACTTTTGTCGAGACTAAGTCTTCTGATATGGAATATTTTATTCTCGAAGATATGTTGCCTTCTGGTTTTGAAATTGTGAAAGATATTGATCGATACTCAATTGAAGGTGAAAGTTATTATCCGATTTATGATGATTGGGGTTACAGACCCTGGAGATGGCATTATGCAGACAGAGAATACCGCGATGAGAAAGTTGCCTTCTTTGTAACTTCTTGTAGTAACTCAATGGAATTTTCCTACATCATCAGAGCACAAATTCCCGGCGAATATAAAACTATGCCTGCTCAGGGTTATCTGATGTACTATCCTGAATTAAATGGATATAGTGAGGTAGTAAATATTAAAGTATTAGATTCTCAATAATCTTATGCAACTTGGCGTCTTTGTTAGAAATCTATTTTCCCACAGAAACGCTAAGTCGCAGAGTTGAAAGACTTAATAATAGGTTTCAGACTATGTCCTTTTTCCTCGCTGACTTTTCTACCCATCGAATGGATCATTTGTTTTAATTCTTCCACATACTGAATCGGATCATAAGTTTTTTTGTTAGCATAGATTCTGTATTTGTCTTTGTACTGATCAGGTGTGAAGTTTGGCATAATTACATTTGCACCAACAGTTAAACCTAATTTTCTTCCTTCAGCAGTGAGGGTTGAAAGTGCTGTTGTTGCAGGAATGTGAACATTCTTCAAAACAATTCTGGCCACAGCCATTGTTTTAAGTGTTAAGGTTAAATCTGCCGGAGGAATATTTTTCATCGGAGTTTCAGGTGACGGAATAAACGGACTGAACGAACACATATCACAATCAAGTTCTTTACAGAGAATAATATCATCTGCAATGTCTGCAATAGTTTGACCAGGAAAACCAATGATGTTTCCACTTCCCGCCTGAAATCCAATTGATTTAAGATATTTAATGTGAGCAACTCTTTCTGAAAGTTTCTGTTTTGAATGAAGTGCAGAATAAAGTTTTTCATTTGCTGTTTCGTGTTTCAGTAAATAACGATCTGCTCCGGCAGAAATCCATTCGTCGTATTCATCAAAACTTCTTTCCCCAAGACTTAATGTTATCGCCACACTGCAGGATTGTTTTATTGATTTTATGATTTTTGTTATATCATCTTTTGTATAGTGTGAATCTTCTCCTGACTGGAGAACCACTGTTTTAATTCCGGCAGAATAAATTTTCTTTGAAGTCTCAATAATTTCATCAACACTCATCCGATATCGTTCTAATTGATTATTACTTTTTCGCAGGCCACAATAAACACAATTCTGTTCACAGAAATTCGAGAACTCAATAATGCCACGAAGATGTACTTCATCACCACAGAATTTTTTTCTCACTTCATCAGCTTTATTAAAAAGCATTTGAATATCATTCTTATCAGAAAGATTAAGCAGATAAATTATATCATCTCTGCTCAGTTCTGATTTATTCAGAATATCGGAAAGTTCTCTGTCATATGTTATTCTTAATTCCTTCGTCATCTATTCTATCTTCAGTTTATAAATAAACATCTCTTTCGCCGGCATCGACTTTCTGAATCATTTCTTCTGTTCTTCTTTTAGTTGCACCGGAAAGTTTTCTGAGTTCGTTTTCGATAAAATGTTTTCCGATCATTCGTGTTTCTTCCGAAGCGAAGTCATTAAGATATTCTTCAAATGTTGCCATTGCATTCGGCACACAAATCTTTCCGATGTTTCCTGTTTTTGCAAGTTCCATAAATCTGTCGCCAGTTCTGTTTGAACGATAGCAAGCTGTACAGAAACTCGGCATATATCCGAGTGAAGTTATGTCTTTAACTACTTCATCAAGACTTCTGTGATCACCAAGTTGAAACTGTTCAAGTTCGTGTTCATCCAGACTTTCCTGAGATTCTTTGTATGCACCAGGAGCAGTTCTGCTTCCGGCACTTATTTGAGAAACTCCGACTTCAAATAATTCTCTTCTGAGCTCAGGTCTTTCTCTGGTTGATAGAATAATACCTGTGTATGGAACTGACAGTCGGATAACTGCAACAAGTTTTTTGAAAGACAAATCATCAACTGCGTGTGGTGGATTTTCTGCAGCAGGTGCATTTAATGCTGGTTCAAGTCTTGGAATCGAGATTGTGTGCGGACCAATTCCATATTTATAATCCAAATCAGCAGCGTGCATAAGTAATGCAAGCGTTTCGAAACGATAATCAGTTAATCCGAATAAAGCTCCTATTCCAACATCATCAATTCCTGCCTGCAAAGCTCTGTCCATTGCATAAAGTCTCCAGGCAAAATCAGCTTTTGGTCCTGAAGGATGCATCTCTTTATAAGTTTTGTAATGATAAGTTTCCTGAAAACATTGATAAGTTCCAATTCCAAAACTTTTAAGCAACTTAAAATCCTGAAGAGTTAACGGTGCTGTATTAACATTCAGTCGTCTGATATTATTTCCATTTACGTTAATGCTGTAAATTCTTGAGATTGCTTCTCCGAGAAATTCCATACTTGCTTTCTTCGGATGTTCACCCGCAACAAGCAGAATTCTTTTTTGTCCGGTCAAAACAAGATACCTTGCTTCTTCTTCAATTTCATCAACAGTAAGAGTTCTTCTTTTTAATTCTTTATTATCTTTCCTGAAAGCACAGTAAAGACAGTTATTAACACAAAGGTTTGTGACATAAAGTGGTGCAAATAATACAAGTCTGTTTCCGTAAATCTTTTCTTTAACTTCTTTTGCTTTATGAAAAAGCTCATCAAGTATTTCAGGATCTGAAATATTAAGCAGAGCTGCACTTTCTCTGAGTGTTAATCCCTTTGCGTCGGATGCTTTCTGGATTATTTCCCGTTGCAGATTTATATCAAAAAGTTTTTCATCTTCTAAAAGTGAATTGATATAGGATTCGTTTATGAATTCCATTGCTTCCCTCGGATTTTTAGTTCTAATAAATAGTGTATTTTTCTTTGCACTGTTGAATTATTCTATTCAACCATTTGAGGCAACTATAATACCACAGAAACTATAAAAAATTATTTCAGAATAACAGCACACTTAAAACAATTCTTAAAAGAGAGAAAATTATTTTTAGGATTAGTGATTGCTTTATAAATGTGAAATTATTTATCTGTCAATCAATAGATTTTAAGATAATAAAAATTGGAATAGCATTTGTCTCATTAATAAAAAGATATTTGTATTAGGAATGATAATGCAGAAAGTTGCCACCTCAAACCGTCCGCATATTGCAATCGTTGGAAGACGAAATGTAGGAAAATCTTCTCTTGTTAATACATTGCTTGGCCAGGATTTGTCTATTGTCTCTGATGTACCTGGAACAACAACAGACCCTGTAAAAAAAGCATTTGAGCTTCTGCCATACGGACCGGTTGTTCTTGTTGATACAGCAGGAATTGATGATGAGGGTGAACTTGGTCAGAAGAGAATCAGTAAGACAATAAAAATTCTTTCACAGTCTGATTTTGCTCTGGTAGTACTTGATGCACGCGAAAGACTGCAAAGCAAAGAACTTGAACTTCTCGCTTATCTGGATAAAATTTCTGTTAACTATATCGTAGCAATAAACAAAATTGAGTTTGGAGTTAATCCGAAATTGCTTGATGAGTTAAAGGAACTCCGAATCACGCACTTTGAAGTATCCTGTAAGGAGAAAGTCGGAATTGATGAGTTAAAAAGAAAAATTATTCGTATGCTGCCTGAAGAAATTGAGCCTCCACTTATAAGTGATATTGTTTCTCAGGGAGACATTGTGATTATGGTTGTTCCAATTGATTTGGGCGCACCAAAAGGGCGACTGATATTACCACAGGTTCAGACCATTCGTGAAGCACTAGATGAAGATACAATTGTAATTGTTTGTAAAGATAAAGAACTCAGAGCAACTCTAAATAATCTGAAAAATTATCCTGATCTTGTGATAACCGATAGTCAGGCAATCATGCGTGTGGCTGCTGATGTTCCTGAGAAAGTAAAGTTGACGACATTTTCAATTCTTATGGCCCGGCACAAAGGAGACTTGCCAACATTTGTTAAGGGATTGAAAAGAGTTGAGGAACTTGAAAACGGTGATAAAGTTTTAATTGCCGAAGCCTGTACGCATCATGCTCAGGCGGATGATATCGGAACTGTAAAAATTCCAAGATGGTTAAGAAATCATACAAGAAAAGATTTACAGATTGATATTGCACACGGAGCAGATTATCCCGAAAACCTTTCTGACTATAAACTGATTGTACATTGCGGTGGTTGTATGCTTACCAGAAGAGCTATGCTTACCAGAATGAACGAAGCAAAACTTATGGATGTACCGATTGTAAATTACGGAGTACTCATTTCATATATGCACGGAGCTATTCCTCGTGTATTACAGCCATTTAGTGAAGCTATGGCTGAGTGGGAGAAGGTAAAGATAAGATAAAAGACTTATCGTACATTGTTATAATATATCTTCCTTTTAAACTAAACTTTGCAATTTAATTGAATACTTGATCACGAATGTATGCGAAGAATCCCAATTTCAAATCTTAATATTCCAATCTCCAATTTTCGACCACTGATTTTGCTTTTTAAAGAATTAAGCGAGATTTGTCCACAAAAGTTCCTTGCTTATCAACTTAATTAATTCTATTTTTGAAACAGTGATTCGCCCCAATGTGGGCGTTTTTTGTTACTATGGATACAATTAAAGAGAAAATATTAAAAATAGTAGAAAATTCACTCTTAGGAACAGAATTTCTTCTGATTGAAACTAATATCAGAGGAGACCAGAGAAAAAGAATTATTGAGGTCTTTGTCGATTCTGCAAAAAATATTTCGGCAGATGACCTTGCAGAATTAAGTAGAAAAATAAATGAAATTCTTTCTGAAGATGAAGAAATTGGTAACTACCGGCTAGATGTTTCAACTCCGGGAGTTGAAAGACCATTGAGGTTTATCGAACAATTTCCGAAAAATATTAATCGGAACTTTGAACTTGAGTACTTCTTCGGAGATGAAGTTATGAAACTGAAAGCTAAACTTATTTCGGTTAATGGGAAAGAACTTATTTTTAATGATGGTAAAAACGAATTTTTAATAAATCACAATCAAATAATAAAAGCAAAAGTATTAATTAGTTTTTCTTAGCGGAGGTAAAACAAAAAATGAATTATGATATAGTTGAATCCTTTGCCCAAATGGTAAGGGAAAAAGGTATTGACAGAGATGTTCTCGGTGGAATTCTCGAAGATATTTTCGGTCTGCTGGTACGAAAAAAATATGGCGAGAATGCCAGATATGAAGTAGTTGTTAATATGGACCGTGGTGATATTGAAATATTTCTAGAAAGAGAAATTGTAGAAAAGGTTGAAGACCCTAATACTCAAATAAGTATTGAGGAAGTCAATGCAAGAGGAAATGAAGATGAACTTGAAGTCGGTGACGAATATGTTGAAAAAATTGAACTAGCTTCACTCGGAAGAAGACTCGTAACTCTTGCTAAACAAAGTTTAAATCAGAAAATACGCGAACTCGAAAAAGACATCGTGTATAACGAGTACAAAGAATTACTCGGTGAAATTGTTGTTGGTGAAATTTATCAGATAAGAAAAAATGATATTTTGATTAATCATAATAAAAATGAATTAGTTCTGCCTCGAAATGAACAGATACCTTTCGAAAAATATAAGAAAGGTGAAACTATACGGGCTATTGTAAAAGAAGTAAAAAAAACAAGCAGTGGACCAGTAATTATCATATCAAGAGCAGATAATCTTTTCTTACAAAGATTGTTTGAAATTGAAGTACCCGAAATCTATGACGGTATAATTGAAATTAAATCAATTGCCAGAGAACCCGGTGAAAGAGCTAAAGTAGCTGTCGAATCTACAGACAGCAGAATTGATGCGGTTGGTGCTTGTGTCGGAATGAAAGGAGTCAGAATTCATGCTATAGTTCGTGAGCTTAATAATGAAAACATTGATGTAATTCATTACTCGGATGACCCGGCAGTATTTATTCAACGTGCATTAGCACCGGCAAAACTTAAGAGCATTGAAATAAATGAAGAAGAAAAGAAAGCGGTAGTTACTGCTGATAGTGACCAGGTATCTATGATTGTCGGAAGAAATGGTGTTAATATCAGACTTGCAATGAAATTGACGGGCTATGAAATAGAAATAATCCGTGAGGAAAAACCATTCGAAGAATATGAAGAAGATATCGAATTGATTGATCTTAAAGACGAGCTTGGAGCAGATGTTTATGAAATCCTTATAAACAACAGATATGATACTGCTCTGGAAGTTTTGAAAGCCGGACCTGAAAAGTTAAAAGAAATTAAAGAATTCGATGACGAAAAAATTGAAGAAATTCTCGAAATAATAAAATCACAATTCGAAGAAGAAGAATAATATCTTCTGTTAAGGAATTTTATGGCTGAAGAAAAAACAAAAAAAGTACGAATACACAAACTTGCAAGTGAGATAAACCTTTCATCAGAAGTATTGATTGAATTCCTTCGTAAAAAAGGACACGAAGTAAAGTCAATCCAGTCAATTGTAACTGATGAGATGCTTCACGATATTCAGGCTCACTTCAAGAAGGAAATTGAAAAAGCCGCTCAGCATACTAAGAAAGTTGAAGAGTTTAAGAAAAAATTATCTTCAAAATCAGAAAAAGAATCGCGTGAGAAATCTGTCTCTATAACCGACGAAGTAGCTGTTGAAGAACCACCACAGGAAGTTGCAGTATCTGAGCCTCCGAAACAAGAAGAGGAAATTGAAACAATTACTCCTGTTGAAGAAAGCGAACAAGTTGCAACCGAAACGACTGAAGAACAACAGGAAACAGAGACAACAGAAGTTGTAGCAGAAAAAGTTGAAACCACTGAGCAGGAAAATTTTGTTCAGCCGAAAGATACGGTCGAAAATAAAGTAAAAGGACTGAAAATATTAGGTAAGGTTGACCTTGATGAAGGAAAGCGAAAGAAAAAAGGACAGAAAGAGCAGAAAGAACAAAAGCAACCTCAGGTGCAACAAAAACCAAAACCTGAAATAAAAGAAGAAGCTAAACAACCTGTAATAATTGATAAGACAGCAGAAGAGCCAGTTAAGAAAAAGAAGAAAAGACCAAAAGCTAAAAAGAAAGCTTCGGTTGAACCTATCGCTGAAGAATTAGAATCAAGCAAAAAGAAAAAACGAGTAAAAAAATTTGAAATTGATGAAAAGGATGTTAAAGCAGCCATCAAGCAGACGTTGCTTAGCATGGATGAAACTGTTGGATCAATCCGTGGCTCTTTGAAACGAAAAAAGAAAAGAGAAAGAGAAGCTGAACAGGAGCGACTGCAGGAATTAAAGCAACTCGAAAGTAAAAAAATTAAGGTTAATGAATTCATCGCAGTTAACGAACTTGCAAATCTGATGAATGTCCCTGTAAGTGATGTTATTGCTAAATGCATTTCAATGGGTTTAATGGTTTCAATCAATCAGAGACTTGATGTTGAAACAATTACTCTTGTTGCAGATGAATTTGGATTTGAAGTCGAATTTCAGAAAGAATATACTGCTGATGTTCTTGAAGACAAACCTGACCCTGAAGAATCACTTAAACCAAGACCACCAGTAGTTACTATAATGGGTCATGTTGACCATGGTAAAACATCATTGCTTGACTACATCCGGAACACGAATGTAGTGGCTGGAGAAGCTGGTGGGATTACACAGCACATTGGTGCTTATCAGGTTGAACTTCCCGAAGGTAAGCTTATTACATTTCTCGATACTCCTGGTCATGAAGCATTTACAGCAATGCGTGCAAGAGGTGCGCAGCTGACTGACATTGTTGTTCTTGTTGTAGCTGCAGATGATGCTGTAATGCCGCAAACTGTTGAAGCTCTTAATCATGCTCAGGCAGCAAATGTTCCTATAATTGTTGCAATCAACAAAATTGATAAACCAGGTGCTAATCCTGACAAAATAAAGCAACAACTTGCTGACAGAAACCTTCTTGTTGAGGATTGGGGTGGTAAATATCAGTGTGTTGAACTTTCTGCTAAAACAGGAAAGAACATTGATTTACTTTTAGAAAAAATTCTTTTGGAAGCAGAAATACTTGACCTGAAAGCTAATCCTGACAGACCCGCAAGAGGTGCTGTGGTCGAAGCGGAGCTTGATAAAGGAAGAGGTGTTGTTGCAACAATTCTGGTTCAGAAAGGAACTTTGAGAATAGGAGATCCGTTTGTTGCAGGAATTTATCATGGAAGAGTTCGTGCAATGTTTGATGAACGCGGAAACAAAGTTAAAGAAGCGCCTCCATCAACTCCTGTTCAGGTGCTTGGATTCGAAGGTGTTCCTCAGGCCGGGGATACTTTTGTAGTTGTTGAATCTGAGAGAGATGCAAGAGAAATTGCTCTTAAACGTCAGCAATTGAAAAGAGAACAGGACCAGAAACAGGTTCACCATCTTACTTTGGATGAAATTGCAAAACAGATTTCTATTGGCGGAGTAAAAGAGCTTCCACTAATTGTTAAAGGTGATGTTGACGGTTCGGTTGAAGCTTTGTCAGATTCATTTATGAAATTAACAAATCAGGAAGTGATTGTTCGTGTAATACATAAAGGTGTTGGTGGAATATCTGAAAGCGATGTTCTTCTTGCAGCTGCATCTAATGCTATCATAATCGGATTTAATGTTCGTCCTAATCTTAATGCAAGAAAACTTGCAGAAACTCAGAAAGTTGATATAAGACTTTACAGTGTTATTTATGATGCGATCAATGAAGTTAAATCTGCTCTTGAAGGATTATTATCGCCGGTAATCTCTGAAGAAATAACTGCTACGGTTGAAGTAAGAGAAGTTTTCAAGGTTCCGAAAGTTGGAACTGTTGCCGGTTGTTATGTTACCGACGGCAAGATTGCACGAAGCAATAAGATAAGAATAATCAGAGATGGTATAGTTATTCATCAGGGTGAAATTCTTAGCTTAAAGAGATTTAAAGATGATGTTCGTGAAGTTGATGCTGGTTATGAATGCGGAATCAGTATTGTCAACTTCAACGATATAAAAGTTGGTGATATAATTGAAGCATTCAAAATTGTAGAAACTAAGAAAACACTTGCATAATTATGTCGCACAGAGTTGATAGAGTTGAACATCTGGTTAAGGAAGAAATAAGTGATATCCTTTTACATAAAGTAAAAGATGTTGATTTGGGATTTCTTACTGTAACTCATGTCAGGATGAGCCCGGACCTTCGGGTTGCTAGTATTTATCTCTCGGTATTCGAAAAAGAAAAAAGAGAAATTGTTCTTGAAAGAATAAAAGACAGAACAGGTTTCATCAGAACAGAGCTTGCTCACCGGATCAGAATTCGTTTCGTACCTGAATTAAGATTTTTTATTGACGATACGCTTGATTATGTCGAGAAAATAGAAGGATTGATTAAAAAAATTCACGAAGATGATAACAAAGAAAACAATGATTCAAACTCACCCTGATTTTCAAACCGGTGAAGCGATACTTATTGATAAACCTGCAAACTGGTCATCTTTTAAAGTTGTTCACGAAGTCCGAAAAGCAATTGGCGTAAAAAAAGTCGGGCATGCAGGAACTCTCGATCCTTTTGCAACTGGACTTTTAATTCTTTGCACCGGAAATAAAACCAAAGAGATTACAAAATACCAGGATTTGAAAAAAGTTTATTCTGGCATAATTACATTGGGTAAATATTCTGAATCGATGGATACTGAAACGGAAATCGTAAATTATCCGATTCCCGAAAACCTGAATGAAGAAATTATACATAAAGCATCAAAACTTTTTATAGGTGAGATTGAACAGATTCCACCAATGTATTCTGCCGTTAAAAAAAATGGTAAATCATTATATGCTTATGCACGAAAAGGTAAGACTATAGATAGAGAGGCGAGAAAAGTTTTGGTTTACCGATTTGATATTGAAAAAATTTCGTTACCTGAAGTTCATTTTACTATTGAATGCTCAAAAGGAACTTATATAAGAGTAATAGCAGATGATTTTGGAAAAGCACTTGGTACAAGGGCAATGCTTACTTACTTAAGACGGATAGCAATTGGTGAGTATGATGTCAAAGATGCATTTACTGTAAATGAGTTTGTAGAGAAATTCCGATTAAAAAAGCAAATGATAAAAAGAGATTAACACATAGTCGTTGATGAACATTTACAGGGAAATAGAAAAAATAAAGTTCGACAAAAATACAGTTCTGACACTAGGAACTTTTGATGGGGTTCATCTCGGTCATCAGCAGATAATTAAAAATGTAATCGAAAGTTCTGATAAAGAAAATTTGCGAAATCTTGTAATCACTTTTCATCCTCATCCGAGAAAGGTGATTAATCCAGAACTTAATCTGAAAATTTTAACAACTTCTGAAGAACAGATTAATATTTTTCAGGAGCTTGGCGTAGCGAATTTGTTCATTATAAATTTTACAAAAGAGTTTTCTCAGCTTTCACCAAATGATTTTATTAAAAATTTTCTTGTTGAGAAAATAGGACTGCGAAAGATAGTTATTGGATATGATCATCATTTTGGAAAAGGTCGTGGTGGTGATGTTGAGTTTCTGAAAGTATGTGCAGATAAATACGATTTTGAAGTATTACAGATTCAACCATTTTTCATCGATGAAGAACCTGTAAGCAGTACAAAAATAAGGAATGCAATTGAAACCGGTGATCTTGTAAAAGCAAACAGAATGCTCGGTAGAACTTATTCGTTTTCCGGAGTGGTGATTGAAGGAGATAAAAGAGGAAGAGAGCTTGGTTTTCCAACTGCGAACATAAAACTGAAAGATGAAGATAAACTTCTGCCACAAATTGGTATTTATGCAGTAACGGTTGAACTTGATGGCAGGACATACAAAGCGCTTCTGAGCATTGGTAAAAGACCAACTTTTTATCAAGACGGAGCAGTGATTCCTGAAGTTTATATATACGATTTTAATAACGATATTTACGGTAAAGAAATAAAAGTTAATTTATTTCAGAAACTCAGAGGCGAAGAAAAATTCAGTTCAGCTGAAGAGCTTATCAGGCAAATGAACATTGATAAAGAAAACGGATTAAAAGTTTTAAATAAAATAAAAGAATTAACTAATTAATTCCGGTTAAATCTGGAATTATATTGTATAACTAAAATCAGAGGTACTAAAATGATCACAAAAGAAAGAAAGCTCGAAATAATTAAAAAGTTCGGCAAAGATGAAAAAGATTCAGGAAGACCTGAGGTTCAGATTGCTCTTCTTACAGAGCGTATAAACGATCTCACAAGTCATTTCGAATCACACAAAAAAGACCATCATTCAAGAAGAGGATTGATGATGATGGTTGGTAAAAGAAGAAGATTGCTTGATTACTTGATGAAGAAAGATATTGAGAGATACAGAGCAATCATTAAAGAATTAAACATAAGAAAGTAAAAAATTAATTATGGCTATTATTAAAAAAGAAGTTGAAATTGGCGGTAAGTTATTTTCAATTGAAACAGGCCGTTATGCCCGTCAGGCAAACGGTGCTGTTATGGTTCGTTACGGAGATACAATGGTGCTTGTTACTGCTGTTGCGTCTGAAGAAGTAAAAGAAGATCAGGATTTTTTCCCATTACAGGTTGAATATCGTGAAAAAACCTCTGCTGCAGGAAAAATTCCAGGAGGTTATATTAAGAGAGAAGGTAGACCAACTGAAAAAGAAATCCTGAGTGCAAGACTCTGCGATCGTCCGATAAGGCCGCTTTTCCCAAAAAACTTTATGAATGAAACTCAGGTCATTGCAATGGTTCTATCATATGATGGGGAAAATGATGCAGATGTGCTTGCTGCTTGTGGTGCTTCAGCGGCATTAACAATCTCCGACATCCCGTTTGATGGTCCGATGGGTGAAGTAAGAGTTGGTAGAGTAGATGGTAAATTTGTCATCAATCCGACTCATCAGCAGCTCGAAGTCAGCGATATCGAACTTGTTGTTGCTGGTACAGCTGATTCGATCATGATGGTTGAAGGCGAAGCCAAAGAAGTTAGTGAAGCAGAAATGCTTGAAGCATTAAGGTTTGCTCAGGCTGAAATTAAAAAGATTGTTGAACTTCAGATTGAACTACAGAAAGAAGCTGGTAAATCTAAATGGATTGTTCCTGAAAAAGTGATTGATGAAAATCTAAAAAATGATGTAAATGAACTTGCTTTTGAAAAGTTGAAATCAATAGTGTATTCTGTTCTCACAAAAGAAGAGCGTTCAGCAAAGAACAAAGAACTTGCTGAGTTTGTTAAAACATCTTTGGCTGAAAAATATCCTGAGCAAGAAAAAATAATCGGCGATATTCTGCATGATATGGAAAAAGAACTGATGAGGCATAGGATTCTTACCGAAGGAATAAGACTCGACGGAAGAAAAACTACTGACATAAGACCAATTACGATTGAAACTTCTCTGCTTCCGAGAACACATGGCTCAGCTTTATTCACAAGAGGCGAAACACAAAGCTTAACTACGGTAACTCTCGGAACAAAGAACGATGAACAACTAGTTGATGGACTGCTTCAGGAGTACACGAAGAAATTTATGCTTCATTACAACTTTCCACCATTTTCAGTTGGTGAAGTTGGAAAGATGGCCGGAGTAAGCAGAAGAGAAATTGGTCATGGAAATCTCGCCGAGAGATCACTCAAACAGGTCTTCCCTCAGGAAGATGTTTTCCCTTACACTGTTCGAGTTATTTCTGATATTCTTGAATCCAACGGTTCATCTTCAATGGCTACTGTTTGTGCCGGTTCGCTTGCAATGATGGATGCTGGAATTCCAATTAAAGCTGCTGTTTCTGGTATTGCAATGGGACTTGTAAAAGAAGGTGAACAATATGCCATCCTTTCTGATATTCTTGGAAATGAAGATCATCTTGGTGATATGGACTTTAAAGTAGCCGGAACTTCAAAAGGGATTACCGGACTTCAGATGGATATCAAGATTCAGGGAATATCATTTGAGATTATGGAAAAAGCTTTAGCTCAGGCAAAAGAAGGTAGGATGAAAATTCTTGACATCATGAATCAGGCAATCTCTGAACCTCGCCCACATTTATCACCTTATGCACCAAGATTAATTACAATGAAAATTGATACTGATCAGATTGGATTAGTCATTGGGCCTGGAGGAAAAACAATTCAGGGAATGCAAAGATTATTCGGTGTTGAAATTGTTATTGATGAAGACGGAACCGTTAACATTGCTTCTCCAAACAGAGAGAATGCTCAGAAATGTAAAGAATATATAAAGAAGCTTACTGCAACTCCTGAAGTCGGTGAAATTTATGAAGGCGTTGTTACTAAGATTATGGACTTTGGTGCATTCGTTGAGATACTCCCGGGTAAGGAAGGATTATTACACATATCACAGATTGATAATAAGCGTGTTAACAAGGTTTCTGATTATTTCAAAGTTGGTGACAAGGTAATTGTTAAACTAATGAAAATTGAAGATGGTAAATTATCCTTAAGCCGAAAAGAAGTTCTTAACAATAACGAAGAGAACAAACAAAAAGAAAAACAACAATAAGTATTTCGGAAGCCGGTTTAAACCGGCTTCAATATAAATAACAGATGATGCCAGTTACAATAAAAAAGTTTTTTAAATTCATATCAGGTTTCTATGAGAATCTGATAATTCTGCTTTTATCGGAGGTTAAACAGGAATCATCTGTGAATAAATCAAATAGAATTTTTCCTGTGACTAAAACAAAGTTTTTATTTTATGATAAAAGAAATTATAATCAATTCATCTTCAAACCAGACACGTGTTGCTATCACGGAAGATGGAAACCTGGTAGACTTCTTTGTAGATTATCCTGAAAACAGAAGAATGGTGGGGGATATTTACCTTGGTAAAATTGCAAGAGTTTTGCCTGGTATAAGAGCCGCATTCATTAACATTGGAATGAAACACGATGCTTTTCTTCATTTTTCTGACATCGGAGAAAGAACACAACAGCTTCAAAGTATGCTTGATGAGGAAGATCGTGAAATTGATGATGAAGATGATGATGAAACTGATAATCGTTCTTCAGCCGCAAATGGCGAAAATAATCACCACACATTTCCACCGAGACTTAAAAAAGGGCAGAACATTCTTGTACAAATAACAAAAGAACCAATCGAAGGTAAAGGTGTACGAGTTACTTCATCTATTTCTCTGCCGGGAAGATTCTGTGTTTTACTACCTTATGATTATAAAATTGGTATATCTAAAAAAATTACGGACTTTAAAGAACGCAGAAGGTTAAAACACATAGCACGAAGTATAATCCCCAAAAACTGTGGCTTAATTATCCGTACTGTTGCAAAAGATCAGCCAGAAGAACTCCTTCGTGAAGACCTTAATCATTTAGTAAGAACCTGGAACAGAATTCAGCAGGCAGCTAAGACAGAGGAACCACCCGCATTAATTCATCAGGATTTATCAACAACAGAAAGTGTAATAAGAGATTTACTAACACCAGATGTTTCAAAAGTTTTTATAGATTCGAAAAAACTTTATAGGCAGATTAAAAATTTTGTTCAGGATTTTCAACCAGAACTTGCTGAAAAAATAGAACTTTATAAATCACAGCAACCAATTTTTGAAGCTTTCAAAATAGAAGAACAGATTAAAACACTGATGGGACGAAAAGTGCCGTTGCCAAGCGGTGGTTATCTGATAATTGAACATACCGAAGCAATGGTTGTAATTGATGTGAACAGTGGAAAGTATGCGCGAAATCTTGAGCAGGAACTTAACTCTCTTAAAACTGACCTTGAAGCTGCAAGAGAAATTGCCCGTCAGCTGAGATTAAGAGACATAGGTGGAATTATCGTAGTTGATTTTATTGATCTTGAAGATGAACGAAATAAAAAGAAAGTTTACGATGAACTTAAAAAAGAATTTCGTAAGGACAGAGCAAAAGTTTCCCTTCTTCCAATGTCTGATTTCGGTTTGGTTGAAATAACCAGACAAAGGATAAGACAAAACATTATGCAGGCAATGAAAGATGTTTGTCCTGTTTGTGGCGGGAGTGGATTCGTAACAAAAGGTTCTCATTTAATTTATGATTTGGAAAAATGGTTGAAGAAATTCCGCCTTAATTCAAAAGAATTTAGTCTTATAATAAAATGTCATCCTGCTGATGCAGAACGATTGAAAGGTGGCAAATTAGGACTTCTTACTAAATTGCAATTAAAATATTTTGTTAAACTGAAGCTGGAAGAAGATACATCAGTTCCTGTTGGTAGTTTTAGATTTTACTCCAAGAAAACAGGAAATGATTTAACGGATTTATTTAAATAACAAATGAGGAGTTTGATATGAAATTTTTTATTGACACCGCAAACATTAATGAGATTAAAGAAGCCGCTGCATTAGGAATCCTTGATGGTGTGACAACTAATCCATCGCTTGTTTCAAAGGAGGGAAAAGATTTCAGAAAACTACTCGATGAAATTCTTGCTCTTGTAGATGGTCCTGTTAGTGCAGAAGTAATTTCGACTGATTATGATGGTATCCTCAAAGAAGCCCGTGAATATGCATCAATACATCACAATATTGTTGTTAAAGTTCCTTTGATTAAGGAAGGTTTAAAAGCTGTCAGAACACTATCAGCAGAAGGAATTAAAACAAATGTTACTTTATGTTTCTCGCCTTCCCAGGCATTACTTGCAGCAAAAGCCGGTGCAACTTATATCAGTCCTTTTGTTGGAAGATTGGATGATGTCAGTACGAACGGAATGGAATTAATTTCTCAGATTGTTCAGATTTACAGAAATTATGATTATAAAACTCAGGTTCTTGTTGCAAGCATTCGTCATCCTTTACACGTAGTGGAAGCTGCATTAATAGGTGCTGATGTGTGTACAATGCCTTTTAATGTAATCGATAAACTTTTTAATCATCCTTTAACTGATATCGGACTTGAAAAGTTTTTGAGTGATTGGAAGAAAACCCAAAACAAAAAATAATTTCAGGAATTTTCTATGAAACGCACAAAATTCTACAACATTCACAAAAAACTTAACGCTAAAATTGTTGAGTTTGCCGGATTCGAAATGCCCATTCAGTATTCATCAATTATTCAGGAACATAAAGCAGTTCGTCATTCAGTTGGCGTTTTTGATGTTTCTCATATGGGTGAAATTTTTATTAAAGGAAATAAAGCACTGGACTTTGTTCAATTCATTACAATTAATGATGCTTCAAAACTCTTTCCAGGTAGGGTTCAGTATTCTGCCATGTGTTATGAAGATGGTGGTATCGTTGATGATTTATTAGTTTATAAAATTGCTGATGATGAATTTCTTCTTGTAGTCAATGCTTCAAACATTCAAAAAGATTTTGAATGGATGAAGAAGAACAACAAATTCGGAGTTGATATAATAAATAGAAGTGATGATTTTTCATTACTTGCCGTTCAGGGGCCGGATTCGCTCAAAACTATTCAGAAAATCGCTGATAGAAATATTGATCTTGAATATTATCATTTTGCTAATATGAAAATTGTAGGTGTTGATATGATCGTTTCGAGAACTGGTTATACGGGTGAACTCGGTTACGAACTTTATTTTGAAGGCGACGAACCAACAGCAGAAAAAATATGGAACGCTGTTTTTGAAGCGGGTAATGAATTCAATATTCAACCGGTCGGATTAGGGGCCCGTGACACTTTAAGATTAGAAATGGGTTATTGTTTGTATGGAAACGATATTGATCAAACCACAAATCCTCTTGAAGCCGGACTTGGTTGGATTACCAAACTCAACAAACCCGATTTCATTGGTAAGGAAGCCTTACTGAAAGCTAAAGAAAATATTACCAGAAAACTTGTTGCAATGGTTTCAGAAGAAAAAACTTTCCCTCGTCATGGTTATGATATTTCTGCAAACGGAAGAAAAATCGGAGTTATCACCAGCGGAACAGTAAGTCCGATTCTTGATAAAGCAATTGCTTTAGGATATGTTGAAAAGGATTTTTCTGCAGTTGATACTGAAGTTAATTTTGTGGTAAGAGGAAAAGAATTTCCAGCAAAAGTCGTTAAACTTCCTTTTGTAAAAAAATAATTTTATTATGAAAGTCAATGTTCTTTTTTCACCAATAGCTGCTGATGAACTTTATTTTACTGGTAAAACTTCTGTAGTAATTGATGTGCTTCGTGCTTCATCAACGATTATTACAGCATTAGCTAATGGTGCAAAAGAAATTGTTCCTGTCGGAACTATAGAATTCGCTGTTAAGGTTTCAGGTGGAATGTTTGGCGGGCAGACATTACTGGGTGGAGAACGAAATACTAAAAAAATAGAAGGCTTCGCACTTGGAAACTCACCATTGGAATATGAAGAAAAAGTTGTTAACGGAAAGTCAATTGTATTCTATACGACCAATGGAACAAAAGCTCTCACAAAAGCAAAGTTTTCTGAAAATCTTCTTGTGTGTTCATTCCTTAATCTGAGCGCTGTTGCCAAACATCTTGTATCGCTGAAAAAAAATGTTGAAATTATCTGTGCAGGCAGAAATAACTTTTTTTCACTCGAGGATACTGTATGCGCAGGTAAGTTGGTTTCAGAAATTATTTCAATTAATGGCGATGTAGAAATAAATGATTCAGTTGCAGCTGCTCTTGCACTAAATGATAAGTATGGGAAGGACATTCTGAAAATGTTAAGAGAGAGTGATCACGGAAAAATACTTCTCGATAATGGCTTCGAAGACGATATTAAATATTGTTCACAACTTAATGTTTATGATATTATTCCGGTTTATTCTAATGGTGTTTTGAAGTTGATGAAAGAAACTAACTGAGATTTGTACCATATCAGATTATTCTTAAAACCATGAAGAAGAAAAAATCAGTTAAAGAGACAAACGGAAATTCAAAGGAGCGGGAATTTTTTTCATTCTCCAAAGAGAAGAAGCACAAAATTCTCGGTTTGTTTCTGATGCTGTTTGCTGTTTTTCTTTTCGTTGCAATCGTTACATTCGACAGAAGAGATGAAGCAAATCTGAATTTTTTATTGGATGATATTTATAACTCATTTGATAAAAATATAGAAATATATAACTGGCTTGGTGTAGTTGGGGCACACATCTCACTTTTTTTCATAAAAGCAACTCTTGGTTATTTCTCTTTAGTTTTTCCGGTCTTAATATTTATCTGGGGAACTCTGTATTTCAAAAAATTTGATAAGAAAAGAATTATTCACATCTTCAATTTTCTGCTTATTAGTGCTATCATTTTTGCTTCTTTTTTTGGATTACTTAGAAGTCATTATGAAATCATCGGAAGTATTTATGAACTCTCGGGATTTGTCGGAGATTTTATTGGCACTTTCCTGGGAAGAACTTTCGGTGGATTAGGAAGCATACTGATTCTTGTTCTAGCTTCATCGGTTTTATTGATTTATGCTTTCGATGTAAAGATTGAAGAGCTGCTAAGAAGTATTAAGAACTTCTTAGTTTCTTTAATCAATCTTTTCAATAAAGAAAAAGAATCTGATCAGGAACCTGATAAAGAAGAAATAAGAGAAGATAATCTTGAAAAAATCAGGAAGATTTCAGGTGAAAAGAAAAAGAAAAAAATTAAAGAGGTTAATGAAGAAGTTACAGCTGAACAATTAATGGAAGAAGAAGCTGAGGAACAAACAAGAATCAGAATAATCAAGAAAGATGAGACGCCTCAGCAGATAACAGAAAATGAAGTTGTAAAAGAAGAAGTTAAAAAAGTTGATATAGAAAAAACCGGTGAGCTTCCCAAAAAAGAAGATAGTAAGATTGATGAATCAAATCTTCCAAATCAGTGGGAAGAAAAAATAGAATACAGAATGCCGGGGTTGGAATTACTCGATCCGGTTCCGGAAGAGAATTATCAGGTCGCTGAAGAAGAACTTACCAGAAATGCTGAACTGCTTAAAGATAAACTGAAACTTTTTGATATAGAGATTAAAGATATCTCGGTTACTCCGGGTCCTGTGGTTACTCTTTATGAAATTGTTCCTGCACCAGGTGTAAAGATCAGCAGAATTGTCGGACTTGAAAATGATATTGCATTAGCACTTGCTGCCAAGGGAATCAGAATCATTGCTCCAATTCCGGGCAAGAGCGCAATTGGTGTTGAGATTCCGAATGCTCAGGCGTCGATGGTAAATGCCAAATCAGTTTTAGCAAAAATTCATGAAACTAAAGCTGAATTGCCAATCGCACTTGGTAAAACAATAAGTGGTGATGTGTATGTAGCAGATCTTTCAAAAATGCCTCACCTGTTGATTGCCGGCTCTACTGGCTCAGGCAAGAGTGTTGGAATAAACATGATTATCACAAGTCTGCTTTATACAAAACATCCTTCCGAAGTTAAATTCTGTTTGGTTGATCCAAAGAAGATCGAACTTTCATTCTACAATAAATTAAGAAGGCATTATCTCGCATCATCTCCCGACTTGGATGAAGAGATAATAACCGAACCACAAAATGCTGTACTGATGTTAAAAGCAGTTGAGTACGAAATGGAAAAGAGATACGATAAACTTTCCAAAGCAGCAGTAAGAAATATTGTGGACTATAACATTAAGGTTTCTAATCCTGCGACAAAACCAAAAGATACTGAAGTGATGAAGCACTATCCGCTTCCATACATAATTGTAATAGTGGATGAGCTTGCTGATTTGATGATTACAGCAGGAAGAGAAGTTGAAGAACCAATCACACGTTTAGCTCAACTTGCAAGAGCAGTTGGAATTCACCTGGTATTGGCTACTCAAAGACCTTCTGTAAATGTTATTACTGGTGTAATAAAAGCGAATTTCTCGGCACGCATCGCATATCAGGTTGCAACAAAAATAGATTCAAGGACCATTCTTGACATGAATGGTGCTGAGCAACTTTTAGGAAGAGGTGATATGTTGTTCCTTCCAACTGGTTCACCAAAACCAATCAGAATTCAGAATGCTTTTATATCAACTGACGAAGTCGAAAGAATAACTAATTACATTTATTCACAACCAGCATTTTCAAAACCATACCAGCTACCTTCTTTATATGAGAAAAAGAAAAGTTCTGTTTCGGGACTTGCAGATGATCTTGATGAACGATTTGAAGAAGCTGCAAGAATAATTGTCAGATATCAGCAGGGTTCGGTTTCATTCTTACAACGTAAATTACAGCTTGGTTATTCGCGTGCTGCAAGAATTATGGACCAGCTTGAAGAAGCTGGTATTGTTGGACCAAATGATGGCAGCAAAGCAAGAACAATTTTAGTCGAAAATGAAGAGCAGCTTGAAACAATCCTAAGATCATTGTAGTCAAAAGTGTTAAAAAAGGAATAATGATGAAAAAGATAATTATCACTGCATTTTTGGTGTTTATTAGTTTAATGAGCTTTGCTCAATCTGATGCAACTTCAATTTTAAGGGAATTACAAAACAAGTATAACACAATCAGTGATCTTTCTGTTGATTATACACAAAAGGCAAACGGAAAGGTCATTCTGACTGGTAAAATTTTTTTCAAAAAAGAAAACAAGTATAGAATTGAAAATAAAAATCAGATTATCGGTAGCGATGGAATTTCCGCCTGGAATTTTAATGCATCTCAGAAAAAGTATATTATTACAAATTATGATGCAGAGAACAATTCAATATATTCGATAAACTATCTTGTTTATCAATTGCCGAATGAATGTTTACTCTCAGTCAGAAGTGATGGAAATCATCGTGTTTTGGAATTGACTCCCAAATCAACTAATCTTCAGTTTAGTAGAATAGATCTATGGATTAATTCTGATAAACTGATCCAAAAAATTAGTTTCAAAGATCTCAATAACAGCACAACTGAAATAAATTTGAGCAACTATAAGTTGAATCAAAAAATTTCTGATTCCTTATTCTCTTTCAATCCACCGGAAGGAACCAAAGTAATTGACCTCAGATAAATCCGAAAAAATATTATCGCTCAGAAGTATCCTTAATTACTTCCTTTCATTTTTGCTTGCCGGAATATTTCTTTACATCGCATTTCACGATGTAAATTTTAATGAGGTACTTGAAATTGCGGCAAATGCAAATCTGTTCTGGATGACTGTTTTTATTTTATTGTTCTACATTGGACATCTCATTCGTGCTTACAGATGGAAATATATCCTTCATTCTGTTAAACCTGATACTAAATTTTCTAATCTGTTTAGTTCTTTGATGATTGGTTATGGGGTAAATTGCATAACACCAAAACTTGGTGAAGTGACAAGAGCGGTATTGTTTGGTAAGTGGGAAGGGCTTTCCCGCTCTTCAATGTTTGGAACTGTAATACTTGAAAGGATTATTGATATCATCGCATTAGCAGTTTCGGTTCTGATTGCAATTGTCATTTCAACAGAAAACATTCGTGAAAGTTTTCCATGGTTACTTACAACGGTTTACATTTCAGCTGCATTAATTGTATTATTTATTTTGTTTCTCTATTTAATCTTAAAATTTGAACAGAAATTTTCTGAATGGATAGTAAGGCTACTCAATCGTTTTTCTCATACGCTTGCAGATAAAGTGGCTTATATTTTTTCAATGCTTACTCAGGGATTTTTTAGTCTGAAAGGACGAAAAAATTATTATATAACTTTTGCTCTCTCTGCTCTCATAATTATAGTATATGCACTTACATCTTATATTGGATTGTTAATGTTGAATATGCAAACAATTCAACCTGTAACATTAAAAATGGGTTGGGTTTTAATGAGCATAAGTTCAATAGGTGTGATTATTCCTACACCGGGAAGTACAGGCTCTTATCATACTCTGGCAAAATCAACTCTTGTTTTATTATACGGATTTAGTGAAACAGTAAGTGCTGCCTATGCTTTTTTAACTCACATAATATCTTATATATTATTTATCTTAACAGCAGTTGTGATTTATTTCCTGTTTTACAGGAACAATAGTTCGATTAATGAAATTTCCAAAACTCAGATTGAGGAATCATAAAATTGAATAAAAATTTTGTCATCCTTTTGATTATCTGTTCAGCTATGATTTTATCTGCTCAACAGAATCAGATTCGTGCTAATATGGGAATTGATTTTATCAATACACCATCTATGATTGATTACATTAATCAAAGTAATTTTGCATCTGATGGTAGTCAGTTGCCAACATTCAACACTGCTGTTAATTTTTCAGTTGAATATGGAAGATTGCTAAATGAAAATTTTCAGCTTTCTGCTGAATTAGCATATCTAATTTATTCGTATAATGCAAGCAATATCAATGGAAGATATGATCTATCTTATAATCTGATTATGCCTTCGCTTTTGGCTTTTTATGTATTGAGCGGAAAAGGATATGATTTCAAATTTGGCGGCGGTGCTGGTTTAAGATTTCTGTCTGTTGATGAAACTTTACCTGCTTCTGTAAGATCAGATAATTATACTTCAACTGGTTTTGGTGCAATTTTAAGAGCAGAAGGCAATACTCTATTGAGCGGAAATTTTTATGCAAACATTATTGCAGATATCCGATATGATTTAAATGGTGAGCCAAAAGGAAACCTTGGTAATCTTAGGAATAATGTTATCAATGAAAATGTAAATTTTAACTCCCTTTCAGTTGGAATAAAACTGGGAGTCTCATATTTCTTTTAGGAGGTTTTATTGAATTTTTTGGATGCTATTTTACTTGGAATAATTCAGGGCATAACAGAGTTTTTACCAATCAGTTCAACAGGTCATTTAACATTAGCAGGAAAACTACTTAATCTGATTTCAAGAGAACATCCTGAACAATGGACAGCTTTTATCGCAGTTATTCAATTAGGGACTATGCTTGCTGTGCTGATTTACTTTTATAAAGATCTCTACGGTATAGTTAAAGATTTTATTAACGAAAATCTGTTCAGCAGAAGATCGTTTTCAAATCAGAACCTGAACTCTAAATTAGGTTGGCTGATTATTGTCGGAACGATTCCAATTGTCGTGATGGGATTATTATTTAAACAGCAAATCGAAGGTGCATTTACAAAAAATCTTTATGTGATCGCATTAAGTTTGATTGTATTGGGTATCATACTCTTTGTCGCGGAGAAGATCTCAAAATTTAAAAAAGAAATAGATCAGATATCCATTTTTGATTCCATTATGATAGGAATAGCTCAGGCAATTTCATTAATTCCCGGTTCATCACGCTCAGGTACAACGATTACTGCTGGATTATTTCTTGGACTTAAACGTGATGTCGCTGCAAGATTTTCTTTTTTGTTAAGTGTACCCGCAATTCTTGCCAGTGGCTTGCTTCAATTATATGAAGCACTTTCGTTTATCAATTCTGATATGATTATCAATCTGATAATTTCAACTCTTGTAAGTGCTATAAGCGGATATCTTGCAATAGATTTTCTGATTAAGTATCTGAAAAAAAAATCTACAATAATCTTTGTTGTTTACAGAATAATTCTCGGATTATCAATTTTAATTTTATTATCACAAAATTTTATTAATCCATAAGGAGGTCACATGAAAAAAATTATTATTGCTCTTGTTCTGGTTTTTGTAGCGAATCAAATTTTATTTTCACAACAAAAAAAGGATAAAAAGAAAATGGTGGACTCAATAACCGTTGCTATCATACAAACAAACATGGGAACAATTGAACTTGAACTTTATGCTGATAAAACCCCAAAGACTGTAGAAAATTTTGTTGGTCTTGCAAATAAAGGCTATTACAACGGTGTAATTTTCCACAGAGTAATTGATAATTTTATGATTCAAGGTGGTGACCCAACAGGAACTGGAAGAGGTGGGCAAAGTTTATGGGGCGGAAAATTTGAAGATGAGTTTGTTCCTGAACTAAAACATAACGGTGCAGGTGTATTATCAATGGCTAATGCAGGTCCCAACACAAACGGAAGCCAGTTTTTTATTACGTTAAAAGAAACTCCCTGGCTTGATGGAAGACATACCGTATTCGGAAGAGTAATTAAAGGAATGGATGTCGTTCAGGCAATAGGTAAAGTTCCTACTAATCAGCAAGACAGGCCATTGAAAGATGTTGTTATGGAAAAAGTGACAATTGAAAAAAGGCCGAAACAATCTCCTAAAAAATAATTAAATAAATATATCGCCAATTAGAAATGAAGCAGCAGGAATTTTTCACATCGCGCTGGGCACTTATAATTTCAGTTTTGGGAATCGCTGTTGGAACAGGTAATATATGGCGTTTCTCAAGAGTAGTCGCTCAGAATGGTGGTGGTTCATTTCTTATTCCTTGGGTGATTTTTCTGTTGCTCTGGTCTGTTCCGTTAATTATTGCTGAATTTGCAATTGGTAAATATGCTCGTCTCGGACCAATTGGAGCTATTGGGAAAATTGCAGGTAAAAATTTTACGTGGATGGGTGCTTTTATTGTAATGGTCGCAACGGGAATTATGTTTTATTACTCGGTTGTAACCGGCTGGTGTCTGAAATATTTTCTTTCTGCTGCGTCCGGAAATCTTATGCATGTTGAAAATCATTTTGATTACTGGAATCAATTCGCTTCAGGTTATTCCCCAGTGCTTTATCATATCATCTCAATCGGGATTGTTGCTTATATTGTTTATCGGGGAATTACAAATGGCATTGAAAAGTTTTCAAAGATACTTGTTCCCGCTTTGCTTCTCATTCTGTTTGGATTATTTATTCGGGCAATAACCCTTCCTAGTTCTTTTGAAGGTATAAAATATTTCTTCACTCCGGATTTAAATATCATTCTTGATTATAAAGTTTGGTTAAATGCGCTTACGCAGAATGCGTGGGATACTGGTGCCGGCTGGGGTTTGATTATGACTTACGCAATTTATATGCGTCACAAAGAGGATATATCACTTAATGCTTCATTAATTGCTTTTGGTAATAATAGTATATCTCTGATTGCCGGAATAACAATATTCTCGACGGTATTTGCTCTGAGTTCTGTTGATGCTATGCAACAGATCTCACAAAGCGGACCAGCAAATACCGGACTGACTTTCATATATCTTCCAAAATTGTTTGAACGATTATCACAAAGTAATTTTATAAATTCAGTCTTTGCTTCAGCGTTTTTCCTTGCTTTATTTTTTGCCGCACTTACATCTTTAATTTCAATGGTCGAACTTGCAACGAGAACTTTAATTGATTTTGGTGTCGGCAGAAGAAAAGCAATTATAGTTATTTCTATTATAGGATTTCTCTTAGGAATTCCATCTGCTCTTAATATGAAATTTTTGATTAATCAGGATTGGGTTTGGGGAGTAGGATTACTATTAAGCGGTGCATTCATTTCATTTGCAATTATAAAATTTGGCGTCAATAGATTTCGTATTGAAGTGATAAACGGAATTGGCAGCGATGTAAAAATTGGGCAGTGGTATAATATCATAATAAAATACTTTGTGCCCGTTCAGGCAATTATCCTCATAAGCTGGTGGTTAATTTCATCTATTAATTGGGATTCGGAATGGTGGAATCCGTTTCATATTGAAAATGCAGGTACCGCATTATTTCAATGGACGATTGTATTAATTGTGTTTATAGCATTTAATAAGTTTATGTTTCAAAAAGTTGTTGAAAATAATAAATGAAAATTGAAACAATTATTACAGCTGTAATAGTTCTGAGTGTAGTTTGGGGAGGATTAATTTATTTTATCCGTAAAGCATTATTCTATGAAAAACAGAAATTATTAAATGGCAAAAACTAAAATTCCATCTGTGTTTGATCTTCCAAAAGACATTAAGACAAATGGTCTTAAACCAATATATTATATCTTCGGTGAAGACACTTTTAGTTTTGATTTTGCAAAAGATTTAATTGAAAAAACTGTAGCTCCTAATCTTTCATCTGAATTTGATAAAGAAACTTATTATGGAAGTAAAAACACTTACTCGGAAATTATTTCTGCTGCTTCAACATTTCCTTTTGGAGATGGGAAAAAATTTTTAATTATAAAGAATGCAGAGAAACCAAAGGATAAAGAAAAACTCACTGAATATATAGCATCGCCCTCTGAATTTACTGTGATGCTGCTTTTACACGAAGGTACAATTACCAAACCTGAATCAGAACCCTATAAATCCTTAATTAAACTCGGTGAAATATTTGAATCAAAAGAAATGAAAGGTGATGCACTTGTCGAATGGGTTAAAACTTATGTTAAAGGAAACGGTAGAAACATTTCCGATGAGAATGCAAATCTTCTTATTGATATAGTTGGTGAAAATCGTTCTTTGATTGAGTTACAGTTAGAAAAAATATTTTTGTTCCTTAATGAGGAAAAGGAAATAACGCTGGAGAGTATTCAGCAACTTGCAACGGAACTTAAACAGTTTAATATTTTTGATCTTATTAACGCTGTTGGGAAAAAGGACAAAGCAAAAGCGCTGGAGATTGCATATAATTTATATGATTCAGGAACCGATCTAATTCAGATTATTGCAATGTTAAACAGATATTTTACAGCTCTCAGTAAGATTAATGAAATAACCGCTATGAAATTATCAGTTCAGGAAGCTGCAAGAATTGTTGGTACACATCAATATTATTATAAAGATTATCTTGATGCAGGGAAAAGATATTCAGATCAGGATATTACAAATGCCTTCAGAGCTTTATTCAATGCAGATGTTTCAATCAAAACAACATCGCTTGATCATAAAACTGTTCTCACTATTCTTATTGCTGAAATAATTTCGGATTGAATTCGCTCCATTATCAAACTGAATGGATGAATGACAATATGAATGAATGATTGTATGTGCGAATGAATCTCAGATTATGAAACTATTTTATAATCTTGCAAGCTTATAATTCTTAAATGCAAAGTAGATTTCTGATGCAGCAGTTTTAATCACAGTAGCAGTCGGGACAGCAAGCAACATTCCAAGTAATCCAAATAACTGACCTCCTGCAATAATCAATAATATTATAACTATCGGATGCATATCAACACTTTTCGAAAATACATATGGTTGTACAATTCCATTATCAATTGTATATGTAAATGCAACAAGTAAAATAATCAATGGGATTTGGGACAAGTCACCAGTATAAATAATAGATATAATTGCTGCGGGAACTCCACCAATAACAGGACCGAAGTAAGGAATTAAATGTCCGAGTCCGGCAATTACTCCTAAAGGAAGAGCATTAGGAATTCCAATGAACCAAAATCCAAAACCCAGAACTATTCCGACAAATGTGGCATCAAAAATCCAACCGCGGACAAATCTACCCAATTGAAGTGTTACTCTTTTTAAAATCCAATAAGAAGGTTCAAAAAATTTATTTGGTGCAAGATGAATTAATTCCCTTTTTATTTTATTGCTGTCTTTCAAAAGGAAAAATGAAATGAAAGGAACTATTACAAGTACAGCTACCACCGAAACTAATCCACTTACATAATCGTAGAAATGAGAAATAGTATTTGTTAATTGAGATGAAACAAATTTCTGAATCCTGGTTGAGATTTCACCTTGAGCAAAGAACGGAAATACGCGCAGAATTTTCCCTTCAAGAACTTTTAATTCTTCATTGATAGAAAATCCTTTTAATGAAGTTATCAACTGATCCATCTGGTAAATTAATTTTGGAATGACGACTGATAATGCCAGGTAAATGATAGCAATAAATCCAGCAAATACAATCAGTGTTGAAAATGTTCTGTTAATACCTTGCTGTTCCAGTTGATGAACAAAAGGAGCCAGTATCAGTGCAAGTAAAACTGAAATAGCCAGGATTATAAAAATATCTATGATCAGGTAAGCCAGATACAATAGTAAGCCCAAAAGAATGAGCAGGAGTAAAGTTCTTGAAAATTTTTTAATAGTAGTTTCAGGCATCAGACAGCCTCAATTCTTTTTATTCCGGGAACCTCACGCATCAATGCTCTTTCAATACCAGCCCTCAAAGTCATTACAGAAAGAGGACATTGTTCACAAGCTCCAAGTAAGCGCACTTTGACTATTCTATCATCAGTGATTTCAACTAATTCAACATCACCATCATCTGCCTGTAGAAATGGTCTGATAGAATTGAGAGCTTTTTTTATTTTATCACCGGATATCAAATTTAATCTGAATTATATATTTCAAAAATAATTAATCGATCTTATAAAATAATTTCAATCTTATTGTCATCTTTTGAATTTCTGATGTTTACCTGCTCAGTAAGTTTTCTTGAAATATCCATCATAATTTTTGCATATTCAGAATCAGGTTGATCATAAACCATCGGAATCCCATTGTCGCCACCTTCGCGTATTCTTGGGTCAATAGGTATTCCACCGAGAAATTCAACATTCAGTTCTTTGGAAATTCTTTCACCACCTCCGCTACCGAAAATGTCATATCGTTTTCCTGTATCAGGGGCAATAAAGTAACTCATATTTTCAATCACACCAAGAACAGGAACATTAACACGATTAAACATCATTAAGGCTTTGCGTGCATCAATGAGTGAAACTTCCTGCGGAGTTGTAACTATAACTGCTCCTGTGAGCGGAATAGTTTGTACAAGAGTCAACTGAATATCACCTGTTCCGGGAGGAAGGTCAAAAATCAGATAGTCAAGTTCACCCCATTCAACATCAGTCATAAATTGTTTGATTGCACCACTTGCCATCGGTCCCCGCCAGATTATCGGTGCTTTGTCATCCACCAAAACTCCAATTGAAATAAATTTAACTCCATAATTTTCCAAAGGAAGCATTCTAACAGAATCTTCTGCCTGATAAACTTTCGGTTTGTCTTTTATTCCAAGCATCAAGGGAACGCTTGGTCCGTAAATATCTGCATCAATTAAACCAACTTTTGCTCCATCTTTTGCAAGCGCCACAGCCAGATTAACTGCGACAGTACTTTTACCGACACCTCCTTTGCCACTTGCAACTGCAATTGTGTTTTTCACTCCTGGCAATATCGCATCTTTCTTCGGGTCGTTATGTTTTGAAATATTTGAAGAAACACTTCTTGTCTGGATATCAATATCAATCTTTTTAAGCGAAGGAAAATCTTTTCTCAACTGTTCTTCAAACTTTTGCCTAAGATAACCAGCGGTTGACTGAGCAGCAAAAGACATTTTAATATTAAGATTATCGCCACTTTGATCAATTGACTGGATTGAATTCAGTGTGAGAATGTTTGGATCGAATCCGTCGAAACTTAATTTTTTCAGTGAATTCAGTATAGTACTTTTTGTTAATTCATTCATTTAACTATCCTTTATTAAGACTTATAACTATTAAAACCATTTTGAATAAAGTTAAAAACATGTATTTATTTTCTGATTGCCTTTTTAACCGGAGAAATTTGTTTAGTAACATAGTTCATCAGCCATTCCTGACTGTTTATCTTAGTTGTGCCTTCCAGAACTTTGACAAAGTGATATGTACCATCTGAATGAAGTTCCCTGGCTTTGACATTATCCTTAAGGTAAACAGCAAGAATGTTATTTATAATTTCATCTTTTAATTTTTTGTCTTCAACAGGAAAAGTAATTTCTATTCTTCTGTCGAGGTTTCTTTGCATCATATCCGCACTGCTGAGGTAGACTTCTTCATTGCCATCATTTTTGAAATAAAAAATTCTGCTGTGTTCAAGAAATCTTCCTACAATACTTCTAACATGAATATTTTCACTTAAACCTTTTATGCCTGGTATCAAACTGCAAACACCACGGACAATCAAATCTATTTTTACTCCTGCATTTGAAGCTTCATACAATGCTGCAATGATAGGAGGATCAACAAGTGAATTCATTTTCATTATTATGTGTGCATCTTTGCCGGATTTTTTATTTGCAATTTCACGGGCGATTAATTTCAAAATTTTTTCCCGTGTGTTTAGTGGAGAAACAAAAAGTTTTCTGAATTCTTTTTGTTGTGAATAACCTGTGAGATAATTAAAAACATCTGAGACATCACTGCATAGTTCTTCATCGCAGGTGAAAAGTCCCAAATCTGTGTACAGCTTTGCAGTAACTACATTATAATTTCCGGTAGAAAGATGAACATATCTTTTTACGCCGTCGAATTCCTTTCTTACAATCAAAGTCATTTTGGCGTGAGTTTTCAATCCTACCAGACCATACACAACATGAACCCCTACTTTTTCTAGTTCACGTGCCCAGTAAATATTATTTTCTTCATCAAATCTTGCTTTAAGTTCAACTAGTACGGCAACCTGTTTTCCTCTGTCTGCGGCTTCAATTAATGCTTTGACAATCGGAGAATCCGTTCCTACACGGTACAATGTTTGTTTGATTGCAAGCACATCCGGGTCTTCAGCAGCTTTTTTAATAAAATCAACGACGGGAGTAAAAGAATGAAACGGATGATGTAATAATAAATCCCTTTGCCGGATTATTGAAAATATATCTTCCTCTTCCGTTACTTCTTTTGGGATGACTGGATAAAATGGTTTTTCCTTCAGATGATGAACAGGAAGTTTATATAAAATCATCACATCACTCAAACCAAGTGGTCCATTAACCTGATGCACATCGTCTTTTGTGATTTGCAGATTTTCCATCAAAGTCTCAAGCATAAAATCGGGCATCTTCTGCGCAACTTCTAATCTGACAACACTACCAAATCTTCTTTGTCGGATGTTTTCTTCTATAACACTTAACAAATCATCAGCTTCATCTTCCTGTAGTTCAATATCTGTATCGCGTGTAACTCTGAATTTATGAGTTTCAATAATTTCCATTCCTGGAAATAACATATGAATATTTTCTTTTATCAGATCACCTAACCAAACAAATCTTGCTTTGAATCCACCGTTGGTTATTTTTCTTCTGTTTGGATCAAGTATGTCATCAATCTGTAATAATCTTGGTAAAATATTTGGTACTTTTACTCTTGCAAAATGATTTTCACCGTTTGGTTTGCGAATAAGAACTGCAATACTAAGACTAAGATTTGAGATATAAGGAAAAGGTCTTCCTGGATCAAATGCAAGTGGGGTTAGCACAGGAAAAATTTCTTTCTTGAAATACTCGGTGAGAATTTTTTTTTCATCTTTTGAAAGTTCATCATATTCATGAAGAAATATATTGTTCTCTCGTAAAGAAGGAACTATATCATTAAGCCAAAGGTCGTAAAGTTGTTTAAGTAATGGTTGCAAACATTTTTCAATTTTCTGAAGTTGCTCTCTTGGTGTCAATCCATCGATTGATGGTTCAAGGACATTTGCTGCAATCTGTTCCTTAATTCCCGATACTCTTATCATGTAAAATTCATCAAGATTCGAGGAAAAGATTGAAACAAACTTAACCTTTTCGAGTAGTGGTAAGTCATGATTGAGAGCTTCCTGCAGTACTCTTCGGTTAAATTCAATCCAGCTTAAATCCCGATTGATAAAATTTTCAGGTCTGCCGTATTTTTTCAATAAATCTTTAACATTCATAAAAGATACTTTCTCATCTTGTTGTAAATATAAATAAAATAGTTTGCAGAAACTGTGGTGAAAAACAGATGCCAGTAAAAAGAATTAAAAAAGAAAAAATAAATAAACTTATAAAGTTATTTCTTCCAGAAAGCAGGGGCGAAAATTACCAGGACTGTAAAAAGTTCAAGTCTTCCGACAAGCATAAGAAAGGAAAGGAGAATTTTGGCTAAATCCGGCAGGTGAGAAAAATTTGCAACAGGACCAACAGTTCCAATGCCTGGACCAACATTTCCCAAACAAGTGGCACTTGCACCAATAGATGTTAAGAAATCTAATCCGGACAATGATAGTATGATTGAAGAAAGAACAAAAATTAAAATGTAAAGAATGAAAAACGCCTGAACATTTGATATAATTTCAGGAAGAATAGCTTTTCCGTTAACTCTTACAGGAATAATTGCACGAGGATGAATTAATCTTTTCAATTCAAGAAATCCGTTTTTAAAAAGAAGATAATGTCTTACAATTTTGATCGAACCTCCAGTAGAACCAGCACATCCGCCGATGAACAGAAGAACAAAGAAAATCATCCTAGAAAAGATCGCCCAGTTTTCATAGTCTGATGAAACATAACCGGTTGTTGTAACAAGGGAAACGACATGAAATAATGATTGCCTGAATTTTTCTTCCCAAGAAAGATTTAAATGCGGATGATGAATTATCATTATCAGGACTGATGAAATTAGAATGAAGAGTGAATAAGCCTTAAACTCATCGTTAGTTTTCAGGAAGCTGAAATTTCTGTGCAGTGCATAATAATGCAAGGTAAAATTTGTTCCGGCAAGAAACATAAATAAAATAAAAATGTACTGAATAAAGGGGCTAGAATAATATGCGGTGCTTGAATTCTTAGTTGAAAATCCACCGGTGGCTAAAGTTGTAAATGAATGATTAATAGCATCGAAAAGGTTCATTCCTGCAACCATTAAAAGAATTGTTTCAAGAGCCGTAAATATCAGGTAAATGCCCCATAATCTTTTTGCTGTTTCTTTAACTCTCGGATGAAATTTGTCTTTTGTAATTCCGGGAACTTCGGCAGCATATAATTGCATACCGCCAATTCCAAGTAAAGGTAAAATAGCAAGAGAAAGAACTATAATTCCCATTCCACCTATCCACTGAGTGATTGACCTCCAGAAAAGTAATCCGTGTGGGAGTGATTCAATATCCTTTAAAATTGATGCACCGGTTGTTGTAAAGCCAGACATCACTTCGAAGAAAGCATCAACATAAGAAGGAATTGAACCATGAATTACAAAAGGAATTGCACCGAACAAAGACATTACTATCCATCCTAAAGTAACGATTAGATAACCCTCTCTTTTCCCGATGTCAGTTTTGTCAGCATTTTTTGTAAGCTTCCATAGAATACTACCAATTATCGAAGTGGATAAACCACAACTAAGAAGAACAAGAATATCATCATCTTTATAATAAAGTGAGAAGGGAATTCCACTCATCATAAAAATTCCTGTGAGGATGAGTAGAAAGCCAATTATATTGAAGATTAATTTATAGTTCAAAACTTAATTGAAATTACTTAAAGAATTTATCGAGTTTACTAACGGCTTCAGGTAGAGAAAAAACTACTACTTTATCTCCGGGATTTATTTTAGAACTTCCCAGAGCAATAAAGCTTTCATTCTTTCTGATGAAACCACCAATGATCGCATCTTTTGGAAATTCGGATTCAGAGATAACATCTTCGGTTATTTTTGAACCCGGCTGAGCAACAAATTCCATTACTACCGCATCTATTCCTTCTAATGAAGAGTAAGATATGATCTCACCTTTCTTTATAAATCGGACTATGTTATTTGCAGCAATAAGTTTTTTATTTATCAGAGAATCCAATCCGATGGTTTGTGTAAGTGGTACATACTCTACTTTATCAACAAGTGCGATGACCTTTTTAACACCAAGATGTTTAGCCATCAAACAAGTAATGATATTAGTTTCAGCATCTTCAGTAACTGCAATAAATGCATCAACATCAATAATTCCTTCCTGTGCGAGTAAATCAATATCTCTTCCATCTCCCTGAATAATAAGTGCATTCGGAAGTTCGTCAGCCAATTCAAAAGCTTTTTCAGGATTTGAATCAATCAGTTTGACAGTCATTTTATCGCTAAGTAATGATGCAACACGACGACCAATTTTCCCACCACCCAAAATCATAATGTTGTCAAATTTTATATTCTCTTTTCCCGCAAGTTTCAAAACAGTTTCAAGTGCTTCAGATTTTGAGATTACAAAAATCTGGTCATTTGGTAAAAATTTGTCATTTCCTTTAGGAATTATAGTTCTGAAGTTTCGGTAAATAGCAACAACCCTGAAATCAAATGAAGAGTATTGTTTACTTATTTCTGAAAGTGATTTATGAATTATGGGTGCATTTTTATCAATCTTTAATCCGATAACCTGAAGCTTTCCGTTTTCAAATTCAATTATATCAGTTGCAGCGGTTCTGTTTATGAGGTTAACAGTTTCTTGAGCAGCAAGTTCTTCGGGATAAATCATAAAATCAATTCCGAGTTCAGTGAAATTTACACCATGTCTTGGGTCCAAATATTCAGCATTCGCAATTCTGGCAATAGTTTTTTTAGCTCCGAGTTTTTTCCCAAGGATTGCCGTTGCGATGTTAGCTTCTTCTGATGATGTAACAGCGACAAGAAGATCAGCTTTATCTATTTTAGCTTCCTCGAGAACTTTAATAGAAGTGGATGAACCCTCAATTGTCAGAATATCTGCCATCTGATCTGTGTAATGGAGACGATCGTGATCGAGGTCTATTGCAACAATATCGTTGTTTTCACTTGATAGTTGTTTGGCTAACTGATAGCCGACATCACCCATACCAGCGATTATAATTCTCATCTATGAATCAAAAATTTTTTCTTAACTACTCAAAATTTAATTAACCGAGAGTTAAAAACATCAAACAAAATAATCCGTGAGAAAAGAATTAAGAAGTTTAAGTAAAATTAATTGATCCTTTTTAAGTGATTATATAAAGCTAAAAGAATTATTGGGCAGATGAGAAGATCAATGATAGATCTCATAATAAAAAAGGAAGCCGCAGCTTCCTTTGCTAAATAAAAAAATAAATTAGTTCTATCTGACTTTAATCTTATTTTCCTTAATCAGTTTTGCCAGATGTGCAGTTCCTTTTTTGTTTATAGTTTTAATTGCACTTGTGGAAAGTCTTAATGTTACGAAACGATTAAGTTCCTGCACCCAGATTCTCTTTTTTTGCAGATTGGGTAAAAATCTTCTGTTTGTCTTATTATGCGCATGCGAAATGCTACTTCCGTAAACAGGTCCCTTGCCCGTTACCTGACATCTTCTCGACATTTTAATACTCCTTAATTAAAATTCCTTTTTTGAATGCCAAATATAGAAAGTTTAAGCCAAAACAGGAAACATTTTTTAAAACTTTTTTATCGTAATTCCAGTGGAAAAATAATTGACACTGTTGACAATTATCTAAGAACTGCTAAATTTATAATTGAAATCTTTAGCAAATCGTTTATTTCCAAAAATTTGAAAGGATGAAATATGGAATTCTATGAATTGCATCCTGTAAACCCGCAAGTAAGATTTATTAATAAAGCTATTGAAGTTCTTCGCGAGGGTGGGATAGTCATTTTCCCAACAGATACATACTACGGAATTGGCTGCGACCTTTACAATAAAGAGGGAATTGAAAAATTACTTTCAATAAAAAATGAAACAAATACAAAACTTTTCAGCTTCATTTTTTCTGATTTCAAAGACATCAGCAAATACGCAAAGGTTTCAGATTATGCCTTTAAAATAATGAAAAAACTTTTGCCTGGACCATATACATTTATTCTTCCTGCCGCTAAAGAAGTTCCTAAAAAACTTTGGAGTAAAAGAAAGACTGTTGGAATCAGAATGCCTGAACATAATGTCTGTAAGCTTTTGGTTTCAGGGCTGGGCAATCCTATAGTTAGTACAAGTACTACAAACCGATTGGGAGATCCGATAGTTGATCCCAATGAAATAAAAAATGTATTCAACTCACAGGTTGATTTAATGCTGGCATCGAGCAATTTAATGGCAGAGCCTTCAAGTGTAATTGATCTTAGTGGCGAAGAACCAATTATTGTAAGAGAAGGCGCCGGTGATATAAGTATCTTTCAGTAAGAGCTATTTCTTTCTGTAAACGAAATTAGATGATGCCTGCGCAAGTGGTGTTAATATTATCTGGTTGATATTAACATGCTTTGGTCTTGTTGCAGCATAAACTACTGCATCAGCTACATCATCAGGAGTTAAAGGCTGAAGACCCTCATAAACTTTTTTAGCTCTGTCTTCATCTCCGCGGAATCTTACTTTGCTGAACTCTGTTTCAACCATTCCGGGATCAACACTTGTTACCTTTATTCCTTTTTCAAGCACATCAAGTCTGAATGATTGACTTAATGCTTTTACTGCAAATTTGGTTGCGACATAAACATTACCCATTGGATATGGTTCGTGTCCGGCGGTTGAGCCAATATTAATTATGTGGCCGGTTTCTCTTTGAACCATTTGGGGAACGACAACTCTGGAAACATAGAGTAACCCTTTAATGTTCGTATCAATCATTTCATCCCAATCTTCAATTTTGCCTTCATAGAATTTATCCAAACCTCTTGCAAGTCCTGCATTGTTCACAAGTATATCGATTGATTTCCATTCCGCCGTTAAAGAATCATAAAAAGATTTTACCTCTTCAAAATTTCTTACATCAAGTTGAACAGGCAGTACCTGAATATTTTTCTTTACTGATAATTCATGTGCAAACTTTTCAATTTTATCTTTTCTTCGTGCAGTGATGATCAGTTTTGTTTTTAAATCAGCAAACTTTTCAGCGCAGGCTTTACCTATACCTGATGAAGCACCCGTAATCAGTACAATTTTTCCTTCAAGATTTTCCATATTACTTCCTTTTTAATTGAATACTCCAGGAATTTGAAAACCACACTTTTTGCATTTGCCTTTATCAAAGTTATGAAATTTAACATTATGCCAGTTTCTTTCAATCATAATTGAATTGCAGTTTGGACAATATGTGGACTGATTTTTTGAATCGAGTACATTACCGACATAACAATATTTTATGCCTTCTGTTTCTGCTATTCGCTTAGCTCGCAGTAAAGTCGAGTGTGGTGTGGGTGATTTGTCCCTCATTTTAAAATCCGGATGAAATGCAGTGAAATGTAATGGAACATTCTCTCCCAGATTTTTCAGAATCCAGTTACATTCATTTTTAATTTCATCATCTGAGTCATTTTCACCGGGAATAAGAAGCGTGGTTAATTCAATCCAAACATTTGTTTCGTGTTTCAGCCAGTAAATTGTATCTAGAACATAATCGAGATGGGATAAAGTATTTTTGAAATAAAATCTCTCAGTAAATCCTTTTAAATCAACATTGGCAGCATCAATGTATTGATAAATTTCTTTTCTGGCTTCTTTATCAATATATCCGGCTGTAACCATCACATTTTTTATCCCTTCTTCTCGCGCAAGTTTGGAGATGTCAATTACATACTCACCAAAGATTGTCGGATCGTTGTAAGTATAAGCAATTGAAGGTGAGTTGTATTTCTTTGCTAAAGCAATAACATCTTCAGGAGAAGCTTCTACCGAATAAGTCTCATCAATTTTTGCTTTGCTGATTGACCAGTTCTGACAGAACTTGCACCCAAGATTACATCCTGCTGTGCCAAATGAAAGGATGGAAGTGCCTGGTAAAAAATGATTAAGTGGTTTTTTTTCAATCGGATCAATTGCAAAACCAGTTGGTCTTCCATATCCGATTGAATAAAGTTTGCCTCCTATGTTTTGTCTGATATAACAAAAGCCAGGTTGACCTTCTCCGATTTCACAGTATCTCGGACATAATGTACAAAGTATTTTACCTTTATCAGTTTGCCTCCACCATTTTGCTTCTTTCAAATCTGTTGTTCTCATATTACATCACCTCAAATCTTATCCAATTTGTTCTACTTTTTTCTGAATAAGGAGCTCCGGCTGTAAAGATAAGAAGATCACCAGATTTTGCAAGTCCCGAATTAAGTATTGAAGTTTTAGCTTCTTCAATGGCTATATGTTCTTTATCAATCTTTTCAGAAAAAATTGGAATCACACCCCAATGTAATGAAAGATTATTCATTGTATCGAAATTATTTGATACAGCAATGATTTTTGCATTAGGTCTGTACTTGGATATAAGTCTTGCTGTTCTTCCTTTTTCAGTAAAGACAACAATGGCTTGTGCATTTGTCTGACGACTTATGGCAACAACTGCTCTTCCAACAGAATCAAATAATTTTTCCTGTAAAGATTCGGGTATCAGAAACTCCATATCCTTTTTAATACTTGAATGTTCTTCAGCATTTTTCAGAATGTCATTCATTATCTGTACAGTTCGTACGGGAAATTTTCCCACAGAGGTTTCACCGCTAAGCATTACTACATCAGTCCCGTCCCAAACTGCATTGGCAACATCAGATGCCTCAGCTCTTGTTGGAATTGGAGAATTTATCATCGATTCAAGCATCTGAGTAGCAGTAATAACCATCTTTCCGGCACAATTACATTTTCTTATAATTGATTTTTGTAATACCGGAACCTCCTGAGGAGGAAGTTCAACACCTAAATCACCACGTGCAATCATTATTCCATCTGCTATTTTAAGAATCTCATCAATTGATTCTACTGCTTCCTTCTTTTCAATCTTTGCTATTACAGGAATTTCTTTCCCTTTCATCAACAACCAGTTTTTTAGTTCAATAACATCTTCTGCACTACGAACAAAAGATAAAGCTATAAAATCAACCCGGTGTTTCAGAGCAAACTCAATATTTTCATAATCTTTTTCAGTAATAGAAGGTGTACTTAATTTCATTCCCGGAAGATTCATCCCTTTTCTTGGCTTAAGCGAACCCCCGTTTAATACTGTACATATTACAGACTTTTCGTTCTTAGCAATAATCTTAAGACGAATTAAACCGTCGTCAATTAATATCAGATCCCCGATTTCAGCATCTCGCGGAAGATATTTATAAGTCGTAGAAATCTTCTGTTTTGTTCCCGGAATATCTTCTGTGGTTATTTCAATCTGATCGTTTTCATTAAGTATTATTTGAGGTTCTGTAAGTTCACCAATTCTGATTTTAGGACCCTGCAAATCAATCAAGACAGCCAAAGGAGTTTTTTCTTCAACACAAGCCAGATAGATATTCTGATAGACTTGTTCAAAGAAATTATAATCTCCGTGTGAAAAATTTAATCGAACTCCATCTATACCAGCATAAATCAGGTTTTTAATTTGTTCTACAGATGAAGTTGCAGGACCAATTGTCGCAAGTATTTTTGTTTTAGCAATGTGTTCAACTGCTTCAGGCATTATTTTTTAGTTTTCTTCTTTTGTTGATTATTGTTCTGAGTTCTTATTTGTCTGGATTTTTCATAAAGTTCTTTTATTCTTTTTTCTACAAGATAAAATACAGATCCGACTTCATATCCTTTAGCGGTTTTCTTTCCAGCTTTTACTCCGGTGAGAATTTCAATTCCTTCTTCAACTCTTGAAATAGGATAAAGATGAAAAATGCCTTTCTTAACAGCTTCAATTACTTCTTCTTTAAGCATCAGATCGCGGATATTTTGTATCGGAAAAATTACACCCTGAGTTCCTGTTAATCCTTGTAATTTACAGATATCAAAGAATCCTTCTATCTTTTCATTTACACCACCAATTGGTTGTACATCACCTTTCTGATTGAGTGAGCCGGTGACAGCAATAGACTGCTTGAGAGGGAGATTAGCCAATACAGAGAGTAATGCGAAAATTTCTGTGCAGGAAGCACTATCACCTTCAACCATTCCGTATGATTGTTCAAATACAAGATTGGCGTTAAAGGATAACGGCATATCCTGTCCGAATGTTTCGCGGAAGTAACCAGAAATAATTAATACACCTTTATTATAATGTCTTCCGCTCATTCCAGCTTCGCGTTCGACATTTATTATTGCACCGCTTCCAAGAGAAACCGTTGCGGTAATTCTTGTAGGTCTTCCGAAAGAATAGAAATCTGCATCATAAACAGCAAGACCGTTTATTTGTCCGACTCTTTCACCTTGCGTATCAATTAATATGAGATTGTCTTTATACATTTCCGTAATCTTTGATTCCAGCATTCCGTGTCTGTCTTTTGCCATCCGGTAAGCTTTCTGTACATGAAAATCAGAAACGATATTTTGTCCATCATCTTTTGCCCAGAAACTTGCTTCACGCATAACATCTGCTATTCTTGAAAAGCGTGTACTTAGTTTATCCTGCCTTCCAGCAAAGATTGCACTTATTTCCATCAGATATGCTATTGCTGATTTATCGAACTCAAGCAGGTTTTCTTCTTTGATAAGTTTCTTAATTACTTTAGCATATTCCAGAATGTTATGTTCGGTTCTGTTAATCTCATAATCGAAATCGGCTTTTACTTTAAACATTTTTTTGAAATCATATTCACGTTCGCTCAGATATGAATAAATAATCTGACTTCCTATTAAAATTACTTTTGTGTCAATATCTATTGGTTGTGGCTTTAATGATGTTGAAGAAAGTGAGAGAAGAAAAGGGGATTCCTGAATTTCTAATTTATTGTAAGTAAGAACTCTCTTAAGTGTTTTCCAGACGCCAGGTTCTTCAAAAAGATGAAGAACATTCAAAACCAGATAACCACCATTGGCTTTAAGCAATGAACCGGCTTTGATATTTGTGTAATCACTATACCAACCACCATGGCCGTCACTAACTCGTTCGATAGTTCCAAATAAATTTACATAAGTTGGATTTGTTTCAATTATTACAGGGCACTCTTCTGTTTCGCTGTTATCAAGAATTATATTAACATCATAATCACTAAAGTAGTCAATTTCTACTCCTTGTTGAGTTGTTTCCCCAAGAGGTTTGACACCTTTAAATATCTGAATGTTATTAAGAATATTTTCTTCAACCTGGTTTAAGAAATTAAGGACTGAATTTGAACCAAACTTTTCTTTAAGTCCTTCAAAAATTCCTTTAACAATTACTTCAGCACTGTCACGTTCAAGCTGCTGAAGTTTTTCCTGAAATTCCTGACTGATCTTTAATCCTTTTTTGAAAAGTATCTGAAGATCTTGCTGATTATCCTGATACTGCCGAAATATTTCCTGTGCCTGTTCTTTTGATATTTTATTCTGATTAACAAGTTCTTCAATCTGAAAAATCGGTACAGGATTTCCATCAATCAAAGGAAGTATATCGGGTCTGATCACTTCACCGACTTTTATCTGGCCCAGTGAAAATCCTTTCTTTCTTAATTCCTTATCAAAAGAATTCATCAGGTCTTGTTCTTTCTGATTGTATTCGTCAATCAGATTTTTCTTCCTTGTAAGATATAACTCACTTTCAAGGGCTAATGGAATTCTTTGTTTAAGTACTTCGATAGCTGATTGCAGTTCCTGTTTGAACTCTTTTGCTCTTCCTTTCGGAAATTTTAATAACATTGGTTGGTCTGGGTCTTTAAAGTTATTTACATAAGCATAATCATGAAGCTCTGGACATTTGGCAGTTATTTTCTCAAGCATTTTTTTGATAGTAGTTGCTTTTCCGGAACCTGACAGACCTGCAATGTAGATATTGTAACCAGGGCTTCTTAAATCAACACCAAGCCGTATTGCTTTCAAAGCTCTTTCCTGACCAAGAATTCCTTCAATAGGTTCAAGTTCTTCTGAAGATTCAAATTCAAAAATTTCAGGATTGCATTTCCATCTTAATTCTTCGGGCTTTAATTCTCTGTGTGCAGGAGCTTTAGGATTTGCCATAGTGTTTCCTCATATTTATTTTGGAGTGAGAGGAATGATATACTTTAAATTATTTTTCTCAATGTCAAACTAATCATTCTTTAAAATATTTTCAAAGACACTGAACAAGGATTACTGATTATGACTGTGGAAGAAATTCGTCAAATATTTCCGTTTATAAAAAATGGAATTACTTATTTTAATCATGCCTCAACAGCTCCTGTATCATCAGTAGTTAAAGAACGATTAACAAATCTTTTAAATGAAAAATCAGAGTTCAGAATTGATGACTACTTCACTTTTATGAAAGTATATGAAGAAACAAAGGAGCTTCTCGGACAACTTCTAAATGCTGATCCTGAACGAATTGCATTCATTGATAATACAAGTACCGGATTAAACATTTTAGCAACAGGTATTCAATGGAAAGAAGGCGATAGAATTCTGTTGAACGATGTTGAATTTCCAGCGAATGTTTATCCTTTTCTAAATCTTGAAAGATTTGGTGTAAAGGTAGATTTTGTGAAATCAAAAAATGGTATTGTCTCTGCTGAAGATTTAATTTCAAATGTAAAACCCGAAACAAAACTTATTTCCGTTAGCTTTGTTCAATTTCTTTCAGGTTACAAAATTGATCTTGAAAAGCTTGGAATTTTTTGCAAAGCTAATGATATAATTTTAAGTGTCGATGGAATTCAGGGAATTGGTGCGCTGGATTTTGATGTTAAGAAATTAAAAATAGAATTCCTTTCCTGCGGAACGCAGAAATGGTTATTCGGTGCACAAGGCCTTGCATTCATTTATATTACTGAAGAATTGCAAAACAAATTAAAACCTGCTTATGTAGGCTGGCTTTCAGTTGAAAATGCATGGGATATTCTGGATTATAAAATAGAATTGAAAAAATCAGCTAATGTTTTCCAGGGTGGAACTCTTAATTCGATTGGGATTTATATTTTTAACATTTCTCTAAAGATGTTGAAAAATTTTGGCTTTAACAGAATTGAAGAAAGGGTAATATCCAATACAGAATATCTTCGGAACAAATTAAATGAGATTGGAATAAAGACACTTACAGATGAAGTTGATAAAAAACATCTTTCAGGCATAACTACTTTCAAAACTGATAATACTGAAAAACTTTATAAATATCTTGAGGATGAAAAAATCATTTGCTCTTTAAGAGAAGGATACATTAGATTGTCACCGCATTTTTACAATACATTCGAAGATATCGATAGAGTAATAAATGCGATAAACAAATTCAGAAATTAAAAGGAATGATTATGAGAAATTTTTTAATTACAATCATTGTGCTGTTAAGTTTGATTTCTTTGTCAGCACAAAACAAAGAAGAAAAAGTCAGAGTAAGTCCCAAAGCAGAAATAATGCAGGTAGTTGGTTTCACTGAAGTCAGAATTATTTATAGTCGTCCAGGTGTTAAAGGCAGAGAAATCTGGGGAGGATTAGTCCCATACAATCAGGTATGGCGTGCCGGTGCAAATGAAGCGACAAAATTTATATTCAGTACAGATGTTTTAATAGAAGGCAAACCATTAAAAGCAGGTTCATATAGTTTTTTTGCAATTCCGGGTAAAAAAGAGTGGACATTGATTTTTAACAAGGTTGCAAATCAATGGGGTGCATTTGAATATAATGAAGCACAGGATGCCCTCAGAATAAAAGTTAAACCTGAAAAAAGTTCCACTTTTCAGGAATGGCTGGCTTATACTATTACAAAAACCTCTGATTACTCCGCAATAATCAGATTAGAATGGGAAAAATTAAAAGTGCCTTTTAAAATTGAGGTTAAATAATTTTTATTTATAATCAGTGAAAATTGTCAGTCTTCGTTTTTACTCCGACTGACAATTTCTAAACTGATATTTTATCTTCTTATTATTTCCAGCAATTCTTTTGTTTTTTCTTCCATCAACTTATAGTTGCCTCTTGATTCAACATTAAGTCTTATAATTGGTTCCGTGTTCGACATTCTTAGATTAAACCGCCAGTCAGGATATTCTACACTTAATCCGTCAGTTTTATCAATCTTTCCATCAGAGTAAAGTTTTTCAATTTCTTCAAGTTTTGCTTTCGGATTATCAATAGTAGAATTGATTTCTCCTGAACAAGGATAAGCAGCAATCATTTCTTCAACTAATTCACTGAGCTTTTTATTCTCTTCAGACATCAATTGAAGAATTAGTAAAAACGGAATCATTCCGCTATCAGAATAAGCGTTATCACGGAAATAATGATGGGCTGACATTTCACCCCCATAAATTGCATTAACTTCTCTCATCTTCTCTTTGATGAATGCGTGTCCGCTCTTTGATTGAACAGCAACTCCACCATATTTTTTTACAACATCCAGAGTATTCCATATTAATCTGGGATCGTGGACAATTCTTTCGCCCGGATGTTTTAACAGAATTGATTTGGCAAGCAATCCTACTATGTAATATCCTTCAATAAAATTTCCTTTCTCATCAAAGAAAAAACATCTGTCATAATCACCATCCCAGGCAACTCCAAGGTCGGCTTTGTTATTAAGAACAGCATCAATTGTTGATTGACGGTTTTCAGGTAATAAAGGATTTGGAACACCGTTAGGGAAGTTTGAATCCGGTTCATTAAAGACTTTAATTATTTTTATTGGTAAATATGGTTCTATTGCATTTACAGCAAGTCCTGCACATCCGTTACCAGCATTAGCAACAACTTTGAAAGGTTTAATCTTAGAAGGGTCATAAAACTTTTTAAGGTTATTAATAAAATCGCTCATCACATCAAGTTTTTTTAATGATCCTTTTTTATCCGATACAGGATCAAATGAATTTGTTAGAATCATTTTTTCAACTTCATTCAAACCTGAGCTGTATCCAACCGGTACAGAATCACGTTTTACGAATTTCATTCCGTTATACTCAGGAGGATTATGACTTGCTGTAATCATTATTCCACCATCTGTACCGAGAAATGGAGTTGCAAAGTAAATCATTTCAGTTCCGCAAAGACCAATATCAATTACATCAACGCCACTGTCCATCAAGCCTTTTGCAAGTGAATCGCTTAATTCTTCTGATGATTTTCTTACATCATGACCAATAACAATTTTTTTTGCAGAAACAAGTTCGGCGAATGCCCGTCCTATTTTGTAAGCTAAATCTGCATTCAGTTCAGAAGGAACTTTGCCTCTGATATCATAGGCTTTGAAACTTTCTAATCTTTCCATAAAATTTCCTTTAAGAATAATTTTTCAGTGAATTATTTTGGGTTTTTTTGCTTCATAAAAATAGTTTTACTTTCGCACGCAATTTAATGAAATATTTTTTTCTGGAGATAGATTTTTACATGGACTTTTATCATGAAGGATATTAGTTTTTCGCCTGTAATAATTTCGGAGAGAGTTATCGCTACTACTGATACAGTCAAATGGCACTTCGCTAAATGCAATAATTCAAAATGTAACTCTATTTTTCTCGTGCATCCTGAAGAGGCACCGGGAGATTTAGGTTACCTTTGTCCGGATTGCAGCAGAAAGATAACTACATCTCATATAGTGCAATGTTCAAGCTGTAAAACAGTTTTAAATTTTATTCGTGTTGCACCTTATGAGGAGAAAGTTGTTTTTACAGTTCCCAAATGTTCTCATTGCATCGGTACCATTGAAGATGAATGGGAAGTGGAACCATTATATCAGCCAGATTCTTATATCTGATTAGCAATCCTTAATTTAATTCATTTATCTGATGCAGAATTGCAGAAGTGAATAGTTATATTCAAAGGAATTATTACACATCTTCACACATTTATCAAAATATTTTACCGCTCATCATCATTTCATACAATCAAAAAAAATTTTTTTCAGTATTTTTCCAATCGAAGAATTATCAATTCATAAAAAAATTAAGGTAAATCTATGTTGAAAAGATTATCTGATTTATTGAGACTCTCTCTATTCGTTTTAGTAACAATATTGGCTACGAATTGTGCTTCCGTAAGTACAGAAGCGCAAAGCACATCAGTCAAAACATACGAATGGATGAATCTTGATACTGTCAAAGCAGGTCCATTTGATACAGGTAAAATGTGGACCTTCGAATATCCTCCAATTGATTATTTTGAAAAAGAATATGGTTTCAGACCAAGTGAAGAGTGGTTTGACCATGTTCGTATGTCAGCTTTGAGATTTGCGAATTACTGTTCGGCTTCGTTCGTTTCAGAAGACGGATTAGTTATGACCAATCACCATTGCGCAAGACAAAGTGTTACGCAGGTTACAAGAGAAGGTGAAGACTTACACGCAAATGGATTTATAGCTGCAACACTTGAAGAAGAAAGACCAGTTCCAGGACTTTATGTTGATCAGTTGGTTCTGATTAAAGATGTCACAAAGGAAGTGATGGAAGCTGTTGAAGTTGCGAAAACAGATGAAGAAAGAGTGCAACTTGAGGAGGATGTAATTCAAAAAATTGAAGACAGGGAAGCTAAGGAAACCGGACTTGAGGTTGCTGTAACCAAGCTTTTCAATGGTGGAAAATATTCTTTGTATGGTTATAAACGATATAAAGATGTTCGTCTTGTTTTTGCACCCGAAGATCAGTTAGGTTTCTTTGGTGGTGATCCTGATAATTTTACTTATCCAAGATATAATCTCGATTGTTCTTTCTTCCGTGTTTATGATGAAAATGGTCAGCCATTGAAGACAGAACATTTCTTCAAATGGAGTAAAGATGGTGCAAAAAACGGTGAAGCAGTTTTTGTTGTTGGAAATCCAGGTAATACAGACAGACTTAATACAGTTGCTCAGTTAGAATTTATGAGAGATATCCAGTATCCACGTACTCTTGAATTATTAAATAGTTTGATTGACTTGTATAAAAATATGTTGAAGGAAAATCCTGAAAGAAAACTTCAGCTTCAGGATATGATATTCAGTTTTGAAAATTCCAAAAAAGCATTCGAAGGAATTCTGAAGGGATTAAGAGATCCAATCTTAATGAAGAGAAAAGTTGATTTTGAGGAAACATTTAAATCAAAAGTGAAATCAAATCCCGAATTGAATAAAAAATACGGAGATCTTTGGGATAAAATAGCAAACATAAGAAATGAACTGAGAGATGTTTCTAATAAAAATTTTGCTTTCAGCAAGAACAGATTTACAACTCCGCAGTATTTTATGATAGCAGAACAATTAATTTCTCTAGCCGAAGAATTAAAGAAACCTGAAAGCGAAAGGGACGAATTATATGTGGGTGAAGAACTTGAGAATACAATTTCTTCAATTTTCCCAAATGACTTCGATGAGAAGATGCAAAACAGACTTCTTCAGAACAGAATTGATGTAATGGTAAAATATGTTGGAATGAATGACCCTCTCGTTAAAAACTTTACTGGTGGAAAAACAGGTAAAGAAGCACTCGATTACATTCTTTCAAAATCAAAAATCACAAGTCCTGAAAAAATAAAAGAATTAGTAAAGCAAGGTCCGGATGCAATTCTTAAATCTGATGATCCATTCATTCAGTTTGCATTAAACTCAAAAGAAACTATAGAAAAAATTCAGAAGAAGAATAAAGAGTTGCTTGATCTTGAAGAAAGTTACTCAACTCAACTTGGTAAAGCATTGTTTGAAGTTTATGGAACATCTATTCCACCAGACGCTACTTTTACTTTGAGAATTTCTGATGGCGTTGTTGATGGGTTCCCTTATAACGGAACTGTTGCACCGCCATTTACTACATTCTTTGGTTTATATGACAGATATTATTCTTTCAACAAGGAATTTCCTTGGAATCTTCCGAACAGGTGGATAACCCCTCCTGCAGATTTTGACTTATCAACTCCATTTAATTTCGTCTCAACGAATGATATCATAGGAGGAAATTCAGGAAGTCCTGTTATTAATAAAAATGCAGAAATTGTCGGACTGGCATTTGATGGAAACATTCAATCATTACCAGGTAATTTTATTTTCAGAACTGAAGAGAACAGAACTGTTTCTGTTCACTCTAAAGGGATGGTTGAAGCAATTGATAAAGTTTACAAACTGAAAAGATTAAGCTACGAATTACAAAACAGTAAAATGCTGAAATAATATTTAAGCTTTTTAATATTCTTATGAATGGCTGATTTGGTAATGATTCCGAATCAGCCATTTTTTATTCCCAAATGGAAAGTTTATTCTTATTTTAGTATCAGATTATCCACAACTTTTCGGAGGTTCGGGATGAATAACTTGCTACACTTTTTAAAGTCAATTTTAATTTTCATCATACTTTTTTCTTTAAATCTTCTATCTCAAAACCGACTTCTTAGTCCAGATGATTTGTTTAAAATCAAAAATGTAAATGAAACGGTTTTTTCACCTGATGGTAAGATGATTGCATATACTTTAAATGTTCCAAGACCTCTGAATGAAGAACCCGGTAATAACTATAATAATCTTTTTGTCTATAAAACAGATGATCAGGAAAACATTGGATTGCTTGCAAATAAAATATCCGTATCTTCAATACAGTGGGATACAGAATCAGAACGAATTTATTTTTTGGGAAAGATTGGAGAACAGAAAACCAATCAGATATATTACATTGATGCTGATGGGGGTTCGCCTAAATTAGTTACAAATGAAACTACTGATGTTATTGCATTCAAAGTAAGTCCCGATGGCCAAAAGATTGCTTTTGTCAGACTTGAAGATAAAAGTAAAGGTAAACAGGAAATGCTTAATCGTGGATTTGATGCTGAGATTTATGAAGAAGAGTTTCAGCAGAGAAATTTATATCTGATGAATTTAGAAGATAAATCCATAAAGCAAATAACAACAGCGTCATCAGTTTTTGAATTCGAATGGTCAAATGATTCTAAAAATATTGCTGCTTCAATTGCTGATAAAAATCTTGTTGATGATTCCTATATGTTTAAACGACTCTATGTTATTGACAGTGAAACCGGAATCAAATATAAGTTGGTTGATAATCCTGGAAAGCTTTCACAGTTTTCTTTCAGTCCCGATGGAACAAAATTAGCATTTGTTTCTGCCTCAAGTATAAATGATGCTGTAAGTGGAAGTCTGTTTATCTGCGATGTTCCTAATACCAAATCATTCTCTGAATTACGAAACTATACCGAAGGATTTGAAGGCTCGGTAATAATGGTAAAATGGAAAGATAATAACACTGTTATCTTTTCCTCAGAAGAAGGAGTTGATATTACTTTAAGAGAACAAAAAATTGGTGAGAAGCATAGTCAACTAATATTAGAGCCCGGGAAAGTTGTTTTCAGGAATTTTGACTTCCTCAATAACTTAATCTGTTTTGCAGGAAACACGAAAGAACATCCGAATGAATTATTTCTTTTCAATCTGGATACTAAAGAATTGACAAAAGTTACCAATCACAATAACTGGCTGGCTAATATTAAACTTGCAAAGCAGGGAAAAATTGAGTATGCAGCAAAAGATGGACTAAAGATTCAGGGAGTCCTGATTTATCCCGTTAATTTTGAACAGGGAAAGAAATATCCTTTGATTACATATATTCACGGAGGTCCTGAGTCCGCAGTTCAAAATGGTTGGGAAACAAGTTATGGTTCCTGGGGACAATTTGCTGCGGCTAAAGATTTCTTCGTTTTTATGCCTAACTATCGTGCTTCATCAGGTAGAGGTGTTGAATTTACTATGATGGGTTTTGGTGACCTCGCCGGAAAAGAGTTTGAAGATGTTATTGATGGAATTGATTATCTGATTCAGCAAGGCTTTGTTGATAAAAATAAAGTAGGAATCGGTGGAGGTTCATACGGCGGATATTTTTCTGCCTGGGCAGCAACAAAATATACAGATCGATTTGCCGCATCGGTTGTTTTTGTCGGAATCTCTAATCAGATTTCAAAAAGAAATACTACTGATATTCCTTATGAAGATTATTATGTGCATTGGGGATTATGGACTCATGAGAATGAACAACTTGTATGGGAAAGAAGCCCAGTTCGTTATGCACATCAAAGTAAAACCCCGACATTAATTTTACACGGAAAAGAAGATCCTAGAGTTCATCCTTCGCAAAGTCTTGAACTTTATCGGGCACTAAAACTTCACGGTAAAGCACCGGTAAGATTAGTATTTTATCCTGGGCAAGGTCATGGCAACAGTAAAAATACTTCGAGATATGACTTCCTTGTCCGGACACTGGAATGGTTTGAATATTATCTGAACAGTAATTATCCGAAAGACAGAATGCCAGCAAAATATTTAGATTTTGAATATTAGTCAGATTAAATAGTTAATCTGTTTTTCCGATAATAATTTAAACACTTAAAAGTTTTGGTTATTACTTTAGTCACACAAATTAGTGTTGATTAAAAAATCAATTTAATTATCTTGCGTCGCCAAATTTTAGAATAAATATAACAGGAGAAAGATGTTTGGTTTCTTAAAGGTTGATGAGGAGGCAAAACGCATCAACTTTGACAGACATATTGAAGTCAAAAGAAAAAAAAGATGGTTTGATATAATCTTCTTTACTATTGCATTTATTATCCTGAATATAATTCTTTATTTCCTGACAATAGTTTGAGTAATAATCTAATGAAAAATGGTTCTGTTTACATAGAGACTTATGGTTGCCAGATGAATTTTGCTGACACAGAAATTGTGCTTGGTGTTCTGAAAAAGCAAGGTTATACTGTTGCTCAAACTGCTGAAGAAGCTGATATTATTCTGCTTAACACCTGCAGTATTAGAGATAATGCTGAACAAAGAATCTATGGAAGACTGGGCAATCTGAAAAATCTTAAAACCAAAAAGCCCGAGCTTGTTCTTGGAATTCTTGGTTGTATGGCTGAACGTTTAAGAAAAGATTTAATTGAAGAAAAGAAAATTGTTGATGTAGTTGTTGGACCAGATGAGTACAGAAGATTACCTGAATATATTGATATAGCATTTAACGGTGATAAGGGAATTGGCGTTAAACTTTCCCGCACTGAAACCTATGATGATATTGAACCTCACAGAGAAGACGGTCTTTCTGCCTGGATTTCTGTTATGCGTGGATGCGATAAGTTTTGTACCTTCTGTGTCGTTCCTTTTACACGCGGAAGAGAAAGAAGCCGTTCACTTAATTCAATCATAAAAGAAATTGAAGATCTTTCTGTAAGAGGATTTAAAGAAGTTACTTTGCTCGGACAGAATGTAAATTCTTATCGGGATGAAGAAAACGATTTTGCTGATTTACTCGCAGCTGCAGCAAAAGTAGATCCTGCAATGAGAATTCGGTTTACAACCTCTCATCCGCAGGATTTATCCGATAAATTACTTTACACAATTGCTGAACATCATAACATTTGCAATTATATTCATCTTCCTGTACAGTCAGGTTCAAACAGAATACTGGAGCTGATGAACAGAACTTATACTATTGAGCATTATCTAAACCTTATTGAAAAAGCCAAAAAGATTATTCCCGGAGTAAGTTTTTCAACTGATATAATTGCCGGCTTTCCAACCGAGACCTGGGAAGATCATCTTGCTACTCTGGAAGTCATGCGTCAGGTTCGTTACGATGGTGCATATATGTTTAAATATTCACCTCGTGAGGGAACTAAAGCTCATAAAATGGGTGATGATGTCCCTGAAGAAGTTAAAACCAAAAGATTGCAGGAAATTATAGATCTTCAGCAACAGATTTCTTATGAACTTAATCAGAACCTTATTGGCAAAGAAGAAATTGTTTTGATTGAAGGATTCAGTCGTAAATCAGATGAGTTTTTATCTGGCAGAACAGATACAAATAAAGTCACAATCATTCCTGCGCAACCAGATATTAAGACTGGTGATTATATCCGTGTAAGAATTAATAAAGCCACTTCAGCAACTCTTTTTGGTGAATACTTATCACACATCATTTTCGAAAAGAATAGTGTTGTTCTTAGCGCTTAATCCTGCTAATTTTCTGCAGTATTAATTAAAATTCTTTCAAGATGAATAAAGCCAATCTCATTTTAATTTTACTCGCATTAACATTCAGTCAATCTGTATTTAGTCAGGAAGTAGATATTGTTCCATATCTAAAACAAATCGAAAGAGGCGAGAGTGAAGCTGTTAAAAGTCTTTTGCCAAAATTAAAAAAAGATAATCCTCAGAGTGCCAATCTGATTTTTCTTGAAGGTGTTTTAACTGAAAATGGTCAGGAAGCTGTTTCAATCTACCAGAATTTTGTTGAGAAATATCCTAATAATACCTATGCTGATGCTGCCTTGTACAGAATTTATTCTTACTATTTTGCTCTTGGTTTATATTCAACTGCGGATAAAACTCTAAACGAACTTAGACAGAAGTATCCTGATTCACCTTACATCAGAATGGCAATAAGTCAGGAAGAGACAAAGGAAGAAAAAACTATTCCTGATGAAACCGAATCAATTGAGACTCAAAAACCTACACAGGTTAAGAACGATGTAGATTACAAATTTACAGTTCAGGCAGGGGCTTTTGTAAAAATTGAAAATGCTCAGGGATTAAAATCAGAATTAGAAGCGGAAGGAATTAACTGTGAAATGAAAGATAAAACTGTTGGCGGAACAACATTTCATGTTATTTATGCCGGCAAGTTTCAGTCAAAAGCTGATGCTGAAAAATTTCTTCAGCAATTAAATACCCGTTTTAATCTCAATGGAAGAATTGTAGAAAAAGAAAAATTGTAATGTGCTTAAAATTAAATTTATAGGAACCGGTTCTGCTAAAGTTTCTTTAAAGCGAAATTACACTTCGTTATTATTTCAAACATCGGCCGAAAGTATTTTAATAGATTGTGGTGAGGGAACTTCAAAAGCTTTACTTCAACAAAATATCGAACTGAATGCAATTGATAAGATAATTATTTCTCATCTTCATCCAGATCATTTTGCAGGACTTGCCGGACTATTGACTAACTTCAAACTTGAGGGAAGAAATAAGCCGGTTCATATTATTACTCATAAATCTAACTTATCATTTATCAAACATTTTCTTTTCAATTCTTTTATAATTCCCGAAAGAATGAATTTTGAAATTATTTTTGATGAATTTGACCATGCAAAAGAATATGTAATATCAAAAGATTTAAAATTTATCACTCTTCAGAATTCACATCTGGATAAGTATAAAATTTATGCAGGAAATTATGACCTTTCATTAGCTTCACCATCTTTCCTTTTTACATATTCAGATAAAAAAATAATTTACACATCGGACATCGGAGCCACATCTGACTTACTTTTATTTTATGAACAGGTTGATATTTTGATTTGTGAAATAACTCACATAAACATTAGTCAAATAGCAGAAGCATTAAAGCAACTTCATCCTGATAAAATTTATCTAATTCATATTCCTGATGACAAAGAAGACGAAATCAATGATTTTGTGGCTTCTTATTTAGTAGAACAATTTGATATCACATTAGCTTATGAGGGACTTGAAATAACAGCATTTTGATGAATTCCATACAAATGAATTATTAAATATGCTATATTTACAGCCCGATTTTACAAAATGTCAGATATTTTATGACCAGAGAACAGTTTAAAGAGAAATTTGGAATAATAGGTAGATCAAAAGAGATTAATGATCTTGTTGATATTGTAATGCAGGTTGCTAAATCTGACATATCTGTATTACTTTATGGCGAAAGTGGTGTTGGTAAAGAAGTCTTTGCAAAAGCGATTCACGGATATAGTAACAGAGCTGATAAACCTTTAATTAGTGTAAACTGTGGTGCAATTCCGGAAGGAATTCTTGAAAGTGAATTATTCGGACATAAAAAGGGTTCATTCACAGGTGCAGTTGAAACTCGAAAAGGTTACTTTGAATTAGCTGATGGTGGAACTTTATTTCTTGACGAGATTGCTGAAATGCCGCTAACAACTCAGGTCAAATTACTTCGGGCTATTGAAACGCAAGAGTTTATGAGAATAGGTGCCGAGACAGTAACAAAAGTCGATGTAAGAATAATTGCTGCTACAAACAAAGACTTACAGAAAGAAGTTGAAGCCAGAAGATTCAGAGAAGATTTATATTTCAGACTTAAAGCTGTAACTCTTCATATTCCACCTTTAAGAAACAGGAAAGTAGATATTGAACTTTTGGCAAATCATTTCCTGAAAAGTTTTTGTGAAGCTAATAAACTTCCAATACCAAAGATTAGTGATGATGCACTTGATATTTTATTAGAATATCACTGGCCCGGAAACATCAGGGAACTTAAAAACACTATCGAAACAGCGGTAGCGCTTCATCCCGGAAAAGATCTTACTGCAGAAGCTTTCTACCATCTTATGCCTGAAGTTCCGATTCAGGATGAGAATAGAAATCTTCCGGTTTTCTTAAGGAAATCCCCTGAAGATGTTGATCGTGAATTGATTTACAGAGCTTTGTTTGAATTAAAAAAAGATATACTTGAACTGAAGGATTTAATTCTTAAACAGAACAATGAAATCCGATTACAAAAATCACCTGAATTGGATGAAATAATTTCATTGGATGAACTTGAAAAAGAAGCAATCAAAAGGGCATTGGATAAAACCCGTGGCAGTAAAAGAAAAGCTGCTAAATTGTTGAATATCAGTGAGCGGACATTATACAGAAAACTTAAAGAATATGAGATTCAGTGAAATGCTAAAGATCAAAACTAAAATAATCTCATCACTTATCTTATTGTTTACTTCAGCACTGCTGCTTAATTTTACTGCAGGTTGTTCGTATTCATTTACAGGAGCGTCGGTTCCTAAACATCTCAAGACAATTGCGATTCCGATTGCTGATGACAGAAGTGGTTCTGCTGAATTCGGATTAAGGGAATCATTAACACAAAAACTGATTCAGAAATTTATTGATGATAATTCACTCCAGGTTACCGATAAAGTTAATGCAGATGCAATTCTTGAATGTACAATTATTTCTTTTAATGATGCACCGGCAATTGTTACTGCGGGAGAAAATGTTACTTCAAGAAGAATCACAATAGGAGTTAAAGCATCTTATCGTGACCTGGTTAAGAAAATTACTGTTTATGACAAAACATTTTCTTCGTATGAAGATTATCCGCAGGGTGGAAGCTTAACTGAACGAAATAATGCAATTGAAAAAGTTTTAGACAAATTAACTGAAGATATTTTACTTGAAACAGTTTCAGGTTGGTAAATTAGAAGGAGAAAAAGAATATGGATGATATAGTTTTAATTGGCTACTTTTTATCATTAACAATTTTATTCGTGTTTGGTTTACACGGATTTATTATGCTGTACTATCACAAAAAGTACAGAGATAATAATCCCGTTCCAAAACCACAGATTGATGAAAATGCCACTGTTACTATTCAACTTCCATTATATAATGAATTATATGTTGCTGAAAGATTAATCAAAGCAACTTGTGAAATCGAATATCCAAAGGATAAATTGGAAATTCAGGTGCTTGATGATTCAACAGATGAAACAACAGAAATTGTTGCTAACATCGTTAAACAAAAGCAAACTGAAGGTTTTGATATTAAGCATATCAGAAGAGGAACCAGAGAAGGTTTCAAAGCTGGTGCTTTAAAGTACGGACTTGAAAGAGCTAAAGGTGAGTTTGTAGCAATATTTGATGCTGACTTTATTCCACACAAAGACTTTTTGAAGAAAACCCTTTCTTTCTTTACTGATGAAAAAGTAGGATTGGTTCAAACCCGTTGGGAGCATCTGAATGGTGATTATTCTATTCTTACAAAAGCTCAGGCTTTGGCTCTTGATGGACATTTTGTTATCGAGCAAACTGTAAGGAACAAAGCAGGATTTTTCATAAACTTCAATGGAACCGGCGGGATATGGAGAAAAACCTGCATTGAAGATGCTGGTAACTGGCATGCTGATACTCTTACTGAAGATCTTGATTTAAGCTATCGTGCTCAGTTAAAAGGATGGAGATTTGTATTCCTTAAAGATTTTACTTCGCCTGCTGAACTTCCATCAGAAATTAATGCTCTGAAATCACAGCAATTCAGATGGACAAAAGGTGCTGTAGAAACTGCTAAAAAAATTCTTCCTTTAGTCTGGAAATCTGATATTCCATTGAGAGTAAAACTGCAATCAACTTTTCATCTGACTAATAATCTTGTATTCCCGTTTATTCTTTTGGCCGCTATACTTAATGTGCCATTAATTTTCATAAAGAACAGCGGTTCACACGAAGCCTATTTTGCAATAATGTCAATTTTTGTTCTGGCTTTTATTAGCTCATTCCTGTTTTATATGTATGCACAAAAAGATATCCGTACAGATTGGAGAAAAAAGATTGTTTTGTTCCCTCTGTTTATGGCTGGTAGTATGGGCTTTGCAGTAAATAATTCGCGTGCGGTAATTGAAGGATTACTAAACAGAAAAAGCGAATTCGTCAGAACTCCAAAATTCAGATTAGAAAGTGAAAAAGATTCGTGGATGGGTAAAAAATATCTGACAAGGAAAGTTGGATTCTCTGTTATCGTTGAGGCTTTACTTGCTGTTTATTGTTTGATTGGAGTTATTTCATCAATCTATTTTATGGAACTTGCAGCAATTCCTTTTCAGTTGTTATTCTTTCTTGGATTTGCATTTGTTTCAATAACATCAATTAAACACGCTTACGCTTCAAGTAAAAAATAAATGTTCAAAAGTTCATCCGAAATATTTAACGAAAAGGTGAGTCTGATTTATGAATACAACAAACAGACTCCCCTTTTTGTTCGGATGGCAAATATTCATCTCGAAAAAGATAATCCTCAGGAAGCACTAATTATTCTTAATGCCGGATTGATTCATTATCCTGATCATCCGGTAGCAATTTTTTTAATTGCGAAAGCTCATACTGCACTTGGTAATTATTCGCAGGCAATTAAGTTTCTGAAAAAGGGAAGTGAACTGATACACTCACCTAAAACTTATGACTTTTATCTTCGTGAAATAGAAGCAATTAAAAAACAAAAAATCTTTTATAATGTTGATGATAAGTCTGTGAAACAACCAGCTCAACAAAAAGAAGAAAAAGATTTAACTTCGGTTTTCTTTACTGAGACTGTAAAAAAAATTGCTGAAGAATTAAAAGAAGCAGAAAATGTTCTGATTAATTCTGTACAGGAAGAACCTCAGAGTCCTTCCTATAATTTGATTGATGATAGTTTAATACTTTCAGAAACATTGGCAAAAATTTATGTGAATCAAAGAGAATATGAAGAAGCAATCAGAATTTATGAAAAATTAAAGGTGAAGATTCCTGAAAAATCAAACTACTTTGATTCAAAAATCGGTGAATTGAAATTAAAACTTGAAACTGATCAGATTTAATTAACTCCTGCATAATCTCTTCGAGATGAAAAACTTTTTCACATCAAAAAAACTTCAAAGAAATTTTTATACAAGAGATGTTACTATAGTTGCCTTGCAATTGCTCGGTAAAATATTAGTTAAAGTTGAAAAAAATAAAATTCTTGCCGGAAAAATAGTGGAAGTTGAAGCTTATGACGGAGATGTAGATGAAGCCTCACACTCATTCAAAGGTAAAACCAGAAGAAATGAAGTTATGTTTCGTGAAGGCGGATATTTTTATGTTTATTTCACCTATGGAGTTCATCATTGTTGTAATGTTGTAACAGGTAAAGAAGGTCACGGCGCTGCAGTTCTAATCAGAGCAATTGAACCCTTAGCTGGAATTGAAACAATGGCATACAGAAGATTTGGAAAAAGAAAAGTAGACGAAAAACAATTACTAAACCTGACTAACGGACCAGGTAAGATTTGTGAAGCTTTTGCTTTTGACAGAACTCATTCTGGTTTAGATTTGACTGGTGATAAAGTTTATATTATCGATGCACCTTTGTTAAAAAAATCTGAAATAGGTGTTTCAAAAAGAATTGGTATATCAAAATCTACAGAATTACCCTGGAGATTTTTCATAAAAGGAAGTAAGTTCTTGTCAAGATGAGTAATCAATTCAAAAATATTTTGATTGTAAGAACGGATAGAATAGGTGATGTTGTTCTGTCATTGCCACTTGCAAAAATTATAAAAGAAAAGTATCCTGATGCAAAGATTACTTTTCTTGTCAGGGAATACACAAAAGCTTTAGCTGTCAATAATAAATTCGTTGATGATGTAATTACTCTGAAAGAAACATCATCAGGAATTCCACTTTTTGAAAACATAAAAGAAATTAGAAGTAAAAATTTTGATACTGCAATAGTTGTTTATCCAACAATCAAGATTTCATTGATAATTTTTCTATCAGGAATAAAAACCCGAATTGGTAGTGGTTACAGATTGTATTCTTTTCTGTTCAATAAAAAAGTTTTTGAACACAGAAAAGATGCGGTAAAACACGAGTTAGAATACAATTTAAGCTTATTGAAGACTATTGGTATTGAAAATACCGGTGGCATAAATAATGTTTCGTTTGACCTCGATGTTAATAAAAATTCTTTACTAAAGGTCGAAGATGTTCTTAATTCAATTGGTTTAACGGATAATGAAAAATTTATTATCATTCATCCCGGAAGTGGAGGAAGCGCAGTTGATTTACCTGTCGAAAAGTTTAGGGAGTTAATCGGTTTATTAACTGATAAAAAAGTTAAAGTTGTTCTTACAGGAAGTGAAAATGAATTTAATATTTGCAATAAGTTAAAATTGAATGACTTTGTATTTAATCTTGCGGGAAAATTTAATCTCGATGAACTTATTGCGCTTATAGAAAAAAGTTCTTTACTTGTTGCAAATTCGACTGGTCCGATTCATATTGCTGCAGCACTCGGCAAATTCACATTTGGATTTTATCCGAAAGTAAAAGTTTGTTCAGCACAAAGATGGGGACCTTATACGGATAAAAAATTTATTTATGAACCCGAACTCGAGTGTAGTGATTGTACAGTCGAACAATGTGCAAAATTAAATTGTATGAACACAATAAATATTAGAACTGTTTTCAATGATATTGTAAAAGTACTTGAAAATCTTAATGGAGAAAGAAAATGAAATCTAAATTATCTCTGATTCTTATAATCATTTTTCAAATATCTTTGCTTGCAACACTATCTGGTGATGAATTCAGAAAAATGCCTAACAGAGCTTTTAAAGAAGGTGAAAAACTTACTTTTGATGTAAAATATGGTTTTGTCACAGCAGGCATTGCAACGATGCAGATTCCCAAGATTAAAAGAATCTCGGGAAGAAATGCCTACCATGTTACATTCGAAGTAAACTCTGTTCCGAGTTTTGATTTATTCTATAAAGTCCGTGACAGATATGAAACCTATATTGATGTTGATGGATTATTTCCATGGCGATTTGAGCAGCATATCAGAGAAGGAAAATATTCAAGAGATTTTTCTGCTTTTTTTGATCAGAGAAAAGGTAAAGCAAAAACCACTGAAGGTGAGTATGATATTCCGAAATATGTTCACGATATAGTTTCAGCATTTTATTTTGCAAGAACGCTTGATTATTCCGGAATGAAAAAAGGTGATAAAATTCACTTACAGAATTTTTACAAAGATAAAGTTTATGACCTGGATGTTGTCTATCACGGTAAAGAAACAATTGAAGTTGCAGCAGGTAAATTTGATTGCATAATTGTCGAGCCTCTTGTTCAGGAAGGTGGATTGTTCAAATCCGAAGGTAACATAGTCATCTGGTTAACGGATGATGATATTAAAATGCCTGTAAGAGTTAAAACTAAAGTTGTTGTCGGTGCAATTGATGCTGACTTAACTTCTTATGAGGGACTAGCAGGACCCCTGAAATCAAAGAGAAAGTAATATTATTTAAACTGATAAAGAATTAAGAAAGGAAGCTTCGGCTTCTTTTCTTTTTTATAGATTTGAGTAAACAATTCCTTATCCTTAACTTTGATTATAATAAATCTTTATTCTTAAAAATGAGTGATGAATTAAATCAAAATACAGAGCAACAGAGTCAAAACGAGCTACAAGATCAAAATAAAAGCAGTGAAAAGATAAAGTCAAATATCTCTCCGATAGCTGCAGCTTTCGTTGGTTTGGTGGGTGGATTTTTCCTTTATCAATTTGTCGGAGGTCTTTTAACACTGATTGTTTTTGGTTTTGATCTGGATAAAGCTCCGATCAATGGATTAAGATTAATGACTATGGCTGGTCAGATTCTTTTTATTCTTTTACCAGCATTGGTTTTTTCAAAGTTAATTTATGAAGATGTAGGAAAAATTATCCGGTTAAGAATTCCTGAATGGACAGAAATTATTCTTTTTGTTGTTGGAATAGGAATATTAACACCATTACTTCAAAGCTATCTTTATATACAGAATTATTATATAGAAGTCTGGGCAAAAAATTCTGAATCTATCAATCAACTGAAAACTTTTTTTGATTCATTGAATGAACTTGTTGATAAAACCTATGGTAATTTATTAAAAGCTTCCACTATTCCGGAATTATTACTCGTTGTACTGGTTGTTGCAGTTGTACCAGCAGTTTCTGAAGAAGTTATGTTTCGGGGATTTATTCAACGAAGCTTTGAAATAAAGATAAAAGCATTCATTGCTGCTTTTTTGACAGCAGTGTTTTTTAGTCTTTATCATTTCAATCCTTATGGGTTAATTCCATTGGCAGTTTTAGGTTTTTATTTCGGATTTGCAGCTTATACCTCAAAGACATTGCTAATACCAATTCTGCTCCACTTTCTGAACAATTTTACAGCAGTAATTCTTTATTACATTATTGGAAGCGAAGAACTAATAAAGTCTGATGTATCTGCAAAATCAGGGGAAGATCTTGGTTTTTATTCTTTTGTTACAATTGCTTTATCATTGGTTTTTGTTGCATTGATTTTCCTGATAAAGAAATATTATTCACAAAAACAAGTTGCATAGGAGGAGTTATGCCTGTATGCCCGAATTGTAAATATGAATATGTAAATGGGATTAAAAAATGTCCTGATTGCGGTGTTGATTTAGTTGATAAGCTTCCTCCCGAAATTATTCTGAAAGAAGCTGACTGGATTGTTGTCTATACCACATCTTTCGATTATGAAGCTGAAATGCTCAAAGGAAATCTGGAAAGCGCCGGAATTTCTGTAACTATTCTTTCACAAAAAGACAGCAATTTCCCAACTCCGGGTGATTTATCTATTATCAGGCTGCTCGTTAAAAAAGAGGATGCAGATAGTGCAGTTGCTTTCCTGAATGAATTTAAGAAAAATCTTGAATCTGAAAACGAGGATGATGAAACTGAGTAACACTGCAATAAGAATTATTGTCTCCGTCATTGCAATACCACTTATACTTCTGGTTTCATACTTAGGTAAATGGTATTTCACAATATTTGTTCTTGCAATTTCACTTCTTGCATTTTATGAATTTTCAACTTTTGCAAAGGCAAAAAACGCTTTGATCAATCTTCCGTTAGGATTATTGGGCATTGCTTTAATAATCTTAAATCAGTATGATCATTTTCTCGATTTCAAAGCTTTAATAATATTTTGGTTTTTAGTTCTTCTTATTTATGAATTATTCAGAAATAAAGAATCAGCTTTACTAAATCTTGGTTTAACTTCGTTTGGATTTTTATACTTCTCATTGATGGGAAGTAGTTTAATCGCAATAAGAGAATTCTATTCCGTTGACAATCTTATCTATTCTCAAGGTGCATTTCTTATATTTTCAATTCTTGGAACAATCTGGATTTGCGATTCAGCAGCTTTCTTTTTCGGGACTGCTTTGGGTAAACACAAATTATTTGTTCGTGTAAGTCCAAAGAAAAGCTGGGAAGGGGCAATATTTGGGTTTGTGTTTGCGATTTTGAGTATGATATTATTCCAAAAGATTTTTGTTAATTTTTTATCGCTTGAAACTGCAATCGGATTAGGAGTTATTATCGGAATCTTTGGTCAGATCGGAGATTTGGTAGAATCATTACTCAAGCGCGATGCAGGTGTTAAAGATTCATCTAATATAATTCCGGGACATGGTGGAATCTTCGACAGATTTGATTCGCTATTATTCAGTGCTCCTTTTGTTTATTATTATTTAGTTTATTTCGCAAAATGAAAAGAAACAAAAAAGTTTCGGTAATTACGCTTGGTTGTTCAAAAAATACAGTTGATTCTGAAAGACTGATGCGTCAGATTCAGCTTAATGATATTCCATTAACTGATGATCCAAATAAAGCTGAAACGGTTATCATCAATACTTGTGGATTTATCGAAGCCGCAAAAGAAGAATCTGTAAATACTATACTTCAGGCAGTTGCATTAAAAAATTCAGGCAGACTTAAAAAACTTATCGTTGCAGGATGTCTTTCCGAAAGATATATGGATGATCTCAAGAATGAAATTCCTGAAGTTGATGTTTACTTCGGTACTGAGAAGTATGAAGAGATAATCAAAGAGCTTGGTGGAAAGTTTAAATATGAATTGCTCGGAGAAAGGTTACTTTCAACACCTTCACACACTGCTTATCTGAAAATTTCTGAAGGTTGTGATCATCCTTGCTCATTTTGTGCAATCCCACTTATGCGTGGAAAACATAAATCCAAAACTTTGGAATCACTTATTGAAGAAACTGAATTTCTTGCTGCAAACGGAACAAAAGAACTTATTCTTATTGCTCAGGATACAACAGACTATGGAAAAGATATTTATGGAAGAAAAAATCTCTCAGAGCTTCTTAATAAACTGAGTGAAGTGAAAGGAATAGAATGGATCAGATTGATGTATGCTTATCCCTCACATTTTCCTGATGATGTAATTGAAACAATCGCTGATAATCCGAAAATTCTGAAGTATGTGGATATTCCGTTGCAGCACATTTCTGATGATGTACTTAAATCGATGCGAAGAGGTGTTACTTCAAAACAAACTTACAACCTTCTTTATAAATTGAGAAAAAGAATTCCTGATATTACTTTAAGAACAACATTTATTGTTGGTTATCCAAATGAATCTGAAAAAGACTTTGAGCAACTGGTTGATTTCATAAAAGAAATAAAATTTGACAGAGTCGGAACTTTTACATTCAGTGTTGAAGAAAATACAAGCAGTTTTATTCTTGGAGATCCTGTTTCAAAAGCAGTTAAGGAAAAAAGAAAAGAAATATTGATGGAAATACAAAGTAAAATTTCATTAGAGAAGAATCAGACTTTTGTTGGTAAAACTTTAAAAGTACTTTTAGAGTCTAAAGAATCGGAGTATTATGTAGGCAGATCATACAGAGATGCACCTGAAGTTGATGGAGAAATTCTCTTTAAATCTGAAAAGAAATTAAAACCCGGCAATTTTTATGATGTAAGAATAACTGACTACGATGAGTATGACTTGTATGGCGAAGTATTATTAAAAGAGGAGAAATAATATGAAATTATTAATAACATTCCTGTTGATGTTTTCCATTATTGCAGTTGCCCAGCAGGATCAAAATTTTGAAAGAAACTTTAAACTTTCCTATGAAGCATTTTTCCATCAGGATTTTGTGAATTTCCGCTCTGATAAACCCGCAATGACAAGAGTTGATGTTTACATTCAGGTACCATACAAAAGTCTTCAGTTCATTAAGACAGGTCAGGGATTCACTGCTAAATATTCTGTTGTAGTTTCTGTTTTCGATGAATCCAAAAACAGATTGATTGTTGAAAAAACCTGGAATGAGACAATCAATGTCATAGATTTTGCTCAAACGACTTCCCGGTTAAATTACAATGTTGGTTTTAAATCATTTGATTTAAAACCCGGGAATTATTTTTTCAGAACAGCAGTTATTGATAGTGATTCAAAAAAAGAAGTTAAATCTGAAAATACCTTCAAAGTCAGGCAGTTAAATCCCGAATTGGATATGAGTGATGTATTATTTGTCACCCGTTCTGATTCTAAAAGCAATCAGGTAATGCCGAATATTCCTCGTAATGTTACTCTGTCAGTTGGTGGTCTTCAGTTTTTCTATGAGATTTATTCGGCTGATAGTTTAGCAACTAATTGTACAATTGATTATGAAATTCTTGATAAAGAATCCAAAGTATTATATAAAAAATCTGTACTTAAAGATTTAACTTTTGGTAAGAATCAGATTGTAGAATCACTCGATGACCTTCGTCTGGATTTAGGTACATTCATTCTAAGGACAACTCTTAAGGATAAAAATTTCAAAACTATTACAAGTTTAAATAAATCGTTCTTCTCCCGTTGGATAGGACTGCCCGGAAGTGTAACTGATATTGATAAAGCAATTTCTCAGATGGTATATATTGCAACTCCCGACGAATTAAGTAAGCTTAAAGATTCAAAAACCAATGAAGAAAAACTTAAAAACTTTTTAGAATTCTGGAAGAAGAAAGATCCATCACCGAACAATGAAGAGAATGAAGTATTTAATGAATACTTCAGAAGAGTTGCATACGCAAATGATAATTTTTCAAATTACAACGAAGGCTGGAGAACTGATAGAGGAATGGTTTATATAATACTCGGAGCTCCCAATAATATTGATCGTCATCCATTTGAATATGATTCAAAACCTTATGAAATCTGGGAATACTATGAATTGAACCGAAGCTTTATTTTCCTTGATCAGACAGGATTTGGTGATTATCGTTTGATAACACCTCTGACGGGCGATTTGTTCAGATACCGGTATTGATTCTATAGAAACTTTTTCTGAAAATATAATTACTAATACTGGTAGTTTATGATTTTAATTATCACACTTAATCCACTTCTCGAACGCCGATTTTATTATTCTCAAATCCAATTAGGGAAAGTAAACAGAAATGGTAAAGTTGCTTTTCAGGCGGGAGGGAAAGGAATAAATGTATCAAGACAATTAAAGCAATTCGGAATTGATTCATATAATTTATTTTTTTCTGGTGGAAACGATGGAAAAATCTTTCGGGATTGCCTGAAGCAGGAAGAATTACATTTCACTTCTGTTCATATTGATAGTGAAACCCGTCATGCTGCAGTAATAATTTCTCAGCAAGATAAACGAGTGAGTTCTTTCTTTTCTGAAAATCCACAGATTACTGAAACTGAAGTAAACGAAATGAAATCACGGATTGAAAAAATGATTGCGAATTGTGAGATGGTTGTTATTTCGGGAAGCTCTCCCTCCTCAATTGCAAATGAAATTGTACCTTTTACAATAAATCTCGCAAATGAACTTGATAAAATTTCAATATGCGATTACTACGGTGGAAATCTTAATGAAGTTATTAATTCTGCACCAACAATATTACACAATAATTTTCAGGAAATTGAAAATTCATTAAACTTAACTCTGACAAGTGAAGAAGAGATTATAAGTTTTCTCAATTCACTTTATCAAAAAGGAATTAAAAGAGTTTTTCTTACAAATGGTGCAAAAGAATTCTATGCCCAGAATTTTGATTATTGTTATATAATCGAACCTCCTGCTATAAACACAATTGATTCAACTGGAAGCGGAGATGCATTCGTTGCGGGAATAATCTATGCCTGGAGAAACGGCTATGTGTTTGATGAAACTCTGAAATTTGCAACTGCTTGTGGTGCTGCAAATGCGAAGTCTTTTGAAGTATGTAATGTTACTCTTACTGAAGTTAATTCACTTAAAGAAAAAGTGAACATTGAATCAGTTGGTAAGAAAATGAAAATAATAGATGACAGTCCGCATCAGGAATAAAATATTTTTATTTTTTTTTATTGTTCAGAGCGTAAGCATCTTAGCACAAAATGCTGTAATAAAAACAGTTGACATTCAGGGCAATAAGTATTTTGATAAAAATCAGTATTTAAACTGGGTCGGAATAAACATCAATCAAAGGATTTTCCCGGGGATTACCGACACAATAAAATCCCGCATTTCTTTAAATCTTATTAAAAATGGTTTTCACTTTTTTGAAATTCAGAGAGTCGAAACTGATTCACTGGATTCCGCTTCAGTAAAAATCCGAATTGAAGTGAAAGAAGATAATCCTACAGAGATTTCAGAAATACAATTTGTTGATATAGATAGTGCTGATATTCCTTTCTTGCAATCATCTTTTGAATTTCTAAAAGGAGAAATTTTAACTCAACACGATTTTGAGCTGGCAGTAAATGGTGTATTAGATCATTTTGAAGAGAATGGTTATCCTTTTACGAAAGTAATAATCAAATCTGTCATTCTGAATAAAGATTCCGTTAATCAGAAAAATTTTGCTGTAATTAAACTTGCCGTTGAGAAAGGGAATCTTAGCAGAATTGATAAAATTGATATTCGTGGAAATACTTTTACTAATGAAAATGTAATTATCCGTGAACTGAGAATATCAAAAGGAGAAATTTACTCGCAAAAAAGAATTGATGAATTTCCTAAAAGAATTAATCGGTTAAGATTTTTTGAACCGGTTACTACACCGCAATATTATATCAACTCAAAAGGTGAAGGTGTTCTTGTTATTGAAGTTAAAGAGAAACAGACAAATAATTTTGATGGAATAATCGGATACATCCCCGGAACAAAAGAAAATGAAAAAGGTTATCTGACTGGTTTAATCAACATCTCGCTTCGAAATCTTTTTGGTACAGGCAGAGCAGCGGCACTTCGATGGAATAAATTCGGAAGAAATTCACAGGAGCTTGAATTAAAATATCTTGAACCCTGGTTGTTTAATTTTCCATTTAACATAGGATTGAATTTATTTCAAAGGATTCAGGATACAACCTATGTGCAAAGAAAGTTTAACGGCGAGATTGAATATCTTGCAACAGAAGATATTTCTGCCTCATTGATTTTAGGAACGGAATCAGTGATACCTTCAGAAAGAACAATTCCTGTTTTCACTGTTTTTAATTCTTCCATTGTCACGACTGGTTTAAATCTTAAAATTGATACAAGAGATGACCCCTATTCACCAACTTCGGGGTTACTTTTTATTAATTCATATTCATTCAGTAGAAAGACTATAAACGGGCCGCTTCAGTTTATTACACCTTCAATCAAAACGAAATTAGATTTGCAACGAATAGCATTTGACTTTGATATCTTCTTCAATTTTTTTGCAAGACAAGTTTTAGCTTTCTCAGTAAATGGCAGGGAATTACGTGGACCTTCCTTTGAAAATAGTGATTTATTCAGACTTGGAGGAACTTCGACTTTACGCGGTTACAGGGAAGAACAGTTTCTTGGTTCGCGAATACTGTGGACAAATTTTGAATACAGATTTTTATTGACACGCCGAACCTTTGCTTTTGTATTTTTTGATACCGGCTACTATTTGCGAAATGCAGAAGTCGAAAGAAACATTTTAAAAGCAGAAGATTTTCTTTATGGTTATGGTTTAGGACTTAATCTGGAAACCGGACTAGGAATTCTAGCTGTAAGCTTCGCTCTTGGGCAGGGAGATTCTTTTACAGATGGAAAAATTCATTTTGGTTTAGTTAATGAGTTTTGACGACGAATTTTAATTAAAATACTTTTACACTGATGAAAATAATTTATAATTATATAAAACTTACACGCCCGTTAAATTGTTTGATTACTGCACTCGTGGTGTTTGTGGGAGGAATTATTTCATCAGAAAGAGTCTACCTTGACCAAACATTAATACTCGCTTCAGTGGTAGCCTCAGTTGTAGCTGCATCTGGAAATGTAATTAACGATTATTTTGATATTGAGATTGATAAAATTTCTCACCCTGAAAGACCTTTAGCTAAAAATAATTTAAAGCCTTCTTCTGCACTGATATATTATTCAATTCTGCTTCTGATTGCATTGACAATATCATTTTTCCTGAATACTAAATTACTTTCAGTTGTGATTTTCGCATCGACCATTTTGTTTTTCTATTCCTTTTATCTTAAAAAAATTTCATTAGTAGGAAATATTACTGTTGCAGTACTAACTGCACTTGCATTTTTGTTTGGTGGACTTGCAGTTAATAATTTTCAGGCAGCAATAATTCCGGCATCATTTGCATTTTTAATTAATTTAATTCGTGAGCTTGTTAAAGATGCGGAAGACATAGAAGGCGATAAGTTGAACAATGTCATTACATTTCCGATTAAGTATGGCATTGAAAAGACAAGAAATACAATAACTGTATTATCATTACTTTTAATTGCTTTAACAATATATCCGTTTATAGATCATTCTTACAATATTGAATATTTTGTAGTGGTAATGATTGTTGTAAACCCAATTTTAGTTTTTATTCTTAAGAAACTTTTTGAAGATACATCAAAGCAAAATTTAAACTTCATAAGTTCAATGCTGAAGATTACAATGATTTTCGGTCTTATTGCAATCTATCTTGGTAAATGAAAAACATAGATAAAAAATATTTTAAAGAAGGGATAACTTTTCTTGCAGGAGTTGATGAAGCAGGAAGAGGACCTTTAGCTGGTCCAGTTGTTGCTGCCGCTGTAATTCTTCCCAAAAATTTTTCACATCCGGAGATTGATGACTCAAAAAAACTTTCCAATAAACAAAGAGAAAAACTTTTTGAAGTTATAATTCAGAATGCGGTCAGTTATTCATTTTCGGTAGTTTCTCACGAGACAATTGACAAAATAAATATACTCAACTCTTCTTTGCTGGCTATGAAAAATTCTGTTGCGAAACTCAAACCTGTTCCTGAATTAGTATTGATTGACGGTAATAAAATTTTTAACTCAACGTTGAAACTGATTCCTGTAGTCAAAGGTGATTCACTTTCTCAATCTATTGCAGCAGCATCAATCATTGCAAAAGTAATCCGTGACAGAATGATGAATCGCCTTGCGGAAAAATATTCACAGTATGGTTGGGAAAAGAATAAAGGTTATCCGACGAGGCAACACATAGAAGCTTTGCTGAAATTTGGTCCGACACCTGTGCATAGGAAATCCTTTCTAAAAAAAATATTTAATGATAGTCATCAATCAGAAATTATTTTTTAATAACTATGACTGATAGGAAAGAAAATAAAAAATCGTTTGGAAGTGAAGGGGAGGAAATTGCTGCAAAATACTTAGCTGAAAAGGGATTTGAGATAATAGAAAGAAATTATTTTCACGGGCATGGTGAAATTGATATTATCGCAATAGACCCAAGAGATAATTATCTTGTCTTTGTTGAGGTCAAAACACGCAACTCGATGGACTATGGTGATCCTGCTTATGCAATAAACAAAAAGAAAATAGGGCAAATTAAAAAGGTTGCAGAACTCTATCTCGCAGACAAAAATATTCAGGAACGCGATTGTAGATTTGATGTTGTAACAGTACTCCTCGCTAATCCCAAGAATCCTCTGATTGAGCATTATGAAAATGCTTTTATATAGTGTGACTACTCTAACTTTTATCAAGCATTGAAATTCATTATTTTCAATCATAACATTTCAAAAAATCTTAATTATTTAAGAATAAAGCAGTGAATAATAAAACATCATCCTCTGCCTATCTGAATTCGGTTGAAAATCGTTTGAACGAATTTTTTATAATGATTGCCGGGCTGTGGACTTTTTCAGTACAGTTTTTCAGATATGTTTTTATTCCACCATACGAAGTATATGAAATCAGAAAACATATGAATGAACTGGGAATAAAAACATTACCAATAGTGAGTGTTACAGGTTTTATCATAGGACTTGTTCTTGCAATGCAAACACAACCTGTACTTGCCCGTTTTGGTGCTGAAGCTTATTTACCAGGTTCTGTTGGAATTTCAATTGTTCGCGAATTAGGTCCTGTAATAACTGCTCTTATCTTTGCGGGAAGAGTAAGTAGCGGAATAGGTGCTGAACTTGGTTCAATGCGTGTAACTGAACAAATTGATGCAATGGAAGTATCCGCAGTTGATCCTTTTAAGTTTCTGGTTGTTACAAGAATATTCGCCTGCACTTTCATTCTTCCAATCTTAACAGTTTATGTAATCTTCATAGCTCTTGCAGGAGCTTATATAGCTGTAGTTTTGGTTCAGAACATGACAATTGAATACTACACAAATGCAGTGCTTTATTCTGTAGAATTTGGTGACGCAATTCCGGGAGTTGCAAAGACATTTGTATTCGGTTATATAGTTGGTCTTGTTGGATCTTATAAAGGTTACACTGCTACAAATGGAACAGAAGGAGTTGGAAGAGCTTCAACTACTGCAGTAGTTGTTTCATCTCTTATGATATTAATCTTTGATATGATTCTTGTTAAAATAACTTTATGGCTTTGGCCAACATTCTGATATGGTTGAAATTTATAATCTGAAAAAATCGTTTAACAGCCACATTGTATTGGATGATGTTTCTCTTACAGTTGATAAAGGAGAAAATCTGGTTGTATTCGGAAGAAGCGGAACCGGCAAAAGTGTTTTGTTAAAATGTATGGTTCGCTTAATGGAACCAGATGCCGGGAAAATTATTATTGACGGAAAAGATGTTCTTTCGCTGGATATAAAGGAATTGAATAACCTCAGAAAGCAAATTGGATTCCTATTTCAAAGTGCTGCTTTGTATGATTCAATGTCTGTAAGACAGAATCTGGAGTTCCCATTAATCCGGCATTTTAATTTTACAGCGGAAGAAAGAGAACAAAAAATTATAAATGTACTTGAAAAAGTTTCCTTACTTGAAGCAATTGATAAAATGCCTTCAGAACTTTCAGGTGGAATGAAAAAACGAATCGGACTTGCAAGATCAATTATAACCGAACCTAAACTTATGCTTTATGATGAACCTACAACAGGTTTGGATCCGATAACATCTAAGGAAATAAGTTATCTGATACTTGAGCTTCAGAAATCTTTGAATATGACATCGGTTGTAGTAACACATGATTTACTTTGTGCAGAAATTATTGCAGACAGAGCAATAGTTTTAAATGAAGGAAAAGTTCAGTACGAAGGAAGCATTCCTGAACTGACTTCTTCAAATGATCCTTTTCTTAAAAACTTTTTCAGTCACGAATTTATAAATGAAAAAAATCAGGTGAACTAATGTTTAAAGATTTAACAGGTGCAAAACTTGGAATTTTTATTTTCGTCGGTAGTGTTCTGCTTGTGATTGGAATTTTTATGCTCGGAAATAAAGATCAGCTTTTTGTATCAACATTTACAGTAAGAGCATATTTCCAGAATACTGAAGGATTAAGAAACGGAGCTTCCGTTAGATTTGGTGGAATTGATGTCGGTGCAGTTAAACAAATTAAAATTATGGCAGATACTTCCGGCAGAGTTGAAGTAAGTATGAGAATCAAAGAAGAAGTAAGAAGATTTATTAAGAAAGATTCTAGAGCAAGTATCGAAACTGAAGGTTTGGTTGGAAACAAAGTTGTCATAATCTCAATGGGTTCTGATAATGCTGAACCAATAAGTAATAATGGAGTTATTTTATCTAAAGAACCACTCAGCTTTGCTGATGTGATTGAAGAAACTCAGGGAATACTTTCTTATACAAAAGAAATGACTAAAAATCTCGCGGATATTGTTGGAAAAGTAAATCAGGGCCAGGGAACTATTGGAAAAATTCTGAATGATGAAGAACTTTATAATGCTGCTACCAATATCACTAAATCTGCTGACAGAAATCTTACTGCAATTACTGACGATATGAGAAAAGTGATTGCTTTATTCGATGATCTTGGCAAAGGTGTCGAAACTATCGTAAAAAATACAAACAATGTAGTTGCCGGAATAGATACTCTGCTTCAGGGAGTTTCAGAAGGTAAAGGTGTACTTGGCTCATTGCTGACTGATCAGGGAACTGAAGGCAAAAGTATTAATAAAATTCTTGATAATCTTGTCCAGATTAGTGAAGATACAAAAACAAGCGCATCACGACTTGCAGAAAATATGGAAGCATTAAAACATAACTGGTTATTCAAAAGTTATTTTGAAGAAAGGGGTTATTGGGATAAACAGGAATTTGAAAAACAAATCGATGCAAAGCTTATTGAACTAAATGAAAAAATTTATATTCTCGATAAAAAAATATCTGAATTAAAAGCACTCGAATCAAAGTAATCCATCGGAAGCCAATTCTTCTAAAGTGATGAAATTTTTCTCACCCTACTTCAGGATTATTTAGTAAATTTATATCCTGATAATCAAGAAATTATATGTCAGTTAAAGAGAAGAAAATAATAATTAAAGGTGCACGCGAGCACAATCTTAAAAATTTAAGTTTTGAAATTCCCCGAAATAAACTTGTGGTCTTCACAGGTGTAAGTGGCAGTGGTAAATCATCACTTGTGTTTGATACAATTTATGCAGAAGGTCAACGTCGATATGTTGAGAGTCTTTCCTCTTATGCCCGTCAGTTTCTTGAAAGAATGAATAAACCTGATGTTGATTTTATGGTAGGAATTTCTCCTGCGGTAGCAATTGAACAAAAGACAGGTGCAAGAAATTCCAGATCAACAGTTGGAACAACAACTGAAATTTATGATTACCTTCGTTTGCTTTTTGCAAGAGTCGGGAAAACAATCTGTTTTCTCTGTGGTAATGAAGTTAAGAAAGCAACTACTTCAACGGTTATTGATTGGCTAAAAGGTCAAACTAATGGTTCACGCTTTTATCTTGCTTTCCCTTTACACGATCATGAAGGTCACTCTGTTAAAGAAGAAATTGAACTTATAAAGAAAAGAGGATTTTTCAGAATCTATGATAATGGTAATTATCACGATTTGAACGATGAAGATTATTATCCAGCTACGAAAGAAAATGTGTTCGTTATAGTTGAAAGATTTAAAATTGATTCCGAAAAAATTGATGAAAAATTATCAGATTCGATTGAAGTTACTTTCAAAGAAGGGGAAAACAGGTTATCGCTGATAAATGTTGATACAAAAGAGATTAAAGAATTTAACAAGTACTATGAATGTTGTGGAATAAAATACGAAGAACCTGAACCAAGATTTTTCTCATTCAACAATCCATTTGGCGCCTGTCCTGTCTGTCAGGGTTTTAGTAAGGTGATGGGGATTGATATGAATTTAGTTGTTCCTAATCCTAATCTCAGTATTATGGAAGGAGCAATAGCGCCGTTCAAATCTCCGAAGTACAGCTCACATCAGAGAGATTTAATCCGTAATGCAAAAGATTATGGCATTCCGTTAAATGTCCCGTTCAAAAATCTTACTGAAGAGCAGGTTCGCCTTATTAAGAAAGGTTTTGGAACTTATATTGGAATTGATGGCTTCTTTGAAGAACTTGAAAGATATACTTACAAGATGCACATCAGAGTTTTCCTAAGCCGATACAGAGGATATACAACTTGTCATGCCTGTAAAGGAGCCAGATTAAGAAGAGAAGCGCTTCAGGTTAAAGTAGGTGGAAAGTCAATACACGAAATTGTTCAGATGCCAATTGAGCAATCTCTAAGATTTTTTGAGCAGTTGCAGTTATCTGAATATGATTTAATGGTAGCTGAAAGAATATTGCAGGAAATTATCAAACGATTAACTTTCCTGAATAATGTTGGAATTGGTTATTTAACTCTTGATAGAATAAGTAATACTCTTTCGGGAGGCGAAACACAAAGAATAAATCTTGCAACATCACTTGGTTCAGCGCTTGTAGGGACTTTATATGTTCTCGATGAACCTAGTATTGGTTTACATCCGAGAGATAATGCAAAACTGATCGGCATTCTGAAAAATCTTCGCGATATAGGAAATACTGTATTAGTTGTTGAACACGATGCAGAAATGATGCGTGAAGCGGATTTGATTTTTGACCTCGGTCCTGAAGCCGGTCAAAAAGGCGGTGAAATAGTTGCTTCAGGAACTTATCAGGATATTATTAAGAATGAAAAATCATTAACCGGGAAATATCTTTCAGGAAAACTTTCAATACCATTACCTGAAGTAAGAAACACATCAATAACAAAAACAATTAAAATATTTGGTGCGAGAGAAAACAATCTTAAAAATATCAATGTAGAAATTCCTTTAAATAAATTTGTTGTTATTACAGGTGTTAGCGGTTCGGGAAAAAGTACTTTGGTTCACGATGTACTCTATGCAGGTTTGGCAAAATATTTTGGAATGGCTCCGGAATACATAGGTAAATTTGATGATATAAAAGGTGCTGAATATCTTGATGATGTTGTAATTGTTGATCAATCACCTATTGGAAAAAGTCCACGCTCTAATCCTGCAAGTTACATCAAAGCTTTTGAGCTCATTCGTGAATTATTTGCTTCAACGCATCAGGCAAGAGCAAGAGGATATAAACCCGGCTATTTTTCATTTAATGTACCTGGCGGAAGATGTGAAACCTGTCAGGGTGATGGGTTCATTAAAGTCGAAATGCAGTTTCTTGCTGATTTGTATCTCGAATGTGATGAGTGTAATGGAACACGATTTAAAAAGGAAGTAAGGGAAATTACATACCGTGGAAAAAATATAATTGATGTGCTGGATATGACTGTAGCCGAAGCAATTCAATTTTTTAAAGGTGAAGATAAGATTGTCAAAACTCTTCAGTTGCTATCTGATGTGGGACTCGATTACATAAAACTTGGTCAGCCATCAAATACTTTATCTGGTGGTGAAGCTCAGCGTATAAAACTTGCTTCACATCTTTCTGCTCAGAGAGAAAAAAAGCATGTGCTGTTTATATTTGATGAACCAACCACAGGTTTGCATTTTCATGATATTTCAAAGCTTCTGAATTGTTTCAAAATTCTTTTAGAGCGAAATAATTCAATAGTGATTATTGAACATAACCTCGATGTGATAAAATGTGCTGATTATATAATAGATCTTGGTCCCGATGCTGGAGATAAAGGTGGTGAGATTATTGCTACCGGAACCCCGGAGGAAATTGTCCAGGTGGAAAATTCCTGGACAGGGAAATATCTGAAGAACTATCTTAACAATGGCAAGAACATATTTAAATGATTCTGATAAAATCTAAAATATTTGGTGTTGCGGTTATTCTGTTTATTTTAACTCAAATTAATTTATCAGCACAATCTCAAAATTTAATTTATTTATCAAAGTGGTTTGAAAATAAATCGTCCGCTTTCTCTTTCAGTTTCGATGATGGATTGAAATCACAGTTTTTAAATGCCAAACCAATACTTGATCAATTTGATTTTAAAGGAACATTTTATGTTCTTCCTAATTATCTGACTGATACTGAACCAACAATCTGGAGATACGGAACATGGCAAATGTTTCAGAATCTTGCATCACAAAATCATGAGATAGGTTCACATACTCTCAATCATTTATATCTCACATCTCTTCCGATTGGTGATACTTCAACAAGTAATTCTGTGATATATGAATTATATCACTCTAAAAGAATAATAGAGGAGAAAATATTTCAACAAAAGTGTCTGACTCTTGCTTATCCTTTCGCCGATCACAATAATTCAATAGATTCTGTTACAACTGAATATTATGAATCAGCACGTGCTGTAGGAGTTGAACCGAACAATTACAATTTAACTGAACCACTATTTTATTCTCTTAAATCTTATCCGGTTCATTTTAGTCTTCCAAGAAATTCACCAACTGATGATCTTGATGAGTTATATGCTTTTATGGATTGGACACAAAATTCGATTAATCAGAGTGCCTGGGCAATTATGATGGTTCATGAAGTTGTTCCTTTTTCTGAATTAGTTGATTTGGTCAATCAGGGTTTCTATGAACCAATGTCAAATGAATGGTTTACAGAATATTGCAATTGGTTAAAAAATAAATCTGATAATTCTGAAGTTTGGGTTACTACCGTTGCAAATGTTACCAAATATATCCGACAAAGACAAAATAGAGCTATTAATCTTATTTCAGTCACGGACAGTGTAATAGTTTATAATCTTTCTGATAATCTGAACGATGAGATTTATAATTTACCTTTAACTTGCCTTATAAAGGTTCCGGAAAACTGGAATGCTGTTTATTTCAATCAAAATAATTTTACAGATACACTGTTTGCATTTCAGACCGATTCAGGAAAATTTGTTCAGGCGAATGTTTATCCGGATAGAGGATTCGTTTTGTTAAAATCAATTATAATTAATTCCATAGACAGTACCCCAGAGTCTCCAAATGAATTTGTCCTAGAGCAAAATTATCCAAATCCATTTAATCCGAGTACAAGAATCAGTTGGCAGTCACCAATTGGTAGTAGGCAGACAATTAAATTGTATGATTTACTCGGAAGAGAAATCGAAACAATCGTAGATGGTTATTACGAAGCAGGATATCATTCTACATTGTTCATTGTTAATTCTTCATTATCCAGCGGAGTGTATTTCTACAGATTACAGGCAGGAAATATTGTTCAGACAAAGAAAATGATGTTACTAAGATAAACTTCTTTGCGTTTCTTTCCGAAACACTTTGCAATCTTTTCGGTAAAAGAAGACATTCAACACAAAGTATTACATTTCAACTTCGACTTGATCTACCTTAAAAATAGCAGATAATTTTCAATTTGCTCCAACTCACAAATTCATTCCTCAATTCAATAAAAATCTTCTCACTAACAAGAAAACTTATTTGCCGAATACGAATTGTTGATTTGAAATTTTCAGATAAAAAAATCTTTCATTATAAAGTTGATGGCATTTATCATGACAAATCAGAGCGACTTAAATTCAATCAAGTTGAGGACAAAATGCACAAGCAAATCTTCGAATCCTATCAACCAAATGACAGAAGCAGTCTTATTCCGCTTCTTCAGGATGTACAGAATATTTATGGCTATCTACCGGAAAATGCATTAAGAGATATTTCTGATTTTGTTGGTGTTCCATTAAGCAGGGTTTATGGAGTTGCAACTTTCTATAATCAGTTCAGATTAACTCCTCTTGGAAAAAATATTATTCGCGTTTGCAGAGGAACTGCTTGTCATGTTAAAAATTCTGCAAATATTCTTTATGCGTTGGAAAGTGAACTCGGAATTAAAGCAGGTGAAACAACAAGAGATAAACAATTTACTTTGGAAGTAGTAAACTGCATCGGTGCTTGTTCGATTGCTCCGGTTATACTTGTCAACGATGATTATCACGGTAGAATAACTGTTAAAGATATTCCGAAAATTCTGAAAAAATATCAGTCTGCTAAGAAACCTGAGAAAGCAGAGGTGACAGAATGAAAAACTTTGATCAACTTTGCTGTGAAAAATGCTGGCACACTCCTCAGTCACCGTGTGAACATTTTATTCAGTGTTGTACAGAAGGTCCGCTTTGCCATAGTGATGAAGAATGTCGAATTGAAATTTCATCTTTAAGAAAAAGATTAAGATATGAAGAACATGACAAACCAATTGTAATAATTGGGATGGGAACCTGTGGACTGGCTTCCGGTGCCGGTAAAGTAAAAGAAGCGATTTTAGAAGAATTGAAAAAATTAAACATCGATGCAATTGTTGAATCAACCGGTTGCATAGGTTACTGTGCCGTTGAACCAATTGTTGATGTTAAACTTCCCGGTGAAGACAGAGTTTCTTATTGCGAAATCGTTCCTAAAATAGTCCCTAAATTTTTACAAACAGTTCTTGTTGAAAAGAAAATATTTAAAGAGAAACTTTTAGGCACACACGGAAAAAGTAATCAGGATGCAAGAAATATAAATGAAACTCCTTTCTTTGAATTTCAGAGAAAGATAGTTCTGTCAAATTGTGGAATTATTAATCCTGATTCAATTGATACATATCTGGCTTATGGTGGTTTTAAAGCATTTGATAAAGTTGTCCGATTGATGAAACCAGAAGAAGTGATTAAAGAAATTTTAATTAGCGGTTTAAGAGGTAGAGGCGGTGGTGGATTTCCGACAGGTAAGAAATGGGAACTTGCATTCAAACAAAAAGCAGATCAGAAATATTTAATCTGTAATGCTGATGAAGGTGATCCCGGTGCATTTATGGATCGCTCATTACTTGAAAGTGACCCGTTTAGAGTAATTGAAGGAATGATGATTGCAGCTTATGCAATTGGTGCTTCCCAGGCATACATTTATTGTCGAGCCGAATATCCACTTGCAATTGAAAAACTTCAAAATGCAATTAACCTTTGTGAAAGATATGGAATTCTTGGTGACAATATTCTTAACACAGGATTTTCACTTCATATAAAAATTAAAAAAGGTGCTGGTGCTTTCGTTTGCGGCGAAGAAACTGCTTTGATTGCATCAATAGAAGGTAAAAGAGGAATGCCAAGACCTCGTCCACCTTATCCCGTTGAATCAGGTCTTTGGGGCAAGCCAACTGTAATTAATAATGTTGAAACTTTTGCTAATGTTCCACCGATCATTATGATGGGTGGACAGGAGTTTGCGAAAATCGGAACCGAAAAATCAAAAGGTACAAAAGTTTTTGCTCTCAGTGGAAATGTTAAAAATACTGGCTTAGTTGAAGTTCCGATGGGAACAACTCTTGCTGATGTTGTATTTAAAATTGGTGGTGGAATTCCAAATGGGAAAGAATTCAAAGCAGTTCAGATCGGTGGACCTTCAGGTGGTTGTATTCCCGAACATTTAATTGATACTCCAGTTGATTATGAATCACTGAAAGAGATCGGTGCGATGATGGGTTCAGGAGGTTTTGTTGTAATGGATGAAGATACATGTATGGTTGATGTTGCAAAATATTTTCTTACTTTCATTCAACAGGAAAGCTGTGGAAAATGTGTTCCGTGTCGTGAAGGTACAAAACGAATGCTTGAAATTATTGAAAGAATTCCGCAGCGATACGCCTCAGGAAAAGATAAGAATGAACAGTTGTTAAGATTTAAAGGAATGATTCATCTTCAGAGATTAGCCGATGTAATTAAAGATACTTCGCTTTGCGGATTGGGTCAGTCAGCACCAAATCCTGTTCTTTCAGGATTGAGATATTTCCGTGAAGAATATGAAGAGCATCTTTACGACAGAAAATGTTCTGCCGGTGTTTGTAAAGAACTTCTCACATTTACAATTGATAACGAGAAATGCACTGGTTGTGGATTATGTTTAAGAAAATGTGCTGTCGAAGCAATTGTTGGTGAAAAAGGTCAGGCGCATTACATAATTGATGAGAAATGTATTAAATGCGGAATGTGTTTCGAAACCTGTCGGTTTGAAGCGATAAGTATTAATTAGAGTTTAAGTCAAGGTTAAAGTTTAAGTCTAATAGTTAGTTCTTTTTTCAATTTGTTCTGATTGCTATTGTCACTCTTCGATAGACTCAGGGTGACAGAAGAATTTATTGAAGGGTCTTGTCACATTGAGCTTGTCGAAATGTGACTCTTATATAAAAGAAAATTTTGGAGTTATAAATGGTTCAGTTAACAATAAACGGAATAAAAGTAAATGCAGAAAAAGGAATGACAATCCTTGATGCTGCAAAATCAGTAGGGATTTCGATTCCTACTTTATGTCATATGAAAAATCTGTTTCCGACAGGTGCCTGCAGAATCTGCTCTGTCGAAGTAGAGGGATTTAAAGGATTAACACCTGCCTGTGCTTATCCGGTTTCTGAAGGAATGGTAGTTGAAACAGATTCACCTCGTGTAAGAAGAGCAAGAAAAACAATTGTCGAACTTTTGATTGAAAATCATCCGCAGGATTGTTTAATCTGTGTAAGAAATAAAAATTGCGAACTTCAGGATTTATCAGAGCGATACGGCGTTCGTGAGCATCGTTATGTTGGTGAGACAAAATCTCACGCAATTGATATTTCAAGTGCTTCAATGGAGCGTGACCCGGCAAAATGTATTTTGTGCGGAAGATGTGTTCGTGCTTGTCACGAAGTTCAGAAAATTGGTGCAATTGATTTTACCAAACGAGGATTCGCTTCTATCGTTACAACTCCTTACAACAAAGGATTAAATGTCAGTGATTGTATTCTCTGCGGACAATGTATTCTTGTTTGTCCTACTGCTGCATTAAGGGAAAAAAGTTCTGTTAAAGAAGTTGCAGCGGCTTTATACGACAGAAAAAAATATTGTATCGCTCAGGTTGCACCAGCAGTTCGAGCTTCAATCGGTGAAGAGTATAATATGCCTTTGGGAACAGATGTTACTGGCTTAATAGTCACCGGGCTTCGTCGTCTTGGTTTCAAAAAAGTTTTTGATACAAACTTTGCTGCAGATTTAACAATAATGGAAGAAGCATCTGAGTTAATTAACAGAATTCAGAATGGTGGTGCATTGCCAATGTTTACAAGTTGCTGCCCGGGCTGGGTTAAATTTGCCGAAATGAATCATCCTGAAATTCTTGATCATATCTCAACCTGCAAATCTCCTCATGAAATGGAAGGTGCTGTCCTGAAAACTTATTATGCAAAGAAGATGGGAATTGATCCTAAAGATATTTTTGTTGTATCAATAATGCCCTGCACTGTTAAAAAATATGAATCGGCACGACCAGAACTTAAAGAAGAAGTTTTACCTGATGTTGATGCAGTTCTTTCAACAAGAGAATTGGTTCGATTTTTCAAGATTGCAGGAATTGACTTTAACGATTTACCTGAAAGTGAATTTGATAATCCGCTAGGTGAATCAACCGGTGCTGCTGCAATATTTGGGACAAGTGGTGGAGTAATGGAAGCAGCATTGAGAACTGCTTATTGGAAACTTACTGGAAAAGAACTGGATAAACTTGAGTTCGAAGAAATTCGTGGAATGGATGGTGTGAAAGAAGCAACTGTTAATATCAACGGAATGAATATCAATATCGCAGTTGTGAATGGAATTGGAAATGTTAAACAGATTATTGAGGAAGTTGCAGCGGGTAAATCCAAACATCATTTCATCGAAGTAATGGCTTGTCCGGGTGGATGTATTAACGGTGGTGGACAACCAATTCATCAGAAACCAGAAAAAGTAATGAAGCGTATTAAAGTACTTTATCAGATTGATGAAAATGCCAAGCACAGAAGGTCACACGAGAATGAGTCCGTTAAAACTTTGTACAGAGAATTTTTCGGGGAACCAAATTCCCATAAAGCGCACGAGATTCTTCATACTGAGTACTTTGATAAGAAAAAAATTTTAAGAAACTAAGTGATACTCTGTGTTCTTAGTGTCTTAGTGGTAAAGAAAAACTTTTACCACTTAGACACTTAGTACACTGAGAAACACTGAGAAGAAGATGAGCCAAGCAATAGTCAGCACAATAAGCGATAGATGTAAACGATGTTATTCGTGCATCAGAGAATGCCCTGCAGCAGCAATTCGTGTTGTTGGTGCACAGGCACAGGTTATTGAAGAAAGGTGTATTGCTTGTGGTCATTGCGTTAAAGTCTGCTCACAGGATGCAAAACAAATTCTCTCTGAGATTGACCTTGCATTTGAATTGCTTCAAACAAAAAAAGCAGTTGCAATAGTTGCTCCTTCATTTGCCGCTTCATTTCCTGAAAATTATAAAAGAGTCCCAACCGCATTAAAAAGACTTGGTTTCACTAAGGTAATTGAAACAGCGTTTGGTGCTGATCTGATTGCAAATCATTATTCAGAAATTCTTAAATCAGAATCTGAAAAAACAATTATAAGTTCTGCTTGTCCTGCTGTAGTAAGTTTCATTCAGAAATATTATGTGGAACTTGTTCCGAACATCGCAAAAATTGTTTCACCGATGATTGCACTCGGCAGATATCTCCGACAGGAATTGGGTGATGATATAAAAATAGTTTTTATCGGGCCTTGTGTTGCTAAAAAACATGAAGCAGTTGAAGATGAAGTTCACGGAACAATTGATTGCGTTCTTACTTTTCATGAATTAAAAGAAGTGTTTGAAGAAAAACAGATTGATATCAATTTGCTTGAAGAAGGTGAGTTCGATCCTCCACACGCAATGATGGGCAAAGCATATCCATTGGCTGGCGGATTACTTAAAACCACAGATATAAACGACGATGTTCTTGAAAAGGATATCATAGTAGTTGAAGGAAAGAAAAAAGTTTTAGAAATCATTGAAGAGATTGCTCACAATAACATCAATGCAAAGTTTACTGATATTCTTTTCTGTGAAGGTTGCATCAGCGGACCGGCGATTGACACAACATTAAATTACTACTCACGCCGGGAAAAAGTAATTGATTACATCCACGAAAAAATTAATAATGTTGATAGAAGAGTCTGGAAAAGTTATTTATATAATGCAAGAAAATTAGATCTTACCAGAAATTTCAAAGCTGATAACCAGCGAAGACCAATGCCATCAGAAGAGCAGATAAAAGAAATCCTTGCACAGACAAAAAAGTTCACTCCAAAAGACGAATTGAATTGTGGTGCCTGCGGCTATGAAACCTGTCGTGAATACGCAATCGCAATTGCAAAAGGTCTTGCTGAAAAAGAAATGTGCTTGCCTTATCTGATTGATGAACTTAGAGTTGCGTATGAAAATCTGAGTAATACTCAGGAGCAATTAAGAATTGCAGAAAAACTTGCATCAATCGGACAACTTGCTGCCGGAGTTGCTCACGAGATTAACAATCCACTAGGAACAATTCTGCTTTATACTTCAATGCTGAAAAAAGAACTCGAGAAATATTATAATGAAGATCGTTACAAAGCTGATCTTGACCTGATTTTGGAAGAGGCAAACAGATGTAAAAACATTGTATCAAATCTTCTGAACTTTGCAAGACAGGGAAAGTTAAACCTTAAAGAATTTGATGTAAAGAAAGTTTTGTATGATGTACTTAAACCTTTCACAGTTAATCCTGCTTATAAGAAAATTGATTTTATTTTTAATGCTGGTAATAATGATTGCCCGATTGTTGCAGATGAGGATCAACTTAAACAGGTGTTTATCAACATTATAAAAAATGCCTGTGATGCAATGATGGATACTGAGCAGAAAACACTTACTGTAAATTTAAATTGCAATGAAAAAGAGGTTCAGATTGAATTTTCAGATACCGGAACAGGAATTCCAAAAGAAAATCAGAATAAAATTTTCACACCTTTCTTTACAACGAAAAGCATCGGTAAAGGAACTGGTTTAGGTCTGGCAATCTCTTATGGAATTATTAAAATGCACAAAGGAAATATTAGTTTTATTTCTGAAGAAGGTAAAGGAACAACTTTCAGATTAACTTTACCACGAAATCAAATTTCAAATAATTAAGAATTTTAATGAGGAATAAAAATGAGCAATAAAAAGAAAATACTTTTAGTTGATGATGATCTCGACCTTCTCGAACAAAATAAAATTCTCATTGAATCAAAAGGTTATGAAGTAATTACTGCAAACAGTTCAAAGGAAGGTTGGGAAGTATTCAAAAAAACAAAACCAGATGCCTGTGTTATTGATTTGATAATGGAAGAATATGATTCCGGTTTCGTTCTTTGTCATCGAATAAAAAAAGATGAACACGGGAAAGATATTCCGGTTTTTATTTTAACTTCAGCAACTTATGATACAGGTTTTAAGTTTGGTGCTTCAACAAGTGAAGAGCGAGAATGGATAAATGCTGATGAATTGATTAACAAACCTGTTGTAATTGATGAGTTCGTTCAGAAGCTTGAAAATTATTTTGAGATGAAAGGAAAGTAAGAGAACTCAAGTGAATCAGATTGTCACTTATAAATTGGTAAATAAATTTGCCACAAAGACACTAAGACACGAAGTCTCTTTGTGGCTTGGTGACTTAGTGGCATTTAATTTTTATTCTATTTCATCCGCGAGCAATTAAAATCAGTATGCAGGAATCCAAACCAAAAATATTAGTTGTTGATGACGAAAAAGGCCTTCGCAATGGTGTGCAGCGACTTCTCGAAATGGAAGGATATGAAGTTGATGTGGCAGAGAACGGAACAGAAGGAATTGAACTTGGAACTAATAACGAATATGATCTGGCAATAATCGACTTAAAGATGCCCGATATCGAAGGCATAGAAGTACTGAAAAAAATTAAAGAAAAACATCCTAATACAGTTTGTTTTATTGCTACCGCATTTGCCAGTTACGACACAGCAATTGAAGCGACAAAACTTGGTGCACAGAGCTACATTCCAAAACCATTCACACCAGAAGAATTACTTGCAGAAATTAAATCAGGTTATCAGAAACGACTTCATCTTCTCGAAGAGGAAAAATGGATAAGAGAAAGAGAAGAACGTTTACTTGAAGTTGCATTCGAGAAAACAAGACTCAACACAATCATAAACTCAATCACTGATGGAGTTTTGGTTGTAAATAAAGAAGGACTTGCAGTTCTCTTTAATCCTGCCGTTCACAGATTTCTTGAACTTTCGGAAATAAAAGTAGAAGAATACATACTTGATAAACTTCGTCCTGAAATACTGGAACTGATTAATAAATTTCTTCTCTCCGATTCAAAAGAAAAAAGGTCCTACACGATTCAACTTGAACTTAAACCAAATCGTGAATTTTTCATTGAAGCAACTGCATCACCTGTTTTTCATCCGGGAGATAATCTTGCCGGTGTTGTAATTGTTTTCAAAGACATTACTGAGCTTAAAAAAATCGAGTTGATAAAGTCGCAGTTTGTTTCGATGGTTTCACACGAACTCAAAGCACCGATTGCTGCTGTTTATGGATTTCTTAAATTAATGAGCGATGAAAACATTAAACTTACTGATGAGCAGAAAAAAGAATACATTAATCGTTCAATGATTCGGCTTGATGGTTTACTAAAAATGGTTAATGATCTTCTTGACATTTCAAGAATGGAATTGAAAACTGTCAGAAGAGAAATTCGAAAAATCTGCCTGACCGAAATAATAAAGAATATTCTCGAACTATTTCAGATTGAAATTCAGAAGTCAAATCTTTCAGTCGATTTCAATTATGAGCAGAATGGATTTTGTATTGATGCAGATGCAGATGAAATATCAAGATTGTTTACAAACATCATTAGCAACGCAATAAAATATAACAGACCAGGCGGAAGCATTACAATTAAAATTTCGCATCTTGGAAATTTTATACTTGCCGAAATAAAAGATACCGGAATAGGAATGAAAGAAGATGAAAAGAAAAAACTCTTTTCAGAGTTCTTCCGTGCAAAAAATGAATTTACCAAAAATGTAAGTGGAACAGGACTTGGCTTGTCAATCGTAAAGAGAATAGTTGATTCTTACTCGGGTAAAATTGAAGTTGAATCAGAATTCGGAGTTGGAACAACTTTCAGAATTTATCTACCTCTTTCGGTGAATTAATAATAAGTTTTACCCTCAATTCTGAGTCCCAACATTTTTATCTTTGCCTGTCATTCACAAAACAATTTTAGCAATGAATTATTGGTTAACGCATTTCGAAAAATCAGGTATGACAGAATCGCCTGATTACAATTCATCAATAAAATATTTCGAAAAGTTCGAAAAAAATTTTCCTTTCGTAAAAATCAGAACTATTGGTTTAACTCCACAAGGAAGAGAGTTAAAAGTTATTATTGTTTCCAAAGACAAAGCATTCACACCACAACAAGCTAAAAAAACTGGTAAAGCAATAGTGCTTATTCAGAACGGAATTCATCCCGGAGAAATTGAAGGTAAAGATGCTTGTATGCTTTTGCTACGAGAAATTTTGGTAACAAAAGAAAAATTTCATCTGCTTGATAACTTAATTCTTCTGATAATTCCGGTTTTGAATGTGGATGGACATGAAAGATTGAGTCCGTTCAATAGGCCTAACCAGAACGGACCAAAACAAATGGGTTGGCGAACCAATGCACTCAACCTGAATCTGAATCGCGATTATTTGAAAGCTGAAACACCAGAGATTCAATCATTCCTGAAACTTTTTAATGAATGGCTTTCGGATTTTATGATTGATAATCACACAACCAACGGTGCTGATTATCAGTATCATGTTACATATGGAATTGAAAAACATCAGAACCTTGATCGTGGTTTGGTCCAATGGATTAAGAACAAATATCTTCCTTATCTTCACAACAAAGTTGAATCCGATGGATTTTTAATCGGACCTTATATGGAATTTAAAGATGGAACAATTGAATCAGGAATTCTTGACTTACCATCACCACCGAGATTATCTCATGGTTATTGCGCTGTTCAGAATCGTGTATGTCTTTTGGTTGAAACACATAGTTTGAAGCCATTTGCCAATCGTGTTTTCTCAACAAAATCAATGATGCTTCACACACTTGAATTCCTTTATTCAAATTATAAAGAAGTTATTGAGTTAAATAAAGCTGCTGATAAAAATCCTGTCAGAAATTATTTACAAGAAAAAAAGAAATTTCCTTTAGTACTTGCGAGCAGTGGAAAGTACGATAAGTTTTTATTTAAAGGATTTGAATGGTACGATGAATACAGTGAAGTTATGGGCGGTGTTGTAAGAAAATACACAGATAAACCAATCGAAGTTGAAATTCCGATTTTCAATCAGGCAAAATCATTGAAAAAAATTTTTGTACCTGATGCATATTTAATTCCACGGGAATTTCAGAACATCATTAAAGTGCTGAGTTATAATAATATCAGATTTAAGCAACTTTCAGGAAGTAAAAAGTTTAAAGTTGAACGATATCGTTTTAATAAGGTTACTTTTTCACCAAGACCATATGAAGGAAGACAACTTCCATCATTTCAAACAGAATGTTTTGAAGAGGTTGTTGAATGTCCAAAAGGAACTTATGTAGTTCCGACAAATCAAAGAACTTTGCGTGTAATTGTAAATCTTCTTGAACCTGATGCACCCGATTCATTTGTTCATTGGGGATTTTTCAATACATTCTTTGAAAGAAAAGAATATGCAGAAGCTTATGTAATGGAACCATTTGCTAAAGTAATGATTGAAAATGATCCAGCATTAAAAAATGAGTTTTATAAAAAGCTCGAAACAGATGAGAAGTTCAGAAACAATCCGTTAGACAGATTAGACTTTTTCTATCAACGCTCGCCATTTTTTGATAAAAGAGAAAATGTATATCCAATAATGAGAATCTTGAATATTAAATCTATAATAAAATAATGAACGAGGAATAATGAATATTGAATTATGAAGTATTGATATATATTTTATATTGAAAATATTTGCACGGAAATTTATGACCACTAAACAAAAGTTTGATCTCGAAGATAGATTAATTGCATTTGCAGTATTGATCATAAAAATAACTGAAACTTTGAATAACACAAAAGCAGGTAATCATATTGCCGGACAACTTGTTCGATCAGGCACTTCACCAGCACTCCAATATGGAGAAGCTCAAAGTGCTGAATCAAGAAATGATTTTATTCATAAACTGAAGATCTTGCTTAAAGAGTTAAGAGAATCGTTAGTATCGTTGAAGATTATAAAAGAGGTATTATTGACTGAAAAAATTGATCTTGTTGATAGAGCATTGCTTGAATGTAACGAACTTATTGCTATTTTTGTTAAGAGTATTGAAACCGCAAAAAAGAATAACGATAGAAGAAAATAATTATTATTTCATCATTCTTTATTCCTTGTTCTTTATTCAATATTAAAATTTACGAGGAGGAAATATGCTTACCATTCTTTGCGTATCAAGTTATGAAAAAGGACACGACTTTATGAAAGAAGCCAAAGCTCAGGGCTGCAGAGTTTTGCTTCTTACATCTAAAAGTCTTGAAAATGCAGATTGGCCCAGAGAAAGTATTGACGAAATATTTTACATTCCCGACAGGAATAAAGAATGGAATATGAAAGATGTTATATACGGAGTAAGTTATCTAGCTCGAACAGAGCAAATTGACAGAATAGTTGCACTCGATGATTTTGATGTAGAGCGAGCCGCTGCTTTAAGAGAACATTTACGGATTGGTGGAATGGGAGACACAACTGCAAGATATTTCCGCGATAAACTTGCAATGCGAATGCGTGCAAAAGAAGTAGGAATTCCTGTGCCTGAGTTTGAACATGTTCTCAACTACAGCAAGATAAATGATTTTGTCAAACGAGTTCCTTTTCCTTATATGGTAAAACCACGATTGCTTGCGGGCTCTTACGGATTAAAGAAAGTCCATAATGAACAGGAACTTTGGGACAGAATTAATTTTCTTGGTGATGAACAATCATTCTTTCTGATGGAAAGATTTGTACCCGGCAATATCTATCATGTTGATTCAATTGTTTATAACTATGAAGTCAGGTACGCAGTTGCAAGTCGCTATGGAACACCACCATTTGAAGTTGCACATCAGGGAAGAGTTTTTACAAGCAAAACTTTAAACCCAAATGATGAAAAATCAAAACGCGTACTTGAACTCAATAAACAATTGTTAAAAGCACTTGGACTCAAACAGGGTGTCTCTCATTCTGAATATATTGAATCATCAGAAGATGGAAAGTTTTATTTCCTTGAAACATCTGCAAGAGTTGGTGGTGCAAATCTTTCAGTGCTTGTTGAAGCGGCAACGGGAATTAATCTCTGGCGTGAATGGGCGAAAATTGAAATTCTTAGTGGTGAAAAAGATTACCAGCTTCCGGCACCGAAGAATTATTATGCTGGAATTATCACATCACTTGCAAAGCAACAATGGCCTGATTTATCAGTGTATAATGATCCGGAAGTTTACTGGAGACTGAAAAAAGAATATCACGCAGGAATAATTGTAACTACGCCTGATGAAAAACGAAGAGATGAACTGGTTGAACAATACACCCAGCGTTTTTATAATGATTTCTTTGCAACAGCAAAAATGGGTGAAAGACCCAGTGATTGATTATTCAATGTAAATGAATTGTAAATACTTCAGTTATCATTTTCTTATTGAACTAATCATACCTAATATTGTTAAGTAATTGAAAACAGTTACTACTGATTGAGCAATTCCTATCGGTTTTATCAATCCTGATTAATTAACTAAAAGAGTTTGAAATGGAAATTTTAATAAAAGATAAAAACACAGAATTAAACGAAACAAAAAGTAAAACTGAAGTTTTAAGTCATCTCGAATCAAAAGTAAAAGATTGGATGGAACAACATATTTCAAAACGCAAATTGTGGTTCTCAAGCGATTTTCTTCCTGTTGATGAAAAGAACTCGGATGATCAGAATAAAATAGTTACCTCCTTAAAAGAAAGAGCGAAAGCAATTAAAGATCCTGCAAGAGTAGCAGTTGCACTCAATCTTCTTACTGAAGAAGGTTTACCACACTTTCACAGATTAATTGCGCAGCATCTTGGCTCAGATAGTTTTTGGTCGAAGTGGAATAATATGTGGACTGCAGAAGAAGACAGACATGGAAATATTCTTCGTGATTATGCACGCGATTCAAGATTGTTCAGTTTCAGAGAAATTGAAATGATGCAATTTTATTATCAGGAATCCGGATTTAATCCTGATTGGGATAAAGACCCTTACAAAGTTTTTGTTTATACAACACTTCAGGAAAGAGCTACACAATTCTCGCACAAGAATACAGGCAAACTTGTCGGTGATGATGAGCCTTCGTTAAATGGAATCCTGAGCAACATTGCCGCAGATGAAGCGAAGCATTTTACTTTTTACAGAAATGTGTTTAAAGAAGTTTTAAAACTCGATCCTAATCGTGCAATGGTTTCTGCTTCTGATATTATGCCTGCCATTGATATGCCCGGACTTTCAATGCCAAACTTCCGTGATATGGCTGATGTTGTAAGAAGAGTTGGAATTTATGGTCCGCGGGATTATAAACAAATTGTCGAAGAAGCTATAAAGTTCTGGGAAATTGAATTAGTTACTGGGTTGAATGATGTTGCTAAAAAAGCTCAGGAGAAAATTCTTTCAATTCCCAAGCGATTAGAAAAAGTAGCAGAGTACATTGAAAAAAGAACCGAATCAAAAACCTTCTCTTTTGATTTTATCTACAACAGAATTTTAGCTTTCGAATAGATTATAATCCGTGTTCCAATGAGATTAAACAGTTCTTGAGTATTTGGCTTTATCTTCTTTTCGTTCAATGTATCCGTCAAAATTCATTGCGATATTCCGGATGAGCATTCTTCCCATATTCTTTACTTTTATTCCGGAATCATTCAATTCAACAAGTTCATCATCAATCATTTCTTTGAGATTATTTAATCCCCACGCAAAGTATTTCTTAAAATCAATATTATACTTCTGCTCGATTTCTGAAAAGTCAAGTTCAAAGTTGCACATAAGTTTCATAATTACTTCTCTTCTGAGATGATCATCTTCTGTAAGACGATAACCTTTGGCTGTTGGAAGAACTTCGTTATCAAGAGCAGTGTAATATTCTTTTTCAGTTTTATAGTTCTGAGCATAAATATTTTTTAACTGAGAGATGGAAGTTATTCCCATTGCATAAAGATCAGCACCTGCATTTGTGCTGTAGCCCTGAAAATTTCTGTAAAGTTTTTTCTCGCGCATTGCTACTGCGAGCTCATCATCCGGTTTTGCAAAGTGATCCATTCCGATAAATTCATACCCAGCGGATGTTAGTTTTTCAATAGTCATTTTCAGAATTTCAAGCTTTACTTCCGGTACTGGAATATCTTCCGGATGAATTAATGCCATATGTTTTTTCATCCAGGGAACATGCGCATAATTAAAGACTGCAATTCTGTCGGGCGAAATATCGATGATTTTATCTACTGTGTCAGAAAAAGTTTCAACTGTCTGGAAGGGAAGTCCGTATATTAAATCAAGATTGATGCTGTGAAAACCAAGTTCTCTTACCCACGCAACAGTTTGTCTGGTAATATCTTCAGGTTGAATACGGTTAACAGCTTTCTGAACTTTTTCATTAAAGTCCTGAACACCCATACTGATTCGGTTGAATCCGTTATTGCGTAATGCTTCGAGATGAGCTTTGGTTAATTCACGAGGATCAATCTCACAACTAACCTCAGCATCAGATTTAAATTGAAAATTTTTGTTGATGTATGATGCAAGATCATTTATTTCTTCCGGACTTAAATGAGTTGGTGTTCCACCACCCCAATGATGTTGGGCTACTTTTCTGTCGGGCAGAAGATATTGTCTTAACAAATCAATTTCTTTTTTAACATAACTGATATACTCTTTGATTCGCTCTCTGTTTCTGGTAATAATCATATTACAGCCACAGAAGTAGCAAAGAGTATCACAGTAGGGAAGATGAAAGTATAACGAGAGGTCAGGAAGATTATCACCGTAATTAGTTTTAACTATTTCATCCAAGTAATCTTCATGAGTAAAGTTCTCATTAAACTGCGGAGCCGTCGGATAACTTGTGTATCGCGGTCCGGGTTTGTCGTATTTTTTGAATTTTGTTAAATCTATCTCAAACATAGAACTCCTTTCAATAAACTCTGCCTCTTAGTGGTGAAATATTTTACTTTCTTCTTTTACAAATTGTACTAGTGCTTTCACATTCTCGGGATCGACATCGGGAAGAACACCGTGACCAAGATTAAAAATGTGTCCGCTTCCTTCACCAAAAGACTGAAGAACAGAAATAACTTCCTGCTTAATATAATTTTTATTTGCATAAAGAACAGTGGGATCGAGATTGCCCTGCAGTGCAACACGATCGCCTACAAGTTTTCTCACATCACCAAGATTCATCGTCCACTCAAGTCCGAGTACATCTGCGCCGGCATCAACCATCTTATCAAGATTGTGATGAACACCTTTCGCAAAGAAAATAACCGGTTCATCTTTTCTTTTAATCTGTGAAATAATTTTTTGAACATAAGGAAGTGAAAACTCAAGAAAATCTTTTTGAGAAAGAATTCCTCCCCAGGTATCAAAAATCTGAAGAGCATTACATCCAGCTTCAATCTTTGCTGAGAGATAATCTGCAATTGTGTCTGAAAGTTGATTCAATAATTGATGAGCCAGTTTTGGATTGTTATAAATAAGTCTTTTCACTTCAGAAAAATTTTTTGAGCCACGACCTTCAACCATATAAGTAAGTAATGTCCACGGTGAACCACTGAATCCAATTAAAGGCACACGACCATTTAATTCTTTTTTTGTCAATCGAACTGCATCAAGTACATATTTTAATTCTTTCTCAGGATTAACTTTTTTCAAATGATTTGCATCGCTTTCACTTCTAATCGGATTGTGAAAGATTGGTCCTTTACCTTCGTGCATTTCAAGATGCATTCCCATTGCTTCAGGAATTACGAGTATATCTGAGAAAATTATTGCAGCGTCAACTCCAAGAATATCTATCGGTTGAATTGTTACTTCAGCAGCGAGTTCAGGAGTTTTACACATAGTAAGAAAATCTGCATTTGCACGAACAGCACGATATTCAGGTAAATATCTTCCTGCCTGACGCATTATCCAGATTGGTGTTCGCTCAACGGGTTGTCTCTTACAAGCTCTTAGAAATAAATCATTTTTTAATTGTTCCAATTTCTTCTCCGTTAGTTTTCTTTTGAACGATAATATTCTATCATTTTTTGCGCTAAACCTTTTATTGTAAATTCAGATGGCATTATACTGACTTTAACTTTTTTAGATTCGATTGCTGATTTCGTGGTTGGGCCAATTGCAGCAACATCAACTCCTCTGAAAAACAATGCCGGATTATCAATGCCCATAATAGTTAAAAAGTTTTCAAAAGTTGAAGGGCTTGTAAAAACAAAAACATCTGGTTTCGAAAATTTAAGCTGTTTCAAACTTTCTTCAATAACTTTTTTCCCGGGAAGCGAAACATTATAAACCGGTACGCTTTTAATAATAGCTCCAAGCTCCTCCAATCCTTTGGGAAGTTCAGCCCGTCCAATTGCTGAGCGTGGAATGAAAACGACTTTATCTTTCAGGTTAAATTTTGAAAGTGCTTCTACTACTCCTTCACCTGAAAATTTTTCGGGAATAATGTTTACAGGAATTTTATATTGCTCACATATCTGGCTTGTTTTACTTCCAATCGCAATGACCTTCGTTTTTGAGTAGTTAAAATTTTTATTTAGTTCTTTTAATCTGTGAGCGAACATTGTTACAGTATGTGCAGAAGTAAAAATCAAAAAATCAATTCTGTTCTTATTTAAAATAACCTCATCAAAACTTTTCCAGCTTGATGGAGGAACAATCTCAAGAGTAGGAAAGACTATTACTTTTGCTCCAAGTTCAATAAAAACTGAAGCAGATTCCGCTGATTGCTCCACAGTTCTTGTTAACACTATTGTTTTGTTCTTTAACGGACGAATCATTGAAATATCAAATCCGACATAAAGTGAATTTATAATAAATTCGAAAAGATTTTCCCTTTCTGAAATTAATTGTTCATCAGGAAAATTATTTTCGATGCATCTCTTTGCTGAGCTAAAAACACATCCGATTATTAATCTTACAGCAAAGTCTTCTTCAACTTCTCTGAAAAGTTTTTCTCTTTTACCTTTATAAAGAATATCACTTAGAAGAGAGTTTAATTCTTCAGTCTTTAATTTTATTATTGGATTAAGTGATGCATCATCCTGATATATATACCTGCTAAAAATCTTAAAGAAATTTTTATGTGAAACTAAAAATTGATGTAATGATGAAATAAAAGATTGCAGCGAATCAATTATTAGCGAATCAGAGCTGAGATTTGATTTTATGGAAGTTAACAGATTTGTAAGATTGGAAGTAATAATTTCGTTGTATAACTGTTCTTTGGATTCAAAATAATTGTAAACTGTGCCTTTGGCTACTTTACTCAATTTGGCCACATCATCCATCATTACTTCATAATAATCTTTACGAGCAAATAGTTCAATGGCTTTATCAATAATGATTTCTTTTTTCTGTTGCTTTAAATCAGCTCTGCTTCTCTTCACACTTATCTCAATTAATTTTCCAATTATTTTTTGAAAGCACTTCACCTGTTGAAGGGTCAATTATCATTTCCTGACCACTTGCCCGATAACCAAATTCGCCTTCGTTCTCAGTTAATGTAGAATTAATATTCCAGACATATTTGCCATAAACAGGGTCATAAATGAAAGTAAGTTTCCAGTCTTTAATTCCTTTTTCGAGTCCGTTCTGTTCAGCTATTGATCTCGCACTTTTTTCATCTATGGTAAATTTGCAGTCAGAGGGATTTTTAATGCATTCGGGAATACCAAAGATTTCAAATTTCTGATTTACATTTCCAAGAGTATCTACTGTAAATCTTATATCACCTTTAACGAAAGGTTTTTCGGGGACGTACAATTTGTAAACGAGGAAATAACCATTTTCAACCCTAATGCAATTATCAAAATCAGGTTGAATATAATTCTCGAAAAAATTCTCTCCTGTTTTTGAAGCAATAAATTTATTTGCATTCTTAAAAACATAAACAGGTATATCGGTTTCATCATAGTCAATCTTTGAACCAGAGCAGGATAAGACTAATCCTAAAATTGCCATTGTAAATAAAAGCTTTATAAAATTTTTCGCTTTCATTTTATTTTCTTGAGTTGTTATAAACTTCATCTAAAATTTCTCTTGCGCCTGCTTTTAATAAATCTTTCGCTAAAGATTTACCAAGCTTTTCGGGATAGTTTTTACTTCCACGAATTTTTTTTCTGAATGTAACAGAACCATCAAGGCTTCCTACCATAGCATCGAGATAAAGACCCGTTGTTCTTACTTCAGCAAAAGCTCCGATTGGAACCTGGCAACCACCTTCAAGTGCTCTGAGAAGAGCTCTTTCAGCAGTTACTGCAATAAAAGTTTCCTGATGATGAATTGATTTTACTATTTCATTTGCGAATTCATTCTCTTCGTGAATTTCTATTCCCAATGCACCTTGTCCCACTGCAGGAAGAATTTCTTCCTTACTAATGAATGAAGAAATGTAATTTTTCAACCCAAGTCTTTCTACACCAGCCCGGGCTAGTATTATTGCATCCCAATCTGACTCAAGAAATTTTTTTATTCTTGAAGGAACATTCCCTCGAAGATCAACAACTTTTATGTCCGGACGAAGATGCTGAAGCTGTGCTCTTCGTCTTAGCGAACCTGTTGCAACGACTGCATTTTCTTTTAATGAATAAATAGTAGTTCCTTTTTTTCTTGCTATTAAAACATCCTCAACATCGTGGCGTTTAGTGACTGCTGCTAATTTTAAACCAGCCGGAATCTGAGTTTGTAAATCCTTTAATGAATGTACAGCTAAATCAATTCGTTTGTTAAGTAGTTCTATTTCAAGTTCTTTTGTGAAGAGTGACTTATCACCAATTTTTGAAAGAGCTACATCAAGGATTTTATCTCCTTTGGTTTTAATAATTTTAATTTCAACTGACAATCCACGATGTTTCTTTTCTAATTCTTTCTTAACAAAATTTGCCTGCCATAAAGCAAGTTCACTTCCGCGAGAGCCAATAATTAATTTTTTCTTCAATTTTTTTCCTGTTGATTTTGTTTGTTTCCTGTAAGCCCGAATAATTCTCTGACTACACTTATCTTTAAAGAAGATAAATCAGAAGCTGAATTTTCATCTGAAAGCTTTTTTAGTTCTACTGTTGGATGATGTAGTATTTTATTGATGATGCGTTTTGTAATTATTTCTAATTTTTCTTTGTCTTCATCAGAAAATTTATTAATGTTCTTTCCGACTTCTTCTGCACGTATTGCTTCAAAGTAATCTCTTAGATCCTTAATGGTCGGTGCAACCTGAAGAGAATTATACCAATCGAAGAAAGCATCAAGTTCCTCATTTATTATTTTTTCTACTTTTGGAATTTCATTCCTTCGTTTGGCAAGATTCTGCTGCACAATTACATTCAATGAGTCAATATCATGATAAAAAACATAATCAATATCCTTACTGCCAGGATCAACATCTCTTGGAATTGCAATATCCATTATCACTAATGACTCGTAATTTCTTTTCTTCATTGCTTTTTCGATATCATCTTTGGTAAGGATAATACTTTCAGAACTTGTGGCACTAATGATTATATCAAACTTATGAAGATGTTCTTTGAAAGTATCAAAAGGGAAAACAGCTGTATTGAGTTCAGTTGCAAGTTTTTCTGCTTTTTCAAAAGTGCGGTTTGTTAATGCAAGTCTTCCGATGCCTCTGTCTCTTAAATGTTTAGCAGCAATTTCACCAGTTTCACCTGTACCAATAACTAATGCGGATTTCTTTGATAGGTTTGCAAAAATCTTTTCAACGAGTTGAACAGCAGCATAACTTACTGTGACAGCACCTTCACTGATTGCAGTTTCATTGATTGCTCTTTTGCCAACACGAACAGCAGCATCCATTAATCGTTTAACAAGAAATCCGGCAAAATTCATCTCTTCAGAAATGATGAATGAATCTTTTACCTGTTTGAATATCTGGTTATCTCCGATTAGTAATGAATCAATTCCTGTTGCAACTCTGAAAAGATGTTCAACCGATTCTCGTGAGATAAATTTCTGAAAATTTTCTTCGGAGATTTTTGCTGCTGATGATTTAAAATTTATGATTAAATTCTGAAGATCGAGATGAGTGATCCCATCCTGTTTCGGAATTCCGTAAATCTCTGTCCTGTTACAGGTTGATATAACAATTCCTTCGGATAATATTTTATCCTTTGTTTGCTGGATAAGATTCCGGATTTCTTCTTCGCTTAAGTGAAGTGCTTCTCTTAAATCTACCGGAGCAGTTCTGTGATTTATTGATATTCCTAATAAGTTCATCGTATCTTAATAAAATGAATGAAAACTTCTTGCTAAAAAGTTGGTCAGAATAGTTGAGAATATCGCAAGTGTAAAACCAATTATGGAAAGAATAATCAATTTTTTACCTCGCCATTTGCCTGTGATTTTGTTTATCAAACCTATTCCATATAAAATCCAGACAAGCATGGTTCCTATAAGTTTCGGATCTGTGTAAGAAAAATTTGGAAATGCCTGAGGTAACCAAATGATTCCGATTGTAATTGCAATCGTTAAAAGAATAAATCCAATTACTGCAGAATAAAAACTGAGTTTTTCAAGTACTTCAAGATTTGGAAGTCTGTCGAATATCAATCCAAACTTACTTGTTTTTAGTTCTTTATAAAGTATTAAATATAAAAATCCATAAACTGCAGAAATTGTTATTCCGGCATATCCAAGCAATGCACTGAAAACATGACTACCAAGTAAATTACTTCGTAAAACTTCTTTTACTTCAATCAGATCTTCTATAAACAGTGATGATATGGTCTGAAAGATTATTGAAATAATGATAATAAACATTCCTGTACCACGGATATCTGTAACAAGTTCAAGAATGAAATAAGAAAAGCTGATGGAAAATGCGAGTACAGTAAAAATCTCAAATACATTTGTTATTGGCGGGTGATCAAATTGTATCGTTCGAAGCATCAGGTAGAGAAAGTGAATCAATAAGGTAAGGAATAGAAACAATCTTTTAGAGTTATGGAATTTTTCTCCACCTTTTTGAAAATCATAAAGATAAATAATAAAGGTAACCAGATAAAAAAATGGAAGAAGAGCATTCAGAGTGTGAATAAATGGTATCATATTACTTTGTCAATTCTTAATTTATTTATCTCCGCCAAGAATAATAGGTAATCCTTCTTTACCGGAACCAATCACTACAATTTTTGAATTAGGTGAATTGGCAAGTTTTTCCGTCGCCTCAATACCTTTCCATTTAAGAAGCTGTTCGCTAATTCCTTGAGAAACTATTTTCTGGAAATCAGAAATTCCCTGAGCTTCAATTTTTTTCCTTTCTGCTTCAAGTCTTTCTTTCTCAAGAATGAATTGCATTCGTTGACTTTCCTGTTCGGCTTTCAGCTTCTCTTCAATTGACGCAGTTAAACCCGGAGGCAATGTAATTTTTCTGAGAGCTGCTGCTTCAATTGTTACTCCACGAGGTCCGACTAAAGTAGTAAGTTCCTGTTCAATCTGTTTTGCAAGTTTTTCTCTTTCAGCAGTATATAAAGCACGGGCTTCATATTTTGCCGTTACTCCTCTTACAACTGAGCGAAATTGTGGGACGACAATTTTATCAACATAATCTTCACCTACAGTTTTATAAATTTTGTTAGCATTCTGAAAACTTAATGAATATAACAAACTGATTTCAAGTTGAACACTAAGTCCTTCTTTTGATGGGACAGTCATTTCTTCTTTCAATTCCTGTGTTCTAGCATCAAACTTAATCACATTAGCAAGGGGATTTACAAAATTTACACCGGGATAAAGTGTATTATCACTTACATTTCCAAAAAAGTCGATTACTCCGACATGTCCAGCCGGGATAACGGTAAATAATTGAGCAAACGCTATAAACAAAGCGATCAGAAATCCAATCAGTGAAAAAGTAGCTTCGGCTTTATTGAATTTTTTCTTTGCATTTATGTGCACAAATAAAGCTGCGATTGCTGCAAGAGATGCTAAAATGAATAGCATAATTTCCTCTTAAAAAGATTAATTTACTGGTTAAATATACATTTGAAGTGGCTTATAATAAAGGAAGCCACAGGTCTCATTTCATTGTTGTGATATCAAAACCTGTGGCTTTATGAAGAGTAATGAAAGTTTCCAGAATATTATTTTTTATATTCCTTAAGAAAACCTTTGAACTCTCTTAAATGCGATTCTTCCTGGGCAAGTAATCCGATCACCATGTCCTGAGTCACATAATCAACACCATCGCACATTTTGATAATTTTGTTGTATTGTTCAATCGCACCTTTTTCAGCTTCTATTACGCCTTCGATTACAGATACTACATCAGTGGTGTCTGTTTTGGTTTGCAGTGATTTTTGCTCTGCTTTGAATTGCATTGAGCTTTCAACTAATCCATCAAGTTCCTTTATTCTTTTTGCAAGCGTTTGAGCGTGAGTCAGCTCTTCAGCAATATCAACGGCTAATGATTTCTTTATTTCTTCTGCTCTTACTCCATCAAGATTGACGGAATTAGAAATGTAGTTCATAACAGTTTCTATTTCCATCCAGTAACTTTTCTGTAATTCTTTAGCGATTTCTTCTCTTGTTGCCATAGTCATTCTCCTTTAATTTATTATTTGTTTAATTAATGCGGGACAATTTGTTTTTTTGTTAGATAACTTAATTGCGTTAAGGATTCTTTGCTCTGCTAATTTAATTTTTCTGCCTGAATCAGAAAATATCTCGGCAATTACATCACCCTTTTTAAGTTTATCACCAAGTTTGTAGTTAAAAATTATTCCCGCTTTCGGATCAATCTTATCTTCTTTTTTCAGTCTTCCTGCGCCAAGATCAATAGCTGCCATTCCAATTTCATATGTATTAACAGAAGCAAGATAACCCTCATCAGATACTTTTATCTTTTTTTGATATTCAGATTTGGGATATTTATCAGGATTATTAATGTAAGAAACATCTCCACCCTGTGCTTCGACTATTTCAAGAAATTTATCATAAGCTTTGCCTGAGTTTAAAGTAATTATTGCTTTCTCAATTCCTTCCTCAAATGATTTTGCTTTTCTTCCCAGGAAAATCATTGCTCCTGCAAGAATAAGTGAAAGTTCTGTTAAATCATTTTTCTTCCCATCTCTTAATACTTCAATTGATTCATAAACTTCTAACCAGTTACCGATGTAATTCCCAAGTGGCTGATTCATATCAGTAATAAATGCAATACACTTTTTACCAAAAGCTTTTGCAGTATCTGAGAGGGAATATGCCAACTGTTCGGCATCTTTCATCTCCTTCATAAAAGCGCCACTTCCTGTTTTAACATCAAGAACTAATGCATCAATTCCTTCAGCAAGCTTTTTGCTCATTATACTTCCTGTAATCAAAGGAATCGACTCAACTGTGGCAGTTACATCACGAAGCGAATAAATCAGTTTATCAGCAGGTGCAATTTCTTTTGTTTGTCCGATTAACACTGCGCCTGTCTTTTTCAGAACTTTTTTGTACTCGGTCAGATTTAAATCAGTTCTGAAACCAGGAATTGATTCAAGTTTATCTAAAGTTCCGCCAGTATGTCCAAGTCCTCTGCCTGAAATCATCGGAACATAAACTCCTGCTGCAGCTACAATTGGAGCAATGATAAGTGATGTTTTATCACCAACTCCACCTGTTGAATGTTTATCTACCTTGCATCCTTTGATAGAAGAAAGGTCAATTACTTTTCCGCTGTAAAGCATAGCGTTTGTCAATGCAGCAGTTTCATTTTTATTTAGTCCATTGATAAATGCTGCCATCAGAAATGCGGACAACTGATAATCCGGAATTTGACCCTTTGTAAAAGAATCGGCTAGGAATTCAATTTCTTCTTTAGTAAGAGTATGATTGTCTCTTTTCTTCCGGATAATTTCTACTGTATTCATATATAATTAATTTTATTTGTTGTATAAATATGTTAATGTTTTCTTTACCAAGACTAATATTAAATGTAATAGGTACTATTATTTTAATTTTAATCCTAATAATATTGATTAATTGATAATTCAATTAAGACTTTGTTGTATAGCCACAAGCAAATATTTATCTTTGCCCACAAAATTAACAAGGAGTATTCAATTTAAGATGCATTTTAAGAGACGAACTCACACTTGCGGTGAACTGAGAGAAAATAATATCGGAGAAAGTGTCATTCTTCATGGTTGGGTTGATAAAAGAAGAGATCTTGGCGGAGTAATCTTTATCGAGCTTCGCGATCGTTATGGGATTACACAAGTTGTTTTTGAACCCACTTTTAACAAAGATGCTCATCAGGATGCAAAAGATCTAAGAAGTGAATATGTTATATCAATTGAAGGTATTGTAAGAAAACGACCGGAGGGAACTGAGAATCCTGAACTTGAAACCGGACAGATTGATGTGATGGTAAATAAACTCATCATACTAAATGAAGCAGTAACTCCTCCTTTCCCAATCAGAGATGATATTGATACTCACGAAGACTTGAGATTGAAATATCGCTATCTTGATTTGCGCAGATCAAAACTTCAGAAAAATTTATTACTTCGACATAAGATGTATCAACTGACTAGAAAATATTTTGATCAGAATAATTTTATTGAAGTTGAAACTCCCGTATTGATGAAAAGTACTCCCGAAGGTGCAAGAGACTTTCTGGTTCCAAGCAGACTTCATAAAGGAAAATTTTATGCTCTTCCACAATCTCCTCAAACTTACAAACAGATATTAATGGTTGCAGGTTTCGACAGATATTTTCAGATTGTAAAATGCTTCCGTGACGAAGATTTAAGAGCAGACCGTCAACCTGAATTTACACAAATTGATGTTGAAATGTCTTTCGTTGATCAGGGGGATATTTTTGAAGTAGTCGAAGGGTTAATGAAAATTATGTTCAGAGAAATCTGGAATAGAGAATTGCAAACACCTCTTCCAAGATTATCCTTTGATGATGCAATGGAAAAGTATGGAAGCGATAAACCTGATTTAAGATTTGACCTCGAAATGAAAAACCTCAACCATCTTTTTAGTAATACTGAATTCAGAGTATTCAAAGAAGCAATTGAAACAGGTGGAATTGTCTCAGGATTACTTGCACCTGGTTGCGGTGAATATACCAGAAATCAACTTGATGTGTTAACAGATTTTGTAAAAGGTTTTGGTGCAAAAGGTTTAATCTGGATAAGAGTCAAACAATCAGATAACGGACTGGAACTCGAATCTCCAACAATGAAATTCTTTACAGATGAAGAAAAACAAAATCTTATTAAAGAATTAAACGCTAAAGCCGGTGATTTAATTTTCATACTATCGGGAAACAGATTAAAGACTTTGAATATTGCGGGTCAGCTTCGTTTGGAAATGGCACGCCGACTTGATTTGATTAAGGAAGACGCTGAGCCAAAGTTATTATGGATAACAGACTTTCCATTATTTGAATGGGATGAAGAGACCAAAAGATTTTATGCAATGCATCATCCTTTTACTTCTCCAAGAATAGAAGACATTCCTCTGATGGAAACTGATCCATCAAAAGTAAAAGCACGGGCCTATGATCTTGTACTTAATGGAAATGAAATTGCAGGGGGAAGTATTAGGATTCACAATTCTGAATTACAAGCAAAAATGTTCAAAGTGCTTGGAATTTCTGAAGAAGAAGCGCAAACTAAGTTTGGCTTTTTGATGAATGCATTTAAATATGGGGCGCCGCCACACGGAGGAATTGCTTTTGGTTTTGACAGAATGGCCATGATTTTTGCTGGAGAACAATCAATCAGAGATGTAATTGCATTTCCAAAAACAGCAAGCGGCATTTCGCTGATGGATGATTCACCATCCTATGTTGATGAAGCACAGTTGAGAGAATTGCATATAAAAGTCAGATGACGAATTATTTTTACAACAATTGAGTTAACAATAAATGGGAATAAAGATAAAAGAAAATTTAGACAAGTTTACCATCTTTTTACTTTTCATAGTAGTTTTTACAATCTACTTCTCAACAATGTCTAGGTCGGTTAATGAATTTGATTCAGGCGAATTAGCAGCTACTCAGGCATTTTGGGGAATACCTCACCCAACAAGTTATCCATTATTCAATTTGGTTGGATTTTTATTTTCTAAAATACCACTGCCAATAGATACGATTATAAAATTAAATTTATTACCTGTCCTTTGGAACACGATTACAATTCTCTTCTTATTTTTATCAATTAGGACTATTCTAGAAAATATAAGTGTATTAAGTAATAAGAAGGAGATTTTTTCAAATAGAAGTTTATCTAAATCTGAAATTCTTTTGGTTTCTTTTATAAGTTCTTTGTCTTTCGCCTGGAGTGTCACCTTTTGGATACAGGCAACAAAAATTGAAGTTTATTCATTTCAAATCTTCTTAACATCAATAATAGTTTATTGTGCAATTAAAATTTTAATTAATCTTGAACAAAATGAATTATCATTAAATGTAAAAAAATATTGGAGAATAATTGCAATTTTTCTTGGTTTCGGCTTTTCAAATCATCTGATGACCGTCTACTTACTTCCAGCTTTAATTTACTTACTTATAATTACTAAAACCTCAAAAACTCAAAAGATTAAAATTTTTGTAATAGTTTTCATGATATCTTTCTCTATAGCGACATTTTTCTACTTGGTTATGATGTTTAGAGCCCAAACGAATCCACCTTATGTTTTTGGAGAACCAACTAATATTCAAGGGTTAGTGAATACTGTACTGGGTAAAGACTATAGTCAATTTATGTTTAGCGGTATGGAATCAGTGAAAAAACAATCCTCTAAATTCTTAACTGTTTTGAGCCTGAATTTTAATCGAACCGATTTTATTGGAGGTGAATTTTCTTTCAACATTATTTTTATCTTTTCAGGCCTGTTTTTATCTGCAATAATCTTAAGAAAATTTTTTTATTTTGTTTTTCTAATAATTATAACCTCTCTTTTCTTTGCATTTAATTATTCAATCCCCGACATAAACGAGTATTTTCTTGTTGTTTTCTTATTATTTACAACTTTAATTTCAATTTTTATATATAAAATTTTGTTACTGATTGACAATAAAATTTATAAAGTAATTTTTTTAATGATTGCAAGTTCATTTACAATAAGTCAGCTGTTCTTTAACTATGAACCCATGGATAGGAGTTCCGATAAATTCACTGAAAGTTACTCAAAGGCGGTATTAAACTCATTACCTAAAAATTCAACTTTATTATCAATTGATTGGGATTATATAATTTCGCCAGCAATTTACATCCAGAAAGTCGAAAAATTTAGAGATGATATTGAAATAATTATCCCAACTTGGTTGGAAAAGCGTTGGTATAAACCCGAGATCAAAAAGAAATTTAGTAACATTCTTGAATTTTTAGATAGAGAGTATTACATCTCATTTGATATTGTTCGCGATATGATTTTAAAGAATAAATTCAGGGTCAAAGAAAATACTTTTATAATTCCTGACTTGCTAACCTTTAAAGTAGTAAAAGATAATAATTATCATCCAATAGAATTAAGAGATATAAATATAAAATTCAATAAAAGATTAAGTGATAATGAAAAATATTATCGTCAATTAATTTGTTGGATATTAGAAGAAAGAGCAAAGTATGAATTAAGCTTTGAAAAATATGATAAAGTGAATAAGCTAATTTCGATTATTAAATCTTTAGATCCCAATTACAAACTATCAATATAATTGCAGGTAACTATTACATGACGGCAGTAAATTTTTTCTATTTAAAAAGTTTAAGAAAATAATGAGAGTGCACCAAAAGAAATTTTTACCGAATTTCAGTAAAAAGTATCGGAAAAAATTTTAATTACAGAAGACTCAGTAAAAAATCACCTAAATTTTATCACATCTTCAAAACCAAATCTGTTTGTTTCCACTGGCATAATTATTTAAGCAATGTAAATTGAAATCAGATAAAATAGGTCATTTAATAGATATAGTCAGTAAGAAAATGTTCTTGTAAATATTGCTTGTAGATTTTGCCGATAAAATGAAATAAAAAGTTTACCTCAAATGATCGGCATAATAGTATATATAATAATTATTAGTAAATAAACGAGGCAAAATAGAATGGGACAACAACAATTACTTTTAATAGTTTTAGGGGTCATAATTGTAGGCATAGCTGTTGTGATTGGAATCCTGTTATTTCAAGCAAATTCTGTTGAAAATAAGAGAGATGTAGTTATAAATGAAAGCGTAAATATTGCAACTTTAGCACTTCAGTATTATAAAAAGGCTAGATTATACGGTGGCGGAGAATATTCTTTTAGTGGATGGGACATTCCAAATAGGTTACAGACCACAACTAATGGAACTTATTCTGCCCAAGTTTACCAGGATAGCGTTGTTATTACAGGGAGGGGGAATGAATTTGTTACCTCGGGTGTATTAGTAGAAGTGAAAACTACTGTAAATGCTAATGGCATAAAAACTGTTATAGTTAATTAAAAATAGATTATTAATAAATCATCATTTCACACACAAATAAAGGAGATCTAAAATGGGTCAACAACAACTTCTCTTAATCGTTCTTGGTGTTATCATAGTTGGTATAGCTGTAGTAGTTGGTATCAACTTATTTAACGCAAATGCTGAAGAATCAGCAAAGGATACAATGATTTCTGAGGGAACCAACCTCGGTGCTTTAGCTCAGCAGTACTATAAGAAACCAACAGCTATGGGTGGCGGCGGAAATAGTTTTGCTGGCTTTGAAGCTACAGGTAGAGTTCCAGCGAATCTTTTAAATACCCCAACAGGCACTTGGTCCATAGGATCTGGTTCCTCTACTAGTATCACAATTACTGGAACACCCAAAGAAACAGGGTACAATTGGACAGTCGAAACAACTGTAACCCCAACAAATATTTCTAGCACTGTGGTTCAGAACTAATTCCTCATTAAAAAAATATTTGAAGGCTGTCTACAAAAGACAGCCTTTTTTAATTAATGAGACTCCTCTCGGTAAAATGAATTTGAGATTATCAATAATCAGAATTTTAAGACCATTATGTAATTTTGGAGGGGAATCTATATGAAAACTATTTGCAAGAATTTTTTACACTTCCTTTCTTTTTTGCATATCACTATTTAAAAACATTAAAAAGCTATCGATTATTTAACAAAAAACGCAGTTAAATTCTGGAACTATATTTGACAATAGTGTGATAATAAAAACAAACGCGAGTAAGATATGGTTGAATTTAAATTTACAGCTCAGAAAGTAAACGGTCAGACAATAACCGGTACACTAACCGCCAATGCACTGAGCGAGGGAAAGAAAAAACTGGCAACACTTGCAGAGAAAAACCAGTTAAAAGTTCTCTCTATTGAAAAGAAAAGAACTTTCCTTTACAAAGCTCAAAAGGGAAATGATAAACCAATTAAAGGTGAACAAAAAGCATTCAACAAAAAAGAAGTAGAAGATGCATTAACGAGGCTTGGTTATAAAGTTATTTCTGTTAATCAGAAATTAATAGATTTTCAGGCAAAACCTCCCGTAAGCGAGATTGTTACATTTGTAAAAATCAGCGCTGAATTACTTGAACAAAAATTATCTTATGGAGAGATTCTTAATTTATTAATTAATGATACTCAAAATGCTACTCTCAAGAATACACTTAAGGAAATTAATAATGAACTTAAAAAAGGTGCCGATAGCCAGGTTACATTTTTAAAATATCAGGATGTCTTCGGTAAGTTTACTGCATATATGCTTGGTCTTGCCTCAAAGTCAGGTAATATGACAGAGATTTATAAAGCCACTGCGAAGTTTCTCGAGCGAAGACAAGAGTTTAAGAAGAACTTAAGAAGTGCACTAATTACACCATTAGTTACTGTGTTTGTTTTATTTCTTGCTGTTATATTCTATGTAGGATACATTTTCCCTGAAACAGCAAAGTTATTCGTGAGGTTCGGAGTTGAGCTTCCGCCTATGACAGCTTTTACTTTGAAGATTAGTGACTTTTTGATAGAGAATCCTTATCTTGTGGCTGCATTTTTAATAATTCCACCAGTTGCTCTTTTTTATTTTTCAAGAACAGAAAAAGGAGCTTACTTGATTGATAAGTGGATTCTGACTTTACCAGTAATTGGTCCTTTAATTCATAAAACATTAATTGAAGTTTTTTGTCGTGTGTTTTATGCATTATATAGTGGTTCTGCAGAAAGTATTGAACCAATAAGAATTGCCGCTGAAGCAGCTGGTAACAGATACTTTGAAGATAGGATTAAAAATGTCGCTATTCCACTTATGATTAAAAAAGGTGTCGGAGTTACTGAAGCTTTTGAAGCTGCAGGAGTATTTACAGAGACAGCACTATCCAGATTCCACTCAGGTGAAGAGACCGGTACTATTAAGAATACTGCTTTGCAGTTAGCAAATTACTATGAAGCTGAAACTGTCTATAAACTTAAAAATTTAATTGAACTTATTCAGGTCGCAATAGCAATGATCATAATGATTGTAATGATTGCATTAACACTGGTATCTGCAGAGACTGCTACAGTAAGACCAAAGACACCTGGAACTGCATCAGTTAATAATAATACGGAATTCAGAATCACATGATTGATACAAATCTCGAGATGAGCGACAAAATCGGTTATCTCCTTTATAAAAAGGGGATAATCGATGCTCAGACACTTGAGAGGGCTATTAATGCCAAAAACAATGATAAAAGCAAAGTCAAAAGAAATCTTGCACAAATATTAGTGCAGGATTTTGGTTATGATCACGATGTTATCTTTCGTGAGGTTGCTATACTTTATGCATTCCGTGAGCTTGATACAAAACCTGAGGAAATTCCTGAAAGCCGACTTCAACTGATTAAAAACCTTACCGAGAGTGGTGGGGAAAATTTAAAGAAGTTGATGCTTGAACACGGTGTAATTCCTTTTATGTTCGATGATCGTAACCGTGATAAACTTATTCTTGCTGCAACTGATCCAACAGACAGAGAAATTGCAAAGATTGCTTTCGGACTTAATGCTAAAAAGCATGAAGTAATTTTTATCAGGAAAAAAGATTTCGAAAAACTAAAGAACATTCTTTTCCCACCAGAAAATGAATTCCTAAAAGAACTTGAAAAAGAGCAGCAGGAATTCCTGGAATCTCCGGTAGATGATAGTGGTATCGATGAACAAGAACTTGAAGCAGAAATAAACAGAAGTGCTCTCATAAATCTTGTTGAAGGTGCTTTAATAGAAGGTGTTCGTAAAGGAGCAAGTGATATACACTTCATACCACGCTCAGGAAACAAAACAGATATAATGTTTAGAATTGATGGTAACTTACAACTGTGGCATACTCAGGAAAACACTTTGCCTGAAGCTGTGGTTGCCGTTGTGAAAGATCGATCTAAAGGAATGGATAGATTCGAAAGAGAAATGGCTCAGGATGGTTTTATTCAAAGAGAAATTGATAATCATATCATCCGGTTCCGTGTTTCTATACTTCCGATGGTTGGCACTGAACTCAAAAATAAATTCGAAAGTGTTGTAATAAGAATTCTTGATGACAGAAAAGTTATTAAGGATCTTGATAAACTTGGTCTTGCTGGCTATGCGAGAAAAGCTTTTGAAAAAGCTATTAACGAACCGCAGGGAATGGTTATTCTTACCGGGCCAACGGGAAGTGGTAAGAGTACAACACTTGTTGCTGCATTATATCAGGTCATAACTCCGGAAGTGAATGTATTAACTGTTGAAGACCCTGTTGAATATGTAATTGAAGGTGCACGTCAGTTGAAAATTGGTTTTAAAATGAACTTTGAACAGGCAATCAGATCAATACTTCGTCACGATCCGGATATTGTTCTGGTTGGTGAGATGAGAGATAAAGAAACTGCTGAGACTGCTATTAAACTTGCTAATACTGGTCACTTGACCTTTTCAACATTGCATACGAATGATGCCCCGAGTGCTGTATCAAGATTATATAAAATGGGTATTGAACCTTTCCTAATCGCTTATGCAATAAATCTGATTGTTGCACAGAGACTTATCAGAAAACTTTGCAACAATTGCAAGAAAAAGGTAGTTAACTTTGATGAAGATTTAATGCAGGCAGCAGGATTGAATATTGCTGAATGGAGAAACTATACTATCTACCAGGCAGTTGGTTGTGAACAATGTAATAATACCGGTTATAAAGGAAGAATTGCTATTCACGAAGCATTATACTTTACAAAAGAAATAAGACATATTATTGTTAAAGCTGGTGAAGAAGTAGACGAAGAAAAAATTCGTGAACAGGCAAGAAAAGATGGAACACTCACTTTGAGGGAAGCCGGCTTAGAAAAAGTTAAAATGGGTTTGACGTCAATCGAAGAAGTTCTTGCAAATACTACAGAACAGTAAAAATTTATTGCAACTTGTAAAATTTACCTTACTTTTAAGGATAATTGAGTAAAAAAAAATCTAAAAGTCGTTAAAACTTTTTCCTAAGTCTGGTATAGTTTTATATATAATATTATATATGTAAAATAAATTTCAGGGAGTGTTGTGAACGTTCAAGAAGAAAAAAAAGTACTTGAAGTTTTTTGTAGAACAATTCCCGAAGGTCTCTTCGGTCCTGATCGTGTACATTACATTATAGAGAATATCGACAAAATAAAAGATCAGGATAAAATTCTCCTCCGTAAACTTTTCAATAAATTTTTAACAAGCATGATTGAGCGCGATGCTTCAGATATTGAAGTTGGTGGTCATGGTAACTGTGGTTACATCTGGATGCGTGTATATGGAAATAAGGAAAGAGCAAAAGACCTTCCTCAATTTTCTGATGACGAAGCAGCTACAATTATAATTAATCTTCTTAACTCTAATCAAAGAAAACATCTTTGGGAAAATAAAAATCTTGATTTCAGCTATACATTTCTTTACGAAAGAAGAAATGTTAATGTGAGATTCAGAGCTGATGCTTACTTCGACCTTGATACTCTTACTCTCAACATGAGAGCGATTAACCAGACCATCAGACCACTTGCGAGTCTTGAATTTCATCCTAATGTTGTAAGAACGATGAGTCATGGATACATTAAGTTTGGTTTGTCACTAATTACAGGTATCACTGGTTCTGGTAAATCAACGACACTGGATTCAATTGTAGATCATCATAATAAATTTGATCCCTGCCATATAATTATTATAGCTGCTCCTATTGAATATGTCCATACTTCTAATGTATCATTGATAAAACATCGTGAAGTCGGAAGGGATGTTGCAACATTTAAAGATGGAATAGTTCAGGCATTGAGACAGGACCCGGATATAATCATAGTAGGTGAAATGAGAGACCCAGATACGATTATGGCCGCACTTGAAGTGACGGATACAGGTCATAAAGTATTTTCAACATTGCATACATCATCAGCCGTTGAATCTATAGATAGAATTATTGCCGAAGTTCATCCCACAGAACAGGAGCGCGTAAGAAACAGATTAGCTGATGTGCTTATTTCAATAGTATCTCAGAAACTTGTTCCAAGTCTTGACGGAAAGCGTGTACTTGCTAAAGAAGTATTGATTGTTACCCCGAGTGTTAAAGCCGCAATAAAGAATAACAACACGAGTGAAATTTATATGATGATGAATCAGGGTGGTGCTCAGGGAATGATCACTATGGAACAAGATTTAAAGAGATTATATTTGGAGAAGAAAATTTCATTAGAAACAGCAATCACATACGCAAATAACA